>Ga0255338_1000008_pt1 | contig 873863 bp, 734 predicted proteins | sample MeOH1_35cm_T4_19_FD_203715 | JGI IMG/M metagenome (GOLD analysis project Ga0255338, IMG submission 203715) | Sandy soil microbial communities from University of British Columbia, Vancouver, Canada - MeOH1_35cm_T4_195 | ecosystem: Engineered > Artificial ecosystem > Sand microcosm >...
TGATGATCGGGCTGTCGACGAGCGTGTCGAAATCCGACGCGCGGAAAGTGTTGGGGGATCCGGCGACCGGCTCGAGCGGCGTCTCAATGCCCTTCCACGCCGACGGCAACTCGATCTTCACATCGTGCGGGCGGGTGGCTTTTTCAACGAGGGTGATGAAGGTCGGCGCGCCGTTCAACATCGCGAAGCCGGCCTCGACCCAGTTGTTGCGGACCGTCATCTCCCGGCTGTAGACCTTGTAGCGCAGCGTCACGGTGGGCGCGCCCCCGGTGGTGATCGTCCAGCGGTTCTTCGTCGACTTGGCGACGGCGAGCGATCGCGTGCCCGCGGCGGCGGTCACGGCTTCGACGTTGCGTTCGTACTCGCGAATCAGGTACGAGCCCGGCGTCCAGGTCGCCATGTAGACCTCGACCTCGGCGCGGCCGGCGGTCGGAATCGCCGCTTCGACTTCCACGTACTGCGTTTGCGGTGCGGGGAACCGCAGCGTGTAGCGAATCGGATCGAGCGCCTGCGCGCGGGGCGCCGCGGTCGTCAAGACAATCGCAGACAGGCAAACGGCGGCCAGGAGAAGTCGTCGGGTCATGGTGCCGGTATTTTAGCCGAAGGCTGAAGGCGGAAGGCCGATGGCTACTAGAATCTGTCTGTGCGTTTGACCGACCACAGGACGGTGGGCCTTCAATACGGCGTCACCGCGCTGGTGTTCCTGCTGGTCGGCTTCCTGCTGATGATCCTGATGCGCATCCAGCTGGCCTGGCCGGGCCAGCCATTGCCGTCGTGGATCGGGATGTGGCTCGGGGACAGCAACGCGCCCGGCGGCATCATCCTCCCCGAGTTCTACAACCAGCTCGTCGCCATGCATGGCAGCGTCATGGTGTTCCTCGCCGTCGTCCCGCTGGCGGCGGGGGCGTTCGCCAACTATTTCGTCCCGGATCAAATTGGCGCCGACGAGATGGCGTTTCCGCGCCTCAACGCGGCGAGCTTCTGGCTCTACCTGATCGCCGGCGCGATCATGATTGCCAGTTTCTTCGTCGAGGGCGGCGCGGCGAATTCCGGCTGGACGTCATATGCGCCGCTGGCGGTGATGGCCACGACAGGCCAGAGCTTCTGGCTGGTCGGCATCTTCCTGCTCGGTGTGTCGTCGGCGTTGAACGCGCTGAACATGATCGTCACGATCGTGCAGTGCCGCGCCCCCGGTGTCACGCTGGCGCGGATGCCGTTCTTCGTATGGTCGCAACTGGTGACGGCGTTGCTGCTACTGCTCGCCTTTCCGGCACTGCAGGCGGCATCGATCCTTCAACTGATGGATCGGACGGTGGGCACCAGCTTCTTCCTGCCCAGCGGACTGATGATCGGCGGCGTGCCGCTGCAGGGCATCGCCGGCGGCGGCAATCCACTGCTGTGGCAACACCTGTTCTGGTTTCTCGGACATCCCGAAGTTTACGTCCTGATTCTTCCGGCGATGGGCATCGTCGCGGAAGTGATCACCAGGAATGCGCGCCGGCCGCTGTGGGGTCACGGCCTGATGGTCTCGGCGGTGCTGTTCATGGGCGGCATGTCGATGGTGGTGTGGGCGCATCACATGTTCCTCACCGGCATGGCGACGACGCTGACCACGTTCTTCCAGGTGACGACGTTCATCATTTCGATTCCGTCGGTGATCCTGATCTCGTCGCTGGTGATGACACTGTGGGGCGGATCGATCACGTTCTCGACGGCGATGCTGTTTGCGCTCGCGTTCCTGCCGATGTTCGGCATTGGCGGGTTGACCGGGCTGCCGCTCGGTCTCGCCGCCAGCGACGTCTCCCTTCACGACACCTATTACGTCGTCGCGCACTTTCACTACCTGGTGGCGCCGGGAACGGTGTTCGCGCTGTTTGCCGGCATCTATCACTGGTTCCCGCAGATCACGGGCCGCTCACTCGATGAGCGCCTCGGCAAGATTCACTTCTGGGGATCGTTCGCCTGCATGAACCTGATCTTCATGCCGATGTTCGCGATCGGCTTGATGGGCGTGAATCGCCGCCTGTGGGATGCCGGTGCCAGCTACGCACTCGCGCAGCCGACGCTGAAGTGGCAGGCGCACATCACCTACGCGGCATTCGCCCTCGGCGTATTCCAGTTGCCGTTTATCTGGAACCTGGTGAGGACCGTTGGGTCAGGGATCAGGGATCAGGGATCAGGGGTCAGGGATCCCGAAGTCGGAGATCAGGGGCGTCTCCAGAGCCGACCAACCGGTACGTCATCGGCGAGCCTGGGGATGTGGGTGTTTATCGCATCGGAGACGATGCTGTTTGGTTCGCTGTTCTCTGCGTACGTGATGCTGCGCGCCGGGTCGATCGAGTGGCCGAAGCCGATCGGCGGATTTCCGTGGCTCGAGACGCTGCTGCTGGTGGGCGCGAGTGCGGCGTTCAGCAAGGGGCGCATGCGGTTGATCGTCGCCAACGCGCTCGCCCTGACGTTCGTGGTGATCAAGGTTCTTGGCGACGCGACGCTGATCCACTCGGGCATCACCCCGGCAACCAGCGTGTTCTGGGCGTGCTGGTTTGCGCTGACCGGCGTGCATGCCGCGCACGTCCTCGGTGGAGCGCTCTTCACCGGATGGATGGCAGGACCGGCGTTCCGGATTTCCGAATTCGAGGAAACGCGCTGGGCGGATCGCATCGAGGCAACGAGACGTTATTGGCTGTTCGTCGATCTCGTCTGGCTGTTGATTGTCTCCAGCTTCTATCTTGTTTGATTAAGACCCTAAGACCCTAAGACCCTAAGACCCTAGGACCCTAAGACCTCAATGAGCTGCCCCATTTGCGTTTCGCCCGAAGGAACCGCCATCACGGCCGGCATTCGCGCCGGGGCCGGCGTGTTGATCCTCGTGACGGCGATCGTGATGGCCGGCATCGTGCGATTCGCGTATCGACTCTGGGCGATGGAGCGCGAAGCCTGATGCGACAGTGGCTCCCCACGGCCGCGTCGGGTCATGCCGGCATGCTCGATGGTGTGCTGCTGAGCGTGCACGCGCACATGCTGCTGATCTTCGTCGCGTGGCTGGCGGTGTTCGTCATCGCGCTGATCAAGTTTCGGAGCGGGGCCCATCCATCGCCGCGCCAGGAAGGCGTCCGCGGGATGTGGCCGTTCGTCGCAATCGGCGCGGTCATCCTCGGCGACGTCATCATCCTGGCGAGCCAGGCGCTCCCGGCCTGGGCATCACGCAATGAGCCGCCGCCGGCCGGAGCGCCGCCGATCGAGATCCGCGTCATCGCCGAACAATTCGCGTGGAACATCCACTACCCGGGAGCGGATGGCGTGTTTGGGCGCACCAGCAACCTGCTCGTCAGCGCGTCAAATCCGGTCGGCATCGATCGCACCGATCCGGCGGCGAAGGACGACATTGGCATCCTGAATGTGTTGATGCTGCCGCTCAACCGGACGGCAGTGATCCAGCTGACCAGCCGCGACGTCATTCACAGCTTCACGCTGAACGAGATGCGCGTGAAGCAGGACGCCAACCCGGGGATGACGTCACGCGTCTGGTTCACGCCGATTGCGAGAGGCGACTGGGACATCGCCTGCTCGCAACTCTGTGGGCTCGGTCATTACCGCATGCGCGGCGAATATCACGTCGTCGATCAAGCCGCGTGGGAGAAGTGGCTGACTACTTCTTCTGCAGCGAGCTCAGCCACGACGCCCTGAAGCGGCGTTGATCGTCGGTCAGGGTGCCGCCGGTCTTTTCGACCGGCACCACTTCGACCCGCGGATCCTCGTCGAGGGTCAAGGTCGCGTTGACGGCTTCACCGCTTCTTCGCACGAACCGCAGCGGCACGCGATCGCCGGGCTGGTGGCGCGCCAGCGCCGCGTCCCACGCGCCCGTCGACGTCAACGTGGTGCCATCGAGCTCGGTCAGTTGATCGTCCTGCGACACGCCGGCCTTGTAGAGTTGCGATTCCCACGGCACGAGGCCCTGGACGCGCAGCGAACTGCCGCCGGCGCCGTTCAATTGCACCTGTCCGACGAACGGCTTGCCGGCGACACGCTTGCGCATCACATAACCAGCGCGGGCCAGCAGGCGGCCGTAGTCAACGACGTCCTTACCCTCGACGAACTTCGCGAAGAAGTCGTTGGCGAAATTGCGATCGCCTGAGACCGTGGCCAGCGTTTCCTTCAAGCCGTCGATCGAATAGGCGGTGCTGACCTTGCCCGGCTCTTTCTGCCCCGGTTTCCCGAAGCGCGCCCACAGCGCCCGCATGTATTGATCGCCGGTCACCGTGCCATTCGAACGATCGCGCAACGACAGGTCCAGGCCGAGGCCGATCGCCTGGCCATAGGTGTAATAGGAAATGAACAGGTTGGGCCAGGCGGTCCGATCGATCGAGACCGCGGCATCGACAAACGGCGCGAGCCGGCTCATGTCGATGGCGCTGCGGAAGATGCGGCCGGGGCTGAGCGTCACCGCATTGATCACGCCGGCGAGCTCCGCGCCAAACCCGTCGAGGTCGGTGAATCCGGCGCGGGCCTGCACCAATCCATCGAAATAATTCGTGAACCCCTCACCGAGCCAGAGGTCGTCGCTCATGTCGGCCTCTTCGTAATTAAACGGCTCGATGCCGGACGAGCGAATGCGCTCCATGTTCCACGAGTGGAAGAACTCGTGCGCGACGGTGCCGAGGATGCCGGCGCGCTGTCCCGGATTTCGCAGCGCGCCCGAGCTCGTCAACGACGTGCTGTTGCGGTGCTCCATGCCGTCGCCATTCGCCCACGGCAGATACACGCTCAGGAACGTGTAGGTGTTGGTCTCGTAGTTCGGCAGCTCGCCCCAGAGCGCGGCTTCCTCGCGGACGATGCGCTCGACGTCCTTCGCAAAGGCATCGGCTTCCGCTTCGGTGCCGTCGTGGGTGAGCGCGATGCGGAACGTCGGCAATGGCCCGGTGCGCTTCTGCCCGTCATCTACGGTGAAGGTCCGCAGCGTGAAGTTGCTGAAGTCGGTCGGGCTGTCCATCATGTAATGGATGTTCGGCGCGGTGAACACCAGCGGATCGGACGTCGGATACAGCTGCGTGGCGACGCGCCATTTTTTTCCGGGCGGCTGCACGAACGTGAGGCGGGCCGGACGCTCGAACCAGCCGCGCGCAAACATCAGCGCCGCGGGAATGTTGATGTGCGCGTGCATATCGTCGATGCCGAGGTAGGTGCCGTCGGTGCGATCGCCGAAAATCTTGTAGGTCACGACCACCGTGCCGTCGTGATTCGCCACGTCCCACTCGTGCGGGTCGGGCCGGGTCGCGACGAGCGGCTGGCCCTTGCCGTTTACGATCGCGACGTCGAAGACGTTCTTGGCGAATTCATGCAGCGCGTAGCGGCCGGGCGAGGTGCGCGCCATCCGCAGCTGCAGCGGGCCGGCCGGCACGTTGGGAAACCGCACTTCGACCTGCATCCAGCGATGCTCGGGCGAGGGGAACGACAGCGTGTATTCGATCGCCTGCGCCTGCGCCCACGCCGAGGTGCTGACGAAGACCAGGATGATGACGGCAAAGAAACGTTTGGCCATGATTTAGGATCCTAACTTGTCGAATTCCTGTCGCGCCTGTACCAGTAACGGAAGGTCGGGATCGGCGTCCTTCCAGATATCAAACGCCTTCTGATAGGTCTTGCGGGCGTCGTCTTTTTGTCCCATTTGCGCCTGCACGCGCGCGAGCAAGGCGTACGCAAAAGGCGTCGTCGGGTTGAGGCCGCCACGAGACTCGGATGAAGTGAGAAACGACAGGCCCTTCGCCGCCGCAGGAAGATCGCCGGCGAGCATCTTCGCGATGCTCCACAGGCTGGCGGCGTCGGCATGACCGGTGTCGAAGGTGATCGGCTCGAGTTGGGCGGCGGCCTCAGCCGGCTTGCCCTCGGCCATGGCGGCGAGCGCCTTGATGACGCGTTCACCGTCCGACTGTCCTGCAGGCGCCGTGCCGGCGCTCTTGCGCTGTTCCTCGAGCGCCTTCGGCATCAGGGCGCGCGCTGTCGTGGCGTCTCTCGTGATGGCCGCGACCACCATCCGGTCGTCCAACGTGGCCTCATTCAACAGCCCGTCGTCTGCCGCCTTGTCGACACGGGCCCTGGCCTGATCGACCAGGCCGACCAGGGCTTCGCCGATCGCCAGTTGCATCAAGCCGTTGCCAGCATTGGTTGCCCGGCTCAGGGCGACCGACCGTGCCTGGTAGTCGGTGGCGAGTTCCGCGGCTTCCTTCATCCGGCCGCGATAGGCCGCCGCCAACATGCGGATCGCGACCATGTCCACTTCGTCGCGCCGCCCACGCACGGCCGCCACCTGCTGATCGGCCAGCGCCGTGTCGCCGGTCAACACCGCGACCTGGTACAAACCGATTCGCGCGCTGGTGGAGTCCTGCAGCTTGATGGAGGCCTCCATGACGCGCTTCGCGTCGGCGTATTGACCGCCTTCGAAATACGTTTGGCCAAGGTTGGCCCACGCCAGTGGTTGATCGGGCGCCGCCTTGGTCGCGAGCTCCAACTTACGGAGCGCCTCCGCGCGATCGCCTTGCTGCTTGTGCAGCAACGCCGAATTGGTCAGCGCGGTGTAGTCGTTGGGATAGGTGGCGAGCCACACCTTGTAGGTGTCGAGCGCCTTGGGCACGTCGGGTTTCGCGGTGGTGTAGTAGCGCGCCTCGATGTAGAAGCGCTCCGCCTCGCTCACCTTCTCGCGCAACTCGTAGGCGCGCGTCGTCATCTTCCTCGACTCGTCGTTCTGGCCGAGGTTCGAGTAAACGGTTCCCAGCCGCGCATAGGCGAGCGCGAAGTCCGGATCGAGTTCGATCGCCCGCCGGAAGAACGGCACGGCATCGAAATCGCCGGTAGTGCGGCGCGTGCGCAGCCCCTGGCTATACGCCTTGAGCGCTTCGAGCGATCGGGTGGTGGCCTCTTCGATCTTGGCGTCGTAGCGCTGGATCGAGGCCAGCGATTCGCCGAGCTTTTCGCGGAACGACGACACCGCCGTGCCCATCGCGTTCAGCACGCTTTCCTTCGTCGGCGCCTGCGCCTGTTCTTCGGCGAGGACCTTGCCTTCGACGCAGTCCTGCGCGTTGAGCGTCAGCACGTACGACGATCCCAGCATCGCAATGGTGCCGCCGAGCAGCGCCTTCGCGCCGGCCCGCTGGCACACTTCACGACCGACCTCCGCGGTGATCGGCGCCATCGGCTCGCGGCCCATCAAGCGCAACGTCGCCTGCACCTGCTGTTCCGGCACCACGTTCAGGAACGGCGACTGCCGCAATTGCAGCCCGAGCGCTTCCCCCAGCGTGTCGTCGAACATCGTGTCGCCGGTGCGATTGATCACCGATGACAGGACGACGGTGTCTTTTTGCGTCAGCGCCGGTGTTTCGATCGATCGGTAGAAGAGGAATCCGCCGACGAGCGCGGCGGTCAATAACGGCGCGCCGATGAATACGGGCGTTCGCCAGCTGCGGCCCGATGGCGCGGGCGGGTCTGAAGACCCGCCTCTACGTTCGGCGCGTTGTAGAGGCGCGTCTTTAGACGCGCCTGCGGCGGTCGCATAACCTGAATCCTCGGATCGTTTCAGGCGCTTAAGATCGGCGCGCAGTTCGGCCGCGCCCTGATACCTGGTTTCGCGATCCTTCTCGAGCGTCTTGAGGATGATGCGATCGAGTTCGGCCGGAAGGCCGGCCTTGATGTGCGACGGCGGCGCCGGCGCCTTGGTCAGGAGGCCTTCGAAGATCGTAGCGACGGTCGAACCTTGAAACGGCAACTGACCGGTGGCCATCTCGTAGATCACCACGCCGGCGGAAAACAGATCACTGCGGGCGTCGATCTCCTGTCCGCGCGCCTGTTCCGGCGACATGTAGGACACCGCGCCGATGGTCGTGCCGATCGACGTCAACTGATCCGAACCGCCAACGGTCACGCCGGCATCGGCGCGGCCCGCTTCGTTCAACTTGGCGACGCCGAAGTCGAGCACCTTGATCGATCCGCGACGGGTCACGAACAGATTGGCGGGCTTGATATCGCGATGCACCACGCCCTGGGTGTGTGCGGCATCCAGGGCGTCGGCCAGTTGCACGGCCAGTTCAAGGACGTCGGCGATCGGCAGCGCGCCGCGGGCAATGCGGTCCTTCAGCACCTGCCCGTCGAGCAGCTCCATCACCATGAACTGCTTGCCGCCATGCGAGCCAATATCGTAGAGCGTGCAGATATACGGGTGGTTGAGGTTCGAGATCACCCGCCCTTCACGCTCGAAGCGCTGGATCGCATCCGCGTCCGCATTCAGATCGTCCGGCAGGAACTTGATCGCGACCTTGCGGCCGAGGCGCGTGTCTTCGGCTTCGTAGACGACGCCCATGCCGCCGGCGCCGAGCCGCCCGAGGATCTTGTAGTGAGAAATCGTCTCGCCGATCACAGCGAGCCCGTTTCCGGTTCGTCGAGGACCTCGCGAATCTTCTTCGCGAGTTGCATCGGCGTGAACGGCTTCTGCAGGAACGGCTTGCCTTCATCGAGCACGCCGGTGCGGACGATCGCTTCGTCGGTGTAGCCCGACATGTACAACACGCGAATCGACGGTCGTAGCGCGCTCAATGCCTCGGCAACGGCCGGACCGCTCATGTCTCCGAGTATGACGTCACAGAGCGCGAGATCGAAGTGGCGCGTATCGTCGCTGCCAAGTGCCAGACCGGCGCGGCCGGATGACGCATCGGTCACCGAGTAGCCCAGCCGCAGGAGCAGCTCCTTCGAAAGCCGGCGCACCGACGGGTCGTCCTCGACCAGCAGGATGTGCTCGGTGCCTTCAGGCATCTTCTCGACACCCTGGTCGGCCGCGGCGGCGACCGGCGCTTCCGCGCGCGGCAGGTAGATCCTGAACGTCGTGCCCAGGCCCATTTCGCTCGACAGCGAGATGTACCCTTCGCTCTGGCGGATGATGCCGTAGACGGTGGAGAGGCCAAGGCCGGTGCCTTTCCCGACATCCTTGGTCGTGAAGTACGGCTCGAAAATGCGCGCGCGCACTTCGGGCGGCATTCCCGATCCCGTATCGGACACCGACAACATCACGTAGGCGCCCGGCTTCGCATCGGGCATGCTCGCCACTGCGTCAGCATCGAGCACCGCGTCCGCCGCCTCGACGGTCAACCGGCCGCCCTGTGGCATCGCGTCGCGCGCGTTGACGACCAGGTTCATCACCACCTGCTCGACCTGTCCGGGGTCGACGCGGGTGAACGGATGGGTCGCCTTGCCGGTCACGGTCATGACGATGTCTTCGCCGATCACGCGCCTCAGCATCGGCTCGACCTTGCTGAGCGCGATATTGAGGTCGATGACCTTGGGCTGCAGCACCTGGCGGCGGCTGAACGCCAGCATCTGCTTGGTCAAATCGGCGGCACGCATCGCGGCGCGGGCGATTTCTTCGGCGTCGGCGCGACGATCGTCCTTCGGGTCGAGCGAGGTCAGGACGATCTCGGTATAGCCGATGATCGCGGTCAGCAGGTTGTTGAAATCGTGCGCGATGCCGCCGGCCAGCCGGCCGACCGCTTCCATCTTCTGCGAGTGGCGCAGTTGTTCCTCGAGCAACAGGCGCTTGGTCAGCGCATCGTCGCGCTCGGCCATGATCGCGGCGAGCATCAGGCCGCTCAGCGACCCCAGCGCGAGGAACAGGAACAACAGCAGTTGCGTGAAGTCGACGGGGAACGCTGCGAACGGCCCGACCCCAATCCCGGCGATCACGATCCCGAACGCCGAAATCACCGCGACGATCGTCGTCGCGCCGCGCGCGCCAAACCGCAGGCCTGCCCAACCGACGATGGGAAAGAAGACGAAGGCGATCGGCACGTCACGCGTGGCGAACAATCCCCACAGCCCGAACATCAACTGCGACGAGAAGAACAGCGCCAGGAACAGGGCGATGGCCTCGGCGAAGCGCTGCCAGGTCCAGGCGATGGAGCGTCCGTAAAGCCACGCAAAAATCAACGGCGTCGTGACCATCACGCCGAGCCAGTCTCGAAGCCACCACAACACGAAGTCGTGAGGCATCAATTCGTAAGGCCGGGCGCCGAAGGCGACGTACAGGGTGACGGCGATGAGGGCGGCGCAGATCGCGCCGGCCGGGCCAGCCGCCATCGACAGGATCAACGGATCGCGAACCCGTTCGAGCTTCGGATCGAAATTGAGCGCCCGCAGGATGCGCACGTCGATCACCGGCTGGACGACTTGCGCCAGCGCCAGCAACGCTGCCAGCGGCCACGAGTTATAGGTGATACCGAGCGCGAACGATCCGAGGACGATACCTGGCAGCAGGCGATAGCCGCCGATGTAGACGACGGCGACGGCGAGGCCGACCGGAGGCCAGATCGGGGTGACGGCGCGCCCGCCGGACGTGGGCAACAGCACCAGTGCCGCGACGCCCCACGCGACTACGGCGACGGCCGTATTGAGCAGAATCGTGCCTGCGGTCTGATTGGCAGCAAACCACGATCGCGTTGCCGCCGTAATTGCGGAGATCTGTCGCACGCTGCAGGGATTCTGGCACAATTCGGTCACTTCACCCTGCGGCCCGGCAGGCGATTCGCCCCGGGCTTTCGCCAGGCGCGGGTTGACAGGGCCGCCCAACTGTCATACTGTCCTATGACAGTCAGATGCGTTTTCAACTCAACTTCAAGGACGGCAAGGCCGTCTACCTGCAACTGGTCGACCAGGTCAGGGTCGCGGTGGCCTCCGGCGCGATGCGCGGCGGCGAGCCGCTGCCGTCGATCCGCCCCCTCGCCGAGCAATTACGCGTCAATCGCAATACCGTCGCGAAAGCGTATGCGGAGCTCGAGAGCCAGGGGGTGATCGAGACGGTGGCCGGCAAGGGCTGCTTCATCCTCGCCGGCCAGACGCCGTTCAAGAAAGACGTCCGCCGCAAGCTGCTCGCCGAAACCATCGACCACGCCGTGGTGCACTCGCATCACCTGCAAATCGACAAAGCCGACTTCCTCGCGCTGGCCGAGGAGCGATTCGACACCTTCGAACACAAGCGGACCCGCGGTCCGCAGGCGTGATCCTATGAGCGAACAGTCCCCCGTCATCGACGTCCGCAACCTGGTGCGCCGCTATGGCCGCACCGATGCCGTCAACGGCCTCAACCTGCGCGTGGCGCCGGGCCGCTGCTACGGCTTGTTCGGCCGCAACGGCGCCGGCAAGACCACGACGATCAAGTGCCTGCTCAACCTGCTCCGGCCGACCAGCGGCGACGTGCGGGTGTTTGGCCTCGATCCGTCGCGCGACGACGTGGCGGTGAAGTCGCGGATGGCTTACGTGCCGGACACGGTCGCGTTCTATCCGTGGATGACGGTCGAAGACACGCTGTCGTATTTCGCGTCGTTTCGATCGCAGTGGAACAAGGACCTCGAAGCGAGCCTGGTGTCGCAGTTCCGGCTCGATCGCCGGCAAAAGACCACGCACCTGTCGAAGGGACAACGCACCCAGCTCGCGTTGATCACCGCGATCTGTCCCGAGCCCGAATTGCTGGTGCTCGACGAGCCGACCTCGGGACTCGATCCGATCGTGCGCCGCGAATTCATCCAGACCGTGATCGGCGCCTACCAGGACGGCGATCCCGGGCGCCGGACGGTGCTGGTCTCGACGCACCTGATCTCGGAGTTCGAGGGTCTGATCGACGAGTTCACGATCGTCGACGAAGGCCGCGGCGTCCTGACGCTCGATGCGGATGCGGCGCGCGCCAAGTACCAGAAGATTCACGCGCGCTTCACGAGCGACGCCACCGATCTTGATGTCGCCGGCCTGCGCGTACTGCGCAAACAGGGACGCAACGTCGAGGTGCTGGCGCAAGACGACACCGATCGCATCGTGCAGCAACTCCGCGCCCGCTCGCCTGAAGTCATCTCCACCGAGGCGTTGACGCTCGAAGAGATCTTCATCTCGACGCTGCAACCCGCCGGAGCCGCGGCCTGATGAGCGGCGCCCTGTCGATCGGCCTCTACAAGGAGGCGCGCGCGCTCAGCACGACATGGGCGCTGGCCGCCGCGGCACTGATCGCCATGTCGTGGTGGGGGGCGCGTCCTGCCCTCGAACTGGGCCTTGCCGCGTACATCGCCGGCGCCGTGTTCCTCGGCGCTGAATCGATCGGCCAGGAATACACCCATCGCACGCTGCCGCTGCTGCTCGCGCAGCCGATCGCTCGGCGGCGGGTCTACGTCCAGAAACTGGCGGTCCTGGTCGTGATGCTGCTGCTCCTGGCCGCCGTGCAGTGGGCGGTGCGAGGCGACGCGTGGCGGGCGCTGGCCGAGGATCGCCAGGCGGCGGCGTGGCTGCTGCCGATCGTCGCCGGCGGCTTGATGGCGCCGTGGCTGACGATGATCTCACGCAGCGCGCTCGGCGGCGCGGCGCTGACCTGCTTCTCGGCAGGCGTCACCTGGATCGGGCTGCTGCTCGTGCCGATCGTGCGCTTCGGCAGCGGCGCCGACGAGGCCGGGGCGATTGCACTCGGCTACATGCCGCGCGTGATCGTGATCGGCAGCGTGATCGCCGCAGTCCTCGGCTGGAAGAAATTCATGACGCTCGAAGCCATCGACGGCGAGGTCGCCGTCATTGCGCTACCGCGCTGGATCGCATCCAGCGAAGGGCGCCGTGGCTATCGCCCATGGCGCGCGTTGATTGCGAAGGAGCTGCACCTGCAGCAACTGACCTTCGGGATCACGATTCAGTACTTCGTGGTGTGGGGCATCATCGGATGGTTACTGCACCTGGTTCCGGCCTGGCGGGACTTCCCCTTGCACGCCGTGACGACGGTCTACTGCATGATCCTGCCGGTGGTGATTGGCGCCATTGCCAGCGCCGAGGAGCGGCATCACGGCACGCTCCAGGCGCAACTGCTGCAACCGATAGCGGCGTGGCAGCAGTTGGTCGCGAAGGCCGGCGTGACGTTTGCGCTGGCGCTGATCCTCGGCGTCGGATTGCCGGTGCTGCTCGCCTTCATCGCCGGCGATCAAAGCACGACGCAAATGGCCGGCATCCTGATTCCGAGCAGCGTGCTCCTCACCGCGATCGGCTTGTATTTGTCGTCCCTCTCAACCAGTGCGGTGCGCGCGCTCGTCGCACTGTTGCCGGTCGGGGCGGGCGTCGTGCTGTTCGTCCAGGCCGCCTACGGGTTCATGCCACCCACGCGGCCGATCCCCACATTGCCGTCCGGGAATCTATTGGTCGCGATCATCACGCCCGCGCTGGTGGGGCTGGCATTCATCAACCACCGCACCACGGAACGATCGGCGTCCACGATCGCGGCGCAAGCGCTATCGCTGGCCGTTGTTGTGCTGGTGGCGTTGATCGCCGCTCGATAGCTGAGTCGGAACCTGCGGCTTCCTGCGGTGGGAATCTTGCATAGGCGAGACTCGTATGGACGGGCTGTCGAGGTGCCGCGTCGCGGCCGTGGCGCTCCTGATCGCCTTGCCGGCGGTGGCCTGCGCCCGGCACGACCGGCAATTACAGGATCACGAACAGACGCTGTCGTCAGTTGCCGCGAGCGTGAACCGCATCGGCGAGGCCTGGCTCAGCGGCGAGACCTCAGGCACGTTCACGGCCGTGGCGCTCGAACAGATGTTTCAGGCGGTGGAAGCGGAGCGCGCCGCCGTGGCCGCCGACCCCGCGTTCATTCGCGATCCACGAGGCGCGTCGCTCGCCGATTCGGCCTCCGAGTTGTGCCGGCGGGTCGCATTGATGCTGGGCGCAGTTCAGGGCGCTGATAGCGCCACGCTCCGACACCAACTCGACGGGTTGCCGTTCATCACCTCATGACGGCGATCTTCGATCTCGTGCTCGGCATCGTGACCAGCATCGGCGGTTTCGTCGAAATCGGATCGATCTCGACTTCAGCGCAGGCCGGATCCGAATTCGGCTACCAGTTGCTGTGGGCGATTGGCATCGCCACGTTGATGCTCGCGATGCTGCTGGAAATGTCGGGCCGCCTCGCCGCGATCCGCAAGCGATCGCTCGCCGCGGCGGTTCGCGAACGGTTCGGCATCCACTTTCAGATCGTCCCGCTGATCGCCGAATTGTTCATCGACGTGCTGTTGCTCGCCGCGGAAATCGGCGGCGTCGCGATTGCGATCAGGCTGATGACCGGCGTCGGCCTGTTATGGACCGTCGTTCCAATCGGCGTGGCAGTGTGGGTGCTGCTCTGGTTCAGCAGCTTCAGCGTCATTGAATACGGCATCGGGATCCTCGGCCTGATCACGCTCGCGTTTGTCGTGTCGGTGTGGCGCCTCTCGCCCGACGCCGGCGACATCGCACGCTCGTTCATTCCGTCCATGGCCGACCATGATCGGCTGCGCTGCGCCTTTCTCGCCATCAGCATCGTCGGCGCGACCGTCAGCCCGTACCTGGTCAACTTCTATTCATCCGGCTGCATTGAAGAAAAGATGAAAGAGGAAGAACTCTGGGTCGATCGGATCACCGCCTACGTAGGGACGTGCTTTGGCGGCGTCGTCTCGATGGGCGTGCTGGTCACGAGCGCGATGACACTCTTGCCGCAGCAGATTCGTGCCGACAGTTTCGAGCAAGCGGCGCTGATGCTCGTGCCGGCCTTTCATCGCTGGGGAGTCGCGCTCTTTGCCACCGGGCTCGGCATCGGATGCTTCGGCGCCGCCCTCGAAATCACCGTCAATGCCGGATACGTCGCAGCGCAGGTCGGCGGTTGGCAATGGGGCGCGAGCCGGCCGCGCCGTGAGGCGCCGCGCTTTGTTGCGGCGTTCACGGTGGTCCTGCTGCCGGCGCTGATCGTCCTGCTCCTCGGCATCGATCCGATCCGCCTGACGATGATCTCGGTCGCGTTCACGGTCGTGGCCTTGCCCTTTGTCGTGCTGCCGTTTCTCGTCTTGATGAACGATCCCAAGTACGTGAAGCAGCACACCAACGGTCCGATCGCCAACGGCATCCTTGCCGTGCTGACGATTGCCGGCGCGATCATGGCCCTGGTCGTGATTCCCCTGGAAATCCTGGGAGGCTGAAATGGATCTGGTGCGCGATCTTCTCGACAAGCAGGTGGTCGATCGACACGGCCGGCCGCTCGGGCGTGTCGACCAGATCATCCTCGAGCTTGGCGATGGCGGACAGCCGCGCATCGCCGCGATTGAGATTGGCCTCGTGAGCATTGCCGGCCGCCTGCACCCGTTCCTGGGCCGCTGCGCGCGTGCCCTCGAGACGATGCTCGATATCGATCGCGAGCGGCCGGTCCGAGTGCCGTTCTCGGCGATCATCGATTTCGATTACCAGGTGAAGCTCGATCTGGCCGCGACGGACACCCACGTGCTGGCGTTCGAGCAGCTCACCCAACGGATCGTGCGCGCGATTCCGGGAGCGCGGTGACATGCCTCGCGAGCTTGCACTCCACGTCGTGCTCGGCCGCGAGCTGGTGGGCGCGAACAACCACCGCGTCGGGCACATCGAGGAGTTCCGCGCCGAGCGGCGCGGCGATGCGTGGGTGTCGACCGGTGTCTGCGTCGGCCTGGCCGGCGCGCTCGAACGCCTCGATGTCGCCGCCAGGCTGTTGTTCGGAGGCAAGCGCCGAGGCTATTTCGCGCGATGGGATCAGCTCGACGTGAGCAATCCGCTCAAGCCGCGGCTGACGTCCCCGATCGATCAGCTCGAAGAGATCTGAGGGCGGGCGTCTTTCAGGATTCAGGATTTGGCGGTGAGGCAGGGATTCGAACCCTGGTTAGGACTTTAAAGGTCCTAAAACGGTTTAGCAAACCGCCGCCTTCAGCCACTCGGCCACCTCACCGCGCGAGTCCACTATTGTGACACAACAGGGCCCGCGCTCAGAGTGCCTGTAGGAACGCGACCAAATCCGCCTTTTCCGCGGCCGTCAGTCCCATATTGAACCGGCGATTGTAGAAGTTGACGACGTCGAGCAGGGTGGCCGCGAAGCCGTTGTGGAAGTACGGCGCCCTCGAGGCCAGGCTGCGCAGCACGGGCCCCTTGAATCGCCCGATGTCTTTCCACTTCCCCGTCACCATCGCGCGCCCTGGATCGGTGGTCTGTACGAGCTCGGCGGTACGGGTGTTTCGCAACGTGTAAAGCGGCATGTCCGGCGTGCGCACGTCCGCATCGGTGAGCCCGATATTGAGGGGTGCCTTGACTGAGTGGTTGCCGACGTTCGGCGCGTCGTGGCACGTCGTGCAGGTGCCGGCGATCGACGGGGCGTGCAGTTCGTCGTTCAGGCCGCTCACGCCGGTGATCGCGATCGGATGGGTGTTGAACAGCTCCTGGCCGCGGACCACGGCCGCGCGCGCCTCGGCGTAGGGTCCATGTGATGACGCTGTTGACGGCGCCCATCCGTCGAACAGCGTAAACGCGCGCGGGTTGAACGCCGCGCCGGACGGGTTTTGTCCGAGCGGATCATTGATGCCCAGGAAGAACGGCTGCCGGGACAGCTCCACCGGACCGCCCGTCGCCCCGTTGGTGTTCAAGCCGTGCGCGGCGGAATCCATCGCCTGGGCGGTGTGCAGGCCCATCTCGAAATCGACGATCTGTTCGCGCTCGGTGGGACTCAAATCCAGGAATGCCTCCGCGTGGCCGCGGGTCGCGTCGTTCGCCTGCTGCAGCAAGCCCTCTCGGATCGACAGGTTGCCGGGTGACTCGCGGCCATCCCACATGATCGCGCTGAGGAAGCGCAGGTTGGTCGATGGCAGGGGGCGGCGATAGAGCGACGCCGCGGTGAGGCTGGCGCCGCAAGCGTACGGATCATCGACCGCATCGATGACAAATTCGGCATTCGGCGGCACCGCCATGCCGACGCGAATCAATCCACGCGACAGCAACAGACTGAAGGCGGTCTCTCTCGCTTCGGGCGTCGAGAGGTCCGCGAGTTCGCAATTCGAGCCGTCGTTGGTCCGGAAGATCGGATCCAGGCCGTCCGATTCGACGAATCGGCTCTGCACCCCGGGGGGTGTGATCGACCATCCTTCGGAGGCCTGATGGCAGGTGACGCAAGCCCGCCCGTTGGTGCCGCGCTCCTGGAAGAAGGGATTGTCGGGATTCAGGATGCCGCGGCTGTTGAAGGTCCGAGCCTGGCCGGACGAATTGTCGAACGCAAACAGGTTGGCGATGGCATCGGCGGCATTGGCTGGGCCGGCGGCCAGCACGGCAACGGTGAAGGCCGCGCCGGCGAGTGCGGCTGAGGTAGCGACGGTTCTGGGGCTGATCACGATTCCCTCCTGATCAGGAGATCGAAATCGATCGGCAAATGATGCCACTGACCATCTGCGCGGCCCAGCTTGACGCCCGAACATGGTTGGGCGCAGTCTAAAGTTCCCCAGCGGGAAGGCCGGACGCACGATGTCGCCAGTTGCCCCCTCGAATTCTCATCACGAACCCGGGGCGCAAGCTCTGTTCGCCGACTTGTATTCGGAACTGCATCGATTGGCGAGACGCGAGCTCGCACGCGGCGGTAGCGTGGCGAGTCTCGGCGTCACGACCCTGCTTCACGAAGCGTACCTGGATATGTCGTCGCGCCACGGCACCGAGTTTCCTGACGAAGCGCGCTTCATGGGCTATGCCGCGCGGGTAATGCGGGGGCTGATCATCGATCACGCGCGCGCGTCGCGCGCCGAAAAACGCGGCGGGCAGCTCGACATCACGTCGCTCGGCACCGATGCCGGCGAGCTCATCGCCGATCCACAGGAGCTGGGCGCGATCAGCGACGCGCTCGACGATCTCGCCACGATCGATCCGTCGCTCGCGGAGATTGTCGACCTGAAATTCTTCTGCGGTTTTTCGTTTACTGAAATTGCGGCGATGCGCGGGCTGTCGCACCGCACCACCCAGCGCAAATGGGAGCGGGCGCGGATCTACTTGCACGCGCGGATCCGCGGTTCGCGCTGACCACCGGCATGGAACTGGACCCCCAGCGTTGGCGCGCGGCCAGTGCGTATCTGGATGACGCGCTCGATTTGGACGACGATTCGCGCGCCGACTGGATCGCCGCGCTGTCCGAGCGGGAGCCCGCACTCGCCACGGACGTGCGCGCACTGCTCGAACAGCACCGCGCCCTCGCGGGCGAGCGGTTCCTCGAAAGCACGCCGCCACATCCGATCGCGGCGCCGGCGCTGGCCGGGCAGACTCTCGGCCCCTACACGATCCTCGATGCGATCGGCCAGGGCGGCATGGGCAGCGTGTGGCGGGCCGAACGCAATGACGGCCGCTTTGAACGCCTGGCGGCGATCAAGTTTCTCAACATCGGCTTGATGGGGCGCCGCGGCCAGGAGCGGTTCACGCGCGAAGGCCGCATCGTGGCGTGCCTGACGCATCCGCACATCGCGCTCCTGCTGGACGCCGGCGTGTCCGCCTGGGGCCAGCCGTACCTGGTCCTCGAGTACGTCGATGGCGAGCCCATCGATCGTTACTGCGATCGCGCGGCACTCGATGTGACGGGACGCGTCCGGCTGTTTCTCGACGTGGTCGCCGCCGTCGAACATGCCCATGCACACTTGATCGTGCACCGCGATCTCAAGCCTTCGAACGTGCTGGTCAGCCGGGGCGGTGTCGTCAAACTGCTCGACTTCGGCATCGCCAGGTTGCTCGACGCCGATCCCGAGACGCCGACGACGCTGTCGCGTGATGGTGGCGCGGGGACCCCGGCGTTTGCCGCGCCGGAGCAGCTGACCGGCGGTGCCCTGACCACCGCGGTTGATGTTTACGCGCTTGGCGCATTGCTCTACCTGTTGCTGACGGGCACGCATCCGTCCGGCAAGACGCCGCAAACCACCGCCGAGGTCGTCAACTGGATCGTCGAGGGTGAGCCGCGCCCGATGTCGTCGTTCAAGGACGTGCGGATTCCGGCCGACCTCGAAACGATTGTCACCACCGCGCTCAAGAAGCACCCCGGCGACCGTTATGGATCGGTGTCGGCGCTGGCGGCGGATCTCGAGCGGTTCCGGCAGCATCAACCAATCGCCGCGCGGCGCGATTCACTCGTCTATCGCTCGCGCAAGTTTCTGCGACGTCATCGCGTGCCGGCGACGCTCGCCGCCGTCTTACTCATGGCGCTGTCGTTCGGATTTTTCGAAGTGAACCGTCAACGCGGCATCGCGGAGCGGCGGTTCCTCGAGGTCCGCCAACTGGCCGCGAGGCTGTTCGACATCGACGTTCCGCTTCGCGGCATTCCCGGCAGCTCAAAAGTGCGGCAGATGATCGTCGATACCTCGCTCGACTACCTCCGACGGCTGGGGACCGAGGTCCACGACGATCCGGTTCTGGAGCTCGACATCGGCACGGCCTACATGCGGGTCGCGCGCGTGCAGGGCGTACCGATCTCGACCAATCTTGGTCAAGTCGACGAAGCGGATCGCAACCTGCTGAAAGCGCATCAGGCGATCTCCGCCGTCGTCGCTCGCCAGCCATCGAATCGTCTCGCGCTGCTTCGGATGGGGCAGATCGAGCACGATCGCATGATCCTGGCCGGCAATCGCCGCCCCGATGACGCAGCGCTGCCGCTGGCGCGCGAGGCGGCGACGTGGCTCGGCAGATATCTCGACACCGGACCGGTGGATTCCACCGAAGGGCAACAAGTGCTCCTCGCAATGAATAACGTGTCGAACCGGTTCCGCATCGCGCGCCAGTTCGACGAGGCATTGCGATGGAGCGGCCGTGCGATCGAGATCGCCCGATCGCTCGATCAGCGGTTCCAGCTGGCCGGCCTGTTGCAAGGCATGGCGTTCATCCACCGGGACCGCGGCGATCTGGCGGCGGCGTTGAGAGACGCGCGGGAAGCGGCCGGCATCATGGAGGCGATGCCCGGGGAGGCGGATGCGAGCCGGCGGCTCAATATTTCGCTGGCCCTGTCACGCGCCGGCGCGATCCTGGGCGATCTGGACGGCATCTCTCTCAACCGGCCGGCCGAAGCACAGGCGCCGCTGCTACGCGCGTTCACGATTGCCGATGAAATCGCGCACCGCGATCCCGATGATGCATTCAGCCGGGGCCGGCTGGAATCGCCGGGCCTGCTGCTGGCCCGCATCGCGCGCGATGCCGATCCCGCGCGTGCGCTCGAGTATTACGACCACTTGCTCACGCACTTCGGTGAGGTCAAAAACAATCCGCAGATGCGGCGCTACGAAATCCGCACCGAAGCGGATTCGGCACATGCGTGGCTGCGTCTCGGCCGCATCGATCGCGCGCGCCAGCAGCTCCAGGCGGCCTTTGCGCGCCTGCGCGACCTCAAGCTGTATCCGCGCGATGAGGTCGCTCCGGGATCGGAAGCCGATGACGTGCTGCGCGCGAACGCGGCAATCGAAGTGCAGAGCGGCAATGTCGCGCACGCTCTCGATATCGCCACCACGCTGCTCGCGAAGTTGATGGCATCCAAACCGGAACCGCAAGAAGACCTGGCCGACGCGGTTGACGTGTCGAGCCTGTACGCCCTGTTGACTGATCTCAATCGCGCTGCTCGCCAACAAGCCAACAGCGCCGACTACGCGCGCCGCCGTGTGCAGCTGTGGCAGCAGTGGGATCGAAAACTGCCAGGCAACCCGTTCGTTCGCGATCAACTCAACACCGCCCTCGCGGCGTCCGCGTCCGATCAGGCCGAGTAAAACGCAGCCGGGGAATTCCTCAGGGGTGATTCCGTTGCACGGCGCCGGCGGTCGGCTCGTTGAGGGCCGACCCTCATCGCACGGTCAGAAGGCGCTTGACCACTTCCATCCAGATCAGCGAGCCGAATGCCGCCACCGCCACAACGGCCAGATCATTCACGTGCAACGTCGAGAGTCGAAAGAGTTCGCGAAGAAATGGCACATAGATAATGGCCGCCAGTACACCGAGGGCGGCGGCTCCGAGCCATCGCATCGCGGGATTCGGCTCTCCCAAGGTGGCCCACACCGGCCTGGTCAATGAACGGTTCGTGGCGATCAATGCGAGGTTCGCCAGAATCAGCGTCGAGAATGTCAACGTCCGCACGTCGGGTTCCGTCATGCCGGCCCGCACGCTCGCGGCCAGGACGACGGCCGACACGAGGCAAGCGCCCAACCCCTGCAGGAGCGATCGCACGATCAGTCGACGCGTAAAGAGCCGGCGCCTGGGATCGCGCGGGGGGTGCCGCATGACGTCAGGGGCCCCAGGCTCCATCTCGAAGGCGATCGACGACACGGGATCGATGATGAGTTCCATGAAGATCACGTGCACGGGCATCAAGATCAGCGGCCATCCCAGAAAGACGGGAATCAGCGCGATGCCGGCGATCGGCACGTGGATCGCGAGAACGTAGGCCGTGGCTTTCTCGATGTTGGCGTAGATGCGCCGGCCGAGCCGTACCGCGTGAACAATCGATGAGAAGTCGTCATCAAGGAGCACGAGAGCCGCGGCCTCTCGAGCGACGTCGGTGCCGCGTCCCCCCATCGCGATGCCGATATCGGCGGCCTTGAGGGCCGGCGCATCGTTGACGCCATCGCCGGTCATCGCGGCGACCTCCCCGTTCGCTTTCAGCGCCGTCACGAGCCGGAGCTTCTGCTCCGGCGCAATGCGCGCGAACACGTCCACGTCTCGGACGCGGCGTCGAAGCTCCCCATCGCTCATGGAGCCGATGTCACTCCCCGTCAGGCAATCCGTCGTGCGCGCGAGGCCGGCCTGTCTCCCAATGCTGAGGGCGGTGGCCGGATAGTCGCCGGTGATCATCACCACGCGGATCTGAGCGGTATGACACTCCTTGATGGCGGCAGGCACCTCCGGCCGAACGGGGTCGGCGAGTCCGATCAGCCCGAGGAACTCAAACGGCACCTCGGACACGAGCTCGGGCGGCGTCGCGTTGGACCATACGCCCCGACCCACGCCGATCACGCGCAAGCCGTCGCTCGCCATGCTGTTGACCTGCTGCATCAGTCGCGCACGAGACGGCTCCGGCAAACGGCACAGCCTGGCGATGGCCTCGGGCGCACCCTTTGTCGTGACGTCATAACCATGCGGGACCGATGGGTCACGCCAGACTTCCGTCACCGCGAGCAGCGCATCGGTCAGCGGGTACTCCCGCACCAACAGCGCTCCATCGGGAAGTTCAAACCCGATCCGGCGTGCACAGTCCGTGATGGCTCTCTCCATCGGATCGAACGCGTTGGGCTTGCACGCGAGCGCCGCGGTCGAGATCAAGCGGGTGAATTCAGGCCGTAACGTCTCGACACGTTCGCCCATGGCCAACCGCTCGTCGCCGGCCATGAGTTCGGCGACGCTCATGCGGTTGAGCGTCAAGGTTCCCGTCTTGTCGACGCAGAGCACGGTCGCCGAGCCGAGCGTTTCGATGGCCGGAATCCGCCGCGTCAACACGCGACTACGGGAAATGCGCCACGCACCCAAGGCGAGGAATATCGTCAACACGACGGGGAATTCCTCGGGGACCATGGAGATCGCGAGCGTCAGTCCCGCCAGCGCACCATTGAGCCATTCGTGACGCAACAGGCCGTAGGCGACCCCGACAACGAGACAGGCGCCGATGCCGACAATAGCCAGTAACCGCACCATGCGATCGACCTCGCGCTGCAAGGCCGTTCGACCGATCTCGACACGATTCAGGGCGGTGCCGATCTTGCCAAGCTCGGTCGCGAGGCCGGTGGCGACCACCTGCGCAGTACCCTCACCACCCACGACGAGCGTGCCGGAATATATGAATGGCCGGTCGTCGCCGCCGACGGTCTTCGGCGCCGATGTGCTAGGGCCGGGGCGCTTCCGCACGGGAACCGATTCACCGGTCAGCAGCGATTCGTCAACCAGCAGATTGACTGAGGAGTGAACGATCGCGTCCGCGGGCACGCGGTCTCCCTCGCGCACAATCACGATGTCTCCGCGTACCACCTCACGACCCGCGATGCGTGTGGCGACGCCGTCACGAATCACCAGTGCGCGGGGACTCGACATATCGCGCAGGGCCTCGAGCGCCCGCTCGGTCTTGTGTTCTTGATACAGGGTGATGCTGATGATCAAAAACACCGCCGCCAGTAATGCCACCGCCTCCTCGGGGTCACCAAGGAGCAAGTAGATGCTGCCGGCTGCGATCAGCAGCAGGAACATCGGCTCGCGAACAACACCGAGCGCCATGGCGATCACGCTGCGCGGCCGGGCCGCCGGCAGCTCGTTGGGCCCATCCTGCCGGAGCCGTGCCGCGGCTGATGCCTCGGAGAGCCCGCTGAGGATCGGTGCCTTCTCCACAGTCAGAAATACCAGCGCAATTGCAGCAGGCCCGACAATCGCGCCGCACCATACTCGCTACGCGGCATTCCCGCGTTGGGCGGCCTGCCGTAGGGGACGTAGACAGTACCCAACAGCGACACCGCGTCGTTGAAGGTGTACGCCAGCGCCGGCGCGGCGATGCCAGAACCGTCGCCGGGGTTGTGCAGCCAATGTCCTGAATACGTCAACTCCGGCGAGGCCTCGTAAGACGCCGCCAGCCCGATCGCGTGTCTGGACAGGATCTGCGTATCGCCGCGGACGAACCGTTCGAGAAATAGCGGCGTCGCAAGCAACGTCCGAATCTCATCCGGGTGTGCGGCACCGAACCCGGAGTAGTGATACTCGGCGTATGCGAAGACACCTGCTCCGACCGGAAAGCGATAGGAGCCGCCGATGACCGCCTTCCACACGGCGTGGCGATCGGTGCCCGACGGCGTGCGAAACACCGCGGCTTCTCCGTGAACTTCCGCGTCGCCAAGCGCGGCGGACGAGGTCACGCCGCCGAACAGATCCTCTCCACGCCGGCCGCCCATGACTTCCACGTCGATGTTGCCGGCGTATCCTCGGGCCCTGGCCGCCAGCGCCGAGCGATCCAGCGTGTCACCGAATGCGCCGACGAGGTCGATGGACGAACGGTCGGTGAGCTTGACGTCCGCTCGAAGCGCATCGACTCCCGATCGCCATTCGCGATCGACCTCGAGCGGCGAGAAGGGTGCGAACAGATCGACCGCGGTAAACATCACGCCACGACCCCAGCCGATGGCCTGTCGGCCGATCGTCAGGTTGGTGCTGCCTACGTGCACCTGTGCATTCGCTCGATCGATCTCATGACGCCACACGACGTTTCCGGAGTTGGTCACGCGCCAGACGAGCGGCTGCACGCGAAACGGCGCCGATGCCTCGGACGGCAGAATGCCGATCGCATCAATTCCCGACGCCCCGGACGCGTGGTGCAGCCGTTGCTCGTACGAGACGTTAAAGGTCGCGATCGTGCCGGCGCGGATCTCCGGATCGATCCGCAAGCGCACCATCGACTGCGCCGTCACTCGTTCGGAAACGGGTTCTGGCGTGTCCGGCGCCCCCGAAAACAGACCGGTTGCTTTGATGGACGTGCGCACAGTCAATACCGATCGTGACTTCGCCTCTTGTTCCTGGGCGGCCGTACCCGTCGAGGTCAGCGCCAGGACCGCGAGTGCGACGGTCACGATACCCGGACGCCGTCTCATGTCACGTCCTGACGGCGGCTGGCGCCTTGCCAATCCCTGAGAGGATTTCATGAGGTGCCTCTCCGGGCGCGGCCTCGTCGCGAGCGACGCGACCATCGACGAGTGTGACCACGCGAACAGCGTGCGCCACGACACGTGAATCGTGCGTCGAGAAGATGAACGTCATCCCGTGGCGATCCCTGAGCGTGCGCATCATGTGCATCAGGATCTCGGCGTTCTCGCCGTCGAGGTTGGCCGTCGGTTCGTCGGCCAGGACCAGGGCGGGACGTGCCGCAATCGCCCGGGCCACGGCGACGCGTTGCTGTTGACCACCCGAGAGCTCGGTGGGTCTGCGGTCGGCAAGGTCCGCCAGCCCCAGTTCCTGCAGTACCTCCCGGGCACGGTCGCGGCAATGTTTGAGCCCCTGAAGCTCCAGCACGAATTCGACATTCTCCAGGGCCGTCAGCACCGGGACCAGATTGAACGCCTGGAACACGAAGCCGATGGATCGCAGGCGGAGGTCGGCCCGCTCGCGTCGGGACAGCGTAGCGACCTGCTGCCCGAGAACCACCAACTCGCCGGATGTCGGCACGTCCAGCGCACCGACGAGATTCAACAACGTCGTCTTGCCACTCCCGGAAGGGCCGACCAGAGCCATGAACTCGCCTTCGCGAACGTCGAGGTCGACTCCGCGCAGGGCGTGGACCTCTTGCCGGCCAAGTTGGAAAGTCTTCGTCACCCCGCGCGCCAGCAGGATCGATTTGCTCATCACGCCACCCGCAACGCGTCGGCGGGATTGGTCCTGGACGCAAACCACGCCGGATACAGTGATGCGATCACGGTGACGAGGATCGCCACGGTGAGGACGTACCAGGCCGTCCATGCTCCGAAGTCCCCGTAGATTACGGGTTCGATGAGGACGCCCTGAAAGCTGTAACTCGCGCCCATGTACGGGGTGAGATCGATGCCGCGAGTGGCCAGGGTCCACACGAATGGCAGCCCCAGCAGCAGGCCGAGCGCTGCGCTGGCGATGCCGATCGCGAGGGCCTCCTGCAGCAGCACCGCGGTGATCACACGGCTCCGCATGCCCAAGGCGGAGAGGACAGCGAACTCTCGCCGGCGCTCGAGCACCGCGGCCAACTGCGCGCTCGCGACTCCGAGCGCGACGATGAGCAGGATGATGCCGCTTACCAGTCGGGACACCGCGCTGTCCTGCTCGAGGTGTCCCTTGAACTCCGGGCTGATCTCCCCCCACGTCATGACGTCGTCGGCCTCGCCCATCGCCTGGGTCAACGCGGCCTTCGCCGCGTCGGCGCGCTTCCAATCGGCGAGCGTGATAGTGACCTCTCCGGCACCGATCAATCCGGTGAGTCGTTCGACGTCCGGCAGTACGACCTGACAGATGGTCGCGTCGATCTCGTCGCTGCCGGTTCTCACGATGCCAACGATTCTCAGCAACAGGCTGTCGATGTCGCCGTCCCTGCCAACGGCAGTCACGAGAATGTCGTCGTCGAGTCCAGCCACCAATCGATCCGCGATCGCCTGGCCGATGACGACGGCATTGCGTTCGGAGGATTGGAGATAGCGTCCTTGAGTGATGTCGCGTGCGAATCGATTGATGCGCGGCTCAGTTGCCGGGTCGACACCGACCAGTTCGACGGGGACGACGTGCGTCCCCATGGCGACCAGGGCCTGGGTACGCGCCCTGACGGTGACCGCGGCCACGCCTTCCAGCTGTTGAACCGCGTTGACGTCAGCCGGCAGATTCGCCAGACGTAACCGCGGATCGCGACGCTCTCGCCACCCATCCGGGACGATGCGGACGTGGCCGGCCCCGGCGTACGCGCCCATGCGGGCAAACAGCTCGTCGCGCCCCCTGTTCAGGCTTTCCATGAACAGCGCCAGCGCGCAGCCAATGCCGATACCCACGATCGACAATGCGGTCCGGCGCGCGTTGCGCCGGAGACTCCGAAGCGCATAGGTCGCGGCCGTGCCCATCACACGCCTCTCAACGCCTTGACGGGTTGCAGCCGGCTGGCTCGAAAGGCGGGCCACGTGGCTGCCAGCAATGAGGTCACCCAGACGGCCGCGATCGCGCGGGCCACGTCCAACGCGCTGAGCGTCGGGTAGAACCGCAGCGAGAAGCGCAGCCCTGCAAACGACAGCTCGCTGGGCCCGCCGCCCGCCAGCCAGCTGTAGTCGATTCCCGTCCGATGGGTAATCGCGACCAGGGCGATGCCGATCACCGAGCCCATCACAGCGCCCACGCCGCCGAGCGTGACCGATTCGGCGACCACCAAAGTGATCAGGCGCGCCGGATGTGTGCCGAGAGCCAGCAGCATGCCGAACTCACGCGTGCGCTCGAATGTGGCCATCACCATCGTGTTCGCGACGCCAGCTGCGGCGGCAATGAACACCAGGAACAGCACCAGCAGGCCGGCGAGATCGGCAATGCGAACGAGCGTCACCATCTCGGGCGCGAGCGCCTGCCAATCGAGCACTTCGGTACCAGTGAATGCGGTTGCGCCGGCAATACGGGTCGAGAGTGCCAGCGCCATCTCGGGACGGCGTGCATGGATGACGATCTCGTGCGCCTCGCCTGGCATGGCGAACAGTGTCTGCGCCGCTGACAGCTCGATCAGAACTCCCTGGCGATTGATCTGATCGACGGCGGTCGTCACGATCGCTTTCACCGTGAACAGATCGTTCGCCAGCGACCCGTCGACGCCTTGCCCGACGACCGCGACCTCATCGCCCGCCTGCACGTTCATCAGTTCAGCCAGTTGACGCCCGACGAGAGCCTGGCGCTCTCCGAGCGGTTCCCCGACATCGGTGAGCAGCCGCGCCGGGCCGGATTCCGCTCGACTGTCGATGCCCATGACGATGACGGCGAAACCTTCCTGTCCCCGTGCCGCAAGGGCCGGGGCGTAGACGCGAGCGGTCGCCGAGGCCACGTCGGGATCGCGGCGGAGTTCGTCGAGCCGTGCGTCAACCTCGCGAAGCGTGCGGTCCATCAACCGGTCCTTCCGCCACTGGGGCGCGTGCACTTGCGCGTGGCCCAACATCGGGCCGGTGATGGTCTCGACGATCCACCCGGTATACGCGCGCAGGATCGACGTGTACGCCAACACGAGCATCACCGACAGGCCGATAGCGGTGAGCGCCAACGCCGTGCGGCGCGGGTTGCGCCACAGGTTGCGCCACGCCATCCGCATCGTGCTACTGGTCCAGTTCATCGCGCCCTTCGCTAGCGGACTCGCTCGAGTCTCGAGAGGCTGAATGTGTCGTCGGGTAACGGGAGGTCGAACTGCATGTCGAGATACCGCATCTCGGTCCGCTGGCCGACCGAATCTTCAGGCACCAGCGCAATGTGGGCGGGCAGCCGGCGTCCGCCGAGCATCTTCACTTCGTCGAAGTGCATCGTGCGCGCCAGGCGGCCTTTGCGATCGTAATGACGTTCCTCGACCGGCAGCCGGTCGTCGGAGACGAGCACGTCGATGCGGGCCCAGCGGCCGATGACGCCCGGCTTGACGTCGAGAGCGAGCCACCAACCCGGCGGTGTATCCGACCGGCGGTCGATCCGCGCCGCGAAGTCCTTCCGCAGGGACGATTCCTTGACCAGGTCATCGTTGGTGAAGTCGGTCCCCATCCAGGAACCGAGCATCGCCGCAGGCGGAACGCGAATCGTGCGCGCGATCTTGGGCAGGTAGTTCCAGAGGTTGTTGCCGACACGCAATGTGGCGGTGCCGGCCTCCCGCGGCGGAGCCTCGATCAGCACCAGCACGTCATCTTCGCCGCGGGTCCACGCACGCAGGCGCATATGACGGGTGCTTCGGGTTGTCGTGACGTCGATCTCGATGCGAGCGAGGCTGCTCTTCGAGCGGTACAAGTCGTCGAGGTGTTGGAGCAACGCGTCGACGCCAGGCGGCACCGGCGTTGCCTGCTGCCTGGCGGCGCCGACCAGGGACAGCGCGAGGCCGGCAGCGGCGGTCAGTGCAAGAAGGAACGGGTGGCGCATCGGTGTCTCGCAGTCCGGTCAACTCCATATCTCTCACTGCAAGAGTGACGCCTCCGGAGATCAGGGGTGCTCCGTGAATTCGAGAGCGGCAGGAGCTGCTGCGGTCATGCGCAGGGTGGTCGAAGCGAAGGATCCCGCACTCCGAGTGGAATTCTTCGCAGGCGTGTGGGCGCCTCGGCGGGCGTTTCCTGCGGCGCCGTTCGGCATGCTATGTGCTCTGGACTCGAGGAAGGATACCCGTGGAGGGCCTATGAAGATTCCAAGCCGTCGATTCTGGGTGAGGGGTGGTCTGTCGCTCGTGCTCGTTCTTGCGGCGATCCAGTTCGTGCCATACGGGCGGGATCACACTAACCCCCCGGTCGGTGCGGAGCCGGCGTGGGACTCGCCCGAAACACGGGTGTTGGCTAAGCGGGCGTGCTTCGATTGCCACAGCCACGAAACAGAGTGGCCGGCCTACTCGCGGGTCGCACCCGTCTCCTGGCTGATTCAACGCGATATCTCCGAAGGACGCGAGGCGCTGAACTTCTCCGACTGGCAGCGACCGCAGAAAGAAGCGCGCGAGGCCGCCGAAGAAGTCCTGGAAGGCGAGATGCCGCTTCGCCTCTACCAGCTCATGCACTCGCACGCGCGATTAAGCGTCGCCGACCGCGAACAGCTCGCGCGCGGCCTCAAGAGCACTCTTGGAGGATCGCTGAAGGCCCAGCGTGAGATGCGCTCAGACGAAGTAGAACGTGAGGGCAAATAGCACGTAAATCGCCAGCAGCATGACCCCCTCGAACCAGGTGGTCTCACCATCCTGCGCAATCGCGGTGACCGCGAACACCACCGCGCCGATGGCCACCAGTTCGAGGGGGCTCGAAAACACCAGGTCCATCGGATGACCGATCAGCGCCGAGACGATCACCAGCACCGGCGCGACCAGTAACGCAATCTGGATCGTCGAGCCCACCGTGATGCTGACGGCGAGCCCCATCTCGTCCTGGCGCGCGAAATACATCGCCGACACGTATTCCGCCGCGTTGCCGATCACCGCGAGCAGGATGATGCCGAGGAAGACTTCCGACAGTCCCAGGCTGACCGCGGTCGACTCGAGCGCGCCGGAGATCAACTCCGCTTCGAACGCCGTCGCGATCGTCGCGGCCGCGAGCACGGCCACCGCACGACCGATCGGCCACACCGTGTGCGGCGCCGGCGGCGGATGCGCGTCGTCCTCGGCGAAGGCAAAGGTGTCGCGATGCGTCACCATCGTGTAGATCAAGTTGCCGATGTAGACGAGGATCAACACCACCGACACGCTGAGACTCAGATGCTCGTCGCGCAGCAGCCGGCTGCTGGTCCCGCGATCGCTCATCGTGTAGTCGAAAATCGCCGGCAGCAACAATCCGATCGTCGACAGTACCAGCAGGCTCGAGAGCTGTCCGGCATGCTTGGCGTTGAAGGTCTGCTTGGCGCGGCCGAAGCTGCCGACGACAATCGCCAAGCCGAGGCCCAGCAGGCCGTTGCCGATAATGGCGCCGGTGATCTGCGCCTTGACGACATCGGGCTTGTTGGCGGCGAGCACGAACAGCGCCAGCACCAATTCCGCGGTGTTGCCGAACGAGACGTTCAGCAATCCGCCGATCGCCGGACCGGCGCGTTCGGCCAGGTGTTCGGTGGCGCGGCGAATCCACTCCGCCAGCGGGATCACCGCGACGACCGACACGAGGAACGTCGTGAGCGAATGCTCCGACGTGAAGTAGGCACTGAGCGCCGACGCCGGAACGAGCAGCAGCAGCCAGGTGAAGACGTCCGTCATGCGTGAATACGGCTCGCCTTCAACAGCGCGGCTTCGAGGGTTTCGGTCTTGAGGGGCTTGCTGACGTAATCATCCATGCCGGCGGCGAGGCACGCGTCGCGATCTTCCTCGAAGGCATTGGCGGTCAGCGCGATGATCCGCGGCCGCCGGCCAGGCGGATGCTCCTCGATGATCTGGCGCGTCGCATCAACGCCGTCGAGCTCCGGCATCTGCAGGTCCATGAAGACGACGTCGTACGGCACGCGCCGCACGGCCTCGACCGCTTCAAGACCGTCGGCAGCGAGATCCGCGCGGTACCCGAGGTGCCGCAACATCGCGAGTGCGACCTTCTGGTTGACGCCGTTGTCTTCCGCGACGAGCACGCGCAACGGGTGACGATCGGCCATTCGCTCGCCGGACGGCGGCGCGACCAGGGCGGGGCGCACGGGGCGATCGGTTTCCGCGACGACATCGATCAGCGCGTCGTACAAGCGCGACGCCTTGATCGGCTTGGTCAATAACGCCGCAAACATCTCCGGATGCGGCGCATCCCGCAGCCCCGGCGTGATCAACCCGATCAGCGGAGGCGCCTTGCCGTTCAAGGTCTTGCTGATCACTGCGGCGAGCGCCGCGCCGCCGATGCCCGGCATTTGCATGTCGACGATGGCGAGGTCGAAGCGCTTGCCGTCCTGGATCCACGACAACGCCTCCTCGCCGGAGGCGGCGGCGAACGGCGCGAGGCCCCACACCTCGGTCTGCCGCTGCAGCGATTCGCGGCTGGCCTCGTGATCGTCAACGATCAGCACGCGGCGCCCGGTCAGCTCCGGCTGGACGCCGTCGATGCGGCGATCACCGGTCGGCGCAAGCTGCATCTGCGAACCCTTGCGGGCGTGGATGGTAAATGAGAACCGGCTGCCCCTGCCGGGCTCGCTCTCGACCCAGATGCGTCCGCCCATCAACTCCGCCAGGCGGCGGCAGATCACCAGGCCCAGGCCGGTGCCGCCGTACTTGCGGGTCGTCGAGGCGTCGACCTGGCTGAAGGACTGGAACAGCCGATCGAGCCGATCGGCCGGAATGCCGATGCCGGTGTCGGCGACCGTGAATCGAATCTCGGTCAGCCCCTCGTCCAGCGTTGCCGCCGCCGCGGTGACCGTGATGTCGCCGGCGTCCGTGAACTTGATGGCGTTGCTCAGCAGATTGAAGAGGATCTGCCGGACGCGCGTGATGTCGCTGACGATCACGCTCGGCAACACCGATCCCAATTGATAGGTAAGGTGCAGGCCCTTGGCAAAGGCCTGCGGCGCCACCAGCTCCAGCGCGTCCTCGATGCAGGCCTGCGGATCGAACGGTTGCAGGTCGAGCTCGAGCTTGCCGGCATCGATCTTCGAGAAATCGAGAATGTCGTTGATGATCGTCAGCAGTCCGTCGCCGCTCGATCGGATGACGTCCACGTATTCGCGCTGTGCGGCGGTGAGATCGGTGTCGAGCAGCATCGTGGTCATGCCGATCACACCGTTCATCGGCGTGCGAATTTCGTGGCTCATGCTGGCGAGAAACGTGCTCTTGGCCGAGGCCGCCGATTCCGCCGCGTCCCTGGCGACGATCAGGTTGCGATTCGCCGCCGTCATCTCGTCACGCAGGCGGCTGACGTAGCCGCCCATCGCGGCAAACCACGGCAACGTGACGGTCAGCACGACGAGCTCGAGGATTTCATCCGCGGCGCCGACCGTCGCCGGCTTGTTCCGATAGAGCGCGACGACCATCAGCGCGTACGACCCGATCGCGATCGCCGCCAGGAAGAGCAACTGTCGCGTCCTGAGGCGGAAGACGCCGAACAGGAAGGCGACCAGGAACACGATCAGCAGCGCCGCGCGGCCTTCGTCAGCAAAGTACATGACGTAGGCCATCGTCACGATCGACGAGGTCAGCTGCGGCATGGTCATGCTGGCATCGCGGAACTTGAGGTTCAGTCCGCTGCGCAACACGACATAGAAGAACGCGACCCAGAACAGGATCAGCGCGGTGCCCGACACGAACCCGGTCCACTCGAGGCCGCCCAGCAGGTAGGCGACGTAGAGCAGGACGATGACCATCAGCGAGGTGCCGCTGGCCAGCAGGTAGCGCCGCAGGCGGAGGAACTGCCGCTCGTCGCCTTCAGGAATCAATGGGATCGCTGGACGCGACGCGGTCACGGGTTGAGGATAGCAGGTAAGATCGATTCTTCGTGACCCCACGCCTGAGATTCGCCCCGTCGCCCACCGGCTACCTGCACGTCGGCGGCGCTCGCACTGCCCTTTTCAACTGGCTCTACGCCCGCCGCCACGGCGGCGCGTTCATCCTGCGCATCGAAGACACGGACGTCGAACGCTCTCAAGCCGAGATGGTCACCGGCATTCTTGATGGGCTCAGGTGGCTGGGTATCGATTGGGACGAGGGTCCTGAGACCGGCGGCCCGCACGCGCCGTATTTCCAGTCGCAGCGCCTCGACCGTTACCGCGCGGCCGCGCAGCAACTGCTCGACAGCGGCCGGGCGTTCATGGACGAGGGCGCGATCCGGTTCAAGGTGCCGCCCGGCAAGACGTCATTCGTCGACAGCGTGCACGGCCCGATCGAATTCGACAACGAGCACATCGAGAGCTTCGTCATCCTGCGCTCCGATACGCATCCGACCTATCACCTGTCGGTGGTGGTGGATGACATCGACATGGCGATCACGCACGTGGTTCGTGGCGACGATCACATCTCGAACACGCCGAAGCAGGTGCTGCTCTACAACGCGTTCGGCCAGACGCCGCCCACCTTTGCGCACGTGCCGTTGATCATGGGGCCCGACAAGCAACGCCTCAGCAAGCGTCACGGCGCGACGTCGGTGATGGAATACGAGAAGCAAGGCTACCTGCCGGAAGCGATGTTCAACTTCCTGGCGCTGCTCGGCTGGGGCACGGGGAGCAACGACGAGCTCTTTACGCGTGAGGAATTAATCCAGCGCTTCAACCTCGAAGGCATCAGCGGCGGCAACGCCGTGTTCAACACCGAAAAGCTGGACTGGTTCAATCATCAGCATCTGCTTCGGCTGACGGACGAACAATTGACCGCGAAGCTCGGACTCGAGCCCGGCGCCCGGACGAACGCAATCCTGCATTTGCTGCGGCCGCGCTGCAAGAAGCTGACGGATTTTCCGGATCAACTCAAACCGTTTTTCGAGGATCCAGGCGGCTACGATCCGGACGGCGTGAAGAAGTTCCTCTCAACTCCGGGCAGCGCCAATCACATGCGCGCGCTGAAGTCGGTCTACGAAAAGGCCGAGTGGAACGAGGCGGCGATCGAGAAGGATTTGCGGCAACTCGCCGACGCCCGAACGGTGAAACCGGCGGTATTGATTCACGGCACGCGCCTGGCCCTCACGGGCCGTATGATGAGTCCCGGACTGTTTGAAATGGTGGTCCTGGTCGGCCGTGATGCGGTCGTGCGCCGCGTCGAGAAGATTGCCGCCGTACTTCCGTAGCCATGAAACGACGCGACTTCATCAAAGCCGTGAGCGCCGCGCCGCTACTAACGAGCCGGCAGTCGCGCTCCGAATACGACTTCATTATCGTCGGCGCCGGATCGGCCGGCTGCGTGCTGGCGAATCGATTGAGCGCCAACGCGTCGACGCGCGTGCTGCTGCTCGAGGCGGGCGGCCCGCACAACGGCGATCCCGCAGTCACGACGCCGGGCAAGTGGGTGTCGCTGATCGGATCGAAATACGACTGGGGCTACTCGACCGAGCCCGAGCCCGGCTTGCAGAATCGCCGCATCACGTTTCCGCGCGGCAAGGTTCACGGCGGATCGAGCGCGATCAACGCGATGGCGTTCATCCGCGGCCACCAGTTCTGCTTCGATCGATGGGAGCGGGCCGGTAATCCCGGCTGGGGTTACGAGGCCGTCCTCCCTTATTTCAGGCGATCCGAACGCAACGAGTTGGGCGAGACGCAGTATCGCGGCGCCAGCGGACCGCTGGCGGTGTCGATGTGCACCGATCCGCATGCGGGCCACAAGGCGTTTCTGGCGGCGGTGGCCTCGCAGCAATTCAAGGTCGACGCGCGGTACGACTTCAACCAACCGACGCCGGTGAGCGTGGCCGGCTACTACCAGAAGAACATCCTCGACGGAAAGCGCCACAGCGTTGCCGATGCGTTCCTGACGCCGGCGCTGTCGCGCCCCAACCTGGAAGTGCGATCGCGGTGCCAGGCGACGAAGCTGATCCTCGAGGGCAAGAAGGCGGTCGGCATCGAGTACTTGCGCGACGGCAGGCCCGAACAGGCGCGCGGCCACCAGATCGTGCTGAGCGGCGGCGTGATCGACTCGCCGAAGCTGTTGATGCTGTCGGGCATTGGGCCGGCCGCGCATCTCAAGACGCTCGGGATTCCAGTCGTTGCGGACCTGCCGGGTGTCGGTGCGAATTTCCAGGATCACCTGAAGCTGTCGATTCGGTGGAACGGCAAGACCGAACTGCCGGGATCGACCGTCACCGCCGGCCTGTTCCTGCGCTCGGACGCCTCGAACTACGGCGATCCGCCGGACCTGCAGTTTTATGTCGGCCGCGGCCTCGAGACGCCCGACCGATTCATCACCATCACCGTCTCACTCGTGTTCCCGAAATCGCGCGGCGCGATCACGCTGCGATCGGCCGATCCGCTCGCGGCGCCGATCATTCGGGCGAATTATCTGCGGGAGCAGGCGGACGTCAACGCCCTGGTAAGGGGCGTCAACCTCTGCCGATGGTTCGGTGAGTCGGAGGCGTATGCCGATTTGCGCGCCGACGAGATCCTGCCCGGTCCGGCGATGAAGAGCGACGCCGACCTGGCGACATTCGCGCGGCGGGAGAGCGACACGATTTATCACGGCGCCGGCACGTGCAAGATGGGTCCGGCGTCGGATCGCCTGGCCGTGGTCGATCCGTCACTACGAGTACGCGGCATCGACGGCCTGCGCGTCGCGGACGGATCGATCATGCCGGAGGTCGTCAACGCGACGACCAACGCGGCGTGCGTGATGATCGGCGAAAAGGCCGCCGATCTAGTGCGTCAAGCCTGACGAATCTTTCGACACTTCGCGCACCAGCTCGCCGACCTGGCCGTCGCGGCCGCTCAACGCGATGTCGGCCTGCGCGATGATGCCGCAGCAGCCGCCTTTCGCGTCCACCACCGGCACGCGGCGAATCTGGTTCTCTTCCATCACCGCCAATACGTTCTCGATCGGCGTGTCTTCCGTGACGACGATCACCGGCTCGGACATGCATTCGCCGGCGGTGACCGCGGATGGATTCTTGCCCTTCGCGACGACGCGACAGACGATGTCGCGGTCGGTGACGACGCCGATCAGCCGGTTGGAGGCGTCGGTGACGGGAATTTCGCCGCAATCCGCCTCGACCATGAGGTTGGCGACGTCGTTAAGAGTGGTGTCGCTTGAGCAACATTGTGGCGCGGACGTCATGATTTCACGAGCAAGCTTGGACATAAGGCTGTTCGATGCAAGTTTTCGACCACACCCAGACATTTTTCTGATTGGACATGGGATGGCTCGTACCTATTCAATATGCTGATGAATAACGCCGACATCGCGTGGATGCTCCTTTCCACCGCGCTGGTGCTGCTGATGACGCCGGCGCTCGCGTTCTTTTACGGCGGCCTGGTCCGTTCGAAGAACGCCCTCAACACCATGATGATGAGCTTTGTGGCGCTGGGGCCCGTGGCCGTGGCGTGGGCGTTAGTGGGGTATTCGCTGGCGTTTGCCCCGGGCAATTCGGTGTTGGGCGGGTTGGGTTTTGCGGGACTGCGCGGCGTCGGCATGGACGCGCAGGGCACCATCCCGCAACTGCTGTTCATGGCCTTCCAGGGCACATTTGCCATCATCACCCCGGCGTTGATCTCGGGCGCCGTGGTCGAACGCATGCGCTTCAACGCGTATATCGCCTTCGTCACCCTGTGGGTCGTCTTCGTCTACGCCCCGGTCGCACACTGGGTGTGGGGCGGCGGTTTCCTCGCCACCATGGGCGCGCTCGATTTTGCCGGCGGCGCCGTGGTGCATGTGAACGCGGCCTCGGCGGCACTGGTCGCCGCGATGGTGGTCGGACCGCGCAAGGACTACGGGCGGCACGCGATTCTTCCGCACAACGTCCCGTTCACGATGCTCGGCGCGGGCCTGTTGTGGTTCGGATGGTTTGGATTCAACGCCGGCAGCGCCCTGTCGGCCGGCACCACCGCGACGCTCGCCTTCACCAACACCTTGCTGGCACCGGCGGCAACGCTGGCGATGTGGACGCTGATCGATCTGCTGCGCGGCGGCCGGGTGACGGCGGTGGGCGCGGCCACGGCGATCGTGGTCGGCCTGGTCGTGATTACGCCGGCGGCCGGCTTCGTGGGCCCGACGGCGGCGATGGCGATGGGCGCGCTCGGCGCGATTCCCAGCTATTTCACGCTCATCTATCGAGCCAAGACGAAATTAGACGACTCACTCGACGTCGTGGCGGCGCATGGGCTCGGCGGCGCCACCGGCGCGATCCTGACCGGCGTGTTCGCCACCGCGGCATGGAGCGGCGGACCGAACGGACTCCTCGGCGGCCATCCGGCGCAGGTGTTGACGCAACTCGCCAGCGTGCTGATCGTCATGGCCTATAGTGGCGGCGCGACCTTCGTGATCCTGAAAGCGCTCGCGCTCGTGATGCCGCTGCGCATCACCGGCCGTGACGAAAAACTCGGTCTCGACGTCAGCGATCACGGTGAGGAAGCGTATACGCACGGCGACGGCGCGATCCTGGTGAAGCCGAAAGAAGGATCGTTGGCGATGGGCGCCGTTGACGTGGTGGCGGTGCAGAGCCGAGGCGGATTATGAAACTGATCGTCGCCGTGATCCGTCCCGAACAGCTCAGCGACGTGCTCGAGGCGTTGTTTCATGCCGACGTGCGCGGCCTCACCATTAGCCGCGTGCAGGGGCACGGCGGTGAAATCGAGCACGTCGAAAACTATCGCGGCACCAGCGTCAAGATGGCGCTTGCCGAAAAGGTGCGCCTCGAGATCGGCGTCTCGAACCACTTCGTGCAGACGACCATTGACGCGATCCTGCTCGGCGCCCGCACCGGCGAGGTTGGCGACGGCAAGATCATGGTGCTGCCGATCGAGAAGATCGTCCGCATCCGCACCGGCGAGGAAGACCAGGACGCCGTGACCCCCATCCACCAGGTCGAATGATCAATCTGTTCCAGTCATCCTTTCTATAGATAGATTGCGCTTTTGTTATACGTAGGCTTCTTCTCTAATAGCCATTCAGGTTGGGGAAGCAGCCATGGAAACACGCGCGGAAGATCTTGGTGACCAGCGACCGCAGGGCTTGTACAGCCCGAGCGACGAACACGACGCCTGTGGTGTCGGCTTCGTTGCGCACATCAAAGGCCGGCGTTCCTACTCGATAGTCCGGTCGGCTCTCGACCTCCTCATCAACCTCGAACATCGCGGCGCCTGCGGGTCCGATCCGGACACCGGCGACGGCGCCGGCATCCTGATTCAGATCCCGGATGGTTTCTTCCGGAAGGCGGCGCCGTTCGCGCTGCCCGAAGCGGGCGCGTATGGCGCCGGCCTGGTGTTCCTGCCGCACGATCGCGCCGCGCGTGACGAGTGCAAGGCGATCGCCGCGCGCATCATCAGCGAAGAGGGCCAGGCGCTGCTGGGCTGGCGCGAGGTGCCCACCAACCTGAAGGCAATCGGCCAAAGCGCGGCGTCGGTCGCGCCGGTGTTCGAACAGTTGTTTGTCGCCGCCGCTCCCGGCGTCCAGCGTCCAGCGGCGAGCGAGTTCGAACGCAAGCTGTATGTCATCCGCAAGCGGATCGAGCGCGCGACCACGGGCATGTATATCTGCGGCCTGTCGTCGCAGACGCTGATCTACAAGGGCATGCTGACGGCGACACAGATCGAAGGCATGTTCCCCGATCTGTCGGATCACGACGTGCAGTCGGCGCTGGCGCTCGTGCACCAGCGCTTCTCGACCAACACCTTTCCGTCGTGGCCGCTGGCGCATCCGTATCGCTATGTCGCTCATAACGGCGAGATCAACACGCTGCGCGGCAACATCAACTGGATGAAGGCCCGCGAAGGCCTGCTGAAGTCGAGCGTGTTCGGCGACGACCTGAAGAAAGTGCTGCCGGTGATCAGCGACGGCGGCAGCGATACCGCGACGTTCGACAACGTGCTCGAGTTCCTGGTGATGGCCGGGCGCTCGCTGCCGCACGCGGTGCTGATGATGATTCCGGAACCGTGGTCGGGGAACCCGGCGATGGATCCGAAAGTGCGCGCGTTCTACGAGTACCACTCGTCGATCATGGAACCGTGGGACGGTCCGGCGTCGATCTCGTTCACCGACGGCCGCCTGATCGGCGCCGTGCTCGATCGCAACGGCCTGCGGCCGTCGCGCTATTGCATCACCACGGACGACCTGGTGATCATGGCGTCGGAAGTCGGCGTCCTCGACATCCCCGCCGATCGCATCGTCGTCAAGGATCGCCTCCGCCCCGGGAAGATGCTGCTGATCGATACCGGCGAAGGCCGCATCATCAGCGACACCGAGATCAAGCAGACGCTCGCCGCCGAGCATCCCTACGGCGAATGGCTGCAGCAGCATCTCGTGGACATCGAAGATCTTCCCGCGGCGTTCGCGGAGCGGCCGGATTCGCAAACGGTGCTGCGGCGCCAGCAGGCGTTCGGCTACACCCAGGAGGATCTGCGGCTGTTGCTGACGCCGATGGCGCTCAATGGTGACGAGCCGATTGGCTCGATGGGCACCGACACGGCGCTGGCGGTGCTGTCGAACAAGCCGCGGCTGCTCTACGACTACTTCAAGCAGTTGTTCGCGCAGGTCACGAATCCGCCGCTCGATGCGATCCGCGAAGAGCTGGTGACGTCGATGGGCGTGACGATCGGCGCCGAAGACAACCTGCTCGAGCCCAGCCCCGAGGCGTGCCGGCAGATCAAGGTCGACTTTCCCGTCCTGCACAACGACCAGGTCGCGAAGCTCCGGCACTTGCCGACCGGATCGCCGTTCCGATCGACGACGCTGCCGTTGCTCTACAACCCCGAGGAGGACGGCCCGGGCCTCGAGCGCGCGATGGAGCAGTTATGCCGCAAGGCGAGCGTCGCGGTGGAAGCCGGCGTCGGCGTGCTGATTCTTTCCGATCGCGGCGTCGATGCCAGCCACGCGCCGATCCCGAGCCTGCTCGCGGTCGCCGGCGTGCATCATCACCTGGTCCGCGAGGGGACGCGTCACAAGTGCGGCCTGCTGATCGAAACCGGCGAGGCGCGAGAGGTGCATCACATCGCGCTGTTGCTGGGCTTCGGCGCAGGCTCGGTCAATCCGTATCTGGCATTCGAGTCGCTCGACGAGCTGATTCAGCAGGGGTTGCTCCCCAACATCACGCACAACGACGCCGTGAAGCGCTACATCAAGGCCCTCAACAAGGGCGTCTTGAAGGTGATGTCGAAGATGGGCATCTCGACGCTGCAGAGTTATTGCGGCGCGCAGATTTTTGAGGCGATTGGCCTCGATCGCGCGTTCGTCGACAAGTACTTCACGTCCACCGCGTCGAAGATCGGCGGCGTCGGCGTCAAGGAGATCTCGGAAGAAGTCCGGCAGCGCCACGCGCGCGCGTTCGGCGCGCACTCGACCAGGGACCTGCAGAGCGGCGGCGAATACCAGTGGCGCCGCGACGGCGAGTTGCATCTCTTCAACCCCGACACCGTCTTCAAGCTGCAGCACGCGACGCGGTCAGGGCAGTACCGCATCTTCAAGGAGTACACCTCGCTCGTCAACGACCAGAGCAAGGCGCGGGCGACGCTGCGCGGCCTGTTCGGGTTGAAGCCGCTGGGTGCGCCGGTGCCGATCGCCGAGGTGGAGTCGATCGAGCAGATCCTGCCGCGCTTCTCGACCGGCGCGATGTCGTACGGATCGATCAGCTCGGAGGCGCACGAGACGCTGGCGATCGCGATGAACCGCATGGGCGCCAAGTCGAACACCGGCGAGGGCGGCGAGGATCCGGCGCGCTATGTGAAGGACGCGAACGGCGATTCGCGCCGCAGCGCGATCAAGCAGGTGGCGTCGGGGCGATTCGGCGTGACCAGCGAGTATCTTGTCAACGCCGACGACATCCAGATCAAGATGGCGCAGGGCGCCAAGCCCGGCGAAGGCGGGCAGCTCCCCGGCCACAAGGTCTATCCGTGGATCGCCAAGGTCCGCCACTCGACCCCGGGTGTCGGCTTGATTTCGCCGCCGCCGCATCACGACATCTATTCGATCGAGGATCTGTCGCAACTGATCTTCGACTTGAAGAACGCCAACCCGGTGGCGCGCGTCCACGTCAAGCTCGTCGCCGAGTCGGGCGTCGGCACCGTTGCCGCCGGCGTCTCCAAGGCGCACGCCGACGTGGTGTTGATTTCCGGTCACGACGGCGGCACCGGCGCCTCGCCGCTCACCAGTCTCAAGCATGCCGGCGTGCCGTGGGAGCTCGGCCTCGCCGAAACGCAGCAAGTGTTGCTGATGAACCGCCTCCGCGATCGTATCGTCGTGCAAGTGGACGGGCAGATGAAGACCGGGCGCGACGTGATCGTCGCGGCGCTGCTTGGTGCGGAGGAATTCGGCTTCGCCACCGCGCCGCTCGTCGTCATGGGCTGCGTGATGATGCGTGTCTGCCATCTCAACACCTGCCCGGTCGGCATCGCGACGCAGGATCCCGAGCTGCGCAAGACCTTCAACGGCAAGCCGGAGTTCGTGCAGAACTTCTTCAGGTTCATCGCCGAAGAAGTCCGCGAGTTGATGGCCGAGCTCGGCTTCCGCACCTTCAATGAAATGATCGGCCGCGCCGAGTGCATCGACTTCCAGCCGGCGACGGAGCATTGGAAGGCGAAGGGCCTCGATCTCGCGCCGGTGCTGTTCGTGCCCAATCCAGAGGAGAACCTGGCCCGGCACAACACCTACAAGCAGGACGCGGGCCTGGCGCACGTGCTCGATCACCAGTTGATTGAAGGCGCGATGCCGGCGCTCGACCATCGCGCGCCCGTCGAGATGTCGTTCGCCATTCACAACACCGATCGCACGACGGGGACGATGCTGGGCTATGAGGTGACGCGACGCTTCGGCGGCGACGGCCTGCCGGACGACACGATTCGGATCGGCTTCACCGGATCGGCCGGACAGAGTTTCGGCGCCTTCTTGCCGCGCGGCATCACGCTGACGCTCGAGGGAGAAGCGAACGACTTCGTCGGCAAGGGTTTATCGGGCGGCAAGTTGATCGTCCGTCCCCCGGTCAACGCCGCATTCGCGGCGGAGGAGAACGTGATCATCGGCAACGTCGCCCTCTACGGCGCGACGAGCGGCGAGGCGTTCGTGAGCGGCATTGCCGGTGAGCGCTTTGCCGTCCGCAACAGCGGCGCGCACGCGGTGGTTGAAGGCGTCGGCGATCACGGCTGCGAGTACATGACCGGGGGCCGCGTGATTGTCCTCGGCCGCACCGGCCGCAATTTCGCGGCCGGCATGAGCGGCGGCATTGCCTACGTGCTCGATACCGACGGCTCGTTCGCGCTCAACTGCAATATCGACATGGTCGATCTCGAGCATCTCGAGCAGCCTCAAGAGACCGCGCTGGTGCGCAACCTGATCGAGCGCCACGTCGCGCTCACCGGCAGCGCGCTCGGCCGGCGCCTGCTCGATGCGTGGGCGACCACCCAGCGGCAATTCGTGGCCGTGATGCCGCGCGACTTCAAGCGCGTCAAGGCCGCCGAAGAGAAAGCGCGATCGGAATCGCGCGAGCCCGCGTTCAGCGAGCTGGTGGCGTAATGGGCAAGGCCACCGGATTCATCGAGCACGCGCGCACCAAGCCGCCGGCGCGGCCGGTCACCGAGCGCATCGGCGACTATCGCCACGTCTATTACGCCTATCCGGCGGAGGAACTGACGCGGCAGGCGTCGCGGTGCATGGACTGCGGCATCCCGTTTTGCCACCAGGGCTGCCCGCTCGGCAACCTGATTCCGGATTGGAACGATCTCGTCTATCGCAACAACTGGCGCGCCGCGATCGATCGCCTGCACCAGACCAACAACTTTCCCGAGTTCACCGGACTGCTCTGCCCTGCGCCGTGCGAAGGCTCGTGCGTGCTCGGCATCAACAAGGATCCGGTGACGATCAAGTCGATCGAGCTATCGATCGTCGATCGCGCGTTCGACGAGGGTTGGATCGTGCCGCGACCACCGGCCACCCGCACGTGGAAGAAGGTCGCAATCGTCGGCTCCGGTCCGGCCGGTCTCGCCGCCGCGGCGCAGTTGAATCGCGCCGGCCACAGCGTGACGGTGTTCGAGAAGTCCGATCGCATCGGCGGATTGATGCGCTACGGCATTCCCGAGTTCAAGCTCGAGAAGCGCGTCCTCAACCGGCGTCTCGACTTGCTGACCGCGGAAGGCGTCGTGTTCCGCGCGCGCGTCAATGTGGGCGAGGACGTCACCGCCCGGGATCTGCGCCGCGAGTTCGACGCGGTGCTGCTCGCCGGCGGAGCGGGTCAGCCGCGCGATCTCGACGTCCCTGGCCGCGAGCTGAAGGGCGTGCACTTTGCGATGGATTTCCTGTCGCAGCAGAATCGCCACTGCGAAGGCGATGAAATGCCGTGGATCTCCGCCGCCGGCAAGCATGTGGTGATCATCGGCGGCGGCGATACGGGCGCGGACTGCCTCGGCACGGTGCATCGACAAGGCGCCGCCTCGGTGGCGCAACTCGAATTGATGCCGACGCCGCCCGAGGAACGCGCCGCCGATAATCCCTGGCCGACGTGGCCGCACATTTTCCGCACCACCTCCGCGCATGAAGAAGGCGGCGAGCGCGTCTATGCCGTCGAGACGACGTCGTTCGTGGGCGATGGCCGCGTGCGCGCGTTACTCGGCCGCCGCGTCGATCGAATCGTGAAGGATGGCCGCGTCAGCTTCCCTGCCGTCGCGGGCAGCGAATTCGAAATGAAGGCCGATCTCGTCTTGTTGGCGATGGGCTTCACAGGGCCGGAGAAGAGCAAGCTGCTCACCGACCTCGATGTGAAGATCACCGAGCGGGGCAACGTGTGGCGCGACGAGCAGTGGATGACCAGCGTGCCCGGCGTCTTCGCTGCCGGTGACATGCAGCGCGGTCAATCGCTGATCGTCTGGGCGATTGACGACGGCCGCCGGGCGGCGGCGGCCGTCGATACATTCCTCTCCGACAACTAGCGGCCGGCGCCGGGCACCAGCATCGGCACCCGCTGCCGATAGCGCTCGTAGGCGCTGCCGTGTTCGGCGACGAGATCGCGTTCCTCGAACTGGATCGCAACCAGGATGTAGCCCGTCGTTGCCATCGCGAACACCAGGTGCGTGACCGTCATCGCCGGCGTCATCCAGAACGCCAGGATGAACCCGAGATAGAGCGGATGGCGAACCACGCCGTAGATCCACGGCATCACGAACCCGATCGGCGCATACGGGCGACCTGCCAGCGACGTCCACACCTGCCTGAGACCGAACAGGTCGAAGTGGTTGATCAGGAACGTCGTGACGAGCACCAGCAGCCAACCCGAAGCGAAGAGGGCCCACAGAGCGCCCTGCGCAACAGGATTCTCAACCTGCCAGATCACGCCGCCGAGCGGGCGCCACTGCCAGAGCAGCAGCGCCAACGCCAGGCTGGCGCAGAGCACGTAGGTCGACCGTTCGATGGCCGGCGACACGAATTGCGTCCACCACGCCTTGAACCAGCGGCGCGCCATCACGCTGTGCTGCACGGCGAACACGCCGAGAAGCGCCGTATCGATCGCCAACGATGCACCGAGCGAACCCTCAGCGGGCCCGTCCAGCCTGGTCGGCACGCCAAACCCGCCGACGAACGCGATCGCGTAGAGAAACGTGCCGAGGAAGATCAAGTACGCGATCGTCCCGTAAGCGAAGAATGCAACTCGCTTCAACATGATGCGCCTCACTGCTGGCGGCCGAATCGATCGGCCGGATTGATGTTGTCAGCGCCGATGGCGCCAATCACGGTGCCCTGGCCATCCGCCGGGCTGCCGGCGCCGGCGAGCGGACTCGCGGGCGACGGCCGATAGAGGTCGCGGTAGCGCGCCAGCACCTCGCCGGTCGAGCAGTTGCCGAGCCAGATGCAACCTTCGGCGATGCGATACGGCACTTCAGCGGCGCCGGCGAACTGCGGGTTCGCGCTCACGTCGTGCAGTCCCGGCACGCCGTTGACGATCTCCGGCAGGTACGGCGCGGCGGAGGGCGCCAGCGGGTTGAACCATGCGTTGTAGTCGGCATAGCCGATTCGCGGCGCCCCCACCGATCCTTCCGGCGCCGACACCAGCGCGCCGCCGAATCCCGACACGTTCCGGAAGCCGGTGAACGCGTTGTTGCGGATCGACGCCACCGATGATTCTTCACCGATGTTGAACGCCGGGCCGTCGTAGCCGCTGATCGCACCGGCGACGTCGAAGGTATTGTTGAACACGGTCACGCCGGTTTCGCCGCCGGCGAACTTGAACACGCCCTCAAAGCCGGTGTTGCCGCCGCTCGTATGCGCGAACACGTTGTGGTGGATCGACGTGTTGTTCTTCGCGCCGCGCCAGAAGTTATGGCCGCTGTCGGCGACCAGGTTGTAGCGGAACTCACCCGCGCCGTTCTGCACCGGCCACGATCCGCCGCGAATCACGTTGTGCTCGATCAGCTCGTGGTCGGAGCTGCCCCAGAGGACGATGTTGAAGCCCTGGCTGAAGCCGCCGTGATAGTCGTGGCGCAGGTAGTTGCCCTGGACCAGGTCGTTTGACGAGTTGTTGAGCTCGAGCACCGCGCGGGGTCCCATCAACACGTTTCCTTCCCCGGCATCCAGGCCGCCAATCTGCCACCCGTCACCTCGCACGCGGAGGATGCCCGCGCCGATGCGATTGCCGGCGATCCGCTTCGCGCCGGTCGTGTTGCCGGCGAGTTCCAGCATCACCGGCACATCCGGGTTGCTCGACACATACGTCAACAGGTTGTTCGCGCGCAGTTCATTCCCGGCGATCGTGATGGGGCTGCTCCCGTTCGCGCCAATTCGCACGCCGCCCGTGGCTTCGAACACGTTCCCGCTAATCGTGACCTCGCCGGTCGTGACCACATCGATACCCGGGGCGGTGTAGGTCCCAAGACCGGTAATCGACGCGTTCTGAATCTTGACGTGGCCACTGAATCCGGCGGCTGCCACGACCTTGAAGCCATGGCCGATCACCGTCACGTCATTCCAATTGAGATCGTCGCTGCCGGACAGCACGAGGTCCTCGGTCAACTCAACTTGCGCCGCTCGGGCGATCGGCGGATCGACATGAATGGTCACGGGCGTCAGCCCGTTCACCGCCGACCCGCCGCCACCGGCGGCTGGGTCGTACGGCACGTAGGCAACCGTGAGAACGTGGTCGCCGGCAGGGAGGCCATCACCAAGACGCATCTCCCAGAGATTCATGTCGGTGGCGCTCGGCGTCGCCGAGCCCACCAGCTGTCCGTCAACGTAGAAGCGCACCAGCGTGCCGGCGCACACATACGGCGGATGCCCCGGGGGGCACATCCACGCGTTGGGATCGCGCGCGTCCGCGAGGATGCGAATCGGCGCGCCGGCGGTGAAGTGCATGTGTTGCGCCGGGCTCTTCACGCGCACGGCCGCCGGACCCGACTCGCTCCAGATCGCTTCGATCGGATCGGTCTCGTTGACGATCGTCGTCGGCACCGGCGCCGGTGACGCGTTCGGCGCAGGCGACGGGGTCGAATTCGGATTCGGATTCGGATTCGGTCCGGGTCCCGGCTGAGGCGACGGGTTGTCGAACGCCTGCAGCTCCACGTCGAAGCTGCAGCCCTCAGTTGACCGCAACTCGACTCGATAGCCCTTGCTGAACTCCGCGGCATTGGTCGCGACGATGGCGACCGTCACGGGCTGCATCGAGAAGATCCGGAGGTTGCCGGCCTCGATCGATCCATCGATCTGCACCACCGGTACCACCGGCACCTGCACTTGGAAGACCGGCTGCACGCCCTGCGCCACCGTGCACGTGTCGGTGACGCGCAGATTACCCTCCGACAGCACGAGTGTCCGGGTCCAGTCCTGAATCAGGTTCGCGTGTGCCGAGTAGGCGTTCTTCAGCTCGGCCACCACCGTCGTCGTCGAGCCGTCGACCGTCGGCGTCATCGACGACTCGACCTCGTCGCTCGGATTCTGCTCGATGACGGACCCGTCGGCGCGTTCGAAGCGAATTACATTGTGGGCTTCGTCTTCGAGATGCAGGCCGCTGTTCGACCAGATGTTGCTGGTTACGCTCAGCCAGTCGTTCTTGAAGAACGTGAACGAGCCCTGGTCGTGGTGCGCGTGTGACTGGTCGTACTTGCCGGCCACGAACGCCATCCACGTCGCGTCGGTCTCCCAGCTGGTGCGCGCGAACACCACCCCGGCGCCAGGCGAGTGATACATCAATGCCGTCGGCGTCTCGGGCTGATCCGGATACGGCAGCAGGTCGCCGGCGATATTGAACACGTTCGCGACGCCATTGACGCTGTTGTTCTGGAGCCACCAGGTTCCACGACGCGCCTCCGGCGTGCCTGCGCTCAGCACCACCGCCTGGTGCACCAGGTTCTCCTGGTAGTCGTAGAGGTTCGGAATCGACTCACGCGATAAGTCGGCGATCGGCGCGAAGCGATCGCGCGTCGGCACCGTGGCGTGCACCCAATAGTCGATCGTCTCCCTGGTGTGCGGAATGACGCTCGCCAGGTCCTCACCGGTCGCGGTCTTCCAGGTGATGAAGTTGCCGAGCATGTTGCCGATTGCGCTGCCGTAGCCGGTGCCTTCGCGCGTGCCGCCGCCAGGCAGTGCGGCGTAGTAGTCGAGCAGCGGCGGAAACTTCTGCGTCTGCAGGAACGCGATCATCTCGCTGTTCTGCGATGCCAGCGCCCACGTCATGGTCGCGCGCAGGAAGCTGAAGTGATAGTTGTTGCCCGGATCGCAGATCGACCAGCCGGTCCACGGGAAGGATTGCCCGCCCCACGACGCGTCGGCGGGATGCCACACGTTGAAGATCGCCTGATCGGCGATGGCCGCCCATCGCTGGCGCTGCTCCGGCGTCAGTTGTTCGTAGGCTTGATCGTAGGTGAGCGCGAGGTTATCGATATACCAGCCCACCTCGAGGTACGAATCACCGGCGACATCCGGATATTCGCCCGCGGCAATCGCATTCTCGAACTGGGTGACGAAGGCATCAACGCGCGTGATCGCATCGTTCAGGTAGACAGGGTTCCCGGTCGCGCGATAGGCCATCAACGACATCTTCGGGGCGTAGCCGTAGGGCGGGTTCCCCTGAATCGCGGCATCGGCCGCGCCCTTCAGACGGACCATCGCCTGGCTCGTGTTGCCGCCTTGCGTGTAGTCGGTCAACGGCACGAAGGGCCGGACAGTCGGCAACTGGTAGGTGAAGCCGGGATACACGGTGTTGGGCGATGGTGCGCAGACGTCGGTGTTGTTGCCGCCGCCGTTCCCGCCGCCACTGTCACCGCCACCGCTGTCACCACCGCCACTGTCGCCACCACTCTGGCCGCCGCCACCGGCAGGCGGCTGTTCCGTGATCACCAACCGCGCGTCAGCGGCATCGAGCGTGAAGCGCAGTGGATCGCTGCCCTCCTGGTACATCCGGAAGTTGACCCACATCAGCGGCTGCGTGGAATCCACGTCCACCTGCGCGGTGACGGTGCCCTTGTCGCCGGCTGCGCCGCTGACCGCGGTGCAGTTTTCCGTGGTGGACCAGTCGGTGTAGTAGACGATCGCGCAGAACTGGAGATTCGATGCGCTCTCGAGATCGGAGCGGAGATGCGCGGCGACGGTCAGCGAGCTCGCCTTGCCGGCAAACTCGTAACTCCACCAATGCGCGGTGCCCCATCCGTCGGTTTCGAGACGGAGACTCGCCGATCCTTCAATTGGCGTGTCGGTGCTGCGATAGACGCTGCCGTAGTCCTGCGCGTAGAAGCCGGAATCGTTCTGTTCGAAGTACGGATCCGAAACCAGGTTCGCGCTCGTCTCACCTTGCGCAAACACGAGGCGCGTCAGCACGAACATCGTGACGACGATCCCCTTGGCCCAGACGATGTTCTTGAAGATGCGACCGACCGACCATTGCCTTTGCATTTCCCTGTCCCTTCCAGGTGTTGGGCGATACTGCCCTCACTTGGAAGAGCGGAAAGTGCCGGACAAAGACGACAAGCGCGCGCGGTTCGCCGCGTACTCACGGCCTTGCAGGCCTGGCACGGGCTTCAGGATCCGATCGGCGGCTTCCATCAACGGCCGTGCCTCGGCGGCGCGTCCTTCTGCAACAAGTGATGCACCCAGCACGCTCTGCGCCTGGCCGATGCGCCAGTCGCCGCTCGGCAGCGCACGGGTACGCTGCTCGAGCACCTGGCGAAGGATCGGCTCGGTGCCCCGCCAGTGACCGCGCGCAATGTCGGCGCGCGCGGCGTTGAGCATCACGTTCATCAGCTGCGGATGCGTGGCGGCATAGCGTGAGCGGAGGATCTCCGTTGCCTCGGCGTACAACGTAGCGGCCTCGGGCAGACGTCCGGCCGCTTCGATGACGATCGCCAGGTTGTTCTTCGTCGCCGCCGTTTCGGGAGAAGTGGCGCCAAACACCTTGAGGTCCGACGCCAGGCTCTCCCGGTAGAGCCGTTCAGATTCATCGAACCGGCCCCGGATGCCAAGCACCAGCGCCACGTTGCCGCGACTCGCCGAGGTGTTCGGGTGATCCGGACCAAGCAAGCGGCGGGTCGTGTCGTAGGCCTCGCGATACAGCGGCTCGGCGCGATCGAGATCATTTCGCAGCAGCCAGGCGCGCGCCACAGTGGATTTGCTGGTGGCGGTCTCGCGATGCTCCTCGCCGAACACCCGGCGGCGAATTTCGAGCGCCTCGACCGCGGGTGCCATCGCGTCGTCGATGCGCCCCAGATCCAGCAGCACGCGTGACTGTTCAACGAGCGTGACGGCGACGTCCTTGTCGTTGTTGCCCAGTACTCGGCGCCGCATGGCCAGGCTGTCGGTGAGCAGCGGCAATGCCTGGTCGGAGTGGCCGAGCGCGCGCTGCAGCACCCCCAGGTCGTTCAGGCTCTGTGCAATGCGCGCATCGTCACCGCCGAATGCCAGCCGGCCGCTGGCCAGGGCGCGCTCCAGAATCGGCAGGGCCTTGTCGTTGAGACCAAGCCGCTGATAGGTGCGCCCGATGGTGTTGTACAGCTCTGCCTGCACGGCAGGTTGATCGCCGAGTTCTGCCGCCACGCGTTCCGCGCCCGCGTCGAGCAGGTTCGCGACCGATGGCTGGCGGGTATCCGGCGTGCGATACGGATCGACACTCGTCAGGATGCTTGCCATCAACTCGCTGACCCGCGATGCCTTCTCCGCTTCGGTCCGCGCGCGATCGCGCTCCGCCGCCAGCCGCACGGTGTAGAAGCCGGCGAGCGCGATCAGCAGGGCGGAGACCGTGACGGAGAGCGCCAGCGGGCGCCAGTGCCGCCGCGTGAACTTGGCCGTGCGATAGCCAACCGTTTCGGGCCGCGCGCTAATCGGCTGGTGATCGATGAACCGGCGGAGGTCATCTGCGAATTCGTTGACCGAGGCGTAGCGCTCCTGCGGATCCTTCTTCAGGGCCTTCGCAAGAATCGTGTCGAGATCGCCGCGCAAGGAGCGGCGCAACCGATCGGGCGTCGTGGCGCGGCGGGCCGCGATGCCGTTCACCGTCTCCCCCTGATCGCCTGATGGCAGCGCCGCGGACAACCGGCGCGGCTCGGTCTCGGCAATCGCCTGCACCCAGCCCGAAGGCGTTGTCGCCGCACCGGCCGGATGCCGGCCGCAAAGCAGTTCGTAGAGGAGCACGCCGAGCGAATACACGTCGGTCGCCGTCGTAATGGCGCCGCCCGTGACCTGCTCGGGCGCGGCGTATTTCGGGGTCAACAATCCCCCGGCCTCGCGGGTCAGCCGCTGTTGATCGGTATTGGCTTCGATCAGCTTGGCGATGCCGAAGTCCAGCAGCTTCACGCGGCCGTCACCCGTCACCAGCACGTTCGAGGGCTTCAGATCGCGATGGACGACCAGGTTGACGTGGGCGTGGGCGACGGCAGACTGCACGTCGAGGAACAAGCGGACGCGCTCTTCGATACTGAGCGTTTCAGCGTCGCAGTAAACATCAATCTCGCGGCCCTCGATCAGCTCGAGCACGAGGTATGGCTGGCCGGTGGTCGAGACGCCGGCGTCGATCAGTCGCGCGATGTTCGGATGCGCGAGGCGCGCGAGGATGGTGCCTTCCTGCCGGAAGCGTTGTTCGCCACTGTGGCCGATCAGCGCCGTATTCAGCAGTTTCAGGGCCGCCTGCCCCTCGAAACGGCCGTCGCTGCGCGAGGCGCGCCACACGCTGCCCATGCCGCCGTGACCGATCAGCGAGTCGAGCGTGTAGGACCCGATCGTCAGCCCCGCGAGGGTCTGGTCGGCGGCCGGAATCGGCGGCAGATCGAGAAAGCCCTCGGCGCTCAGCCGGCGGTGTTGATCCAGCATGGTCTCGACATCCGCCGCCAGTGCCGGGTCCTCGGCGCGCAGCTTCGCCAGGCTGGCAGTCCAGTCCTGCGGAGGCAGGTCGAGCAGGCGATCAAGGTGTCCGCTGACGGAGAGCCAGCGGCCGCTATCGAGGGCGCGCATGTGGTCCTAGTAAAGAGAGCGCAAACGGCGGCACAAACACGACATCACTTCGGTGGAATCGTGTCGTCCATCACGTTGTGCAGGTAAATGCGCGCTTTTTCCCAGTCGCGCTGCACCGTCCGCTCGGAAACGTCGTTCATGGCGGCAATCTCGCCAAACGAAAACCCGCAGAAGAACTTCAGGTCGACGATGCGCGCGAGACGGGGTTCGACCTTGGCCAATTCATCCAGCGCATCGCTCAGTGCTTCGAGGTTGAGCGCGTTCGGAATGGCGTCGGCGATGTCGGTGCGAATCGACGTCATGTCCACCTCGCCGCCGCGCTTCTGCGCCTTGCGGTGGCGAACGTAGTCGATGATGATGCCGCGCATCACCCGGGAGGCGTAGCCCATGAAGCGGTTGCGATCGGGAAACGACGAGCCCTCGCGGTTGGCGATGTCGAGATAGGCATCGTGCAACAGGGTCGTGGCGCCGAGCGTGATGCCGGACCCGCGCACGGCCAGCTCGCGCCGGGCCATGCGGTGCAACTCAGCGTACAGCGCCGTAAACAGGGCGTCCGCGGCGGCGCGGTCACCCAATTCGGCAGACGCCAGGAGCGCCGTGATGGAGCCATCACTCATAACCTGCGTGGATCGCCGAAGTATACCCGTGCTCGCCAGAGCGTAATTCCTCCTACCCTATAAGAGCGCAAACCGCGGGCAAAACCCGACATCACCCCTGGCGACAAAGTTGATCGGCGGGCACTTGACTCAATCCGCCGGTTGATTTATCAAAATAAGCGTCAGCAATTTTTCATAGCGACAGCGGCCCGGCGCGCCAGTGGCGACGCCGGGTTTTACCTGGAGGTAATGTGATCATGACTCGTTCGACGATTGCCCTGTTGTTCCCCTTACTCCTCTTCGCTCCCGCGCTTACATCTGCGCAAACCTACGCCCCGACGGTCACCATGACCGTCACGACGATGGACGGCCAGACCCAGGAGGTCACCGCCCGCGAAAGCAGTGTCGGCAAGCTTACGCTCAAGGACGGCACGGTCTACGAGCTCCGGCCGACGATTCATGACGAGCCGTTCACCAAGGTGACGATCGCCATCTTCAAGGCCGCGACGACCACGGAATCAACGGTGTCGCTCGGGGAAGTGCAGGTCGTGAAAGGCGCGGCCGCAGTCGACTCGAAGACCAAGCCGGCCTTCAAGATCGCGGTCAAGGACATCGGTCCGGGCAAGTAGGCCGGCCGCCCACGGCGGGCGAGGCAGTGTCGTACAATGGCGCCAGTGGTCTTGCGGTGCCAGCCCAACCACGGGTAGACCTGTGAAACACCTCTGCCTCGCCGTCGTCTTGTTCGTCGCGCTACCGTTCTCTGCGGACGCGCAACAGAAACGCTCGGAAGATCGGCGAAACGATCACGCTCCAACTGAGCAGCGCAAGGCCGATCGTCAATCGGATCAGCGCCGATCCGATCAGCGTCAGGCTGCGGTGCCATGGTGGGAGCGGCAACAGGCTCCGGCGTGGGAGAAGAAGCAGGCGCCGGCGTGGGAAGTGAACCGGGTTCCCGCATGGGAAACCGGCAGCAGCACGCGCGCGGCGTTCGATCAGCAGCGCCTCTGGCAACAGCAGCGCAGTCAGTCACCGAACGTGTCCGGAAGCCACGTCGAGGTGAATCAGCATCGACGCCGGCAGTACGGCCCGTCGATTGTCTACGTGTTGCCGCCGTATCGGTATTTCGCTGAATCGATCCCGACCACCACGCAGTTCTCGCCGACACCGCCACCGCCAACCGCTCCGATTACGATCACGCCCTCGCCGGAGCCGGTCGCGCCGATGGGCGCGTTACGCCTCGAAGTCGAGCCGCGAGAACTGCTGCAGGTGTTCGTCGATGGCGCGTTCGTGGGCACGCCGGCGGATCTCGACGATCAGATCGAGCTGACGACAGGCACGCATCGCATCGAACTTCGCGCGCGCGGTCATCGATCGGTGGTCTTCAGCGCGGAGATCGTCGACGGCCGTGCGATCACGTATCGCGGAACGCTGGAGCCGGCCGAAGCTCCTCGCCCCGTTGCGCCGGCACCAACCGTCCCTTTGGCACCAAAGGCACCGGCAGGTGTCATGTATTTGATACCGGGTTGTTATCTCGGCAACGTGTCGCCGGCCACCGTGACGTTGCCGGCTGGGTGCGACATCAAGAAGCTGACGGTGATTACGCCTTAGCGAGTCGTCTCTTCAACTGCCGGAACGCGGCGCGCATCTCGTCGTAGGTGAAGTTGGCGTTGCGGCCGCTCGGATTGGGCAAGACGAACACTTCCGTATCGCCGATGCGCTCTGGCTGCGACCCAAGGCGCACGGCGTCCTTGCGCTCGGGGAACATCGCGCGAAACACCGTCACACCGACCATCGCGACGATCTTCGGACGGTAGCGAAGCACCTTCCTCCGCAGCTTTAATCGACCTTCGACGTACTCGGGCGGCAGGATCGTATCGATCCCCGGCGTCGGCCGCGCGACGATGTTGGTGATGCCGTAGTTCCACTCCGGCAACCGGTCATCGTCTTCAAAGGTGATGGGCTCGGGCACCAGCTTGCTCTCGAACAGCAGCTTCCAGAAACGATTCGAGAATCCCGCGAAGTGATGGCCGGTGAGCGACGATCGGATTCCGGGGTTGATGCCGACAAACAGGACGCGGACGCCGGGCTTGATGCGATCGCGTAAGGGTGGAAGCAGCGCGGGCAGGGGCACGATCGCTACCAGTATGCGCTATGCTCGGTCGATGCGTCTGACGCTAACAGCGATCACCGTGGTGATCTCGATCTCGGTCGTGCACGGTCAACCCGCAACCGGTGAGCAGGCGGCGGTGATGAAGACCGTCCAGGCCTTCTTCGACACGATGACGGCGAGGGATGTCGAGGGCGCGCGAAAGATCCTGCAGCCGCAAGGCCGCTTTCACGCCATGCGCATGAAAGACGGCAAGCCCGACGTCCGGCCGTTCGCGAACGAAGAGTATTTGGCTGACCTGCAGGCGTCGAAGGAGAAGATGCGCGAACGCATCTGGAATCCTGACGTCCGCCTCCACGGCCTGGTCGCCACCGTCACCGCGCCGTACGATTTCTGGCGCGACGGCAAGTTCAGTCATTGCGGCACCGACGTGTTCGATCTGATCAAGACCGAAGACGGCTGGAAGATTGCCGGCGGCGTCTACACCGTTGAAACCAAGTGCGACCCCAGCCCGCTCGGGCCGTTGAAGCCGTAACCGATGGCCCTCACCGCGACGATCTACAACTTCGACATCGACCTGTCCGATTCGGATCGCAATGTCTACGAAACCGTCTCGCTGCGAGTCGCGCAGCATCCGTCGGAATCCGACGAATACCTGATCGCTCGGGTGCTCGCCTACCTGCTCGAATTCACCGAAGGCATCGAGTTTTCGCGCGGCGTGTCTGAGCCCGAAGAGCCGATCATCTCGGTGCGCGATCTCACCGGCGCGATCAAGACGTGGATCGAGATCGGCACGCCCGACGCCGCGCGGCTCCACAAAGCCTCCAAGACCGGCGCGCGCGTCGTCGTCTACTGCCACAAGGAAGGCTCGCAGTGGCTGAAGGGCCTGGCCGCCGCCAACATTCACCGTGCGGATGCGCTGCAGCTCTACACGATCGATCGCACGCTGATCGCCGGACTGGTTAGTCGATTGGATCGGAGAATGGCGTTTGCGGTATCGATTTCCGATCGAGAGTTTTACGTCTCGATCGGAAACGACAACATTTCTGGCAAGGTCGAACAGATCAGCATCTAGGCGACCCCCCGATCCGTTACCGGATCAGGCGGGATCCACGGAGCTGTCGATAGCTCTGCTCGTAGCCGGCCTCGAACCCGTCACGATAAGTCAGCTTGTATGCGTCCTTCGTGCCGTAGCGGCTGTTGTAGCCGCGATCTGCCGATCGATACCACTTCTGGCGGACCGGGTCGAACGAGTGGTTGTGGTTCGCATCGTCGCGCCCCTTCTCGAGGCCGTCGCGGTAGCCGTTGTCGTAGGCGACGCTGTTGATGCCGTATCCGCGGTTGTTGTTCGGATACGGGCTGCTGTTCGGGTATGAGTTGCCGTACGTCCCCGGGTAGCCATACGACCGATCGCGATAGCGTTCGTCGTTGTTGCGCGAGTATCGATCGTCGTTACGTGAGTATCGATCGTCGCCGTAAATGACGCGCGCGTTGCGGCTGCGCGACGCGATGCGTTCGGCCTGGTCGCACCTCATCGGCGAGGGCTGACGTCCCGGCGGGACGTTGTCGTACCACACGCGGCATTCACCGGCGCGCGGCATCTGGCCCGGCGGAATCCCCTGAGAGCCGAAGCGGCCGCGCCCCTGGGCTTCGGATGTTCCGGCGGCGGCCGCCAGCAGAATCAGCGCAAGTGCTGCATTACGCATTGTTCTATGCCTCCGCCCATTACAGAGGCAAGAACCAGACCAGTGTTTCTGCCGCCTATTGGAGACAGCTGAGCCGACCGCGTTTTACGGCAGGCTGAACGCGACGAATTCGGCTGGGTGCAGCACGCCGCCGATGGCAATCACGATGAACTGCTTGCCGTTGTGCAGGTAGGTCATCAGCGTCCCGGTGCTTCCGGCTTCGAGCATGCTCTCCCACAGCACCTGGCCCGTCGCCTTGTCGAACGCGCGGATCTTCTTGCCGCCGCCGTTGGGGGGCGTCCGCACGTTGATCTGATCGCCTTCGGTCACAAACAGCAACGACTTCGTAACGAGCGGTGCGGCGCGCACCGCCTGGCCGAGTGGCGGCAGGTTGAGCGCCTTCAATTCAGGATGGAACCTCGGACCGTCGCCGTTGGCGACCATCCACTTCTGCTCGCCGCGGTTGAGATCGATCGCGGTGATGCGTCCATAGGGCGGCTTCGTCAGCGGCAACCCGCGTGGCCCCTGGACGAGCTCGCGCGACGCCGCGCGATAGCGGAGATTCGTCTCCTTCGGATCGCCCGGCACGAGATTGGCCACAAATGGATTGGTGATCGACGGAACGTAGAGCACGCCGGTCTCGGGATCGAACGCCGCACCGGTCCAGTCGGCCCCGCCAACCGATCCCGGCAGCTCGATGGTGCCTTTCAATTCGCCGGCCCCCTGTCCTTCGATCGAGGGCGGGGTGAACAACGGCCCGGTCCGGTAATGCTTGAAGATCTCGAGCGCCTCCGCGCGCAACTGCGGCGTGAAATCGATCAGATCGTCCTCGCTGATGCCCTGGCGATCGAAGGCCGGCGGCTTCGAGGGAAACGGCTGCGTCGGCGACGCCTTCTCACCGGGCACGTTCGAGGCCGGCACCGGCTTCTCGACGATCGGCCATACCGGCTTGCCGGTGACGCGATCGAGCACGTAGGCCCACGACTGCTTGGTGATCTGCGCGAGGGCCTTGATCTTCTTGCCGTCGACGGTGATGTCGGTGAGGATCGGCGCCGCCGGATTGTCGTAGTCGAACAGATCGTGATGGACCGTCTGGTAGTGCCACACGCGCTTTCCGGTCGCCGCGTCCACGCACACCACCGAGCTGCTGTACAAATTGTTGCCGAGGCGCGCGCCACCGTACATATCGTTGGTGACGCTCGTGGTCGGCAAATACACATAGCCGAGCTCATCGTCTGCGCTCATCAACGACCACACGTTGCCGGCGCCGGTGTACTGCCACGAATCGCCGACCCAGGTCTTGATCGCATCCTGGTCGTCAGCCGTCGGCACGACGTGGAACGTCCATCGCAACTTGCCGGTGCGCACGTCGTAGGCACGCACGTCGCCCGGATCCCCTTCGATCTTCGACGCGGAGTCCTGATCGACCATCGCCGAGCCCATCACGATCACGTCGCGAACGACGAGCGGCACCGACGCCCAGCGATAACCGCTGCTGCGCGGACCCACATCAGCACCGAGATCGACGACGCCGTCCTTGCCGAATGAGGTGATCGGCGCGCCGGTCTTCGGATTGAGCGCATAAAGATAGCGATTTCGAAAGGTGATGATGCGCGCATCGGCGCCGCTGCCCCAGTAGGCGACGCCGCGATTGGCGCTGCCGCGCAAGCCCTCAGCATCGGGCTTCTGTACCCATAGCGTCTTGCCCGTTTCCGGATCGAACGCCTCGGTCAGGCCCACACCGTTCGAGGCATACAACACACCGTCGACCATGATCGGCGTCGATCGGAAGTTGTTGAGGAGCCTCACGCTCGCGCCTTGCAACAGGCTGGCGTCGACTTGGGGACGACGCCAGGCGATGCGAAGTGAGGCGACATTGGTCTTGTTGATTTGATCGAGTGGCGAGTACTTGGTGGATCCGTTGTCGCCGGAATAGTGTCTCCATTCGACATTCGGCGCGAGCTGTCGCGCACCGATGCCAATGGCACTGGCGCCCATTACAATCGCAGCGGCAGCGAGAATCCTTTTGAACATCGTCGCGTAGGATACCCGGCTGGAGGTGATTCGTGAAACGGTTCTGCTTCTTGGTATCGGTGGTCGCCGTCGTGTCCGCAGGCCTCGTCTTCGCGCTTCGAGGCGTCCCGTTGTCAGCCGAACCGACGGCGCCCGAACAGGGCGCGGCCTCGGGCACGGTGACGGTGCCGGAGATTCCGTTTGATTCCGACACGAGCTTCCTGAAGTATTCGCCCGACATGAACCTCGGCGAAGTGCTCGGCGTCGCCGTCAGCTCAAAGGGGCGCATTGTCGTCCTCAATCATCCCGGCAGCGCCAACATGGGACCGCTCTACGGCAACGCGTCGACGCAGCTGCTCGAGTTCGACACCACGGGGAAATACGTGCGCGAGATCGGCAAGAACGTTTACGGTCTTGGTTACGGTCACGGCATTCGCTTCGATAAATACGACAACCTCTGGGTCGTTGATAAAGGCACGCAGGCGGTGACGAAGTTCAATCCGGCCGGCTACGTCACGCTGAATCTTGGACGACGATCGGAAGGTCCGGACGAGCCCGATTACTTCAAGCCGCTCGTGCGTGGCGGCGCGGCGCCGCCGCACATCGACGGCTACCTCGGCGGGCCAACCGACGTGGCCTGGGACGCCAACGACAACATCTTCATCAGCGACGGTTATCGCAACTCGCGCGTCGCCAAGTTCGACAAGAACGGCAACTGGGTCAAGGGCTGGGGAGTGCGCGGCACCGGCGGCGCACATGCGACCGAGAACCCCGGCTCCTTCAACACGCCGCATAACATCGCGGTCGATCGTCAGAACAACGTCTATGTCGCCGATCGCAACAACCGGCGCATCCAGGTGTTCGACGCCGACGGCACCTTCCAGCGTTTCATCGTCCTCAACGCCGCCTACGACAAGCGCCGCCACCCGGTGCTCGGCAATCTTGCGGAAACGCGGCCGGACGAGACGCAGCCCTGGACGCTGTGCATCACCAACACGCCGACGCAATACCTGTTCGCGTCGGATGAAGAGCCGGGACGCATTTACAAGATGACGCTCGACGGTAAGATACTGGGATCGCTCGGCCAGTCCGGGCGGGGGCCGAAGCAGTTCAACTGGATCCACGGAATCGCGTGTCCGACGGACAATAGCCTGCTGGTCGCGGACATGAACAACTGGCGGGTGCAAAAGATCACGCTGCACTGAGATGAAGGGGCACGAGTGTTACCACTGCAAGCAGTGGGTCGCCGAGGGCGAGGCGCATGACTGCTGGACGACGACGGAGTCGGCGCTGACCGGGGATCTGTCCGAAGACCTGCAAGATGCTTACGAACGCTTGCGGGAAGCGGCGACCGAGCTCGGCGAGCAGCGCATTTACGCGTCCCACAGCTCGATCATGTTCGCGCGCAAGGCGTGCTACTTCTTCGTTCGCCCGAAACGGAACTTTCTCGAAGTGGTGATCTTCCTCGGCCGCGCCGTAAAATCGCCGCGCATCAAGAAGATCCACGAGTCGTCTCGGGTCAAGCGCGCGCACGTGATTCACGTCAAGCATCGCGATGAGGTTGAAGCGCCGCTGACCGACTGGCTGCTGGAGGCATATGAATTCGGGGCCACGAAGATCGCGAAGACGAAGGCCACATTGCAGAGCACGAAGAAGGCCGCCAAGCGAAAGGGCGTGAAGAAGAAATAGACTGTGGCCTATGAAGTATCTGTGCCTCGTCTACCTCGAAGCAGAGAAGCTGCGCGCCGTTCCCGATCGTGAATGCTTCAACTGCGGCGACGACTTGCGGAAGCAGGGGCTGCTGCTCGCCGCCGAGCCGCTGTTCCCGGTGGAAACCGCCAAGACCCTGCGGATTCGCAACGGCCGCGTCGCGATCACCGATGGCCCGTTTGCGGAGACCAAGGAGCAACTCGCCGGCTTCTACCTGATCGATGCGGCCAACCACGAGGAAGCGCTGCAGATCGCGTCGAAGATCCCGCCGGCGCGTGAGGGCAGCATCGAAGTCAGGCCGGTGAGGGAACTCGAGCCCTAGCGGCGAAGGCCCGAACGCAATCGATCGCGCAGCGTTTGTTGCACCGGTGTCAGCGCGTGATCGGCGCGGCTGACGATGCCGACTGGCAGCGAGAGCGGGAGGCCGCTGACCTGCCGGAGTTTTCCATTCGACACCTCGCCGCCCTTGGCCGGGAAGAAACCCAGTCCCATGCCGGCCATCACCAGTTCGCGCATGGCGCGCGCGCTCGAGACTTCCAACACCCGTGGCAGCGTCACACCTTGATCGCGTAACGCCGTCTCGACCGTTCGCCGGTAGGCGCAGCCGCGATCCGCGAGCAGGATGGTATGGCCGGCCAGATCTGCGGCCAGGAGCCGCCGCTTGGCCGCGAGCGGATGGCGCCGCGGCAGCAACAAGGCGATCGGCTCCTCGAACAACAACTCGAACCGCAGCGCCGACTCGATGTCGGGCGGCGACGAGATGCAGAAGTCCAGCTCGCCTTCGGCGACGAGCGACGTCAGCCTCTCGGTGCCGCCCACTTCGATCGTCAATTGCAGCGTCGGGCGCTCGGCATAAAACGGCGCGACGATCGCGGGCAGCCGATGCGTCGCGGTCGGTTCGATCACGCCAACCCGGACACGACCGGCCGCTCCGGATGCGAATCGAGCAGCGATGTCCTTGAGGCCGTTGATGCTGTCGGCGATCTGCGCGCTGCGCTCGAACACGGCGTGGCCGGCTTCGGTCAGGACCGTGCGCCTGCCCTGCCGGCCGAACAGCCGGGCGCCAAGTTCGCGCTCGAGCTCCTGGATGCGAACCGTGATCGTCGACTGCGCGCAGCCAAGCGCCCTGGCGGTCGCTCGCAGCGAGCCGTGCCGGACAACCGCGTGGAAGGTTTCGAGATGCCTGGCGTCCATGTTTGTTGTATCGGCAGTATCGATTGAATCATCGGAAATAATCAATATTGCCGATATGTCGGAAGTCGGATATCTCTGCTGGGCATGATCGATGCGCTGCTGCGGGACCTTCGGCATACCGGCCGCGGTTTGTTCAGACGGCGGACCTACGCGGCGGCCTCGGTGATCACACTGGCACTGGTCGTCGGGGCCGGGACGGCGGTCGTCGCGGTGCTCAGCACCACGATGATCCGGCCGCTGCCGTTTCCGCACGACGATCGCCTGGTCCAGCTGTTCCTGATGCCGCCGGGCCTCAGCGCCTTCAGCGACCGCAATCCCTACAACAACCGCGTGTTCTATCGATTTCGCGAGAGCCTGCGCCAGGTCGAGGCGCTCGAAGGGTTCTGGGTGCGCGAGCGTCCGCTTGGCGGCGGCGCCGAGCCTGAAAGCGTGACGACCGCGGCGGTGTCGGCGGGCGCACTGGCGTTGTTCGGCGGAACGCCGGCGATGGGCCGCATGTTCTCCGAACAGGAAGCGGCCGCGGATGCGCGCGTGGCCGTGCTGAGCCATGGACTGTGGCAGCGGCGATTCGGCGGCGACCCTTCCGTCGTGGGCACGACGGTGTTGATCGATCGGCAGCCCTTTGAAGTGATTGGGATCATGCCGGCCGGGTTCTCGCCTGGTTACGTCGCCTCCGAACTGTGGACACCGTTGAACGTGGTCGAAGCCAACTTCAACGTGACCAACACCGTGATTCAATCCTTCGCGCGTCTTCGTCCAGGCGTGTCGCTCCCGCAATTGCGCGCGGAACTCGATTCGGCCATGCAACGGGTCATTGCCGAAGCGCCGAAGGCGTACAGCGGCTGGACCACGCGCGCGATGACGCTGCGCGATGCGCAGTTCGGCCAACAGCGGCCGGCGTTGTGGATGCTGCTGGCCGCGGTCATGACGCTGGCGCTGCTGGCGTGCGCCAACCTGTCGAACCTCACGCTGGCGCAGATCGTCGCGCGCCGATCGGACCTCGCATTGAGGGCGGCGATTGGCGGCCGCCGCGCGGACTTGATTCGACTCCAGCTCGCCGAGTCCCTGTGGCTCGCGGCGATCGGCATCGGCGCCGGTCTGTTGCTGGGATCATGGATGCTGCCGGCGATCCTCGCGCTCGATCCCACCACTGCGCCGTCGTTGCGCGACGTGCAGATCGACTGGCGCGTGCACTCGGCGATCGCGGTGTTCTGGATGGCCGTCGCGATGGTCTCCGGCCTGCTGCCGCTGATGAAGGTGCTGCGCGGCAACGTCGTGGCCGGCGTCGCCAGCGCCAGTCGGCGATCCATCGGGTCGCGCAGCGATCAGCGCCTGCGCCAGTTCCTCGTCGGACTGCAAACCGCGATGGCGGTCGTGCTGATCATTTGCGGCGCGTTCCTGTTCAGCGGATTGAATCGCGCGTCACAGATCAATCCCGGCTTCGATCCCGCCAACATCTTCGGCGCACAGATGCGAATGGCCGGCGCGGCATATCCGACCGAAGCCGCCCGCGCGGCCTTGATCGATCAGGTGCTCGACCGTATTCGCTCGATTCCCGGGGTCGTGTCTGCAGGCGCAACGCTCAATCCGTTCATTCCGCAGTTCTTCTTTCAAACCGCGGTACAGATCGAGGGCAAGCCCACGCCTGACGGCCAACCACACACGGTGCAATTCCGGAGAGCGAGCCCCGGCTATTTCAAGACGATGCGGATTCCGTTGCTGCGTGGACGCGACATCGAGGCCGGCGACGGCATCGACACGCAAGCGGTCGCGGTGGTCAGCGAATCATTCGCGAATCGCTTCTGGCCTGGCGAAGATCCGATCGGCCGCCGCCTGCTGCGCGGCAGCCTTCCGAAACCGATCACCATCGTCGGCGTGGTGGGCGATGTGAGGGATGTCAGCGTCACCAAGCCCTCGTCGCCGACCATCTACACTCCGTATTCTCAGAACAATGCGGTCGCGGCGCCGGTGTCGCTCGTGGTGCGAACCGCCGGCGACCCACTCGCGATCACCAATGGTGTGCGGGCGGCGGTGCTGTCGGTCGATCCGGCACAGCCGATCGATCACGTGACGACCGTCGATCGCTTTCTCTCGGATTCACTCGGCCCGCAACGGTTTCGAAGCGCACTGTTGCTGGTGCTTGCCGCCATCGGCGTCGCGATTTCGTCCGTCGGCATCTACGGCGTCACCGCGCGCGCGGTGCAGGAACGCACCCAGGAACTCGGCGTGCGATTGGCGCTGGGCGCGTCTCACTCGTCGGTCGTTCGAGCGGTGGTCTGGCAGACGTTACGCGCGGTGGTATTCGGGTTGATCGCCGGCGCAGGATTGGCCGCGCTCGCGGCCATGGCGCTGCTGCGCACGCTGCCCGATCTCTCGAGCGCGGATTGGTGGACGGCGGTGCCGGCGGTCGTCTCGTTGGCGGCCACCGCCGCTGTGGCGGCGACGATTCCAGCAAGGCGGGCGGCCTCGCTGGATCCGTTGATTGCTCTCAGGAGCGAGTGAATCACGGCGCGGCGGTCGCGTTCTCCGACGGAGACAACCGGAACGCGACCATCTCTTCGCCGTTGCGAATCAACAGCACGTTGCCGACGACGACGGGATGGTTCCAGGTCTTGGCATTGAGGGCCGGGACCTTCGCGATCTCCTTGTATTGATCGGGCGTGGCGCTGACGAGCGCGAGCTCGCCGTCTTCGGACAACACGAGCAACAGGTCCTGGTCGGCCAGCAGCAACATTTGTCCGTTGCCGTATCGCCCACCCTTCCACTTGCGCTTCCCATCGGCCAGATCGATGCACGACAGGATGCTGCCGTCGAAGCCAAACGCGTGACCGTTGTGGATCACCATGTCGTTGAAGTACGGCTTCAGGCCATTCGAGGTCCAGCGCTCTTCGGGCGTCCAGGTCGATCCGTCGTGTTTGATCTCGAGCCGCCGCGTCCCGGTGCCGCCCATGCCGGAGATGGCGTTGATCAGCACGTCGCCATCGGCGGTGATCGCCGGCTGGACGATCGAACCTCCGTCCCACTTGTGTTGCCACAGCAGTGTTCCGTCGGCGGGATTCACGCTCACCGCGCCCGGTGAACTGAGGATCACGACTTGCCGGACGCCGTCGATGGTGACGAGCTGAGGCGAGCTGTAGCTGCCGCCGTGCTTCGGGCCGACCCATCGCAACGTGCCGGTTGCGCGGTCGTAAGCGACCAGCGTTCCGGCCGCTGAGGCGATCACCAGGTCATCGATCACCAGCGGTGAGCTCGAAATGCCCCACATCGGCACTTCCTCTCCGCTATCGGTCGAAGTGTTGTGCGACCAGATCAGCTTGCCGGTGTTCGCATCGAGCGCGTTCAGCATCCCGGTGGCGCCGTGGGCATAGATGCGATCGTTGTCGATGGTCGGCGTGGCGCGCGGACCCGCGCCGCCGTTGGATTCATAGAAGCGAATCGCATCGCGATGCCGCCACACCGGTTCACCGGTCGATAACCGATAGGCGGTGACGGTTTCGTCGGGACCGCGCTGCTCTTGTGTGTAGATCAGATCGCCGCGCACGGAAAACGACGACCAGCCTGGTCCAACCGGCCGGCGCCAGATTTGGACCGGAGGCGACGCGGTCCAATCCGTATTGATGCGGACACCGTGAACGACACTGTCGCGGTTCATGCCGCGAAAGCCGGGCCACGCCGCGGGTGCCATGGGTGCGGCGGGTGCAGCGGGTGCGACGGGTGCGACGGGTGCGGCGGGGGCGGCGGCCGTCGTCGGCGTCGGCAATATCGGCGTCGCTTTCGGCGCTTCAGCCATCGGCGGCGGCAATGGTTTCGGTTCGTCGCTGACGTGCGCGAGCAGCAATTCTTCAGGCGTCGGCGTCCATCGCCAGTGCAGGACGAATCCTCCGCCGTAGACGCCTTCGGTGCGAATCGACAACATCGGCAACGTACCGACGAGCAACAGCATCGGCACCAGGGCCAGGCGACGCGTTTGATCGGTCAAGCGCCCGGTGACCAGCGCCCAGGCGGCAATCGCCAGTGCATAGAAGGCGAACCCGAAGACGTAGACCAGCATGCCTTGACCGGCGCCGGCGATCGATGGATCGACAATCCGCTGCGTCAGCACCACGGCCAGCACTAACAGCACGAGCCCGGCGACGCGATCGATCCAGCGCGCCCGGCTGAGGAACAGCCACCACAGCGTGATCAGGACCGCGCCGACCGCGCCGCCGCCCATGACGAGCAGGCTCCGCGACAGATCGGCGTCGGGGAACGCCACCGGCACGACAAAGACGATCGCGGCGAACACCGCCGCGATGACGGCCAACGGCCACAACCTGAGTGGCTTCTGCATGAATGGTTGCGTCATAGGTTTGCTTTCGCTATTCCGATCGCAGCGCCTGCAGGATATCGACGCGCGAGGCGCGTGCCGCCGGCATCAACGACGCGATCACCGCGGCACTCACCAGGACGGCAGCGGCGCCAAGCAGCGGGCCCACACCGGGCATGCGCAGTCCATCGAAGTAGTTGGCCGCGATGGCCGCGAAGACGTAGCCGAATCCGGCGCCGGCGGCGATCCCGATCGTGACGATCACGACGCCTTCAGACAACACACGCCGCAACAGATCGTATGGTGTCGATCCAATCGCCAGGCGCACCCCGAATTCACGCGTGCGCGCACTGACACCGAAGGCGAGCACACCGGCCACGCCGACCACGGCGATCAACAAGGCGATGCCGGCAAAGCCGGTGAACACGAAAGCCTTGAGCCGCTCGGGCGCCAGCACTTCCGCGCGCACGTCCTCGAGCGTGGCGGCGCGTTCCACCGGTTGGTTGGCGGCGAGATGTTGAATCACGCGCGTGACCGGTTGCACCATCGCATACGGATCGCCGGCCACGTGCACGAACAAGCGACCGGCCACGCCCATCTGCTGAAGCGGGTGGTAGACCGCCATCGCAGGTCCGCGAGTGATCTGCTCGTCATCGACGTCGGCAACCACGCCAACGATGCGGCGCGGGAACGGTTTCGGGCCAAAGTACGGATCGATCCACCACATCTTGTGATTGATCGCATCGCCGTTCGGATAGAGCCGTTCGGCGACGCTTTGACTGACGATCACGACGGCTTCGTTGCCGCGACGATCGTCGGCGTTGAAGTCGCGGCCGGCCAGCATCGGCACGCCGACCACGTTGAAGAAGTTCGGCGCGACGATCCGGAAACGCGCGCGGGGATTTTCCTCGCCGTTGGCGGTGGTGTAGCCGTCGGCGCCAAAACCCACGCCGGCAGCGGCGCCGAACCGGCCCGCATCACGCCACGGCGTGAAACTACCCATCGAGACGCCGGCCACGCCAGGCAACTCGCCGATCTGGCGGGTCACTTCCTGGTAGAAGGCGAAGTCCCGATCGCTGGCCGCGCCCAACGTCTGCATCGGCAGATCGATCGCCAGCACCTGCTGCATGTTGTAGCCGGTGTTGGTGGTTTCGAGCGCGATCAGCGTGGCGAGCAAGGTTGAGGCACCGGCCAGCATGACGAATGAAAACGCGATCTGCGTGGTGGCGAAGACGCGCAGGCGGCGATTGGTGCCGGGCGTGATGCGCAAACTGCCGGCGGCGAGGTTCGAACCGGCCGGGGCGTGAGAGGACGGCAGTTTCGGCACGTAGGCGAGCAACACCGCGGCCGCCATCGCCAGGCCGGCGCCGACCCACAGCAGCGTGGAATCCACCGTCACATCGAGGGCCCGCACCGAGAAGCGGGCCGCAAACCCGGCGACCACCGCCACCATCGGGCGCGCCAGCAAGACGCCGAGGATCGCGCCGCCGCCACACAACACCAGGCTCTCCGCGAGCAGGGTCCGGCGCAGCGCTCCGCGGCTGGCGCCGAGCGCGGCACGAACCGCCAGTTCGCCCTCGCGGCGCACCGATCGCGCCAGGATCAGGTTCGCGACATTCGAGCACGCGATGATGAAGACGATCGCGGCCGCGCCCAGCAGGACCAGCAGGACCGGGCGCGCCGGCGCGGCGATCTGATCGCGCAAGCCAGTCACGGCGAGCCGCATGTCGGCGCGGGCCGGATACGAATCCGGATTCTCGCGCATGATGCCGGCCTGGACCGCGCTCATTTCCGCGCGGGCCGCTGCGATGGTCACGCCCGGCTTGAGGCGCCCGAACAACTGGGTCATCCGATGCGTGCGCAGCGTCACCATGGTCGCGCCCATGTGATGCGGGCTGGTGATCATGTTGGCGATGATTTCGGTATCGGCCGGATACGGCACCGACGGCTCGAGCACACCGATGACGGTGGCGCTCCGGGCGCCGAGCTGAATCGTCTTGCCGATCACCGACGGATCGCTGTTGAGCGAGTTTTTCCAGAAGCGATTGGTCAGCACCGCCACGCCCGCGGCGTTCAGTCCTTCATCCGACGTGTCGATCAGGCGGCCGAGGGTGGGCCGCAAACCGAGCACGTCAAAGTAATGCCCGTCGACCACGCCGGCGCTGATCACGCGCGGATCGCCGAGACCGATCAACGTGAATTCGATAGTCGAGAATTCGCCGAAGGATTCGATGGTGGTGGCGCGCGCGCGGATGTCTTTGATCTCCGGGACGGAGAAGCTCACGTTCTCCGAGCCGAGCCCCGGCGCGCTTTGACGGAGATAAACGAGTCGATCTTCGCCGCGATTGACGAGCGGGCGCATCAGCACGCCGCGAACGACGCTGAAGATCGCGGCGTTGGCGCCGATGCCGAGCGCCAGCGTGATGACCACGGTGGCCGCCATGCCCTTGGCTCGCAACAGCGATCGCACGCCGACGCGCATGTCCTGCGCCAGGGCACCGGCCATGTCGAACCAGCGCCCGTACCAGACGCGGCGCATGTCGTCGCGCAGCTGCGGCACGTAGCCGAATTCGCGGAGCGCCGCGACCCGGGCGGCTTCCGGATTCTCCCCGCGCTCGATGCGTTGCTGGACGTTGATCGCCAGGTGCCCGCGAATTTCGTCGTCGAGATCGTGCTCGCTGGGGCGCATGGTCAGTCCTCGTTCGCCGCCGGGTTCATGATGCGGCCGATCACGTTGACGAGTTGTGACCAGCGATTCTGTTCGCGGAGCAGTTGTGCCTTGCCGGCCGCGGTCAACTGGTAGTACTTCGCCTTGTGATTCGCTTCGCTGATGCCCCACTCCGATTTCAGCCAGCCGCGTTTTTCGAGGCGATGCAGGGCCGGATAGAGCGAGCCGGTTTCGACCTTGAGCAGATCGTCGGACTGCGAGCTGATGGCCTGGCCGATGCCGTGGCCGTGCTGCGCGCCCCACTGCAGCGTGCGCAGGATCAGCATGTCGAGGGTGCCCTGGAGCAGTTCAAGACGTTCGCGATCGGGAGTCTTGGCCATATGTGTAGACGGTCTACGGCTGATACGTAGACCGTCTACGGCTGGTTCCCGGCGCAGGAAACGGGCCTATTGTGCGGCGTTCTCGCCGGGGGCCGGGCCCATGCCACAGCGGTCCCGCATCCGCTGCCTCATCCGTTCGCGCTCCTCCTGGCTCATGTGCCCGGTCCATCGGCCGCGCGATCCGCTGCCGCCGCCGAGTCCGCCGAACAGGATTCGGCTGAGCCCAAGCAAGCCGACCGCCTGCCAGAAGGTGACCTCGCGCAGGCCGAACAGCATCGGCATCAGCCAGTTCCACAGCACCTTGACGAGCGTGCCGCCGAGGAAGATGAACAGCACCATGGCGGCGATCCCGGCCGGAATCATCCACAACAACTTTTTTCTCTTCATGTTCGGTCCCTCATCACTTCGTAAACTCGTCGTAGGCCGCCTGCAGGCTGGCGCGCAGGTGTTGCACCGCGTATCGCTTGCGCGAGAGCAGCGTGTTGATGCTCACGCCGGTCCTCGCCGATTGGTCCTTGAAGCTCTCGCCATCGAATTCATGCGCGACAAACACCTCGCGCTGCTCGTTCGGCAACTGATCGATCGCGTGTGCGAGCGCATCGAGCAGCGCGTGCCTGGCCAGTAGCGCGTCCGGGCCATCATCTGGAGACGGCAACAGGTCTTCGAACGCCGGTTCCTCGTCATCGCCGGCCAGGCCGCTGAACGCCTCGGGCTTCTTGCGACGGAACCAGTCGATGATGCGATTGCGCGCCACTCGAAACAGCCAGCCGGTGACGTGATCGATCGGCATCAGCATCCGGTTGGCCTCGACCAACTCGGCGAAGACGTCCTGCAGGATGTCCTCCGCGTCACGCTGATCGGGCACGCGCCGGCGGATGAAATTCCGCAGGCGCGATTGTTCGCGCGTCACCACGTCGGCGATCTGGCGATCCTGTTCGCTTGGCATTGGCGCCGGGCCGCGATGGCCCCGGCTACAGATGTAGACGATCCGGAGGGGGAAAATATTCTATTGGCCGTCGAGACGCAGATCCGTCACCACCGGCAGGTGGTCCGACGCGCCGATCGCGGCCGGGTCCCGGACCACTGCGCACGATTGCACGCGGCCGGCATCATCCTTCGGCACGAAGACATAGTCGAGGCGAATGTGCGGAGCGGCGCTCGGCAGCGTCAGGCCGGGATCCTGCGGGTGCAGCGACTTGAAGGCGTCGACATAACCCGCGTCGAGCACGGTCTGGATCGTGCGCCAGCGGACGCTGCCGCCGCTCAACCACATCAGCGGCCGGTAGCGCATCGGCAGTTGTGAGACCTCAAACGGGTCCCCGGGCGCGATGGTGTTGAAGTCCCCGGCGAGCACGTGAAAGCGTTCGCGATGCAAGTCGATGCTGCGCAGCAGCGCACGCAGTTCAAACACCCGGCGCTGCTCCGTCCAGGCCGCGTGGACGGCGCTCAAGTGCACCCCGAACACGCGAAAGCGCTCGCCCGCCGGCACCACTTCGACAAACGCGTGGCGCGAGATGCGCGGGCGGATCCACTGGCTCGATGCGACCTTCTCGCGACTCATGAAACCGAGCGACTGTTTCTGGAACGCGCGGCAGTCGGCCATGCCCGTCGCCGCGGCCAGGCGTTCGACATTGGCGGGATCGGTGGCTTCTTGCAGCAACACGAGGTCGGGCGCGCAGGCCGTGATCACTTTCGCGATCGCGCCGATGCGGCTCCCGCCGCCGTGCTGGATGTTGTAGGTCAGCAATCGGAACGTCATGCCGGCACGGGCGGTGTGTTGAGCGACAACCCTTCCGGCTTGGTGAACAGCGTCAGGTACGGCTGGCCGAGGAGGTCGCCACGGAAACTGAGCACGACGTCGCGCGACGCCTGGAGATTGACGGGACGTTGAACCATGTCCATCAACTGCCGGCGCAGCGGCACCAGGTCCGGCGCCACGTCGGGATCCTCATCGCAGAGCGGACGCGAATGCACGCCGGGCACATAGAAGCCGGTGACGGTGAAATAGTGGATGCAGCCGTTGCCGACAAACGTCACATCCAGATCGCTCGTGCCGGGACCGTCGGCATCAAACGGCTGCTCATCGCGCCACCGCTTGCCGGTCACCGCACTCCCCCTCAGAATCGCCATCGTCCCCGGGGGCACAAACTCTTCGAGCAAGGCGCAGAATTTTTCGAAGGCGCTAGGGTCGCTGTTGAACGCCAGTCGAATCACGTTGTCGCGCTTTTCGCTTTCGGACAATCCACCTTGCACCTCATCGTTAGCCGGGTCAGCCATACGAGGGTGGTAATCAAAGATCGCGCCAGCGGATCGGTTAATCGGTAAACGGAAAGAGATGCCGTCGATTATTGAGCGCCAGCTTCAGGAACACTTCGGCTGGCTGGGTCACGCCGCGCTGCCGGGCTTCGCGCATCATCTGATCGATCAAGACGACGGTGCCCTGGCGCGCTCGCGAGATCGACGCGCCGCTATCGGTGACCAGGGGAATACGACCCACGATCAGCGCCAGTAGAGGTTCCTCAACGGCATCGAGCGTGACGTCGTATTCATCATGCGCCCGTTGAGCTGCCTCAACCCACAAGGCCCTCGCCCGGCGTTGAAGGACCTCCGGAAGGATCTCGATGCCTTCGGCGCTGATCTCCCTGGCCACACGCTCATCGGCCTCGGTTTCCACTGAGCAGGTCGCCGGCGCACACCGGCAGCCGGCGCGATCTTCAGCGGTGTAGTGCCGCCGATCGACGCCGGCGATGTTGCGGATGTCGAGCAGCGGCGGATTGCTTTGCGGATCTGCCGTCGCATCGGGACTGAGCGCGTCGACGTCGGCGTCAGCGATCGGCAGCCCCGCGGCCATGGCCTTCCGCATCATCCACTTCAGCGTGATGTCGTTCAGCTTGCGATTGCCGTTGCCGCCGCCGATATCCGAATGGACGCCGCGAAACCAGACCTCGTACGCGCCATTCAATCGCGTGGGAATAAATGACAGACGCTTCTCATCGAGGGCGAGGGCATGAAAACAGTAGCGCACGCCCGACTTCGGTAGATGAAGGTGATGCCCGAAATTGAGCGCGCTGTTGCCGAGAAAGCCGGCGCCAAATGCCGCGACGACATCGAACACCCCGACGAACCGAATTTGCGGCGAGGGTTCGATCACGACGCTCGTGCCCGGCCGGCGAATGCCTCGATCCTGAATCACGTGACAGAAATCCAGCGTCGTTGCCGCGCCACGGCTGAAGCCGACGATGTCGATGACGTGATCGTTGTTGACCCAGTTCTCACAGAGATGGTCGTAGGCCTCGTTGATTCTCGGCAACTCGCCCGCACCGAACATGCCGCCAATCACCCTGCCGATGGCGCCATGGCGCGTGCCGATGCCAGGAATGTAACGGTCACCTGGCGTCCCCGAGCGCGCCCGATAGGCCTCGAAGAACCTGAGGACGTTGGTGTCGGTGTGACCCACATCCTCGCCATCCTTGTCGGCGTTCCAGGTGCCGTCGAATGCGTAAAGCGCCATCGCGAACCTCGAGAGTAGTAGACAGCCAGACGCGCGAGAAATTCGACTTGGGCAAACAACAAAGTGTGCAAGAAGTCACACTGAATTGCATTGATTGCCACGTCGTTGCCTGAGACTATCGCTGGTTGAAATCCTTCTTAGGAGCCCTGTGATCAAACCTGCGAAAAACCTTCCCCTTATCGTTATCGCTGCAGTTATTGCTCTTGCCGGCGTATCCACTTTTCTCCAACCACTGGCGGCGCTGACAAGCGGGGGAAGCATCACGACGCTGGGCGTCCCGCTGACCGAGAACTTCGATTCGCTCGCGTCAACCGGAACAGGAATTGTGTGGGCCGACAACGCCACGATTCCCGGCACCTACACTACCCGCACTACCTACAACACCGGCACCGGCTCGTCGAACACGGGGGCGCTCTACAGTTTCGGCGTGGCCGGCGCGGGGCCGGTGACGGATCGGGCGCTGGGGTCAGTCGGATCGAGCGGCACCGGTACGGTCTATTGGGGCGTCAGGCTCACCAACAACACTGGCGCAAGCATCACATCTCTGAACGTTTCGTTCGTTGGTGAGCAGTGGCGCAACGGTGGTTCATCGGGAACGGCTCCCAATAACCTTTCATTGGCCCAGGTTCTCGACTTTCAATATCAAGTCGCATCGCCGGGCACGATCACCGCAGTCAACACCCCGTCATCGGGCTGGGTCGATGCTGATGCGCTCGATTTTTCCAGTCCGACGTTCGGAACGACGGCTCCCGCAACGCTCGACGGCAACCTTCCCGCGAACCGGACCGCGAAGGCCGCAACGTTGCCCATCACGATCGCCCCTGGCCAGGAAGTATGGCTGCGATGGGTGGACGTCAATCACCCCGACAACGACCACGCGCTCGCCATTGATGACCTCTCGATCACCGCGAACGGCGCACCCGTCGATCCCGCGCCGACGGTGACGGTGACCAGCCCCTTGAACGGCAGCACGAACATCGCCGTCGCGTCACCGATCGTCGTCAACTTCAGCGAAAGCGTCAACGCGACCGCGAGCGCCTTCAGCATTCAGTGTCCGGCCGGCACGCCGAAGACGTTCTCGCAAACCGCGTCGCCGGCGACCAGCTTCACCCTGACGCCGTCACCGAACCTGCCCTGGGGCACGACCTGCACCGTGACCGTGAACGCCACGCAGATCACGGATGAAGACACGATCGATCCGCTCGACCAGATGACCTCGAATTACGTGTTCTCGTTCTCGACGGTGCCGCCGCCGATCGATCCGGCACCGACGGTCGCGTCCACCAACCCGTTGAACAACGCCACCGGCGTGTCGGTTTCGTCGAACATCGTGATCAACTTCAGCGAAGCGGTCCAGGCCAGCGGCAGTGCGTTCGCCGTCAGCTGTCCAGGACTGCAGTCAATCGCGCTGATCGGATCGCCCGGGGCCTCGCTGACGCTCGATCCAACCGCTGATCTTCCGTATGCGTCGACGTGCACCGTGACGATCACGGCCAGCCAGGTCACCGACACCGACACCAACGATCCGGACGACGCGATGGCGTCGGACTACAGCTTCTCGTTCACGACCGCCGATCCGCCCCTCGCCGGCGCGAACGTCGTCATCAACGAAATTGACGCCGACACACCCGGCAGCGACACCGCGGAGTTCGTCGAGTTGTTCGATGGTGGCGTGGGCCACACGCCGCTCGATGGCCTGGTGGTGGTCTTCTACACCGGCCCGGACGCCAATACGCCTGCGGATCAAGTCGACAAGTCGTACGCCGCGTTCGATCTGGACGGATACACGACCGACGCCAACGGCTACTTCACGCTCGGCAACCCCGGCGTCCCCGGCGTTGACCTGGCGTTTGCGCCCGGGCAGTTCGGCCTCCTGCAAAACGGCGAAGACGCGGTGGCGCTCTATGCCGGCAGCGCGAGCGACTTCCCGTTTGCCACACCGGTCAGGACCGCGAACCTTCTCGATGCGATCGTCTACGGCACGGACGACGCCGACGATGCGACGCTGCTGACGTTGCTCAATCCGGGCCAGGAGCAGGTCAACGAAAACGCCGCCGGCAGCGGCACCACGCAGTCGAGCGCTCGATGCGAAAACGGCAGCGGCGGCCAGCGCAACACCGCCAATTACCGGCAAGGCGTCCCGACCCCGGATGGCGAAAACACGACGTGCCCGCCACCGGCGGGGCCGAGCTCGATCGTCATCAGCCAGTTGTATGGGGGCGGCGGCAACAGCGGCGCGCCGTATAAGAACGACTTCGTTGAACTCTTCAATCGCAGCGCCGCGACGGTGGACATCACCGGTTGGTCGCTGCAGTACGCGTCGGTCACCGGCGTCGGCTGGGACTTCAACAAGCAACCGCTCGCCGGCACGATCGCTCCCGGGGAGTACTACTTGATCTCGCTGGCGGGTGGGGCGACGGGCGCACCGCTGCCGACGGCGAACATCACGGGCGGCCTGATCAACATGGCCGCCGCGAGCGGCAAGATCGCGCTGGTCGACAACTTCGATGCGTTGGCGGGGATCTGTCCGAAATACAGCGTCCACTTGAAGGACCTGGTCGGATACGGCAGCGCCAATTGCCACGAGGGTTCGGCGAACGCGCCCGCCGGCAGCAACTCGACGGCGGTGATCCGCAAACTCGGTGGCGCAACAGACACCGATCAGAACGGCAGCGACTTCCTCTCGGGTGCGCCGAATCCGCGGCAGAGCGCGCCGATCGTCGAACTCGGTCCGTACGTCGTCAGCACCGATCCTCGCACTGACGGCGCCGACGCGCCGCGCGACGCGACGATCCTGGTCACCTTCACTGAACCGGTCGACGTGGTCGATCCGTGGTTCACGATTGCCTGCGAAACGACCGGCCTGCACGACAGCTACACGCAAGCCGCCACCGGGCAGACCCGCTACATCACGCCGAACGTCAACTTCGCGCCCGGCGAGTTGTGCACGGTCACGATCCAGAAGGACCAGGTCCACGACCAGGACACCGATGACTCCGCACCCGGTTCCGACACGATGGTCGCCAACCATTCGTGGTCGTTCACGGTGGCCTCCGGCACGGCGCCGCCGTTCCCGTCGAGCGTGCACTTGACGATGGGTAATCCGACGGGTGCGACGGCCGACATCAATCAGCCGGACAACTTCCTGATGGATAAGCCGGAATTCACGATCTCCTATAACCGGGATCTTGGCCGGCCAAATTGGGTCAGCTCGCACCTGTCGAGCGAATGGTTCGGCACGCTGGCGCGCATCGACACGTTCCGCGCCGATCCGGGCGTCCCCGCCGACTGGTATCGCGTCCAGTCGTTTGATTTCTCGGGCAGCGGCTTCGATCGCGGCCACATGGTGCCCAACGCCGACCGCGACAAGGAAACCTCGGTTCCGATCAACCAGGCGACGTTCCTGATGTCGAACATGATCGCGCAGGCGCCCGACAACAACCAGGGCCCGTGGGCGTCATTCGAAGGCTACCTCCGCGATCTCGCGGGCACGACCAACGAGATCTACATCGTCACCGGTGGCTTCGGCATCGGTGGCACCGGCAACAACGGCGGCGTCACCGCGACCGTCGCTAACGGTCATGTGACCGTTCCCGAGCGCACCTGGAAGGTCGCGCTGGTGTTGCCGAAGGCCGATGGCGACGACGTCTCGCGCGTGTCGTGCGATACGCGGACCATCGCCATCAACATGCCGAACGTGCAGGGCATCAGGAGCGATCCGTGGGAGAACTACCTGACCACGGTCGATGCGGTCGAAGCGCTGACCGGTTACAACCTGTTCTCGAACCTGCCGCTCGCTATCCAGGCGTGCGTCGAGGCCGGCACCAACGGCAACAACCCGCCACTCGATACGACACCGCCGGCCATCACGTGCGCGTCGCCTGATGGAGCATGGCACGCGAACAACGTCGACTTGTTCTGCACGGCCAGCGATAGCGGCAGCGGGCTTGCCCACGCCGGCGATGCCTCGTTCGCCTTGAGCACGTCGGTGGTTCCCGACATTGAAGACGCCAATGCCGCCACCGGCACGCGCACGGTCTGCGATGTGGCCGGCAATTGCGCCACCGCCGCTTCGATCGTCGGGAACAAGATCGATCGCCGCGCCCCGATGATCGCGCTGACGACGCCGGCCAGCGGTGCGGTGTATCAGCTCGACCGATCGATCATCGCGTCGTATCACTGCACGGACGCCGGCTCTGGCGTCACCGCCTGTTCAGGCACCGTCGCCAACAACACGGCGATCGATACGGCGACCACCGGCGCCAGGAGCTTTACCGTGACCGCCTCTGACGCCATGGGTAATTCCGGATCGGTGACGGCGAACTACACGGTGGCGGCCAACACCATCACCATCAGCAACATTCCGGCGCAGCCGTTCATCAACGGCAGCTTCGTGCCATCGTTTGCGTATGGCGGTGATGGCGCGACATCGGTGACCTCGTCGACCCTCGATAAGTGCGTGGTCTCCGGAGGCACGGTGACCTTCATCCGCAAGGGCACCTGCACGCTGGTGGCGCACGCCACGGCGACGGCCAACTTCGATGCGGCCACCGGCGCGCCACAGTCGTTTGAAATCGGCAAACAGCCCGTGACGATCAGCATCACCAACATCCCGGTATCCGCGTTCAACGGCGGCAGCTTCACGCCGGCGTTCGCCTACGCCGGGGACGGCACCACGCACGTCAAGTCGGAGACGACCAGCGCCTGCAAGGTGAATGGCGGGGTGGTGAAGTTCGTGGGCGCCGGCACCTGCACCTTGGTGCCGAGCGCGACACCCAACGGTGACTACGACGCCGCGCTAGGCGCGGCGCAGTCGTTCATCGTGCAATAGCATCGGCGCCTGCCAGGGCGCGCGAAGGAGAAGGTCGGCGCACTCCGTGGTAGTTTGAGCGGCGTGTCGCTGACCTCTCTCGACTGGATCATCATCGTCCTGGCGCTGCTGGTGTGTTTTGTGCCGGCGTTGTTCTTCGGACGCCGCGCCGGCCGCAGCACATCAGAGTTTTTCGCCTCGGGCCGCGCGGTGCCGTGGTGGCTGGCGGGCCTGTCGATGGTCGCCACCACGTTCAGCAGCGACACGCCGAATCTGGTCACCGACATCGTCCGCCGCGACGGCGTGGCCGGCAACTGGGTGTGGTGGTCGTTCGTGCTGACCGGCGTCGCGACGGTGTTTTTCTACGCGCGCCTCTGGCGGCGATCGGGCGTTCTCACCGATCTCGAGTTCTACGAGATTCGCTATTCGGGCCAGGCCGCATCACTGGTGCGCGGCTTTCGCGCGTTGTATCTCGGTCTCTTCTACAACTGCATGATCATGGCCACCGTCAACCTGGCGGCCGTGAAGATCGCCAACATCCTGTTCGGCCTCGACCGGTGGCAGACGCTGTTGATGGTGGGCACGTTGAACGTGGTGTTCGCGGCCTACGCGGGCTTATGGGGGGTGCTGGTCATCGACATGATCCAGTTCTTCATCAAGATGTCGGCGGTGATCGCCGCCGCGTACTTCGCGGTGATGTCGCCGCAGGTCGGCGGCCTCGCGGCGATGATGGACAAACTGGCGACGCGTCGCGGGCCCGGGGGCCTCGACTACACGGCGTTCCTGCCGGACTTCTCCAGCAACATGGATTTGGCGGTGGCGGTGTTCATCATGCCGATCGCCGTGCAGTGGTGGGCGGTGTGGTACCCGGGATCGGAGCCGGGCGGCGGCAGCTACATGGCGCAGCGAATGCTGGCGTCGAAATCCGAGAAGGACGCGTTGAAGAGCGTGCTGTTCTTCAACTTCGCGCATTACGTGTTGCGCACCTGGCCGTGGATCCTGGTGGCGCTCTGTTCGCTGATTGTCTACCCCGAACTGTCGGACATCCAGCGCGCGTTTCCGAATCTCGACCCGACGCTGCTCGGCCACGACATTGCGTATCCGGCGATGCTGCGCTTCCTGCCGGCCGGTTTTGCCGGCTTGATGGTTGGCGGGCTGATCGCGGCGAACTCCTCCACCATCCTGACGCACCTCAACTGGGGCGCGTCGTACCTGGTCCACGATTTCTACCGCCGCTTCATTCGCCTCGATCGCAGCGAGCAGCATTACGTCCTTGCCGGCCGCTTCGTGACGGTCGGGTTGTTCCTGGCGTCGGCCGGAACGGTCTATCTCCTCGATACCGCGAGGGACGCCTTCGGCATCATTCTGCAGATCGGAGCGGGCACCGGTTTGCTCTACCTGGTCCGCTGGTTCTGGTGGCGCGTCAATGCGTGGTGCGAGATCGTCGCGATGACCAGCTCACTGATCGTGTCGGTGGCGTTGCTCGTCCTCGCGCGAAACGGCTTGCCGCTCAGTCCACACGCGGGGTTACTGGTGACGGTGGTGATCACGACGATCTGCTGGATCGCGGCCGCCTACCTGGGACCGGAAACCGATCGCGAGACGCTGATCAGTTTCTATCGCCGGGTCAGGCCGTTCGGCCCCGGGTGGGCGCACATCGCGCTCGCCGCCGGCGAGGTCGATCGCACCGGCGATGCGGACAATCTTCCGCGCGCGTTACTGGGGTGGTTCTCCGGCTGCGCCGCGGTGTGGTCGGGATTGTTCCTGATTGGCAGCATGCTCTACGGCCGATGGTCGCAAGCGTCGCTGCTGGCCGTGGTTCTGGCCGTGAGCGGATCGACGTTGATCTGGGTGATGCGGCACATCTGGCCGCGTGAAGCCACCGAGATCTAGTCGGCGACGCGTCGCATCACGCCACGCCAGGTATATTGTTCGATGTCGACCGGCGGAGGCGTGAACAACGAACACACCAGGCCGACACCCAGGGTGGCGGCGAGTCCAAACGTCGACGGCCACAGGAATCCGATCGTGCTTTGATAGGCGACCACGTAGGCGGTGATGGCGCCGGCGAGGCCGCCGGCGAGTGCGCCGAAACTGGTCGCGCGCCTGCTGAACATCGCGAGCAGGAAGATCCCGAACAACGGACCGGTGAACGAGTTAATCAACTTGTTCGCGATCTCGAGCAGGCTGCCGATGCCTTCAACGTTGGTGGCCAGCGCCGTGCCCATCACGCCCATCAGGATCGTGGCGGCGCGGAGCAGGAACACCTGCGCGCGATCGTCTTCCGGATCCGGCGCCGCGGCGTCCGCGGCGACGCGATCCATGCGGCGGCCTTTGATCAGTCGCTGATAGATGTCGACCACCAGCACCGAACTGCCCGAGTGAATCGCCGCGTCAACGCTCGAGAGCGACGCGGCGAGAATCGCCGCCGTCACCAGGCCCACCGTGCCCGCCGGGAACACGTGCGACATGAAATACGGCAGCATCCGGTCGGATGCGAGGCCTGCGGGCGGCGGCGTGTGCTGGAAATACGCGAACAGCGCCAGGCCCACGAACGTCAGTCCCAGCATCCACAACGCATCGCCCGCGGCGTTGACGATGAACGCCCGTCGCGCATCATCGGTCGACTTGGTGCTCTGGATGCGCAGCGCCATCGTCTGATCGGTGGTGTACTGCGCGGCCCGTCCAACGATCAACGCGAAGAACAATGCGGGAACCGTCATCGGTTGACGGAAGAAGGCGACGACGTTGGGCCAGGCGCCGGCGGCGGATGGATCGCCGAGCGGGACCCACAACGCGGTCTTGCCGCCAAGAGAGGCGGCCTCCCAGATGCCGGGCACACCGCCGGTGGCCGTGGACGCCACGATCCACACGGTGGCGCCCAGTCCGCCGAACATCACCGTGAATTGAATCACGTCGTTCCAGATCACGGCCTCGATGCCGCCGAGCATCGTATAGAGCGTGACCAGCACGCCGGCGATCACGATCATCATGGTGATGTTGATCTGCCCGCCGGAGGTCGCGCTGATCGCCAGGCATGGCACATACAATGCTGTCGCCATCCAACCAAGCCGCCACATCACGAAGATGATCGCGGCCAGCGTTCGCACCTTCACGTCGAAGCGCGTCTCGAGATACTCGTAGATCGAATAGACGTGCAGGCGCCGGAAGAACGGAAACACCACCAACGACACCCACGGGTAGATTGCCAGCCATGACAAGGTGCCGAGCGCCAGCGTCAGGCCGTATTGAATCGTCGCCGACGGCTGGGTGAGATAGTCGATGCCGCTGTTGAGCGCGGCCATCAGCGAGAGGCCGACGGGCAGCCACGACATGCGGCCGCTGCCCGTCAGGAAGGTGGCGAGGTTGCTCTGGCGCCGGGCAAAGAATGCGCCGATGCCGGCCAGCAGCAACAGGTACCCGATGATGATGATGAAATCGATCGAGTTGAGTGTGTTCACGTGTGCGGCTACCGGCCCTTGAGCGCGTTACGCAGCTGATCGCCCAGCGAGCCGATCGGCGTTTCCGTCGCGGACACGTTCTTCTCCATGTACTCCGCGCGCGACTGCGCTTCCTCGTCGACGAGCGACAGGCCAATGCGCTTCTGCGCCTGATCGATGGCCAGGATCTGGAACATCCCGTTCATGCCCGCGGCGACGGCCTTGGTCCAGTCGTCGGCTCGGCCGGTCGGCCGGAACGTCGAGGCATGCACCAGGCCTTCGACACCCGGGGCGATTTCCACGAAGGCGCCAAACTCGGCGACCCTCGTCACGCGGCCGGGGACCACTTGTCCAACCGCGTAGCCGGTGGCGATCGCCGTCCACGGATCATCCTGGAGCTGTTTCAATCCCAGCGAGATCTTCTGCGTCGCGTCATCGACCCGCAGCACCTTGACGGTGATCTGATCGCCCGGCGCCACGATCTCGTTCGGATTGGTCACGCGCGACCAGCCCATCTCCGAAACGTGCAGCAATCCCTGGATGCCGCCGCCGAGCTCCACGAACGCGCCGAAGTCGAGCACCGATGCGACGCGGCCCGTGAGGATGGCGCCCGGCACGATCGACCGGCGAACGTCAGCTGCGCTGGCGCGCTGCTCCTCGTCGAGGATTTTGCGGCGCGACAACACGATGTCCTTGCCGCCGTTCTTGAATTCGATGACCCGAAACGCATACGTCTTGCCGACGTGCACGGCGGGATCGCCGGTGCGGACGAGATCGATTTGCGACAGCGGGCAGAACGCGCGCTCGCGGGCGACGCGCACCTCGTAGCCGCCCTTCACGGCCTGGGCCACCTTGCCTTCGATCGGCAGCCCCGCCTGGTACGCGTCCTCGATCTGGCGCAGCGTCGCGGCGTTGCGCACGCCCTTGCGCGACAACCCGATGCCGCCGCTCGTCGAGACCACCATGGCGGTGATGCGATCGCCGACCGACACCTCGATATCGCCGTCTGAATCCTTGAGTTCGGCGACGTCGATCTCGGCTTCGCCCTTGCCGCCGATGTTGACGAACGCCACTTTCGGCCCAATCGCGACGATGGTGCCGTCCACCGCCTGGCCGCGACTGAACTGCCGCGCCTTGGTCGACGCTTCGAACATCGCGGCGAAATCCTCTTCCTGATCGCTCATATAACCTTCGATAGTAGCGCGATGTCAGTCTTCGTGGTGGCGGCCGCGTCCGCGGCCCTGTTTGACATCGCTCCTGATTTTCTTCGTGGTGAGCCGGCGTTGCTTCGACCCTGACGTCGGCCGGGTCTTGCGTCGCGGGCGCGGGCGGATCAGCGCCTGCTGGACCAGCGCCACCAGCCTCGCCCTCGCCGCTTCGCGATTCTGCGACTGCGTCCGGTATTCGCGGCTGTCGATCGCCAGGATTCCGTCGGCGGTCATTTTCGCGCCGGCCAGTCCGATCAGCCGCTGCTTGACCTCGTCCGGCAGCGACGAGGCGGCGACGTTGAAGCGCAGTTCCACGGCGGTCGATACCTTGTTGACGTTCTGGCCGCCCGGTCCCGACGCGCGCACGAACCGTTCTTCGAGGTCCCGGTCGTCAAGCACGATGGTGTGGGAAATCTGAATCATACGCAGCCTATTGATTATAGGAGGGCGGCAGACGTGCGAGGATATGCGGAATGTCCCGTCCTCCCCTGGCGATCGCGTTCCTCCTTCTCACCGCCTCCGGTGTCACGGCACAGCCGGGTGCGACCGGACCGATCGCGGCGCTCAACCAGCAGGCTCGGGAGCTGAGCGAGACGGCGCCCGAGCAGTCACTGGCCGCCGCGGTGAAGGCGCAAGCGGCCGCGCACGACGCCGGCGACCGGCGCGGCGAGGCCGAGGCCTACAACTACATTGCGCTTGCGCACCGCGGCCAGAGCCTGCTGGATCTGGCGAGAACCGACGCGCAGCAATCGGTCCGCCTCTACGTGCTGGCGAAGGATCGATGGGGCGAGGCGCAGGGTTACAACACGCTCGGCTTGATCGAGGCGGATGCCGGCAAGTTCGTCGATGCACTGCAAGACCATTTGAAGGCGCTGGCGATTCGCGAGCAGGACGGCGACAAAGAAGGGCTGTCGTTCACCTACAACAACCTCGGCAACATCTATCGCAACATGGGCGACTACCAGAAGGCGCTCGAGTATCACGAGCGCGGCCTGCAGATCAAAATCGCCCTCGGCAACAAGTCGAGCGAGGCTTATTCGCACCACAACATGGGCCTGGTCTACTTCGTGATGAAGGACTACGCGAATGCGATTGCCGCGTATCGGCGCGGCCTGGCGATCCGCGAGCAGTTGAACGATCCGCGCGCCGTGGCGGTGTCGCTGAATGCGATCGGCCAGGTGGAATCGTTGACCAATCCCACCGCGGCGCTGGCGACCTACCAACGCGCGCTGGGCCTGCGGCGCGACACCGGCGACAAGCGCGGTGAGATGGCCACCGAGATCAACATCGCCGACGTCTACAAGCGGCTGTCACGCATGGCCGACGCCAGCGCCGCGCTCAACCGCGCGATGGCGATCGGCGCCAACCTCGATGCGCCGCTGATGCGATCGAACGCGCTCAAGGGCCTGGCCGACATCGACGCCGTCCGCGGCGATTACGCCGCCGCCTACCGGCACCAGGTCGAATTCCAGGAGACGCGGGACAAGATCTTCAACCAGGAAACCACCGAGCGCTTTCACCACCTGGAAGTGGCGCAGGAGGCCGAGCGCCGCCAGCAGCAGATCGAGTTGCTCGAACGCGAGAATGCGCTGCGCCGCTATTCGCAGATGGCGCTCGGGATCATCGCCGGGCTGGTGCTCCTCAGCCTGGCGCTGCTCTACGCCCGCTTCCAGCTGAAACACCAGTCGGAAGCCCGCCTGCGCGCCAAGAACGACGAGCTGTCGGCGGCGCTCGACCGCGTGCAGACGCTCAAGGGGATGCTGCCGATTTGCGCCTGGTGCAAGAAGATCCGCGAAGACAACGGCTACTGGACGCGCGTGGAGTCGTACGTCGCCAGCCACACCGCCGCCGAATTCACGCACTGCATCTGCCCGTCGTGCGCCGACACCGTCGCCAATCCGCCGCACGCCTGAGGCCTATCCGACCATGATCTCCTTGCGCGCAAACAGGTGCTCCGCGGTGATGCCGCGTTCCTGGCAATAGGCCATCAGCTTTCGCGACTCGGCGAGCGACACCGATTCGTCCGACAGTTCGTTGTCGAGGATGTGACTGAGCCACGGCTCCTGCCCCATCGCGTAGACGTAAACGGCCCCGAAGCCAAGACGTTCGATTAGCCCGACCGCTTCGCCGAAATTCGAGCCGCGAGCCCGGCGCGATTGATCGACTTCGCGGGTCAGCGGCTTGGTGAACATCGGCCCGTAAATCCACGACGCCGGGGCGCCCTCGCATTCCATGCCGAGGAACAAGACCTCCGACTTGCCGTAGAGCCGCTGCACTTCGTCGAACAGCCGCGCGTCGAGGATGCCGGCATCGGCAATCGCCATGATCGACCGGCCGCCGATCTGCACCCGGTAGGTGGCGCGGCTCTGCATGTTGAGGTCGTGATGCTCGCCCAGGAACGGCAGCGCGAGGATCGAGCCGCCCGGGATGGCAATCTCGTCAAGGTCGCGAATCTCGCGGACGTTGGTGAAGCCGGTGTGCCGCAGCGCCAGCTGCAACGACGGATCGTGCGGGAACCCGTCGAAATTTCTCGGCACGATGATGTTCTTCACCATGTGCCGCAGCTGCAGCAGCGTCTCGAAGTGCACGTGATCGTGATGGCTGTGGGTAATCAGCACGTAGTCGATCGACTCGGGCAGGTCCTGGAACGTGAAGCGCTCGGGGCTGGCGCCGTAGTCGTAGCTGATGATCGGGTCGGTGAGGATGGTGACGTCTTTCGATTCGATCAGCAGCGTGGCGTGACCGAGGTAGCGGACGCGGAAACCCTCGCCGGTATATCGGGGCGCCGGCTTCGGCGCCTCGTCGGTGAAGAACGGCCGCAGTTGATCGGCGGTCGCCACATCGCGAAAGCGTTCGGCGATCGTCTCGAACGGCTGTGGCGTGCGCTTCATGCGGAACAGCTCGTCCAGCCGCGGATCGGCAAACGGCAGGTTGAGGAACACGGTCTTGTTGTCGGGTAGCCGCGGCGTGCTGAGCATGAACGGGCGCTTGCGGTCCTCGACGATTTCGCCAAGCGCGACGCTCTGGCAATCCTCGGCGTAGTACTTGCTGCGATACAGCAGCGACTCGTGGACGCGGAATGACGGGTTGTTCGCCAGGTCATAGACCAGCTCGACGTAGCCGCGCAGCGGTTCGGGGATGAACTCGTAGAGCGTCTCCATCGCCATGCCCTTGGCCTTCTCCTGCAGCATCTTGTTGAGCTGCGTGAGCGCCTTGGCGAATTCGATCAGGTGCGCGCACCGCGTCTGGGTGGTCTGGATCAGCGCCTTCACATCCGGCACGCGGCTGGGGTCGAGGTCGATGAACGGGCCGCCGCGCATCGCCGGGTTCTTCAGCGCCGCGACGTGCATCGCCGGCGAGTTCACGAACGAGGTCATCATCTTCAGATGGCGCTCGGAGGTATTGATCGCCGCGGTGACCGGCGGCACCAGCAGGTTCCAGGCGTACCAATTGTTGAAGAGCGGGTCGACTTGAATGTTCGGTTTCAGGTAAGCCATGTTCGGTCTCTGCGTTAGTGGATCGATTCGAGTTTCTTCAGCAACAGCGCTTCCGCTTCTGCGTCGGAGAGCGTGTCAAGGTCGGAGACGGTCGCGGTCGCGGGTGGCGCCATAGCGGCGACGCCCTCGACACGGCCGGTGAGTTCTTGCACCAGGAAGTGCGCCATGGCGCCGATGGTTGGGTAGTCGAACACGAGTGTCGCCGGCAGGGAGCGCCCGACCAGCGTCTGCAGGCGCGTCCGCAGCTCGAGTGACATCAACGAGTCCATGCCCATCTCGAACAGGCCCTGGCCTGGATCGGCGTCACCGGCATCAGGCAACGCCAGCACTTGCGCCACCTCGCGTTGAATGACCGCGGCCATGACACGATCGCGATCGCCGGCGGCGGTTCCGGAAACGAGTCGTGCCAGTTCGCTGTCCATGCCTGCGACGTGATCCGTCGTCACACCCTTCAGGCGTTCCAGCAGTCGCCGGTGGCCGCGCGCTTCGTACGAGCCCTTGAAGAGCGTCCAGTCGATGTCGGCAACGACCACTTGCGTATGCGGGCCGGTGGCCAGCGCGCCCATGGCCGCGAGCGCCTGATCGGCGGCCAGCGTGCGGATGCCGACGCGGCGAAGCAGCGTCTCGGCCTCCGAAGACGTCATGCCGCCACCCGCCCACGGTCCCCAGTTGATCGTCACGGCCGGGCGTCCCGCGGCGTGACGTAGATGCGCGAGCGCATCGAGAAATGCATTGCCTGCCGCGTAGTGGGCCTGCCCTCGCGAGCCCCACGCCGAGGCGATCGATGAGAACGACACGAAGAAATCAAGTGGGAGATCCCGCGTCAATTCATCGAGCACCGCGGCGCCGTGAATCTTTGGACGCATCACCGCGGCGACGATCTCCGGCGTGAGCCGATCGATATCCGCATAGCCCGGCACGCCGGCGAGATGGACGATGCCGCCGAGCGGCGGACCGCTCGATAAGCTGTGAATCAGCGCCGTCATCGCCGCGCGATCGGCGACGTCGCCGCTTTGGGAGCGGACGGTGGCGCCCTTCGCTTCAAGCGCCTTGACTGTTGATACTTGATCGGCGGTCAACGCGCCCCGGCCGAGCAGGCACAGGTGTCGCGCGCCGCGCGCCACCAGGTCGGCCGCAACCTGCAGGCCGATCCGGCCGAGTCCGCCGGTCACCAGATACATCGCATCGGCGCGAAGCGGCAGCGGCTTCGTCGCCAGGTCCGTGACGTAGTCGATGCGCTGCGCATAGCGCTGGTGTCCGCGAATCGCAATCTGGTCTTCCGTGTCGTCGCAAAGAATTTCCGCGACGATCTTTTCCGCGTCCCCGGGCGCCGGCGTCGCGTCGAGGTCGATGACGCGCCCAAACAGTTCAGGATGTTCAAGACCCAACCCGCGCGTGAACGCCGCGACCGGAGCGTGGGACGCGCCCGCAATCGTCATCGTGCCCTCGACCGGGAACGCGCCACGAGTGATCACCCAGATGCGCGGCGTGGCGCCGGATGCAAGGCTGGACTGAATCAGCGACAGAACATCGGTGCACGCGGTAATCGCGCCGTCGGCATCCTGCGCGCTCGCCACGTAAATGATGTCGCTCGCGTCCGACAATTCCGCTCGGCCGAGGACGCCTTCGAGTTCGGCGGCCAGTGCACGATCGTTCGACACGATCGCCCACCGACGGTTGCCATCAGGATCGAACTGAGAGGCCGCGTCACCCTGCTTCGCCCACACCAGTTGATAGAGCCACGGCGTGAAGGCCGGCGACGAGGCAACCTGATCGGGGGTGTCGATCCAGTAACGCTCTCGTTGGAATGGGTAGGTTGGCAGCGAGACCCGCTCAGGAAGCGGATCGCCAAAGATCTTCGGCCAGTCGATCGCCACGCCTTCCAGATACAGCGCCGCGATCTCGGCAAGCGCGCCGGCATCGTTCCTGGCGATCCGATCGTAGGCGCCCGCCAGCCGTGACTTCACTTCGGTCGCATCGCGTCGATACTCGGCGTTGGCCGCCTTGCCATGTCGCACGAGCGTCGATGACCGCTCGTCGGCGAACGCTTCCAGCGCCTTTCGCGCTTCAGCCACACTACTGGCCTCCACGACAAGACGATGGGGGAAGTGAGCGCGGCCGATGGCGGCGGTGTAGCAGACGGCAGAAAGATCGGGCTCGGACATTTGCGATAACGCGGTGGCGTATCGCCTCGCTGAGTCCCTGAGCGCCGCCTCTGTCTTTGCGGAAAGCACCAGCAATTGCTGGGCGCGCGATAGCGCCGCGCGTGCCGCCCTGGCCGACACCGGCGGCTCTTCGAGAATCACGTGCGCGTTGGTGCCGCTGAACCCAAAGGCGCTCAATCCCGCAATGCGCGGCGTGGTGCTTCGCGGCCACGTCACCGCCTCGCTGGTCACCTTCACCGGCAGCTGGCTCCACGCGATGTGCGGATTCGGCGTCCGGAAGTGGAGATGCCTTGGAATTTGACCGTGCCTGAACGCGAGCAGCACCTTGATCAGGCTCGCCATGCCGGCGGCCGGTTCAAGGTGACCGATGTTGGTTTTTACCGATCCGATTAACAGCGGCTGCGCCGGCGCGCGTCCTTCCCCGTAGACCCGGGCCAGCGCTTCGACCTCGATCGGATCGCCAAGCGACGTGCCCGTGCCGTGCGCTTCCACATACGCGACCGCCGCTGGAGCGACGCCGGCGGCATCAAGCGCGCGGCGGATCACCTGCTGTTGCGACGCCCCGTTCGGGACGGTAAGACCGCCGCTTGGTCCATCCTGGTTGACGGCCGTGCCGCGGATCACGCCGAGCACCGTGTCGCCACTCGCCCGCGCATCGGCAAGCCGCTTCAAGACAACCACGCCGCAGCCTTCACCGCGTGAATAACCATCCGCCGAGGCATCGAACGTCTTCGAATGGCCATCGGCCGCGAGCATGCGCGCCTGCGAGAAGCTCACCATCACGTGCGGCGACAGGATCAGGTGCACGCCGCCAACCAGCGCGAGATTCGACTCACGTTGCCGCAGGCTCTGACACGCGAGGTGCAGGCAGACGAGAGACGATGAGCACGCGGTGTCGACCGCGAGACTGGGCCCGGTGAGTCCGAGAACGTACGACAGGCGTCCGGGCGCCATGTTCAAGGCGCTGCCAGTGCCGGCGTAGGAGTTGAAATTCTCCGCGGCCTGGCTCATGCGAATCGCGTGGTCGAAGCAGGTGATGCCGGTGAAGACGGCAGTCGCGCTGCCGTAGAGATCTGGAGGCGCAATGTTGGCGTTCTCGAGCGCTTCCCACGCCACTTCCAGCAGGAGGCGCTGTTGCGGATCCATGCTCTGCGCTTCGCGCGGCGCAATGCCGAAAAATTGCGGATCGAATCGATCGACGCCGGTAATGAACCCGCCCTTGCGGGTCGACATCTTGCCGGGCGCGGCCGGATCGGCATCGAAGAACGCGTCGGCGTTCCATCGCTCGCGCGGCACCTCGGTGATCGCATCACCGCCGCGCGCCAGCAGATCCCAGTACGCGTCAACCGTCGGCGCGCCAGGAAAACGGCACCCCATGCCGACGATCGCGATGGGATCGCCGGAGCCGCGTCGCAGTTGCTCGATTTCGGCGCGCTGGCGCCCGAGCTCCTCGACCGCGCGTTGCAGCGCTTCTTTAGGCTCCACGACTGGCGTCGATCTCCCGGAGCAGCAGCGACGTCAGCTCCTCTTCCGACATCGCGGACGGTGACGATGCGGTGGTGGCGACCGGGGCGCCGGGCACGAGGTCGGCAAGAATGTACTCGGCGAGTGCGTCGAGCGTGGGCCGCACGAACAACAGCGTGGCGCTCAGTTCAGTGGCGAGCACCTGCTCGAGCCGGTCCTTCAGCTCGAGCGCCATGATCGAATCCAGGCCGACATCGAAGAGGCGCTGACGCGCATCGATCGGTTCATCGGTGCGCAGTTTCAACGCGGCGATGACCATGTCGGACAACTGCTGAAGCAAATACGGGCGCCGCTCATCAAGCGGAAGGGCCGACAACATCTCGATCAATTCGGACGATCCTCGCCGAACAGTCGCGGCCGGCGTCGTGGCGCTTGCCGACAGATTCGCGAGCAAGCCCAGGCGAGCTGCCGCTGGATCCGCGTGGAACAACTTCGACCAGTCGACGGCCACTGACACGGTTTGGGTCCGGCCGGATTGCATCGACGCCTCGAGCGCGCGCATGCCGGTCTCGGGCGCGATCGATCCGATGCCGAGCGAGGCCAGCCGCGCGTGAGCCGCACGCCCGTAGTCGGTCGACGCGTGCCCCGCGTCCGACCACGGTCCCCAATTGATGACGGTTGCGGGCAAGCCGAGTCCGCGCCGGAAATGCGCGAGGCCATCGAGGAAGGCATTCGCGGCCGCGTAATTCGATTGTCCGGGTGCCGGCATCAGTGACGACACGGATGAAAACAACACAAAGTGTTTCAACTGCGCTTCGCGGGTGAGCTGATGCAGGTTCCAGGCGCCGCCAACTTTCGACGCGAACACCGCGGCGAAGCGGTCCCACGTCTGCTCTTCCAGTTGCCCATCGTCCAGGACACCGGCCAGGTGGAAGATGCTGGTGATCGACGAGGCGCGCGCGCCGATCTGTTCCTGCAGAGCGGCGTAATCATGGACATCGGCTTGATATGCATCGATGTTGATCCCCGCCGAGCGCCACCGCTGCATCGCCGATGCGGCCGCGATCGAAGGTGCGTTGCGGCTGCAGACCAGCAACGTTCGCGCGCCGCGACTCATCAACCAGTCGATCACTCGCAGTCCGAGGCCACCAGCACCGCCGGTGAGCAGAACCACGTCGTCCGGGCCAAATCGGATCGGCGCCGCGGCGGCGTCGACAACCACGGAAGTGAGGCGAGGAACGAAGGCCGTGCCCGAGCGAAATGCGCGCATGTCTTCGCCGGCCGCGCCGGTGATTGACGAGAGCAACTGATGGGCGGCATCGGCGGTGATCGCGGAAGGGTCCAGATCGATCAGGCCGCCGAGGCGGCCGGGCCGTTCGACGGCCAGCGCGCGGCCGAATCCCCAGAGCGGTGACTGCGCCACCTGCACGAGATCGGTGTCGTGGATCGCCACGGCGCCGCGCGTGACGATCCACACAGGAGTGGAGTCCGGCGCCTTGGCAAGATCTAGCGCGCCACCGACGGCGGTTTCCTGGCAGCGATCGAGCGCTGCGATGTCTGATTCCGGAGTGATGGAGGCATCGAGGCCGGCGAGATACAGGATCCCGCGCAGCGGCGATCCGTCTGCGACCGTGAGGGCTTCCCCGCCGTGTTCGACGATCAGTCGCGACAGTTCGGCGGCCACTCCCGTCGCATCGGGCACCACTAACCATCGACCGCGAACATCGATCGCTTGCGCGGACACGGCCAGCGGTTGCCATTTGCGCTCGTATAACAGCCGTTCGATCGGGACGGCCGGCGCGGCCTGGGTGTGGATCGGCTTGAAGCGAAGTCCTGCGACGCGGGCCAGCGCATGGCCGGATTCGCCATACACCACCACATCACCGCTGATCGTCGCATCGGCCGGACGCGCGGTGATGACCGCATGCGCCCATACGGTTCCTGTCAGCGGCGCGTCAACATCACACGAGTCAAACCCGGTCGGCACGTAGCTGACCCCACCGGGCCGGCCAAAGTCCGGAAGCGCCGCAGCGAGCACGCGGCCGCACGCATCAAGAGACACCGGATGCACGTGATAACCGTCGCCGCCATTCGCCAGCGCGAGTTTCCCGAGCGCCTCGCCATCGCGGCGCCACAGCGTCAGCGGCGGTTGGAACGCGCCATCGATCAGAATGCCGTGAGCCGCGAGTTGCTGGTGAAATGCGTCGCCTGACAATTCGGTACTGCAGCGACGCTGTACGGCCACGCGATCGAAGACGAGAACTGGCGCCGGTGGGGCGAACGACGGCGACTGGCTCTCGTGCAGATCCTTCAGCCGCGCGAGGTGCGGCAGGTAGGCGAGGATCTGATCGACCGGCGGTCCGAAGTCCAACAAACAGGCGAGTTCGCTGACGCCGACCTTCTCGAGCCTTGCCGCCAGCGGCGCGCAGGATTCCGGCGTGCCGATCAATCCGCGTTCCGCCGCGAAGCGATCGTAGAGAAAATTCACGAACTCATCGAGCGCGGCGGGAGACATCGCCGAGAGATCGGCGTCGCGGCCGCGGCTCTGCGCGAGCCCCTTGAAGAGCCCGATGTTGGCCTTGATGTAGTTGCAGTACGGCCCCCGTGCCTGCTCGCGCACCGTGTCGGCATCCGATCCGACAAAGGTGTGAATCATCAGCGACACGATGCCACCGGCCGGATCGAATCCCGCGGCTTCACGCGCGTTGCGATACAGCGCAATGCGCGATGCCAGGACCGCTTCATCCTGATCGAGGAGATGGGTCAGCAGGTGGGCGCCCGATCGGCCGGCGCGTTCGAAGTGCGCGGGATTGCCGGCAACGGTGAGCCATACCGGCAGCTCGGGCTGCACGGGCTTCGGAAAGATCTGGACCGTGGCGGGCTGGCCCACGCCGTTGGTACCGACAAACGATTCACCGCGCCACAGCTGCTGCACGGTTTGCATGGTGTCGAACACCTGCTCGTGCCGGGTGGCGTAGCGATCGGGCGAGAACACGAAATCGTTCGGGTTCCATCCCGATGCGAAGGACAGGCCGACGCGGCCGTTCGACAGGTTGTCGACGACCGACCATTCTTCGGCGATGCGCAGCGGATGATGCAGGGGCGCGACGACGCTGCCGGCGTTCAGCCGGATGCGGGTCGTGCACGTCGCCAGGCCGGCGTGCAGCACGGCGGGGTTGGGATAGAGGCCGCCAAACGCCGTGAAGTGCCGCTCGGGCACCCAGACGCTCGAAAATCCTTCGGCATCACCAAAGCGCGCGCTGTCGACGACGAGACGGTACTTGTCCTGCCCCAGTGAATCTTCACTGGCGGCAAAGAACATCAGTCCGAATTTCATGTGATTTTCGACGGGCACTTACAGTGGCGGACGCCGACAACGTCCAGCTGGATTCGACACGATTGTACACACGAAAGCGCCAGGCGCCGGCGCTCGTTTTGTCGAGCACCACTTGCACGCGCGTCTCGCCGGTCGCCGGAACGACCACCGGGTGATGCAGCTGCAAAGCCGTGACATGACAACTTTCGCCGGCACCGGCCTGATCTGCTGCCGCCAACGCCATTTCCACGAACACCGCGTAGGGCAACACGGTCGACCCGAACACGCCGTGCCCGGCGAGATAGGGCAGCCGCTCGATCGATAGCGACGATTCCCAGCCAAGGGTGTCCGGCGCCTGCGCCGCAATCGGCAGTCTTCTTCCTAGCAGCGGATGCGCCGTCGCCCCACCGTGGACTTCGACCGATTCCGATTCGTCAATCCAATAGCGCTGGCGATTGAACGTGCGCGGTGACGATCGCGCCGCGCGAGGCGCGTGAGCGGCCGGCGGCGCTTCCTCGAGGATCACGTGGGCGTTGGTGCCGCCGAATCCGAACGAGCTCACACCGGCCCGGCGAGGACCAATGTGCGTCCACGCCGTGGACTGCGTGGGAATCACGAACGGCGTCGCCAGCGAGATGTGCGTGTTGAGCCGCCTGAAATGCAGGTGGGGCGGAATCGAACCGTGGCGCAGCATCAGCACGGTCTTGATCATGCCGGCGATGCCGGCCGCGGCTTCGAGATGGCCGATGTTGGTCTTGACCGACCCGACGGCGCAGGGCTGTGAGGCGTCGCGGCCTTCGTTCAACACCTCGATCAGCGCGTTGAGTTCGATCGGATCGCCGAGCGGCGTCCCGGTGCCGTGCGCTTCCACGTAGCTGATATCGGCGGGCGTAACGCCGGCCGCCTGCAAGGCTTCACGGATCACGGCCTGCTGCGCGGGGCCGTTCGGCGCGGTGAGGCCGTTGCTGCGGCCATCCTGGTTGACGGCTGAACCGCGAATTACCGCATGCACGGTGTCGCCATCGCGGATGGCGTCGCGCAATCGCTTCAGGACCACGATCGCCGCGCCTTCGCCGCGGACGTAGCCGTCGGCGTCAGCATCAAACGTGCGGCAACGATGCGCCGGAGACATCATGCCGGCGCGCGTGAACACGCGCGTCAGCTCCGGGGAGAGGATCAAGTTCACGCCGCCGCACAGCGCCGCGTCGATCGCGCCGTCGCGCAAGCTCCTGCACGCATGATGCACCGCGACGAGAGACGACGAACACGCCGTGTCCACCGCCCAGCTTGGACCGCGTAGGTCGAAGAAGTACGACAGGCGATTCGCCGCGATGCTGAGCGCGTTGCCGGTGCCGGCATACGGGTCAGTAGACGAGGCGCGACCGGCCTGGAGCCTGAGGTAATCCAGGTTGCTGATGCCGACGAACACACCCGTGCGGCTGCCGGCCAGCCGATCGGCAAGGCCGGCGTCTTCAACGGCTTCCCATGCCACTTCCAGCAGCAGCCGCTGTTGCGGATCCATGATCTCCGCTTCGCGCGGCATCACGCCAAAGAAGTCCGCATCGAACGATTCGACCTCGTCTACGAATCCGGCGACGCCGAGTTCGGCGGCATGCGGCCGGCTCGCCGGCGCCGGACGAATCGCGTCTTTGCCGCTGCTCAAGAGATCCCAGAAGGCCTCAGGGGTCGACGCAGACGGGAATCGGCATCCCATCCCGACGATGGCAATCGGCTCGGTCGGAGAGGACGCTGCCGCCGCCCCGCCACCCGTTCGCGACAGCGGTCCTGCGGCCAGGTGCCGCGCCATCGCCTCGATTGACGGAAAGTCGTACGCGATCGTCGCCGGCAACGGACGGCCGAGCCAGTCCTGCAACTCGCCGGACAGAACCACCGCTCGCTGCGAGTCGAGGCCGAATCGGCTGAACGGATCGCGGATATCCAGCCGCTCGGGCGCAAGGCCGGACACGGATGCGATCCGCGCGACCAGCCAGTCGCGAATCGCGTCGTATGATCCCGCCGACGAGGCGTTGGCGGCGTCGGCGATCTGCGAAGGACGACGCCATTCGCCGACAACATCCAGCGTTCCCGCCAGGAACCGATCGCGACAACTGCGCCGCTGGACTTTTCCACTCGACGTCTTCGGCAGTCCAAGGGTGCGCAGCAACACGATCGCCGCCGGATCAACCTCGTGCGCTTCGGCAATCGCTTGTCGCGCGGCTTGCAAGACTTCTTCGGCGTTCAGCTTGGCCAGTCGTTCACGAACGACCTCGCACACCACCACCAGCTGCTCGCCGTCTTCCTCGTCTGTTGGAGCGATCGAAAACGCCGCCACCGCATCGGGCGTCAGCGCGGGATGGGCAGTCCCCGCGGTGAATTCGATGTCTTGCGGATAGAGATTACGGCCGCGGATGATGATCAAATCCTTCAGCCGGCCGGTGACGAAGATCTGATCGCCGCGCATGAACCCCAGGTCGCCGGTCCTGAAAAACGGGCCGTCGTGATCCGGCGCAATGCGCGCGTCAAAAGCCGCTGCCGTTTCTTCGGGACGATTCCAGTAACCCGCCGCGACGCTGTCGCTCGCAATCCAGATTTCTCCGGTCTCGCCTTCGGCGCATCGCAGGTGACTGTCAGGATTGACGATGACGACGCGTTCATCGAGCCAGGGGCGGCCGGAACTGACGAAGGCCTGGCCATCCTGCTCATGAACCGTCGGCGTCTTGCCAACACCGGCGATCGAAATCAGCAGCGTCGTCTCGGCCATGCCGTAACACGGCTGCACCGCTTCCGGTCGCAGGCCACACGGGGAGAACGCATCGTAGAAGCGCCGCACCGTCGAGGCGCGCACGGGTTCGGATCCGTTGTACGCAAATTCCCAGGTGTGAAGATCGAGCGAGGCTCGGTCCGCGTCGGAGACCTTGCGCACGCACAAGTCGTACGCGGAATTCGGCGCGCCGCAGGTGGTGCCGCCGTAGCGCGCGATCGCGCGCAGCCATCGCACCGGCTTTTGCAGGAACGCGGCCGGCTCCATCAGGACCGATCGCGAGCCCGCGTAGACCGGCTGCAGCACCATGCCGACCAGGCCCATGTCGTGGAACACCGGCAGCCAGCTGACGAACACCGACTCGGGGCTGTGCGAATAAGCCACCTTGATCAGTTCACTGTTGTGCAGCAGGTTCCCGTGCGTGATCATCACGCCCTTCGGCGTGCCCGTCGAGCCCGAGGTGTATTGCAGGAATGCGAGATCCGAACGCGACAGTGATGGCGGCCGCCAGTCATTCGGATCGGCGGCGTGCTCGCGATCGGCGACGAGCGCCGGTACTTTGAGGTCCCCGGCGTCACCGCGCGCGAGCGTGTTTGCCACGGCGGCATTGGTCAGCGCGAGCCTGGCCTGCGCATCCGCGGCCACCGCCTTCAGCCGATCGATCGATCGATTCTTCCGCGGCGGATACACCGGCACGGCGACCACGCCGGCGTAGAGGCAGCCGAAGAACGCGCGCACGAAATCGAGGCCCGGCGGGTACAGCAACAGCGCGCGATCGCCAACCCTGGTTCGCTGTTGCAGCAGCGCTGCAATGGCCCGCGCGTCGCGATCGAGCTCGCCGTAGGTCAGCGTATCGGCTTCGACTTCGCCGTTTTCGAGGAAGGTGAATGCCCGTTGAGCGGGCCGCGCGGCGACTTGCGCGCGCACCGCGTCGACGAAGTTCGTCACGCGCGAACCCAGCGGGTGTCGGTCAGGACTTCCGTCACCATCCGGCTCTGGTAGGTGAATCGCGTGGCTGCGCCGTTGCGGCCATAGGCAAAGCGCACGTCGATCGCCAGGCCTTCGAGGCAAAAGCGATCACCGCCAACGTGCAGCATCTTGAGCAGGTTGGTCCGCGGCAGCTGCAGGTACAAGTCGCGCGCATCAGTCAGGATCCGGCATGGCTGCCGCGTCTTGGCGCCGCGGAACTCACCGACATGCCGCATCACCGCGGCTGACGACAGCGGTGCCGGCGAGGCTTTCGGCAGGTGCAGGAAGGTGTTCATCGTCCGTTGATAGCGGTCCCATCGCGCGGCACTGACGTCGATGGCGATCCGCGGGGTGAGCAGTCGACGAAACACCGAGTCGATGATGACGTGCTGCCGGCGATAGTACTCGATTAGGCCGTTGAGGTCGCGCACGCGATGGCGCTGGCCGTAGGGCGATTGCGCCAGCGCGGCGGTCATGCCCTCGAGCCACGGCTCGCCGCGACTCTCGCCGATCGCCTGGAAGGCTTGTCGAAGGTCGGTGCGAAACAAATACACCAGCGCGCCGCCGCCACGCGCCACGATCCCGTCGATCTCTTGCAGCAGGGCCCGAATCCGCGCCGACGGCGCATTCATCGCCAGCATGACGGCCACCGGGATCTGCAGGAACGATCCTTCGATGATGCGCGTGGATCGATCGCGGGCCGCCGCGCAGCGCTCCCACCCGGCCAGCAAATGCCGTTCGAGGCGCTCCGGCGTCCATTGCAGCAACTCCTCGATCTCCCCGTATTGAAAGATCGGGTGTGCACTTTCGTGCTCGTGAAACCAGGCGGCGTCGCGGCCACTCCGCGCCAGCGACAGCCATAACCGCTGGGCGGTGGTGGATTTGCCGGTACCGGCAAAGCCGTCGACCAGGATGAGGGGTGCAATGTCGCGGGCCATAATGCGCTAGTCTAGTGCTCCAGAACGTCACTTATACGAGGCCCAACATGGACACACCCGAAAACGCCGCGCAGAAAATCATCGAGCGCCACATCTGGTACTCGGCCGGCGCCGGGTTGATTCCCGTGCCGCTGCTCGACATGGCGGTCATCACCGGTATCAACGTCAAGATGATCAAGGAACTGTCGGCGCACTACGGCGTCGAGTTCAAGGAAGACCAGGGCAAGGCCATCGTCGGCAGCCTCGCGGCCGGCCTGTCCACCGGCATCGTCGCGCGCAGCCCGGTGACCACGTCATTCCTGCGCGCCATCCCGCTGATCGGCCAGACCGTCGCGGCGCTCGGCATGTCGGTGTTCGGCGGCGCGTTCACCTACGCCGTCGGCCAGGTGTTCGTGCAGCACTACGCGACCGGCGGCACCATGCTGGATTTCGATCTGGCCAAGGCCAAGAGCTACGTCGGCGAGCAGTATCAGAAGGGCAAGCAGATGCTGCGCCGCAAGCCCGCCGAGCCGGCGACCACCTAGACCTCAACGGCCGGGGCCCCCGGGCCCCGGCGCGTCGATCCTAGAACTGGAAGCGCAACCCCGCGCTCAGCACCTGCAGGTAGTGCGGGAAGTCCGGCGGGACGATGCTTTCGTAGTTGTACTGGTATTCCATCTGCATCCCCAGCGTCTTCGTGATCATGCCCTGCAGCGAGGCGACCGACTCGACCGAATGGTCCGGGTCGGAGAAGTTGCGGCGATACCGGAACGAGTTCTCGATCGACCACTTCTCGTTGAGCTTGCCGGTCAGCTTCTCGTAAAACCCGCCGCCGCTCTGCCACGAATCATCGTCGGAATACTTCAGGTTCTGCTTGTAAATCGACACGCCCGGCACGAACTGAAACGAGAAGCGCTTCTTGGCGTCGAACAGGTTCACGCCGGCGCCGATCAACTGCTCGTATCGCGAATCCACATACATCAACTGGTCGCGGAGATACATCGATCGCGCCATGCCGATGAAGTGCGGGGTGAAGTCCTGGTCGACGCCCACCGCAAAGTTGGTGCGATCGGCGGTCAACGCCTCGTTCGGGAACGTCACCTTCTGATACTGGCGCTGCGCCTGGGCGACGAAACTCCCGCCATCGGAAAACGGCCGCTTGAGGCCGGCGCTCAGCTGGTAGCCCTTCTGCGCCTGGACACCGTCGGCCAGGCCAATGCCGGCGTTCAACGTGCCATGCCACGCCCGCGGTTTAGGCTTGGCCGGCGCCGCTGCGGCTGCGGGTGTCTGCGGCGAGGCATTTCCGGCGGCCGGTTGTTGAGCGTGGAGCGCCGGCGCGGCCATCGCGCAAATCGTCACAACACAGAGAGCGGCAAGTTTGTTATTCATGAGGTGTTGGTAATGTGTTCGCAAACGTCGCCGTGTGTCAACCAATGAGCACTCGGATCTTCTCGAAATGGGTGACGTGTCCGCGTCCCAATCCGGAGGCCAGGCTACGGCTGTTCTGTATTCCGTTCGCCGGCGGCGGCGCGTCGATCTATCGCTTGTGGGCGTCGCAATTACCTTCGTCGATCGAGGTCTGCCCGATTCAATTGCCCGGCCGCGAAGATCGCTATCGCGAGCCCGCCTTTACGAGCATCACCGCTGCGGCGCAGGTCCTCGCGCGCGAACTGACGCCGTTCCTCGACAAGCCGTACGCGATCTTCGGCCACAGCATGGGTGCGCTGGTTGGCTTTGAGGTGACTCGGGCGCTGCGGCGCGCCCGGCTGGCCGCGCCGCTCGGCCTGTTCGTCGCCGCGTATCCGGCCCCCCAGGCGCCGCTGGCCCGCTCGCCGATTCACCATTTGCCCGATCGCGACTTCATCGAGGAGATGCGGCGCATGGAGGGCACGCCGGCGGCGGTCCTCGACAACGTCGAGTTGATGGAGTTCATGCTGCCGATCCTCCGCGCGGATTTCGAGGCGTGCGACACCTATACGAACGTGCCGGAGGCGCCACTCGAGTGTCCGTTGCTGGTTTACGGCGGCGCCGACGATCGAGAGGTCGGCGAGGCGGGCCTTCGGCAGTGGCGCGATCAGGCCGCGCAGTCCTTTGCGCTGCGGATGCTGCCCGGTAATCATTTTTTCGTCCAGTCCCATCGGGATTTGCTGCTCGCCGACATCGCCGGGCAGTTGACGACCCTGCTCGTATAATGTGACCTCTGTGACACATCCCGAACCAAACGCGGAAGCCATCAGCAAGCGGGCCGGCGCCATGCGCATCGTCCACCGCTATGTCGGCGTGTCCGCGGTCGCGGGCCTGATCACCCTGCCGGTGCTGGACGTCGCCGCGCTTGGCGGCGTGCACATCACGCTGATCAAGGAGTTGTCGGCGTTTTACGGCCACGAATTTTCCGAGCACGCGGCGCGCAACATCCTGATCGCGGTCACGGCCAGCCTGCTGCCGGGCGCGATCGGCTCGGTCCTGGGCCGCAAGGCGTTGCGCGTGCTGCCCTTCGTTTCACACGCGGCCGGAATGTTGACGATGTCGGCGTTCTCGGCGGCGGTGTCGTATGCGCTGGGCCGCGTCATCATTCGACACTTCGAGGCGGGCGGCACGCTCGACAGCTTCAATCCCGAGCACCTGCACCGCCTTCTTCTCGGACCCAGGCCCGCATGACGAAACCCTTCGGCTTATCGGGCGCCTTGCTGCTGGTGATTCTCGGCGGCGGGTGTGCGGTCAGCAACGTTCCGACTCCTCGAGGTGCGCACGAGATCACCACCGTGTTGGAGCACATGAAGGAGTTCACGGCCGACGACAACCCGATCGACGATCCGGGAAGTCCCGGCGAAGTCAAAGCCATTCAGTACGCCGCGGCTTATATGAAGTCACTCGGGCTGCAGACGACGGTGCAGTCCGTGCCGCTCACGCAGATCGTCCCGACCTCGGTCCAGATCCAGGTGCGCGGACCGAAGGGCGGTGTAATCAACAAGGACTCGTCGTCGAGCCAGGACTTCATTGTCTGGCCGGGACAACAAATTGACAGCGTCTCGGTGGACGCACCGGTGGTCTTTGCCGGCTACGGCATCGTCGCGCCGGAGTTCACCCGCGATGACTACAAGACGGTCAGCGTGAAGGGCAAGATCGTCGTCGTCCTCGAGGGCTCGCCGCACACGGGCGAGCGCGACGACCTCGGCGACATGGGCGAGACCTATTACGGCACTCGCTATTACAAGTTCACCGAAGCCGCGCGCCATGGTGCCGTCGCCGTATTAATCGTCCATACCGACACGACCACGCCGTGGGAAGACATTCGCGCGGAGCAGTCAGGGGCGGTGGTCACCATCGACAAGCCGGCCACCGCGAACGACGACCCGAAGGCGCAAGTTGAAGGCTGGCTCTCCGCACCAGCGGCTGAGCGACTGTTCACGTTCGTCGGCGTCGACCACCAATCGATGTATCAACTGGCGCGCGAGCTCGCCTTTCAACCGATAGATATCCCCGGGCTGACGGTGTCGTTCAATATCAGCAGCCGCAAGTCGCGTGCCGTATCCCAGGATGTGATCGCAGTACTGCCGGGACAGTCCTCGGAATACATCGTGCTGGCCGGCCGCTGGAATCGCATCGACCCCGCCGCGTGGGCGCACTTGCTCACGCCGAAGCGCATCGTCGACGACGACGGATCGGGCGCGGCGACGGTGATGGAAGCCGCCGCGCAAATCGTCCGCAGCGGCCGAAAACCGGTCCGCACCATCGTCTTCATGGTCACCACGGCGCTGAAGCCAGGCATCGTGGGTCTGCGGTACTACATCGACCATCCGCCGGCCCAATTACCGGTTAACCGGCTGGCGGCGCTGCTCTTCCTGGATCAGGCGGATATGAAAGGCGTCAACCAGCGCGTCGGCAAGATCGGCGACGAGTCCGATGGTGCACTCTCCCAGATCACGCGGGAAGCAGCGATCGAACGGGGACGCCTCGTGGAAATCGACCCGAGCACGGAAAAGCGGTTCTATTACAAGTTCAGCCAGAACACGCTGGCGGACGCCGGCGTTCGCGTGCTCTATCTGTCGACAAAACCGGAGGATGCCGGCAAGGACCGGGTGTTGCGGCAGGTGGAGCGCCAGGACGACGTGGTGGGTGTGCCCAACGCCCCGTCGCCGATCGCGATCGCCACGAGCGCCGATCCGACGCGGGACGCCGAGCTGATCTCCACCATCACGATCCGAGTGGCCAACGCTACGAACTGGCCGCCGCGAATGGAACCGAAGCCGACGCCGTAGTCTTCGGCACGCGCTTCGTAAACAACCGGTTAATCTCGTGCTCGTGCCGTTCGAAGTCGCGCGGCGCGGTCTTCGGCGCGAACAAACCATCACGCTCCCAGCGATCCGGATCGAGGCTGATCGCCTCGGTGTTGATCCAGCGGGCCTGTTTCAGCCGATCCCAGTGTTCGGGCAGCACGTCGCGCACCGCGAGGAAGAAGATGATGTGCGCGAGCTCCTCGATGCGATCGACCGCTTCACGGATGTTGCCTAACAGCATCCGGAAGTCTTCGGTCTTCGGCGGCAGGTTGCGCACGTGGAGATTCTTCAGCGTCGGCAGGTCCTCGATGTAATCGATGAACTCGAAGGTGTAGCCGGTGGTGTCGGTGCGCTGGCCCCAGTCTTCGAACAGCTTCATCATGCGCGCCTGCGTGACGACGGTGCGCGAGATGACGCCGCTCATCGTCTTGGTCAGCATCGGGTCGAGATAGACCTCGTGATAGAACTGCGGATCGGTCGTCGTCCAGCCGATGTAGTAATCCCAGATCGTCTTCAACGCCATGATCGGCCCGATGTGATGGTTCGGGTAGCCGCGCTGGATCGTGTCGGTGAGGAAATCGCTGAGGGTCAGGAGGTAGCGGTTCGCGTGGTCGACGTAGTCCTGCGTCAGCTTGCCTTCGCGATCGAGCTCGATCATCTTGCAGATGAACCCGTTGGCGAAGCCGATCATGTTCGAGCCGACCGAGTAGTAAGGATCGGCGAAGAACCCGGACACGCCGGTACAGGCCCAGCGATCGGCCGAGAACACCTGCTTGGTGGTGTGGCTGTAGCGCTTGAGCTTGAGGAAGTCCATCAGCTCGCGGCCTTCCATCGCTTTCCACACCAGCGGTTCGTGCTTCTTCAGCCATTCGAGTGACTGCTCGTACGACAATCCGTAGGTATTGATCGGATGGATCGCCTCCGAGGTGACGATGCCGACGCTGGTGTTGTCCGGCGCGAGCGGGATCAGCCAGACCCAGTAGCCCTTGCCCATCATGTGGGTGGTCGACTGCCAGCGATCGTCCTCGATGCGATCGTGCCACTTGGTGTTCGACTTCGGCACGAAGTCGTTGACGCTGACCTTGCCCTTGATGCGCCACCACGCCGAGCTGCAGGGACCGCGCCAGTCGCGATCGAGCTTGAGCTTGTGGGCGAGGTAGCGGCGGCGGCCCATCGCGTCGACAACCCAGCGTCCGCGCGCGCGATGCATCGTGCCCGCGGCATCGGTGTAGGTGACCTCGTGCGGCGTGCCGAGGTCGATGTCCTTGACGCGGACGCCTTCCTTCAGGTCGCAGCCGGCGTCGACGATCAGATCCCGCAAGTGATGTTCGAGCGTGCCGCGATCGAGCTGGTAGGACTTGGCCGGCAGGAAATTGCGGACCCCGTACTCCGGGCGATCGGCAAACTCGCCATCGCTGCCGTAGAAGTAACGGAGCCCGAGCTTCTCGAGGTGATCGGATTCGAGGTAATCGAACAGGTCGAGAATGCCATGGTAGTAGTAGGCGCCGGTTTCAATGGTCGATTCGCCGACCTTGAAGGCGCCTTCGGGCAACGGCCGCGACAGCAAGTCGAGCACGAGGATCGACATGTCGTCGCCGCGCAGCGCCAACTGGCGCGCGAGGCCAAGACCGGCAATGCCGCCTCCCGCGATGATCAGGTCGTACTCGGGAACTCCGTTGACGTCTTTCGGGCTGCGCATGCGTCCTACTCTGTTCCTACAAGACGATCGGCGAGCTCGCGGACCGTCGGATACGTATAGATATCGAGCAACTCGACACCCAGTGACAGCTCACCGCGAATCCGCGAGGTGAGCTCCATGACCCTGAGCGAGTTGCCGCCCATGGCGAAGAAGTTATCGTCGAGCGCAATCGGACTGCGCTTCAACACGTCGGCCCAGAGATCGACCAGGTTCGACTGCACCGGCGACAGCGCCGCCGTGTCCGTGGCGAGTTGCGGGCGGAAGTCATCGATGTCCGCCAGCGCCGCGCGATCGATCTTGCCGTTCAGGTTGAGCGGCAGACGCGGCAGGATCGTGATGGCGTCGGGAATCATGTAGTGCGGCACCTGTTGCGCGAGGTGCGCGCGCAATTGGTGCTGTGTCGGCGCCGGATCGCCCTCGACGTAGGCAGCCAGGTACTTGGCGCCGCCTGCATCCTCTTTGCAGATGACCGCGGCGCTCTGCACGCGCGGATGCCGCCTCACCGCCTGCTCCACTTCATCAAGCTCGATGCGGAAGCCGCGGATCTTCACCTGGCTGTCGAGACGGCCGAGGAATTCGAGATCGCCGTCAGGACGCCAGCATGCGCGATCGCCGGTCTTGTAGAGCAACCCGGCGCACACATCGGGGACCGGGCTCGGCACGAATCGCTCTGCGGTCAGCGCCGGCTGGTTGAGATAACCACGCGCCAGCCCGGAGCCGCCCAGGTAGATTTCGCCGGGCACCCCGATCGGCACGAGCCGGCCGTCGCCATCGAGAATCACGACGTTGACGTTCCAGATCGGCTTGCCGATCGTCACCGTCGCTTCGGGTTTCTTGAGACGGCAGGCCGTTGAGCACACGGCGCTTTCCGTCGGACCGTACTCGTTGTAAAGGCCAACACCCGGAAGCTTCTCGAAGTGCGCCGCCACCAGTTGCGGCGTGGCGCTTTCGCCGGCCAGCGTCACCCACCTTAGCGACGGCACGGCGCCGGCCAATTCACCCACCAGCAGCTTGTAGTAGCTCGGGGTGACGATGCAGCTGGTGATGCCTCGCTTCGCCGACAACGCGAGCAGCCGGCGCGCATCGAGCCGCATCGATTCTTCCGGGATCACCAGCATGCCGCCCACGGTCAGCACGCAGAAGATATCGACGACGGAGCTGTCGAATGCGAACGACGGGATCTGCAGGTTGATGTCCGACGGACCGATGTCGTAGAACGCGTTGCGCCACAGGACGGTGTTGACGATCGCGCGATGCTCGACGGCGACGCCCTTGGGCTGGCCGGTGGACCCCGAGGTGTAGATCACGTAGGCGAGATCCTCGCCCGTGACGCCCGTAACTGGAGCTTCCGCCGCCTCCGGCGATCCGCTCAGCTCGACATCGATGACGATCAGCTCGCCGGCGAAACTCGCGGCGGTGGCGATCGATTCCGAATCGACGATCAACACCGAGATGCCGGCGTTCTCGATCATGTAGCGGATGGTTTCCCACGGGTGGCGCGGGTTGATCGGCACATACGCGGCGCCGGCCTTCATCACGCCGTGCAACGCCACCACGGTCTTCTCGGACCGCTCCATCATCACGCCGACGCAGTGGCCGGTCTGGACCCGGAAGTCGCGGCGCAGCATCGCCGCCAGGAAGTTGGCCTGGCGATCGAGCGAGTGATAGGTGATCGAACGGTCGCCGTGTGTGACGGCAATGGATGACGGCGTGCGCGCGGCCTGCGCGCTGACGAGCCCATGAAGCGTGAGCCCGGAGGGAAGCGGCATCCGCGCGTCATTGAACGACGTGCCGACTTGACGGCGCTCCGCCGCGGACAACATTGCGAAGTCACCGATTGGCGCGTCGGGATTCTGCGCGATCCATGCAACGGCGCCGGCGAAATGCGCCACCAGCTGGGGCAACAGGCTCGGTGGATAGGCGGTGCCGGTCGCGGTGAGCGTGAGCCGCACCTCCTGCGCGGAGGCCTCAACCCGCAGGCACATTGCCGCCCGGTCGGTCACGAATGCGTCCTGTCCGTCGCCGAAAACGTAGACGAGCTGCAGTAGCCGTTTCTCGGCATCGGCGCCGTCGAGTCCTAACCGCGATGCCAGGATCGGCACCGGTGACGGCTCGTGGCGCCGGCTGAGCTCGAGATCGGCGCTCACCCGCGCGACAAACGCCGCTGTTCGTTCGCGTTGATCAAGGTTCGCGCACGCCAGGAAGATCGGCGCGCCCTGCTCACCGGAAGGGGACGCGATCACCATCGGCTCGCCGGCGTTATAGCGGCTCACGACCAGCATGAAGGCCGCGAGGCCGGCCACGTCGATCGACGCGGTCGTGTCAGCAACGCGGCAGGACGCCTGGGCGGCGGCGGTCGGGCTCGTATTCGGCGTCAATCCGGAGGATAAAAAGCGCGGTCCGTGGCGGAACGGCGCAAGCTTGTCCAGCCAATAGTCTCCAGCCGCGGCAAGCGGAGCGGTTGGGTGGACGAAGGTCTGCGACCTCTCAGGCGGTGTCACGGTGCAAAAATATGCGGGAGGGGAAATCTTAGCGAGTGTTGAGGTTGATGCGCAACCTTCGTCGCGACGATTGGCGCAATCCCAGCAGGTCCACGTCGCCCAGCGGCCGCTGGTCGTCGCCGGCCAGCCACTGCAGCACCGAAAGCAGGCGCGCGCGCGCCGAATCGACGGTGTCCGCCTGGAATCGATTGGCATCGAACACCAGTTGGATCGACATGGTGGCGCTGCTGTCGGACTCTGCGATCAGGAACATGGTGTCGAAATGCGCGGCCTCGATCGCGCTTCGCCGCTCCGAAATCGCGACGCCCACATCGTCAACGGCTCCAGCGGTGGACGCGCCAGGCACGTAATCGACGAGCACATCGAAGAGCGGCGGCCGGTTCGGGGGCGCGTCGATCTGCAGGTCCTCGAGGAGGGCCGCGAACGGGTAATCACGATGCGCCAGCGCGCCGCGGCAGACGTGCGCCGTCCGCACGAGGAGATCGGCGGGCCGATCCTGTCCACCGGCCCTGCCGCGCAGCACCACCGTGTCGATATAGCAGCCCACCTGGGATTCGAGCAGCGGATGGTCGCGGCGACTGACCGTCGAACCAATCAGCACATCGTCTTGCTGCGTATAGCGATGCAGCAGCGCGTAGACCGCGGACACCACCACGCCAAACACCGTCGTGCGATGCTCGGCGGCCAGCGCGCGCACCCGGGCAGTCAGCGTTGCGTCGAGCTCGCAGGTCGCGACCCTGCCGCCACCCGTCGCTGGCGTGGCGTCAGGCGCATCAGGCGCAAACGCCGTGCGCGGCGGCACGGGCTGTAACACCTGGCGCCAATAACGGCGGCTGCGATCGCCGCTCGTCGCGATGAGGTTCTTCTGCCATGCCACGAAGTCGCGGTACTGGATCGGTAGCGGCGGCAGCGGTGACCCTTGCCCCTTGCGGAAGGCGGCGTACAACGTCATCGCTTCCTGCAGAATGATCCGGATCGATTGCGCGTCGCCGATGATGTGGTGCAAGCGGACGATGAGCAGGCGCCGCCGATCGACGAGGTCGATTACTTCCACGTCGAAGAGCGGACCGCGCGCGAGGTCGAATGGCTCCGCGATGCGCGCCTCGACCGCGGCATCCAGTGCCTCCGCCGCGAGCGGCGCGTCGCTCCAATCCGTTTCGCGGAACAGGCCGTGCATCTGTTCGATGCTGATGACGCGTTGACGCAGCGCGCCGGCGGTGATGCCAAACACCGTGCGAAGCGATTCATGTCGTTCGGCGACGGCATGGAAGGCGCGCTGCAGCGACCGGCGATCGATCTCGCCATCCAGCCAGAACGCCCCGGCCATGTTGTACTCGGCCGATCCCTCCGGTGTGCGGCTGGCCAGCCACATCCGTTTTTGGACCGCCGAGGCGTCGTAATCGTCGCGGACCGGTCCCGCCACGAGCGGCGGGCGGTCGGTCGCCGAGGCGCCGTCGATCAGGGCCGCCAGGCCGCGCACGGTGCCCCGCTCGAACAGGTCACCCACCTCGATGTCGACACCGCAGTCATGGTTGATGCGGCTGACGATCTGAATGGCCTTCAGGCTGTGGCCGCCAAGGTCGAAGAACGACTGGTCGACGCCGATGTCGTCGCGCTCGAGCACCGTGGACCAGATGCGCGCGACCGCGCGTTCCGTGTCCGTGGCGGGCAGGGCGAGCTGGATCGGCGCGGGCGCCTCGATGTCCTGCATCGCCAGCGCGCGCCGATCGATCTTGCCGTTCGACATCACCGGCATCTCCGCCAGGACGGCGATGCTGTCGGGAATCGCGTGGGCCGGCAATCGCGCGCCTAACGCGGTCTTGATCGTGGCGGCGCCGATCGACGTGCCGGCGTGCGCCGTGACATAGGCGCACAGCGCGTGATCGCCGCGCGTGCCGGTCCGCGTGACCACGGCGGCATCGCGGACGCCATCGATCGCCGCGAGGCACGACTCCACTTCGCCGAGCTCGATGCGGTGGCCGCGCACCTTCACCTGGTGGTCGCGCCGGCCGAAGAATCGCACCGCCCCGTCGGGGCCGTAACAGCCGATGTCACCGGATCGGTAGAGCCGCTGCCGATTGGCGCTGAACGGATCCGGCTGGAACACCGCGCGCGTTCGCACCTCGTCGAAGAGGTAACCGCGGCCCACCCCCACACCGGCGATGCCGATTTCGCCCTTCACGCCAATCGGGCACAGCCGCATCGACGCGTCCATCACATACAGGCTCATATTCTGGATCGGCCGTCCGATCGGCACCATCGCGTCACCGGCCGCCGCGGTGAAATCGATGTGCGCCACGGAATCCGCCGCTTCGGTCGGACCGTACGCGTTCATCAACGGAATATGCGGATAGCGATCGAACCATCGGCCGAGCGTCGCCGGGGTCAGTGCTTCCCCGATCACCACCATGTGCGTCAGCGTCGAGAGGGTCGCGGCGCCCTGCTGCGCATCGAGAAACACGTTGAGATATGACGGCACGAATTGCGCGGCCGAGACTCGATCGCGGTCGAATCCTGCCGCTAGTTGCTCCGGCTTGTGCACAACGGCATCGGGATAGATCGCGGTGGTGCCGCCGGCCACCAGCGCCGCAAACAACTGCCACATGGAAATGTCGAAGCAGTGCGACGCGGTTTGCGCGACCACGCTCGTCGCATCGAGCGCGAGATCGTCGATCATGCTGAGCACGTGATTGAGGAAGCCGGCGTGTTCGACCATGGCGCCCTTCGGCATGCCGGTCGACCCCGAGGTGTAGATCACGTACGCCAGCGACTCGATATCGCGAGGTGGCTCGACGGCAGCAATGGTCGCTGACGTCGGAAGCGCATCGAGATCCACCAGCGGTGTTTCACCGCGAAGTGCGTCCACCTGCGCCGATCCGACTTCGGCAGTGCTGGTCACGACCACCGAAGCGCGCGCGTTCCTGATGATGGTGAGGATCCGCTCCGCCGGGTAATTTGGATCGACCGGCACGTATGCGGCGCCGCACTTCCACAGGGCGAGCACGGTCTCGATCAACCGCGGTGATCGGTGCAACAGCACGACGATCCGCGCTTCTGGCGCCGGTGCATGCGCGGTCATGACCTCGCTCGCCAGGCGATTGGCCCGGTCGTTCAGCTCGCGATACGTGATGCGCTCTCCGTCGCAGACCACCGCGATTCGATCGGGCGCCTGCGTGGCTTGACGTTCGATCAGGCTGAGGACGGTTTCCCCTGCCGGCAGCGGCACCGCCGTGTGATTCCACGACTCGAGCTGCGCGCGTTCGGCCTCCGTCAGCATGGCCAGCTCACCGACGCGTCCTTGCGGCGCGGCCGCGATGCTGGTCAGCAGCGTCAGCAGGTGACCCAGCGTGCGCTCGATCGTCGCGCGATCGAAGCGGCCGTCCCTGAACATGATCTTGAGCGCGATCGACTCGCCCGGCGTCACCACCAGCGTCATCGGGTAGTTGTTCGGCTCGAGCGCCTGGACCTGGTCGATCACCAGCGCATGACCGGCGCCGGCGAGCGCTTCGGCGACCGGATAGTTCTCGAAGATCAGGATGGTGTCGAACAGCGGCGCGCCGCCGGTGACCGCGCTCCAGCGCTGCACGTCGGCGAGTGACGAATAGGAAAACACCTCGCGCTCGGCGCCCTGCCGCTGCAACTCGCGCAGCCAGTCGAACACCATGGCGTCTTCCGCGATCCGGGCGCGCACGGGAATGGTGTTGATGAACAACCCGACGATTTCCTCGGAGCGTTCGAGGGTCGTCGATCGACCCGAGGCGATGGCGCCAAAGACCACGTCGCGGTCGCCACTGTGGCGGCTCAGCAGCAGCGACCATGCGCCTTGGACCAACGTGTTGAGCGTGATGCGCTGTGAAGCGGCCAGTGCGGCCAGACGCGCGGTCAGCACTTCGGGAACAACCGTTTCCGCCTCCGCAAATCGACCCGGCTCCCAACGGCCCTGCATCTCAGGGAGACCGATAACGAGCGGCGTCGGCGCCTCGAACCCTTCGAGTTGGCCGCGCCAGAACTGTTCCGCGGCGCGGTGATCCTGCCGCTGCAGCCACGAGATGTGATCGCGAAACGGCGGCGGCGCCGGCGGATCGAATGCCCGGCCGCCCACCAGCGCGTCATAGGCCGTCAACACGTCGTTCAGGACGATCGACGAGCTCCAGCCATCGAGCAACAGGTGATGCTGGCTCCAGCGGAATCGATACGCATCGGGGGCCACGCGTCGAAGCGCGCATCGCATCAACGGCGGCGACGAGACCGCAAACGGCATGGCGCGATCGCTCTCGCCGTGCTCGATCCAGCGGCGATCCTGTTCGTCGGACGACAGCGACGACCAGTCCTCGATCGACCAGGGAATCGGCGCCTGCGTGTGCACCACTTGCAGGGGCCGCTCGAGATCCTTCCAATGAAACGACGTCCGCAAGGCCGCGTGCCGCTCGACCACGCGCGCCCAGGCATCCTGGAACGCGCCGACATCGAGCGCGCCTTGCAGGACGCACGTCAGTTGATTGAAGTACGCGTCGCTGGTGTGTTCCACCAGGCCGTGAAACAACAGCCCCTGCTGCGTCGGCGACAGCTCATAGACGTCCTCGACATCAGCGGTGCGCGCGAGCAGCGCATCGAGCGCCGTGCGATCGAGACGGGCGGCCGGAAATTGCGACGGATCGGGCCGCAGGGCATGACCGCTGCGCGCCCACTCGACCATCGCGATGATTTGCCGCTCGAGCGCACCCGCCAGCCTGTGGATGGTCTCTTGACGGTGGAGATGGCGGCTGTAAGCGATGGTGGCGCGCAGGCGTCCATCGGCGACGAGGCCGTTGATCTCCAGCAGGTATTCGCGCCGCTGGCGAAGGCTGCGGGCCGGTCCGTGAGGATCCGTCGAGATGGGCCAGTCGCCGGGATTCCCCCGATCGATTCGGCCGTGATAATTCAGCAGGATTGCCGGACGACTGGTGGCCACCGCCGCCGTCGTCGCCCGCTGCCACTCGTCCTTGGCCGACCTAATCGCATCCAGCATGTCGCCGGACGCATCGACGCGCACTGGCGTCGTCGAGGTGAACCACCCAATCGTCCGCGTCAGGTCGCGATCGCCGTTTCGCCCATGTGTCTCGAGGTCGACCGCGACGCGATCGCCGCCGCCCCACTCCTGGTACGCCAGTGCGACCGACGCCAGCAGCAACTCCGTCGGACCCGCGCGGTAGGCGCGGGAAGTGAGCGTCAGGAACGCGCGCGTGATCGACTCGTCGAGCACGATCGTGATCTCGTCGCCCGACTCAACGGTGTTCAACGCCGGATCGAAAGCGACGTCGGTTGGGACATCGACGGCGCCGATGGCTGATGGCCGAAGGCTGATGGCAGAGGTCAACGCCCAGTCGAGAAACGGTGTCGGGACGGGAACGAGATCCACTCGCGATGCTGATGTCAGCGCCTTGTAGGCCATCGCCAGATCGTCGACGAAGATGCGCCATGAGACGCCGTCGATCGCCAGGTGATGGACGACGATCAGGAGGCGACCCGAATCACTGGCGTCGCTTCTGAAAAACGCGGCTCGCAGTAGCGGACCGTGTTCGATGTTCAAGCTGGCCTGCAGCTCTCCACCCATCCGGTCAATCGCACGTTCCCGCTCGTCGCTCGTCAGGCTCGACAGATCGTGAATCGCCACCGGCGCAGGTGCGGAGTCCGCGACTGACTGTCGCCACTCGCCCGCCATCTCCGCGAATCGCAATCGCAACGACTCGTGATGCGCCACGACCATGGCCAGCGCACGCTCCGCGCTCTCCGGATCGAATGTCGCAGGCACCTCGAGCAGGATCGACTGGTTGTAGTGATGTCGATCGACCGTGACGTCTTCGAAGAACCGGCGCTGTGCCGGCGTCAGTGGCGCCGGGCCGATGGATCGCGGTCCCGGGGCAACCGGCGGCGTCTTCGCGGTGCGCGCCACCGCGGCCAGCTCGGCGATCGTCTGGTGCTGGAACACGTCACGCGGCGTCAATTCGAGGCCGGCGCGTGATGCGCGCGACACGATCTGCATGCTGAGGATCGAATCGCCGCCGACCGCGAAGAAGTTGTCGTGGATACCGGGCCGGCCCACGCCGAGCACGTCACTCCAGATGGTCGCGAGGGCCTGCTCGGCCGGCGTCCGCGGCGGCGCATAAACAGTGTCCGCGGGCCGGACATCCCGCTCGGGGGCCGGCAGCGCCTTGCGATCGATCTTGCCGTTTGACGTCAACGGCAACGCCTCGAGCACCGTGCAAGTCGCCGGGATCATGTATTCCGGCAGGCGCGATCCCAGGGCGGCCAGCAATTGATCGGCGGTGGCGCTCGTGTCCCGCAACGACACGTAGGCGGCGAGATAACTCGCATCGCTTCCGCGATCACGCCGATCGACGACGACGGCATCCCTCACCCACTCGAGACTGGTGAGCGCCGCTTCAATGTCGCCCAGCTCAATGCGGTACCCACGGACCTTGACCTGGTGATCCTTGCGACCCGCGAGCAAGATGGTGCCATCGGCGGTGAACCAGCCGACGTCGCCGGTGCGATACATCCGCACGCCGCGTTCGCTCCGGAATGGATCCTCGAGGAAGGCGGCCGCGGTCTTCGCCGGATCGTTGAGATAGCCGCGACCGACGCCGGGGCCCGCGACACACAGCTCACCCGCCACGCCGATCGGACAGAGGCGCATGCCCTCGTCGACGATGTAGATGTGGAAATTGCGGATCGGCCGGCCGACCGGAACGGTCGCGGTCGCCGGCGGCTTGCGCATGAACGCGTGGGTGATGTCGTCCGACGCTTCGGTCGGGCCATACGCGTTGACCATCGGAATCGCCGGGAACCGCGCGAACCATCGCTCGACCAGGGACGGCTTGATCGTCTCACCGGTGACCAGCAGGAACTGCAGCTCCGGAAACTGGCGGTCATCGTCTTCGAGGCGATCGAGCAGCGGCGCGAGATACGACGGCACCACCTCGAGCACCGTGACGCGATCGCCGCCAACGCGATCGAGGAACGTCAGCGGATCGAGCACCACCGCATCGGTGTAAACGATGGTGCGACCGCCCGCGATCAGCGCGGCGAAACACTGCCACACTGAGATGTCGAAGCAGTGCGACGCGTTCTGCACGATCACGCTGCGCTGATCGAGCGCAAGGTCTTCGACCTTCGCCAACAGGTGGTTGAGCATGCCGGTGTGCTCCACCATCGCGCCCTTGGGTTGGCCGGTCGATCCCGACGTAAAGATGACGTAGGCGAGGTTTGCCCCGGTCGCTCGCGTCACGATTTGCGCCGGCGCGGTCACCCCGGCGCGATCCAACTCCTCGACCGACGCAAAGCACATGCGATCCGCAAAGACCGACTCGAGCCCATCGTCCAGCGTGCCGCCGTCCCTGACGACAATGCACGGCATCGCGGTGCCGAGCACTTGGCTGATGCGTTCCGCCGGGTAATCGGGATCGATCGGCATGTAGCCGGCGCCGCATTTCCATGCCGCCAGGATCGCCGCGAGCAGCCGTTCCGATCGCTTGAATGCGATGGCGACCAATGCGTCGGGACCGATGGCGCGGCCGGCCGTGGTCGACGCCTGCATGCCGCGCGCGATTCGGCTCGACCACTCATCCAACTCGCGATACGTCAACCGGCGGTCATCGCATTCGAGGGCCACGGCGTCGGGGGTGGCCGTCACGCAGGCATCCCACCAATCGAGCGCGGTCTGGTTGGGATCGAGTGGCGCGTGCGTCGCATTGAACTCATCGAACAACTGTGCGCGCTCTGCGGGCGTGACGATCTCGAAGGCGCCAAGCGGACGATCGAGGCCCTGCGCCATTTGCTCGAGGAGGAATGCGATGTGCCCGAGCATGCGCTCGACCGCCGCCCGCTCGAAGCGATGGCTGTCGAACAGGATTTCGATCGTCATCGTCCTGCCAGGCGTGACCTGCAACGTCAGCGGGATGTCCGTTTGATCGACGATGCGAAGGTCGCTGATGCCGATGCCCGCGGCGCCGCCGGCGAGGCGCTCGTCCATGCGGTAGTTCATGACGATGACGTTGCTCTCGAAGAGCGGCGAGCCCGGTTCGATGTCGCTGAGTTTCTGGATCTCCGACAGCGGGATGGCGGTAAAGCGCTCGCGTTCCGCGTGCTTGGCTTGCACGTCGGTCAACCAGGCGGCCGCGTCCAGGTCATTGGGCACTTGAAGCCGGACGGGAACGGTATTGATGAACACGCCGAGCATCGTCTCGATGCCGGGCACTTCCGGCGGACGGCCCGACACCGTCGCGCCAAACACCACGTCATCGGCGCCGCTATGGCGGCTGAGCACGAGCGCCCACGCGCCCTGCACGAGTGTGTTGAGCGTCAGGCGATGACGGGCGGCGGTGGTGCGGAGCGATTCGGACAAGTCCGCGGCAAGGTGGCGTTCGACGACCGCATCCGCCTGCGCCTGCCGGGTGGCGTCGCTCGCAGCCGATGCCAGGATCGGCGTCGCCGCACTGAAGCCGCGCAACGTATCGCGCCAGTGCTGCTCGATGCCGTCGCGATCGCGATGCTGCAGCCACTTGATGTATTCGGAATAGGGCCGCACCGGCGCGAGCTGCAGCGGCCGCGCCTGCTTCATCGCGTCGTAGCGCTCGAAGAGTTCCGACAGGACGAGCGTGAGGCACCAGCCATCGAGCAGCAGGTGGTGATGGCTCCAGCAAAAGAAGTAATCGGTCTCGGTCAGCCGCGCGATGGCGGCGCGCATCAGCGGCGCGGCCTCCGGGTCGAAGCCGCGGGCGCGATCGGCGTCGAGATAGTCATCCCAGCGCGCCGACTGGAGCTCCGGTGCCAGTCCGCGCCAGTCGAGCTCCTGCCACGGCAGCGCCGCCTGGGCATGCACCACCTGCACGGGCTTATCCAGGCCTTCCCAATGGAAGGAGGTGCGAAACACCGGATGGCGATCGACGAGCTGCTGCCACGCGCGCTGCAACAGGACCGGATCAACCGCGCCGGTCAACCGGCAGCTGAACTGATCGAAATAGGCGCGTGACTCCGGCGCGAACACGCGGTGGAACAGCATGCCCGCCTGGATGGGCGACAGCTCGTAGATGTCGGAAATCATGCCGAGCCCGCCATGATATCTTCCTCGTTCCTTGTCTCAACCAAAACCCGGCAACGTGACGTTTCTCGATCTGGTGAAACGTGAATCGGCGGGCGTCCGCCAAAAGATCATCATCACGTCCGCGGTGTCCGGTTTCGCCAACGCCGCGATCCTGGCGATCATCAACCAGGCCGCGCGCACCGCCACCTATCAATCGGTCAACCTACAGTACCTCGCGATGTTCATCGTCGCCATGGCGCTGTACATCATCTGCCTGCGATTCAGCTCGCGCGAGATGAGCCGCGTGATGATCGACGTGGTCCACCGTATTCGGCTGCGCGTCACCGACAAGGTGCAGGGGTCGGAGCTGCTGGTGCTCGAAAGCATCGGCAAGAACCGCGTCCTGGCGGCGATTACCCAGGAAGCGACCATCATCGCCGGGTCGGGCAACAACATCATCGCCGGTCTCCAGTCCGCGATCGTCGTGTTCTTCGCGTTTTTCTACATCGGCTACCTGTCGCTGCCGGCGTTCTTCCTGACGCTGCTCACCGCGGTCGCCGGCATCTTCATCGTGCAACAGAGCCGGGCGCTGTCGCGCAAGTGGATGAAGGCGACCAAGAACAAGGAAGTGCAGTTCCTGAACCTCACCACGCACGCCATCGAGGGGTTCAAGGAAACCAAGGTCAACTCGAAGAAGCTCGCGGACCTGCGGCGCGACCTGCAGCAGTGTTCGGCCGAAATCACCGACCTGCGCGTCCGCACCGAAAACCTCGCCACCGGCAACACCGTGCTGGCGCAGTCCGCGTTCTACGTGTTGATTGCATCGGTGGTGTTCGTGCTGCCGCAGTTGATTCCGACCTACGCCACCGTGATCGTCGAGATCACGACGGCGATCCTGTTCATCATCGGGCCGCTGCGCCTGATCATCGGCCTGGTGCCGTACTTCGTGATGTGCGACGAGGCGACACGAGCGATCACCAGCCTCGAACTCGCCCTCGACGAGAGCCACGCGGCGGGGACGAACGGGGTGCCGGCGCCCGTGACACCGGCGCCAAAAACGTTTGGCACACTCGAGCTCGACAACGTAAGCTTCGCCTATAAGCAGGACACCAGCGAAAAGTTCGCGATCGGCCCGCTGTCGTTCTCGGTTGCGGCGGGCGAGATTGTGTTCCTCATCGGCGGCAACGGCAGCGGCAAGTCGACCCTCCTGAAGGTCCTCGCCGGGTTGTACCCCCCAGACAGCGGCCGGCTGCTGATCGACGGCACGGCGGTCACGGCGGAGGGCCTCCAGCAATATCGCGAGCTGTTCGCCGCGATCTTCGCGGACTTCCACCTGTTTGAACGGTTGTACGGCCTGTTCGGCGCCGACGAACAGATCGTGTCGCGGTTATTGATGGAGATGCAGCTCGCCGACAAGGTCAAGGTCGTGGACGATCGCTGGTCAACGCTCGATCTGTCGACCGGCCAGCGCAAGCGCCTGGCCCTCGTCGTCAGCCTGCTTGATCGCAAACCGCTGCTGGTGTTCGACGAACTGGCCGCGGACCAGGACCCCGAGTTCCGGCAGTTCCTGTACGAAGAACTGCTGCCGCGGCTGAAGGCCGAAGGCAGCACCGTGATCGCGGCGACGCATGACGACCGGTACTTCCACGTCGCCGACCGGGTCATCAAGATGGAGTACGGAAAGGCTTCTTATGTTCAACGGTAAATCCGGCCCGGAGCCGGACGACGCCTTCGACGACGAGCTCGATGCGGACGAGTCGTCGTGGATGCCGGACTGGCTCGGCCGCTGGCTGCGCCGCAGCGGCATCTACTTGATCATCGGAACGCTGCTGGCCCTGCTGCTGGCGGTGACGCTGTCGCACCGCATTTTCCACACCATCAAGACCGGCGAACGCGGGGTGCGCTGGTCGTTGTTCGGTGGCGGCACGGTGCTCGATCGCGACTATCCGGAAGGCCTGCGCGTCATTTCGCCGTGGGACTACATGTACGTCTACGACGTGCGCGTCCAGGAAGTGAACGACACGGTGGTGGTGCTGACCGCGAACGGGCTGCCGATCACGGTGAAGTACTCGGTGCGCTATCGCCCCGACCTGCAGCGGCTGCCCTACCTGCACCAGACCTACGGACCCAACTACGTCGAGACGCTGCTCAAGCCTGAAATCGTCAGCGCGCTTCGCGAAGTGCTCGGCAACTACCGGCCGGAAGCGATTTACTCCCGCAGCGAGCGCGGGTTGATCGACGAGATCTTCGAGTCTTTGGCCTCGCAGGTCACCAATCGCTATGTCGTCATCCAGACGGTGATCCTCGAATCACTCCGCCTCACGCCGGAGTTGGAGAACGCCATCAACCAGAAGCTGGTCGACGAGCAGACGGCGCTGGCCTACGAGTTCCGCCTGAGCCGGGAGCGCAGCGAGGCCCAGCGCAAGGGCATCGAGGCGGGCGGCATCTCGGCGTTCGAACGCCTGTCGGGCATCTCGATCCTCAAGTGGCGCGGCATCGAGGCCACCGAGGAGCTCGCCAAGTCGCCGAATACCAAGGTGATCATCATCGGCCCGGGCCAGACACAATTGCCCATCCTGCTTAACAATCAGTAGAGAGAGACGGCGATGCCCATAACTGTCGTAATCGAACTCTTATTCATCTACCTGCTCCTCTGTGGCGTCGCTGCGTTCTTCGGACGCCGCCGGCGGATCGGGTTCTGGGGCTTCTTCTTTCTCTCCATCATCGTGACGCCGTTTCTCACCGCGCTGTTCGTGTTCGCCGCCGCGCCCGTGAAGAAGCCACGACGCGTAGCGCAGAACCGCCCTTGAGCACACCGCCGGCGCCCGGCCACCCCCAGGCCGGGCCGTCCACTGTCAAGCGCGCCCTCGGCGCGATCGAACGGTTGCAGGCGCGGCTCGAGGCAGCGGAACGCGCGGCCACCGAAGCGATTGCCATCGTGGGATTGTCGTGCCGTTTTCCAGGCGCCGACTCGCCGGATCAGTACTGGCGCCTGCTCGCCGATGGCGTCGACGCGATCACCGAGGTGCCGGCGGAGCGATGGGACATCGCGCGCTACTTCGATCCGGATCCCGACGCGCGCGGCAAGATGTACACGCGCCACGGCGGCTTCCTGCAGAACGTCGCCGGTTTTGATTCGTGGTTCTTCCGCATTTCTCCGCGCGAGGCGCAGAGTCTCGATCCTCAACACCGGCTGCTGCTCGAGGTCGCGTGGGAGGCTTTCGAGGATGCCGGCATGGCTGCCGATTCACTACGCGGCAGTGACACCGGCGTGTTCGTCGGCATCACCACCAACGACTACGCGCAGTTGCTGATGCGCCAGGACCGCGAGCTCGACGCGTTCTTCTTCACCGGCAATCCGACCAACGCCGCGGCGGGACGCCTCGCCTATTCATTCGGGCTCTCGGGCCCCGCGCTCTCGATCGACACCGCCTGTTCATCGTCATTGGTCTCGGTGCACCAGGCCTGTGCCAGCTTGCGGGCCGGTGAATGCCGGAGCGCGCTGGCCGGCGGCGTCAACCTGGTCCTCACGCCCGAGAACACCATCGCGGTGTGCAAGACGCGGGCGCTGTCCCCGGAAGGCCGATGCAAGACATTCGATCGCAGCGCTGACGGCTTCGTCCGCAGCGAAGGCTGTGGATTGGTGGTGTTGAAACGGCTGTCGGACGCGATCGCCGACGGCGATCCGATCCGCGCGGTGATCCGCGGATCCGCCGTGAACCAGGATGGCGCCAGCGGCGGCTTCACCGTGCCGAACGGCCAGGCGCAGCAGGCGGTGATCCGCCGCGCGCTTGGAACGATCGCGCCGTCGGAGATCGATTATCTCGAAGCGCACGGCACCGGCACCCCGCTCGGCGATCCGATCGAGGTCACCGCCGCCGCGGCGGTGTTGTCGAAGGATCGCGAGGCGTCGCGCCCGCTCTACATCGGCTCGGTTAAGACCAACATCGGCCACTGCGAAGCGGCGGCCGGTGTGGCGGCGTTGATCAAGACCGTGTTGGCCGTCGAGCACGCCGAGATCCCGGCGCATCTGCATTTCCAGGAACCGAATCCGCTGATTCCGTGGGACACGCTCGCGGTCCGGGTACCGAGCGTCGCCACTCCTTGGCCCACGACTTCGCATCCACGTCGCGCCGGTGTCAGTGCCTTCGGCGCGAGCGGTACGAACGCCCACGTGGTGATCGAGCAGGCGCCGGGCACACCGGTGTCCGCGCGGACGACCGATCGCTCGCATCACGTCCTGGTGTTGTCGGCCAAGCGTCGTGACGCGCTGACGGAACTGATCGCGCGCTATCGCGAACGGCTGCAGGCCGGTGATGTGAATCTTGCCGACGTCTGCTATTCCGCGGCGGCGGGACGCGCCCATCATCCGCACCGCATCGCGGTCGTCGCACGATCAACCGAGGAAGCCGTCGCCGCATTGGATGCCGCCAGATCGCGGATGGCGGACGACGATACCGCGAGCGATCAGGACGCCGTTCCACGAACACCGCGCATCGCCTTCTTGTTCACCGGCCAGGGCTCGCAGTATCGAGGCATGGGCCGCGTGCTCTACGACACGCAGCCGGTGTTCCGCGATGCGATCGACCGCTGTGCGGCCATCCTGGCGGCGCGCCTCGACTCGCCGCTGCAGGAGGTGCTGTTCGGTCCCGGCGATCGACTCGACGACACGCGCTTCACGCAGCCGGGGTTGTTTGCGATCGAGTACGCGCTCGCGACGATGCTTGGCGCCTGGGGCATTCGTCCCTCAGTCGTGATCGGCCACAGCGTCGGCGAGTACGCCGCGGCCTGCGTCGCCGGGGTGTTCTCCCTTGAAGATGCCTTGACGCTCGTCGCCGAACGCGGACGCCTGATGGGCAACCTGCCGCGCGACGGCGCGATGACCGCGGTCGCCGCCGATGAAGCCACGGTGCTTGGCGCCATGAGCGGACTCGAGGCCGATCTCTCGATCGCTGCGGTGAATGCGCCGAAAAGCGTCGTCTTGTCCGGACGAACGAGTGCGATGGCCACGGCGGTCAAACGGTTGACCGACGCCGGCGTTCGATCGGCCGCGCTCACCGTATCGCACGCGTTCCATTCGCCGTTGATGGATCCAATGCTCGGCGAATTCGACGCGGCGGCGCGCACCGTCACGTACGCATCGCCCGTCATTCCGTGGATCTCGAACCTGACCGGCCGGCCGATGACCGATGCGCCGGATGCGGAGTACTGGCGTCGCCATTGCCGTGAAGCCGTGCGGTTTGCCGACGGTGTCGATGCGATCGTCGAGCACGGCTGCGACATCCTGCTCGAGATCGGACCGCGGCCAACGCTGGTGCGCCTCGCGGCGCAGTGCCGTCCCGACGCCTCACGGCGCGGCCTGGCGCTGTTGTCGCCGGGCGAAGACGACTGGCGTGTCGTCCTTGACGCGGTCGCCACCCTCTACAGCGCCGGCGTGAATCCCGATTGGCGTGAATTCGATCGCCCCTTCGCGCGGCGTCATGTCGCGCTCCCCACCTATCCGTTTCAGCGCAAGCACTACTGGATTTCACAGAAAGCCGAATCGATGCCGAACCCCGAACAACCCACCCGCGCGGCGAACGCCCCGCCGCGACGTGACGCCGTGCTTGGCGTGCTCCGTAAATACATCGCGGAGCTGCTGCAGGCGCCGGAGTCGGAGATCAACATTCACCTGCCCTTCCTCGAGATGGGCGCCGACTCGCTGGTCATGGTGGATGCGATCGGTCTCGTCGAAAAAGAGTTTGGCCTGAAGCTGGCCATCCGCCGCTTCTTCGAGGATCTCTCGACGATCGACGCCCTCGCCGGATTCATTGACTCGTCGTTGCCGGAAGACGGTGCGCCTGTGGAAACGGCCGCCGCCAGCGCGCCGTCCGTGGCCGCTCAGATTCCGATGGTTGAACTGCCCGCCGGGGCGACACCATTCGAACGCATCTTCGCGGAGCAGACGCGGATGATGACGCAGTTGATGGCGCAGCAAGCGGAGATCGTCCGCCTCGCGCTCGGTGGCAACGCCGCCGCTGCGGCCGCTGCGCCCGCGCCGGTCCGCACCGCTGCGGTTGCCGCGAAGCCGGCCGCCGCCCCGGCCGATGTAGCGAAGCCGATGATGCCGTTCGGCAACCCGATCGAAATTCGCGCCCGCGGCCTGACGGAAACACAGCACCAGCATCTCGAGGCGTTGATCTCGCGCTACACCGAGCGGACCAGACTTTCGAAGCAGCGCACGCAGGAGAATCGCGCCGTGCTGGCCGACAGCCGCGCCACCGTCGGCTTCCGGCTGTCGACCAAGGAAATGCTCTATCCCATCTGGGGATCGCGCTCCGCCGGATCGCGCGTCTGGGACATCGATGGCAACGAGTACATCGACTACACGATGGGCTTCGGCGTGCACCTGTTCGGCCACAAGCCGGCATTCGTGCAGAGCGCATTGCGCGACGATCTCGAACGCGCCGTCGAACTGGGGGCGCGATCGGACTTGGTCGGAGAGGTCGCGACGCTCTTCACGGGGCTGACCGGACTCGACCGCGTCGCCTTCAGCAATTCCGGCACGGAGGCGGTGATGGCCGCGGTGCGCCTGGCGCGCGCCAAGACCGGCCGCGACAAGATCTGCATCTTTACCAACGCGTATCACGGCCACGCCGACACCACGCTCGCGCGCGCGCAAAACAGCAACGGGCAGATGATGAGCGTGCCGATGGCGCCAGGCGTTCCCGGCTCCATCGCCGCCGACATTGTCTGTCTCGACTACGGCAGCGACGAAGCGCTCGAGATCATCCGCAAGCGCGGCCACGAGTTCGCCGCGGTGATGGTCGAACCGGTGCAGAGCCGGCATCTCAAGCAGCAGCCGCGCGCGTTCTTGCAGGAACTGCGAACGATCACACGCGAGGTCGGTGCGGCGCTGATCTTCGACGAAATGATCACCGGGTTCCGCGCCGATATCGGCGGCGCGCAGGCCTACTTCGGCGTGAAGGCCGACCTGGCGACCTACGGAAAGATCGTCGGCGGCGGCATGCCGATCGGCCTGGTAGCCGGATCGGCGGAATACATGGACGGCGTCGACGGCGGCATGTGGCAGTACGGCGACGGTTCGTTCCCGGCTGCCGATCGCACAGCCTTTGGCGGCACGTTCTGTCAGCATCCCTTGTCGATGACGGCCGCGCTGGCGGTGTTGCGTCACATGGCCGACCAGGGCCCGGCGCTGCAACAGCGGTTGAACGATCGCACCAACCGCCTGGTGCGCGGCCTCAACGACTACTTCCGCGCGGAAGAAGTGCCGATTGAAGCGACCAATTTCTCGTCGCTGTTCCGGTTCGAATTCTCGAGCAACCTCGACCTGCTCTTCTACCACATGCTCGAGCGCGGCATTTATATCTGGGAATGGCGCAGCTGTTTCCTGTCGACCGCGCATTCAGACGACGATATTCAGCGCTTCGTGGACGTGGTGCAGGAGAGCGTTTCGGACCTCCGCCGCGGCGGCTTCGCCCCGCGATCCGTGAGCGCATCGGCCGGGCACGCCACGGCGTCGACCACCACCGCGCCGATGAGCCAGGCGCAGAAGCAGTTGTGGCTGCTGCTGCAGATCGAGAAGACCAGCTCGATCGCCTACAACGTCAGCACGACCCTGGAACTCCAAGGTCAGCTCGATCTGGATCATTTGCGCGCCGCCCTCGAGCGCGTCATCGAACGCCACTCAGCGCTTCGCACCACCATCGCGCCGGACGGATCGCATCAGGTGATTCACGAGCCGTGGCGCATCGAGATCCCGATCACCGACCTCAGCAAGAGCGCCGATCGCGAGCAGGCGCTGGCCGGCTGGCGCGAACAGGTCAGTCGCGAGCCGATCGATCTGGTGCGTGGTCCCGCGTTCCGTCCGCAACTCGTGCGCCTCGCCGACGATCGCCACGTGCTGATGCTCTCGGCACATCACATCCTGGCCGACGGCATGACGATGGGCGTGATCATGAAGGAGCTGGCGGCGTTTTATAACGAACGCATCGCCGGCAAGTCCTCGTCACACCCGGCACCGATGCAATTCCGCGACTACGTCGCCCTCTGTGAACAGCATCGCGATACGCCCGCCATGAAGGAGCATGAGGCCTTCTGGATCGATCAGTTCAAGGACGGCGTGCCGCAGCTCGACCTGCCGCTCGATCGCCCGCGCCCGTCCATCAAGACCTACACCGGCGGCCGCGTCTCGCAGCAGATCGGCCCCGAGATCGTTCAAGCCGTGAAGCGCGTCAGCCGCGAGCACGGCTGCACGCTCAACATGACGCTGCTGAGCGCATTCGCGCTGCTGCTGCACCGCTACGCAGGCCAGGACGATCTCGTGGTCGGCACGTCGGTCAGCGGCCGTCCGTTCCCCGGCAGCATGGACATGGCGGGTTACTGCACGCATCTCGTGCCCGTTCGCAGTCAGCCCGATGCCGACCCGTCGTTCTCGGATCTGCTGCGCGGCATGAAGCGCCGCCTGCTCGACGTGTTCGATCACCAGGACCTGCCGTTCGCCGAGCTCCTGCAGAAGCTGCCGGCCGCGCGCACCGCCGGCGCGTTCCCCTTGATCTCGGCGGTGTTCAATCTCGAGCCGGTCTCCGCGCTGCCGCAACTTCAAGGCTTGAAGACCAGCCTGTTGCCGCAGTCGGTGAGCTTCACGCCCTTCGACTTGTTCGTCAACGTGACCGATGCCGGTGATTCGCTGATCGTCGACGCCGATTTCAACGCCGATCTGTTCGAGGCCGCGACCGTCGACCGCATGATGCAAAGCTTCGAGACGCTGCTTCGCGGCGCGATCGAGTCTCCGAAGACTTCCGCTCGGCTGCTCCCTTTGCTCACCGCGGAACAACGGCAGCAGATCGTCGTGAACTGGAACGACACCGCCAGGACATATCCGGCCGATGCGCGCGTGCACGTGATGTTCGAAAGCCGGGCGGCCAGCACCCCGGATGCGATCGCGGTGGAGTTCGAAGGGACGCACGTCTCGTATCGAGCGCTCAATGCGCGGGCCAACCAGCTGGCGCATTGGCTGCGCTCGCGCGGCGTCGGCGCCGACGTGCTGGTGGGGATCTGCTGCGAACGCTCGATCGACATGGTCACCGCCATCATCGGCGTCCTGAAGGCCGGCGGCGCCTACGTGCCGATCGATCCGGAATATCCCGCCGATCGCGTCGAGTTCATGTTGAAGGACGCCAATGTCCCGATCGTCCTTACGCAATCACGTTGCGATGCTCGCCTGGGGAGCTACGCGGGTGAACGGCTGCGCCTCGACGCTGATGCGTCGGCGCTCGACAAGCTTGATACCGGCAATCCGAAGGGCGACATCGCACCCGATCAACTGGCGTACATGATCTATACGTCGGGATCGACCGGGCGGCCCAAGGGCGCGATGAACACGCATCGCGGGATCGCCAACCGCCTGCTGTGGATGCAGAATGCATACGGGCTCACCGCCGGCGATCGGGTCCTGCAGAAAACGCCGTTCAGCTTCGACGTCTCGGTGTGGGAGTTCCTCTGGCCGTTGATGATGGGTGCCAGGCTGGTGATGGCCCGGCCCGGCGGCCATCGCGATGCCGGCTACCTCGCCGATACGATCGCGCGCGCGCAGATCACCACCATTCACTTCGTGCCGTCGATGCTGCACGCGTTTCTCGAAGAGCCGCTGCGCGATCGCTGCGGCTCACTGACACGCGTCATCTGCAGCGGCGAAGCGTTGTCGCCGGAATTGGTGCGCCGCTTCAAGGCGACGCTCGACGTGCCGTTATACAACCTCTACGGCCCGACCGAGGCCGCGGTCGACGTGACGGCCTGGACGTGCGATCTCGATCAGTTGCAATCGAATGTGCCGATCGGTAAGCCGATCGCGAACACCCAAATCTATTTGCTCGACCGGCGCATGCAACCCGTGCCGGTCGGCGTGACCGGAGAGCTGTTCATCGGCGGCACCAACGTCGGCCGCGGATATCTCAATCGACCCGAGCTCACTGCGGAACGGTTTATCGCCGATCCGTTCAGCACCACACCGGGTGCGCGTCTCTATCGCACCGGCGATCTCGCGCGATTCAGGCCGGACGGCAACATCGAATATCTCGGGCGCATTGACAACCAGGTGAAGATCCGCGGCTTCCGAATCGAGCTCGGTGAAATCGAAGCCGCGCTGCTCGACTACCCCGGCGTATCCCGTGCGGTCGTGGTCGCGCAGGACACGGCCGCGGGCGACAAGCGTCTCGTCGGATACGTCGCCGCCGCCCCTGCGGGCGGCCTTGATGCCGCGCTGAGGATGCACCTGCTGCGCACCTTGCCGGACTACATGGTGCCGTCGGCGTTTGTAGCGCTCGACGCGATCCCGCTCCTGCCGAACGGCAAGATCGATCGCAGCCGGCTGCCCGGCGTCGTCACCACCGGCGCCCATGTGCCGCCGGCCGCCGGCCTCGAATCCGCGATCGCCGCCATCTGGGAAGAGGTGCTCCGCCAGGCGCCGATTGGCGCGACCGATGACTTCTTCGCGCTCGGCGGCAACTCGTTGTCGGCCAGCCAGGTGGTATCGCGCGTCGGCCGCCAGTTGGAGACGCGCATCGGCATCAAGGACATGTTCACGTATCCGACGATTCGCGCGCTGGCCGGTGAGATGGCCCGGGCGAGCGGGCGCGATCTGCCCGCGGTGACCGCGCTGGCTCCGCAGCCGCATTACGAGGTGTCACATGCCGAGCGGCGATTCTGGATTCAGGATCGTCTCGCCGATCCCTCGAAGGGCAACAGCCATCCGGCTTCATTCCTGATCGAAGGACCGCTTGACGTCGCGGCATTGCAGCAGGCGTTTCGCGCGCTGGTCGCGCGCCACGAGATCCTGCGGACCGTGTTCATCGAGGTGGGCGGGCAGCCGCGCCAACAGGTCATCGCCGCCGATCGGTTCGAGTTCACCCTCACCGAGACCGCACTCGCCGGCGAACGTGACCTCACCGCGTCGATTGCCGCCATCGAACGACAGGCGGCCGCGTCGCGGATGGACCTGGCGAAAGGTCCGCTGTTCCGCGCGCAACTCGTCAAGCTCGGCGCCGATCGCCATGTCTGCGTGTGCAGCATGCATCACACCATCACGGACGGATGGTCGGTCGGGGTCCTGCTGAACGACCTGTCGGCGCTTTACGACGGCCTGGTGGCCGGCACGCCGGCGGCGCTTCCGGCGCTGACGATCCAATACAAGGATTACTCGGCGTGGCACAACGCCATCACGACGGGTCACGAATCCGATCCGATGCGGGCGTACTGGAAGTCGAAGCTGACCGGCGACATTCCCGCCTTGCCACTGCCGGCCGATCACCCGCGCGGCGCGGCCTATGTGCGCGCGGTCCGTCGCTTCACGATCGATCGTCCGCTTGCCGACGGCCTGCAGTCGATCGCGCGTCAACAGGGCGGCACGCTGTTCATGGCGCTGCTCTCGTGCATCAAGGTGCTGCTGTATCGCCACACCGGGCAACAGGACATTTGCGTCGGCACGCCGGTGTCGGCAAGGACCCAACCCGAGCTCGAGCTGCAGATCGGCGCGTACCTGAACATCCTCGCGCTCAGGGATGCGGTCTCCGGAGACGATTCGCTCGCCTCGGTCCTCCACGCGGTTCGCGAAACCACGCTCGATGCGTTCGCCAACCAGTTGTATCCGTTCGATCGCATCATCGAAGACCTGAAGGTGAAGCGCGTGCCTGGCCGCAACCCGCTGTTCGATGTCGGTTTCACGCTGCAGAACCAGGACGATGTGCATGTGCGCGAGAACTCGCGACACCTGCGCATCACCGAAATGCGGCGCGATGACGAGGCGTTCGACGACCAGGAAGCGGCGACCGACCTCTGGTTCATCGCCAGGAACGACGACGGGCGCCTGGCGGTGCAGGTGGTCTACAACGCCGCGCTGTTCAAGCCGGAGCGCGTCGATGGATTCGCCCGCGACCTGGTGACCATCGCCTCGGCGGCCGTGGAGAATCTCGATACCAGGGTCAAGGCCGTGGCACTCGGCTCCGGCGGCCGGCCGCAGGCCACACGCAAAATCACGATCGATCTCGGCTTATAGACATGTCATTGAACACACTGCTGACCGACGGCGCTCACGACGAACACATTGCCTTCTGGCGATCCGCACTCGCCAGCGTCACCGACGACTTCCACGTTCGCCAGCCCTGGCTGTCGATGCCGGCAGCGGCGGAGGCCAGCGTCACTGAAGACGTGCCGGTTTCAGCGGCAACCGCGAAACTGATCGAAGAACTGGGCCGCGGCCAGGATGCCGGTGTGTTCGTGGTGATTGCCGGCGCCGCCTCGTACCTCCTGCACGTCTGCACGCAAGCTTCGACGATCGTCATCGATACGCCGCAACTCGCCAACGGCGGTCACGGCGAGGAGCTCATCCCGATCGTCACGACGATTGACCGCTCGATGACAATTCGGGATTACCTGGCCCGGGTCGGCGAAGCGGTGTCGAGCAGCTATTCCTACCAGCCGTTTCCGATCGGCCAGTTCGCCGAGGTGATGCTGAAGCGGACGCGGCCGAGCACCAACGTGATCGCGTCGCTCACCGGTTTTCACGGCGCGCCGCCGGTGACGGGGCATCACGATCTGCAGATCGTCGTGTCGCGCGATCCGGGACTGACGATTCGGCTGACCGGCCGCGCGCCGTCATTTTCGCGGGCCTACCTGCAGCTGTTCGCGCGCCACTTGGCGCGCGTGCTCGAGTCATTCAGTGATCGCTCGGTGACGCTCGACGGCATCGACGTGATGGGCGCCGAGGAACGTCAACGGCTGCTCGTCACCTACAACGCCGCCGCCACGGCCACGGCGATCAGGCGAACGATTCACGAGTTGTTCGAGGAACAGGCGGCGCGGGGTGGTTCGAACACGGCGGTGCGGCTGCACGATCAGGCCCTCACCTACGAAACGCTGAACCAGCGCGCCAATCAGCTCGCGCGGTTTCTTCAGAACGAATACGGCATCCAGCGCGGCGACGTCGTCGGCGTCGTCATCGAACGTTCGCCGTTCACGATTGCCGGGTTGCTCGCCGTATTGAAGGCGGGCGCGACTTATCTTCCGATCGATGCGGATTACCCGGAAGAGCGGCTGCAGTTCATGGTCGCGGACGCGTCGGTCAAAGCACTGCTGGTGCACTCGTCGAACTTCGAGCGGCTGACGTCGCTCTACGAGACGCCGATGTTCGCGCTCGATCTGCAACTCGAGACGCTCGATACCGACCACACCAACCTCGCGACGGCGTCCACGCCTGATGACGTCGCGTACATCATTTACACCTCGGGATCGACCGGACAGCCGAAGGCGGTCCTGCTCGAGCATGGCGCCTTCACGACCATGGCCCTGCACCACATCTCGACCTTCAAGGTGACGCCCGAAGATCGGCTGCTACAGTTCTATGGCTTAAGTTTCGATTCGTCGTTGTTCGAAGTGTTCGTGTCGCTGCTGTCCGGCGCGACGCTGGTGATGATCGATCGCGACACCATCAACGATCCCGCGAAGCTGGCGGAATATATCGACGCCCAGGGAGTCACGACGCTGACCCTGCCGCCGGTCTACTTGAGCACGCTCGATCGCGCGCGGCTGGCCAAAGTGCGCCGCTACATCAGCGCCGGCGATCACTGCCGCGTGGAAGACGCCGTGCTGCTGGCGAACCACAGCGATTACTACAATTCCTACGGACCGACCGAGACCACGGTGTGCGTCACGCACTACCGCGTCGATCCGAAACAGAAATACGGATCGCGCATTCCGATTGGCGGCCCGATCACCGGGACGTCCATTTATCTGCTCGACGAACAGTTGCGGCCCGTGCCCGAGGGCGTGGTCGGTGAACTGTGCGTGGGCGGAACCAGCGTGGCTCGCGGCTACTTGAACCGGCCGGAATTGACCGCCGAGAAATTCATCGCCAACCCGTTCGTGGCCGGCGATCGCCTGTATCGCACCGGCGATCTCGGCGCCTGGCTGCCTGGCGGGAATCTCGAGGTGATCGGGCGCAAGGACAACCAGGTCAAGATCCGCGGCTATCGCGTCGAGCTCGGCGAAATCGAATCGGTCCTCGATCAGCATCCGATGGTCAGGGAATCGGCGGTGATCGCGCGCGAAGACGAACTTGGCAACAAGCGTCTCGCCGCCTACGTCACCGGCTCGGGTGCGATTGACGTGGCGGATTTGAAGGCGCTGCTGCGATCGCGCCTGCCCGAATTCATGATCCCGTCCACGTTCATGGTGCTCGAGACCATGCCGGTCACCGCCAACGGCAAGATCGATCGCAAGGCGCTGGCAGGATTGGTGGAAACGACGACACCGGTGGATCCCACCGCCGGCCAGCCGGAAACGCCGGTACAGGAATCGCTCGTGCGCATCTGGCAGGACGTGCTCGGCGTGCCGCGGGTCGGCATCCACGACAACCTGTTCGATCTCGGCGGCGATTCGATCCTGATCATCCAGATCGTTTCGCGCGCGAAGGATGCCGGCCTCAAGCTGGCGCCGAATCAACTGTTCGATCACCAGACCGTCGCCACGCTGGCCGAGGTCGCGGTCAGCGCGGAACCGACGATCGAGACCGAGCAGGGCGTGATCGAAGGGCCGGCGCCGCTGGCGCCGATGCAAGCGTGGTTCTTCGAGCAGCCCTTTGCCGATCGCCATCATTTCAATCAGTCGGTGACGCTCGAAGTGCCGAAGGACAGCGTCGATGTTGCCGCGCTGGCCGGCGCGACGATCGCCGTGCTCTCGCATCACGATGCGCTGCGGCTGCGCTTTGCCGAACACGACGGTCAGTGGGCGGCGGAATATGCGCCGGTCCCTGCCGAGTCGCCGTTCGCCGTCATCGACCTCAGCAGCGTTGCGCCAGACCAACTGGACGGACGCATCCGCTCCGCAACCCTCGAGTGTCAATCGCGGTTTGATCTCTCGACCGGACCGCTGTTTCGCGTCGTATTGCTGCAGCTTCCGGCCGGACATTCGTCCCGGTTGCTGTTTGTCGCGCATCACCTCGTCGTTGACGGCGTGTCGTGGCGCATCCTGCTGTCGGATTTCGCGACGGCGTATGCGCAGGTCAGTCGCGGCGATGCGGTGTCGCTGCCCGCGAAGACGACCTCCTATCGCGCGTGGACCGCGCAAGTGGCCGAGCGCGCCCAGGAACTCGACAGCCGCTTCTGGGTCGATTCGAGCGCAACCGTGACGCCGATTCCAACCGACCGCGCGAAGTCCGCGGGCGCCAACATCGTCGGATCGGCCGTCGATGTGACGCGCTCGCTCGACCGCGACCTCACGACGGCGCTCCTGCAGGAGGTGCCGCGCGCCTACTCGACCGAGATCAACGATGTGCTGCTCGCCGGCCTGGCGATGACGATTCAGGCGTGGACCGGTCAGGGCGCCGTGATGATCGATCTCGAGGGCCATGGCCGCGACGAACTGACGGATGCCGCGGACACCTCGCGCACCGTTGGCTGGTTCACGGCGCAATTCCCGGTGACGCTCCGCGTCGAACCCACGGCGGAAATCGGCGACGTGATCAAGTCGGTGAAGGAACAACTGCGCGCCATCCCCGATCGCGGCGCCAGCTATGGCGCGCTCCGCTATCTCTCGACCGATCGCAACACCGTCGAACGCTTGAAGCAGCACCATGCGCCGGAGATCTTGTTCAACTATTTCGGCCAGGCCGGACGCGTGCTGACGACCGATTTGCCGTGGACGCTGTCGGCCGGTCCCGCGATTGGCGACGTCAGCGCGCGGAACGCGCGGCCCCACGCAATCGAGATCAACGCGATGATCGCCGGTGGCTCGCTCACCGTGACGTGGACCTTCAGCGATTCCGTTCACGACCGGCGCACCATTGACAATCTCGCGTCCCGCTACGAAGACAGCCTGCGGCGGCTCGTGGACCACTGCCGATCGGCGACCGCGCGGCAGTACACGCCGTCCGACTTCCCGGCCGCCGGCCTGGATCAGAAGTCGCTCGATGCCCTGGTCGCGAAACTGAATCGCTGACACGCGTTCGATGAAAGCCAGCGACTACGCGATTCTCGCCACCAGCGAGGACTACCGCGATGCGACCGCGTTCTGGCGCGGCCAGGTCGGCGCCGGCGATCTGTTTGGCGCGCTCGCGGTGGGTGCGTCGCGCCAGGCCATTCACCATTCGATCGCGGTGACGCTGGATGCGCCGGCACTGGCGGCGCTCGGCCGTCTGGCGAACGACGACCTTGGCCGGTTCGCCGTTGCGACCGCAGGCATCTCCCTCGCGATCTGTCGCTACTTCAATCGTCCGGCATCGCTCCTTCGTTCACCGCTGCTCATCGATGAAACCGCGACGACGTTGAATGCGGCGGGCGAGCTGCCGCTCGTCTTTTCGGCCGGCAGCAGTCGCACCATTGGGGAATACCTCGACCACGCCACCGCCATCGTCGAGCAGAGCTATTCCTTCCAGGATTATCCGATCGACGAGCTTGGCGAGATCGAACACGGGCTCGACCTGAGGGCACGTGGCGAATTCAGCATCGCCAGCCGCGCGATTCACGGCGCCTTGCTCGACCCACCAGCGCCGGTGCATTTCGATCTCGATCGGCTCGATCGCGGCGAGATCGTGATCCGCTTCGATCCGGAGGCCTTGGATCCGTTCCTGGCATCGGGCCTTGCCTCGGTCGTCAACACGGCATTCGCCGCATTTGCGGCGCTGTCGACGCCGATCGCGGACATCGATCGGGTCCCGCGCGAACAGCGCGAGCAGTTGCTCGTCGATTGGAATCGCACCAGCGCATCGAGGCCCTTCAAGGCCGCTCACTCGCTCTTTGAGGAGCGCGCCTCGCTCACCCCGGACGCGATCGCCATCCGCGCGGGAGCCACGTCGCTCTCCTATCGCGAGCTCAATGAACTCGCGAATCGCCTGGCGCATCACCTGCTCGGCGCTGCCGGGCCACACGCGTCATCGGTCGGCATCTGGATGGATCGATCGCCGTGGATGGTGGTCGCGGTGTTCGGCGCGCTCAAGGCGGGACTCGCCTACGTGCCGATCGATGCGGACTGTCCGCCCGATCGCGCCGCCTACCTGGTGCGCGATTCCGGCATCAGCACGTTGCTGATCGACGCCGCTCGCATCCCGGCAGCATCGACACTAGGTGTCGCGGCGGTCGTCGCCGATCGCGCCGTACCCGGCGCGTCAACCAATCCTGGCGTGCCGGTGGCCCCGGCTGATCTCGCCTACATGATCTACACCTCGGGCTCGACCGGTGAGCCCAAGGGCTGCGAGATCGAACATCACAGCCTGACGAACTATCTCCAGTGGGCGATGCACTACTACTGGAGCGCTGCGGATACCGGGTCGATGGCGCTGTTCACGCCGCTGTCGTTCGACCTGACGGTGCCGAGCCTGTTCTGTCCTCTGCTGCGAGGCCGAACACTGGTGGTCTACCCACAGGACGCCGCCATCGACGATGTCTTGCATCAGCAATTCCAGGCCGCCTCGTCCATCGACACGATCAAGCTGACACCATCGCACATTCGCGTGCTCGATCCCGCGCGCATCGGCGCGACGGGCGTGCGGTTGCTGATCGTCGGCGGCGAAGCGCTGACGCAGGAACAGGTCGCGCTCGCTCACCAGATCGATCCACGAATCCGGGTGATCAACGAGTACGGACCGACGGAAGCGACGGTCGGCTGCATCATCAAGGAGATTGCCGGCGGCGAACCGATTCTCATCGGCCGGCCCATCGACAACACGCGCGTCTACGTGCTCGACGACGAGCAGCGGCCGGTGGCAGTGGGGATTCGCGGAGAGATCTGTATTGGCGGCGAAGGCGTCGCGCGCGGCTATCACAACCGGCCCGCCCTGGATGCGGCGCGCTTCCTGCCCGATCCTTTCGTGGCCGGCGAACGGATCTATCGGACCGGCGACATCGGCCGGTGGCTGCCCACCGGCGACCTCGAGTGCTTCGGCCGGCTTGACACGCAATTGAAGCTGCGCGGCTATCGCATTGAGCCTGGGGAGATCGAAGCCGCGTTGCGCAAGTGGACCGGGATCGAGGAAGCAGTCGTTGTCGAGCGCGGCGGACAACTCATCGCGTTCTTCGTTGGCGAGGATTCCGTGGATCACGCGGCCATCAAGCGCGAGTTGGCGCGCACCCTGCCGCAGTACATGGTTCCTGACGTCTTCGTGCGGCTCGACGAACTGCCGCTCACGACGAACGGCAAGATCGACCGCGCCCGGTTGGCCGCATCGTCGATGAGCGGACAGGGCCGGCGGCCTTATGTCGCGCCGCGCACCGCACACGAACAGCTCGTCGCTCGAATCTGGGAAGAGGTGCTGCGCCTCGAACGCGTTGGCATCGACGAGGACTTCTTCGAACTGGGCGGACACAGCCTGCGCGCCATGACCATCATGCGACGCATCCACGCCGAGCTTGGCGTCGATGTGTCGATCGGCGAGGTCCTCTCGCGGCCGACGGTCGCCTCGCTGGCAGAACTGTTGCCGTCGAAGTCGCCATCCTCAGTACGGCCGATCGCGCCGGTGCCGCCGGCCGATCACTACGCGGTGTCGCTGGGCCAGCGCCGGCTCTGGTTGATCGATCGCATCGACCACGACTCGCCTGCCTACAACGTGTCGTCCACGTTCGATCTTCGCGGACCGCTCGATCGCGCCGCCCTGACGGCGGCGTTCACTACCCTCGTCGCGCGCCATGAATCCCTGCGGACGTCGTTCGTGGAGATCAACGAAGAGCCGAGGCAGCGAATCCTGCCGGCGCTGCAGTTGCCGATCGAATATGTCGACCTTCGCGGTGATGCAAACCCAGAAGAGCGGTTGCGGACACTGGCTGCTGCGCAGGCCGCCGCGCCTTTCGATCTGGAACGCGCACCGTTGCTGCGCGTGGCCGTGTTCCAGCTCGAAGACACCCGATCGGTGATCGCGCTCACGCTGCACCACATCGTCAGCGACGAATGGTCGTTGCGCGTGCTGATCGCGGATGCGATCCAGTTCTATGAAACGCGAGAAGCGCTGCCGCCGCTGCCGATTCAATACAAGGACTACGCCGCCTGGCAGCGGAAAGCTTTCGCGGACGGAACGATGTCCGCCGACAGAGATTACTGGCTGACCAAGCTTGCCGGTGCCGTCCCGGCTCTCGACGTGCCTGCCGATTTTCCGCGACCCGCTATGCCGACCTACCGAGGCCGGCATCACTACGGCCGCATCGATGCCCAGACGCGGGCCCGGTTGCGCTCGCTTGGCGCCGCCCAGGGCGCGAGCGTGTTCATGACGCTGCTCGCGATCGTGAAGGTGCTGCTGCATCGCTATACCGGAGAAACCGACATCTGGGTCGGCTCGCCGATCGCCGGCCGCATCCACGCCGACCTGGCCAACCAGATCGGCTTCTTCGTCAACACGCTGGTCCTGAGGGACGAGGTCCGTGGGTCGACGACCTTTCGCGATCTGTTGACGGCCGTCAAACGCACGTCGGAAGAGGCGTACGAACACCAGGCGTTTCCGTTCGATCGACTGGTTGATGCGCTCAACGTCCCTCGCGATCTGAGTCGGTCTCCGCTCTTCGACGTCATGGTCGCCTACGACAACGACGCCGACACCGCGGTGCCGTCACGGGACCTGACCGTCGACGAGCTGCAACTGGATTCCGGCGTCAGCAAGTTCGACCTGACGTTTGCGTTTGCCGAGTCCGAGCGCGGCCTCGACATCGAGATCGAATACAGCACCGACCTGTTCACCGATGTCCGCATCGAGCGAATGACCGCCGACTTGCTCGCCATCGTCGAGGCCGTGCTCGCCGACGCCGCCGTCCCCATCAGCAAGATCGCCGTCGGTCACGCGCCTTCGATGGCTCCGGCTCCACGGACGCATCAACAGGACATCGCGCGGGCGGCGCGTCATGTCAGCCCTCGCAACGAACGCGAGTTGTTGCTGGTGACCCTGCTCGAGCCGCTGCTCGGTCACGAGCGGCTTGACGTGATGGACAACTTCTTCCACGCCGGCGGTGACTCGATCAAGGCGGTGCAGCTCGTCAACCGTCTGTCGCGCAGAGGCTGGGCCCTGAGGGTGCGCGACCTGTTCGAGACGCCGCGAATCGAGGACCTGGCTCGCAAGCTCGAACCCGCCGCCGCCAGGAGAACGCAACATCCCGTCTCCGGCGAAGCTCCGCTGACACCGATTCAGCGTTGGTTCTTTGAGACGCAACCCGACGGACGTCACCACTTCAACCAGTCGGTGATGCTGAAGTTCGATCGTCGAATCGACGATGTGCAGATGCATGCGATGGGGCGCGCGTTGGTCGAGCAGCACGATGCGCTGCGGCTTCGCTTTCGAGTGACCGGCGAGGCGATCACTCAATTCTTCGGCGATGCCTACGATCCGGCGACGATTCACGATCTGTCGGGCGTTGCGAATGCGAGCGCGGCCCTCGAACAACTGGCCGCTGCCGCGCAAGCCGGCCTCGACTTGGAACACGGCCCCTTGGCGCGCTTCGTCTTGTTCCATTTACCCGACGGCGATCGCCTGCTCGCGGTCATTCATCACCTTGCGGTCGACGGCGTCTCCTGGCGAATCCTCCTCGATGATCTGCGGACCGCACTCGACCAGATCGCTCGCGGAGAGCCGATCTCCCTGGGCGAGAAATCGGATTCGTTCAAGTCCTGGGCAACTGCTCTCGAGGCGCGTGTCGCCGGCGCTTCTGCTGAGGAAACGTGGTGGCGCGAGATCGAACAGGCGAACACCAAGCCGCTGCCATACGACTTTGACGCACCGCCGCTGTTGCTCGAAGCCGACACGTCGGAACTTCGCATCACGCTGAGTGCCGAAGATACGGAAGCGCTGCGCTCGCGCGTGCATCGCGCCTACAACACGCGCACCAATGACGTCCTCCTGGCGGCGTTGGCGGGAGCGCTCCGCGAATGGGCCGGCGGCGCGGTGCGAGTGGATCTCGAGGCGCATGGCAGGGACTCGCTCGATGGCCTGGATGTCTCTCGCACGGTGGGGTGGTTCACGACGATCTATCCGATCGTTCTCGATGCCCCTGGTGGCGACGATCCCGGCGCACAGCTCGTCGCGGTGAAGGAACGTCTGCGTCGTACGCCTTCGCACGGTGAAGGCTACGGCCTGTTGCGGCAGGGACGGCCCAGCGGCGCGCCCATTCTGTTCAACTTCCTCGGACAATTCGACAGCGACATCGAAGAGCTCTCGATCGCCGACGAAGGACGCGGCCCCGAGCAAGGCCCACGCGCCAGGCTGACACACGACATCGTGTTTGGCGGCTGGGTCTCCGAGAAACGGCTCAACCTCACGCTCCGCTATTCGACGAAGCGCTTTGAAGAACGCACCGTCGCTCGGCTACTGGACATTTACCGACGCTCGCTGGAAGCATGCATCGCCCATTGCCGCGATCGTGCCACGGCCGGGCGCACCGCATCGGATTTCCGCTATCGCGACGCGACCACTCCCGCACTGATCGATCGCATCGGCCTCGATCGCGTCGAGGACCTCTACCCGTTGTCGCCGATGCAGCAGGGCATGCTGTATCACAGCGTGTTGGCGGCAGGCACGCCGGTGTATTTCGAGCAATTCACCTGCACCATCTCGGGATCGCTCGATCTCGAGGCTTTCACAGCCGCGTGGGAGCGGGTGATCGCCAGGCACACGGCGCTCAGAAGCGCCTTCTACTGGAACCAGGTCGAGCAGCCGGTACAAGTCGTGTTCGCATCCGTCGATCTGCCTTGGATCGTTCACGACTGGCGCAGCCTGCCTGAGACCGCGCGGTTGGAACGCTTCAACACGTTCCTCGAAGATGATCGGCGCAAGGGGTTCGCGCTCGACGCGCCGCCGTTGATGCGCTTCGCGCTGATTCGTGTCACCGACGATCGTTACCAGTTCTGCTGGAGCGCTCACCACCTGGTGCTGGATGGCTGGAGCACCGCCATCATTCTCAAGGAAGTATTCGCGAGCTATCGAACGGCAGGCGATACGTCGGCCTTGCCGGCGACCCGTCCGTTTGGCGATTACATCGACTGGCTGCGGGCGCAGGATTCGGCGCAGGCGGACGCCTACTGGCGCGGACAGTTGGGCGGCGTCTCATCACCAACGCCTCTCCCGCTGGCGACGACGATGGGGATCGAGTCCGCGCCGTTCGCCATTACCGAGATGATGCTGTCCGCTGAGGTCAGTCGCCAACTGTCGACGGCCGCCCGCGAACACGCCCTTACGCTCAACACCCTCGCCCGTGGTGTGTGGGCACTGGTCCTCGCCCACTATGCCGGCCGCGGCGAGGTTGTCTACGGCGCCACTGTTGCCGGACGGCCTGCGTCCATGCCCGACGTCGAAGCCATCGTCGGCGTCTTCATCAACACGCTGCCGATCCGGGTCCGGATCGATGGTGATGCGCCGCTCCTTGACTGGCTGCGTCAACTGCAGATCGAACAATCCGATCTGGATCAGTACGCCTATAGCGCCCTCGCGGACATTCAGCGATGCAGTGCGGTGCCGGCGCGCACGCCGCTCTTCGAGAGCCTGCTGGTCTTCGAGAATTATCCGGTCGATCAGTCGCTCGATCCCGGCAAGATGGATCTCGTCGTCGACGCGATCGAGATGCGGGAGCAGACGAACTACCCGCTCACGCTGTCGGTCGTGCCCGGTGACGAGCTTCTGCTGCGGCTGTCGTTCGACACGTCTCGCTATGATGCTCGTTCTGCGCAGGGCCTGCTGGGCGAGATAGCGTCTCGCTTCGAGGCGTTTGCGCAGGATCCCGATGGAACCGTTGCGTCACTACTGACACTCGGCAGTGACGATTCACGCACGACCCATCCACGCTGCCGCTACCAATTCGCCGAAGAGTCCATCGCGGCGATGCAGCGTCTTGCCACTGCCGCCGGGACGCCGATTCGATCGGTGGTGCACGCGGCGGTCGCGATCCTGTGCTTCCGCCTCTCCGGAAACGAGGATCTCGCGTGCAGCTTTGAATCATCCCGGCTCGCCCGTGAAGACTTCGGTGGCGACGATACATTCAGCGGCGTCATCAGGAAGTTACCGTCCAGCGGAGCGGCGACAATCACCGATCTGTCTTTCAGGATTGTCGAAGACAGTCACCCGCTCACGGTCGAGGTGACATCCGCGACCGGCCGGTTTGATGGCGCATTCCTGAGCCGCACCCGCGATCACCTGGTGCAGCTCGTTGCGGCGATCGGATCGAACCCAGGCCGCGCAATCGCGCGACTCGACCTGCTACCGCCGGCCGAGCGCGTTCAACTCCTCGAGCGCTTCAACGCCACCGGCACCGAGTGGGGCGACGAGCGCACGGTCGTTCAACATTTCGAGGCGCAGGCGTCGCGGCACCCCGATCGCATCGCGTTGTCACTGCCGGCCATTGGCCGCGAAGACATGGCCGAGGACCAGGCGTGGACCTACGGCACGTTGAACGCGCGTACCAATCAACTCGCGCGGTTACTGGTCCGTGATCACGCCGTCGGCCCCAACGTCATCGTCGGCGTGCTGGCCGAGCGATCGTTCGAGATGGTGCTCGGGTTGTACGCGATCGAGAAAGCCGGCGGCGCGTATGTGCCGCTCGATCCCGCCTATCCGGCCGATCTGCTGCACTTCATGATGGAAGACTCCGGCGCCCGGGTGATCCTGACGCAGGACAAGTTCGCGCAACTGACGGCCGACTACGACGGGGCGGTGATTCGACTCGACGCCGGATGGCCGGCGATCGCGGGCGAATCCGAGGAGAACCTGCCAAGCCGCATGACCGGCGACGATCTCGCCTACGTGATCTACACCTCGGGTTCGACCGGCAAACCCAAGGGCGCCATGAACACGCATCGCGGGATCGCCAACCGCCTGCTGTGGATGCAGGATGCGTATCGACTCGGCGAGGACGATCACGTCCTGCAGAAGACGCCCTTCAGCTTCGACGTGTCGGTGTGGGAATTCTTCTGGCCGCTGATGGTCGGGGCGCGGCTGGTGATCGCGGCGCCCGGCGGCCATCGCGATGCGGCGTACCTCGCGGCGCTGATTCAGGATGCGTCGATCACCACGCTGCACTTCGTGCCGTCGATGCTGCAAGCCTTCATCGATGAACCGTCGATCGCGGCGTGCCGTTCGCTGCGACGGGTGGTGTGCAGCGGCGAAGCCATCACGCCGGAACTGCTGCGCCGATACTCGGCGCGCGTGCCGGTGCCGCTGCATAACCTCTACGGCCCCACCGAAGCCGCCGTCGACGTCACTTCATGGCATTGCGATCTCGCTGACGCCGGGACGATGGTGCCGATCGGCAGGCCGATCGCGAACATCCAGCTGTACATCCTCGATGAACTGTTGCAGCCCGTTCCGCTCGGCGCCACGGGAGAGTTGTATCTCGGAGGTGTCGGCGTGGGCCGGGGGTACCTCAATCGTCCTGACCTGACCGCGACCAGGTTCATTCCGGATCCGTTCCGGCCGTCGCCGACTGCGCAGTTGTATCGGACCGGCGACCTTGCGCGATATCGAGACAACGGCCTCGTCGATTTCCTCGGCCGCATCGACCACCAGGTGAAGTTGCGTGGATTCCGCATCGAGCTGCCGGAGATCGAATCGGTGTTGCTCGCACATCCCGCGATCCACGAATGCGTCGTCGTGGTTCGCGAAGATCAGCCGGGGAACAAGCGGCTGATCGCGTATGTGGTGCTGAACGCGCCGCACGTGGCGGTGCCTGCTGATGTGCGCGCGCACCTGCAGCGGATGCTGCCCGAGCACATGGTGCCCAGTCTCACTATCGCGTTGCCGGACCTGCCGCGGCTGACCAACGGCAAGATCGATCGTAAGGCACTGCCCGCGCCGGAACTCACCGCGCCGGAGCGGCGGCGCCACGTGCCGCCACGCAACCCGACCGAGCAGCGACTCGTTCGTGTGTGGGAAGGCGTGCTTGGCCATCGCGCCATCGGCGTGACCGACGATTTCTTCGAGCTCGGCGGACACTCCATCCTCGCGGTGAAGCTGGTGAGCGCGATCGAACGCGAGTTCGGGCGCCGCGTGCCGCTCGCGCAGCTGCTGGGCTATTCGACGGTCGAGCGACTTGCCGTCGCGTTACAGAATCCGGACGATCGATTCGACTGGCGGCCGCTCGTCACAATCCGGCCCGGCGCCGCATTGCCGCCGCTGTTCCTGCTGCCTGGCGCCGGCGGCAACGTGATCTATTTCCATGCGCTCGCGCAGCAACTCGAGACGCTCCGTCCCATCTACGCGCTCCAGGCTATTGGACTCGACGGCCGCACCCCGCCGTTGGCCACCGTGGATGCGATCGCGGCGATCAACATCAAGGAGCTGGAGCGCGTGTGGCCCGACGGTCCGTGTATCCTCGCCGGCCATTCGTTCGGCGGCCGGGTGGCGTTCGAAATGGCGCAGCAGCTGCGCCGGCGCGGCCGGGAGGTCGCGATGCTGGCGATGTTCGATACGCCCGCGCCGACATTCGATCCGATCGCAGTTGGCGTCGGTTGGCAGGATGCGGACTGGCTCGCGAAGATCGCGAGGGAGATCGAGGAGTTTTTCGGCATCGCCCTCAGCGTCACCGTAGACGAGTTGCGTCTGTTTTCACTCGACGATCAACTGTCCCTCACCGTCGATCGAATGCAATCAGCCGGCGGCTGGGTGCCAGGCGCCGACACCGACCAGTTACGAGGTTACCTTCAGGTCTACCGCGCCAATTCGCAAGCGCCATTCCTCACCTACGACCGTGCGACTCGAATCCCGATGGCGCTCTTCAAGGCGCGTGAAAGCGATCCGGACCTCGAGGCCACACCAGAAAGCCTGGCGGCCCTGACCGCGCAGCATTCGTGGGGATGGGATCGATTCGCTGATGGATCGGTTCGCGTCTTCGACGTGCCCGGCGCGCATCTGTCGATGCTGGCGCCGCCGCATGTGACAGCATTGGCGCGTGCATTGGACGAAGCCCTGGCGTCTTTAGGATGAGCGATATCACACCCGACCTCCCCGTCATCGACCACGCCTCGCTTACGCCGATGGTGAGGACCGCGCTTGGCTTGCCGGACGCCCAAGTGACGGCATGGCGCCACGAGACATTCGGCCACTCACTGGATGACGTTTACGGAAACGCGCGATCGATTTTTCGCGTCGCCGGCGCCGCACACGATCGCGGACGGGATCTGCCGTGGACGATGGTGCTGAAGATTGTCAGGACGCCGGGGACGCCGGACGATCCCACCTCGCCTGATAACGGCGACCGCGAGCCGCTGGCGTATCGATCGGGATTCCTCGAGCACGTGCCCGGTGTTCGCGCGCCGCGCTGTTACGCGGTGATCGATCGGCCGGCTGGCGGTCACTGGCTATGGCTCGAAGACATCGCTGAAGGTATTGGCCGCGACTGGCCGCTCGAGCGCTACATGCTGGCCGCACGTCACCTGGCGCAATTCAACGCCGGAGCGGATGCCGCGACCCTGACCGCATTGCATCCGTGGCTCAGCCGATCGCCGCTGCGTGAAGTGGTGGCCGACACGGCGCCGGGCGTGGCGCGCATTCGCGACGCCGCGGACAATCCGTACGTGGCGCAGGCGATCTCTCCCGAGGCGGCCGCGGCCCTGCTCGAGCTGCTCGACCACGCGGATCGATGGCTCGATCTGCTCGACCAGTTGCCGCAAACGATTTGTCACTGGGATGCGCATCGCGCCAACTTGTTGTCGCGAACGACTGGTGAAGGCGTGATCGAAACGGTCGCGATCGACTGGGCCGGTGTTGGCGTGGGGCCAATCGGCTCGGAGATCTCGAAGCTGCTGTCGCAGACCGTGAACTTCTTCGGCCTCAAGGTCGATGCGTTGCCCGGGCTCGACGCGCAGCTTTTCGAGCACTACATGGCGGGGCTCACCGAAAGCGGCTGGCACGGCGACCCGCGCATCGTCCGCTTCGGATACACCGCGGCGGCGTCGATGCGGTTGATCGTGCGCACGTCGATGGCGCTGAACTTCGCGTTGAGCGAGCGCGCCCGCGCCGGATTCGAGCGCGCCGCGGGGGTGCCGTTCGCGAAGCTCGCCGAGAACTTCAAGGGCGCGCTGCCGTACTACTTGTCGCTGGTCGACGAAGCCGATCGCCTCGCGAAAACAATCTGACAAAAAGAAAATGCCGGACCCGCATCTGCGGTGTCCGGCATCGTCGATCGAATTGTGCGAGCGGTTAGGCTGCCGACTTCGCGAAGTGCGCCCGGACCGTTTCCGGGTTGAAGTCGAGGAACGTGCCGCCTGACGCGAAGTGCTGGATGAACACCTTGCCGATGGCATAGGTGAGACCCGCGCCGAACGCCGGCATCGACAACATGCCGAACGCCTGGCCGAGGACCGGCACCGACTTCAGCGCGCTGCCGCCAACGCCCCAGCCGAGCTTCGTCGAGCTGTAGCCGCCGATCAGCGACGCCACGATCGGGCGAACCATTTCCTGGCTGAACGGCACGCCGTAGAGGTTGCCCAGGTCGTTCAGCATCTTGACCTCGAGAGCCGTGATCGCAGCAAAATCCGCGACAGGGATCGGGATGAGTCCTGCGCCTGCTGAATAAAGCGCGTACTTCTTCACAATTTCCTGCGCTGCGATGTCCTTGTCACTCATCAAAGGCCTCCAAAATAGCTGCCCGTGTTATCGGGCTGATAGCGCCGCCAGTATACCCCGCCACCCGGAAACCCCTAACTTACGGCCGGGCTCTCAGGCCACTTCCGCCACGGCGGTCCTGGCAGCGGGAGGCTGGATCCACGCCAGCAGGGGCGACGCCATGAACGTCGTCACGAGCGCCATCAGGACGAGCATCGAAAAGACGACCGGCGACAGGATCCCCAGGTCCAGGCCGACATTCAGGATGACCAGCTCGATCAGGCCGCGCGTGTTGAGCAGGATGCCCAGCATCGAGGCGTGGCGCCAGCCCATGCCCATGGCGCGCGCCGCGAACGCAGACGCGAACGCCTTGCCGGCGATCGCCACGCCGAGGAACATCAGCGCATCGCGCCACAGCGGCCAGCTGTCGATCAGCGCGACCTGCGTGCGCAGTCCGGTAAAGGCGAAGAATAACGGCAGCAGCAGCGCCTGGGTCAGCGGCAACACTTGCTCGACGCAGATCTGTTCGAGCTTCGCCCCGCGCGGCATCATCAGGCCCGCATAGAACGCGCCGAACAACGGATGCACGCCGAGGCGTTCGGTGGCGATCGCCGAGAGCAACATCACCAGCAGGACCGTGGTCAGGTCGTCGGCGCCCGTGCCGAAGTCGCGTCCCGGCCTGGCGGCCATGCGGAGGAGCACGGGCCGCACGGCGAACTGCATCACCAGCAGGTAGGCCGCCAGCATCACCACGCGAAGGCCGAGCGTCTGCGGGTTTTCCGAATGCACGAGCGTCACCACGCCCGCCAGGATCAACCATCCCGCGACGTCGTTGAACGCCGCGCACGCGATCGAGACGCGGCCGACGAAGGTGTTGAAAAGGTTGCGTTCGAACAGGATGCGCGCCAGCACCGGAAAGGCGGTGATGCTCATGGCGGCGCCGATGAAGAACGAGAACGGCAACAGGTCGATGCCCGGAGGCGCGAGCCGCGCGTGCACGATCGTCGCGGAAGCCGCGCCGAGCACGAACGGCACGATGATGCTGGTCGCGCTCGTCACGATGACAATGCCGCGCATCGACTGCGTGGATTCCGATCGCAACCGCAGGCCGACGACGAACATGAAGAGGATCAGGCCGATCTCGCTCAGCGCATTCAGGTTCGGGAGGGTCGCGGCGGGAAAGAGGGCGGCGAATGATCCGGGGAGCAGGAGGCCGAACAGCGACGGACCGAGCATCAAACCCGCGACCATCTCGCCAATGACGGCCGGTTGATGAAAACGAACGAACACCGCGCGAACAATGCGCGAGACGATCAGGATGACCGCCACCTGCAGAAGCAAAATCATGGGTGGCAGTATTTTAAGGCCGCCGCCAGACCCCGGCAGGGCCCGATTCGACAGGTTTCAGCCGATTTCCTATAATGGGAGGTTCTAACCTACTGGGAGGTCGTTCAACGGTAGGACAGCAGACTCTGACTCTGCTTATCGGGGTTCGAATCCCTGCCTCCCAGCCAACTCATTCGGCCTGCGGCCTCATTCGGGCTGGTCGGCAGGTCTTCAGCGGCATCTCAACTCGCCTTCGTTCGGCTTCGCCTCACTCGGCTCATTGTGAATGGCGTCGAATCCCTGCCTCCCGCTACTTGGCTCAGGACGACTACCCCTCGCATTGACATTCCCCGATCGGATCTCGACCTTCACTTGTATGGAGACGTTGCCGGTCAGACCCGAACGACTCGTGGCCTTGCGGACCAAATTCTCATTGGATTTCCCCGATCGAAGACCCAAGCTAGACCAGTTTGCGGAAATCGTCAGGTGCAGCGAGGGCGGTTGTGGAAGCGGATCGAGGATTTCCCTACCGCTTCTTCGTGATCACGTTCGCTTGGTCGTGGCTGATGTGGCTGCCATTACTCCTTGCAGGGGCAGGCATCATCCCGCTTGGAAAGGACCTGCTGAACGCGTTGACGGCACCGGCGATCAGTCTGGGTGCCTTCGGGCCTGCGGCGGGAGCGCTCTACAGCCTGCGGACATTGCGCGGTGAAAACGCGGTTCGCCTGTACCTGCGCGGCCTGCTGGATCTTCGTCTCGGCTGGGAGGCGTGGCTCGCGCCCCCGCTGGCGCTTGGCGGAATCACCTGGCTGGCGTGGATCCTGCCGGAGCTATGGGGAGTACCGCGCCTGCAGATGCTCCTGCCTTCCGTGTGGGCGTTCCTGCCGTTTCTGCTGCTGATGATCATCCTCGGCGGTGGACAGGAAGAATTGGGCTGGCGCGGATACATTCTGGATCCACTCGAGGAACGACTGGGAGCCTGGCTGGGCAATCTGCTGCTGGGGTCGGTCTGGGCCTTGTGGCACCTGCCGCTGTTCTATATATCGGGAACCAGCCAGATCTTCGTGCCGTTCCTCGGATTCGCGCTCGTCCTGATCGGCCAGTCCTACTTCTTCGCCTCGATTCGCCGGGCCGCCGGCAATCGCATCCTGGCGGGTCTCGTTGCCCACGGCTGGGGGAACGCGTTCGTTCCGCTGTTCCCAACGATTGTGATGGTCGAAGGGGCGGCACAGCAGCGCTATTGGATCTGGGCGATCCTCACGCTACTGGTCGGTGTGTCAGCCATGATCGTTCGGTTGAGGCGCAAATGAGCGGCCGGAAACATGAGTGACAGAGCGCGGCCTTCGTTGTGCCGGAGGCGCCGGGCTCGCATGACTACGCCGTGTGGGGCGCAAGCAGCTTGTGGATGTTCAACTCTGTAAGAACCGCAGGCGCGGCTGAGGGATCCCCAATAATCTTGAGGCGTCCGGCGGCCATGCGCTCCGCGATCACGGCGGGGTCGGCGGCGGCAGCCTCCGGGTCGCGGGCGACGGCGAGGGCATCGGCGTAGTCACTGATGATCGTGCAGTCGGCATCGTTCACCGGTCGATCGCCAACCTCAACTTGTCCGTCCCCTAAGCGAACATAGAAGCCTACGGTTTGAGCTCCCGTGAGCCTCAGGTGTTCTGGCGGGTTGGTGAACTCCTCGCAGAGAGTGAATCCGGTGGTCCTGAGATCCTTGCCATCCAGAGCACGGAGGATCTGCTCGCGTGCCATCGCGATCCATGCCGGACTCATGAATTCGAATCTCTTCAAGAACGGTACTCCGTGATTCGCGCGCGATGAATCGAGTGAAGGTCGTGGTCGCTCAAGTATCGCAGCCCTGTGAGATTCCCGAGTTCGAACTTGATGTTCGATGCATGGGAGCCCCCACGCGCGCACCAACTGCTCGCAGTGACCGCGCGCGAATGGCCCACTCCGCGACGACAAGGTTGATGACCCAACCCGCCCCCATCAGTATGGCCCTGCTGAACTCATCGGGTTGGCCGACAAGCAAGAACCAGGGAAGATGGGTGAACACCTGCGTGCCAGCACCCATGCCGATGGCGTAGCCGCGAATCATCCACGCGCCGTGTGAGGCGAAGTCGCGGCGCCTCATTGCCACGACGCCAAGGACGATCGACACTACCATCGCCCCGCCGAACACGAGACGCAGGAAGTACAGGACCTCTCCGTCGCCATCGGGCCAGGGATAGAAGTGGGCCATCCACAGGCCCGTGAACGCGGCCACCAGCCCGAGCACCGCAAGAACTCCTCCGGCCGCGCGGTGCCAGCCGCGTCTGCGACGGCGGAACGCCGGAAGAAACTGGAAAGCGCCGCCGACGCTGTATGGAATGACGGAAAGAACGTGCAGGATGACCGGCAGCGGCATGGCGAAGAACCGCGCGTTCGCCGCCGTGATTTTTGCGCCGCGAGCCAGCTCGGTGAGCCGGACTGTGCCGGCCGCAGCCGGCACGAGGCTCAAGCCGATCAACAGGGACGGCACGAGCCATTCGGATCGACGTCGGGATGTCATCATGCCGCGGGCAGCGCCCTGAAGAACGTGCGATCGTAGCTCAGGAAGCAGCGGGTCTCGCGCGCGAAGTCCCTCACCGCGATGCAGTCCGGGTCAGTCGCCGATGCGGTGCGGTACTCCTCGTACTTGCGGAGGCTTGGAAACGAAAACAACGCCATCGCCACGTTGTTGGCGCCCTCCGAAGGCAGGAAGTAGCCGTGGTGCATGCCGCCGAATCGGGCGACGAGGGGCATCCATCGTCGCCCGTACGCCTCGAACTCTTCGAGCTTGAAGGGGTCGATCTCGTAGGTCAGGCAGCAGGTGATCATGGCCGGACCAGCTCCTTGATCGCCGCGGCCAGTCGATCGACGTCGGCCAGGCTGTTGTAGATGGTCGGCGTGACGCGCACGCAATCGCCTCCGGTGATCCCGGTCCTCCGAGCCGTGAACAGGCCGTAGCGGTCGCGCAAGGTCTCGATGAGGCGCTGGTTGTCGTCGCTGCTGGTGCCGCCGTTGAGACGGAAGGAGGTAATGGCGCCCGCGAGGGCCGGGTCGTCCGGCGTCAGGACCTGAACGCCGCGCACGTTACGAACCGCGTTGACCCAGCGGTCCCGGAGGTACCTCAGCCTCGCCGCCTTGTTCGCCGGGCCGATGCTGTCGTGAAAATCAAGCGCGGCTGGCGCTGTCAGCGCAGCCGCGAAGTTCACGGTTCCGGTGTGCACGCGGCTCAACACGCTGTCGGCCGGCTGGTCCTCATCCGCCATCATGCGGTCGATGGCCGCCAGGCGGTCCTTTCGGATGTAGACGGCGCCGAGCCCGACAGGGCCGGCGATCCACTTCTGCAAGGTGAAGCCGACGAAGTCCGCGCCGAGAGCGCCGACCGAGAGTTCGATCTGGCCCCATGAGTGCGCCGCGTCGACCAGCACGTCCACGTCGCGCGCGCGCGCCAGCGCGACGATCTCGGCCACCGGAAAGATCAGGCCGGTCTTGTGACTGCAGTGGGTGACCAGCATCATCCGCGCGTCCCGGTTGGCATCGAGCGCCGCGGCGTAGGCGTCGAGCACGCCCTGCCTGGTCGGCGGCTCCGGAATGACGAATCTCGCCACTCTCACCCCACGCCTGGTGGCGAGCCAGTTCATCGCGTACTGCATGCCGGGGTAATCGAGATCCGCGTAGATCACCACGTCCCCGGCCTTGAGACGGTTGTAGCCGCCGATCAGCACCTGCATCGCCTCGGTGGCTCCCCGGGTGAAGGCCACTTCCGAGACGTCGGCGCCGAGGGCGGCGGCGACGCGCGCCCGCGCCGCCTCGAGGTCCTTCACGTAGGCGTTGCGGATGTAATACACGCCGTCCGTGTTCACGCGATCGATGTTCGCCTTGTAAGCGTCGAGCACCGGCTCCGCCATCACGCCCCAATAGCCATTCTCGAGGTTGGTGATTGCCGGTGAAATCCGGTACTGCGACGCGACGCGGCGCCAGAACGCCTCGTCGCGCGCCACCGTGTCAGGCGTACCCGGCGGGGGCTGCAGAGGGAGCGGCTGGGCGGCGGCGGGATCACTCGGCGCGGCAATCGCGGCGGCGGCGAGGCCGGCGGTGCCGACGAATTCGCGGCGCGACCACGGCGACGCCGGCGGTACGGGTGACAGGTTGGAGTCCATGGCGCGAAATTACCATTGACATTGTCTCGGTGCAATATCACAATTGCACTCGGTGCAATATGGATAACTTCAAGGCAATCGCCGACGGCGTGGGCGACGACATCAAGGCCGGCCGCCTGCGGCCCGGCGATCGCCTCCCGACCCAGCGCGCGTTCGCCGATGCGCGCGGCATTGCGGCGTCCACCGCGACCCGGGTCTACGCGGAACTGGTGCGGCGGGGGCTGGTCGTCGGGGAGGTCGGCCGCGGCACTTTCGTGAGGACCGGTCCGCCGATCGAGGGATTCGCCTTGGCGCAGAGCATCGGCGGACGCGTCAACCTGGCCACCAACGTGCCCCTGCTGCCCCGCCAGGCAGCGATGTTCACCGCTTCGGCGGCGGCGTTGACACGCCGATCCAGCGTCCTCGGCGCAGCGATGGAGACCGTCGTCGCGGCCGGCACGCCGGCCGCCCGTCGCGAGGTGGCGTCATTCCTGGCGCGCGGCGGTTGGCGGCCAGATCCTCAGCGACTGAGCTTCGCGGGCAATGGCCGGCAAGCCCTCGCCGCGACGCTGTCGGCGCTCGTCGCTCCGGGCCAGCGCCTGGGTGTGGAGGCGATCTCATACCAGTCGATCACGGCCATCGCGACCCGGCTCGGGATCGAGGTCGTTCCGCTGCCGATGGACGAGCACGGCCTGCGCGTGGGCGGCGTCGTCACCACGCATCGTGGCAAGCCCCTCCGGGCAATCTACGTGCAACCGACGCTCCACAATCCGCTCGGGATGACGATGACCCTGGGCCGGCGGCGAGAGCTGGCGCGGGTGCTTCGCGAGCTGGACATCGTCGGCATCGAAGACCACGTGTGTGCATTCCTCGTCGATGATCCTTCGCCGTTGGCGTCGCTGGCGCCGGAGCACGTCGTCATGATCGACAGCCTGTCGAAGCGCGTCGCACCGGGCCTGACGTTGGGGTGGGTGCTGGCGCCGACGCACCTGGGGCCAGGCGTCGCCGAGGCGATTCGCGCGAGCGCACTCGTGCCGTCCGGGCTCGCCCTGGAGTTGAGCGTGCGGTGGATGGCGGATGGCACGATCGCGCGCCTGGTGAGGGACAAGCGCCGGGATGCCGCGATCCGGCAGCGCCTGCTGCGCAAGGCCTGTCCCGACCTGACGATTCACGCGGATCCGCGTGCCTATCACGCCTGGATAGACTTACCGGGCGCGTGGCGCGCCGAATCGTTCACCGCCGCGGCCGCCGAGCGCGGCATCGCCGTGGCGCCGGCCACGGCCTTCGCGGTGGGATCCGGACACGCTCCGAACGCAGTGCGGTTGGCTCTCGCGAGCCCACCCCACAAGGTGCTGCTCGAAAGCCTCGGAGTGCTGAACGCACTGGCCCGGTCGAAGCCGAAGACCTTGAATCTCGAGTAGCCCGAATCTGTCGCCTGCCCAACGCGATCAGACTACGGTGGCCATGCCTTCCTCGACGGGCGAGGTGCGAAGCTTGGCAACGGGTAACGTCGCCGCCGGCAGGGTGGACTTCAAGTACGCATTCTGGTCGTGGTTGATTGCCCCGGCCGGCAGGTGCTGGTAGAACGGCCCCATCGACTGTCGAAGGGCCTCGGCGAACACGCCTGGCAAGACGGTGGTCTCCCCTGCCATGTAGCGCTGAAGTTCAACATCCGTATCGAGGCGGGCGCGGAGTCCGGCGTAGTAGTTGACGCGGCCGGTGCCTTCATTCGACAGCGCCCGCAGCATGTTGAAGCCGGTCGGCAACAGGCCGCGGTTGGCCTGGAAGCGCCGCCCGATCGCGCGCCACGAGAAACTGTAGCGAGTCATGTCGATCAGGTTGTCGTAGAACGCTTTCCACGAGTAGTTCTTCGGGATGACGTTCATCGCCGAATGACTGTTCAGCAGAAAGAACGGGTGCGGCAACACGCGTCCGTCCCGCTGGTATTGCAGGTTCAGCGGCGCCGCTTGCCCGAACGCCGTGAGCAGTGAGAAGGCCGGGAACGCACCCGGGCAGAGATCGACAAACTTCTTGGTGAGCTCGAACGGCTCCGGCCCCTCGTCGCAATCCAATCCGAGAACGAAGTTGGTCTGCACGTAGGGAATGTGACGGAGGATCATGTTGACGTGGTCCGCCACCTGGCGCACCTTCTCGATGCCGTGATTCGCCCCGGTCTTTGACTTCCCGCCCATGTCGTACCAGGACTCGACGCCAGGAAGAATCGCCTGGAAGCCCGCCTTCTTCATGCGGGCGACGTGCGGTTCCGAGAGCAGCGACAGGCTGCTCTCCGCGATGAAGTCGATCGATCCGTTCGGCACCGCCTCTTCAATCGCATCGAGGTAGTCGTTGAATCGCACCCCGAAGTTCGGATCGTGCCAGCCGACGAGCGGACGCTTCATCTTCGTCTGGATGAAACGCAAGTCGCGCTTGAGGACCGCGAAGTCCAGCGGCTGATAAGGGATCTCGGAATCGATGCAGAAGGAGCAGGTGTACGGGCAGCCCAGGCTGCCGATCATCGGCACCAGCTTCACGATCGGCGCCTTCGCCAGCATCGGCTCGATGAACTTCCATCGCTCCACCACACCCGGCAGTTCTTCCGGCTGCTTGTTCGACTGCAGGCGAACGCCAAGCGGGCGATGCGGTGAGCAGTCGCGCAGCACGTCGTCGACAATCGAGCGATCGGTGAACCCGAGGACGTAGTCGAAGTACTTCTGCGCATCCTGCGGATAGCACCGGGCATGCGGCCCGCCCAGCACCGTGCAGGCGCCCTTGGACCGGTACCAGTTGCTGAGCGCATAGGCCAGCTGCGCCGACACGCTGAACGACGCGATGAAGACGAGATCCAGATCGCGCGGCAGGTCGGTCTCGAGATTCTCGAACCCGGTGTAGCAGAGAAACGTGACGTCGTGACCGGCCTGTTCGCACCAGACGCCGATTACCTGCGGCATGATGCTGGCGAAATTGGGCGCCATCACCCGGGCGAACATCGACCGCTCCGGGCCTTTGGTGAGCAGATCGATGACGCCGATTTTGAGTGGTCGCATGAAAGTCCTTCGATAAACGAGTGAAAGCCCAGGAGATCACTCGAATTGATCAAGAGGACACGAACCGGCGGCCCTGTGTGGCGAACAGGGCCGCTGCCTTGCTTGCTACTTTGCGGGGCCGCTGCCGGCGACGACCACTTCTTTGCTGTCGGTGTAGATGATCGTAATCCGGTCGCCGGCCAGCTCCAGCGCCGAGGGGCGGCCGTCCTTGAAGAAGTCACCGGCGAGCATGCCGGTGTCGATCTGGAAGATCCGATAGTTCCAGCGATTCATGATGTTCCGCTTCGGCATCGGCGGCATCGGCGTGTGTCCCGCGACGAAGCGTCCGATCTTGAGCCGTCCCATCAGGGCGGTAAACGCCGGCTCGTCGGTCTCCTTCCACAGCGCGAATCCGCGGAACCACATCGGCCCATCATCGGCCAGCAACGACGACTTCTCGATCGCCACGGCGCGCTTCAAGTTGTCGACGTACTGACGCGGCGCGGCGTCTGGCTTCTGTTCTTTGGCAATCCGGTCGAGCTCCGCGGTGGCCGCGGCAATGGTCTCGACCATCGTCGCGAATTCCGGGATCAGCTTCTTCTTCACCAGCGCGTCTTTCACGGCGTCCCACGCGGCGATGTCGCTGGTGACGGTGCGGTTCACATCGTCGAGGCTGCCCTGAAAGGTGTGGTTGATGCCCGCGTGCATGAACGCGTTGTTGTTGATGGTGACGATGGCCTTGTGCGTGCGCAGCCAGCGGCCGTATTTCGCTCGCGGCGTGAGGGTCGCCACGTACTCGATGAACCCCGGCGGGTGCGCCGTCATCCACGCGTCACGAGCGGGAACTGAGGCGTCGCCGCGCTTCCTGGCCGCCTTCACGATGTCGTCATACGCGCGTGTGCGTCGTGCCTCGGATTTCGCGTCCGCGAATGACGCGTACGTCGCCGGCGAGACATCGCGGTAGTCACCGACGAACATCACGATCTCGTGGTTGCCGAGCAGTGCTTCCACGCGGCCGCCGGCGCGCCTGGCCTCGCCTTCAAGCCGCATCATCAAGTCCATCGCCTGGTGGGCATGGTCGCCGCGGTCGAAGATGTCGCCGGTCTGGACCAGGATCGTGTTCCCGCCGATCCAGCGCTGCTTCGCGTCGATGATGCCCGCCGCCTGCAGAATGCTGATCAGGCCGTCGGCGTTGCCGTGCACATCTCCAACGGCAACGATCCGGGGAGCCGGGGCCTGCGCGCGGGCTGCGGTCGATCCAAACGAGAGGCTGGCGACGAGGACCGCGAGCGTGACGCAGAGCCGGCGACGGGTAAATGTCATGCACGCATCTTAGACGATGATTCCACTCAGCGGTTCGTGACCTCGATCGAGCGTCGCTCAGCGCCTGCCACAGTCTCGCTGTCGCGCGTTTGGCCGCTGCCTTGCACGGTCTCCAGTGGGGAAAGGAGTTTTAGTCCAATGCAACGTACATCCATAAAACAGGCATTCCTCCTGCTTACATTCGCTTCAACATTACCGCTGGCCGCCTGCGGCAAGAGCACACCGACCTCGCCGACACAGTCCGGTCCGCCTGTCGTGTCGACCCCGGCGCCGGTGCCAACACCGACGCCTCAGCCGCCAAGCGTGGATCCGGTCCCGCCGGCGCCTCCGACTGATGACCGGCCGATCGTGACGCTCACCGGTCCGGTGGCGAACTTGGTGCGCAGCGGAGCCGGCGATCTCGACATCAGCTTCCGCATCGATGACTTCACGATCGTGCGAGCCGCTGCCAGCACGCCGGTGATGTCCGGCTCGCAAACCGGCAGGACTGACTGGGTCCGCAACGGGCAGACCGTGACGGTGCAGGGCCGCCGCAGCGGCGGATTCCTGGACGCGACCTCGATTTCAATCGTCTCGCAGGCGCCGTAGTTCCGGTCGTTGGGCAGGTGGAGCACTTCGAGTGCTCCGCCGCTCAGCGTGTCTCGGTGTGAGCGAACCTGGCGTGAAGGCGCTCGCGATCGCTGGGCAGCACATCGCACGCATTCGAAAGAATCGGCTGGCCGTACATCACATCGTCCGCTTGATCAGTGTGGTAATAGCCCATTGCGTGACCGAGCTCGTGACGGACCACGCGCGGGTACACGGCGGTCTTCATCCCGCAACTGCACGATCCTGACACGTTCAACTCGATATAGCCGCCGTCAACACCCACGGTGGAGCGGCCGCAGCGGCCCGCATCCATCGCGGCAGCCCACTTCACCGTGATCCATCCACGCGTGTTCTCGCGCGTGCCCGTGCCGCGCTGCAGTTCCGCGACGCCAAAGGTTTCACCCGACCAGATCGGCACGCTGTCGAGCAGCGTGCGTTCCGTCATATCCAAGGTCGTCTGATCGATCGCGCGGCCGGCATCATCCTGGGTCCGCACGTAGAGATGCAAGGGCCCCGTCAACATCCGTACGGCTTCGAGATGGCTGGGCGCGTCGTATCCGTTTTGAACAAAAGCGCGAAAAAAATTCGCATCGAATCCATCAGCCAGGATCCGCGTGTCAGCCATGGTGACGGCGCTCGGGGCCGTCGGCGACGGTGCCACGGTACAGGCGCACAGCGACACCGTGCTCATAGTGAGCAACCAGCGAAATATTTTCACGAGAGGGGACAATCATAGGGCGTGGTCGCTCACAAGAAAAGCTCGTCACTGCCCTTCCCAGCATCGTGGTCGCGAGATCAAGTAAAGGCCGAGCCCGGGGATTGACCGGCCTTTGGGACCATTCAGCCCTTCGGACGAACCGCGTCTCCGGTGTGATGCTCGGAGATCTGGTACCGCAGGAATTCGTGGATGGCGCTGAGGGCCTTCTGGTCGGTCGTGCGCAGCCGCACGGCTCCGCCGCCGCTGATCTCTTCGTAGCGGTAGGAAATCGCGGCCGCCGCCGTCTTCATCCCCGCCACGCCGGCCGGCACCTCGTTGTGGGTCTGGAACGGCTTGCCGAAATCACCGCGCGCAAACTCGACCGCAATCGCCTGGAGATGCGATCGGATTTCCGCGAGCACCGCCGGATCGGCGCCGGCCTTGACCGTCACCTGGATTGAGCCGCCCTCGGGCTCGACGATGAAGTGGTGCTCGGCGGCGTCTTGATCGAAACCCATCGCGTCGGCGCCGCGCTTCTTGAGCGCCTCGTCCTTCTCCATCTGTTTCAGGTGTTCTTCATGCGACATGCCCGCCGGCATCGACGGATGTTGCGGCGTCAGCAAGGCGGTGGTGAGCAGGATCGTGAGCAAGTTCATGTTGGCCTCCACACAGATGGTGCGGTCTCGAACGATTCCAGGGTCAAGCGTATCAGCGGCTTGAGCCTGGAATCATTCCAGACTGTAAAATCGATCCGCGATGGCCACGTTTGGAATCGGTGAAGCGGCGCGGCGGGCCGGCATCAGTCCGGATCTCATTCGCTACTACGAGCGGGTCGGGATCCTTCCCGAGGCGCCGCGGACGGACAGCGGATATCGACAGTACTCCGAAGACACCATCGGCCGCCTGGTGTTTGTTCGCAACGCGATCCGCTTCGGCTTCGGCTCGAAGCAACTGGCCGGATTCCTGAAAGCGAGGGCAAAGGGACAGCCGCCGTGCAAGTCGGTCCGCGCCGCCGGCGAAAAACTCCTCGGAGAAATGGACCAGCGACTGCGCGAACTACAGAAGGCGCGTGTCGCACTCGCGGCCATCCTGGTCGAGTGGGACACACGCCTCGCCACCACCCCCGACGGAACGCCGGCGAAATTGCTGTCGATGATTCCCGATCTGGCTCGACAGGACCGGCGGCCGCCCAAACCCCGCACGAGAACCGCGGGCCGCTGACCGGCTTGTAACCTCCGCTCAAGACAGTTAGCATCGGGCGCTCGGAGGAGCCCATGTCCATCTCACGCCGCACCTTCATCCAGTCGCTGACCGCCGCCACGATCGCGGCACCGGTGTTCGCGCAACCCTCCTTCGCCAAGGCTACGGAGGGCAGCCAGCAGGCGCCGCGCGACACCACGCCGCTCGTGCCGCCGTTCGAGCCCACGGGTTGGAAAACCGTGTGGCTCGATCACCTGAACTATCAATGCGTCGACTACAAGAAGGCCGCCGCGTTCTACGCCACGCTGATGGGCTGGCAAGTCCGATCGGACGACGGCAAGCAGGCGCTGCTCGATATGGGCGAGAGCTCGGGCGGCATTCTGATTCGCGGCGGCTTGAGCGCGCCGCCGCCGGCCGCGATCACCGATGCGGGCCTCGGCGTCAGCCGCCCGCCGGTGCAGGCGGTGTTCGATGGCTATGCGTGGGGCATCTCACCGTGGGACGCCGACACCGTGAAGCGCGAGCTCGAGAAGCGCGGCCTCAAGCCGGTCGCCGATCACCACGGCGACTATCAGAGCTTCCGCTTCAAGGATCCTGACGGGTTCGACGTCGCGGTCACCAACGGCACCCGGGCGAATCGCCGCAAGACTCCCGCGAACGCCAAGCTGCCGGCGCCGGCGCCGTTCGCGGCCACTGGATGGAAGACGCTGTATCTCGATCACATTTCATTCGAGGTGCCGGACTTCCGCCGCAGCGCCGCGTTCTACCAGGCATTGCTCGGTTGGGACGTGCGCCCGGGCAACGGATCGCAAGCCTCCGTGCAAATCGGCGACGTAGGCGGCGCGATCATTCGCGGCAATGCGGCGGCACGGGCGGCGGCGCGCGGTGATGCGGCCGCGGCAGCCGCAGTGACGCCGGCCGGCAGCGTGACGGCGGCGATCGGCCACATCAGCTTCGGTATCGAAAACTGGAACACCGAACGTGTTCGCGAAGAACTGAAGAAGCGCGATGTCGTCTACGTGAACAAGGAAGGCCAGCGCGAGCCGCGGCCGGACATGACCGGCACGCTCGAGAGTTTCCACGTGCCGGATGCGATGGGCTGGGACCTGCAGATCGGCAACAAGATCGCGCCGAACCGCTAGACGCTACTTCTGGCAGGCCGGGCAATAGAACGTCGATCGCCCGGCTTGCCATTGTCTCTTGATGGTGCCTTTGCATCCCGTGCGAACGCACGGCTCTCCTTCCCGCTCATACACCTTGAATCTCGCCGATCGATACGGCGACTCCCGTCGTCGAATCGCGTTGCCGAGGACGGCCTTGATGCCCTTCGTCAACTCCTTCGCCGCCGGCGTCGGCGCGCCCGCCGCGGTCGACATCGTGCCCGCCTTGCGGAGCGGCGACAGCTTCGCGTGGTGCAACGCCTCGCTCGCGTAGATGTTGCCGAGGCCGGCGACCATGCGTTGATCGAGCAGCGCGACTTTGATTGAAATCTTCTTGCCCTGGCATGCGGAGGCGAGCGCCGCGGCATTGAACGCCGGCGAGAGCGGCTCAGGGCCCATCCTGGCGAGCGAGGGATAGTGCTCGAGGCGATCGCGCTCCGACAGATCCATGAAGCCAAACCGGCGCGGGTCGTTGAACAGCACGGTCTGGCCGGACGACATCACGAACGCCACGTGATCGTGGGGATCGGCCTCGCGCGATCGATCGCCGATCGGCGCCACGTGGAACCAGCCCGACATCCCGAGATGCATGATCAGCGCTTCGCCCGACGACAGCTCGAGCGTCAGGTACTTGCCGCGACGGGATACCGACGTCACCGTCTGGCCGCGGAGGCGCTCGATGAATCTTGCCGGGAAGGGAATGCGGAGATTGGGGCGATTGAGAATCACACGACGGAAGCGCGAGCCCAGCATGGCCGGCTCGAGCATCCGTCGCACGGTTTCGACTTCCGGAAGTTCAGGCACCCACCGAGTTTAAGGCCATGAAGGGGTTTTCGTCGGCGGTCGGGCCGTACACCGACGGCAGCGGCACGTTGTGCATCCGCAGATAGACCAGCAACTGTCCGCGGTGGTGATACCAGTGGTTGAGCATGATCATGCGGATCACGGCGGCGCGCGGCATCGCCATGATTTCCTTGCCGCCGCTCATCAGGCGCCACGTCTGCGTCAACTGCGCATCGTCCATGCCGCCGAGCGTTTCGCGCGCCTTGGCCAGGCTCGCCTTCAGCGTCGGCACGAGTTCGGCCGCAGTGGCGGCCTCGGCCTGGATGAACGCCGGCGGTTCGGGAATAGTGTCCATCGCGGCAAGCGTGGCGATGTTGCCCGGAATGGTAGCGACGTGCAGTGCCAGCTGGCCGAGTGACATCGACTTGGCATGCGGACGCCACGAGAGGTGCGCCTGCGGGATGCGCTCGAGCACGCGCGCGGTGCTCTGCGCTTCCTGATCCATCTCGGCGAGAAGGACGTCGATCATTTTCATAAGAGTCTCCTTAAGCCTTCGCCGCTTCGGCGTGTTGCTTGACCCGGGCATGCATCGACTGCCAGCCCACAGAAGCACGCTGAGGAAATTCGTCGGGCACCGGACCGACCACCGTGTGCTTGAACGAGATGACGGTGCCACCATCCACCGCCGATAGCCGGTAGAGGAAGTTGTTGGTCGCTGCAGTGGACATGAACATCGGTCCCCACAACTCGAGCAGCGACGGCCGCTTGATGCTCTGGACAAAGCCCCATAGGTGGCCGTTGTCGCCGCCCAGATCCCGGAACCAGCGGCCGCCTGGCCGAGCTTCGATCACCATCGACAGCGGCTGACCGTCGGGCGTTTGATTCGACGGGCCAATCTGCTCGAGCAGCGACGCAAACGTCGTCTCGATCGAGGCGTTCACATAGATCTCTTCGCTGATGGAGATGGTGGGTTGTTCGCTGACGTGCACAGTCGTCGTCATTTCTGTCCCTCCGCGTGCGCCTTGATGCGCCGCAAGTGTCCGCGCCAGTACTTCTCGAACATGGCGCTCCATTCGTGAATGGCCCGCAACATTTCGGCGTTGGTTCGATACATCGTGTTTCTCCCGTCCCGGCGCGCCGTCACCAGGCCCACGTCGCGCAACACCTGCAGATGTTTCGAGACGGACGGTTGGTTCAGATCGAGCGCGTCCGCGATGTCCGACACCGATCGCTCTTCGGCGGCGATGAATTCGAGGATGTGCCGCCGGCGTGGTTCCGCGATGGCATTGAACGGGTCGGAGGTGGTCGAAGCGCGCGCCATGGGTAAGGTTATATATTCCGATATGGGAATGTGTCAAGCACGTTCAGGCGGAGACGCCCGTCTGAACGTCCGTCTGAACGTCCGTCTGAACGTCCGTCTGAACGTCCGTCTGAACGTCCGTCTGAACGTCCGTCTGAACGTCCGTCTGAACGTCCGTCTGAACGTCCGTCTGAACGTCCGTCTGAACGCCCGTCTGAACGTTCGTCTGAACGTTCGTTTAGGTGACTGCGGCCCGGATCGAGAAGCGTGGTTCACGCCACTCGCCGGTCGTCATCACCCGGTGCAGGCGATCGACCGCGTCCCATACGTCGACGAAGCGTGTGTAGAGGGGCGTGAAACCGAAGCGGAGGATGTCCGGTGCGCGGAAGTCGCCGATCACGCCGCGGGCGATCAGCGCCTGCATGATCGCGTAGCCATCGCCAGCACGGGCGATCGATACCTGGCTGCCGCGCAGGTTGGCATCGCGGGGGGTCACGATCGTGAACTCACTCCCACAGCGTTCCTCAACCAGCGCGATGAACAGATCCGTCAGCGCCGTCGATTTCCGGCGAACGGCAGTCATGCCGCCGTGTTCGTTCGCGGCCAGGACCGAATCGATGCCGCACTCGAGCGCCGACAGCGACAACACCGGCGGCGTGCCGCAGATGAATCGCGCGATGCCCGGCGCCGGTTGATAGTCAGGCGTGAACGCAAAGGGCGCCGCATGGCCCAGCCAGCCCGATAACGGTTGCCGCCAGTCATCACGATCCATGCGCTCGAGATGTCTGGGATGCGCCCAGATAAACGCCGGTGCGCCCGGTCCGCCGTTCAGATACTTGTAGCCGCAACCGACGGCGAAGTCGGCGTCCGCCCCCGCCAGATCGACAGGCACCGCCCCCGCTGAATGCGCCAGATCCCAGATCACGATCGCACCGGCGGCGTGCGCGGCGCGCGTCAGCGCCGCCATGTCGTGCATGCGTCCGGTCCGGTAGTTGACGTGCGTCAGCATCAGGATCGCAACGCGATCGTCCAGGTGCGACGTGATGGCGGTTTCGTCAACCAGCATCAACTCGAGGCCGTGCTCGTTCGCGAACGTTTCGGCGATGTAGAGATCGGTCGGGAAATTCGTGCGCTCGGAAACAATTGCCGCCGTCGGCGTCGGCGCACCTGGCTGTTGCCATGCGGCCAGGGCGGCGTTGAGCGCCTTGAACAAATTGATCGACGTCGAGTCGGCGACCATGACCTCACCCTGCCCCGCTCCGACGAGCGTCGCGATCTTGTCGCCAATGCGCTGCGACAGCGTGATCCACCCGGCGTCGTTCCAGCTCCGGATCAGTCCGGCGCCCCACTCGTGTTCGACGACGGCCGTGATGCGAGCGATCGCGCGCCTGGGCAGCACGCCGAGTGAATTGCCATCTAGATAGATGACACCGTCACGATCAACCTGATCGAGCGCGAACAACTGGCGCAGCGGCGCCAGCGGATCGCGCGCATCCAGTTGCCGGCAGTCGTGGCGGTCGATCATGTCGACACACTCTACCGCCTTCAGCCTTCAGCCTTCAGCCTTCGGCCTTCGGCCTTCAGTGTTAGGCTACGGTCGCGGTGCAACCTCAACATGAGTCGCTGAAGCGCGCCATCGGCACGTTCGGGCTGGCCGCCGGCATCGTCAACATCACGATCGGCGGCGGGATCTTCAGGTTGCCGGCTCTGGTGGCCTCATCGCTCGGTGCGGCCACACCGATCGCGTATGTGATCTGTGCGATCGCGATGGGGTTGATCGTCGTCTGCATCGCCGACGCGGGCAAGCGCGTCACCCTGACCGGCGGGCCGTACGCGTACGTCGGCGCGGCCTTCGGTCCGTATGTCGGATTCATCTCCGGCGTGCTGCTGTGGATGCTCGGCACATTCGCCACCGCCGCGGTCTCCACGGTCCTGGTCGCGAGCCTCGGCTCGCTGATGCCGTCGCTGTCGGGAGGCGCGATTGCCACGGCCCTCTTGATCGCCGCGTTCGTGTTCTGGTCGGCCATCAACCTGTTCGGTGTCACGCTGAGCGTCCGGCTGAACACCATCGCCACCGTGGCGAAATTGTTTCCGCTGGTGTTGATCGCGGCGGCCGGTGCGTTCTTCGTCCGCAGCGAGAACTTCCAGGTGACGACGATGCCCGCCGGCGGTGACATCGCGCGCACCTCGTTGATCCTGATCTTCGCGTTTGCGGGCATCGAGTCGGCGTTGATCCCCAGCGGCGAAGTGCGTGACAGCGAGCGGACTGTCCCGCGGGCGATCGCACTGGCGATGCTGGGAATCACGACGCTGTATATCGCACTGCAGATGGTGGCGCAGGGCATTCTCGGCAGCGGCCTCGCGCAATCAACCGCGTCGCCGCTGGCCGATGCCGCGGGCGCCTCGCTCGGCGGCTGGGCGCGATCGCTGCTCCTGGTCGGCGCGTCGATCTCGATGTTCGGCTATCTTGGCGGCATGACCCTGTCGATGCCGCGGGTCGTCTACGCGCTCGCCCGCGATCGCTTCCTGCCCGCCGCCCTCGCGCAGATTCATCCGGTGCATCGATCGCCGCAAGCCGCGATCATCTTCCAGGCCATCCTGACGCTCGTCCTCGCCATCACCGGCACGTTCGAGAAGCTCGCGATCCTCGCGAACGTGTCCGCCCTCGCCCTCTATTTCGGCTGCGCCGCGGCATCGTGGAAACTGAGCCACCGGCCCATCGTTCCCCTGCTCGCGTGCGCCGTGATCGCCTGGCTGCTCACCGGCCTGACGCTCGACGAGTGGCTCGGCTTCGGCGCCTGTCTCGTCGTCGCGTCGATCGCCTATCGACTACGCATGCTGCAGGCGACGCCAGCGGCCGCGGCCGATCGACACCAGTAGCCCGCCGACCATCATCGGCACCACCGCAGGAGCAATGTCTCCGCCGATCGCGGTGACCACCGTTGCGCCGATCATGATGATCACGAGGCCCGCGGCAGCCAGCGGCGTCAGCTCGCGGTGAATACGGAGAGCCCACGGCAGGATGAGCCCCACGGCTCCAAGCACTTCACACAGTCCGACAAACCGCAGGAACAACACCGGTAGAACCACCGGACCTTGGGTGAGCATTTCAGCCGGCGCCACCAGTTTCATGCTCCCCGCAAACAGGAAAAGCGCCGCCAGCAGTCCCTGCCCCGCCCACATCGCTACACCACCGAAGTCACGCGTTTTCTGCGAGTTACGTCCGTTCGTCGTCATTGTTCTGTCCCCCTCTATCAACACGTCGAACGGGATCGCCTGAAATCGACAGGGCCCGGAATTGACAACGGAGGGGAACTTTTCAGACAGTAATGCTGTATTAGTTCAGTAATACAGTTCCCATGCTGCTGCTCAAGCCCAACCCCTCGTCCGGCGTCCCCATTTACCTCCAGTTGATGGAGCAGGTGCGGCACGCCATCGAAACCGGCGCGCTGCGTCCGGGCGAGCAGTTGCCGGGGATTCGCCCGCTGGCAGAAGAGTTGGTGGTCAATCCCAACACCGTCGCCAAGGCCTATCGCGAGCTCGAGCACGAAGGCGTCATCGAACTGCGGCAAGGCGCCGGCGCGTTCGTGTCGGATAAGGCGCCATCAAAGAAGAACGCGGACAAACTTCGCGACGCGCAAGTCACGGTCGCCTCGGCGATCGATCACCTGCGCGCGCGCGGCGTGACCGACGAAGAGATCCGGCGCTTGTTCGAAGCCGTGCTCCTCGCCAGCAGGTCGGAGGGTAGACATCGTGACTGATCGCGCTGTGATCGAAACGGCCGGCCTGCGGAAGCGCTACGACGATGTGGAGGCGCTGCGCGGATTGGATCTGCAGGTGCCGGCGGGATCGATCTTCGGATTCCTCGGCAAGAACGGCGCCGGCAAGACGACGACGATCAAGGTGCTGCTGGGCATGTCGCGTCCCGATGGCGGCGAGGCGCGCGTCTTCGGGCTCTCCGCCGCCGGGTCTGACACCGGCGTCGAGATTCGCCGCCGCACGGCGTTCGTCAGCGACGAGAAGGATCTCTACGACTACATGACGGTCGCCGAGATCATCGCCTTCACGCGCGCGTTCTATCCGGGATGGCGCGCGGATCTCGAGCAGCAGTACCTGCGCAAGTTCGATCTATCAGCGGGCCGCACCATCAAGGGCCTGTCGCGAGGCACGCGGACCAAGGTGGCACTGCTCCTCGCATTGTGCCGCGGCGCCGAATTACTGATCCTCGACGAACCAACCTCGGGCCTCGACCCCGCGATGGCCGAAGACGTCCTGCAGGCGCTCGTCAGTCACGTGGCCGGTGAAGGCGCGACGGTGTTCTTCTCGTCGCATCAGCTCAACGAGGTTGAACAGATTGCGGATCACGTCGCGATCATCGATCGCGGGCAGACGCTGGTCTCGGGTGCGCTCGACGATCTCCGCGCGCAGTACCAGCGCGTCCAGATGGTCTTTGAGGGCGACGCGCCCGAGTTCAGGGTGCATGCGCCGGGCACGCATCGCCTCCGCCGCAAGGGCCGGGTGGTCACGGTCCTCTCGTCACGCGGCGGCGCGGATCTCCTTGATGAACTGCGCGGCTTCCGGCCAGCCTCACTCGAGGTGTCGCCGGTGACGCTGAAAGAAATCTTTCTCGAATCCGTAAGGACGGAGGACTGACATGTTGTGGCACAAAGCGTGGCTTGAAACGCGGTGGCGCTTCACGACCGCCATGGTGATCCTGACGCTCGGCGCCGCGGGCACCGTCTACGATTACCTGGCGACCGAGCGGCTGCTGCCGCAGCTCACCAACTCCACCATCACCACGCCGGCCGCCGAAGCTACTGGCTTTGGCAGCGCGATCCGCGAAGCGATTGACCTGCAGAAGACTTTCCGTGGCTTCATCTGGTACCAGGCGTTCCGGCAGAACCTGACGCAGCTCGGCGTGTTCTTCGCCGTGCTGCTTGGATGCGGCGGCCTGCTGTCTGAATCGTCGAAAGGGTCCGCGCTCTTTACGCTGTCGCTGCCGGTGACACGCCGGCAACTGCTTGGCGCGCGCACCTTCACTGGGCTGGCGCAGATCCTGGCGATCGCAATCATCCCGCCGCTCTCCATCTCCGTCCTGGCGCCCACCATCGGCCAGCGCTTCACCATCGTCGACGCGTTGGCGCACGGCGTGTGCGTCTTCTTCGTCGCGACGATGTTCTTCGGCCTGGCGTCATTTCTGTCGACGCTGTTCGGCGACATCTGGCGGCCGCTGCTGATTTCGATCGGCATCGCCTGCGCGGCCGCGCTCCTGTCGTTCACGGTCCCGCAGATGAACATCTTCAGCGTGATGAACGGCGAGTCGTATTTCAGGACCGGGGCGTTGCCCTGGGCGGGCCTGTTGACGAGCGCGGTGCTGGCGATGGCATTGCTCTACAGCGCGGCCGAGACGCTGGAACGCCGGGATTTCTAGGTATAATCCGCGGCCCATGCCGTACCGAAGCCCGCATCCCGACATCGAGGTTCCGGATCTCAGCCTGATCGACCAGGTCTTTCAGCACACCGCGTCGCTCGGTGACGCGATTGCGGTGGCCGATGGGCTGACGGGCCGGACCATCACCTACGCCGCGCTGCTCGATGACATCCGCAAAACGGCGGCCGGCCTCGCCGCCCGCGGCATCAGGAAGGGCGACGTGGTTTCGCTATGGTCGCCGAATGTCCCGGAATGGCCGATCGTGTTTTTCGCGGTCGCGAAGCTCGGTGGGGTCGTGCACACCTCGAATCCGGTCAGCACGCCGGAAGAACTCGCGTTTCAGCTCAAGGACGCCAACGCGAAAATGCTCTTCACGGTCGGAGCGCTCGCCGAGAAGGCGAAGGCCGCGATCGCGGAATCCGGGAAGCCGATCGAACTGTTCACGATCGATGACACACCGGGCCTGCCGTCGCTCGCGTCGGTCGCGATCGACTCGCATCCCCCGGCCGTTGCGATCGATCCGGCGCGCGATATCGTCGTCCTTCCGTACTCGTCCGGGACCACCGGCCTGCCGAAAGGCGTGATGCTGACGCATCGCAATGTCGTGGCGCAGCTCAACCAGATCGATGCGATCGAAAGCGTGCCTTCCGCGGCGCTGCTCGGCGTGCTGCCTTTCTTTCACATCTACGGCATGGTCATCATCGTCATGCACGGCTTGATGCGCGGCGCGACGATCGTGACGATGCCGAAGTTCGATTTCGAGCCGTTCCTGAAGGTCCTGCAGGATTGGCCGATCGTGACCGCGCACATCGTGCCGCCGGTCGTCGTGGCGCTCGGCAAGCACCCGGCCGTGGACCACTACAAGTTTCCGCACCTGAAGTTCCTGTTCTCGGGCGCGGCGCCGCTCGGGCCGGAATTGACGCAAGCGGTCGAGTCGCGGCTCAAGGTCAAGATCCGGCAAGGCTACGGCATGACCGAAGCGAGTCCGGCCACGCACTACACGGTGGCCGGCGCCGAGCGTTGCGGCACGGTGGGCATGCTGATGCCCAGCACCGAAGGCCGCATGATCGATCCGGAGACCGGCAAGGATGTCGCGCTCGGCCAGCCGGGCGAGGTGTGGGTGCGGGGTCCGCAGGTGATGAAGGGGTACTTGAACAATCCCGACGCCACCGCGCGCACCGTGGATGCGGACGGATGGTTGCACACCGGCGACATCGGCGTGATGGATGCCGACGGATATCTGACCGTCGTCGATCGCCTGAAGGAGCTGATCAAGGTCAAGGGCTTCCAGGTCGCGCCCGCCGAACTCGAGTCGATTCTCCTCAAGCATCCGAAGATCGCGGACGTGGCGGTGATTCCTGTTCCTGACGAACAGTCGGGCGAGGTGCCCAAGGCGATCGTCGTAATGCGCGAAGCGCTGACCGCCGAGGAAGTGATGGCGTTCCTCGAACCGAAAGTGGCGCACTACAAACGCGTACGCCACGTTTCGTTTGTCGACGCGATTCCGAAATCGCCGTCGGGCAAGATCCTGCGCCGCGTGCTCGTCGAAAAGGAACGGCTGGCGCGCGCGTAAGGGCCTTCCTCGACTACGATCGGTGAGGGAGGACGCCAGTGTCTGTCTTCAGCAACACTTCCAAGGATGCGCCGGAGGTCCGGCAACAATATGCGGGCGCGGTGCTGGGCCTGATTGGCGACCGAAATCCGCTCGACGTGCTGCGCGACACGCCCGGCATGGCGGCACGCGCTGTCGCGAGCCTGACACCCGAGAAATTGCGCACGCCCGAGGCCGAAGGCCGGTGGTCCGTCGGACAAGTCCTCCGCCATCTCGCCGACACTGACGTCGTGTGGGGCTGGCGCATGCGCCTGATCCTCGCGCAGGATCGCCCCACCATCACCGGATTCGATCAGGACCTGTGGGCCGATCGGCTCGACTACGCGCATGCGGATCCGAACGAATCGCTCGAAACGTTCGCGGTGCTGCGCCGCGACAACCTGCGGTTGATCGAGCGAGCCACGCCCGCGGACCTCGAACGTGTCGGTGTTCACGCCGAACGCGGCGAAGAGAGCGCCGGATACTTGGTGCGCCTCTACGCCGGTCACGACTTGATGCACCTCGCGCAGATCGATCGGATTGCGCGAACGATCGAGTGATCGCCTCCGCGCGCGGCTACTTGATCGGCTTCGCTTGAATGTCGTTGAGCATCACCGGCGAGCTGGTGAAGTTCTCGAGTTCAATCGTGTTGCCCTTCGCCGTAATCTTCGTCGCATACGACATCGTCCCCTTGCCTTCACCGTTCTTGTCGATCTGCATCTGGATCACGGTAAACGGGTAGTCGATGGTCCGCGGCTGGTTGCGGGCTTCCCAGAATCCAATCGGCCGATCGGTGGCGAGGACGATGCGGCGGCCGCCGTCTTCGCCGGGTTCCTCGTGGGCGTAGCGCAGGTCGTAGGCGAGGCTGTCGGGTGTGCGAATCGAGCCGACCGCTTTTTGATCGCGCAGCGCTTTCAGGAGCGCGTCGTTACCTCCGGTGAGCAACGCCTCTGTCAACCGGCCGCGCTCCGCTTCCGTGGACCAGCGCGTGACGCGCATCATCACCCGGCCGGCGCCACTCCCGAGGTTGTCGTTGACGATCGCGGCGGCGCTGAATTCCTCGCGCTGTCCGCTGGTCTGGGCTCCCAGGCCGGGACCGGAAAACAGGACACCTAAACCGAGAACGACGACAATAGTGCTGACCTTCAACATGTGAACTCCTCTTCCGAGGACCAGCGATGCACGAAGAGTGCCGCCCTTTCTGTCACACTGTTCGGACTCGTGCACGAATACGACCTCATCCTGACACTCACCGCTGGGCTGGGCGGCGCCTTACTGCTCGGCTACATCACTCAGCGACTGGGTCTGTCACCCATCGTCGGCTATCTGCTGGCGGGCACGCTCGTCGGTCCCAACACTCCGGGCGTGACCGTTGATGCCGGCATGGCGGAACAGCTCGCCGAAGTCGGCGTCATCCTGCTGATGTTCGGTGTCGGCCTGCAGTTCCATGTCGAAGAGCTGCTCGCCGTCCGTCGCGTCGCTCTGCCGGGTGCCGTTGGACAGAGCGTGATCGCGACGGTGCTGGGCGCGTTGCTGGTGACGTCACTCGGATGGTCGTTCGGCGCAGCGGTGGTGTTTGGCATTGCGCTGGCCGTCGCCAGCACGGTGGTCGTGATCCGCGTGCTCTCCGATCACAACGTGCTCCACACGCACGCCGGTCACGTCGCGGTCGGATGGCTCGTCGTCCAGGACGTGTTGACGGTGCTCGCGCTGGTGTTGCTGCCGGCGCTCTTTGGCGAAGCGCGGTCGGACCGGCCGCTGTACCTGACGATCCTGTTTACTGCCGTCAAGGTGTCCGCGCTGATCGCGTTCACGGCGATCGTCGGCGCGCGCGTCATTCCGAAGATCCTGGACCGCGTGGCGGTCACGAAATCGCGTGAGCTTTTCACGCTGACGGTGCTGGTGATCGCGCTCGGCATTGCGCTGGGATCCGCGCGCATCTTCGGTGTCTCGATGGCGCTCGGCGCGTTCCTTGCCGGCATGGTCGTCGGCCGCTCGGAATACAGCTTGCGCGCCGCATCGGACGCATTGCCGATGCGCGATGCGTTCGCAGTGTTGTTTTTCGTCTCGGTCGGATTGCTGCTCGATCCCGCGGCCCTGCTCGATACGCCGCTCCTGCTCGCCGGGACGCTGGCGATCGTGCTGATTGCCAATCCGATCGTCGCCTTCGTGATCATGTGGCTGTCTCGACAGCCGTTCCGGACATCCGTGATCGTGGCAGTGGCGCTGGCGCAGATCGGTGAGTTCTCGTTCATCCTGTCGACGCTCGGCCGCGAGCTCGGACTGCTGACGCACGAAGCCACCAACACGCTCGTCGCCGCGTCGATCGTCTCGATCGTCGTCAACCCGGTGCTGTTCCGCGTCATCGATCCGATCGTGCGATGGGTGGCCGCACAACCGAGACTCCGCAGCTATCTCGATCGACCGAGGCTGATCGACCACGATGCGGCGCCGGCGGCGGCGCGGATCGCGCGGCCGCAACACGCCGTGCTGATCGGCTACGGCCCGACCGGCAAGACCGTCGCGCGGCTGCTGAAAGAGAGCGGACTCGAGCCCACCGTCATCGAGCTCAATATCGATACCGTGCGCGCGATTCGTTCGGAAGGCGTCGATGCCGTTTACGGCGATGCGACCCGGCCCGAGACGCTGCACGAGGCGGGCATCGCGACGGCACGCAGCCTGATCCTGACATCCGCCGGCATGGCTAACAGCACCGAGGTGATTCGCGCCGCGCGCGAAGCCAACCCGGCGATCCGCGTGCTGGCGCGCGCGTCGTACCTGCGGGATCTTCCAGATCTGAAACACGCCGGCGCCGATACGGTTTACACCGGCGAAGGCGAGGTGGCGCTCGCGTTTGTGGAAGACCTGCTATCGCGCCTCGGCGCCACGGCCGAGCAAATCGAGCGCGAGCGTGACCGGGCGCACCAGGAGCTCTTCGGCGCCGACCTCCCGGCCGGTTAACCCGATTGTTCGCAACAATTTAGATGACCTGTCGATCCGGCGCGACCTCGTTCGACGTGTAAGCAGGAGAACAACCGTGGAAAAGGTCATTTCGAAGGACGGCACCCCAATCGCGGTCGATCGCTACGGCAGCGGTCCCGCCCTGATCCTCGTCGACGGCGCGATGTGCTCGCGCGGTTTTGGCCCGCTGCCGCCGCTCGCCAAAGAGCTGGCGTCACAGTTCACCGTGTTTCATTACGATCGCCGCGGCCGCGGCGACAGCGGCAATGGATTCGAGTTTGCGGTGCAGCGTGAGATCGACGATCTCGATGCGGTCCTCCAACTCGCCGGCGGCCACGCGATGGTGTTCGGCATCTCTTCCGGGGCCGCTCTCGCCGCCGAGGCCGCGCGCCAGTTGCGCGGGATTCGCCGGCTGGCGCTCTACGAAGCGCCGTACGTGATCGACAACACGCACGAACCGTTGCCCCCGGCGTTCATCGCCGACATGAAGGCGCTCGTCGCGGCCGATCGCCGCAGTGCGGCCGTGAAGAAATTCATGCGCTACGTCGGCACACCGTCCATCGCCGTATTCATCATGTCGCTCCTGCCGTTCTGGAAGAAGTTCACCAGGATCGCGCACACGCTGCCGAACGATCTCGAAATCATCGCCCCGCATCACCAGGGTCAGCCGTTTCCGGCCGGCAAGTGGTCGGCGATCACCATCCCGACGCTGGTCATGGCGGGCGGCAAGAGCCCGGCCTACATGCAGAACGCGATGCGCGCGTGGGCGCAGGCGCTGCCCAATGCCGTGCACCAGACGCTTCCCGGCCAGACCCATATGGTGAAACAGGACGTGCTCGCCCCTGCACTCGTCGCGTTCCTGGCCCTTGCATCAGAACCTGTCCCGGCCAAAGAATTGGCCCTTCAACGTTGAATGGATCTGTCATGGGATTGCTGACCGACTTTCGCTACGCGTTTCGTTCGCTGCTTCGGGCCCGCGGCCTGGCCCTGACGGTCGTCCTCACGCTCGCGCTCGGCATCGGCGCCAACGCCGCCATCTTCAGCGTCGTCCGCGGCGTGCTGTTGAAGCCGCTGGTCAACGACGATGAAGAGCATTTGATCTACATCCGGCAAAGCGCGCCGGGCCGCGGCACCGAGAACGCCAACTTCTCGGTGCCGGAGATCAACGATCTCAAGAGCGGCATCAAGTCGATCACCAGGCTGGGGGACTTCTCGACGATCGATTTCACCCTCGTCGGCCTCGGCGATCCGCGCGTGGTGCGCGCCGGCGTCGTCAGCGGCTCGTTCTTCCCGGTGATGGGCCTCCAGCCAATTCGCGGCCGGCTGATCGATGCGACGGATGACGGCCCGGCGGCGGCCAGCGTCACGGTGTTGACGCACCGGTTCTGGACCGAGTCGCTGCACAGCGACGAAACCGTGCTCGGCAAGCAGATCAAGCTGGGCGATCGCGCCTCGACGATCATCGGCGTGCTCGAGCCGTCGGTGCCGTATCCGGCGGAAACGCAGCTCATCGCCAACGTCGTCACCAGTTCGCATCACATGTCGGCGACGATGCAGGATGGGCGCGTGCATCGCATGACCGAGCTCTTCGGGCGGCTCGCGCCGGGAGCGTCGCTCGATCAAGCCGTCGCGGAACTGCGCGCGATCCATGCCGGCATGCTCACCGCGCACAAGGAAGCGTATCCGCCGCGCGATGACTTCCGGATCAACGCCGTCCAGTTGCGCGATCAGATCACGTCGCCGGCGAGGACGATCCTGCTCGTGCTGCTCGGCGCGTCGGCACTGATCTTCATCATCGCGTGCTCGAACGTCGCGAACTTGATCCTGGCGCGCTCGGTGCGCCGTGAAGGTGAACTCGCCGTGCGCGCGGCGCTTGGCGCCAGCACCACCGCGCTGCGCCGGACGTTGCTGGCGGAAAGCGTGTTGCTGTGCGGCGCCGGCGCGGCGCTGGGTGTGTTGATCGCGCGACCCATGCTGTCGGTCATCGCCCGTTATGCCTCGCGCTACTCCGTTCGCGCGCTGGACCTGACCGTTGACAGCACGCTGCTGTGGGTCGGCGTCGGCCTGGCGCTCGTCTCGTCCGTGCTGCTGGCGTTCATTCCGCGCCTGCCCTCGGCCGATGCCGCCGCCGGCCTTGGCCTGTCGAGCGGCAGCGTCCGCATCACCTCGGGAACCAATCGCCGGCTGCGCCTCTTTGCCGTGACGCAGATCGCCGCGTCGTTCGTGCTGCTGGCCGGCGCCGGCGCGCTGCTGACGACGTTGATCGCCTTGCAGCAGACCAAGAGCGGCGTGAACCTCAGCAACGTGCTCGCCGTGCACGTGCCGGTGAACTTCGAACGCCCGCCCGCGCAAACGCTGCCGCTCTATCGGGAAGCGATTCGCAAGATCAGCGAATTGCCCGGCGTCGAGCAGGTGGCGATCGGCACGATCGTGCCGTGGCGCGAAGCCGGCGCATTCTTCGACGCACAGTTCACGGCCGAGGGTTATACCAAGGCCGACGGCGAGGACGATCCGCGCGCGAGCTTCCGAACCGTGTCACCCGGATTCTTCAAGTCGCTCGGCGTGCCGCTGATTGCCGGCCGTGATTTCAACGCCGACGATCGATCCGACAGCGAGAAGGTCGTGATCGTCAGCGAGAGCGTGGCCCGCCGCATGTTCAACAACCAGGACGCGGTCAATCGCAAGTTGATGTGGACCGATCCGGTGATGAAGTTCATCGGCATCTCCACCGGCGGACGCCGCATCGTGGGGGTCGTCGCCGACCTGGACGACGAGAACATCGTCCCCGGAGCGAAGCTGACGGTCTATCACCCGATGGAACAGGAGTTTGGCGGCGGCCGGTTGTTCGTCCACGCCAACGCCCAGATCGATCCCTACACGCTGGTGACGCCGATTACCAAGATCATCCGCGGCATCTCGTCGGAGCAGCCGGTGGAGCGCGCCGCCACGCTCGAGGACGTGCGGGCCGAAGTGCTCGCGCCGAATCGCCTGAACACGCTGGTGTTCGGCGGGTTCGCGCTGGTCGCGCTGACCATCGCCGTCGTGGGCGTGGCGGGCGTGCTGGCCTTCTCGGTGAGCGCGCGCATGCGTGAATTCGGCGTGCGTCTCGCGATTGGCTCAACGCCGTCGAACTTGCTGGCGCGAATCATCGGCGAGGGCGCGGTCATTGCCGGAGCCGGCATCGTCACCGGGGTCGTGGCCGGCCTGGTGCTGTTGCGATTCGCCGGCGGCTTCTTCGGAAAGATCGAGACGCCCGGAGTGATGCCGCTGGCGGGAGCCGCCGCGGTGTTGATCGGCGCGGCGGTGGTTGCGTCGCTGATGCCGGCCACCCGCGCATCACGCGTGGATGTGATGGAAGCATTACGGTCGGAATGACACGACGCGATCGGGATATTATTTCGACGCCTTGATCGACACCAAGAGCCAGTTCGTCGACGAACTCCAGAAGCGAAATGCCGAGCTGGCGGCCGCGCTCGAGCTGATCAAGGCGCGCGAAGAACGCTGGCGCACGATCGTCAGCACCGATCCTGAGTGCGTCAAGACGATTTCGCCCGAGGGCTACCTCGTTGAGATGAATCCGGCCGGCCTTGCGATGCTGTCGGCCACGACACTGGAACAGGTGCAGGCGCGGCCGCTGCTCGAGTGGATCGCGCCGGAGCACCAGGAGCCGTTCCGCCGGCTGCATACCCGCGTCATGGCGGGCGAGAGCGGCGAGCTCGAGTTCGAAGTCATTGCCCTCGACGGCGTGCGGCGCTGGTTGCGCACCCAGGCTGCGCCGCTCCGCGATCGCCACGGCAAGATCACCGCGGCGCTCGGCATCAGCCGCGACATCACCGGGCAACGCGAACTCGAAGCGCAGCTCCGCCAATCACAGAAGATGGAAGCGATTGGCCAGCTCGCCGGCGGCATCGCGCACGATTTCAACAACATCCTCACCATCATCCAGGGCTTTGCGCTCACCCTGCTCGAAGACGATGGCGACCCGTCATCGCGCCGTAGCGCGACCCGGCACATTGTCGATGCCGCGGAACGCGCTGCGGGTCTGACCCGGCAACTGCTGGCCTTTGGCCGCCGGCAGATCATGCAGACGAAGGATGTTGACGTGAACGATCTCGTCAGCAGTCTGGCGAAGATGGTGCACCGCGTCCTTGGTGAAGACATCGATCTGCAATTGCATCTGTCACCGGCGACGGTGACGATCCACGCCGATCCAGGGTTGATCGATCAGGTACTGATGAACCTGGTTCTGAATGCGCGCGATGCGATGCCCGGCGGCGGCGTGCTTCGCATCTCCACCTCACTGCGGCGGTCGCCCGGCGGTGATCGGGCGGTGATTGCAGTCGCCGACAACGGCACGGGCATTCCTGCAGATCGACTGCCGAAGATCTTTGAGCCGTTTTTCACCACCAAGACCGATGGAAAAGGATCGGGCCTCGGATTGGCCACGGCTTTCGGGATCGTGGCGCAGCACGGCGGTCAGATCGAGGTGTCGAGCAGGGTGGGGCTCGGCACGTCCTTCGAAGTAGCGTTGCCTCTCGCGACGTCGATTGCCGGATCGGCGCCAGCCGCCGACATCGCGGCGCCCGCGCCCGGCGGCAGGGAAACGATCCTCGTGGTCGAAGACGAGCCGATCGTCCGCGAGCTGGTCCGAGCCATCCTGCGACGGGCCGGCTATCGCGTCGTGGAAGCGGCCAGTGGCGCCGCGGGAATCAATGCGTGGCGGGAAGCCGGCGGCCGCATCGACCTCGTGTTGACCGACGTGGTGATGCCCGGTGGCATGAGTGGACGCGAACTTGCTGAATTACTGCAACGCCAGCAGCCCGGCCTGCCGGTGATCCTTTTCAGTGGTTACAGCGCGGACTTTGCCGGTCGGGAACTGTCGTTGACGGATCGACAGTCGTTCCTGCAAAAGCCGGCGACGCCACAGCAAATCCTGAACGCCGTGCGCAACTTTCTCGACCGCTGACCGGCTCGCGTCATCGCATGATCAACGAGTCCTCGTCGGGCACGTCGGCGAGGGCGACTCTCAAATTGCCGGGGTTGGTCGCGTACAGGTACGCGGTGGAAGCCGCGATCGTGCCGGCACGGACCAACTTCTCCAGCTCGCCGTCGAAATACTGCATGCCGTCGAGCGCGCCGTCGCGCATCGCATCCAGCAGCGACTTGCCTTCCTTCTCGCCCATCTCGATGTATTCACGCGTCCGCATCGTCGCCTTCAACATCTCGATGATGGCAAGACGGCCGCCGCCCTTCTTGGGAATCAGGCGCTGCGAGACGAAATAGCGGAAGGACGACGCGAGACGGCCGCGCACGGCCTGCTGATCCGAAACCTCGAACGTGCCGACAATGCGTTCGACGGTTTTCGAGGCGTCGATGGTGTGGAGCGTCGAAAACACCAGGTGGCCGGTTTCGGCGGCGGTCAGCGCGATCTCGATCGTTTCGCGATCGCGCATCTCACCCACCAGGATGACCTTCGGCGCCTGTCGCAAGGCCGAGCGCAAGGCCGATGCGAACGTCGGCGTGTCGGTGTGCAATTCGCGCTGGTGGACCGTGCCCTTCTTGTGCACGTGCAGGAACTCGATCGGATCCTCGATGGTCAGGATGTGATCGGCGCGGCTCTCGTTGATCATGTCGATGATCGCGGCGAGCGTCGATGACTTGCCCGATCCCGTCGGTCCGGTGACCAGGACGATGCCGTTCTTCAAGGTCGCGATGTCGGCGAGCGCCGGCGGCAGGCCGAGCTCGGCAATCGAGGGGATCTTGGCGGCGATCAATCGCATGACGATCGCGTAGGTGCCGCGCTGGCGGAACACGTTGACGCGGAAGCGGCTGCGATCGGGCAACGCGTACGAGAGGTCGCACGCGCCCTGGTCCCGGAGCGAGCGCAGCACCGTCTCGTTGTCGTGGATCAGATCACGCGCCAGGATCGACGTGTCCTCGGGCTTGAGGAGCGGCAACTGCTCGATCGCCACGGGTGCCAGCTCGCCGAAACGCTCGACCTGCGGCGGCCGGCCCGGTGAAAAGACGAGGTCGCTGATGCCGGAACCCGACTCCAGCATCTTCTGGATCAATACCGGGGTCTCGATTGCGCGCGTGTTCGCCGAGCCAAACAAGGCCGCGTTCAACTCGGCCACGGTCAACAATTCTGGGGTCGCCATACGCGCGATAGATTACAACGCTTCACCATCAGCACGTGATTTGCATCGAACGGACATGGAGGTCATCCATGGCGAAGTACGGCAAGGCCGCGCAGAAGCGAGTGAAATCGGCGATGCATCGCCGCAAGAAAGGCACGCTGAAGAGCTCGTCCGGGGCGACGGTGAAGAGCCGCAAGCAGGCGATCGCAATCGGTCTCAGCGAGGCGAGGGAAAAGGGCGGCAAGGTGCCGCGCAAGCGCAAGTCGTCAGGTAGCCGGAAAACAGCGGCCAAGCGGGCCGCGAAGAAACGCTAGCGGCCCGGCACGTCGTTAGGGTGCGGCGATCGGTTCGAACGCCGGCGACAAGCGCGTCACTTGATCGGCGGGTACCTGCACGACACGCGTCCATCGCTGGTACCCGTCGCGCTCGATCCAGACGAGGTGTGAGCCGGCCTTGAGCCGCGCAATCGTCAGCGGCGTGACCCCAGCGGCGGCGCGGTTGATAAAGACGCGCGAGCCTGGCGGCGCGTCGATCCGCAAGGTGCCGACGTAATCAGCATGCGCCGCGGCTTGCACCAATCGCGGTGCCACGCGCTCCGGCGCAGGCTTCGGCGCTTCGGTCGGCGCCGCTTCGGCCGCTGCGGCGGGCTGTGTGGCGGGTTGTGTGGCGGGTGGAGGCGAACTGTTGGATTCGACAGGACTTGCCGCCGCGAGGGACGGCCTCGGTCCGATCGCATCGACCGAATCACGCGACCATCGGGTCCAACCGAGCGTCGCGACGGCGATTCCAAGGACGAGTCCGACAACCGCTGAAGCCGATCGCGAGGACGATCGCGGCATCGCCAGCCGCGTCGGCAAGGGCGGGGCCGGACGATGGGCCATCCGCTTCTTGATGTCATCAATCGCGCCGACTAATGTCGCCACTTCGGCCTTCAGCGACGCCACCTTGTCGACGAGCTGGTCCACCGAGGACTCGACTTTATCGACGCGCGGATCGAGCGGCGGGGTGGATGGCGGCGGGGTCTCGCAGGATTCTGGGCGTGGTTCGGTAGAGAACTCGAGCAGCGGATCGGGGCAGAGCGTTTGACCAGGTTCTGTCTGTGACACGGCGGGCCTCCAGGAGCGAGGCCGTCACTGCCAACCGTGTGCCAGCGACACAATTGTCGCGATGTCAGCGTTCGACGACCGGCTCGAGATCGACCGACACCTGCGTGACGCGTTCGGCAGGCACGGTGATCACCCGCGTCCATCGCTGGTAGCCATCGTGCTCCACCCAGACGAGGTGCGCGCCCGCCCGAAGGTTGCGCACCCGGACCGGCGCCGTGCCCACGCTCTTCCGATTCACGAACACCGTCGCACCGGGCTGATCGGCTTTCACGGTCAACGTGCCTTTGTAGATCGTCGGATGCACCAGCGGTGTGATCGGCGGTTCGGTGGCCTGATCAATCGTCGGCCTGGCTGTAGACCTGGCCGCGTTGAGGGGGTTCGCGATGATCGCGGCGGGATTCGCCGCAGTCGTGTTTGGACGAGAGGTCGTGACCAGCTGCCACGACAGTAATCCGGTGGCGACGAGCACGACGATCGCCGCGGGCGCCATCGATGGACGCAGCGGTGGTTCGACGGCAATCAGCTTGGCGGGGCGGCCGTAGTGAAACTGGCCATCGCGAAGCGCGCTGATGAGGGTAGCGACTTCGAGCTTCAGGGACGTGACTTCGGACGTCAAGCGCTCGACAGTTTCATCGAGCCGCCTGACGCGGCCTTCGAGTTCGTTCGGTTGGTCGTGCACGGAATTCCTCGGGGGGACTTCCCCGATGGTAACCCGGCTACGCCGACTTCTGCTCTGAGGCCTTGAGCTTCATTTCGTTCTGCCCTTGCAGGATCGAACACCACTGCTTGTGGTCTGCCACCGGCATGCCACATTCAACGCAGACCTGGACCCGCGTCTTGGGTTGTTCGGTTTTTCCCAGCAAACGATTCAGAAACGACATGAAGCCTCCGTTTTGGTTGATACGTTTGACGGCCCAAAACAGTTCAGGGTTGGCACAACCCCTTCCGGATTGGCCCCGTCTAACCATCCGGAATGACCCTGCCCACCAACGACCTCAAGCTCGCTATCCGCGGCCTGTTCCGGAGCCCGCTGTTCTCGATCGTCGCGATCCTGTCGCTGGCGCTCGGCATCGGCGCCAACACCGCGATCTTCACGTTGATCGACCAGATCCTGCTGCGCAGGCTGCCGGTCAAGAATCCGGACGAGCTGGTGATGCTGTATCAGTCGGGCCCGCACAGCGGCAGCAACATGGGCGCCCGGATGCACTCGTATCCGATCTACCAGGAGTACCAGAAACGCGCCGAGCCGCTCGCCGAAGTGCTGGCCCGCCGGCTCGCCGATGCCTCGGTGGCGATCGACAACCAGACCGAGCGCATCGACATCGAGATGGTATCGGGCAATTTCTTCTCGATGCTGGGCGTGCCGCCCGCCGCCGGCCGCGTCTTCAATTCCAACGAAGATGACCAGGTATTCGAAGGCCACCCCGTCGTCGTCATCAGCTACGACTATTGGACGCGGCGCTTCGCCAACGATCAGGGCGCGATCGGGAAGAAGATCCTCGTCAACAACTACCCGATGACGATCGTCGGCGTGTCGGCCCAGGGATTCGCCGGCATCGATCCCGCGCGCTCGCCGCAGATGCGCGTGCCGATCCTGATGAAGCCGGTGATCGTGCCCGAGTGGAGCTGGGTGAAGATGGACGATGAGCGCACCCGGTGGGTGCAGGTCTTCGCCCGGCTCAAACCCGGCTACACGATTACGACGGCGCAGGGGCCGCTGCAGGGCCTCTTCACGCAAATCCGGCAACACGAGATGACGCTGCCGGGTGCGAAAGACTGGACGCCCTATCAGCGCCAGCGGTTCATGACCGGCCAGTTGAAACTCGAAAGGGCCGACATCGGCTATTCGCCGCTGCGCAACGATTTCTCGACGGCGCTCGTGGTGTTGATGGCAATGGTCGGCCTGGTGCTGCTGATCGCCTGCGCCAACGTGGCGAATCTTCTGATCGCCCGCGGTTTCATGCGCCAGCGCGAGATCGCGGTGCGGCTGTCGATTGGCGCCACGCGCGGTCAACTCGTTCGGCAGTTGCTCACCGAGAGCGTGTTGTTGTCGCTGATCGGCGGCGCGATCGGCATCGCGCTGTCGGTGGCGCTGACACGCGGCCTGATCGCGCTGATTCCGCAACAACAGCCGCTCCTGATTCAGCCGTTGCCCGATCTGCGAATCCTCTCGTTCACCTTTGGCCTCACGCTGATCACCGGCGTCGTCTTCGGCCTGCTGCCGGCGCTGCGTGCCAGCAATCCCGATCAGTGGGCGACCTTGAAAGACACCGGCGGCGCCATGGCCGGCACCGGCGAATCACTGTTCCTGCGCAAGGGTCTGGTCGCCGCGCAGGTGGCGCTCAGTTTCCTGCTGCTGTTCGGAGCGGGATTGTTCGTGCGCAGCCTCCAGAACCTGAAGACCACCGAGACCGGCGTGGCGATGGAGAACCTGGTGACGTTCCGGCTGTCGCCCGCGCTCAGTGGCTACGACGATGCGCGGACCAACAATCTTTACAGCGAGCTGCTCGATCGCTTGAACAGCTCGCCCGGAATCAAGGGCGCCGGATTTGCGGCCGTCTCGATCCTGTCAGGCGATGAGTGGGACAGCACGACGTCCGTCGAAGGGCACGAGGCCAAGGACGGCGAGGATATGCAGGCGTTCATGAACGCGCTGTCGCCGGGTTACTTCCAGACAATGGGCATCAAGTTCACCGAAGGGCGCGACTTCAACCGGCTGGACGTGAAAGAGGATCCGAAGGTCGCCATCGTCAATCGCAAATTCGCGGAGCACTTCTTCCCCGGCAAGAGCGCGATCGGCAAGCGCCTGGGACGGGGATTGGGTCCCAAGACGAAATACGACATCGAAATCATCGGCGTCGTCGAAGACTCGCTGTACGAAGGTCCGCGCGAGGGCGTGCGCCGCCAGGTGTTCTGGCCGGGTTGGGGTCGAGGCAGTGTCACCTTCTACGCGCGCACCACGGAAGCATCGGCGGGCGCCTTCAGCCTGATTCGCAGCGAGATGAAGCGTCTCGATCCGTCGATGCCCGTCTACGACGTCAAGACGGTGCAGGGCCAGCTGGATGAAACGCTGCTCACGGATCGATTGATCGCGCTGCTGTCGGCGGGCTTCGGCATGCTGGCCACGGTGCTCGCGTCGGTCGGCCTCTATGGGGTGATGGCGTTCGTGGTCGCGCGCCGCCGCAAGGAAATCGGCCTGCGCCTGGCGCTTGGCGCGGAGCCCTCGAGCGTGTTGTGGATCGTGATGCGGGAAGTGTTGATCCTCCTCGTCATCGGCCTTGGCGTCGGCGTGCCGGCGGCGATTGGACTCGGCCGCTACGTCTCGTCGCAGTTGTACGGCGTTCAGCCGAACGATCCGTGGATGGCCATTGGAACGGTGTTGCTGCTATCCGCGGTATCTGCCGCGGCCGGACTGATCCCGGCGACGCGCGCCAGCCGGATCGATCCGATCCTGGCGCTGCGCTACGAGTAGTAGGCGTCCACCTTGAAGGCGCGGGTGCCGACCTGCACGCCGTCGATGAACACATCGACGCTGTAATCGCCCGGCGGGAATCCACCGGAGTTCTGCATGTGGAACTCGGTGGATGACGGGCCGTCGTAATCCACCTTCTTGCTCGGCTCGTCGATCACATGCGAGCCGAACTTCCACTTCACCGAAATCGTCCCCTTCCCCGCCGCCGTCGTCTGCACCGAGACGTAAACGGTTTCGTTCGGCTTGAACAACGTGGTGATGCTGCTGATGCTGCGATCCTGGTTCAGCGAGCGGCCGACCTGGATGTTGGCGAGCGCCAACGGCCCGGAGCATCCGATGCTGACCACCACCGCCGCCAACGCGAGCGTCGTGCGAACAAACAGCAACACTACTTCTTCTCCTCGGCGATGCGTGTTTCAAGGCCCTTCATCGCCGTCGCGGCCAGCGCTTTGCAGCCCTGGTCGATAAACGGATCGGGACCGGCGCCCTTGAGCTCCGCGCGCTTCTTGATCTTGGCGTCGAGATTCGTGGCCGACGGATGCGTCGAGACGACGATGTCGCAGGGCAACTCGGCGAGACGCGTGATGCTGCGCCTGAAGGCGGCGACGACCTGGGGGTTGGCGGTGAACTTGAAGCCGTCCGCCGACACGGCGGAAATACTGTCGGCGTAGACCATGTTGAGGCACTTCGCGCCTTCGCAGGACTGCCAGGTCCACGTCGTGCTGCCGGGCGTATGGCCGGGCGTGAAGTTCGCGGTCACCGAGATGTTGCCGACCCGCAGCACCTCGCTGTCCTTGATGACCTTGACGTTCTTCACGGCCGGAAACCCGTTGGCAGCGCGGCCATAGCCGTACTGCGGATCATCCGTAGTGTTCTCGCCTCGTCGTAGCGCATCTGCACCTGATGGACTGGCTGCAACGATCGCGCCACTTGCCCGCTGCAGCGCGGCAAGACCGCCCGCATGGTCGTAGTGACCGTGCGAATTCACGATTAACTTGACGTCTTCGGTCCGAAAGCCGAGCTTGCGGATGTTCGCATCGATAAGCGCGGCCGACTGCTCGAGGCCGCCGTCGAGCAGGATCAAGCCCGCATCGCCAACCACCAGGATCGACGACAGGCCGTCCGTGCCGACGTAATAGGTGTTGCCGAAAATCTTGAACGGCTCGCGCGGCTTGTTCCATTCTGCGCAGCTGTCGCACTGATGCGGCGGATCCGACTTGAATGGAGCGGGTTGAGTGAGAACGACGAGGGTGGCCAGCGCGACAAGAAGCTTCATCGCTTCCTATTGTGCCCCAAGCCAATTGACCACGTCCCTTTTTGGCCAATCTGCCGGGGGCATCCACGTTAAGCTCGGGACGTGATGGAGCTCGACCGTCGGGTCTGCGATCGGGCGCGCCGCTCCCGCGACGCGCGGTTTGACGGGAAATTCTTTATCGCCGTCACCACCACGCGCATCTACTGCCGGCCGATCTGCCCGGCCCGATCGCCGAAGGACGAGAACATCCGCTACTACGCCACGGCGGCGGCGGCCCAGGCCGCCGGCTTCCGGCCGTGCCTGCGTTGCCGCCCCGAGGCGTCACCGGGAACGCCGGCCTGGTTCGGCACCTCGAGCGTCGTCTCACGCGGCCTGCGGTTGATCAACGACGGCGCGCTCGATCGCGACGGCGTGGACGCGCTCGCCGATCGTCTCGGCGTCACCGCGCGCCACCTCAGGCGGTTGTTCCTCACGCACCTCGGCGCCACGCCGATCGACGTGGCGTTGACCAGGCGCGTGCACTTCGCCAAGAAGCTGATCGACGAAACGCGGCTGCCGCTGTCGCAAGTGGCGTTCGCCGCGGGGTTCGGAAGCCAGCGCCGCTTCAACGGACAGATTCAACGCGTCTATTCGCGGACGCCGACGGCGCTGCGGAAGCTGGCGCGCAAGCAGGTGGACGACTCGGGCCGGTACCAGTTCCGGCTCGCCTACCGGCCACCCTACGACTGGAACGCGCTGCTCGCGTTTCTCGCGGCCCGCGCCATCCCGGGCGTCGAATGGATAGACGACGACCGGTACCACCGCACGATTGCGATCGATGGCAAGACGGGATCGTTCAGTGTGGCAAAAGCCGCCGATGATGCCCCGGCGCTGATTCTCGACGTGCAGTTCGGTGATTCACAGGCGCTCCTGGCGATCGTCGAGCGCGTGCGGCGGATGTTTGATGTGGCCGCCGATCCGTCGGTGATCGCGGAGCAGCTCTCGAGCGACGTGCTGTTGAAGCGCGCCTGCGCGGCGCATCCCGGCATTCGCACCCCCGGCGCGTGGGATCCATTTGAGCTGACCGTCCGCGCGATTCTCGGCCAGCAGATCTCGGTCGCCGCCGCGACCACGATTGCCGGGCGCGTGGCGGCGCGTTGGGGCACGCCGATCGATCATGCGAAGGGGCTGACGCATCTATTCCCGACGCCGGCGCAAATGGCGAACGCGCCGCTCGAAGAAGCCGGCATCATTTCGGCGCGCGCCAACACCCTGCGATCGGTCGCGCGCGCCATCGGCGGCGGCAGCCTCGTCTTTGACGGCGTCTCGACCGGCGAGGCGCTGCGCTCGATTCCCGGGATCGGCGACTGGACCGCGCAGTACGTGCTGATGCGCGCGCTGAACGAGCCGGATGCGTTTCCTTCCGGCGACCTCGTCCTGAAACGCATGGCCGGAGGATGCACGGCGCCGGTCCTCGAACGCCGATCGGAAGCCTGGCGCCCCTGGCGCGCCTACGCGGTGATGCTGTTGTGGCAGTCGGCGCGTGACGAGGCCAAGCGCAACACGATAATTACTGGACGAGGTGCCGCCGTTAGGACCAAGATCGTCGCGTGCGAGTCGCGATCGTCGGCGGTCCTGGTGTCGGAAAAAGCACGCTCGTCCGCCAGTTGGCCGACCTGTACCACAACGGATCGTACGGGGAAGGCGAGAAGGGCGTGTGGGACCCGCGCGTCCTCGAGGACATCGCCAACGGCGTGAACTCGGTCGGCGTCACCGAATACTTCGCCCGCCTCTACGACGCCAATTACCAGGACGCCGCGCTGCACGATCGGCCCAACAAGGTGATCTTCTTCGAGGGCGCGCGCATCACCCTCGAAGCGCACATGGCCGAATATCCGCGCGACGATCACGACGCGCTACGCCAGGTGCTGTCGATCGGCGACGTCTGGACCCCTGACAAGGTGATCGTGCTGACCTCGAGCACCAGCACCATCGAGAAGCACATCCGGATGCGCAATCGCGATCACGAGGAAGTGGAAAACATGGTGCGGCGCTTCCGGTTGATCGACGGCGAGTTCCGCCGCCTCGCGCCGCTCTATCCGAATACGATCGTGATCGATCGCGACAGCAAGGAATTCCACGAACGCTCGGGACTGCTCGACATCATCAACACCGCAGGGTTGCCGATGTTCAACGAGATCCCATACGCGCGGCCGTAAGGCCCTGGCGCGCCGTCGGCGAGTCCGGCACCAGCCATAACGCTTCGGCAAAATATCGCGCCGCCAGGGCGCGATTGCCGGCATTCAGTTCCAGCACACCGAGATTTTCGTAGGCGGTGCTGTCGTGCGCATCGAACGACAGCGACTTGTTGAAGGCCGCGCGGGCCGGATCCAGTTGCGCGAGCCTGGTGTGAGCGGCGCCGATCAGGTCGTAGGTGGGCGCGTAGTTCGGATCGATGGCGATCGCCCGCTCGGCGTGTGTCACCGCGGCGGCGGCATCCCCGTGAAGGAACGCGGCGACCGCACGGTAGTAATGCGTGGCAGCGCGGTTCGGAGCCTTCGTCTGCAGGTCCGCAACGGTGGCGTCGAGTTGAATGGTGTCGCCCGAATCCGCAAACAACTGGGCGAGCTGCTCGAGTCCCGCTGTCGATTCGGACGAGGCCGCCGCCTCCTTCGCTGTCGCGAGCGCTTCGTCCCGCTTGTCATCCGCCGCCAATAGCTTCGAGATCGCGGCCAGCTGCGCCGGGTGGCGGCCCTTGATGCTGGTCACGGCCTCCGACGACCGCCTCAGGATGATCGCGGTCTTCACCAGTCCATCGAGCGCGGCGTCATCTGACGGATCCATCGACAACGCCTGCAGGTAGTCGTCGTAGGCGCGTTGGTAGACATCCGCCTTGCGCTGCATGTCACCACGGTTTCGCCACTCGGCGGCGCCGGCATCCAGGCGTGCCTCGCGAATCACCATCGGGCCGCCGGTGCTCAACAACTTCATCAGCGTCGCGCCGTTTTGACCGGCACGGCGGTTGTGCAGTTCCCGCGGCGCTGAAAACTCCAGGGTCATGCGATCGTCGTTGAAGATCGGCGCGCCCTTCGCGTAGCCGAGCAACTGATCGGGACCCCCGACATACAGGGACAGGATCGAAAACGGATCGACGATGCCGATGCTGGCGAGGTCGTCGGCCACCTCGGGCCGCTTCATGTGGGCGGGGAGGCGCGCCAGCGCCTGGTCGATCGGTTCCATCGACGCCAGCAACAGCACGTCGTCTCCGCCCACCAGCCACACCGTGCCGCCGGGGAAGACCGAGGTAAATGTCGCGACGATCGATTTCAGATCGGGCTCGCTGATGTTGTAGGCATTGGCCCACTGGCAAATGATGCCGCCAGGCGCGAGCCGATCGCGCGCGCTCTCGAAGAATTCCTTCGTAAACAGCGACGAGACGCCGGCGATCCAGGGGTTCGACGGCTCCGAGACGATCACGTCGTACTTGCGGTGTGACAGCGCGAGGTGTGAGCGGCCGTCGCCGACGATCAGGTTGAGCCGCGGATCGGCGAGGGCGTTGCGGTTCTCGGTCTTGAAGTAGTCCGAGGCCTTGACGACTTCTGGCGAGATCTCGATCACATCGGCATGCGCGATCGGGTGCGTCAACGCGGCGCCGGCGGTCATGCCGCTGCCAAGGCCGATCACAAACACGTCCTTCGGGTCGCGATGCAACAGCAACGGCAAATGCGCGATCAGCTTCTGCGTCAGCATGTCGCCGCGATTCGAAGCGTCGGTCTTGCCATCCACCGCCAGCGCCGTCGTTCCGGTCAGTTTCTTGACCGAGACCGTGGCGGCCGCGCCCTCCTCGTAATACAGCAGCTCTCCCGCCTTGAGCTGCGTTTCAAGATCGAGATCCTTTGGCACGTACGGCGCGTACATGTAGACACCGGATGCGAGCAGCTCCCGATCCCACGGCGGGCTCGTCACGACCAGGATGATCGCGATCACGGCCGACGCCAACCCGGCGATTCGCGATAACCCCGTCAACGCACCCGATGCAATCAGCGCGAGCGCAGCCACGATCAAGCAGCCACTCACGATCCACAGCGTCGGCTGGATGCCGAACGCCGGAATGAAGATGAAGCCCGCGGCCAACGAACCCGCGACCGACCCGACGGTGTTGACGGCGTAGACAAACCCAAAGCGCCCCGGCGCCGCGTGCACGTGATCGTCGGCCAGCGACAGCGCCAACGGAAACGCCGCGCCAAGGCATGCCGACGTCGGCACGATTAACGCCATCGTCAGCAACACCCCGCGCCACAGCAGTTGATCGAAGTCCGCGGACTCGGCCACCTGCCTGGCCACGATCATCGGGATCCGCGCGCCCGCTGCCGCGTACGTCCAGCTCGCCGTGACGGCGGCCAGCGACAACGTGAACGCGAGCATGCCGGCGGCTTTCGCCGCCCGGGTCGAGACGAGCCACGCGCCGGCGCCGGAGCCGATGGCGACGCCCGCGATCACGGCCGCCAGCGTCGCCGCAAACGCATACGTGGTCGGGCCAAGAATCAGGGAGAGAATCCGCGTCCACGCGATCTCATGAACGAGCGCGGCAAATCCTGAAACCCCGAGAACGAGAATGGCTAACCAAGGCGCTGCATCGCGGTGTTTCGCCAGATCTTTTGCGCGCGAAACACCTTGAGCGAGAGCGTCGGCAGCGGCGCTGCCAGCGCTCGAGTCGAAGGGCTCAGTGCGAAGGACGACCAACACCAGAATCGCGGCGATCGCCGTGCCCGCCATCGCGACATAGATCGTTCCGCTCATTCCGATCGACGGAATCAGCACGAATCCCGCGAGCAGCGATCCGGCCGTGGCGCCAATCGTGTTGACGAAATAGAGCGTGCTGCCCTGGCGCGCAGGTTCGGTCGATCCCCGCGAGAACCAGCGAACAGCCATCGGAAACGTGGCGCCAAGCGCGATGGCCGGCAACATCACCATCGCGATGCAGCTGGCAATACGGATCAACGGAAAGAGCGCGCCACCGGAACCGTCCTGATAGGCCCATTGCAGGACAGGGCTCAGCAGCCGCAGTTCAAACGGCAGCAACACCGCGAACAGCGCGACCGCGAGTTCGAGCCCGACGTAGGCTTTGAGGCTGTTTCTGGGGGACAACGTCGAGGCGATGCGTCCCCCGATCGCCGCGCCGATCGCGAGCCCGCCCAGGAACGCCGCCACCACGGCACTGGCCGCTGCCGTGGTGTGACCAATGTAAAGCGTCAGCCATCGCGTCCAGGTCACTTCGTAAACGAGCCCGGCCAGGCCCGAGCAGGTATAGGCGATCAGGAACAGCCACGAGGTCACGGTCACGAAAGTCTACTGGGCACTGCCCTTGCACTGCTAATCGCATGGCCGATTCGATACCCGTCTCACTGCAGCCTTTGAGTCAACGGATGGAAATGCTCGCCGCGCTGGAACCCAGCCCGTTCCCAGTGCTCAGCCTGTACCTGAGCCTCACGCCGAACCAGAACGGACGGGAGGAGTACGGGCAATTCGTCCGCAAGGTCTTCAATGAACGGGGCAAGGCGCTGCCGGAGGACTCGCCGGCACGCCAAAGCTTTGAAAAGGATGCCGGGCGGATTCGACAGTATCTCGAGACCGAGAAAGATCCGAAGTGGCACGGTGTGGCGATCTTTGCCTGCGCGGGTGCGGAACTCTTCGAGGCGATTCCACTGGACACGCCATTCGACGATCACTGGCTGTTCGTCGGGTCGGTGCCGCACCTGTATCCGCTGGCGAAGCTCGTCGACACGTATACACGCTACGCCGCGGTGTTGCTCGACACCAACAAGGCTCGCATCCTGGTCTTTGGCCTGGCCACGACGGAACGCGATGAGCAGATCGTCAACGACAAGACCCGTCGCACGTCAAAGGGTGGGTGGTCGCAGGCGCGCTACCAGCGGCGTGCCGACAACGTGCATATGCACCACATGAAAGAAGTCGTCGACGCGCTCGACAAAGTGGTGCGCGAAGACAACATCGACCAGATCGTCATCGCCGGTGAAGAAGTCGCGTTGCCGAAACTTCGCGAGCAACTGCCCGGCCACCTCGCCGAAAAGATCGTCGACACGGTCAAACTGCAGCGCCATGCGCCCGGCAGCAACATCCTCGAGACAACCTTCGCCGCCATCCGCGACAAGGATGCGGAAACCGATGTGGAAAAAGTCCAGGAGTTGTTGGACGAGTGGCAAGGCAGCGGTCTCGGGGTGGCCGGTCCCGAAGCCACGCTTCGCGCGTTCGAACTGGGCCAGGTTGAAGAGCTGATCATCACCGGATCCGTCGATTCACTCCGACCGGTGCAGAAACTGCCCGAGGCTTCCGCAGCCGACATGACGGCCGACACGTCGGACCCGAACGGCAATATCGATCAACAGCGGCTGAATCTCTCGGCCGAGTTAATCAAACGCGCGCAACAGACCGCGGCGCGCATTCGCTTCATCGAAGACCCCGGGCTTCTCGCCGACGTCGGCGGCGTCGGCGCCCTCCTGAGGTTCCGCATATGAGCAAGCACAACAAGGTCAATCCAGGGCTGTACACGCAGGCCGGCCGGCTCTCGCAAGACGACGCCGCGCGCGAGATGAAGAAGCAGCGCGAAGTCGGATCGCCGAAACAGACCGAGGGCGGACAGTTCGGCGAGCGAGTCAAGGCCCGCGTGACAGACAAAGACAATCAGCAAGACGACGACGCGGCCGAAGAAGACGAAACGATCGAGGACGAGGCCGCGGACCAAACCGAAGAATAGACGAGGGACTTGTCCGCCGAAGCGGTTCCCTCCAAGCAACGACCGCGAAGGCGGATAGAATGACCACCTCTCGCCCCGCCCGGTGGGGCAACAGCAATGAGGGTGGTCATGTTCAAAAAGTCAGTCTTACTTGTCGGTACTCTGCTGCTGGCCGGCAACGCGCTCGAAGCGCAACAGCCCGCGGCCCCGGCACAGCGCCCGGCCGCGCCGCAGTCCATCGACGATCGCACGTCGGGCATGAAGAAGATGGACGGCTACTTCCCGACCTACTGGGATGAGCGCACCGGCAGCCTGTTCCTCGAAATTCCGAAGCTCGATACCGAGTTCCTGTTCACGACCGGCTTGTCCGCGGGCCTTGGCTCGAACGACATCGGCCTGGATCGCGGCTCCGGCGGCGGTGGACGCATCGTCAAGTTCCAGCGCGTCGGCCCGCGCGTCTTGCTGGTGCAGAACAACCTGTCGTTCCGATCGAGCAGCCAGAACGTGCTCGAACGAAAGTCGGTTGAGGATTCGTTTGCCAAGTCGATCCTCTGGGGCTTTGCCATCGCCGGTGAATCGAACGGCCGCATCCTCGTCGATGCGACCGATTTCTACCTGCGCGATGTGACCAATGCCGCTCCGCGGCTGCGCCCCGGCAACTATCGCCTCGATCGCACGCGCAGCGCGTTCTACCTGCCGAACACGCGCAACTTCCCGAAGAACACCGAAGTCGACATGACCTTGACCTTTGTCAACGATCAGAGCGGCGGCGGTGGTGGTGGCGGCGGCGGCCCCGTGCAGGGTCCGGCCCCGATCGGCGCCGGCGGTGGTGGCGGCGGCGGCGGATTCGGCGGCGGCCTGTTCTCGGGCTCGGTGGCCAGCGTCACGCCCTCGCCTGAGGCCGTGACGATGCGGGAGCATGCGTCGTTCGTGGAGTTGCCGGACAGCAACTACCAGCCGCGCATCGACGATCCGCGCGCCGGCTACGGCGGCCTCAGCTTCGTCGACTACAGCGTGCCGATCGGCGAATCGATCCAGTTCCGCTACCTGCGTCGTCATCGTCTCCAGAAGAAGGATCCGGCGGCGGCGATCAGCGAACCGATCAAGCCGATTCAGTACTGGGTGGATTCCGGCGCGCCGGAAGACGTCAAGAAGGCGCTGCTCGAAGGCGCCAGCTGGTGGAACCAGGCGTTCGAAGCGGCCGGTTTCCGCAACGCGTTCAAGGTCGACGTGCTGCCCGCGGATGCCGACCCGATGGACATCCGCTACAACATGATCAACTGGGTCCACCGCTCGACGCGCGGCTGGAGCTCGGGTGGCTCGGTGTCCGATCCGCGCACCGGCGAAATCATCAAGGCCACGGTCACGCTCGGCTCGTTGCGCGATCGCCAGGACTACATGATCTTCGAAGGCCTGCTGTCGCCCTACGTGAAGGGCGATGAGAAGCCGGCGATCCTCTACGAGACCGCGCTGAAGCGCATTCGCCAGCTGGCCGCGCACGAAGTCGGCCACACGCTCGGCCTCGGCCACGAGTATTACGACAGCAGCAAGGGCTGGATCTCGGTGATGGATTATCCGCATCCGCTCGAGGTCTTGAAGGAAGACGGCACCATCGATCTCACCGATGCCTACCCGCAGCACATCGGCGAGTGGGACAAGGTCGCGATCAATTTCGGCTACCGGGAGTTCGCGCCGGGCACCAACCAGGACGCCGCGCTGGACAAGATCATCAGCGATGCGTGGGCCCAGGACCTGCGGTACTTCACCAACCAGGACACCGACATCCACCCGCGCGTCGAACAGTGGTCGAACGGCGTCGACCAGGGCATGGAGCTGACGCGGCTGATGAAGGTTCGTCGAGCGGCGCTGAACCGCCTCGGCACCAACACCATTCGCGCCGGCGTGCCGACGGTGATGATCGAAGAACCGCTGGTGCCGATTTACATGTATCACCGCTACGCGGTCGAGAGCACCTCGTCGATGATCGCCGGACAGGACTTCACCTATGCGATGCGCGGTGACAACACCACGCCGACGGTGTGGGTCGACGGCGAAATGCAGCGCAAGGCGATTGATGCGCTGTCGGCGACGCTGAAGCCGTCAGAGTTGACGATCCCGAAGAGGATTCTCGACCTGCTGCCGCCGCGTCCGCCAGGCTACGGCATGCATCGCGAACTGTTCCCGCGCACCACCGGTGAAGGCTTCGATCCGGTCAATCCCGCGTCGATCGCGGCCGAAGTGACCATCGGCTTCATCCTGCAGCCCGATCGCGCGGCCCGCATGGTGGCGCAGAGCGCCGTTGACCAGGCGCTGCCCGGTCTTGGCGAAGTCATCGATAAATTGATCAAGGCGACGTTCGATCAGCCGACCTCGGGCACCTATGAAGCGGAAGTCCGCCGCGCTGAAGAACGCGTGCTGGTCGATCGCGTCATGTGGCTCGCGCAGTCGGCGCCGAATGCGCAGGTGCGCGCCATCGCCAGCCTGAAACTCGACCGCATCCGGACCCGTTCAACGACGGGCACCGCTGCGGCGGGCTTCGGCGAATCAGAGCGCGCGCATCGTCAGTTGCTCGCCGCCGACATCAAGCGCTTCATGGAGCGGGGCATGGTGGATGCGATGGGCGGCAAGATCGTGCCGCCGTCAGCGGCGCCCCCGGGCGCGCCGATCGGCGATATTGGCCAGGACTGGCTGGCGCGTCCCGGCTTCGGCCGCATCCAGAGCGACTGGGACGACCTCTCGCCGGAGATGTGGCTGCACTACCTGCCGCCACAGTAGCAACGCAACGTTTGGAGAGCGACGGCTTTTAGCCGTCGCTGGCAGGGGTTGGCGACGGCTGAAGCCGTCGCCCTCCAAACACCCGGCTGAGGATTCGCATCCGCGCCGCTTCATCAAACAGCGAATACGCCACCGGGGTCACGATCAACGTGACCAGCAGCACCATCGTCTGTCCGCCGATCACCACCCACCCGATCGCGTGGTTCGTGGCGGAGCCCACGCCATTCGAGATCACCAGCGGCACCATGCCGGCGACGAACGCCAGCGTGGTCATCAGGATCGGACGCAGGCGATCGCGGCTCGCCTGGATCACGGCGTCGTGCGTGTTCATGCCCGAATCGCGCAACTGGTTGGCGTGATCGATCTGCAGGATCGAGTTCTTCTTCACGACGCCGAACAGCACCAGCAGGCCGAGTCCCGAGAAGATGTTCAGCGACTGCTGAAAGATGATGAGCGACAGCAACGCGAATGGCAGCGTCAGGGGGAGTGACAGCAGGATCGTCACCGGGTGCAGCCACGACTCGAACTGCGCCGCCAGGATCAGGTACATGAAGATGAACGACAGCGCGATGGCGGTGAGAAACGCCGTGGCCGTGCGGTTCAGTTCGCGCGAACGGCCGGCAAAGTCCGCCCGATACTCGGGTCCGAAATTCAGCTCGGCGGCCGCGGCGGCGATCTGCTGCTGCGCGGTGCCCTGCGAAGTGCCGGGCAGCATGTTGGCGGAGATCGTCACCTGCCGCTGCCGGCCCATGCGGCTGATCGTCGCCGGTGAGTCGCTGCGCTTGAACGACGCGATGTTGTCGAGGCTGACGATGCCCAGGCGGGGCGATGGTACCGGGATCCCGGCGACCGCCTCCGTTGAACTGCGATTCGCCTCTTCCGCGCGCAGGTGCACCTCGTACTGCTCGCCCGCATCGTTGAAGGTCGTCACCTGATCGCCGGCGACGAGCAGGCGAATCGCATCCGCCGCGTCCGCGATCGACACGCCGAGGTCGGCGGCCTTCGGCCGATCGAGCAGGACCGACATTTCAGGTTTGCCGGCGTTGAGGGACGTGTCCACGTCAACCAGCCCGGGGATCGCGAGCGCCTTCTCGCGCAGCTGCTCGCTGTAGGTCTGCAGCTGCTTCAGGTCGGGGCCCTGCACCATGTATTGAATGCCGCCGCCGCCACCGCCAGGCCCGCCGCCCTGCTGCACCGCCGTTCGGATACCAAGCTTCATGAAGGGCGGCAGGATCTCGGATCGGATCTGCGACATCACCGCGAATTGATCGCGCTTGCGCTCTTCGATCGGATGCAGGCGCACCAGCATGCTTGCGGTATTCAGCGTGCCGGCCGCATCGCCGGCCACCGTCACCAGGGTGAAGTCCACTTCCGGAATCTGCCGCACTGCCGCACTCACGCGATTCGCCAGCACTTCCATCGAGGCCAGGCTGGTGCCCTCGGGGGCGCGCATCGTCACGTCGAACTGCGACTGATCGTCCTCGGGCGTGAAGTTGACGGCGGTGAAGCGAAACAGCGGAATGCTCGACAGCAACACCAGCAAGGCGCCAACCATGACGACACCGCGACGCGCCATCGCCCAGTCGAGCATCCGCGTGTAGCCGCGATCCAGCGGATCGAACAGACGGTTATGTTTCGAATCCTTCGGATCGCCCTTGCGATGCGGCTTCAGCCAGTGGGCGGACATCATGGGCGTCAGCGTGAAGCTGACGAACAGCGACACCAGCACCGCGAACGCCATGGTCAGGCCGAAACTCTGCATGAAGCGGCCGACCATGCCGCTCATGAAGCCGACCGGCGCGAAGATCGCCACCAGCGACAGCGTCGTCGCCATCACGGCGAGGCCGATTTCTTTCGTCGCTTCGACAGCCGCCTCCATCGGCGACATGTCTTTCTCTTCGATGAACCTGAAGATGTTCTCGAGCACCACGATCGCGTCGTCGATGACAATGCCAACCGACAGCGTGAGCGCCAGCATCGTCAGCATGTTGAGCGTGAAGCCCATGTACCAGACGAGCGCGAAGGTGGCGACGATCGAGGTTGGGATCGAGATCGCCGCGATGATCGTCGAGCGGAAGTTGCCGAGGAAGAGGAACACGACGATCGCGGCGAGGATCGATCCGACGATCAAGTGTTCCTGCACGCTGGCGATGGACGCTTCGATGAACTGCGCTTCGTCACGAACGATGCGCAGCTGATAACCGGGGGGCAGGATCGCCTGCAGCTCGGCGAGGCGCTGCTTGACGTTGTTCGCCACTTCCACGGTGTTGGTGCCTGACTGCTTGCGGATCTGCAGCAGCACGGTCGGCTCGCCGTTGACGCTCGCCTGCGTGCGCGGTTCGGCCATGCCGTCTTCGACGCGCGCCACATCGCGCAGTCGAATCGGATGGCCGGCGACTTCCCGCAACACCACGTCGCCAAACGCATCGATGGTCTCGAGGCGTCCGCGCGTGCGGAGCGTCACCGATTCGGCGCCCTGGTCCATGCGGCCGCCGGGAATGTCGGCGTTCTGCGATTGCAGGGCGCGGGCCACGTCGTTCACCGCCAGCCGCTGCGCGCGCAACAGGCCGGTGTCGAGCCAGATGTTCAACTGGCGGCTGCGGCCGCCAATCACCACCACCTGGCCGACGCCGTCGGAGCTCTCGAGACGGCGGCGCAGGATCTTGTCGGCGAATTCGGTGATGTCGCGAATCGGCTTGTCGGCCGTCACCGCCACGGTGATCACGGGAGCCGCGGTGAAATCCAGCTTCTCGACCGTCGGCTGCAACACCGTTCGCGGCAACTGCGGGATCACGCGATTGATGCGATCGCGCACTTCCTGCGCGGCAATGTCGGCGTTCTTCTCGAGCTTGAACGACACGACCACCTGCGAAATGCCTTCGGACGAATTTGACGTCAGCGTGTCGATGCCGCTGATGGTGTTGACCGACTCCTCGATCTTGTCGGTGACCTCGGTTTCAATCTGCTCTGGCGCGGCGCCGGGCAATCGGGTCGTCACCGAGATGGTGGGAATGTCGACGTTCGGGAAGCGATCGACGCCGAGACGGCCAAACGCGAAGATGCCGACGACGCTCAGCGAGAGCACCAGCACCCAGGCGAAGACCGGCCGGCGGACGCAGAGTGATGCAAGCCACTGCATGACTTACCTCGTGACGACGCGAACGCCGTCCACCAGCCGCTCGACGCCGCTCGCCGCCACCTTTTCACCCGCCTTCAGTCCGCTGGTGATTTCAATGCGATCACCGATCGCCTGGCCCGTGGTGACAATGCGTTCTTCAACGCGATCGCCGGTGACCACGAAGACGCGCGCGGTTCCGGAAATGGTGCGGACCGCAGCGGATGGAACCAGCACACCTGGAATCAACTTCGCCTGCTCGATTTGCGCCGTGGCAAAGAGGCCGGGCTTCAGCCGGTCGTTGCCGTTTGGGACGACCGCTTCAATGGTCATCGCGCGGGTGTCGGCCGCGACTGACGGCGACACGTAGCGCACCTGGCCGGTGAATGTTTCACCCGGATACGCATCCACTTCGAAGGTCACCGCTCGCCCGGTCGCCACCGCCGCCACGTATTGTTCGGGCACGGTGAGCTCGACGCGTAATGGATCGACGCGCATCACCGAGGCCACCTTGGTTCCTCGAGTGACGTAGTCGCCGATCGAGACGAAGCGTTCGGCGACCACGCCGGCGAACGGCGATCGCACGGTCGTGTCGGCGAGCGCCTTTTGCGCCACCGTCACGCGGGCGCGGGCCGCCAGCAACGCCTGATACTGCTGCGCCGCGCCGTTCTTCGCGACGTCGTACTGGCGCTCGGAGGACTCCATCTGCGCCTGCTTGGCGTCGTACTCCGCCTGCGACAGCAACTGGCGCTGATGCAACATCTGCGCGCGTTCGAATTCCGTCTTCACGAGCTGCCGGGTCGCGCGGGCGTTCGCCACTTCGGGCACCCGCTCCACGTCGAACGCCTGGCCGGCGGTGACACCGAGGCGCGCCTCGATCTGGGCGGCGTTGGCGATGGCTTCCGCCGCTTGCGCTTCACCCTCGGTGGCCGCGATGCGAATCAATTCGGCGTTGGCGCCGACATGACTGCCGCGTTCCACCGGCGTCGCCACCACCCGGCCGGCGATTTCGGCGGCGACCTGCGCATCCTCCTGCGCGGTCAGCGTGCCGGTCACGCGAATGAATCGCTTGATCGGCTGTTCGACGGCGGCGATGGTCGTGACGTTGACGGCGACGGCGTCAGCCGTGACGCCCTTGGCGCCGGCGCCGGTGTCGGAACAACCGGCGGCAAGAACGGTGACGATCAGGACGATGGCGGCGCGAAACAACGGGGACACTCCTTGAAAGCTCATGACGATTGCCGCCGCGTGGTGACGCGTCGAGTGGCTGTGGTGGCGCGGGCGCGGACCCGGCGGTTCGCAGTGATGCGCGGCGACACCGGCGCCCCGGCGCCGAGCATGAACTGCTCGACGTGCTGGCGGGCGAACGCGCGCGGATTGCGGATCATCGGCAGGTCGGAGCCCGCCGCATGCAGTTGCCGCCACAACAACATCGGTCCGGCAAAGGTCATCATCAGCAGGTGCGGATCGGCCTTGCGCAGCCACCCTTCCGCGATCAACCGGCGCATCAACACCTGCATGCGCTCGCGGCCGCTGCCGAATCGCTCGTGCAGGTTGAAGCGCCCGCCTCTCGCCAGCCGGATGCCGTCGGACATCAACAAGCGAAACAAGCGCTGCTCGCGCAAGTCGAGGAAGCCTTCGAGGCTGGCGATGGCGTAGCGCTCGAGCAGCGCCCGGCCGTCGGCAATCGGGGTCTCCTCGGCCAGCGCCGACATGCGCTCGGTCTTGGTGTGCTCGTGGGCCAGGATCAGCGCGTCGAACAGCGCGTCCTTGCTCTTGAAGTAGTTGTAGAGGGCGCTCTCGCGCACCCCGACGGCGGTGGCCACGTCGCGGAGACTGGTCCCGAAAAAGCCCTTGTCGGCAAACAGCTCCAGCGCGGCGTCGAGGATGGCCTGGCGGGTCCGCTGCCCGTCGGCGTTCTTGGGTCGTGCCATAAAAATTAATGGTCGTTCATTTAATTACGACGTGTCAACTGCCGGGGTGCCGGGGCTGCCGGCATTACGTATAATTGCGTAATGGTTACGCCTGTTAACGTAATGCCCGGCGACAACCCGTTCGTCTACGGCGAGATCGTCACCGCGGCGGCGTTCGCCGATCGCGAGGGTGAGCGCGAGCGCCTCGCCCGGGACCTCGCCTCCGGGCAGAAGGTGTTCCTGATCTCGCCGCGCCGCTACGGCAAGTCGTCGCTGGTGCGCGACGTGATGCGGACCCTGGCGCGCCGGAAGATCCTGACCATCGAGGTCACCGTCGCCTCCTCAAGTTCGTACGTCGGGTTCCTGGAGTCGTACGCCCAGGCGCTCGTCGCCGCCGATACCCCGACCGGGCGGCTGCGCCGCTGGGCGTCGGATCTGCTCGGCGCGATCCATCCCGAGCTGCGCTTCGACGCCGACCCCAACGGGCGGACCAAGTTCACGGTCGGCTTCCCCGCCGTCCGGTCGGCGCGCGATACCGCGCGGCTCGCCGCCGAGGTGTTCGGGCTGCCGGCGAAGATCGCCGCGGCGCGACAGCAGCGCCTCGCCATTGCCCTCGACGAGTTCCAGGCGATCACCGCCTTCGACAGCGGCACCGTCGAGAACGCGCTGCGCGCGGCGGTGCAGGATCAGCGGCAGGTCGGTTACGTGTTTTCCGGGTCCGAGCCGTCGTTGATGGAACGCATGCTCGGACCGCGGCGGCCCTTCTACAAGGCGGGGCCGGTGATGCGCCTCGAGAAGATCGACCCGGCGGTGTTCGCGCAGTTCATCGATCACCGGTTCCGCCGCAGCGGCATCAAGCCGGAGCCCGACCTGGGCGAGGCGATCGTCGATCTCGCCGCCAATGTCCCCTACGACGTGCAACGACTCGCCCACGAGACGTGGGACGACGTGCGGGAGGGCGGCAAGAAGACCGCCGGGCTCGATGACCTCCATGCGACATTGATTCGTTTGCTCGGCGAACAGAACACCGTGTTCGAGGAATCGTGGCAACGATTGACACTGCCGCAACGGGCGGTGCTGCGCGCACTGGTGATCGAAGAGGGCCGCGAGCTGATGTCCGCGGACGTGCGGACCCGGCACCGCCTGCCCGGCACGTCGACGATCCAGGCGGCCCTCGCGGCGCTGCGGCGCCAGGACATCATCACCAAGGACGGCACCCGCTACGTCACGGTTGATTCGCTATACCGCGAGTGGGTGGCGAGAAAGACGTTTTGACATACCATCACCACGGTCAGGCCCTCGGCGATCAAGTCGCCAGGGGCCGCGGCTGTGGATTGAAGGGAGGCTGAATGGCGGAAGAACGGCGGAAGGCAGCGTGGATCGGCGGATCGATCCTCGTCAAAGGCGACGTGGTCTCGACCGAAGACCTGGTGATCGACGGCCAGGTGCAGGGCACGATCGAGCTGGGCGATCACAGTCTCACCATCGGAGCCGGTGCCTCGGTGGTCGCTGATCTGGCGGCCAAGGCCGTGACCATCAGCGGCACGGTCAAGGGCAACGTGATGGGCTCGGCGAAAGTCGAACTGAAAGCGAGCGCCAAGGTCGAAGGCGACATCAGCGCGCCGAAGTTCGTGATGGAAGAGGGCGCGACGCTGGCGGGTAAGGTGGATACAGGCGCAAAGAAAAGGTCTTAGAGTCCTAGGGTCTTAGAGTCTTAAGGCCCTAAGTCCGCCCTAAGACCCTAAGACTCTAAGTCCCTAAGACCCTAAGACCCTAAGACCCTAAGACCCTAAGACTTTACTTCTGCTCCGCGAGCATCTTCTTCATCTGCGCGACCGTATCGCGGACACCGATCATCTGGATGTCCTTGCCGATCTCTTTCGTCGCCTCATGCGGCGAATTCGACAAGCCGAAATTGTTGACGCGCGGCGCACTCGGATCGGCGGCCGGACGTCCGCCGCCGCCACCCCCACCGCGCTGCGGGGCCGGAGGATTCTCGCCCCGCGCAATCGCCGCTTCGCGCGCCAGGCGCGCATCGCGCGCCGCCTTCCACTGCTCGGGCGTTTGGCCGACCGGATCGAACGTCACCGTCTTGTAGTTCGGACGGACGTAGACGCCGGGCGCCGGCTCGAGAAACAGCATCTTCGCGGTTTCCATCATCGCGCCGTGTCCGCCGATCGGCAGCTTGTGCTCATAGAAGTACAGCTGCACATCGTCCTGGTACTTCGAATAGAAATCCGGGACGTAGTAGACGTGCACGCCGCGTGAGGCGTACTTGGCATTCATTTCTTCGGCGGCTTCCTTCATCGACTGCTGTCCGCCGCCGTGATCGCCCATCACGAAGATGTTCTTGAAGCCGTTCCACACCTGGCTCTCGATCTCGGCGAGCTTGAGGCCCTTGAAGATCTCCTTCGACACCGTGATGCCGCCGGGAAAGGTGCTGCCGTCGCTGACGCCGGTGGCGCCGACGTCGATCGGCATCACGGGTGCGACCAGCGTGTGGCCGATCTCCTTGGCCACGTCAATCGCGGTGCGCTGCGACATGATCGTGTGGCCCGCGAGGATGTTCTGCGGGCCGCGCGCCTCGGTGCCGCCGTTGGCGATGATGACGTTGATGAATCCGGCCTTCTGTTTGTCAACCAGCTCGCTCGACGTCAGCAACTCCATCTCGACGAGCTCTGACGGCGGCTTGCCAATCTGTTCCGCCTTCACCGGCGTGATGCCGGACATGGCGAACGGCGCGGCCAACACCAGGCCGGCCATCAATACGGTCAATCTCTTCATAAGTCCCCCTGCCCGCGCGAATGACCGCGAGCGGAGGCATTCTACTTCGCCGCGCCGGGGTGATTCGGATTGTCTTTAATCGTCACGCCGCGGCGGCGTGACGCCTCAGACGATAGAGAGGGTGGCTTTGAGGCCGAGAAACTCGCCGTAACAATCGCACGCATTGCGAACCGCCCGCGTCTGCGCCGGTGTCAGGCGCTTGTACGGAGCCACTTCCACCAGGACCGAATTGGCGCTGAGCGTTCGCGACCAGCTCCCCGAGAGGCAACCGTCGAGCACGAGGTGATTCGCGAACGCGCCGTTGCTGCGCGCGATGATGTTGGCGGCGCGAGTGGCGTCGACAAACGGGGCGCGATCCTTATAGGCGATCAGGTACTCGTCGTAATTCGGCAACAGCAAGGCGCCGGCGGCCTTGAAAGGCGTGGCGTTACTGTCCTTCGCGGTCCAGTGCGCCACGCCGCCGATCGAGGCAGACTCGAGCGCGTCCGCGGATGCCGCCGCGCGTTGTGCGTCCTTGATCGTCAGGCCGGACCACCACGCAAAATCGCGCGCGGTCGCGGGACCATGACTGGTGAAGTAGCGGCGCGCCAGCTCGGCGAGCGCCTCGTCCCGCTCGAGCGGCGTGTTGGTCGCCGGCACACGCTCGTCGAGCAACGCGTAGGTGAACTGCTTGCCGCGGCGCTCGCCGCTGCAGATCACGCCGTCGAGCTCGGCGTGCATCATCAGGTACGCGAGCTTCAATCCATCCGCCGCAATGTTGGCGCGCTTCAACTGCACCGCCATCTCGGCGCGCGTCAGCATCTTGCCGCCTTCGAGCGCGCGGTGGATGGTGTGGGTGCTCTTCGCGAACAACTTCGCGTCGAGGTCGGATTGCCGGTAGTAGTAATCGTTCACGGCATGGATGCGGGGCGCGCTGAGCGCCAGCAACCAGCGAATGTCCTTGGGCGTGACGAAATGCCACGTCGGTCGCAGCACGTGCGTGCGCAGGATCAGGCCGTCGTTGAATGCCTGCTCGACGTCGCCGTCCTGGCAGCCAGGCGCGCGCGATGCCACTGCCCATTTGGCGGCGAAGAAATCCTGCGCCTGCATCGCGCACAGCCACGACACCACCTGCTCGGCCTTGCGGCAAGTCGAGTCGACCAGCAATTGGTTGCGAAGCCGCTTGGTGAGGAGTTCGGTTGGGGAGGCTGCCATCGAATCAGCGTCAGCGAAGCCGGGCGCCCGGGCGGGCGCCGGCTTCGGTGACGAACGTTATCAGTAACCCAGGGGAACTGCGCTGTCAAAGCGCACACGGAGCACGGTGCCCTCCGGGAGATGGACGTCCTTGCCTTCTGTCGCTGCGATCACGCCGCCGCCGCCGATCAGGATGCCGGCGACCGCGCCTTTCACGCCGCCGAGAATGCCGCCGATGATCGCGCCGACCGCGGAGCCCGCGCCGATGCGGCCGGCTTCGTCCTTGATGCCGCCGCTCTCGAGCGCCTGCGTCACGTAGGCCTTGGTGTCGCGGGTGCGGCCGTTGATCTCAATGCGATTGAACTCCACGGTCATGCTGCCCTTGCGATCGGTGCGGCTGGCGCGATTCACCGACGTCACCCATCCGGTCATCTTCGAGCCGGCGGGCACGATCAGGTTGTTGCCGCTGTAAAGATCGATCAGCGTCGTCGCTTCGACGCGGTCCTCGACTTTCGCGGTGTCCGAGGTCAGCGGCGTGACGAGACGCACGTCGACTTCCGTGCCGCTCGGAATTTCGAGCATTCCACGGTTCGACCCGATGCGGTCGTTGCGGTTGCCGGACTGATCGATCCGGTTGCCGTTCTGATCAACGCGGTTGCCATACTGATCAATACGGTTGCCATACTGATCGGTGCGGTTGCCATACTGGTCAGTGCGGTTGCCGTACTGGTCAGTGCGGTCGCGCTGGTCATTGCGATCACGGTAGCCGCCGTTGGACGAGGTGCGGCCGCTGCCGATGCGGGTCATGTAGCGATCGATGCGATCGCTCAGCCGCTGGCGATCGGTGCGCGTCACGGTCTGGCCGAGGCGCGCCTTGACGCGCAAATAGCCCAGTTCGTCGCGAATGTCGGTCATCTCCTGCCGGTCGGCAGACGACTGGTTCCGGTCGTACGCGGCCTGCGCGTCGTCCACTCGCCGTTCGAGCGTGGCCATGTCGATGGCCACCTGCGCAAACGCCACATTCGCTGAAAGCACCAGCACGCCTAACATCAATCCGAATTTCATCGTTCACCCCCAAGCGCAAAAACGGTGCGCCCGCCAATGGAAGAGCAAGTGTCATGCCGCGGTAAACGGGCGCAAAATGCTGATGAGTCGCCGATCAACCTCGTCCGTCTACCGATTCTGGGGAGCCGATGGGCCACAGAGGACAATTGGCGACGGCGCGGTTCTTGAAATGGAAAGTAGTCGAGGATTAGAGACATGAAACTGTTGAGCCGCCTGGTATTGGTCCTGACGCTGACCGCGACGTCGGTCGCCGCGCAGACCAGGATCACGCCACCCAAGAACAAATACACGCCACAGCAGGACGTGCAGATCGGCCGCGACGCCGCACAGGAAGTGCGGCAGCACTATCCGATCATCACCGATGACAATGTCGAGTCGTACCTCGACCGCCTCGGCCGGCGATTGGTCGAGGCCTCGCCGCGCGAGTTGAACAACCCGGCGTTCCAATACTCGTTCACACCAGTCAACCTGAAAGACATCAACGCGTTTGCGCTGCCCGGCGGACCGATGTTCGTCAATCGAGGCATGATCGAAGCGGCCGCCACCGAAGGTGAGGTCGCGGGCGTCATGGCGCATGAGCTCGCGCACGTCTTGTTGCGCCATGGCACGGCCAACGCGACCAAGGCGCAAGGCTTCCAGATCGGCGCGATTGCCGGCGCGATCGCCGGCGCGGTGATTGGCGGCAATCTCGGTCAGATCGTCTCGCAAGGGTCGCAGTTCGGGCTCGGCACCTGGTTGATGAAATACAGCCGCGCCTACGAGCGCGACGCCGACATCGTCGGCGCGCAGATCATGGCGCGCGCCGGATACGACCCGCGCGACCTCGCGCACATGTTCGAGACCATTCAGAAGCAGGGCGGCAACGGCGGCCCGGAGTTCCTGAGCGATCACCCGAATCCCGGCAACCGCACCCAGTACATCAACGCCGAAGCGGCGCAACTGCGTATCGGGCCGCGTCCGAGTGAGCAGGGATTCCAGCAGGCGCGAGCGCGTCTCGGATCGCTGGGTCCGGCCCGCACGATGGCCGACCTCGAACGCAGTGGCGGCGCCGGCAACTCCGACGGGCATTCGGGTGGATCGGTCGGGCGCATCGGCGATTCCGTCCCGCCGCCTTCGCGCCAATATCGAACGGTGCAGGGGGGTCAGCTGTTCACGGTGAGCGTGCCGACGAACTGGCAGGCGGTCGCGTCGAACAACTCCGTTAAGTACGTGCCGCAGAACGCGTATGGTGACTACAACGGCCAGTCGACGCTGACGCACGGCGTCGAGCTCGGTGTGACACGCGCCGCCGCACGCGATCTCCGATCGGCCACCGACGCGTTGATCGACGGCTTCGTGCAGAGCAACGCGGGCATGCGCGTCGCGGGACAACAGGAACAGTTCCGACTGTCCGGCCGCAACGCGATTATCACGCCGCTTGAAGGCCGCTCGGCGCTCGGCGGTACTGAGCGTGTGGACGTGCACACGACGCTGCTCGCGAATGGCGACTTGTTTTATGTGCTGACGGTCGCCCCCGAACGCGAGCTCAATTCGTATGGGCAGGCGTTCGATCGTGTGGTGAGTTCGGTACGTATCAACGATCGGTAGGTCTTAAGGTCTTAAGGTCTTAGGGTCTTAGGGTCTTAGGGTCTTAGACCTCCCTTAAGACCCTAGGACCTAGGACTCTAAGACCATCCGCGCGGCCTAATTGTTCGAGGCCGCGCTCACGGTCGTCAGCGACAGAATATCCGCTCTCGCTTCACCCTTCGCCTTCAGCGCTTCGGTCTTCGCGTCGATGTCGGGCTTCGACGCCAGGATCGCCTCTTCCAGCGACTGACCTTCCGTCAGCACGCGATGCTTCAACAGGATGAACGGCACCTGCGTGTTGCGCGCGGCGTGAGCGAGCGTGGCGAACTGCTCGGCGCTCGTGAAGCCCTCAATCGCGATCGGCAGCTTGGTGCCGCGCGCCATCACCGGCCGCATGCGCTCGTGCAGTTCCGGCGCCGACATCGGGATCGTCATCACGAGTTTGGGCGCCGTCGCAGGCTCAACGGCGGCGGGCGCAGCGCTGGCAACCCGCGCCGACGCCCTCACGCGCTTCGCCTTCGCCGGCAGCACCGGCGCCGCAGTGTCTTCAACGGCTGGCGTGGTCACGGCCGGCGTCGAGTTGGCGGCTACGTCGCCGCTCATCGAAGTCATCTCCCCGCCGATCCAGGCACCGAGCACGAGCCCGCCGACCAGCCCCAGGACTGCGGCCGAGGTTTTTCCGGTTTTCATCTCTCCACCTCCAGGATTCGATGTCATGGTCGGTGAGACTCCAAGATTCGTACCCGCTGTTTTGGAGGGATTTCGCTGGTTTTCGCCGGTTGATCTCCGGACTTTTTACACGATCCGCGGATAACATTCCGGCCGGAGAGTTGAAGCTCATGAACATCACGCGTCTGCTTGCCGCCATCGCTCTCGTTTACGGCGGCGCCGTTGGACTCTCAGCGCAACAACCGCCTCGGCCGGTGCCGACCTCGGCATGGGCGCAGAAGCCGATTAAGACGCCGATCTACAAGGCTGGATTGAAGCCGTGGATCAAGCTCGCCGATCTGAAGGCGAAACACAAAGGCCAGCCGAACTGGCACGAGGTGGTCGTCGACGACGGGCGGTTGATGGCGGAGTATTTCGGCGCTGCGCCCGGGAGTACAGTGTCGCGGCGTTTTCATCCCGACACGCGCGAATGGTTCGCGGTGGTTGAAGGCGAGGTGCGTGTCGACATCGAGGGACAGGAACCGTTCACGGCCACGCGAGGGTCGTTGGTGAACATTCCGCGGCAGACGTTCTACTCGGTCGAGACGATCGGGACCGCGCCGAGCCTGCGGTTCACGTTGAACGTCTCAGGCGCGAAGACGGTGTATCCGAAGGACACCGAACCGCCCGCGCCCGTTGCGGGAACCGCGTGGACGGAAGTCCGCATCAATCGAACGCCCGGGCGCTACGACGAATTCAATTCACCGCACCTGAACATCCACGCCGCCGCCGCGAAGGATGAGAAATATTCAGGCGGACGATTCGTGCGCGACGACAAGTCCGAGATGCTGGTGATCTACGGCCACGAGAAGAACATGCCGCCGCTCGATCCCAACGACAAGGGGCACTTCCACGCCGAAAGCGCGGAGATGTGGCTCGTGTTCTCGGGGCAGATTCGCTATTCGTTTGAAGGCCAGCAGCCTTTCATCGCCAGCGAAGGCGATGTCGTGTATGTGCCGTCGAACACCTGGCACGCCACCCGATTCATCGGCGACAACGCGTGCCGCCTGTCGATCACCGAATACGTCGGCAACGCCCTGCTCCTACCTCCGCAATAACTGCCGAATGTAACCGGGTCTGACCCCTTAACATGGCGTTTTGCTGAACTTTCTGCCGACCTCAGAAATCAAGGTTCGCAGTAATTCGCGTACCGTCGGCAGAAAATGCGTCCACTAAGAGCTTGATGCGGCGCTTCGCTTCATCCAGGTCGTGATTGCCGAGCGTGATGTTGAGCAGGTCGACATACCACGGCAGCTTGATGTCGTCCTGCAAGTAAGTCGCGACAATCTCGCGCGCGATCGGCAGGGTCGTCGTCTTCGAATTCTCGTGGACGTCGCGGTTACCCGCCTTCAGCAGCTTGTCGTATTCCTCGGCGAGCAGGCGATCGCAGAGCGCGCGTGAGAACGTATCGCCTTCCTTGACCCCGGTTTCGGGATCCGCCGCCGTCAGTCTGGCGCCTTTGTGCAGCCATTCCCAGAGAATGCTCAGCCGAATCTCGCCGGTGGCCATGTCTTCCATCAGGTACAGCACATCGTCATTGCCGAAGAAATCCGCCGGCTTGAGCGCCGCCGCCTGCAGGCCCTGGCCAAACGCGTTGCCGTACTGGATGGCGACACTCATCAAATCGCGCGCCCCACGCACGGTCCGCGGCGCCGGTTCGAGCTGCGTGAGGTCGGCCGCGTCCCGGTCGGTGTAAGTAAGGGGCGGAAACAGGCGGCCCGTTTGATTTGGTTGACCGGCCTTTTCCCACACCGGCCGGACGATGTGGACCATCTTCCAGTGGGCGACCCATTTCCCGCTGGCGCCTTCGCGTTGCTCGCGTTCGGCGCCGCCGGTGGCGCGCTTCATGCCCGCGGTGACGCCGGCTTCCGATCCCACCGGAATGTTCGGCTCCATGCCGCCCTGCCAAAGCGCGAAGCGGCCATTCTGATCCGGGGTATTCACGGCGCGGCGCACGCGATCCTCATACGTGCGCATGTAGCCGTAAGTCATCGTGATGGCATCGATGTTCGGGTTGACGAAGTCACGATCCCACGCCACCGCATCCGAGACGCTGTTGATGTAATCCCACCGGCCGGTGTTGAAACCGACGAAATGCAGACCGAGCGCCGCCCGGATCTCCATCAACTGGTAGCAGGCCTCCACTTGCTCGACCAGCACGTAGGCCTTGATCGATCCAGCCGGGATGCCGAGGTGTTGCTCGAGCGCAGTCAGCAGATCGCTCCACAGCGCGGCTTCCTCGGCCGTCTGGATCTTCGGCAGATACAGCACCAGCGACGCGCCAGAATCGATCAGGCGGCGGTGGTTGTTGACGATGTAGAGGGCCGCGTCGACGATCGATGCGGAAAAGCCCGATCCATCGGCGTGACGGACATGGCGATCGTCGAGATGCAAGCCGCGGGCGCGGAAGATCTTCGTCGTGAACGACAGCTGTGCCTTCCAGTCCGCAATGACGTCGCGGCCGAAGAAGCCTTGCGCCCATCTGTTCATCTCGCCGGCGACTTGTTCGGCCACCGCGAGGAATCGCGGATCCTGGTGAATCGCCAGCGTCAGGTTGCGCTGGTTGTCGAGCGACATCGTCGACACCTGCCCGAGCGCGTCTTCACCGTCGAACATCCAGCCATCCGCGCCGCTCAAGAGCGCGTAGGCGACGTTGCGAAGGCCGACGTCAATCGTGACGCCGGGCCGGGCCGCGGGGCCCGTGCCCTGAATCCATTGGCGCTGGAGGTCGTGCGGGATCTCGCTGCCGGCGAATCGACCCGCGCGCGCATCACGCACGGTGATCGACGTGCCGCCGATGATGGTATCCGGATTCAGGAAGCCGATTCGCTCCTTCCGGGCCGCTCGGTCGGCGCGCCGCTTGATGCGGGCTCGCATGAGCGTCTTCCGCCTGGTGTCAAACGGGGCAAGCACCTCGAGCGCACGCAGGGCGCCGTCGGTGAACACATCGGGGTAGTCGGCCTTGACGGTCTTTCGGAACTCCAGCGGCATAACGGCTATCTTAACGGCGCTCCACTAGATCTATACTGCGCGGATGTTTCGCACCCTCCTTGGCGCCGCCGCAATCGCGTTGTTCCTGACGTCCTCCGTTCATGCGCAAGCCATCGGCGGGCCCGAAAAGGGCCGAGCCGTGGCGGGCGATCCGGGCATTTCATCGATGGTGGTGATGGACCGGCCCGACTTTCGCGTGTTACGCGACTGGGCCGGGGCCGGCGCGGTGCGCCGCATGCACAACCACGCGGATGCCACGTATCACGTGTTCACGCTCTTGACCGGCCAGTTGATGCTGACGGTCGAAGGACAGGAGCCTGTCGAGGTGAAGGCCGGCGACGTGCTGGAGCTCAAGGGCGGCGTGATGCACACGTTCAAGAACACCGGAACGGTGACGGCCACGATCGTCGAAGTGTTCGGAAAAGCCGCAGCGCGCTAGCGCGAAGGCGGACCCAGGAACTCGATCAGATTTCCGCGAACGCCGGTTCGCGCCCAGACCTTCTCGTAAACCGGCTCGAACGTCGCCCGGCTGATGACGCGCATCGCCACATCGTTGGCGAGACGCTCGGTCTGCAGGTATGGATGGTGGGTGTAGATCCAGACGTGACCGAGCTCGTGCGCGATGGCCGCTTCGGTTTCCTGCTGAGTGAGCTCGTGAATGAAGTCACGATCGGCGGTGATCACGAACGGGCCGGTGCGGCCCGCGAGCGTTTCCACCGACATCACCAGCGGATTGTGATCGACGAGTTCGACTTCTACTGATTCGCCGATCGACAGTCGATTCCTCAGCTCGTTGATGACGTCCTGGAGCACGGCCACCTCGGATCGCTCCGCTGGCGGAGCTGCGTCCAATCGCAGAGGTAACAACGACAGCAGTAACACGACCCCAAGGTGATTCATGGGCGACGCAATCCGTTTCTGTTGAGAGGAGCGCACAGTCTAGCAAAGGAATTTGCGTGCGAACGTAATTGTTCATTTACAAACCGGCTGACACGGTTCTTGCACCGTCATTTTCTTTGGAGGGTTGTATGAACTTGATTCACACGTGTATGGCCTTGAGCCTCACCGGCGCGCTCTCGTCGGTTTCCCTGTCGGCGCAGCAGCCGGCACAACCACCACCCCAACACGAGCGAGCCAGGACGCCCGAGCCGGTCACGGGAGAGATCCTTTCGGTCGACACCAACGCCAGGACGATCGTCGTCAAGACGACGACCGACAGCGAGATGAAGTTTACGTATTCAGATGAAACGGAAATTGTCGGCGGCGAGAAGGGCCCGGCCGGCCTTGCGACCAGCACGGGCACCCTGGTAACGGTGACCTACGACGTTCACGGCACCGCGAACGTCGCGATCAAGATCGAGATAAAACCTAAATCAGCAATCTAAAATCATCAATCTGCATTCGGCCTATTGCTGCCAGTCCTTGTCGATCGGCTTGGCGGGATCCGCCGTGATCTTGATGTCGGCGCAGTGGTGATAGGTGTAGTCGCCGTCCTTGTTCAGGCCGTGCGCCTCCATGAACTGCACGACCTGCAAAGTGCACTTCTCGCAGTTGATGTTCGGCAGCGTGACATCCGTCTCGGCCGGGGGCAGCAAAGAACCGGCGGCGGGACGGTTGTCGCGATGCGAAAACAGGCCATCGGCCAGCACCGGCTTCTGCGGATTGCTCTGGATCGCCGCTGACACCGAGAAGGGTCCCTTCTCTGTCTGACGAGTGATGGCGACGGGATCCGGCGGCAGTTCATCGAGCGACTTCACCGCGAGGGCCACGCGATAGAAACCGGGATGGTAGATCGTCTCCTGCAGCTTGATGTGCAGCTTCGATCCGCCCACGGCCTGGCTGACGATGCCGCTCATCGCCGGGGTGACGCCGGTGGCGCCGCCGCACGGCCCGGCCTTCTGCGGATCACCGCGCTGATCTTCAACAATCCTCGGCGCCGGCTCGAGCAACTTGAAATGGCCATCGGTGGCAAACACCGGCGCCGTTGCCAACATCAGTAACGCGACGAACGACAAACGCATCAATTTCATGAAAGCTTCTCCCAGGCTCCGCCGTCGCGCAACGCTGCGGCGGGACGAGGCAGCATTATGGTCGGTTTCTCAGGCCGTTGGAAGGTGCAGGGTCGCGCGCAGGCCGCGTTGCGGCGAGGCGCCGAGGGCAATCGAGCCGCCGTATAACTCGACCAAGTCCGCAACGATGGCGAGCCCGAGTCCCGATCCGGGCGCGGCTTCATCCGCTCGCACGCCCCGCTGCAGGACGGTTTCTCTCAGCTCCGCGGCGAGTCCGGGCCCGTCGTCGTCAACCGTGATCACCACCCGGCCGTCTACTACCGACGATCGGATTTCCACGCGCGACCGGGCCCACTGGCAGGCATTGTCAATCAGGTTGCCGAGCATCTCGTCGAGATCCTCGCGCTGAGCCCGGACGAAGTGCTCGTGCGAGACGTGCACCTCGATCGTCACCTGGTGATCCGCATGAATCGTCGTCATGGTCCGCGCCAGGCCATCAGCGGATGTGAGCAGATGACTGCGCGCGGAGGGGTTGCCGCCTGATGCCGATGCACGCGCGTGCGCGAGGTGATAGTCCACCTGGCGGCGCATCCGGTCGACCTGCTGCATGATCGCGGTGGCCAGCTCGGTCTGGCCGGCCGCCTTCGCCCGCTCGGCGTGTTGATTGAGCAGCGTGAGCGGCGTCTTCAGTCCGTGCGCGAGATCGCCGGCCTTGGTGAGCGCGCGCGTAACGCGCTGTTCGCGATCGCTCAACAGCGAATTCAAGTCGGTGACGAGCGGCTGCACTTCTGCCGGATACTCGCCGGCCAGGCGGGTGTCGCGCCCTTCGCGGACGCCGCTCAAGCGCGTGCGCAACTCGGCGAACGAGGCCAGGCCCTTGCGGACCTGCGACAGGCCGACCACCAGGCACAGGATCGTCGCGGCAAAGATCTGGAACATGTAGTGAAAGAAGAACCCGTGAAAGATCCCGGGCGCGGCCGGCACGAACAACATGTAGTGCGTCAGCAGCAGGCCGCTGCCGAGGAACAGGCCAACGCTCCACAACAGCGCGCCAAGAAACACGCGCGCGCGCAGTGACAGCACGGCTCTCACGCCGGCTCCTCGATGCGGTAGCCCATGCCGCGGACCGTCTCGATCAGCGTGCCGCCGAGTTTTCTTCGCAGTCGCGCGATGAACACTTCAACGGTGTTGGAATCGCGATCGAATCCTTGTGAGTAGATGTGCTCGGTGAGCTCCGCCTGCGACACGATGCGGCCGCGGTGATGCATCAGGTACGACAGCACGCGAAATTCATGGCTGGTGAGCTTCACCGGCGCGCCATCCACGGTGACACGGGCGCCTCTCGGATCGAGGACCACGCCACCGCATCGCAGCTCGGGCGTGATCTGCCCCGACGATCGTCGAATCAGCGCCCGCAGGCGCGCCAGCACTTCTTCGATCTGAAACGGCTTCGAGACGTAGTCGTCCGCGCCGCCATCGATGCCCTGGACTTTCTCGTGCCAGCTGCCGCGCGCGGTCAACACCAGGACGGGCATCGCGAGACCCGATTCCCGCCACTGCTTCAGCACGGTCAGGCCATCCATCTTCGGCAAGCCGAGATCGAGAATCACTGCGTCGTATCCCTCGGTTCGTCCCAGGAACTCGCCTCGCTCGCCATCAGCGGCGTGATCCACGGCATAGCCCGCCTCGCTCAGCGCGTTGCCAAGTTGCTCTGCCAGTTGGACTTCATCCTCGATGACCAGGACGCGCACGGGATTTACTCTTAGCTTTTCTCTCTGAACTGTACCTGAATGGGCGATTCACAGCGGGTTCAGCTTGGTTTCACTACGCTGGACCCCTATGACCGCTGGATTCAAGACCCTGCTCATGATCGCCGCCGCCGCCGTCATCGGCCTCGCGATCGCGATTCACCTGTTCGCACCGCAGTACATGCGAACGATCGGACAAGCCATTCACGGAGGCCGTTGAACCACATGATCAAAACATTCGCATTCACCCTCGCGCTGCTCGCCTGCGCATCAGCCGCGCCGGCGCAGAACAAGAACGTCACCGTCGCCGATTTCGCCGGCACCTGGAACATCGAAGCGATGAGCCATCAGATCGCGCTGGTCGTCGAACCGGCGGAAGGCGCCAACAAGGTCACCGCGACGATGATGATGCCGATGGGACCGGACATGCTGCTGAAGGGCGAGCTGGCCGATCGCACGCTGACGCTCGTCGGCGTCAAGCCGGAAGGCGCTGCCGCCACCGCGCCGCCCTCGGGTCCCGCCGTTGCGCCCGATCATGGCGCGCCTGCCGCGGCCGCACCGCAGCCCATCACCGTCACCCTCCAGGAAGACGGCACCATCGTCGGCCAGATGATGACGAATCGCGGACCGGTGAAGTGGACCGGCGAAAAACTGAAGACGAAGAAGAAGAGCTGATGTTTCTTTCCCGCCGCGACGTGCTGAAGGGATTGGGCGCGACCATCGCCCTTCCCTATCTGGAGGTGATGGCCCAGGCCAAGGCATCCCCCATCAAGCTGGTTTGCATCGAGCAGGTGCACGGCGCTGCGGGAAGTTCGTTGTTCGGCCAGCAACACAACATGTGGGCGCCGGCGGCCACCGGCCGCCAGTTCGATCTGTCGCCGTCCAGCCTGAAGCCGCTCGAGGCGTTCCGCGATCACCTCACCATCATCAGCAATACCGACATCCCGAGCGCTGATCCGACCGAGGCCAGGGAGATCGGCGGCGATCACTATCGCTCGAGCGCCGCCTACCTGACGCAGACCTACGTCAAGCGCACCGAGGGCGCGGACGTCGAATGCGGCATTTCACTCGATCAATTGCACGCACAGCGTTTCTGCCAGGACACGCCATTGCCGTCGATGCAGATGTGCATCGAGAACGTCGATCAGGCCGGCGGCTGCGGATACGGGTACTCGTGCGTCTACACCGACACGATCAGCTGGGCCGCGCCCAACAAGCCGCTGCCGATGACCCGCGATCCGCGCGTCATCTTCGACCAGATGTTCGGTGTGCTGGGAACCGGATCGTCCGCCGAACGGCGCCAACGCCGGCAGGAAGATCTCAGCATTCTCGACTGGGTGAGAGAGTCATCGAAGCGCCTGGAACGAACACTCGGCGCCGCCGATCGTGTTCGTCTCGCCGATTATCTCGACAACGTACGTGAGATCGAACGGCGTATTCAGGCGGTCGAACAACGAAACGACAGCGGCGAACCGCGTGAATTGCCGATGGCCCCTCGCGGCGTTCCGGATTCATTTGCCGATCACGTCAAGCTGATGTTCGACCTGCAGATGCTGGCGTTTCGGTCGGACATCACCCGCGTCTTCACGCTCAAGCTCGGACGCGACGGATCGAACCGGGTCTATCCGGACAGCGGATCCTCGTCCGCGTTTCATCCGCTGTCGCACCACGGCGAGAATCCCGATCGCGTGCGCGAGTTCGCGAAGATCAACACCTACCATGTCAGCCTGCTGACGCACCTGCTGCAGCAGCTGAAAGAAACGCCCGATGGCAACGGCACGATGCTGGATAATGCGCTGGTGATTTATGGATCGCCGATGGGGAATCCCAATCAGCACAACCACAAGAAGGTGCCGTTTCTGATCGCGGGTCACGCCGGCGGTGCGATTAAGGGCGGCGTCCATCTCAAGGCCAGGACCGGAACGCCGTTGTCGAATGTGCTGTTGAGCGTGCTGCAGACCCTCGGTCACGACGACCTGCAAAGCTTCGGCGACAGCGAAGGCACTTTCGCGTGGGAGTAGTCCGGCACGCTTTTCGAACCATCGCGCGCATGCCCGGCCTGGCGGCGGTGGTCGTGCTGTCGCTTGGCGTCGGCATCGGCGTCAATACCGCGGTGTTCTCCTGGATCCAGGCGATCGTCCTCAAGCCGATCCCCGGCGTCGAGAACAGCGGCACCTTCTTCCACGTTGAGCCGGTGGCTGAGACCGGTACGTTCCCGGGAATGTCGTGGACCGAGTACCGCGACCTCAAGCCGCAACTCAATTCAATCCAGGAACTGGTCGCCTTCCGCATGGCGCCCCTCAATGTGGGGGAACCGGGCCGCACCGAACGGACCTACGCGCAGTTGGTGTCGGGCAATTTCTTCCCCGCGCTTGGACTGCGGCCGATCGCCGGCCGCTTGATCAGGGCCGACGAGGTGGAGCAGCCCGGCGGCGAGCCGGTGGTCGTCATCTCCAACGACTATTGGCAGATGCACTTCGCCGGATCACCGTCCGCGATCGGCCAGACCATTCGCGTGAACGACAGTCAGTTGACGGTGATCGGCGTCGCGCCGGCGACGTTCCAGGGAACGATCCTCGCGTTGCAGTTCGATCTGTGGGTGCCGGCCACGCTGGCGCCGGCGCTGTTCGCGGGATCGAAGGAGCTCGAGGACCGCAACCAGCGCGGCTACTCGGCACTCGGCCGTCTTCGCGACGGAACCAACGAAGCGCGCGCGACGGCAGAGTTTTCTGCCGCGATGCGCGAGCTGGCGACGCGCTTCCCCGAATCCAACGGCCGCATCGACGGCGCACTCTCGCCGTATTGGAAGTGGACCCGCGGTCCGCAAATGATGTTCATCACCGCGCTGGGCATCCTGCAGGGCGTGATGCTGCTCGTGCTGCTCGCGGTGTGTGGCAACACGGCGAACCTGGTGCTCGCGCGCGCGAGCGCGCGCTATCGCGAGATGGGTGTCCGCCTGGCGCTCGGTGCGGGCCCGGGCAGCGTCATCCGCTTGATGCTCGCGGAGAACCTGTTGCTCGGCTTGCTCGGCGCCGCGGTCGGCATCCTCATCGCGTGGTGGGGCACCGAGGCGCTGCGCGCCATGCCGCCTTACGGCGCCTTCCCGGTTCGCTTTCAAACCAGCCTGGACGGCGTCGGCCTGGCCTTCGCGGTGCTGCTCGGCATTGGGAGTGGCCTGCTGTTCGGCGCCGCGCCGGCGCTCCAGCTCGGACGCCTCGATCCGCAGCAGGCGTTGCGCAGCGGATCCCGGTCATCCGGCCGCAGCACGGTCCGCGACGGTTTGATGGCGCTGCAATGCGGCCTGGCGCTGCTGGTCCTGGTCGTCGCCGGATTGTTCTTCGAAAGCTTCGTCGAGACGAAGGGCACCGACCCCGGATTCCGCAGCGAAGGGCTGCTGATCGCGACCTACGACCTGAGCGGCACCGTGACCAATGACGAGTATCCGCGCCAGTTCGCGACCCGTCTGCTCGACCGGCTGCGTCGTGTTCCGTCGGTGGAATCGGTGGCGCTCGCCAATGCCATGCCGCTCGACATCCATGGTTTGCCGATGCGGAGTTTCACCATCGAAGGACGCGCGGAAACCAATCCGCAAGAGCGCGCCCTCAGCAACATCGTCTCGCCCGGCTACTTCACCACGATGGGTATTGCGATGGTCGCGGGCGAAGACTTCGCCGATATGGCGAATACCTCGCTCCCGCCGCAGGCGATCGTCAACGAAGAGTTCGTCCGCCGCTACATCGCGCCAGGCAATCCGATCGGCCGCCGCCTCGGCAACGATCGCGCCTACACGATCGTCGGCGTGGTGAAGAACTCCGCGTATGACTCGTTCGGAGAGCCGCCGACGCCGGCGATGTTCTTCTCGTATCGCGATCGCGCGCGTTGGCTGGGCGAGATTCACCTGCGCGCCAAGCCCGGCTCGGAAACGCTGCTGGCCTCAGAAGTCCAGCGCGCCGTTCGCGAGATCGATGCGTCCCTGCCCGTCTACAACATCCGGACCATGGCGGAGCATGTGGAGCGGAATCTGTTCCTGCGAAAGATCCCGGCGCGCATGTTTGCCGTGATCGCGCCATTGTTGCTGGCGTTGGTCGCCATCGGAATCTACGCGGTGATCAGCTACACCGTGTCGCAGCGCACGATCGAGATTGGCGTGCGCATCGCGCTCGGCGCCACTGCCGATCGGGTGGTCCGTCAGATCGTCAAGGAAGGCCTGATGGTGACCGGTGCCGGCATCATCCTCGCGTGGGTGATCGCGGCAATGGTCGAACTCCATTTGTTCAACGGGGGGCCGGGCGCGTGGACGGTCTTGATGGGCGTGCCGTTCGTGCTCGCCGGCGTCGCGGCATTCTCCTGCTGGCTGCCGGCGCGCAGAGCGACGCTGGTCGATCCCGTCATCGCGTTGAGAAGCGAATGACTTTTGGAGAGCGATGGCTTTAGCCGTCGCTGGATCGGCGAGGGCTGAAGCCCTCGCCCTCCAAACGTTATCCGACCATGATCTTCCGAGGATGCTGTGAGTTGTCCTCGAGGAACGTCTTCTTGGTCTCGATTTCCTTGTCGGTCGGCTGGACCATTCCGTTCACGTCGGTGACGCGCGACACCAGCGTGTGTTCACCCGCCGGCGCGTTCTTCCACGTGTAGTGATACAGCTTCCAGCCGTACTTCGCGGTGGTCGCCGGATCCGCCGTCGCCGCCATCCACTGGCCGTCATCGACCTTCACTTCAACCGACTTGATCGGCGTGCCGTCGTTCAGGACGATCGTCGTGATCTTGTGATCGCTGCCGCTCTTGGTGACGCGCGCCACGAATGATTTCAACTGGAGGTGGCTGACGGCTTTCTCGACCCACTTCACTTCGCCGTTGATCATCTCGCCGCGCAGCGTGCGGTACCAGTTCGCCTGGAACTTGCCGAGATACGGTTCTTCCTGCACGAAGATGTCGGTCAACCACTTCACGTTCGGCGCGCCGTACCAACCGGGCATCAACAGGCGCAGCGGCGCGCCCTGGTGCTTGGTCAGCGGTTCGCCGTTCAACGCGTACGCCAGGAAGGGCGCGCGGTCGGCGGATAACGCCTGGTCGCGCTGGATGCTGCGGCCGTACTGCTGTTCGACGTCGAAGTTGGTGCCGCGGAAGTTGACGCTTTCCTTGCCGCGATCGGCGCCGAAGAACACCAGCTCACGCGCGTTGGCCTTGAGCCCCGCCTTGTCGAGCAGGACCTTCAGCGGCACGCCGGTCCATTCACCGTTGCCGATCAAGCCCTGCACCGGGCGCCGATTGCCCGAGCATTCGAAACCGGCGATCAGCTTCGCGCTGCCCAGCTTCTTGACCTCGTCGAGCGTCAACACCATCGAGTTATTGACGAGACCGCCGACCTTCAGGCGATACGCGGCCAGATCGACTTCCGGGTGACCGTAATGCTGGGTCGTGAAGAACTGATCCTTCGGCGTGTAGGTGCTGTTCATGTTGCGCGTGTCGAACAGCCGCCGATCGGGAGCCGGGTTCGCGTTGAACGGCGGGTTCACATGCGAGTCCGTGAAGGGCACCATCACCTCACCCTGCGCCAGTGCCGGCAGGACCCAATCGAAGTTGGCGGCGGCGCCCAGGGCGGCGGCCGCGAGGCCGGTCTTCATCACGTCTCGACGCGTCATGTTGTCCATATCAGTCCTCGTGAAGATTACTGTCGCGACTTCAACTGCTCGATATACCAGGTCACGCGATCGACCGCATCACCATGCGGCTCGACGCCGGTCACCTGGTACTGAATCGTTCCCGACTTGTCGACGTAAAACGTCGTCGGCGTGTCGTGAACGTTGAACACTTTCTGCGCCTGCTCGCGCGTGTAACGCGCCACCGGCATCGCAAATTTTCGCTCGGCCACGTACTTGTCGAGCCGCGCCGGATCGTCGTCCAGGCTGACGAGGATGAACTTCACCCCCGCGGCGCCATCATACTTCTCATAAGCCTTCTGGATGAGCGGTAACTCCGCCCTGCAGGCCCCTCACCAGGCTGAGAAGAAATTCAGCAGGACCACGTTGCCGCGCTCGGCGCGCAGGTCAACGTTCTTTCCCTGAAGATCTTTCAACACCAGGTTCGGAAGCTTGCGCCCCTGCATGCTGCTGACGAGCGCCTTGCGGCGTTCCTCGCGCTGGCGATCGAGCGTGCCGGTCAGCCACTTTTCAAACTCCGCCGGGTTCTCACCCGACTTCGCCTGCACGTCCGCGAGCGCCCGCTTCGCCTGATCGCGCTGTGGCGGCGTGATGCCGGCGAGACCGAGTGCGGCCAGGTAGTGATCGCGCGCGGTCTCGAGAGCGTTCTTCTTCACCGACAGTTCGGCGAGATGCAGTTGATTGGTGGCATCGAGATTTCGATACAGTCGCGCCGCTTCGGCAAGCCGTATTTCCGCTATCGCCGTCTGGCCCGCCAGGAACATCGCCCAGCCGGCGCTATCGGACAGCGCCGCGTCATTGCGATCGAGGAACGCCTGCACCTTGCCATCCAGCTTGAAGCTGCTCTCGTTGTCGTGGATAAAACGATGGCTCTCGATCAGCCCGTCCTTGCGGAGCATCTGCACGAACGTCGCTTCGCCTTTTCGCTCGGCGAACAGGTTCGCGGCGGAAATGTAGGCAACGGGATCAGGACGCAGCGCGAGGCGCTTCTGGACCGCCGCGCGAAGCTCTTGCACCGGCGCATTCGACGACTGGAGTTTGGCGATCGCCGCGTCCGCCGCCTTGAGGTTGTTCTCGAATGCCTCGGCTTCAGCCGCCCATTCCGGCTTCGGCGTCCCGGCGAGCGTGAACTCTGCTTCGGCGCGCGGGCGATACGACACTTCCTCGTGGAAACCCGGAAATGCGCCCTCGGCCTGGTTGCCCTTGAAATCGTAGATGCGTCCCAGCCAGTAATGCGCTTCAGCCGCCGTGGCCGGGTTCTTCGCCGCGGCGAGGAATTCCTGTTCGGCGGTCCTGGTGCGCATCGCAAACCAATCCGCCTTGGCTCGAGCCAGGACGACTTGGGGCTTGGGGCTTGGGGCTTGGCGGTTCTGCGCCTGTACAGAACTCGCGGCCAGTATTGGCAGAACCAACATGGCCGCGAGAGCCGCCTTCATATTCGAACCTAAGCCCTGTTGGCCTGTTGGCCCGCTGGCCTGATGGCCTGCATTAGCAGGTCACGCACCGGTTGTTGTTCTTCGCGCCGAGCTTCATCAGCAGCGCGATCGTTTCCGGAATCGCCGACAGGCGCTGCACCGGGCCGTTCGCCATGTCGACCGTGGTCTGGCCGCTGCGCGCGACCGCCTTCACATCCGCACCCTTGCTGACGAGATACATGATCATCTCGTTGTCGCCACGCGCGGCGGCGTGATGGAGCGGCGTGTAGCCGTCGTTGTCGCGGAGGTTGACGTCGGCATGCAGCTCTTCGACGAGATACTTCATCACGCTCAGCCACGCATCCGGCGCATGACGATGGGCGTTGCCGGCGAAGCCTTCGCCGTATTCAACGCCGGCCGCGGCGTGAATCGCATAGGCGCCCGGGCCGCCGTACGGAATCACCGGCGCGTCGTACTTCTCCATGCCCTTTTCGGCGGTCGGCATGATCGCGCCGCCCGCGCCCTGGGGCTGGCCACCCTGGCCGCCGGCTCCTGGAGGCGCATCACCACCGCGGCGCACCTGCTGCCGCGGGGCCACCGTCGGAATGTCGGGATCCGCGCCGTAGGCGACGAGCAGCTTCATCGCCATCAGGTCGGTGCCGTAGGCCGCGCGCCAGAACGCCGTCGATCCGGCCGTGTCGGCCAGTCCGCAGTTGCGGTTGCCGCAGCCGGTGTAGACGAGATACCAGGGGTGCGACTCGATGCGGTGGTTGACGTCGGCGCCCTTGTCGAGCAGCGCCTGCATCACGTCGAGATAGGTGTGCTTCTGCAACTCCATTTCCTGCGGCTGCGGGAAACGGGTGCGGGGCTGCCACGCGGTGTTGACGGCCGCCCACAGCGGCGCGACGCCGTTGTTCTTCGCCGCCAGGTTCGGGTTGGCGCCGCGGTTGATCAGCAACATCGCCATGTCGAACTGGCCGTTGATGATCGACGTCAGCAGCGGGGTGGTCTCGTCACCGGCCTGCGCCTTGTTGATGTTGGCGCCGCCGTCGAGCAGCGCGGTCGCCGCTTCGAGGTAACCCTGGCGGGCCGCATGCAACAGCGCCGTCATGCCGCCCTTGGTCGACACCGGGGGATTGATTTCTTCGGGGTTGAAGCCGCGCGCCGGAGGCGCATTCGGATCGACCGGCGGAATCTTGCCGGACTTCAGCACTTCGCGCGACGCTTCGATCGCGGCCTGCATCTGCGACGGCGTCGGACGCTTGTCCGAGTCCTTGCCGATGAAGCCTTCGATCACCTTGCGCTGGCGCTCCACCGCGGCGCGATCCAACTGGCCCTGCTTGGCCACGTCGATCGTCTTACTCGACAGGTTGGTGTCGGCGCCGCGCTTGATCAGCGCGGTGATCGCCGAGGCGCGGTTCGCGGAGGCCGCGAAGATCAGCGGCGTCTGTTCCCACTCGCTCTCGCGCGCGTTGACATTGGCCTTCGCATCCGCCAACAGGTTGATGACGTCGGCGCTGCCCGACAACGCCGCCAGGTGCATCGGCGTGGCGCCGCTCGGATTGGCCTTGGCGTTGACGTCGGCGCCGCCCTTGATCAGCACCTTCACCACCGCCGGGCTCGCGGCTTTCGCGGCGAGGTGGAGCGGCGTGTAGAGACCGATGCGGGTCACCGCCGAGACATTGGCGCCCGCGTAGACGAGCGTCTCCGCCATCTCGGCGTCGCCCTTTTCGGCCGCCCAGTGCAGCGCGGTCATGCCGTCGCCCTGGGCCGCGCCCACGTCCACGCCCTGTTTGATCAGCGTGGCGATGGCGGCCTTGTCGCCGCGCATCGCGGCGTCGGCGAGCGGCGAGTTGGATTGCGCCGCGCCCAACGACACCGTCAGGGCCAGCGCGGTTGCGAATTGAATACTCAGCAGGCGCTTCATCACGTGTGCTCCTACAGGGCGGCTGTGGCGGGCGCGGTCTGCGTGACCGACTGCTCGCCGGTGCTGTCACCGAACGACTTGATGTCTTCCATGCCGAGGCCGTGCGCGAGCGTCAGGAACACGTTCGCCATCGGCGTCGCCTCGGCGGTCTTGATGTGCAGGTTGCCCTTGAGCAGGCCGTTGCCGTGGCCGAGCAGCAGCATCGGGCAGCGGCGGTGATTGTGGACGTTCGGATCGGCCATCGGCGATCCCCACACCACCAGCGTCTTCTCGAGCAGGTTGCTGTCGCCGTCCTGCGACGCCTTCAGGCGATCGAGCAGGTACGGCAGCTGGCCGATGCGGAACTTGTTGATCTTGTTGAAGTCCATGATCTTGTCTTCGCGATCGCCATGGTGCGAGGTCGGGTGGAACGGCAGGTTGACGCCGCTCTCCGGGAACGAGCGGTTCTGCGCGTCGCGGCCGGTCTTGAACGAGATGATGCGCGTCATGTCGGTCTCGAGCGCGAGCACCTGCAGGTCGAACATCAGCTTCATGTGCTCGGTGAACGAGTCGGGCACGCCCGCGGGCGCGTCCGGCAGCTCGCGCTGCTCGCCGCTGGTGTTGCGCGCTTCAATGGCCTGGATGCGGCGCTCGATTTCCCGCACGTGCGTCAGGTAACGATCGAGACGGTTCTTGTCGCCGTTGCCGAGTTCCTTGCGGACGTCCGCCACTTCGGTCGAGATGAAGTCGAGGATGCTGCGGCGGGTCTTGCGGCGGTTGGCGCGGTCGGCCTGCGAGCCGCCGGTGCCGAACAACATGTCGAACGCGACGCGCGGGTCGCGAATCATCGGCAACGGTTCGTTGGGCGACGCCCAGCTGATCGAGTCGGTGTAGGCGCAGGAGTAGTTGTAGGTGCAGCCGCCGGCCTGGTCGAGGCTCTCGATGCAGAACTGCATCGACGGCATCGGCGTCGCCTGGCCGAAGTGCTGCGCATACATCTGGTCGAAGGAGGTGCCGGCCCAGATGTCCGAGCCCTGCGTCTGCTTCGGATGCGACTGGGTCAGGAACACCGCGCTCGAGCGGAAGTGGTCGCCGCCGATTTCCGGGGCGGTGAACGCCTCGGCCATGCGGACGTCGGTGTTCGAGATGATCGTCAGGTGATCGCGATACGGCTCGAGCGACGACAACGCGCTGTCGGCGCCGATCGTGAACTTCGATCCGGTCTCGGCCGGGGCGAACAGGTTCTTGCTCGCGCCCCACTTGTTGCAGCCGGCCGCACCGTGGACTTCCTCGATGCAAATCAGCCGCGTGCGATCCGTGGCCGCGGCGGTCTTGGCGCCAATACCCTTGGCGGCCACCATCGCATCCAGGAACGGCAACGCCACCGCGGCGCCCATCGCCCCACGGATGAACGTTCGACGGGGCAGCTGCTTGCCAGTAATGAAATGCATCGCGATCTCCCTGTTGTCCTTACGAATGATCGCTAGATCACCAGATCTAGCGACCGCCTGCTTTCGTGGTTTCGGTCGTGGTCGTGTCCGGTTCGACGCGCCGCATCCGGAACGCGTCGCTCTTCACGACGCCCAGGATGAACGACGAAATCTTGTAGTTGTTCGCTTCCGCGCCCTTGGCGATGGCGCGAACGGTCGGCTGGTCGTAATACTCGACGCGGCGGCCGAGGCCGTAGGCCATCAGGTTCTCGGTGAACGTGCGGACCAGCGGAATCGGCCGCTTCATCAGCGTCGCGCTCAATTCCGCGAGCGAGTTGATCTTGGTGCCGTCGTAGAAGTCGCCGGCGGTGTCGAGCGGCATGCCGTTCTCGCGCGTGCGCCACCGGGCCGTCACGTCGAAGTTGTCCAGCGACAGGCCGATCGGATCCATGAAGCGATGGCACGAGTTGCAGGTCGCGTTCTTGCGATGCTCCTCCATGCGCTCGCGCGTCGTCAGCATGCGGCCTTCCTTCGAGCCGGAAGTGGCTTCGAGGAGCGGCACGTTCGGCGGCGGCGGCGGCGGCGGCGTGCCGAGCAGCACTTCCATCACCCACTTGCCGCGCAGCACCGGCGAGGTGCGGTTGGCGAGCGAGCTCTGCACCAGCATCGTGCCCTGGCCGAAGATGCCGCGGCGCGTCGCATCCGGATACGTGACGCGGCGGAATTCCGGACCGCTGACGCCCGCGATGCCGTAGTGCTTCGCGAGGCGCTCGTTCAGGAACGTGTAATCGGCGCGATAGAGATCGAGGATGCTGCGATCCTCTTTCACCAGGCTGCCGAAGAACATCTTGGTCTCGGTGCGCATCGCTTCGGCGATGTTCTCGTCGAAGTTCGGGTAGAAGTTGGGATCCGGACGGACCTTCTCGACGTCCTGGAGCCGCAGCCACTGCGCGGCAAAGCGATCCGACAGCGCCGACGAGCGCGGATCCGCGAGCAGCCGGCGCGCCTGCTTGTCGAGCCCGGCCATCGTCGACAGCTCCTTGCGCTGCGCGGCGGCGATCAATTCCTTGTCGGGCGGCTGGCCCCACAGGAAGAACGACAACCGCGACGCGAGGTCGATGTCGGCGACGCGATACGTGCCGCCCGAGCGCGCGTCGGTCGGCGCCTTCTCGAGACGGAAGATGAAATAGGGGCTGGCGAGAATCGCTTCGAGCGAGGCGCGCACGCCGGCTTCGAATCCGTTCTTGGCCGCTTCCCCTTCGTAGAACGGCAGGATGCGATCGATCTCCGCGGCGGTCAGCGGGCGCCGGTACGCCTCGCCGCCCATGCGCGTGATGATCTGGCGCGCGCAGGTCTTTTCGGTGGCCGACGAGGTCGGACGGCAGCTGAAGATCTTCTGCCGGCTCGGCGTCATCGAGATGCCGGTGGTCTTGTAGGGCCCGCGAATGACCACGTCGTGGAGCTGCGGGAGCGTGGTGATGCCGCCGCCGCCCGAGCCGCCGCCGGCGTTCGACCATTCGTGCGGCTTGATCAGATCTTCATAGGGGCCGTCGGTGCGCTTGATGAAGGCGGCCGCGACCTTGTGCTGGCCGGCCCGCACCAGGACCGGATCCGTGAAGAGCGGCGTCGCGCCGCTGCCGTCCGCGGCGATCTGCGGACCGTTCTCGTATTCGAGCAGCGCCACGCGCTGGCCGTCGATCGAGATGTCGACGTCTTCGTAGCGCGAGTTGTCGCCGTTGGTGAAGGTCACCTCGAACGCGTATTCACCGTCGGCCGGGAACACGTGGTCGACGACCATGCCGCCGCGCGTGCCGTAAGGCGCGCCCTCGACGTGGTCCCACGGATGCTGCGAGACGTAGGTCTTGTTGGTGTAGGTCTTGTCGATCGACGGCGCTTCCTTGTCACCCACCGCCATGCGGCTGATGTCGCCGGCCGCGTTCAGGTAGGCATCGAGCAACGTCGGCGAGAGCGCCTGCTCGTCGGCGATGTTGTCGAAGTTCGCGCTCATCGTGTCCTGCGGCAGCCAGTTGGCCGAGTCGACGTCGATGTCGAGCAGGTCCTTGATGGCGCGCGTGTACTCGGCGCGATTCAACCGCGGAAAGGTGCGGCCGCCGGGATTCGGATTCGCCTTGGCGTGCGCATCAACCGTCGTCTCGAGCGCGCGGATGAAACCCTGATAGGTCGCGGCATCGGGCCGCGGCATGCCGGGCGGCGGCATCATGCTCGCCTGCAGCTTGCGAATCATGCGTTCCGCAACGTCCGCGTCCTGTCCGGCCTTCGCGATGTCGAACGACGCGAGCGTCAAGCTGCCCGCGCGATCCTTGCCGCGATCGTTGTGACAGCCGACGCAATATTTCTTGACGAGGCCGTTGTAGTCGCCGCCCGCGCTCGCCGCAGCCGCTTGCGGCGCGGCCGTCTTCGGCGCGTTGTGTGAAATGGCGGGCTTCGCCGCCGCCGTTGCCGGTGACGGTGCTTTGGCCGCAGGTTGTTGAGCGGCGAGAACTGAAACGAGCCCCAGGCATAACGCCACGGTGCCAAGGGAGAGTGATCCGGCGCTTCTCATCGAAGAATTCCCCACACGCACGAACATCTACGGACGCCAAGAGGCTATCTCGGCGTCCTACTCAATCTGCGGGGAATATACACCCAATCGCCGCTAAGCATAGATGGGGCAAGAAGATAAGACCTTTGGTGACATTCGTACACAAGCCACCCAAATCGCAGGAAACGGGCGGTTGACCTAACCGCCCGTCCCAGATCGTCAATTTTGCGCCGGATTTCCCGGTTTTACGGCTTGGACTCGTCGTAGATGTTCTGCACGGCCGCCTTGAAGCGCTCGTTCTTGTAGCCCGGATACTTCGCCAGGCTGAACGCCGCCACCGCCTCGTCCACGGTCTTGCCCGCCTTCATCGCCGCCTGGCTCGAGGAAACCAGGTCCGCCATGAAGCGTTGATACTCCTGCACGTCGCTCACTTTCATCATCGGGCTGTGCCCCGGGATGACGGTGTCGATGTTCTTCAACGCCGCGGCCGCCGCCGCCAGCGTCTTCGGATACGCGACGCAACTCCCGCCGTTCGCGCGATCGCACAACGGCGCGTCCTTCCACGCAAACATGTCGCCCATCTGCGCGACGCGCAGCCCGGGAAAGATGATCACCGCGTCGCCGCTGGTGTGCGACGCGCCGAAGTAACGCAGATCGATCTGATCCTTGCCCTTGCCTTGCGTCCACGTGTTGGTGAACGTCTTCGACGGGATGTACTGCGCATTCGCACCCTGGAACGCCGGCATCTTCGCCATGTTCGTCTTGGTGTTTTCGTGCGCGATGATCTCCACCTTGCCGAACTTGTCGTCGTTGCCGGTGTGATCGCCGTGCGTATGCGTGTTGATGATCGTCGTCACCGGCTTCGGCGTGATCGTCTTCAACTTGTCGAGCAGCGCCGGCCCCCACGCCGCGAGCTTGGTGTCCACCAGCGTGACGCCGGCGTCGGTGATGAACACCGACACGTTGCCGCCGCTGAAGCCCGGGCCGCCGGGCGTCGAGCTCGTGATCACGAACAGGTTGTCCTTGAGCTTGACGACATCAAGCTGCGCGGCAGTCGGCGTCGGCGCGGGTGCCTGCGCCGGCGCCTGATACGCGGCGAGTGTCGTACCGAGCGCGGCAATCGCCGCGAGAGTAATCAGTCTCTTCATCGTGTTCTTCCCCCTAGGCACCCAAGGCACCCGTACGCACCGTACGCACCTATTTTCTTGTGGCCGTCATCGCCGAAGGCGATGAGAACTTGATCGTATTTCCCTCTACGGTCCCGGTCCATTTCTGCGTGCCGGCCGTGAGCGAGATCTCGCTGCCGTTCAATTTCCCCTGGACGGCCTGGTTGCCCAGGGTGCCCGAAACCAGCTGGAAGTTCTGCGTCAGCGTCAGCGCGCCGTTCGGCGTGTTCCACGTGCCGGCCACTTTCGCCGGAACGATCCACAGCAGCGCCGTGCACCAGCTGCTCGAGCAGCCGTCGGTGACCGTGAAGGTTTCATCGGCCTGCCAGTCTTCCATCGTGAACGTGTTGGCGACAATGCGCGTGCCGGGCTTCAGGTCGAGAATCTTCGGCCGCAGCTTCAAGTTGATCGACGGCAGCAGGAACATCGTGATCACGTTGGCCTTGCTCAGGTCCGTCTCGAACAGATCCGCCTTGACGAACGTCGCGCGGGCGCTCACGCCGGCCGCCGCCGCGTTCTTCTTCGACAGTTCCACCATGTCGGGGTTGTACTCAATGCCCACGCCGGTGGCGCCCAGCTTCGCGGCGCTGATCACGGTGCGGCCATCGCCGGACCCCAGGTCATAGACCACGTCGGCCTTGGTGACCTTGGCCATGGACAGCATCTTGTCGACAAGGGCTTGGGGCGTCGGCACCCACACCACGTCCTTGCCGGCCTGCCCGACTTCCGGCTCGAACGGCTTTTGACCCTGCGCAAAGGCCACGCCGGCGCTCAACGTCAGTGCCAGGAGGGAAAGAATTACGCGTCGTGTGCTCATCGAAGTGTCTCCGTGATTCGGTACAGGTGAGAATCGGTTCTCAAGAACAAAGAGCCGCTGGAAATGGCCATCGATGCAAGCAGGCCACCATCCAGCGTGTTGGTGGCCAGCCGCCGGAACTCCCGGCCCGGGGCGATCACTGTCGTCACCCCTTGCTCGGCGAGAAAGTATATGCGCCCATCCGCAAAAACGGGTGACGCCGAATAGGTGCCGCCGAGCCGCTGCTGCCAGATGACGGCGCCGCTTTTTGCGTCAATACAGCTGGCGATGCCGCCGTCGTTTACCAGGTATAGCTCATCCCCGACCACGAGCGGAGACGGCGTCAGCGGCGCGCCGCGCTTCAACGACCAGGCGATGTGCGTCCTGGTGACGTCGCCGGCCCCGTCCGGACGCACCGCGAGCAGTTCAGGTTGCTGAAAGCCGGTCGTGATGAAGACCAGTCCGTGCGCATACACGGGACGCGGCACGTTCGAAAAGCCCTCGTCGTAGCGAACGCGCCAGATCTCCTTGCCCGTCAGCGGATCGTAGGCGCGCGTGCGAAACGCGCCGACGCTGATCAGTTGATCGCGATCCCCGACGCGAATCACGAGCGGCGTGGTGTAGGCCTGGTCCGCGGGAGCGCCGCGATCGGTCCTCCATTTCGTCTTGCCGGTGTTCTTGTCGAGCGCGATCACAAACGCCACGTCACTGCCGTCGCAGTTGAAGATCAGCAAGTCGCCAAACACGATCGGCGATCCGCCCGCGCCGTGTTGCGACTGGTAGTCGAACCGCGCCTTCCACAGGATGGCGCCGGACGACGACAGCGCGGCGGTGCCGTCGGCGCCGAAGTGGACGTAGACGCGATCGCCCTCGAGGACCGGTGTCGGTGAGGCCCAACTGTTCTTGGGATTGATGTCGCGTCGATCGGTGGGGATCTTGAACACTTCGACGTTGACGACCTCTTGGCCGGTCGCCACGTCGAACGCGAGGGCGCGCAGCGAAATGCCCTTCTGCTCGACCGCGGTAGTGATCCACACCTTGCCGTTGGCAATCACCGGAGACGACCAGCCCAGACCCGGGATCGGTGTCTTCCATGCGAGGTTCCTGGTCTCGCTCCACTCGAACGGCAGGTTGCGCTCGGCGGAGTGGCCCTGGCCATCGGGCCCGCGAAAGTCCGGCCACTCCCCCTTCGCCACGGCGACGGGGGACAAGTCCTGCGCACCCGCCGGCACGGCGGCCAGCGCCAGCAATCCGATGGCGATCAGAATCTTCACGATGCTGTGGGAATGGTGAAATAGAACGTCGCACCGCCATTGACGCTGCCTTCGGCCCAGACGCGGCCACCGTGGCGGCTGACGATGCGGTGCACGATCGCGAGCCCGACGCCGGTGCCTTCAAAATCGTCGGGGCGATGGAGGCGCTGAAAGACGCCGAAGAGTTTTTCCGCGTAGCGGGCATCAAAGCCGACGCCGTTATCGCGCACGAAATAGATCGTCTCGTCACCGGCGCTCGAGGCGCCGGCGACGATCGACGGGTGCGAGACCTTCGCCGTGAACTTCACCGCGTTCGAGAGCAAGTTGACGAACACCTGGTTCAACAACGACGGCTCGCCGTAACACGGCGGCAGCGGCTCGATCGTCATCTCGATCGCCCGGCCCGACGCCGCCACCGCATCCTCCGCCACCGCCTTCGCCATCGCCGTCATGTCCACCACCTGCCGCAGCATCGTCGAACGGCCGATCCGCGAGAAGGACAGCAGGTCGTCGATCAACTGGCCCATGCGCCGCGCATTGATCTTGACGCGATCGAGATGCCGCCGCGCGGTGTCGTCGAGGTGCGCGGCGTGATCCTCTTCGAGGATCTGCACGAAGCCGGCGATGGCGCGCAGCGGCGCACGCAGATCGTGTGACACCGAATAGCTGAATGCTTCGAGCTCGCGATTGGCGGCGCGCAGTTCCGCGGTGCGCGACTCGACGCGCAATTCGAGATCGGTGCGGCTCTGCGCCACCTTCTCCGACATGATGTTGAACGCATCGGCCAGTCGGCCGATCTCGTCCTGGCGATCGACCTCGAGGCGCACGTGCGGCCGCGATTCCGCCACGGCCTCTGCGCCCTCCGTCACCCGGCGTAACGGTGTCGTGATTCGGCGCGTTGTCACCCAGACGACGGCGATCGCCACGAGCATGACGAGAGCGGCAATCGCGATCGACCTGGCGACGAATCGCTGGGAGGGCTCGAGCACCACGGCCTGGGGAAATTCGATCGCCACCGACCACGGCGTGGAGGCGATCGGCGCCGACCACGCGTAGGTGCGCGGTCGTCCGGCGCGTTGGTAATCCCACAGGCGGTTCTCTCGCCCGTCGATGGGCAGACGGGGGATCGTGACATCGAGGTCCGACCAGGTGCTGCCATCGGCATTGCCAATCACCATCGTCGCTTGATTGCCGATCAGCCCGGTCAGCAGCGCAATCGTCTGGCGCGTTTGCGTGGGGTTCGAAATGCTCCGCCGTTCCACCACGTAACCGATGATCTTCCCTTCGTCGGAGACCGCGCCGCCAACGGAATAGCGCAGTCCGTCGGCGACTTGCCGCAGGCGGCCGATCGAGGCGTCATTGGTGCGCGGCAGGTCGGTTTTGTATTCGTCGATCAGCACGCCGGTCACTTCTTCGAACGTCGCGCCGGCGGCGAAGATTCGGTGGCCCTCGGGATTCCACAATTCCACGCTGGCAAATGGCAGGGCGGTGCCAAGGTAAGCGCGCACCGCCGTGTCGATGACCGGCTGTTGCGAGGTGTCGCGCGTGCGCAGGAACTGGTGAATCTCGGGGCGCGCCATCAGCTCCTTCATGGCGCTGATGCGCTGACGCGCGGACATGGCGAACACCGCCGACATCCGGTCCGCCGCCTGGTGGAGACGGTTGGTCGCGATCTCGACCAGCGCCGTGCGCAACTCGAGGTATGACGCGACGCTCATCGCCGCCAGCGCGCCGACAAGCAGCAGTGACGTCAGCAGCGGAATCTTGACGGCCAACGACCGGCGTTTCGAGAACGGCATTGCCGCCTAAGCCTATATCCGCCCGTTGGGGTTAGGCCGTTATAACATTTGTTGATACAATGGGGTCGTGGTCGTTGAACTGAAGCTCCGCAAGATTGGCAATTCGTTGGGCGTCGTCATGCCCAAGGAAGCTCTCGCTCGCCTGAATGCGGCGGAGGGCGATGTCCTGGTCCTGACCGAGACTACCGATGGCGGATTTCGTCTCACCGCCACCGATCCCAGCTTCGCCGAGAAGATGTCGGTCGCTGAGAAGATCGGCCGGCGCTATCGCAATGCGCTTCGTGAACTCGCGAAGTGAATGAGCCGATTTGGCTTAACCGGGACGACGCGCTCGGCATTCACGACATGATGTTGTCGCAGCACGGCGGATCGGCCGGCGTGCGTGACAACGGATTGCTCCTGTCGGCGCTCGCGAAACCACAGAACCGTTTTGCCTACGGTTCGACGTCGCTGCCCGAAATGGCGGGCAGTTCTGCCGTGGGTGTGGTCCTCAATCATCCATTCGTCGACGGGAACAAGCGAACCGGATTCATGCTGGCCGCGACGTTCCTCGAGATCAACGGATGGGAATTCACCGCGACCGAATCGTCCGTCGTTCAGAGCACCCTGGCACTGGCGTCGGGCACGATGACGGAACAGCAATATGTGGACTGGCTCTCGGAGTGGTGCCGGCCTCTCAATCGTTAGAACAATTAAGCAAAGAAAACTGAGATCGAATTCATGAAGACCCCTACCGACGGCGACGCGACCGGCTTCGGCGCGCTCGGATTAACGCCTTCCCTGGTCAGCGCCGTGTCGGCGCTCGGCTACGAAGAACCCACGCCGATTCAGCGCGAAGCGATTCCGGTCCTGCTGTCGGGCGTGGACATGCTCGGCCAGGCCGCGACCGGCACCGGCAAGACCGCAGCATTTGCGCTGCCGCTGCTCGACAAGCTCTCGCGCGACGGCAAGGCGGTGCGCGGCAAGGTCAGCGCGCTGGTGCTGGTGCCGACGCGCGAGCTGGCGATGCAGGTCGCCGAAGCGCTGCACAAGTACGCCAAGGGCTCGAACCTGAACGTCGTGCCGGTGTACGGCGGCGCGCCGATGGATCACCAGATCCGCGCGTTGCGCCGCGGCACCGAAGTCGTCGTCGGCACACCCGGCCGCGTCCTCGATCACATCCGCCGGCGGACGCTGGATCTCAGCGCCGTGCAGGTGCTCGTGCTCGATGAAGCCGACGAGATGCTCGACATGGGCTTCTCGGAAGACATCGACACCATCGTCGCCGAAACGCCTGACACGCGACAGACGGCGCTGTTTGCCGCGACCTTTGCGCCGCGGATCATGTCGATCGCGGGCCGGCACCTGAAGACCCCGAAAAAGGTCCAGGTCGCGCAGGAAAAGCGCGCCGCCGGCAAGCTCCCGCAGGTCCGCCAGGTGGCCTTCATCGTCGGCAAGGGCCAGAAGATCGGCGCCCTCCACCGCATCCTCGACTTCGAAAGCCCGAAGTCGGCGATCGTCTTCTGCCGCACGCGCATCGAGGTGGATGAGCTCACCGACACGTTGAACGCCCACGGCTACGGCGCGCAGTCGCTGCACGGCGGCATGGTGCAGAAGCAGCGCGATCGCGTGATGCAGTTGTTCCGTAGTGAGAAGGCCGACATCCTGGTCGCCACCGACGTCGCCGCTCGCGGTCTCGACATCGATCACGTCTCGCACGTCTTCAATTTCGATCTGCCGACGGCGCCGGAAGTCTACGTGCATCGCATCGGCCGCACCGGCCGCATCGGCCGCGACGGCGTCGCCATCACGCTGTGCGCCCCGCGCGAGCAGCGCTTCCTGCAATACGTGGAGCGCCTCACCAAACAGAAGATCGAGATCGGCAAGCTGCCGAGCGAAGCGGATCTGCGCCGCCGCCGTCTCGAGAGCGCCAAGGAAACGCTGCGCGCCCGCATCATCGCCGGTGGGCTCGAGGACACCAGGGAGCTGGTGGAATCGCTCGCCGAAGAGTTCGACATGCTCGATGTCGCGGCGGCCGCGGTCGCTCTGGCGAATGAAGGAGCCGACAAGGCGGCGCCGGTCGCCGAGCCGGAGGCCGAGCCCATCAGCGATCGTGCCTCGGGCCGCATGCGGCTGCTGCGCATCAGCGTCGGTAAGGAAGAGAGCGTGCGCCCCGCCGACCTGGTCGGCGCGATCGCCGGCGAAGCGGGCGTTCCCTCACGCATCATCGGCGCGATCAAGATCCACGACGACTACTCGCTCGTCGAGATCCCCGAAGAAGTCGCAGAGCGTGTCATCGAGGCGCTGCAAGCGACCAAGATCCGTGGCAACCGCGTCACGGTGCAGTCGAAGCCCTCGCGTTAGCGGGGATTGGCGAAGTAACCAGGCCGCGCGGTGACGTCACCGCGCGCGCCTTTCAGGGTCACCTTCACGTCGTGCCACCCGTCCTGGGTGATACCCGCCGGCGAATACGTCAGCAAGTACCGCGCGCGTAATTCCTCGAGCACCTTCCCAAACAGTTCGCGCAGCGCGCGAGGCGATGTGGCGGACCAGACCCGGCCGCCTCCCGCATCCGCCACGTCGTTCGCGAATGGCGTGCCTCGTAGCATGGCGCTCAATTCGACGACGTGAATCACGGTGCCTGATCGACGCACGGCTTCAATCGCTTGCGCGCTGCTCAACCAACTCGAAGTGTCCTGGCCATCACTGAAGACGAGCGCGACCGGTCGTGACGCGCCCCCGTCCGTGGCCCGTAACTGCAAGGCCAGGAATAGCGCGTCGTTCAAGGTGGTGGCACCGTTGGTTCTGAGTGCGTTGAGCTGTTTCACGAGCGGCGCCCGGTCCGTGGCCATCGGCACGGGAAGGCGAATCGGCTCCGAAAATGTCATCAGCGCTGCGGAATCGTCGGGTCGCAGTGATGCCACCAGATCCTGGCCGGCCGCGACCAGGCCTGCGAGGGGGTCTCCCACCAGGCTGCCGCTCGTATCGAACACCATCATTAAACTCAGCGGCACGCGATCGAGCGTGACGGATTCCAGCCGCTGATTGACGCCGTTGTCGGTGACGACAAAGTTGTCAACCGTCAGGCCGCTGACCGGAGCGAGGCCTTTCATCACCGATACATCGATGCGGACGACGTCAACGCCGCTGCGAAACAGCGGTTGTTGTGCAGCAAGCAGGGGAACCGCCGTCGCGATCGTGAGAATGGCAGACAGCAGCCGTCTCATCGAGGCACCCGCGCGCGAATCGTGGCCAGTCCCTCATCATCGAGCCCGCCGTTCCTGTAGGCCCACCACGCTCGATCGTCGGCGGGCGCGGACGCGAACGAGCGCGCCAACGCTTGGGCGCGATCGGGCCGGCCCGCGATCAAATCCAGGTACGCGAGCGCGACCATCGCCGACTGCCCTTGAGGCAATATCTTCAGCGCCTGTTCGTACGACTCGCGCGCGCCGGCGGCATCTCTTTGTTGCTCCTTCACGCCGCCGAGAAAGAGCGCCGCGAGGTATTGCTCGGCCGGCAACTTCGCCAGTGCCAGGCCGCGTTCGATCTGCTGGCGTGACTGTGGAATCTTGCCGAGCAGGAATTGGACGCGGCCCAGCATGATGTGTCCCTTCGCGTACGACGGATCGGCCTCGACGGCATCGCGAAAGCAGCCCTCCGCCATCGCCAACCGCCGCAGGCGCTCCATCGTCGCGCGGCTCTTTTGCGACAACGTCAGGAAGCGGTCCGGGGTGAAGCCATTGGCATCGATCTCGTTCACGGCGCCTTCGATGGTCTTCAGCGCTGCGGATTTCGGTGCCAGTTGGATCGCTTTCTCGATCCACGGCGCTGCGCGTTTGGGATTGGTCACCGACAGGTAGCCGCTGCTGGCCACGCCGTACCAGACCGCGGAAAACTGTTGCAGGTCCCGAACGCGCTGCGGACCGTCGCGCGGTTCGGACGACGTCGCCGGCAATCCCTTGAGCAATCTATCGCCCAGGTTGAAATGAATCTCGGCGCCGTCTGGAGACGCGGCGATGATGCCGAGCCCAATCTCCAACTGGAGGATCGCGGCCATTTCGATCCGGCGCTTATCTCGGGTCAGGATTAACCGATCGACCGCCGTTTCTAAATCGCTCTTTCCCCACAATTGGAGCGGCGCGACGACTTCCATCAGCGGGCGGCCGTTGCTGTAGTCGTCGACGGCGTTGACGTAGGCGCCGGGATTGACCCCCGCCACCTGAGCGTGTGTGATCGTGGCGAAGAACGTCACCATCAGCGCGAGGACCACCACTCCGCTAGACTTCCCCCATCTGTGACTCATCGCCGGTTGCTCATCGTAATGCTGATGACGGTCGGGATCGCAGCCACTCTGTGTGCATCGCCCGGATTCCCCATCCCCATTCCCCATTCCCTAATCTCTAATCCCTAATCCCTAATCTCTAATCTCTAATCTCTAATCCCTGATCCCTGATCCCTGCCCCCATCCCCGGGTTATCCTTACCGCCATGCGCCTCTACGTAACCGCGACATTTGTGTGCGCCCTGGCCGTGGCCGCGGCGGCCCAGGATCACCTCGCCACGCTCGGCATCACCGAAGGCCGCGCCAAGGAGGCCGTCTTCGATTCGTTCATGTCCGACGCGATTTCGATCGCCGGCAAACCCTCGGCATTCCTCGCGATGCCGCCGGCGGCGCGCGTCGTGCTGGTGAACTTCGCGCTGACCTCCGCGCGCACGTTTGCCGAGAGCGACGAGTTCAAGCGCCGCTACGCCGATCACCGCGAAGCGAATGGCCCCGACCCGCTCCCCGAAGAGCAGACCGCGGATGCGATCCTCGCCAAACAGCGCGCCGGTTTCGAGACCCAGGTCACCGAAATGCGCAAGCTGTTCGATCAGATCACGCCCGAACAGCGCGCCACGCTCGAACAAGGCTGGAAGGAAATGCGCGATCAGCTCACCGAGATGGAAAAGGGCGACAAGCGCAAGGAGATCGACGGCCTCCTCAAGGATCAGCGCGCGGAACAGGTCCGCCAGCGCGACGCGCAGATGGTGGAGTTCAACAAGACCTACCCGGCCGATGCGCGTGTCCTGATCGCGATGCGCCTGCGTCACTTCCTCGACGTCACCAAGGACGTCGATTACGCCGCCCAGCTCGTCGACAAGGGCAAGATCAAGGTGTTCGCCAGCGAGACGTTCGAAGCCAAGCCAGCCTCCTGGAAGATGGCGTTTCGGGCCGGAAAACCGGCCACCGATGCCGCCCGCGCCTTCGCGCAACAGTGGCTTACCGACCTCCAGGGCCAGGGTGTGAAGTAGGCCGCAGAAGGCCCAGAAGGCACAGAAATTCGCGATTGAATCGTTTTAGCAATGGGTCTAATGTCTCCCCTGCAGGGGGAGGACCCATGGAGATAGATCGCAGGGCGTTCATCGCCACGCTTGGCGGCACGGCTGCCGTGAGCATGATGGACTCCGAAGCCAAGGCCGAAGCGCTCGAGCACTACATGGAAGAGCAGCTCGACGAACAAGTCGCGGCCGCACAAGGACCAGCCCAGAAGAATCCCACCGTCGCCGAGCTCGATGCGCAGATTGAAACGCGCAACTACCGCCGCGGCGTCGGCAACCTGTTCGTCGGCGGCCAGGGCGGCCATGTCAAGAAGCTCGAGCCGATGCCGAAGAAGCCGACACTCCAGGACTTCTTCCGCCTCCGCTTCCAGCCCGCCAACCACGTGTTGCAGAGCGCCACGCGCGCGATGAAGACCGGCATGACCGAGGAAGTCATCCTCGCGTGCCTGCTCCACGACGTGGTGCAGTCGATGATCAAGGTCGATCACGGCTGGTGGGGCGCGCAGATGTTCGAACCCTACATCCCGGAGAAATCGACGTTCGCGATCCGCTATCACGCGGCGCTGCGCTTCTATCCGGACTCGGACGCGGGCTACGAATACCCCGATCTCTACTACCGCATCTTCGGGCAGGACTATCAACCGCCCGAGTACATCGCGGCGACCTACAAGATGGTCCGCAACCACAAGTGGTACATGGAGCCGCGACTCGTGACGGTCAACGATCTCTACGCGTTCGATCCGAATGCGAAGGTGTCGATCGATCCGTTCATCGACATCATCGGCCGCCATTTCAAGACGCCGAAAGAAGGCCTCGGCAACGACAACAGCCCGAGCGCGCACATGTGGCGCACGCTGGCCAATCCGGACGCGCCGCTGTAAATGCGATACGCGTCCGCTGCTGCAATTGCGTGCCTGCTGGCCTTGTCCCCCGTAGCCTTGGCGAAGGGGGATGCCATGCAGACCAAGCCCACCAATTACAAGGGTCTCGACATCACGCCGCTCGGCGTCGAGCGCGCGATGAATGCCGCGCTGATCGATTGCCCGCCGGGCACCAACACGCAGCGCGGTAATGCCCTCGCCGGCGAAGAGTTCGCGGTGGTGACGCTCGCCTTCAAGGTGACACCCGCCTTCAAGGACACCATCGTCAAGAAGCCCGTGCTGACCGACATGTCGGGCAAGACCTACAACACCTCGGTGGCGATCATCGACCCGGGTTCGCAGCCCGAATACCAGTGCGCGTTTCCGTTCCGCGTCCCCGCCGGCACCAAGGTCAAGTCCGTCGCGATCGACACGGCGACGATCAGCCTGGCCTCACTCAACAAATAGGGCCGCAGAAGGCGCCGAAAGCGCTGAATAATCAAGCGGTGTCGTATCTCCCCTTAGCTGAGTACGTGGCCGAGACGCTCGATGTCGGCCCCGGCACTCGCGTCTTCGAGGTCGATTGCGGCGACGGCGCCTTCCTGGTTCCCCTCCACGAAAACGGCTACATCGTCGGCGGCATCGACCGGGATGCCGACGCCATTGGGCGCGCGAGTGTGGCGATGCCCGGGCGGGTCTTCCAGGTCGGCTCGGCGAACGCGCTCGATCCGGCGGTGCCGTGGGACGTCGTGGTCTGCCGATCGTTCGGCCGCTCGCAGGACACCGATTTCATGAGGGGCGTGCTCGCGCGGATGTTCGCCAAGGCGACGCATGCGATCGCGGTGCTGGATCTGCCGGATGAACGCCGCCAGTGGATCGTCCATGCGCTCGCGGAGATCGGCGCACAAGCGATCCAGATAGAAACCGCGACAAGTAATGACACGCGTTCACAAGATGGCTTTCATGCGTTCGCGCGCGTCTAGCGACATTTAACGACAACGCGATCCAGGACGCATGCAATTATCGATTGCATGAAGAATCTGCTCATTCTCGTTTGTACGTTCGCTCTTGCGACCGGTGCGTTCGCCGCGCAAGCCAAGACTCCCCCCAAAGCACGCTTCAGCGGCACGGTCACCAGCTACGACGCGCCTTCGAAGGTGCTGACGCTCAAGAAGGGTGACAAGGACACCAAGTTCACGGTCACCGACAACGCGGAAATGACACAGGGCGGCAAGAAGGTCGACGCCACCGCGATTGCCGCCGGCCAGGACGCCAAGGTCGAGTACTGGATGGACGGCGCGACCAAGATGGTCGTCAAGGTTCAACTCAGCGGCTCGGCTGCCAGGAAGTAGCCCGCGTACAAAACAAAACGCGCGCGAGACCTTCGGGCCTTGCGCGCGCCTACTCCGTAGAACGATCGTCTGAACGTCCGTCCGAACGTCCGTCCGAACGTCCGTCTGAACGTCCGTCTGAACGTCCGTCTGAACCTTCTTTAGTTGGTTTTTTCGATCACCGACATCGGGTCCGTCGGCGCCAGTTGCGGCGACAGTCCACGGCCCGTGTAGTCGATCAACATCATCCCCAGCAGAATCGCCAGGAAGAACAGGCCCGTCGCCAGCGTCAGCTTGGTGAGGTGGCTCTGGTACTTCACGTGCATGAAGTACCACACCACCAGCGACGCCTTGAAGCCGGCGATGACCATCGCGACCGGGAAGTTGAACGAGCCCAGGTTGATGAACGCGGCGGCCACGGTGACGCCCGTGAGGATCATCAACGCCGCGAAGATCGTGAGGTAGAGACTGATCGGCGAAACGTGATCGGACATTACTGGTGCCTCTCGACGAGGTAGAGCAGGGGGAACAGGAAAATCCAGACGATGTCGACGAAGTGCCAGTAGAGACCCGCCAACTCCACCGGGGTGTAGTAGTGCTCGTCGAACCTGCCCTTGTAGGCCATCCAGGTGATCACCAGCATCAGGCCGATGCCGATCACCATGTGCAGCGCGTGAAGGCCGGTCATCGTGAAGTAGAGGCTGAAGTACAGCTGCGTGGTGCGCTGCAGCTGGTCTTCGCTCAGGCTCAAGTTGCGATGTTCGCCGGCGGCTTCCGCGGGGACGGCTTCGTGTCCGGCGCCGCTGGCCGCGGCCTCGGCCGCGTGCTGCTGCTCTTCCCAGTTCCACACGAAATTGGCGCCCGGCACCTCGTGATTGGCGAACTTGTCGCGGTACTCGATGAGCTTGACGCCCAGGAACACCGAGCCGAGGAGCATCGTGAGAATCAGCCAGTTGACCGTTGCCTTGCGCGCGTTGGTCTGCGCCGATCGCACCGCCATTGCCATCGTCAGCGAGCTGAAGATCAGCACGGCGGTGTTGAGGCCGCCCCAGAACAGGCTCAGCCGGCGGCTCGCCTCGGCGAAGGCGTCGAAATACCAGACGCGGTAAATCATGTAGGCCACGAACAAGCCACCGAAGAACAGGATTTCGGTGAGCAGGAAGACCCACATGCCGATGACCGCGGCTTCCTTCTGCTGCGCCATCGTGTCGAAGTGGTGCTGCAGCGCCGGATGGTGCGCGGCGTGAGCCTGGTCGTGGTCGGCGTGCGCGACCGCGTTAGACAAGGTGTTTCTCCTTCACGACGGAGTGCTCGTACTCGTAGGGTTCGCCGATCACTTCAGGCACTTCGACGAAGTTCTCGGTCAGCGGTGGCGACTGCGTGTGCCACTCGAGGCCCGACGCGCCGAACGGATTCGGTCCCGCCACGGCGCCCTTCTTCAGCGACCACAACAGGTAAATGACCGGCAGCGCGTAGCCGAGGCCGAGCACGCTGGCGCCGGCTGACGACATCACGTTCAGCACCTGCATCTCGTCCGGGTAGGCGTGATAGCGGCGCGGCATGCCGAGGTAGCCGACGATGAACTGGGGGAAGAACGTCAGGTTGAAGCCGACGAACACCAGGATCGCCGCGATGCGCGAGAAGAACTCGGAATACATGCGGCCGGTGATCTTCGGCCACCAGAAGTGCAGGCCGCCCATGTAGCCCATGATCGCGCCGCCGACCATGATGTAGTGGAAGTGCGCGACGACGAAGTAGGTGTCGTGCAGGTGGATGTCCATGCCGAGCGTCGCCAGGAACAACCCGGTCAGGCCGCCGATCAGGAACAGGCCCATGAAGCCGTAGGCGTAGAGCATCGGCGTCTCGAACGAGATGGCGCCCTTGTAGAGCGTCGCCGTCCAGTTGAACACCTTGACCGCCGACGGAATCGCCACCGAGAAGCTGAGGAACGAAAACACCATCGCCGCGTAGGTCGAGATGCCGGCGACGAACATGTGGTGCGCCCACACGATGAAGCCGAACACCGCGATCGCCAGCGACGAGAACGCCACGAAGCTGTAGCCGAAGATGGTCTTCTTCGAGAACGTCGAGATCAGCTCGCTCATCACGCCCAGCGCCGGCAGGATCATGATGTAGACGGCCGGGTGCGAGTAGAACCAGAACAGGTGCTGGAACAGCACCGGGTCGCCGCCGCGCTGCGGGTCGAAGATGCCGAAGCCGAACGCGCGCTCGACGAACAGCATCACGATGGTGATGGCGATGACCGGCGTGCCGAGCACCTGCACCAGGCTGGTGGCGTAGTGCGCCCACACGAACAGCGGCAGGCGGAACCAGGTCATGCCGGGCGCGCGCATGCGGTGAATCGTGACGATGAAGTTGAGGCCCGTCAGGATCGACGAGAAGCCGGCGATGAAGATGCCGAGCGCCGTCGGGATGATGTGCGTGTTCGACGCCGTCGCGCTATAGGGCGTGTAGAAGGTCCAGCCGGTGTCGACGCCGCCGCTGATCATCGCGCCCAGCGTGAAGATGCCGCCGATCCAGTAGATATACAGGCTGAGCAGGTTGATGCGCGGGAACGCGAGGTCCTTCGCGCCGATCATCGGCGGGATCAGGAAGTTGCCGAGCACCGCGGGAATCGACGGGATCAGGAAGAAGAACACCATGATCACGCCGTGCATGGTGAAGAACTTGTTGTAGGTGTCCGACGAGACGAAGTCGCCCTGCGGCGTCGCCAGCTCGAGCCGGATGCCCATGGCGAACAGGCCGCCCAGCAGGAACATCACCGAGATCGAGATCAAATACATGATCGCGATCCGCTTGTGGTCCTTGGTCAGCAGCCACGACTTGAGGCCGTGGCCGTTGTTCAGGTAATGACGCTCGGGAATCTTGAGTGTGTCGAGCATGGTCTACTTCTTTTCCACCGGTTTACCCGCCGTTGCGGCGCCTGGTTCTGCCGCCGCGGCGGCGGGCGCTGCGGCCGTCGTCGCCTTCGGCGACAGCGACTTGACGTGTTCGATCAACGCCACGAGGTTTTCTTCGCTGACCAGGCCCTGGAAGGTCGGCATCAAGGGCTGGAAGCCCTTCACGATCTTCGCCTGCGACGTGAGGATCGATTCGCGCAGATAGGCTTCATCCACCACCACCGACGAGCCGCTCTGCAGTTCCACCGTCGAGCCGACGATGTCCTTCAGCGACGGACCGCGGCCCTGGCCGGTATCGAGGTGGCAGGTCGAGCACGCCAGGTCGTTGAACAGCTTGGCGCCGCGCTGCGCCAGCGTGCCTTCCATGCCGCCGCCTTGCAGCCACGCCTGGTACTGCGCCGGCTCGAGCACCGTGACATTGCCGATCATGCCGGAGTGGTTGGTGCCGCAATACTCCGCGCAGAAGATGTGGTACACGCCCGGCTTCTGCGCTTCGAACCACAGCTCGGTGTAGCGGCCGGGGATCGCGTCGATCTTGGTGCGGAACGACGGGAAGTAGAGGCTGTGCAGCACGTCCTCCGAGCTGATCGTCACCTTGATCGGCTGCCCGGCCGGGATATGCAGTTCGTTGATCTCGCGCTGGCCTTCGAGATGCTGGAACTTCCACATCCACTGCTTGCCGACCGCGTAGATGTGCATCGCTTCGTCGGGCGGCGTGCGCAGGTGGTAATACACCGACGCGCCCCAGCCGAACATGAACATCGCGATGATCGTCGGGATCACGCTCCACAACAGTTCGAGCGGCAGGCTGCCCTCGATGCGCGCGCCAATCTGGCCGTCGTGCGTCTTGTGGTACTTGATGCCGAGCACGACGACGGCGATCGAGACGCCGATCGTAAAGAGCGCGCACGTCGCGAGGATGAAGAAATAGAGCGCATCGACGTCTTTGGCGAAGACCGACGCCTGCTCAGGAAAGATGGGTATGCCGAATATAGTCATTAGCTACTGTCCGGTCGCTTTCTGATCGCGACGGATCGAGACGAACACAAAACCTACCAACGCCAGCAGCGTCGCCGCGCCACCGATTCGGACGGCGCGCATGGCCACGAACCCGTAATTCCCCTTCGTCGGATCGTAGTGATAGCAATACAGCAACAGCCGTTCGGTCAGCGACCCGATCTTCTCGTTCGACGATTCGATCAACGCAAACTTGACGTCGCGCGGCGCATAGTCGATGCCGAAGAAGTACCGCGACACCTTGCCGGTCGGCGTCACCACCACGATGCCGCTGGCATGCGCGAACTGGTGTGACGCCTCGTCCCAGAAATAGTTGAAGCCGGCGGTCCTGGTCAGCTTCTCGATCGACGCCTGGTCGCCGGTCAGGAAGTGCCAGCCCTGCTCCGCCGACGGCCGCTTGTAGCGCTCGAGGTAGGCCTTCTTCTTGCCGGCCGCCAGGATCGGCGTCTCTTTTGGATCGAAGCTCACCGTGATGACGTCGAATTCCTTGCCGATGCTCTCGTTCAGCACGCGCAGCGCGCTCTCGAGGCCGTTGAGCACCTCGGTGCAGAGCATCGGGCACTCGTAGTAGACGAACGTCAGCACCACCGGCTTGCGGCCAAAGTAGTCGCCGAGCTTCACCGCCTGGCCCGATTCGTCCTTGAACGGCAGGTCGAGCGGCAGTTGCTCGTTGAGGTGCTGCTCGAACGACACCCGGCTCAATGCCATCGGCGTCTGGCTCGACGGCATGCCGGCTTCCGGCCGGACGCCCTCGCCCTGGGCCGACACGACCGCCGACATGAGCACGATGCCCATCAGGCCGATCGCCGATCGCAGGGTCGTCAATCTCATCGCGGTACGACCGTCCGTCCCGAGGAACTGTCTTGCGTCACGACGTTCAACGCGTTGCCGCCGTCGGCGCGCGCCGGGAAACCGCGCTCCAGCATCACTTCCATGGCGCGATCGATCGGCAGGCGGGCGATGCCGCCGTCCTTGTCGACCCAGCCATAGCTGGTCAGCTTTTCGTTCTCGCCCATGCGCAGCATGTAGACGTCCTTGAACGGCTGCTTCTGCAGGTTCGGCAGGGGGGGTTCCTTGTGCGGGATCGACGCGGCCAGCGGATACTTCTGCGCCAGCGCGTTCGCCGACTTGCCCTGGTTCTCGAACAGCTTGAACGTGCCGTAGACGATCGCGAACGAGATCAACATCGACACGCCCAGCCACAGGCCGAACTTGTAGCCGACACTCGGATCGATGTCGGTGTGCTCGTACTTCGCGCCCGGCGGCGTCGGGCCGTACTCGAGGTCCTCGTGACTGTCGTGATCAGTGGACATGGTGATGCAGTGCCTTTTCCATTTGCGGATCGTTGATCGGCAGCAACGAGCGGCCGCCCAGCTGCGAGACGAACAGCGAAATGAAGATGCCGCCAATCGCCAACGGCAGCGCGATGTCGATCAGGCTCATGTTGAAGCCCTCGTGATGGAATTCCGGCGCCACGTGCCAGTAGTAATCGGCAAAGCGCGCGCACAGGATCCAGGTGGCGACGATCCGCAGCTGGCCCATGTTGCGCTTCAAGTCGCGTGACAGCAGCAGCGCGTAGGGGATCATGAAGTGCCCGACGACAATGAACACGCTCAACCAGCGCCAGCTGTTCTCCCAGCGGTTGAGGTAGTGGGGGATCTCTTCGGGCAGGTTCGCCGACCAGATGATCAGGAACTGCGAGAACGACAGGTACGCCCACAGCATCAGGAACGCGAACATCAACTTGCCGAGGTCGTGGAAGTGATGCTTGGTCAGCACCTTGTTGAGCGGCGTGGTCTGCGCCAGCAACAGCAGCACCACGATGCCGAAGGCGAATGCCGACAGGCCCTGGCCGCCGGCGTACAGCATGCCCCAGATGGTCGAGAACCAAATCGGGTTCACCGACATCGTCCAGTCCACCATCGCGAACGTGACGGTCAGGCCGTAAATCAGCAGGCCGGCGCCCGACAGCGTCGCCATCTTGTCGAGCAGCGCCGGATCGCCGGTGCGATCGTGCTCGTTCGACCACTTGCGGAGCAGCAGGCCGATCGTCGACCACACGATGAAATAGAACACCTGCCGGCCGAGGAAGAACGGCACGTTCAGGTAGAGCGCCTTGGTCTGGATCGCCGGGTCGGCCGCGCCGGCCGGCGTCGACCACGAGTAGATCGAGTGCATCCCGAGCGCAATCGGCAGGAACAACACCGCCATGTACGGCAGCGTGCTGACGGCCGCTTCGAACGGACGCCGCAGGATCAGGCCCCAGACGCCGCCGGACAGGTGCTGCACCATCAACAGCGCGAGGCTGCCGAGCACGATGCTCATCCAGAACGTGTAGGCGACCAGATAGGCCTGGAAGAAGCGCTCGGTGCCGTGTTCGCCCAGCATGAAGAAGCCGGCCACGGCCAGCACCACGCCGAGCACCGCGGCAATCATGCCGAACTGACGCATCCCCGGCAGCGGCACGCCGGACGCGGTGTAGGTTTCCGAAGTCGCAGTCACTGTCGACACTAGTGTTTCTCCGCGGGCTTACCCGCCGTAGCCTCGGCGGAGGCGGGTCCGGCGTCGAGCGCCGCGCGATGATCCGCCGGCACGTCGTTGACCGAGGCGTGCTGGCTCAGTTGCAGCGTGCGCACGTAGGCCACGATCAACCAGCGATCGCGGACCGGAATCTGTTCGGCATATCCCTGCATCGCGCCAAAGCCGTTGGTGATCACGTCGAAGAAGTAGCCGACCTTCTCCTGGCGCAGGCGCTCCTGGTGGTACGAGGCCGCCTGCCGCAGGCCGCGTTGCACCACCATGCCGTTGCCGTCGCCGAGACGGCCGTGGCACGGCGTGCAGTAAATGTTGAAGCGCTGCTGGCCGCGCGCCAGTTCGTCGTGACCGATCGGGAACGGGAACTGATCGACCGCCTGGCCGGCGATCTTGCCGGTATACAGCGCTTCGTCGTCGCGCAACCAGCCGCGCGCGACCGTGCCGGCCGGCGGCGTGCGCGAGGAGCGGTTGTCGGCGAATGACTTGCTCGCCTCGAACGCCTCGTAGCGAGGCGTATCGTGCATATCCTGGCGGCAGCCGGCGACAAGCGCGGTGGCCGCGAGGATCGCGAGAGTGACGCCCTTAATCCTCAACTTCGTACACTCCCTTCGCTCCCGTGCCGCTCAGGAACGTCGACGCGTCGCTGAATTTCGGATCGGTCGATTCGATCACCAGGAAGAACTTGTCCGAGCTCGCCATCGCGAAACGCTCGACGTTGAACACCGGGTGATACGGCTGCGGCAGTCCGTTCAACACGATCATGCCGATCGCCGCCGTCAGCGACGCGAACAGGATCGTCAACTCGTACGACGGCACGATGAACGTGGTCCAGCTCGCCAGCGGGCGGCCGCCGACGTTCATCGGGAACTCGAGCACCGACGCCCAGTACTGCAGGCCGAAGCCCGTCGCCATGCCGGCCAGCCCGCCGGTCAGCACCAGCTTCGGCAGCACCGTGCGGGTCTTGTGGATCACGTCGTTCAACTCTTCGATCGGCACGGGCGTGTAGGCTTCCACGCGCGTGAAGCCCTGCGCCATCACCTGGCGGGCCGCATCGAGGACCTGCTGGCCGTTGTCGTACTCGGCCATCACGCCGTAAGTAATCGGGGTGTCCGGTGTCGCGTGTGACATCAGTGTTCAACCTTGACTTTGCCCTGCGGCAACAGCGTCTTGACTTCGAACATCGAAATCATCGGCACGAAGCGCAGGAACAGCAGGAACGCGGTCAGGAACAGCCCGAACGTGCCCGCGTAGAGCATGTAATCCCAGCGTGTCGGCGTGTAGTGCGCCCACGACGAGGGCACGAAATCGTTGGCCAGCGAGGTGACGACGATCACGAAGCGCTCGAGCCACATGCCGACGCCGACGAACAGCGACATCACGAACAACAGCGTGGTGTTCTGGCGCACCGACTTGAACCACAGCAACTGCACCATCACGATGTTGATGGCGATCAGCGTCCAGTACGACCAGGCGTACTGGCCGAACATGCGGTTCCACATCATGAAACGCTCGTGCGGGCTGCCGCTGTACCACGCGAAGAACGCTTCCATGGTGTAGCCGTAGCCGACGATCAAGCCGGTGGCCAGCGTGATCTTCGCCATGTTGTCGATGTGACGCATGGTGATCAGGCTCTCCATGCCGTAGAAGCGGCGCACCGGAATCGCCAGCGTCAGCACCATCGCGAAGCCGGCGTAGATCGCGCCGGCGACGAAGTAGGGCGGGAAGATCGTCGCGTGCCAGCCGGGAATCACCGACACCGCGAAGTCGAAGCTGACGACGGTGTGGACCGACAGCACCAGCGGTGTCGAGAGGCCCGCGAGAATCAGCGAGGCCACTTCATAACGGTGCCAGTGGCGGGCCGAGCCGCGCCAGCCGAGCGACACCATGCCGTAGATGCGCGCCTTGATCTTCGAAGTGGCGCGATCGCGCAGCGTCGCCATGTCCGGAATCATGCCGATGTACCAGAACACGATCGACACCGTCGCGTAAGTCGAGACCGCGAACACGTCCCAGATCAGCGGGCTCTTGAACTGCGGCCACAGGCCCATTGCATTGGGGTACGGGAACAGCCAGTACGCCGCCAGCCACGGACGGCCGGTGTGGAACACCGGGAAGATCGCCGCGCAAGCCACCGCGAAAATCGTCATCGCTTCAGCGAAACGGCTGATCGACATGCGCCACTGCTGCTTGAACAGCAGCAGGATCGCCGAGATGAGCGTGCCGGCGTGGCCGATGCCGATCCACCAGACGAAGTTGATGATCGGGAACGCCCAGCCGACCGGCTGGTTGGTGCCGAAGATGCCGATGCCGGTCATGACCAGGTAGGTCAGGGCCATGTGCAGCATGCCGAACAGGCCGAGCGCGCCGGCAAACAACGCCAGCCAGAAGATCGGCGTGCGGGATGCGAGCGGGACTTCCGCCACCGTCTCGGTGACGGTCTCGAAGTCGTGACCCGGCAGGATCACCGGCGTCTCTTGCAACGCCATCGGTCGATGAATGTTGAGTTCAGCCATGTCGCGTTATTTGTGCGTCTCTTCGGTGCCGGTGGGCGTTGCCGGTTCGTGGTGGCCACCGACCATCGGGTTCTGCAAGGCCATCGACGGGTTCGGGTTCTTCACCGCGGCCAGGTAGGTGGTGCGCGGCCGCGTGTTGAGATCTTCGAGCATCGCGTAGTTGCGCGGGCTCGACTTGAGCTTCGCCACGCGGCTGTTCGGATCGTTGATGTCGCCGAACACGATCGCCTCGGTCGGGCACACCGCCTGGCAGGCGGTCAGGATTTCGCCGTCGCGGACGGTGCGATCCTCGCGCTTCGCCTGGATGCGCGCGGCGTTGATGCGCTGCACGCAGTAGGTGCACTTTTCCATCACGCCGCGGCTGCGGACGGTGACGTCGGGATTGCGCTGCAGCTTGAACTGCGGCGTGTTCCAGTCCTGGAACAGCAGGAAGTTGAAGCGGCGCACTTTCCACGGGCAGTTGTTCGAGCAGTAGCGCGTGCCGACGCAGCGGTTGTAGACCATGTCGTTCAGGCCTTCCGCGCTGTGCGTCGTCGCCGCCACCGGGCAGACCACTTCGCACGGGGCGTTCTCGCACTGCTGGCAGGGCAACGGCTGGTAGTAGATGTCCGGGTTGTCGGGGTTGCCGGCGAAGTAGCGGTCGATGCGGATCCAGTGCATCTCGCGGTTGGTCTTGACCTGCACCTTGCCGACGACCGGGATGTTGTTCTCCGCCACGCAGGCGATCACGCACGCCGCGCAGCCGGTGCAGGCGTTCATGTCGATCGACATGCCCCACTGCTGGCCGCGATATTCCTTGTCGGCATACAGGGAGATGCGCTTGCCCTCTTTCGAGTGCTCCATCTCCTTCACGAACGCCGGATTCTTCTTGAAGTCTTCGAGCGTCGCCGAGCGAATCAGGTTGCGGCCCTCGATCGCCCAGTGCTCCTGGGTCACCGCCAGTTCGTAGACCTCGCCGGTGCGCTGCATCGTCGCGGCACCGAAGTACGGCGCCGACGAACCGCGCAGCGCGTAGGTGTTGAAGCCGGCCTGGTTGCCGAGGCGGCCGGCATGCGTGCGGCCGTAGCCGACGGTCAGCGTGATCGCATCCTTCGCGTGACCCGGCACCACCAGCGTCGCCACCTTCAGCTCGCGGCCGTCATGCTGAATCGCGATCACGTCGCCGTTCTTGAGGTGATTCGCCTCCGCGGTCGACGGCGCGATGTGCGCGGCGTTGTCCCACGTCAGCTTCGTCATCGGCTTGGGAATTTCCTGCATCCAGCCGTTGTTCGCGTAGCGCCCGTCGTAGATGGTCAGGTCGCGGCGGAAATTGATCTCGACGCCGTCCACCGGCGCTTTCGCCGCGCCGACGCGCGACGAGAAATCCGGCGCGACCGTCGACGTGCCCGCCACCGCGGTGCTGCCACCGATGAAGCCGTCGTGCAGCCACTTGCGCCACTGCTTCTCGAAGGGATCAACCGGCGCAGCGACTGCGGCCGACGTCGCCGCTGGTGTGGCCGCAGTATTTCCCTTAGGCACCACAGGCACATCAGGCGCCGCAGGCACCGGCGCCTTCGGAGCACTTGCCTGCCAAAACTCTCTAACCACGTCGTAGCCGGCGCGCTCGGGCCGATCCGACATCGTCGCAATCATTTCGTGCGACGACTTGCCGCCGTAGAGAGGCTGGATCAAAGGCTGAACGATCGACACGGTGCCGTCGATCGTTCGCGCGTCGCTCCAGGCCTCGAGATAATGCGCTGCCGGGATGTGCCAGTGGCTCAGGCGCGCGGTCTCGTCGAAGAACAAGCCCGAGTGCACGACCAGGTTGACCTTGCGAATCGCTTCGTCGAACTTGTAGTCGGCAGGCGCGCTGAACACCGGGTTCGATTCACCGATGATCACCAGCATCTGCACCTTGCTGGCGTTGATGTCGGAGACCAGCTCGCTGAAGGCCGCGTTCTGTTCGGTCGGCACGATCTCGGGCGTCGGGAGATACGACACCGGCGCACCGATCGCCGCGTTGATCGCGTGCGCGAGCGCATGCACGGCTGCGGGCTGTGCATCGCCGGCAATCACCACCGCGCGGCCCTTGTGATCGGAAAGGTCCTTAGCCACTGCCGATGCAAACGCATCCGCGCCGGCCGGCGCCGTGCCGCTGATGCCCGAGACACCCGCGCCCGCTGCGACCGCGCGCGCAAACGCTTCCACCTGGCTCGACTTGATCGGCAGGCGGTGATCCGCGCGTCCGCCCGTCACCGTCATGTCCGACTCGACGACGTAGAGGCGGTTGAGATTGTCGGCGCTGTCTTCGACGCGGCGGCGCGAAGCGAATTGCCGCATGTACATCAGGTTCGCGGCGCCATCCGACGACAGGAAGTCCGCATCGAGCGACAGAATGACGTCGGCCTTCGTGAGGTCGTAGACCGGTTCGAGGTATTGGCCGAACGCCATCCGCGCGCCCGCGCGCGCGTTATCGCGATTGACCGGCTCCCACTGAATCCACTTGGCGCCCGGCTGCTGCGCGAGCACTTGCTGGATCTGCGCCGCGAGCGTCGGCGATGCGACCGTCTCGGTCAGGATGCGAAGCCCCGCGCCCTTGGTCGCGGCCTGCGCCGACAGCCCGCCGCGAATCGCGGCGATGACCGCGCTCCACGGCCGCATGTCGCCAAGCTGGTTGATGGTCTGCGAACGATCCGGATCGTACAGCGTGAGCACCGACCCCTGCGCGAACAGGTCCGTCGCGCCCTTGCTGGCAGGATGATCGGGATTGCCCTCGATCTTCGTCGGCCGGCCTTCATGACTTTCCACGAGCAGCCCTGCGCCCACGCCGCCGTGCGTAATCGCGGTGGCGAAGTAGAGCGGCTTGCCGGGAATTTCTTCTTCAGGCTGGCGGACGTACGGAACGATCAGTTCTTCGGGCTGCACCGTGCACGCGGTGACGCCGGCGAGCGCCATCGAGGCGCTCATCAACTTCAGGAAGTTGCGGCGGCCGACGGGATCCAGCCACTCCGAGGCGTTGCTCGGGAACTCGCGGTGCAGGTAGTCCTTGAACTCCGCGGTGCCGGAAACCTCGTCGAGGCTTCGCCACACATCCGGCGCGCCGTTCTTCTGCAGCTTCGCGCGAACCGCCTTGAGATCGATCGTCGAGGTCGATCCGCGCTTGGTGATGTCTTCAGCCGATTCCATGGGTGTCTTCTCGAGGCTCATCGGTGGCACACCGAGCAATTGGTCAGGTGTTCCTTGTCGGCGATCTTGTATTCGCGCACCAGCTGCGGACCGAGTTCCGCCTGCGCCACCGCCGGCACGTAGCCCATGGTCGTGATCTGATCGCGCGGCCGCACGTAGCGCGACGGATCGCGGTGGCAGTCCAGGCACCATTCCATCTGCAGCGACGACTTCTGGATCATCAACGGCATGCGATCGACGCGGCCGTGGCAGGTCTCACAACCGACGCCCTTGCGGACGTGGATGCTGTGGTTGAAATACACAAAGTCCGGCAGGTCGTGCACGCGCTTCCAGTTGAGCGGCTTGTCGTCACGGAAGCTGGCGCGCACCGGTTCGAGATACGGGCTGGTGTTCCAGATCTGCGAGTGGCAGTTGATGCAGGTCTTGGTCGGCGGAATGCCGGCCGACGGCGAGACCTCCACCGACGTATGGCAGTACCGGCAATCGATGCCGATGCCGCCATTGTGGTGCTGATGGCTGAACTGCACCGGCTGCTCTTTGAACTCGTTGGCGGTGGTGACGAAGTCCGATCGTTGCAGCGTCAGGACGACTGTGCCCAATCCGAGGAGCACAAAGACGATCGCAATGATGCTGGCTTTCGACCAGGCGTTAGCACTTTTCGGGAATACCTGCGACATGCGATCCAGCAGCCCCTGGGGTTATGTAGAGGCGACGTCCAAAATGGGACGAACGGCGCCAAAGCAGCCCACTCTATCTCGTTTTTTAACGAAGCCGACGACTTGTGAAAAATTTCTCAAGCGATTGTATGCCGCCGCCGCAACCGCTGACAATCCCGACAACTTTAGTCGGGATTGTGGTTCTCTATTTAATAAAGGCTCTACTGCGGCCCCGCCGTCGTGGTCGCCTTCGGCGCGTCCTTCTTCTCGTCACCGGGGACCTTTTCCCAGGTGTAGGCCCGGTTGTTGATGTATTTCTCGAACCACTCCATCTCAATCTGGAGCTTGAAGAGCCGGTGGCGGAGCTCAGCCCAGCCATGGCCCTCCCGAGGCGCCACATACAGATGGGTCGGCACCCCGTTCGACTTCAGGGCGCGGTACATCTCGACCGACTGCGGCATCGGCACCCGCGGGTCCTGCTCGCCGACCAGGAAGATCGTCGGCGTCTTGACCTTCGAGACATCCTTCAGCGGCGAGTTGTTCCAGTACAGATCGATCGGCGCATTCGCCTGCCAGGGCGTGCCGCCGAACCACGGCGTGCGGAATTCCCGGTGATCGCTCTGCGCGTACATCGAGATCCAGTTCGCCGCGCCGGCACCGCTGCTCGCCACCTTGAAGCGATCGGTAAACGTGATCAGCTTGTTGGTCATGTGGCCGCCCGCGCTCCACCCCATCTTCACGAGCTTGTTGGGATCGGCCACGCCCATCGCGATCACCGCGTCCGCGCCGGCCAGCACGTCGAGATGCGCCTGCTTGAAGTAGCCGTTGACCATGTCGCGGAGAAACTTGTCGCCGTACCCCGTGCTGCCGCGATAGTTCGGGCGCAGCACCGCATACCCCTTCGCCGCATACACCTGGTTCTCGGTGGAGAAGCCGAAACGATCCGACGCCGCCGGTCCGCCGTGGGTCTGGACGATCAGCGGATACCTCGTGCCCGCCGTGTAGTCGAGCGGATACGTCAGCAGGCCTTCAATCGTGACGCCGTCCTGCCCCTTCCACGTGATCTTTTCCTGGCGGGCGGTCTTGAACTTCGCCATGTCCTCGTCGAACACCGCGGTGACGCGCCTCGGCTGCGCGCCCGGCGCCATGGTGTAGATCTCGCTCGGACGATCGAAGGAATTCAGCGTGAACACATGCAGGCCCGCGTCTTCCGAGAACGACCAGCTGCCCAGGCTGTGATCGCCGCGGGTGAGTTGCGCGGCTTCCTTGGTGGCCACGTTGACGCGCATGATTTCGTTGTGCACGCCCATGTTCGCGGTGAAGTAAATCGCCTTGCCGTCCTTGCTCCACGACGCGTTCTCGACGCCGTAGTCCACGTTGGGCAACAGGATCTTTGCCGGGCCGCCGGCGGCGGGCACCAGGAACAACTTGTCGTTGTAGTAGATGTCGCCCTGTTCGGTCGCGCCCGAGGTGAAGAGCACGGTCGATCCATCCGGTGACAGCGACGCGTTGCCTTCCGGCACCTTGTTGGTGGTCAACTGCCGGGCGTTGGATCCATTCGCGTCCATCACCCAGACCTCGCCGCGATCGCTGAACTCGAGCAGCGGACTCGGCATCCGCGTCATCGCGATGCGCTTGCCGTCGGCGCTCAACTCGTAGCTGCTGACGTTCCAGTCGCCCTCGGTGATCCGTTTCGTCTTGCCCTCGAGATCGGTCGTCCAGAGGTGGCGCTGCTTGAAGTTGTTCTCCTCGAACGTATACACGTCATCGAGGAGGCGATCCTTCTCCTTCTCGTCGGCGGACTTCGCATCCGACGCGGTGAAGTAGATCGACTTGCCGTCGGGCGCCCACGTCAGCGAGCCGGGCGCCGTGGGATGACTGGTGAGGCGGCGCGCTTCGCCGCCGTCGACGCTGAGGAGATAGATTTGGTTGCTGGTGTCGGCGTCTCGACGCGTCGTGAACGCGATCGACTTGCCGTCCGGCGACCAGCGCGGGCTGGACTCGCCGCGATCGCCAAACGTCAGTTGCACCTGGCCGGTGCCGTCGGCGTTGATGCGGTAGATGTGGCCGCTGCGGCGGTTCGCCTTCCAATCCGCCTTGTCGATCGTGAAGAGCAGCTGCTTCCCGTCAGGGGAGAGTTGCGGATCGCCGATCACCGCCTGTTCGAGCGAGTCGACGAAAGTCCGCCCCCGTTTTTCCTGGCCGGAAACGGACACGAAGCTCAGTACGCACAACACAACCGCAAGGGCGTTTCGCACGGCTTTCATAGGGAAAGTTCTCCACGGGAGACTCTAAACTAAATTGAGTTGACAAACTCATCCCCTGGGCGCATAACTAGCATTCTGCCAGCGCATGGTGGCGGGCCACCCGGTGCTTCCCCCACTGTCGGTAGCCTCCGCCGTGCGTCTCGGCACCTCTCGGCCCCAGAATTCACCCGGCCCTGAAAAGCCTGCCTCGCCAAGCGCGCCGCGCGTCGGCGGGTAGCGCAAAGCGCGAAGGCGGACGTATAGTCTGCACATAGCTTCATGAGTGACGACGACCGAAAATACCGCCAGCGCGGCTATCAGGACAGCGGCCGCGATCGGCAAAAGCCTTCCGGGCCGCGGCCCGATGGCGGCGACAAGCGTCCCGAGCGCGAACCCGGCGCCCCCGCCGGCGCCCGGCGCATCTCCTCCGAAGGCGCGCGCAACCCCCGCATGATGGGATCGCGCCAGGTCGCACGCTGCACGCGCTGCGGCACCGTCGTCGACGCCGAGATCATGTCGCTCAGCAAGTGTCCGAAGTGCCAGGTCGAACTGCGCTCCTGCATCCAGTGCGTGAATTTCGATCCCGCCGCGACGTATGAATGCGCGATCCGCCTGCCGGCTCGCGTGTCGCCCAAGGACGTCGCCAACGACTGCCCCCACTTCAGCGGCCGCACCACGTGGGAGCGGGAAACCACCACGGCCGTGGGGCAGAGCATGAATCCGAAAGAGCCGAGCGGCGCCAAGAAGGCCTTCGACGACCTCTTCAAATTCTGAGGGCCTGATGGCCTGATGGCCCGATTGCCTGACATAATCAGGTTATGGGACTGCTGTCTCCGCAAGACGAAGCGACGCTCAAGCAACACCTCTCCGACATCACCCTGCCCGTCGAGCTCGTGCTTTTTACCCAGGCGTTCGGCGGATCCGACAGCGGTGACGTCGCCAAGCAGATCCTTCGTGAGATCGCGTCGCTCAACGACAAGGTCACCATCGTCGAGAAGAGCTTCGTGCTCGATACCGAGGACAAGGCCAAGTACAAGATCGACAAGGCGCCCGCGATCGTGATCCTCAGCGACGGCGTCGACACGCGCATGCGGATGTACGGCGCGCCGACCGGGTATGAGTTTGTCGGACTGGTCGAGGCGATCCTCGTGGCCGGCACCGGCAAGATCGATCTCGATCCGGAGACGCTGAAGTGGATTCAGGCGGTCGACAAGCCGACGCACATCCAGGTGTTTTCGACACCGACTTGACCGCACTGTCCGAGGGCGGTCGTCCTCGCACACAAGATGGCAGCGGCAAACCCGAACATCACCGCGGATGCGGTTGAAGCGACCGAGTTCATGGACTTGAGCCGCAAGTACCGTGTCACGGGAGTGCCGAAGACGATCGTCAATGAAACGATCGAGATCATGGGCGGCCTGCCGGAGAAGCCGTTCGTCCGCGCCGCCCTCGACTTGCCTGAATTGCCAGACGCCTAGATGTAGAGGCGGGTCTTCAGACCCGCCTACGCGCTTCGAACATGTAACCGGGTCTGACCCCTTAACATCGGGTTTTGCTGAACTTCTTGCCTAGGCGCTGAGTCGTGCCGTTCTAATTTTTTCCAGCTCCTGTGGATCGAGGTGACCTTCCGCGACCTCGACGAGACCCGCCGGCGTCAGTCGCAACGTCACCGCCACCAGCGCGTTGATCGCCTCTCCACCACCGCGCAACTTCCCCGACACCCACAACTTCGTTGTCACCTTGAACGGATCTCCATCGCTCAGGATGTCGCCGCGTTCGATCCTGGCGTCAGGGATCGCGTGTTGCACCGCTTTCGCGGTGAATCGATAGCCCGCGGGGCCTCTCGCCAGCATCATGACCAGCGGATCGTGCGGCGCTGTGCTGAGCAGCGTCTCGAACGCCACGCCGTTGATCACGAACTGCGTCTTGCGATCGAAGAAGCCGTCGGGGAGATCCAGCCTGCGCGTGTTGAAGTACTCGATCACCTGATCGATCGCGGCGGTCAGGCTTTCTGGGGCTGCCATCGCGCTCCGTCTTGCAACACGAACCGTGTCTCTTCGGGGATGTCCCAGCCGGGAATGGTGGGGAACAGCGGATCGCCTGGCAGCGTCAACGTCTTCACGCCATTGCTGTCTTCGAAGAACCCGGGCATGACGCGCACGATCGATCGTGACTGCGCCCACGCCAGTGCATCCTCGATCGAGGTGCGATGCGCCAGTTGGCGGATCGTCGTCCAGGTCGGCGGCGGCAGCAACAGTTCCTTCCGTTCGAATCGCGCGATCGCTTCGCGCGGCGAGAGCCAGTCGAGGGCGGTGGTCTCGCTGTCGTCGTGCTTCGGCGTCTGCCCTTCCGGCATTCGCGCGACGAAGAAGCGTGTGTCGTAGCGGCGAATTTCGATCTCGGGCGTGACCCAATGCGCCAGCGGAAACAACTCGTCGGGCGTGATGAAAACGTTGGCTTCTTCCTGAAGTTCCCGGCAGGCAGCGGTCCGGTAGGCGGCTTCCTGCTGATCGCTCAGGTCGCTGAAGATCGACGGCCGCACCTCCGCCCCAGGCGCAGGCTGATCGCCCTCGTCGACACGTCCACCGGGAAACACGTACGACCCGGCCATGAACGCCACCTTGTCGTTGCGGCGGACCATCAGGATTTCGAAGGGATCAGCACCGGACGCGCGGAGCACAACGACGGTTGCCGCCGGACGAGCGGGTACGATTTCGGCCACAAGGCAGTGTAGTCTTTCATCGTGATAGAGCGAAAAGACGCCGGCGATATTCGCATCCTGAAGCTGGCCCACGGCAAGGTCAGTGCGATAGACATCGAGCTTTGCGAAGCGCTGATCGCCGAGATGAGGGATGCCGTGACCGCGCCGATCAACGCGGTGATCATCACCGGCTCAGGCTCAGCGTTTTCCGCCGGCGTGGATCTGTTTCGCGTGATCAAAGAGGGCCCTGATTACGGACGACGGTTTCTGCCGGTGCTGGACGAATTCCTTCGGGCGGTGCTGACCTTACCCAAGCCGGCGATCGCCGCGGTCAATGGTCACGCGATCGCCGGCGGTTGCATCCTCGCGGCCGCCTGCGATCACCGCATCATGAGCGAGGGCAACGGACGCATCGGCATTCCCGAGCTTGCGGTCGGCGTCCCGTTCCCGGCATTGCCGCTGCAGATCATGAGCGCGCGGGTCGCGGACGCCGCGCTTCGCGACCTGGTCTACACCGGCCGCACCGTGCAGATCGACGAAGCCAGGGCGATGGGCCTGATCGACGAGAAGTGTCCGTCGGGGATGTTGATGGACCGCGCGATGGAAGTCGCGCAACAGCTCGCGTCGATTCCCGCCGGCGCCTTCGCCTTGACCAAGGAAGCGTTCTACTCGCCGATCCTCGAACGCACGCGACAGCTGGCCGATCTCAACGCGCGCGTCGTCGAGGCCTGGCTGCAACCACACACCTACGACACCATCCGAGCGTACCTGGACAAGACGATCAGGAAGTGATCTTTAATCCCTAATTCTTAATCTCTAATCGGCAATTTATTTATTCCCAAACCCAGTCGCGCACCGACAAGCCGAGCTCGCGCGAATCGCGGCGGCCCGAATCGCTCGGGCGGAACAGTCGATCGATGGAGATCTCGAGCACCAGATACTTCTGTCCGGGTTTGGCCGGAATATCCAGGAACAGCGGTGTGCGCTTGAGATCGCCTTCGTAGATCAGCGTGGCATCCGCCCACACCCGCGTGTGCACCGGCTTGACGTCGGCGTCCGGATGATCGATCCACCCCACGAACTTCAACACCTTACCCTTGACGGGAATGACGGCCAGCGCATCCTTCGTCGTCCACCGGCGGCCCACCGAATTCCCGCCCGGATCTTTTTCCACATCATCCGGCTGCACGAAGCCGTATCGGTAATACCAGTCAAAGCGCTGCGCGCGTTCGCGCGGACGAAGCTCGCCAAAGGCGTCGACCACCGTGGCGCCCACGTGAACGGCGATCAACACCGCCGCGGCCGCGATCCATGCCGTTGACATTCCCATCGGGGCGGTCGCGCCGCCTGGTGGATCGGCCTCCAACAAGACCCAGAACGCAAACACCCAGAAGGTCAGCGTGATCGCCGTGGACTGCGACGGCACGCCAAACAGCGAGGCCAGGAAGAACGCGATCAAGACGCCGCGCAACATGCCGATCGAGAAGCGATCGCCGCCGGCCTGCCTCGAAAACAGCAAACGGCCAAAGACGACGCACCACCACAGGATCGGGAGGAAGCCCAACACGCCGAGCTCGGCCAGGTTGTGACGCCACCACGCCTGCGCGTTGTCTTGCTGGGGAATGGTTCGGCCGGCCGCCTTGCCGAAGTCATACGACAGCGTGTGAAACATGCCGACGCCGACGCCGGCGAACGGATGCTCCTTGATCATTTCGATCGCGGCGGGCCCGTAGCCGAAGCGATCCCACAACAGTTCGTTGGCGCTCTGCGCAATGCCCCGATCGCCGAAGAACGGCAGGTAGCCGAGCGTGCCGCGCTGCACGATCGTGTGGGTCGAGGCGTTCTGCAGCACGAGGATCAGCACGGCGCCGATCACCACCGCGCCGCCGCCGGCCATCGCCAGCTTGCGCAGATCCAGCTTGAGCCATCGCAGCGCTTCAACCGCGGCGACCGGCAGGCTGATCATCACGGCCGCCAAGCCCGTGCGCGATCCGCAGAGCCACACGGCCGCAATGCCAAGCATCAAGCCGGCGATGCTGATCACCACATTCCACGGTTGCCGGGCACGACGGCCAAAGACGATCGCGCCGACCGTCCAGAAGGCCGCCACCGCGCCGAGCTTGTTCGGGTCGCCCAGCGTGCCCGACGCGCGAATCATGTATTCCCAGAAGCCTTCGTTGAGAAAGCCGAGATCGACAAAGCCCTGGTAGCAGGCCACCAGCGCGGCGACGCCGGACGCGATCAACAACGGCGCGAGCACTTCACGCCTGAACCGCGAGGAGTCGGCGCGATACCACCGGCAGAGCGCGTCGATGAACAGGATCCCGACGAGATGACCGAGCGCGTAGTAGGTGACGTTTTGATCGACCAGCGACGGTGGAACGCCAATGCTGGTATTCGAAACGCGCGCGTCGTTCAACAGGATCCACGGGGCAAAGTCGGTCTCGCGCAGGAACACGATCGGCCAGGTGATCGCCACGATCGCGCCCCAGCTGACCAGCGGCCACTGCCAGCGGTCCGGCAGCGACCAGCGCAGCACCTCGCGGCGATCCGACAACAGCAACCCGAGCAGCGGCAGGATCCAGATCGCGTCGTGTTCGAAGCCCTTGGCCTTGAACGTCACGAGCAGCAGCGCCGGCGTGAGATACAACGCCGCCATCAGCACCGGCAACGCGACGTGCCGCCACCGGCGGCCGGCGATCACCATCAGCACGAGGCCGGCGATCGCCGTCCAGAACAGTTGCGGTGTATAGGTCGAGGCGAGAAACGATTCAGCCACGGCCGCCAGGACCGCGGACGCGATGATGAGGATTCGCAACGCCGCCATCATGCGCGCGCGAACGAGATCACGGTCTCGATATGGTCGGTGTGCGGAAACATGTCTACCGGCTGGACGCGCGTGGCGCGATAGCCGCTCTTGAGGATAACCGGCAATTCCTCCGCCAGGGCCTCCGGGTTGCAGGACACGTAGACCGCCCGCGCCGGTCGAATCCGATCGAACACGGCCGCCAACACCGGCGGCGGACAGCCCTGGCGCGGTGGATCGAGGACCACGGCGTCCCACGCCTCGCGCGACGCCCTGGCGAGCGCATCTTCAACACGGGCGGCCACGAACGTGATCTGTCCCGCCGGCAGTCGATTCAGCCGCACATTTGCTTCGGCATCCGCAATCGCCTGGCGATTCTCCTCGATCGCCGTCACCCTCGCGCCGGCCTTGGCGATCGGCAGCGAAAACAGCCCGCTGCCGCAATACAGATCGAGGACCCGCTGGCTCGCGCCGATCTCCTCGAGGACGATCGTCACCAGGTGCGCGGCCGCGCCGACGTTGGTCTGGAAGAACGCCGTCGGCGACACCAGATACGAGACACCGCCAATCACTTCCTTGACGTGGCTGCGGCCCTCAATCTTGATCGTCTCGTCGCCGACCATGTATGGGCCTGGCTTCGAATGAATGTTGATGAAGAACCCGTCGGGCTTCTCTGCGGATGCCAGGAATCCCTTGACCGACGTGCGCAGCGACTTGTCGTTGCTCCTGACCACCAGCATCGCCGATGCCTCGCGCCCATCCGCCGTCGTCCTGATGATGACGTGACGAAGAATGCCCGGCGCAATCCGCGCGCGGAAAAGCCGGTCGCGCAGCGCAAACGCGATGCGGTTGCCGCGCTCGTGGTGGACAGGACATTCCTCGATGGGAATGACGCGCTGTGACCTGGCCGCGTAATGGCCCATCACGCCGTTACCAAAGACGAATGCCACCTTGCTGCGGAATCCGGCTTCGGCCGGGGAAGGGATGAGCGGCGGCACGTCGATGACCCCTCGACTGCGCTCGGGGTCACCCTGAGCCTGTCGAAGGGTGAGCAGGCGAGAAAGCTCCGTGCGCTTTCTCGCGAGCTGCTCGGCATATGGCACGCCTGGCAGCGTGCAGCCGCCGCACACGCCGAAGTGTTTGCACTGCACGTGCGGTGCGCGATTACTTCACGTCGAGGAGTTCGACTTCAAACACCAGCGTCGCGTTCGGCGGAATCACGCCGCCCGCGCCGCGAGCGCCGTACCCCATCTGCGGTGGAATGGTCAGCACGCGCGTGCCGCCCACCTTCATGCCGGCAAAGCCCTGGTCCCAGCCCGGGATCACCTGGCCGCCGCCGAGCGGGAACTCGAACGGATCGTTGCGATCTTTCGAGCTGTCGAACTTCGTGCCGCGCTTGTCGGCCTTGGCCGCGTCATACAACCAACCGGTGTAGTGCACGCGGACCACGCGTCCCGGGCGGGCTTCGGCGCCTTCGCCGACCTTCGTATCGACCATCTGCAGTTGGGTAATGCCGCTGTCGGCCATCGGGGCGCCCTCAGGAAGTTCGGATGTCGCGGATGAACGGCCGCAGGCCACGGCCGCACACAAGAGTGGAATCAGGACAAGCAGTCGCACAGGCTCCATTCTAATGGTGTCTGCGTCGTTAGTGGGCTCCGGCCGGCGGAGCCGCTCCCCTGGACGGCCGCTTCATGATCAGCACGAGCGGCAACATGATCAGGAACAACACGCCGAGCAGGCGGTAGACCGTCACGAACGAGACCATCGACGCCTGCCGCAGCAGCATCCCATGAAGAATCAGGTAGGCGCGCTGGGTCGCGGTCGTCACGTCCGCGCCGCCCGCGATCAATCCTTGCGTGATCTGGCTGAGCCGCGACTGCGTGATCGGATCGTAGGCGCTGACATGCTCGCCGAGCGCCGCCGCCACGACCTGCCGGTGCCGCGCCAGATACGTCCCGGTCATGGCAATGCCGACGCTGCCGCCGATGTTGCGCATCAGGTTGAACAGGCTGGTGGCGTAGCCCATGCGCTGCGGATCGATCGTCGCCATCGACACGGTGGTCAACGGCACGAACAGCAAGGCCAGGCCCGCGCCCTGGAGAAATTGCGGCAGCACGATGTCCCATTGCCCCGCATTGAGGTTGATCTGTCCCAGCCAGATCATCGTGATGCCGCCGACGATCAGGCCGATCACCAGCAGCTTTCGCGGATCCACCTTCGTCGTCAGGATGCCGACCAGCGGCATCATGATCAACGATCCGATGCCGCGAGGCGCCATCGCCTTGCCGGCCTCGAACGACGAATAGCCGAACAGCGTCTGCAGCATCAGCGGCAGCAACACCAGGCCGCCGTAGAGCGCGAACCCCACCACCGTCATCAGGAACACGCCCGTCGCATAGGTGCGGTTCTTGAAGACGCGCAGGTCGACGATGGGATTGTCGGTCCTCAGCTCGTAGATGACGAGGGCGACGAGCGTCACCGCCGAGATAATCGCGAGGATGACGATCATGTTCGACTGGAACCAGTCTTCCGTCTGGCCCTTGTCGAGCACGAACTGCAGGCAGCCGATGCCCACCACCAGCATCCCCATGCCCCAGTAGTCGATGCCGGTGGACACCTTGCGGAGGTACGGCGGATCGAAGACGTACTGCCGAATCATGAAGATCGACATCGCGCCGACCGGCAGGTTGATGTAGAACACCCAGCGCCAGTCCCAGTTCTCAGTAATCCAGCCGCCGACGACCGGACCGAGAATCGGCGCGACCACGATGCCGAGGCCCCACACGCCCATCGCCTTGCCGCGATCTTCCGGCTTGAAGGATTCGAGCAGCACCGCCTGCGACAACGGCTGCAGCGCGCCGCCGGTGGCGCCCTGCATGATGCGGAACAGCACGAGCATCGGGAGATTCGGCGCGATGCCGCACAACACCGACGCGGCGGTGAACCCGATCGTCGACGCCATCAGCAGGTTCTTGCGTCCGAACTTGCTCGCCAGCCAGCCGGTCATCGGCAGGATGATGGCATTGGCGACGAGATAGGACGTCAACACCCAGGTCGCTTCTTCGGTCGTCGCCGACATCGTGCTGGCGATGTGCGGCAACGACACGTTCACCACGGTCGTGTCGAGCACCTCCATGAACGTGGCGAACATCACGGCGAGCGTGATGATCCACGGATTGACCTTCCCGTATTCGGTCATCGATCTAGCGGGTGTGAACGGTCGGTGTCACCGACATGCCCGGTCGCAGCAGATGCTCCGCGTCCTGGCCGTTGTCGAGCGCGATCTTCACCGGCACGCGCTGCACGACCTTGACGAAGTTGCCGGTCGCGTTATCGGGCGGCAGCAGGCTGAAGCGCGATCCGGTCGCGGCCGCGATGCTCTCCACCTTGCCGTTGAACTCGCGGCCACCATACGCATCGACGTCGATCGTGACCGCCTGGCCGACGCGCATCTCCTTGAGCTGCGTTTCCTTGAAGTTCGCGGTGATCCAGACGCGGTCCAGCGGAATCACCGTCATCAGCGGCTGGCCGGGCTGAATGATCTGCCCGGGCTCCACCGACTTGCGGCTGACGATGCCGGTCACCGGCGACTTGACGCTGGTGCGCTGCAGATTCAACTCCGCCTGCTTCACCGCGACTTCCGCCAGCGCCACGCGGGCGGCCGCGGCTTCGGCTTTCGCCTTGCTCGCCACGACCTGCTGCGGTGCTGTCTGTGCGGTTCGCAGTTCGGCGCCCGCCTGCTCACGACCGGCACGCGCCTGGGTCGATCGGCTCTCGGACGCCTTGATGGCGGCTTCGGCCTCGATGACTTGCGCTTTCGCGGACTCGACGCCCGCGGTCGTGGCCGCAGCAGCGGCGACGGCCGCGTCGTACTGTTGCTGCGCGATTTCGTCTTTCGCGAGCAGGCCCTTCAGGCGCTCCACATCGCGCGTCGCCTTTACGGCATTGGCTTCGGCTTCACGCTGCCGCGCTTGCGCGGTCAGCAAGCGTGCCTTGGCCACCGCGATGCCGTGCTCGGCTTCCGAAATGCCCGATTCCGCCTGCGTGACGCCGCCTTCCGCCGTCGACACATTGCTCGTCGCCGTCGTCGAGGTGATCTGGCTGGTCGCGCTCGCCGCGGCCGCTTCCGCCTGCGCATCCGCCAACGCGGCCTGCGCCCGCTTCAAGGCAATTTCGTAGTCGCGCGGATCGATCACGACCAATTCGGCCCCGGCCTCGACCTGCTGGTTGTCGATCACGGCGATCTTCAACACGCTGCCGCCGACCTGCGCCGCAATCGGCGTCACGTGCGCTTCAACCTGCGCGTCGTCCGTGGACTCCTGGCCGAGGGTCAGGAAGTAATAAATGCCGGCGCCAAGGACGGCGACGACCAGAACGAGAACGATGACACGAACGCGTGTGCTCATGGAGTGGAACCCTTAACCGCTTTCAGGAATGCTTCGTCGGCGTTACCGATGGATTGCGCGAGCAGCGCCTTGGCGACGCTCAGGCCGTACTGCGCGCTGATGGATTGTTCGGTCGCGACGGCCACGGCTTCCTGCGCCTGCACGACCTCGATGTTGCTGGCAACGCCGGCGGCGAAGCGATCGCGCGACTGCTGTAACGCCTGGTTGGCGAGATCACGGCCCCGCGTTGCGGCCTCGAGTTGCTGCTTGGTGGCTTCCAGATCGAGGAACGCCATGCGCACGTCGTAATACACCGACGCCTTGAGGTCCTCGAGCTGCGCGGTGCGGCGCTGCAATTCGGCGGTGGCCTGCGCCAGCCGCCCTTTCTGCTTGCCGCCTTCGAAAATCGGCACGTCCACCGCCCCCATCAGGTTGTAGGTCGGCAGCGCGCTGCCGGGAGTCAGGCCAATCGTCCCGAAATCGGCGGTGACGCGCACCGACGGCAGGTGATCGCCAATCGCGGCCTTGCGCGACGATTCGGCGGCCTTCACTTCTTCGATCGCCGCCTGGTAGTCCGAGCGCTTCGCATACGCCTCGTCCAGCGCCTGCTGCAGCGTGATCGCCGCGTCAGGAATCAGCGGGATGTTGTCGACCAGCGTGAACTCCTGGCTGATCGGCAGGCCAATCACGCGGGCGAGCTGCAACTTGGCCTTCTGCGCATCGTTGGCCGCCGCGGTGGCGCGCTGGCGATCGGTGGTCATCCGCACTTCCGCGCGCACCACATCGAGGCCGGCGATGATGCCGCCCTGCTTCAGGTCGAGCGCCTGCTGATGAATCGCCTTCGATGACGCGAACTGCGCCTCTGCCGCCGCGGACCGTGCCTGGGCGGCCAGCGCCTCGAGATACAGGTTCGCCGAGGCCAGCAGGACGATCGAACGCGCGCCCTTGTAGTTGTGCTCGGCCGCGGCCAGCCGGTGCGAGGCGGCATTCTTCTCGTTCATCGCATCCGCATCGAAGATCGACTGGGAGACGAAGACGCGCGCATCAAACACGTTGTAGGGACCGACGACGCGCGGAAAATCGGGACCGAGCGGAAAGCCGAAGGCCTCGAGATTGGTCTTGCGGCGAGCCTCGGTCAGCGAAGCGCTGACGTTCGGCAGCAACTTGCTCAGCGCAATCCAGCGATCCCCGCCGGCCGCCGCCGTCTGCTGCTCGGCGAGCAGCACGCCAAGGTTGTGGTTCAACGCGCGCGTGACCGCCTCGACAATGGTCAGGGTCAGCGGCTCGGCGGTGGCCGGGCCGCTCGGCACGCCGCCGGCGAACGGACTGTTGCGCGGCAGCGCCGGGACCTGCGCCCGGGCCGGCACGGCCGCGGCCAGGAGCACGCTGCAGAGGATGACAATGGTTGGGATTGTGTTGGCTTTCACAGGATTAGTTCAGTATTATATAACTATTCACGTTAACACAAGTTTGTAGCACGGCAACTATGACGCCAGCATCCACCTCGAGGATACGCAAGCCCCGCAAGCCGGAAGCGGAGGACATGATGCGACTCGTGCAGGCCCTGAGAGCGATCCAGGTCTGCACCGGGTCCTATCCGTGGCCGCTGCTCGACATGACCATGGGGCAACTGAAGGCGGTGATGCTGCTCGTGCCGACCGGGCGGGTTCGCAGCCGCGAGCTGGCGGATGCGCTGGGCATCGCGCCGTCGGCGGCGACGCCGCTGGTCGACCGCCTCGTCAAACAGAAGCTCGCCAAACGTGTAGACGATCCGACCGACCGCCGCATTGTGTGGATTCACCCGACGCCGCTCGCGGCCGAGGTCTACGACAACCTGCTGGCCGCGAAGGAAGACGTGCTGGCCGATGTATTCAAGGAATTGCCGGCCGCCGAACGCGCCACCGTCAAGCAGAGCGTGAAGTTACTGGCCGAAGCCGCCGACCGGGTCCTGGCGAAACACAAGACCAAGGCGTAAATGGCGGAGAGGAAGGGATTCGAACCCCTGGAACCCGTGAAGGTTCAACGGTTTTCAAGACCGCCGCTATCGACCGCTCAGCCACCTCTCCGTACGATCTATTTTATCGGCTGATCTTCGATTTGCCGCCCATGAAGGGCCGCAGCACCTCGGGAATCTCGACCGAACCGTCTTCCTGCTGATAATTCTCCAGGATCGCAATCAGCGTGCGCCCCACCGCGAGGCCCGATCCGTTCAGCGTATGCACGTGCTCCGCCTTGCCCGTGCCCTCCGACCGGAACTTGATGTTCGCGCGCCGCGCCTGGAACGCTTCGCAGTTCGAGCAGGAAGAAATCTCCCGGTACAGCTTCTGGCTCGGCAGCCACACTTCGATGTCGTAGGTCTTGGCCGCGGAAAAGCCCATGTCGCCGGTGCACAGCACGATCGTGCGATACGGCAGGCCCAGCAACTCCAGCACCTTCTCCGCATTCGCGGTCAGGCGATCGAGTTCGTCGTACGACGTGTCCGGGGTCGTGAACTTGACGAGCTCGACCTTGTCGAACTGGTGCTGCCGGATCAGTCCGCGGGTGTCGGCGCCGTACGATCCCGCTTCGCTGCGGAAGCACGGCGAGTAGGCGGTGTACTTCAGCGGCAGCAATCGGCCGTCGAGAATCTCGCCGCGATGCAGGTTCGTGACCGGCACTTCCGCGGTCGGGATCAAATACAAATCCCACTCGCCCGCGATCTTGAACAGGTCCTGCTCGAACTTCGGCAGCTGCCCCGTGCCGTACAACGTCGCAGACGACACGAGATACGGCGGCGCCACTTCGGTGTAGCCGTGCTCGTTGGTGTGCAGCGACAACATGAAGTTGATCAGCGCGCGCTCGAGCTGCGCGCCGGCATTCATCAACACCGCAAAGCGTGTCCCGGAAATCTTGGTGGCGCGTTCGAAATCGATAATGCCGAGCTGGGGACCGAGGTCCCAATGTGCCTTCGGCTCGAAGCCGAACGCGCGCGGCTCGCCCCACGTCCGCACCACCACGTTGTCGCTGGCGGTCTTGCCCACCGGCACGCTGGCGTGCGGAAGGTTCGGCAGCGTCTCCAGCAACACCGTGCGCTGGCGTTCCGCGGTGTCGAGCTCGAATTCCAGTTGCTTGATCTTCTGGCCGCGTTGCTTGCTCGCCTCGAACAGATGCGAAACTTCCTCGCCCTGCCGCTTGGCGCGCGCCACCTGATCGCCCGACGCGTTCTGCTCGCGCTTCAGGCCCTCGATCTGCGGAATCAGCCGGCGGCGATGCGATTCAGCGGTCGCCAGTTGCTGCAACTCGGCCGTGACGTTGAGGCCGCGATTGGCCATCCCCGCCTGCACGTCTTCGAGGTGGTCCTTGACGAAATTGGGATCAAGCATTCTCGACTATTCTAGTGGAGTGAGCGCCAGGATTCGAAAGGCCGTCTTCCCCGCCGCCGGCCTCGGCACCCGTTTTCTCCCCGCAACCAAGGCGCAACCGAAGGAAATGCTGCCGCTCGTCGACAAGCCGACGATTCAATACGGCGTCGAGGAATGCAGCGCCTCCGGGGTCACCAACATCATCGTCGTCACCGGCCGCGGCAAGAACGCCATCGAGGATCACTTCGATGTGTCGAAGGAGCTCGAAGCGTTTCTCGAGAGCCGCGGCAAGAAGGACCTCGCCGATGAAGTGCGGCAGATCTCCAATCTGATCAGCGTCTCGTACGTGCGCCAGGGCGAACCGCTCGGCCTCGGCCACGCCGTGCTCGTCACCGAGGCCATCGTCGGCAACGAACCCTTCGCGGTGGTGCTGGCCGACGATGTGATCGATGCGACGCCGCCGGCGCTGAAGCAGATGATCGACGTCTTCGAGAAGGCCGACGGCCCGGTGCTCGCCGTCGAGCGCGTGCCGATGGAGAGCGTGTCGAGTTACGGCGTGATCGCCGGCGAGCCCGCGCCCGAACTCGGCAAGGGCGTGTACCGCGTCACGGACCTGGTCGAGAAGCCGCCGCGCAATGAAGCGCCGTCGGATCTCGCGATCATCGGCCGCTACATCCTCACCCCCGATATCTTCGCGTCACTGCAGGAGACCGCGAAGGACAAGTCCGGGGAAATCCAGCTGACCAACGGCCTGCGCCACTTGCTGAAGTCGCGGCCGATCTATGCGTATGAAGTGGACGGTGTCCGCCACGACACCGGGAACAAGCTTGGGTTCTTGAAGGCCAGCGTGTATTTCGCGCTGAAGCGGCCGGAGATCGCGGATGCGTTCCGCGAATATCTCAAGACTCTGAAGTAGGCTTCGACTCGGTCTTGGTTTCGCTCTTGCTCTCCGACTTCGACTCCGTCGTCGAGTCGCTCTTCGCCTCACCCGCCTTGGTCGCCGAGCTGTCGCCCTTGCGCGCGTAATCGGTGATGTAGAAGCCTGTTCCCTTGAACTGGATCGCGGGTGACGAGAACAGCTTTTTGACCTTGCCGCCGCACTTCGGGCAGATGTCGATCGGCGCGTCCTTGTATTGCTGGATCACCTCAAAGCGGTGCGCGCACGCGTCACATTCGTATTCGTACAACGGCATAAGTTCTTCCTGCTAGCCTGCTCGCCTGCTGGCCCGCTAGCCTGTTATTCCAATACTACGTCGTTGTGACCCGTCAGCATCAACTTGCGAAGCGCCCAAAACGGCGCCGAGCCGTGCGACAGGAGCGTGTCGTGGAAGGCGCGCAGCGACGGCTTGCCGCCCTGCTCGTCGTACCAATCCTGGCGCAGCTTCAGCATCATCAACTTCCCTGCTGAATACACCAGGTACGTCGGGTCGAAAGTGCCGCGCTCGGCTTCGCGCCGCGCGTTCGAGTCCTCCAGGAACGCTTCTTCCTTGAAGAAGCGCACGCCCTGCTCCACCGACCAGTCCTCGGTGTGAAGACGGATGCCGACGACGAAGCGCGCGAGGCGGACGAGCGATTCGGCGAGCTGGCCGAGCTTCATCGAGTGATCGCCGCGGCCAAAGCCCGCTTCGATCATCATGTGCTCGCAGTAATGCGCCCAGCCTTCCATGTACGACGCCGAAGCAAACATCGTCGAACGCCGCACTTTCGAATCCACCTTGCGGAGGAATTGATAGTGGAGGAAGTGGCCGGGGTAGACCTCGTGAATCGAGATCGCCCAGAGCGTCGGCAGGTTGAAGTCGAGCAGGTGTTCAGCCTTGCGATCGGACTCCCACTTCGGATCGACGTCGGTGAGGTAATACATCGCGCGCGAGGGGCGCGATTCAAACGGTCCCGGCGTCCACATGCTCGCCGAGGACCAGCGGAAGAACTCGGGCGTCGGCGCCACTTGCACGCCGCCGGTCTCGGGCATCGAGACGATCGAGTTGCGCTCGAGGAAGGTGTGCAGCTCGTCGAGTTGTTCGCGCGCGGTCTTGATCAGCGTGCCCGGCTCGGGATGCTGCTGCTTGGCCTTGCGCCACGCCTCGATCGGGTCGCTGCCATTCAGCCGGCCGGCCAGCTGCCTGAATTCTTCCTGCGTCGCCGCGAGCTCGCGCGTGGCGATGGCGAGCAGGCGATCGACCGGCAGCGTAATCCCCTCTTCGAGACGCAGTTTCTGTTCGAAGCGATCGCGGCCGAGACGGAACGTGCCCTTGGCTTTCGGGAGCACCTCGGTGGCGAGTTCGTCGACGTAGGCGCCCATCGTCTGCGTGGCCTCGGTGCACGCATCGGCGAGGTCGCCGAGCAAATGCAGGTCGTCCACGTTTGAAAACGCGCGCGGCAGCTCGGTGTCGATGAACGCCATCGTGCCGCGCCACGTATCGATGCCGACCTTCACGAACATCGCCGGCGGCTCTTTGATGTTGTCGCGCGCCGCCTGCACCAGCCGCGGCACCTGTCGCAGCTTCGACAACACGCGACGCGCCCGATCGGTTTCCGGCGCGTAGTTGAAGATCGCCTGCGCCGCCAGGCTCGAGGCCAGCGTGTCCGCGTAGACGTGCGGATTGCGCTCCCAGGAACGCGTCGCTTCCAGCTCGAACTGGCGGGCGCGGATGTTCGACGAGACGATCTGGTGCTCGATCTGTTCGCGCGGCGACAGTTGGTCGACGGGAATGCTGTCGAGACGACGGGCGAAGCCGGCGAGGGCGCTGACGTGCGTGTCGATCGCCGACCGCCGGTAGTCCTCGATGAGATCGTCGTGGATGTGTACCCCATCCATCGTGGCGCCGGTGGGGTGCACCTCGTAGAGAAATGAAAGGTAGTCGTCTACGAAGTGAGGTAATGGTTCAGCCGCGTGCATGCCTGCCTAACGCCAATGTTTTAGCGTAACTGGGCGCAATGTTGCGCCTTGTCCACTGGCCTGATTCAGGGGGGAAAGGCCATCCAGCAATGGTAGCTTAAAATTACAGGATGGCTCGCGAGTCCAAAGGCGTTCTTTACGTGGTCGCGACGCCGATCGGCAACCTCGAGGACATGACGCTTCGCGCGATCAAGGTTCTCAAGCTCGTCCAGTTGGTGGCCGCAGAGGATACTCGCCGGACGGGGATACTGCTCCGCCATTTCGACATCGACACGCCGATCCTCAGCGTGCACGAACATAACGAGCGTGCCCGGGTCGAGCGGATCGCCGGTCAACTGGCGAGAGGGGAGTCGGTCGCCTTGGTGACTGATGCCGGGACACCCGGCATCTCCGACCCCGGTGCGGCCCTGGTCTCGGCGATTCGGGACGCCGGTTACACGGTCGAGCCGATCCCTGGCGCAAGTGCGGTTGCCGCGGCCATTTCGGCCTCGGGCATTACCTCCCACGGCTTCACATTCTTGGGATTCCCACCAATTAGGTCGAAAGACCGCAAATTATGGTTTACTGACGCCGTCGAAGCCTCCAGGAAGCGCCTGGTCGTGTTCTTTGAGGCCCCGCACAGAGTCCTTAAAACTCTTGAGGAATTAAGGGCTTATGTTACTCGCCCAATAATTATTGGCCGGGAGTTGACCAAGATCCATGAGGAGTTCGTCAAAGGCACTCCGGAAGAGCTTTTGAAGCGTTTCGAGTCTCCTCATGGTGAGTTCACGCTGATGATTCCCCCGGAAGGACCAGGTGATCGCGCCCCTGAGGAGATCACAGACGAGACTGTGTTGGAATTATTTGGTCAAATAACAGAGTCTGGCGCTTCCGCGACCAAGCGAGAGGCGGCCAGGGAAGTCGGGGAGCGCCTTGGCCTCTCCGCAAAGCAGGTCTACGATATCGTTGAACGCCACAAATTGGTCGAATAACCAAAATGGCTACTGAAATAAGATTGAGCGTTCAGTGAGTGACATCCACGTCGTCGTACTAGCCGCCGGTAAGGGCACCCGGATGAAATCCGAGCTGCCAAAAGTCCTGCACAAAATCAGCGGCCTCACCCTCATCGAGCGCGTGCTGCGCACCGCGTCCGGCCTGTTCCCGGCCAGCATCACGCTGGTCGTCGGCCACGGCGCGGAAGCAGTGAAGCAGTCGCTTCTCAAACGAAACCTGCTTCAATTTGTGACCCAGGAGCAGCAACTCGGCACCGGCCACGCACTGTTGCAGGCGCGACCGCTCCTCGAAGGCAAGACCGGAACCGTCGTGTTGCTGTCCGGCGACGTGCCGCTGCTGAGCGTGGATGCCCTCAAGGGACTCCTGGCCACGCACCAGGAAACTGACGCGGCCGCCACCGTTATCACCGCCAATCTGCCACGCTCCTTCGGCTACGGCCGCATCGTCCGCACCAACGGCCGCATCTCCAAAATCGTCGAGGAGCGCGATGCGTCGCCGGCGCAAAAGGCGATCACCGAAATCAATTCCGGCATCTACGCGTTCGATCTCGAACCGCTGTTCACCGCGCTCGATACCATCGGCACCTCGAACAAGCAGGGCGAGTACTACCTCCCGGATCTCGTCGCCATCTACCGCAAACAGAAGCGCACCGTCAGCACCTGGACGATCCAGCGCGCCGACGAAATTCGTGGAATCAACAGCCGTACCGAGCTTGCAGAGGTCAGTGCCATGGTTCGCCAGCAGAAGAACGAAGAGTTGATGGCCGCGGGGGTCACCCTGATCGATCCCGCCACCACCTACGTCGATGCCGATGTCGTCGTCGGTGCCGACACGGTGATTTACCCGTGCGTGTTTCTCGAGGGCTCCACCAGGATTGGATCGGCCTGCGAGATCCACTCGGGCACGCGCATCACCAACTCCACGATTGGCGATCGGGTGTGTGTGCGCAACCACACTGTGGTGACGGATTCCACAGTGGACTCAGGCGCGTTCCTCGGTCCCTTCGCGCACATTCGTCCCGGCTCGGAAGTCGGCGAGGACGCGCACATCGGCAACTTCGTCGAGCTGAAGAAGACCTCGATGGGGAAGGGCGCCAAGGCGAATCACCTCGCTTATCTCGGCGACGCGAAGATCGGCGAAAAAACCAACGTCGGCGCGGGAACCATCACCTGTAATTACGACGGCGAGAAGAAACACCAGACCGTGATTGGCGCCGGAGTGTTCGTCGGCAGCAACAGCACATTGGTGGCGCCGGTCACCTTAGCCGATGGCTCGTACATTGCAGCGGGCTCCGCGGTCACCAAGGATGTTCCGGCCGGCGCGCTGGCCATGGGCCGCGCTCGCCAGGAGAACAAAGACGGTTGGGTCGCCAGGCGCACCCAGAAGAAGACGGCAACAAAAAGCTGAAGGCCGACGGCTGAAGGCAGAAGGCGTTTAGACCCTTATGTGCGGAATCGTTGGTTACATCGGGCCGAAGCCGGTGGTGCCGGTCCTCCTCGATGGCTTGAGGCGGCTCGAGTACCGCGGCTATGACTCGGCGGGTGTCGCCGTCGTCGCAGGCGGCGCGGTGGAAATCCGCCGCAGCGCCGGCAAACTCATCAATCTCGAGAACGCGATTCAGGCCAAGCCGCTCGCGGGCGTTTATGGCCTCGGCCACACCCGGTGGGCCACGCACGGACGGCCGACGGAAGAGAACGCGCACCCGCATCGCGACGGCTCCGGCCGGATCGTCGTGGTCCACAACGGCATCATCGAGAACTACCTCGAGATCAAGCGCGAGCTGATCGCGGAAGGCCACAAGTTCGAATCCGAGACCGATACCGAAGTCGTTGCGCACCTGGTCCAGAAGGAATGGAAGGGCGACGGGCTCGAGAACGCGGTGATGCGCGCGATGAAGCGCGTGCGCGGGTTGTTCGCGCTCGTGCTGCTGTCCGCGGATGATCCGGAAAAGCTCGTCACCGTCCGCAACGGCCCGCCGATCGTTGTCGGCATCGGCGACGGCGAGTATTTCGTGGCGTCGGACGTGCCGGCGATTCTCAGCCACACACGCGACGTCGTGTTCCTGGACGACAAGGAAATCGCCGTCCTCACGGCCAAGGGCGTCGTGTTCATGAACTTCGACGGCAAGGTCGTCGCGCGCAAGCCGACCCGCGTCACCTGGGATCCGATCTCAGCCGAGAAGGCCGGTTACAAGCACTTCATGCTCAAGGAAATTTTCGAGCAGCCCTCGGCCGTCCGCGAAACGGTGCTCGGCCGCGCCTCGCTCGAGACCGGGCAGATCTTTCTCGACGAAATGACGATTTCGGACGCGGACCTGAAATCGATCGACAAGATCACCTTGCTGGCGTGCGGTACGTCGTGGCACGCGGCACTGGTCGGCAAGTTCATGATCGAGGAGCTCGCCAAGATCTCCGTCGAGGTGGATTACGGGTCGGAGTATCGCTACCGCGATCCGATCGTCACCAACAAGACGCTCGCCATTGCCATTACACAGTCAGGCGAGACCGCCGACACGCTGGCGGCGATGCGCGAGGCCAAGGGCAAGGGCGCCCGGAGCCTGGCGATCTGCAACGTGGTCGGCAGCATGGCGACGCGCGAAGCCGAAGGCACCATTTACACGCATGCGGGCCCGGAAATCGGCGTCGCCTCGACGAAGGCCTTCACCACTCAGCTCGTCGCCCTTTATCTGTTCGCGCTGAAGCTGTCGGAAGTCCGCGGCACCCTGTCGAAGGCCGAACGCTGCGAGCACATCACGGGGTTGATGCAGTTGCCGCAGGTGCTCGAGGACACGCTCAAGATTGCGAAGGAGATGGAGGAGATCGCCCTCAAGTTCCATAATCGATCCGACTTCCTCTACCTCGGCCGCGGCATCAACTACCCGATCGCACTCGAAGGCGCGCTCAAGCTCAAGGAAATCTCCTACATCCACGCCGAAGGCTATCCGGCAGGGGAGATGAAGCACGGCCCGATCGCCCTCATCGACGAACAAATGCCCGTCGTCGCCATCGCGACCCACGATCACGTGTTCGAGAAGATGCAGGGAAACATCCAGGAAGCCAAGGCGCGTGGCGGCTCGATTATCGCCATCACGACGAAGGGCGACACCACGCTGCAGGAGCTGCTGGGCGAGAACGACAGCCTCGTCGCAGTTCCTGCCACACATCGGCTGTTAATGCCGGTGGTCATTTCTCTGCCGTTGCAACTTTTGTCGTACTACATTGCCGTGCGTCGTGGTTGTGATGTCGATCAACCGAGGAACCTGGCGAAGTCAGTAACGGTAGAATAGGAGAGTTGGATCTACTCTCCTCGCTGAATCCTGCACAGCAAGAAGCTGTTCGACAGACCGAAGGTCCGCTGTTAATCCTGGCGGGCGCCGGATCGGGAAAGACGCGCGTCATCGCGCATCGCATCGCGTATCTCGTCTCCGAGAAGATCGCGTTTCCCGATCAGATCATGGCGGTCACGTTTACCAATAAGGCGGCCCAGGAGATGCGCGAGCGCGTCGAGCACCTGCTCGGCGTCGATTGCCGCGCCATGTGGGTGTCGACGTTTCACGCGCTGTGCGCCCGGTTGCTGCGCCGCGAGGCGCACAACATCGGCCTGAGCCGCGACTTCACCATCTACGATTCCGCCGATCAGCAGGCGGTCGTCAAGCAGTTGCTCAAGGAAATGCACCTCGCCGACGAGACCTACCAGCCGCGCATGGTCCTGAGCCGCATCAGCGCGGCGAAGAACCGGATGGAAGGTCCGGAGAGTTTCAACAACACCTGGAACGTCCGCGACAAGGAGATCGGCAAGCTTTACGAGGGCTATATCAAGGCCCTCAAGAACGCGAGCGCCCTCGATTTTGACGATCTGCTGCTCGCGACCGTCGAGCTCTTCGACAAGAACCCTGGCGTGCGTGAGCGCTACGCGCATCGCTTTCGCTATGTGATGGTCGATGAGTACCAGGACACCAATCGGCCGCAGTACCTGCTGATCACGCAGATCGCCGGCAAGCATCGCAACCTGGCGGTGGTCGGCGATCCCGATCAGTCGATCTACAAGTGGCGTGGCGCCGACCTGCGCAACATCATGGACTTCGAGACGGATTTCGGCGATGCGCAGATCGTCCGTCTTGAACAGAACTATCGCTCGACGGAAGTGATCCTCGATGCGGCCTCGGCGGTCATCGCCAACAACAAGAACCGCAAGAAGAAGGCGCTCTGGACCGATCTCAAGGGCGGCGCGAAGATCAAACTCTTCCGCGGCTCCGACGAGCTCGAGGAAGCGGAATACATCACCAAGGTCGTCCGCAAATCCCTCGAAGAGGACTACAAGGCGCTGACCGCGGTGTTGTATCGCACCAACGCGCAATCGCGCGCCGTTGAAGATTCGTTGCGCGCCGCCGGCATCCCCTATGTGATCCTCGGCGGCGTCGGATTCTACGAGCGCCGCGAGGTCAAGGACGCGCTGTCGTACCTCAAGCTGATCCTGAATCCGCACGACGACATTGCGCTTCGCCGCGTGATCAACGTGCCGGCCCGGGGCATCGGCAAGGGCGTGATGGATGCGCTCGAAGGCGTGGACGTGTCACAGGTGGACCTCAACCTGCCGCCGCTCCTGGTCGGTTTGTCGGCCACGGTCGCGCAGAATTCGCTGTGGACCAAGCTGGTCACGGCCGTCGATGGGCGGTTGCTGACGCCCAGGCAAGTGGCGTCGCTCGCGGCGTTCCGCGATCTGATCACCGCGATGGCCGACGTCGCGACCCGCGAGGGCGTGTCGATCCTCCTCGGCAAGGTCCTCGACCAGTCCGGCTACCTGCGCGATCTTCGTGAGGACAAGAGCGAGGAATCCGAAGCGCGCATCGAGAACTTGATGGAACTGGTCTCGGCGTCTCGCGAATACGAGACGCGTGAAGCCGAACCGTCTCTCGGTGGATTCGTCGATCGCCTGGCGCTGCTGTCCGACATCGACAAGGACCAGGGACAGAAGGCCGACCCGAAGGTCATGATGATGACCCTCCACTCGGCCAAGGGCCTCGAGTTTCCCACCGTCGTCCTCGCCGGTCTCGAAGAAGGCCTGTTCCCGCATTCGCGATCGAGGGATGACGAGGCCGAGCTCGAAGAAGAGCGTCGTCTCTGCTACGTTGGCATCACGCGCGCGCGCCGGCAACTGGTGCTGACCAGCGCCGCCCGCCGGCGTGTGTTTGGTGAGTATCAGAACACCGAGCCGTCGCGATTCATCGACGAGATTCCCGCGGACCTGGTCGAGCAGGATTTTCCAGCGGTGCAGGCCCGCTCCTACAACGGCGGCGGAACCGATTGGAGCTACCGTCCCAATCCCTACGCGCGCCGATATGCGCCGAAGGGCCGCGAGGCCGTGGACCCGAACGCCAAGGTGGCGACGCAGAACTTCCATTACGAAGAGGAAGACCAGACCCCGGGATTACGTCCCGGGGCCAAGGTCAGGCATGCGCAGTTTGGTGTCGGAACCGTTGTGAGTGTCGAAGACCTGGAAGACGATCAAAAGCTCGTCGTCAAGTTCTCGATCGGGACGAAGACACTGAGAGCGAAGTACGCGAAGCTGACGCCCGCGTAGAAAAGGACTTAGGGTCTTAGAGTCTTAAAGTCTTATAAGACCCTATGACTCTAGGACTTTAGGACCTTCACAAACCCGTAATCTTCGTAATAATCGGGCGACCCTCGCGGCCGCCGCCGGCGACGCGCTCGATCGTAATCACGAGCGTCTTCTCGGATTCGGCGCCATCCGGCGACTTCACCTTCGCCTTCACCGTCACGTCTTTCCTGATTGTCTCGCCTTCGAAGGTCTTCGGATCGAGCGCCGGCTGGCCCGGCTGCGTCAGTGACGCTTCAGCCACGCCGGTTCCGCGCTTGATTGCGGCGGTGGCGGCTGACGTGGCCTTGGCATGCGAGGCGATGCCTTCGCGCCACTTGTTCCACTCGTCCATGGTCTTCTGCTGCGCCGGGGTGTACTTCGGATTCGGGTTGGTCTGTTCGATCTTCAGCACTTCCTCGAGGGCCTTGATGTTCGCGTTCTGAAACGCGATCTTGGTATCGAGGAACGCCCGTTCTTCCTGCTTGGCCTTGTCCTCGGCTTCAAACAGCGGCTTGAAGGTCAATGGCGTCCGCGTCTCGGCACCGACGCTTTCGATCGAGAAGCTCTCCACCGACCCCTGGGTGCGCGGATCGATCGACACCGCCGACATGCGGCCCACCGTCGTGTTGTCGCGCGACTTGGCGGCGCGGAAGAACTGCGTCAGGAACTGCTGCTCGGGCGGCCGCGAGCAGCTGATGACGAGAAGCGCGGACGGAACGAGCAAGAGAGCGGCGAAGGCTTTCTTCATCATTCGGATTCTCCCGAGGGTTCGGTTGGAGCCGGCGGCGCCTCATCGGTCGGAGGCGGCGTGTCCGAGGTTTCCAGAGGTTCTTCGACGGCCGCTTCAACGAGCGCCACCGACACGATCTTGTCGTCGTCTTCGAGATCCATCAGCTTCACGCCCTGCGTGGCGCGGCCGACGGTGCGAATTTCGTTCGCGGGCGTGCGCAGGATCTTGCCCTGCTCGGTCATGACGAGCAGTTCTTCGTTGGCGTGGACCTGGGTGATCGCCACCACCTGGCCGTTCTTGTCCGTGATCTCGACGTTCTTCACGCCCAGCCCGCCGCGGCCCGTCACTCGATACTCGTCGAGCAGCGTGTTCTTGGCGTAACCCTTTTGCGTGATGGTGAGGAGCGTCCCGCCGGGCTTCGCCACCTGCATCGCCACGACTTCGTCGTTCTCACGCAACTGGATGCCGCGCACACCGTAGGCGGTGCGGCCCATCGAACGGACATCATCTTCGCCGAAGCGAATCGCCTTGCCGTCCTTGGTGCCGATGAAGATTTCGCTCTGGCCGTCGGACAACTGCACGTCGATGACCGCGTCGCCCTCCTCGATGCCCATGGCGATGATGCCGCCGGCGCGCGGATTCGAGAATGCCGACAGTTCGGTCTTCTTGATCGTGCCCTTGCGCGTGCCCATGACGATGAAGCGCTGATCGTCGAACTCCTGGACGGCGAGCATCGCGGCCAGCTTTTCGCCGGACTCCATCTGCACCAGGTTGGCGATCGACTTGCCCTTGCCGTCGGCGCCGACGTCCGGGATCTCGTGGACCTTCAGCCAATAGGCGCGGCCGCGATCCGAGAAGATCATCATGTAGGAGTGCGTCGAGGCCACGAACAGGTGATTGACGACGTCCTCTTCGCGCGTGCGCATGCCGATGCGTCCCTTGCCGCCGCGATTCTGCGTGCGGTAGGTGGTGATCGGCGTGCGCTTGATGTAGCCGGTGTCGGTGACCGTCACCGCGACGTCTTCCTCGGTGATCAGGTCCTCGATGCTGAGCTCACCCTCTTCGTCGATCAGCTGCGTCCGGCGCGGATCGGCGAACTTCGCCTTCACGGCGCGCAGCTCGTCGAGGATGATCTTCAGGAGCAACGGCTGGTTGGCGAGGATGTTCTTCAGCTTGGCGATCAGCTCGTGCAGTGACGCCAGCTCGCTCAGGATCTTGTCGCGCTCCAGTCCGGTCAGGCGCTGCAGCTGCATGTCGAGGATCGCCTGCGACTGGATCTCCGACAATCCGAACTGCGTGATCAAGCCGGTCTTCGCTTCGGCGGGGTTCTTCGATCCGCGAATCAGCTTGATGACCGCATCGAGGTGATCGAGCGCGATCTTCAGGCCTTCGAGAATGTGCGCGCGCGCCTCGGCCTTCTTCAGCTCGAACTCAATCCGGCGGCGAACCACGTCGCGGCGGAAGTCGATGAAGTGCTCGATGACCTCGAGCAGGCTCAAGACCTTCGGCCGGCCGGCGACGATCGCCAGCGTGATGATGCCGAACGACTGCTGCAGCTGCGTCTGCTTGAAGAGGTTGTTCAACACCACCTCTCCGACTTCGCCGCGCTTCAGCTCGATGACAATGCGCATGCCGTCGCGATCCGACTCGTCGCGAAGATCGGAGATGCCTTCGAGCGCCTTGTCACGCACCAGCTCCGCGATGCGCTCGAGCAGCCGCGTCTTGTTCAGCTGGTACGGAATTTCCGTGACGATGATCTGCTGGCGATCACCCTTCTTCATCGACTCGATTTCGGTCCTGGCGCGAACCTGGATCGAACCGCGGCCGGTCAGATAGGCCTCGTGGATGCCGCGCTTGCCGACGATCATGCCGCCGGTGGGGAAGTCAGGGCCCGGGATCAGTCGAATCAGGTTCTTGAGCTTCTCTTCGCGTGAATAAGTCGGTAGAGGCGAGTCTTTAGACTCGCCTGCGCCCATCAGCGTGTTCTCAATAATCCAGATGACCCCGTCGATCACCTCGCCGAGGTTGTGCGGCGGGATGTTGGTGGCCATGCCGACCGCGATGCCGGTCGATCCATTCACCAGCAGGTTCGGATACGTCGCCGGAAACACCGTCGGCTCCGTCGTCGTCTCGTCGAAGTTGGGAACGAAGTCGACGGTGTTCTTGTCGAGGTCTTCCATCAGGCTTTCGGCGAGCGCCTCGAGCCGGGCTTCCGTGTATCGATAGGCCGCGGGCGGATCGCCGTCCACCGAGCCGAAGTTTCCCTGGCCGTCGACCAGGGTCTTGCGCATGTTGAAGTCCTGCGCCAGGCGCACGAGCGTGTCGTAGGCCGGCTGGTCGCCGTGCGGGTGGTAATTACCGATGACTTCGCCGATGACCTTGGCGCACTTGCGATAGGCGCGGTTGGACGCCAGGCCCATCTGGCTCATCGCGTACAACACGCGGCGATGGGCGGGCTTGAGTCCATCTCGGACGTCCGGCAGCGCTCGGCCAATGATCACGCTCATGGCGTAATCGAGGTACGAGCGCTTCATCTCGTCTTCGATATTTACGGGCGTTCGAGTCTGCTCAGTTTGCATGCGCTGAAATGTTTTTAAGGCCCTAAGACCCTAGGACCCTAAGACCCTAAGACCTTTAGATATCAAGATTCTTTACTTCCAACGCGTTGTCTTCGATGAACTTGCGTCGCGGTTCGACCTGGTCACCCATCAGCGTCGTGAACATCGAATCGGCTTCGGTGTGATCTTCGGCGCGCACCTGGAGCAGCGTGCGAATGTCCGGGTTCATGGTGGTGCTCCAGAGCGTTTCCGGATTCATTTCACCAAGGCCCTTGTAGCGGTTGATCGCCACGCCCTTGCGTCCGAGCGCGATGAAGTGATCGATGAACTCATCGATGTTCTTCAGGAGCGCCGGTCCCTTCGTTTGGAGGGCCGGGGCTTTAGCCCCGGCCGCTGGCGCGACACCGATTGCCGCGAGCGCGTCCTTCTCGTCGGCGGTCAAGGCCTCGCCGGTCTCTTCGTTGACGGCTTCTTCCTCGGCCGGCTGGGCGCCGCTGACGCGAACTTCCAGAGGACCCTTGCGCATGGCGCGAACCAGCGCGCTGATCTCGGTGTAGCTCGCCGCGAGCGTGCGGAACTCGCCCGAGGTCACGAACTCCGGACCGATCTTGTCGATGCGTGAGTATCCGCTGCTGCGATCGTCGATCTGCAGCGTCCACGAATTGTGCTCTTCGTCCTTGAGGACGGTGACGTCGCGGATCGGCGTCGTCAATTGATTCGCCAGGCCGAGGAGCACGTCCTGGCTGTCGAAGAAGGCGCGGCCGCGCGCTTCGCGATCGAGCAGCGCCTCGACCACGTCGCGGGCGTGCCCGCGGCGCTCCACCTGCGACAGCACGTTGCGATAGCCAATCAGGCCGTGCAGGAACTTCTCGAGCTCGGCGCCGGAATATTCGGTGCCGTCCTGCGCGCGCACCGCGCGCGATTCAACCGCGCGATGCACCAGGAACGTCTCGAGCGCGCGCTCGTCCTTGATGAACGTTTCCGACTTGCCGCGCTTGGCCCGGAACAGCGGCGGCTGCGCGATGTAGATGTGGCCGCGGTCGACCAGCATCGGCATCTGCCGATAGAAAAACGTCAGCAGCAGCGTGCGGATGTGCGAGCCGTCCACGTCCGCGTCGGTCATGATGATGACGCGGTGATAGCGAAGCTTGTCGATGTCGAAATCATCGGTGCCGATGCCGCAGCCCAGCGCCGCGATCATCGTCTTGATTTCATCCGAGCTCAGCATGCGATCGAGGCGCGCCCGCTCGACGTTCAGGATCTTGCCCTTGATCGGCAGGATCGCCTGGAAGCGCCGATCGCGTCCCTGCTTGGCCGAACCGCCTGCTGATTCGCCTTCGACGATGTAAATCTCGGCCTGGGCGGGATCGCGCTCCTGGCAATCGGCGAGCTTGCCGGGCAGCGAGCTGCCGTCGAGCGCGCCCTTGCGGCGGACCAGGTCGCGGGCCTTGCGCGCCGCATCGCGCGCGCGGGCCGCTTCGACCGACTTCATCACGATGCGCTTGGCGATCGCCGGGTTCTCTTCGAGGAACGCGCCGAGCTTGTCGTTGACGATCGCCTCGACGATGCCCTTGACCTCGGTGTTGCCGAGCTTGGTCTTGGTCTGTCCTTCGAACTGCGGATTCGGGATCTTGACGCTGATCACCGCGGTCATGCCTTCGCGGATGTCGTCGCCGCTGATCGTCGCGTCCTTCAAGTCCTTCGCGAGGTTGTTGCTGTTCGCGTAGGCGTTGATGGTGCGCGTCAGCGCGGAACGGAACCCCGACAGGTGCGTGCCGCCTTCGTGCGTGTTGATGTTGTTCGCGAACGAGAACTCCACCGGGTTGTAGCCGTCGTTCCACTGCAGCGCGATCTCGGCGTCGATGCCGTCGCGCACGCCCTTCATGAACACCGGCTTCTCGTTGACGACGCCCTTGTTCTTGTTCAAGTGCTCGACGAACGACACGATGCCGCCGTCGTAGTGGAAGCGATGGCTCTTGCCCGCTTCGCGCTCGTCGTCGAGCGTGATCGTCAGGCCGGCGTTGAGGAACGCCAGCTCGCGCAGGCGGCCGGCCAGCGTGTCGAAGCTGAATTCGGTGATCTCGAAAATCTGCGCGTCCGGCTTGAACGACACCTTGGTGCCGCGGCGCTTGGTCGTGCCGGTGACCGCCAGGTCGGCGTGCGGCTTGCCGCGCTCGTAACTCTGTTGGTGCGTCTTTTCGTCGCGCCAGATCTCGAGGTCGAGCCGCTCCGAGAGCGCATTGACGACCGAGACGCCGACGCCGTGCAGGCCGCCGGACACCTTGTAGGCGCTGTTCTCGAACTTGCCGCCGGCGTGCAGGACGGTCAGCGCGACTTCCGCCGCCGACTTGCCGCTTTCGTGCATGTCGGTCGGGATGCCGCGGCCGTTGTCGATCACGGTGACGGAGTTGTCGAGATGAATCGTGACGTTGACTTCGGTGCAGTATCCGGCGAGCGCTTCGTCGATCGAGTTGTCGACGATTTCGTAGACCAGGTGATGCAGGCCCGCCGGCCCGGTCGAGCCGATGTACATCGCCGGGCGCTTGCGAACCGCTTCGAGGCCTTCGAGGACCTTGATGCTCTCCGCGCCGTAGTCTGCGTTGCCGTTACTCGCGTTACCGTTCGCGCCGCCGAGGCCGGCCTGGTTTTCTGGGTGCTCTGTTTGGGACATTAATTGTTCGGCGTCAGACGCGCATCGGCATGATCACGTAGGTGTAGTCGTAGCCGTCCGCACCCACCGGTTTCATGACCGCCTGGCTGACTTCATCTTTCAATTCAAGTGCGACCACTTCCGATTCCACGACCGCGAGGAAGTCGAGCACATACTGCGCGTTGAAGCAGATCGTCATCGACGGTCCGCTGTATTCGACCGGGATCGGCTCGTGCGCTTCGCCGAATTCAGGGCTGCTCGAGGTGACTTCGACCTTGCCCTTTTCGAGAATCATCTTCACCGCGCGCGAGCGCTCGTTCGACAGAATCGCCACGCGCTTGACGGCCTGCGTCAGGCGATCGCGCTCGAACTCGACGTGCTTGTCGTTGCCTTTCGGAATGACTTTCTCGTAGGCCGGGAACTGGCCGTCGATCATGCGCGAGATCAGCAGGCGCGGACCGATTTCGAAAAACAAGTGATTCTCGCCGCGCTCGTACTTCACCTCGACGTCGCCCTCGGCGAGCAGCCGGCCAAGTTCCGCGAGCGTCTTTCTGGGGAGGATCGCCTTGATGTCGTCGCCCTTGGCGCCGTCGTGCTTCACGTTGACGAGCGCGAGCCGGTGACCGTCGGTGGCGACAAACGTCATGTCGTCGGCCCTCAGCACGAACTGCGCGCCGTTCAGGTAGAAGCGCGTGTCTTCACCGGTGATGGCGAATTGCGTCTTGGCGACCATCTGGGCGAGTGACTTGCCGCTGATGGTGGCCTTCACGCCGCCGCCGGCTTCCGGCAGGCTGGGAAAATCTTCGCGGGGCAGCGTCGGCATCTTCGAGCTGAACTGGCCGCCCGACACCTTCACGGTCGTGCCGCCCTTGTCCGTCTCGATGTTCACGTCGCCGTCCGGCAGCGCGCGAACGACTTCATAAAGTTTTTTCGCCGGCAGCGTGACCGAGCCAGGCTTGCTCACCGCGGCCTCACAGCGGCTGCGTAGCGCGACTTCGAGGTCAGTCGCGAGCAGTGTGACCTCGTTGCCACTTCCCTCCATCAGCACGTTCGCAAGGATGGGAATGGTGTTCTTGCGTTCGACGATCTGCTGGAAAAATTGCAGTTCCCGCACAAGATCGGCTTTCCTGGCGACCAGTTCCATAGCCCTGCTTAACCTCTGAGAAATAAGTGAAAGGCGAAGATATAAAAGTATACAAGAAATAGGTCCTGTTTACGAAATTTCCAGTAAAAATAAGACCTTTGATTTCAACTATTTAACCTGTGCATTTCCCTGTGAATGGTCTGCGGTTGATCGGCCCGTCCAAAAGGGGGCTTTCGCCCCATCCGCAGAGCCCGCAATCCTTGCACAGCAAGCCTGTGGAAAACGCCCTTGGCCCGACCGTAGCCTCAGCGTCGGCGGCTATTTGACCGATTCGAGGAGGTTGGCGACCTGTTTGTCGAACTCGCCGCTCTTCTTGCGCATCTCTTCGACTTTTTTGATCGAGTGGATCACCGTCGAATGATGCTTGCCGCCGAAGCTGCGGCCGATTTCAGGCAGCGACGCGTGCGTCAGCGACTTGCATAGATACATCGCGACCTGGCGAGGCATGGCGACGGACTTCGAGTTGTTGCGCGACTTCAACTCGTGCAGCTTGAGGTGGTAATAGTCGGCGACGAATTTCTGAATCTGTTCGATGGTGATCGCTTTTTCGTCGTGATCGATGACGGTACGCAACACTTCCTGCGCCAGTTCGATCGTCAAGGGCTTGCTCGTGAGCGACGAATATGCGATCAGGCGAATCAGCGAGCCTTCGAGCTCGCGCACGTTCGACTTGATGCGGCTGGCCATGAACATCGCAATGTCATTGGCGAGCGGCACGCCTTCTTCCTCGGCCTTGCGCTTCAGGATGGCGGCCTTCGTTTCAACGTCGGGCGCCTGGATGTCGGCAATCAATCCCCACTCGAATCGCGAGCGTAACCGCTCTTCCAGGGCGGGAATTTCATGGGGCGGACGGTCGCTGCTGATGACGATTTGCTTCTGGGCGTCGTGCAGCGCGTTGAAGGTATGGAAGAACTCGTTCTGCGTGCCTTCCTTGCCCGACACGAACTGGATGTCGTCCACCAGCAACACGTCAACGCTGCGGTAACGCGATCGGAAATCCAGAATGCGATCGAAACGCACGGCGTTGATCATCTCGTTCATGAAGCGCTCGGACGAGATGTAGGTGAGCACCAGGCCCGGGTGATGCTGGACCACGTAGTGACCGATCGCGTGCATCAAGTGGGTCTTGCCGAGGCCGACGCCGCCGTGAATGAACAGCGGGTTGTACGAGCGCGACGGTGTTTCGGCGACGGCGCGGCACGCCGCATGCGCAAACTGGTTCGACGGTCCGACGATAAAGGTGTCGAAGGTGTAGCGGGGAATCAGGCTCCCGGCGCGCTGCGGCACCGCGTCATCCTGTGTGTTGGCCGGCGGACCATCGTTCGAGGACGGCACCTCGCGCAGCGGCGAGGTCCGAATCGACGCCGCGCGGGTTTCCTGGTGCACCGCTACCGCGGCCTCCGGCACGAACACCAGGCGGACGTCAGGGCGCCCGACGTCCCGCAGGGCCTCCGCCAGGACCACCGAGTAGTGTTTGGGCAGCCATTCCACGAACAGCGGGTTGGGGACCCGAATCGACAGGGTCTCCCCGTCGTCGGTCAACAGGGTGGTGGGCTTGAACCACGTCGAAAAACTGTGTTTTCCGACCTGATCTTCAATCCGGCCGAGAACCTGATCCCAAATGGTCGCGCTTGACATTACTGCAATTGATTGATTCTAAAGGATTTGTCGTTACGTATTCGCCGGCTTTTCCACAATGTTTTCCACAGGTGTGGAAATCTTTGAGCGGCCACTTTAGCAGGGATCAGGGACCGGGGAACAGGGATCGGGGAGGCTTGGATTCGGGGATCTGGAGCTGAATTGGAAAAAACCCCCGGATCCCTGATCCCTGGCCCCTGATCCCCGCTTATAATCGTTAGTTCGACCGACCCGCCTCCGCGTGGGTCTTACAACCACGGCACGGCGAGGGATAAATGGCCAGATCTAAGAAGGGCAAGCGTACGTTTCAACCGAACACCAGCCGCCGCGCGAAGCGGCATGGCTTCCTGGTGCGCATGGCGACCAAGGACGGCCGGCAGGTGCTGAAGCGCCGCCGCGCCAAAGGCAGAAAGCGCCTGACCGTTTCAGACGAGAAATAAAGCGTCCTGGGACCTGGGTCCTGGGACTTGGGTCCAATAAATGAACGACAGCCCCAAGCCCCAAGCCCCAAGCCCACGGCAGGCGAGCCAGAGATTCCTCCCACGCGAACACGTTCGCAAGAGAGCGGACTTCGAGCTGATTTACAAAACAGGCTTCAAGCGCTCCGGACGCCTCATGACCATGTTCACGAGGGAACGCGAGACGGGTCCGGCCCGTCTCGGTATAGCAGCGACACGAAAAATGGGCGCCGCCGTCGAACGTAATCGGGCCAAGCGCCTGGTCCGCGAGTTGTTTCGTCACCACAAGCCGGTCACCGCGCTCGATGTGGTCGTGGTCCCTCGCCGCGAAATGATCGTCGCGCCGTACGATCGCATCGAGCAGGAGTTTCGATCGTTGCTGGCGCGTCACCCATCACCTCACGCCCGTCCCGCTGTGCGCGACGAGGGTTCGCTCAGGGCAGGCCCGGCGTGACGCTCGCCTCTCGAGTTGCGCTCGGAATTATCCGGGCCTACAAAATCGCTTTGTCGCCGCTCTTTGCCGGCAGCTGCCGGTTTACGCCTGGCTGCGCCGATTACATGAGCGAGTCCATCGCGCGCTACGGAGTCGTGCGCGGCGGTTGGCTTGGCACCAAGCGTTTATGCCGTTGCCATCCGCTAGGCGGCCACGGTTTCGATCCTGTCCCCACACAAAAGTAAAAAATGGAACGCCGAGTTCTTCTCGCTATCTCGCTGTCATTTCTGGTGCTCTTTTTATTCCAGCGATTCGTGATGCCCCCGCCCGCGCCCGTGCCGAGCGTGCCGGCCACGACCGCGAACCAGAATCAATCCACGTCCGCCGCACCGGCCGCTGCGCCGACGGCTCCTGGCGCTGTCGCCGCGACGGCTCCGGCTGCCGTGCCTCCAGCCCCTGCCGTTGCTGAATCGACGATCAGCGAAGCGAACGCGCGCGAGATTGTCGTCGAGACAACGAAGATCAAGGCGGTCTTCTCGAATCGCGGCGCGAACATCGTTCACTGGGTGTTGAAGGAATTCCGTACCGACAAGGGTGAGCCGCTCGATCTCGTGCCGGCCGGCGCCGGCAAGGACGCGATGCGTCCGTTCACGCTGACGGTTGACGACCAGGCGACGAGCGCGCGCCTCAACAACGCGGTGTATCGCGTGACGGTCGACGGCAATCCCGCGGGCGCGACCGTTGATGCCACGGCGTCGCCGAAGACGATCGTTTTTGAGACGGCGTCGGCAGATGGCTTCAGCGTCAAGAAGACCTTCTCCCTCGAGCCGACCAGTTACATCGTCAACTTCGGCGCGAACGTCCAGGTGGGCGGGCAGCGCGCCAACCCGGTGATTCACTGGGGACCCGGCCTCGGCGACGACATCGCCCGTTCGAAGCCGGCGTCGTTCCTGTCGCCGAGCTACAACACGCCGGCGCAGCCGATCATTCATCGCGACGGCAAGGTGGTGCGAATCCGCATGACGGATTCCGGATCGCAGGACGGTCCGTTTCATTACGCCGGCGTCGACGATCACTACTTCGTCGCCATGCTGGTCAACGATCAGAACCCGCAGCAGGTGCGCGTCGACTATGCGCCGTTGCTCGTGCCGCAGCCGGACGACCCCAACATCACCGGCCGCTATTCGACCTACGCGGTGCGATTCGCGTCGCCGCAGGATCAAGCGCGCTTTTATTTCGGGCCGAAGGCGTTCGAAGAGCTGAAGGCGATCAACCCCGAGGCGACGCGGGTCATCAACTACGGCATGTTCTCGTGGCTCGCCGTGCCGCTGCTCGGCGCGCTCAAGTGGGTGCACGGCTTCATCGGCAACTGGGGCTGGGCGATCATCGCGCTCACGCTGCTGATCAACCTCGCGCTGTTCCCGCTGCGTCACAAGAGCGTGGTCTCGATGCGCAAGATGCAGGAGATCCAGCCGCAGATGAAGGCGATCCAGGATCGCTACGCGAAGTACAAGGTCACCGATCCTGAAAAGCAGAAGATGAACACCGAGGTGATGGAGCTGTACAAGGCCAAGGGCGTGAACCCGGCCAGCGGCTGCGTCCCGATGCTGCTGACCTTCCCGTTCCTGTTCGCGTTCTACGCGATGCTGTCGCAGTCGATTGAAATCCGCGGCGCCTACTTCATGGGCTGGCTGACGAACCTGTCGGCGCCGGATCCCCTTTACATCACGCCCCTGCTGATGGGCGCCACGCAGTTCTGGCAGACCCGCCTGACGCCGAGCACGGCCGACCCGGCGCAGCAGAAGATCATGATGTTCATGCCGCTGATGTTCATGGCGATGTCGTTCAACTTCCCGAGCGGCCTGGTCCTGTACTGGCTGGTCAGCACGCTGTTCACCATTGGCCAGCAGTACTTCACGAACTATCTGATTGGCGCGCCGGCTCGCGCTGCGGCAAAATAGGGCCGCAGAAGGCGCAGACAAAAACCATGGCAGCTACCGAAATCACTGAATTCGTCCAGAAGGTCATCGACGCAATGGACCTCGATCTCGAGGCCAGCGCCGAAGAGATGCCCGACGGCGTCCGCATCAACCTGACCGGCGAGGATGGCAACATCCTGATCCGCCGCCAGGGTGAAGCGCTCGCCGCGCTCCAGCATGTCGTGGCGGCGATTTATCGCCACGAAGCGTCGGAAGGCCGCCGCCTGGTGGTCGACTGCATGGGCTATCGCAAGGGCAAGGACGATGAGCTGCGGCAGATGGCGTTGTTTCTTGGCGGCAAGGCCAAGGACAGCGGCCTGGCGCAGGAGATTGGCCCGCTCAATCCGTACGAACGCCGCATCGTGCATCTCGCCGTCGCCGAAATCGAATCGGTGACGTCGGAGAGCATCGGCGACGCGTTCGAAAAGACCGTCATTATTTCTGTGAAGTAATACGTTCTCCACCTCCGACACCATCGTTGCGATCGCAACACCGCCGGGCCGCGGCGGCCTGGGTGTGATCCGCCTGAGCGGCCCCGACGCCGCCCGCATCGCCGGCCAATTGATCGGCCGCGGCCAACCGCTCGTCCCCCGTCACGCGACCTTTGCGAAAACGAAAACGTCCGACAGGGATGATTCGGACCAGTCAAGGCTTGGCGATCAGGTCGTCCTAACGCTGTTTGTTGCGCCTTCTTCGTACACCGGCGAGGACGTGGTTGAAGTTTCTGCCCACGGGAGCCCGGTCACGCTTCATTCCATTCTTCGCGCGGCGGTCAGCGCCGGGGCGAGGCTCGCGGAACCCGGCGAATTCACGCTCCGCGCGTTCCTCAACAACAAGCTGGATCTGGTCCAGGCAGAAGCCGTCGCCGATCTGATCGATGCCGTCACGCCGCTGCAGGCGCGTGCCGCGTTCGATCAGCTCGAGGGGACGTTGACAACGGCGATCAGGACGATTGATCAGACGCTCTTCGACACGATGGCGAAGCTCGAGGCGTCGCTCGATTTTCCGGACGAGGGCTACCACTTCGTGGCGCCGAAGGAAGCGCGCGAATCGATCGCGGCGGTGATTGCGGCGATCGACACGCTGCTGAAGAACGCCTCGCGTGGACGCATGATTCGCGAGGGCGCCGCGGTAGCCATTGTGGGGGCGCCGAACGTCGGAAAGTCGAGCCTGTTCAATACGCTGCTCAATGCGAATCGGGCGATCGTGACGGCGATTCCTGGCACGACCAGGGATCTGCTGACCGAGCAGGCCGACATCGGCGGCCTCTCGCTGTCGTTGATCGACACCGCCGGCGTCCGCGACACCGCCGACGTCGTCGAGCGCGAGGGTGTCGCGCGCGCCAGGGCCGCGGTCAGCATCGCGGACCTCACGATCGTCCTCCTGGATCGATCGCGTCCCTTGACGATGGACGATCGGGAGTTGATTGGGATCACGAGCGATCGGCCGCGCGTGGTGGTGTGGAACAAGATCGATCTGCCGCCGTCGCTGCCGCTCGAACCGCTCGATCCCATCCAGGCGATCGCGATTTCCGTCGCGACCGGCGCCGGCATCGAGCGCCTGATCGAGGCAATCGGCATCGCGCTGAACTCGGGTGAAGCGCTGCGAGATACGCCTCGGGTCACCAACGTCCGCCACACCGCATTGCTCGAGAAGGCGCGCGAGTCACTGACGCGTGCATCGACGGCGCTGGAATCTGCAGTGTCGGAAGAATTTCCGCTGCTGGATATTCAGGAAGCGAGTGCGGCGCTGCAGGAAATCACCGGCCAACGCACCACGGACGATCTGCTCCGTCACATCTTCGAACGCTTCTGCATCGGTAAGTAACGACCGGCGCGATTTTGGCGCGACGAGTCATGCACCGCGCCGGCGCGCGGGCCGGACGCCGTTCGCTCCGCAAGGAGTGAGTTCCGGCGATGAGGAGCCGATGTCGATTATTCGTCTGGGGAATCGACAGCGGAGGCGACGATCAGAGACTTACAGGCAACATCGAAGCTTGGCGGAAGGGATGGTGGCCGAGCGAGATTTGCCCAGCCGTAACGAACGACTGGAGGAGCGAATGGCGTCCGGCCACAACCGCGCGCCGGCGCACTCCAATCGGCGACGCGTTATGCTTGAACGGTTGCCCGACGCGCGCGTTCGATACGTGCGTATTAGTAATCAAACAAACACTATCAATGACTGAATTAGATGTCATAGTAATCGGCGCCGGGCACGCGGGCGTCGAGGCGGCGTGGGCCGCGGCGAAACTGGGATGCCGCGTCGGCCTGTGCACGCTCACACGAGAAACCGTGGCGCACATGCCGTGTAATCCGGCGGTCGGCGGAACGGCGAAGGGACATCTGGTCAGGGAGATAGATGCGCTGGGCGGATTGATGGGCCGCGCAATCGACGCTACGGGAATACAATTCAAGCTGCTCAATCGCAGCCGCGGCCCGGCCGTGTGGTCGCCGCGCGCCCAGGCTGATAAGCCGCGATACGGCAAGTGGGTGCGTGAAGCGCTCGAGGCCGAGGCCAATATCGAGTGGATTCTCGGCCGCGCCGGGCGGATTTTGATCGAAAGCGGCAGGATTTCCGGCCTGGAACTGGAAGACGGCCGCAGTTTCCGCTGTAAGGCCCTGATCATCACCACCGGCACGTTCCTGAACGGGCTCGTTCACGTGGGACGCGAGCAGCGGCCCGCAGGCCGGGCGGATGAGCCGCCCTCGAAGGACCTGGCGGAATCAATCAAGAGCCTTGGTTTCCGTTGGGGCCGGTTGAAGACAGGTACCCCGCCTCGGCTGGCCAGGAAGTCGATTGATTTCGACGAAGGCGTGAAAAGAGGCGTGTTCCACGTGGAACACGGCGATTCGGAACCTATTCCGTTCTCCTTTACCGCTACCGCTCCCCCCACGAATCAGGCCGTCTGCTACCTGATGCACACGACGGATCGCGTGCACGAGCTGGTTCGGGGGCACATTAACGAGTCGCCGCTCTACAACGGCCAGATCGCCGGAATCGGCCCCCGTTACTGCCCATCCCTCGAAGACAAGGTGATGCGGTTCCCAGACAGAGAGCGGCACCAGCTGTTTCTCGAGCCGGAAGGTCTCGACGTCGAGGAGATCTACGTGAATGGCTTCTCGATGAGCCTCCCAGCCGAGACCCAACGTGAGCTGATCCATACGCTTCCCGGCTTGGAAACGGCTGAAATGCTGCGTCCCGGATACGCCGTCGAATATGACTTCGTCCAGCCGACGGAGCTCCGCTCGACGCTCGAAACACATCGCCTTCCGGGACTCTTCTTCGCGGGACAGATCAACGGCACGTCAGGCTATGAGGAGGCGGCCGGCCAGGGCCTGGTGGCGGGTATCAACGCCGGCCTTTCCGTGCAGCGGCGGCCGGCCATGGTTTTCGGCCGCGACGAGGCCTACATCGGCATCATGGTCGACGACCTGGTGACCAAGGGCTGTCTCGAGCCCTACCGGATGTTCACCTCTCGGGCCGAGTACCGACTCCTCCTCCGCACCGACAATGCGGACCTCCGCCTCACGCCCAGGGGCCGCGAGGCAGGGTTGGTAGACGATCGACGCTGGGAGCGATTTCAGGCCAGAAAGGCGCGTTTCGACGCCAATCTCGACTCGCTGCAGCGGACCATGGTGAGGGTCGAGGGTGGTGCGAGGGTCCCCGCTTCACAGGCCCTCAGAAGGCCTGAACTCACCCTGGCGAGGCTCGAGTCGGAGGGCGACGTGGTCCTCGAGACCTCCCCGGACGATCGATTGCTCGATGTCTCGTCGGTGGAGACGACGGTCAAGTACGAGGGCTATCTGGTTCGGCAGCAGCAGGCCGTCAATCGAGCCCAACACGCCGAGCGCCGGCGTATCCCGGATGCTTTCCCCTTCGAACGGGTGCCCGGCTTGTCGCGCGAGATGGTGCAGCGATTCTCTGAAACCAGGCCCGAAACGCTTGGCCAGGCCCAGCGGATTCCCGGCGTCACCCCGGCTGCCGTCGCAGTGGTCGGCGCCTACCTGGACCGCTTCTAAGTGGCTAACCGTGAATTCCGAGAACGGCTGAGGCGGCGGGCAAAGGCAGCCAACGTCCCGATTTCTGCCGATCTCGTCGAGAAACTCGAGGTCTACTACCAGCTCCTGACCAAGTGGAACGCCAAGATCAACCTGACCGCGTTCCGTCTCACTCCCGAAGGTGATGACGCCGCCATCGATCGCCTACTAGTAGAGCCGATCGCCGCAGCTCGATACGTCCCGGAAAACGCCCGCACGCTGCTCGACGCCGGCTCCGGCGGCGGCTCGCCGGCGCTCCCGCTCAAGCTCGCGTCAAACAACCTCTCCCTGCGGATGGTCGAGGTCAAGACACGAAAAGCGGTGTTCCTTCGTGAGGCGGTTCGAGCGCTCGGGTTGCGCGACACCGAGGTCGAAACTTCCCGATTCGAGGAGCTGCTGCCGCGCGCCGAACTCCATGAGGCGCTCGACCTGGTCTCGATTCGCGCGGTCCGCATCGAGATCGCCACCCTTAACACCCTTCAGGCGTTCCTCCGTCCGGGCGGGAAGATCATGCTGTTCCGCGGCGCCAGCAAGAACGATCTCGAGGATTCCCCGCCTCCGCCACTCGCCTGGATGGCAACGTTTCCGCTCGTGGATTCACTGCACTCCAAGCTGGTCGTACTCAGTAAGACCCGCGTGTAGGTTCCACGTGGAACCCGCCTCCGCCAAGGCTACGGCGGGGCAAGCCCGCCTCAAAACGGCTACGGCGGGGCAAGCCCGCCCCGAAGGGCTTCGGCGGGGCAAGCATGCCCTTGTAGGGACTGAATTACTGCGCTAATCTGTAGCTCGCCGCGAAACGATAAGCAGATTAGGTTAATCAACATAATAACCAGCTAAGACATTGATATGACTAAGGTTATCGCCGTCACAAATCAGAAGGGCGGGGTCGGGAAGACCACCACGGCGATCAACCTCGCGGCAGCGCTGGCCCTCGACGGGCGAAAAGTGCTGCTCGTCGATTGCGACGCCCAGGGCAACGCCACCAGTGGCGTCGGCCAAAAAGGGCAGCGCGCACCAGGCGGAACCATCTACGAAGCGCTCACCGGCACCAATGTCGACGCGCACGACTTCATCCTGCCGACGAAAACCGAAGGCTTGTCGATCATTCCCGCGACGCGCGATCTCTCCGGCGCCGAGATCGAATTGATCAGCGTCGAGGATCGCGAACGGCGGCTGAAGAACCTGCTCGCGCCGCTGCAGGATGAATTCGACTTCATCATCATCGACTCGCCGCCGTCGCTCGGACTGCTGACGCTCAACGCGCTCGTCGCCGCCGATCGCGTCCTGATCCCGCTGCACTGCGAATACTTCGCGCTCGAAGGCCTCGCCGATCTCGTCGCCACCATGCGCCGCGTGCGCGCCTCGCTCAATCCCGGCCTCGACATCGAGGGCGTGCTGTTGACGATGAATGATGAGCGGACCAACCTGGGCCAGCAGGTGTCGCGCGATGTGCGCGAGTTCTTCAAGGACAAGGTCTATCGCACGGTGATCCCGCGCAACGTGCGCCTCGCCGAAGCGCCGAGTCATGGACTGCCCGCCGTCACCTACGACGCCCGATCACGCGGGGCCGAAGCCTACTTCGCGTTCGCGAAAGAACTGCTCGAACGCAACCAACCGGCACTGGCGTAAGCCGGAAGCTGAAAACCGACATGGAAAAAAGACCTGCTCTCGGCAAAGGACTCAGCGCGCTCATTCCCGACGCGGCGGACGCGTTGGCGCAGCCGCGCGCGTCGCTCGACGTCGACATCGATCTGCTCGAGCCGAATCACTACCAACCGCGCGGACCGATCGACGCCGAACGCCTCGAGGACCTCGCGAAATCGATTCGCGCCAACGGCGTGATTCAGCCAATCATCGTCCGGCGCCTCGAACGATCCACGGGCTTGGGCGGCCGCGAGCGCTACCAGATCATCGCGGGCGAGCGCCGCTGGCGCGCATCGCAACTGGCGCAACTCTCGAAAGTGCCGGTGGTGATCAAGGACGTGCCGGCGTCGGAGAAGAAGCGCCTGCTCGAGATGGCGCTGATCGAAAACATCCAGCGCGAGGATCTGAATCCGATGGAAGCGGCCGCGGCGTACCAGCGGCTCGTCGATGAATTTCACCTCAAGCAGGACGACATCGCGGTGCAGGTCGGCAAGGATCGCGCGACCGTCGCGAATTACCTGCGCCTGCTCAAGCTCCCCGAAGAAGTTCGCGGCAACGTCGCCTCCGGCGCCCTCTCCATGGGCCACGCCCGCGCCATCGTCGCGCTCAACAACGAAACCGATCAGCGCAACCTCGCCCGCGACGTGGTGGCGCGCGGACTCTCGGTCCGCGAAACCGAAGCGCTCGTCAAGAAAGAGATCGGCGACAAGCGAGGCGATGCGAAAGCGGAGCCGATCAAGCCGAAGAAAGACGTGCACACGCGCGCGGCGGAAGAGCAGCTGCACATGTCGCTTGGCACGCCGGTCCAAATCAAGAGAAAGGGTAAAGGCGGAACAATCTCGATAGCGTTTACCAACGAAACAGAATTACAGCGCCTTTACGAGTACTTAACCGAGAGGTCCTAGAGTCCTAGGGTCTTAAGGTCCCAAAAGGCCTAAGACCCTAAGACCCTAAGACCCTAAGACCCTAAGACCCTAAGACCCTAAGACCCTAAGACCCTAAGACCCTAAGACCCTAAGACCTTAAGACCTTAAGACCTCTAATGACAGATCAACAAAGGCGCCGGCTGACCGAGATGGTCGGCTGCGCGGGTTGAGCGAGCAAACTCGCCGCTGGCGAACTCGCTCAGGTCCTGAGCGGAATACCAACCCAAACGGATCCACGCATCCTGGTCGACTACCGGACGGCGGACGATGCCGGTGTGTACGCGTGGGAGAGCGGTCCGGCGCTGGTTCAGACGGTGGACTTCTTCACGCCGATCGTCGACGACCCGTACACCTACGGACAGATCGCCGCCGCGAATTCGCTGAGCGACGTGTATGCGATGGGCGGCCGCCCCGTGACCGCCCTCGCGATCGCCGCGTTCCCGCAAGACGGCTTGCACACCGACGACATCGCGCAGATTTTTCGCGGCGGCTTCGACAAGCTGCGCGAAGCCGGCGTGGCGCTGCTCGGTGGCCACACCGTCCAGGACAAGGAGATCAAGTTCGGGTATTCGGTGACCGGCGCCGTCGATCCGAAAAAGATCCTGACCAACACCGGCGCGAAGCCCGGCGATCGGCTGATCCTCACCAAGGCGCTCGGCACCGGTGTCGTCGGCACCGCGATCAAGTTCGAACGCGCGTCAGCGGACCTGATCGGTCGTGCCGTCGAGCAGATGCGCACGTTGAACAAGGTCGCTGCCGAAACGGTGATCGCCTTTTCGCAGGCCCATGACGATGTGCATGCGTGCACGGACGTGACGGGCTTCGGCCTGGCCGGCCATGCATCGGAGATGGCGCTGGGGAGCGGCGTGACGATTGCCATCGACGCGAAGCGGCTGCCGGTCATTCCCGGCGTGCTGGAAATCATTTCCCAAAACCGATCCGGCGGGATGTCGACGAACCGCGACCATTTCGGCCCGGGCATCGAATTCGGCCCCGAGGTTTCGGACGACCTCCGGGACCTGGTGTTCGACCCCCAGACCTCCGGCGGATTGCTGATTTCGGTGGGCTCCGACGCGGCGCAATTTCTCCAGCAGAAACTCGAATCGGCCGGAGTTCAGGCCGTATTTATCGGATCCGTGATTCAGGGCGGGGACAAACAGCTACTAATAGGTTAAATACCCGAACAAACGCAGCGACCCTAGGCACAACAGGCACACGTACGCACTGGTACGCACCAGCCAGCCGTGCCTGCCGCGTGATAAGATTAATCGTTTGTTAACACCTGACGTAACCACCCTTTGGGTCGTCGCCTTCCTGCTGTTGTGCACCTTCGTGCTCAACACGCTGGTGTTCAAGCCGATCCTGCGCGTCATCGACCAGCGCGCCGACGCCGTTCGCGGCGCTCGAGAACTCGCCGACTCCGCGGCCACCAAAGCCACTAACGCCGCCGCCGAGTACGACCAGAAACTGAATGCCGCGCGTGCCGAGGTCTATCAGCAGATGGACGACATGCGCAAAGCGGCGCTCGACAAGCGTGCCGCTCTCCTCGCCTCCACCCGCGCCGCCGTCGAGCAGGAATTGTCTGCCGCGAGCGCGAGTGTGAAGCAGGAATCAACTGAAGCGCGCGCCGCGTTGGATCGCGACGCGTCAAACCTGGCCGGCGCGATTGTGTCGCGCGTTCTCGGCCGGGCCTAAGCAACAACGGTGCAAGGAACTTTTCGAATGCCCACGATGCCCCGCGCCGCTTGTGAATTAAAGAACAAGGTCCCCGCCTTCGCTCGCCTTTCAAGCGGGCGAGCTCCGGCGGGGCTGCGCCGGAGCGCGCTTCGCGCGCGTAGGCGGGCGCTCGTATTCGCAGCGTTCTTGCTGGTGTTTGCGGCTCCCGTATTTGCTCAGGAACATCCAGCGGCATCGAGCGAAGCGCAACACGAAGGCGCCGAAGGCGGGCACGACGAAAGCATCGCCGGAATGGTGAAGAAGATGGGATGGCCCGTCGCCAACTTCATCATCTTCATCGGCGTCATCTATTACTTCGCCAACACTCCCCTCAAGGAATATCTCGCGTCGCGCAGCGCGACCATCCGCAAGGATCTCGTCGAAGCCGCGGCGCTCAAGGCCACCGCCACCGCGCAGCTTGCCACCATCGAACAAAAACTGCAGGCGCTGCCTGGTGAGCTGAACACGCTGCGTTCGCGCGGCGCCGAGGACATCAAGTCTGAAGAGGCGCGCATTGCCGCCGCCGCCGCGGCCGATCGCGAACGGCTGCTCGAACAGACACGCCGCGAGATCGAGCTGCAGGTGCGATTGGCGAAGAAGGAAATTCTCGAGCACGCCGCGGATTTATCGGTGCAGCTCGCGACCGAACGCATCAAGAAGGACGTCACGCCCGAGGATCAGGCGCGCCTGGTCGATCGCTACCTCGATCAGGTGAAGAAGAGCTGACATGTCGCTGAAAACTTCGGCAAACCGCTACGCCAAGGCGCTGTTCGACGTCGCCCTCGAAGAGAAGGCCGACCTCGCGCAGGTCGACCGCGATCTCCAGGCCGTCGTCGAGATGATGCAGGCGAGCCCGGAGCTGGCCGCGGCCTCCAATCGCGGCCTCAGCGACGCGCAGCGCAAGTCGTTGATCGAAGCCGTGTCGAAGGCGATGACGCTGACGACGCCGGTCACCAAGTTGATGGTGCTGCTCGCGCAGGACCGCAAGCTGGATTACGTGCCGGACCTCGCGACGGCGTTTCGCGAGCGCCTGCTCGCGCACCAGAACGTGGTGCGCGCCGACGTGACCAGCGCCGCGCCGCTCTCGCCCGAGAAGACCAGGGCCCTCGAAGAGAGCCTCTCGAAAGTCACCGGCAAGAAAGTCGAGTTATCGGTCAGCGTCGACCCCGGGCTGCTTGGCGGCGTGGTCGCGCGGATTGGCAGCACCGTCTACGACGGCAGCGTGAAAACGCAACTCGCGCGCCTCAAACAAGAGCTCGTTGGGAATTAGGGATCAGGGAACAGGGATCAGGGATCAGGAATGACGATCAAAGCAGACGAGATCTCGAAAATCATTCGCGAACAGATCGGCAGCTTCGCGGTTGCGGTTGACGTTGCTGAAGTCGGCACCGTGGTGTCGCTCGGTGACGGCATCGCGCGCGTGCACGGCTGCCAGCGCGCCATGGCGGGCGAAATGCTCGAGTTCCCGCACGGCGTGTTCGGCATCGCGCTGAACCTCGAAGAGGACAGCGTCGGCACCGTGTTGCTGGGCGAATACACCGCGATCAAGGAAGGCGATCCGGTCAAGCGCACCGGCCGCATCATCTCGGTGCCCGTCGGCGAGGAGATGCTCGGCCGCGTCGTCAACGCGCTCGGCCAGCCGATCGACGGCAAGGGCCCGATTCTCACCAAGCAGGTCTCGCCGATCGAACGCATCGCCCCCGGCGTCGTCGATCGCCAGCCGGTGCGCGAACCGATGCAGACCGGCCTCAAGTCGATCGACGGCATGGTGCCGATCGGCCGCGGCCAGCGCGAATTGATCATCGGCGACCGCCAGACCGGCAAGACCGCGGTGGCGATCGACACGATCCTCAACCAGAAAGACACCGGCGTCATCTGCATCTACAACGCGATTGGCCAGAAGCAGTCGACGGTGGCGCAGGTGGTGCGCACGCTCGAAGAAGCCGACGCGATGCGCTACACGATCGTCGTCGCCGCGACGGCGTCGGATCCGGCGCCGATGCTCTACATCAGCCCGTACTCGGCGACGGCGATGGGCGAGTACTTCCGCGACTCCGGCCGTCACGCGCTGTTGATTTACGATGACCTCTCGAAGCACGCGCAGTCGTATCGCGAGATTTCACTGCTGCTCCGCCGTCCGCCCGGCCGCGAGGCGTATCCCGGCGACGTCTTCTACCTGCACTCGCGCCTGCTGGAGAGAGCGGCGAAGCTGAACGACAAGATGGGCGGCGGCTCGCTGACCTCTTTGCCGATCATCGAAACGCAGGCGGGCGACTTATCGGCGTACATCCCGACCAACGTCATCTCGATTACCGACGGCCAGATCTTCCTGGAAGCGGACTTGTTCAACCAGGGCATCCGCCCGGCGATCAACGTCGGCAACTCGGTGTCACGCGTCGGCGGCTCCGCGCAGATCAAGGCGATGCGCCAGGTGGCCGGCACGCTGCGACTCGACCTCGCGCAGTTCCGCGAGCTGTCGGCGTTCGCGCAGTTCGGCAGCAGCGACCTCGATGCAGCCACGCAGCGCCAGCTCAATCGCGGCGCGCGGCTGGTGGAAGTGTTGAAGCAGAAACAGTACGCGCCGCTGTCGGTGGACCAGCAGGTCACCATCCTCTACGCGGGCGTCAACGGCTTCCTCGACGACATTGCCGTCAAGGACGTCGGCGCCGCGCAGGACGAGCTCGTCAAGTTCATGAGCACGCGCCACAACGCCATCCTGACGGCGATCAAAGAAAAGAAGACGCTCGACGATGCGCTGAAGGCCGATCTGGATGCGGCGTTGAAGGAATTCCAGGCCCACTTCAAGTCGATGAAAGCGACGACGCACTAGGCGCGCCGAAAGCAGAAGGCTGAAGGCAGAAGGCACAAAGAAATGCCATCGTTATTAGATATTCGGCGGCGCGTCCGCGCGGTCAAGTCGACGCAGCAGATTACGAAGGCCATGAAAATGGTCTCCTCGTCGAAGCTGCGCCGCGCGCAGGAGCGCATCGTCAGGAGCCGCCCGTACGCGAAGGAAATGTTGCGGGTGTTCAACAACCTCGCGACGCGGACCGAGAACACCGCGCATCCGCTGTTGAACGACGATCCGGAATCGGGCCGCACGCTGCTGATCGTGATCACCGCCGATCGCGGCCTGGCCGGCAGCTTCAACACCAACGTCGCCAAGGCGGCGTTGCAGTTCACGATCGACCAGCCGAAGGATGCCAAAGGCCGGGACGTGGCGATGGCGCTCGTCGGCCGCAAGGGCCGCGACTTCTTCATGCGCCGCGGCTTCGACGTGCTTTACGAAGAGACCGGGCTGTTCCAGAACATCAAGTGGTCGCACGCGCAGGCGATTGCGCAGACGGCGATCAAGGAATTCCTCGGGCCCGAGATCAGCTCCGTGTATCTCGTTTACAACGAGTTCCGCTCGGTGATCTCGCAGCGTGTCGTGATCGAAAAGCTCCTTCCCATCCCGCGCCTCAACGAAGCCGAGGCCCGCAATAACGGGGACGCGCCGAAGACGGACGCCTCCGCGACGCCGGCGGTCGATTACTTGTTCGAGCCCGATCCGGCGCAGTTGCTGAACACGCTGCTGCCAATGCACGTCGCGGTGCAGATTCAGCGCGCCTTGCTGGAGTCGTCGGCGGCGGAACATGCGGCGCGCATGCAGTCGATGGACAGCGCCACGCGCAACGCGAAGGAAATGGTCGACCGGTTGACGCTCTATATGAACAAGGTCCGTCAGGCCGCGATCACCAGGGAAATTATTGAAGTCGTGTCGGGAGCGCAGGCAACTTAAGACCCTAGGACCCTAGGACTCTAGGACTTTAGGACCTTAGGACCACAGAGAAAAATATGGCGACAGCTACAGCAACCAAAGTCGGCAAAGTAATCCAGGTCATCGGACCCGTCATCGACGTCGAGTTCGAAGGCGGCCACCTGCCCAACATTTACAACGCCCTTCGCATCGTGGCGACGTTGCCCACCGGCGAGAAGGTCGACATCGTCACCGAGGTCGAACAGCACCTCGGCGAAGGCCGTGTGCGCACGGTCGCGATGAAGCCGACCGACGGCTTGCAGCGCGGCATGGACGTGACCGACACCGGCGCGCCGATCTCGGTGCCCGTGGGTCCGGCGACGCTGGGCCGCGTGCTGAACGTGCTCGGCGAGCCCGTCGACTTCCCCGATCGGCCGGTGCAGGCCAAGGAACACTGGCCGATTCATCGTCCGGCCCCGACACTCGAGCAGCAGTCCACCGAGCTCAAGATGTTCGAGACCGGCATCAAGGTCATCGACCTGCTCGAGCCGTACCTGCAGGGCGGCAAGATCGGCCTGTTCGGCGGTGCGGGCGTCGGCAAGACCGTCATCATCATGGAGTTGATCAACAACATCGCCATGAAGCACGGCGGCGTGTCGGTGTTCGGCGGCGTCGGCGAACGCACGCGCGAGGGCAACGACCTGTGGCTGGAATTCCAGGAGTCGGGCGTGATCGACATGAAAGACATGTCGAAGAGCCGCGCCGCGCTGGTCTACGGACAGATGACGGAACCGCCAGGAGCGCGCCTGCGCGTCGGCCTGTCGGCGCTGACCGTCGCTGAATACTTCCGCGACGCCGAGAACAAGGACGTGCTGCTGTTCATCGACAACATCTTCCGCTTCACGCAGGCGGGTTCGGAAGTGTCGGCGCTGCTCGGCCGCATGCCGTCGGCCGTTGGTTACCAGCCGACGCTGCTGTCGGAAATGGGCCAGCTCCAGGAACGCATCACCTCGACCAAGAAGGGTTCGATCACGTCGGTGCAGGCGATTTACGTGCCCGCCGACGACTACACCGACCCGGCGCCGGCGACGACCTTCGCCCACCTGGATGCGACGACGAACCTGTCGCGCCAGATTGCGGAACTCGGTATTTATCCCGCGGTCGATCCGCTGGCTTCGTCATCGCGCATTCTCGACCCGCGCGTCATCGGCGACGAGCACTACAACGTCGCCCGCACGGTGAAGCAGATCCTGCAGCGCTACAAGGACCTGCAGGACATCATCGCGATTCTCGGTATCGACGAACTGTCCGAAGAAGACAAGCTTGCCGTGTCGCGCGCCCGCAAGATCCAGCGCTTCCTGTCGCAGCCGTTCTTCGTCGCGTCGCAGTTCACGGGCCTCGAAGGCAAGTACGTGACGATCGACGAAACGATCCGCGGCTTCAAGGAAATCGCCGAAGGCAAGCACGACGCGATGCCGGAGCAGGCGTTCTATCTCGTCGGCACGATCGACGAAGCGATCGCGAAGGCGAAAACATTAAAGTCCTAGGGACCTAGGGTCCCAGGGTCTTATAAGACTCTAAGACCCTAAGACTCTAAGACCTGAGAGCGAAACATGGCACTTCCGACCAAGCTAACGCTTCACATCGTGTCCCCGGACGCGTCGATCTCTCAGGAGGTGGACTACGTCTCGCTCCCTGGCGTCGAAGGCGATTTCGGCGTGCTGCCTGGTCACACGCCGTTCTTCACGGCGCTGCGGCCGGGCGCGATGTTTTACCAGCAGGGCGGCCAGAAGCATTTCCTGGCCGTGGCGATCGGCTTCGTCGAGGTGCTGCCGGATTCCGTGTCGGTGCTGGCGCAGGTGGCCGAGAAGGCCGAGGACCTCGATGAGGCACGCGCCGAAGCCGGCATGAAGCGCGCTGAAGAAGTGATGGGCGCCGTCCCGCACGAGATTGATTTCGAACGCGCGCGGCTCGCCATGCTGCGGACGCTCCAGCAACTCCAGGCGGAAAGCCGGAGAGGTGTTTAGTAATCTCGCGAAACTGTTCAGATACCGCGGGCTGATTCAGACACTCGTTGTCCGTGATCTGAAAGCCCGCTACCGCGGGTCCGTCCTCGGGTTCTTCTGGTCCTTTTTCAATCCGCTGTTACTGCTGCTGATCTACTCGTTCGTGTTCACGCAGGTGCTGGTGGGCGCGCACGATCCGGAGATGGAGCCGTATGCGCTGTTCATGTTCTGCGGCATCCTGCCGTGGACGTGGTTCTCCTCGTCGATCCTCGAATCGTCGAACACGCTGATCGCCGGCGGCAACCTGATCAAGAAGGTGTTGTTCCCCGCGGAAGTGCTGCCGATCGTCACCGTGCTGGCGAACATGATGCACTTCTTCCTCGGGCTGCCGGTGCTGGTCGGCTTCCTGATTTACTACCAGCGCCCGGTCGATCCGCTCGAGCTGCTGTGGTTCCCGGTGATCGTGCTGGTGCAATTGGTGTTCACGATCGGCCTCGCGCTGTTCCTCTCGGCGCTGACGGTCCACTTCCGCGACCTGAAAGACCTGCTCGGCAACGTCGTGCAGTTGTGGTTCTTCGCGACACCGATCATCTACCCGATGCTGCAGGCGCCGGTGGGGATGCGGCAGTGGCTCAACCTCAACCCGATGACGCACATCATGATCTCGTATCAGGAAGTGCTGTTCTTCCCGGGTCCGTACGGCCACTGGAAGTGGCTGGTGGCCATGGCCCTCGTGTCGATTGTGGTTTTTCTCGCCGGCTATTTTGTATTTGACCGGCTACGAGACAGCTTTGCTGAGGAAGTTTGACGAACGGGCCACGGAGTCACGGAAACACGGAGATCTGTTTGGATCTCAAGGTGGTCGTGTATTTCAAAATATTTGCTCCGTGCTTCCGTGCCTCCGTGGCGCGTACGTGATCGCATGACGCCAGCCATTGAAGTAACCGACGTTTCGAAGGTTTATCGGCGCTACGCGCAGAAGAAGCAGTTCGCGACGCTGAAGTCGGCGATCCTGAGCGGCAGTTTGCTCGGCGACCTGAAGCCGGATGAAACCTTCCAGGCGCTGCGCAACGTGTCGTTCTCGGTGCCGAAGGGCTGCACCTACGGCGTGATCGGCCGCAACGGCTCCGGCAAGAGCACGCTGCTGAAATGCGTCGCCGGCATCACGCGTCCGACCGAAGGCACCGTCACCGTCGATGGCCGCATCTCGGCGCTGATTGAACTTGGCGCCGGTTTCCACCCGGAAATCTCCGGCCGCGAGAACATCTTCATCAACGGCATCATGCTGGGCCTCACCAAGAAAGAGATCCAGCACCGCTTCGACGAGATCGTCGAGTTTGCGGAGATGCAGGATTTCATCGATGCGCCGGTGAAGACCTACTCGTCAGGCATGTATATGCGGCTCGGCTTCGCCGTGAGCGTGCACGTCGATCCCGACGTGCTGCTCGTCGATGAAGTGCTGGCGGTGGGCGACCAGGGCTTCACGCACAAGTGCCTCGACAAGTTCGCCGAGTTCCGCCGCCGCAACAAGTCGATCCTGCTGGTGACGCACTCGCTCGACCTGGTCGAGAAGTTCTGCGACATCGCGCATTGGCTCGATCACGGCGTCAGCAAGGGCGAGGGCGATCCGAAGCGGGTCGTCGCTGCATACGTGATCGACGTCGAGGATTCGGAAGAGAACGAGCTCGCGAAAGCGGAAGCCGTCCGTGTTGCCGCATCGGCGAAAGAAGTGACGGAAGCGCAGGTGACCGAGGTGCCGTCCGGCGACGCCAGTCCCGCCGAAACCGGCGAGGGACCGGGCGCAGAAGAGCCGCAGGGCCCGAAGGACGGCTTCAAGTCCGACGAAGGCCGCTGGGGCACGCGCGAAATCGAGATCACCAACGTGGCGATCTCCGGACCTGATGGTGAAGCCGGTCACGTCTTCCAGAGCGGCGATGCGCTTCACATCAAGCTCGACGTGACGTCCAAGGAAAAGATCACCGACTTCGTCTTCGGTCTCGGTTTGTTCAACGCCGACAACGTCTGCGTCTACGGCACCAACACCAATCTCGAAGAGTTTCAGCCGACCGAGATCGATGGCGACGGTATCGTCACCTTCACGATCGACAAGCTCGATCTCGTCGAAGGCACGTATCGACTGGACCTGGCTGCGCACAAGGCCGACGGCTATCCGTACGACTACCACCGCCTGCTCTACACCTTCCGCGTGAAGTCAAAGATTCGCGACGTTGGGATCTATCGTCCGGATCACAAGTGGACATTCGGCGGAGGCATTAGGATCGACAGGTCCTAGGGACCTAAGACTCTAAGACCCCATGGTATTAACCCGCGCGAAAGCCAGCGAGCTTGCCGCCACCGAGCGAACGCGCGGGCGCGTCGTGGTGTTCACCAACGGCGTGTTCGACATCCTTCATCCCGGACACATTCGATATCTGCGCGATGCGAAGGCGCTTGGCGATCTGCTGATCATCGGCGTCAACAGCGATCGATCGGTGAAGGCGCTCAACAAGGCGCCGGGCCGGCCGATCAACCCCGAGCAGGAGCGCGCTGAAGTCCTGTCCGCGCTCGCGGCGGTGGACGCGGTGGTGATCTTCGACGAAGAAACGCCGCACGAGATCATTTCGGCGATCCAGCCCGACATTCTGGTCAAGGGCGCCGACTGGGGCGAGAACGACATAGTAGGGCGCGACATCGTTGAGGCTCGTGGTGGAACGGTCGTCCGGGTAAAACTTGCGGACGGTTATTCCACCACCCGATTGATCGAGCGCGTACGCTCAGGAACCGGTTCCAAGGGTTCCAAATAGTTCCAGAAGTTCCAAGGGCATCGTTCTCAAGAGCGGTACCAGGCGTTCTTCACGAGCGAACCTGTGGAACCGCGGCAGAACGACGCCTTTGGAACCATTGGTACACCTGGAACCTTTGGAACCCTTTGAAAGCCATGCGAGAATAGGAAGTTCGGCGAGCGTCAGCGAGCCGAAGTAGTTATGTCGAGCGCTCCTTCACTGGCTTTGCGGTCGCTGCTGACAAGCGTTCTTCGGGAAACGGGGCTGCAGTCCCCCCTCCAGCGCGTCAGCGGCGCGACGTCGCCTGTACGCGCATTGGCGGTCGCGGCCGGCGCGAAGCGACTAAGTGAAGGGACCGTCCTTCTTGTCGTTCCCACCGACGCCGACATTGAATCCACGGTCGGCGACATCGGATTCTTCCTCTCGATTCTCGAAGGCTCGGCCAGCGCGTCGGTCGAGCGCCAGGTCCTGCCGTTTCCCTCGACACAGGTCGATCCGTATCGCGGCTTCCAGCCACACCTGAAGGTCGCTTCCGCGCGCGCGAGGGCGTTGCACGCGCTGGCCACGAATTCAGCGCGCGTTATTGTCGCCTCCGCGGCGGCGCTGCTGACGAAGGTCCCCGATCCGGCGACGATCCTGTTGTCGTCGTGCGAGATCAAGCCGGGCATCGACGTCGATCCGCACGCGCTCGCCAACACGCTGGTGCTTGGCGGCTACGAACCCGCGGATCCGGTGGATGCGCACGGCGAATTCGGCCGCCGCGGCGGCATTCTCGACGTGTTCCCTGCGGGCGAAGAGCTGCCGATTCGCATCGAGTTCATCGGCGACATGGTCGAATCGATTCGCCGCTTCGATCCTGGCACGCAGCGCTCCGTCGAAACGCTCGATCGCTTCGGCATTGTCCCGGTCCGCGAGGGAATGTCTCCGGGTCTGACCCCTTTACAGTCGAATCTGTTTCAGTTCCTGCGTACCCGCGATTCGCAGGTGTGGCTGTCCGAGCCAACCGATGTGGAAAACCACATCAAGGCCGCGTGGGAACAGATCGCGACGTCGTATGCGGATGCGGTCGAGCGGTCGAAGGCGGTGGATCCGCCACAGCCGACGAGCCTGCTCGTTACCGAAGAGGAGATCGCGGCGTATCTCGCCAATGCGGTGGTCGTAGAGGAACTGGCGATTGGGGATCAGGGATCAGGGATCGGGGATCAGGGGCAGTTATCAGTTTCAGTTCAACCGGTTGCCTCATTTCATGGCCGCATTCCCGACTGGGTGAACGACGTCAAGACCGCGCAGGAGAGTGGCGATCACGTAGTGTTTGTCGCCAGCTCGCACGGCCGCGCCGAGCGGACCGTTGAACTGCTGAAGGATTACGACGTTCGCGCGGTGATGGCGTCGGACGCGGGTGATGTGGTTCGCGGCGCGGTGATGGTCGCCGAAGGGTGGCTGTCGAAGGGATTTCGCCTCAGGGCAGGCCAGCAGGCCAGCAGGCCAACAGGCCAGCGGGAAGACGGGCCTGCGGCCCTGTTGGTCTACGCCGAAACCGAGGTCTTCGACGAAGAGCGGCGCAAGACCGGCTCCGGCAAGAAGCGATCGGCATCGGCCGCGTTCCTCTCCGACCTCCGCGATCTGAAGGTCAACGACCTGATCGTCCACGTCGATCACGGCATCGGCCAGTTCGTCGGACTCAAGCAGATCTCGATCGCCGGCGGCGACATCGTCCAGGAATTCCTCGAGCTCCGCTATCACGCGGATGCGAAGTTGTTCGTTCCCGTCGAACGCCTCGATCTGATCCAGAAGTACACCGGCGGCTCGAATCCGCCGCTCGATCGACTGGGCGGCACGACCTGGGAGAAGGCGAAGTCCAAGGTCAAGAAGGCCATGCGCGACATGGCCGAGGAGCTGCTCAAGCTCTACGCCGCTCGCAAGGCCGTTCCGGGTTACGCATTCAGCGCCGACTCGCACTGGCAGGAAGAATTCGAGGACGCCTTCGAATACGACCTCACCGTGGATCAGGCCACCGCCATCGCGGACATCAAGCGCGACATGGAATCGTCCACGCCAATGGATCGCCTGCTCTGCGGCGACGTTGGCTACGGCAAGACCGAAGTGTCGATGCGGGCCGCGTTCAAGGCTGTGATGGAAGGCAAGCAGGTGGCGTTCCTCGCGCCGACCACCGTCCTCGCCGCGCAGCACTTGAAGACGCTGCGCGAACGCTTTGCCGCGTTCCCCGCGAAGATCGACATGGTCAGCCGCTTCCGGACGAAGCAGGAAATCAAGGAGACGCTCGAGGCCCTCGCCGCCGGCCGCCTCGACATCATCGTCGGCACGCACCGCCTGCTGTCGAAGGACGTCAACTTCAAGGACCTCGGCCTGCTCGTCGTCGACGAAGAGCAGCGCTTCGGCGTGGCGCACAAGGAACGCATCAAGCAGATGCGCAAGAAGGTCGACGTCTTGACGATGACGGCGACGCCAATTCCGAGAACGTTGAACATGTCGCTGGTGGGGATTCGCGATATGTCGGTGATCGAGACGCCGCCGAAGGATCGCCTCGCGATTCAAACCAACGTCGTCAAATTCGATTCCACCGTGCTGGTCCGCGCGATTCGCGCGGAGATGGATCGCGGCGGCCAGGTGTTCTTCGTCCACAACCGCGTCGAGTCGATCTACTCGATGGGCAACCTGCTGCAGCGCCTGGTGCCGGACGCGAAGATCGTCATCGGCCACGGCCAGATGGCGGAGGATTCCCTCGAGCGCGCGATGCTCGACTTCATGACGCACAAGGCGGATGTGCTGCTGGCGACGACGATCGTCGAGAACGGCCTCGACATTCCGAACGCCAACACCATCATCATCAACCGCGCCGATCGATACGGCCTCGCGCAGTTGTATCAGCTGCGTGGACGCGTCGGCCGCAGCGATCGCGCCGCGTATGCGTACCTGCTGATTCCGCCCGAAGAGGCGCTGTCACCCGTGGCGCGCAAGCGCCTGACGGCGATGAAAGAGTTCAGCGATCTGGGCAGCGGCTTCCGTGTCGCCGCGCTCGACCTCGAGATCCGCGGCGCCGGCAACCTGCTCGGCGGCGAGCAGAGCGGCACCATCGATGCGGTCGGCTTCGAGATGTACATGAAGCTCCTCGAGGAAACGATCCGCGAGCTGAAGGGCGAGGATCTCGAAGACGATGTGCGGGCGACGGTGAATCTCAAGGTGGACTTCCGTCTCGACGATCAATACGTGCCCGACATGAATCAGCGCCTGATGATCTACCGGCGCATGGCCGGCGCGCGCACTGAAGAGGAGATCGGGCGCCTGGTCGACGAAGTGCGCGATCGTTACGGTCCGCCGCCGACCGCGGTGTTGAACCTTGCCGACTTCGCGCGGATCCGCGTGCTCGCGGACGACCTTGGCGTGGAGACGATCGATCGCGCCGACGCGGTGATCGTGATCAAGTTCCGCCAGAAGACGAAGGTGGACCTGGTCAACGTGATGGCGATGGTCGAGGAGAGAGGCGACCTGAAGTTGTTACCGCCGAACTCTCTCAAGCTAGATCTGAAGCATCGCGACCCTTCGACGCAGGTGAGCCCGCAAGCGGTCTCACCTTTGCTCAGGGCGCCGGCCAAGTCTTCGCAGAGGCCGGCGAAGATCCAGCGAAAGCCGGCCTGGTGGGCGGCCCGGGCGATGACGGGCGAGGTGACGCCCGGCTTCACAAAGGCCGAGATCCTGAAGCAAGCGCCGGAAGACCCGCGCGCGCCGGATGGAGTCTTAAACAAGGTGACGGAGCTACTTGAGGACTTAGGGTCTTAGGGTCCTAGGGTCTTAAGAGTCTTATAATTAGAGATTCAACATGAGCCCAAGAAACATCGCCATCGCGGCAGTCATGGTCGTGGCGGCAATTGCGTCGCCGCGCGCCGATATTTTGGAGCAGGTCCTCGTCAAGGTGAACGGCGAGATCATCACCAAGAGCGATCTCGAATCGCGCCAGATCGCGGCGCTCCGCCAGAAGAATCCGAACCTGCGTCCCGACAGCGACGCGGCGCTGCAGAAGGCGCTCCAGGACGTCACGCCGTCGGTGATCGTCGATGCGGTCGACGAACTGCTGATGGTGCAGAAGGGCAAGGAGCTCGGCTTCACCATGACCACCGAGCGCTTCAACTCGATCGTCGAGAACATCAAGAAGGAAAACAAGATCGAGTCGGATGAAGCGCTGCAGGCGGCGCTCAAGCAGGAAAACATGACCATGGCCGACCTGCGCAAGCAGCTCGAGCGGACCATGATGGTGCAGCAGGTGCAGCAGCAGGAAGTGATGCAAAAGCTGCAGGTCACCGACTCCGAGCTGAAGGCCTATTACGAAGCGCACAAGAACGAATTCGACGCCGTGCCGAGCGTGACGCTGCGCGAAATCACCATCAACGTGCCGGTGACGCCGCAGGGCATCAACGTCGGGCAAGACGACGAGGCCAAGAAGAAGGCGGACGAAGTCCGCGCCAAGATCGTCGCCGGGGAACCGTTCGCGCGGCTCGCGGCGGACTATTCGGATTCCGGATCGAAAGCCAACGGCGGCCTGGTCGGCCCGCTGCAGAAGAGCGATCTTTCCGAAGAGCTCCAGAAGGCGATCGCCGGGCTCAAGACCGGCGGCGTGACGCCGGTGCTGCGCACCACGCGCGGCTACCAGATCATCAAGATCGAAAACCTCCAGGAGACCGCCACCCGTTCCTTCGAGGAAGCGCGCAGCGACATTGCCGACAAGGTCGGCGGCGGCAAGCGCGACGGCGAGATGAAGAAGTTCATCGAGAAGCTCCGCGCCGAAGCGATCATCGACTGGAAGAACGACGAAGTGAAGAAGGCGTATGAAGTCGGTCTGAAGCAGATCGAAGCGGACCAGCCGAAGCCGTAGCGTAGAGGCGGGTCTTCAGACCCGCCTGCCACGACATGGATCCCCACTGGTTTGCGATTTGGACGCGTTCTCGTCACGAGAAGATCGTCCGCGATCAATTAGCCAAGAAAACCGACGTCGACGTCTTTCTCCCGACCATCGGCAAGTGGAGCCGCTGGAAGGATCGCAAGAAGAAGATCGACTGGCCGCTGTTTCCCGGCTACGTCTTCGCGCGATTCGTTCCCGACGAGCGCGTCGGCATCCTGAAGGTCGACGGCGTCGTGCAGATCATCAGCAACAACGGCATGCTGTCGGCGATTCCGGACGAGGAGATCGACAGCATCCGCACGCTGGTGGACAGCGAGCTGGCGTACGATCCGGTGCCGCTGATCAAAGAAGGCGACATGGTGAAGGTCACCAGCGGCCCGCTCAAGGGTGTGGTCGGCAGATTGATTACGAAGAAGGGCGTCTCGGCGCGCCTGGTGTTGTCGGTCGATCTTATCGGTCAGGCCGTCTCCGTCGAAGTTGACGCCGCGGATGTGAAGCCGTACTGAGGCTTGTGGTCTTAGAGTCCTAGGGTCTTAGGGTCTTAATTTTGAAGATTGGTCCGATTGAGCTCGTGTCGCCGTTTGTCGTCTCCCCCATGGCGGGGATGACCGACACGGCGTTCCGCCGCCTGGTGAAGCGCCAGGGCGGATGCGGTCTCGTTGTGTCCGAGATGGTCAGCAGTGAAGGGCTCGTGCGCGGCATCGATCGCACGCTCGAGTACGCCGAGTACACCGAAGAAGAACGTCCCGTCTCCATTCAGATCTTCGGCGGCGAGCCCGCCAAGATGGCCGAAGCCGCGCGCGTCGTCGAACAGATGGGCGCGAACATTGTCGACGTCAATATGGGCTGCCCGGTGCCGAAGATCGCCAAGCACCATGCCGGCTGCAGCCTGATGCGCGAGCCCGCGCACGCGGCGGAAATCATCGCCGCCATGTCGAAGGCGGTGAAGATTCCCGTCACCGTGAAGATGCGCAAAGGCTGGGACGAAGACGAGCTCAACGCCGGCGAGCTGGCGAAGCGCGTTGAAGACGCGGGCGCCAAGGCGATCGCGATTCATGGCCGCACCGCCAGGCAGAGTTACAGCGGCGTCGCCGACTGGGACTTCGTGACCGAGGTGGCGAAGACCGTGTCAATTCCGGTGTTCGGATCCGGCGACTGCATCGAGCCCGAAGACATCGTCGCGCGCATGAAGTCCGGCGTCAGCGGCGTTTACGTCGGCCGCGGCGTGCTGAGGAATCCGTGGATCCTCGCGCAGGCCCGCGACCTGATGGAAGGCCGCCCGGCTCGTTTGATCAGCGACGAAGAGCGCGGCCAATTCCTCCTGGACTATATGCAGCTGCTGCTCACCGAAAGCGTGAATGAAGACGCGGGCTTTCGACACAGCGCAGGCCAGCAGGCTAGCGGGCTAGCAGGCCAGCCGGCAATCGGTCGCGAACGCTGGGTGATCAACAAGATCAGAGCTCTCTGTTCCTGGTACACAAAGGGCTTCGAAGGCGGCGCGCAGTTCCGCATCGGCGTGAACACGACGAAGTCGATCACCGAGCTCGAAGACCTGATCCAGAAGTTCTTCTTACTCAAACCGGTAGAGGCGGGTCTTTAGACCCGCCTGCAGACCCGCCTGCGCGACATGAACCCAGAAATCACCATCGCCGGTCGAAGAATCGGTCCGGCACATCCCCCTTTGGTGGTTGCCGAAATCGGCATCAACCATGAAGGCAGCTTAGACGTCGCCAAGGAGATGGTCGATGCCGCCGCTCGTGCCGGCGTCGAAGTGGTCAAGCACCAGACGCACATCGTCGAAGACGAAATGAGCGGCGCGGCGAAGAAGGTCGTGCCGGGCAACGCGACCGTGTCGATCTACGAGATCATGCAGCGCTGCGCGCTGTCTGAAGACGCCGAGATCCAGCTGCAGAAGTATGTCGAGTCGAAGGGGATGACGTTCATCAGCACGCCGTTTTCGCGCGCGGCCGCGGATCGACTGCAGCGCATGAACGTGCCCGCGTACAAGATCGGCTCCGGCGAGTGCAACAACTACCCGCTGTTGAAGCACATCGCGTCCTTCGGCAAGCCGATCATTCTCAGCACCGGCATGAACACGATCGACAGTGTTCGCAAGGCGGTTGAAATCTTCGAGAGCGCAAGGGTTCCGTACGCGCTGATGCACACGACGAATCTCTACCCCACGCCTCCGCATCTCGTCCGCCTGGGCGCGATGGTGGAGCTGGGCAAGGCGTTTCCGAATGCGGTGATTGGGCTGTCCGATCACACCACCGACAACGTCGCGTGCCTCGGCGCCGTGGCCCTCGGCGCGTCGATCCTCGAGCGTCACTTCACCGATCACATGTTCCGCCAGGGTCCCGACATCGTCTGCTCGATGGACGAGAAGGCGTGCCGCGAGCTGATCGAATCGAGCGCGAAGCTGCATTCCGAGCTGGGCGGCACCAAGGGTCCCGCGAAGGAAGAGCAAGTGACGATGGACTTTGCGTTTGCGACGGTGGTGACGATTGCGCCGATTAGGGCGGGTGAGGCGTTGACGAAGCAGAACCTGTGGGTGAAGCGCCCCGGCACGGGATCGATTCCTGCGGAGCAATATGAATCGCTGCTCGGCAAGAAAGCGGTTCGCGATCTTCCGGCCGACGTTCACATCGATTACACAGATATAGGCTGACGCGCCGCGTGCTTGGCCGGCCGCCATTCGACCCTTCAGTCGTTCGTGACGGCTGGGCAAATCTCGCTCGGCCACCCATCCCTTCCGCCGAGCTTCGATGTTGCCTGTAAGTCTCTGATCGTCGCCTCCGCCCTCGATTCCCCAGACGAGGAATCGACATCGGCTCCTCATCGCCGGCACTCTCTCCTTTCGGATCGAATGGCGTCCGGCCGCGCCGGCGACGCACTGGCACCTCCCCCTAGGCACACTAAGGCACATGTACGCACCCGTACGCACCGTGCCTAGGTACGCACCCAACGTTTAGTCTAGATGAATCAGGATGGCGATTATCGTTGCCATCGCTCCTGCTCCCGCTCCCAGTCCGATGACGGCGGCTTTCGCCCACGTCAGTCCGCCGCCGTGATCGCGCTCGATGCGCGACACGCGATCGAATGGCACGGTGATCGCGGGCTCGGGCACGCGCGCATTGCGCTTCACCGTCACCGCTGAATCATCGACGCGCATCAGCGTGCCGTTGGTGCGTTTGCCGTCCAGCGTGTGGATCTTGATCTTCGATCCGAGTGGAATCGAATCGGCAACTTGACGCCAGTCCTTCGCCTCCTGCGCGAATGCACTGGAAGAAGCGGCTGCGAGCAAAGCCAGGATGAGAGCGACGGTCGTGATCTTCATGTGGTGTTGAAGAATGCGTTTAAGAATCAGGTCGTATTTGCGCATTCGAACCTTCCTATCCGGTAATGCGCAAACGGTGTCGAAATCGGCTCACTAGCCCGATTTCGCGACGAGGTGTCTCTCGGGGCTCACCTCAGCTCGCCGGTCAAAGCTCACTCAGCGGTTGCGGACCGCTGAGGCGGCACAGCCGCCCTCCCCTGATCTTCGTTTCGCTTTGTCTGTAAATCTCTGTGTCGGCTCGTTCGAGTTCGCCCCGAGAGCCACCTCGCCGCGAACCCGCGCCGCACTCAGGCACCCGGCACCTTCCCCTAGGCACCCTGAGGCACCAGTACGCACCCGTACGCACCCGTGCGAACTTCAAAACATCACTTGCGTAAGCATCAACACATCAATCAAGATATCCCGATGAGAACCACCCTGACGCTCGATCCGGACGTGGCGGAAATGCTCAAGAAAGCCGCGGCAAAGAGCGACCAGACCTTTAAGGACGTCGTGAATGCGGCGCTTCGGCGTGGGCTGAAGGCCACCGATCCGGCGGCTCCCAAGAAGCGTTTCGTGCAGCGAACGTGGAAGGGCGGCGTCATGCCGCCGTGGGATCAAATCAAGCAGATGCTGCTGGACGAAGACGTCGAGCGGTATCGATGAAGCTCGTCGACATCAATCTCCTGGTGTACGCCACCAATGTGGATGATCCGCGACATGCCGCTGCTGCGGCGTGGTTTGATTCGCTGATGAACAGTGGTGAGCGGGTGGCGCTGCCGTGGCACACGCTCCTGGGTTTCGTCCGCGTCTCGACGCGGCCGCGGAGCGGCGGGGCCCTATCGATGGAGGCCGCGCTTGAATTCGTCGAAGACTGGCTGCAGTGGGAATCAGTGTGGGTTCCCGAGCCGACGCCACAGCACTTCGCGCTCGTGGGCGAACTGCTTAGGGCCGTGCCTCGCTACCACTTGGTTCCAGACGCCCACCTTGCCGCCCTGGCGATCGGACACGGGCTGACGTTGTGCTCGACCGACGTCGATTTCCGGCTGTTCAAAGGCCTCCGGCTCCTCAACCCGCTCGATTAGAGGGATTTCCGCCCATTCGGGTCGGAAAATTCTAATGATGAGGTACCCGAAAAGGTACCCACAGGGTAGAATTCGTCCCTACATCTCGTTACAAGAAGCTGTGCAACGTGTCTCAGTTTGGGACGCGGCCGGTTACTGACAGGCTTACGTGCCCCCCGCCCACCTTCGCCCTAGGCTACGGTGGGCAAGCTCTGTAAGTCAGAGGGCGAAGCTACGTCCGAGGTTAGAATTCTGGATTCACCTTTGAAGAAGAGTTTTCTTGTAGTCCTGATCTACGGCGTGCTCGTGTCTCACGCGGCGTATGCGCAGCAAGATCCGGCCAAGATCGACGATCCGGTTGCGAACGCGCGATTCCATTTCGGCGTCATCGCGCTCGATCCGCGGGCGGCCATCCAGAATGTTGGCGTGGATACCAACGTCTTCAATACCGCCACCGACAAGCAGAGCGATTTCACGATCACTGTCACGCCGGGCACGAAGCTCTACATGCGAACCGGGAAGGGCCTGCTGACCATCGACGGCAGTCTCGAGTTCGTGCACTTCGTGAAGTTCGATACGGAACGATCGATCAACAGCGCCGGCAGCGGCCAGTACGAGTTGCGCTTCAATCGCATCCGTCCCTACGTGTCGGCGAGCACGCTGAACACCCGTCAACGGCCGGGATTCGAAATCGACGCACGCGCGCGGCATTTCGAAAACGACTATCGCATCGGCACCGATTTCAAGGTCGCCTCAAAATCCACGGCTCGTTTGGAATACCGGAACGCGGCGATTGCTTTCGATGGTGACGCGGTATTTGGCGGGCGTCCGCTGAACCAGGAGCTCAACCGCACGCTCAAGATTGCCGATCTCAGCTGGCGCCAAAATCTCACGGCACTGACCACCTGGGTAACGCACTTCTCGCGCCAGACCGAACGTTTCGAATTCGAGCCCACACGCAACGCTGACAGCACGCGCTTTTCCACGGGCTTCGAGCTTGGGCGCTTTGCGCTGATCCGCGGAGCCGCGTTCGTGGGTTACCGGCACCTGACGCCGGCAGACGGTGGTCTCATTCCCACTTTCTCGGGAGTGACATCCGACATCAATGTGTCTTACACCGCCCCGTCCCAGACGCGACTGGGCCTGGCCGTGGATCGCGATCTTGAGTATTCATACGACGTTTTCACGCCGTATTACATCCAGACCGGCTGGACGGCGACGCTGACCCAGCGTGTCGTAGGTCGATGGGATGCGCAGTTAACCGGCGGACGCGATTCATTGGCCTATCAAGGTCTCCTCGCGGTGTCGTCGCTGGAGAGAACCGATTTCGTGGGACGGTTCGGCGGCGGCATCGGCTACGCCCTTGGCGACAACGTTCGCGCCAGTTTCGATGTCCAGTCGTTCAATCGCAGTTCGGATAAGCCCGGCCGGGAGTACGGCGGGATTCGTGCCGGCATGTCGGTCACTTATGGTTATTAGAAAGATTCCACTCGCGATCCTCGCCATGTTTCTTGGCGCGATCAGTGCCGCGACCCTGATCGCGGCGCAACAACCCGAAGCGCCCACCAACTACATCGTTGGGCCCCAGGATATTCTCAACATCACGTCGTTCGACCAGCAAGATCTGACGGGCAAATATCCGGTCGACGCGGACGGAACATTTACTTTCCCCCTGATTGGCCGCGTGAAAGCCGGCGGCTTGACGCTGCGCGAACTCGAGGCAGAGCTGAAGAGACTCCTAAAGGACGGGTTCTTCAAGGATCCGCAGCTGGCTGTGGGTGTCGAGAGCTATCGGAGCCAAAAGATCCACATTGTTGGCGAGGTGAGAAACCCTGGGACTTACGCCCTCACCGGTGAAATGAGTCTAATCGAGGCGATTGCACGCGCGGGTTCGACGCTACCGAGTGCGTCGGGCGAAGCGCTGATTGTTCGACCCCGGTCGGGTAAACAAGCGGCGGGTCCCTTGATGCCGAACGGCGTCGATAACGAAGCGACAACCGTGGACCTCAAAGAACTGCAGAGCGGCGCCTTGAGCACGAACGTCTCACTGAAGGACGGAGACACCATCTTTGTTCCTCGCGCTGAAACCATTTATGTCTTTGGCCAGGTCAAGAATCCGGGGGCGTACTCGATTCAACGGACCACCACCGTGCTCCAAGCCCTATCGCTCGCGGGCGGAGTAAACGAACGAGGTGCAACAAGCAGAATCAAGATCGTTCGCATCGAAAAAGGCAAACAAATTGAGGTTCGTGTGAAATTGACTGACATGGTTCGCGCAGGCGACACGATCATGGTTCCCGAGAGGTTCTTCTGATGTCGGATCAGTCAGCTGACCCGAAGCGCGACAAGCTTCGCCTCGCCTTAGACAATGCGCAGCTCTCGCTTCCTGGCCAAGAATCACGTATGGAAGCGGTGGGTGGCCGATCGAAATCAGCCGAGTCGACCAACGCGCCGGCTCCCGCCGGTTATGGTGCAGGCTATGGCCAGGTCATCGCCGATGAAGTGCACTTGTTGGACTATGTCCGCGTCCTTCATAAGCGTCGATGGACGGCCATTACGGCGTTCATGGTGGTATTCGGGAGTGTCGCCGTCTACACATTCACGGCAACACCGATCTATACCGCTCGCACCCAAGTCCTAATCGAAAACGAGAATCCCAACGTCGTCAAATTTGAAGAGGTCTACGATCAGAACAAGACGACGAACGACTACTATCAGACCCAATACCGCATTCTTCAGAGTCGACTGCTCGCACGCCGTACAATCGAAAGAGAAAAGCTCTGGCGCAATCCGCTGATCGCGAACGCGTCGGGAACGTCGTGGGTCGACTCCGCCGTCCGAAGCATTTCCGGATTTTTTGGCGCGGGTAAGACGGAGTCCGGCGACGTTACGGAGACGGCGGAGCAATCCCGCGTGATCGACAGTTTTCTCCGAAACCTAAGTGTCGTCCCAATCCGAAACAGCCGACTGGTGGACGTGAGTTTTCGCTCGCCAGAGGCATCGCTGTCCTCCCAAGTTGCCAATGCCCTTGCAAGCCAGTACATCGAACAGAATCTTGAGTTCAAGTTTCTGGCCACGAAGGATGCGACCGACTTCCTCAATGCACGCACCGCTGAGCAGCGGAAGACGCTTGAACGAAGCGAGCAGGCATTACAACAGTATCGAGAGAAAACTGGCGCTGTAGCTCTGGAGGATCGGCAGAACATTGTCGTCCAAAGGCTCGCAGACCTGAATGCGGCGGTCACCAGAGCTCGTACCGAGCGTATCGAAAAAGAATCGATCTACAACCAAATACAGGTGATTCAAAAAGATCGAAGCGCGGTAGATACGTTTCCTGCCATCCTTAACAACAGTTTTATCCAGCAACTGAAAAGCCAACAAAACGAGCTGCAGCGACAGCAGGCCCAGCTAGCCGAAAAGCTGGGTGCTCGGCATCCGGAGATGCTCAGAGTTCAATCCGCCATTGACAGCACCGAGGCGAGAATCAATGCAGAAATCCAGAAAGTCATTCTGGCGCTCCGCAACGACTACCAGGCGGCATTGACCAACGAGCGAGCGCTGCAATCATCTCTTGATCAGCAGCGAGCCGAAGCACAGGAGCTGAACCGGGCATCGATTCAGTACGGAGTGCTTCAGCGTGACGCCACTAGTAATCAATCGATGTTCACTGGTTTGCTGGAGCGCAGTCGAGAGACCGGCATTTCAGGCGAGTTGAAGACCAGCAACATTCGAATTGTCGACAAGGCTGAAACGCCTCGAACGCCGTCAAGTCCACAAAAGATGACCAATCTTTCAGTCGGCTTCTTCGGTGGTTCGCTGTTAGCCATAAGCCTGGCGTTCTTCTTCGAGTACCTGGACAGTCGATTGAAACAGCCTGAAGAAATCAAGACGCAACTGGGATTACCGTTTCTTGGCTTCGTGCCCGCGTTCAATCCGAAAGAGACGACTGGTCCTCCGCTCATTGGGAATGGTATGCCCAACGATTTCTCAGAAGCGTTCCGCGCGATCCGCACGAATATTCTTTTTGCCTCAGCAGACGTTGGCTCGAAATCTATAGTGATCACCAGCACCGGCCCCGGCGAAGGCAAGAGCGTGGTTTCAGCGAACATTGCGATGTCCCTCGCGATGGCGGGTCAACGGGTCCTGCTGATTGATGCCGACATGCGTCGACCGAAAGCGCACGAGTATTTTGGTGTCAATCTGGAACCCGGTCTATCAAACATGATGGTCGGAGATGCGAAGGCCAGTGAAACCGTCAAACGCACACTGACGCCAAATCTTTGGGTCATGTCCGCCGGCAAACATCCGCCGAACCCAGCCGAATTACTCGGCTCGCGCCGGTTTACAGACTTTATGGCGTCACTTGCGGATCATTTCGACTGGGTGGTCCTGGATACGCCTCCAGTCATGGCGGTGACCGACGCAAGCATCGTCGCGCATGAAGCTACCGGCGTCGTTTTCGTGGTCGGCGCCGAAATGACAAACAAGGGTGCGGCAAAAGCCGCGCTCGAGCAGTTGGACTCGGTCAAAGCGAAATATGTCGGTGGAATCCTGAACCGTGTCGACGTTCACCGCAATCCGTACTACTACGCCAGGCACTATCGCCGCGAGTATAGCGCCTACTATTCAAAGACCGGTAGCCGCTGACCAGCGACCGCTCATCAGGCAGTCTGTTGCCGCTGAAATATTCGAGGAAAAGGAATTGTTCACCGATAGAACGACGCTAGTAACGGGCGGCACCGGCTCGTTTGGCAAGAAATACGTACGGACCCTGCTGGAGCGGTATAAGCCAAAGAAACTGATCGTGTATTCGAGAGACGAACTCAAGCAGATGGAGATGGAGCAAGAGTTTAACGGCGAATGCATGCGGTATTTCATCGGCGACGTCCGCGACCGAGATCGTCTGACGCAGGCAATGAATGGCGTCGACTACGTCATTCATGCCGCGGCACTGAAGCAGGTCCCAGCTGCGGAATACAATCCGATGGAGTGCATCAAGACCAATATCAATGGCGCTGAAAACGTCATTCAAGCTGCGCTCGCCGCTAACGTAGAAAAAGTAATCGCACTGTCGACGGACAAAGCGGCCAGCCCGATCAATCTCTACGGAGCTACAAAACTGGTGTCGGACAAATTGTTCGTGGCGGCGAACAATATCGCCGGTGGCCACCGCACGCGCTTCGCCGCCGTCCGATACGGAAATGTCATCGGATCTCGCGGCTCAGTCGTGCCGGTGTTCGCTAAGATGATCGCAGGGGGCTGTGATCATCTTCCGATCACGGACGTCCGCATGACGCGGTTCTGGATAACGTTGCAGCAGGGCGTCGACTTCGTCTTGAAGAATTTCGAACGCATGCACGGCGGCGAGCTGTTTGTGCCAAAGATTCCTTCGGTCCGTGTCGTGGATGTCGCGCAAGCGATGGCACCGAACCTTCCGCAGCGGGTAGTCGGCATCCGCCCGGGCGAGAAACTGCACGAAATCATGTGCCCCGGCGATGACTCGCACCTGACCATCGAGTTCGACGATCACTATGTGATCCGGCCTGCGATTCAATTCAGCGACGCTGACTTCATGGTCGACAATCTGGGCGAAAAAGGTCGTTCCGTTCCACAGGATTTTGAATTCCACTCGGGCCGAAATCAACACTTCTTGTCGATTGAGGAAATCACGGCTTTCAACCGTCTCGCGGGGCTCGCCTGACTTTCATTCCCTACGGGCGGCAGGACATTAGCGCGGCGGATATCGACGCGGTTACTCAGACCCTCAAGTCGGACTTCTTGACCCAGGGGCCGGCCGTACCGGCGTTCGAGCGTGCGGTCTGCGAGAAAGTCGGCGCGAAATATGGCGTTGCGGTGAATAGTGCTACGTCCGCGCTGCATGTCGCATGCCTGGCTCTTGAATTGGGTCCTGGTGACATTCTGTGGACAGTTCCAAACACTTTCGTAGCCTCAGCCAATTGCGCCCTGTACTGCGGTGCTGCCGTGGATTTTGTCGACATCGACCCCGTGTCTTGGAACATCAGTATTTCCGACCTCGAACGCCGACTCGAAATCGCAGAAACCCGAGCCCGTCTGCCGAAGGTGCTGGTATCGGTGCACTTTGCCGGCCAACCAACCGTGCAGGAAGCTATTCGTCGTCTTGCGGTCCGATACGGTTTCCGCATTATCGAGGATGCATCGCATTCGATGGGCGCCTCGCGGCTGCACGAGCAGGTCGGTAGCTGTCGATGGTCTGACATCACCGTGTTCTCATTCCATCCCGTGAAGATCATTACGACAGGCGAGGGCGGAATGGCGCTGACAAACGACCACGAGTTGGCGCAGCGAATGTCAGGTCTTCGCAGTCACGGGATCACTCGCGAAGACACGCTGTTCACCGCGGGAGGCACTGCCACCAACGACGGAGCTTGGTATTACGAGCAACAGTCTCTCGGGTTCAACTACCGCATGACGGACATCGCAGCGGCTCTGGGAATGAGTCAGCTCGGTCGAGTGGATCAGTCCATCAACGAGAGAAACCGTCTCGCCAGCATATACACCGATGCACTTCAGGACGCCGGGCTCCGATTGCCTGTGATCAGTTCGGAAAACCGATCGGCGTTTCACCTTTACGTTGTCCGCATCGATCGCGACCATCGCAAGGCCTTGCGACGAAAGATCTTCGATGAGATGCGTCGGATGCGCATCGGTGTCAACGTCCATTACATTCCGGTGCACTTGCAGCCGTACTATCGGGCGCAAGGTTTTGTCCCCGGCCAGTACCCTGAGGCAGAGGCACACGGTGAGTCGGCGATTACGCTCCCTTGTTACCCCGGCCTCAAAGAGGGTGATCAAGACAGGGTGATTGAAAGCCTTCGCAGCGCCTTATCGAATTAGGGACATCCGAGTGCCAAATCCCGCGTCCTCGATCTTCACCAGTCGTCTCGGATTGGGAACCGCGCAATTCGGAGGGCCTTACGGAAAGTTCAACTCCAAAGGTGCGCCGTCATCGATAACGGTCGGTTCGTTGCTGAAGCAAGCCCGATTAGCCGGCATGACGCTTATTGACACGGCTTGCCATTACGAGAAGTCGGAACAGGTTCTTGGCGATTGGTATGAGGAACTCAGCTCTTTTGCCGTTGTCACCAAGACGCCGATCTTCAACAACTCGACCATCACTGCGGAACACGCGCAAGAACTGCGAACTGCTTTCGAGAGATCGCTGCATCTGCTCCGAGTTCAGTGCGTTGATGGTCTTCTGGTTCATCATGCCCCCAATCTGCTCGCTCCGGGCGGTGAGTGGCTGTTTGATGAACTGATCGCGCTTAAGACCGTCGGACTTGTGAGACAGATCGGTGTCTCAGTTTACTCGGGAGACATTGCGGAACAGATAGTCGATCGCTTCCCAATTGATATCGTCCAGGCGCCCATCAACCTGCTCGATCGTCGACTGACACAGAACGGCACTTTGACGCGGCTCAAGGCCAAGGGCGTCGAGATTCACGCGCGTTCGGCATTCCTGCAAGGGCTGCTTCTCGCTTCACCAGCGATGCTGCCTCCCGCGTTTCATGACGTGAGGGAGCTGCTGGAGGACTTTCAGCGCACAGCGCTAAATGCCGGCTTTCGACCCGCCCAAGCCGCCTTGCATTATCTTCTGACGATCCCCGAGGTTTCGCGAGTACTGGTGGGAGTCGAGTCACTCTCGCAACTCAACGAAATCATCCATGACTTCCCGCTCGAAACGAGCATCGACTATTCCTGCTATCAGGTCGATGATGTGCGAATTCTAGATCCGTCATGCTGGGTGAGCTGATGTCGACACACGAAGCCATAGTCACCGGTTCATTGGACACAGGTGAAGCTGAAATATCTGCGATGGCCTCGAGCCTTGTTTCCAAGACTGTTTTGGGTGAATTGAAGGCGAAAAGGGTAGACCGACAGGCTGATGGCGACATTCGCTATTGGGCAGTTGATCTTGCCGAAAGCCCATTACTGGCACGACTCGAATCGTTCGCCACTGAATGTTTCCGTTCTGAGACACATAGCGAGCCAGCTTGCTCGTTCGTCATGGTCAATCTCGTTGACTCAGCGAGGTGTCCGAACGGTAGCGGCGGCGGCTGGCACCGGGATAGTTCCCGGCGACAGTTCAAAGCCTTCATGTACCTGACGGATGTGGAACGACCGGAGCAAGGCGCGTTTTGCTGTATTCCAGGCTCCAACTCGCGATTGTTCTGGGCCGGATCGATGGTTTACCGGCTCCTATCCTCGGGAAACAGGTATTCGGACCTTGCGATTGCCGTGCTTCTACGTCTCGGCTTTCGTCGCGAGGTCATACTCAGACGGGCGGGTGTACCCTTTTTTCTCAACACTTCCCTGATCCATCGAGGTCTGCCAATCTCGGAGGGAATGCGTGTCATGGCGACTGTCTATATCTTTGAAGACGTCGAACGCATGTCTCCGGAGTTCAAGACTCTCTTTCAGTGACCACCGGACTGATGTTGCAGGGTCGATCTTGAGTCGTCGGACGAGATGAGGCTACTGCGAATGTTCGCGGGGTCGGTCGCGGTGACCACGGTGGCCGGGATTACGGTCGTAGTTTCTGAGCGATCCGTCGAAGTGTGGTGGGTGCTGCTGACAGCGATCGTTGGAATGTCTCTCGTCCTATATCGCTTCTGGTCGAATCGTCGCGGCTTGCTTCTATCGATTCCGATTGCAGTCTCGGCCATCTGTTTTGCGCTCTTCGCGCAGAGCCTGCCGATGATTCAACGCCTGAGTGGAATTGATCTCGTTAACTCACTGGACTTAAGCAACCGGCTTGTCGACAAATTGCGCGAGGATCGAAGTGTAACCACGAGACGGTGGGAACAATTTGGGACTGACCTGCAGTTTTATCGCCTTGAGCCCTTGAGCGAATATCGGGAGCGGGCCAATTACGAAAAGCGAGGCCCGGAATTAGTCGAGATCGCTGACGAGAATGGCTTTCTCAGCGGTCGCGACTACTTTTCTCAACGAACGGCGATTGACGTCTTTCTGGCGGGTGATTCAGTCTTGCAGGGAGTCGGGACTCCAGGAATCGTCTACAAGCTGAGACAGACACTGCCAGCAACTCTCTACAGCGTCTCAACCTCTGGCTATGGGCCGCGCCAGAAGGTCGGCGCTCTTAAACAATTCGCATTGAGCAAGCACCCGCGACTGCTGGTTATCGAGTTCTACTCTGGTAACGATGCCACCGATGCTATTGAAGATGATGCGTGCCGCACGACCGGCGAGGACTATCGCTGCCGATTGAATACTACGGCCGCCAACCGCGCGCTTGCGCACGACCCAACGTTACGAGAGTTCGGCGATTTCGGTGATTTCGGTGTCGCAATCGAGGCGGTCCGGGGGATCAGGACAAATTCGCTGGCGCTGGCGTTTGCCACACGAATTGCGCACCAGGTTCGCACGAGAATAGCCGGCATGTTTGAGAAACGACAACAAATCGGCCTTGCCGATGAAGCGCTCAGCGAACCTGGTTTCGTGCATTTCAAGATTCGTGACGATCACCGTCAGGAATGGGTTCGCCTCGGACTCTCTCTGGCGACCAAGTCGTACAGCGAGCTTCTCGCCCGCGACGAAGCGCCGGACGCCAAGATTCTGATCGTTTACAATCCCACGTCGTACGAGATTTACCGGCAAATCCTCGCACCGACGCAGATTGATCCGATCGCTGACGAGATCGCGACCACGCAGTCAACAACTCTTCGCGAATGGGCGCGGACCCATGGCGCAGAATTCTGCAACCTGACACAGGCGTTCCGCGAGCGCGTATCAAACGGCGCGCGCGGCCTGTTTTCCAGCAACGATGGCACCCACTGGTCGACCAGAGGTACCGACATCGCGGCGTCGGTGTTTCACGACTGCCTGAGCGGAGCACTAGCCAAGGACGGGAACCAAGCAGCGGGTTCGACACAGCTGCAGACGCAGTGAATATCACCAAGCTCTCTGTCTATACCTGCGGCCGTGTGATGATCGCAGCCAGCAGACCACTAATTTTGTTTCTGGTAAACAATTTCGTCGGACAGGAAGCGGCGGCTGGACTCTCCATCGTCTTCCTAGCCAATGCTCTGGCCCTGGCCGCTATCGCCGCAGATCCTCACCGCCGGTTCTATGCCAAGTATTTCAAGGCGACCACCCCCCGATTCGGGCAGTCGTACGCCATCTACTTGGCAAGTGTTCTGTTGTTTGCTGTCGCGGGCTTATGTGTATCCGGTGTGATCGCGTGGCGGCTGTCAGGCTCAATTGGCCTGTTGGTGGCAGCCAGCATGTACTTCGGAAGTGAGAAACTTGCCGACGAGGTCATGAGGTTTCAATTGTTTGCGTCGGCGTTCGAGGAGTGGGGTCGCGCGAACATCGTCCGCAGCGTTCTGCAACTGACGTTCCTGACCGTTCTCATTGGGATCGCACGCACGCATGTGTCCGCGACCGTCATAGCGGCGATGATGGCCTTGGTGAATCTAGCGATATTCCTGCCAAAGCTGCCGTACGCCTCCTACAACCTCCTCCTGCATCTCAAACGGTCGAGACGCGCGCGGCTGGCAAAGAAGGCCCTACGCGTAATCAGCGCAGACTGGCTGCTGTGGGTGTTGGCGATGCTCAGTGCAGGCATGTCCTATGTCGACCGAACGCTTGCCGCCATCGTCGCTCCGGCGATTCTTCCGCAATTCATGCTCGCGTCGATGAGTCTTTCCGTCATTCAACTGACCGTCGACTATTTCTACATCAGCCGCCATCGACGAGCCTTTCTCGATGGCAGTATCACGCTTGATTCGGTTGTAAGAACGCGTGAATTTCCAGTCATCCTTGTTGGTGGTCTGATCATGGCCGTCGCAGGCTGCCTGCTCACACTGCGGTGGAGTCGAAATGGGGATTTGCTGGAAGGCCGTTATATCGCCGTGATGGTGGTGATCCAGTTGTCGGTCGCGCTCATTTCGGTACTCCGTGAGATCCCGTATTGGCGCGGAGCCATCCGTACATTGGTGTTTGTCGAGATGGGCTTCTATGCCCTGTTTGCCTCCGTTGTTAGCGCCACCTGGCGACTGTGGCCTAATCCGATCGTCGTCTTTGCCGTCGCCGCTGCCTGCATCGTGGCTCGCCTTGGTGCCTATGTGATTCTTTGCAGGAGGATTGATGCCGGCCGGCCTCGCCTTACGACGCAGATCCCCTCCGAGCATCAGTTAGTTACCGGCGACGCCTGACCGCATGAATATCTGGCTCGTGAAGGACGGCGAAAACCTACCGGTGCAACAGGGCTCCCGGCCTATGCGGATGTGGATGCTGGCCGAACGCCTCTGCCGGCATGGGCATTCGGTGCTGTGGTGGTCAAGCACTTTTTCGCATCAGACTCGCCAGTTGTTGTTTCAGCAGGACACGAGCACCGAGGTCGCTTCGGGCTTCCAACTGAAACTGTTGCACGCAAAGGGATATCGGCGCAACGTTTCTTGGGCCCGGTACCGGCATCATCTCCAAGTGGCAAAACGATTCAGTGAGAAATCTGAGGCTTGTCCTCGGCCTGACGTCGTTATCTGTGCGTTCCCAACAATCGAACTCGCATTTTCGGTCGCTAACTACACCTCCGCAGCGGGCGTTCCCCTTGTGATCGATATTCGCGACCTTTGGCCGGATGTCATCCTTGACAAGAGTCCGGCGATACTACGCCCGCTCATCTGGCCAGTGCTGGCACCGATGCGGCGAAAGCAGAGGGCAGCTCTGCGTGCCGCCACATCAATTGTTGCGACTTCTGAAGACTATCTCGGCTGGGGTTTGAAGCAGGCTGGTCGTGTTCGGACTCCGATGGATCGCGTCTTTTACCTGGGCGCGGAAGGGTATGTCTCGACAGCGCCCTCCAACGACCGGATACTGCAGCTGGTCGGGCGCATCGGCAAGAACATCATCGTTTGCTATGTCGGTTCATTTGGGAAATCGTACGAGCTTGACTTGGTTGTGAAGGTGGCTCGTCAGCTGCTGAGGAATGGCGAATCGCGGGTGCACTTTGTCCTCGCGGGCGACGGAGAACAGTATGTCAAGCTCATAGGCGAAGACTGTCCCGCGAATGTCACGCTGACGGGGTGGCTGAATCAGGGCGAGATCGCGACATTGCTGCAGCACAGTTCAATTGGGCTTGTCCCATGCCGAAGCGTCGCCGGGACCCTCCCAAATAAGGTGTTCGACTATCTGTCCGCCGGCGTACCCATCATCTCGTCGTTAGAAGGCGAAATGCAGCGACTCATCGCTGAACAGAACCTTGGATTCTCATATCCCGCCGGTTCCGCGCAGGGCCTGCTTCAACGCGTGCAATGCTTGGCCAGCGACAAGTCCCTGCGAGAGCTTCAGGCCCAGAATGCCCGAGAGGCCTATCGGCGTCTGTACAACGCGGATGCTATCTACGAATCGTTCGCAACGCATATTGAGAACATCGCCGGCGCTGCTTAAGACAGATTCTCCACATCGATTTCAAACCAAACTGCAATGTCCAACACTGTCGCTATCGTCCAAGCCAGAATGGGTTCCACGCGCCTGCCGCGAAAGGTCATGCGCAAGATTCACGGCACGCCGGTCATCGATATACTTTTGACACGATTGTCGAGAGCCAAGACGCTAGATCGCATCTTGGTTGCCACTTCCGACAGGCCTGAAAACGCCGAATTCGCCGAGCATGTCCGCGCGCTCGGTTTTGATGTCTATGTGGGTAGCGAGCACGACGTGCTGGATCGCTATCATCAAGCCGCGGCTTGGACGGACGCACAGACCATCGTCCGCGTCACTGGTGACTGCCCGCTCATCGACCCCGAGATCGTCGACCGGGTGGTGAATGAATTCAAGCGGGCGCAAGTCGGGTACGCGAGTAACGTGTTGCCCCCGACATTCCCCGACGGTCTGTGCGTTGAAGTATTTTCGCGATCCGCCCTGGCCACCGCCTGGCAAGAAGCGACACGTCCTTTCGACAGGGAGCACGTGACCTCCTACTTGATAGACTCTCCACTCGTGACGAAGGCCAACGTCAGCAACGACGTTGATCATTCCAGCGAGCGCTGGACAATCGACGAGGCACCGGACCTCGAGGTCGTTGAACAGATCATCGGCTACTTCAAACCGCGACTGGACTTTTCGTGGCACGAAGTGATCGACTTGAAACGACGCGAACCGGCGCGCTTCGTCGCGAATAGTGCGATTGCAAGAAATGAGGGCGCCACCCAAAGCTCGGGCGCAAAGCTCTGGCGCAAGGCCAAGCGACTCATTCCCGGCGGCGGCATGTTGTTATCAAAACGCGCCGAACTCTACCTGCCGGAACTCTGGCCTGCATACTTCCAAAAAGCCAAAGACTGCCGCGTGTGGGACCTTGACGGTGTCGAGTATGTCGACATGTCAATCATGGGGATTGGTACGAACACTCTCGGTTACGGTCACCCCGAAGTGGACGCCGCCGTGTTCAAGGCCATCAGCGACGGCAACATGTCGACGCTGAATTGCCCGGAAGAAGTGCACCTCGCCGAGCGACTGACCGAAATCCACCCCTGGGCGAACATGGTTCGTTTTGCGAGGACCGGTGGCGAAGCCAACGCCATTGCCATTCGAATTGCACGAGCCGCCAGTGGGAAAGACAAGGTCGCATTTTGCGGATACCACGGCTGGCACGACTGGTACTTGGCCGCTAACCTCGGTGGAGACGACAGCCTGGGCGATCATCTCCTCCCCGGCCTCAAGGCCAAGGGCGTGCCCCGTGGTCTAGCTGGGACCTCCTTCCCATTTTCGTATAACGATTTTGATGCCCTCGAAGGACTGAGCGTGCGACACGATCTTGGCGTGATCATCATGGAGGTCGTGAGGAACTTCATGCCGGAGCCGGGATTCCTCGAGAAAGTGCGCGAACTCGCCACACGGAAGGGAATTGTGCTGATTTTCGACGAGTGCACGTCAGGCTTTCGTCAAACATTCGGCGGCATTCACAAGATGTTCGGTGTCGAGCCGGACATGGCGATGCTGGGAAAGGCTCTCGGCAACGGGTATGCGATCAATGCCGTCATCGGCAGACGGGACGTTATGGAGGCCGCGCAATCGACGTTCGTCAGCAGCACCTTCTGGACGGAACGCATCGGCGCCGCTGCCGCGCTGAAGACGCTTGAGGTGATGGAACGAGAGGCGTCATACGATCAAATCACGAATACCGGACGTGTCATCGCGAGGGAATGGCAGTCGCTCGCTGACAGGCATTCGCTTAGAATCAAATTGAGCGGGCTGCCCGCTCTGATCGGGTTTGAGTTCGAGAGCAAGAACTCAACAGCCTACAAGACGCTCATGACCCAAGAGATGTTGCAGCGCGGATACCTGGCAATTCCATCGGTGTATGTGTGCACTGAACACACGCCTGAGATCGTCGCTCGGTACGTCGAGGCGCTGGACCCCGTGTTTGAATTGATTGCCGAGTGCGAAGCTGGTCGCCCGGTTGAGGAACTACTCAAGGGTCCAATCTGCCAGACCGGCTTTCAGCGACTCAACTGACGTGATGCTGCAAATCAGGCTTCGCAATGGTCGCGTCATCGGTGACGGTGCGCCTTCCTTCATCGTCGCTGAGGCCGGAATCAACCACAACGGAGACATGGACCGCGCCCACGCAATGATCGATGCTGTGGCCGCCACGGGCGCAGATGCTGTCAAGTTTCAGAACTACCGGACGGAAGACTTCGTTTCCGATCGATCGTTGCGTTACGAGTATGAATCGGGTGGGAAAACGATCGTCGAATCGCAATTCGACATGTTCAAGCGGTGCGAATTGTCCGCAGATGCGCTCGAGAAACTGCGAGTCCATTCCGATAGGCGTGGATTGGCCTGTTTTGCCACACCGACCGGGCAGGAAGGAATCGATCAACTCGTTCGTGCGGGTGCGCCCTTACTGAAGAACGGATCTGATTATCTCGTTAATCTACACCTCATCGAGGCAATGGCGAAGACCGGTCTTCCAACGGTGTTGTCGACGGGAATGGCGACCCTGTCGGAAATAGAGGATGCGGTCACGGCGTTCACCCGTGCAGGCGGGCGAGAACTCATTTTGTTGCACTGCACGTCCAATTATCCGACCGCGCCCGAAGACGTCCATCTGAGAAAAATGACGAGCCTGAAGTCAACGTTTGGTTGCGTTGTGGGCTTATCCGATCACTCAGAAGGCTGGTTGGTCGCCGCGGCTGCCGTCGCGATGGGCGCCTGTTTCATCGAGAAACATTTCACGCTGGACAAGAACCTACCCGGGCCCGACCACCGCTTCTCAAACGACCCGGCAGAGTTACGCACATTAGTTGAAGCGATTCGAAGCGTCGAGCGAACACTGGGTTCCGCGTCGATTGGGCCGACTGCAACCGAGGAGGATTCGAGGCGGGAGTTCAGGCTGTCCTGTGTCGCAGCCACAGACCTAGAAGGAGGCATCGTGCTTCAACCATCGCACATTGCTTTCCGTCGGCCGGGATCAGGCCACCCACCGAAAGACATTGATCAATTCATTGGCCGGAGGCTCATCCGCCGTCTTACACGTGGTGATTTACTGGACCTGACGATGTGCGAGTGATGCCGGGCACGATTCTGGAATTAAGCGGCGTTGACTCTCGGGACGCGGAGCTGTTGTTCAATTGGCGAAACGACCCAGAAATTGTCGGTCTCGGCAAGACAAAGAGTCCGGTGACTTGGGAAGAACACACCCGATGGCTCGTGTCAATTCTTAACAACCCCCGCCATTTGATCTTCAAGATCGCCATCGATGGATCTCCTGCCGGACAGGTTCGATTTGATCAATCAGGCAATGGCGACGTCGAGGTGTCCATCTATCTGCTCGCCCAGCACCGGCACCGTGGGCTCGGTACCCAGGCGCTGAAGGAGGCCTGTTGGCGCGCCTTTCGATATTTTCGGACTTCGCACATAGTGGCGACGGTTCAGAAGGCCAATCAAACCAGTGCGCGGTTGTTTACGGCGGCCGGATTCACGAGACAGGCGGCAACAAACGACGAAATGTTTGACTACTGGCGATTACAACCGGTACCTCACAATCGCTTGACCATAGACGAGACATACTCGGCCGCGATCGCCGCAACGGTGATGAGCGGACGATGGTCAGCCGGGCCCAGAGTTGAAGAGCTCGAACGTCGGTTGTCCGAAATGGCCGGAGTCGCGACAGCAACCTGTGTATCGTCCGGATCGTCAGCTCTCCGTCTGGCTCTCCTCAGCGTCGGTGTTAAAGAGGGGGATCGGGTTCTGGTACCTGCCTATTCTTGCGTGGCTCTTCCGAATGCGGTCCTCGCGTGTGAAGCAATCCCAGTTCCGGTGGATGTTGACCCAGAGTCCTGGCAGCTGGATCCCAAGAGCGCCCAGAAGGCCGCAGCCAAAACCGCGCCCGCCGCAATCATTGCCGTCAACATGTTCGGCGGTTCCGCACCGATCGATGCGTTGAAAGCATTGCGAGTCCCGGTCATCGAAGACTGCGCCCACGCGTTTGGGATCTCGGTAGACGGAAGGCGTCTCGGTGCGCGCGGTGACGTGGCGATCATGTCGTTTCATGCCACGAAACTCATCGCCGCCGGCGAAGGCGGCGCCGTTCTGAGCGATTCGACGGACGTTGCCCGCTTCGTGCGTCAATATCGCGACTACGCAGACCAACCGCCCAGTCGCTTGCGACAGAACGATTTGATGACCGATCTCGAGGCTACTCTCGGGCTGTGCCAGTTGAAGCAACTGGACGGCATGATCGCTCTTCGGCAGGAGAGAGCGTCACGCTACCTCGAGCGGCTGAGCGCGTATGCGGGCCGAACGGGCTCATTTCGCCTTCCAGTGTCGGACCAACTGCACGCCCGTTACCGTTTCGTGATCGAGTTGGGCTCAATGACAGCTGAGAAGGCGATCAAGGAACTCGACGTGTTCGGCATTGGCGCGGCCCAGCCCGTAGACTGCTGGTTGCCGATCACCACTCCAGACGTGACGGTGGCGCGACGCGCCTTCAAGTCGGCGCTGTCGCTTCCCCTCTACCCAACGCTATCGTTCGCCGAGCTTGACCGCGTTTCTGATGCCTTGGTTCGCGTCTGCGAGTCCAGTAAGGCTGCAGCGTAATGGGCGCTGAACACGATCGATTTGCGCGCGTCGGCAAATTTTATGACGACTTGGTCAGCCAGTACGGTCACGATCCGCGTGCCTGCGACTACGGCCGTCCCGAATCACAACGGTCGAAATTCGAGGTGTTGGCGGCGGTAACGAATCTCAATGATCGCAGCATTCTTGACGTTGGTTGTGGGTTTGCTGACTACTCAACTTTTCTCAAAGAGCGATTTTCGCGAATCAAATACAGCGGCATCGACTTATCTGATCAAATGGTCGAGTCGGCGCTCCATCTCCATCCGGGGATCGACGTACGGAAGGCGAACATTCTCGACCTTGTGGGGGGACGAACCTATGACGTCGTGACAGCCAATGGTATCTTCTACCTGCTTGGCGACGAGGCGTGGCCGATGATGTGCAGGCTGATCGAAGTCATGTTCAGCCTGGCCACTCGTGCAGTGGCCTTTAACTCGTTGAGCACTTGGGCCTCCGACCGGGAGTCGCACGAGTTCTATGCCGACCCTTCGACAGCCTTGGCATTTTGCCGGACACTAACGCCCTGGGTTGTTTGTCGGCACGACTATCACTCTCGCGACTTCACTATCTATCTGTACCGGGACCGTGTGTAGATGGTTGTCTCCATAAACCAACCTGCGTACCTCCCTTGGCTAGGCTACCTGGATCGGATTGCGCGATCGGATCTGCATGTCGTGCTGGACGACGTGCAGTTCGAGAAGAACAGCTATGTCAACCGGAACAAGGTAAGGACGAAAGATGGCTGGTGCTGGCTGACGGTTCCTGTGCAAACCAAGGGCAAGTTTGGTGATTTGCCGATCAATCAGCTTGAAGTTGCGGACGACACAATGTGGTGTCACAAGCACTATGAGACCTTCCGCATGAACTATGCGAGGGCGGATTACTTCGACGCCCATGCGCCGTTCCTGACCGAGTGTTACCGTCGACCATGGCGACATCTTCTGGAGTTGATGAATTTTCAGAGTGCCTACCTGCGTCAAGCTTTTTCTATTCAAACCCCTATCGTGTACAGCTCCTCATTGAGTGCTGCGGGACGCAAAGATGAATTGGTGTTGAACATTTGCCGTGCCGTTGGCGCGACACACTATCTATCGGGGCCTCTTGGAACGGCATATATTCGGGAGGAGATATTCCGAGACGCATCGGTGACGGTCTCGTACCATCGCTATTCCCATCCTACCTATCAGCAAGCCTTTCCTGGCTTTGAGCAACAAATGACTGCATTTGACCTGTTGTTGAATCACGGTCCCGCCTCTAAAGCGATAATGGCCGGTAGCTCAACGTCACCCTTGAATTGAAGACACTGATTATCCGCGCCGACGCCGATCGGGCCTCGGGTCTCGGTCATGTCATGCGTTGTCTGGCTCTGGCGCAAGCATGGCGTCGACGGGGCGGCGAGGCCGTCTTTGTTTCGCGATGCACAGAGAAGTTGCCTCTCGATCGGCTGCATCGCGATCAATTTCGTATCGAGAAGATTGATGAACCGGACGCGGGCTGGCGCGTGATCTCGAGCCTGTCGGCTGCTCGAGGGTCATGGCTGGTGCTCGATAGTTACCGATTCACGCCGGACGATCATGCCCGTGCCAAGACATTCGGACACCGAGTGCTGGTTCTCGACGATCTCGCAGCCCAGACGTCGTACCACGTCGATGCCGTGCTGAATTCAGCGCCGGTCGAATCGATTACGCCCGATCGGTATGCTGGCGCGGGTCTCGCGCTTCTCGGCCCAGCCTACGTGCTGCTCCGGGAAGAGTTTCTCGCTTTTGAGAACCGAGCCTATCAGACCGTCCCCGCGGTTCGACGCGTCTTAGTAACGATGGGCGGTACCGATCCGATGGGATTGTCGCCGCGAGTGATTAAGGCCCTTCAAAAGACGTCGTTCACTGGTGAAATCCTCGTCACCGGCGGGGCTTCCAGTCCGACCGATACGATTTCGACAGTCGACGGATCGCCAGACATGGCAACCGTCCTGGCATCAGTAGATGTCGCGATATCCGGAGCGGGTTCGACCTGCTGGGAGATGGCATTCATGGGGATCCCATCCGTCGTCATCGTGTTGGCCGACAACCAGTGGGGAGTTGCAAACACCATGTCGGCATCGGGGGCTGCGGTCAATGTAGGTTGGCACGCCGCGATCAAGGATCATTTGTTGTCCCAAGCAATTGAGCGGGTGATCACTGATCCTGAGACGCGTTCGAGGATGAGCGGCTGCGGTCGAGCGTTGATCGACGGCCATGGCAGCGACCGGGTCGTCGCCGCCTGTCTATCCATGAACTAGTCGTTCTGTAGAATGCCTTTTTCCAAATTCATTACTTCACTATTAGATGCGTTCGATCGAATGCGCATCGATGCCGTCCCGGTTGAAGAAGCCTACCTGAAACGGCTCGTTGAGTTCCGGGCGCGCCAAGAGCCGCAAGCGGCGAATCGCCGAAGAAGAACTCGAAGACCTGCCACCGCGGCGTTTTTCGGCAAACTCCAGCGGATGGCGAATATTTGCGGACAGACCTTAACGCTTCTGCCGGCGATGCTCCGGCAGTCTTCGACACTGCGCAACGCTCCCCGAGGGCGCGAACCGCTCGTGCTAGCCATCGCATCGAATCGCATTCCTCTCAGTATTCACGAGCCAAGCCCACGGGCCAACCTGTGCAGGCTGGCCCGACCACTTGGCATCTCGGACCATGGGGCAATTGCTTCCAAGATCATGTCCGCCGAGCGCGTCTATCTATTCGACCCGCTTCCAATTAGCCGGTACTGGGAGAAGCATGGTGAGTGCGCCGCCGAAGGCATCGTGATTGCCGATGCCGTGTTCTTAGCGGTTCACGGGCTCATGACGGCATTCAACCGAAGCGGCACACCTCGCCTACTGGAGTACTACCGCGAAGCGCGCAGGATCGGAAAAGGACGGCGGCTGTCGTTGACCCAGGCATTGTTCTGTCGTGTTTTCATTGGCAGCTACGCGTCAACACTTGCTGGCTGGCCAGAATATGAAGCGGCATTCTTTACGTTTAACTCGACCCTCACCGAATTGCTGCGGGGATACCTAATCAGCGACAATCGCTGTTGCAGAATTCTTGAAATCATGCACGGGGTAGGCGAGCGCATCGGGGAGCGATATTTCGCCACCATTCTGGATGAAGGCCGCATTTACTCGACGACGACGAAGCATTTTTTCGTTCCGCAGATCCCGATACTGCCGTTGTTTGGGGCATTCGGCGCTTATCGGGTGCCAGACTCGAGACTCGCGATTAACGCTTACCTCAATCGCTATTTTGTGGAACAACTCGGATTGCATGGCTCGGCCGACCGCTTTATCGACAATGAGCTTCAGCACATTTTTGGCGCGGACGGGCAAATGAAGCGCCCTCTCGTGATTACTATCTTTGGTAATTATTCCTCTGAGGGCAGCGACCTTGGATCGGCCTCTTTTGAAGCAGAGCGATATCTCATTCAATTGGTTGATGATTTGCTGAGAGCGCGTGCCTCGAATGCCAAGCTAATCTATGTGCCTCATCCATCACATCCGCTGTCTCTCTTCTCAGGCAAGGTATTTGGCCAAGCGGAGGTGATCATCTATCCGAAATCGATCTTCTGCTGGTTGGTGTCCGACGTCTGTTTGTCGCTGCTCTCCAGTGCCATGTTTGAGGCAGCGTACTTTGGCTCGAGGAGTTTTACGCCCTTGCGGGCGGCGGACGGTCTGTTTCCGGAATCCTACATGCAGTTGTTGACTACTCCCGCCGACGCCACCATTAAATCGCTGGATCAGGCATTGAGCAATCTCATCATTGCTGCAGACGATGAGCCACGCGAAACACTTCTGGGCCGAGCGCGATTACGGATTGGCCGGATGACAACAGAAGCCGCATGAGCCGTCTTCAGGCCCCTGCCGTGAGATCGGCCACCGCCAGCGGATATGCCACCGCGCGGCTAACTGAGCAAGGCGCGCAACAAAATAGCATCCGATCGACGCCGGTCCGCAAGATAGAGGGAAGGCGCATCATTACGGCGTACTTTCTCCTGGCGTACGTCGGCCCGCTGCTGGCGAACCAATTGTTCGCCGATCATATCGAGTCTTCGTACAAATTATTTCCGCTCAATCTTCTAACAGTGATCTCGATTGCGGGTTCATACAGTCTGTTTTTGATGTTGAGCAGCGTCGAAATCCAGATCTTTCCGCCTCTCGACGCAATTTTGGTTCGAGGGGCCGTGGGCGTGGCGGGTCGCCTCTACAGAAAATACCGGCTGATGATCGGTTTGGTCGGCGTGGTACTCGGCGCCATGAGCTTGTCTACCGGATTGACCAGTTACCGGTATAGCGAAGTGGGTATGTCCGACAGCGGGTTTGCAGATTTCAGCCTTCTTCTCGCCGTCATCGTCATCAACCTGGTCATCACTGGCGACTTCTTCTATAGAATTTTTGCGGAACCCCGCACTGCTGAATTCCTAACGAGGAGACGGTTCGTCGAAAACGTGGTTCTTGCTATGGCCCTTGTGACAGCCGCGGACGGCGTCCTCAGCCTCTTAATTGGCTTGTTTGCAATGTTCCACGCGGTGTCGCCTCGTGCGTGTGATCGGATGGTGTTTTCTCGTAGCCGTCCATCGCCGGTCAAAACCATGTTGACGGTCGCGATATCGATCTTGATGGGCCTGGCGGTCTATTTCGTAGCGGAGCTTTTTGGCACCATCATCAAGATGGGCCGTACCCGAGACATCGCTGTAGTGCTCGCCGATACCGATTTGAATACCCTGATGGGCATGCCCAGCGACGAGTCGCTCGTGACGGCCTTCTTCTTCCACTTCGTGGAGCGAGTTTCTATCTTCTTTTACTCTCTGCAGCTAACAACTAGCGGTGCGTTTAATGATCTTTTGCAAGGGCTACCCCCAGCGCTCTCATATCCGCTACAGACTTTGGGTTTTCGAATCGGCACGATTTCCGGCGGATTGATCTCGTTGCCGCGACCGATTATCGGTTCGATTATGGGCCTCAACTACGAGCTGCTGGTCGCGACACCTTTCGGCAGCCGTCCTGGCACCGCCCCCGGGCTGCTCGCCTCCTTCAATTACGTATTCGGAATCCCATTTAACCTCGTCTTTACTGCTCTCTATTTACGCTGGGTCGCCAAAGTCATGGACGACGTGCTCCGCCGGAATCAAGCAGGGCCTCTCTCCATTATTGGCATCGTCACCTTCCTCTTGCTTGGCCAAGTATTTTTTCAGTCGCCGTTTGACTGGCTGATGGTGGTCGATGGGTCGGTGATTTATATGCTGATCATCTGGTCAATCGCGGTCGCGAATCGGGACCCGGGATCACGTGCCGTCGCGACGGCGCCCATCGCAAGATTGCAGTATGGCCACACACGCCTGGACGCGTTGAGATGAATTCACGAACTCGCGAGCAGCACGAATCGCTAAAAGCCGCCATTCAGAACATTCAGACCAAGCCTGTTAACTGGCACTCTGGCCTCGCCGCCAGGAAGATAGAGGAAGCAGCGTTTCATAACCAGAGCAAACGGACTCGTGATGATGTTGCTGCCAGTGATTACGCTACCCGCCATGGCAACAAGAAGTACTATTCCACCACCGGCCGCTCACGTGACTACCTGCAGCGATGGTTGAAAGAGCGGGTCGTTGACAAGGTGTTTCTCGATTACGCGTGTGGCAATGGAGAGCGCGCGATTGAAGCAGCCCTGATGGGCGCGGCGATCTCGATCGGGATTGACATCAGTGATGTCTCGATCGACAACGCCATTGCCGCCGCTGAGCGTGCCGGCGTGTCCGATCGATGCGTGTTCCTAGTTGGTGATTGCGAGAACACCCAACTGCCCGACAACTCTGTTGATGTGGCGCTGTGCAATGGCGTTCTTCACCACATGGATTTGAGTTACGCATATTTTGAGTTACGGCGGATTCTTAAACCCAAAGGCGTGATGCTGGCGGTAGAGGCGTTGAACTACAATCCGGTCATCAAGATGTACCGGAGGCTCACGCCAGAGATGCGGACCCGATGGGAAGAGAATCACATCTTGTCAAGAAAGGATCTTGAATTCGGCGCACGATTCTTTGATGTCGGCGAGGTCCGCTACTGGCACCTGTTTTCTATTCTCGCCACGCCATTCCGACGCGTACCCTCGGTGTTCAACCTCGTGCTACCTACGTTCGATGCACTGGATGCGGTTCTTCTTCGCGTGCCTGTAGTTCAACTCATGGGGTGGCAATTTACCTTTGAGTTGATCAAGCCAGATCGAGACTAGTAATCGGAGCTTACTCGTTCCTCAAGCGCACGTTCGACGTGTTGACGGCTGGCACACTGGTGTTGGTATTGAGCCCCGTCCTCGCTCTAATTGCGACCGCAATCAGATTCGATTCACCGGGACCTGTTCTCTTCCGAGGCATCAGGGTGGGGAGGCACGGCAAGACGTTTCTCATTTTCAAGTTCCGAACAATGGTCGTCGGCGCTGACCGATTGGGGGGCTCCACGACCAAACTCAACGATTCGCGGGTGACTCCTCTTGGCGGATTTCTCCGTCGCACCAAACTGGACGAATTGCCGCAGTTACTCAACGTCCTGAAGGGCGAAATGAGCATGGTCGGACCCCGGCCAGAGATGGAGGAATACACCCGTCTCTACACCGAGAACGAAAAGGAAATACTCGCCGTCCGGCCCGGCATTACCGACTACGCATCGTTGCAGTATTTCAACCTTGCGGCCGAGGTCGGATCCGGTGACGCTGACGCTGTGTATAAAGAAAAGGTTCTCGCGGAGAAGAACCGGTTAAGGGTCCGTTACGTTCGAGAGCGCTCGTTCCTGGTTGACATGAAGATCATCGCGGCAACCGTCCGAACATTGGTTGGTGGCCGTTAGCATGGAAACAGTCAAGCTCGGGAATTCTGATCTGCGCGTTTCTCGGATCTGTTTTGGCTGTGAGCCCCTTGGTGGAGTGGACTGGGGCTTTGTCAGCATCAAGGAGGCCAAACGGGCCGCCTGTCGTGCCTACGAACTTGGAATCAATTTCTTCGACACGGCCGACGTCTATGGCCTTGGCCGATCAGAAGAAATGCTCGCCGATGCTCTCGGCGCGAATCGATCGAAAGCCGTGATCGCGACGAAGTTTGGAGTTGGGTGGAGCACGCAGGCTGGTGACGAGCGAGCGGTGACCTTTCGCGATGCGAGTCCGGGAGCGGTGGTGAAATGTCTAGAAGACAGCCTCCGACGCCTCCGCATTGACCAAGTACCCCTTTACCAGCTGCACTGGCCCGATCCCAAGACCCGGTTTGAAGATACCGCGGAGGCACTGGCGCGCTGTGTGAAGGCCGGAAAAATCCGTTACGTCGGCGTTTGCAACCTGCCGCCGGCGGCGATCTCGGAAATGAGTGAATTCATTCCACTCGTCACGGTGCAGATGCAGTACAGCATTTTGGAGCATGACGCGAGCGCTCCAGCCTTCGAAACGGCAACGCGTCTTGGCATCGGCAAGTCCGCGTACGGCTGCCTGGCACAAGGACTTCTCACGGGAAAATATTCGCCGACCTCGACGTTCTTAGAATCCGATCGACGCAGTCGATTGCCACACTTTCACCCGGCCTCCCAATCCAGAATCCAGCCGGTGATTGAATCATTGAAGAAGACGGCTCTGTTGCTCGACAAGAGCATGACGCAATTGGCGATCCGGTGGGTTCTCGATATGGGTATTGACGTCGCGGTGGTCGGAGCGAAGACGCCCGAGCAGGTGGAGCAATGCGCCGCATCGCTTGGTTGGAAACTGCCGCCGCTCGAACTGACGAGATTGACCGCATGACTACCCGGGAACTCGAACAATCAAGCTTGGACCTTCGGCGCCTGACCCTGCAGATGATTCATGCCGCCGGCACCTCGCATATCGGATCGTGTTTTTCTATCATTGAGCTGCTCACCGTCCTCTATGGCAGGGTCTTACGAGTTCGACCGAGCCATCCCGGCGATGACGACAGGGACCGCTTCATCTTGAGCAAGGGTCACGCCGCCGCAGCGCTCTACGCCGTCCTCGCGCAACGAGGCTTCTTTCCGATCGAGCGGCTGGCGGAATTCTGTAGGAACGGGTCCTCGATGGCTGGGCATGCCACCCACCACGCCGTTCCAGGGATTGAGGTTTCCACCGGTTCCTTGGGGCATGGCCTCTCTATCGGGACCGGCATGGCGTTGGGGGCGAAGCGGGCCGGCGCATCCTACCGAGTCTTTGTCATGTTGAGCGACGGTGAATGCGACGAAGGTTCGACCTGGGAACCGGCACTCTTCGCGCCACAACATGGCTTGGACAATCTGGTTGCGATCATCGATTACAACAAGATTCAGAGCCTCGGAACCGTTGCCGAAGTGATCAACCTGGAACCACTGGCGGAGAAATGGAGAAGCTTCGGCTGGTCGGTCGTCGAAATTGATGGTCACGACATCGACGCAATTGATCGCGCGTTAGCGGTTGTCCCGCCAACGAAGCAGCGACCGACGTGCATCATTGCTCACACGGTTAAGGGCAAGGGCGTCAGCTTTATGGAGAACCGCTTACTTTGGCACTACCGCACACCACGGGGTGAGGAGTTCGAGGCTGCCGTGTTGGAATTGGCAGCGCAAGCGTGAGAGACGCCTTCATCAGCACGCTGTTCGAAGCCGCCAAGAAAGACGATCGACTGATGTTAGTCGTCGGAGACATCGGTTTCGGCGTCGTCACGCGCTTCATGAACGAACTGCCTCAGCAATTTGTGAACGCCGGAATCGCCGAACAGAACATGGCGGGAATGGCGGCGGGCCTGGCGCTCTCTGGCCGAATTGTCTTTACGTACTCCATTGCTAACTTCCCGACACTTCGGGCCTACGAGCAAATACGGAACGACATTGCCTACCATCACTGCAACGTCAAAGTCGTGGCGGTTGGCGGAGGCTTCGCCTACGGCGCGCTTGGCGCTTCGCACCACGCCACCGAAGATATCGCCGTCATGCGAGCCATTCCGAACATGACCGTCTTTGCACCCAATGATCCGGTCGAAGCTGAACTGACCACGCTCGCCGCAATCAATATGCAGGGCCCAGTGTACTTACGACTTGGCAGGAGCGGCGAGTCGGCGATACACGCGACTGCTCCGCCGTTTGTGGTTGGACGCGCCATCCCGCTGCGTGAAGGGCGCGATGCCACTCTGATTGTGTCCGCAGGCATGGCGAAGGCTGTATTAGAGGCAGCCGATATCCTGTCTGGTCGAGGCCGGTCGTTCAGGATTCTCAGCATGCCGACAGTGAAGCCGCTCGATGCGGAATCAGTGATCCGTGCGGCGAGAGATACGCCAGCAATCTTTACGGTTGAAGAACACAGCGTGATTGGCGGCATTGGAAGTGCGGTCGCAGAATGCTTACTGGAATCGCCGCATCGTCCCAAACTGTTTCGGCGCATAGGAATTGCAGACGTCTTCGTGAACAAAATCGGCGATCAGGCATTTCTGCGAGAGGCCCACGGCCTCAGTCCGACAGGCATCGCGGCGGCCGTTGAATCGGTTCTATCACACGCCTAAAGGGAGTCACCGTATCGTGGGAAACAATGTCATCGGTCTGCGCGACAACGATCGCGTTCTCGTCGTCGCAGCACACCCGGATGACGAAGTATTGGGCTGTGGCGGCACGATTGGTTTAATCGCAAAGACCCACGGCGTTCACATTCATATTGCCGGCGAGGGTCTTACGGCACGTTCTGACAACCGAGCGCAGACTGGCGCGGCAGCCCTTTCAGCATTGCATGCTGACGCCCTGCAGGCTGCCGGCATCATGGGTGCGGAGTTATCGCTGGGGGGGCTTCCAGACAACCGATTCGATACCCTCCCGACACTCGAGTTAGCCAAACATGTCGAGGCCGTGATTGCGAAAGTGCACCCCACTATCGTCTTCACGCATTTCCCAGGAGACTTGAATGTCGATCACCGTCGCCTGTTTGATGCCGTAATGGTTGCCACTCGGCCAATGCCATCGTCGCCCATTCGAGAAGTTCACTGCTTCGAAGTCCTCTCGTCGACAGAGTGGTCATTTGGCCTGGTAAACAGAGCCTTCAATCCCCAAGTGTTTTACGACATTTCGACAACCCTCGAGGTCAAGGTACAGGCTCTCGCGGCCTACCGTTCGGAAGTCCGGGACTACCCCCACCCCCGCTCGCTTGAGGGGGTGAGATCATCGGCTCGACGCTGGGGAACCGTAGCGGGCGTGGACGCAGCCGAGGCGTTTGTGACCGTGCGACAGGTGAGATAAGGCGTCATGCGCCATCAACCTGGATCAGCGAATCCATAGGAGCCTCACTGGTAAACGCGATCATCCGATTAAGACGTCCCATCAGCGTGGTCTTCCACGCCGTGCTGATTGTTGTCTCGAACTTGGCGGCGTTCTGGCTGCGTTTCGATGGCAACACCCCAACGGATCACTGGCAACATGCCGTGCAGCTACTGCCATACCTTTTGGCGACTCGCGTACTAACGTTCGTGCCGTTCCGATTGTTTGAGGGCCTCTGGAGATACTCGAGCCTATGGGACCTCAGAAACATCATCCTCGGTGTTTTCGCCAGCACGATGTTGTTTTATCCGCTCGCCGCAATACTCGCGAATGACCCGAGTTATCCCCGCTCAATCTACATTATCGATTCGCTGCTGCTCATAATGCTGCTTGGTGGCTTCAGAATGTCGCGGCGCATATATCGAGAAATGACGATGCCGCACAAGACGCACCGCGTGCTGATTTTCGGCGCGGGAGACGCGGGCGAGATGATCGTGCGTGACATGCGTCAGAACAAGACTTTCGACGCAGTGCCCGTCGGCTTCGTGGATGATGATGCCCGGAAGACCGGCCAACGCATTCATGGGGTGCCTGTACTCGGAACCCGCGAGCGGATCGAGTCGATTCTCGCCGACACCCAGGCGCAGGAAGTGCTGATTGCGATGCCGGGCGCAACGCGCGAAGTGTTGCGCACGCTTATTCGACAGCTGGAGCCCTACAAACTCAAGATCAGCACTCTCCCCAGGCTGTCGGACCTCGTCGGCATTCGAATTGGCGTCGACCTTATACGACAGTTGAGAGTCGAAGATCTGCTGGCGCGGGAGCCGGTCGGTTTGAGCTTCGCGCCCGTCATCGAGTGTTTACGAGGCAAGAGAATCATCATCACAGGTGCCGGCGGGTCAATTGGGTCCGAACTATGCCGCCAAGTGTTCTCCGCTTCTCCGTCGAGCCTGGTGATGCTAGATCGCTATGAGAACGGACTCTTTCAGATTCATCAAGAACTTGGTTCAGCGGTATCAGGGCTGAAACCGCTTCCCGTCGTCGCTGACATCACTGACCGAAGCCGGATTAATCAGTTGTTCGCGGAACTGCGGCCGCAAATTGTCTTTCATGCAGCCGCGCATAAACATGTGCCGCTTATGGAAGCAAACCCTTGCGAAGCTGTTAAGAACAATGTCATCGGGACACGCAGTGTCCTGGAGGCAGCGTTTCAGCATGGCGTCGAAAAATTCGTGCTGATTTCAACAGACAAAGCAGTCAACCCAACCAGCGTGATGGGCGCCAGCAAGCGCGTGGCAGAGATGCTCGTTGAACGGGTGCACAGCCTCCAACCAGGAAAGGCAATTTCAGTGAGGTTCGGCAACGTCTTGGGCAGCAATGGCAGCGTCGTGCCGACCTTCGTCAATCAGATTGCGCGCGGCGGCCCGGTCACCGTGACCCACCCGGAGATGCGACGCTATTTCATGCTGATACCAGAGGCAGTGCAATTGGTCCTGCACGCCGCCACTTTGGATGATGACGGCCCGATGTTCGTGTTGGAGATGGGGGATCAAGTGAAAGTGGCGGATCTGGCGCGCGATTTGATCCGCCTCTCAGGATTGGTGCCGGACAAAGACATTGAGGTCCTCTTCACAGGGATCCGTCCCGGTGAAAAACTGTTCGAAGAACTGGTCGGCCCCAATGAAGTGTCTGAAGCTTCGGCGCTCGACAAAATTCGAAAAGTGAAGCGCAAGAGCGGCTTGTCACCCGATCCTTTTAGCGGCTCATTAGCGCTGTTGGAAGAAATGGCGATTGCCGGTCGGTCAGATGATGTTCAATCTATCTTGCGGACGCTGATTGCAGAATTCCCGAGTACATCGGACACAAGATATGCCTCATAGCCTGAACGCCGCAAGCCGACAGTTTGGAGCGAGGGCCCCAAGCTCTGGTAATAAAGTCGACGGATCCAACAATGGCGTTATGTGAGCGCTGCGGGTCGATACAAGTTAGGGCCACGTCGACTTCGAACAATTTCCTTGATAAGCTTCTCACCGCCTTCTCACCTACGCGCTTGTTCGTGTGTCAGCGGTGCGGATGGAGAGGTCGACGTAGCTGGACGAATGACCAACTGAAATCGCTCGACGACTACGGATTTGGAGGCGCCCAGCCCGACCCGAGCCTTACCGCCTTAGATTCATTTCAATCGAAGAAGAAACCGAAACGGGCGAGCAAGAGCAGTCGCCAGAAGAGGAACTCCCTTCCTCCAGTCTCGCTAAGTCAACTCGATCGGGCAATGGATCAACAGTCCCTCATCGAGGATACGGCAGGCCGACAGTCGCTAGGGGCGGATTTACCGGCACCTCGCCGTCCGCGCAGCCTGCGCACAAGACAGATTCACCGTCGACGCACGCGCTCGAGAGAAATTCTTGCCGCAATCGCTTTGTCGGCGTTGGCGGTGGTGATCTTCACCCTGATCGGATGGTCGCAGGGATGTTCGACCACACCGACAGGCCTGATTTACTGACCGGCCCACGCCACTCCATTTACAGCAATGCACGGGTTCGACCGATATTCAGATCGCCATGTTTAATCAGTCCGGCAGGGGGATCGCCGCCCCCTCCCGAGCGCCGCGAGTTCTCAGCGCCGCCCTGCACCTCATTGCCGGACTGGGCATCGTCTATCTCACCCAAATGGACAGCACGCCGCCGAGGCCGCTGTTTCGAACGCCCAGACCGACACTGGTCTACATGCCGGTGATGCCGGTCGATATCCCGGTTTTGAAGCTCGCAGAGCTTCCGGCACCGAAGCCGGTGATCGCTGAAGAGCCTGCGCCGCTGCGGCCGATGCCGGAGTTGAAGCCGGTGTTCGAGAATCGCCGCGCTGAAGTGGCGAAGCCGGTTGAACTGCCCATGGAACCGCCGCCGGCACCTGCTGCGCCTGCGCCTCGGAAACCGGAAGTGACCGTTGGGACGTTCGCGGCCGCTACTCCCGCACCACCACGCGTGCCCGAACCGGCCCGCCAGATCGAGACCGGCGCGTTCGATCGCACCGTCACCAGGACCGCCGAACCCACCCCAGCGACGACGACCATCGGTGCGTTCGATCGAGCGACGCCTGGCAACGCGCCGTCACAAACATCCGCGAATACGGTGGTGGCCGACGCCGGCTTCAACCGCTCGAACATCGTCGCCTCAACCGCGACGGAAGGCCGCGTGATTCGCGACACCGGTTTCGGCAATACCAATAGTAAAGAGAAGCCGCGCTCGACAGCGCCGCCAACCGAAGTTGCCCCGGTTGGCTTCGATCGCGCGCGGGCGCCGCAGACGGTCGCGGGCTTGCCGGCGCCGCCGCCGGCTCCGAAGATCATTCCCGTCGAAGTGTTATCGAAGCCGACCCCGGTCTACACCGAGGAAGCACGCAAGCTGAAGATCGAGGGAGACGTGCTACTCGAAGTGGAATTCACGTCGACCGGCACCGTTCGCGTGCTGCGCCTCGTTCGCGGCCTCGGCCACGGCCTCGATGAAGCCGCCACACAGGCCGCACAACAAATTCGCTTCAAGCCGGCCCTGGATCAAGGCCGCGCCGTTGACAGCCGCGTCACCGTCAACATCGTGTTCCGACTCGCGTAGGCAATTAATCATGCGCCGACTGTTCTTCGCTCTTACCCTCGTACTCGCGGCCACGAGCATCGCGAACACGCAGCAGCAATCGATCTCGATCGACGAGCTCGCCGGCCGCCTGGTGAAATCGGAAGCCGCGCTCACGGATCGCCTCAAGGCCATGAAGCCGATCATGGAGGTCTACGCGCAGCACGTCGAAGCGGACCGCACGCTCGGCACCGTGCCGGTGAGAGACGAATACTTCCTCGGCCAGTTCGAATGGACGCCGAACTTCGGTCCGTCGATGAAACGTCTCACGCCCGAGAAGAGCGGACGGCAACAAGTGGCCGACTGGCTCGCGCGACGGTCGCAACTCAAGCCCGAAGGCTTCGCGGCAATGACCGTGCCCGACTGGCGCGGCATGACCGCCGCGAACTACAAGTTCACCTTTTCACGCCGCGAGTTCCTCGGCGAAGTCCGCTGCCTGGTCCTCGATGTGGAACCGAAGGATCCGAAGAGCGGATTCACCGGCCGCATCTGGGTCGAGGACCGCGACTTCAACATCGTCCGCTTCAACGGCATCGCGCGCAGCCTTCCCGGCACCACCAACGTCTCGAAGAAGTTCTGGTTCAACGTGGACAGTTGGCGCGTGAACGTGTCGCCGGGAGTCTGGCTCCCGTCATACGTGTATGCGGAACAGCAGAGCGACGGAGAAGCGCGACCGCTATCACTCAAGAGCCAGGTCCGCTTCTGGGGCTACGACCTCAAGAGCGCCCGGCCGGCCTCGGAGTTCACGGACATCCAAATCGGTGACAGCGGCGTGCTGGACACTTCGGAAAAACCGCAACAGTTGTCGCCCACCGAAAGCCAGCGCCTCTGGGAACGCCAGGCCGAAGACAACATCCTCGAGCGATTAGCGAAGGCAGGCCTGCTCGCCCCGACAGGCGAAGTCGACGGCATCCTCGAAACCGTCACGCGCAACCTGCAGATCACCAACAACCTGACGACGGACCGTCCGATCAAGGCGCGCGTGCTGCTGACATCGCCGCTCGAGTCGTTCACGATCGGACGCACGATCGTGCTGAGCCGCGGACTGATCGACGTGCTGCCGGACGAGGCCAGCCTGGCAATGATGCTGGCCCACGAGCTCGCTCACATCACCCTGGGCCACAAGACCGTCGATACGAAGTTCGCCTTCGCCGACAAGCTGATGGTGCCGGACGATGAGTTGCTGACGACCGTGCAGTTCCTGCACCTGCCGGCCGAGGAGCAGGCGGCTGACACGCAGGTCGTCGAGTTCCTCAAGAGCTCGCCCTACAAGGACAAGCTCACCGCAGCCGCCCTGTTCCTGCGCGTGGTCAACGACAACGTGACGAAGCTGAAGAACCTGATCCAACCGCACATCGGCGAACACACCGGCGGCGAACGCCAGTTGCGCCGCATGAACGAACTGATCCAGAAATCGCCGGACCTCGACCCGAGCCGGGTCGATCAGATCGGCGCCCTGCCGCTCGGCGGACGCATAGTCATGAATCCCTGGAGCAGCCAGGTGGAGCTCCTGCGGGCGGCGACACTGCCGCTGGCCTCGGCCCGCGAGAAAGGCTCGCTGGCCGTCACCCCGCTCGTGCCGTACCTGCGCTATGCGGATCCGAAACCTACGACCCCGGGACCGCAATGACCAACGCATCGCGCATCTTCGTCGCCGGCCATCGCGGCCTGGTTGGCTCGGCCGTCGTTCGCCGGCTCGAACAGCTTGGCTACACCAACATCCTGACGGCCACGCGCGATCAACTCGATCTGCGCGATCAGGCGGCGGTGAGTTACTGGTTCCGCGCCAATCGACCCGAATACGTCTATCTCGTTGCCGGCACGGTCGGCGGCATCATGGCCAACTCGACCCGTCCGGCCGAGTTCATCTACGACAACATGATGATCCACGCCACGGTGGTGCATTCGGCACACCTGTTCGGCGCGACGAAGTTGTTGTACCTGGGCAGCTCCTGCATCTACCCGCGAGAGGCGCCGCAGCCGATGAAGGAAGAATCGCTCCTGACCGGGCCGCTCGAGCCGACGAACGAAGCCTACGCGATCGCCAAGATCGCCGGCATCAAGCTGTGCCAGTCGTATCGCCGCCAGTACGGCAGCGACTTCATTTCGGCGATGCCGACGAACCTCTACGGCACGAACGACAACTTCGATCTCACCAGCTCACACGTGCTGCCGGCGATGATTCGCAAGTTCCACGATGCGAAGGAAGAGGGCCGCACCGAGGTGACGATCTGGGGAACCGGATCGCCAAAGCGCGAGTTCCTGCACGTCGATGATCTTGCGGATGCGTGCGTGTTCCTGATGAAGAACTACAGCGACGCGATGCACATCAACGTCGGCACCGGCGAAGAACTGTCGATCGCGGAGCTGGCCGAGACAGTGAAGGGCATCGTCCATCCCGCGGCAACGATCGCCTACGATCGGTCGAAGCCGGACGGCAGCCCTCGCAAGTTGTTGGATGTGTCCCGATTGCACGGGCTCGGGTGGAAGCACCGGATGTCGCTCGGCGAAGGCATCAAAGACACCTACCAGTGGTTCCTTGCGAACCACGCCAGCGCGCGCGGCATTACCGCCTAGTGGAACGTGTCGATGTCGAACTCGTCGATATCGAGTTCGCGGGTCTTCTCGGACTTCACCAGCTTCGGAGCACTTCCGGCCGGCGGCATCTCGTGCCAGTTGCGCAGCGCCGTCCAGCCACACCGGCGGCAGGTGAAACGCTTCCGCCCGGTCAACAGCCGCATGACTTTATCCAGGCGGCTCGATCGGCTTCGCGCGACGTTGATCGACCCGCACCCCTCACACAGCACGGTCATTACCGAGCGTTCGCGGCCATCGCCTGCACCGCGCGATCGATGACCGCCATCGCCTTCTTCGGCGACGCCGGCGTCAGGTCGAATCCCATGATCGAGAAGACGTACTCGGCGCCGGCCAGGGATGTGATCGCAATCGAACGGCCGTTATTGACGACGGCGACGCGCTTCACGGACGACAGCTCGAGATCCCAGTCCACCTGACCGAGCTGCTCGACAAACGACAACTTGCCGTCGCGAATCTCCAGGACGCCCAGGGTCCGTTCACCCTTCGACTCGCTCAGGGCAAGCGCCTGTGGCGGATTCTGCCACTCGGCCATCCACATCGCCCGGGGGGCTTGTTCGGCCGCCAGCAGCGTGGGAACCGCCAAAACGCCCAGAAATTGCACGATCAGCGCGATTCGAATGATCCACAGAGAGCTGGTCTTCATGGTTATATCCTCAGTCCGAGAATACTACATTGTCCTATATTGTCATGTCAACATAAGACTTGCGAGTCATTTAAGGGTGTTATAGAGTGCCCACTGTTGCACGGGTGCTGATTTGAGACGGTTTGCGACCTCAACCGTACCGAAGGGGTCTAACTGTTAGGATCGAGACGGACTTAATGCCGCTACGCGTCGGATTTGACCTGGATGGCACCGTCGCCGATATGTATTTCGCGCTCCACCGGGAGGCGCTGAAGCTGTTCGGCGAAGAGGCGTTGCGCAAGGCGGCCTACAGACAGGAGAAGCCCTCCTCCTTCGCCGAGGAGACTCTCGACAGCAAGGCCCCCACCTCCGCCAAGGCGACGGTGGGCAAGAAGGACAAGTCCGCGAAGCCTGAAGACTCCGACGTCACCAACGTCGCGATGCAGGAATTGCACCTGACGGCGCGTCAGCAGATGCAGCTCTGGGATCACGTCAAGAAAGTCGAGAACTTCTGGTCGACGCTGCCCGAGCTCGAGCCGGGCATCATCGCCCGCATTGCGAAGGCGGCGCTCGAGCGTCACTGGGAAGTCATCTTCCTGACAACCAGACCATCAACCGCCGGCGAGATCGTGCAACTGCAATCCCAGCGCTGGCTCGAGGCGCACGGCTTCCAATATCCCAGCGTCTACGTGGTGCAGCGCTCGCGCGGCAAGATCGCCGACGCGCTGCAGCTCGACGCGTTCGTGGACGATCGCCCCGAGAACTGCCTCGACATCGCGGTTGAATCGCAGGCCAAGGTGATCTTGATCTGGCACGGTGATCTCGCGGACGTCCCGGCCGGCGCGAAGCGCATGGGCGTGCGCCCGGTCAACCGGATTTCCGAAGCGATCACGCTGCTCGAGCAATTGGACGATGTGAGGAACAAGCCGGGATTCGTGCGATCGATCAAAAGAGCTTTCGGAGGGAAGACGAATGATGATCTCTGATCTCAGATTGCTGATTCATTGCTGATGTGAGATTGCGGGATTACCAAGTGCTGATCACCCACGTCGTCAGTGCTCGCCCGGGCCCCAGGTGATCGTCGCGGTCGCGTTGAGGCGCCGCGCGGCCAGGCCGCCCCGGACATTCATCGTGCTGACCACGCCGAAAATCACCGCCGACGAAACAGCCGCGAAGATCGCCCGCTCACGCCGATTCGGGGGCGTGTAGTGAGCGTTCAATCCCATGACGGTGGCCTGCACGATCTTGAAGGCGAGAATTTCTCCGGGCGTGACGTTCGAGCCGAACAGGTGATGGAAGAAAGCGTTTCCCTCGGCCACCCTCGCGATGGGTCCCGACTGTTTGATCGCCCAGTAGGTCGAGATGCCGTCCGCCAGCGGGCCGGCCACGGCCAGCGCCGTGAACGCCCACGGCGTTCGCTTGGCCGGCGCCTCCAGCCGCGGCATCGCGACGGTGGCGGCGTGCGGGATCACCGGCGGCACGAAGCTGCTCGGCAACGTTTGCGCGGAGGCCAGCGAGGCGGTCGAGATCAGAACGGCGATTGACGCGAGGAGTGACTTCACCATGCCATGGCCAATTCCAATGGCCATGCCGGGAGGTCATTACCGCAACTTGTTGAAAGCTAACGATCGCGCAATCGCGCAGGCTCCGGAAGGAACTTCGCGAGCAGAGGAATGTTCGTTACTACGCAGACTCTGACGCCTCGCCAAGGCTCAGGCAAGGCCGGCGAGATCAGTCTCCGCGAAATCGTAGGCGAGCACCGCTTCTGCAGCCGTAAACAGCAGGCGCCCGAGGTGGTTATGGGCGGGATGATCGAGATAGGCGCGTAAGTCCGCTTCGGAATCAAACTCAAGAATGGCCGAGTACTCAAAGTGCTCGGCCATTAGTGTTTCGTAGCCCGGCCGGCCGAGCAAGACCCGTCGTCCAACGACCGCCCGCTTGATGCAGGCAATTCCATCAATCGCTTCGCGCAGCGCCGCGATCAACGCCTGACGCTCGCTCTCGGACAGCGATGCTTTCGGGCGGAAAAGGACGATGTGCTGAATCATGACGAGGTGAGATCTCAGATTGCAGATTGCTGATCCATTTCAGATGGACGATCTCAGGATTTCTTTCTGCCTTCCGATCTCGTTCGAATGTTCTTCTTGAACTTCGTCCACTTCGCCTTCTTGGCGTCCTTGTATTTCTGTTTTGGGTCCTTGTGCTGACCACCGGGGCGCCACTTGCTGTCGCGCTTCGCCTCGATGCCCATCGACTTCTTGTATTCCTCTTTGGGCACCCACTTGCGCTTCTCAGAGCGGTCAGGCGTTGAGGCCTCGCCCTTCGGTGTCCACTCGAGCTTCTCCGAACGATCGGCGCGAGGCTTCCAATCCGGTTTACGTTCGCGATCGAAGGAGCCTTTTGGCTTCCAATCCGGCTTTGCGGACTTGGACTTCCAATCAGGTCTCGAGGTCTTGCTCCATTCAGGCTTACGCTCGCGATCGAAGGAGCCCTTCGGTTTCCATTCCGGTTTGGCGGAACGCGAATCATCACCGCTCGGCTTGAAGGCCGGGCGTTTGAACGAGCGCGGCCCGCCTTCGCTCGCTGGCGAGTTTCGGCGCGCTCCTCGGCCTTCGGCCTCGGACTTCGGTTTCCAATCGGACTTCGGTTTCCAATCGGACTTTGGCTTCCAGTCCGACTTTGGCTTCCATTCCGATCGTTCCGGGCGTTCACCGCGATCGGCGCGCTTCGGCGCCGGAACGAATTCGCCCTTGGGTTTCCAATCGAGCTTGTCGTCGGCGTTTCGAGCCGGAGGCGGCGATGAAGGCTCACCGCGCGGGGTCCAGGCACTGCGTTCCCGCGAAGGCTTGAAGGCTCGCTTGTCCGCCGAAGGCTTGCCGAAGGTGGAAGGTCTTGAGGTCTTGAAGTTCTTGTCGCGCGAGCGGAATCCCGATCCGGATCCCTCTTGACGCGGATCGCTACGCCGGCCCATTTCGCCGCGGCCGATCATCGCTTCCTGCGCATCGACGCGCGACGGCCAGAGCTTGCCGTTCTGCCACCACATCATCACCGCCGTGTCGTTCTTCGCCTTCAGGCGCTTGAAGGTCGGCATCAGCTCTTCCTGGGAACTCGACCGGAAGGCCGTGGGCTGGTTGTCGACGATGATGGTCCAGTAAGCGTAGCGAGGTGGCATGTTCGGAAGTCTTCAGTCAAGAGTCGACAGTTCACAAACCAGTCGACGGTTGCCAGTTCAGTTGGCAGTTGTAAGTTAGACGAGGCTGTTACATCGTAGCAGGTTAGTGGAGCTGGTCGGGGCATCGGTGACGGAGCTGAAAAGCCTGCTCACGCGCTCGTTTGAAGAGTGGGCTCGTGACGGGCGATCGTGTGCACTTTCGGGCGGGGCCACTGCGATGATCTTCCTGACGTCGCTTCGAGCGGCTCAGGTGGATTGGACGAAGATCACGCTGTTCTGGGCGGATGAGCGGGCCGTGCCGCCGGACGATCCGGAGTCGAACTACGGCCTCGCGGAACGGATGCTGCTCGCACCACTCGGCGCGAAAGCGCCGCGCGCCATTCGCATGCCCATCGACGCGCAACGCTCCGCAAGCGGAGCGTCACTTGCTCAGGGCAGGCCCATCGACGCGCAACGCTCCGCAAGCGGAGCGTCACTTGCTCAGGGCAGGCCCGCCGACAATCTGCGAGAAGCGGCGCTGCTCTACGACGATATCCTGGCGCACGAGCTGAACGGTGGTCCGCTGGATTTGGCGATTCTTGGCGTGGGCGAGGATGGACACATCTGCTCGCTGTTCCCAGGGCATCGCGCGCTGCTCGTCGAGGATCTGCGCGCGGTCGCGATCGAAGATGCGCCGAAGCCGCCGCCACGACGGCTATCGCTGACGCTGCGATACGTGCTGCAGACGAAGAAAATCTGGGTGCTGGCGATCGGGTCGAGAAAGTTGCCGGTGTTACAGGCGGCGGTCGATAAGACGAGCAATTCAACGCCGCTCGATCTGCTGATGCGTCAAGCGAGAGACGTGACGGTCTTCACCGATCAGACGCTTCATCGACGTTGAGGTTTACGCCGGCGCGCGTGAGCGCGCTCAGAAGCGCTTCAGCTTTTCGACGAGAGTCGTGCGTTTGAGGCCGAGCAAGCGTGCGGCGGCGCCCTTGTTTTGATCGGTGCGCGTCAGGGCGCGGTCGATCATGTCCTTTTCGATCTGCGCGATCATCGCGGGCAGGTCGAGGCCGTCCGCCGGCAGATCGAGCGTGGGCTTGGCCTTGTCCTCGGCCGTGGCCTGGAGATCCGCGGGCAAGTCGGCGACTTCAATCTGCGAGCGCGAGCCGATCATCGCTAAACCGCGTTCGATGGCGTTTTCGAGCTGGCGAACATTGCCCGGCCAGGAATAGGACATCAAGCGGCGCATCGCTTCCTGCGACACCGTCGGCGGGTCGCCCACTGGCGCGTCTGAAGACCCGCCTCGACGAGCGCCGAAAAGCTTGTCGATAAAGCGATTCACCAGCAGCGGAATATCTTCAACGCGCTCGCGCAGCGGCGCGAGGTGCACCGGGATCACGTTGAGGCGGTAGTAGAGATCCTCCCGGAACGTCCCCTCTTTCACCATCTTCGCAAGATCGGCGTTGGTGGCGGTGACGATGCGGACGTCGACCTTGATGGTGCGGGTATCGCCAATGCGCTCGAACTCGCGTTCTTGCAGGACGCGCAGCATCTTCATCTGCAACGCCATCGGCATGGTGCCGACTTCATCGAGAAACAGCGTGCCGCCGTCGGCCTGCTCGAGCCGTCCCTGGCGCATCGCCACGGCGCCGGTGAACGCGCCCTTGGCGTGACCGAATAATTCCGCGTCGAGCAGCGTCTCCGGAATCGCGCTGACGTTGATCGCGACGAAGCGGCCGCGCTGGCGCGGACTGGTCTGATGAATCGCGCGCGCCACCATCTCCTTGCCGGTCCCGGTCTCACCGGTGATCAGGATCGTCGTCGCCGTGGGCGCCACGGTTTCGATCAACTGGAAGAGCGATCGCATCGGCGCGCTCTTGCCGACCATCGATCCCAACCCGAAGCGCTCATCAAGCTGCTCGTGCAAGTAGGCGTTCTCACTCTTCAAGCGCTGCTGCTCGAGCGCCTTGGTGAGCACGTGCATCAACTCGTCGAACTGAAACGGCTTGGCGATAAAGTCCGCGGCGCCGAGCTTGATCATGTCGACGGCGTCCTTCACCGTGCCGTAGCCGGTGACGACAATCGCGATGATGCCGGGGTAGCGCGAGAGCGCCGCATCGATCACCTGGCGCCCATCGATGCCGGGCAGGCGGAGGTCAGAGACGATGACGTCGAAGGCAAATCCGTCGAGCGCCTTGAGAGCAGACTCGCCATCGGACGCCTGGATCACCTGAAAGCCCTGGTCTGTAAGTCTTTCAGCTACAACACTTCGCAGCGATTCCTCATCGTCTACTAGGAGGAGGTGGGGCATGTGATGTCAAAGTATTGACGGGGTTCGGGCACCTGTCAAGACGGTCCGTGCAGACTGCACACCTAATCTCAGAAAGGCTTGCACCGATACAACCTCTGGAGGCAAACCCCAGTGGAACGGCAAACAGTCAGCATCATGAAGGCGTGCGAAATGGTCGGCGTGAGCCGCCGCACGATCTACAACTGGATTGCGGCGAACAAGGTCGAATACTTGCGAACCGCCGGTGGCAGCATTCGCATTTTCGTCGACACGCTCTGGCGCGAACCGGACGGCACGAAGCACCCGTCGAATCACACGGCCGCCTAGTGAGCGTAATGGTCGATTCGAAAGAGCTGCTGCACAAGCTCAATAACCAACTCGGCGTGATTCTCGCGCACGCCGAGTTGCTCGAGACGAAGGCGCAGGACGCTTCGCAGAAAGCGCGCGCGTCCCAGGTCGTCAACGCCGCGCTGCAGGCGATGGCGGTGTCGCGCGAGCTGCGAGAGACGGTCGGAGAGAAATAGGCCAGCAGGCCAGCAGGCCAGCAGGCTAGCGGGCCAGCAGGCTAGCGGGTCACAGGCTCGCCCCATCAGATCAAAAGTCGCCGCCGGATACCAATCTGTAAGTGCCCGTCCAAAAACAAAACTGGCAGTCAACTAATTGACGAGTTGACAGCGGTAAACGCCAAAATAATGGCGGTCATTGACTGATATTACGACGCGATCAGTCTGATGACGAGCTGCGCAGATACGTGTAAGTCGCTGACTTTTCAGACAGTTACAAGGTTCAGCCGGCCGATGTGCACGGCATTGACCAGCGTTATACAAGGCTGGCATCCTCGTTGCCTTAGGGCAGGTAACATGAAAACTCAGAAGGCTGTCCTTACTAACGAGTCGGATCGTGTCGAGGCAGGCATTCCCTTTGTGGAAGCCCTTGCGAGGCGCATGGCGGCGACCATGCCGCACTCGATCGATCTGAGCGACCTGGTGCAGGACGGCGTGATCGGGTTGATCGACGCGGCGCACCGCTTTGACGATTCGCGCGGCATCAAGTTCGAGACGTTTGCCGAGCGGCGCATTCGCGGCGCGATGATCGATGCGCTGCGCAAGGACGCGTGGCCGCGCGGCGTGCGCCGCGTGCGACGCGAGCTCGAAGCGGCGCGCGAGAAGCTGCGCGCCACCCTCGGTCACGAACCCTCGCTCGCGGATCTCGCGGCGGCGGTCGGTTCCGACGAAAAGCGACTGGGCAAGACGATCGTCCGCATCAACACGATTGAATCGACGTCGCCGTTCTCGAGCGCGGAGAACGTGGATGAAACGCAACTGCCCGCGGTGATGGTGCCGGCGGAGCCGGAACGTCCCGACATGCAATACGAGCGCGACGAGGTGAAGAACCGCGTGCGAAACGCGATCGCCACGTTGCCGGTCCGCGAACAGAAGGTCATCGCGCTTTACTACTACAACGAAGTGACGATGAAGGATATTGGCGCGGAACTGGGCGTCAACGAATCGCGCGTCTCACAGTTGCATGCGAGAGCGATCCGGCGGCTGAAGGACGCGCTCGGCGCGGAGATTACGCCGGTGGCCGCATCGGCAGCGCTGCAGGCGGCGTTTGCGTCGATGGAAGCGAAGCCTTCCGCCTTCGCGCATCGCGCGACGGCGGAGAAGCGGATGGCGAAGGCTTCGTTGCCGGAGTCAGATACACGAGTGTCCGAGGCGGCTCAAAAACGCGCCGGATTAATCCTCGTCAAAAATTCAGCGCCTCAAGACAAAGTATCCCTGGCGGACCGGAGCAAGTCGCCCAACCTGAAAGGCTTGGAGAGCCAGCGGCACCCGGTCTCTTCGAGGAAGCGTTCCGCGTCGGTGCCGGCGACATCGCCCGTCACGAAAATGACGCGACGCGCGAGCGCCGGCGTTGCCGCCGCCATCGCGCGATAGAACTGCATGCCGTCAATGCGCGGCATCTTGAGATCGCAGACGATCAAATCGTAACGGGCCTCGGCGAGGCGGGTTAGTCCCTCTTCACCGTCCGCCGCTCGATCCACCGTAAAGCCCGCGTCGGTGAGCGCCTCGGATACGGCGACCGCCAGCGCGGGTTCGTCTTCCACCACCAACACCCGCAATCCCTTAAACGCTTCGAGCGAGATGGGCTGCTGCGCCGCGCGCGCCGCCGGCGCATTCAAGTGCTGACCGGTGACGGGTAGCTCGATGAAAAAGGAAGTACTCGCGCTCCCGCCGCCTTCAGCCTTTCCACCTTCGCCCTTCGGGCTACGGTGGACCAGCGGCTTCGACTCGACCCAGATGCGACCACCGTGCTCCTGGACGATGGCGTAGGCGACGGTCAGTCCAAGTCCGGTGCCCTGGCCAACTTCTTTCGTCGTGAAGAACGGGTCGAAGATCTTGTTCACCCGTTCCTCAGGAATCCCCGGGCCATCGTCATTGACCTCCAGCACCGCGGATCCGCGATCGGCGTCGTGAGAGGTGCGGATCACGATCGTGCCCTTGCCGTTCGCGCCGAGGCAGGCTTGCTCGGCGTTAATCAGGAGGTTGAGCAGCACCTGTTTGATCTGGTGACCATCGGCAAACACATCGGGCACGCCGGTCGCGAGCGCCTCGACGACCTGGATGTTCGTGACGCGTTGCTCGTAGGCGCGCAGTGCCAGCGTTTCGCGGACCACCTGGTTCAAATCCACCATCGCTCTTGTCGTCTGGCGCTTTCTCGCGAAGGTGAGAAGGTTGCGGACGATGCGAGCGGCGCGTTCGGACTCGCCGAGGATCACCTCGAGTCCCTGCTTGGTCTTTTCGTCGACGTTGCGCTCGGACAGACGCTCGGCCCACGACAGAATCGTCGCGAGCGGATTGTTCAGTTCGTGCGCGACGCCTGAAATGGTTTGTCCAAGCGCGGCCATCTTTTCAGCCTGGAGCATTTGATAGCGGCCGTCGCGAGTCTGGTCCTCGCGTTTCTTGCGTTCGCTGACGTCGCGGATCAGGGCTTCCACGTAAAGGACGTTGGACGGACGTTCAGACGGACGTTCAGACGGACGTTCAGACGAGCGTTCGGCCGGACGTTCGAAGGATGCCGTTGCCGAAACTTCGATCCAGATCGGGGCGCCGTCGACGCGGCGGACGCGGATCAAGTGATCGGTGACGACACCGTCGCGATCGAGGAGCTCGATGAAGGTCTGCCGCGCTTGAGGATCGACGAAGCGCGCGCTTTCAAAAGGTTGGACGATGGTTTCGGCGGCGTCCGGCGGATAACCGAAGATCGACTTGAGATGCGGATTGGCGCCGAGCGTCGATGTGCTGTTCGCGCCGAGGGTGCCCATGTAGACACCCTCGTGCACGTGTTGAAACAGTCGCGCGAACGCCTGGTCGCGCTCCATGCTGTGTCTCTGGCCCTGTCTCCGGCGGGCCTATGAGGCCTTCTTGGCGGGCGGCGGGGGCTGCGGCGTCGGGGTGCGCTCGTCCGCGTTGGCGGCCCATCGCTTTTCGATCGCGGTGCGGATCGACTTGACGTCCGCGCCTGACGCGTAGAGCTGCATCGCTTCGCGCGCGACGTCGATACAAATGGTGCAGCCGAAGCCGTGCGTATCCCACTCGAGCACGTTGCCCTTTGCATCGCGACGCGCGACGAAGCACGACGCGTTGGCCTTGTGACCCTGGGTGCCGCAACCGCAGAAGCACGGGATATAGCTGAGCACTTCGGGATGCTGCGCCGCGAAATCGTAGGTGGCGCGGACGACGTCCATCGGACGCACCGGCGCGAAGCCGACGTTCGGCAGCGGCGGAACGGAATACTTCACCATCGGGGGCTTGGGACTTGGGGCCTGGGACTTGGCGACGGCGGCTTGGGACTTGGGGCTTGGGGCCTGCGACGCCGCAATGGCCACCGTCGTAATCAGGCCGAGACCGGCCAATCCGAGTAGAAATGTGAACGGGATCGCCTTCGGATTCATGCCCTCAATTTACACCAGCGCGGTAGGATACGCCTGACCACGCATGAAGATTTTTGGCCGTCAGGATCTCCTCCTGATCGCGGCGCTGACCGCGGCGCTGGTGATTGTGTTTTCGCAGTCGATTTCGCGCGGCCTCGATTACGCGCGCGAGATCGAGCGGCAAAGCGGGCTGACCTTGATGCCCGCGCTGGTCCTCCTGACGGGCGCGTTTTTCTTCCATCAATATCGACGCAATCATCAACAGCAGGCCAAGGCCGAGGCGGCTATCCTGGCGACGAAAGAAGCCGAGCATCGCGCGGAAGAGCTGGAGCGGCTGGTCGCGTTCGGCCAGGCCCTGGGCCGTTCGCTGGATTTCGACACCTTGCGCGTCGCCATCGGTCAGCATCTGCCGGCGCTCGCGGGCACTGACCGGGTGTGGGTGCTGGTGCAGCAGGGTTCGGAGTGGCTGGCGCTGACGGGCGACACGCGCGGCGCCGAGGACGTCCTGCAATGGGGCGATCTCGCGGAGCAATTGTTATCAAGCGGCGTGGACCAGACGCCCGCGAACCTCACCGAGCGCGCGATTGGATTTCCGCTGCTGGTTGGCGGGTCCGCGATGGGCGTGCTCGGCGTCAAAACCAGCGGGCCGCTGGCGGCCGATCGCCGGCGCATCATCGAAGCCGCCGCGGCGCTGCTGGCGGTGTCGGTGAAGAACGCGCAATTGTTCCGCGAAGTGAAAGACAACAGCGTCAAGGATTCGCTGACCGGTTGTTTCACGCGCACGCATTCGCTCGACATGATCGACGCGGAGCTGCGCCGCGCGCGCCGCAGCCAGACGCCGGTGACGATGATCATGTTCGACCTCGATCATTTCAAGGACGTCAACGATCGCTACGGTCACTTGTGTGGTGACGCGGTCCTGAGCGCGGTCGGCAAGCGCATGAAGGAAGTGCTGCGCGGCTCCGACCTGAAGTGCCGCTACGGCGGCGAAGAGTTCCTGGTGTTGTTGCCGGAGACGCCGCTCCACGGTGCGCGCCGGGTGGCGGAGACGCTGCGACGAGAGATCGCCGAGCGGCCGGTGCCGTGGTCAGGCGAGGGACTGACGATCACCGCGAGCTTCGGCCTGGCGCAGACGATGCCGGGCGAGGTGAACGTGCAGGCGGTGATCGCGCGTGCCGATCAGGCGCTGTATCGCGCGAAGGATGACGGGCGGAATTGCGTCCGCATCGCCGCGGAAACGGCGACGCTCGTGGCCGACGAGACGAACCGGCACAACCGAGTGAGCTGACGTTCTACGCTCGCCTTCCGACAATCCACGTTCCAGCAAACACCAATCCCGCCGCCACCAGCGTTCGCGCTGACAGCGGCTCGTTCAACAGCAATGTCCCGAGTGCCACTGCGATCATCGGATTGATGTAGGCATACAGCGACACCAGCTGCAGCGGCAGGTGTTGAATCGCGTAGATGTACGCCGAATAGGCGACGAGCGACCCGGCGACGCTCAAGTAGGCGAGCGCGGTGATGGTTCGCGCCGTGAAGTGCAGTTGCGCCCAGTCGCCGTGAGCGGTGGCGGCCGTCAGCAGCATGATCCCGCTGAACACCATCTGCAGCGCCGCTGACTGGAAAGGGTTGTCGCCGAGCTCATGACGCTTGGCGTACGACGTGCCGATCACCCAGCCGATGCACGCCAACTGAATCGCGATCACGCCGATCACGAATGCGCGACCGCCGGCGCCGCCAGTGGTCATCTCGGGCCACACCAGCACGACGATGCCGGAGAAACCGAGCGCGAGGCCGGAGAGCGATCGCGCAGAGAATCGTTCTCCGTTCGGCAGCAGGCGCTCCACCAGCGCCGACCAGAACGGCGTGGTAGCAATCAACACTGCCGTGAGTCCGCTGGCGACAAACTGTTGCGCGTAGACGACGAAGCCGTTGCCGACGACGTTCATCAGGAAGCCGAGCAGCGCCAGCGGCGCCCACATGCGCGGCTTCGGGAGTCCGCGCCCGGTGGCGAGCATCAGGCTCGACATCACGATGCCCGCGGCGAACCATCGCAGGCCGGCGAGGAGGAGCACTGGAACGGTCTCGAGCGCGACGTGGATGCCGAGGTAGGTCGTGCCCCAGATGATGCAGACCGTCAGGAACGCCAGGTACGCGAGCTTGGTTCGCCGAGTCTCCGCAGCGGTCACGACCCGCTCCGCGTCGCTGCCGGCAACGTCAACTCTTTTGGAATGGAAATCCGCGGATCCTCTTTCACCGTTTCGAGCACGATCGTCGTCTTGGTTGAGATAACGGATGTGGTGGCGGCGATCTGTTGCCGCAGGATCTGTCCCAGGTGCTCGGCATCGCGCGCGCGGACCTTGAGGAGATAACAATCATCGCCGGCGACGTGATGCACCTCGAGGACTTCGGGAATCCGCGACAGCTCGTAGGCTGACGGCATTTCCGGGCCATGCTCGGCGGTGCGGACGGAGACGAAGGCGAGCATGCCGCGATCGACCACATGCGGGTCGATTAGCGCGACGTAATCCTTGATAATGCCCTTCGACTCGAGCTTGCGAAGGCGCTCGAGGATAGCGGAGGGGGCCAGGCCGACCGCCTTGGCGAGCTCGGACTGGGTCGTTCTGGCGTTGTATTGAAGAATATCCAGTATGGAGCCATCAATTTCGTCGATTATTCGTTCAAACGCCATATGAGCCGAATTATACACAGTCTGCCAGTAGCGGTTGGTGCCAGGCACCAACGACGACCGGGTAGTGGTTGGTGCCAGGCACCAAGCAATGACTAGTTTTTGGCGGGAGGCGTCGGGGGAGGCGCGGCGGGCGCTGGTGGCGGCGTCGATGGGCTGGCTGCTCGATGCGTTCGACGTGATGCTCTACGCCCTCATCCTGACCGCCGTGATCGGCGACCTCGGGCTGACGCGCGGCCAGGGCGGGCTGATGGCGTCGCTGACGCTGGGCGCCTCGGCGATCGGCGGCCTGGTGTTCGGCGTCGTCGCCGACAAGCTCGGACGCACGCGCGCGCTCACGCTCAGCATCCTGCTCTATTCGATCTTCACGTTCATGTGCGGCTTCGCGCAGACGGCGTGGCAGTTCGCGATCTTCCGCGTGCTGCTCGGCCTTGGCATGGGCGGCGAGTGGGCAAGCGGCGCCACGCTCGTCAGCGAGACGTGGCCGGAGAAGCATCGCGGCAAGGCGCTTGGCATCATGCAGAGCTGCTGGGCGATTGGCTACGGCGCCGCGGCGGTCGTCGTCGCGATCGTGCTGCCGCGATTCGGATGGCGCGCGGTGTTTTTCGTCGGCGTCCTGCCGGCGCTCTTCACGTTGTGGATTCGCCGCAGCGTGAAGGAACCCGAGATGTGGTTGAAGAGGGCGGGTGGGGCTGGTGGGGCGGGTAGGGCGCGTGGGGAAGACAGGAAATTTCCATTACGACTGGCGATATTTCTTACCGCGATGAATGCCGCGACCATGTTCGCGTGGTGGGGCTTGAACCTGTGGGTGCCATCGTATCTGTCGCTGCCGACGACGCAAGGTGGCGTGGGACTGTCGACGGGAACGATGTCGCTCTTCATCGTCGCCATGCAGGTCGGGATGTGGCTGGGCTACGTTTCGTTCGGCTTCATCGCCGACACCTTTGGCCGGCGTCCGACGTACGTGACGTATCTCCTGCTCGCGGCGGTCCTCGTCTGGTATTACGGGTTCGCGCGCGAGCCGTGGGTGTTGCTGGTGCTCGGCCCGTTCGTGGCGTTTTTCGGAACGGGATACTTCAGCGGATTTGGCGCGGTGGCGGCGGAAGTGTTTCCGACGTCGATTCGAGCGACGGCGCTCGGCGTGACTTACAACAGCGGACGATTACTGAGCGCGATCGCGCCGTTTGTCGTGGGGACGATGACGCAGAGCCGGGGATTTGGCGCGGCGTTCACGATGACGTCGATCTTCTTCATCATCGCGGCGGCGTTGTGGATTGGGATTCCGGAGACGAAGGGACGACAGATGGTTTAGCGCGGGGTGCCTTTGTAGAGCACTCTTCCGAGGCGCTTGTTCCAGCTGGTGAACTCATCGTCTGACGGATCCTCGGCGATCGCCTTGCGGACCTGATTCAGCCTGGCATCGAGCTCATCGACCGTCGCGAGGATGAAGGCTTCGATGGTCTTCGGCTCGACGGGCGATCCGTACTCGCGTGTGCCGTGATGCGACGCCACCAGGTGTTCGATCTGCGAGCGCAACTCCACCGGAAATCCTGAGATGCCATTGGCCGTTTCGCGAACGAGCATCATGCCCAGCGCGATGTGGCCGACGAGATTGCCGTCGCGGGTATAGCTGCCGGCGCCGCCTTCGTAGGCGAGCTCCTGCAGCTTGCCGATGTCGTGGAGCACCACACCTGCCAGCACGAGATCTTCATCCGCCTGATAGGCACGCGCGATCAGCAGGCCGACTTCAGCCATCTTGACGACGTGCTCGAGAAAGCCACCGCGATAGGCGTGATGAATCTGCTGCGCGGCCGGCCAGATCTTCAGTTGCTCCGCGTGATCCGAGACGATGCGATTCAGCAGGACGCGGATGTGGTCGTTCCTAATCCCGCGCAGGTATCCCTGCAGCTCCTCCCACATCTCGTCGATCGGCCGCGGCGCGCTGAGGATGCAATCCTCTTCGCGGAATCCCTGGAGGCGATCCTGATCGGGATTGACGCGCCGGATCGTGGACAGCACGAGCTGCACCTGGCCGTTGTATAAGCTGCCGCGGCCTTCGACGCGCACGTACTCGCCGGCTTCGAACTCCGCCTTGTAGCGATCGACGTCGGCCATCAACTTCGCGACGACTTGCGCGGAGGCATCCTGCAACGACAGAAAGAGAAATTCACCGCCGCTGCGGCCCGTGCGAATTTCCTTGTAGGTGCAGAGGAAATAGCCCCAGCCGGAGTCTTCCACGGCGAGGGCGGCGAGCGTCGGGAGTTTATTCGGAGCCAAGTGCGAAGGTCATCGTGCCGTTGACGACCACTTTGCCGTTGACCGTTGCCTGGCCGTCGAGGACGCCCATGCGGCTGCGGAGACGCTTCACATTCGCTTCGATCACCACGACGTCACCGGGATACACCGGCGCGCGGAAGCGGACGCGCTCCATGCCGCGGAAGAAAATCAACTGATCCTTGTTTTCGGGCTTGGCGAGAATCAGGATCGCGCCGACCTGGGCCACCGCCTCGGTCAGGATGGTTGGCGGCAGCGTCGGCCGTCCGTTGGCCGGCCGCGACAAGTACGGCTCGTTCGTGGAGACGTTCTTGATGCCCACGATCCGCTTATCCGGCTCGAATTCGGTGATTCGGTCGACCAGCAGGAACGGGTAGCGATGCGGCAGAATGCGCTCGATGGCGGAGTAATCGAGCGGCAGCGTTAAGTCCACTGATCGAATTATACTTCGCCCCTTGGAGGCAGCTGTCATGCGCAAGACCCTAGCCGTTGCGGTCCTGGTTTTCACGGCGAGCTCGCTCTCGGCGCAGAGCAAGCGCCCCGCCACCTTTGACGACGTGATGAACATCAAGACGATTCAAGGGGCGAGCGTATCCCCTGACGGACGCCAGGTGATTTACGGCGTGCGCGAGTGGGTCACCGAGCAGGACCCTTCGACTACGCTCAGGGCCGATGGCCGGATGGAATCGCGGTCGCACGTGTGGAAGGTCGCGACCGACGGCAACAGCCCGGCGCGGCAAATCACCTTTGGCGACAAGGGCGAGAGCCAGGCGCAGTTTTCTCCGGACGGCAAGTACATCAGCTTCGTCGCCGCGCGCGGCGCCGCCGATGCGAAGGCGCAGATCTACGTGATGCCGCTCGAAGGCGGCGAATCGTGGAAGCTGACCGACGCCAAGGAAAACATCAACGCGTATTCGTGGGCGCCGGACAGCGCGAAGATCGCGTACGTCTCGAACGATCCGCGATCGGCGGCCGAAGAGGCGGAGATCAAGAAACGAGACGACGAACGCGTGTTTGAAGGGGACTTCCGCTTCGCGCACGCGTGGGTGATCGAGGTTGCGACCAGGCAGGCGACGCGCATTACCGAAGGCACCGCGTATACCCTGCAAGGCGCGCCGTCGTGGGCGCCGGATGGAAAGCGTTTTGTGTTTGGCGCCGCCGTGACACCAATGCTTCGGGACAATCGTCGCGACGTATACGTCGCGACGCCAGGCCAGCAGGCTAGCGGGCCAGCGGGCCAGCAGGCTAGCGGGCCAGCGGGCCAGCAGGCTAGCGGGCTAGCGGGCCAGCAGGCTAACAGGATCGAGAAGATCAGTACCAATTGGGGGAATGACGGTAACCCGCGGTGGTCGCAGGATGGCGCGACGATCGCGTGGGTGGGCGAGCCCAACACCACCGCGCCGATGCCCGACGGCACCGCATCCGGCGTGGTGATGCAGCAGCGGCTGATGCTCTACAACGTTGCCGCGAAAACCATCAAGGACACGTTGAAGCCGAACTTCGACAGCGACGCCGGCAACCCGGTGTGGACGAATGAAGGCACGCGCGTGATGTTCGTCACCGGCAAGCGGGCGTATAACGAAGCGTTTGCCTACGACCTGGCGTCGGGCACTTACACGCAGCTCACGCAGCAGCGGACCATCGGCGCCACCTCGGTCAGCAAGGACAGCAAGACGATCGTGGTGACGATGGATGCGCCGGAATCGTCGAGCGAGATTTACGTGACCGATCCGTCGTTCACGAATCTCAAGCGGCTGACGAATACCAATCCGCAACTGGCGGAAGTGGCGCAGGGTGAGACCGAAGTCGTGACATGGAAGAGCAGCGACGGCGTCGAGGTGGAAGGCGTGTTGCTGAAGCCGGTCGGCTTCCAGCCGGGCAAGAAGTACCCGACGCTGGTCGTGGCGCACGGCGGGCCGGCGGGCGCGTATGTGAACGGCTTCCGCCTGGGCGGCCTGGAAGGCGGACAGGTGTGGGCGGGCAAGGGCTGGGCGGTGTTCTATCCCAATCCGCGCGGCAGCTCGAACTACGGACAGAAGACGCTGGCGGCCAACGTCAACGACTGGGGCGGCGGCGACTTCAAGGACATCATGACCGGCGTTGATGCGCTGATCGCGCGCGGCATTGCCGATCCCGACAAGCTGGCGCACATCGGCTGGAGCTACGGCGGCTACATGACGGCCTGGACGATCACGCAAACGTCGCGCTACAAGGCGGCGATGGTCGGCGCCGGCCTCACCAACATGTGGAGCATGTATGGCACCAACGACATTCCGAGCGTGTTGATTGCCTACTTCGGCGGCATCCCGAACGCGAAGACGCTGCCGCTCTATCTCGATCGATCGGCGATGTCACACATCGACAAGGTGACGACGCCGACGCTGATCCTGCACGGCGCCAACGACGAGCGCGTGCCGACCGGCCAGGCCTACGAGCTGTACCGTGGATTGAAGGATCGCGGCAAGGCCACGGAGCTGGTGTTCTACCCTCGTGAAGGCCATGGCTTCACGGAGTATTACCACCAGAAAGATCGAATGCAGCGGATCTACGACTGGGTGACGAAGTACACTTTAGGCACAGGTGGAAACACAACCGCACAATAACGCCCTGACCGCGGGGGCGTCCGACGCAGAACTGCTGGCGATTCTCGCCGAGCTTGGCCGTGAAGTCAGCTCCGTGCTGGATCTCGGCGACCTGCTCGAGAAGATCCCGAATCTCATTTCGCGGCTGACGAAGTTCAGCGTCTTCTCCGTCTACCTGCTGGACGAGGAGCGGCAGGAACTGGCGATTGCCTACGCGCTCGGTTATCCCGAAGAGATCGTCAAGCACTTCACCATCAAGGTCGGCCAGGGCACGGTCGGCCGCGCCGTCGCCGAACAGCGGACGATCCTGATCAACGATGTGGAGTCGGATCCGCATTACCTCGCCGTCGTGCCCGGGGCGAAATCGCAGTTGTCGGTGCCGCTTCGCAACAAGGGCAAAGTGATCGGCGCGCTCAACCTGTTGAGCGATCGGCTGGCCAACTTTACCGAACGCGACGAGTGGATTCTCCGCCAGTTTGGCGCGCACGTCGCGCAGGCGATCGCCACGGCGCGGCTGTTCGAGTCGGAACGCGAATACGCGGAGACGCTCGAGACGCTGGCCGAGATCGGCCGCGAGATGAGCGCGATTCTCGATCCCGACGAATTGCTGACCAGGCTCGCGCACCTGATCAAGCGCGTGGTCGACTACCGGATCTTCGGCATCGCACTGGTGGACGAGGACACGCAGACGCTCGAGCTCAAAGTGACGATCAAGTTCGGCGACGATCCGCGCGCCGTGGCGCCGGTGAAGATCGGCGAGGGCCTGGTTGGCTACGCGGCGCTGCACAAGGAAGTGGTGCTGGTTCCGGACGTGACCAAGGATCCGCGTTATATCGATGCGGTTCCCGGCGTGCGATCGGAACTCGTCGTGCCGCTGCTGTTGAAAGACCGCTGCATCGGCGTGTTCGATCTCGAGAGCCCCGAGCCCAACGCCTTCAACAAGAAGCACGTCAAGCTGCTGACGCTGCTGGCGTCGGAAGCCGCGGTGGCGATCGAAAACGCCCGGCTCGTCGACGCGATCAAGACGAACGAGGCGCGCTTCGAAAAAGAACTGCGCTTTGCGCAGCGCGTGCAGATGGCGCTGTTGCCGCAGGAGCTGCCGAAGCGCTTGCGCGGCGTGGATGTGGCCTGGCATTTCGATCCGGCGCGCGAGCTCGGCGGCGACCTGTGCGACTTCCTCTCGCCCGAACCGAACATGCTGGTGGTGGCGCTCGGCGACGTGTCGGGCAAGGGCGTGCCGGCGGCGCTCTATAGCGCGGCGATCGGCGAAATGGTGCGCGGCCGCACGTTCCGCCGCCGGTTGGAGAAGCAGTCCAGCACGCCGGCCGGCATTCTCGCGGGCATGAATCGCATCCTTCACGAGCGCAATCTCGAGGAGTACTACTGCACGCTCTGCTACGCGATGTTCGAGTTCAAGAAGCAGACGGTGACGTTCGCCAATTCGGGGCTGCCGTATCCGGTGAAGTACGCCAACGGCAAGGCGGCGCAAATCGACATGCCGGGCACGCCGCTCGGGTCATTCGGCAGCTCGCAGTACGACGACTTCGTGGTGCCGCTGGCCGCGGGCGATGTGTTCGTGCTGGCCTCGGACGGCATCTTCGAGGCGTTCAACGACGAGAGCCAGGAGTTCGGCGCGGATCGCGTCATCGACGTGATCGAGCGCACGGCCGATCGTCCCGCGAAAGAGATCGTCGCGGAGCTATTCCTTGCGGTCCAGAATTTTTGCGGCGATGCGGTCCAGTCGGATGACCGGACGGTGGTGGTCGTGAAGATTAATCAGCTGGCACCGGCGAAGACCCCAGGCGACGGCTAAAGTCCCAGGCGACGGCTAAAGCCATCGCCCTCCGAGCGCTAATGCGCTTTTGCGGGATGCGCGTCGGCGTCGTTGAAGTCGAAGTCGTCGCCGTGGCCGTGATGATCATCGACGTGCGTGGCGGCCGTCAGGTAGATCGCGCCGAGCGTCAGGAAGATGAACGCCTGCAGCGGCCCGACAATCAACCCTAAGAACTGAATCGGCAGCGGCGCCAGGAACGGCACGATGCTGGCGATGATCAGCACCACGAGGTGCTCGCCGAAGATGTTGCCGAACAGGCGCAGCGTCAGCGACAGCACGCGCGACATGTGGCTGATGATTTCGATCACGAAGATCATCGGCGCGAGCGCGAGTGGCACACCCGGCATCACCGCGAAGTGCTTGATGTAGCTGATCGGGCCGTTCGCCATCACGCCCTGCGCGTGATAGTAGAGCCACAGCGTCAGCGCCAGCGCGAGCGGCACGTTGATGTTGCTGGTCGGTGACCCGAGACCGGGGATTTGGCCCATCAGGTTGCCGAGCAGGATGAACACGAAGATGGTGCCGAGCAGGGGCAGGAACTTGCGGCCCTTCTTGCCCATGTTGTCTTCGAGCACGCCGACGAGGAACGCGACGATGTCCTCGAGGATGATTTGCAGCTTGCCGGGGTTGTCGACGCTCAGCGAGGAGCGGACGGCCAGGCCGATGAAGAGGATGAAGAGCGTGATCAGCCCGACGAAGACCATGTGGTCGGGGATGTGGATCCCGAGCGGCGCGAAGAGGAGATTGATTAGCGCGACGAGTGGGGACGGATGTTCAATGGCTTCCACAGGGGGACATTGTACAACGTTTCACAAGGTCCCAGGGTCCCAGGGACTTACAAGGTCCTAGGGTCCCAGGGTCTTAGGGTCTTAAGACCCCTAGGACCCTAGGACCCTAAGACCCTAGGACCCTAAGACGTTTATCTACAAATACTTAATTGACTCTTCCCTGATGTGAAGGCCGAACGATCGGCCGCCGAAAAGGCCGACCTCCTGGACCTTGCCGCGGACGCGGACGCGGGCGTTCTTGCCGGGGATGCGGTTGCTGTCCGAGATGACCAGCATTTCCGACGTGCCGTCGCTGACGCGGAAGACCTTGAAGGGCACCATCGGGATGCCGAACGAGGTGGTGACGATGCCCTCGACGGTGACCGTCTTGTCGTGGAACTTGCCAGGGTTGGTCTGGACCTCGGAGATGGAGCGAGAGCCCATCGAGGCGCAGGCGCCGCTGAGCGCTGCGGCTGCAATCATCAATCCGAGGACGAAGTTCTTTGTGCTTCTCATGGTTTTTCTCCGGCTGCTCTGAATTCAGAGCAGCCGCGGCGGAATCGTGAAGAGTGCGGCCGGAAGGCGGCGATGCCAGCGCCTGCCTGATAATTCGCCTCCCGGTGATCCGCCGCGGCTGACCACAGAGACTCCAAAGGCCGTGCCATCTACCCAGGGCCGCAGAAGGCGGAGAAACGCCAACGTTTCTTCAGTTTTCAGTTCAGGCAGCCGTCCGCATGTCACTTGCGGCGGACGAGAGGTGTCCGTCGATCAATACACGCCGAGGTAGCGATCCATCTCCCACGGCGAGACGTGGCGGATGTATTCGTCCCACTCATTTCGCTTGGCTTCGAGGAAGTGGTTGAAGATGTGCTCGCCGAGCGTGTCCTTCACGAGCGCGTCCTTCTCGAACTCATCCAGGGCTTCACTCAGGTTGGCCGGAAGATCGTCGATACGCAAGTGCCGGCGCTCGCGATGGCTCATCTTGTAGATGTTCTTGTTCACCGGCGGGCCGGGATCGATCTGCTTGTCGATGCCGTCGATGCCGGCGCGCAGCATCACTGCGAGCGCGAGATACGGATTGCACGACGGGTCGGGCATGCGCAGCTCGAGGCGCGTGGCCGCCCCTCGCGCCGCCGGCACGCGCACGAGCGGGCTGCGGTTCTTCTCGGACCACGCGATCGCGGTCGGCGCCTCGTAGCCCGGCACGAGGCGCTTGTAGGAGTTGACGAGCGGATTGGTGATCGCGCAAAACCCCTTGGCGTGGGTCAACAATCCGCCGACATAGTGCAGGCACGTCTGGCTCAGTTGAATGTCGTTCTGCGGATCGAAGAACGCGTTCTTGCCGTTCGTGAACAGCGATTGATGCGTGTGCATGCCGGATCCGTTCACGCCGAAGATCGGCTTCGGCATGAAGGTCGCGTGCAGGTTGTTCTTGAGCGCGACGTTCTTGACGATGAAGCGGCAGGTGCTGACGTTATCCGCCGTCACCAGCACATCGTCATAGTGAAAATCGATCTCGTGCTGACCGGGCGCGACTTCGTGATGCGCGGCTTCGATGTGCATGCCCATCTGCTCGAGGGCGACGACGATCTCGCGGCGGACGTCTTCGCCGAGATCGACCGGTGCCAGGTCGAAGTAGCTGGCGCGATCGTGCGTTTCGGTGGTCGGCTTGCCGTCGCGGCGGAGGAACAGGAAGAACTCGGTTTCGGGCCCCGCCATCATCGTGAAGCCGCGCTCGGCCGCAAGGGCGATGGCCTTCTTCAAGGTCGTGCGCGGGCAGCCTTCGAAGGGGCTGCCGTCGGGATTGGCGATGTCGCAAATCAGCCGGCCGACGCGCGCGCCGCTCGAATCGGTCCACGGGAAGACCTGGAAGGTCGAGAGATCGGGACGCAGATACATGTCCGACTCTTCGATGCGAACGAAGCCTTCGATCGACGAGCCATCGAACATGATGTTGCCGTCGAGCGCCTCGGCGAACTGGCGGTCGGGGACCTCAACGTTCTTGATTACACCGAGGATGTCGGTGAACTGAAGGCGAAGGAATTTGACGCGCTCCTTCTCGGCCCTTTCCAGGATCACTTTCTTTTCGCCCGCCTTCGCGGCTCCGCCGCTACGGCGCGGCAAGTCCCCTTCACTCATTGACGCGATTGTAATGCGACGGCCGGGATGAAAGCCGGGCCTAAAGGCCCGGCTCTCCAAACGTCTTCGTCGTCTGATGGGATCGTGACCCACCGTCGCGGCTTCGCCGCTATGGCGGGCAAGGGAGCGGACATATGAAGAACGTGAAATTCGGCGTGTTTTGCCTGGGACTGGTGGTTGCCGTGGTGACCGTCGTCTCGAGCCTGAGCGCTCAAGGCGATGGGCGCCCTTCGACTCGAATGCGTCCGGCCATGCCGGCCGAACTCTTGCTCAGGGCAGGGGGTAGCCAGCTCGGCGTGATGGTTAGCGATGTGGATTCAAAAGCGACCAGCGGCGGCGTCAAGGTCGATGAAGTCACCACCGGCAGTCCCGCCGAGAAGGCGGGGATGAAGGCCGGTGACGTGGTCGTGGAATTCGACGGCGAGCGGGTGCGCAGCGCCCGTCAGTTGACGCGGCTGATCCAGGAGACGCCCGAGGGCCGGACGGTGGCGATTGGCCTGCTGCGCGACGGCAAGAGGCAGACGGTGAATGCCGCGCCGCTGGCAGGGAGCAGGGATCAGGGAACAGGGAACAGGGATCAGGGAGAGCGAGAGTTCAGTTTTCGCGCGATGCCCGAATTCAATTTCGATTTCGACGACCGCATGCCACGGCGCTTCGAGTACCGCTTGCCCGGCGGCATGATGCCGTACATCGCGGGATCGCGCGGACGGCTTGGCGTGTCGGTGCAGTCACTGACGCCGGACCTCGAGGAGTACTTCGGCGCGAAGAACGGCGGCGCGCTGGTCGCGAGCGTGGCGAAGGAATCCGCGGCCGCGAAAGCGGGCGTGAGGGCCGGCGACGTGATCACGTCGATCAACGGCAAGCACGTCAACGATTCGGATGATCTCGTTCGCGAGCTCGAAGATGTGAAAGGCGACGTGACGATCGTGGTGTTGCGCGACAAGAAGGAGATGACGCTGAAGGCGACGCTACAGGCCGACCGGCCGTCGCGACCGGGAGTTATGTAAGCGCAGGCGGGTCTAAAGACCGCCTCTACGACCGGGACCCGCCTCTACGACCGGGACCCGCCTCTACGAGTGAGTCAGCAGCCGCGTCACTTCTTCGGTGAGCGACGTGGCATCGATAGGCTTGGTCAGGTAGACGTTGGCGCCGAGGCGCATGGCCTGCAATTCCGTTGTCGATCGATCGGTACCGGTCACGACCACGACCGGTATCGGTCGGCCCTTCTCGATCTCCCTGAGCCGGGTCAGCACTTCGAAGCCGTCGATATTCGGCATCACCAGGTCCAGGACCAGCAGATCGACGTGATCGCGCTCGATGGCGGCGAGGGCTTCGGCGCCGTCGCGCGCGGGAATCACGCGATGCCCGCCGCGCGTCAGCGACGCCGTCAGCACACCGCGCAAATCGGCGTCATCTTCGGCGACCACGATCGTGGCGCCGCGCCGCCCGGCCAGCGCGAGGCTGATCTCGCGCAACAAGCGATCGTGCCCTTCACCCTTGGCGATCACCGACACGTCGGTGGGCCGGCGCCGATCGCCCTTGGCATCGGCGGCGCCCGAGACGACGATGATCGGAATATTGGCGAGGCCTGATTCCTGGCGGAGACGATCGATGAACGACCAGCCGTCGATGTCGGGCATCAACAGGTCGACGGTGATCACATCGGGATGCTGCGTCCGGGCGATCTGAAACGCCGACGCGGCATCGCGCGCATCGAGCACGACGTAACCGGCGTGACTCAGTTGCGTCTTCATCAACGCCCTGAAGTCGTCATCATCGTCGACGATCAGGACGCGGCGCACCGCGAGCCGCGCGGAGCCGTCGTCGTTGGCGACGACCGGCGCAATCGACGCGGCTTCTTCGGCGGTGGCCGTGGGAATCGTGAACGAGAAGCGCGTGCCCTTGTGGAGCTCGCTGTCGACGAAGATGCGGCCGCCGTGCTGCTCGACGAGCGCCTTGGTGATCGCCAGCCCGAGACCCGTGCCGCCCTTGCGTCGAGACGACGAACTATCGACCTGCTGGAACTTCCTGAACAGGCGATTGAGGTTTTCCGGCGCGATGCCCTCGCCCTGGTCGGCGACGGCAATCGTCACCGTCTGCTCCGAGCCGGTGACCGTGACCGTCACCTTCGACTGCGACGGCGCAAACTTGATGGCGTTCGAGAGCAGGTTGACCAGCGCCTGGACGATGCGATCCGGATCGACCATCACCGGGCGGATGTTGGCCGGCATGTTCACGTCGATCGTCACACCGGCATTGCGCGCGGGGGTGGCGACGACGTCCACCGACTGGCGCACGAGATCCGTGACGTTGATGGCCTTCTTGCGCAGCGACAGGTTGCCCGACTCGATCTTCGAGACATCGAGAATGTCGTTGATGATGCGCACCAGCCGCTCGCAGTTATTGAGCGCGATCTGCAGCAGGCCGCGATGCTCGTCATCACCAACCGCGTGCTCATCGTCGAGGACCAACTGCACCGATCCGCGGATCGAGGTCAGCGGCGTGCGCAGCTCGTGGCTGACGATCGACACGAACTCGTCCTTCATGCGATCGACTTCGCGCAGCCTGGAGATGTCCTGGAAGGCGACGACGGCGCCGGCGACGTGGCCGAGTTCGTTGCGCAGCGGCGCGCCGCTGGCGAGGATCGGGAAGACGCGGCCGTCGGGGTGATGGATTTCGAGCTCTTCGTTGCGCGCGATCTCGCCGCGCAGCGCCTTGGCCGAGATCCACTCCTCCTGCGGGATGGAGGAGCCGTCCTTGGCGATGCGCTTGAACCGGCTCCAATAGTTCTTGCGGAGCTCAGGGTTGAGCGGCTCGATGCCAAACACGTCGGTCGCCGCGCGATTGCGAAGGCGGACGCTGCCGTCGACGTTGAAGATCATCAGCGCCGCGGGAATGGTTTCGATGGTGGCGAGCAGGTCGGCGTGCGCCGCCTCGACGCGCCGCCGCGATTCCGCCGTGACGCTCGTCAGCTCGCGCGATTCGGTGAGCGCCAGCGCCAGTTCGCGCTCGCGGACCTGCACGGCGTGCACCATCTTCGCGAAGGAATTGATCAGGACGCCGATTTCATCGGCACGCAGGGTCTGATGCGCCGCGCTGAAGTCGCCCTGCTCGATGCGGTGCGCCGCCTCGGTCATCTCGGTGAGCGGATCGAGGATGACGCGCTTGGTCGAGACCATCACCCACCCGAGGATGAAGGCCGCGCCAAGCGCGATGCCGCCGAGGATGCTGAAGAACAATTGCCGGCCGCGCTGCAGATCGCGGACCGAGTCGTCCCATAACTCCGCGGCGCGCCGATCGAAATCGGCGAGCACTTGTTCGATCGGCTCGAAGTCCTTCTCCGCAAACGTCAACAGGACTTCCGGCGAGCCGGTTTGCTCCGTCGCCGCGTCCCACTTGGCGGTCCACTCATCGACGAGCTCTTTGAGTTTCTTCTGGCGCGCGGCCTGGTCAGGCTCACGGACCAACGTGTCGAGGTGCGCGAGGTAATCGTTGACCGCGCCGCGGCCGCGCTGGCGGCGCTCCTGGATCGATCGCAGGTCGAGCAGCGCGAAGTCATGCTGGTCGTGCTTGAGCTCGACCAGCGATCGCCACAGCGCGCCGTGGACGGTGCGGATTTCCGACAGGCGCTGCCGTTCGAAATCGAGTTGTCCGGCGACGCTCAGCGCGTAAAAGATGAAGCCGATCGTGCCGGCGGCGAGCGAGGCCACCACCCACAGCACGACGTACGCGCGCGTGCGGATCTTCACGGAACGATCTTGCTGACGAGATCCTTCACGTGCTGGCCGAGCGTCAGCGCATCGAACGGCTTGGTCACATAACCGGCGGCGCCGAGGCTGAGGCCGCGTTGAATCTCGGCCTCCTGGGATTTGGCGGTGAGGAAGATCACGGGGATGGCGGCCGTCGCCGGATCCGCCTTGAGGCGGCGGCAGGTCTCCGGACCATCGAGCTCCGGCATCATCCAGTCGAGCAGGATCACGTCGGGGCGCTCGGCGGCCACGGCCGCGAGCGCTTCTTGTCCGTTGTTGACGACCTTGACGATGAAGCCGGCGCGCTTCAGCGCGAGGCGAGCGACGAGCTGGATGTCGAGGTCATCCTCTGCCAGGACTACATTCATGACGATGTGAGATTTTAGATCGCGGATTGAAGATCGATCGCAGATTTCAGAAGGTCAGATTGCCGCACGTCTTGGTTCTTCGCCCTCGGCTTCGACGGCCGGAATCTGAATCGGCATTGTCAGGGTGGCCAACTGCGCTGCCACGATGGACGCGAGAGCGACTTTGGCCTCATCCACGGTCTGACCGGCCTTGAGTTCAACCGACAGGACGCCTGCGGGCCCGGTGGGGCCGCACATCGCGACGGCGAGCGCCGCGGGCGCGGTGGCGGTCGGCGTGCTGATCCTGGGGGTGTTTTCGCGGAAGGCGGCGGCCGTGAGGTTGGCGCTGTCGCGCGAAATCCTGCCGATGCGCGCGACGAGCGCCGGATCGAAGCCGTGGGTCGCGACCGGGCTCAGCGAGGCGCCGTCGTTCGACGCGATCCAGACGATCAAGCCGGTTGCGTTGAGCAATGCGCTGACGCGTTCGAGGGTGCCTTGGAGCGCTCCCGGATCGGCCAGCGCCGAGAGATCCGCACAGATCACAGACGCTTCCCTGACCAAAGACAGCTCGACCGTCGGTGCTTGAGGCGTCACGGGCCCGCCTTCGCGGCCGGAGGCCGCTTCGGCGAGGTCTCGCCGTAGCTCGCCAGAATTTTCGCGAGCGGAGGCGGGCTTCGAGAGCGTTTCCTTCAGCTCGTTGCGCCACTCGGCCGGATCTTTCACGGTGGCAATTGCCGGCGTCGGCGCCATGAACACCGCAATCAGGATCCAGAGGCCGAGCACGCCGCCGACCAGCATCAGCTGCTCGGCGCGAATCGAGGCTTCGCGTTGATCGTGGCGGCGCTTCAGGTCGGCGCGCACCGAATCCACCTGGTCGGTGGCCGCGGCAAGCAGGTCGCGGACCTCGGTGAAGATCACATCGCCCGCGAGCTGCAATTCACCGCGGCTGACGTGCGTGCGCGCGCGTTGTTCGGCGGCGGTCAGCTGATCAATACCATCGAGCGATTCGGAGAGCGAGCGCCCGGTCGGCGAGACCATCCCATCGAGCGTGACGAGGCTTTGATGCAGGCTGGCGATGTTCTCCTGCGCGCGCTTGGCCCAGAAGGGCAAGCCCTGGCCCGGCGCCACGTAGGCGTGGAGCGAGGCGCGAATGTCGAGGAGGAGTTCCGAGGTGGTGGTGATGGCGGCGTCGGCGGTGGCGGCATCCCGCCGCTCGCGATCGAGCGCCGCGTCATCGGCAACGGCGCGATAGCCGGCGCCGATCGTCAGCAGCAGACCGACGATAAGGACGGCGATGCGTACGGGCCTGCGAAACATCGCAGGAAAGAATAACAGACTTCAGCCTTCAGCCTTCGGCCTTCAGCCAATGATCTTAGAGGGTTGGCAGGTAAGGCGTCAGCCACTGGGCGATGACCGTGAAGCGGCTGGTGGCGATCAACACGCCGGTGACGATCATCAACACGCCCGACACGATGTCAATCGTGTGAGAGTGGCGACGGATCCTGGAGAAGGCGCCGAACAACTGATTGATGGCGAGGGCGGTCAGCAGGAACGGGATCGCCAGCCCGAGCGAATAGATCGACAGCAGCAGGATGCCCTGGCCGGCCGAGTCCTGCTGGGCAGCCACGAACAGGATGGCCGCGAGGATCGGGCCGATGGCCGGCGTCCAACCAAAGGCGAACGACATACCGACGATTACCGCGCCGATCGGGCGGGCGGGCCTGGTGCCGGGCTGGACGAGGGCGCGCAGGCCGAAGATGACGAGGAGGACGCCCGCGATCTTGCCGAGGATCGCCAGCTGCTCCGTCAGGAACTGGCCGAGACCGGTGGCCGGGGCGCCGAGCGACACGAAGACGAGCGAGAACCCGACGATGAAGAACAGCGAGGTGAGGACGACTTGCCTTTTCGCGGCTGTGCCGTCGCGCACCTCTCGCAGCGAGACGCCCGAGACGAAGAAGAGATAGCCGGGGATTAGCGGCAGGACGCCGGGGGAAATGAAGCCGAATACGCCGGCGACGAACGCGTCGAGCAGCGAAAGATCTGTCATAGGCGACGATCTCAGATCTCAGATTTGAGATTATTTCGGTGTCAGGACCACGTAGGTGGGGAGACCGACCGCGCCAAATCGCTGCATCACTTCACGCGCCGGGGATTCGTCTGGCGATTCCGCCTGGAACTTGATCTTCACGAAGCCGTCGAGCGCCGACTTCACCGCCGGATCCACCAGCGTGGTCTTGTCCATCGTCAGGCAGTTCTTGCACCACGTTGCCCACATGTCGATGAGCACGGGCTTGCGCTCACGCTGTGCGACGGCGAGGCCTTCGGCGAGGTCGGCGTGCCAGCCTTCCTTCACCAATTCGTTGACGCTCGATGACACCTGCGCGGGATCGACCGAGCGATCCCGGAAGATGCCGTAGGCGGTGTACGCGTAGTAGGCCGCGGTCAGCATGATGATCACGCCGAACCCCTGTTTCACGCGAACCATCCACGCGCCCGGCTTCGGCAAGGCGCTGATGCCGGCGCCGGCGAACGGCCACGGCGCCGCCATGCCGAGGCCCAACACGAACGGCAGCGCCAGGGCCGCCGACGTCCCGGTGGCGTAGAGATTGGTCGAGAACAGCACGACCTGGATCACCACCGGCGCAACGCACGCGCCGGCGAGCAGCGCCGCCACGCCGCCCATGGTGAAGGCCAGCATCACCGAGCCGCGGCTCGATCCGGTGCCGACGTTGGCGGAGTATTTCGAGAAATCGATTTCGAAGACGTCAAACATGGCGAGCGCGAGGGCCACGAACAGCACGGCGATGCCGACGTTGAACCACGGCGAGGCGTTGATCGTGCCAAACGTCTGTGCCGACAGGATGACGATCAATCCCAGCACGCCATAGACGACGGCCATGGCGGCGCCGTAGACGCTGCCGAGCACCAGGCCGCGCGAACGTGAGCCGCCCTGTGCGCCGGCGCCGATGATGGCGAGGTTCACCGGGATCATCGGCAGCACGCACGGCGTGAGATTCAACGCCAGGCCGCCGAGGAAAACGATCAGCAGGATCGCGAGGGGACCGCGGCCCTCGAACATCCCCTTCTGCGCAACTCCGGCCTGTGCATCCTGGACGAATTTGATAAACGCCGCGGCGGGGAGATACCCGCCTTCAGTGCCGCGCACGACAAAGCCGTCGAACATAGTCGCGGGGTTCGTCGACGCGGCGGGCGCCGGCGCTGCGGGTGCCGCGATTCTCGGCGCGACGATCGGCACGGCGGCGGCCTTCGCGAAATCCAGCTTCGCGATCGCCGGCGGCAACGCCACCGCCGGGGCTTCGGCTGATACCGACAGATTCAGTTCGAGCGGCGCCGTGATCGGCAGGTAGCACTGCTTCTCGTCGCAGGCCTGGTAGCGGACGCGCAGCGGCACCTTGTGCGTGCCGGCAGCCGCATTGCTTGCGACCGTGACCTCCACGCCAATGGCGAACTCGCGTTCGAAGACGCGCAGCGGAACCGGGGAGCCTTCCTGCTTGAGATCGACCGGCTCCGGAAACGCGACGGTCGCGCCGGTCACGGCCGGCAACGCTTCCATCGAGACGGTAATGGGGATCAGGTTTTCGTCGCGCGGCTTGTCGGAGTTCATGTGGAACCCCTCCGGCAATCGCACGGTGATTGCGGCGCGGCCCGAGCCGCCAGGTGCGACGTCGAGCGCGGCCGGCATGATGGCCAATTCGGCCACACCGGGCCGGGTGGCCTGCGCCGAAAGAACGCCGCCCAGCAGGGCCGCCACGACAGCTGCAGCCCCGAGGCCTCTCAAAATTTGCATTCGCATGTTTCGCGAGAGGCGGGTCTAACGACCCGCCTCTACGATTACTCAGATGTCCGCGAGATCTCTTCCGTTACGAGGCGCAGCGGAATCACCGTGGGCTGCGACATCTGCTCCATCTGCACGTTGTGGCCCTTGACCGGCGGCAGGTCCTGGAACATCGTGTCCCACTTCCAGCGTTCCATCGGGTTGCTGGCCTTGAGCCAGTGTTCCGCGCTGACCGGGCGATTGAAGACCGTCTCGGTGAGGGTGGCGTACTCCGGGCGATCGGCGAGGTGACGCGCCACGTCGGCGCGCACCTGCTGCGACGTGGTGTAGGTATAAGGCAGGCCGAGCGCCGCGGCGACGCTGGTGAGAATCTGCCAGTCTTCCACTGACTCGCCGGGCGCGTTGATGGCTTTCGACGCCGCCTGCACGAGGCCCTGGTCATTGGTGTAGGTCGCATCCTTCTCGACCCACGCCGAACCCGGCAGCACGACGTCCGCAATCTTCGACAGCTCGGTCTGCAGGACGCCCTGGTAAATGATCACCGGCACGCGGCCGCTCTTGCGCGCTTCGATGATCCACGACACATCGCCGAGCGATCCATCGGGGCCCGGATCGAGCACATACAGCACCGCGACGCGGTCCTGATCGATCGCGGTGCGCAGCGCCGACAGATCGGCATCGCCTTCGCCCTTCGCAACGACCGCGAGGCCGAGGTGCTTGGCGCCATTGACGTTCGGCGCATCGACCGCCGGCACGTGGAACTTGGTGTTGGCCGGCTGCGGCTTCTCGGTGCGGCGCCACGCGACGTGCACGTGTGAGGCGCCGGTATCGCCCTTGAGGTCCTCGGCAAGGCGCTTCAGCAGGTACATCTCTTCGTGCGACGCATGCGCGGAGGCGAGCATGCGCACCGATGCCGGATCCTTGCGGCCCGCGGCGTTCAGCAGGTCGCGGACGCGCATCAGCGCATCCTTCCACGTCGCCACCTGCTGCACGCCTTCCTTGGTATTGATCAGCGGCTTGCGCAGGCGCTGTTCGCCCTCGACCCACAAATACTGGAAGCGGCCGATGTCGCACATCCAGAAGTCGTTGACCTGCGCGTTGTAGCGCGGCGTGACGCGCGCGAGGCGGGCGCCCTTGGCCCATTCCGGCTTGGCCTTGAGCCACGCGGTGGTGCTGCAGCCCTTCGCGCACAGCGTGCAGGTGGTATCCACGGCGTGCGGGTTGTCCCACGGACGCGAGCGGAATCGATACTGCTTGGTGGTGATCGCGCCGACCGGGCAGACGTCCATCAGGTTGCCCGAGAGGATCGAGTGGACGCCCTGTTCGTTGAAGGTCGCGATCTCGCTGCCGTTGCCGCGATTGATGGTGCCGATCTGCGCGTCGCCGTCCACTTCCGCCATGAAGCGGCTGCAGCGCGTGCACAGGATGCAGCGGTTGCGATTGAGCATCAGCGTCGGACCGAAGTCCACGTCGGCCTTGACGCCCTCGCCGTCGAAGGTGCGGCGCGGAAAGTCCATGCGGCTGGCGTCGTTGCCGAACGCGTACGAAAAATCCTGCAGCGGGCATTCGCCGCCCTTGTCGCACACCGGGCAATCGAGCGGGTGATTGACGAGGAGGAATTCAAAGACGCCCTTGCGGCCTTCGACGGCCTCGGGATCCTGCGTGTGCACCACCATGCCCTCGGCGACCGGCGTCGAGCACGAGGTCTGGAGCTTGCCCATCTTCTCGATCTTCACGAGGCAGACGCGGCACGACGCATCGATGCCAAGACCGGGGTGGTAGCAGTAGTAGGGAACCTGGATGCCGGCCTCGATGGCGGCTTTCAGAACGGAGGTGCCTTTCGGCACCGAAAGCTGCCGGCCATCGATGGTCAGAGTAACGGAGTCCATAAGCTTCGAATTTTACTTCTTTTCAATAATCGCGACAGCCGCACCGTCCGGATTTGCCTCGACCGCCCTGATCGTGCCGGTCAAGGGGTAGCGAGCTTCGTTGGCGGCCTGGTCCACGACCACGGTGAACTCGGAGGTCTTTCCGTCTGTATATGTCACCGCCATGGTGACCGGCACGTCGTAGAGATCGCCGGACTGTTCGAAGCGGACCACCAGCTCCTGGCCCTCGACCGCGGTGCTGTAGCGGAGGCGGGGGATGCCGTTGTCGTAGATCCAGCGTTCGAAGAAGCGCCCGAGGTCGCGGCCGCTCGAGAGCTCCATGGCCTGGCGAAGGTCGTCGGTGCTGGCCTTCTTGAAGCGGTTGTCGGCGTAGAACTTCTTGATGCCGGCAAAGAATGCCTCGTCGCCGACCAGGCGGCGCAGCATGTGCAGGACCGCCGCGCCCTTGTTGTAGACGAGCGCGCGGAAGACGCGGCTGTCGCCCTTGATGTGCCCCAGGCGATACCCGAGGTAGACCGGGCCCTGGTCCGAATCCTCGATCGCGAACTTCCTGAACTGCCGCAGCATGTCGCGGAACGCGGACTCGCCGCGCTTCTGCCGCTCATACAACGCCGCGAAGTACTGCGCGAAGCCTTCGCTCAACCACTGCTCGTGGTAATTCTTCCATCCCACCGCCTGCCCGAACCATTCATGCGCCAGCTCGTGCGCCATGAAGAATTCCGGAAAGCCCTGGAACGTCGCCGGATCGTTGCGCCACGTCACGGCGCTGAGCGCCGGCGTGTTGTTGATCATCGCGAAGTAGCCGGGCGCGTGTCCGCCCGGCACGTCGTCTTCGAGAATCGCCAGCGTGATGGCGTCGTAGGGGATGTCCCCGGTCAGGCTCGCGTAAAGGTTGAGGATGTCGGCGCCGACGCCAAGCGCCTCGCGCGCCTTGGATTCCTGGCGCCGGTTCGCTTCAACACTGAGCGCCACCGTGTTGCGCACGCCCACCGGCGGCACGGTCGCGAGCGCGTTCAAGCGCGACACCTGTTCCGCGAGGGTGCCGGTGCCGCGCATGTCCGGCGGCGGCGCCTTCTTCGGGACGATGTCGAGCGCCACGGTCGCGGCGTCCACGTGAATCATGCGGCTGACGACGATGCCGAGATAGCGGATCGGCTGCAGCGCCACGAACGAATACGACGTGCGCGGGATGGTGCGTGACGATCCCTCGATGGTCGCCATCGGCGCCGCCGCCGGCGAGCCGGCTTCCGTGACGCCGGATCCCACGACCGTGTATTCCATCGGCACCGTCACGCGAAGGTGCGCCGTGGCGTAATCCGACACCTGGTTCTGCGGATACCAGTAGTTGCGATTGCTGAACAACCACTTCGGCTCGATCGGCACGGTTGGAATGTCGTCGGGCTGCGACCCGCGTTGCACCGTAATGGATTCTTCCTGGATGCTCTGCCGGGTGATGCGCCCCGAGTAATTGATCGTCAACGTCATCGGAAAATCCTGCGATACCGCCTGCGGCAGGTTGACGATGACGCTGTTCTGATTGCGGACGCGCAGGAACAGCAAGCGCCCGAGCTCGTCGCTGGTGATCGACGACACGTTGAGGCTGTCCGCAAAGCGCAGCGTCAACACGCCGGCGGCATGGGAGGTGATGCGCAACTTGAGCTTGGTGCTGCCCTCGATCCAGTCGCGCTCCGGATAGAACGACACGTCGACGTTGTAGTCGAGCACGTCGTAATCAACATTGTCGTCTTCGCTGTAAAAACGTCCGCGGCTGAGGAGCTTCTGCTCGGAGGCGTAGGCGGCGATGTTCCGCTTCCTGCCGCGATGAAACATCGTGACGTCTTCCGGCTCGCCGCTCGACCGCGCGTAGGTCAGGTCATCAAAGCGCCGCGTCTTGACCTCGGCGACGAAGTCTCCCGGTTGCGGCAACAACGACCACACCTCGCGGCTCAAGTCGCTGAGATCGAGATTGAACGACTTCGGCCGGCCTTCTTCGAAGACCGCGAGGCCGCGGCGATAGGTCCGGCTATCCACCGGCACCGGCTCGAGCATCTCGTTCGCGACGCGCTGCTCGAATTCAAACGGGCTGATGCGCACGAAGGCGGAGGTGAACGGCGTCTCGAGCGACTCGGTGCCCGCAAACAGCTTCAACTGGCCGCGTTCTTCCTTCGGCAGCGGTTGAAACACCATGGTGCCTTCGCCCATCAGCACCAGCGCGGTCACGCCTTCGGGTGTTTCGGAGACGAAGACATCACCGGCCGGGAGGCGCAGCTCGAAGTCCACCGCCCGCAACACCAGGTTCTTCGCCAGGAACTGCTTGTCGGCCCGCAACGCCAGGCGGTGCAGTCCTTCGATCGACGCGAGACGATCTTCCTTGACGATGCGCCACGGCTGGCGGCCGAGGTCTTCGCCGCGCGGCCGGCGAATATCGAGACTCCAGGTCGCGATGCGCCCGCGCGGGCCGGTCTCCATGAACACTTCGATGACGAGGCGGAAGCCCTCACCGGGCAGCGCGCCCTGCAGGCCGCTGCGATCGCGCTCCTTGAGGACGACGCGCGTGATGCCTTGCGGGACCATGGCCTCGAAGAACTCGATCGCCTGGCCGCGGTCGGCGATGGGCGAGACCAGATCGATCCACTTCTGCCGGTCCATCGTCGCGATCGAGGCTTCGACGTCCTGCATGAACGCCTGGATGGTGAGGTCTTCGTCGTCGGCGGCGGCGCGGGCGGGTACCTGCCCCGCGAATGCGGACAGTGGGGAAAGCAGCGCCAGAAGGAGTAGCAGGCGTACAAGCATTTCAAGTCAGGCCAACGGGCCAACAGGCCAGCGGGCCAGCAGGCCTGTAATTAGACTCCGTAGGGACGAAAAGTTCTAGCTCGCTAAACGGCTCAGGACCAGCACCGTCAGGTCGTCCTGCAGGCGCTGATCGCGGCGATGGCGCTCCACGGCGTCAAACACCGCCTTGCCGAGCTCAGCCGCCGCCGACTGCTGGTAGGCGCCGGCGTAGAGCGCCAGGGTGCGTTCGAGGCCGGCTTCGTCGAAGGGCTGCCCGTCAGGACTTTCCGCCTCCGTGAGTCCATCGCTGTACATCAGCAGCGCGTCGCCGGGATTCAGGTGCAGCTCACCCGCCTGGTAGGTGCTGCCTTCGAACATGCCGAGCGCCACGCCGCCACTCATCAGTCGTTCAATGGATCCATTTTGCCGGCGCAGGAGCGGTGGTGTCTGGCCGGCGTTGACGAATTCGAGGCGGCCGGTGGACGGCGTGAACGAGGCGAGGAACAGCGTGATGAATCGTGACGCGGGCGCGTGACGCGCGACCTGGAGATTGAGGCGTTGCACGAGCGCGGGCAAGGGCAGGTTTTCGTCGACGAGCGTCCGCAAGATGGCGAGGAGCAGCGCCATCAAGAGCGCCGCCGGACTCGCCTTGCCGGCGACGTCGCCGAGCGCGACCAGCACGGTGCCGTCGGGCTGCGGGAGGATGTCGTAGAAGTCGCCGCCGACGGTGTTGGCGGGCTTGGTCAAGCCAAACGCTTCCACACCGGGACCGGACCACGTGCCTTCGGGCAACATCGCCTGCTGAATTTCGCGGGCGACTTCGAGGTCGCGCTTCAACGACAGGCGATCGGCGACCTCGAGGAGCACCAGCAGGTTCATCAACAGGAAGCCGCACAGCAGCCACAGCGTGCCGTTTGCGAAGATCGGCCCGGGCACGCGGACGTGGATGAACATCAGCGCGATCGGCACCGGCACGCGCATCATGCCGAAGCCGGAGAAGAGTTGCAGGAGGCCGATCACGGAGCAGGCGAGCGCGACGCCGTACATCAGCCGGCGCGCCGGCGAGAGCCGCATGGTGAACGCGAGGAAGAAGCCCTGCGCGTATTTGATGCAGCGCTTGAAGAAGGGCAGGCCCTCGAGCTCCGCGGTGTTGATGCCGCGCGCGAAGAATCGATAGGCCTCAGGCGTCTCGCGCGTGAACAGCTTGCCGAGCTCGTCCGACGTCAGGTCGTGCGTGTAACGAGTGAAGAATTTCCTCGGCATAGTCAGGGATCAGGGATCAGGGATCAGGGATCGGGGATCAGGGTGATCTACGCGCCTAGATGACCCCCAGTTCCCTCCCCACGGCGCCCATCGTGTCGAGGGCGTATTGGAGGTCTTCCTTCGAGTGCGTGGCGGCGACGATGGTGCGCAGCCTGGCCTTGTCGCGGGCGACGGTCGGGAAGCCGATGCTCTGGGCAAACACGCCCCTGGCGAACAGCGCGTCCGACATTTTCGCCGCGGTCGCGGCGTCGCCGACGATCACCGGGGTAATCGGGCTTTCGCTGAGGCCGGTGTTGAAGCCGAGCTTTTCGAGGCCGGCCTTGAAGAAGCGGGTGTTGTCCCAGAGCCGTTCGATCCATTGCGGTTCGGTCTCGAGGACGTCGAGCGCCGCAATACAGGCGGCGGTCACGGCGGGCGGATGCGAGGTCGAGAACAGGAACGGCCGGGCGCGGTGATAGAGGAACTCGATCAGGTCCTTCGAGCCGGCGACGTAGCCACCGAGCACGCCGATCGCCTTCGAGAGGGTGCCGACCTGGATGTCGACGCGGCCGTGGCATCCGAAATGATCGATGGTGCCGCTGCCGTTCTTCCCGAACACGCCGCTCGCGTGCGCGTCATCGACCATCATGATCGCGCCGTATTCCTCGGCGAGCGCGCACAGCTCGGGCACGCGTCCCAGGTCGCCGTCCATCGAGAACACGCCGTCGGTGATGAGGATCTTCTTCTGCGCCGCCGGCAGCTCCTGCATGATCTTGCGGGCGGCGTCGACGTCCTTGTGCGGGAACACCTTGATCGGCGCCTTGCTCAAGCGGCAGCCGTCGATGATGCTCGCGTGATTCAACTCATCCGAGATGATCACATCGTCTTTGGTCAGCACCGCGGAGACGGTTCCCGCGTTCGCCGCGAAGCCGCTCTGGAATACGACAACGGATTCGACGTGCTTGAACTTGGCGAGGCGCCGCTCGAGCTCCATGTGCATTTCCATGGTTCCCGAGATGGTGCGCACCGCGCCCGAGCCGACGCCGAACTTCTGGACCGCGTCGAGCGCCGCGGCGACGAGCTTGGGGTGGGTCGTCAGGCCGAGATAGTTATTCGACGAGAGATTGACGACCGACTTGTGATCGTAGGTGGTGTGCGCTTCGGGCTTGCCGTCGAGGACGCGCAGCTTGCGATAGAGGCCCTGTTGCTTCAGTGCCTCGAGCTCGGTCGAGAGAAACGCCAACGGATCTTTCCGCATATCAGTTCACGCTCAGCAGGATGTCGTTATCGGGGAAGCGCTCGAGCTCCCGGGCTCCGTGCGCCTTCAACCAGCTCTCCACGGTATCAGCATCGGCGGGGTTGGCGAATGCGTTTCGATGCACCACCACGTGCGTCGTGCCGGACTCCTTCAGCGACTGCCAGGCCCCTTCGGGATCCTTGCTGATGCGCTGCAGCCGCGCGACACGCTCCTTATAGCGCGGCGGGAAGGCGCCGCTGTAGCCGTTGGTGATCGGTTTCCAATGCGCCGCGGCGTAATAGACGTAGCGAATTTCCCAGGCGGCATCGCCGAACGGGAATTCGGTGATGGCGGTGCCGGCGGGCAGCGCCTTGACGCGCGCGTAGACCGGCGGGACGCCTTCGCCAAGGCTACGGCGGTCCAAGCGCCTGTAAGGGTAGACGCGCGCTGGTGGTACCGCCTCGTTCTGATTCCAGGTGCGGTTGATCTCCATGGGGATGGCGGCGCCTTCGACGAGGATCAGGATCGTGACAGGGACAAGAACAAATAACGAACGACGAATAACAAACAAACCTCGCGCACCGTAACCCGCGAGGATCGCGAGAAACAATCCTGCAATCATCGCGTAGCGCGCCGGGACGCGGACGCCGTTGAAGCCCGGCACGTATTCGTAGAGCAGGCCGTACAAGCCAAAGCCGGAAACGCGGGTGTCGCCGGCGTTGGGCAACGGGCCGAGCGACAGCCACATCGCCAGGACCGTGGCGAACAGCGCAAAGGCGATCGGCGATTGCACGATGCGCGCGCCTTGCACTCGTGCGCGTGGAGAGACGATCAGCAGCAGCACGACAGAGACGACGAATTGCATCAGCAGCCGCTGCGGCGTTCGAGCGCTGATGGTGATTCCCGCCAGGTGCAGATCAAAGCCGCCGAACAAGACGGCGCTCAGGACCGCAAGGAGTTGGGTCACCACGGCCAGCCACAGAAACGCTGCCACGTACCTTGACCACGGAGGCACGGAGACACGGAGGCCATCTTCTCTAAATGCAATACGTACCAGGTTCACCACCGCAACGCAGGCGAGAATCCATGGCATGAAACCCAGGAACGTTTCACCTTCGCCGTGCGGATAGAAGCGCAGCACTTTTCCGAACAGCCGCAGGTTTTCCGACGCCGTGATGTACGACCACACGTTTGCGGAAAACAGCACGATCTCGCCGAAGGATCTCTCGATCCCGAAGGTCTTCTGCGCCGCTTGATACGGAAACAAGAAGGGCAGCGCACAGGCCAGGGTGACGGCTCCCGCGCCCGCGAGCGCCAGCCAGATGCGGACGTCGCCGAGCTTTCTCTCCGTCCACATCCGATGGACGACGAACAGCGGCACGAAAGGAGCAAAGTAGAGCAGGTAGTAGCCGCACGACCAGTTTTGCATCACCAGCGCGGTGGTGCCGCCGATGAGGCCGCGGGTTGATCCCGTCGTCACGAACCGATTCAGTCCGTAGAGCGCGAACGGCATCCACTGTGAGCTCATCACCTGCAGGTGCGGCACGGAGGCGATGCGATAGGGGAGGAATCCGTAGACCAGCCCGGCGATGAAGGCCGCGCGCTTGTCGCCGGTGAGATCGCGCACCAGCAGATAGGTACCGAACCCCGACAGCGCGAACGTCGAAATGAACAGCAGGTTGTAGCAGAGGATGATGTTGCCGGTCAGCCAGTAGACCGGCAGGATCTGCAGCGTCTGGCCGAACAGGTGCTCGGAGAGCGCGAGTGCCAGCGGATCGGGATAAAAAATGTTGGCGTTCCAGAATTGCGACCAGGTGATCGCGCCGGTCAGCAACTTCGGCACGTGGTCGGCGCCCCAGCCGAGAATCCACATGTTGAGGAGCGCATCGCCGAGATCGCCGGGCACATCGCTGCCGATGCCGAGGATCAGCGGCCACGTCAGGACCACAGAGAGCGCCGAAAAGATCAGGGCCGCGGAAAGTGTAGGGCGATCTTTCACGCCGGATCTTTTTCCGCCAGGTACAACTCTTCGAAGAGCACTTGAATAATGGCCGCCGTCGGCACGGCGAGCAGCGCGCCGACGAAGCCGAGCAACTCGCTGCCGATGGCGAGCGAGACGATCACCGTGACCGCGCTCAGGCCGACCGTCTGGCCCATCACCTTGGGCACCAGGAAATTATTCTCCACCAGCTGCAGCGCCCAGCAATAACCGGCGACGCCGAGCGCAAGCTGCGGCGAGACGGTCAACGCGACGCCGACGGCGGGAATGGCCGAGAGCAGCGGACCGACCATCGGGATCATTTCGCCGACCCCGCAGATCACCGCCAGCACGAAGAAATACGGCACGCCGAGAAAGAAGAAGCCGACCGCGGACATGACGCCGATGATGAGTCCCAGCAACAACTGTCCGCCGAGCCACGCGCTGATCTTCGCGGCGACCAGGCTGCTGACTTCCGAAACCCGATGGCGATTGCCGCGCGGGAACAGCCTGACGAACAGGTTGAAGACATCCTGCGACTCGACGAGCATGTAGAAGACCAGCAGCAGGATGCTGACGACGCCGAAGACGCCGCCGACAAATCCCCACAACGTCGCGAGCACCACGGCGACGGCGCCGCCGCTGCCGGTCGACGGCACCTGCTGCAGCAACTCCTTGAACGACGTGTCCGAGGCGATGACGCCCCAGGCGGCGAGCTTGGCCTGCGCCATATCCAGGTACGACGGCAGGTTGTTCCACAGCTCTTCGAGCTGCAGGATCATCGGCGGAATCACCGCGGCCGCCAGCGCGGCCAGCAGTCCGATGACCGTGACGTAGATCAACAAGATCGCGGCCGGCCGCGGCAGGCGCTTCCTGCCGATGCCGAGGAAGCGCTGCCGTTCGATCTTGTTGACGAGCGGCGCGAGCCCGGTCGCGAACAGCGCGCTGACATAGATCAACAGCAGCGGCCCGCGGACGAGATAGATCGCCCATAGCAGGACGATCGTCACCGCCAGCGCGATGCACGCGTAGCGAATCAGGCTACGCGGATCGGAACTCTGCGGTGAACTCTGCGACATCGTCATAAATGGCGCTCAACTCATCGAGCGCGGCGAGGAAGACGATGCGGAAGAAGCCGTCTTCGAGAGCGGTGCCGAATCCCGATCCGTAAACGGTGAGGACCCCCTTCGAGCGCAACAGGCCGAGCACGAAATCGGTGTCGGTCTTGCCCGGCGGCAAGTCGACTTTCGGCATCGCGTAGAACGCGCTCTTCGGCATGACGCACGAGATGCCCGGAATCGCGTTCATGCGATTGGCGGTGAGCTCGGCGCGGGCGCGAAGCTGCGTGCGGAACGCCACCTGGTGCGATCGATCACCGGTCAGGGCGGCCGCGACCGCGTATTGCATCGGCCCCGGGCTGCAGAGGCGTCCATCGGCCAGTTTCTTGATGGCGGCGAGCGCCGGATCGAGCCGCGGCGACGATCCAACCGCCATCCATCCCGCGCGCCAGCCGGGAGCGAGATACGCCTTCGACAGGCTCGAATACGAAATGATCGGCGCGTCGTTGTCGAGCGACGCCATCGACGCCACCGGACCGTCGTACGACAGGTCGCCGTACACTTCGTCCGCGAGAATCACCAGGCCGTGCTGCTCGGCGATCTCGATCAGCGCCTTGCGGGTCGCGTCGGGATAGATCGCGCCGGTCGGATTGTTCGGATCGATCACCACCAGCGCGCGCGTCTTCGGATTGATCAACCGCTTGATGTGATCGAGATCCGGCTGCCAGTTGTTGGTGTGATCGGTCCGGTAATACGACGGCTGCGCGCCGATTTTCGCGAGCACCGCCGTGTAGAGCGGATAGGTCGGCGACGGCACCAGGACCTCTTCGCCTTCGTCGACGATGCCGGTGAGCGCAAGCTCGATGCCTTCCGATGTGCCCGACGTGATCAACACGCGATCGGCCGACACGTTGACGCCGCGCGCCACGAAATCCGCCGCGGCCGCTTCGCGCGCTTCGACGATCCCGGGCGACGGCACGTAGCCGTTGTGCCCGTCGCGCATCGCCTTGATGACCGCTTCGATCAAATGCGGCGGCGTGAGAAATCCAAATTGATTCGGATCGCCGATGTTGAGATAGCGGACCTTCTTGCCGGTCGCCTCAACCTTTTTCGCCTCGGCGACGATGTTGCGGATCGCGTAGGTGAACCTGTCGACGCGCTTGGCGGTTCGAATGGCAGTGGCGGTTGCCGACATCACGCGATCTTACCCTCCATTCGTCATGTAAATGCTACACGCTTACATACTCTGAACGACCTTTCAAAACTCATCTATATCGGTTAAAGTATTGACAGTAAATGCCTTACCTGCTTGGCAAGGAACTTGGTTATGTGAGGGGCATGCGGCGGACCCTCCTAGCCCTCGCCATCGTGCTGATGCCAGCAAGTGGGGCGTGGGCGCAGGGGACCGCAGAGAACCCACAAGCCACGTTCCGTTCGGGCGTGGACCTTGTCACCGTGAGCGCCACGGTGCGGGATGGGAAGGGGCGACTGGTGAAAGACCTGAACCAAAAGGATTTCGAGGTGATCGACCGCGGCGAGAAGCGCGCGATCAACGAATTCCGTTCAGAACGGGCGCCCCTCAGCCTGGCGATTCTCTTCGACGTGAGCGGCAGCATGAACACCGCCAACAACACGTCCGCCGCCAAGTTTGCGGCTTACCACCTGCTGTCGCAGTTGGAAGATGGCCGCGACGAGGCCGGGCTGTTTGTGTTTGACAGCCGGCTACGCGAGGTGGCCCCGTTCACGGTCGATACGCGCGCCCTCAAGGGTGCGCTGGGGGAGGTCGATCCGTTCGGGGCTACCTCGTTACATGACGCGATCTCCGCCGCGGCGGAACGCGTTGCGGCACGGCCGATGGCGCGCCGCGCCGTGGTCGTGTTGACGGACGGCGTGGATACGGCGAGCCGGTTATCGCCCGCACAGGTCTCCGCGAAGGCGGCGGCGATCGACGTGCCTGTCTACATCATCGCGACGGTGTCGCCGCTCGACGACCCAGGCTCCGAATTCGCCACCCCAGGCGCCAGGCGGACCGCTCCGGTGTCGATCGGCACGATTGAAGACCTCTCGCGATGGACCGGGGGCGCGTTGTATTACAGCAGCACGTCGGCGTCGGCTTACCAGTCCGCGCGAGCGGTGATCGATGAACTGCGCCACCTGTATTTGATTGCGTTCGCGCCCGGCGCGGAACCGGGGTGGCATCCGATTGAAATTCGTACGTCGCAGAAAGACTTCGTGGTTCGAACGCGCGGCGGCTATGTAGCCGGGCCCGCGGCTCGATGAATTCAGTGGCAACAGGTGACAAGGAGAATGAGTATGCGTAACTCCCTTATGACAGTCGGCGTGATCGTGACCGCGCTCAGCGTGGCTCCGGCGTGCGCGACGAAGAAATTCGTTCGCACCTCGGTCGGTGAAGTGAACGACAAGGTGACGACCCAGGGCAAGTCGATCGAAGAGACGCAGGAGCGGGTGCGCGTGGCTGAAGGCCGCATCACCGAAGTCGACTCGAAGGCCGCAGCGGCCAACACCGCCGCGGGCGCGGCGCAGCAGACCGCCAACACCGCCACCAGCGCGGCGAGCGCGGCTGCCGAACTCGGCAAGAAGGCGGATGCGCGCGCGGCCACCGTGGAAGCGTCGACGCGCAAGCTGATCTTCGAGACCGTCCTCAGCGAGGACCGCGGCAAGTTCAAGAACGGCAAGGCTGATCTGCCGGCCGACGCGATGAGCGCGCTCGACAACATGGTCAACCAGCTGAAGGCCGATCCGAAGGCCGTGTGGGTCGAGATCGAAGGCCACACCGACAACACCGGCGACAAGCTCTACAACGAAAAGCTGGGCCTGGCCCGCGCCGAATCCGTGAAGCGGTATCTCTACGAGAAGCACCAGATTCCGCTGCACAAGATCAACGTGATCAGCTACGGCGAAGAGAAGCCGGTGGCGCCGAACAACACCCGCGACGGCCGCGCGCAGAACCGCCGCGTGGTGATCAAGGTGCTCGCGTAAGCAGGCCGGCAGGCTAGCAGGCCAGCAGGCCAGCAGGCTAGCGGGCTAGCGGGCTGTAAAGCTCTGCACAGTTCGACCCGATAGTGCGCATATGAACCAGCGCACTATCGGGTTTTTCGTTTTTGGGGCGCTTTTCGCGGTTTCGGCCGTGGCCCAGGCGCAGACCGGCGGCGCCTTCGGCATCGGCCCGCGGGTCACGTTCCAGACCGGCGACGCCCAGATCCCGCGTTCGTCGGCACTCCGCATTTTCGGTGGACAGGCCAAGCTGCGGCTGACGCCGTCGACCGAGATCGAACTCTCCACCGACTACGAGTCCCGGCTGAACGAATCGCTGACCGAGCGCGCGAAGACGATGCCGATCCAGGCGTCGTTGCTGTACTTCCCGCTGCGCTCAGTGGTCTCGCCGTACGTGCTCGGCGGCATCGGTTGGTATAAACATTCGCTCACGAACATCGCGGGTGCGGGTGCAGCGGGTGCGGCGACGACATCAATTCGCGAGATGGGGTATCACGGCGGCGTCGGGGCGGAGTTGCGTGTCGGCAAGCGCATGGCCATTCACGCCGACTATCGCTACAACCACATTCGATTCGGCGGCACCGGTTCGACCGCCACGACGACGACGACGACGGCGCAGCCGGTCAAGCAGACCACGTCAACGAGCATCGTGACCTCAGCGACGAGCGTGATGTCACTCGTGCCCAAGCTGTCGGCGATCCAGGAATCGCTGAAGCTGTCGAATCAAGGCGGGATGTGGAACTGGGGTCTAACTGTATTCTTCTAAGGGCAGAATGCAGATTACCGATTGCAGATTAATCTGCGATCGTCGATCTGCAATCGGCCATTTATTTTGGTGTCCAGCCCCAGAAGCGCACGATCGTATAGACGGCCTTGAAGGCGTCCTTCAGGCCGATCTTCTTTCCCTCTTCATACGTGCGGCCGTGGTACGAGATCGGGACCTCGTAGATACGCGCGCGCATGGCGGCGACCTTCTGGGTGATCTCCGGCTCGATGCCGAAATCGCGTGATTGCAGGTCGAGGCGATCCGCCACCTTCCTCACCATGACCTTGTAGCAGGTCTCCATGTCGGTGAGATTCAGGTCGCTGAACATGTTCGACAACATCGTCAGCATCTGGTTGCCGACGGAGTGCCAGTAATACAGCACGCGATGGCCGCGCGGCGATCCGAGGAAGCGCGAGCCGTAGACGACGTCGGCTTCGCCGTCGAGGATCGGGCGAATCAATTGCGGATATTCGCGCGGGTCGTATTCGAGATCGGCGTCCTGGATAATCACCATGTCGCCGGTGGATTCCTGGATGCCGCGCCACACCGCGGCGCCCTTGCCCTGGTTGTGCGGCTGCAGCAGGACGCGCACGCCGTCCTTGCCGTCGAGTTCCTTGAGGATGTCGCGGGTGCCGTCCCGGGAGCCATCGTCCACGATGATCAGCTCCTTACCGACGGGGCCGAGATCAACGGCGAGGACGCGGGCGACGATGGCGCGGATGGTGGCCTGCTCGTTATAGGCAGGCATCACAACGGACAGTTTCATCGGGCCTGATTATCTTAGCCCGATGCGCTGGTTCCAGGCGTTCCAATGTGTTCCAACGATTCCAAAGGCGATGTTCTGGAACGGTTATCACCGCGCGAGAACGATGCCCTTGGAACCGCTGGAACCCTTGGAACCTATGGAACCCTGACGACCTGTCCGCGGATTTCGCCGCCGGGGTTCGCCGTGCTGTGGACGTTCATGTAGACGTTGCCGAGCTGCAGCGCCTGGATGAAGTCTTCCCACGAGTTGATGCCCTGCGCCGCGCGCTGGACCAGGTCGGTGGCCGACGCGGTGCCCGAGATGGCGAAGTCGTTCGAGATACCCGTGGCGACGGTGAAGTTCACCACGACCGGGCCGGAGACGCCGGCCGCGCCAATGTGGAAGTGCGAGGCGGTGGTGCCGACCGGCATGTTGTAGACGTCAATGCGGTAGGTCACGACCTGCGTCGCGAGGTTGACCGACACCGTGCCGGTGCCGACCGAACCGGTGACCACGCCGGGGACTTCGTTGCCGCCGCTCAGGGCCGCGGTGAAGTTGATGGTTTGAGCCTGGGCCTGAGAAGACACCAGCAGAACGAAAAGGCCTGCAATGGCCAGTGAAAAACTACGTCGCATCTCTGTCACTCCTTGAAAAGCGCCCGACCAAAGAATCCGCGGCGCAACGCAGGGGTTAAGCAGAATGCGGGCCATCGCCGAATGGCGCTCTCTATGGGCAAACGCGGCGATCCCGATGGCCACGGGTTACGCGGCGCGAAAAAGGTTACGGCGACCGTAGATTTGATAGGCTCCAGCAGGTCAGCAGGTCAGCAGGTCAGCAGGTCAGCAGGTCATCAGGTCATCAGGGATACATGAAGGTAACTGGAAAGACCGCGCTCATTACCGGCGGCAAGCGGATCGGCGCCGTCGTTGCCACCGCGCTCGCGCGAGCGGGCGCCGACGTCGCGCTGGTTTTCAATAAGTCGCGCGCCGAGGCTGACGAGACGGCGGCCGCCGTGCGGGCGCTCGGCCGGCGTGCCTTCATTGTGCAAGCCGACGTCACCAACGAGCAGGCGTGTGCCGAGGCCGTCGCGGCCACGGTTCGCGAGCTGGGCCGGCTCGACATTTTGATCAACATGGCCTCGCTCTACGTGGCGAAGCCGTTCGAGCAACTCACGGCCGCGGATTGGGACCGCCAGCTCGCGGTGGATCTGCGCGCGTCGTTCCTGTTTTCGCACGCGGCCGCGCCGGAGATGAAGAAGAACGGCGGCGGCCGAATCATCAACTTCGCGGACTGGGTCGTTGCCAGCGGACGGCCACGGTATCCCGGCTACCTGCCGTATTACGTGGCCAAGGCCGGCGTGAAGGCGCTGACCGAAGGCCTGGCGCTCGAGTTGGCGGCGGATCAGATCCTGGTCAACGCGATCGCGCCCGGGCCGATCCTCGCGCCGCCGGACATGTCGGCGGAAGAAAGCGACGCGGTGGTGAAGAGCACGCCGCTCGGGCGATGGGGCGGCGAGGACGAGATCGTGAAGACGGTGATGTTTCTCGTCGAATCGGATTTCGTCACTGGAGAAACCATCCGGATTGACGGCGGAAGACACGTTAAATAGGGTGCGTACGAGTGCGTACGGGTGCGTACGGGTGCGTACCGGTGCCTAGGTGCCTAGGGGGCAGTTCACAGTGGCAGTGACCATTTGGGATTCGAGTGTTCGGAACTCGATTGCGGACCGCGCGCAGCGCGTCACCGCGGAATCGACACCGCGCTGGGGGAAATTCAACGCCACCGGGATGATGGCGCACATCACCGACAGCCTGCGGATGGCGCTCGGCGACTTGCCGGTGAAGTCGAAGAAGCTGCCGCTGCGCTTCAAGCCGGTCCGCCACGTGATCATCTATTACCTGCCGATGCCGAAAGGCGCGCCGACCGCGCCGGAACTGATCGCGCGCTGCAGCAGCGCGGTCCTCGATGATGAGAAGAAGGCGTTTGCGGAGCTACTGAATCGCGTGGCCGCGGTTCCGCCGGGGACGAAGCTGAACGATCATCCCGCGTTTGGCGACTTGTCGTACGACGAGTACGGCGCGTTGATCGCGAAGCACACGGACCATCACCTGCGCCAGTTCGGCGTGTGATGGTCCGCGTCAGTCGTTAGCGCGTGGCGACGCGCGACAGCGCTTCCTTCATCGATGCCAGCGCGCCGGTCAGTTCCTCACGCGAGCGGCAGGTGCAGAAGCGGATGTAGCCTTCGCTGTTCGGTCCGAAGTCCACACCGGGCACGCAGCCGATGCGGGCGTGCTTGATCAGGTACTCCGCCATCGCCCACGACAGCGAATCGCCGGTGATGCCGGCGCTCTTCGCGAAGTCGGGGTTGATCTTCATGAACGCGTAGAACGCGCCGTCGGGCGGCGTGCCCGAGAAGACACCCGGCGCGGCGTCCTGGATGCCCTTGTAGAACATGTCGCGGCGGAACATCAGCTCCGTCTTGAAGTCGGCGATGCACTGCTGCGAGCCTTCCATGGCAGCGAGCGCGCCGTACTGCGCGATCGACGACACGTTGGTGGTGCTGTAGAGCACGACCTTGGCGGCGCGATCGCGAATCACCGGATCCTTGACGGCGAAGTAGCCGACGCGCACACCGGTGATCGCGTAGGACTTGCTCATCGTGTAGACCGGGATGGTGCGGTCGTACATGCCCGGCAGCGACGCGATGCTGACGTGCTCACCCTTGAAGACGGCGTCTTCGTAGGCCTCGTCCGAGACGACGAGGAGATCGCGTTTCTTCGCGAGTTCCGCGAGCTGTTCGAGATCCGACCGCGTCAGCACGCCGCCGGTCGGGTTGTTCGGCGAGTTCAAGTACAGGACGCGCGTCTTCGGCGTGATGGCCTTTTCGACGTCGGCGATGTTCCAGCGGAAACCGAGGTCCTCGCGGAGCGGCACCTGCACCGGCACGCCGCCGGCCTGCTTGACGATGGCCATGGTCGGCGGCCATTCGGGATCCGGGATGATCACTTCGTCGCCGGGCTCGAGAATCGTCTGGAACGCGGCGAACAGGCCGTGCGTGCCGCCGTTGGTGACCAGCACCTCATCGTCCGATCCGATCGGAATGCCGTTCTTCTTCCGCATCTTTTCGGCGAAGGCCTTGCGCAGCGGTGGAATGCCCGATGACGGCAGGTAGTGCGTGCGATTCTCGGCGATGGCCTTGGCGACGCCCTGCTTGAAGGTATCGGGTGCGTCGAAGGAGACGTCGCCTTGATCGAGGCGGAACGGATCCTTGACGGTGTACATCATGTCGCGGATGCGGACGATGGCGGAGAGCGGAACTAAATCAAGAGACTTACCCATATAAGTAACAGTCCAAAGTCAGAAGTCTTCAGTTAAGAGTTTAGTTGGCAGTCGCGGAGTTTAAAGTTACGCCCGCCCGCTCAAGAATCATATTCAACGTCGCCGCTGTTCTTCTAGCAGGAAGATTACTCACGTAGAAGTGCCGGGCACCGATATCAACGAGGAATCGAATGGTCTTCGCGCAGACATCGATCGGCGTGGCGCCGGCGGCGAATTCCTTCTGCAACTCGCCGACCGGGACCGGCAGGAACTCGCTCAGCATCTCGAGCGTCTTCGGATTGGCACTGCGGTAATAAAACACGCCGTACACGCCGGGCATCGTCAAACCGTTGGCGCGGCCGGCCTCCAGGAACGCGGCGACGCGATCGCCCTGGTGATGCGACACGATCTGCGTCAGGAAGAAATCCGCGGACACGTCGGGACGCAGCAGGAAATCGACCTGTCGAAGCGGATCGGCGATCGGATTGGCCCAGCCGCCGAGTTCCAGATCGGGATGACGCTGGCGAATCAGCTGGCGCAGCTGCCACGCGTGTTCGAGCGAGCGCGGGCGGCCGACGTGCTTGTCGCCGCCGAGCACGACCAGCGAAGGGAAGCCGTTGTGCACGGCTTGATCCGCATAGGCGAGGCAGAACTCGAGCGAGTGCTTGGTGGTGAGAAAGGGAATGACCAGGTGACGGCCGACGTTGTCACCCAGGTTCGCGACGAGATGGCGCAGGTTGTTTTCTTCCTGCTCGCCGACGGCGCTATCGGTGACCATGACGCGCACGTCGTGGCGCGTCAGCGAGCGGATGGCGTGATAGGTGTCGATCCACGCGTCCATGCCTTCGGCGGCGGCGAGCTCCGCCCGCGGGGGACGGAGCTCGACGGCGACGACACTGGACGATTCGCTGCGCAGCAGACTGAGGTAGGAAGACAACCCTTATTTCTGTTCCTTGACCTTGTAGCCGGCCGGGGCCGCGAACATTTCCGCGGCCAGCGCGCCGGTTTCGACCGACGTCACGGTGGTGAGGATCGAGATGTTGCCCATCTTTTCGAAGGCAGCGGCCATCGGGCCCTCGCCGCTCATCTTGACGTTCATTTCCATCTCGTAGGGAATGCCGCCGGTCGCGGCCAACTGACGATACATTTCGCCCATCGCCTTGGCCTGGCCGGGCTGCGCGGCCGCCGAGCGCGGATCGCTGAAGAAGCCCTTCTCAGCCGAGTTCTTGTAGAACGCCATGTACTCGGCGGTGCCGGGCCCGCCTTTGACGACCCACACGGGGCCGAGCAGGGTCACCGTGAGCTTCATCCCTTTCGCGCCGCCCATCTGCGACGGCACGGTGACTTCCATGTCGTAGCCGTTGGCCGCTTTGCCGGAGACCTGCTTGGTCTTGCCGTTGGCCTTGACCGACGCTTTCATGTCGCTAATCTGGACGTTCTTCCCGACATCCGCGGCCAGCTTGGCCATGTCGTAGACGGAAACCTCCTTCGACTTCGAGTCGAAGGACATCATCTTCATCGTATCCATGTCGATGATCGACGAGCGCGTCGTGTCGCCGGTGATCATGTCGGTGCGCATCTTGCCGCCCTTGATGAACGTGGTCGTATTCACCGTGTTGGTCCCGCCCATGGCCTTGTTGACCACGGTGGACTTCATGGTGAGATCGGCAAACGCCGTCGCCGGTGCGGCGAGCGCGATGAGTGCGACGAGTGCAACGGGTGCGAAACGCTTCATTCGTTCATCTCCAGGGGGGAGGAAAATTATCGCAGATCTCAGATTGAGGATTGCGGATTTTGGTCACTGCGGCGTCGCCGTGGCGCGCGGCTTGGTCCACTCGTTGGCCCAGTTGAGCATCTCGGCCATCACGTGGAGGATGGACTCGCGCGCGGTGTAGCCGTGCGCCTCGAACGGCAGCGTCACGTAGCGGACCGTCGCGCCGTGGCCCTTCAACGCGCGATAGAACCGCTCCGACTGGATCGGGAACGTGCCCGCGTTGTCGTCGGCCTCACCGTGGATCAACAGGATCGGCTCCTTGATCTTGTCGGCGTAGTTGAACGGCGACATCGCGTTGTAGAGATCCAGCGCCTGCCAGTAGGTGCGCTCTTCGTTCTGGAACCCGAATGGCGTGAGCGAGCGGTTGTAGGCGCCGCTGCGGGCAATGCCGGCGCGGAAAATATCCGAATGCGCCAGCAGGTTGGCGGTCATGAACGCGCCGTAGCTATGGCCGCCGGCGATGACGCGATCGCGATCGACGATGCCGAGCTCAACGGCCTTGTCGACGGCTGCCTGCGCGCTGGACACGAGCTGCTGCACGTAGGTGTCGTTGGCCGTCTCGCCGGGACCGACGATCGGCATCTTCGGATCGTCGATCACGGCGTAGCCCTGCGTCAGGAACAGCAGGTGCGCATTGCCCCAGGTGGGTGTGGTGAAGCGGAACTGCGATCCGGTCACCTGGCTGGCCATATCGGGATCGGTGAATTCCTGCGGATACGCCCAGAGGATCGCCGGCAGGCGGCCCTTCTCCGGCGTCCAACCCGGCGGGGTGTGAATGGTGGCGCGCATCTGCACGCCATCGGCACGCTTATAGGTGACCATCTGCGACTTCACGCCTTGCAGTGCCGGCGCGGGATCCGGATAGCTCGTCAGCATGCGGCGTGAATTCGATTCGCGGCCGCGCATCGCCACCTGCGGCGGCGAGGTGCGCGTCTCGAATCGCGTGATGAACCGCGACCCATCGTCGGACAGCAGCGCGAGGACCGGTTCGTAGGACTCGTCTTCCGTCTGGAAGAGGCGTTCCTTTTGTCCGGTCTTCAGGTTGAATTTATCGAGGAACGGGCGATCGCCTTGCGGCGACGATCCCACGCCGGTCATGAAGACGTTGTCGCCATTCTGGAAGACGACTTCGCCGCCGGAGTTGCGGGCCTGGCGCAACGGCGCGCCGGGATTGTTGTATGAATCCTCGGCGCTGCGCTCGAACAACTTGCGCGGCGTGGCGCCGGGGGTGTCGATCACCCAGGTGCGCACCATGCGCGTGTCGCGATTGTTCTCGGTCAACCAGATCGATCCGCCCGAGGTCCAGGCGATGTTCTGGAATCGAAACTGCGTCTTGGTCAGCTCGGTCGGCATCGCGGTGAACGGCGCCGCTAACGTCATCACCTTGTCGCGGAAGTCGACCTTGGTTTTCGGGTTGCCGCCGTCGAGCGCTTCGGCGTACGCCACGGTCGCCGGCAGCGTGGGATGCCATTGCCAGTTGCGCGGCCCCGGCTGCACGCCGCCGCGGCCGCCTGAATCATTGGCCATCGGCAAGTCGGCGACCATCTTCACCATGTTGCCCTGGCGATCCCAGACCTCGCCGCTGCGCGGAAAGCGCTGAAACGGAAGGATCCACGAGAAGGGCCGCTTGGTGCGCGAGACCAGCACGTATTCGCCATTCGGCGACGGCTTGAAGCTGGTGTACATCGCCGGCTTGCCGACGGGCGACCGCTGCCCGCTGATGGCATCGACGAGGGCGAGCTGGCTCGTGCCGTAGTACTCGAAGAGATCTTCGTCGTGCGCGCTGGCCAGCATGTCCTCGACGGTGGGAGCTGGTGCCGCCACGCCGCGGCTTTCCTGGATATTCGGACCCGTCGGCGCCGACGGCGCTTTCGGCTCGGGACCGCGGTTGGTGTTGATGAACGCGCACAGCAACGAGTTACCGTTGCCGACCCATTCGCACGGCTCACCGAACACCGCATTGAGTTGCGCGGGCGTCACGGCCTTCGCCTGACCAGTGGCCGAATCGCCGATCCACAGTTCGACACCGTTGTCGCGAATGTTCGTGAACGCGAAACGCTTGCCGTCGGAGTTGAAACCGATCCATTCGATCTTCGCGGCGGCCGGCAGCGTGACCTTCCGCACGGTGTTGTCGGCGATCACCTTCAACGTCAGATCGCGATAACGCTGGCCGCGATGCGGGGCATTGGTGCGCGGGTTGATGCGAACGCCGGCGAGCCGATAGAAGGGCTGCGACAGTTCCGCGATGGTCGGCATGCTGGCGCGCTCGAGGAGCGCGATCACATCGCGGGCCGGGCTCACCTCCGCGGTCGGCGGCGGCGGCGCGTCGAGCATGTCGACGATGACCTTGGGCGGCAGGAGATAGCCTGTCGCCGGTGCCTGCGCGTGCAGCGCAGACGAAGCGAGAACGAATGCGACGACGATGGCAAGACGCTGTTTCATGGCCCTCTCCTGAGGGGGCCATTCTACTGCTTGAGCGCGTCCTCCACCTCAGCCACCGCCAGCGGAATGACAAGAATCGTGAAGGGCAACATGTGGCGCAATTCGCGGATATACACCACCATCCACGCGAGCACGACGTAACAGGCGAGCGTCATGCCGAGGGACACCACGAACGCGTCGGACGTCCGGCGCCACGCGCGCCAGGCCCAGAACCACATCACGTTCAGGAACAGCAGCACCTTGGCGTTATCGCGCAGCGCCTTGGCGATGACGTTGCCCTGCCACACGATGAACGGCACGTTGAGCTTGAAGGTGTCCCACCACGCCCATTGCGCCAGCGGCGCGGGATACATCGTTCGCAAGGTCAGCGTCGGAATCGCGAAGGCGATGCCGCACGCAATCGCGGCTGACCAGGGCGCGCGCTTGCGGATCGCCTCGAAGCCGGCGAGGAACACGATCAGCATCGCGGTTTCCTTCGCCCAGGCGCCGGCGAAGGCGGCCAGCACCGCGGCCCACCAGATGCGCTTGCGGATTGCGACCACACCGGCGAAGAACGACAGCACCGCCAGGTAGTCGTTGGTGAAATAGATCGCGTAGCCTTCGGAGCCGAATGCGGCGGCGGTCACGAACAGATACATCACCACCGCGAGCACTGCGCCCAACCGGCTGACGATCGTCGTCGCGAACATGAAGAGCAGGGCGCCCGACGCGGCGAGCGACAGCGTCTTGATCGCGACATCGATCAGGTGCGGATCGACCGGCGCGATCATCGTGCCGGCCTTGACCATCCAGAACGCGAGGACGCGCCACTGATACGGGAAGGTACGCGTGCCGGCGAGCGTCTGGTCGTATTGCATCATCGACAGATCGCGGAACGGCATGTTGGTGACGAGATCGAACGCGTGCAGATCGACGTAGCGGGTGTAGACCGACCATCCACTGAAGATCAGAAGAGCGACGAGCAGTCCAAACTTTGTGCGAGAGGTCATTTGCCGGCCGCCGTGCCAGCCGCGCGGCCGGTGGCCCAGGCCCAGGAGAAGTTGTGGCCGCCGATCGGTCCGAAGGCATCCAGCATTTCGCCACAAAGATACAACCCCGGGACTCGTTTGCTCTCGAGCGTTTTGGGATCGACGTCGGACAGCGCGACACCGCCGCCGGTGACCTCGGCCTTCTTGTAGCCTTCGTTGCCGCTCCAGGGGAGGGGATAGGCCGTGAGCAGATCGATCAGGCGGAGGCGTTCGGACCGCGTGAAGCTGCTGGTGCGGCGATCCAGGAGCACGCCGGCCTCGATCATCAACTGCTCGGCCAGCCGCGCGGGAATGTGCCGCGCGAGAATCGTCGAGACCGAGGCGGAGCGAGCGTCGAACTCCGATTCCCAGTCAGCGGCACTGAGCGGCGACCACTGCGCGCGAATCACCGGCGTATTGCCCCTCTCGGTCAGATGCGAGATATCAAGCACGCTTGGTCCGCTATAGCCGCGATGCGTGAAGAGGAATCCGCCGAAGGATTCGGTGACCTTGTTCCCGACCTTGGCGCGCAGTCGCACGTCCAGCGACACACCCGACAGCGACACGTGCGCATGGTCTTTCGCCAGCAGCGGAGCGAGCGCGGGGTAGGTGTCGACCATTTGATGCGAGAGCTTCTGCGCAATGACGAGCCCGGTGCCATCGCTGCCGGTCGCGGGCACGGAGAGTCCGCCGGTGGCGAGAATGACGCCATCGCAGTCGAGATCACCGCTCGAGGTGGCGATGCGAAATCCTTCCATGGCCGGGACGAGATCGGTCACGGTCGTTTCGAACCGGATCTCGACGCCCTTCGATTGCGCGAAGCGGACGAGCCCGTCGCGAATATCGCGCGCGCGGTTGGACTTCGGAAACAGCTTGCCGGATTCCTCCTCGAGCGCCAACGGGATATCGAGATCGCGTTCGAAGAACTCGCGCTGCTCGTGAATCGGCCACGATCGCAGCATTGATCGCAGGAGATGCGCAGGCGAATCGGTGACGAAGCGCTCGGGCGCGAGCGCTGACGGCAGCACGTTGCAGCGCCCGCCGCCGCTGATCAGGATCTTGCGGCCGCCATCCTTGGTGCGCTCGAGCAGAATGACGTTGGCGCCCGACGCGGCGGCAAATGACGCCGCCACGAGCCCTGCGGCACCGGCGCCGACGACAACCACAGAACGCACAGACATCTGTTCCAGGAGAAGTAGTTAGACGAGCGCCTTCGAATAGAACAGATCATGATCGCCCGGCGGCGCGAAGCCGGCCGCGCGAACTGCGGATGCGATCTGTGCCCAGTGACGTACTTCGTGCAGCACCATGTGGAACAGCAGTTTTCGCGGTGACAGCGGATAGGTTCCGGTCGCGACGACGACGTCTCGCGGCGTGATGGCGTCGCTCGGATCGAGTGTTGGAATAAAGCTCGTCACGCCATTGCGCCCGCGCGCGGCATACGTAAAGAGCGCATCGACATCACCCGGAGTGACGCCGCTTTCCGCCGGCAGTTCCTTGCCTTGCAATCGCGATGTGTGCCGATGCTCGACGAGGAAAATGTGATCGATCAGTGCGCCGACGGTGGGAAACCGGCCGCCGGGTTGGACGGCGACATCAAGCGCCTTGGGATTCGCTTTCAGCCACGGCATCCACTTGCCGCGTTCTTCGGCGGTCCAGTCAAGTAATTCGTCGAGTGTGATTGTCAGTGGCATCGGAGTCAGGCGGGCCTAAAGGCCCGCCTCTACGTGGTTAGCGGAACAGTTCGTCGATGGTGATGAAGTTGATCGGGCCGAGGTTCAGCTGGCGGATCGGGCCTTCGATCGTCTTGCGGTCGCCGACCACGACGACGGCCATCTTGTCGGCCTGGATGTAACGCGCCGCAAGCCTCTGCAGATCGGCCGACGTCACCTTGGTGACCGCCGTGACGAAATTCGAATACGTGTCCTCGGGCAGGTCATAGACGACCAGCTCTTCGAGCTTGCGCGCCAGGTCGCCGGTGGTTTCGAATTCGCCGGGGAAGCTGAGCGCGACGTAGTTCTTCGACTTGGCGAGCTCGTCCCCGGGAATCGGCTGCACGATCGCGTTGAGCTCGTTGAAGAACTCACCGACCGCGGGTCCGGTCTTGTCGGTCTGCACGCCGGCGGCGGCGAGGAACGGGCCGGCCGAGAGCCGCATGTCGAACGCGGAACTGGCGCCGTAGCTGTAACCGTTCTTCTCGCGCAGGTTTTGATTCAGCCGCGAGGTGAACGAGCCGCCGAGAATCGTGTTCAACACCTGGAGTGCGGCGTAATCGGCGGTCGATCGCGCCACGCCCACCCAGCCGATGCGAATCTGCGACTGCGCGGCTTCGGGCTTGTCGACGATATAGATCTGGCGCGACTTGAGCTGCGGCGCGTTGGGCACGGCGGCGACGAGCGGCGCGATGCCGTCGGACTTCCATCCGCCGAACTGCTTCTCGAGCATCGGCATCACGGTGGCGGCGGTGACGTCGCCGACGATCAGCAGCGTGGCGTTGTCGGGGCGATAGTGCGCGCGGTAAAAGGACTGCAGATCCGCCACGGTAAACGCTTCGATCGCGGGCGGCAGGCCGTTGGCCGAGGTGCCGTAGCGATGCGTCGGCCCGAAAATCACCCGGGGGAACGCCAACTGAATCAGCGCCGCCGGATTGTCGCGCGCCTGCAGCAGCTGGGTGAGACGCTCCTTGCGCAGCCGATCGAGATCGGTCGCCGGGAACGTCGGCCGCATGGCCACGTCGGCCATCAACGGCAGCGCATCACTCAATTTCGAAACCGGCACCGACAACCGCACCGCCGAATAATCGAACGAGCTGGTCGTCGAAAGATTCGCGCCGAGGAACTCGAGCGCGTCGGCGAGCTCGAGCGACGACTTCGTGCCGGCGCCTTCATCCAGCATCGCCGCCGTGAGGCTGCCGACGCCGTACTTGCCGATCGGATCCGCGGCACTGCCCGAACGCACGATCAAATTGATCTGTGCGAGCGGCACTTCATGATGCTCGACCAGCCACACGCCGAGGCCGTTCGACAGCTTCAGCTTCTGGATCGCCGGCAGCTTCAACGACGGCGCAGGTCCGGCGACGGGCGGCTTCGAGCGATCGGGCTTCTGTTGCGCAGAAAGTGTGACGACCGCCACCGCCGCCAGGAGCAGCACTGCGGCGGTCGACCGGAGATCAGAAATCCGAAATCTGAGATCTGAAATCATTTCTTGTCTCCAGGAACAACGCTGAGTTCGACGCGCCGATCCTTCGGCAGGTATCGATCGATCGCGGCCTTGATGTCGGCCGGCGTCAACGAGCGATAACGATCCAGGTCCTTCTGGAAGAAGTCCGGCTCGCCGACCGCCTTGTAATACGCGTTCAACTGGTTGGCCTTGCCGCCGAAGCCGCCGACGCGTTCCATACTCCGCAGAAAGTTGGCTTCGATCTGATTGACGGCGCGCGTCACTTCACGCGCGTCGGGTGCAGTGGCGTGGAGCTTGTCGAGCTCCTCGTCGATCACCGACTCGATCTTGTCGAGGGTCTCGCCGGGCCGCGCCGTCGCCATGATCACGAAGCTGCTGCTGAGCGCCTGCGATTGCTGGAAGGCCTGCACGTCCTGCGCGATCTGCAAGTCGTAGACGAGCCGCTTGTAAAGTCGCGAGTTCTTGCCGCCGGTCAACAGGTTCGAGACGATGTCCATCTCGGCATCACCCGGCTTGAGCAACGCGGGCGTGTGCCACGCCAGATACAGGCGCGGCAACTGGACGCGGTCGGTGATGGTCTTCTTCTTGACGCCGTCGAGCACCGGCGTCGGCACGGACAGCGGCGGCACCGGCTTGCCGGCGGGCACGTCGCTGAACCACTTCTCGACGAGCTTGCGGGTGTTGGCGACATCGATGTCGCCGGCGATGACCAGGCTGGCGTTCGACGGCACGTAATAGGTGCGGAAGAATCGCGCCACGTCCTCGAAGCTTGCCGCGGTCAGATCCTCCATCGAGCCGATCGTCGACCAGCTGTACGGATGTCCCGCCGGATACATCATCGTCCCGAGCTCGATGAACGCCTGGCCATACGGCTGGTTGTCCACGCTCTGGCGCTTCTCGTTCTTGACGACGTCGCGCTGGCCGTTGATCTTGTCGGGGGCCTTGTCATCGAGCAGGAAGCCCATGCGATCCGATTCGAGGAACAACGCGAGCTCGAGCGCGTTCGAGGGGAGATCTTCGTAGTAGTTGGTGCGATCGCTGGTCGTTGATCCGTTGTTGTCGCCGCCGGCGGCTTCGAGCCAGGTATCAAAGGATCCTTCGGGGACGTGCATCGATCCTTCGAACATCACGTGTTCGAAGAGATGCGCGAAGCCGGTGCGGCCGGGCCGCTCGTTGCCCGAGCCAACGTGATACCAGACGTTCACCGACACCACCGGCACGCTGGTGTCGCGATGCAGGATCACGTTCAGGCCGTTCGGTAACTTGAACTGTGTGTAGGGTACCGAGAGTGCCGGGCGCTGCTGCGCCCCAACGGCCACGGTGGCGGCCAGGATCAACGTCGAGACGGAAATCCAGCGTGTCATGTTAGGGAGTTTATCCCTCTACGAGCGCTTCTTACCGCCGGTCAGGAACTCGTTGGCGGCATTCGAGATGGCAATGACGGCGGGGTGTTTCAGCCGTCTTTCCACGGAAAGCGCGTAGTAGCGCTCGCGCACGGCATCCAGCCGTCCCACGACCGTCACACCAAACTGGCGCATCACTTCTTTTTCCAGCACGCTCGGGGCGACGAACAGTCCCGCTCCCGCCTGCCCGAACGTCGTTAACAGCGCGCTATCGTCGAGCTCGGCGACGACGCGCGGACGAATGCCTTGCTGATCGAAATATTGATCGAGCGTGCGGCGCAGGGTCTTGCCGATGGTGGGCAACAGGAAGGGCGCGCCGTCCAGCGATCGCGGAAAGTTCTTCCGGCGCGGCGCGGCGAGCTTCGCGGCGCCGAACACCGTGACGCCGGTTTCACCCAGCGCATGACTGAAGGCCTTGACCTTGATGGTCGGCGCGATCGGCGTGTCGGCGATCACCAGGTCAAGGTTGTGTGTCGCGAGATCGGTGAGCAGGCGTTCGGTGGCGCCGTCGCGGCACACGATCTGGACTTGCTGCGGCAGGCGCATGGCCGGCTCGAGCAATCGATAGGCGATGATCTTGGTCACCTCATCGGCGACACCGACCTGGAAACGAATCGGCCGCCCGGTCGGGCGGTCCTTGAGCGTGTCCATCAACTCGCGCCCGAGGCTGAAGATGTCGTCGGCGTAGCGATAGACCATGCGGCCCATGTCGGTGAGCACGAGGTTGCGGCCCGATCGCTGGAAGAGCTTTTCGCCGAGTTGATCTTCGAGGACGCGGATTTGCCCGCTGATGGTGGGCTGCGCGAGGCGCAGCTCTTCGCTGGCGCGCGCAATCGTGCCCTCGCGAGCCACGGTCCAGAAGTAGAGCAGGTGGTGGTAATTAAGCCACTCCATAGGAGTTTAAAGTTTAAGGGTTAAAAGTTTAAAAAGGGCTTTGAGCTTTCCATTTTTCACTATTAACTTCATACTTTCCTTTTGTGGCCGACAAACCTCTCGTCGCAGTGATCATGGGCTCGACGTCCGACTGGGACACGATGTGTCACGCAGCGGAAGTGCTCGAGCGTTTTCAGATTCCCTTTGAAAAAGAAGTCGTCTCCGCGCATCGCACGCCGGTGTGGATGGCGGAATTCGCGCAGGGCGCGGAAGCGCGCGGCATCCAGGTGATCATCGCCGGGGCCGGCGGCGCGGCGCACTTGCCGGGCATGGTCGCGTCGCACACGGTGATTCCGGTCCTCGGCGTGCCGGTGCAGAGCGCCGCACTGCAGGGGCTCGATTCGCTGCTGTCGATCGTGCAGATGCCCGGCGGCGTGCCGGTGGGCACGCTCGCGATTGGCAAGCCGGGCGCCATCAACGCCGGGTTGCTCGCCGCCGGCATCCTGGCGACGACCCGGCCGGAGCTGCGTGAGAAGCTCCGCCAGTTCAGGGCCGACCAGACCACCAAGGTCCGGCAGGACACCCTTCCGTGAACCGCATCGTGTTGCCCGGCGCCACCATCGGCGTGCTGGGCAGCGGGCAACTCGGCCGCATGCTCGCGCTCGACGCGCGCCGCATGGGCTATCGCGTCCACACGCTCTCGCCCGGCGTCGACACGCCCACCGGCCAGGTCGCGGATCTCGAGGTCAGCGCCGAGTACGACGACATCGAGGCGATTCGCGCGTTCGCGCGCGGCGTGGATGTGATGACGTTCGAGTTCGAGAACGTCTCCACCGATGCCGCGGATGCCGCTGCTGAAATCGTTCCCGTCCGGCCGAGCGGATCGGCGCTGCACATCACGCAGCAGCGCGCGCGCGAGAAAGCGTTCCTCGCCGATCGGGGCTATCCCGTGACGCCCTTCGCCAAGGCGCAGTCGCTCGACGAGCTCGCGATTGGCCTCGGCACCATTGGGTTGCCGGCGATCGTCAAGACCGCCGCCTTCGGCTACGACGGCAAGGGCCAGCACAAGATCGATCGCATCGAAGACGGCGAGCGCGTGTGGGGCCTGATCGGCCACCAGGAAGCGATCATCGAACGCCTCGTCGACTTCTCGCATGAGATCTCGGTGATTGCGGTCCGCGGACTCGACGGCGAGTTCGCGCATTACGGCGCGGTGGAGAACATCCACCATAACCACATCCTCGACCTCACGGTCTCGCCCGCTCGCGTGCCGCCCGCCATCGCGAGCGAGGCGGTGCATCTCGCGCATCGCGTGCTTGATGATCTCGGTTACGTCGGCGTGTTGTGCGTGGAGTTCTTCGTCACTCGTGACGGCCGCGTGCTCGTCAATGAGATCGCGCCGCGCCCGCACAACTCCGGCCACTTCACCATCGATGCGTGCGTGACGTCGCAGTTCGAGCAGCAGGTGCGCGCGGTCTGCGGCCTGTCGCTCGGTGACACGACGCAAATGAAGCCGGCTGCGATGGTCAACCTGCTGGGCGATCTGTGGATCGACGGCGAGCCTGACTGGGCGGCGGCGCTCGCGGTACCCGACATCAAGCTGCATCTCTACGGCAAGCACAACGCCCGCGTCGGCCGCAAGATGGGTCACATCACGGCGCTCGGGGATTCGGTGGATGAGGCCGCGGCAAAGGCGATCGCCGCCCGCAGCGTTCTCTGCTGATGATTCGATTCGGATCGTTCCAGGTCGATCCGCGCACGTGGCTGCTGACCGACGACGGTCACGCCGTCGACCTCTCGCCACGGCTCGTCGAGATCTTCGCCTTCATCATCGAACGACGCGGCGACATCGTGACGAAGGACGAGCTGCTCGATCGCTTCTGGCCGGACGTGCACATCTCCGACAACACGCTGACGCGCGCCATCGCGGACATTCGAAAGGCGATTGGTGACGATGCGTCGCAGCCGACATGGCTGGAGACGGTATCGCGCCGAGGATTCCGGTTTGTGGGGACGGCGGCCACGCCGCCGGCGGTCGATCCCTTTCAAGAATGGGTCAAGGGCCGGCTCGCGCTCGATTCGCTCGATGCGGGCAAACTGACCGATGCGGTTGCGGCGTTCGAACGCACGACGGCCGAGTTGCCGCGTTATGCGCCGGCGCATGCCGGGCTGGCGAATGGTTACCTGCTGCAATACGAGCGCACCCGCTTCGGCAGCGCGCCTGATCGCGATCGGCTCGCGCGGGCGATGCAGGCGGCGCGCGAAGCGACGACGCTCGATCCGGCGCTCGGTGAAGGATGGGCGGTGCTCGGTTACCTGCTGTGCGCGGCGGGACGATCCGAAGAAGGGCAGGCCGCGGCCCGGCGCGCCACGGCGCTCGAGCCCGACAACTGGCGCCACCACTATCGACTGGCGTACGGCACGTGGGGAGAAGAGCGGCTGCGCGCCGTCGATCGCACGCTGGCATCGATGCCGGGATTCGCACCGGCGCGGATGTTGTCGTGCATGGTGTTCGTGGCGCGCGGGACGATCGATCGCGCCGAGCGGGAGGCGTCGATCGGCGTCGAGACGCAGCGCCAGAACCTGGCCGATCGCACCCCGTTGCCGGCGGTCGGCTTCCATTGGCTGCGCGGCATGATTCTGGCCGCCCGCGGCGATCGCGCCGGCGCCTACGAGTGCCTCGCCGAAGAAATTGCGTCGGGCCAGAGCGGTCATGTCTACGCGCGCGAGTTCGTGGTGAATGCGCACGTGGCCACCGGCTTCATGCATCTGGCCGACGGCCACAGCGATCGCGCGTCGGCGTCGTTTGCCGAAGCGGCGTCACATCCCAAGGCGATCGTCGGCCGATATGCGATCGATGGCGTCCGCGCGGCGGTCGATGCGGCTATCAGCGAGCTGGCGCAGAGCGAACGGCACGCCGAAGCCGCGCTTGTGACGGCAGGCGCGCAGCTGGTTCGCGGCGAGATCGATCAGGCGATCGCGACGCTCGATCGATTGCTCACCTCGGCGCCGGCGGGACCGGCCGGCTGGATCATCCCGATCGATCCGATGCTCGCCGCGATTGGTGAGAACGCCGGAAAACAGGCGCTTTTCTCCAGGCTTGCGGCCCGCGCCGCATAACTCACCCTTTCCTCATCGTTCGCTCAGGACTTCGCACGATCGTTCGGACGATCGTTCAGACGGACGTTCATACGGACGTTCAGACGGACGTTCAGACGGACGTTCAGACGGACGTTCAGACGGACGTTCAGACGGGCGTTCAGACGGACGTTCAGACGGACGTTCAGACGGACGTTCAGACGGACGTTCAGACGGACGTTCAGACGGACGTTCAGGCGGACGTTCAGACGGACGTTCGAATCAGAGGAGGACGCGATGAGTTACCTGGTAATTCCCCTGCTGTTCATTGCGATGCTTGCGCCGACGCCCGGCCCACCGACGGATGCTCTGGCTGACTTCTCGCGCTTTTCGCGCGAGCTCAATAAGGAGATTTCGTTCGTCGATCTTGATGGCCGGGTGCATGACGGGATTCTGGCGGCGGCGACCGAAGACGATGTGACCGTCCGATTTGGCTCGGGTATGCGGTCGTTCCCTCGCGCGGAGATCGCGAGCGCCGAACGCATGCGCGATAGCAGCCTTGATGGCTTTGTCAAAGGCGCTCTTTTTGGCGCCGTCGGCGGACTCCTCTCGATCGAGGGGTACGGATCCGGGGCCAACAAGGCGGCCGGCTTTGTCGGAGCTGTCGCGGTCTACGGGGGGATTGGCTACCTGCTCGATGCCGCGCAAACGCATCGCGAAACGATCTATCGGGCGCCGGCCGGCACGACGGCTGCCATCACAACACCGGCCAACAGCGTGCTGAAGCCGGCCTTGCAGATAAAGTGGCGTTTCTAGGGGTGAATAGATGATCGGGTTTCTCCTTGCGTCGTGGCTCGTGTCCAGTGGTGCCGCTTTGCCATCGCAAACACCGGCGCTGCCGGCGATTGAGATCCCTGCGGCGGATGTCGTCCAGGAACTGGAGCTGAACGACGGCTCGTCGATCATCGGCCGCGTGGCATCGATCGGCGCGGGGTCGTTCGTGTTCCGCACCACCTCGGGAACGGAGATGACCGTCGAGATCATCACGGTGCGCTCGCTCAAGCCGGTGAGCGGACGCATCGTGCACGGGCAGCTCTGGCGGGAGGATCCGAACACGACGCGGCTGTTCTTCGGTCCGACGGGACGCTCCCTGAAGAAGGGCGAAGCGTATTTCGGTGTCTACGAAGTGCTGCTGCCGTTCGTGCAGGTCGGCATCACGGATCGACTGTCGATCGGCGCGGGCACGCCGTTGGTCTTCGGCGATTTCAGTCATCCAGTCTGGGTGACGCCGAAATTCCAGGTGATGCGGCAAGGCAACACCTCTGCCTCGATCGGCGTGATGCACTTCTTCAACGTCGACCACGAGAGCCTGGGGATTGGTTATGCGGCGCTGACCCAGGGCGGCACCGACAGCGCGTTGACGATCGGCGTCGGTTACGCCTACTCGCGCGGCGCCGAGGAAGACCACGGCTCTTCCGTCGTGATGATCGGCGGCGAGCACCGGCTGTCGAGACGCATCAAGTTCATCACCGAGAATTACGCGTTCAAGGACGGCGTGTTGGGCAGCGCCGGCGTGCGCTTCTTCGGCGAGAAATTGTCGGCCGACTTCGGTCTCGTCCTGGTGCCGTTCGACGAGGGCATCGGCGTCGGACCGATGGTGAACATCGTTCGAAAATTCTAGCGGCTACGGCGGTGTCAACCGCAGTGTCGTCACCGCCGGTCCGGGCAGAAACGGCGTCGGCTCGCCGTTGAGCCACGCGCGGTATTGATCGCCGTAATGCGGCGACAGCGGATGACCGCTCTGCCCGGTCGGAATCTCCAGGATGCCTTCGCTCTCGCGACCCGGCGACACGACCATGCGTTCCGACGGGCCGGTGCGGGGCGTGCTCGCGCGCGGTGTGTAGATGTCGCCGGGCAGCGGATCGCCGGGCATGTTGAGGTAGCGACCGAAGAACGGAATGCCGGCGGAGAGCGGATGGCGGATGTCGGCGCTGTTCGCTTCGCCCCACGTGCGCTCGGCGAGCGAGCGGCCGCCGGCGGTCAGTTGCGCGATGGTGCCATCAACCGCATCAAGGATCGCATCGTCCCAACTCTTGTAGCGAGGATCGAGCAGGTGCAGCGGGCGCTCGGACAACAACTGCCACACGGGACCCTCACCGCGCTGCAGTCGTGTGTAGTCGAATGACGGGTCCACCGCGAGTGCCGGCGCTGTCAGCGACTGCATCACACGACGGACAAACAGCAGCCGGAATTCCTTGACCAGCCGATAGCCGACCGAGTCCGGCGACGCGCGGCCGGTCCATTTCTGGCTGACTAGCTGGCGGAATTCATTCCGCAGGGGGGTCTGGAGACCCGCCTCTACAGGTAAGGCCAACGTGTCGAGCAATAACTTCCGCCATCGTTCCAGGAACAAGGCGCGATCCTCGAGCTGCACGCTGAGCATGTCGCGCGCGGTCGCTTTCGGAATGGCGAGCAGGCGATCGCGAATCAATCGCGCGCGGATGCCGTCGGCGTATCCGCCTTCGCCGATCGTCGCGAGCATCGCGCCATCGACCACCGGAGCATTCGCGGTCCAGATGCGGCCGTTCCCGGGACTGACAATGTGAGGGAAATCGGCGGGGGCAATGTATCCATCCCAGCGATTGGTGCCATCGGCCCACGACTCCGGCGTCATGCCGTCGTGACCGACGCGATTCGGAATGGATCCGCCGATCGTCCAGGCGATGCGCCCGCTCTCGTCGGCCGCGGTGACGTTCTGGTTGGGAATGCCGAGGCCCTGCACCGAGCGCATCAGGTCATCCACCGATCGCGCGCGCTCGGGTCCGCTGACGTCGGCGGCGAGCGCCCGCGAATCATGCGCGACCCAGTTCTGCGCGTACTCGCGGCCACGCGCGTCCTTCCACACGATCGGTCCCCAGATCGTCCAGCGGACCTCCAGTGTCTTCGCGACGCCGCCCTTCGCGGCGATCGTCTCGTGGTAGACGTCGAATGCCTTCGGCCCGTCCGGCGCCAGGTATTTCTGCGCATCATGCGGGTCGCGATCGATGCGGACCAGGTCGCTCCAGTCGCCGCCGGTGTTGGTGAACCCCCATGCCACGTGACCGTTGCTGCCGACAACGAGGCTCGGAAGTCCCGGCAACGTCACGCCGGTGACATGGGCACTGGTGGATGGTTGCAGAGGATCCGGAAAGACCATCGAGGCGCGATACCAGATGATCGGCACCGCGATCGACAGGTGCATGTCGTTGGCCAGCAGCGCCACGCCGGATGCGGTGTGCGCGCCATCGACCGCCCAGTTGTTGCTGCCGATGATGGTTGCTTCGTCAGGGTCCTGGGGCTTGGGACCTGGGGCTTGGGACCGTGCTGTCTGACTCACCGGTTGTTTGCGCAGGTCAAACACGTCGGCGCTCGGTATCGCAGGCCGGACAATCGACCCTCCGACTACGGGCGTCTCCCAATCAGATCCGGCGGTCGAGAGGAATCGAAACATCGGCTCGGGCAGCGTGTCGCGGAGTGCGCCGTGTGATTGTTCGAACAGCGCCTGGCGCCCCTGCAGCGTGTTGAACATCGCGAGCACGGTGAGGATCGAATCCTCGGGCAGCCACGGCTCCGGCGTGGCGCGCAACACCAGGTATTCGAACGGCGGCGCGGCGAGCTTGTGGAGCCCGGCATTGACGCCATCGGCATACGCCTCGAGGAGGCGTTTGTACGACGGCTCCGCCATCTCGAATGCGCGCTGCGCGACGTGACGGAAGCGATGGACGCGGATCTCCTGATCCACTTCCATCGCGCGGGCGCCGACGAGTCCCGACAATTCTCCCGCGGGCTGGCGGCGTTGCAGGTCCATTTGAAAGAACCGATCCTGCGCGTGCACGAAGCCCAACGCGCGCGCCACGTCTTCGCGGGATGCGCCGGTGATCGTCGGCACGCCGATCGCGTCGCGATCGACCTGCACGGCCGCGCTCAGGCCTCTGATGGGAGCGGTGCCATCGACCTGGGGCAGGCTGCCGCGGACCTGTGATCTGGCGTAGATGCCGCCGCCAATGATGGCGACGACGAACAAGATTAGAAGGGCGATCAGGGCGCGGAGGACTCGGCGCATTGCTGGGAATTCTACAGGGATCAGGGATCAGGGATTGGGGATTGGGGATTGAGGATTGAGGATTGCATCGCAATCCGCGGATCGCGCCGGTTTCCGCGGTGGCGTACCGTCATCACATGATGCAACATCAACAGACTGAGATGACCGGGCTCGACCTGCGGTGGAAGGCACTCGCTTCCAGGGATTCAGCGGCTGACGGGACCTTTATCTACGCCGTCACTTCGACCGGCGTCTATTGCCGGCCCAGCTGTCCGAGCCGGCGTCCGCGTGCCGATCGGGTCCGTTTCTTCGATACCACCACCGAAGCGCGCCAGGCAGGGTTTCGCGCCTGCAAGCGATGCAAGCCGGACACGGTCGGCGTCGCGCAGCCGGGCATCGAAGCCGTGCGCCTCGCATCCGCCTTTCTCGCGACGCATGCCGATCAAACGGTGACGCTCGACCAACTCGCCCGTGTCGCATCAATGAGTCCGCATCACCTGCAACGTCGCTTCAAGGCGATCGTCGGTCTGTCGCCCCGAGAGTTTCAGTCCGCGGTGCGCGCGGGTCGATTGAAGACGAGCCTGCGCGATGGCCGGGATGTGACGACGGCGATCTACGAAGCGGGATACGGATCGCCGAGCCGCGTCTACGAAGCGGCGCCGACCGGGAAGGTGCCGCTGTCGAAGTACCGTCGGGGCGGCGAAGGGATGCGGATCGGTTACGCGATGATCGCGAGCCCGGTGGGCCAGGTCCTCGTCGCGGCCACCGATCAAGGGGTGTGCTCGGTGAAGATCGGCAACAGCGAAGCGGCGCTCGCCACCGAGCTGCGCGGCGAATTCCCGGCGGCCAACGTCGAAGCGAATCTGAAACCGAACAACGAATGGATCAAGGCGATCGCGAAGCACCTGCGCGGTCATTCGTCATCGCTCGATCTGCCCATCGACGTGCAGGCCACCGCGTTTCAGTGGAAGGTCTGGCGCGCGCTGCAGCGCATCCCGTACGGTGAGACGCGGCCCTATGCGGAGGTCGCGAAGAGCATCGGCAAGCCGAAAGCGGTTCGCGCCGTCGCCAGCGCCTGCGCCAACAACCCCGTCGCCATTGTCGTCCCCTGTCACCGGGTGGTTCCGAAGAGCGGGGGCACGGGCGAGTATCGATGGGGGGCCGAACGGAAGGCCCAACTCCTGAAAGCTGAGAAAAACCGGGCAATCTAGTCAACGATCGGCGAAGCCACGTTAGTATTTAGCGTGCCTTCAACCCGTTACGGCATTTCCCCCTGGCTGGATGCCGTTCCTGCCAAGAAACGGCGCGAGTTTCCGGCGTTTCGAGGCGTCATCAATCACCCGGTCGTCATTATCGGCGGCGGCATGTCCGGCGCGATGACCGCGTATGCCTGTGCGGCGGCCGGCATGAAGGTCATGCTGCTCGAAGCGGACCGCATTGGGCTCGGCGGCAGCGGCCGGGCAACCGGGCTGTTCTCCGGCGAGGCCACCGAGAGTTATCGAGACCTCGAAGCGCGTGCGGGCCGGCGAGCGGCACGCGCGTTGTTCGATGCGATGGAAGCGGCGCCGAAAGAACTGGCGGCCACGGTCAAGCGTCTCGGCATCAAGGCGGACTTCGATCTGGCCGGCAGCTTGCGCTTCATCCCGGCGGGCCAATCCGACAAATTCCTGAAACGCGAGATCGCGTCCCGCGAAACGGCCGGCCTCAAGGCGGCGTGGATTTCTCCCGCCACCATCGCCCGCCAGGCGTCGATCGATTCTGCCGGCGGCATGCGGTTGCCGGATGCCGGTTTCGTGGACCCGCTCAAGCTGACGCTCGGGTTCCTGTCGGCGGCGATCAAGAAGGGCGCGCGCATCTACGAAAAGTCCGCGGTCAAGAAGATCACGTTTACCCGCAAGACCGCGACCGCCTATCTCGACAGCGGCGCGATCACGACCACGAACCTCGGCATCTGCATCGGCGAGCCGACGAGCCTGTTCAAGCCGTTGAAGCGGCATCTGCGCCATGAAGATCGCTACGCGGTCCTGACCGAACCGCTCCCGGCGGCGGTGCGCGCGGAGCTGGCGAAGCAGCGCGCATTGTTGACGGATACCGATGCGCCGGCGCATCACCTGTGGTTCACCGCGGATCATCGCGCGCTGTTCACCGGCGCCGATCAGAAGCGCCCGGCCGATCGGCTGCGCGACAAGACGCTGGTGCAGCGGACCGGTCAACTGATGTACGAGTTGTCGCGTCTCTATCCCGCGATCTCAGGGACGGCGCCGGCGTATGGCTGGGACGTGCCGCTGGCGCATCCGGTGGACGGCGTGCTCTACGCAGGTTCGCATCGCAACTTTCCGTTTCATCACTTCGCATTCGGCACGTCGCACGATCCGGCGCGCGCATTTCTGGCGAGCCGCATCATTCTTCGCAACATCCAGGGTCGCCCGCAGAAGGGTGACGAGCATTTTTCGTTCGCGCGAAACTTGTAGGCCGACAGCCGAAGGCTGACGGCCGAAGACTGAAGGCTTCCTTATGGCTGACTCAGGGATCTTCCGGATCAATCCGCTGCAAAGCTGGCAGCGCGATGCCATCCTGAAGGCGGCGCAGTTGCTGCGCGATCGCTTCGGCAACCCGCCGGTCGATCCGCAAGCCCGGCTCGCGCACGACGGCCTGCTGGAAGTCCTGGACCCCGCGCGACGTACCGTCAGGCTGCAGAAGGAATTGAGCGAAGCGACGCGAAAGGCGGCGCTGACCGAAAAGACCGAGCGCCGGGCCCGCGAGCGCCGTGGGACGGAACGCCGAAAAGCCAATCTGGGCCCACCCCCGGGCTTACCGGAACGCCGCAGGACGGAACGCCGGTCCGGCGAACGCCGTAACCGAAAGTAGCTCCGAACGTCTAACCTTTCGACTCGCCTGAGGGCTCGCCGCATGCTCGCCGTCTGGCTCGCTCAGGGCATATACTCAGACTTTGCTCAACTGCACCACTCACCGGAGGGTTTTTCTCCCCATGCACCGCATATTCTCGGCGTTCCTTCTCTCTCTCGCCCTCGTCTCGCCTGCGTTTGCGCAGTCGACGGCGACCAACGGCACCATCGAGGGCACGGTCACGGACGACCAGGGTTCATTGCTGCCCGGCGTCACGGTGACCATCACCAACACCGACACCAACGAACAGCGCGTGGTCGTGACCAACGAGAGCGGCCTGTATCGCGCGCCGCTGCTGTCGCTCGGCACTTACCGCGTGGGCGCGGAGCTGCAAGGCTTCAAGAAGTTCGAGCAGACGGGCGTGTCGCTGCGCGTCGGACAGACCGCGGTGATCGACATCAAGCTCGGCGTCGGCGCCATCTCGGAAACGATCACCGTGACCGCTGATGCGCCGCTGATCGATGCCGCGCGCATCGACATCGGCCACTCGATGAGCGACCAGGAAGTGCACGCGCTGCCGCTCGTCGCGCGCAACCCGTACAACTTCGCGCTGGTGCAGCCGGGCGTCACCGGCATCGAGAACGTCGAGTTCGGCGTGCCGCGTCTCGCCGCCAACGGCGCGGCGATGCGCATCAACTACCAGATCGACGGCAACACCAACACCGAGAAGGATCGCGCCGGCCTGCGCCTGCTGCCGATCTCGGAAGTGATGATCCAGGAAGTCAAGGTCATCACCACCGGCTTCGCGCCCGAGTTCGGCCAGACGATGGGCATGGTATTCAACGCCGTGACGCCGTCGGGCACCAACGCGTTCCACGGCCAGGCGAGCTACCTGTTCCGCCGCCGCGAGTTCAGCGCCTTCCCGTTCTTCTTCGGTTGCACGGGCGTCGCCTCGACGTGCGGCGACGTGGCGCCGAACGCGGTGAAGCCCGAGACCAAGGTCGACACGGGCACCGCCTCGGTGGGTGGTCCGGTCGTCAAGAACAAGCTGTTCTTCTACGGCGGCTGGGAACAGACCCGCCGCGACCTGTCATCGGGCTCGTTGATCACGGTGCCGGCCGCGACCGTCGCGCAGCTCGGCCTCAAGCCGCAGCCGACCGCCGCGCCGAACGTCCAGACCGGCAAGTTCAAGATGGGCAAGCTGGACTACCAGATCAACTCCGCGCATCGCATGAACTTCCGCTGGGTGCAGTTCCACAATGACGCGCCCTACAACAGCGGCGGCGGCATCAACACGCTCGATCGCGCTACCGACTTCCTCGATGCGATGGACTCGATCGCCAGCCAGGTGGTGAGCTCGTTCGGCTCGAACAAGCTCAACGAACTGCGCGTCCAGTATGCGCATCGCCACCAGAGCTCGGTCTCCAACAGCGACACTGGCAGCGGCCCCGCGGTGACGATTTCCGGTGTCGCCGGTTTCGGCGGCGCAGTCAGCGGCAGCGGCCAGGGCAACGCCGGCTTCGACTTCAAGCAGAACATGACGCAGGTGATCGACAACTTCACCTTCCTCCGCGGCAATCACAGCTACAAGATCGGCTTCGACTTCCAGCACGTCTACGACGGGCGCACCGCGGCGCCCCAGTTCGTCTACACGTTCCCGACGGTCGCGGCCTATCTCGACGCGAAGAGCGGCGTGAACCCGCTGGGCTACACGACGATGACCCAGCTGACCGGCGACCTGGGCTTCGAGATGAAAACCAACCTGTTCAGCGGCTTCATCCAGGACGACTGGCAGATTCGCCCGCGCCTGAAGGTGCTCTACGGCTTGCGCTACGACCTTTACAACTACCCGAAGGGTCTCCCGAACGCGCCGCTGGCGCAGACGCAGGCGTTCAACATCGATCGCAACAACATCGGTCCGCGCTTCGGCGTGGCCTGGCAGATCGACGACAAGACGGTGATGCGCGGCAGCACCGGCATCATGTATGACCAGGCGATTCTCGGCGGCTACGAACAGGCGTTGCAGCTGTCGGGCTCGCCGAAGGCGCCGTCCTACACCTTCAGCCCGACCAGCGCCGGCGCCCCGGCCTTCCCGGCCGGCGCCGGCACCGGCACGATCGCGCAGCAGTCGCCGTGGGCGGTTGATTCGGAATTCCAGGTGGCGCACACCTGGCAGTCCAACGTGCAGGTCGAACGCTCGTTCGGCAACGACCTGACGATGTCGCTCAGCGTGATGTATGCGAAGGGCGATCAGCTGCCGGTCGTCACCGACGTCAACCTGATCAACCCGATCGGCACGCTCGCCGACGGCCGACCGATCTACAACACCGCCGTCAATGCGACGACCCGCGTCGACCCGCGCTTCAATCACATCAACGAAGTGCAGTCGATCGGCGACTCGACGTTCAAGTCGGGCACGCTGCAGGTGACCAAGCGCATGAAGGCGGGCCTCACCTTCAACGTGCAGTATTCGCTCGGCAAGGGCCTCGACAACACGCCGCTGCTGACCCAGTTGACGGTGCAGGCCGAATCGGGCCGCTCGGATCCGAGCAACCTCGATCGCGACCGCGGTCCGAACCCGCTCGACATGCGCCACAACTTCACGGGTAACGTCGTCTACTCGTCGAAGAACTCGTCCGACAACCAGATCGTCCGCGGCCTGCTGAACGGCAACGAGATCGGCTTGTTGCTGCAGTTCAACAGCGGCCTGCCGGTGAACCTGCCGGCGAACCGCGACCTGAACGGCGACGGCATCCTGAGCGACCGTCCGCTCGGCATTGCCCGCAACGCGCTATACCTGCCGACGCGCAAGAACGTCGACCTGCGCTTTACCCGCTGGGTGCCGATTCACGGCTCGACCCGCGCGGAAATCGTCGCGGAGATGAAGAACGTGTTCAACACCCGGCAGCTGTCGGGCATCACGACCTCGACCCCGGTCGATACCGCCGGCAACCCGGTGTCGCCGATTCCGGGCGATGCGTACGGGTTCAGCAATGCGTCGGGCTTCGAGCAGAGAAAATTCCAGTTGGGATTCAGGCTGCGGTTCTAAACAGGCCATCAGGCCACCGGGCCATCAGGCAATCAAAATCGGGGATCAGCTCACGCTGGTCCCCGATTGTTTCTTTTGAGTAGCGCCATGCGAAAAGTCCTGTTCGTCGTCTCCATCCTCATTGCCGCCGCCTCCGCTCATTCCACGGCACAGCATCAACTGCAACCGATCGCCGCGCTCAAGGGCGAACCGGCGCTCGAGCTCGCGCTTCGCAAGCTCGACACGGTCGGCAACTTCATGATGACGACGGCGCATCCTGACGACGAGAACAACGCGATGCTGGCGTACTTCTCGCACGGCAAGGGCTATCGCACCTCGCTCGTCACCGCGACGCATGGCGAAGGCGGGCAGAACGAGATCGGCCCCGAGTTGTTCGTGCCGCTGGCGGTGCTGCGCACCGAGGAATTGCTGGCCGCGCACCGCTTCGATGGCGCCGAGCAGTTCTTCAATCGCGCGATCGACTTTGGATTTTCCTTCAGCGTCGAAGAGACCCTCGAGAAGTGGGGCCACGACGAAATTCTCGGCGACTTCGTCCGCCACATCCGCACCATCCGGCCCGACGTGATCGTCGGCTTCGTGTTCGACGGCGACGGCGGCGGTCAGCATCACCAGACCTCCTCGCGCCTCACGCTGGAAGCCTTCAGGGCCGCGGCCGATCCGGCCAAGTATCCCGAACAGATCAAGGAAGGCCTGCGTCCGTGGCAGGCGAAGAAGTTTTATTACACCGCGGGCTTTGGCCCGGCGAATCCGAACGCGCCCCGGGTTGGCGGCGTGCCCGGTCCGGAAGCGCCGACGGTCCTGAATTTCACCGGTGGCGCCGAGTTCGATCCGGTCCTCGGCCGCACCTATGACGAGATTGCCGGCGAAGCGCGCAGCATGCACAAGTGCCAGGGCATGTCGCAGTTGTTGCCGCTCCCGGCATCGACCGGCGAACGTGGATTCGGCGGCGGTCCCGGCGGCGTGCGCGGGTATCGACTGCGCGACACCGTGCTCGACGGCGGCGTGGCCCGCACCGAAAAGGAAATCTTCGACGGCGTCGACACCAGCCTTCGCAGCCTGCTTTCGTTTACTGCTTCCACCTCCGCCACGGCTACGGCGGACAAGTCGGCTGGGCAAGCCAGCGATCAACTCGGCGCCGGCCTCGATCGCATCACCGCGGCGGTGGTCGAATCGCGCAAGGCGCTCGCCGCCGGTGGTGAAGCGGCCACGGTGGCGCCGCTCACGACCGGACTCAAGGCGCTGCGCGAGGTGCGCGCCTCGCTGGCGTCGATGAACATCCCGGAGAACGCCAAGTACGAAATCGATTTCCGTCTCGCCAAGAAGGAACCGCAATTCGCGCAGGCGCTGATGCTGGCCGCCGATGTGCGTCTCGACGCCGTGGCCCGCGATGGACTGGTCGTTCCCGGCCAGCCGCTGCAGGTGGACCTGATGGCCGCGAATCGCGGCAAGAGCAGCGTTGAGATGAGCGTGTCGGCCAATGGTTTCGGCGCGACGCCGATCGCGGCATGCACCGATACCACGCCGCTGGCGGCGGGCGCGTCGCGCAACTGCGGCAAGACGGTGAACGTTCCTTCGGACGCCAGGCTGACGGCGGCGCATTTCCACGGATCGCCGTTCGTGGCGGCGGTTCCCGGTGACAAGCCGGTGGCGCGATACGTGTTCGACGCCGATGTGCCGTTCGGCCTGCCGTTCCGTCCGACGCCGTTCACGGCGACGTTTTCGCTCTCGGTGAACAGCACGCCGTTCACGATCACGCTGCCGATACAGGCGCGATCGGAAGGCAACTTGTTCAGCGGCGAGAAGCGCGAAGAAGTACATGTCGTTCCCAACTTCGCCGTCACCACCACGCCGGACATCGTCGTCGTGCCCACCCATTCGGCTTCCGGGCAGGCCGGGTCCGGCAAGGAAGTGCGTGTCACGGTCGTCAATCACTCGAAGGTTGCGGCGAAAGCCGATGTGACGTTGCAGTTGCCCCAGGGCTGGCGCGCCACTCCGGCTACGCAAGCGGTGTCGTTCTCGCGTGAAGACGAACAGATGACGGTGCGCTTCACCCTGCAGGCGCCGCCGGCCGCGACGCTGGCCGCGGCGGCGATGAAGCCGGGCGGCAACCAGTTCTCGGTGAAGGCGATCGCGTCATCGAACGGCCAGACCTACGCGCAGGGTTACCAGGTTGTCGAGTATCCCCACACCACCCGTCGTCACGTGCTCGTCGATCCGACGATCACGGTGAAGGCGCTGGATGTGGCGGTCAGGCCGAACCTCACGGTCGGCTATGTGATGGGTGTCGGGGACGAAGTGCCGGCGGCGCTCGAGCAACTCGGCGTCAAGCTGTCGCTGATCACGCCCGACGAACTGGCGTGGGGGGATCTCTCGAAGTACAGCGTGATCATGACCGGCGTCCGCGCCTATGAGCGCCGCACCGATCTGCGCGCCTATAACCAGCGCCTGCTGGATTACGCGAACGCGGGCGGCACGGTGATCGTTCAATACAACAAGTTCGAATTCAACGACGCGCAGTACGGCCCGTTCCCGGCCAAGGTCAGCAGCACGCGCGTGACCGACGAGAACGCCGAGATGAAGCTGCTGGATCCGCAGCATCCGGTGTTCAACGCGCCGAACAAGATCAGCCGCGCCGACTGGGCGGGCTGGGTCCAGGAACGCGGCTTGTACTTCATGGGCGAGGCGAACCGCGATCCGCAATACAAGGATCTGATCGAGTTCACCGAACCGTTCGCCTACAACCAGGGCGCGAAGCGCGGCGCCCTGGTCGAGGCGAAGGTTGGCCAGGGCCGCTGGCTCTATGTCGGGTTGGGATTGTGGCGCCAGCTGCCGTCAGGCACGGACGGTGCTTATCGCCTGATGGCGAACCTGCTTAGCCTGAAGTAAGAAGTTGGCCGGTTCGTGCACGATCGGGCAAGGCCCGTGGAATTTTTTTAACTTCGGCGAAGGGCGCAGGTCTAAACTGCGTCGAGGCCAAAGTCCCCCAGGCTCCGGCCGATAACGGATTTGTATGCTTGAGCACATTCTTCGCCGCATGGGTTTCGGCGCCAGTCCCGCCGAGTTGGCCGCCTGGGCGGGCGTCCCGATCGATACCGTGATCGATCGCCTGCTCAATTACGAGTCGGCCTCCACCGATCACGATTCGAAAATCGGCCTGCCGGAATATGTCGGCATCACCACATCGGCCGGCAACCCGTTTTCCGCAAACACGCTGATCAACGACGCGCGGCAGCGCTGGCTGTTCCGCATGATCCATTCGCAGCGCCCGCTCGAAGAGAAAATGGCGCTGTTCTGGCACAACCACTTCGCGACCGCCTACAGCAAGATCGCGGGCGCGGTGGGCCAGGAGCGCGCGACGCGCATGATGGACAACGATCCGAACAGCCTTCCTGGCAGCGAGCCCGGGATGATCCAGAAGTTGCGCCAGTTGGGCACGGGCAGCTTCCCGACGCTGCTGATGGCGATGGCCAAGGATCCGGCGATGGTTTATTGGCTCGACAGCCAGTTGAACACGCGCACGCGCCCGCAGGAAAACTTCGGCCGCGAGATCATGGAGCTGTTCAGCCTCGGCATCGGCAATTACGTCGAGGCGGACGTCTATGCGTCGGCCCGCGTGTTCACCGGCTTCAACTGGCAGATCAACGGCGATCGCGCCAGCAACACCGCGAGCTGGTATTCCTACGTGTATCGGCCCGCCGATCACGATGCGACGGCGAAGACGTTCACGTTCGCGATCTACCCGAATGGCGGCAAGACGATTCCCGCCCGCGCCGCCGCCAACGGCGAGCAGGACGCGGCCGACCTGATCTTCGCGCTCGCGACGCATCCGGCGACGGCGCGCCGCCTGGCCACGCGCCTCTACAAGTTCTTCGTGAACGAAACGTCCGATCCGGATCCGGCGCTCGTCACGGCGATGTCGAACGCTTACCTGGGCAGCAACTACAACATCAAGTCGATGCTGCGCACGTTGTTCACGTCGGCGCAGTTCCGCGATCCGGCCAACTTCTTCCAGCGCTATTCGTGGCCGGCGGAGTTTGTCGTCAAGGCGATCAAGGAAACCGGCTGGGTCGGCTTCACCGTCAACAGCGCCATCACGCCGATGTCGAACATGGGCCAGCAGCTCTACGAGCCGCCCGACGTCAACGGGTGGGAGCTCGGCCCCGGGTGGATCTCGACCTCGAGCATGCTGACGCGCATGAACTTCGCGTCGACGCTCGCGGCCAACCAGCGCTTCAATCTCGCGCGCGATGCGCAGCCGTACCGCGCCACGCCGGACCGCGTGCTCGAGTACATGCTGGCGCGCTTCCGGACGATGGGCTTCACCGCGGGCCAGACCACGTCGATGACGGATTACCTAAGATCGACGACCTGGACCGGCGCCGACGCACAACTCCAGCAACGCATTCCCGGCCTGACGCGCCTGATCGTCGGCTCCGGCGAGTATCAATTCAACTGAGGCCGCTATGAGTTTCTCGAGACGACAATTCGTCAAGGGCGGCGTCACCGCATTCACCTTCGGGTTTGCGGCGCCACAGATGTTGTGCGACATCGCGTTCGCCCAGGGCGTGCCGTCGCGCAACCTGGTGGTGGTCTACCTGAGCGGCGGCAACGACTCGCTCAGCACCGTCATCCCGTATCGCGATCCGTTCTACGTCAGCCGGCGCCCGACCATCGCCATCCCCGCGGGCAACGTGCTGCAGATCGGCACGGACGCATCGGGTGTCGAACTCGGACTGCATCCGCGGCTGACCGGCCTCAAGTCGATCTTCGACGCCGGCCGTCTCGCCGTCGTGCAGCGCACCGGTTACGCGAACCAGAGCCGCTCGCACTTCACCGGTTTCGATATCTGGGGCACCGCGAGCACGACGAACACGTCAGGCACGGGATGGCTCGGCCGCTATCTCGACCAGATGCCGTCGCCGGTCGATCCGTTGATCGCCTGGAACACGCAGCGTGAGACGCCGCGGCCGCTGATGGCGCGCCTCGTCGGCGTTCCCGCGATCACCAGTCCGGCCTCCTACGCATTCTCGAGCCCGAACACCGGAACGGAAGCGACGTTCGAACGCACCGCGCAGACGCGCATCTCGTCGCACATCCCGGTCGATCGGCCGCACCTGGCGTTCGTGAATTCGACGACGCAAGCGGCGCTCGGCACGCTCGATCGCGTGGCGACGGTGGCGACGTATCGCCCGTCGTTGACCTATCCGACCAATGGTTTTGCGCAGGCCCTGCAGGCCGTGGCCGGCGCGATGAACAAGCAGATTGGCACCAAGGTGTTCTGGGTGCAGACCGGCGGCTTCGACACGCACGCCGCGCAGGGCACCAACACCGGCAACTACGTCAACCTGATGGCGACGCTCGGCGATGGCCTGAAGGCGTTTTACGACGACCTCAACGCGCAGGGCATGTTGAACAACACCACCGTGCTGGTCTATTCGGAGTTCGGCCGCCGCATCAGCGAGAACGGCAGCCAGGGCACGGACCACGGCGCCGGCGCGAACATGATGGTGCTGGGCGGATTGGTGCGCGGCGGCATCTACGGCAGCGCGCCGAACCTGAACATGGATCCGGCCAACCCGACGCTCGAGAACGCCAACGGCGACGTGAAGTGGGAGACCGACTTCCGCAGCGTCTACGCGAAGATTCTCGACAACTGGCTGGGATCGAATTCGGTGACGTTGCTGGGCGCCGACTATCGCGCCGGCGCGCCAAACATATTCTGAAGGTCCTAGGGTCTTAGGGTCCTAGGGTCTTATAAGACCCTAAGACTCTAAGTCCCTAAGACCTACTTCGCGTATTTTGTGAGCGCGTCCTTCCAGGCCTTGACCGAATCGGGCGAGCCGCCCATTCCGTCAAACACGATCTGTCCCGTGCGATAGCCCACCGAGTAGAGCCGTTCGTTCGCATCGCGGTCCTGGCGAATCGTCGATCCATTCAACGTCACACCCGCAAACAAGCCGCGCGATCGGGAGTAGCTGAGAATCTGCGCGCGCATCTGCAAATCGGTGGAGGCGCTCGCGTCGCGGCCCACCGGACCCGCGGCGACCGATGCATCCGCGCCGATCTTGAACTGATTCTTGACGAGCTGCTCGAGCCCGCGCTGCCCGTTGATGACCAGCACGAGATCGATGGCCTGCGCGCCGATCTGGGCGCCGAAGCTGCCGCCGGTGATCGTCAGGAACGCCGGCGACGACCAGCCGCCGTTCTTCTTGTCCCGCACGCTGATGATGCCGCGGCCGTGCGACGCGCCGACGACCAGTCCGCCCTTGAGCATCGAGGGGAACACCGCGATGCCCTCGGCCTTCTCCATGATCGCGCGCGGCACCGACTTGTCGGATGCCCCCATGATCTCGTCCAGCACCATCGTCGCTTCACCGATGCGCTTGATCTCATCGTCCGGCGACTTCTGCGCGACGAGCGGGTTGACGATGGCGACAATGGCGATAAAGGCGAACGCGATATATCTCTTCATAGATTCAGACTCCTCAGTGCTGACTCGAGCGTGCGATACGAAAAACGAAATCCCAGCTGCTCCGCGTATGCCGGCATCACGCGTTGACCGGTGAGTAACACCGTCGACATTTCTCCGAGGGCGGCACGCAGCGCAAACGCCGGTGCGTGCAGCACGGCCGGGCGATGCAGCACGCGGCCCAGCGTGCGCGTGAAGGTGCGGTTGGTCTCCGGCGCCGGGGCGGTCGCGTTGAAGGCGCCTCGCCCGCGGTCGTTCTCGATCAGCCAGGCCACCATCGCGGTCCAGTCATCGACGTGAATCCACGACATGAACTGATCGCCCGATCCCAGCGTCGCGCCCAGTCCCAGCTTGAACGGTAGCAGCATTCGGCCGAGCGCGCCGCCCTCCTTCGCGAGCGGCAGACCCGTGCGAATGATGGCGAGCCGGGTCGCCGGCGACTCGACGATGCGCGCCTCCTGTTCCCATTCGACGCACAGCCGCGACAAAAAGTCCGAGCCGGGGGGCGAGCTTTCGGTGACGGGTTCATCCTGGCGCGGCCCGTAATAGCCGACGGCGGAGGTGCTGACGAACACTTTTGGTGCGCGCGCGCACTGCGCGATGGCGCGCACGAGCGTTCGCGTGGAGAGGAGTCGGCTGCTGCGGAGCGCGTCCTTGCGCGCGTCATTCCAGCGCTGATCGGCAATGCCTTCGCCGGCAAGATTGACGACCGCATCGACGCCGTCGAGATGCTTCGGCAGGGTGCCAGGTGAGCCGTTCGGATCCCAATTCACTTGGTTCGCGGCCCTTGGGTGGCGCGAGAGGATTGAAACCGTGTGGCCGCCTGTTTCGAGGCGTCTGGTCAATTTCCGGCCCAAAAACCCCGAACCACCGGCAATAACGATGGTCACCCTTCGATTCTAAGCCCTGAGTCCTTGACAAATGGAAGGGCTGGATATTAACTAACTAGTTAGTTAACAATGTCGCCCGTCAAGAAAAGCACCTCCGTCCTCTCCACGCGCGACGCCATCTTCGCCGCTGCCGCTCCGCTGTTTTCCTCAAAAGGGTTTGACGGCGTCAGCATGGACGACATCGCCAAAGCGGCCACGGTCAACAAGGCGATGATCTACTACCACTTCGCCGACAAGCTGTCGCTCTACCGGGCGGTTGTTGGTGACGGTCTCAAGGCGATGGGCGAGACTACCGGCGCCATCGCGCAAGCGGAGACCACCCCTTTTGAAAAGATCGACGCCTTTGTTGAAGCCTTCGTGCGCATGACGGAGGTCCGGCCGTGGATGCCTGCGATCATGCTGCGAGAAATCGCCGAAGGTGCGCCGCGCCTCGACGCGGAAACGATGCAGCACATGCGCGCGATCATCCTGAGCTTCGCCGCCATCATCAAACAGGGCCAGGCCAATGGCGCGTTTCGCGCCATCAATCCCATCCTCGCGTATGAATCGGTCGTCGGGCCAATCATCATCAACGCCGCACGCGAGCGCGTCGCGGAACAACCGGAACGCAAGCAGCAGGAGTTTCCGCTCCTGATCTCCATCTCCCATGAAGACGTGATCGCGCACGGCCAGGAAACCGCGCGCCGGATGCTCGCCCCGGAACCAGGGCTACAGAAGGCACAGACACATTTATGAAACGCATAACCCTCGCCGTTGCGTTGCTCGCAGCTGGATGCTCCAAGGAAGTACCAACCGACCACCTTCGTGTCTCGGGTCATGTCGAAGCCACCGAGACGCGACTCGCGCCCGAAGCGGGCGGCCGCATCCTCACGCTGGCCGTGAAGGAAGGCGATCGCATCCAGCAGGGCCAGACGGTGTTAACCCTCGACACCAAAGACGTGCAGCTCGCCATCGATCGCGTCAAAGCGGAACAGGCATCCGCCGAAGCGCAACTTCGTCTCGTCCAGGCCGGCTCGCGGGTCGAAGACATCCGGCAGGCGCAATCACAAGCCGACACGGCTCGCGCCGAAGTGGCCGCCGCCAGGACCGAGGTTGAAGCCGCCGCCGTCGATCTCGAACGCTTCGACACACTACTGAAGAACAACTCCGGATCGCGCAAGCAACGGGACGACGCAGCGGCGCGGCGGGACCTGGCGAAGGACCGGGTGGCCTCGGCCGAGACCCGCGTCAGGACCGCCGACGAAGTGGTCGCCAAGCTCAAGGCCGGAGCCCGCAAGGAAGAAGTGGATGCGGCGCGCGCGCGCGTGGCGGCCGTCACCGCGCAAATCGCATCGCTCGAGAAGGGCATGGGAGACGCGACGCTGCTCTCACCAGTAGCCGGACTCGTCACCGAGAAGCTCGTCGAGATCGGCGAGGTCATCGCCCCGCGCACCCCCGCGGTCGTCGTCGTTGATCTCGACCATGCCTGGGCCGACGTCTTTGTGCCCGAGCCGGCGGTTCCGAAGATCAAGCTCGGCCAGTCGGCCCTGGTCTTCACGGACGCCGGCGGCGCCGGCCTCACCGGGACGGTCGCCTACATCTCGCCGAAGGCGGAGTTCACGCCTCGCAACGTCCAGACTGCCGAAGAGCGGTCGAAGCTGGTGTATCGCGTCCGGATCACCGTCGACAACAAGGACGGCGTGCTCAAGCAGGGCATGCCCGTGGAGGCGGAAATCCCGCTCGGCCAATGACACCGGCGATCGAATTCCAGAAGGTCGTCAAGCGATACGGCAAGGTCGACGCCTTACGCGGCGTCTCGTTCACCGTCAATCCCGGTGAGATGTTCGGCCTGATCGGCCCCGATGGCGCCGGCAAGACCACGTCGATCAGGGCGCTGTGCGGATTGATCCACGTGGACGAGGGCTCCATCCGCGTGCTTGGCCACGATCCGATCAAGCAGCACCGCCAGGTCACCGGCGCGGTCGGGTACCTCTCGCAGCGCTTCTCGCTCTACGGCGATCTCAGCATCGACGAGAACATCGCGTTCTTCGCCGAGATCCATGGCGTCAGCGATTTTCACGCGCGCCGTGATCGCCTGCTCGAGATGACGCAACTGACGCCGTTCCGGGATCGACTCGCCGATCAACTGTCGGGCGGCATGAAACAGAAGCTCGCCCTCGCGTGCACGCTGGTGCACGAGCCGCAAGTGATCGTGCTCGATGAGCCGACGACAGGCGTGGATCCGGTGTCGCGGCGGGAATTCTGGAAGCTGCTGTCGCGCTTCCTGGCGCAGGGCATCACCATCGTGATGTCGACGCCGTACCTCGACGAAGCCGAGCGCTGCTCCCGAATCGCGCTGCTGCATGAAGGCCAGGTGCTGGCGCTCGATCAACCGGGCCGCCTCCGGTCGAGCCTCGCCGGCACGCTGTTCGAAGTGGTCGTGGCGTCACCGCGCGAGGCGCTCGACAAGATCACCGGCCAGCGCGATATCGCCAGCGCGCAGGTGTTCGGGGACCGGCTGCATGTCTGGATCGACCACGGCGATTCAGCGTCGGCCACGCGAACCATCACCGCCGCCACCGAGGCGGCGGGCCTGACGCCGTCCAGTCTCCGCCCGATCGTGCCGTCGCTCGAAGACGTATTCATCGCTCGCCTGAGCGCAGGGAACGCCAATCTATGAAACGCCTCGCCTTACTGCTGCTGCTGACCACTGCGATTCCGGCCCTTGCGCAGACGCCGCCGATTCGCCTCACCGTGGCGGATGCGATTGCGCGTGGCTTTGAAAACAGCCATCGCCTCGCCGAAGCCAGGGCGCGCGAAGCCGGCGCTCGCGCCGCCGCCAACACCGTGGACCTGACGCGCAAGCCGACGGTCGGCGCGAATGCGGCCTATACGCGGACCAACCACGTCGAGGAGTTCTCATTCCCGCAACCGAATGGGAATCGCCTGGTCGTCTATCCCGACATTCCCGACAACTTCATGACGAGGGTCTCGTTCCAGTGGCCCATTTACACCTCCGGGCGCATCGATGCGCTCGAGAAGGCGGCCACCGCCGAGGCCAACGCGGCCGCAGCGGACATAGAAACCACGCGCGCGGATCTTCGACTGGAGATCGTGCGCGCCTACTGGGCGGCATCGACCGCGCGCGAGGCGGAGCGCGTGCTCGAAGAGTCGGCGGTCAGAGCCGAGGCGCAGCTGAAGGACGCGCGACAGCGCTTCGATGTCGGATTGATTCCGCCGAACGAGGTGTCGAGCCTCGAGGCGCAGCGGTCGCGAGAACGAGCCTTGCTCATTGAGAGCTCGAATACTCGCGAATCGGCACTGATTGATCTGCGGCGCTTGATCGGGGCGCCGCCCGACGTTGTTATCGAGCTCGCGGACTCGCTGGATCAAGGTGCGTACGGTGCGTACGGTGCCTCTGGTGCCAAAGGGGAGGTGCTTGATCTGGTGAAGCAGGCCCTTGATGCCCGGCCGGAGCGCAAGGCGATGGCGCTGCGCATTGGTGGCGCAGAGGCGCGACAGCAGGCCGCGCTGGCGGCGACGAAGCCGGCCGTGAACTTCACCGGCGGCGTCGACTACGCCAATCCGAATCAGCGCATCTTTCCGCGCAAGAAAGAGTGGCAGGAATCGTGGGATGTCGGCGTCGCGGTGAACTGGAACTTCTTCGACTTCGGCCGCGCGAAATCGCAGGCGGCAGAGGCCGGCGCCGCGATCACCGCGAACCAGGAGCGGATGGCGGAATTCGATTCGATCGTCAACGCCGACCTCCGCCAGCGGCTGCTGGATCTCGAGTCGAGCCGCGCGATGGTGCAGGCCGCTTCCGATGCGGTGAAGAGCGCCGCCGAGACCAGGAGGGTCGTTTCGGATCGATTCAGTTCCGGCGTGGCCACGAGCACCGACGTGCTGGTCGCCCAGGTCGCACTGCTTGAAACCGAATTGGCTCGCACGCGCGCCCTGGCCGGCGTGCGCCTCGCCGAAGCGCGGCTCGAGCGCGTGATGGGTCGATAGCGATGGACGCCATCGACGTCCGGGGACTGGGCCGCAAGTTCGGCGCGTTCGTCGCGGTGAAAGACCTGTCGTTCACCGTCAAGCAGGGCGAGATCTTCGGATTCCTCGGCGCCAACGGCGCCGGCAAGTCCACCACGATCCGCATGCTGTGCGGGCTGTTGCGGCCCAGCAGCGGCACGGCGCTGGTCGGCGGCATCGATGTCAGCCGCGATCCCGAAGGCGTGAAACGCACCATCGGCTACATGTCGCAGAAGTTCTCGCTCTATGAGGCCCTCACCGTCGAGCAGAACATCCGTTTCTTCGGCGGCATCTACGGCATCACCGGCGAACGTTTCGTGGCGCGCCGAAAATTCATCGTCGACATGGCGGGACTTGGCGGCCGCGAGAACACGCTGACGCGTGATCTGCCGGGCGGATGGAAACAGCGGCTGGCGCTCGGGTGCGCCATTCTCCACGAGCCCAAGATCGTGTTTCTCGACGAACCCACCGGCGGCGTCGATCCGTTGTCCCGCCGCCGCTTCTGGGATCTGATCGGCGAGTTGTCGCGGGAAGGCGTCACGGTGCTGGTCACCACTCATTACCTGGACGAAGCCGAACACTGCCATCGCATCGCGATCATCCAGGCGGGCCAACTGGCCGCGCTTGGGACCGCTACCGAACTCAAGCAGACGTTTGCGGATCGTCCGATTCTCGAGATCCACGCTTCAAAACCCGTCGAGGCGATGGCGATTCTCGACGCCGACGCTCGTGTCGAGAAGACCAGCCTGTTCGGCACCGCGGTGCATGCCGTCTTGAAGGATCGCTCGACGGATCCAGGCGTCCTGTCGGCGGCGCTCGGTGCCAAGGGCATCGACGTCACCGCGATTGGCGCCGTCAGTCCGTCGCTCGAAGACGTCTTCCTCGACGTCGTCGAACGGGTAGGGGCGGCGTAATGCGGAAGACATTGGCGGTGGCGTCGAAAGAGCTGCGGCAGATCCTCCGCGATCGCCGGTCGCTGATGATCCTGTTGTTCGTGCCGGCGTTCTTCCTGCTGCTGTTCGGCTACGCGCTCAACTTCGACATCCGCAACGTGCCCCTGGCCGTGCAGGATCAGGACCGCAGCACCAAGAGCCGCGAGCTGGTGTCGTCATTCGTGAATTCGGGGTACTTCCAGCTGGTGGGCTACGTGGACTCACCGAAGGAGCTCGACCACATGGTGGATCAAGGGCGCGTGCGCGCGATCCTGTCGATTCCCGCAGGCTTCGAGCACGACCTCTCGATCCGCAAGCCATCGACGGTCCAGGTGATCATCGACGGCGACAACGCGAACACGGCATCGACCGTGATGGGCTACTCACGCCTGTTGATCGGCGAATACAACGCGGTTGAAGTGCAGGCGTTGGTCCGAACTCCCGGCTCCCGGACCCCGACTCCCGTCCCGGTCATTTCCATCGAGCCACGCATCTGGTACAACCCGCAACTGCGCAGCACGCTGTTCCTGGTCCCCGGCCTCATCGCCTACATCTCGATGATTACCGCCGTCGTCTCGACGGCGCTGTCGGTGGTGCGGGAAAAGGAACGCGGCACCATGGAGCAGGTCCGCATGGCGCCGATCGGCCCGGTGCCGTACATCCTCGGCAAGACGATGCCCTACCTGGTGATCTCGTTCGTCTCCGCGATCCTCGTCATCATCTCGGCGATGCTGTTGTTCGACTTGCCAATGCGCGGCTCCTGGGCGTTGTTGTGCCTGTCGATCGCGCTCTTCCTGATCGGCGCGCAGGCGCAGGGCCTGCTGATCTCCACGATCGCCGAATCGCAACAGGTGGCGTTCCAGGTGGCGCTGCTGTCGTCGCTGCTGCCGACGATGATCCTGTCGGGCTTCATCTTCCCGATCTCCAGCATGCCGATCGTGGTGCAGTGGATCACGCACATCGTTCCCGCACGCTACTTCCTGGTCGCGTTGCGCGCCATCGTCCTGAAAGGCGCCGACGTGGCCGCGTTCTGGCAGCAACTGGTGGCGTTGGCGATTTTCGCGACGGTGGCGATGGGCCTGGCCTCCCTTCGCCTGCGGAGGGAATGGTCGTGAGACGCATCCTTCACCTGATCCGCAAGGAGCTCATCGAGCTGCGCCGCGATCCCCGGCTGTTCGTCGTGGTGATCATCGCGCCGATCATCCAGCTCAGCGTCCTCGGCTATGCCGCGACGACGGACGTGAAAGACATTCCGATCGCGATCGTCGATGCCGATCGCTCGACGGCGAGTCGCGAGCTGGTGCACCGTTTCGAAAGCTCCGCCAACTTCAAGATCGTCGCGATGCCGGGATCGACCAGCGAGATCGACACGTATCTCGATCGCGGCGACGCGTGGATGGCGTTGAGCATTCCGGCCGACTACGGGCGCAAGGTGGGGACCGGCCGGCCGACGACGATTCAGATCGTGGCGGATGGCACCGACTCGAATTCCACCGGCGTGGCGATGGGTTACGCGCAAACGTTGATCGGCGGCTACGTGCAGGACTACACCGCCAAAGCTGCGCCTGGCATGCCGGTCACCGGGTTGGTGCAGCCCGAGATACGCGTCTGGTTCAATCCGCGGCTCGAAAGCCGGGACTTCATGATCCCCGGGATCGTCGCGCTATTGCTGCTGGTGATCACCACCAACCTGTCGGCGATGGCGATCGTGCGTGAGAAAGAAATCGGCACCCTGGAACAACTCAACGTCACGCCGCTCGCGCGATGGGAGCTGATTACCGGAAAGCTCCTCCCCTACGCCCTGATCGGCATCATCGACGTCGTCCTGGTGCTGATCGTCTCGATCTACTGGTTTGAAGTGCCGATGCGCGGCAGTATCCCGCTGCTGTTCGGCATGTGCCTGATCTACCTGTTGTCGACGCTCGGGTTGGGGCTGTTCGTCTCGACCATCTCGAAGACGCAGCAACAGGCGATGATGACGGCGATCTTCTTCTTCCTGACGCCGATGATGTATCTCTCGGGTTTTGTATTCCCGATCGAAAACATGCCGGCGTGGATTCAGCCGCTGACTTACCTGATTCCCCTCCGCTACTTCCTGATCATCGTGCGCGGCATCTTCCTCAAGGGCGTCGGCCTCGAGGTGCTGTGGCCGCAAGCGGCGGCGCTCTTCACGTGGGGACTGATCGTGCTGACGCTGGCGACGCTGCGCTCGTCGAAGCGGCTAGGCTGAGGCCGCGGCTCTCGTGCCTTCCGCCTCGTCCACCTTGCTGAGGACGAAGGCGCCGGCGACAAACAGCCCGATGATTGCGAGGATCGCGGCCCGGCTCGAGCCCGTCACCAACACGCTGAGCGTGAAGAGCAGCGGGCCAAACACGGTCGCGAAGCGTTCGGAGACGGCATAGAAGCCGAAGAATTCCGACGATCGATCTTGCGGGATCAATCGCGCGAACAACGCCCGGCTGAGCGCCTGCGATCCGCCGAGCACCGTGGCGACGAGGAACGCGAGCACGAAGAAGTGGACGACGCTGGTCATGAAATAGGCGAGGCCGGCGGCGATGATGTAAACGCCGATCGCAATGAAGATGCAGGTCTTGGTGCCGATGCGCGATCCCAGCGCGCCGAACAGGAACGCGAACGGAATGCCGACGAACTGCACCATCACGAACGCCGCAATCTGCATCGTCTGCTCGATGCCGACTTCGGCGCCGTAGACGCTCGACATGCGGATGACGGTCTGGATGCCGTCCTGATAGAGCAGCATGGCGATGAACAGCAGGAACGCATTTCGATAGCGCCGAATCTCCTTGAACGTCCTGCCGAGACGCCTGAAGGCTTCGCCGATGGCGATCCCCTGGCCGGCGCCTTCGGATGGCGGTTCGGGCACATTCCTGAACAGCGGAATCGAGAACACCGCCCACCAGATTGCCACCGAGACGAATGACGCGCGGATCGCGGAGACGGTGCTCGCGAAGCCGAACATCTCCGGCTTCAGGATCCACGCCAGGTTGAGCAGCAACAACACGCCGCCGCCCAGGTAGCCCATCGCGTAGCCGGCCGACGAGACGCGATCGGTGTCGCCGGCGGGCGCGACATGCGGAAGCAGCGAATCGTAGAACACCAGCGATCCGGACACACCGATGTTGCCGATGAAGAAGAGCGCGGAGGCGAGGGTGATGTCGCCCTCGCCAATCAACACCATTGCCGCACACGACAGCACGCCGATCACCAGGAAGATGCCGAGCAGGCGTTTCTTCACGCCGCTGAAGTCGGCCACGGCGCCGAGGATCGGCGAGATCAACGCGACCACCAGCACCGATGCGGTGGTGATCAGCCCGAAGCGCGCGGTCGCCTGCGCGGGCTCGAGTCCCTTCGCCGCGTAGGTGGCGTAGAAGCTGGGGAAGACCGCGGTGATGACGGTGGTGAAGTAGACGGAGTTGGCCCAGTCATACCAGGCCCACGCTTGCTGCTCTCGCGTGACCAGGCCCACGCGTGCAAGTAAACGAGCTATCACGCGGGGATGATAGCTCGTCTACCATCGTCAGCGTCGGATTGTTACGTCTCCTGAAAATGTCTTCAGCCGAAAGTCCCCAGATCCTCCGCCATTCAATGCGCCGCGGAAGTTGCGGCGGCTGCTGGTGTTCAGCGTCACCGGCAGGTCGCTCTCGAAGGTGCCGCTGAAGCTGTTGAAGTCGATGTTGCCGCGCGCGTTCTGCGGCAGGCGGAGGTGGACGCCGCCGCTGAACGTGTTGACGTCGATGTCGTTGCCGTCGCCGAACTCGGCCGATTCAATATTGATGTCCGAGCTGAAGCCGTCGATATGCTGGCTGGCGCTGACGCCAGTCACCGTCACCGGCGCACTGAACGTCTTGACGTCAATGCGCGTCCTGGCCGGCACCTGGATCTCGAAATCGGTTTCGACGACGTTGTCGTTGCGGCGTTCAACGAGGCGGTGGTTGGCATCGATGTCGATGGTGCTGCCGTTGGCGATGATCTCGAGCTTGATGTCATCGAGCCGATCGCGCGTCGCGCGGCGGACGGCGTGCACCACCACCTGATCACCCGACCCGCCGGTGATCCTGACGCGGCCGGAGAAGGTCTTGAGCCGCAGCGTGCCGCCGGCCGGCATCGGCAGGGTTTTGTCGATGGTTTCGGTGTCGCGCGGGCCGCGGTCGCTATCGCGACGGTTCTGTGCTGCGGCGGGGGCGGCCAGAACCAGCGCGGCCAGAAGAGTGAAGGTGGTAGTGAGCCGAATCATGTTTACCTCGATCCACATAGACGAGGCCCACCGTCGGAGGGTTTACCGCTTGATCGCGATTTGCAGTTCGGGCAGGTCCTTATCGGCGTTTGCCCATCCTTTCACGGCCAAATCGAACTCCCGGCCCGCAGTTGACGTATTGCCATCGTGCTGGGCCACCAGCGCGAGCGCGTAGTGGGTGCCGGCATAGTTCGGGTCATGCTCGAGCATCAGCTGAGCCATCCGCGCTGCCAGGGACCAATCGCCGACGCTGCGGGCCGTGCGGGCGAGGGCCTCCAGCCTGAACAACGACTGCGTCCACGCATCAGGCCCGGGTAGTCCGCGCCATTTCTGGGCGGCGCGTTCCATCGCGGCGCGGCCCTTCTCCCGCTGCGCCGTGCGCAACAGGAACTCGCCCTGCAATCCTTCGAGCTCGATGGCCGCGAGCCCCTGGCCCGCTTGCGCGGACCGCAGCGCCTTTAACGCCGCGTTCGATTCAGCGGCGCCGTCCGCCGGCCTGTTCATCGCCAGCGACGCAAACCCAGCTTCGATGTGACCGGTGGCCTGCACGACCAGGTTCGGATGCGAGAGCAGCGTCTTCGCCGCGGCCAGCGCCTCCGCGGGACGGTTGCGCGCAATCAGGAACTGCGGCCACTCGCGCTTGTTGACCGCCTGCACCAGGAGGTTGGTGGGCAGGTTGAAAGACTGCTTCAACAACGCCTCGGCTTTTTTCATCTGGCCGAGATACTGATAAGACGCCGCCAGCAGATCGAGATTGTGCGCCTGGTGCCAGTCGAATTCCGGCGCGATCTTTTCGCGCGCCATGTAGTCGCGCTGCAGCTTGTCGGCGGCTTCGAATCGCGCGATCGCCTCGGTGATGCGGCCCAGCCGGCGCAGCTCGTGACCGTGCATATGCACCGCGTGCGGAACGCTCGCGGCTTGCGCAGCGTAGGCAGCCGCGTGATCCGCCGCTTCCTTGATCCGTCCGCTGTTCTCGTAGGCGTGGGCCAGGAAGTGGTGCGCCGAGAATCCCAGGGCCGCCGATGACGCAGACAACTTCAACGCGCGCTCGTAATAGGGCACTGATCCCATGACGGACCCCTGACCGCGATCAGCTGGATCCGGTGACTCTGCAATTCCGCGCAGCAAGAGAAATTCACGGTCGCCAGGAAACGCGGCAATCGCGGCATCAAGCGATTTTCGATACGCGGCGAGCTTCGCTGGATCGCCGGCGGCGTCTTCCGCCGCCATCTGCAATGCGCGCGCATCGACGTGGCGCTTGATGTGGTCCGCCGCCTTCGCGGCCATCGATTGGGCAGACCCGATGGCCTGTCGTGCCTCAGCCGGCTTATTGAGCTCGATGTAGGCGTAACTCAACCCGACCTGTGCGAGCGCCAGGTTGGGGTCCGCCTTCAGCGCCTGATGAAACGATCGCGCGGCCTCGATCCACACGTAGTTGTGCAGGTAGGCGAGGCCCTGATCGTAAAACTTCTGCGCGTCCGCGGACTTCGTCCCCGCATCGTCATGCGCGGCGCCGATGCCGGTCCGCAGCGTCACCGGACGATGGAGCAGTTCTTCGGGAATCGCGGGAACGGAATGGGGGGCGTGCTGGCCGGAGGCTGAAGGCTGAAGGCCGAAGACGATAAGAATGCAGAAAGGCCAGAAGCGCCGCATGACGCTATTCTGGCCTTTCTGCGGATTACGAGCTAGAACGAGATGTTGCCGCCGATCTTGAAGAAGCGGTTCTGCAGCACGTTGGTCGGACGCTGCCACTGGCCGGTGGGGGCGGTCGAATACGCCGTGGTCACCGTGTACGGCCAGCTGCTGTTGAACACGTTGTAGAGATCCAGGTCCACGCGCAGGCGGACCTTGTCGATCGTGAAGCGCTTGGCGAGCTTCATGTCCAACTGGTTCAAGTTGTACTTGCCGTAATCAGAGCCTTCTTCGAGAAGGTTGACGGTGCGTGACGCCACGCCGGTCCAGGTGCGGGCGCCGCTCGCGACGGCCTGCGCGCTGGTGACGGCCCACGAGGCGTTGAGGCTCGGCCCGGCGCCGCCGTTCTGGATGCCGCGGCTGAACTGGTAGGTGCCCGCGAGCTGCACGTTCCACGGCAGCGTGTACGAACCCGACAGCTTGGCGTCCGGCCGATAGCCGTACTCGCGATGGCAGCTCTTCGTACCATCCGGATAGATTTCCGTGCCCTGAGAGGTGGCGGTGACCACCGCGTCGAGGCCGGCCTTCAGCAGGTTGCAGTTATCGAACGTACGGGCCGTCGCCTGGATGCCGCCGCGCAGGAACGCGCCGTTACGGAAGCGCGACTCGAGGTTGATGTCGTAGCCCTGATACATGTTGGTCTGCCCGCCGAAATCGTCGGCAAACCGGATCAGGCTGTTGGCCGGCTGGCCCAGCGCAAACACCGCAGGCTTGAGGTCCTGCACCCCGCACACCTTGTAGTTGCCGCCGCCCGGCAGCTCCGGATCGGACGGCGCGGTGATGCAGAACGAGTCGTAGCTGTTCTCGTCGTAGCGCAGGTCGTCGGTGAAGGTTTCGTTGCCGAAGGTGCGGCGGTAGTAACCACCGTTCACCGACAGTCGATCGGCGAGCTGGTGCTGCATGGCGAAAGTGATTTCGTTGTTGTAACCACGCTTACCCCAGCCGCGCAGCAGGTCCGGTGAGTACTGCGTCGTCGGCACGGTGAGTTTGCCGAAGGTCGACGTTGCCGCCGAATTGGTCAGCTCTCCCAGTTGGATGTTACCTGCCGCGTCGAAAGGCAATCCATTGCCGTCGAGGTCGGTCCAAACGCGCGTGTCCGACGCGGTCAGCGCACCGATCGGATTCACCTGGTTGGCAAACGCAATCGCCTGGCCGGCGACATAACGCGCCCAGCTCGCCTTGAGGGCGGTCTTGCCGTCGCCGAACACGTCCATCGCGAAGCCGACGCGCGGCGAGATGTCCTTCCAGTCCTGCACCTTGCCGGTGCAGAGGTCGCCGGGGTCCACCGTGCCGTCGCTGCATTCGGCAAAGGTCGTCGCGGCGGAAAAGCGACTGGCGAGGATCGAGCTCTCGCGCGATTCGCCGATGAACTGGTCGTAGCGCAGACCCAGGTTCAACGTGACGCGGCCCAACGCCCACTTGTCCTGCAGGAACAGGCCCATGTCGCGGTCAACGCCGTTCTTGCGGTCGGAGGGGAGGCGCAACGTCACCGACACCGGCCGGCCGGCGTTGTAGGTAATCGGCTGCACGTCGCCGGTCCACATTGTCAGCAACCGCCAGTCGCCGGTCGTCCAGTTGATGCCGCCCCGGAAGTTGTGCGCTCCGGCGACATACGACGCCGAGCCCGTCAATGTCCGGAGAATCGAGAAGTGATCCGCCGGGTTCGGCCAGGCGTTGGCCTGGCGGTTGTTGGACTGGTCGAGGACGTTGTAGACCTTCGAGTTGCGGATCGCGTCGATGTCCCACACCTTGCTGTCTTGCCCGGTCACTGACGGCTGATACAACTCGGTGTACTCCTGGTTGTAGTAGCCGAAGCCGCCTTCGAGCAGAAGCTTGTTGGTGTGCGTGCGCTGCCACTTGGTCACGTTGACGCGGCTGGTCGGCGTCACCTGGACGCCGGCAGCCTCGGGCGGAATCGTCGACGCAATGCCCCAATGATCGCGGTACTTGTGTTGCTCATCGTGGTACATCGAGATCTTGTCCTTGCCCGAGACCTGCCATGAAATGCGGCCGGCGTTGCTGACGATGTGACCGTCGTCAATACCGGGCTTGGTGAAGTCAGGGTCGTAGACGAACTGCGATGGGTTCTTGTCGAAGTAGGCATCGGCCTTGGTCTTCGACGATCCCCAGTGCCTGAACGTGTAGTTGAACCAGATCTTGTTCTTCTTGATCGGTCCGCCGATGGACGGGTTGACGTCCCAGATCTTCTGAATCACGTCGACGTTGGTCAGCGTGTTGTTGGGGTTGAACGTCTTGCTGCCGCTCAGGTTCTTGCGGGTGCAGGGCTGGCCGAGGCCGGGCGAGCCGCAGTTGTCCGACTGGAAGCCTTCGCCGGCGTAGTTGAACACCGCGCTCCCGCGGAACGAGTTGCCGCCGTCGCGCGGCACCATGTTGACGCGCATGCCGCCCTGGCCGACTTCGGCCGAGTCCGCGCCCGTCACGTAGCTGAATTCTTCGAAGCTGCCGTCGTTCCAGTAGACGCCGGAGTAGGCGCCCTGCGCGCAGAGGTTGTTGAGGCGGAGGCCTTCAATCGTCTGCACCGTGTCGCCGGAGCCGCGGAACTGCAGCGGTGACTGCTGGAGGTTGCCCGAGCCGCCGACGTCGCGCGACAGCGCGCCGCCGCCGCCGAGCGCCAGCGACGTGCCGGGAATCATGATGCCGACAGCCTGGATGTTGCGGCCGGTGGGCAACGCATCGCGCACTTCCTGCGTCATCACCACGCGCTGCGTGATGTTGGAGGTGTCGACGATGGGTGATTCACCGGTGACGGTCAGCGTCTCCGTCAGGGCGCCGACCTTGAGGTCGACGTTGATCGTCGCCGTGAAGTCCGACGTCAGCACGACGCCTTCACGATTGACGGTTGAGAACCCTGGCAGCTCGAACTTGACGGTGTAGGTGCCGGGACGAAGCGCAACGATCGAGTAGGTCCCCGATCCGCTGGTCACGGTCGAACGGGTTTTTTCGATTAGCGCAGGACTCGAGACTTCAACGGTGACGCCTGGCAGCACGCCGCCCGAAGCATCCCTGACCGTTCCCGAGATGGCGCTGGTTTGTGCCGAGGCTATGACCGGCACGAAGACGAGTGCAAGCAAAACAACACAACGAACCGTGAGCGAACGCATCACTACAGCTCCTCCCCAAACCCCGCAGAATGCGGAGTAAGCCAATACTGTTCGCTGGCGCCAGCCAGCCTTCCCGAAACGCCCACGGCGCAGTGGGTCAGCTTTCAAACAAGGCGTTCCCCGCCCTGTAAACAGGCTCATTAAGCAGTAGGCGAGCAACGCTGTCAATGGATTACCGCGTTGTCGCCATCCGCAAAATTGGATCGATTCGGACCTACTTCTTGGTGGCGGTAAAGGTGCCGTTCACCATCCCGCCGATATCCATCTTTCCCTGCATGGTGTTCTTTTCGACCGTTCCGTCGTACGTGACAGGCGCCTGCTGGCCCTGGACGTCGAGCGTAAACGTGAAGTGAATGGCCGTGCCCTTTACGGTCCCGGTCAGATCGGCGTTGCCGAGCTGGCCGGCGTATTTGCCGGTGATTTTTTCGCCGTCCTGCTTGAAGGTGATGACCGGGCTACCGGCACCCTGATCGGTCTGGACCGTGAAGGCCCATTCGCCGGTGACATTGGTGGCCTGTGCGCCAAGGTGCGCAGGAACGAGCACGGCGACGGCGAACACGACAACGGTAAGCACGCGAATGATGGATTTCATGTTTTGACACCCCCTCCTGAGGGCACCGAATCCTAATGCTAGGATTGCCGCACTTCAAGAGGTCAATCTATGCGTCGACTCGCGTTTGTCGCGTCGCTCGTCGTGGCCGGTTTGCAGCTGGCGTCCGCCCAGGTTCGCTCGGTGGAATGGACCCATTACGGTGGCAACGCCGCGAGCCAGAAATATTCCCCGCTCGATCAAATCAACAAGGACACGATCGGCAAGCTCGCGATCGCGTGGCGGTGGTCATCGCCGGATAACCCGGTGGTCGAGGCCAATCCCCTCTCGCGCCCCGGCGGCTACGCCGACACGCCGTTGATGGTGAAGGGCGTGCTGTACACCGTGACGTCGCTCGGACAAATCGCCGCCATCAATCCCGCGAGCGGCCAGACGATCTGGGTGATCGATCCCGGGAGCTGGAAGACGGGCCGCCCCGGCAACCTTGGGTTCGTGCATCGCGGCCTCGCGTATTGGAGCGACCCTTCGACTTCGCCCGGGGCAATTGCCCCGAAGGAGCGCTTGCTCCTCGGCACCGGGGACGCGTACCTGATTTCCATCGATGCGAAGACCGGCAAGCTCGATCCGGCCTTTGGTGATGGTGGGCGCGTCGATCTGATGGGATCGCTCGCCAATGCGGTGCGCGCGACGAACTATTCCGTGAGCGCGGCGCCGATCGTCTGTCGTGACGTGATCGTCGTGGGCGCGAGCATTCATGACGGGCCGACGCACAAGGAATGGCCGCGCGGCGACGTGAGCGGCTTCGACGTCCGCACCGGCAAGCGGCTGTGGACGATCCATTCCATTCCGCAAAAGGGCGAGTTCGGCAACGAGACCTGGGGCGATGACTCGTGGACCTACACGGGCAGCACCAACGTGTGGACGAACATGTCGGCCGACGAGGAACTCGGCTACGTCTACCTGCCGTTCGGCACGCCCACCGACGATTTCTACGGCGGCCATCGTCCCGGCGCGAACCTGTTCGCGGAAACGCTGATGGCGCTCGACTTCAGGACCGGCAAGCGCGTCTGGCACTTCCAGGGCGTGCATCACGGCGTGTGGGACTACGATTTTCCCGCGGCGCCGATCCTCGTGGACATCACCGTCAACGGCAAGCCGATCAAGGCGGTGGCGCAAGTGAGCAAGCAGGGGTTCACTTACGTGTTCGATCGCAAGACCGGGACGCCGGTGTGGCCGATCGAAGAGAAGCCGGTGCCGCAGTCGACGGTGCCCGGCGAGCGATCGTCACCAACGCAACCGATTCCAACCAAGCCGCCGGCGTACGAACGCCAGGGCGTGACGGAAAACGATTTGATCGACTTCACGCCGGAGTTGAAGCAGGCCGCGCTCGAGGCGCTGAAGGAATTCGACAGCGGTCCGCTGTTCACGCCGCCTTCGGAGAAGGGCACGATCGTCAACCCTGGCTGGATCGGCGGCGCGAACTGGGCGGGTGCGTCGTTCGATCCGGAGACCGGCACGTTGTACGTGCCGTCGGTCACGAGCCCGATCGTCGTGCAACTGGTGAAGCCAAACGCCGAACGCAGCAACTTGCTCTACGCCCGCGGCGGCACGCAACTGCCGCCATCGCTCGACGGCCTGCCGATCTTGAAACCGCCGTACGGCCGGGTGACGGCGATCGATCTCAACAGGGGCGACACCAAATGGGTCGCGCCGGTCGGCGATGGGCCGCGCAATCATCCGTTGTTGAAGGATCTGAAGCTGCCGCCGCTGGGCGCGCCGATTCGCAACGCGGCACTCGTCACGAAGAGCCTGCTGTTTGTGGCGATGGGATCGGGCAACCTCGGCGGTGGCCGATCGTTGCCAGTGGGCGGCCGCCCGCTCAGCAAGCCCGAGGTGGAACCGACGAAGTTGCGCGTCTACGACAAGGCGACCGGCGCGCCTCTCTGGGACTACGATGCACCGTTGCGTCCACTCGCGTCACCGATGACATATTCGATTCAGGGCAAACAGTACATTGTCGTCGCCGCAGGGGGCGGAACCAGCGCGGAGCTAATTGCCTTTGCGCTGGGACAATGAGGTCTTAGGGTCTTAGGGTCTTAGGGTCTTAGGGTCTTAGGGTCTTAGGGTCTTATGGGAAAACACATGCGAAGAATTTCTTTTGTCCTTGCTAGCTTGCTAGCCTGCTGGCCTGCTGGCCCGGCCTCCGCGCAGGCGTTGCCGAACATCAGCTCGATGCAGGTGCGCTACAACTCCCTGAAGACCGCCGCGAAAGCGGAAGGCGAGATCAAGGCGCAACTGGACGATGTGGACAAACTGATTGCCGAAGCGCGGCGCAGCGGCAATGCGAGCGAGATGCGTCGTCAATTGGCGCGCGGCCTGACGGTCCTCAACAAGGACGCGTGGACACCGCAGACTGATTTCCGCAACTCGGTCGTGCTTCGCAGCGAGCGCACGGTGGTTGATTCATCCGTGCCGTACGCGTTGCGGCTCGAGCAGATCTACCGGCCGGCGATCGAGCTGACGCCGGCGTTGACCGCGAAGATGACGATTCGCAAGCGCGTGCCGCCGGCTCGGCAGGGAGCGCCGGCAGCGGGGGCTCCCGCCTCCGCGCAGAGCGCTACGGCGGGCGGGCAAGCCGCCGCTCTCCAAACGTCACAAGATCTTGGCACCTTCGATGGACTGAGCCGCGACTTGCGCGAGTCGCCGTATCCCCTCGAACTCGATCTCAGCAAGGTCGAAGACGGCGCGATGGTGCTGCAGGCCGAGATCTTCGACGGCGCCACCTCGCTCGGCACATCGTCGCTTGGCATTTTCGTCAACAAGGGACTTGATGCGCGCCTGAAGTCTCTCGAAGCGGCGGCGACGACGGCGAGCGCCGCGGTGCGCGATGACATCCTGTTTCCCGGCGACTTCATCAAGAACGTAAACCGTGGCCGCATCGAGCTGCAGGATTTCGACGTCACCACCGAGTTGTCGAAGGCGGAAGCGATCCTGGCGGCATCAAAGAACGGGAAGGATCCGTTCAAGGGCAGGAATGGCGACTTCGAACGTCATTACCTGTTGCCGGGCGCGAACGAGATCATGCCGTATCGCGTCTACGTGCCGAAGGGATACGTTCCGTCGAAGGCCACCCCGCTGGTAATCGCGCTGCACGGTCTTGGCGGCAACGAAGATGGATTCTTCGACAACTACGAAAAGCTGCCGCCGCAACTGTCTGAGAAACACGGGTTCCTGCTCGCCGCGCCGATGGGGTTCCGGCGCGACGGCTTTTACGGATCGGGCTTGATGGGCGGCACCGACGTCGCCTCGCGCCGCCGCAGCGAATACAGCGAGAAGGACGTGCTCGAAGTCCTGCGCTTGATGAAGGCCGCATACAACGTGGACGAATCACGGATCTACCTGATGGGCCATTCGATGGGCGCGATCGGCACATGGGCGCTCGGCGCGAAGTATCCGCAGACGTGGGCCGCGCTGGTGTCATTCTCGGGAACGGGCGCGCCGGCACTCGCGGACAGCATGAAGAACATTCCCCAGTTCGTTGTGCATGGCGACGCCGACAACACCGTCAACGTGTCGGGCTCGCGCAACATGGTGGCGGCCTTGAAGAAACTCAACGCGAACGTGACCTATCTCGAAGTGGCCGGCGGCAGTCACACCGACGTGGTCGTGCCGAACCTGGAACTGGCGTTCGACTTCATGGCGAGTCAGCACAAAAGCACGGCGATCAGCACGAAGCAGTAGCCCGTGAAAGCGCTCGTCGAACGACTCCGGCGGCCCGATGTCCGCATCACGGTCCTGACCGGAGCCGGCGTTTCCGCAGCGAGCGGCGTCCCCACCTTTCGCGGCTCAGAGGGCTTGTGGAAGAACTTCAAGCCTGAAGCGCTGGCCACTGCTGAAGCGTTCGGCCGCGATCCAAGCCTGGTGTGGGAGTGGTACGCGTGGCGGCGCTTTCGCATCGCGGCGTGCGATCCGAATGACGCGCATCGTGTACTGGCCGACTGGAGCCGGCGCTTTCCGAATTTCAAACTCATCACCCAGAACGTGGACGGCCTGCACGAGCGTTCCGGAACCGAGAACACGATTCGGCTGCACGGCTCCATCTGGGAAGTGAGTTGCTGGCAGGGTTGTTCGAAGTCTCCCGGCCGATGGCGCGACGACACCGTGAACTTCAACGAGATCCCGCCGAAGTGCCCGTATTGCGGCGGGCTGATCCGGCCGGGCGTGGTGTGGTTTGGGGAGACGCTCGAGCCCGACGTCATCAACCAGGCGTCGAGGGCCGCCAATTGCGACGTCTTCATTACCGTCGGCACATCCGCGGTCGTCTATCCAGCCGCCGGTTTCATCGAGCAGGCGAAGAAACACGGCGCCTTCGTGGTCGAGATCAACCCGGAAGCCACGGCCGCGACGCGCTCGGTTGACCTCGCGTTACAGGGGGGAGCCGAGAGGATCCTGCCCGAAATCGACGCCCAACTTGGTGCCGACCCGTGACCTATAATTGGCGTGTGAAGTGGGGCAGGCCGCTGGTGGCAATAATCGTCGTGGGCGTTGCCGTGGTTGGGTACCAACTGCTCGATCCGGAGCCCGTCTACACGCGGCACGTGCCGATCACCACCAAGATCGTCTTCAACCGCGAGATCGCGCAGATCTTCCAGCGGAAATGTTTCCAGTGCCACACCGACGGCAACGTCTCGGTGCCGCTGACGACCTACAAGGAAGCGCGGCCCTGGGCCGTCGCGATCAAGGAAGAGATTCTCGAGAAGCGCATGCCGCCCTGGGGCGCGGCCAGCGGCTATGGCCACTTCTCGAATGACATGAGCCTCACCGGCCGCGAGATCAGCCTGATCCTTTCGTGGGCGGACGGCGGCGCGCCGAGCGGTGTCCTGCTCGTGGACGAAGACAAGCAGCCGGTGTTCGTGCCGCCGCTCAACAACTGGGAGCAGGGCACGCCGGACGCGGTGATTCCCGTCGCGCAGAAGCAGAAGATCGCCGCCGAGTCGCCGTTTCGCATCGAGCGCTTCGAGGTTGCGACGGGACTGAAGCAGCCGAAGTGGCTGCGCGCGCTGCAGATGAATCCGGCAGACCGTCACGTCGTTCGCTACGCGGCGATCTACGACGCGCGCAACGGCCAGTGGCTCGGCACGTGGACGCCGTCGAGCACGGTCAGCGCGATGCCGGCAGGTTCGGGATTGCAGTTGCCCGCCGCAGCGAAGCTCACGCTGGAAGTCGGGTATCGCGGCAACATGGAAGACGGGTCGGGCGCGGGCGAGCTGGGTTTATATTTCGCCGATAAGGCGCCCGCGTCGACGCCGGGTACCATCGACATCACGCCGGTTGCGGTGACGATGCCGGCCGGCAAGAAGGCCGAACGGCTGCGCGCTGAAACGGTGCTCAAGTCCGCATCGACGATCGCGTCGATGTGGCCGCGCCTCGGTCCCGGCGCGAAGTCGCTCGAGGTGACCGCGATTCGTACGGACGGCAGCGTCGAACCGATGTTGTGGGTGAATAACTATCGCGCCGAGTGGCCGGCTCCGTACATCTTGAAGGAACCGTTGATGCTGTCCGCGGGAACGCGGCTGGTGATGACGGCGTACTACGACAACACGACCGACGCGTCGATGACCGTGAAGCCCTCGCTCACGCTTACTGCGTTGTCTCTCCCGATCGCAACACCCGAAAAGTAAACGGCATCGTCGTCAAGACGTTGTTGCGCTGGAACTGCAGCCACATGCGGTAGTTGCCCGGCTTCGGAAACAGCGCGTGGAACACCAGGTCCGGCCCGCCGCCTTCGGTGATGGTGGTGCCCTCGAGCATTTCCGCCGGGTGCGCGTGCACGTGCTCGGTCATGTCTTCGCTGAGGATCATCGCGTGGCCGAACGCGCCGAGATAGCGCTGCAAGTCCTTCACCGGCGCGCCGGTCTTTTCATCCTCGAAATGAATCGGCACATCGGCCTCTTCACCCGCGATCAGTTTCGCCGGCTCGATCTGCATGTCGACCGTCACGCCGTTGGCGGTCTTCACGAACGACGTCTCGGGCTTGAGATTCGGCCAGGATGACGCGATGTCGCCGTCGAAGCCGGCGGTCGTGATCGGCGTCATGATCAACTGCGGTCCGCCGCCGACCGGCATGAAGTCGCTGAACAACACGTACTGCCCCGCCGTCGGAATCGTGTGCTCGATGGTGAAGGAGCCGTCCTTCTCGAGCACGGGATGCTCATGGAAGAACTGCGTCAAGTCGCGGCTGACGATGAAAAGATGAAAGAGCTTGTCGTGCACTTCGCCGTACTGGGTGACCGGCTCACCGGTCAGCGGATGACGAACGACGATGTGGAACCTGGTTTTCTGTCCGGCCTTGACGGCGCGCGGTTCGGTGGTGACGGTCAGCGCGTAGTCGGCGGTCGCCATCGGATCGCCCGGCACGAGCGTCATCCCGCAGATGCTGCACGTGCCCGGCGCCGACTTCACTTCGTTTGGATGCATCGGGCAGATGTATCCGCTGGTTTCCGACGGCAGATCCTTGATCAGCGGTCGAGCGGTGCCGGGCATGAGTTCCTGCCCGGCGACACCGGTGGCCAGGACCAGCACAACCGCAAGCGCGTATCGCATACCGCTATTGTACGACCGTCTGACCGCTTGTCGGAACGTCCGTCTGAACGCTCGTTATCGTGGCCACAGCCATCCGAAGGTGCCGCCCGTCAGCAGGCCGTAGAGCAAGCCGTCGAGCATGTTGCGGAGGGTCCAGCTCCACCGGCGGCCCCACCAGATCGACTCGTGCATCTGGGCCATTGCGTATCCCACGAACGCGACACAGCCGGCCACCTGCATGATGCGGAGGTATTCCGTGCCGGGGCCAAATGCGACGCCGGCGATGTAGCCGGCAAAGACCGAGACGGCCAGCGAATACAGGAACCACTGGAAGAGCGTGCCGCCCATGTTGAAGCTCCACTCGGTGCGGATGGTCATGAATCCGACCGGACCGGCCTTGACCTTCTCCAGGAACGAGGGTGATTTCATATCCGCCATCGAGCCCGGCTTGGGGAAGCCGTAGTTGCCCGGCGGGAGCTTGAACGGGCGCAACGCGTTGAGCACGCCCTCCTCGTTGGGGATCGTCATCAGATCGTGTTTATGCCACGGCGTCGCCATGTGGATGATGGAGCTGGCGATGAACACGAACACGGCGGAGAGCCCGATTGGGAGGAGCAACGACAGCACGGAAACCATAGGGGAGGACTCCTTGTGGCGCCCATCCTAGCCTAACGGCTGTTGAAGACTTGCAACGCGAACAGCACGACCGCCGACAGGTAGAGGCCGCATGCGCCGACGATCACGCGATCGAGCTGGCGGGGAGGCATCGCGGTACGCAGGCGCTCGCGTTCGAGCTGTGCATGGCAGCGCGCCCGGACGCGATCGGCGCGTGCCGGGTCCGGAGTCAGCAGGGGCAGGTGTTCGATCACGTGGTCACCGCTTTCAGGTTCGGCATCGGCGCATCGCCTTCTTCGAGTTTGCGGGCCAGCATCGCGCGGGCGCGGCTGACGCGCTGACGCATCGCCTCCGGCGTGATGCCGCAGATCGCCGCGGCGTCGGCGGGGCGCATCTCTTCGAACGCGATCAACCACAGCGCTTCGCGATACGCGGCAGGGAGTGACGCGAGCGCCGCGTCGATCCGCTCGCCGGTTTCGCCGGCGACGGTGGATTCAAATGGCGATGGGCCAGGTGAGCCCAGCGGCCACAAGCACAGCATGTCGAGACCGAGCGAATCCTCGATCAATCTCGCTCGGCAATAGCTGATGAACAGATTGCGCGCCACCGTGAACAGGAAGGGTCCGATCTGCGTATCGGGACGCAGCTTCGGCGCGCGATTCACGAAGCGCAGCCAGGTTTCTTCGAGCAGGTCCTCGGCGACTTCGCGCCGGCGCGCGAGCCGTGCCAGGAAGTTGAACAGCCGCGCGTTGTACGCGGCATGGACCACGTCAAAGGCGTCGCTGTCGCCGGCCCGCAGCCGCGCAACGAGGTCGAGTTCGGACTCGCGGTCCATGAGGGTCATAACGCGCGAGCGGGCAGGTTGTGACGGCGCCGGCCTGTCACGACCCTTGCTCACCCGCGTTATACATCACATGGAAATCTTCCGAATATTCTCGAACATGGGAATCCACGCGCTCCTCTGCATCCTGATCAGCCTCATGCCGATGCTGGCGGGTGCCTCTTACCTGCTCCGTCCTACCGAGCAGCGCCTCGCCATGATGCGGCCGATCTCGCTGGCCGGCATCTTCGCCTCGCTGAGCGGCACGACGCTGGGCTTCATCAATACGCTGCGGATGTTCTGGATGGACCGGCCGCACGAGTGGCCGATCGTCGCCACCGCGACGGCGGAATCGATCGTGCCGATGTTCGTCGGGTTCTCGAGCCTGATGCTGGCGTGGCTGTGCATCGCGATTGGGATGCGGCGACAGTCCTAGTCGAGGGCGAGCGACCCCGTGTAAATAGCCATGCCGACAACGGCGTCGATGCCGAGGGCATCGAGCGCGTCGATCTCTTCGCGGGTGGTGATGCCACCGGCAGCGGTCAGCTTACGCTCGGTGGCCTTGGCCACGGCGGTAATCGCGGCCAGGTCGGTGCCTTGCATCAGGCCTTCCTTGTCCACGTGCGTATAGAGGAACTCTTCGCAATAGCCTTCGAGCAACTGCACCGCCTGCACCGCGGTCATTGGCAGCACCGTTTTCCAGCCGTGGATGCAGACGCGGCCGGCGCGCGAATCCACGGCGGCGATGACGCGATGCATGCCGATGGTCTCGGCCAGCGCGCGCGCGAAGTCGTGATCGATCATCTGCGACAGATCGCCGTTCGGCGAGAGGCGGAACAGCCCGGAGCCGGCGATGACCGCCTGTGCTCCCGCGGCCATCAATTCTTCCGCGCGGCGCACGCTCCTGACGCCGCCGCCGACCCGGCAGGGCAGTTTCGCGGCGATCTGATTCACGAGGGCGTCGTTATTGCCGCGCGACATCGCGGCATCGAGATCGATCAGCTGCACCTTCGGGAATTTCGAGAACTTCGCAATCCAGCCGTCGAGATCATCGGAGGCAATGGCGAGCTTGTCGCCTTGCACGAGTTGAACGACGCGGCCACCTTGCAGATCGATCGACGGAATCAGCATATGCGCTTACGTACGAAGCCACGGAGACACAGAGGCACAGAGGCACAGAGCATTCTATTAGAGTTCTCCGTGCTGCCGTGACTCCGTGGCCCGTTCGTCACAAGCGAACCGGAATTTGCTTGCGAGCGAGAAACGTTTTCAATTCGAGAACGCTCTTCTCGTTGAAGTGAAAGATCGACGCGGCGAGCGCGGCATCGGCGTGGCCGGGACCGAACACTTCGGCGAAGTGTTCGAACGTGCCGGCGCCGCCGGAGGCGATCACCGGGATATTGACGGCGTCTGAAACGGCGGCCGTCATGCCGCAATCGAACCCCGCCTTTGTGCCATCGCGATCGATCGACGTCAGCAGGATTTCGCCGGCGCCGCGCTCGGTGGCTTCCCGCGCCCATTCGACGGCGTCTCGATTCGCCACCGCCTTGCCGCTGCGGGCAAAGACCTCATAGCGCAGGCGGGACTGAAGTCCCGCCTCCGCGGACTTCGCCTCGACGGACTTCGCATCGATCGCCACGATTACCGCCTGGCTGCCGTAGCGATTCGCCAGCGTCGTGATCAACCCGGGGTTGTCGAGCGCCGCGGAGTTCAGGCTGACCTTGTCCGCTCCCGCCTCAATCGCCGCCGCCGCATCGTCTTCGCTGCGGATGCCGCCGCCGACGGTCAGCGGTAAGAAGATTTCACGGGCGACCGCGGCAATGGTGTGCGCGCGGGCCTGGCGGCTCTCGAGCGTCGCGGTGACGTCGAGGATGACCACTTCGTCGATGCCTTCGACGTTGTAGCGTCGCGCGAGCGCGGCGGGATCGCCGGCATCGCGCAGGCCTTCGAAGTTGACGCCCTTGACGACCTTGCCGTCGCGAACATCGAGACACGCGATGATGCGTTTGGAGAGCATCCGCCTACGCGCCTCCGGCGCTACGGCGTGACAAGTCCGCCACCCAGTTACGAAGGATGCGGAGCCCGACATCACCGGACTTCTCCGGATGAAATTGCACTCCCGAAATATTGTCGCGCTCGACGGCGGCGCTGAACGGCACGCCGTACTCGCAAATAGCCGCGGTGGCATCGACGAGCGGTGCCGCATAGGAGTGAGTGAAATACACCTGCGATCCTTCGCTGACCCCCGCCATCAACCGTGTCTGGCGTGGCATGGAGAGAGAATTCCAGCCCACGTGAGGGACCTTAAGGGGGCTTGGGACCTGGGGCTTGGGGCTTGGGCTCGCCAAGTTGAAGCACACTCCTTTGAACAAGCCGAATCCCTCCACGCCCGGAGCCTCCTCGCTGCCTTCGAACAGCCACTGCAGCCCGACGCAGATGCCGAGCAGTGGAATGCCGTCATCCACCATCGTCCGGATCGCGCTGCGCCATTCGCCGGTCAGGGCGCGGGTCGAATCGAAGTGACCGACGCCGGGGACGATGATGCCGTGGGCGCGGCCGAGTTCGCCGGCGACGGATGGCGTCCAGGCGTTGGCGCCGATCGCCTGCAGCGCCTTTCGCACCGACGTCAGGTTGCCCGCGCCGTAGTCGACGAGTGCGATCACAGCAGGCCCTTGGTGCTCGGCAACGTGCGCGCGAGGCGCTTGTCCTTCGAGCACGCCATCCGCAAGGCGCGCGCGAAGGCCTTGAAGCAGGCTTCGATCTTGTGGTGGTTCGAGCGTCCGTACATCACCTTGAGGTGCACGTTGGCGCGCGCGGCCATCGCGAAGCCGTCGAAGAAGTCGTCCACCAGCTCGGTCTGCAGGTCGCCGACGATTCGCACGGTCACCTTGGTGTCGATCACCGCATGGGGCCGGCCGCTGAGATCGATCGCCGCGACCGCCAGCGTTTCATCCATCGGCATCACGAAATAGCCGGCGCGGTTGATACCGCGCTTGTTGCCGATCGCCTCGGCGACCGCTTCGCCGAGTGCAATGCCGACGTCTTCAACAGTGTGATGTTGATCGACGTCGAGGTCGCCGGTGGCCTTGATCGTGAGATCGAACCCGCCGTGCCGCGCGACGAGATCGAGCATGTGATCGAGGAAACGGATGCCGGTCTGGTTTTCGTATCTACCCTTGCCGTCGATCGACAGGGTGACCTTGATCTGCGTTTCCTTGGTGCGACGATCGATTACAGCTCTGCGCACACCGCCTCCATCGTCTCCACCGCGCGGCGCGTGTGTTCCACCACGCCGGTTGTCAAACGGAAGCACGTCGGCGTGGCCGGATCCTTCGTCCGATCGCGGACGAATACGCCTTTGGCAATCATGCCGTCGATGATGTCTCTCGCGCGCGTGCCGCCATCGATCAGCACGAAATTCGCGGCGCTCTTCCAATACTTGAGGCCCGCGCGATCGCAGGCGGCGTAGACCAGCTGCTTCGACTCATTTGCCTGCGCGAGATACCAGGTGCGGAAGGAGGGATCGCCGATCGCAGCGCGAAGGGCGGCGACCGCGACGACGTTGAGGTTGAAGAGCGGCATGCACTTCCGGATCGGCGCCAGGATCTGCGGTGAGGCAATCATCACGCCGACACGCATGCCGGCCAGGCCGAATGCCTTGGAGAACGTGCGGCCGACCAGCACGTTCGGATAGTCCGCGGCTTCGTCGAGGAAGTTCTCGCCAAGAAAGTCGTGATACGCCTCGTCCACGAATACCAGTGCGCTGCCCGCGGCGCGCGCGATGCTGCGAATTGCATCCTTCGGAATTGGTTGTCCGCTCGGATTGTTGGGATTGTTGACGTAGACGATGCGGGTGTTGGAGGTGATGGCTTTCAACATCCCCTCGAGTGGGAATGCGAAGTCCTTTCCAGGAGGCACCGACACGATGCGCGCGCCGAGCGACTGCGCGCCGTGCAGGTACGGCTCAAAGGCCGGCTGTGCCACCAGCACTTCGGCCGAGCCCGACGCGATCGTCAACGGTGCGCCGAGTTCCACCAGCGCTTCCGGCGTGCGGTTGCCGAGATACGCGATTGATGCCAGCAGGATGCCTTCATCGAGGCCATTCGTCAGCACGATGCGATCGGGATCGACGCCGAGAAAGCGGGCTGTCTCGAGGATCGCGTCGCGGAAGTCGGGATAGGTCGCTAGCGCGGGTCCGTCGAACGCGCGAACCGCCGCGACCACCTTCTCGGAGCAGCCGCCGGTGTTTTCGTTGAGGTGAAGCCTCAACCCCGGACCCAGATCTGGTACGCCCTGTATCGTCGTCATCGTTGTCTCACTTCAATCGAGCGCGCGTGTGATTCAAGGCCCTCAGCCCGGGCCAACGTGGTGATGGTCTTGCCGATCGTCTTCAATCCGCGCCTCGTCACCCGCTGGACGGACACCAGCTTGACGAAGTCGGCAGCGTTCAGGCCGCCGCGGTAACGAGCCGCTCCGGCCGTGGGCAGCACGTGATTCGATCCGATCGCGTAGTCGCCGGCGACCTGCGCCGTCCATCCTCCGATGAACAGCGCGCCCGCATTGACGATACGGCGGCCGAGCGACTCGGTGCCAACCACAACGTGTTCCGAGGCCGCCCGGTTCGCGAGATCGATCGCTTCGCCGATGGTACGGCAGACAATGATGCCGCCGTGACGTGATGTGGACTGTCGAGCCGGGCCTTCGGCCGGCATCTGTCGTTCAACTTCGACGGAGACGCGTTCCGCGAGCGATCGGTTGGTGGTGATCATCACCGCGCGCGCGTCGGGATCGTGTTCCGCCTGGGCCAGCAGGTCCGCGGCGATCCACGAAGCAGGGCCGGACGCCGTGACGATCAGGATCTCGGTAGGGCCGGCGTAGAAATCGATGCCGCAATCGCCGGAGATCAACGACTTGGCGGCCGACACCCAGCGATTGCCGGGGCCGACGATCTTGTCCACGCGCGGGATGGTGTTTGTGCCGTAGGCCATCGCGGCGATGGCGTGGGCGCCGCCGACGCGAAACAACCGATCGACGCCTGCTTCGATCGCGGCGGCAAATACCGCGGCATCGGGGCGAGGGCAGCACACGATCACCTCGCCGACGCCGGCGGTCCGCGCCGGAATCGCGGTCATCAGCAACGAGGAGGGGAGCGGATAGCGGCCAGCGGGGACGTAGCAACCGACCCGCGACAACGGGACCACGCGTTGCTCGACGGTGATTCCCGCCGCCACCGGGTGGCGCCAACCTTTCGGCACCTGTTGCTTCGCGACGGAGCGAATGTGGCGAGCCGCGCGCCTGATCGCGGCGCGAATCGCGGGCGGCAGCGTGCGCGCTTCACGCGCCCACCGCGCCGGCGAGACCTCGATCGCTTCGGTGAGCCCGTCGAGGTCACGCGCGTAACGCTTCAGGGCCGCATCACCACCGCGCCGCACGCGATCGACGATCGCCGCGGCCTTTCGCTCGGTCGCGCGATCGCGAATCCGCGTCGCCGACAGCAACTGGGCGACGGCCGCCCGATTCGATGAAGAGACAATTCGCAAGTTCAGGACCTCAAGACCTCAAGGCCTTACACAACGATCTTGTTGAGCGGGTACTCGACGATGCCCTGGCCGCCGGCCATCTTGAGCCGGGGAATCAGATCACGCGCCGTCTTTTCTTCGAGGATGGTGTTGATCGCGACCCAGTCCGGATCGCTCAACGAAGACACGGTCGGCCGCTGCAACGCGGGGAGCAGTCCGATCAACTTCTCGAGATCGGATCGCTTGGCGTTCAGCATCAGGCCGACCCGGCCCTGCGCTTCGATGGCGGCCTTCAGCAGCAGCGCCAGGTTGTCGATCTTGGTCTTCTTGAAGCTGTCCGCCATCGCCGCCTGGTTGGCGATCAACTGCGTGTTGGACTCCATGATCGTTTCGAGGATGCGCAGGCGATTGGCGCGCAGCGTCGAGCCCGTTTCAGTCGCTTCGACGATGGCATCGGCGAGCACCGGCGGCTTGACCTCGGTGGCGCCCCACGAGAACTCGACGTCCACGTCCATGCCCTTCGAGGTGAAGTAGTGCTTGGTGACGCGGACCAGCTCCGTGGCGATGCGCTTGCCGTTCAGGTCGGCGACGGTCTTGAACGGTGAGTCTTCCGGAGCGGCGAGCACCCAGCGCACCTTGCCGAAACTCTGCTTCGAATAGACCAGGTCGCAGATGCGCGCGAGCGGCGCCTGGTCGGGATTACCGATCTCGTGCTCGGCGATCCAATCCTGGCCGGTCAGGCCGGCATCCAGCACGCCGTCGGCGACGTAACGCGCCATCTCCTGCGCGCGAATCAGCATGCACTCGATCTCGACGTCATCGATCGACGGGAAATAGGAGCGAGAATCGACGCGCAGCATGTAACCGGCGCGCTGGAACAACTGGATCGTCGCGTCCTGCAACGATCCCTTCGGAATACCGAGCCTCAACTTCATCGACCTACTCCCGCTGCCGAGTTGTCCACGAACGGAACGAAACAAGAGACCCGGTTGAGGTGACAGACGTTGCCGTCACCCTCGCGGCGGACCTTGATCAACACCGTGTCATCATCGCAATCCAGCATGACCTGCCGCACCAGCAGGCGGTTGCCCGACGTTTCGCCCTTCATCCACAGCTTCTGCCGCGTGCGGCTGTAAAAGGTGACGTAGCCGGTCTCGCGCGTCAGGCGCCACGCCTCTTCATTCATAAAGCCAACCATCAGCACTTCGCTGGTGGTTTCGTCCTGCACGACCGCCGGAATCAATCCATCGAGTTTTGAGAAATCCATATCCGCTCTCGGCTTTCAGCTCAAAAAACAAAAGGCCCGCTGGTTTCCCAGAGGGCCTCTCGCGAAAAACGATCTTGGTGTCGTCTTTGTCTACGCGCAGACTCCTGCCGGGCCGTTCGAAGAACGGTGGTGGTGGCAATGGTGCGCCTGGTGGACGAACGACATGATGACTAAAGAGTAGTCATCCCTTCGACTCGGAGTCAAATCCTTTCAGGATTTGACCCCTCGCTCAGGGCTGGCCCTCCTGAGCCAGGGCCAGCCACTGTGCAATTCTGTCCGCGGCGTCAGGCTTGGCGATGAAATAGCCCTGCGCGGCGTCGCACTTCAGTTCGGCGAGCTGCGCCAGCACGGCCTCGCTCTCGACGCCTTCGGCGATCACGCTCAAGCCGAGATTGTGGGCGAGCTCGATCATGCAGGTGACGAGCGTGTCGTCTTCGCCGTCGGCGAGGCCGATGATGAACGAGCGGTCGATCTTGATCTCGTCGACGGGCAGGCGGCGCAGGTAACTGAGCGACGAGTAGCCCTTGCCGAAGTCGTCGATGACCAGGCGCACGCCCATCTCGTGGAGCTCGTCGAGGCAGCGCAGCGATCCGTCGGGATCCGACATCACCAGGTTCTCGGTGATCTCGAGCGTCAGCGCCGACGGCGCCAGGCCGTAGGCATCGAGCATTTCGCGGATGCGGGGGGCAAACGCGGCGTGCTGGAGGCTGCGCGGCGAAATATTCACCGCGATGTTGCAGGTGGCCGGCCGGACGCCCGGCGGCCATTCGGTGAACGCGCGCTCGAGGACAAACGCCGTCAGCGGGTTGACGAGGCCGGTGTGCTCGGCGACGCGAATGAAGTCGTCGGGCAGGAGCCGGCCCTGCTGCGGATGGTTCCAGCGCACCAGCGATTCGACCGCGAGCACCGCGTGGGAGCCGAGGTGGATGATCGGCTGGTACTCGACGATGAACTGCTGGCCCTCGATGGCCTGGCGCATCGACGAGGCGAGGCTGATGCGATTGGTGGCGCGCGGATCGCGATCCTCGCGATACACGACGTAGCCGGTCTTGTCGTTCTTGGCGAGATACATCGCCGAGTCGGCCTTCTGCAGGACTTCATCGCTGGTCGCCGCGTGCCACGGCACGCCGGCGATGCCGATGCTGGCGCTGACCAGCAGCGGCCGCTCATCCGCGACGAAAGGATGCTGCAGATCGTGCAGCACCTTGCGTGCCGCCAGTTCCGCTCGATTGACATCCGTGGCCGGCAGCAGCACGGCGAATTCGTCACCGCCGAGGCGAGCCACCGTGTCGGAGGCGCGCAGGGCGCCGCGCAGCCGCGTCGCCACTTCCTGCAACACCAGATCGCCGGCGTGATGCCCGAGGGCGTCGTTGATCTCCTTGAAGCCGTCGAGATCGAGCAACAGGACGGCGAGGCCCTTTTCATCGCGATTCGATCGCAGGATCGCCTGCTGCAGGCGATCGAGGAACAGCGCGCGGTTCGGCAGGTCCGTCAGCGAGTCGTGATACGCGAGATACGCCACGCGCTGGTTGGCGAGATGGCGCTCGCGTCGCACCGCCGCTTCGCGAAGCTCACGCTCGACGGCCGGGGCCAGCCGCTTGAGGTTGCCCTTCATGATGTAGTCGTGCGCGCCGGTTCGCATCGCGGCGACCGCGGTGTCTTCGCCGATGGTGCCGGAGACAAAAATGAACGGGAGATCCGGATGCTGTTCGCGGACGATCGCCAGGGCCTTGGTGCCGCTGAAACCCGGCATGGTGTAGTCGGCGACGACGAGATCCCACTCGGAGTGATGGAGCTCCTGGCGCAGCGCATCCGCGCTCGCGACCCGCCGCGCGAACACGTCATAGCCAGCCCGGCTCAGCGCCAGCTCGATCAGAGCCGCGTCGTCCTCTGTGTCCTCGACTTGCAAGAGGCGTAGGGGCCTATTCAACTTCGTATCCGGGGGCAAGAAATGTGCCCCGGCGCGTATCGGGGCTAAGAGGTGTGGTTCTAGGGGTTTGCGCTGAGAGAAAAGCTGAGCTGGAGTGGAAAGGCGTGCGCCGTTTCGGCACACGCCTTTCAGAAACGTCGTTTCACAAACAGTTATTTCGCTGGCGATTTCCGCGGCAGTTTCTCCGGTGTATTCGCGGCGTACCATGCGAACACCGCGGCCACCGCACCTTGCTGCTTCACGTCGTCCTGCTGCACGTGATCGAACGTGTCCATGTTCGAGTGATGCGTACGGGAGTTGTATTCGAGTCGTTCCTGGATGAATTGGAACCCGGGGATGCCGGCTTCTTCGAACGATCCGTGATCGGTTTGCGTCACGGAGCGCGGGCTGACGTTCTTCCAGCCGATGTCCTTCAGCGCCTGGCCCCACTGCTCGAACTGTTTCATCGCGCCGGTATTGCCCTGGCCCCAGATCCCGAGGATGCGGCCGGTGCCGTTATCAAGATTGAAATACGCCTGCACGTTCTCGTTACCGGGTTTGGGCGACTTCATCTTCGAGTCGTAGAAGTGGCGTTCGACGTAGGCGCGCGATCCGAGCAGGCCCTGTTCTTCGGCGGCCCACAGGCACAGGCGAATGGTGCGGCGCGGCTTCAAGCCGAGTTTCTGGATCACGCGCACCGCTTCGATCATCGCCGACGAGCCGGTGGTGTTGTCGGTCGAGCCGGTCGCATAAGGATACGTGTCGAAGTGCGCGCCCATGATCACGACTTCGCCGGCGAGATCGGTGCCGGGAATTTCCGCGACGATGTTGAAGGCGTTGCCTTCGGGATTGGTCTCAGGATGGAACTTCGTCTGGATGTTCAGCTCCAGGCGCACGGGCTGTCCGTGTTCGAGCAGGCGAACGAGGCGGTTGTAATGCTCGACCGCGAGCGTTGCCGACGGCACCGGCTTGGGCGCGTTGGGATCACGGCTGCCGCCGTTTCCGGGGAAGATGGTGCCGCCATCGACACGCTGCGTCTGCCACGACAGATCGCTGCCGCCGGCGGACAGGTCGCCGTCGCCGCCACGATCGAGGACGGCGGCCGCGCCTTCGGCGACGAGGAAGGTCTGCACGCGCTGCGCGAATTGTTGCGGCGTGAGCGTGCCGGGCGCGGGTGTTGCCGCCGGTCGAGGCGCCGGCGGTTCCGGGACCTTCATTGCTTCGGCCCAATCGGCGTCGTTCATCTTCAACAGCACGCGGCCTTCGAGCATGCGCACGGCGCGCACCGGCTGCATGATCACGATCTTGCCGACGAGTTGTCCCTTGTATTTTGCGAGCTCCGCTTCCGTGCTCGCCTTTACATAGACGACATCCGAGGTGATGGTGCCGTTGGTCGAGGGCGAGTACCACCGCGGCTGTCCGATCAGCGCCTGCGGCTGCGGCGTCAACAGGTGGACGGAAAAGCGATCGATCGTCCACCCTTGTCCGAACGGAAACCGTTCGACGTGGACGTTCTTCAGTCCCCACTCGTTGAACTTCTTCATCGCCCAGTCGGCCGCCGCGGAATAACCGGGCGTGCCGGTCGCGCGCGGGCCGTAGCCTTCCGACAGCCACCAATGCGTGTCCATCGCCTGCGAATTGGTGATAGCTTCGCCGCGGATCTTCGCGATGGTGGCGTTGTCGACGCCGGGCACCTGGGCGCTCAGCGTGAGCGTGATGAAGCAGAGGGAGAGGGTGGCGATGAGCGCGCGTTTCATGCCGTGGATTCTACTGCAGTGTTATTCTGCCGGCCTGGAGCTACCCATGATTCGACGACTGATTGCGACCTCAGGCTTTCTGGCGCTGGCCGCTAGTGCCTTTGCCCAGACCCCGGCGCCCGCGGCGCCTGCCAACCCGCCCATGACGCTGACCATTTCCGGATGGGCTGACGGCGATCCGATTCCCGTGAAGTTCACGCAGGCCGGCGAGCAGGTCTCACCGGAAATGAAGTGGACCAACGTGCCGAAGGGCACGGTTTCGTTCTTCCTTCATATGCACGATCCCGACGTCGCGCGTAACAAGGGGACGGAAGACCAGGCGCACTGGGTGTTCTGGAATATTCCGGGCACGGCGACCGGCTTGCCGGAGAACGTGCCGAAGGGCGCGGATCTACCCGACGGCAGCCACCAGATCAGCGCGAGCGGACCGGTCTATCGCGGACCCGGTGCGCCGGCGACCGGACCGCAGCATCACTACACCTTCGAGATCTATGCGCTCGACACCAAGCTCGACGTCGTCGCGACCGCCGATGCCTTCGAAACGCGCACGAACGTGATGAAGGCCGTGCAGGGCCACGTCCTCGGCAAGGCCGTCTACGTAGGCCTCTTCAGACGGCCGCAATAAAGGTCCTAGGGTCCTAGAGTCTTAGGGTCCTAGAGTCCTAAGACCCCAAGACCCTAAGACCCTAAGACCCTAAGACCCTAAGACCCTAAGACCCTAAGACCCTAAGACCCTAAGACCCTAAGACCCTATTTAATCGGAATAAACGCCAGGGCGTTGTTGGCGTTCATTGGAATCACCAGTTGGTTCGCGCCGCTGTCGTAGCACATCGAGGCGGGGCTCGGGATGTTCTGCGCGATCAGTTCACCCGCCTGGCCCGGACGAATCCGCGACACGCCGCCGTTGACGACGCTGCTGACGTACTTCGTGCCGTCGGCCATGATGACCAGTCCATCGTTGCCGGCCTGCGCGGCTTTCTCCGTCTTCACCACTTTGCCATCGGGTGAAAACGACACCACGTCAGGCGTGCCGATGTTGACGACCACGATGTTGCCTTGTGGATCGATCGCGACGCCGTTCGGCCCGGCCAGCGGAACGTTCTGCGCGAAGATGGACGCCGTGCCGTCGGGCGCAATTTTCCACACCTGCGCGCCATCGCCGTTTCCGGTCACCGTCCCGTAGATGTTGCCGCTCTTGTCGATGGCCAGATCGTTGAAGCCGGCCGACTTCTCGACCTTGTATTCGCGTCCAGGCATCCCGGTCTTCATGTTGAACGTGCGGACCACCGCGACCGATGGATCGGTCTGGCTGGTGCCGCCGTCACGATCGGCAAGGTAGAGGATGCCATTGACGATGTCGCTGCCGAGGGGTTCGTTGAGCACCAGCGGCGGCGTGCTGTTGCGCTGCGCACCCGGATTGGCGATGCCGACCCAGCGAGCGGTATGCACGCTGCCATCGTGGTTGATGAACGAGATCCACGCGTTGTTGACCTGGACGTTCTGCGCCACGCCGCGATTCGGCACGACGATCACGCCGCGATCCGGATCGTACGAGCAGCTTTCCGCGGAATAGATCGCGCCGTAGACCTTCACGTTCGACGAGATCGGATTGAACGAACCATCCGGTGCCGGATTGATCGGCAGCCCAAGGCGATTGCCGATCATGTACGGCGGCGGCGTGGCCTGCGCCGGCTGCTGTGCGTGGAGTGAAACGGCAACGACGAGCGCGCCGCCGAAAGTGAATGCCAGTCGGTTAATCATGTGTTGGCCTTTACGGGACGAAGAGGCGGATCACGCCATCGCGTTTGTTCATGACGAAAATCTGGCCACGCGAGCCACGGCCGAACCGCAAATCGGTGCGCGGCGCGGCGGGCTTGCCGGCCGCGGCATTCTTTTCGCGAATCAACTGCAACAGCGTCTTGTTGGTGCCTTTATCGTCAAACATGATGCGACGGATCGCATCCTGTCCGCCGGCCGGCAATTTGTCCGCGTTGACGTAAAAAATCTCGCCGCTCGGGTTGTCGCCGAAGATCAGCAGGTTCTGAAGCTGCTTGATCTCCTTCTCCCGATACACGTAGACGCCGGTAACCGCCGGGCGGTTGAGCAGGGGATCGGTGTGATCGAACTCCGCGACCGGCCACGTCATCGCCGCATCGGCGCGCGGTGTCGTCATGTCCACCGCTCGGGCGCCGTACTTGTAGCTGCCTTCCCAGATGTTCCAGCCGAGATTCGCTCCCGCCGTGACCGGGCTGATCTCTTCGACGATGTTCTGGCCGATGTCGGCGACGTACATCTTTCGATCCTTGGAATCCCACGAGAAGCGTTGCGGATTGCGCACGCCGAGCGCGTAGATCTCGCCGAGGACATCGGGCTTGCCGACGAACGGGTTGTCTTTCGGGATGCCGTACTTGCCGTTCTTGCTGTTGGTGCCGAGCGGATCGATGCGCAGGATCTTGCCGAACGCCGACTGCAGATTTTGCGCGACGTTGTTCGGATCGCCGCCGCTGCCGCCATCGGCGAGGCCGACGTAGAGCAATCCGAATTCAGGCGAGTTCGCCGCGGCCAGGTCGTTGAACGCAATCTCGCCGCCGTTGTGATTCGGAAACGGCTGCGCGGCGCGGAAGACTTCCTTCGGTGCACCGCCGTCGTAGGCCGCCGCCGCCGGATTCTGCGCCGTCCACTCGAGCAGCACCGTGTCGTGCGTGTGACCGGTGGCCGGATGCGTGAAGTCGGCCGTCGCGGTCATGTTGGTGGTGTCGCTGTAGGTGTAGAACTTGCCGTAGCCGCGCGCGCCACGCTGGCTGAACTGCGGATGAAACGCGATGCTCTGCACGCCGCGCTCCGAGAACGACGCCTGCACCGGGTTGTTCCACTGCGGCGCGTTGACATTGACGTATTCGCTGACGGTCTTGCCGTCGTAGCTGACCGAGAAGATCGGCCCTTGCATCGCCGCGACGAACAGCCGCTTTGTGCCCGGCTCATCGACCAGGTGCATCATGCGCGGCGCTTCGCCGTTGATGTCGGGCAGCGTCGCAAACTCGGCGAACTTCACCGCGATCACTCCGGCGGTGCTTTCGATCGGCGCCGGAAAGGGGTTGGCACTTTGTTGCGCCAGCGCGAAAGACGGCGCAAGCGTGAGCATCAGCAGGGCTGGCGTGAAACGCATCATGCCCGCCATTCTACCCTCCTGGCTTCGAAATAATGCTTTTTGAGTCGATTTACAGGATCGATTAGGTCAAAATCTGCGTATGGGATTGATCACCGTGCGCGCTGCCGCCGATCGGCTCGGCGTCAGTTACTCGACCATGAAGCGCTGGATCACCACCGGCAAGGTGCGCACCACCCTAACGAGCGGCGGGCATCACCGCGTCTCCGATACTGAAATCGATCGGTTGATTGCCCACGGCAATCCCGACTCCACCAAGGCGCGGCTGCGTCCCTCCATCGGTCCCGACGACGCCATCGTCGGATTGAGCGCGCGCAACCGGCTCCAGGGTTTCGTGGAGGAAGTGCGTGTCGATGGATTACTCGCCCAGGTGCGATTGCGCGTCGGCGATCAAACACTGACGGCGGTGATTACGTCGGATGCGGCGCAGGCGCTGAAATTGCGCCGCGGAGACGATGCGCTCGCGGTGATCAAGTCCACCGAGGTGATGATTGCCCGTCTGCCCGGGCCGGCGAAGCGGAAATGAAGGGGAAATCCGTGCAAACGATGCGACACGCCATCACAAAACTCGTGCAACTATCGGCGGTCGGAATTACAGTTCTGGCGGCGTTCAGCACGCCCGTCGCTGCACAGCCCCCCGGTTTGGTCGTCTCGGTCGCCGCGAGCGTGAATGACGCGCTCGAGGAGATCGCCGGCCTGTATCGTGCGACGACGGGCGTGACTGTCGCCGTGAATGCGGGCGGCTCCAACATGCTCGCGCGCCAGATCGTTGAGGGCGCGAAGGCCGGCCTCTTCCTGAGCGCCGACGAAACCCAGATGGATGTCGTGGAGAAGGCCGGACGTGTCGTGGCCGGCACGCGGACGCGGCTGCTCTCGAATGAACTGGCGATCGTCGCCCCGGCGGAATCGACCGTGACGCTCGCGAACGTTCTCGAAGGACGCATCGCGCGCCTGGCGATGGGTGAGCCCGCTGCCGTGCCTGCGGGTGTGTACGGCCGCGCGTGGCTCGAGCACGAGAAGGCGTGGTCGCGCCTTGCGTCGAAGGTGATCCCGTTTCCAACCGTCCGCGCGGTGCTTTCCGCTGTTGAAGCGGGCCGTGTTGACGCCGGCATCGTGTATCGCACCGACGCGAACACATCGAACGTTCGCGTGGTTGCCAATATCGCCGCGAACGAGCATCCGTATCTCTCGATCACGTATCCCGTCGCGGTGATTCAAGGCCCTGCGGAGGCGGACGCGAAACGCTTCCTCGAATTCCTGAAAGGGCCTGCCGCGCGCGCGGTCTTCGACAAGCGCGGCTTTGGACGCCCACCAGCCCTGAGCGAGCGGAAGCGAGTCGAAGGGTGACGGCTGAGACGTGGGCCATCGCGCGGTTTACCGTGCTGATGGCGTTGACTGCCACCGCGCTCGTGTTGCCGCCGGCCATCGGCGTCGGCTGGTTGTTCGCGCGCAAGAATTTTCCCGGCAAGGCGTTGCTCGAGACGCTGGTGTCGCTGCCGCTGGTCCTGCCGCCGGTTGCCTCTGGCCTGCTGTTGCTGTGGCTGTTCGGCCGTCGCAGTCCCGTCGGCCGCGCGCTCGATGCCGCCGGCATCGAGATCATCTTCACGTGGAAGGCCGTGGTGATCGCGATGATGGTGATCAGCTTTCCGCTGGTCGCGCGCAGCGTGCGCGCGGGAATCGAGCAGGTCGATCGCCGCTACGAAGACCTGGCCGCCACGCTCGGCGCCGGTCCGTTTCGCATTCTCAGGACGATCACGTTGCCGCTGGCATCGAGGGGCATCGCCGCCGGCGCCGTGCTGGGATTCTCGCGAGCGCTGGGCGAGTTTGGCGCCACCATCATGGTGGCGGGCGCGATTCCCGGCCGCACGCGCACGATCGCCGTCGGCATCTACACGCTGGTGGAAACGGGCCGCGAAGATGCCGCCTGGGGATTGGTGCTGGTGGCGGCGCTGCTGGCGTTCGGCGCGATCTACGTCTCGAATCGGCTCGTCGAGCCGAAAGGCCGCGCATGATCGCGATCACGATCGACGTCGAGATGCGGCAGCAAGCCTTTCACCTGAAGGTTCGCGATGAGGCCTCGGTCGAAGTGCTGGGACTGTTCGGGCCCTCCGGCAGTGGCAAGACCTCGCTGCTCGAAGCCATTGCCGGTATTCGCACGCCGGACCGCGGTGAGATTCGCATTGGCAGTCGCGTGTTGTATTCGTCGGCGCAGGGCATCAACCTGCCGGCCCGCGAACGGCTGATCGGCTATGTGCCTCAGGACGCGCTGTTGTTTCCGAACTTGAGCGTCGTCAAGAACATCACGTACGGGGCTGGCCGGGCTGGTAAGGCGGGTGGGGCGGGTGGGGCCGGTGGGGCGGATTTCGAAGCGCTCGTGGAGATTCTTGACCTGCAACAACTTCTCGAGAGGCGCGTGAACAACCTGTCGGGTGGCGAGAAGCAGCGCGTCGCGATCGCGCGCGCGTTGATGACGCGACCGTCGATCCTGTTGCTCGATGAGCCCCTTGCCGGCGTGGATCGCGAGCGCCGGGAGGCGATTCTTCCTTACATCTTGCGAATTCGCCGGGAGCTACACGTGCCGTTGATCTACGTGACTCACGATCGCGAGGAGTTGACGACGATTGCGGATCGGGTGCTGCGCCTGGATCGAGGCTTAGTTGGCGGGATCGATGATGCCCGCTGACGCGCCGACCCAGCGCAGGCCCTTGTTGTGATCGACGCCCATCATCTTGCCGCGGCCCATTCGTAGCAGCGGTAAGACGGGTCGCAAGCGTTTTCCATCATGCACGTACATGATTCGGATCTCCGCTTGCGCGGGGCCTTCGGGGGTCTCGATTACCGGCGTGAAGTTGATGCGTTCCTGCAGGATGTAGTTCTTCCGCTGGCTCATCGGAATGGCCGCGATCTGTTGATCGGTCGGCGCGAAGATGATGCCGCCGCCCGCAAATGAGAACAACGGCTTCAGCAGATAGCGTTCGCGATCCGTCGGCAGGCTTTCGATCCCGTCGAGGAAGCGCGTCTCGGGGACGCAGGCGTGCTGCAGCCACGGGATCGAGAACTTGCTGATCCGGAAGTACCACGCCGGGTGTCCCGCCCATTCGACCTCGAGGTCGTCACCGTAGCCGAACGAGAGCTGGATGCGCTTGCGTTCGAGCTCGTCGGGAATGACGCGGTTATAGATCCGCTTGATCTGCGTCGCCTTGCCGTCGCGCAGGTAATAGAGCCGCCGGCCCTCGCGCTTGACTTCCGACACATCCACCGCGCGCACGCCCCATTTCTGCTCGGTGACGACGAAGTCGGGCCAGGTTTTCTGGTGTTTCGGATCGATCTCCATCAGCACGACCTCGTTGGGATCGTGATCGCCGACGATCGCCCTGGCGATCAGCGAGTGATAGCGATCGGGGCCGAGATCATCGAGATACAGCTGCAGGGTCCGCGGCAGCGAAAACGCGTCTCGATAGGCTTCCGCCACCGTCAGCTGAAACCCATACAGCGAAGCGAACGCCTGCAGCTCAACGAGCTTGGGCTCGATCGTTCCGTCGGCGTTGCGGACCAGGCCGAAGTCGACCTGGAGAAATGTCGGCAGCGCCTCCGCATTGCCGCGATATCGCTCGGGAACGATCGCCTCCGCCGCCGCCATGGCTTCCGTGTCGCCGAGGATCTGGTTGACGAGGTCAATGCCGGTTGAGGCCAGCGAGGCCATCAACGAGTGCGAGAAGAAGCAGGGTGTTTCGCTGATCGGAAAGCCGAGGGGGGCGCCGGTGACCGCCTCGAGCCGCCTGGTGAGATCGCGGAACTGATCTTCAGTCCACGCTTGATTGAAGGCGGCGCGAAGGTGAGGAATCACGCAATATCAGAATTCATCAATCAGAAATCGACCATCGCTCATGATCTGGCGATCATCGACCCAGATGTTGAAGCGCGTCGCCACCACGTCGATATGCGTCGACGATTTCCAGTCGGCGCCGGTGTGCGCGCCGTAGGGATCGCCGAACGCGATGTGGATGCCTGGGAACTTCTCGTCCTGCAGGATGTGGCCGATCACTTCCTTGAGCTCGATGTTGGTGCCGATCGCGAATTCGCCGACGCGATCCGAGTTCTCGTCGGTGTGCGTGTACTTCCAGAAATCGTTCTCGAGTTCCTTGTTCTCGCTGTGCGCCTCGACGAGACGATTGTCCTTGACGCGCAGCGTCAACGGCGAGTCCTTGAGGCTGTGGTACTTCTCGCAGAGGTAATCGCCGACCACGCCGTCGATGACCAGCGTCCCCTCCACGTTCCCGGGCGTGGTGAACACTTCGCCGCCGGGGAGATTGCCCCACTTGTCCGGGCTGATCAGGCCGCTCGTCTTCAACCACTTGTAACTGGGATTGAGCGTCGCGGTGAAATTGCTGCCGCCGACCGTCGTCGCCCGCACTTCCCTGGCATTGCGGACGATGTCGATCACCTTGGAGCTGAGTCGATCGACCTTCTGGAAATCGGCGCGCATGCCCTCGAGCATCATCTGGCGGTTGATGTTGACCATGTGGCCATGGCGCATCTTGCGGCGATTGACGATGTCGGTGAGCTGCATGCGGGAGCGGAGCTCGTTGCGCTGCACGTGGACGGCGAGGATGCTGACCTGGCTCTTCTCCATGTCCGCCGCAATCGCCGCGGGCAGGTCGGTCAACGGCCGCGCCGCGACGTCCTCGAGAATGAACGCCCTGTAAGGCGCGCCGACTTCTTCGATTTCGCGAACCAGGCTCGCGGCAATGTCCTCGCACTCGCGATCGGAGATCACGGTGACGCGTTCGTGCGGCTGGACGTTGAGGCACACGCGAATCGCATTTCGCGCCCCCGGGGCGAGCTCTTGATCGAAGGTCGTCAACATCGTCCCGACGATTGTACCTGCTGGCCCGCTAGCCCGCTAGCCTGCTTCAGAGGCCCGCCGCGGTTTCCGCGACCATGTATTGAACAACCTGCTTCAGGTCGCCGGTTTTCGCGAACACCTCGAGCTGGCGCTCGGCGCCGTTGCCGTGGGCGAGCATCTGCTTGACGTATTCCACCTCGCGCCGGCTATCCAGCTCGTCGACGACGTCGTCCACGAACTCGAGGTACTCGAGCATCAGCTCCTTGGCGGGCCGCTCGATTTCCTGGCCGAAGTCGATCATCTTGCCTTCGAGGCCGTAGCGCGCGGCGCGCCACTTGTTTTCCATGATCAGCGCGCGGCTGTACATCCGGAACCCCTGGTTCCGCGAATGCAGCTTGTAGAGCTTGGCCATGGTTGCCTGGATCAACGCGGCGATCGCCAGCGACTCGTCGGCGCGCATCGGGATGTCGCAGATGCGGACTTCGACGGTGGAGAAGAACGGATGCGGCCGCACGTCCCACCAGATCTTCTTGGCGTTGTCCATGCTGTTGGTCTTGACCAGCAGGTTGACGAAGCTTTCGTAGTCGGCCCAGCTCGTGAACGTGTCGGGAATATTGGTGCGCGGGAACTTGTCGAACACCTTGCAGCGGTACGACTTCAAGCCGGTCTTGAGGCCGATCCAGAACGGCGAGTTCGCCGACAGCGCCAGCAGGTGCGGCAGGAAGTAGCGCACCTGGTTCATCAGGTGGATCGCGACTTCACGATCTTCAATCCCGATGTGCACGTGCAGGCCGAAGATCAGGTTGGATCGCGCCACCAATTGCATGTCTTCGACCACCTGCAGGTAGCGCTCGTCCGGATAGATGTCCTGTTCGCGCCAGTCGGCAAACGGATGCGTGGCGCCGGCGCAGAGCAGCAGGCCGTTTTCCCTGGCCAGCTTCACCATCGCCCGCCGGAGGTTGATGATGTCGGCGCGCGCTTCCTTCATGTTGCGGCACACGCCGGTGCCGACCTCGACCACCGACTGGTGCATCTCGGCCTTGATGCGTTCGTCGAGCTGCCGCTTGCCCTTCGAAATGATCTCGGCGTTGATGTGCGAGCGGAGATCGAACGTAACGGGATCGATGGTCTGGTATTCCTCTTCGATGCCGATCGAAAATGACGGCTTCATCTAACCCTTGAGGAATGCGTCCCAGCGGTAGGTGGCCGGCTCGGGCGGTGCGGTCGCCTTCTTCACCGCGAGATCCGCGACCGCATTGACGATCCAGGCAAAGTTCTCCGGGCCCACCGAATGCAGGTCGGCGTCAGGCGCCGGATTCATGAAATCGATCGCGTAGGGAATGCCGTCCTCGCAGGCGAACTCGACGGTGTTGAGGTCGTAGCCCAGCGCCTGGCACAGCAGCCTGGCGTCGCGTTCGACGCGTGCCAGCAGTTCCTTCGGATACGCCGGCGGATTCAACACGTAGCGTTCGTGAAACGGCGCGCGCGGATCGTAGGGCATGATGTGCACCTGGTCCTGCCCGACGACGTAACAGCGGAAGTACTCCTTGAAGTTCACCGCCGCCTGCAGCGTCATGCACAGCGTGCGGGTCTGGTCGTAGGCGCTGAAGAACTCGTCGCGGTCGTTGACCTTGTAGACGTCGCGCCAGCCGCCGCCGTCGAACGGCTTCAGGAAGGCAGGGAAGCCGACGTATCCAAAGATCGATTCCCAGTCGAGCGGGTAGTGGAGGTTGCGCATCGACCGCTCGGTCGTGCCGGTCGGATGCTCCTTGTGCGGCAGCAACACCGTGTTCGGGATCGCCACGCCGAGCTTGGTGGCCAGCGCGTAGTTGAAGAACTTGTCGTCGGCGCTCCACCAGAACGGGTTGTTGATGACCTTCGCGCCGCACAGCGCGGAGTTCTTCAGCCACGCCCGGTAGAACGGGATGTCGTGTGAAATGCGATCGACGATGACGTCGTAGCCGCACGGTTCGGCCATGCGCACGTCGCCGATCTGCACGAATTCGGCGCTGACGTCCGGCACGTTCATCGCCGTGATGCGCTCGACGAGCGCCGCGGGAAACGTGTTTTCCATTCCGAAGAGGACACCGATCTTCTTCACGTTGGCCACTCTATCTCAGAATCAGGGAAGGTACGCCGCGGCCATCGGCCGCCAGTACGGCCAGTCGTGTTTGGAGTCGTTCCAGACATGCAGGCTGTGCGTGATGCCCTTGGCGCCGAGCAGCGCCGAGAACTGTTCGTTCGGCGCGCGGCAGATGTCGTGATCGCCGGTGACGAGCACCCACTTGTTGCGGCGGAATTGATCCAGGTAATACGCGTCGCTGAGACCCGGCAGGAACGACGGCGGATTCAGGAAATAGCAATCCTCGTCGAAGTAACCGTCGAGAAACTGCGACACATCGAACGCCCCGCCCATCGTCACGCACGACGTGAAGGTGTACGGGTGGCGCAGCGCGAGCGCCATGGCGTGATACGCGCCGAAGCTGCAGCCGGTGACGCCAATCGCGTCGTGACGCGTCAGGTGGCGAATCAGCGGCACCACTTCGTTGAGGACGTAATCCTCGAAGTGCAGGTGGCGTTCGACCCGGTGGCGCGGATGAATCTTCTTGCAGTACCAGCTCTCGCTATCCACCGACGACAGGCAGAACAGCCGCAGTTGACCGCGCTCGAGCTTGTCGGAGAGCGCCGTGGTCATGCCCCGGTCTTCGTACTCGAAGAACGCCCCCATCGACGTCGGAAAGACCACCACGGGCGGGCCGCCGTGCCCGAACATCAGCAGTTCCATGTCGCGGTTCAGCGAACGCGAGAACCATTTGTGATGATCGCGAGTCATCAGCTGCAAGCCTATACTGAATTCAGTTGGCTACCGCTCAGCTCCGTCGTCACGAGCAATTTCACTCCGAGTTTCTCGGACACGACCGGGACGTGCTGGTCTGGCTGCCGCCCGGCTACGAGGGGAGCAACGCCCGTTATCCCGTGCTGTATATGCACGACGGCCAGAATCTCTTCGAGCCGGACACGGCGTATCTGAAGGGCGAGTATTGGCGCGTCGGCGAGACGGCGACCGAGCTGATCGCGCAAGGGCGCATCGAGCCGCTGATCATCGTTGGCATCTACAACACCGGCGAGACGCGGCTCGATGAATACACGCCGACCGATGACGTGAAGCTGGGCGGCGGTCACGCCGACGACTACGGCCGGCTGATCATCGAAGAGCTGAAGCCGATGATCGATCGCACCTATCGCACCGCGCCCGATCGCACCGGCCTGGCCGGATCGTCGCTCGGCGGTCTCGTGTCCCTGCATCTGGGCTTCACGCATCCGGCGACGTTTCCGCGCATCGCCGCGCTGTCGCCGTCGGTCTGGTGGGATCGCAAGGCGATCCTCAAGACGATTCGCGAGGCGCGATCGAAACCGAAGCTGAAGGTGTGGGTGGACATGGGTACTGCCGAAGGCGTGCGCGGCCTGGACGATGCGCGGCTGTTGAAGGCGGCGCTGGTGGGACTGGGATTCCTGGAAGGCGTCGACCTGCATTACGCCGAGTACGAAGGCGCGACCCACTCCGAGCTGGCGTGGTCGGAGCGCGTTGGCCCGATGCTGGAGTGGTTATTTCCTCACCGGCCGGGGACTATTCCGCCTTTTTCGCCGGCACCCTGACGATTCCGGCCGGTTGGGGAGGCACGCGATTTGCCCTCCCGATCGGCATGTCCAGCAATCCTCCACCCATCTCCGGTTTTACCCGCAGCGAATTCGAATCGGTTCGCCGCGCCTTTGTCGAGAACTTCATCCGCCGCAAGGAGCTGGGCGGCGCCTGTTGCGTCTACCACCGGGGCCTTCGTGTCGTGGACCTGTGGGGCGGCGTCCGCAACAAGAGCACCGGCGCGATCTGGGACCACGACACGTTGGTCGTCGTGCACTCGGCCACGAAGGGTCTCGCGGCGATGACGCTGGCCATCGCCCATTCGCGCGGCTGGCTCGATTACGAAGCGCCGGTCAGTTTCTATTGGCCCGAATTCGCGCAGCACGGCAAGGATCGCATCACGGTGCGACAACTGCTGGCGCACCAAGCGGGACTCTTCGCGATCGACGAACCGGTCGATCGCGCGACGGTCGCGAATCCCGACCGCCTCGCCGAGATCCTGGCGCGCCAGAAGCCGGCGTGGGCACCGGGCACGCGCCAGGCGTATCACGCGATCACGCTCGGCTTCTACGAAGGCGAGCTGCTGCGGCGGATCGATCCGCGGCATCGCACCCTCGGGCAATTCTTCCAGGACGAAATCGCGACGCCGCTCGGCATCGACGCGTACATTCGCGTGCCGGAGGAACTCGACAACGCTCGGCTGGCGACGCTGGCGCCGCCGGGAAGGATGGCGATGCTGCTCGGGTTCCCGCTCCGCCTCACCGTCGACGCGATGAATCGCCGCTCGAACCTGTATCGCGCGCTGATCGTCAATCCAGGATCGGCGGTGTATCTCGATGCCGATCGCATCTACGCGCGCAACCTCGAGGTGCCGTCGGGCGGCGCCGTGGCCGGCGCGAGAGCGATCGCCCGCGCGTATAGCGCATTTGCGACCGCAGGTGGCGAGCTCGGCTTGCGACGCGAGACGCTCGACTTGCTGGCCGCTCCCGCGATTCCTCCAACCTACGGCTTTCACGACGAATGCCTCAAGGGCGAAGTGAGGTTCTCGCTCGGGTTCATGAAGCCCTGTGCCGCGATCCCATTTGGCGGACCGCGCTCGTTCGGCGCACCGGGTGCGGGAGGCGCGATGGGCTACGCCGACCCCGATACCGGCGTCGGCTACGGCTACGTCACCAGCCAGATGGGGACGAGTTTGAGTGGCGATCCACGCGATGTGGCATTGAGGGCGGCCCTCGACGATGCGCTTGCGGCATCGAGACCGGCTATGACGCCGGTCATACCGCACCACGAGACCCGTCGCTACGCTTGAATCATGCGCGCGCTGTACCTCGCGTCCGTATGGCTGCACATCCTTGCGGCGATGACGTGGGTCGGCGGGATGGTGACCTTCGTCGCGGCGGTGATGCCCTACTTCCGCCACCGTCCGGAGGCCGAGCGAGCCGCATTCCTGTCGTGGTTCGGCCCGCGCTTCGAGTCCGTGTCGTGGATCTGCCTCGCGATCCTCGTGCTCACCGGCACCTTCAATCTCTGGATCCGCGGCGTCCAGCTGAGTGATTTCTCGCGGCCTGAATGGCGGGCGACCGCATTCGGCCAGCTGCTGCAATGGAAGTTGGCGCTGGTAGCGCTGGTCACGGTGCTGAGCGCGACCCATTCGCGGACCGGCTCGGGCGCCAACGCCCGATGGCTTGGCCGCGCACTCCTGGTGGTCGGCCTGGCGATCGTCGGCGTCGCCGTGTCCCTGGTGCGTGCGTTATGAGGCGGATCGCCGCGATCGTCGCGCTGGCGACCGGATGGCTCGCCGCGGCATGCGGCCCCGTGCCGACCGCCGAGGCGCAACCGTCGCCGCCGCCGCTGGCGCGCGGCGGAGAGTGGTTCAAGCAGACCGGCTGCACCGACTGCCATTCAATCTCCGCGTACGGGATGTGGAATGTCGCGGCGCAGGGGCCGGATCTCTCGCTCGCCGTCGAGGACGTGCCTCATCGGTTCGGCCGCACGCTCGAAGAATTCTTCCACGCGCCATCCGGGACGATGGCGATGGTGCTCTCGAGCCGGATTCCGCTGACCGAGGCGCAACGCGACGTCGCGATCGCGAAATTGCACGAGGCGTACCGGAAGCACCAGGGATTGCCCGAACCGATTCGGCCGTCGCCCAGTCACTGATGCGCGTATGACCGGCGTCATGGCGGCGCCGGCGGCGATTCGCTAACGTCGAGTCACTTACCTAGTACCAAGGAGGGTGTCGTCATGCGTTCGGGGAGCGATGGCATGGACCGTCTTGCCGGCGATACCGCGCCTCCCCTCGATGTTCTCTGCGCGGAGATCGTCGAGCGGTACCATGCCTCGCTCCATCGCACCCTGCCACTGATCAGCGCAGGGCTCGGCGCGCTCTGCGACGCCACCCCCAGCCTGGCGCTGCGCGAGGTGCGACACGCCTTTTCCGATCTCGCCGACCAGATTGCCGCCCACCTGGCAAAGGAGGAACACCTGCTGTTTCCCGCGTTCGCGGCGCTGGCGGCCGCAGACCGGGAGCATCGCAGCCGCCCGCCGCTGCCGTTCGTCACGGTGCTGCACCCGATCAGGATGATGGAAGCCGAGCATGCACGGATTGATGCGGGCCTCGAGCGGCTCCGCGACCTGTCGCTCGAAGTCGCCGAGCCCGACAGCGTGCTGCCGGGCTGGCGCCGGTGCCTGGGGGCACTGACCACGCTCGCTCGCGATCTCCGCGAGCACCACCGACGCGAGAACGAACTGCTGTTCCCACTGGCGCTCGAGATCGAGCGCCGCCTTTCGGTCTAGCTCGGCTACCATTCGGTCGTGCCGGTTCCCGACGACGACGTGCTCCGCCGCCTGCCGTTCTTCCGCCGCCTGTCGCCGGCGTTGCGAGCGCGGGTCGCGGAAGTGGCGCGCCTCAGGTCCTACGAGCGAGGCGACCTGATCTTTTCAGAAGGCGATCCCTCCGACGCCTTCATGACGATTGTCGAAGGACGCGTCAAGGTGTTCAAGTCCACCCCGGCCGGCAAGGAAATCATCCTCGAGATCTTCGGCGGCGGCGATCCGCTCGGCGCGGTGGCGGTATACGAGGGCGCGCCGTTCATGGCGTCCGCGACGGCCCTCGAGCCCTCGCAGGTCCTGCGGATCGAGCAGGCCGCATTCTTCCGGCTGCTCGAAGACGATCCGGCATTCGTGCGCGGGCTGTTATCGGGATTAACGATTCGGCTCGCGGAATTGACGCGCCGCCTGGCGGACCTGTCGGGCGCGCGTGTCGATGCGCGGTTCGCGCGGCTGTTCCTGAAGTTGTGCGATCAGATTGGCCGTCCGGAGCGCGGCGGCATTTTCGTGCCGATGCCGCTGGCCCGCCAGGAGCTGGCCGATCTCAGCGGCACGACGATCGAGACCGCCATCCGCATCATGAGCCGCTGGCAGAAAGAGGATGTGCTGCACACCGAAAAGGACGGGTTCGTGGTGCTGAGCCGCGAGGCGCTCGAAGAGGCGGCGGCGACCTAGATATCGGTGCGGTTCAGGACGCGCGTCGCGAGCCAGGGCGGCGCCACCAGCCACACGGCCAGCGAGGCGACGATCAGCGTGGTCGTGGCGGCGACACCGCCCGTGAATCGCAGCAGTGCGAGCGACGCCGCGCCGAACGCGGCGGTGCCGTCGATGGCGAGGAGGGCACCGGTCCGCGCCACGTCCACCGGATTGATCAGCGTCGCCATAATCAGCAGGCGTGACGCGGCGCCGGACCCCAGCAGCGAGGCAAGACCGAGGGCGGCGACGTCAAACAGCATCACTGCGACAAACCAGACGACCAGCGCGGCCGCCAGGACGCGCGTGCGCCGCCCCGTTGAGAGCGCCGCGATCAACGCCGACAGCCCGAGAAAAATGCCGGTCACGATCACCGTGATCGCGACGAGCGCGGCATAGCGCCAGATGCCCTCCAGGCCGGATTGCGATTGCACGACGACGCCGGCGGCCCCGAAGCCAATCAGTTCGGCGGCGCCCAGCGCCAGCCACACGCCAAGCATCCGGCCCAGCAGGATGGCGCCGCGCGCCACCGGCTGCGAATAGATCAGCTCGGCGGCCCCTCGCTCGGGTGTCAACGCCAGGCCACCGAAGACCAGCGCGGCGAGCGGCACGAGAATGAGGACGATTTGCACCAGCGACACCGCGGTGCGCGAGAAATCCTGGACACCATGGCCGCCTGAAAGCAGGTAGCCGGTGCCGGCGACGGCCAGTGACAGTGCCGCGAACACTACGGCAAAGATCTGCAGCCATCGAGATCGCGCGGCCAGCAGCAGCTCGTATCGCGCGCAGAGCCAGAGCACCGGCATCATCCTGGTCATCGCGTGTCATTCCTTCTTGTCGTGCCGATCGCCTGGCCCGCATCGATCGGCCGGCCCCCGGCCGCCGCGCGATCCGCGTCCCGCGACGCGGCATCGGCATGGGCCAGCACGCCCGACGACATCGGCGTCTGCATCGCGGTCTTCGTGAACACCGCGTCGCCGGCCTCGACCCAGGCACCGGTCCGGTGATCGGCGACGAACACCGTCGCCGTGCCGGCGACGGCGTGGGCGGCGAGGTACTGCTGGAGGCAACCGATCTCGTCGAACATCACCGGCTCGTCACCAGGCGTGATGATCTGCGCCGCAGTGGAGCCGGAGAGGATCGTCATCCGGCAGGACGCGCACGCGTCTTCGCCGATGCGGATCGGCACGGGCGCGGGTGGCCGCGCCGCGCACGCCGGGAACAGCGCGATGATCAACAGCCACACGCGCATCACGACGCGCCTCCGATGAGCTCCTGGTAGAACTGGTCGAGCCGTCCTTCTTCCGCGGTGAGGCCGATGATCTCGGCGCCGGCGGCGCGCGCGCAATCGAGCAGCGCCGGCCGTGCCGATGCCGGCCCCGGGATTACGAGTTCATCGCCCTGCCAGCAGGCCTGTGGCGCGCGCTCGCGCACGCGCGCAAGCACCGCCTCGACACGCTCCGCCAGCCTGACGCGCATCATCCCGCGGTCGGCAAGCCTGGCGGCAAGCGCGCGTTCACTGAGCTCGGCGACCAGCTTGCCCTCGACGATCACGGCGATGCGATCGGCGAGTCGCTCGATGTCTCCGAGCTGATGGGAGCTGAAGAAGATCGCGCCGCCGAGGGCGCGTTGTTCGGCGGCCAACGCATAAAACGCGCGCAGTCCATCCGGATCCAGTGCGGCCGTCGGTTCATCGAGCAGCAGCACCGAGCTCGGCGCGAGCGTGGCGACCGCGAGGCCGAGTCGCTGCACCATGCCACCGGAGTAGGTGCTGACCGCGCGGGCGCCCGCGCCGTTGAGCGAGGCGAACTTCAGCACGCGATCGGCGGCGCCCTCGGGGACGTCGCGCAGGCGACGATAGAACTCCACCACTTCGCGTCCCGTCAGCGCACCTGGAAACGACACGCGCTGCGGCAGGAACGAGCACGCGCGCCGGGCACGTGGATCGGATGCGGACCAGCCGTCGTCGCCGACACGCACCTCGCCGCCGTCTGGACGGATCAATCCTGCCGCCGCCTTGATCGACGTCGTCTTGCCAGAGCCGTTGGGGCCGAGCAGCGCGACGATCGATCCGGCCGGCACCGTCAAGGTCAGCGCATCAACAACCACACGATCGCCGTACGATTTCGTGAAGCCGCGGTATTGGATCACGACGCCCTCGCCGGCACGAGCGGTGATCGGCGGCCCGCGGCCAGAAGGCTGCCGCCGGCGAGCAGGAGCAGCACCGGCAGGGCCAGGCTGAAGACGGCAGGCGAACCCGAGCGCGACTCCATCGGGACATTCGACAAGACCGGCGGCCGCGCCAGCGGGTGCGGATCAATCACCGGGATCGGATCGAGCACCGGGAAGACGCGCTCGGCTGCGCCGAGGGCGGCGGCCGCGGTGCTCTGCGAGAACAGATCGGCGGCGGTGAGGTTGCCGCGAACATGATCGAACACATTCGACAGGCGATAGGGCCGATCGGCGATCCCGTCGCTGTCGAGATCGAGCGCATCCTGGTCCGACCAGTAGTTGCGATCGAACCGCGTGTCGGTGCGCTTGCCGGACAGTGACAGCGGCGTGAGGTTGCCAATGAAGGCGTTGCCTTCGAAGACGTTGCCGCCGCTCGAGTCGTAGATCACCAGGGCGATGTCGGACTGGGCAACGATGTTTCTCAGAAAATGATTCCGGTACGAGCCTTCGAGGAAGATGCCACGCGCGTTATCGGCAATCAGATTGTCGGTCGCGACCACGTCGTCACACGCCTTGAGCAGCAGCCCCACCGAGGCAAAGCCGCGGTTGCGGACGAAACGGTTGCGACGGAAGGTCATGCGGTTGGAATACATCAGCGCCGCGCCGGCGGCGCTGCGTTCGAAGACGTTGTCTTCGAAGACGTTGTCGTCGGAGAACATGTAATGCAGGCCGTAGCGAAGATCCGCGGCGCGATTGCGGCTGACCTCACCGTGCGATGACGACTGGATGTAGAAACCGTCCCGAGTCCGCATGATGGTGTTGCCGGTGACGCGAAACCGCTGGCTGTTCCAAAGATGGATGCCGCTGCCGATCTCACCGGCGGGCCGGCCGGCGATGCCGTCGATACGATTGCCCTCGACGACCGCATCGTCCGATTCGCGAAGGTAGATTCCGAACAGCGCTTCGCGGATCGAACAGTTCCGAATCGTCGCGCGTGGCGCCGACACGTGAATCCCGGAGGTGTCGCGCCCAAGATCGCCGGTGCCGCCGCCATCGATATCAAAGCCGTCGATGGTGGCGCCGGCGGCGCGAATCCTCACGACGCTGCCGTGTCCCGAGCCGCGCAGCAGCGGCCGATCGATGCCGACGAGCACGATGGCGCGATCGATGAGGACGTCGCCGGTGTAGGTTCCCCGTGGAATGACCACGCGATCGCCGGGCCGCGCCCGATCGATCGCATCCTGGATCGGCGATCGGTCCGCGGCAGCCGGGCGCCCTTCGACGCCGCCTTGCGGCGGCAACGCATCCGGGTCCGCCTGCAGCGCGGCGGCCAGCAGCAGGGCGGCGATAATCACGGCGCGGTGCGCTCCCGCCGCGCTTGCCGCCAGGTCAGGATCAGTGCCAGCAGCAGTAATAGGCCGACGCCGGCCATCGCATAGGTGGCAGCGCGCGGATACGAATAGACCTCGAAGTTGGCGATCTGCCGATACCCGAACATCGGCGGCATGAACGGCGGCACCTTCACGGCCGCCGCCGGGTCGAGATCGTGACCGTAGCGAAACAGCTTGTAGCCGAACGACCACATCGAGAAGGCCCCGAAGTAGACGAACAGCATCGTGACGTCGACGAGCGCGACGGTGGTGCCATGCACCGCCGCGCGCAGGATCAACAAGCCCAGCGTGCCAATCACGAATGGCATCCACTTGAACTCGGTGAACGAGTCGTTCACGAGATCGTGCATGCCGATGTAGTGGTTGAGGACGTTGACTTCCTTGACGTCCTGGCCGTGATTGCCGCCGACGAGCGTGTAGGAGTAGATGTCGAGCCGCAGCCCATCCGGGTACTGCGGCGCGAACATCGTCAGGTTCCAGAGCGGGAAGAAATAGGTGGCCGCCAGGAGGGCCGCCGCCGCCACGAGGATGAGTCTGGCGGCGGGACCGGTCGGTTCATCCATGAACCGATTCGCGCGTCGGAGGACGGTCTGCATAGCGGCCACCTATACTCACTTGACGATCATGTAGCCCTGCATCTCCTGATGCAGCGCTGAACAGAAGTTCGTGCAGTAGTACGCGAACACTCCGCTCTTCTTGGCGACGAAGCTCACCGTCTTGGTCTCGCCCGGATCGACGACGATGTTGATGTTGTAGTCGAGCAGCCCGAAGCCATGCAGTTCGTCGGTGGTCTGCTCGATGTTGGTGATGGCAACCGTCACCTCGTCGCCGGCCTGCAGCTCGAACGAGGTCGGCGTCAGCGTCGATCGCACGGCGACCATCTTGACCAGCACCTTTTTGCCGGTGCGCGTCACGCCGGCGTCCTTGACGTCCCAGACCGCGAACGGGTGCTTGTTTTCCTCTTTCGGATAGACCTCGATCGGCTTGATCTTGTCGGCCTTGATGATCTGCGCGTAGTGCGGTTCAGGCTCGGTGAACGCGTCGTAGATCAGCTTCATCTTCTCTTCGCTGATATCCAGCAACTGCGAGGACTCGGGCTGCGACGGTCCGACACTGAGGTGACGGCCGTGCGACAGCTTGTTCAACCCGACGAGGTACTTGCCGTCCGGGCTGACCGTGTCGCCTTCGGCGGCGGCGAGGTGGCCGATCGAGTACGACATCGGCGCCTTGTCGACGACTTCCCACGTGCCGAGCTTCCACTTCGCGATCGCGCTGTCGACGAACAGCGAGGTGTAGGCCCAGCCGTCGGGGCCGAACTGCGTGTGCAGCGGCCCGAGGCCGACCGCGACCTCGGCGTCCTTGATCGATTCGTACTTGAGGACCGGGATGCCGTCCTCGTCACCGGTGAAGTCCTTGTTGCGGATCGCCGTCTGGATCTTCTCGAAGTTGAACGCGGTGGTGACGCCCTGCAGCTTGCCGGAGCCGATGATCCATTTGCCGTCCGGCGAGACGTCGACGCCGTGCGGCGATTTGCCGCAGGGCAGCAGGTAGACAATGCCCGGCACCTTCTTGGGATCGATGACCTTGACGCCGTCGATGACGTCGCCCTTGCCCTCGTTGATCGCCTTCTCGGCGGCGCGCCAGTCGATCGCGGCGATGTAATCGCGATCGCGCTGCGACGCGGTCACCTCGAGCTTGCCGGTGGCGCGCTCGCTGTTGTACGAGCTGAAGAACATCCATCCGTCGGAGACCAGCTTGCCGGCGTCGCCGAGGTCGTAGTCGAACGGCGGCATCAGGATCTGCCACCCGAGCGCCATGTTGCCGCTCTGCGGATCGATCTTGACGCCGGCGATGATGCCCTTGTATTCGGTGGCGTACTTGTCGATGCCGACGACGCGGTTCGGCACCGGGCGCGAGAAGCGGCTCGCCATCATCGCGTATTCACTGTTCGGCGTCACGAACGACGACGCGTGGTTGCCGTGCAGGTTCGGCACGGGGCCGAGGATCTGCTTGGTCTTGAAGTCACGCAGGTCGATGCGCGCGATGCGGCCGTTCATCTCGTTGATGAAGAGCCAGCGGCCGTCGTAGTCACCCTTCGTTTCCGACAGCGCCGGATGATGCGCGTCGCCCCACGTCAGCTCGCCGAGCATCTTCTTGCTGTCGTCGTCGAACCCGTAGCCGGTCGCCGGGTACGGCGTGAACACCGGAATCGTCGAGAGGTGCCGCATCGACGGAAGCCCGTAGACGTAGACCTGTCCCGAGTGACCGCCCGACGAGAACATGTAGTACTCATCGAGGTCGCCAGGAGCGACGTAGGTTTTCTGCGCCGCAAACGCGACGTCCGATTGCGCCGCGCCGCCGGCGCGGCGTGACGCGGGCTGGCTGGGCGTGCACTGGGAGGCCGCGAGGGCCAGGACTGCGAGAGCGGCGAGGCCCGCCGCCGCCGAGCGATTGAACCGAATCATATGAGTGTCTCCTCTACCGTCCGACTGGCGCGGTCACGGCGCCCCGCTGCCGCTGATATGCGGCAAACGCGTCGCGCAACTTCTGAATCGCGGTTTGTTTCTGTTCGGGAGTCAGCACGATCTGGCGGCTCAGCACCACGCTCATCGTGCCGGTTGGATTCGCCAGGAACTGGTCGATCGTCACGCCGAAGCGGCTCTGCACGTCCTCGACCGCCGTCGACAGGTCGGGGCCAATTTGCGCGGGGCTCTTGACGCCGAGCGCCGCGATCGAGTGGCAGACGAAGCAGCCGGTCTGCACGAACCATCCGCCGGGCCCGGTCTTCATCGCCTGTTCCGCCGCCAGTTCCTCGGGGCTGCGCGGATCGGTGCGCGGCGACCCGGCGACGTACTGCGCCGGCACGTCGTGACGCTGCCACGACAACATCAGCATCGCCAGTGACTGCGCCTGCTCGCTGGTGAAGTTGAAATTCGGCATCACCGTGCCCTCGGTGACGGCACGCGGATCCTTGAAGTGCGCAACGTGCCACGCAAACGCGGTGCGCTGGCCCGATAACCGGCTCATCTCGTACTGCTCGGGCGGCTTCTCGCCGACCGCTGTCAGATCCGGGCCGATGGTGCCGCCGTAGCCGTTGACGACGTGGCAGGCGCGACAGCCTTTTTCGTTGACGAGGTTCTTGGCCAGGTTGATCGCCGAGGCCCCGGCGGTCTGCCGATCGTAGCGATGGCAGCTGTTGCAGTTCATTTGCATCAGCGCGTTCTGGTTGCCCGCCAGCGTGTAGGTCTGGCCGAGCGATCGGCTGAGCAGCGGCTCTTCCCAATGCGCGACCTCGCCGTGCGCGGCGGCGGTATCAATCGCCCAGCCCTGGCCGCCGTGGCACGACGTGCAGCCGTAGTCCTCGATGGGGTGGCGCTTCAACGGGTCGACCGGATGCGTGCGATATGGCTGCTCGGCTGTCTCGAACCCGGGATAGGCGACGGCCTGGTGGCAGGTGGTGCAGCGATCGGCGCGCGACAGGCCGGCTATCCAGACTTGCTGGACGCCCTTGGGCAGGCGCGCGGCGCGGTCTTCGCCGTACTTTTCTGCCACCATGCGTCCGAACGTCAGCTGGTAATAGCGCCAGTCGTGCGCGCGATCGCTCCACATGAAGAGCGCGGTGCCGATGACCAGGACCACCCCGATCACCGCCATCAGCAGGCGATCGATGCGCGGATATGGAGAGTTGGTGCGTTTCTCCATGTCAGATCCTTCCCGGGATGATTGGCCATGCCTGCCACGGCCAGTAGATGTGCCAGTAAGGCCCTCGCAGGAACATGCCGACGACGGTCAGCGCGAGCACGAAGGTGACGATCAGCAGGAACACGATGTTCTGCAGGCGGCGATCGGCGGGGAACCACAGCCCCGCCGCGCGGACCGGCGATCGATCGAGCCACGGCCAGCACGTCATCAGGCCGACGAGCAGTCCCGGCAGGATCACGCCGCCGACGAACGCGCCGTTCAGCGTGAACGATCCAATCCGGATCGTCGTGTCGGTGACGATTTCCTGGAGCCAGAGGAAATACCACGGAGCCTTGGCGGGATTCGGCGTGACCAGCGCGTTGGCCGGCTCCTCGAGCGGCGAGCCGATAAACACCGACATGATGCTGATGATCGCGATGGTGCCGAGCGTCGCGATGGCGGCGCGGCGAACGAGATCCGGTATCGCGTTGACGGTGGTGTCGGCGGCCTCGATGCTCTTCGCGCTGACCGTCGGCGCCGTGCCGCGGACCACGCCCAGCAGCGTGTAGGTCTTGGTGGGCACGACCGGCGTCGGCTGCGCCGATTCGAGCGCGGCGTCGGCATCGGCGCGGGCGAGTCCGCCGTCCTTGCGAACGCGCCACATGTGATACCCGAACAGCACGCCGACCAGACCCGGCAGGAACACGACGTGGAGCACGTAGAAGCGGATCAACGTCGCCTGCTCGATGGTGCGGCCGCCGATCAGCAACTCGCGCACCTCCGGGCCGATCATCGGAATCGACGACGCGATGTTGGTGCCGACCGTCACCGCCCAGTAGGCCAGTTGATCCCACGGCAGGAGGTAGCCGGTGAACGACAGGAACAACGTCGCCAGGAACATCACGACGCCGATCACCCAGTTGATCTCGCGGCGCTGGCCCCGGCCGACCCCGTTCTTGTAGCCGCCGGTCAGGAAGACGCGCGCCAGGTGCAGCGCCACCACGATCACCATCAGGTGCGCGGAGATGCGATGCACGGCCCGGATCCACGATCCAAACGTGACGACGAACTCGATGTCCTTGACCGACTGGTAGGCGCGCTCGACCGAGGGCACGTAGAGGAACAGCAGCGGCAGGCCCGAGAGGATCAACAGGAAGAACAACGCCGCTGAGATGGTGCCGAGCCAGAACGAATAGCTCCAGGCCATCGACGCCTTGCTGACCTTGGCAGGGAACCAATGCAGCATGAAATTCGACACGACGGCGTCGCCGGCTTCGCGATCGGATTGCGGCCGGAAACTCCACAGCGGCTCGGCATGGACTCCGGGCGCTTCGGGCTTGGTGCGGGTGAGGGACGGTATGCGCATCGGCGTCAACCCACGGTCAGACGGAAGTCGCGATCGACTTCGTCGGCAAGATCGATGACGAGTTGGCCGTCGTCGGGCGCAACGGACAGCCGGAACCAGGCGAGCGGTTTCGGCGCAGGCCCGGCGACGTTGGTGCCGTCACCGCGATATTGCGAGCCGTGACAGGGACACAGGAAACGATGAGTCAGGCGCAGCTCAGCGCCTTCCGATCGCACCGTTTCGGGATTGGGCAGTGGCTCCGCCCGGACCGTGCAGCCGAGGTGAGTGCAAACCGCGGAGATGGCGTGGAAGGTGTTGCGGTCGCGAAACACCAGCACCCGCTCGTCCGGCATGAACTTCAGGCCGTCGGGAAACTCCGCCGGCATGCCCAACTTCACGGTGGTGGGCGCGTCGTAGGACACGTTCGGTACGAGCGATCGTAACGACGCCGCCGCCTGCACGCTGATCGCGCAGACACCCGCGCCGGTGCCGAGCTTGAGCAGGAACTCGCGCCGATCCGCGTTGGGTTTCCGGTTGCCGTCTCCCGTCTTGATCTCGCTCATGACACCGCTTCCTCGGGCGCCGCCCAGCGCTCCGTGATCGTGAACCGTTCCATCGTGATCGCGCCGGTCGGGCACCGGATCGCGCAGAGGCCGCAGCGAATGCACCGGTCGTCGTCCTTGATGAGCGCCGCAAGAGGGAAGCCGTTCGCTTCGGCGCGGATGTCGAGCGCCGCGCGGGTGTCCGCATCGACATCGATCGCGTCGACGGGCACGAAGGCCAGGCAATATTCCGGGCAGATATCGACGCAGCGGTTGCAGAGGACGCAACGTTCCGGGTCGTAAATCGTCTGGACGTGGCACGCCAGGCAGCGCTCCGCCTGGATGCGCGCCGCGTCGGCGTCATAGCCGGTTTCGACCTCGGTGATGCCGGTGCGGCGGCCGATGTCGAGCGTGGGCGGCGCCTCGCGATCGAAACGCTCGAAGCCCGCTGCCATCCGGTAGCGCGGCGTCATCAGCGTTTCAATCTCGAGGTGGGTCTCGAGCCGGGCCCGCCGGTCCGAGAGAAATTCGTGCATCGACCGCGCGGCCCGCTTGCCGTTGGCGACGGCCTCGATCAGATTGCGCGGTCCGAAAGCGACGTCGCCGCCGGCATAGATACCCGGCGCCGTGGTCGCGAGCGTGGTCGCGTCGATCCTGATCGTGCCGCCGGGCGTGAGCGCGACGCCGTCGGCATCGGCAAGGAACGACAGATCCGCCTTCTGCCCAATCGCCAGGATGCAGGCATCCGCTTCGAGCGCGTCGATCGTCGCATCGTCGTAGACCGGGGCGAAGCGGCCGGCCGCGTCGAAGACCGACTGCACGCCGCGCAACTCCACGTGCTCCAGACGATTGGTGCCGATGAACTGTTTTGGGCCGCGGCGCGTGATGAAGCGCACGCCTTCACGTTTCGCCTCCTCGAACTCCTCGTGGCCCTGCATCGTGCGCAACACCGGCATTTCCGAAAAGTCTTCGAGCGAGACGACGGTGACTTCGGTGGCGCCGCCGCGAATGGCCGCGCGTGCGGAGTCGAGTGCTTCCTTGACGCGGGCGTCGGTTTCCGATCGGTCGGCCAGCGGCTCCGTCTCCCGACCGGCGCGCAGGGCTGTGCGCGCCGCATCGAAAGCGACGAAGCCGCCGCCGATGACGACGACCTTGCGGCCGAGGTCCATGCGGAAGCCGCGATTGACGTTCAGCAGGTAATCGACCGCCTTGACGACGCCATCGAGCTCCACGCCGGGCAGCTGCAAATCGCGGCCGCGCGAGACGCCGACCGAGAGAAACACCGACTCGAACCCGTTCGCGCGCAGCTGGGACAATCCGAACTGCGCGGACAGCGGCGTGTTCAACTTCAGGTCGACACCGAGCGCGACGATGCGATCGATCTCGGCGCGCAGCAGGGCGCGCGGCAGTCGATATTCGGGGATGCCGTAGCGCATCATGCCGCCGGGTTCGGCGGCGGCCTCGACAATGGTGACGTCGTAATTGAGCAGCGCGAGGTCGTGCGCGGCGGCGAGGCCGGCCGGACCGGCGCCGATCACCGCGACGCGGCGCCGCGCCTCACCGAGTGGTGATGGTGTCGATCGATGAAATCGCACGGGCAGGTGCAGGCGATCCTGTGTCTCCGGATGCATCGACTCGACACCAAATTGCTCGGTGACGTGGCGCTTGAGCGCGCGAATGGAGACGGGCGCATCAATCGCGCCGCGCCGGCAGGCGTCCTCGCACGGAGCCGCGCAGACGCGTCCGCACACCGAAGCGAGCGGGTTGGGCGCGCGCGCAACCAGGTACGCGTCTTCGGCTCTTCCCTCGGCGATCAGCTGCACGTAGCGGCCGGCATCCGTCGAGACGGGGCACCCGGCCTGGCACTTGACCTGTGCCTTCCAGTGCGCGACGTCGGGAAGAATCGTGCGAATCCCCATTGGCCCTCGTTGGTCGAGCGTGCCGCGAATTGCGGCGCCCGCCTATGACCCGTGTCATACGCGCGCTGCGCCCCTGCAGGGCAAGGCCCCGTGCCGATGCTTTTCTTTGAGGTTGTGTTCCAGGACCGATCGATCGGAGGGGAGAATCCAGCATCGTGCGGACTATTCCCCATACTTCCCGCACGAGAGGGCAACTAGTACACAAGCCTTACGTTCATCGCGCGGCCCAGTGCATACCATCGAGCGCTGGGAGGTTCGTCATGACGCCACATCCGAAAGGCACGCGCGCCCGAGTGTTGCTCGCATCGGTCTTCAAGCCGTTCGCCCAGGACGACGAGTACGGCAGCCGCGCGATCAACCCCGTGGAGCTGTATCACAACCAGGTCACGCGGGCCCAGGGACCGTTCTCGCTCCGCATGTTTCACCGCACGTGGAGCCTGATGCTGCTGCAGCAGAACATCTCGGCGCCGTGCACCGTCCTCGATTTCCCCACTCGCGAGCGTTTCGTGCGCGAGCTCACCACGCAGAGGTACGACGTGGTCGGACTGACGGGAATCATCGTCAACGTCGGCAAGGTTCGTGAGATGTGCCGGCTGGTCCGGCGGCATTCACCCCACTCGACCCTGATTGTCGGCGGCCACGTCACGGCGATTCCCGGTATCGACCGGCTGATCGACGCGGATCACATCGTCAAGGGAGAGGGAGTGGCCTGGCTCCGAGCGTTCCTCGGCGAAGCGGCGGAGCACCGCATCGAGCACCCGCTGATCCCGTCATCATTCGGCTTTCGGTTGATGGGCCTGCCGGCGCCGCGCGGCGGCGGCAACGCGGCCGCCACCATCATTCCCTCGGTGGGCTGCCCGATCGGCTGCAACTTCTGCACGACGTCGGAGTTCTTCGGCGGCAAGGGCAAGCTGGTGACGTTTCTCGAGCGCGGCGAAGACGTCTTCCGGGTGATGTGCGAGGCGGAATCGCGCCTCGGCGCGCGGTCCTTCTTCATGATGGACGAGAACTTTCTGCTCTACAAAAAGCGCGCGCTCGAGCTGCTGGAGTTGATGAAAGCGCATGGCAAGGCGTGGTCGCTCTACGTATTTTCGTCGGCCAACGCGATCCGCAAGTACGACGTGCGCCAGCTCGTGGAGTTGGGGATCGAATGGATCTGGCTCGGGCTCGAGTCGTCCGGCAGCCAGTACCAGAAGTTGAAGGGAACCGACACGCTGGCGCTGGCGCGCGAACTGCAAAGCCATGGCATTCGCGTCCACGGCTCGACGATCATCGGCCTCGAGCACCACACGCCCGACAACATCGACGACGTCATCGGCCATGCGGTGGCGCACGACACGGTCTTTCACCAGTTCATGCTCTACACGCCGGTGCCTGGCACGCCGCTCTACCGCGACGTCGAGGCCGGCGGCCGCCTGCTGCCGGGTGTCGACCTCGCCGACATTCACGGCCAGTTCAAGTTCAACTTCCGGCACGACGCCATCACCAGAGATCAGTCCAAGACCTTCCTGGATCGCGCGTTCCAGCGTGATTTCGACCACAACGGTCCCAGCCTGTTTCGATTGATGGCCAGCATGATGACCGGCTGGCGCCGGTATCGAGACGACCCGGACGCCAGGGTCCGGGCGCGCGTGCGCGGCGAAGCGGCGCAGCTCGCCTCCGGGCACGGCGCGGCGTTATGGGCGATGGAGCGCTACCTGCGCGATTCAAACCGCATCATCAGTGATCGCATCGGCGACTTGAGGCGGCAGGTGGAACGCGAGATCGGCGGGTGGTCGCCGCTGATCGACAGAGTGGCCGGCCCGCTGCTGTTGTGGAGCGCCCGGCGCGACGCGCGCCGCACACCAGCAGGACGACGTCTCGAGCCGCAGACGTTTGTCGATCGCCGCCGCTGGGTGTCGTGAACGCGGCTATGCCGCCTTCGGCTCGCGCAGCATGATCAGCAACATGCGCGACGCCACCGTGGCCTCGACGGCATGCGGGACGTTCGCCGGCAGGCGGACGATCGTCGCCGGCATCGCGGTGACCGGCCGGCCGCCAACCGTGAGTGCGAGCTGGCCTTCGATGACCATCACCAGCGCATCGAACGGCGCGGTGTGCTCGCTCAACCCTTCACCCGCGTCGAATGCGAACAGCGTGACGTTGCCGCCGCCGGTTTTCGCGAGGACGCGGCTGGCGATGCCGCCGGCGGTCGGGGTGATGAGATCGGCAAGGCGGAGCGCCTCACCTGGTGGAATCGAGCCTGCGGATGACATCACTGCGCTCCTGTGAAGCGGAAGCCCGCTTCGAAGATGACCGGCGCGCCGCCCATCCGGAGTTGTCCGGGAGGCGGCACGTTCAATTCGCGAAGAAGCAAGTCTTGATCCGCAGCGAATCCGGCCTGCCGCAGTTCGTGTTCCAGTTGCTGGCGAGTGAGGAAGACCTGGGGCTGGCCGGAAAACTGCGTGAACACAAAGGACTCGCCGTCGATCGGCTGCGCATCCTCGCCCAGGGTTGTTCGTGAGAACGTGAAGACGAACAACCGCGCGTCGCTTGCTGCCACGCGGGCGGCTTCGCGCACCGCGCGCCGAAACTCGCCGCCCGAACGCGCCAGGTTCCAGATACCGTGCGCGACGATCAGGTCGATCGAACGATCGCGGATCGGCAGCGCATCCATTGGCGCGATGGCCAGCCAAAGCCGCCCGCCCGCATCACGCGCCTTCGCGGCGGCGAGCATGGGCCACGACAGATCGGTGCCGACGACCACGGCGCCCGACCGCGCCAGCGGCACGGCGTTGCGCCCGGCGCCACAGCCGATGTCGAGCACTCGAAGCGCCGAGAGGCGCGGCCGCAGCCCGGCGTAGCTCATCAATTTCGGATTGGCCGCCGACTGTGCGAAGCCGGCGACGGTCGCGGTTTCGTTCCACGGCGATCGACCTGCTGGGCTCACGCAATCAGCATCGCACGATGTCGCCCCACCTCCGCATGACCATCGTCATAGTTGGATCAGCAGAATTCGGGAGTGCGCGGTGGCCGTTGCGCCATAATTCTCGAAGGATGCCACCCGTTCTGATCGCGGTCCACTGATGAACTGGCGCGCACTAATCCTCGCGACGATTTCGTTCGCGATTTCATTTGCCGCCTGGGGACTGATCGGCGCCCTGGCGCCGGTGTTTACCGATCTCTATCACCTCTCCGCATCGCAAACGGCGCTCCTGGTCGCGGTGCCGGTGTTACTCGGTTCGCTCGCGCGCCTGCCGATGGGCATGCTGACCGATCGGTTCGGCGGCCGGCTGATGTTCGCGTTGCTGCTGTCGGTCTCGGCGGCGGCAGCGTGGATCGTGCCGCTCAGCACCAGTTACGCGTCCCTGGTGCTCGGCGCATTCTTCATCGGACTCGCCGGGTCGTCGTTTGCCATCGGCGCCGCGTTCGTATCGCGCTGGACACCGCCGGCCATGCAGGGGACGGCGCTCGGCATCTTCGGGCTCGGCTTGCTTGGGCAATCCGCAGCGGTGTTCGGCGGCGCAGTGGCGGCGAGCGCCTTCGGATGGCAGAACGTGTTTCGCGGCGTCAGCGTGGCGCTGCTGACCTGGGCGATCGTGTTCGCGATCGCCGCGCGCAATGCGCCGAACGCATCACGGCCCGCCGGCGTCTCGGCGATGCTGCGAGTCCTGCGCAGCGAGCCGGTCGCCTGGTGGCTGGGTGCCTTTTACTTCCTGACCTTCGGCGGTTTTGTCGCCTTCTCGATTTATCTGCCGACGCTGTTGCGCGCCCAGTTCGGACTGGTGCCGGCAGACGCGGGCTTCCGTGCCGCTGTCTTCGTGGTCCTGGCGACGCTGATGCGACCGGTCGGCGGGTGGTTAGCCGATCGGATTGGCGGCGCGCAAGTGCTCTCGTGGGTGTTTGGCGGCGTCGCCGGATTCGCCTTGCTGCTGGCGTGGCCGTCGATGATTCCGTTCACGGTCGGCGCACTCGGTTGCGCGATGTTGCTGGGCCTTGGCAACGGCGCCGTGTTCAAGCTCGTGCCCGAGCGATTTCCACGCGACACCGGTACCGTCACCGGGTTGGTCGGCGCGCTCGGCGGCCTCGGCGGATTCTTTCCACCGTTGCTGCTCGGGGTCTTTCGCGATCGGCTCGGGGTGTTGTGGCCGGGGTTCCTGCTGCTGTCCCTCACGGCGATCGGGCTGAGGCTGGCCAACCAGCGAGTCTTCCACCCTGCCGACGTGTCGTGGCGCGCCGGCCTCTCGGCACCGGCGCGACGCTCGGTGGATCGCGTTCGAGCCGGCGCGTGGGCGACGGGAATGACGATGCTGCTCGCGGCCGCGATCGTCATCGGATCGCGGACGCTGGCGCACTTCGATGCGGCACTGGTCGGCTACACCTTTGCGACGCTGTTTGCGACGTTTGGCATCACCTATCGATACGCGATGTGGATCGACCGGCCGCCGACGCGAATGTATTGGCGTCGCGGCTGGCAGATGTTCGTGGCGCGCGGCTTCCGGATTTCCAACGTGGCGCGGCTCGCACAGCGCGCCGCCACCGACGTGGCCGCCAACCGCTTCATCTTTGCCCGCTCCGCCCTGCGGGGCGCGACGCATTGGCTGATCATGTGGGGCTGCATCATCGCCGGCGCGATCACCTTCCCACTGGTATGGGGCTGGATTCATTTCGAAACGGTACCCGGCCGGATCGAGTACTACCGCACGTTCGTGTTCGGGGTGGCGGTGCAGGACTTTCCGGTCGATTCCGCAATCGCGTTTGTCATTTTTCACGGCCTGGTCTGGGCGTCGTTCCTCGTCATTGCGGGTGTGATGCTGGCATTCAGGCGCCGCATGATCGATCACGGCGCCGCGGCGACGCAGCAGTTCGCGCAGGACATCCTGCCGCTGCTGCTGTTGTTCGCGATCAGCGTGACGGGCTTGATGCTGACGGTCAGCTATACGTGGATGCGCGGCTACGCCTACGAGTTCCTGGCGGTGCTGCACGCGATGACGGTGATCGTCACGTTGCTGTGGCTGCCGTTCGGCAAGCTGTTTCACGTCTTCCAGCGGCCGGCCCAGCTCGGCGTCAGCTTTTACCAGGACGCCGGCGAGCGCGCGGCGCCGGCGGCGTGCCACCGATGTGGCGCCGGCTTCGCGCCCCAGATGATGGTGCGCGACCTGGCCGAGGTCGAGCGCCAATTGGGATTTTCGTATCAGCTCGCCGACGGTGCGCACTATCAGGACGTGTGTCCGAAGTGCCGGCGCGCGCTGTTCGGCCTGGCGCAAGGAGCCTTGTGGCAACGATCCCCGTAGACGAGAAGCAGATCATCGATCGCTTCGGACCGCACCTGTCCACGATGACCGGCGATCGGCTGTCGACCAGCGCGGAGGCCGACCGCCTGGTGAAGACGCATTGCTGTTTCTGCGGGCAGCAATGCGGCATCCAACTCAAGGTCCGCGACAACCAGGTGATTGGCTTCGAGCCGTGGGAAGAGTTCCCGTTCAATCGCGGCATGTTGTGCCCGAAGGGCGTGAAGCGCTATCTCCAGGGCTCGCATCCCGATCGCCTCGTCACCGCGCTGCAGAGAGATCCGTCCTCGGCGGACGGGTTTGTCTCGCTGCCCTACGCAGACGCGATCGCCCGGACGGCGGCCGCGATCCAGCGATTGCAGAGCACGCACGGCGCGGCGTCGATCGGTGTGCTCGGCGGCGCCAGCCTGACCACCGAGAAGACCTACCTGCTTGGCAAGTTCGCGCGGGTCTGCCTCAAGACGCCGTTCATCGACTACAACGGCCGGCTGTGCATGGTCAGCGCCGGTGCCGGCAACAAGAAGGCGTTCGGGATCGATCGCGTCACCAATCCCTGGGCCGACATGATCGGGTGCGAGGTGATCTGGGTGGCCGGATCGAACGTTGCCGAGTGCTCGCCGATCACCACCAACTACTTGTGGCAGGCGCGCGAGCACGGTGCGCGCATCATCATCCAGGACCCGCGGCTGACGCCGATTGCGCGGACCTGTGACCTGTTCCTGCCGGTGAGGCCGGGCCGTGATGCGGCGCTGTTTGCCGGCGTGTTGCGCATCATGATCGAGCGCGGCTGGATCGATCGCGACTTTGTCGATACGCACACTGTCGGTTTCGATCTGGTTGAGGCCTACTGCCGGGACTGGACGCTCGAGAAGACCGCCGCGGTGACCGGCGTCGCGGCGCCATCGATTACCCGGGCCGCCGAGATGTGGGCCACGCCCCGCACCGGCTTCCTGCTGCACGCGCGCGGCATCGAGCATCATTCGAACGGCGTGCAGAACGTTCTCGGCGCCATCAACCTGGTCCTCGCGACGGGCCGCATCGGCCGTCCGCACTGCGGCTACGGCACGATTGTCGGGCAAGCCAACGGGCAAGGCGGCCGCGAGCACGGACAGAAGTGCGATCAGCTCCCGGGACTGCGCGACATCAGCAACCCCGACCACCGGCGCTATATCGCCGGCGTCTGGGGCATCGACGAAGCCGCGATGCCAGGTCCGGGCGTCGATGCCTACGAGATGTTCCGCAAGATCGACAGCGGCGAGATCAAGGGCCTGATTTCGATTTGCTTCAACCCGAAGGTGTCGCTCCCCGACAACCAGTTCGTGACCCGCTGCCTGGAGAAACTCGAGTTCTACGCGGCGATCGATTTCTTCCTGAACGACACGGCGCTTCACGCCGACATCATCCTGCCCGGCAGCCTGCACGAAGAGGACGAAGGCACCGTGACCCAGGTCGAAGGACGCATCATCAAGGTCAACAAGGCGGTGGATTGCCCGGGTGAGGCGCGGCAGGACTGGCGGATTATCCAGGACCTGGCGCGCGCGCTGGATCGACCGCACGGGTTTCAATTCAACGAGCCGCGGGAAATTTTCGAAGAGTTGCGCATCGCCAGCAAGGGCGGCATCGCCGACTACTCCGGCGTGACCTACGAAAAGATCGAGCGGGAGATGGGCGTGTTCTGGCCGTGTTATGCCGAAGACCCCAGGACCGGCGCGCCGATCGCCGACCATCCCGGCACGCCGCGCCTGTTCGAGCCGGGTAGCTACAACCCGATCGCGAAAGGCGCCGGCCCGTTCTATTTTCCAGATGGGCGCGCCCGGTTCAACGTGGCTGATTACCGGATCCCCGCGGATGACGTCAGCGACGACTATCCGACCTTCCTCACCACCGGCCGTGTCGTCAGCCAGTTCCTGTCGGGCACGCAGACCCGCCGCATTGGACCGCTCGTCAACCAGTATCCGGAGCCGCGCATCGAGATGCATCCGAAACTCGCAGCCAAACTGGGGATCGCCGATCGTGACTGGACCACGGCGGACACGCGGCGCGGCACCATCACGCTGCGCGCGATGGTGGTGACGACGATCCGGCCCGATACCGTGTTCATCCCGTATCACTGGGCCGGGCGCAAGAGCGTCAATCAGGTGACCGTCGCCGCGCAGGATCCGATCAGCAAGATCCCGCAATACAAGGTCTGCGCGTGCCGCGTGCGAAAGGCTGACGGCGCGCCGGCGTACGCGGCGACCAGGGAGCCGCAACAGTGAAGCCCGATCACCTGCAGTTCTTTCTGGACCCCAGCCGCTGCATCGGCTGCCAGGCATGCGTGCATGCCTGCACCGAGTGCGACACGCATCGCGGCGACTCGATGATCCATCTTGAGTACATCAACCGCGCCGGCAGCATCCAGACCACGCCGGTGGTCTGCATGCACTGTGATCAGCCGACCTGTGCGGAAGTGTGCCCGGCGGATGCGATCAAGCGGACCGCCGACGGGGTCGTGCAGTCGGCGCGCAAGCCGCGCTGCATCGCGTGTGGCAACTGCGTCGTCGCCTGCCCCTTCGGTGTTCCTGAAGTCCACGAAGCACGCAAGCTGATGATGAAGTGCGACATGTGCTACGACCGGACCAGTGTCGGCAAGAAGCCGATGTGCGCGACGGTCTGCCCGAGCCAGGCGCTGTTCTACGGCACCGCTGAAGAAATGGCGCGGCTGCGCCCGATGTCGTCGCCGATCAACTCGTTTCAGTTTGGCGAGCAGACGATCACCACCCGCGTGTTTGTGATGACGCCGCGCGGCCGGGTGACGCTGGCGCCTGGCCTTGACGTCACCGCGGCGCTGCACGATCGCACCGGCGGCGACGTGTTTGCGGACATGGAGATCTGATGGCGACACCGATTCCCGAGCGCGACACCATCAGCGTGCCTCCCGATGGCCGGCCGCCGGGCGAGCAGCCCGCGTGGCGGCAGGACTTTCCGATCGACTGGCCGCAGGATAATTACGTCGAGCGGCGCGACTTCGTGAAATTCCTGACGCTCACCAGCCTGGCATTTGCCGTCGGCCAGTTCTGGATCGCCGGCCAGCAGTGGCTGCGCGGCCGCGCGGTGCCGCCGGGCGCCAGGCGAATTGCGGCGGTGGGTGACGTCGCGGTGAACGGTTCACTGGTGTTCAATTATCCGGGCGAGCACGATGCCAGCATCCTGGTGCGCGTCTCCGAATCGGAGTTTGTCGCGTTCGGGCAAAAGTGCACGCACCTCTCGTGCGCGGTAATTCCCAAACCCGAGCAGGGCGTCTTCCAGTGCCCTTGTCATGATGGCGTCTTCGATCTGCGCACCGGGCGGCAGCTCGCGGGTCCGCCGCCCCGGCCGTTGCCGCGTGTCGTCCTGGAGATTCACGACGGCGAAATCTTCGCCACCGCCGTCGAGCCGCGCGTCGTATGACCAACGGCCCGCGAACGTTTACGCGCGAGCAACGCACGCCGATCGTCCAAGGCATGCTGGCCTTCTCGCTGATCCTGGTGGTGCTCCAGTTGTGGCTGCTGACGGCGACGATGAACGCCTACCTGGGTGGCGACGGAGCCGTCGTCTGGCCGGCCGCATTCGCGAGCCTGGCGTGCCTCCTCCTGAACGCCGGGTTGCTGCGCTATCTACGACGCCTCGAACGCCATCACTGATCTAGCGAAATGGCGTCGGCCGCGGCGTCTGATCGGACGACGGCGGCAGGACCGGCAGCACCAGCCGCGGCTGATCGCCGGTCAGCGTCTTGAGAAACGCGACAATGGCGTCGTTATCGGCAGGCTCATATCGCCGGCCGAGCTGAACGCGTCCCATCACTTCCACGGCGTCGGCGAGCGTGGCTGCCGCGCCGTCATGGAAATACGGATAGGTGAGCTCCACGTTGCGCAGCGTCGGCACCTTGAAATTGAAGCGGTCGGCATCGCGGCCGGTCACCGCGGCGCGCCCTTCCGCGGGATTGGTGGTGCGGTACGGTTCGACCAGGCCCATCTTGCGGAACGACGTGCCACCCGCGGCGGCGCCGTTATGGCACGCCACACAGCCGCTGTCCTTGAAGAGCCGATAGCCGGTCTTCTCAACGGACGTCAGCGCCGCGTCATCGCCCTTGAGCCAACGGTCGAAGCGCGCATTCGGGGTCACCAAGGTGTCTTCAAAGGCGGCAATCGACGTGGTGATGCGATCGATGCTGACACCGGGGGCGCCGAACACGCGCTCGAACTCCGCCGCGTAGGGCGGGATTGACTGGATCACTTCGACGGCGAGCTGGTGCGTGAATGCCATCTCCTTCGGATTGGCGATCGGCCCGCCGGCCTGCGCTTTGAGCGTCGGCGCCCTGCCGTCCCAGAACTGCGCAACGCTCATGCTGGAATTGAGCACCGTCGGCGCATTGATCGGACCGCGCTGCCAGTTGTCGCCGATCGACGAGGTGAGATTGTCCGAGCCGCCCATGCTCAGGTTGTGACAAGAATTACAGGAGATGAAGCCCGACTTCGAAAGACGGGGATCGAAGAACAGCTTGGCGCCGAGAGCCACCAGGGCGGGATCGGCCGCAACCACCGGCTCGATCGGCTGGATCGGTTCGACGCGCTGGGCCGAGGTCCAGCCGGTCAGCCCCAGCAGCGCCACCGCGCACACCCCGAGAATTCGAGTCATGACCGCCTCCACGGGCAACGCTGCAATTGACCCGCCATCGGGGACGGGGGGAAAGACCAGCAAATCGACGCACCGTGCTCAGCCCGGATTGGCGCCGCGGAAAGAACCCGCATCGCCGCGGAATTCCACCCAGCGGGATACTCTTCCTTCGTGAACGTTGACGTCTCCAGCATCGCGGGCCTGATCGTGGCCATCCTCGGCGGCGCGGCCGTCGGCGTGGAGCGGCAACACTCGGGTCACGCCACCGGACCCAATGCCAGGCTGGGCGGCATCCGCACGTTCACGCTGCTGGGGACCACCGCGGGCATTGCCGGCTATTTGATCGCGAGGGGCTTCGCCGTGCCAGCGGCGGTCTTGATCGTCGGCGCGCTCGCGTTGATCGTGATTGGCTACGTTCGCGCCAGCCGCCGCGATATTGACGCGACCACGGAGGTCGCGGCGGTTGTCGTGGTCGGCTCGGGTGTGCTGGCGGGCGTCGGTCAATTGCAGATCTCCGCTGCACTGACCACGTTGACCGTCCTGCTGCTGGCGGAAAAACCGCGGCTGCATGGATTCGTGGCGCGCCTCGATGAGCCGACGATGCTCGCAGTGACGCGCTTTGCGGTGATGTCGGTCGTCATCCTGCCGCTGTTGCCGGAAGGCCCATATGGTCCCGGCCCCGGCGTGCGTCCCCGCGACCTGTGGGTGCTCGTGCTGATGTTCTCCGGCGTGAGTTTCGTCGGCTATCTCGCCCAACGCATCACCGGCGCCGCCGGTTACGCGTTGACGGGATTACTGGGCGGGCTGGTGTCATCGACGAGCGTGATGCTGTCGTTCGCGCGTCTCAGTCCCTCGCATCTGCGCAGCGCAGGCGCGCTGGCGACGGGCGCGGTCGCGGCCTCGACGATCTTGTTTGCGCGCGTCATCGTCGTGGTGGCGATCCTCGATCGCGCGCTGGTGCCGGCGCTCGTGCCGTACCTCGCGGCGCCGTTCTTCATCGGCCTCGTGGCGTCGGCACTGGCGTTCCGCTCGCTCCACGGGACGACCGCCGTGCCGGGCACGCTTCGCAACCCGTTGCAGTTCCGCGATGCGCTCGAAATGGCGCTGCTCTTTCAACTGGTGTTGGTGGCGGTGTACTACGTGCGTGTGTGGGTCGGTGATGCGGGAACGATCGCCAGCGGATTCGTGCTCGGGCTGACCGACGTGGACGCGTTGACGATGTCCATGACCCGCAGCGTCGCGACCGGCGTGCCTGTCGTGCTGGCCTGCCGCGCGATTGCGCTCGGGATCGTGGCGAACTCGCTGATGAAATCGGCGATGGCGATCACGCTCGGCGCAGCGCGATTCAAATGGCAGGCGGGCGGAGCGTTACTGGCGATGGCGGCCGCGGGTGCCGCCGCCATCGCGTGGCTGTGATTACTTGTGCTTGGCGTAGACGGTGGTCTTGCCGTCCTTCGTAAACGCCACGACGTCGTACGGTTCCTTCGAGCCCTGCTCCATGCCCGGTGAACCCTGGGGCATCCCCGGCGCGGCGATGCCGGCAATCGCGGGCTTCTCTTTCAGCATCCGCTTGATATCGTCGGCGGGCACGTGGCCTTCGACGATGTAGTTGCCGACCTTCGCGGTGTGGCACGACACGTCGTCGTCTTTCAGTCCCGCGGCCTTGCTGACGGCGCGGACCTGCTCGGCAGACACGTCCATCGACTGCACATCAAACCCTGCGGCCTTCATGTGATCGACCCACAGCTTGCAGCAGCCGCAGGATGATGTCTTGTACACCGTGACCTTGGTCGCCGCCGTCGCGGGCTTGGTTTGCGCGGCCACGCCGAGACCGAGGCCGGCAATGGCGATGACTGCGATCGCAAGAGATGTTCGTGAATGGCTCATGATCCTGATGCTATCCGATCTGTGACGCAAGGTCACTTCAAGTGGCGTTCGAACCATTCGCCCGCCACGCGTTCGACTTCTTCCATCGTCCCGGCCTCCTCGAACAAGTGCGTTGCGCCGTGGACGACGTGCAACTGCACCACGCATAGCATCTCCGCCAAGGCCTGGCGGTTCATCTCGAGCACCTCGCGATCCGCCCCGCCGACAATCAGCATCGTCGGCGCATGCACGCGCTGCAGGAAGTGATTGGCGAGATCGGGCCGGCCGCCGCGCGACACCACCGCGCGCACGAGTTCAGGATGTTCCGCCGCGGCGATTAGCGCCGCGCCGGCGCCGGTGCTGGCGCCAAACAATCCCACCGGCAGATCGCTGAGCGTGGATTGCGAGGCCGACCAGACGGCGGCCGCGCCGACACGGGCCGCAAGGCGGGCAATATCGAATCGGAACTCTGCCGTGTAGATGTCGACCGACTCCTCCTTCGGGGTCAACAGGTCAAGGAGCACGGTCGCGAATCCCCGTATGTGCAGTGACTCAGCGACCCGGCGGTTGCGGCTGCTAAAGCGGCTACTTCCGCTCCCGTGGGCAAAAATCACCACCCCCTGCGGTCTCGGCGGAATCCGCAGGTCGGCGTGCAGGAGTTCCGATCCGGCCGGAATCACAACAACTTCAGCGGAGATAGCGTCGATCATCGGGATGCTCCACGGGTAATCCTGCTTCGATGAAAGGCAAGACCCGTGCCTTGCGCGGCATGTGCTTTGCTCCCGATCGTTGACGTATGGCGACCGAGCCCGATCGGGAGGAGTCCGCTTTTCTCAATCGCGCCGAGGCAGGGGATGTGCTGGCCGGGCAGTTGCGGGGTTTTGCCGGTCGCCGCGATGTGGTTGTGCTTGGCCTGCCGCGCGGCGGTGTGCCCGTGGCCGCGGTCGTGGCTGATGCGCTTGGTGCGCCGCTGGACGTCTTCAGCGTGCGCAAGCTCGGCGTCCCCGGTCACCGCGAGCTGGCGATGGGCGCGATCGCGAGCGGCGGCGCCCGCGTCCTCAATTACGAACTGATCTCGGAGCTCCGGATTTCTGATCAGGCCGTCGCCGCCGTGATCGCCGAAGAAGGCGAGGAACTCGCGCGTCGAGAACGCGTGTTCCGTGCGGGCCGGCCACCACTCGAACTCGCCGGCCGAATCGCCGTCGTCGTCGACGACGGCCTGGCTACCGGGTCGACGATGACCGCGGCCGTGCAGGCGCTGCGCGATCTCGGTCCGTCGCGCGTGGTGGTCGCCGTGCCGGTTGGTTCGGCGGACGCGTGCCGGAATCTCGAGGCGATCGCCGATGAGGTGATCTGCGCGCGCATCCCGCGATCATTCGTCGCGGTTGGGCAGTGGTATCGCGACTTCTCCGAAACGTCAGAGGATGAAGTGAAGCGCCTGCTTCACCGCGCCTCTGCGCACGCGGCCGGGACTAGCTGACGTTGCGGCTGAACATCATCAGCACACCGAAGACGATCCCGAACGACAGCAGCCAGCTGACCACGCAGACGGCGATCGCGCGCCCGGTGCTGCGATAGTCGAGCGCCTGCCGCACCCCGATGACGGCGGCCGCAATGGTCCACGCCATCACCGTCAGCATCACCACCGGCGCGACCGCGCGCATCGCCGCCAGCGAGATGAACACCGCCGGCGCGGACGCAAACCCGAGCACGCGCAGCAGCTCGGGTAAATCACTCTGGGTCTGCGCCTCCGGCACGGCGAGCGTGCCGATGGTGGTCATCACCGTCGCCCACACCAGCCAGGCGCCAAGGGAGACGATCGTCCCCACCGCGAATCCCGAGAGGCCTACGAATCCAAGCCCCATGGCCGCAACACCGCCGGCGAGGCACACCATCGCGACGACGACGATCGATTGCATCGAGGTGTGACGATTGCCTTCGATCTCCTCGAACGCGCTGGCGTCGAGTACCAGGGCACCCATGAACCGTTTCAGGAAGAAAGTCATGCTGTTGATAGAGCAGGTGCCGTGCCAGCGGCGAGGCGAGAGGCAACGCCCGTTTTCGACGATCGCGATCAGAGCGCCTGGGAAGAATTCCCCACACCGTGGGAAATTCCCCTGATTTTCCCAACGGGTCAAACCGCGTTTTGCAAAAACCCCAATGAAATCGAGCAATTGCGATTCGGCATGACGGTTGCCCTTACGGGTGGCGAGGCACAACGACAATGACTACGCGACTCTCGATTACGACTCTCTTCTGCGCGACGGTGTTCGGCCTGCTCGCGATTTTTCCCATCCCCGCCGTGGCGCAGAATGCGCCGCTCTCGCTGGCGTCCGCGAAGGTGTCGATTGCCGGCACTTCGAACATTCACGAATGGACGGCATCGACCAGCGACGTCGCGGTCACCAAGTTGACCCTGGCCGGCAGCGGTGGCGTTTTGGCGACGGCGCTCAACCCCGGCGCAGTGACGACGTTCGAGATCGCGGTTCGCGCCAAGACGCTGACGTCCCCCAAAGAAGGGCTCGACAAGAACATGCACAAGGCGCTCAAGGCCGACGAATTTGCGGACATCACGTTCCGGCTGTCGCGCTTCGAAGCCAAGGCCGCCGGCGTGACGCGCGCGGTGGGCATGCTGAAGATCGCCGGCGTGGAGCGCGAAGTGGCCTTCGATCTGAAGACCGCCGCGGCGCCAACCTCGCTGACGGTGAGCGGCGAAGTGCCGCTGTTGATGACCGACTTCGGCATCACGCCGCCGAAGGCCTTGATGGGCATGCTGAAGACGGATCCGAAGGTCGTCGTGAAGTTCGAGACGGTCTTCGCGATGCCGGCGACTTACTAATCATTTATAACGTAGACGCTGATTCATATTTCTTCTTTCGAGGACACGACCATGACACGCACACTTCGCTTTGCCACTGCCTTTGCGGCCTTGCTGGCGCTTGCCGCGCCGGCGGCCGCGCAGGATACTCCGAACGATCCGCCGACGTCGGGCGGCACGGCCACCAAGGCCGAGCCCGCGGCCAAGACCGAGGAGCAGGAAAAGGCCCAGGCCATCATCGATTCGTGGACGAAGGGCCGTCCGCAGACGATTCAGTACCTGCGCTTCCAGGACAAGCGCGGCATCAACACCTTTGAGACGACCAAGGACAAGGGCGTTGAGTTCACCGGCTTCAAGCTCGATTTCAACGCCGCCTTCACGTCGCAGGTGCAGAACCTCGATCACAAGACGACGGCGATCCCGGTCGTCGCCAACGGTGTCAACGCGAATCAGCTGGCCGACATCGGCTTCGGGTTCAACAACGAAGGCGCCAACCTGTATGTCAACGCGCAGCTCGCGCCCGGCATCCGCATCGCGCTGACCAGCTACCTGTCGTCGCGTCACCACAACGAGACCTGGGTGAAGGACGGCTACATCCAGATGGATCAGTCGCCGATCGGGTGGGCGCCGGCGAAGATGCTGTTCGAGATCGCGACCATTCGTGTCGGTCACATGGAGATCAACTACGGCGATGCGCACTTCCGCCGCAGCGACAACGGCAACGCGATTTACAACCCGTTCGTCGGCAACTACATCCTCGACGCCTTCACCACCGAAATCGGCGCTGAAGTGTATCTGAAGCCCGGCAGCGTGATCGCGATGGCGGCGGTGACCGGTGGCGAAATTCGCGGCACGGTGTTGTCGCCCGGACAGCGCGGCCCGACCTTCATCGGCAAGCTCGGCGTCGACCGCCAGGTGCAAAAGGACCTGCGCGTCCGCCTCACCGGCTCGATGTATAAGACCAACAAGTCGATGAGCAACACGCTCTACGGCGGCGACCGCGCCGGCTCACGCTACTTCTGGGTGATGGAAAACACCGCGGCCACGGAAAACGGCAATGCGACCTCGGGCTACATCAACCCCGGCTTCAAGAACCGAGTGCTGGCGTTGCAGCTCAATCCGTTCGTCAAGTTCCACGGCGCGGAAGTGTTCGGCGTCATCGAGCAGTCCAAGGGCCGCGCCTCGACGGAAGCCGTGGATCGCAAGTGGAACCAGTACGCGGTGGACGCCATCTACCGCTTCATGCCGGACGAAAAGCTGTTCGTCGGCGCGCGCTACAACAAGGCTGAAGGCAACCTGCTCGGCATCGCCGATAAGGTTGGCGCCGATCGCTACCAGGTGTCGGCCGGCTGGTTCATTCTCCCGGGCCTGATGGCCAAGGGCGAATACGTCAGCCAGAAGTACACCGGTTACCCGACGACGAACATCAAGAACGGTGGCCGCTTCAACGGCCTGATGTTCGAAGGGGTCGTCGCGTTCTAGCGTGATGGGGACGGATCCGGTCATGGGGTTACGATTGCTCATCACGCTCTCGGCCGGGCTGCTTCTGGCAGTCCCGGCCGGGCCTCGTGTTGACGTCACCGAATTGGATGGCATTTACCAGGTCACGGCCGCGTTCGCAGTGAACGAGGCGCCGGACACGGTCATGGCCGTCCTCAGCGACTTCGAGCGCATCCCGAAATTCATGCCCGACATGGAAGTCAGCCGGGTCATCGAGCGCAATGGCAGCACGCTGGTGGTGGAGCAACAGGCGACGTCACGCTTCATGTTGTTCTCCAAGCGCGTGCACCTGGTGCTCGACGTGCGGCAGGAAGATGACGCGCTGCGTTTCCGGGACCGCTGCGGAAAGAGTTTTGCCCTCTACGAAGGCGCCTGGATCCTCAGCCAGCAAGACAGCGTCACGGTCGTCGACTACCAGTTGAAGGCCAAGCCGATGTTCGAGGTGCCGCCCTTCCTCCTGAAGCGCTTGCTCAAGCGGGACTCAGTGGACCTGATCGATCGCATCAAGGTTGAGATAACAGAACGCGCAGATCGGCGAAAATAAGATGAACGCCATTCATATGTCCTCTCGCGCCCTTGTCCTCATACTCTCGGCCTGCCTGTTGTGCCCCCTGTCTGCTGCCGCGCAATCGTACGCGCCGCCGGGATGGGACGAGGGCCTGAAGCTGCAGGAGCCGGTCGATCGCAATCCCGATCCCAAGATCGTGGAGATCGACCTGACCGCCAAGCTGGCCGACGTCCAGGTCGACGGCAAGGTCGTCCACGCGTGGACCTACAACGGCGGACTCCCGGGGCCGCTGATCAAGACGCACGTCGGCGATCGCCTGATCGTGCATTTCACCAACGAGCTCGACCAGCCGACCACCGTGCACTGGCACGGCGTGCGCGTGCCCATCGAGATGGACGGCGTGCCCGACATCTCCCAACCGGAGGTCAAGAAAGGCGAGTCATATGTGTATGACTTCGTCGTCCGCGATGCGGGCCTCTATTGGTATCACCCGCACGTGATGTCGGCGGCGCAAGTCGGGTTCGGCTTGTACGGCGCGCTGCTGGTCGAGGACCCCGCCGACGGCGTCAACGTCGACGATGCGATCACCATCGTGCTCAGCGATATCAGCTTCGATGCGAAGGGCAAGCTCGAGCCTGCGGATAGCGGCGGCTCGGCGGGCATGGTCTTCGGCCGCGAGGGCGATTACGTGCTCGTCAACGGGCGCCGCCGGCCGACGCTGCGCGCCCGGCCCGGCGCGCCGCAACGCTGGCGCATCGTCAACGCCGCCAAGAGCCGGTTTTTTTATCTCGATCTCGAAGGGCAGGCGTTCACCGTGATTGGCGTCGACGGCGGCATTCAGGAACACCCGACCACGAGCGACATCGTGCTGGTCACCCCCGGTGAACGTGTCGATGTGATCGTGACGCCGAAAGGCAAGGCGGGTACGCCGCTGTCGTTGCGCGCGATGCTCTATAACCGCGGCTATGGCAGCGTCGAGTATCGCTCCGTCGAAGAAGTGTTGACGATCGACTTTACGAAGGAGACGCCGGTAGTGGCGAAGCCAATCGCCGTCTCGCGATCGATTCCGGCGCCGTCGATCGAAGGCGCCACCCCGGTGACGTTCGTCCTGACGCTGCCGCCGATGAAAGACAACAAGTCGGAGTTCCAGGTCAACGGCGTTCCGTTCTGGAAGGCCAAGCCCTACACCGCCAAGCTCGGCGAGAAACAGTTATGGATCGTGAAGAACGATTCGGATTGGGATCACCCGTTCCACCTGCACGGCTTCTTCTTTCAAGTCGTCGACGAGGCCGGAAAACCGGTGGGGCCGATCGCCTGGAAAGACACCGTCAACGTGCCGATGAAGACTACGGTGCGCCTCGTAGTGACGTTTGACGAGCGACCGGGCGAGTGGATGTTTCACTGTCACATCCTCGATCACGCCGACGGCGGCTTGATGGGAACGGTCGTGGTCGGAGACGGCAAGGCTTCAGGTCACACGCACAAGCCGCAATAGCGCTATAGTCGGGCCTATCCCTAGGGGAGTATGCCCGTCGAGCCGAACTCAGCAGAGCGCCTCAGCGCCATCATCAATACCACCGTCGACGGCATCATCGTCATCGACGGCCGCGGGCTGATTGAGGATTTCAATCCAGCGGCTGAACGCCTGTTCGGTTATTCGGAGTCCGAGGTCGTCGGTCGCAATGTCAGCATGCTGATGCCGGCGCCCTATCACGACGAGCACGATCACTATCTCCACCGCTATCAGCAGACCGGGCAGCCGGCCATCATCGGCACCGGCCGCGAGGTGCGCGGCCGCCGCAAGGATGGGTCGATCTTCCCGTTGCACCTCTCGGTCGGCGAGATGTTCATCGACGGCGAACGAAAGTTCACCGGCGTCCTCCACGACCTGACGCGGCGCGTCGAGCTCGAGGAGCAACTGCGCGCCAGCGAATCAAAATGGCGCGCGGTCATCGAGTCGGCGATCGACGGCATCATCGTCATCGACGCCAGGGGCGGCATCGAAGCCTTCAATCCCGCGGCCGCCAAGATGTTCGGTTACGACGAAGCCGAGGTCATCGGGCAGAACGTCAAGCTGCTGATGCCGTCGCCCTATCACGACCAGCACGACGGCTACCTGTCCCACTACGTCTCCACGGGACAAGCGAAGATCATCGGCAAGGGCCGGGACGTGACCGGCCGCCGCAAGGATGGGACGACGTTTCCGCTGCACCTGTCGGTTGGTGAAACCATCTCCGGCGACGAACGCCGCTTCACCGGCATCCTGCACGACCTGACCGAGCGCGTGGCGATTGAATCGCGCTTGCGCGAACAATCGGCGCTCGCCAGGCTCGGCGAGATGGCCGCGGTGATCGCGCACGAGGTGAGAAATCCGCTGGCCGGTATTCGCGGCGCCGTGCAGGTGATCGGCGGACGGTTGCCCGAAGGCAACACCGATGCGCCGATGATGAAGGAGATCGTCGCGCGGATCGATTCGCTCAACGCGATGATGCAGGAGTTGCTGCTGTTTGCGCGGCCGCCCCAGCCCCGGCGGCTGCCAACCGAGATGGTCCCGCTGGTGCAGGTCACGGCGGAGCTATTCAAGCGGGATCACACCGCGAAGGACGTCACCATCGAAGTCTCGGGCGCATCACGGCCGGTGCCGGCTGATGCCGAAATGCTGAAGATGGTGATTCAGAACCTGCTGATCAACGGCGCACACGCGATGCAGGGGCGCGGCACGATCAGGGTCGGCGTCGACGAGTACGATTCAGGCTGCCGGATTTCGATCGCCGACACTGGCGCGGGGATTCCGCCCGAGATCCGCGAAAAGATATTCGTGCCGTTCTTCACGACCAAGAACCGCGGCACCGGTCTCGGCTTGCCGATGGCAAAGCGTTTCATCGAGGCGCACAATGGCCGCATCACGGTGGACTGTCCGCCATCGGGCGGCACGACCGTGACGTTGCAACTGCCGGGCGAGCTCACCTCGCCGTAAATTATTTGAGGCTGCGGATCTTGAGTCGCAACGCGACGACGACGAGCAGGATGGCGCCGAGGGAAACGGCGAGTCCGGTCCGCCGGTACGACACTTCGGCCAGCGCCGCCTGACTGTCGGTGTCGATCTTGGCGGTCAGCCCGAGTCCCGCCTGCAAGACGGTCTCGACAGGTTTCGGGTTGAAGGCATGCATCTCGGTGCGCGCCAGCGTCAGGTGATTGCGGGCTTCGCGAAGCGCCAGCGACTGGTTGCCCATGTCCATGCCGGCGTTTTCAGCCGCGGCGACCACACCTTCCGAATGCGCGATGGCGGACTTCAGTTTCTCGATGCCGCCGCGCATCGCGGCCGCCGCCACGAAGCCGTTATCGCCGTCGCTATGACAATTGACGCACAGCGCCGTCTTGTCGGTGCCGAGCAGCGCATCGCTCGGCTGCACGATCTCGTGGTTGCTGTGGCACTCGACGCAACTGCGATCGAAGATCTGGCTGTGCGCGCTCTGCGCAAACTTGGTCGCAAACACCGTGTGGCAGGTGCCGCAGACGTTGGCGATCGCGCCGACGCCGGGCGGCGTCGCGCCGTGATTACCGTGACAGTCGTTGCAGGTCGGCGCGGAGAGGTCGTTGCGCTTGACCATCGCCTCGTGATGCACGCTCTTCTCGTACTTGACGCGCTGATCGGTCGGCAACGCCGAGCCGTCCGGCAACTTGTAGCCCTTCATGCGTCCGGTGTCGGCATGGCAACGCGTGCAGGTGACGGCGACGTTCAACGGATAGACCGGCGACTGCGCATCGCCGATGCGGCGGACGCCGTGGGCGTTGTGGCAACTGACGCAGGTCGCGACGTTGCTGTCGCCCTTGGCGAGCTGCTGGCCGTGCACGCTGGTGACGTACTCGGCGGCCTGATCGATGCGCTGCTTGGGCGCGAACTTGCGCATCACCGACGCGTCGCTGTGACAGCTGGAACAGACGGTGATCACCATCTGCCCGGTCGGCTTGCCGCGGAAGCCGGTTGCCGGCGCCTTGGCCTTGAGCTTGTCGGTGGCGGTGGGATCGCCGCCGTGGCAGTTGACGCACGTGAACCCGCTCTCGCGATGCACGTCGACGCCGCCAAACGCGCGCGCCGGGGCCGACAGTCGCGTATCGGTGTGATCGCGATGGCAGGTTTCGCAGCCCGTGACCGCCGCCGTTTGCGCGGCCGCCGTCGCGGCGAACGCGACGCACGCGAGCGCGGCGAACAAGAGTGCGAGTCGTCCGTTATGCCGCGAGGTAGCCATAAATGGTGAACACGATCAGGTAAATCGCCGCGAGCACGCCCGCCGCGGTCATCAGCTTGCTGGGGTGTCCGGTCGCGGCGCGGCGATCGAGAAACGGCGCCGCCACCAGCAGCACCGCCGCGACGTTGAATCCCATCACACCGAGCACCTCACCTTCGAAGCCGAAGATGTGGCTCGGGATCAGTTTCAACGTCTGGAACATCGCCAGGAAGTACCACTCGGGGCGAATGCCCGGCGGCACCGGCGCAAAGGCGTCGGCCTTCTTGCCCAGCTCCCATGGCAGAAACAGCGCCAGCGCCGCGAGCGTCGCGAGCGCGACGTACCACCACATCACGTCGTGGAGGACGAAGTTCGGGAAGAACCGCTCCTGCGGAATCTTCTCGCCCGCCTTCTCCCGCTTCTCCACGCTCAAGGGCACGCTCATGCCCTGCCGCTGCACGAACAGCAGATGCAGGCCCAGCAGCACCGTGGTGACGGCCGGCAGGATCGCGATGTGGATCCCGTAGAACCGCGTCAGCGTGGCGCCGGTGACCTCGTCGCCGCCGCGCAGGAAGCGGACCATGAAGCCGCCGATCACCGGCACCGCACCGGCAATGCCGGTCCCGACCTTGGTCGCGAAGAAGGCCAGCTCGTTCCACGGCAGCAGGTAGCCGCTGAAGCCAAAGCCCATCATCACGAACAGCAGCAGCGCGCCGCTGATCCACGTCAGCTCGCGCGGCTGGCGATACGAACGCAGGAAGAACGTGCTGAACAAGTGCACGAACGCCATCAGGATCAACAGGTTCGCGGACCAGCTGTGGACGTTGCGGATCAACCATCCGAACTGCACCTGGCTGACGATGAACTGGACGCTTTCGTAGGCTTCACCCGCGCTGGGGCGGTAATACAGCAGCAGCAGGATGCCGGTCGCGACCTGGACGCCGACCAGGAACAGCGTGATGCCGCCCATGTAGTACCAGACGCTGTGTTTGTGGACCGGTACCGTCTTGTGCGCGATGAACTCACGCAGATCGCTCAGGTCGAGCCGCTCGTCCAGCCAGGCAATGACGCGGTCAGTCACAGTCAGTCCGCTACGTCCTGGAAATGACGACGTCTTCCTGCCCGGGTTCGCCGCGCAGGTTGACCGTGAAGGATTCGAGCGGCCGCGGCGGCGGCCCCGACACCACATTGCCGGTCAGGTCGTAGAGCCCGTTGTGGCATGCGCACCAGATTTGCGAGGTGTCTGACTTGTATTGAACCGTGCACTGCAGGTGCGTGCAGACCGCCGTGAAGGCCTTGAAGTCCCCCTCGGCGGTCCGAATCACGATGGCCGGCTTCGAGCCGAACTTCATCACCGCGCCGGTGTTCGGCTTGAACTCGGAGATCTTGCCGGCGACGATGCTCTCCGTCGCCGGTTCGGCGTTCGCGGGCGGGATGACGAAACGCCACACCGGGTACAACACGGATGCCGCGGTCGAAAAAAATCCGAGGCCGAGCAGGCGGTCGAGAAATCCCCGTCGTTTCAATTCCGTCACGCCGCGCTCCTCATCCGCATCGGTGCTACCAGAGGTAGGTGAGCCGCACGAACCCGGCATGGGCCGTGTACGGGCGATACAAGTACCCCAGCAACAGCGCGTTGGTCGCGACGACCGGCTGTCCTTCCTGCACCTGCGGCAACGCAATTCCCGTCAGCGTCGTCGGTCCGAGCGCGAAGTCCTGCACGTTGTAGTCGTCGAACCAGTAGGCGACGCCGGCGCGCAGGTTGCGCGTGATCTCGTAGGTGACGTCGACTTCGCTGCGCAGCAGCTCGTTCTTCACCGGTGGCAGTTGTTCCGGCGCCGCCAGCGGGGATCCGGTGACCAGTCCGTAAAGGTACGTGTCGTTCGATCGGTTCCAGTCCGCGGACAACCGAATCAGCGTCTTCGCGATGGCGTTGTCGATGTCGAAGCCGGCCTCGAGGAAGTTGACCTTGCCGGTGTAGTCGGTGGTCCAGTTGCGGATCGGATTGACCTGGTCGGCGGCGGTCGTCGAGTTGCGCGAGCGCTGCAGCGACCGGTATTTCTCCCAACCGTAGCTCGTGGTCAGGCTGTAGCGATCGTCCGGCGTGACCGTGACGCCCGCCGAGTACTGATCCGAATCGAAGGTCTGCAGCCCGAGCGGGCTGTTCGGGTAGCTGTCGCGGCCGACGCCGGCCGATGCGGTGAAGCCCAGCATTCCGCCGGTGGCATTGCCGATCAATGTGAAGCGCCGGCGATCGCGATCGGCCACGTCGTAGTGACGCATGTCCGGCGATTCGCCCGCCTCGGCGAGCGCCTCGGCTTCGAAGCCGTCACCTTCGCGGCGGCGGTCCTCATACACGCCCCGCAGCATGAACGGCGAGTTGCCGGTGGTGTCGAGCGACACGCGGAACACGTCCTCGGCGGTCTTTTCCCAGATGCGATTGGTGTACTCGGAGGCGAGGTGGCTGTAGCCGACCTTGAGCGAGGTGGTCGGGATGAGCTGGAAGGCGACATCGGCGTCGAGGGTCGCGCGCTTGACGCTGTGGTACTCCGATGGCCCGGCGCTGGCCGCGAACGACGAGTCGTAACTGACCGTTCCGCCCGGCCGCTCGAAGATCGGCGTCTGCACGTCGACGTCGGCGTAGCGATACTTCGCATTGAAGTAGACCAGCCGCGCCGGACGTGACGCAAAGGTCAACTGCGCGATGGTCATCTGGTTCTTGGCTTCCGCGGTCTGGCGCGACAGCGCGACCGGGGCAATCGCGGTATTGATGGTGAAGGGCAGCAGGTCTTCATTGCTGCGGCCTTCGCCGATCGCGACGTAGCCGGTGAGGCGCGAGCGGCCGGGCAGGCTCACGGCGCCGGTGCCGTGCAGGTAGGTCAAGGTGTTGCCGGGCCACAACGCCATGCGTCCTTGTGACGGCGTCGCCGCCAGGTCGGGACCGTAGCGCAGCGGGTTGTCCCAGGTGACGCTTTCAACGTTGTTGTCGAACGTCGAGCCGTCCCACCCAATCCGCAGCATGCCGGACTGGTTGCCCCACTCGAACGCCGACTGCACTTCGGTGTGGCGCCAGTCAACAGGCACCGGCAGTTCAACGGCGTTGTTGAACCCGAAGGTGCCGCCAAATGGGATGGCGCCCTCGCGCGTCGTGTTCCGGATGCGCAGGGTGATGTCGGACGATTGATCGACGGTCAGGCGGACGTCGGCCTGGCCGATCGAGCGCAGCGTGCGGAGATCGAAGCGCACCGCCTGGTCCTGGAAGTTGCGCAGGGTCTTGGTGCCGGCCTGGATTTCCTGCTGCATCGAGTCTTCGAGCCGGAACACGCCCGGCGCGGTTTGCGTGTACAGCGTGCGCGTGTCGCGGCTGATGAACATCGGGATCTGATCCCACAGGAACGACGCCGACAGCCGGCCGACGCGCTGGAAGTTCACCTGGTAACGCTGGTCGCGATAGCCGGCGTTCCACGCCTGGGCCTCGACGTTCCAGTCTGCCGTGCGCCGCCCGATCAGCATGTTGGTGGCATACACGCCGCCGCGCAGATCGCGATAGCGCTGGAAGCGCGCTTCGTCGCCCTCGACGTGGTTGATGCGGCCGCCGAAATCGATCGCGCCGTAGATCTTCCCGCTGAATTCGCTCCGGGCGATGTCGACCGGGTCGGTCAGCGCCGCCAGCGTCGGCGGATCTTGCGCGCGCGCCGCCGTGGCCGTGACGAGCACGAGGCCGGCGGCAATCCAGAAGTGGTTGCGCATGATGATCTCTCCCTTACTGCCGCAAGAACGTCGAGCCCGATGGATGGTTCGAGCCATGAATCGCCGCGTGGCAGGTCACGCAGGCACGGCTGTAGAGCCGGTTGCTGCTCTGCAGGACCTTGTTGTCGTAAATCGTCGCCGGGTGCCGGGTGTGGCTGTGGCACCGCTGGCACAGGAACGGCAGCTTCGCCACCAGCATGCGATCGTTGTTCGAGCCGTGCGGGTCGTGGCAGGTCGCGCAACTGTCGCCGCTGATGCCGGCGTGTTCGAACAGGAACGGCCCGCGTTTCTCGGTGTGGCAGCTCGCGCACGATTCGTTGATCGAGTTGCCGGCCTTCAGCAGGCGGACGTTGGTCGAGCCGTGCGGGTTGTGGCACGAGGTGCATTCCATCTTGCCTTCGCGAACCGGCATGTGGCCCGAGCGATCGAGCTTGGCGACCTTGTCGCGGTGGCACGACATGCAGGTCTGCTGCTGATTGGTCTTCTTGAGCTGCGCCTTCTCCGACATCGGGTGATGGACGCTGTGACACGTCACGCACGACACGTTGCGCGCTTCGTGCTGGCTGCCCTTCCACAGGGCGTGCACGCCCTTGTTGTGACAGGTCGTGCAGGTCTCGGTGACGGCCTTCGCCGAGATCTTGTTGAACTGGATCGGCTTGACCTTTTCCGGATCGTTGGCGTGGGCCTCGCCGGGCCCATGGCAGGTTTCGCAGCCCTGCGCCGCCGCCGGCGTGCGCGGGTTCTTGGCCTGCCCGTGCTTGGTCGCGTTGATCGAGAGGTCGTAACCGGTGTGACAGGTCGCGCACGCCTCCGCGCCGATGTAGCCTGGCGCCGGGGTCGCGGGCGCCTGCGCAGGCGCGGCCGCTGGGGCCTTCGCCGGCGGTGGCGCCGGCTTGGCCGCGGCTTGCGGTGCGGCGGGCGTACTCGACGCTTCGAGGGTGACTGGTCCAGTCACCGCCATCATCAGCACGACGGCAAACAGCGCCGCCGCTGCCACCGTCATCATCGTTATCGGCTTAAGGCATCGCATGGCAGGTCTCGCAGTCCTGTTTGATCACGCTGCCGTCGCTCGACTTGTGATTGTCGTCGTGGCAGCGGAAGCATCCGTTGAAGAACACGTGGCCGATGTTGTTGGGGTAGGTTCCCCATTTCACTTTCATCGCCGGAAAGACATTGCTGCCGTAGAGCTGTTGCACGGTGGTGATGGTGCGGAGGAGCGCCGGATCAGACGATTGCGACGCGTAGACCTTGCGAAGGCGCGCTTCGATGCCGCCCTGGGCCGCTTCGCTCGAGGGGTATTCGTCCTTCAACGCGGCGACCGCTTCACGCCGTGCGAAGGGCAGGGTCCGAGGGAGGTAGCCGTTGGCGATGGCCGTATCCACCGCGCGTTCAGCGTTCGGCTCGAAGGTGTGGGCCGGCCGGTTGTGGCAATCCATGCAGTCCATCGAGCGCCGCTGGCCCTGTTCGAGCTGCGCGGGCGTGACGCCGTCGATGGCGAATTCCTTGACGCGTCCGGCGTGATCGGTGAACTTCACCCACGGGATCACCTGGCGCTCCGCATCGGTGCTGATGAACTCGATCTTGTTGTCGATGTTCATGTGCCAGTGAATGCCGCTGCCGGCCGCGAGGTTCGAGCGGCCGCCGCCGACGTGCAGCTGCAGCACCGTCGTGCTCTCGGTGCTCTTTTCGTCGTCCGCGTATTCGCGGATCGTCCGCATCTTGTCGCCGTGATTTTTCTCAGCCCAGTGGCAGGTCTGGCAGGTCTCGCGCGCGGGCCGCATCGTGCGCACCGGCGCGGGCACCGGCGTGGGCACGTTGTTCGACACCAATTGCCAGAGTTGGCGCGTGCCGGCGATCTTCGATTCGACCAATGCGCCGGCGCCGGGCCCGACATGGCATGCCACGCAGGCGACCTCGGCGTGGGGGCTCACCGCGTGCGCCTTCCACTCCGGCTCCATCGTCGTGTGGCACGTCGTGCCGCAGAACTCTGCGGATTCCATGTGATGCACCGTTCCAAACGCGGCCAGCGAGACGATCAGGATGTTCACGCACGTCAGCAGCGCGACACCGAAGACCACCGACCGGGTGCGCGGCAGCCGCAGGTCCACGACGGGCCACTCGGCGGCGGCGCGACCCGAGGCGACGCGGCGATGCTGCCGCCACGCGCCGATCGGAATCAACACCAGCCCGAACACGAACACCACCGGTACGGCGACGAACAACAGCAGGCCCAGATACGGGTTCTGCAGCTGTCCGCCCGTTTCGAGCGCCAGCAGCGCCAGAAACACGATGGCCATCGCCGTCGATATCGCGGCGCCGATCAGGCTGATCGGGTTGCGCGTAATCGACGGCAGGTCGAGACGCATGGCGCGCTACGTCTTCTTCTTCTGCGACGCCAGGAACGCGACGAGCGCGTCCAGGTCGTCCTTCGGCAGCGCCGCGTACGGCTTCATCGCCGGCTTACGCGTGGCGCTGGCCTTCGCGGCCATTTCGACCGGGGTCACGATCCACTGCCGGATCTCGTCGGCCTTGAGCTTGAGCCCGATGCCGTCGAGCGGTCCCTTCGACGAGCCCTTGCCGTCGATCGAGTGACACATGGAGCACTTCTGTGCGGTGAACACGGCGGCGCCCTTGGCGACGGCGTCCTGGGCGAACGCCGGCGACGCGCTGGCGACTACGAGTGCGAACAAAGCGAATGCAACTGTGCGGATCATTCGAGATTCCCTTCTGATTGAGTGCGGTGCCGCGACTATGGCACCTGCGCTCTAAGGATCTACGAGCAAAATCACTGCCGCGGCTGTGCTTGCGCAGATTGATCGAACCGGCACGCCAATTAGGGGAATAGTTCGCTACGAGTGCGGAATAATCCCCACAATCGAGCGTGATAGCGTTCCACCATGCTTCCTCCCGAACCGCATCGCACCGAACGGATTGGCTGGCTGCGGGCCGCGGTACTCGGCGCCAACGACGGGATCATCTCGACTTCGAGCCTGATGGTCGGCGTGGCCGCGGCGGCGTCCGGCCCCCGCGACATCGTGATTGCCGGGGTCGCCGGGCTGGCGGCCGGTGCGTTGTCGATGGCCGCCGGTGAATACGTGTCGGTCAGCTCGCAGGCGGACACCGAGAGCGCCGAGCTCGCGCGCGAGCGATACGAGCTCGATACGGATCCGGCCTTCGAGTTACAGGAACTGGCCGACATCTACGTCGCCCGGGGCCTGCGACCCGAGCTTGCGCTGGAAGTGGCGACGGCGTTCATGGAGAAGGACGCGCTCGGTGCGCACGCCCGCGATGAGTTGGGGTTGAGCGCGACGCTGAGTGCGCGGCCGGTGCAAGCGGCATTCGCCTCGGCCGGGAGTTTCGCCATCGGTGCGGTGTTGCCGCTGGCCACGGCCATCGTGGCACCGGGCGGCGGTTCGATCGCCATTGCCGGCGCATCGCTGGTGTCGTTGTTCTTCCTGGGGGCGCTGTCGGCGAAGGTCGGCGGCGCGCCGATGCTGAACGCCGCGGTGCGCGTCACGTTCTGGGGCGCACTGGCGATGGCGATCACCGCGGGCGTCGGCGCATTGTTTGGAATGGCGGCCTGAGCGTCCCGGTGAGCAACCCTGCTCACCAGGACTGGGCCGGTGATGCGCTAGCGGGCCGTCGCGCCGCCTCTCGGCAGCATCAACATCATCTTGGTGACGCCCTCATCGACCTGTTTCTCGAGCCGCACCTGGTCGTCGATGATGCCGTTCATCGCGTCCTGCGCCCATCCGCGCCACACCACCTTGTTGGTCTTGCTGTCGACGATGTCGACCATCAGCGTGCCGAGCTCGAAGTCGACGATCTGCGGCTGGCAGTTGCCGTAGCAGTAGCCGTAACGGCTGTCGACTTCGTAGACGTCAAGCTTCTGGTTCACGCTGGCGTGGTAGTGGATCAGGAGATCCGGCTGCCCCGTCACGGCGCGCTCGTAGCCCTTTCGCGCCAGTTGCTTTTCGACCGCGCCCTGCAAGTGATCCTTGAAGAACGCGTTGTTGTCGAGACGCGGGTCGCCGACCGGCAGGTTGTCCGGCGGGCCCCAGTCGTAGGTCGTGTACTCAGAGAACGTGACATTGCGCTCGATGTGCGAGCTGACGTTCATGGTGGCGCAACCGGCGAGTGCCAGCGCGGCCACCGCCGTGAAGACGAATGTCAATTTCCGCATGACATGCCACCTTTCAGGAGGCGTTAATACCCGGCATGGGCCTTTCGATATCTGCCCGAATCATCGACAGCGAGGAAGTGGGACGCGACGAGCGTCTCGAGCAACGCCAGGCAGATCTGTCGATCCAGGTCCCACAATTTCGCGGCCTGATCGAGCGTCAATCGCATGCCCGGCATCTCGCGGTATTCACCGCGCACTCTTCGGAGCAGGTGGTCTTCCTGGCTGGTCCGCAAGAGCATGACCGTGCAGGTGTCATGCGTGTGGTCTGTCGTCGCTGCAAGACCTCTCATCGCGTCCTCCTTCAGCGCCTGGTTGCCGACGTCCCGACGGCGTCGCGAAGTACCGCGACGATCACGCCGGCGTTGGCATCGCGAATCACGAGATCGCGATCGATTAATCGGAACTCCAGGGGTGCCGGCAGCGCCGGCAGTGCATCCGCTAAAACGCGAGGGAAGTCATTCGACTCCGTCAGCGGGAACGGTTGCCGCACCGCTGGGTGATGGATGGCCCCCACGCCACCCACCATCGCGGCGCCGCCCTGGCGGGCCAGCGCGTTGGCAATCAACTGACGGAACACCACCGCCACCGGCAATGTGAACACCTTCGGCGCGGGCGATGCGGCGTCCAGGGTCTCGGGGATGAAACCGAGGCACTCCTGGGGCTGCGTGTAGTCCACCACGCTCCGTTGGAAGTCACCCAGGATGCGGGCCGTTTCGGTGGCCGTTTGCGCGGCAGCTTCCCCCGAAACGAGCGCCACTCCCAGGATGCTGATGGCGATGGCTTGTCTCACTGAACTTCCCTCGCCGTGCTCTTGAGCAGGGTTCGTGCCACCACCGCGACGTCGAAAATCGCTCACGAAACACGCTGGAAGGCGCGCCCGCCATCGGCGTGTCTTGTGGGATTTTTCCGGGTCGTGCGGACTATTCCTGATCGCCCAGCAGCCGCGGCCCGGCAGAGTGTCGGCAGGTCAATTGCAGAACGTTCTTCTGAACGTTCGTCAAAGGAGCCCGCGATGAGAGTCTACGAAGTCATGAGCAAAGCGGTGGAGACCGTGAAGCCAACGGTCCACGCATCAGAAGCGAAGACCCGCATGCGCCAGAAGAAGATCCATCACCTGGTGGTGACCCAGGGCGCGGAGTTGCAGGGCATCGTGTCGGACCGCGATCTCGGTGGCCCGAAGCTGCCGAAGGTGCTCGGCAAGTGGACGGTGGCGGACCTGATGACGAGTCCGGTCGTCACCGTGACGACCCGCACGCTGGTGCGACGCGCGGCGGCATTGATGAAGGGACGTTCGATCGGCTCGCTGGTCGTGACCTCGGCGAACGGGAAAGTCGCCGGCATCGTGACGGTGGCGGATTTGCTCGAGCAGATCGCGAAGAAGCCGGACCACAAGTCGAATCGCGACAAACGCCGGGCAGAACTGGCGGACGAGACATGGGACGAGTGATCGCCCTCGCCGGTCCGTATCGCGCGCGGCATACGGACCGGGTACATCGAGCGCCGCTGGCCGGCTACATCCTGCGCGGCGATCTCCTGACCGTGCTGACGGCGCCGGTGATCTACTCGCTGATCGTGGCGTTCGCGTGGCTCGACCTATCGGTGTCGTTCTACCAGGCGGTCTGCTTTCGGGCGTGGGGTATCGCGCGCGTGCGGCGGCGGGAATACTTTGCGCTCGATCGCCACAAGCTCGTTTACCTCAACGGACTCGAGAAAGTGAACTGCCTGTACTGCAGCTACGTCAACGGGCTCGTCGCCTACGTGCGCGAGGTCGCGGCGCGCACCGAGCAGTATTGGTGTCCGATCCGCCACGCCCGCCGCACCCGGCATTCCCATCATCGGGCCGCCGGCTTTGCGGCGTACGGTGACGGCGCGGCCTACCGTGAGTCGCTTCCGGCCCTGCGGTCGAGGCTCAAGGGTAAGATGAACGGGTGAGTGAATCCCCCGACAGCGATGCGCTGCGCATCGCCGGCGCGCGCTGGCGCGCCATCATCGACGCCGCCGTCGACGGCATCATCGTCATTGATTCGCGCGGGCGCATTGAAGCGTTCAACGCCTCGGCCGAGCGGATGTTCGGCTACACCGAAGCCGAAATCAAGGGTCAGAACATCACCGTCCTGATGCCGGAGCCGGATCGCTCCCGGCACGACGGCTACCTGCAGCATCACCTGCGCACCGGCGAGCGGAAGATCATCGGCATCGGCCGCGCCGTCACCGCGCGCCATCGCGACGGGCACAACGTCCCCGTCCACCTGTCGGTTGGCGAATTCGAGATCGACGGCGAGTTGCATTTCACCGGCATCCTCCACGACCTGTCGCGGCGCACCGAACTCGAGGAGCGGCTCCGCGAGGCCACCGCGCTCGCTCGCCTCGGCGAGATGGCGGCGGTGATCGCGCATGAAGTGAGGAATCCGCTGGCGGCGGTGCGCGGCGCCGTCCAGGTGATCGGGTCGCGGTTGCCCGCGGCGGGCAACGACGCCGCGATCATCAGGGAAGTCATCGTCCGCATCGACGGCCTCAACGATCTCATCCAGGACCTGCTGGTCTTCGCCCGGCCGCCGGCGCCGAAGGTGTTGCGATCCGACCTGCGATCGTTGGTCAATTCTGTGGTGACGCTGATGAAACGCGATCCGGCCAATCGCGATCTCGAGATCGTGATCGACGGCGCGCCGCCGCCGGCCCTGGTCGACGCGAACCTGATGACGATCGCCTTGCAGAACCTGTTGATCAACGCCGCCCAGGCGCAGAATGGCCACGGCACGATTCGCGTGATTCTCGCCGCGGAGAATGAAGCGATCCGCATCGAGATCCGGGACAGCGGCCCGGGCATCCCGGCCGAGATCTTCGCCGACCTGTTCCGGCCGTTCAGGACCACCAAGGCCCGCGGCACGGGTTTGGGGATGGCGACGGCCAAGCGGCTGACGGAATCGCAAGGCGGCACGATCGCGGTGGATTGCCCGGCAGGTGGAGGCACGATCGTCTCGTTGACCGTGCCGCTCGCGCCCGTCGAAGCGGACTAGCGGCTACGCCGGCTTGTGCAGATCGAACTTCTCGATCCGATAGCGAATCTGATCGCGATTCAAGCCGAGTAAGGTCGCGGCCTTGGTCTGGTTCCAGCCGCTGCGTTCCAGCGCCTGGACGACGAGCGACCGTTCGAGCGCTTCGAGGTTGATCCCCTCGACCGGCAAGCCCATCGCGGCCGACAGTTCGCCGTCGTCCGCGACCAGCATCGGGAAGTGGCTCTCGTTGAGCTCGTTGCCGTCGGCCAGCAGCATCGCGCGCTCGACGGCGTTGCGCAGTTCGCGCACGTTGCCCCGCCACGGGTAATTCTCCAGCGCCGTCATCGTCGTCGGCGACACGCCGCGGATCTTCTTGCGGAACTCGGTGTTGAAGTTGTCGATGTAGTGGTTGATCAGCAACGGCACGTCGCCCTTGCGATCGCGCAGCGGCGGCAGTTCCACGGCCATCACGTTGAGGCGGTAAAACAGATCCTCGCGGAAGTGGCCCTTCTTCACTTCTTCCTGCAGCGAACGGTTGGTCGCCGCGACGACGCGGACATCGACCTTGACGTCCTGCGAGCCGCCGACGCGCTTGAAGGATTTCTCCTCGAGAAAGCGCAGCAGCTTGGCCTGCAGCAGCGGCACCATTTCGCCGATTTCATCGAGAAATACGGTGCCGCCGTCGGCCGACTCGATCAGGCCGCGCTTCTGGCGATCGGCGCCGGTGAAAGCGCCGCGCTCGTGACCGAACAACTCGCTTTCGAGCAGCGTTTCGGGCAGCGCCGAACAGGTGATGTTCATGAACGGCTTCGCGGCGCGCGCGCTGCTGTAATGCAGCACCTTGGCGGCGAGGTCCTTGCCGGTGCCGCTCTCGCCGGTCAGGAGCACGGTGGACGCCGGGCTGACGCCGATCTTGCCGAGCAACCCGCGCACCGCCTTGACCGGCGCGCTTTCGCCGACGATGCTGGCCGGGCTGTAGGGCTGCGCCTGGCGCGCGCGCAACACGCGCACTTCGCGGCGCAGCTGCGTGGTTTCGAGCGCCTTGTCGACGAGCACCATCACTTCATCAAGATCAAACGGCTTGTTGGCGTAATGGAAGGCGCCGCTCTTCATCGCCTCGACGGCGATGCCGACCTCGGTATTGGCCGTCAACATGATCACGAGCGTATCGGGATCGGTCTCCTTGATCTGCTTGAGCACCGCGAGCCCGTTCGCATCGGGCAGCGCGAAGTCCAGCAGCACCAGGTCAACGCCGTCGCGATGCAGCGCGACCGCCTCGCTGGCGGTCCCGGCTTCGACGGTTCGATAGCCTTCTTCCTTGAGCCGGTTGACGAGCGACCACCGAATCAGCGGTTCGTCGTCGACGACGAGCACAGTGGCATTGGGCATTTAGCGGCGTTCCGATCCGGTGCCGAGCACCAACTTCGTGAGCTCATCGAGTTCGAACGGTTTATTGATGACCTCGGCGCCGAGCGCCCTGGCATCGTTGAAGATGTCCGGCGTGCCGAACGCGGTCATCAGGACCAGGGTCGCGGCCGGAATCAGCCGCCGCAACGTCGTCAGCAACGACAGGTCGTCCATGTCGGGCAGGCGCAGATCGAGGACGACGACTTCGAAGGGGACGACCGCCGTGGTGACGGCGCGCAGGGCAGACGCCGCGTCGGCGGCCTGTTCGACGTCGAATCCCAGGTCCGACAGGGACTCGGTGACGGACCAGCGGATCAGCGGTTCATCGTCCACCACGAGGACGTGGCGTGGGAGTTTTTCCCCAGCCGCTGAAATCTTCCCCACCGGCGCCGGCTTCGTTTGGCGCCTATTTACGGGGAAATGCTCGTCCACCATGCACGCCACAGGCTTCATGGCTGGTTGGATATCAAGAATTGCGCCACACCTGTTCATCCGGCGCCAGTATGTCCGATCGGCCCCATGGCTCCAAGCGGTGGCATGTCTTGTGCTCCTTGCGTCTGCGGCCGGACTTCACCGGCCGAATAGCGAGGAAGCCATGGTGGCAATCAAGAAGATCCTGGTCGCGACGGATTTCAGCGAACCGTCAGGCGTGGCGCTCGCCTACGGGCGTGACCTGGCGCGAACCAACCACGCGCAATTGCAGCTGCTGCATGTCGTCGAGGACGTGCTGCTCCGCTACTCTCCAGAGGTCGGCCTGGTCGGCGGCGATTTCCAGAAGGACCTTGAAAAGATCGCCACTCGCGACGTGAATGCGTTGCTGACCGACGAGGATCGCAAGGACCTGAACGCCGTGGCGATCATCGAGCGCGGCATCAATCCCGCTGACGTGGTGATCAACTACGCGAAGGCGAACGCGATCGATCTGATCATCACCGGCACCCATGGCCGCAGCGCCGTCCAGCACTTCCTGATGGGCAGCGTCGCCGAACGTGTCGTTCGCACCGCCCCGTGTCCGGTGTTGACGGTGCATGCGCACGAGCGGGACTTCATCATTCCGGATGCCTTGACGCTGGCCGCGTCGGTCTAGCGCGTCCGTCAGTGCGCGTTCGCCGCGACGCGGACGCGCACATCCACTGCAGACACACCGTCCGGCAAGACCATCAAGGGATTGACATCGAGTTCCTGGATCTCGGGACAGATGCCGACCAGGGCGGAGATGCGGAGCACCGCTTCGCGAAACGCACCTTCATCGACCGGCGCGTGGCCGCGGAAGCCGCGCAACAGGCGCACGCCTTTCAGCGCATCGACCATCTCCCCGGCGTCCTGGTCGGTCACCGGGAAGAGCCGGCAGGCGGAATCCGCGAGCAAGTCGACGAGCACGCCGCCGCTGCCGCAGACCACGACGTGGCCGAACGTGCGGTCGTTGATCGCGCCGACCAGCATCTCGGCGCCCCCGGACATCATGCGCTGCACCAGCATTCCCTCCAGCTTGTCGCCGAGGGTGCGGCACAATTCCTCGGCCGCGAGGCGCACCTCCGAGGCACTCTGCAGGTTCAGCTTCACGGCATGGTGTTCCGTCTTATGCAGCAAGTCGCGTCCGGCGCCCTTCAGCGCCACAGGAAACCCCAGCCGGATCGCAATGCGCACCGCGTCATCGATCGACAGGGCCAGCTCCGATCGCGGCACCGAAATGCCGACGGCGGCGAGCAGCGCGTTGGCTTCGATGGCGGTCAGCCACCCGCCGCCGCGCTCGAGCGAGCGCTCGATGACGAGGCGCGCGAGCGACGGTTGGATGTCCGCCAGCGAGGGCACGTGGCCAATGGGCGATTGCTTCCATTCCCCGTAGGCGGCGACGCGCGCCATGGCGATGGCCGCCGGTTCCGGGAATGCGAAGCACGGAATATCCGCGAGCGCCGCCGGGGCCGCGGCGCTGCGCATGAACACGCCGGCGATCGGCTTGCGGCGATCGCGCACGGCCGCGCGCGTGATCGCGGCGGCCACGTCATCGGCGTCGGTGACGAGCGGCGGAATGAAGATCACCAGCGCGCTGTCGACGTTTGGATCGGCGAGGACGAGCCCGAGGGCCTGTTCGTACTGCGCGGGAGACGCCGACGCCAGCATGTCGACAGGGTTGGTGACGCTCGAGGCGGCGGGCAGGAAGGCGCGCAACGCCGTCCGGGTCTCCGCCGTCAGCTCCGCGACGTTGAGGCCATGCGACTGACAGGCGTCGGCCGCGAGGATCCCGGGTCCGCCGGCATTGGTCAGGATGGCGATCCGCCGGCCGCGCGGCAACGGCTGCTTGGCGAGCAGCGTGCCGACATCGAAGAGTTCGGTGACCGTGTCGGTCCGAATCACACCCGACTGATGGAACAGCGCATCGACAAACGCGTCGGAGGACGCCAGGGCGCCGGTGTGCGAGGCCGCGGCGCGGGCACCGACCGCCGACCGGCCGGATTTCAGCGCGACGATCGGCTTGTTGTGACTGATGCGCCTTGCGGTGCGGCTGAACTTGGACGGGTTACCGAAGCTCTCGAGGTACAGCAGGATCACAGAGGTGCGCGGATCCCCTTCCCAGTACTCGAGCAGGTCGTTGCCTGAGACGTCCGCCTTGTTGCCCACCGACACGAAACTCGAAATGCCGATGTTCAACGTCTTCGCATAGTCGAGGATCGCCAGGCCCAGCGCGCCGCTTTGCGTCGACATCGCGATGTTGCCTGGCGGAGGAAAAATCGGCGAGAAGGTGGCGTTCAGGGCGAAGCGGGGATCGGTGTTCAGCAGGCCCATGCAGTTCGGGCCGATGACCCGGCAGCCGGCGCGCCTCGCCCGGGCGACAATCGCCTGCTCGACCCGCTTGCCCTCGTCGCTGCACTCGCCGAAGCCGGCGCTGATGATGCAGATCGCGCGGACGCCTTTCAGCAGGCAATCGTCGACCACCCCGTCCACATGCGCCGCGGGCACCGCAATGACTGCCAGGTCCACCTCGCCGGGGATGTCGCTGACCCGCGCGCGTGTCTTCAACCCGAGAAGTTCGGGCGCATCCGGATGCACGGGAACGATGACGCCCGTGAAGCCCGTTGCCAGCAGGTTGCGCAGAATTTCGGTACCGATCTTCTTGCCATCGCGACTGGCGCCAATCACGGCGACCGTCCGCGGTTCAAAGAAGGCATCCAGTGCAGCGATCGGCATGGTCTCGGGTTCCAGCAATTTCACGTCGTCCTCGTGTGTCCGGGCAGATTGCACGAACCGGGCCGTTTCTATCACCGAGAGGGTATTCCGTGGGCACACCCCGATTCCGCGCAAAAACCCGCGTTCGATCTCGAAAATATCCCGTCAGCACCTGAAACGGCCGGGATTCGCGGGCGCGGGCCTTGGAACGAAGGTTGCCTTGATCATCGTGGACGACCATGGCGATTTACGGGTTGATCGTGATGCTGGCTGCGCTCATGGCAACCGGTCCCTTCGCGCTGTTGGGACCGCGCGTGAAGGTGTCGGAAGCGGATCGGCGCGACCTGGATCGCGGACTGACGGTGGCGGGCATCGTTCCGGGCGGCAGCGGCCAAGTGGCGGTGTATGCGATTTCCGCGATCGACGTCGCACCCGAGGTGCTGATCTCGAGCGCGCGATCGATCGAAGACCTGAAGCGCAGCAGCTTCGTCAAGGCGATCCACCGCTTCTCGGATCCGCCGCAGCTCGACGATCTGGCGACCCTGTCCTTGCCGCCCCGGGAGGTTCAAGCCGCGATGGCGTGCGTGGTTGGCGACTGCGCGCTCAACCTGACCGCTGCGGAAATCACTCTCCTCGAGCGTGCCGCCGTGCCGCATCTCGATTGCGAAGACCGCGTCCAGCGCGCCTTCCGGGAGATCGTGCTGGCCAGGGTCAACGCCTATCTGGCCGGTGGCCCGGAGGCGATCGCGCCTGACGCAGAGTCCTTTCTTTACTGGTCGCAGGAAACCTATGGCGCCGGCAAGCCGGTCGTGGTCGTGACGCACGTCAGCCTGGTGCTGCCGCGACAGCCCGGCGATCCCGCGATCGTGGTCGGCCGTCACATCATGGCGACGCATTACATCACCACCGGCGAATCGTTGATGGCGATCACCACGGATCCCTTGTCGGGGCGCCGTTACCTGATCTACCTGAATCGGATCGGCCTGGATCTGCTGGGTGGGATGCTCGGCCCGATCAAGCGCGCCATGCTCGAATCGCGGCTCAAGCGCGACGTGCCCGGCGTCATCCAGAGGCTGCGGCTGCGCCTCGAACGGCGCGGCCGGCTCTACGTCGTTGAGGAGGAGTGATGCAAAGAATGCTGGTGGTCTATGGCACGACGGAAGGACACACCGAGATGATCGCCAACGCGATCGCGACCACGTTGACGTCGCGCGGTTTCGATACCGACGTGATCCAGGCGGGCACGCTCGATCCGAACCCGGCCGACTTCGACGGCATCATCGTCGCGGCCTCGGTGCACGGCGGACAGTATCAAAAGCCCGTTGAACAATGGTTGCGGACGCGCGCCGGTCAATTCGGCCCCAGGCCGAGCGCGTTCGTGTCGGTCTGCCTCGGCGTGCTGCAACACAATCCGAAGGTGGATGCGGACCTCGACGCCATCATCCACCGTTTCATCGATCCGATCGGCTGGCGTCCGACCGTGATCAAGGTGGTGGCCGGCGCCCTGATGTACACCCGCTACAACTTCTTCATGCGGTGGATGATGAAACGCATCAGCGCCAAGGCCGGCGGTGATACGGACACCTCCCGGGACTACGACTACACCGATTGGAAGGATCTGGAAGCGTTTGCCGCCGGGTTCGCCGCCCTGGTGCCACGGCACGAGCCGCTGGCGCGCATCTCGTGACAGGCGCCCGGACGATCGGCGCGCGCCGATCGTCCGGACTGTCTCACTTCAGAAGATCTCGCAGACGTCGGTGTCCGGAGGATCGACCATGATCTGGTTGTCGACGAGCGTGATGCCGGGAGCATCGTAGGCCGCTCGCTCGGCGGCCTGGCGTTGCAGCCAGCTGGTCGCCGTGCCCCTGAGGTGCGCGACCGATCCGGTGACGGTCACGGTGATGTGCTTGGCGTCGAACGACGCGTTTCGATAGAGCGCCTGCGTGATGCGCCGGTGCATGTCGTGACCGACCGCCCTCGGCAGCACGGTGATGTGATCGATCACGTGGCGGACGCCGCGAATGTAGCGGACCGCTTTTTCCGCCTGCATGCGCTGGTAGTGCCAGTCCACGGTCCCGGTCAGCGTCACGTGTCCGTGATGCACGGCGGCCTGCACTGAATCCGGCACCTCATTGTGCAGACGCAGCATGGTGGCCGCATCGGCGGCGATGTCCGCATCGGTGCGCCCGGCCACGGTCTTCACTTCGATGTCGTTGGCCACCGCGCGCACACCGATGACGCGCTTGGCGGCCCGTTCGGCCGCGAGTTTGCCTGAGTAGCTGCCGATCGAGCCGGTCAACGTGACCGCGCCCTGACGGGCCGCGACGCCGACGCCGCTGGCATCGACCGCCGGGTCCCATTCGAGCTGGTGCGTCACCGCGTCACGCACGCGCAGGTCCTTGTCCGTCAGTGTTGCTGTTGACATGAGCTTCTCCTTGGCGCGGCGCCGTCACGACGCCTGCACTTCACCGGCACGTCAACGCAAGCCTTGTACCGCGACGACACGCCGGGACCGGTGCGTGCGGCCGCGAACTATCCCTGATCGGCGGTGGATTTTACCCAAGCGCCGCCAGGCCCTGGCGTTGAATGCCGACGTTCGGCTCCACTCCCGCGAGTGCCTCGATCGGTACGGTGATTGCGTTGTCCTCAGCAAAGCGTGCGCAAGCGCGCACCGCCGGGAGGAAGTCATGTTCGAAAAGAAGTCGATTGCGAAACGTCCATCAGAGCCATTCAACGTGTTGCGCCAGATGACCACGGAGCTCGACCGGATGTTCGATGAACCCTGGACGCTTTGGCCGATGTCGGACATCGCCGAAGCAGGACCGACGTGGGCGCCGAAGATCGACGTGCTCACGAAGAACAACCTGTTGATCACGCGTGTGGACCTGCCCGGTCTGAAGAAGGAAGACGTCTCCGTCGAAGTCGAGGACGGCTACCTGACGCTGTCAGGCGCGCGCCACAAGGAAGTGAAGGAAGACAACCACAACGTCTATCGCGAGGAGCGCGAGTACGGCAGCTTCCTCCGGACGGTGCCACTGCCGAAGGGCGTCAAGACCGAGGACGTGAAGGCCGTGTTTGCCGACGGCGTCCTCGAAGTGTCGGTGCCGCTGCCCCCGGAGGAACCGGCCAAGGGCCACAAAGTGGCGATTCAGGATGCCGCGACCGCAAAGAAGGCCGCCGCGTAATAGTCACGCCAGGTGGGACATGATGCCGACCACCACGGCGATTCTCGAGAGCCTGTCGACCATCGCCAACGCGTGGCGATGGCTGGCAGTGCTCGCGCATGCGGCGCTCCTCCTGATTCTCATCGCCAGACGTCGGTGGTCGGAACGCGCCGTGGCGTACTGGCTCACCCTGCCGTTAATCTCGGTGAGCCTGTTGGCCTGGTGGGCCGGCAATCCGTTCAACGGCCTGGTGTTTCTCCTGCTCGTGCTGAGCGCCGCACGCATCGCAACGACAATGCGAACCGATCAAATTCGGCTCGAGCGATCGCGGATCGATCGAACCGTTGGCCTCGGCTTGATCGTCTTTGGCTGGGTCTATCCGCATTTCCTGGTCGCCGGCACGTGGGCGTCGTATCTCTGCGCCTCGCCGTTGGCATTGATCCCTTGCCCGACGCTGGCGATCGTCGCCGGGTTCTCGCTGCTGCTGTCGCTCGACTCGCGCGCGTGGAACCTGCTGATCGCGGCCGCCGGCCTGGTCTACGGCATCGTCGGCGTTGCCGCGCTCGGTGTGAGTGTGGATGGATTGCTGATCGCCGGTTCCGTCGCGCTGCTGGCCAAGGTGGTGCGGCTACGACGCCAGCCGCGCCGCGTTGCGGCCTGAGGCCGGGACGATTAGCACCGGACAGGTCGCGTGCCGGATCACGTCCTTGGCGTTTGAACCAAAGAATGCGAGATCCAGTGCGTTGCGGCCGTGGACGCCCATCACGATCAGGTCCGCCTGCCGCTGGCCCGCGACGCGCAAGAGCTGCGACGCGACGCCGCCATCGAGCACCGACGTCTCGACGCTGCAATAGTCGGCGGCGTGTTCGGGGACCAGCTCCTCGAGCTGCTCGAGCGAGCGCGCCCGGGCCTGCGCGCGGATCGGCGCGACGTATCGATCCAGTGGCGCCGGCGCGTGCGACAGCTCGGGCGGTGTGTCGATCACGTGCAACAGCGTCAGTCGGGCGTCACTCTCTTCGGCGATCGACAAGGCCAGCGCCAGGGCGTTCCGGGACGCGACCGAGAAATCGATCGCGCAGATAATTTTCGAGAACCGGCCGTTGTTCGCCGACAGCGTATCCAGATCGCGGGGCACGACCAGCACCGGCCGGCCAGCCCGGTGCAGCAAGGCCTCGACCACGGAGCCGAGCACCATGCGCTGCAGACCGCTGCGTCCGTGGCTGCCGGTCACGATCAGATCCGCATCGAATTGCGCTGCGCAATCGAGGATGCGCTGCGGCGCCTCAGCGGACTCGATCAGCCTGGTCTCGACGACGACGCCCGCCAGGCGAGAGCGGTCGACCAACGTCCGTAAGTTCCGGGTCGTGAGTTCGCGGCTGTCGGCCGCCAACGCGCTGAGGGTCGATGGCGGCAGCGGCGGCATGACGTGGACGACTTGCAGCCTGGCGCCGTACCAGACGGCGACGTGCATCGCATACGCGAGGGCGCGTGCGGAACAGTCGGAGAAGTCGACCGGACAGAGGACGCGCTGGATATCGATCATGGCTGGATGGTGATCGAGCAACTGTCATGCCGTGCATCACACGCCTGCACATGACGGCGCCAGCGCCACGAATGGGGCAAATTCCCTATGACCGCGTAAAACCCCACGCGCGGACAGCCCCACCCATCCCACTCGACCATGTCACGGCCATTTTGCCCGCCTGCCGCTGGCACTGCTCTTGCGCTGTCGATGGGTGTGAACCAGATCATTACGCCACGGTGGGAATGGCGATCGTTTGGCGGAGTCTTCGACGCCATCGAATCGCTGATGTCGGGCCCGGTCCGCACCACGCACGAAATCTACGTGCTCTGCGAGTCGTCGGAGACCAACGTCAAGATTCGCGATCACGTGATCGAAGTCAAGGAGTTGCAGCGCACGCTTCATGGCCTGGAGTTGTGGACGCCGGTCTTCAAGGCGCCGTTCCCGCTCGGCCAGGAGTCGATTCGCCGCGTCTTCGAGTTATGGCCGCTGCCGCCGCCCTCGATGGCGGGGGCGCCGTACGCCGAACTCGAATTCATCACCGAGGTCGTGAGCGAGGTGAGCGGGCTCCACATCATCGGCCTGGCCAAGACCAGGCGCCAGGCGATCGTCGATGGTTGCGTGATCGAAAGCGGCGCCGTCAACGTCGCCGGCCGCATCGTGCAAACCGTGGCGGTGGAAATGGAAGACCCGGATCGTGTGCGGCGCATGGTGCACGAGCTCAAGCTGGATCAATTCGAAAACGTGAACTACGTCAACTTCCTGAAGCACGTGCTGCACCTCAGGATGCGGCCCACTGCAGCCGCGCCGCCGGAGGGCGCTTGTCATGAAGAAGATTCCCTGCCTCTTGTCCGCCCTGTTGGCGCTCTGCCTGGCGACCCCGTCGCTGGCGCAGCAAGCCCCGGCGACAGCCGCCGCTGAGCCGCAGAAACTGGAGCCGGTTGATGTGTTCCAGGACGCGGGCATCCTCGTGTTCGAGAGCGCCGATCAGCAATTCAAGTGGTGGCTCGATGGCCGCGTGATGCTGGATTCGGCCTTCTATTTCAACAGCGACAACGTGCTGGCCAACGGCGCCGAGCTGCGCCGCGGCCGCTTCGCGATGAACTTCAACTTGTGGAAGACCTGGGCCGCGCAGTTCGACGTGGACTTCGCGGATTCGGCCGTCGCCGTCAAGGATGCGTGGATCGGCTACACCGGCGTGCCCAACTCGTTGATTCGCGCCGGCCAGTTCCGCGCGCCCTTCGGGCTCGAGACGCTGACCTCGTCGCGCTACATCACGTTCATGGAACGCGCGGTCACCGACAACTTCTCGCCGGATCGCCGCCTCGGCGTGGCGTGGTCGTACTGGCAAAAGCGCTGGCACGCGGAAGCCGGATTCTTCGGTCCCGCGATCGAGGACAGCGTTGACACCATCGGCCAGGATCAGACGCGCAGCGTGACCGGTCGCGTCAGCGGCCGGCCATACCTGACCGAGAAGAACTTCCTGCACCTCGGTGCCGCCTGGAGCACGATGCAGCCGAAAGCCCCCGCCAACGCGGCGTTGACCGACGCCAATCGCTGGCGCGTGCGCGCGCGTCCTGAATCACACGTCAATCGCGGGCGTTTCATCGACACCGGCCAGGTGACGCAAGTCGATCACGCCAACCTGTACGGCCTCGAGGCCGCCGCCGAATTCGGATCGCTGTCGTTGCAGAGCGAATACAACCGCGAGACGCTGCACCGCACCGTCGCGGCGCTGCCGGAGCCGACGTATGACGGCTGGTACGCGTTTGCCAGCTGGTTCCCCACCGGCGACCGCCGCCCCTACGACTACGTCAGCGGTGAATTTGTCCGCGTGGTTCCGAAGCACCAACGCGGCGCGCTCGAACTGGTGGCGCGCTACTCGACGATGGATCTCAACGACCTTGATGCCAACGTCAAGGGCGGCAAGGAAGAGATCGCCACGATCGGCGCCAACTGGTACGCCAACGCCAACATCCGGCTGATGCTCAACCTCTCGAACGTGTCGAACGATCAGTTCGCCAAGGGCGATCGTAATTACATCACCGGGGACAAGTTCAACATCGTGCAGATGCGCCTGCAGTTGAACTTCTAATCGGCGGAGGCACCATGGGCGCCGAGATCGAACGCAAGTTCCTCGTCACCGGCCGCGACTGGAAGCCAGCCGCGGCCGGTGTGTTGATGCGCCAGGGCTACCTGTCGCTCGATCCGCGGCGCACCGTCCGCGTCCGCATCGCCGGCGATCACGGGTTCCTCACCATCAAGGGACTGACGACCGGCATTTCGCGTCGTGAATACGAATATGCCGTGCCGCTGCAGGATGCCACCGAGATGCTCGAGGCGCTCTGCCACCGGCCGCTGATTGAGAAAACGCGATACCAGATCGACGTCGGTGGCACGCGCTGGGAGGTCGATGAGTTCCACGGAGAGAACGACGGATTGATCGTCGCCGAGGTCGAGCTGCAAGCGGCCGACCAGGCATATGTTCGCCCCGGATGGATTGGCCAGGAAGTGTCGCGCGATGCGCGCTACTTCAACTCCAGCCTGATCGAATCTCCGTATCGCTTGTGGCGGCCCCGCGAGGACGCCCGGTCGTGACCGTGGCCGCGCCCGCCCTGGCAGCCATCGACGCTCGATTCGACCTCAGCAAGCACAAGCTGGCGATCGTCGTCGAGCGTCCCGAGGGACCGGTCGATCTCTGGATGAAGCGCATCGGTCTCGTGCTCGGACCGGCGCTCTACGCGTTGATCACGCAGCTGCCTTTGTCGGCGGAATTGACGGTCAACGGGCGCTCCGCGCTGGCGGCCTTCGCTCTCGCGTTGACGTGGTGGATTGGTGAGCCGGTCCCGACCTACGTGACGTCGCTGGTCCTGATGGTGACGTTGATCCTGTCGGGCGCGTGGAGCGAGGCCAGCGTGCTCGGCGTCTTCGGGCTCGACGTGATCTGGCTCAACGTCATGGCGTTCATCCTCAGCGCCATCCTGATCAAGACGCAGCTGGCGACGCGCATCGCCTTGCACCTGCTGGTGCGGTTCGGACGCCGCTCCGGCTCGACGCTGCTGGCGATGGTGGTGGTGCAGCTGGTGCTGGCGCCGTTGATTCCGGCGACGGCCGCCCGCGCGGTGATGACGCTGCCGCTGATGATGGTGGTCGCTGCGATCTACGACTCGACGCCGCAATCGCCGACCAATTTCGGACGCAACCTGTTCCTGCAGAACCTGTTCGGCATCAACATCTTCTCATCGGGCTTCATGACCGGCTCTGCCGCGAACCTGATGGCGGTCGGCTTCCTGCTGACGATGGGCGGGACGCGCGTGTATTACACCGACTGGATGCTGGCGAACCTGCCGGTGGCGATCATCGCGATGGCGATTGCCTGGTGGATCGGCCCGCACCTGCTGATGCCGATTGCGCCGTCGCAAGCGGCGCCGCGCATCACCGGCGGCGTCGAGGCGCTGCGATCGCAACTGGCGGCGATGGGCCGGCTGTCGTTTCGTGAAAAGCAGGGCTTGCTGATCTTCGGCGTCGTCGTCTTTTTGTGGGTCACCGATCGCTGGCATCGCGCGATGTTCGGCGTGGAGATCTCCGCCGTCGTCGCGGCGATGATCGGCGCCGTCATTGCGCTGGCGCCGCGGATCGGCGTGCTGAAGTGGAACGACGCGGATATTCCGTGGCACCTGTTGATCTTCAGCGCCGGGGCGTATGCGGGCGGCCTCGCGCTCGATCAGACCGGCGCCGCGAAATGGGTCGTGCAGCGGATCTTCGACGCCCTGCACCTGACGCGCGACATGAATTTCTGGACCGTCTACGTGGTGATCATCGCGGTCAACATGTACTCGCACTTCGCCTTCACGTCGAAGACCATGCGCACGGTGATCATGATCCCGATGGTCATCGGCCTGGCGCAGCATCTCGGATATCCGCCAATCTCGCTGGCGTTGCCGGCCGCCTTCACCATCGACTGGGTTATCGGCCTGCCGATCAGCGCCAAGCCGAATTTGATCATCTTCACGACCGGGCAGTACTCACTGCTCGATCAGCTGAAATACAGCGTCGTGATGACGACGGTGGGGGTGGTGTTGTTGATCGTCGCCGGATTCACGTGGTTCCGGTTCCTCGGCATCACGCCGTGACGCGGAACTTTCCGCCACCAAACGGGCGATTTTCCGCGGGTTAACCCCCCGCGGCCGCGAATGGCCCTGAATCGGGCCGTTGCCACTGGCATGTCAGGTGCACTCCCTGAAGAAGTGGGAGGCACGTCGTGTCTGACAACAAACTACCCCGGTTTCAGGAATTCAACCGGCCGCGCCGTCGGCGGGTGCCGAGGGGCTTCCTGCTCTCCACAATTCTGATCGCCGTCTTTGCCGCCTATGCCTACGCCCAGGACACCGCCGCGCCGATGCGCGCATTCCTGGACCGCGTCGACAGTTACGTGTCGATGCACCGGCGCATCGAGCGGACGATTGGGCCAATTGAGCTGAACAGCACGCCCGACTCGGTCAACCGCTTCATCGAGCAAATGGCGGCGGCGGTCCGCGCCGAACGCCACGACGCGAAGCAGGGCGACTTGTTCTCGGCGGCGGTTGCGCCGGAGTTCCGTCGCCGCATCAACGACGCGCTGCTCGATCACGGATTCACGATTGATGACGTGCGCGCCGAGGCGCTGGCCCACGGCGTCGATCCCCAGGGCGCCAGGCTGCGCGTCAACGGGACGTTTCCCTGGGTCCTCAGCGTCGCGATGTTTCCGTGCGTGATCGACGCACTGCCGGCGCTGCCGTCGGAGCTGCAATACCGCATCGTCGGCAACGACCTGTTGCTGATTGATCTGCATGCCAGTCTCATCGTCGACATCCTGCCGTCGGCACTTGCCGACGTGGATGCCGATGCGTCCCGGTTGGAAGGAGCAATGCCATGACAATCAATATCCGCCCCCGCAGCCGCCCGATGGCGTGCCTGATGCTCGCGGCGACCCTCGTGATGGCCGCGCCGCGCGCCGCCGTCGCGCAAGACACCGTTCCGCAACCGTCCGCCGGCGTGCCCGGCATCCTGCCCGAGCCGCACTTCATCATTCGCGCGATCGATTTTGCGACGCGCACGATGGGAGACGGCAGCGGCGAGAAGAGCGGCCTGTATCCGGAGATGGCCAACATGATCACCGGCGCTGGCTGGATCTCAGCAGGCCCGGGATTCCGCCAGTGGTTCGGCGGCGATCGCGCGATCCTCGACATGTCCGCGGCGATGTCGTGGCGGTCGTACAAGATGGCGCGCGGCCGGTTCGAGTTCACCAACCTCGCCAAGAGCCGTCTCGCCCTCGGCTCGGAAGTGAAGTGGCAGGACTACACCCAGAACACGTATTTCGGATCGGGACCCGATTCACTCGAGAGCAATCGCAGCGAGTACCGGGTGAAGTCGTTGAACGCGGTCGGCTACAGCAACCTCCGGCCGGTGAAATGGCTGACGATTGGCGCGCGCGGCGGCTGGTTGCGCAGCCCGGACCTGCTCGAGCCGTCGGGAAAATTCAATCGCGGCAATCCCGCCGCGCAATTGATGTTCCCTGGCGAAGCCGCCTTTGCGCGGGCCGATCAACCGGCCTACCTGCACGGCGAGTTGTCGGTGACGGCGGATACCCGCGATCGTCGCAGCCACCCGCTCAACGGCGGGTTGTATCGCGCCTCATGGAGCCGCTTCTCGGATCGTGATGGCGGCAACTTCAGCTTCCGCCGCGTCGATGCCGAAGCCGCGCAGTTCGCGACGATCGACGCCGCGCGACTGACGGTGGCCGCGCACGGCTGGCTGGTGGCGTCCGACACGGACACGGGCCACGACATCCCGTTCTACCTGATGCCGTCGCTCGGCGGCAATAACACGCTGCGCGCCTTTGCCAACTACCGGTTCCATGACCGCAACCTCGCGGTCGCCAATGTGGAACTGCGCCTGGCGCTGCTCGATCACTTCGATGCGGCGCTGTTCGCCGATGCCGGCAACGTCGCCGCACGGGTCGGGGATCTCAACTTCGACAGGCGGTCGTTTGGTGTTGGCGTCCGCATGCACTCGGCCAAGGCGACCTTTGCACGGCTGGATGTGGCGCATGGATCGGAAGGCTGGCGGCTGACCTTCAATACCGCCGACCCGTTGCACCTGTCGCGGTTGTCGCGGCGGACGGCGCCGATCCCATTCGTTCCCTAGGAGCTGGTGATGTTGCCGGCCGTCGCCGTTCTTTCGCTGGTGTTGGCGCTCTACGTGCCGTTCTGTGCGCAGGTGCACGACCCGATCGTGACCCCGGGCATCGAAGTCGGCGGCTTGTGGAAGGCCCCTGCGAATCCGGCAACCCGCGACCTGTTCTTCGGGACGTGGGGCAAACAGCACGCGCCCGACGCGTTCGCGACCTACACGCTCGTCGAACACAAGCACACCGGCATCAATCCGGGGATGACGGTGGTCGACGAGCGCGGCCGCACCTGGAGCGTCAAGCAGCCACCCGACTCCGGCGAGCCGCCGGAAGGGCCGATCGAGGTGACGCTGTCGCGCGTGCTCGACGCGATTGGCTATCGCCAGCCGCCGGTCTATTTCATGCCGTCGTTCATCTGCCGCGACGACTGGGGCACCCACATCGAGGCCGGCGGACGCTTCCGGTTGAAGCTGCCGGAGCTGAAAGATCGCGGCGAGTGGTCGTGGCAGGAGAACCCGTTCATCGGCACACAGCCGTACCAGGGCTTGCTGGTCATCCTGCTGTTGTTCAACAGCTCCGATCTCAAGAACGCGAACAACACGCTCTACGAGCACCGCACCGGTGATCTCGTCGAGCCGTGGTACGTGGTGCGCGATCTCGGCACCGCGTTCGGTGAGACCGGGAGGTGGGCGCCGCGACGCGGCACTGCGGCGCTGTTTGCCAGGTCGCCGTTCATCACCGGCATTCGCGGGCCGTTCGTCGAATTCGATTTCCACGGCTGGCACCAGGAGCTGATTCGTCAGCGCATTACGCCGGCGGACGTGCGCTGGGCCGCGCAGTTGCTGTCGGGACTCACCGATCGCCAGTGGCGCGATGCCTTCCTGGCCGGCGGATTCACGCCGGCGGCGGCGGAACCGTTCCTGGCCGCGATTCGATCTCGCCTCGCACAAGCGGAGCGTATCGGCGCCACCACCGATCGCCCGGAAAGGTTGCGGTAAGCCATGACTCGCGTCTTGAAATACTTCGCCGCCGTGGCCGCGCTGACGTGGTCACTGGCCGCGGCCCCGCAGGTCGCCATTCCGGCGGGCGCCCACCCGATGCGTTTCGCGGTGATTGGCGACAACGGCACCGGCGAGGCGCCGCAATACGACGTGGCGCGGCAGATGCTCAAGACGCACGCTACCGATCCATTCGAATTCGTGCTGATGATGGGCGACAACCTCTACGGATCGCAGCAGCCACGCGACTTCGTCGACAAGTTCGAGATCCCCTACGGCCCCTTGCTGCGGATGGGCATTCCGTTTTATGCCGCGCTCGGGAATCACGATGAGCCCGACAACCGGAACTATCCGAAGTTCAACATGAACGGGCAGCGGTTCTATTCGGTGACCCGCGGCGACGCGCGCTTCTTCTTCCTCGACACCAACTTCCTCGATCCGGCCCAGCTGCAGTGGTTCGAGGGCGCGCTCGCTGCCGCGACCGACGAATGGAAGATCGTCGTCTTCCACCACCCGATCTATTCGGACGGCGATCGACATGGTCCCAACGTCTCGATTCGCGTCGCGCTGGAGCCGATGCTGGTGCGTTACGGGGTCGACGTCGTGTTCTCGGGCCACGAACACATCTACGAGCGCATCAAGCCGCAGAAGGGCATCGCCTACTTCATCGTTGGATCCAGCGGGCAGCTGCGTAAAGGCGGCGTGACGCCGTCAGGACTGACGGCCGCGAGCTTCGATCAGGATCGGGCCTTTCTGATCGCGTCGATCGACGGCGGCGACATGGCGTTCCAGGCCATCTCGCGGACCGGTGCGGTGGTGGATTCAGGCGTGCTGCACCCGCGCGCAGTGACGGAGAAATGAGCCATGCGAACCTATGCTGACACCCTGCAGGCTGCGGCCGAGGCCTACCCGCCCCAGCCGATCGGCGTTCGCGTGTTTCGCGCGGCGCTCAACCGGTTCCTGTTGCTGCCGCTCGGCGTGCTGATCGCGCTCGCCTGGGCCAACATCGAGCCTGAAAGCTATTTCCGGACCTCGCACGCGGTCGCGTTTCCGGTCAACGAGATCGGGATGGCGATCTTCCTGGCCCTCGTGGCGCAGGAACTCTACGAAGCGCTGATGCCAGGCGGCGCGCTGGCGGCCTGGCGCCATCGTGCGTTGCCCGCCTTCGCCGCCATCGGCGGCTTCGCCGGCTCGGTGGTGTCGTATTTCTGGCTGATCTCGGTGTGGCACGAACAGGTGCTCGCGCCGGCGTGGCCGATGGTCGCGGCCATCGATCTGGCCGCGGGCTATTACATGCTGCGGCTGATCTATCCGCGGCGCGGCAGCGTGGTGGCGTTTCTCCTGTTGACCGCGGTGCTGACGGATTCGATGGCGATCGCGATCGTCTCGGCGCAGGCGTCGCTCGCGATCCATCCCGCGGGGTTCGCGCTGTTGGCGGCGGCGCTGGCATCGGCGGCGATTCTTCGGATCAATCGCGTCAAGTCCTTCTGGCCCTATTGGATGATCAGTGGCACGTTGTCGTGGTTCGCGCTCCGCTGGATGGGCATCCATCCCGCGCTGGCGTTGGTGCCGATCGTGCCGCTGCTCCCGCACGATCGCCGCACGGACGACGTGTTCGCCGATCGCCTCGATGACACTGCCGTGCATCACGCCGAACACGAGTGGAACATGGCCGCACAGGTGGTGTTGTTCCTGTTCGGCCTGGTGAACGGCGGCGTCATCCTCAAGCATGCCGACACCGGCACCTGGTCCGTGCTGCTCGCGGCGCTGATCGGCCGCCCGGCCGGCATGATGGCGGCGATCGCGCTCGGCGTGGCCGCCGGCTTCCGGCTGCCGGCGCGCATCCAGTGGCGCGACGTTGCCGTGATGGTGATGGCCACCAGCTGCGGCTTTACCTTTGCGCTGTTTCTCGGTGAGACGGTGCTGCCGATCGGCGCGGTCGCCGAGCAAGTCACGTTGGGCGCCCTGCTCACCATCGCCGGCGCGCTGCTGACCCTGGCGGGCGCCTGGCTGGCGGGTGTCGGACGGTTTGCGCGGGCCGGGGGACGCCATGGCCTTTGAGCTGATGCTCGGCCACGGGGTCGGCAGCGAGATCCGCCGGCTGCTCGATCGCCAGCTGGCGCTGGCGATCGACAAGCTGCACGGCGCCCCGCCGGATGTCGCCGGCGCGCGCCGCCACATCAAGAAGACGCGCGCGCTGCTGTTGCTGGCGCGGCCGGCCTTCGCGACCACGGACGCGCTGGCCAGCCGGCTCAAGAAGGCCAGTCGCCTTCTGGGTCCGATCACCGACGCGCAAACGATGATCCAGACCCTGACCAAGTTGCGCCGTTACGATCCGCGGCGCCTGCCGCAGAAGACCATCGTCAAGCTGCGAATGGCGCTGGCGGAGGACGCCCGCCGGCTGATCGGCGGAGTGGAAGCGGCGTGGCTCCGTGCCCGCGTCATTCGCCTCCTCAAGCACGAGCGAATGATGCTGGCGAAAGTTGATTTCTCGAACTGCAGCGTGCACTCCACTGCCGCCGCGATTCGCCGCGCCCATCGAGACGCACGGGGCGCGCGGAAAGCTTCCGCTACCGCGCCGGGCATCGACTCGCTGCATGCGTGGCGCCGCCGCAGCAAGGCGGAGTGGTATCTGCTGAGGCTGGTCCACCAAGTGGCCAGGGGCCGGTTGAAAGACGATCAACGCCGCATCGAGCAGCTGGATCGCTGTCTTGGTGACGCTCACGATCTGGCCGTGCTGGAACAACGCGTCACGACACGATCGCCACTGTCGCGATCGCAGTCCGCAGCGGCGCTCCGCGCGTTGCACGCCTATGCGGGGGACTTGAAGCGCCGCACCAGTATCCTCGCCGATGCCCAGGATGAATCGCCGCGCGATCTCGAGGCCCGCGTGCTCGCCTTATGGCTATCGGGCGCCGGCGGCCTGGCGGCGCGCGAGGTCACGTCATGGCGTCGCCGCGCCTGAGCCTGGCGTCGCTGCTGCGCCCGCACTGGCCGATCCTGGCGGTGTCCGGCGGGGCGATGCTCGTCCAGGGCCTCACCGAGCTGCTCGAGCCGTGGCCATTGAAAATCGTTTTCGACTACGTGCTCGGCTCGAAGGCCATCCCACCGTCCCTGGCGCCCTGGCTCGACGGCGATCGGATGCGTACGCTCAATATTGCCGCGATCGCCGTCGTCATCATCGCGCTGGTCAGCGCCATCAGCGCCTTCACCACCAAATACTTTTCCAGCACCGTCGGCAAGCGGGTCGGGTTTGCGTTGCGGCACCGTCTCTACCACCACATCCAGCGGCTGTCGTTGTCGTTCTACGAACGCCGGCAGACCGGCGACATGGTGGTGCGCCTCACCAGCGACATCGACGCCGCTGAAGACTTCGTCGCCGGGATCCTGCAGATCGTCCTCGACCTGCTGACGATTCTCGGCATGACCGCGGTGATGTTCTACCTCGACTGGCGCTTCAGCCTGATCGGCCTGTCGGTCGCGCCACTGCTGTTCGTGATGGTCTATCGCTACACGCGGCGGATCAAGAATGCGGCGCGCGAGGTGAAGGCCAAGGAGAGCGAGCTGGCCTCCGTCGTCCAGGAAAGCATGATCTCGATGCGCGTCGTCAAGGCGTTCGCGACCGAAGAACGCGAAGTGCAACGCCTCGATCGCCAGAGCCAGGAGAACGTCGAGATCAGCCTGCGGGCGCGCAGCCTGAAGGCGAGACTCGCGCCGATGGTCGATGTGATCGTCGCGATCGGCACGTGCCTGGTGTTGTGGTACGGCTCCCGCCTGGTCATCGCAGGCACGCTGACGGCAGGAGCGCTGCTGGTGTTTGTCACGTATCTCGGCAAGATGTACAAGCCGATGAAAGACCTGTCGAAGATGACGGACACGTTGTCGAAGGCCGCCATCAGCTTCGAGCGGATTCGCGATGTGCTCGGCATTGAAAGCCAGGTTCGCGATCGGCCGGGCGCGGCGGTGGCGCCGGCGTTTGCCGGCCAGATCGAATTTGAAAATGTCGAGTTCGGCTTTGCGCCGGACCAGACGGTGCTGCGCAACATCAATCTCGTCGTGCGGCCGGGGCAGAGGGTGGCGCTCGTCGGCCCGACGGGCAGCGGCAAGTCGACGCTGCTGTGCTTGATTTCGCGCCTCTACGATCCACGGCGCGGCCGCATCCTGATTGACGGATGCGATATCCGGGACGTCAAGCTCGATTCCTTGCGTCGCCAGATCAGCTTCGTGCTGCAGGACACCTTGCTATTCCACACCACGGTGGCGCAGAACATCGCGTACGGCCGTCCCGATGCGACCGTGGAACAAATCCGCCGCGCCGCGATGCTGGCCCGCGCGGATAACTTCATCCGCCGCTTGCCGCAGGGCTACGACACGGTGCTGGGCGAGCGCGGCGACACGCTGTCCGGCGGCCAGCGGCAACGCATTGCGATTGCCAGGGCGCTGATCCGCGAGTCCCCAATCCTGCTGCTGGACGAACCGTCCGCGGCGCTCGATGCCGAGTCGGAGTCCCTCATCTTCGAAGGCCTGTCCGAATTGATGCGCGGCCGCACCTCGATCACCATCGCCCATCGACTGGCGACGGTGCGCAACGCCGACCGCATTTTCGTGCTCGACGGCGGTTGCATTGTCGAGAGCGGCACGCATGCGGAGCTGTTGGCCGCCGGCGGGGTATATGCGCGGCTCTATCGGATTCAGTTCCGGACTGACGAAGCGGTCGAGGCCGCACCGCTCGAAGGGCGGCCGGGGAAAAATCCCCGCCTCCCTGAAAAACCCGCACTACTGGCCGGCGATCCCGCCTTCAATACGTGAAAACCGGCGAGATTCGCGTGGCATGGAGGTTGCCTTTGGGACGGGTGGAACCGTTTTGCAAAGGACCCGATCATGACACCCGACATCAAGCGCATTCTCGTTCCCGTCGATTTCAGCACCAATGCCACGCGCGCACTCCACTACGCTCACGGCCTGGCGCTCAAACTTGACGCCGCACTTCATCTGGTCCACGTCTGTGAAGTGCCGAGCATGATGACGGCGTCGCTTGACGCCTATGCCATTGCCTATGCCGACTGGAATCAGCGGATGGGCGAGGAGGCCGAGCGCGAGCTGAACAAGCTCAAGTTGGGCCTCCCCGGCGTGGTCGTCACCACCGAGGTGCTGTTCGGCAGCCCGGCGCTGGCTATCGTCGAAGACGCCCAAACCAACCGCGCCGATTTGATCGTGATGGGGACCCACGGTCATGGCGCGATGATGCACATCCTGATGGGGAACGTCGCCGAGCGCGTCGTGCGCACCGCGACCTGCCCGGTCCTGACCGTCCGGGAACCGAAGGAGAAAGAAGCGACCGCGAAGGTGCCGGCCAAGGCCGCCGGCTTCGCGGCCGCCATCCTGGTGGCGAGCGTGATGCTCGCGCCAGGATGGGTCACGCCTGCGAGCGCGCAGGAATACAAGCAGTCGACGACGGGGGGCGAAATCTATCGCACCTACTGCGCCAGCTGCCACGGCACGTCGGCGCGCGGTGACGGGCCGCTCGCCAGCGCCATGTCGAAGAAGCCCGCGGACCTGACCGAGATCGCCAAGCGCAACGGCGGCGTCTATCCGTCGGAGCTGGTGTTCAAGACGATCGACGGCAAGCAGCCGGTGCGCGGCCATGGCGGCCCGGACATGCCGGTGTGGGGCGACGCGTTTTCAAAGGCGCGCGACGTCGGTGATGCGGAACGCGTCAAGGCGGTAATTCAATCGCTGGTCGACTATCTCGGATCGATTCAGCTGCGTCCGTCGCACGAGCAGTAGCGTCATCAATGCTCGGCCGGGTGCGATGGCACGACACGAACCGCCATCGCGCTCAGCCGATCGAATAATCGCGCCTCGGCGCGGACCGGCCACCAGTCATACAGGAACACCTCGAGCGGCCGCCACATCGCCACCCATCCGCCGATCAACAGGCTTTCACGAGCGACACCGGCAAAGCGGGTGTGCTGCAGCATCGACGCAATGAGGTCGCCGGTGACGATCGAGACGGCGAGGAACACGACGCCAATCACCAGGCTGGTGCGGCCGACGCGAAACAGCTGCCGCAGCCGGCGCCGCGTCTGGACGGCACGCTCGCTGAAATAGTCACGGACCGCGTCGTGCAGGACGCGGACCTGGTCCTCCGTCGGGAGCGCGTGATCGATGTGCACCACCAGGCCGAGCGGCACGCCCTCGTCCAGCTCGCGGGCCCACCCCGCGATGAATTCTTCCGCCTTCGGATCCAGGTCGCGTTCGCGAAACGGCGTCGGGTCGAGCGAATGGAACAACTGCTTCAGGTCGGTGACGCGCACTTCGATGAGGGCGCAGCCGGCCGGCAGTCCGAGTGATTCTGGTTCCAGCATCTCGACCCGAGTATACGGCGGCGTTGGTACGCCATTCGCATTGTCAGCTTGCATGAAGTCACCATCCGCTATCGCGCTGCTGCTCCTGATGCTGCTGGCGCGCCTGGCGGGCGCGCAAACCGTTCAGGCCGACGTGGCGCTGGTGGGCGGCCGGACTGTCTACACCGTGAAAGCCGGCGACTCGCTGGTGACGATCGGCGCGCGCTTCGGTGTCGACCGCGCCACGTTAATCGAGATGAACGAACTGGCGCGGCCCAACGTGCTGGCCCCCGGCCAGACAATCGTCGTTGACAACACGCACCTCGCGGTCGCCAACCCGCTGGTCAGCATCACGATCAATGTCGCGCAGCGTCTGCTGGTGTTGACCGAGGACGCGAAGGCGCGCGCCTACCCGATCACCGTCGGCCGGCGGACCTGGCCGACGCCCCTCGGCGCCTTCACCATCCGCACCAAGGAGGTCGATCCGGCGTGGGACGTGCCGGTGTCGATCCAGCGGGAGATGGAACAGCAAGGCAAGCCGGTGATCACGCGCATGGAGCCCTCACCGCTCAATCCCCTCGGGCAGCGGTGGATGGGGCTGTCGCTGGCGGGGATCGGCATCCACGGCACCAACGCCCCGGCGAGCATCTACGCGTATGGCAGTCACGGCTGCATCCGCCTGCATCCGGACGATGTGGCCGATCTCTTCGAGCGCGTCAGCGTCGGGACCTCCGGCGTGTTGATCTATCAGCCGGTGATCATCGCGGTCATCGACGGGCGCGTGTGGCTCGAGGCGCATCCCGATGCCTACCGTCGAATGCCTGACGCGATGCGCATGCTGCGCGGCGCCGTCGCCGCGGCCGCGCTCGACGGCCGCGTCGATTGGCCGAAAGTCGGGGACGTCCTGCGGCAGCGGCGCGGGCACGCCGTCGACGTTACGAGCGCGCCTTGATCGATGGCTGTTCCGATTGAGACACGAACATCGACAGCAGGATGCTGACAGCGCTGACGACCAGAGCGCCGAGGAACGCGGCGCCGAAACCGTCGACGTGGAATCCCAGCCCCAACGCGCCTGACAGGGCGCTCGTCATCCAGAGGAGAAATCCGTTCAGCACGAACGTGAACAGGCCCAGGGTGATCACGAGGAAGGGCAGCGTCAGGACCCACAGGACCGGCTTGACCAGGGTATTGAGCACGCCGAACACCAGGGCCACCACCAACAACAGGCGCGCGTCGCCGGTGAACGACACCCCGGGTACGAGCCGCACCGCGGCCCAGAGGGCCGCGGCATTGATCAACAAGCGAATCAGCATCTTCATGGACGGCTCCCGCTGCAGCTCACGCCGCCTTTCGCGCCCGGCGCTCGGCGGCTCGACGGAGCGGTTGCAGCATCGCGACGCGAATCAGCTTCACGCCTGGCGCCACGAAGGACCAATAGTCGCGAAACCGGGCGCGCGCTTCCGCATCGGTGGCGCAGACGCGCGTTTCCGTGTGAAACACGCTGTGGGTGGCGTCGATCGGATCGGCGCGAAGCGTCCACGCGATCTTCACGTAGCCCGGTTCACTGAAATCGCGAAAGTGATTGGGCGCGACCGATCGAAACACCGGCGCCGCCAGCCACGGCTGCGTCACCGATCCCAGGACCACTTCGCGGCCGGCACGCTCGGAGAGCACCACCCAGCCGATCGACTGCATCTGCTCGAACAGGGTCGACGGGTGCGGCCGCACATCCGGCTGTCCGCCCATCGCCAGTTCGCGAGCACGAATGATCATCCGAATCAGCGGAGATTTCATCAGCTCCATGTCCTTCGCGGTGGCCATCACGATGTCGGCGGGCGCCCTGATCCCAATCTGATGTTCCTCGACCACTTCCGGATTCGGAATAAAACGGTCGAGGAGGGAGTCATGGGGACCCGGCGCCACCGTCCCGTAACGAGCGCGATTGAACACGATCAGCGCCGCGTAGGCGCCAGCGGCAGCGGTGGCGGCGACAGCCATGCCACGCGCGATCTTTCGTCCATCCATAACGACTCCTTCACTTCAGGCCAGCCCTGATCACACGGATGGCCGTACCTTCAGTTAACGGTCACAGAGCGAAATCCGTGCCGCAGGTATCGCCCCCCAGAAGCGCCATAAGCGGCGTTGTGGGCTGGGGAATATTTCTTCCGGGGCGGAATATTCTCGATCCGCGCGATCACGGATTGGACTGGAATCGCGCGGCTTCGGCGGGTGTGGGCGGTACGCCCCTTGCTCCGCAGAAGTGTATGTCCTGCGTGTTGGCGGCAATTGATCTTGGCCCCTCCAGTGCGCGTGTCCTCCGACACGCCGCCGGATTCGCCCGCCTGTGGTCGTTGCCGCTGCGCGTTCTCCATGTGTCGGCAGACCCTGCGGCCGTGGCCCGCGAACGTGTCCTGGACTTCTGCCGCCTCGAGGGACCGTACGAGGTCGACCTCGCGAACGAAGAGGACGTCATCTTAAGGGCCGGCCTGGTGTCCGAGAGCATCCATCGCGAAGCGGTGAAGCAGGGCGCGCGCCTCGTCGTCATGGGGACGCGCCACCATGGCGGCCTCGCCAAGTGGCTGCTCGGATCGACCGGCGAGGCCGTGTTGCGCAGCGCGCCGGCCCCGGTGCTGATCGTGCCGCCCACTGATCTGGATATCGTCAATATCACCGACCGCGCGACGTTGACCTGCGGTCCGGTCCTCGCGGCGATCGATCTTGCCGAACACAACAGCGAGCAGCTGCGCGTCGCCGGCGATCTCGCCGGCCTCGCCGGGCAACCGTTGCTGTTGATGACCGTATCGCCGCGCGCGATCGACGATCACGCCGCCGCGGAGATGCTGCGGGAACGCGCGCATGGCGGCTCCGCCGTCAAGCCCCGCGCCATGATTGTCCGCCGGGGTAATATCGCCGAGGAGATTTCGCGCTGCGCGGTCGCCGAGCAATCCGGCCTGGTGGTCATGGGCCTGCGATCGCGTCACCGTCCCGGGGCGATTGCGTCGGCGGTGCTCAACACCAATCGCGCATTCGTGCTCGCAGTTCCCTCGGCCTGAAAGAAGGCGGCGATGACAACCCAAGTGCGTTTCGTGACGTGGACCGTGACAGCGCTGCTACTGATCGCCGCCGCGCCGGGCGCGCCGCAGACGTCCGAAGACGAGGCGCTGATGCAGTTTCAGAGAGCGGCGGATTCCTACGCCTTTCAGCATCGGCGCGTGCAGCGCCAGGCCGGTGACACACCGGACCAATCCGCCATGGCCCTGCCGATGCGGATGGCGAAGGCGGTTCCTGCCGAAGGCTCGCTGTTCACGCCGGTGACGGCGGCCGCCTTTCGTGCGCGCATCGCGGCCGTCGTGCGGCGCGGCTGCGCACAGCCGCGGGTCGCCAGCCCGGTCGTGCCGCGAGCGGCCGAGGATGCCGGCGGCACGCGGCCGCTGGCCGCATGCCTCGTCGCCGCGTTGCCGCGGCTGCCGGAAGAACTCGCCTATCGCTCTGCCGGCGTCGCGCTGGTCCTCGTTGACGTGCATCCCAACCTGGTCGTCGACGTGCTGCACGCCGCCTTCCCCTAGCGTCGCGCGGTAGTAAGATGTTCGTTCCGCAATGTCATTCGGCCGCACTTGCCTTGCCTGCGTTGTCGCCATCGTTGTCATCTCGGCCGCGCATGCGTCGGCGCAGACGTTCGACATCAAGACGGTCGATCCTGAAACCTTTCGCGCCATCGCGTTCAAGATCACCGAGGCGCAGCGCCCGGCCATTGACGGCAAGCTGACCGACGAGGCCTGGACGCTCGCGCCGGTCCAGGGGAATTTCATCCAGCGCGAGCCGCGATACGGCGTCCCGTCATCGGAGAAAACGGAATTCCGGGTCCTCTACGACGACAAGACGCTCTACCTCGGCGTATGGGTGTTTGATTCCGACCCGTCCGGGATCATGGGCAGCGAGATGAAGCGCGACGCCGGCCTCAACAAGGGCGATCAGCTGAAGATCACCATCGACACGTTCCACGATCATCGCAACGCGTTCTACTTCAGTACCAATCCGCTGGGCGCCTACAAGGACGCCAACACCGTCGAGAACGGCCGCACCATCAACTACGACTGGAACGCGGTGTGGGACAACAAGACGTCGATCGACGACAAGGGCTGGTATGTCGAGATCGCGATCCCGCTCAGCCAGTTGCGCTTCAAGACGACGATCGGCGAGTCGACGTGGGGATTGAACCTGTGCCGGATCCTGTTCCGCAAGAACGAGGAATCGTACTGGGTGCCGTTTCCACGCGAGTGGGGACCGTCCGGCTTTGCGCGCGTGTCGAACGCCGGCGTGCTGCAGGGGCTGAAGGGCATCAAGTCGCGCCGTCGTATCGAGTTCGTGCCGTTTGCGCTGCCCACCGCGTCGCGCGACTACGTGGCGTCCGACAAGTACACGGCTGATGCCAAGTACGGCGGTGACTTCAAGATTGGCGTCACCAACGACCTGATCGGCGACTTTACCTTTCACACCGACTTCGCGCAGGTGGAAGCGGATCAGGAAGTCGTCAACCTGACGCGATTCAGTTTGTTCTTTCCTGAGAAGCGCCAGTTCTTTACGGAGAGCGCCGGCATCTTCGACTTCGCCAAGTCGGTGACCGGGCTCGGCGGCGACGCCGCGGCCAACGATCCCGGATTGCTCAATATTTTCTACAGCCGGCGAATCGGCCTCGTCGATGGCCAGCAGATCCCGATCATTGGCGGCGGCCGCCTGACCGGACGCGTCGGCAACTACGCGCTCGGCATCTTGAACATCGAGACCGATGACGCGCGATTGGCGAACCGGCACGTCGACAATGCCAACTACACCGCGATTCGCGTCAAGCGCAATGTCCTCAAGAATTCCAGCATCGGCACGCTGATCGTCAACAGCCAGGACGGGATCTCCGAGTACAACCGCACCATCGGCATCGACGGCGGCTTCGTGCTGGGCCGCTACGTGACGATGACGACGGTGCTGGCGAAGTCGTTCAGTCCGAAGGTTTCGGATAAGGATTTGGCGGGCGTCTTTGATTATCAGTGGAAGAACGATCGCTTCCTCTACGGCGGGCAGTATCTCGAGGTCGGCGAGCACTTCAACGCCGAGATGGGCTACATCCCCCGCACCGACATTCGCGCCGGCAAGTTGAAGGGGCAGTGGACGCCTCGTCCGAAATTCGGCGGCATCCGCCAGATGATCTTCAACGGCACGACCGACTACTACGTGAACCACGCCGGCATTGTCGATTCAAAGACATCGGTGGCGTCGGCCAACATGCAGCGCCAGGACACCTCGGGCGCGTTCTTCGGCGTCACGCACGAGTACGACAACCTGGCGGCCCCGTTCGCCACCGCCGGCACGGTGATGCCGGTCGGCGATTACTCCTGGACCTACGCGACGATGAATTATTCGTCGGACCGCACCCGGCATGTCTACGGCACCATCGGCGGGGACGCGGGCGGTTATTACAACGGCGATCGCCGGACGTTCCGTTTGAACGCCAACATCCAGGTCGGCAAGACGCTGTTGTTCGAACCGAACTACACGCACAACCGGGTGTCGTTACCCGGGCGGCCGCTCTATTCGAGCAACGTGGTGAACTTCCGCGTCAGCCATTCGTTCTCGCCGGACTTCTACCTGAAGGGTTTCGTCCAGTACAACGACGACCGCAAGACGGCGAGCTTCAATTTTCTCTGGTGGTATCACTACCGGCCGGGCAGCGATCTCTACCTGGTCTACAACCAGGGATGGGACATCGATCTGCCGTTGACGTCGCGGGAGCTGCTGGAGAATTCGTATCGCGTGCGATCGCGATCGATCGCGCTGAAGCTGACCTACTGGCTGGCGCGCTAGATGTAGAGGCGAGCCAGGTGTAGAGGCGGGTCTTCAGACCCGCCTGGCCCTGAGGATTTCGATCACCATCGGGATGAACGACACCGCCACGATCCCGAGCGCGACGATCGAGAAGTTGTTCTTGACCACCGGAACGTTGCCGAACAAGTAGCCCGCCCCGACACAGACCCCCGTCCACAACACGCCGCCGACCAGGTTGTAGGTCAGGAATTTTCCCGCCGACATCGACACCGCGCCCGCGACGAACGGCACGAACGTCCGGATGATCGGCGCGAAGCGGCTCGAGATCACCGCGACGGCGCCGTTCTGCTCGAAGAACTCATGCGCGCGTTCGAGGTGCTGGCGATTGAGCAGCTTGCCCATCAGGCCGGAGCCGCCGGTCTGAGTGAAGACCTTGGGGCCGATCGCCCGGCCGATCGTGTAGTTGACCGCGTTACCGAGAACCGCGGCGGTGGCAATCAGCGTCAGCACCAGCGGCAGGCTCATCGCGCCGGTCGCCGCCAGCGCACCGGCCGCGAACAGCAGCGAATCGCCCGGGAGAAACGGCGTGACCACGAGGCCGGTCTCCGCGAAGATGACCGCGAACAGGCCGGCGTAGACCCAGATGCCGTATTGCGCGACGAAATCAGCGAGATGGACGTCGAGATGGAGGAAGAGGTCGATGAGGTAATTCATTCGCGGCAAGGATCATATCCCGGAGGCGACCTACGGCTGCGATCCCGACGCCCAAGGTGGGAGGGTATAATCACAGGGGAGTCTCTGATGCGTAACCTGTTTTCCCTGGTGGCGGGCGCGGCGTTGGTCGCGGCCCTGGCCGCGCCGGCGTTTGCGGCGGACATGACCATCAAGGGCGAAGTCGTTGATGTCGCCTGCTCGACCGAAAAGAAGGACGCGGGCAAGGGCGAAGCCCACGCCAGCTGCGCGATGATCTGCGCCAAGAAAGGCCAGCCCGTCGGCATCCTGACCGCGGATGCGATCTACACCGTGACCGGCGATTACGCCGCGAATAGCAACGCCAAGCTGCTCGACTTCGTCGCGAAGAAGGTGATCGTGACCGGCACCATCTCGGAAAAAGACGGCGTCAAGTCGATGAACGTCAAGTCGATCAAGCTGGCGAACTAGGCAGGCCGACAGGCCAACGGGCCAACAGGCCATCACGGCGGGCTCAGCCATTGAGCCCGTTTTTCTTTGTACGGATACTAATCACTTAACAACACGCTGACCCCGGCCGGGCTCACGCGATTCAGGCAGAAGGAGACACCCATGCCTCGCGATCTGTTCGGCGACGTCACGCGTCCATCGATTTCGGTCGGCACCCGCAAGTGGTACACGGTGCCGGCCTCGCTCCTCTCGCACGGCGCGATCGTGATCCTGCTGATCGCGATCCCGATTCTCGCGCCGGCGGCAATGCCGTCGGTGTTCGCGGATCACGAGACGCGGTGGGTCACCATCACGCCGCCGACACCACCCCCGCCACCGAAGCCGCCGGCGGCGGACCACACGCCGCGGCCCGATCCAAATCTTGCGCCGGTCACCGCGCCGGGCGCGATCGTTCCTGAGAATCCGGTCGTGCCGGAAGTTGAGACGGCGATCCCGGGCATCATCAACGGCACCCAGGATCTGGAGACCGTCCTCACACCCCCGCCCGTCGTCGTGAAGCCTCCACCGCCGGCACCAGGGCCGGTCCGCGTCGGAACGGTGCGGGCGCCGCAGAAGTTGAATGAAGTGAATCCGGTGTACCCGCAGATGGCGCAGGCCGCGCGCGTGCAAGGCATCGTGATCATCGAAGCGACCATCGGCGCGGACGGCCGGGTCACGAACGCCCGGGTTCTGCGATCGGTGCCGCTGCTCGACCAGGCCGCGGTCGATGCGGTGAAGCAGTGGCTCTACACGCCGACGCTGCTGAATGGCGTGCCGGTGGCGGTGATCATGACGGTCACGGTGAACTTCTCATTGCAGTGACGCGATGCCCAGAGATCACTCGCCACGGCCTGAACGTATTCGCTATTGGAGCGGAGCGCCGACGCCTGGCGCGGCGTTGCCGGTCTTGATCGTCGCGAAGTCGTCGGCGTTGGAAGTGTAGATCGTGCCGGCCAGGTTGGTCCAGAACCAACGCGACCCGGACTGGCCGGGGATCACCGGCTCGTTCGACGCGTAGTACGAACTGAACAGGGCGGCGGCGACACCGAGCGGGTTGCAGCCGTCTTTCGTCGCCACGGTCGCTTCGCTGCCTTCTTCCATGCGCAGTCGATAGCCGGACTTGTCGATGATCGTCGCGGTCGCGAGATCGGGACTGATGAAGCCGACGCCCACCGGAGCCGGGTCGCCGAGGATCGGCAGCGATGAGGCATAGAAGCCGTTGCCGCACGACGACATGTAGGCGTGCTGCGAAGTATTGATGATGCGAAGGCTGGCGATCGCCGAGGACTCGTTGCCGGCCGTGCGCGCGCGCAGCAGTCCCGGCACGGCAATCGCCGCGAGCAATCCGATGATCGCGACCACGAGAATGAGCTCGAGGAGCGTGAAGCCTTCGGGCGAACTTGTGCGCATGTGGGGAAACAAACGGAGACGCACCTAAGGATACTCCGCTCAGCTATACTTCCGCCTCCGCCGCTCCGCCCCTACGGCGGACAAGCCGCGGCCGGGAGATAGCCATGAAACGAATGACTGTCGTCGTGCTCCTCGCCCTCGCGCTGGTCCATAACGGCCTGTCGGCGAGAGCGGATGAGCCGTTTACGCTCGCGCTGACCGGTGATTCCATCATCATGCAGCGCCTGCAGGTCTACAAAGAGCCGGAATTCACCAGGCTCTTCGACTTGATTCGCGGCGCCGACGCGGCATTCACCAATCTCGAGACACTGTTCCACGACTACGAAATGCCGCCCGCGCACGAAAGCGGCGGCACCTGGATGCGCACCGATCCGCCGATCCTGAAGGAGCTGGTGTGGGCCGGGTTCGATCTGGTGTCGCGCGCCAACAATCACGCCGGCGATTTCGGCGCGCAGGGCGCGCAGATCACCAGCCGCTACGTTCGCGACGCGGGACTCATTGAAGCCGGCGTCGGCAACAGTCTCTCCGAAGCGCGTGAAGCGCGCTTTCTCGAAACACCAAAGGGCCGTGTCGCGCTGATTTCAGCGGCCTCCACGTTCACGCCGCACTCGCGTGCCGGCAACACGCGCGGCGACATGCCGGCGCGTCCGGGCCTCAGCCCGCTTCGTTTCACCACCACTTACACCGTCACGCCGGAGCGGCTCGCGGATCTGCGGCGCGTGGCCGCGGAGTTGTCGGGCAATCCGCCGGGCACCGGTGACACCCTCAACTTCGGCGGACGCCGCTATGTCGCGGGTGCGACGCCCGGCACGCACACCGAGCCGAACAAGCAGGACCTCGAAGAAATCGCCCGGGTGGTGAAGAGCGCCGCCGCGCTCGCCGACATCGTCATTGTCTCGCTGCATTGCCACGAGAACGGCGTCGATCGATCGGTGCCGGCGGACTTCATCCCGATCTTCGCGAAAGCGGTGATCGATGCCGGCGCCGACGTGTTCGTGGGTCACGGTCCGCACGTGCTGCGCGGCATCGAGATCTACAAGGGCAAGCCGATCTTCTACAGCGTCGGCAATTTCATCTTCCAGAACGAGACCGTGCTCCGCATGCCCGAAGACGGCTACGAGGAGTATGCGTTGGACGATGACGCGCAGATGGCGGATTACCTCGACGCGCGCTACGACAAAGATCGGCGAAGCTTTCCCGCGGATCGCGAGTACTGGGATTCGATGGCGGTGATGACCAGGTGGGAAGGCGGGAAGTTCATCGGCGCCGAGCTGCATCCGTTGACGCTGGGATTCCAGACGCCCCGATCGCAACGCGGCCGCCCGAAGCTGGCCGCCGGCGCAGATGCCACACGCATCATTGACATGGTGACGAAACGCTCAAAAGCTTTTGGCACGACCGTGACGGTGAAGGGCGGGATTGGTTTCGTCGCGCCGTAGTTCCTGGGGACCTAGGGTCCTAAGGTCTTAAGGGAGGTCTTAGGGTTTTTAAGACCCTAAGACCCTAAGACCCTAAGACCCTAAGACTCTAAGACCCTAAGACTCTAAGACCTAGATTGCGCTCAATAGTGCGCGCACCTTATTTGTCGCTTCCCACGTCAGGTCCTTGTCGTTCTTGCCGAAGTGACCGTAGTTGGTCGTCTTCGAATAGATCGGACGGCGCAGGTTCAGCTGCTCGATGATCGCCGCCGGCTGGAAGTCGAACACGCGATTGATCGCGCGCGTGATCTTCGCATCCGCGACGGTCGCGGTGCCGAACGTCTCGATGTGGATGCTGACCGGATCGGGATGACCGATCGCATACGCGAACTGCACTTCGCACTTCGCCGCGAGCTTCGCCGCGACGACGTTCTTCGCGACCCAGCGGCCCATGTACGCGGCGCTGCGATCGACCTTCGTTGGATCCTTGCCCGAGAACGCGCCGCCGCCGTGCCGGCCCATGCCGCCGTAGCTGTCGACGATGATCTTGCGCCCGGTCAGGCCGGTGTCGCCCTGCGGGCCGCCGACGACGAAGCGGCCGGTCGGGTTGATCAGGAATTCGGTGGCGCTCGTCAGGAGCCGCTTCGGCAGGACTTTCTTGATCACTTCCTCGATGCAGAACTTCTCGATGGTGCCATGCTGCGCGCTCTCGGCATGCTGCGTCGAGATGACGACGTTCGAGATGCCGACCGGTTTGCCGTTGTCGTAGATCACCGAGACTTGCGACTTGGCATCGGGACGCAGCCACTCGGCGGCGCCGGCCTTGCGCAGCTGCGTCAGCTTGCGGCCGAGGCGATGCGCGAACATGATCGGCGCCGGCATCAGCTCGGGCGTCTCGTTGCTGGCGTAGCCGAACATCAGGCCCTGGTCGCCCGCGCCCTGCTTCGACGTCTTCTTGCCCTTCACCTTGCGCGCGTCGACGCCCTGCGCGATGTCCGCCGACTGCTGCGTCAGCAGCAGGTTCACGAACACGCGATCCGCATGAAACACGTCATCGTCGTTGACGTAGCCGATTTCGCGGATGCTGTTGCGCGCGATCTGCTCGACGTCGAGCTTCGCCTTGGTCGTGATCTCGCCGCCGACAATGACGACGTTGGACTTGACGTAGGTTTCGCACGCCACGCGGCTGTACTTGTCCTGCGTGAGGCAGGCGTCGAGCACGGCGTCGGAAATCGTATCGGCGACCTTGTCGGGATGCCCCTCACCGACGGATTCCGACGAGAAGATGTATCGATTGCTCATTCAGACTCCAAAAAAAATGCCCGCAAAGGTCGCGGGCCGTTCGCGACTTAGATGGAGTGACGGCCCACCAAGTCGGAGAAATCGCCGCGTCAAACGACCCTTCAGTATCGCCTCCGCCGCGCCGCGGTGTCAAACAACTCGCGAGGCGCGAAAAAGGTCTTAGGGTCTTAGGGTCTTAGGGTCTTAGGGTCTTAGGGTCCTGGGGTCTTAGGGGCTCAGGGGCTCAGGGGGATGGGTTCAGGGTAGTATCGCGTTGGAGGCGGTCATGCGGTTCTTTACGTCAATCCTGGTCCTGTCACTCGGAGTCACGGCGTTCGCTCAAGTTACCAAGCAGGAGCGTGCCGGCATCGTCAATTTCAGCAAGGTCGACGCGGTCGTGGCGTGCGGTGGGGCCACCGACACTGCGGCGCTCGAGGGCCTGAAAGCGGATGGTTTCAAGGCGATCATCAACCTGCGCACGCCATCGGAGCAAGGCGCCAACATCGAACAGAACGCCGCGCGCGCGAAAGAGTTGGGACTGAAGTACATCAGCATCCCGTTCAGCCCGCAGCAGCCCGATCCGAAAGCCGTCGATACGTTTCTCGGCGAGATCGCCAACAAAAATAACCAGCCGGTTTACGTGCATTGCGGGTCAGCGAGCCGCGTCGGTTCGTTCTGGCTGGTGAAGCGCGTGTTGCAGGATGGCTGGACGATCGAGAAGGCCACTGAAGAAGCGAAGCTGATCGGACTCCGAGGCGAACCGCTCGAGAAATTCGCGCTGGCGTACATCGCTGACCACAAGAAGTGAGGTCCTAGGGTCCTAGAGTCCTAAGGTCTTAGGGTCTTAGGGTCTTAGGGGTTGATAGAGCGGCTCTGAGCGCCGCCAGTGCGGCCTGAATCCGGCGGCCAAGTTCTTCGAGCTTGGCCGCGTTCGCCTCATCGAAGTAACCCAACCGTTTCGCCAAGCCAGTCAAGTAAGTCACTTCGCGCGCGGAACCGAACGCGATATCGACGAATCGCAAGAAGTCCCTTTCCGTCTCGCGAGCGGAACCCTCAACTAAGTTCGTCGAGATCGAAACTGCGCCGCGGCGGAGCTGCCCGCGAAGCCCATAGCGCTCTTCAGGCGGAAATGTCTCTGTGGATCGATACATCAAGAGCGCAAGTTCGTCAGCGAGATTGAACACAACCAGCTTGCGGTGATCGCGTGCCACGGCACACGTTGATGCAGCTTGAACGCCAAGTGATGGCTTGTGGTCTTTAGGGGGAAACTGTGACTTAGGGCTGGAACGAAGATTGATGGGTGGAAGAATCTGCGACCGATTGAATCGATCGATGTTGCAAACTCTTCGCACCCATCAGACCCCTAAGACCCTAGGACCCTAAGACCCTAAGACCCTAGGTCCCAGGTTCCCGAACCTTCAGTTCTTCTGCACCGTCACCGTGACCGGCGCCTGCATGCGCACGGTGACCGTCGTGCCCGCGGCGAGCGTCGCCGGGTTGCGATCGTTCGTCATCGCCGCCGCGCCGCCGCCGGCCGCGCCGACCGCGCCGCCGATCGCCGCGCCCTTGCCGCCGCCGAGAATCGCGCCGAGGATCGCGCCGCCGATGGCGGCGCCGCCGACCTTCGCGGCGCTCTCGCCGCCGGGCGACTGGCCTTCACGCACGACCGGATCGGTCTTCAGCGCGAGCTGCGTGCCGTCCGCGAGCACGATGGTGTGGAAGCGAATCGCCAGGCGCGCCTTGCCCTTCACGCGCCCGCCGCGATCGACTTCGGTGACCGACCCGCGAACCGTTGAGCCGGCGGGAATCGCGATGCGATCCGATACCCGCACGTCGCGCGTGACGCGCGCTTCGACCTTGTCTTCGACGCGCGCGAGCTCGCTCGATACGGTGCGTTCAATCTGCAAGCCGAGCACGGCGTCCGACGGCACGGTCAGATCGACATACTCCGGCGCGGGCGGCGGTGGCGGAGCCGCCGGCTCCGCTTCCTTGTAGTCAGGCGCCGACGGCTGGACGCTCGGACGCGTTTCCCACATCGAGCCAGACGTACTCGGAGCCGCAGTTGTCACCGGCGACTCAGGCGTCTGCCCTGAGCGAGTGTTGGCACTCGCCTGACGAGTGTCAACACGAGTCGAAGGGCGAGTCGAAGGGCGAGTCGGCGTCGTCACGATCCGCGACGCGGGACGCGCCGTCGGTTCCGACGGACGCGCGGCCTGCGGCTTCGTCGCCTCCGGCGTAATCACGCCTTCGGATTCAGTCACGGGTTTGGCCGTCGCGCTCGAGGACGCGGCGTTAGCTGGGTCCTCGTCTCGCCGTAGCTCGCTCGAAGGTGCGAGAGCGGAGGCGGACTGGTTCTGGCGGACCGCCAGGTACGAGCCGCCGGCCGCCGCGGCCAGGCACCCCACCGACAACCCCGCAAAGACCAGCTTGTTGAATTCCATTGCGATGAATCTCCTCGGCCCGAACAACGTCGATGGCCTGCCTCTCACTTCAGCAAGGCCCGTACCGTTGTGCAGACCCTCGAACGCGTGATTTTACGCCCGAAATCGTCGAAATCGGCTGGCGAGTACGTCCTATTCCGTGGAAGGTGTCCTCATATACTGGTTGTTCAACGATCGTTCTAACGAGCGTTCGACGATCGACAGTGTTTCGGAGGAAATCATGAGAAAGATTATCGCGGCGGTATTGCTTTCCGCTTTGGCCGCCGGCGTGGGCGTGAGCGCGCAGTCCAAGGCCCCGGTGGCGCAGAAGGTCGACGCGGAATACACCGCGAAGATCAAGGAAGCGCTGCAGGACGCCCGCATCACGACCGAGCTCGTGGATCACTTGCCGGCGTCCGACACGGTGCCGTCGCCGCTCAAATTTCTCGGACGCTATGTCGGTCAGCCTGGCGAGCTCACCTACGCCAAGGACATTCATCGTTACTACGAGCAGCTCGCCAAGGTTTCGCCGCGCGCCCGCTACTGGAAGATCGGCACGACCGAAGAGGGCCGCGACATCGTGGCGCTGGCCATCGCCGATGAAGCGACCATCAAGTCGCTCGAGAAGTACCGCGATCAACTCGCCGCGCTGACCGATCCGCGCAGGACCACCGACGCGCAGGCGCAGGCCCTGCTCAAGACCGCCAAGCCGATCTATTACCTCGTCAGCGGCATGCATTCGCCGGAGACCGGCGGACCCGAAATGCTGATCGAGCTCGCGTATCGCTTGATCGTCGAAGAAACGCCGTTCATCCAGAACATCCGCAACAACGTCATCACGTTGATCACGCCGGTGATCGAAGTGGACGGCCGCGAAGCGCAGGTCGATACCTACTACTTCAACAAGACCCGCGGCCGCGGTGATGCGCGCCTGCCGCTGATGTACTGGGGCAAGTACGTGCAGCACGACAACAACCGCGACGGCATGGGCCAGTTCCTCGAGCTGACCAAGACGGTGACGCGCACGCAGCTGCAGTGGTACCCGACGGTCATGCACGACCTCCACGAAGCGCAGACCTATCTCTACTCCTCCACCGGCACCGGTCCCTACAACGACGCGCTCGATCCGATCGTCGTCAGCGAGTGGTGGACGATGGCCGAGAACGACGTGATGGAGATGACCAAGCGCGGCGTGCCCGGCGTGTGGACCTATGGGTTCTACGACGGGTGGGTGCCGAACTACATGTTCTTCATCGCGCACTCGCACAACGCCATCGGCCGCTTCTACGAAGTGCAGAGCTACGGTCCCGACAACTACGAAGTGCGCCCGGGCGCGACGACCACCAGCAAGGAATGGTTCCGTCCCAATCCGCCGCTGCCGTTCATCAAGTGGGGGCCGCGCAACAACACCAACATCCAGCAATCCGCGGTGCTGTTCTCGTTGAGCCACGTCGCGAAGAACAAGGAAACCTATCTCGAGAATTACTGGCTGAAGAACAAGCGCTCGATCGCGGAAGGCACCGACGGTCCGATCAACGCGTGGGTGATGCCGGCCAACCAGCGCCGCAAGGCGGATGCGGCGGATGCGATCAACGAGCTGATGCGGCAGGGTCTTGAAGTGCATCGCGCGACCGGCGCCTTCAAGGCCGGCAACGTCAACGTCGCCGCGGGCGACTACGTCATTCGCGGCGATCAGCCGTTCCGCACTCTCGCGGAAATGTATTTCTCGGTGCAGAACTACGCGCCGCAGAACCCGAGCCCGTATGACGACACCGGCTGGACGTTCCAGTTGATGCGCAACCTCAAGCTGCAGACCGTCAACGACAAGACGATCTTCACGCAGCCGATGACGAAGGTCACCGGTCCGGTCACAGCGAATGGTGGTGTTGAAGGAACCGGCACGACGCTGGTGGTGGAAGACACCGCTGACAATAACCTGGTCACCTTCCGTTTCAAGAACGCCGACGTGAAGATGATGGCGGCGGAAGAAGACTTTCAGTTGAACGGAAAGAAGTTGCGCGCCGGTTCGATCATCATCCCGAACGCCGATCGCGCGAAGCTCGAGCCGATGCTGAAGACCCTCGGCCTGTCAGCCTGGGCCGTGCCGGCGGCGCCCTCGGTGCGCACGCACGATCTCGACATTCCCCGCATCGGCTACGCGCACAGCTGGACGCGCACGCAGGATGAAGGCTGGGTGCGCGCGGCGCTCGATACCTACGGCGTCAAGTACACCTACTTCGCCGACAAGACGCTCAGGAACGAGCCGAACCTGCGGTCGAAGTACGACGTGATCATTTATCCGCATGTCGGCGGCACCGCGCAGTCGCAGGTCAACGGCATGGCCATGACCGGTTCGCCGCTGCCGTACCAGAAGACCGACAAGACACCGAACCTGGGCTACGTCGATCAGACCGACGACATCCGCGGCGGCATGGGCCTCGAAGGCCTGATGAACCTCGCGAAGTTCGTCCAGGAAGGCGGCACGTTGATCACCGAGGGATCGACGACGACGATCTTCCCGGCGTATGCGATCACCAGCGGCGTCACGGTCGAAACGCCGGCGCAGTTGTTCGTGCGCGGCTCGATCCTGCGCGGCAAGTTTTCGGATCTGAAGAGCCCGCTGGCCTACGGATACGAAGGCACCGACGTGCCGGTCTACTTCAACCAGTCGCCGGTATTGAGCGCCGGTGGCGGCGGCATCCCGGCGGAGTTCGCCGCGTTTGCCGGCGGCGGTGCCGGTGCGAATGCCGGTCTCGGCCAGAACGTCACGCCGAACGCACAGCCGCTTCGCCTCTCCCCGTTCGAGCCGGAGCCCGTCGATGCCGCCGATGCGCGGCCGCAGGCCGACGCGACTGCCGACTTCCGCCGCACGGCGGCGCAATTCGGCATCACCATCGACGATTCACGGCCCCGAGTGGTGATGTCGTTCCCGCAGAATCCGAACGACATGCTGCTGTCGGGCACGCTCGCCAACGGCCAGTTCCTGTCGAACCGCGCCGCGCTCGTCGATGTGTCGCTCGGCAAGGGCCACGTCGTGATGTTTGCGATTCGTCCGTTCTGGCGCTGGCAGACGCAGGGGACCTATTCCCTCGGCTTCAACGCGCTGATGAACTGGAACGATCTCGACGCGGGCAAGGCCGACGGGAAGACGCTGACCGTGGGGCAACAGTAAGGCCACGGGACTCGGCGACATCTCTCTAGCGAGATGTCGCCGCCCGCGGTCGACTATTGATAGAATCGTCGCGCCGGCTGCGCAGGGCATCGGATTATCCCCAGGTGCTTGGAACCCAATGGAACGCCTGATTTCGGATGCCCTCGCCAGCTCCGCCAAGCTTCTCACGACGTGGCGGAAGCAGTCTCCCTTTGGTGGTTATGGCTGGCATGAGCTGATGACGTCAGATCATGCTGGTGCCCACGCGTCGTGCGCGGCTCTTCAGTTGATCGCCCATCCTCGGTTTCCGATCCCGGATGACGAAAAAGCTCGACTTGTTCGTGAGTGCGCAATCGAATTCCTTGGGCCGCTGTTGGTCGGCCATCAGAGTCAGACGGACGAAGCCAATCACAGCACAGTCAAGGTCGCCAATCTTCTCTCAACATGCGCGGCAATCGGGCGCAATCCGAATTTGGGCGGGACGTTTGCCATCATGGTGGAGTTGGGTCGTACTCTGGTGGCGAAGATCGAGTCGGCCCAACGCGAGTTTGAGTGGGGACACTGGCTTGACGGCGCCGATACTGAGCGTCGTAGCCTTGCCACAGCGACTGCAGTAGATGCGCTTCATCAATTTGCTGCGGTGGATGTCACAGTTCGGGAACGACTGGAAAGACCGCTGCAAGCGTTTCAACGGCGAGTCTTCGAAGAATTTGTTGATTTGACGGCCCGACCGCTGACATCTGCAGATATTTTAATCTTATGGCAACGCCTTCCGCTCTTGAGGTCGATTGCGCGTTTTGAACGACTGGCGTCAGAAGATGAAGACTCGTATCGCGCCATTTTCAACGCCTATTTATCTCGGGACGTGTTCAGTTGGGGGCTCACGAACACTGAGGATTTTCAGAAGTTCAATTCCGGTCGTCCGAGCGGTACGGACTACGTGTCATTCAATACGACCGCCTGCCTGGTCAGCGCGATCATCTCGGCAGTCGAGCAACGGAAACTGGATCTCGCCTTCTTTGACTGGTGCACGCCATTTCTTCGGGACTGGGCGCTGTGCATTCAGGCCGGTAATTTCCCGACGCCAACTCGGTTTTCCTACATTCACCAGGCCATACGCTGTCTTCAGGAAGCGGTCGATCTTCACAGTGTTCGTGCCGCTCTGCCCAAAACCACTCCTATGAATATCAATCCGACGGTTTTTCAGGACCGCAGTTTTGCGGTGAAGCCGAACCAGGTTTTCTACGCAACGCCATTTGATTTTCAGCCATACGGATGTGGGCGAGAGCAATTTGAGGCCTACATCAACATTGCCGTTACGAAGTACGCGGGCGATACAAGGAACCTCAAACTTGTCGCCGGAGATCACAACTTCACGGGAGCAGGTGTCATGGCGCGGATCTGGCAGCACATCAACGAGAGCGCTGTCATGATCGCCGTCTGCTTCGGCGCGAACTCAAACGTCTATTACGAAATTGGCGTCGCTCATACGCTCGGCAAGCCGGTGTTGTTACTTGGCAGGGCCGGTGAGGAAAAGAACGACATTAAGTTTGATCTGCAGGGTGTCCGATACGAGGTGCTCAAGGACATTCTTAGTATCGACGAAGTGCAACGGAAGGTGCACGGTTTCCTCGGCGAAGCGTTGAGGTCGTAGCATGCTGCCAGTCTTCTTCGCGCAAAAGGCATTTGTGGTTCACGAGGGGTGCCTGCTAGCCGTGCGTCGTAACTCTAGTGACCGACACCATCCCCTGAAATGGGAAGTGCCCGGGGGGCGACTTGACGCGGGCGAAGAGCTTGACGAGCAATTAATACGTGAAGTGTTCGAAGAATCCGGAGTGACGGTAGTTCCACAGGAGCCATTCTTTATCTGGAAGTGGAGCATTAGCGCGACATCAAATGCTCCAAGCACGATCGTCGCTGTGGCTCGCCATTGTCGCGCATTAGACTCGGCATTGAGCGATCAGGGACGAGTCGAGGGTGATGACCTGGATCTCGTGCAGTGGATTCCACTCTCAGACCTGAACAACTATGAGTGGATACCCAACATGGCTCCTGTCATGGACGCTTATGCGGCGCACCTCAAAGCCGTGCCCTTGGTCTCACCGGAAGATCGACAGTGATTAAACGGTCCAAGAGGCCGCCACAGAAATGGCGGAAGTACGAACTGTTGGAGGACTTTGGTCTCGCGAGTACGAAACATCTTCGTCGGACCATCAGTCGGTTTCCCAAGGAAGACCGGGAGATTGTCGTTCGCAGGATCCGAGAGCAGGTGGAGGCCTCGTCCGGCAAGAGCAACGAACAGCACCTCTTCGTCCTGAAGTTCGTTCCAGCCCATCTAGCCATGCTGCTTTCTAACATTCGCGTCCAAGGAGTGCCTGACCTCGACGCGATGGAGCTTGCCGTAAAGGCGGAGCCGACACGCAGCTACGATGAGATTTGGTTCTGTCGAACCAACGTCAGTGCGAAGAGTTTCAGCGTGGCCGGTCGGCTCCTGGTAAACGCGGCCGGCGGATTCGCCGCACACACCATCGAACAGGTGTGGAGGTGCAGTCCTCGCTTGATTGAACGGTTGGGACCCCAATTCCCGTATCCCTACATACGGGCCTCGCGGTCGGGTTGGGGGTGGTCCTCTCGAATCGAGCACCTGCATATCCCGGACGCCGCACCCGAGTCAGAGGCCCGACTGCGAGAGGAGTTCGCTCAGACCCTGCTGAAGCTTGATCGGGAGCGCGAGAGGCTTGAGGCGTTCGTTGAGGCAGTTTTGGCCGTCGGGTTGGATGTCTGCTGCTTGGAATATAAGATTGAAGGTGATCAGTTGCAGATCATTGACTGGGATACCGGAAATGACTCAATGGTTGTCGACCGACTACTGACCAATGAAGGCTCCTAACTGTCCGTTCTGTTTCACCGAGCCGGCGCCAATCGCGGTTGCTGTCGAGAGCGACTGGCATAGCGTCACGAGCCGACGGTTAGGCTCTGTGGGCCAGATATCTCTGTGCGCAGGATTGGGCGCGATTGTTGAACCCTATGCGATTGCCTTCACCAGAGATCATGCGATTGCTGTGTCGGAACTGGACCCAGCGACTCGGGTGAATCTGCTTGACGCATTGGATACCTGTCTTCAGAGCGGCCTCTTTCCTTCAAACAGATTGACGGTCTTCGAGCATGGCGGGCGGAATCCTGAGCAAGCGAGTGCATGCCTCGAACATTGCCACCTTCATATCATCGACGGGTCGTTTGACTTGCAGGCCGGCTTGGTCGCGCATTATCCAGACGCGGAATCTGTTACGGTCGGCGAGCAAACGAGTTTTGCTGCCGACTCAGGTTATTTGTTTACGGGGCAATACTCCGGCAACCGCAGCGTAATTGGCACCCTCGTTCGGACGCCGAGTTGCGGCAGTCAATACTTTCGTCGATTGCTGGCGATGCAGACGGGCACCTTGTCTTGGGATTGGCGGACTTGGCCGACGCCTGACGCCGCATTTCGGCTTCGTGCGGAGTGGACCGCCGCATCTGCATCCGTACATTCGAAGGATGCAGTAACACACGCTTAGGTAAATCCCATCCTGTCATCGGACAGCAGATGTAGACTGGCCCGACGGTATGACACCCGTGGCGCCCACTGGCTTCGAGGTCTTCATCAGCTTCAAAAGCGAAGACGAGCGCCACGCTCGTCAGGTCTATGACCTGCTGGTCGCCAATGGTCTGAACGTCTTCTTCAGCCGCGAGAGCCTGCCGCGTCTTGGTAGTGACGAATACCACAAGCAGATTGATGCCGCCATTGAACGGGCCCACCACATGGTCGTGGTCACTTCAGCGGCGGAGCACGTCACCGCGCAATGGGTGGAGTACGAGTGGCGGCTGTTTCTCGGCGAGCTTCTCGCCGGCCGCAAGCGCGGAAACTTGATTACTCTTTTGGCCGAAGAGATGCAGATTGGCGACCTACCGATCAGCCTGCGTAATCGCGAAGTGATGCGCATGAATCCACAGGGCCTGGCGAAGCTGGCGGACTATACGCGCGCCGACGATCGCGCCGCCTTCGAGCCCGCCGTGGACGTGACGGCGAAGCCGGGGCGATTGGAGTTCAGGCCCGAGGCCACGTTCGGCGGCCCGCCAAACGTTTCGGTCCTCCGAGCGTCGAACCGGAGCGGGCTGATCGTCACCGGGGGCTTTGACGGCGCGCTTCGTGTGTATGACCGACGCACCCGATCGCGACGGGCGTTACTCGGCAGCCGCCGCTACTTTCTGTCACGGCACGAAGCCGTTGTTACCGCTCTCGAAATGTCATCCTGCGATCGGTTCATCGCATCGGGCCACCTTGACGGTGCCGTGCATGTCTGGGACGTCGAACAGCAGAAGGAGCTCGGCGATCTCCCTCACGACGTGGCGATCGGTGGCTTGGCGTTTTCGCTGGACAGTCAGACCCTGGTGGTCGGGACGCGAAGCGGCGCCATGCGCTTCTGGGACATTGCATCGCTCGGTGCCGATGCGAAGCCGCGTGGCGCCACGACCAAGCCGGCGCCGATCGTCTACCTCGCGTTCCTGAAGGAATCCGGCTGGATGGTCACTGGCCTGGTCAACACCGTGACGGGCCGCCACTCGCTGCAGATTGAGAAGGCGAAGCGGCCGGACCGGGTTCTTGCCACGGTCAACCTCGCCGCGCCGTTCAGGCATCTCGACATCGCAGCAAACGGGTCGGTGGCCGTCGCCACCGGCACCGACGGCGTGATTCGAGTCTATGACTGGCGCGCGGTTGCCGACGAGATCAACAGAGGTCGGAATCCGCGGCTGTTGCCGTTGATCGCGGAGTTCAAGGGTCACTCGACGCCAATTGCCGATCTCGCGCTCTTTCCTGATGGCGCTTCACTCTCGACCTGTGCGAAGGACACGCTCATCGTCTGGAACGTGGAGACGCGTCAGCCACTACTGCGGCTCAGTTCGGAAGGCCAGACGGCGTTCATCGGGATCGCGGTCGTCGAGGACGGCAACGTCATGACCGCCGCGCTCCGAGACGGTCGAGTCCAGGTGTTTCAGGCGGTCTAGGTAAGTCTACGACGGCGGATTCACCGGTCGATCGAGGAACACTACTCGCCAGTCGAGTACTTCGTTCACCATCAGCTGCGACGTTTGGGCGGTCACCTTCGTCACTGATTCCCACCGCAAATGACCGGCGGCCTCCATGTTGGAGAGGTTGACTCGCAGTTCTTTGAGATGCCCGACCATCGCTTCTGATCGCTTGGCAATGCGCCTGAACTCGCCTTGGTTGTTGATGCCCGCGAGTGACGCGCCGATGGCCGGGAACAACGCGCCCGCGAAGATCAGCCATCCGCCGATGTTGGGTGAATGCGGTAGCCAATGGACGTACCCACCGAGACCGTGAACCGAGGCAGCGGCAAATGTCAGGATCAGGAACATCAGGCCCGCGAGATGCAGCCGATGCTCGATATTGTCGTACCGCGTGCCGGTGTCCTCGTGGTACTCGATCTGTTCGTCGACGAAATGCTCAAGTGCTCGAAGGCGCGCCACCAGGTAAGGGTGATCGACGCGCGCGTTCGGCAGACCTTGCTGGCGCTCGAATGCGCGTACGTACCACGCCGGCCATGTGGCCCCCGGTTGACCGTACTTAGCCAGATGCGCCGCGAGTTGTGGGAACGGCCGTTCGCTACCGAGCGTCGAGGTCATCCCGAGGTGCCGGAAGAGTTCCGCGCCCAGGCGATAGTCGAGCCACCGCTCGTGCCAATGTCGGCGGCGGCCCCTGATCCACAGGAACAAGATCATCAGGATCACCAGCGCTTCCAGGATCGCCACCTGGCTCTCGCGTTCGTGAGCGCCGGCGATGAGCCAGCCACGCGCGATCGGCGCCACCGCCAATGCCACGGCGACGATGGCGAGCGCGTACGCGATGAGAAACGCGCTGCGGTAGGTATTGGCGAAGTGTGTCGCCAATGCGTCGATCCAATCGGTGCCGACCGGAGTGTCCTTCTTGCCGGCCGATCGCTCGCGGGATCGAATCGATCGCCGTTGGAAACCAAACACGGCCCGAAACAGCTTCCACGTGAACCCAAAGAGGCGCTTGCCGCGGGGCCTGCGCTCACGATAGTAGCGGCGCAGAGCCCACGACCCCTCGTCCGTATCCGCGAGCGGGAGCCGAAGCAGACTGTGAACGATTTGGCGAAGGTGAAGGGCGTTGCTGTTCGCTTTCTGGTAGATCGTCCAGGAGTGAGGCGCGTTCGCGTCGATCACGACGATCGGCACGCCCTTTTTAGTTGCCAGATCAAAGGTCTCCTCGGTACCGCCGCGCTTGCCGAGCCGAACTTGGTCCCAAACCACCACGAGCACGTCCGACTGATTAAGAACGACTTCGCCACAGGCGCCGTACGCTGTATTCCGGTCGTTGGGATCTCCATCCATTTCGAAGATCCGCAGGGCGCTCTCGGTTCTCGCGTATTCCTGGACCTGATCGAAGTGGGCGAGCGAGTCCGGTTCCAAAGCCTTGCCGGGGGTGAAATCCTTCTGGTACTCGTCCTCGTCGAATGGGAACGGACAACACAACTCGAAGCCAAGATCGATCGCCGCCTTGGCAAACAGGCGATCGGATCCTTCAGCCAGCGGCGATACAGCTCGTAGAACAGGGGCCGGACTGTCATATAGACCCGGCTCGAAATTGGGGAAGTCCCCGACGGCGTCCTTGATGACCTGCAGCACCGAGCGCATCACGCTGCTCAGCATTCCGAGATCAGCGTGCTTGAGGCGGTCCGGGCGATGACCGACCACGCCGACGCGAAAGGCGAGTGGCGCTTTCGGCGGATGAATCGACGTCAGGTTTGAGGACACTTTGGGACCACCTTGAAGGGTCTCTAACTGTTTCTAGTTCTCATCGCTCGATCGTTGCGGATCAACCCGGCGCTCCGATTCCTAGCCTGCTCAACAAGCAGTTTCAGCTGCGCAGGATCCGATGCGACGGCCCATGTCGTCCAGAGGGCGTAATCACTCTCGATGTTGTCGCTAAGGCGGCTCGGCACAAAGTAACGACCATCCGTGTCGATTGGGTTGGTGGGCAAGTTAACGCCGATCAGGCCATGTCCCTTATCAAGCGTGGCCTTGATCTCCCAATCCACAAACTTGCGCCATGGGGTGCCAGCTCCGCAAAGGACCACCGTGCACGATGAACCGGTGATGCAATTTTCTCGAATAGTGCGCAACACATACTCGACGTCATCGCTGTCTATCTCTTGATCGACGGAGGTGTCCTGCACCACTTCATAGATGTTTGCCATCAGGCCAGCGAACGCGTCGTAGTACGGCCGATCGCCACTGTGGTGATAGCTTACGAAGATCCTCCGTGTCGCGCCGTGGAGCAAATCTGCGAGCGTTCGCCGAGAGGCCATTACCTTGCACCCTCAGGCACGATCTTCATCCGCGCCTCGCGTGCGAAGTCGGGGTAATGCCTGATCGCATTTCGATCCTTGTCGACTTCTACTTTGGGCAATTGAAGGTACGGCTTTAGACATGGATGCAGTTTCTTGCCGTCATCTCGTTTCGCCGCCCACCGCCAGTCTTGAGCAAGGTGCCATTCCATCCAGCCGTTGTGTTCCGCCTCGGCCAGGGTCTCCAGCACGTACTCGAGTTGATCACGAACCCGTTGCTCCTGTGCGTCTGATGCGACAACCTCCTCCAAACGCAATCCAACGACCTGTAAGTTGTCGAGCATTCGCGCGGCGGCGGCGCGGTTGGATTGCTTCTTGAAGTCATCAAGATCGCTGAAGTCAACGTCGTTCTCCGTCGTCAACCATCCGCCTTTTCGGCCAAGTTCACGCCAGGTCTCGTGAATGGCCGGCGCCATCACTTCGATTGTTTTCTTGGCCAGCACATCGGCACTTTTGGGCAGCGCTGACGGCTGGCACAATCTCGCGAACGCGGACGCATCGGTGTGCATTGCGAGTTGTGTTGAGGGCAGCAGCAGTGAGCGCCGGAGCGCGTCAGGACGAGCGGCGATGAAGGTTTGCAGGATCTTGCTCAGCGATCGCGCGCCATGCGTGAACGACGGCACTGCGAGCAGGGCCTTCAGTAAGCCATCGTCCACGTCGAGCTTCTCGATCGGGTCGCAATTGAGTTCGGAGCGAATCATCAACGCGCGTCGGATTGGAAACGAAAAATCCGTCGCGTCATTAACCATCGCATGACCGCCGACCCAGATCGCATTAGCGGCCTTCGGGTTCGTCGACCGCGCACGGCGTTGGTTCGGCCCGACGACGTTAAGGAAGCAGTCGAAGCGGCTCTTGAAGTCAGGACCCTTGGCCAGGCGGAACTCGTTCCACGCTCTCGATTCCTTCGCGCCCGCCGGTTGTGGTGGACCAAACGTGTCGAACATCCAGCTCGTTCCGCCGGCGAAGACGAAGACGCACTTGCCGAGCGTGTGCGTGATCTGGCCATCCTGGAAACGCCCGTCTTGCATCGGCGCCAGTAGTGACGCGAGCCACCGATAGCTTTGCGAATCGAATTCATCGAAGAACGCGATCGGCAGCTTGCCCTGCAGGACGTGATCGCGAATCTGGTGGAATGCGCCGATCAAATCCCTGGCGTCGTTGAACTGGGATAAGTTGAACTCGAGCCAGGCGGGGTCCTTGACGACGTGATTGGCCAGTTCGCGAACGGCGAACGACTTGCCCGCGCCAGGTGGCCCGAATACCGCCAGCGACAAAGGCCTCTTGCCTGCCTCCTGGGGCCGCTGGTATCGCCGCATGATCTGGATTAGCGAGCGGAGCGATTCGATCTCTTGCCGCTCCGCCGTCAGGAGCTTGCCGATCCGCAAGTGAGGAAGGCTGCTGAGTGCGATGGGACCACGCAGCGTAACCAGCCTGGCGAGTTGATACGCTGGATGCTTGCCGATTGATTCGCCGAGCAAGCTCCACGACGGGTCGTCTGTATTCAGCGATGCGGCGAACGCTGCGCGCGAGTAGACGAACCGGGGATGCATGATTGCATCGGCCAAGCGCTTGGCCGGGAAGCCGTCCGCCGGTTCCGTGACCGGACCGTGCCCCTTCTCCTGCAAGTCTCGCATGGCCGCGAGCCCGCCTTCGAGAGCTGCGGGGAAGTCCGGTTCAGCCTTCGTCAGTTGCCACGCGAGCGAGGCGGCCACACAAGACTGGAATCCAAACGCCGAACCTTCTGTGCGGTGACCCCATTCGCCTTCGACGACCGACGATTCGTGCACAAAGACGGCGCGCGGTGAGAGTGTCGCCTTCTTGACCCGACCGAAATCGATCCACAACGCAGCTTCGACGTCGAGCGTCACGACAAGATGGCGACAGTGGCTTAGTTGCTCGAGCGCACCGGCTGGCATCACCTCTCGAATCACGTCCGCGATCGTTTTCTCCCAAGACAGTCCCTGGCTGATGCGCGCCGGTAACCGACGCAAATCATGCGCACCTATCTGCAGCACCAGACGCTCTCGATGCTTCGTGGTGACGTAGTCCCAGAGCGGTCCGGTCCCCACGGGATCGGATGTCTTCAATACGATCCATTTCGCTGCTGACATCGCGGCCGTGGGCCAGTGTCGCTTGTCGTCGCGAAACCCCATGCCTCCATCCGATAAGACGACGACTCCGGGCAGCGCAGTCGCAGGTGCCGATCGCGGCGATTTCGGCTCTCCGATGTTTGCGCCAAACCCCATAGCTTCATCGACGCGCCAGAATTGCTTATCGCGGGGAGCGTTACGCGGGAATGGCCGCCAGTAGGCGTACGCAATACAGTCGGCGTCGTTCTCGCCGCCGGCAAGTGCCACCCATTGTTTCAATGGCTTGATCGAGTCGGGGCGAAGCTCGTCGAGCAGTTGGGCGACCAACGCCGCGCCGCCAAGTTGCGAAAGGAGACGGACGCCGTTCTCGGCCGGGTCGCCGAATTGGTGGCGCTGGCCCTCGTAAATGTGGTGATCGAGGATGAAGTCGCCCGAGACGAGGATATTGGGCTGTGGCATGTCTACCGTGACATCATGAGCGCCTACCTTATAGTCGAGCTCGCGCATAGTTACACAGTACGGCAAAAAGTAGGAGGGTGATGCAGACAGGCCGCCCCGTTGTCCGCGTGTTCGTCTCCTCGACTTTTCGCGACATGCATGCTGAGCGGGATCAGCTGGTGACCACCGTATTCCCCGAGCTGCGGGAGCGGCTGGATCGTCTTGGTCTCGATTTCTTTGATATTGATTTGCGCTGGGGCGTTCCAAGCGCGGCGGCCGACGGCGAGCGCGCCAATTCATGGACCTATTGCAAGCGATGGATCGATCGCGTCCAACCGTTTTTTATCTGCATCCTTGGCCAACGATACGGCTTCACCCCTTCCTCAGATTCTCTAGGAAGCGAGGACCGTTTTGTCTACGACGGCCTGTCGATCACCGAGATGGAGGTCCGTCACGCCGTCCTGCGTGTTCCGAACGATCGCCAAAGCTTTTTCTACTTTCGCGAGACAGCCGCGCCGATCGAAGCCGACGGGTTTGTTGAAGACCCGGAGCGCGTCGCCAAACTCAAGGAACTGGTCGAGACTGTTGCGCCGGGACGGGTCCGCAAGTACCACCCAACATGGACGGGGACGTCTTTTGCCGGATTGGAAGACTTTGGCCAAACAGTGCTGGAAGACCTCTGGTCGGCGATCCTGCGCGATGAGCGATATGTTGCCAAAACTGCCTGGGACGGTCTTGCTGACGACGGCAGGGCGCACATTCCTCCAGCAGTCTCCGAGCAGATCATTCAGCGGCTCAAGCTTGCGCCTGTCACGTCCAGTGACGCTGAACGTAGCCAGCGCGCCGCGTTCGTGCGGGAGCGGACCACGCTGTTTTGCGGGCGTTCCGAGGAACTGGTTTTCCTCACCGATTTCGCGATCAATACCTCCACACGTCTGAGCCTGAAACGCTTCCTGCGTTGGATCAGGCGGCCTGCGATCCGTGGCCCACGCCCTGGAAAGTTCTGCGTCGTCCGATCGGGTCCCGGACAAGGTAAGTCGGCGTTGTTATGCAGCTTGTATCGGCGGCTGCTGGACCTGAAATGCCTCGTGATCGCCGAGTTTGTCGGCGCGACTCAACGAGGCACCGACATTGGGCAGCTGGAGTCGTGGCTGGTCGGAGAGCTGGATTCGCACGGAGTCACCAAGTCGAAAGAACCAGAAACTGGCTGGCGAATGGCGACGGTAGTCGATCACGCGCGGGATATAGCGTTTCGTCTCGCGAACTACGCCGGTGATCGGCGTCTGGTTCTCATCATCGACGGTATCGATCAGGTCGTTGGCGGCAACCCTTTGCGATGGCTGCCCGTTAGACTTGCGCCAAATGTCCGCGTCATCCTCAGTGTGATGGATCGGAATGTAACCGGGGCAGTTGAACAGTCAACCGCGCTTGAGAGCCTGAACAAACGATGGCCTGCACCGCACTGGATGGAGTTGGAGGGACTGTGTGACCAGGGTATTCGAGAAATCACGACGCAGTATTTCGCCGAGTACTGCAAGGAACTCAGCCTCGGTGAACTGAACGCCATTTGCGAGATTCATCAGACTCGAAATCCCTTATACCTGTTGTTGCTCTTACGCGAGCTAAGAACCGCGTCTGGCGATCAGATCCGACCTGGTATTCGCGGAGTGATTTCTGAAATCGTGAGCTCGCGTCGAAATGCCGTCGAGTTGTTTCATTTGATGCTCGAGCGACAGGAAGTGTTCGGTCTCGAAATCGCGCGATCGTGGTGGACCTATCTGTTTCTGGGACGAGTTGGCATGTCGGGCAAGGAACTGGCGGACCTCGTGGCCCGTCGCTTTGGCGAGAGCGCTCGTCCGATCGCGTTGCGAATCGAGCGCGGCTCCAGACAATATCTGTCGAAGCAGGGTTCGTCGTGGGGATTTTTTCATAGCCAGTTGCGCAAGGCCGTGATGCAACGTTACTGCGACGACGTGATGAAGCCACGACACGTCGAGATCGCCAGCTATTTCGAGGACACGTGGCGGAACGATGACGGACGGCACGCTTTGAGCGAACTGACCCATCACCAAATTTCGGGATCGTTGACCGATGAACTGGTGCGCACCCTGACTGATTTTGAATACATCCTCTCGAGGCTGCGGGCGTTCGACGTCGGTTCCCTGACAGAAGCGTTCTTCCTACCGGAGTCTGTGACGGCCAGTCTTAGTAGTGAAACGACACGCGCACTTGAACTGATTGATGAGGCGATCAGTTTGTCGGCCTACGCCCTCAGAAAAAGCTGGACAAGCCTGCCAGGGCAGCTGCTTGGTCGGCTGAGAGAGTCGGGTCCGGAGCTGACGAGACTGCTTCGGGGCGCACGAGCCTGCCAGGCATTCAATTGGCTAGCGCCCATTTTTCCAAACCTGACGCCACCAGGTGGACCGTTACGGATGACGCTTCGCGGGCATGAGGGGATGGTCAACGCCATTCGCTTACTTCCCGATGACCGAACCGTAGTGACTGGTGGAGAGGATGCGACGGTCAGAATTTGGGATGCCGATCGTGGGAATTTGCTACACACGTTGCAAGGTCACCGGATGCCGGTCACAGAAATTGAAGTTACCCAGTCCGGGATGTGCGTCTCGGCTTCGATCGAAGGCACTGTCCGGGTTTGGGACCCGGTCAGTGGCTCCCAGTTGACCCTGCTTAAGGACGCGAGTCCCCCGATAGCAGTGACGCCGGACGGCCGTTATGCCCTCACCGGGTCTGTAGCGAGGGAGCGCAAGGCGGATATCTATTCCTCCGATCCGCCACCCCAACTATGGGATCTCAAGCGCGGGCTGATACTGTGCGACCTCACTGTGCACGCCGAGAAAATTGTTTCGGCTGTGATCTCAACCGACGGTTCTCGCGGCGCGACAGCCTCCGCATTCGGTCTGGTGAACGTGTGGAACTTCCGCGACAGGAGAATAATTCGCCGCTGCGAGAGCGACACGGTTGCACCACAACTGGCGATGACAACAGATGGCAACAAGCTGCTCTTCCAGAGCGACGACTCCACCATGAGGCTGTTCATGGTGAATCTCGACATGTTTGTCGCCTCTCTTCGGTGTCGAGGTCACGAGGTGGCCCTAGCGCAATTTACTCCGGACGGGCATCGGGCTGTAATTGCGTACCAAGATGGGAGCATTCGACTATGGCACTCCGATCACGGCAAGGTGATTCATGTGCTGACTGGCCACACAGCGCCGGCCTCCGCCCTCGCCATCAGCCCCGATGGCCGCCGGCTCGTGTCCGCCTCGCACGACCATTCGATCAGGGTCTGGAATCTTGACGATGGCACTGCGGTGCGCGCGCTGATCGATCACAGCGACATGGTGGAGTCCCTGGCGCTCAGTTCAGATGGGCGCCGTGCGTTCTCGGCATGTTGGGACGGGACGGTCAAGGTATGGGATCTAGATCGGCTTGACCAGGCCCCTTCCTTCTCTGGCCACGGGAGGCGAGTCGAGAACTTGATCATCGACGAACATCGCGGTTTAGCCGTGTCTGTCGCCGCCGACGGGACGGCCAAAGTCTGGGACGCGATCGGGCCGATACCGTTGCGGACCTATGACGTTGGTCACGCCACCACGACGATCGCCGTCGCGATGACAGTGAACGCCCACATTGTGACCGGCTCTACCGATGGCGCCATCAGGATCTGGGGCATGGAGGGAAGCGACGCGATTGCCGCCCTGCAGGACGGATCCGAATCGCTGACGGCATGTGCGATCTCAGCCGACCAAAGCACGGCCATTGCCGGTTATGAGGACGGCACTATCAGGGTGTGGGATCTCAATCAGCGATTGGTGCGACACCGAATCAACGCACATTCCGAGGCTGTGCGAAGTATCGCCGTCGTCTCATCAGATCGATTTGTATCAGGCTCCAGCGACCATTCGGCGAAGCTGTGGTCCTTGCCGCTATCGACGTGTGAGCGCGCATTTCTTGGCCATAGTCACCCGATCACTGACGCACTCCTGGACGGCAACACACTCATAACTCATTCGTCGCACGACGCGGCGACCAAGACATGGGACCTGGAGAGTGGCCGCCTTCTAGGAATGCTGTCGGGACGCTTCTGGGCTGTGTTACGACCACCGGGCGCACCAGTCTTGATCGCCCTGTCCGAATACTCCGGCACAACTCTGACGTTATGGAGTGTTGCGACCAGCCAGCTCGTTTCAACACTCGATGCACTGAGCGACGGAATCAGTGCCTTCGCCGTATCCACAGACGGTCGCCGGGCGGCGATCGGATCGCAAGATGGAGCCGTGGGCATTTGGAACCTCGACGACGGCCGATTGGTGGCAAGCTATTTCGCCGACGGGACCGTGACCAAAATCGCCTTCAAGCAGCGGTCAATAGTGGTTGGCGACGCACTGGGCCGGCTGCATTTCTTGGATATTCAAATGAACGGTCAAGCCTCCACGACTACCGGCGGGCAGCAGTAGGCGTGACGGGCGGCTGCATCGTTCGATACAGTGCATCGAACTTCGCGGCCGCCCAGGTGGCGTCGTGGGCAATGGAAAACGTCCGCGCCAGCGCCGCCATCGATCGCCGCCGATCCGCGTCGTCATGCAGCGTCAGGATCGCGTCCGCCAGCGACTCGGGAATCGCATCGCCGACCGCCATCGCCTTGGTCGGCGACCAATCGGCGACGTATCCGGCCAGGGTGCCGACGGTGGCAACGCCGGAGGCGGCGGCTTCGAGCACCGCCACCCCGGCGGCTTCGTACAGCGAGGACTGGACGTAGAGATCGGCGACGCCAAGCACCTCGAGCACCCGGGCCTGGGGGAGAAATCCGTGGAACGTGACGTGGTCGGCCAGTCCGATCGTCGCGGCGTGCTGCTGCAGTTGTCCGCCGAGCGTGTCTTCGCCGACGAGATCGAGATGCGCGTCGACCCGCTCTCGAACAATGCTGAGTGCATCGATCAACAGCCGTTGATTCTTGAGGCGGCTCAAGCTGCCCACCTGCACGATGCGGAAGCCGGTGGTCCTGCGCCGCTCAAACGCCGACTTGATCGTCGCCGCCTGCGACGTCACCGAGGTCAGCGGAATGATCGTCGTCGACACGCCCTGCGCGCCGGCGAGCGCGGCCATGAATTTCGTGCAGACGTGAACCCTGGTCGCCAGTGCGCACGCTTCTCGAACGGCGCGCCGGCCGCTGCGCGTGCGTTGCGATCCGTAATTGATCTTCGGTAGCGAGATGAATTCACCGCTGTCGCAGGTGACGATGCTGGGAATGCCCAGGCGCTTGCCGGCCCGTGCCGCAAGTTGACCGGCGGGATCGGCCCAGAACCCGTGGATCAAATCGAAAGGCCCGTGGTGATCGAGCGCCTCCCGCAGCGCCTTCTCCTGCGCCCATCGATTGAAGCCGAGGGGACCCGACGGGCGGCCGAGATCGTGAACGGTGAAGCCGCGCAGCCGATAGGTCTGGGCCGCGGGCAGGTGCTTCAGCACGAACGCGTGAATGGTGTGCGTCTTCGCGAGGCGCTCGAAGAGCGCGAGCCATGACGGCACCACATGCTCTTCACCACCGGGGTGCAGTCCCCCCATGACGACGATCGCGATCTTCACTGTGACTGCCTGGCGTCGAGGATTGCTCGATACTCGGCGACGGTGCGCTCACCAATCGCGTGCCAGCTCAAGGCACGATCGAAATGCGCCTTGATCGCACTACGCTCGGCAGTCCGATCGGCGCGGCAAGCTCTCAGGATCGCCTCGGCACATGCCTTCGCATCGCCGCCCGGCCATCGTTCTCCGCACTCGCCGGTGATGGCGCGGAACGACGGGATGTCGGTGACGACCGGCATCACCCCGGCGGACATCGCCTCGATCAACGCGTAGCCGCTGCCTTCTGAATGGCTGCCGCTCAGGAAGATGTCTGCGGCGCCGTAGTAATTCGGCAGGTCCTCGTGCGCGACGCGGCCGGATAGCGTGACGCGCTCCCTGAGCATGGCCGAATCACGCACGCGCGCCTCGACACTTTGCAGGAGCGTATCGTCGCCGAACACCATCACCACATGTGCCGACGGTAATTGCGGCAACGCGCGCTCGAGGCCATCCAGGACGCTGAGCGGATCTGTGTTGGAGGTGAGGCGGCCCACCCAGAGGATCACCGGGTCGCCGGTGACGCCGATTGCCAGTCGCGCGCGATCGCGCGGCACCGCTCGCATCGTCGTGCTGGCTTCAACGATCTCGATGATCTTCTGATGGGAGATGACGCCGGCGGCCTGCCACGGCTCGGCCTGCGCGATCGCGGTAAACGAGACCGCATCGGCGGCGGCCAACCCGCTTCGCCACTTGCGGCGGTCCCACATGCCGACGAGTCCCGATCCGCGAATCGGGAATTCTCCGTCGTGATGCTGCGCGACAATGGCGACGCGATCGCCGGCGCGCGCGCGGATCGCGGCGACCAGTTGCGGAAAGATCAATCCGTTGACGTGAACGAGATCGGGTGACTGCGCGGCGATCGCATCGACGAACGATGCCGGCGCGCCGCTCGTCGACAGCCAGGGCGGTTGGCGATCGGCGACGAATTGATAGGTGATGCCGTCACGATCGATCTGCGCGGCGCTGCGGAAGCGCTGGACGACCGACACGGAGGCGCCCGCGGCCGCCACCGCGCCGCTCCACTCGGTCAGCGTTCGATACTGTTCGAGAAGCGCCGAAGGCGTCTGCGCCGTCGCATCGTAGACGGCGTTGGCCTGGACTATCCGCACTCTCCCTATTTTGCCGCAGCGATCGCCTTCATGCCGCCTAATGAAAAATCGGCGATGTGCGCGATCGCGGTGTCGAGATCGCGCCACGCGGGGCCGAAGCTTTTTTCGAGCGCCGGGGGGATGGTCCGTGTCGCCATCAGGCACTGGCTCTGGAGGCTGCCGACCGAGCGCCGGACGCGTGAATCCGTCGCCGGCAGGTTCATGATCGCCCCGACGACGCTGCAGAGATATTCGAGCCGCGGTTGCACGACCTGCGTCATGACCAGGTCGAGGGCCTCGGTCGGCTGCTGCATCTCGCGGGCCATCAGGCGGTGGATCCAGGTGTTCGGATTGTCGGCGACGATGCGCCCGACGAACACGCGCACGAAGCCGCGGATTTGATCTTCCGGCGTCAGGCCCTCGCCGGCCCGCTGCGACATCTCGTTGGTTTCCTGCATCACCTGGATCGCGAACATCACGACCGCTCGATACAGGCCCGCCTTGTCGCCGAAGTGGTAGTTCACCGCCGCGACGTTGGCGTGCGACGCCTTGCAGATCTCGCGGACCGTGACGTCCTCGAAGCCGTGATCGGCGAACAGAATCGCGGCGGCATCGATCAGCCGCTGTCGCGTGTCGGCCGACGCCGGATTGGTCTTCGGCGGGCGCACCGCCGTGGCAACAAGGTTCTTCATTACAGCGTTCGCTTGAACAGGAGGGTGGCCGAGATCATCGTCACGAGCGAGAACACCACGAGGTAACCGAGGTCGAACGAGATCGCCCCGAAGCCGGTGTTCTTGAGCAGCAGGCTCTTGAACGCGTGCACGGCGTAGGTGAAGGGATCGACCGCGGCAATCACCTTCATCCATCCCGGGAACGCCTGCTGCGGATACACGGCGCCGCTCGGAAAATACAGCAGCGTGTTGAGGATGCCGAAGATGGCGCGCGGCATCAGCGGATCCGACACCCGCACCATGATCAGGAACATCATGCTGACCAGCGCCAGCGCGGTGATGACGATCACCACGAACAGGCGCATCTGCCGCATCGGCTCGAAGGCATCGGGCACGCCCGCGATCAGCGACCCGATGGTCATCAACACCACGCCGGCCAGGACCGCCTTCAGGGTCCCCGAGAGGTTGAAGCCGGCGATCAGCTCCAATCGCTTGATCGGGGTGACCAGATACCCCTCGTGCAGCCCGCGCGCCTTGTCGTCGATGAAGATGATGCCGCCGCCGATCATCACCATCATGAAGATCGACATCACGATCGATCCCGGCAGCAGGTATTGCACGTAGGGGACGTACGGATAGAGCTCGACGACATCGAGCCGCGTCGACGTGAAGGTGCGCTCTTCCTGCGGCTTGGCGTTCAGCCCCGACACCAATCCGCCGACGGACGCGGCCATCGTGGCCGCAACGAAGTTGTCGGTGTTGTCCTGGATGATGGCCAGCCGTGGTTCGCGCCCGCCGACGACGCGGCGGGAATAATCGGGCGGAATCGTCAGCACCCCGTTGACCCGGCCGGTCCGCAGATCCTCGAGCGCCTTGCCTTCGTCGCCGTAGCTGATGGTGTGAAAGGTCTTCGCATTGGCCGCGACCGCGCCGGCCAGCTCGCGCACGCGAACCGCGGGGAGCCCGCCGTCCTGATCGACCACGGCAATGGTGAGGTTGCGGACGTTGCCGCCGAACGCGTAGCCGAGGACGATCAACTGCATCAGCGGAAAGATCAGCGACATGATGATCAGCACCGGACTGCGCCGGAACCGCCGCAGCTCGCGTTCGATGATGGCCCAGGTGCGATGCATGGCTTATCTCCGGAATCCTGCGAATTGCCGCGGCGCCGGATCCTGCAGCGCATCGCGCAGGTCCCGGCCGGTGTAGTGCACGAACACGTCATCGAGCGTGGTGCTCTTGACTCCCAGCGACTGCACCGACAGGCCGCTCGCCTCGGTCGCCGCCACCAGCGCCATCGTGGTGGCCGGGCCGTCGGAGGTCGCGATGCGGAAGATCAGGTCTTCATTGGTGACCGATTGCACGTGCGGCAGCGACTTCAACTTGTCAGACCAGCCGGCCGGCACCGACGAGAAGCTGACTTCGATCGCGTTCTGGCTGGGGATCGACGCCTTGAGTTTCAGTGGCGAATCGAGCGCCACCAGCTTGCCGTGATCGACAATGGCGATGCGATCGCAGAGACGATCGGCTTCGTCCATGTAGTGCGTCGTCAGCAGGACCGTCAGGCCGCGCTCCTCCTTGACCTTCTTGATCATTTCCCACACCGCCACGCGGGAGACGGGATCGAGCCCGGTCGTCGGCTCATCGAGGAAGAAGATCTTCGGTTCGTGGACCAGGCCGCGCGCAATCTCGACGCGGCGGCGCATGCCGCCCGAGAGATACATCACCTGTTTGTCACGCCACTCGGTGAGGTCGACGGCTTCGAGGAGTTCGTCGATCAACTTCTTCCGCTTCGCCCGCGGCACGCCGTAGAGCTTCGAGAAGATGATCAGGTTTTCCTCGACGCTCAGTTCGGTGTCGCTGGTCATCGCCTGTGGAATCACGCCGATCGATCGGCGTACGCCGTCGGCCTGTGTTGCCACATCGAATCCCGCGACGCGCCCGATGCCGCTCGTCGGCGGCAGCAGCGTCGTCAACATGCGGATCAAGGTGGACTTGCCGGCGCCGTTCGGTCCGAGCAGCCCGAACACTTCGCCCGGCTGGACGGCGAAGGACACGCCATCGACGGCGGTGAAATCGCCGAAGCGCTTGCGGATATCAATGACTTCAATCGCGGACATAAGAACTCTTCTAAGACCTTAAGACCCTAGGACCCTAAGACCCTAGGACCCTAAGACCCTAGGACCCTAAGACCCTAGGACCCTAAGACCCTAGGACCCTAAGACCTATCAAGCGGCAGCAGCACGTAGACCGTCATTCCGACGGCGAGCTTGCGATCCTTGTTGTCGATGCGTAGGCGCGTCTCGAACGTCTTGATGTCGCGCTTGGTGCGGCTGACGTCGCGTTGCGTCGCGTACGACGCGTCGGCGCGACGATAGAACACGGTGGCTTGCCGTTCCTCGCCGGAGGGGAGGCGCACCGTCAACGTATCGCCCATCTTCACGCGATCGACGTAGGTCTCTTCGATATCGGCGCGGACCCACAGATCATCGGGATTGATCAGCGTCAGGATCGTCTGTCCGGCGGTGACCACTTCGCCCTGTCGCGTCGGCTGCACGTCGACCACGCCGTCGACCGGTGAGACGACGTTGGCGAAGCCGAGGCGGACGTCGGCTTTGGTGCGCTGCGCGCCAACCGCGGCGAGTTGGTGTTGATTGCTTTGCACCTGGCTGCGCCGAACCGAGACCTGTTCGGCATTCGAGCGCGCGAGCTCGACCGCAGATTTCGCCGAGTCAACTTGCCGGGCCGCGGATTCCAATCGCGCGACCGCGGCTGCATGCAAGGTGCGCGCTTCGTCCATCGCCTGTGCCGGGGCCAGTTGTTGATTGAACAGTTCGCGCGTGCGATCGAGCGTGACCTTTGATCGTTCGACGTCTGCCGCGGCGGCCGCGCGCTGCGCTTCGGCGGTGGCCACGGCGGATTGCGCCTGCTTCACCTGGTCGGTCAGTTGCCGTTCCTGCAATCGCAACGCGGCTTCGCTCTCCTTGACCTGCGAGGCGATGCCCTCGGCGCTGTATTGATAGAACGCGCGCTCGGCCTGGAGTTCTCCCGGATCGATCTCGGCAATGGCCTGGCCCTTCGAGACCGTGTCACCTTCCTTGACGGCGAGCGACACCAGCCGGCCACCGATCTGCGGCGAGACTTCGACGTCGTGCGTCGTCACGATCCCGGTGAGGACGAGCGACTTGGGCGGCAGGGTGAAGTAGTAATAGGCGCCGTAACCGGCTCCGGCGATCAGCAGCAGAACGATGAGTCGTTTGGCCATGAGGTGAAACATATGTATAAAACATCTGTTTGAATACTGTCAATGACCCCTTCTGGCAGAGGGCGGAGGTATTCTCGACCTGACCCGTCTTCGCGCCGGTGCGCTTCGGCGGGGCAAGCCCTTTGGCGAAACCCCTTGCTTACATCGTCCTTCCCTCCGCTGCGGCGCGTCTCGACGCCGCGCGCGAACACCTGCGCTCAATCGCCCCGCCGATCCTGATCGTCGGCGCCACGCGCGCAGCGGCGGATGAGTTCGCGTTTTCGATTGCCTCGGAACAGGGCGCCACGTTTGGCATCACTCGCGCGAGCCTCGCCGAGCTGGTCGCGCGACTCGCGCTGCCGGCGCTCGCGAAGCAGGGCCTCACGCCGAGCGCGCCCCTCAGCGACGAAGCGGTGTCCGCTCGCGTCGCCGACGATCTGCTCAAGAAAGATGGCTTGGGCTACTTCGCCCCGGTCGCACACATGCCGGGATTCCCGCGCGCGCTGAGCCGCACGCTCGGTGAATTGCGAATGGCCGGCATCGCTCCGGCGCAGCTCACCGGCCACGACGCAAACGCTGATCTGTCCGCGCTCCTCGAACACGCGATCGACGAACGCGAGCGCGTCGGGGCCGTCGATTACGCGACGATGCTCGCGACCGCGGCTCGTGAACTGAAGGCGAATCCGCAATCACTCGAGAAACACACCGTTCTGCTCCTCGACATCGCGATCTCCTCGAATGCCGAGAAGATCTTCATCGACGCGGTGATCGCCGCCGCACACCGGGTGATCGCCACCATTCCATCGGGTGACGCGGAGACACTGAAGCACCTCGGCACCGGCACCAGCACCGGCACCGGCACCCAACCCTTGGCACCCCAGGCACCGTACGCACCGTACGCACTTGAACGATTGCAGCGCTTTCTCTTCGCCGACGAGCCTCCCCCTGTCGGCGAGCCCGACGACTCCGTCGTCCTGTTCTCCGCGCCCGGTGAGGGTCGAGAGGCGATCGAGATCGCGCGGCGCCTCATGAAAGAAGCCGCCCAGGGCGTGCCGTTCGATCGAATGGCGGTCCTGATTCGCGCGCCGCAGACGTACCTCAGCGTCCTCGAGCACGCGCTCGATCGCGCCGGGATTCCTGCCTGGTTTCATCGCGGCACTCGCCGTCCCGATCCGGCGGGACGCGCACTGCTGGCGCTGCTGGCCTGCGCCGATGAAGAACTTTCCGCGCGTCGATTCGCGGAATACGTGTCGCTCGGCCAGGTGCCGCTGACCGAGGCGGGGAATGCCGATCACTGGTCGCCGCCCGCCGACGACATCGTCGAGGCCGTGTTGCCGCTCGACGATCGCGCCGAGGATACGCAGCCGGAAGAAGAAGCCCAGGCGCAAGTGGCGCGCGGCGAAACCGATCACGATCTGGCCGGCACGCTACGGGCGCCCTGGCGATGGGAAGACTTGATCGTCGAGGCGGCGGTGATCGGCCGTCTCGATCGCTGGCAGCGCCGGCTGAAGGGCCTCGAACACGAATACGATCGCCGCGTTCGCGAAGCCAGCTCGGAAGATCCGGAAGCATCACGCGTTCGCGCGTTGATGCGCGATCGCGAACAGCTGCGGGCGTTGCGATCGTTTGCCGAGCCGATCCTCTCGGAAATCGCCGACTGGCCAAAGGCACAACTCTGGGGTGAGTGGCTGAGCGCGCTCGAGCGCCTGGCCCCGCGGGTCATCGCCAAGCCCGAACGCGTCCTGCGCATGCTGCGCGAACTCGCGCCGCTATCGGCGATCGGGCCGGTGACACTGCGCGAAGTTCGCGACGTCCTCACGCCCCGCTTATCCACGCTGACGCACGAGCCGCCGCGACGACGACACGGACGCGTCTTCATCGGCACGCCGACAGCGGCCCGCGGCCGATCCTTTGACGTGGTCTTCGTGCCGGGCCTGGCGGAACGCATGTTCCCGCAGAAGATTCGCGAGGACGCGCTGCTGCCGGATCCGCGGCGCGAATCGATCGATGGCGCGCTGGTGACGCAGTCGCGCCGCGCCGCCGACGAGCGTCTGCAGTTGACGCTCGCGGCTGGCGCCGCGGCGACGCGTCTCTACGTGTCGTATCCGCGGGTCGAGTTGAACGAATCGCGTCAGCGCGTGCCGTCGTTCTACGTCCTCGACATCGCGCGCGCGATCGAGGGACACATTCCTCCGGCATCACAGCTGGCGGCGCGCGCCTCCGAAGCCGGCGGCGCGACGCTCGCCTGGCCGGCGCCGCTCGATGCGGGCACGGCGATCGACGACTTCGAGCACGACCTCGCCACCATGGCCGCGTTGCTGCGGAACACGGGCGACAGCACCCGGGGCCGCGCGCGCTATCTCTACGAGCTCAGCCCGGAACTGCAGCGCTCGCTCACGTCACGCTGGCTGCGATGGCATCGCAAGCAATGGGAGCCTGCCGACGGCATCGTGCGCTCGACGGAGCACACGCGCGCCGCGCTCGAGGCGCAGCGGCTCGGCGCCCGGCCGTATTCGCTGACCGCGCTGCAGCGCTACTCCATCTGTCCCTATCAATTCCTGATGGCGGCGGTGTATCGACTGGCGCCGCTCGAGGCGCCGGCGCCCCTGCAGAAGATGGATCCACTGACCCGCGGCGACCTGTTCCATCAAATGCAGGCCGCCGCCTTGCGGCGATTGCAGGCCGAGGGCATGTTGCCGCTGTCGATCGAGACGCTGCCCGACGCCCAACAGCGGCTGACGATCGCGATTCGCGAGGTTCACGATCGTGAGTACGACCGGCTGAATCCGGCGATCGATCGTGTCTGGCAGGACGAGATTGCCGCGATGACGCAGGACCTGCGCGTCTGGCTCGAAAAACTTGCGGACGAAGGCGCGGAATGGACGCCCGAGCGATTCGAATTCGCCTTCGGTCTTCCCGACATGGAGGGCCGCGACGAACACAGCACGCCCGAACCCGCGCTGATCGATGGCCGGTTCAAGTTGCGCGGCTCGATCGACATGATCGAGCGCCATCGCAAGACCAACTTCCTTCGCGTCACCGATCACAAGACCGGCAAGAACCGCACCCAGGAAGGCAAGACGGTGGTCGATGGCGGGAAGGTGCTGCAGCCGGTCGTCTACGGTCTCGCATTGAAGGCGCTGTTCCCCGACGAGACCGTGTTTGCCGGGCGCTTGTTCTACTGCACCTCGGCCGGCGGCTTTCATCCCTACGAGATTCCGCTGATGGGCGAAGCGCCCAAGCGCGGCATCGAAGTGCTCGACATCGTCGATCGCGCCATCGAGAACGGCGCCCTGGCCGCTCGCCCGGCCGCGAAGATGTGCGAGTGGTGTGATTTCCAGGTCGTCTGCGGACGCCAGGAAGAGCGCCGCACCCGCCGCAAGGACGCCAGGCTGTTTGCCGATCTCGATGCGCTGAGGAAGATGCCATGAGCCCGGCCTCGCGACGCGCCCGTCCCGCCGAGAATCGCGAGCTGATCACGCGCGAGCTCGATCGCACGCTGATCGTCGAAGCCGCCGCCGGAACCGGGAAGACCACCGAGCTCGTCGGCCGCATTGTGGCGCTGATCGAGCGCGAGCGCGCCTCGATCGGCCAGATCGTCGCGGTGACGTTCAGCGAAAAGGCCGCCGGCGAATTGAAACTGCGTCTTCGCGAAGAGCTCGAACGCGCTCGCTCCCGAGCGGCCGCATCGCCGGAGGCGAGTCGCCTGCTCGATGCCGCCGTGCACGATTTCGAAGAAGCGCACATCAGCACCATCCATACGTTTTGCGCGGACCTGCTGCGCGAGCGCCCGGTCGAAGCCGGTGTCGATCCGTCATTCGCCGTCCTCACCGACACCCAGGCCGATCGCCTGTTCAACGAAGTGTTCGGCTCGTGGCTGCACGAGCAATTGGCCAAGCCGGACGAGGGCGTTCGTCGATCGTTGCGGCGACCCGTGAAGTGGCGCTTCGACGATGACAGTGAAGATGGTCCGATCGAGCGCCTGCGTTCCGCGGCCCGGGGATTGCGTGAATGGCGCGATCACGACGCGCCGTGGCGCCGTCCCGTTTACGACCGCAAGGGCGAGATCAAGCTGCTGGTGGCACAGTTGAAAGCGTTTGCCGATCTCACCGCCAAGCCCATCAAGCGGGACGACAAATTATCGGTCTCATTCGCGGCGGCGCGGCAGACGAGCGTGGACCTCGAGCGCCAGCGGCGCCTGGTCGGCGACATGGTGCCCGACACCGTGTGGGATGGGTGGGAAGCATCGCTGGTCGGCCTCGCCGAGAATCGCGACTTCGCCAATCCGCGAAAGGGCACCGGCGCCGCGTTTGCCATCGGCGTGACACGCGAACAGGCGCTTGGCGCGCACGCCGATCTGTTGCAAGGCCTGCGCGCCTTCCGCGATCGCGCCGATGCCGACCTGGCCGCGCTGCTTCATGAAGAGATGCGCGAGTGCCTGCTGCGCTACGAACACCGCAAGCAGGAAGCGGGCTCGCTCGATTTTCTCGACCTGCTGATCAAGGCCCGCGACCTGGTCTGCGACCACGACGCGGTCTGCCAGGAGTTCCGCCGGCGCTTTCGCGTGATCCTGGTCGACGAATTCCAGGACACCGATCCGCTGCAGGCCGACCTGCTGCTCAGTCTTGCCGGTGGAGACGACGGCAAGGTCCGCCCCGGCGCGTTATTCATCGTCGGCGATCCGAAGCAGTCAATCTATCGATTCCGTCGCGCTGATGTTGGCGCCTATCGACGCATCGCCGAGGATCTGGGTGACGGCGGCGCGACGGCGGTCACGCTGCAGACGTCGTTTCGCAGCGTCCCGCCGATTCAGCATTTCGTGAACGCCGCGTTCCGGGACGACATGGATGGCGATCGCGCCTCGCTGCAGGCGGATTACGTGCCGCTGCTGCCGCATCGCCCCGACGTCGCCGACCAGCCGTCGGTGGTGGCGTTGCCGATCGCGTATCCATACGGCAAGAGCCTCTACGGTCCGCCGCAAGTGACGCAGGGCGCGCTCAACGAAGCCCAGCCCGCCGCGATCGGCGCGTTCATCGCGTGGCTGTTGTCGCCGGACTGTTCATGGACGGTGCCTGACGGCGCGTCGCGGAGAAAGATCGTCGCCAGCGATGTCTGCCTGCTGTTCCGCCGTTTCCTGCATTTCGGCAAGGACATCACCCGCGAGTACGTGGAGTCGCTCGAAGGCCGCGGCATTCCACACCTGTTGGTCGGCGGCAAGACCTTCCACGAACGCGAGGAAGTGGACGCGATTCGAACCGCGCTGACGGCGATCGAATGGCCGGAAGATGAATTGTCCGTGTATGCGACGCTGCACGGTCCGTTGTTTGCGATCGGCGAAGAGGAGCTCCTCGAATATCACTCGGCCGCTCGCGCGTTCCATCCGTATCGTGTGCCGAAGGAATTGCCCGATCGCCTGCTGCCGGTGAAGCAGGCCCTTGGTTCTCTTCGCGAGCTGCACGCCGCAAGAAATCATCGGCCGGTGGCCGACACGATCGGCCGCTTGATCGCGCTGACGCGAGCGCACGCCGGCTTCATCCTGTGGCGCGGCGGCGAGCAGGTGTTGGCGAACGTGCTCTACATCTCCGACCTGGCGCGCCGCTACGAGGCGGAAGGCGGCCTGTCGTTCCGCGGTTTCGTGGACATGCTGCACGACGCCTCGAGCCGCGCCGATTCACCGGAAGCGCCGATCCTCGAAGAGGGCAGCGACGGCGTCCGGTTGATGACCGTGCACAAGGCCAAGGGTCTCGAGTTCCCGGTGGTCGTGCTGGCCGACATCGCCTGCAAGTTGAGCCTGGACGATGCGTCGCGATACCTCGATCCGCAGAAGAAACTCTGCGCGGTCCGCATCGGTGGATGGTCGCCGCTCGATCTGCAGGATCACAACGCCGAAGAAGCAAAGCGCGACGAGGCCGAAGGCATTCGACTCGCCTACGTCGCGGCGACGCGCGCGCGCGATCTGCTGATCGTGCCGGCGGTCGGCGATGGGCCCTACGACAAGGGCTGGGTGCGCCCGCTCAATCGCGCGCTCTATCCGCCGCGCGAGCAGTGGCAATCGCCGAACAGCGCGCGGGGCGTGCCGCTCTTCAAGGGCAAGCAGACGATCATGCCCGATGCCCGCGCTGATGGTCAGCCGGTGGATGATACCGTTCGCCCCGGCACCTACCAGTTGACGGATCCGGAATCGGGCCTGGGCTACTCGGTGGTGTGGTGGGATCCGCTTCTCTTGCAGACCGCCCTGGATGATGCGCGAGGATTGCGCCGCGAAGAATTGATCGCCCGGCCGCCCGGTCCGGACGACGTCGCGGTGGCGGCTGATCGCGCCAGATACGATCGGTGGCGCGAAGCGCGAGCGGCCGTCCAGGCCGCGGGCAGTGCGGCGTCGATGCAGGTCGCGACCGCCACGCAGCTCTCGGAAGAAGCGGCCAGGCCGAAGCATCCGATCGCGATCGAAGACGCCGGCTTCGGCGCGATTCGCCCCTCTGGGAAGCGCTTCGGCACGCTCGTCCACGCGGTTCTCGCCACGCTGCCGCTCGACGCGAGTGCAGGCGAGGCCGATGAACTCGCGGCGCTTCATGCGAAGTTGTTCGCGGCCTCCGACGAGGAACGCGCCGCCGCCGCGGCGATTGCCACTCGATTGCTGCAGCATCCACGGATGGCCGCTGCCCGCGCGGCTGAAGCGGCCGGCCGTCGCGTGTGGCGCGAAGTCCCGGTGGCGCTGCGCCTCGACGACGGCTCGACCGGCGTGCCACAAATCGTCGACGGCCAAGTGGACCTCGCCTACGAAACAGAATCAGGCTGGGTGATCGTCGACTTCAAGACCGATATCGAAATCGCTTCCGCGCAGGATGCGTATCAACAACAAGTCGCGTTGTACGTGGAAGCGGTCCAACGCGCAACGGGCCAACCGGCCACCGGCGTCCTTCTTCGTGTGTGACCCTAAGCCCCTAAGACCCTAAGCCCCTAAGACCCTAGGACCTTTTATGAAACGTGTCTGTGTTTACTGTGGGTCCAGCCTCGGCAACCAGCAAATCTACCGCGACGCCGCCGTGGCGATGGGGGCCGTCCTGGCGGCGCGCGGCATTGGCCTCGTCTATGGCGGCGGCAACGTCGGGTTGATGGGCGTGATCGCGGATGCCGTGCTCGCGGGCGGCGGCGAAGTCATCGGCGTCATCCCGCGATCGCTCGCCGATCGCGAAATTGCCCACCACGGCGTCACCGACCTGCGCGTCGTCGACTCGATGCATACGCGAAAGGCGCTGATGGCCGATCTGTCCGACGCGTTCATCGCCATGCCCGGCGGCGTCGGCACCTTCGAAGAGTTCTTCGAGGCGGTCACGTGGACGCAGCTCGGCGTGCATCGCAAGCCCTGCGGCCTGTTGAACGCCGGCGGATTCTATTCAGCGCTGGCGGCGTTCATCGACCAGGCCGTGTCCGAAGGCTTCATCAAGCCCGTGCATCGCGCGTCCATCGTCGTCGACGACAATCCCGAGCGCCTGCTCGACTCGCTGATGCGGATCGAACTGCCCGACGTGCCGAAATGGATTCAGGCGAATGAAACCTAGGCACTGTACGCACCCGTACGCACCGGTACGCACCCGTGCCCACCCGTGTTATCCCGCAAACTTGTAGCCGAGGCCGTGCACGGTGAGGATGTATTGCGGCACTCGCGAGTTGGGCTCGAGCTTTTGCCGCAGCCACGCCACGTGGACATCAACCGTGCGCGTCGACGGCGTGTTGTTGTAGCCCCACACTTCCTGCAGCAGTTCTTCGCGCGATACCGTCGCGCCGCGATGCTCGATGAAATACTTCAGCAGCTGAAATTCCTTCGCCGATAGATCGAGCGGCTGGCCCTTGTGCATCACTTCGGCCTTGCGCGTATCCACCGTGATGTCGCCGAATTGATATCGCTCGAGCGAGACACCGGACGGCCCCGATGGCGCGCGGCGCAGGAGCGCTTCGAGGCGGGCCAGCAATTCAATGGTCTCGAACGGCTTGGTCAGGTAGTCGTCGGCGCCGAGCTTCAATCCGACCACGCGATCGACCACCTGCGTGCGCGCGGTCAGCATCAGGATCGGCGTCTGGATCCCCTGCGAGCGAATTGTCTTGGCGACATCAAAGCCGTCGCGCCCCGGCAACATCACGTCGAGGACGATGATGTCGAACGGTTCGCCGGTGGCGCGCGTGACGGCGGTGTGGCCGTCGCCCGCGGTTTCCACCGTGTAGCCTTCGGCCGTCAGCCGATCGCTCAGCGCGAGTTGGAGGCCGGGTTCGTCTTCAACGAGGAGGAGGCGCTTGTCGCTCACGAATTCAGCCGGGTCTGCAGGCCCGCTTCGGCATAACCCGGCACGGCGCGATCGTGAGCGGCCGGTAACGACAACGTGAAGGCGCTGCCCTTGCCGGGTTCGCTCGTCACCGCCACGCCGCCGCCGTGTGCCTCGGCAATCCGCATCACCAGGTTCAATCCGAGGCCGCTGCCCTGGATCTGTTGGGAGACCGCCTCGCGCCCGCGATAGAACGGCTCGAAGATGTGTTTGCGATCGTCGGCATCGATCCCCATGCCATGGTCTTCAACCGTGAAGACCACTTGCTCCTTCTTGCCGACACCGGGATCGAGTTTGGCGGACACGCGGACCCACTTGGCGTTTCCTCCGTACTTGACCGCGTTGCTGATCAGGTTCTGCAACGCGGACTTCAATGCGGTGACGTCGCCCACGACATTCGGCAATTGATCCGCGATCGAAACTTCCACCGCCACGCCGGCGTTCTCGATCTCGGTGCGGCAGGCGGCGAGCGATTCCTGCACGAGCGTGTCGGGATTCACCGGCGCCTGCGCCGCGGCCGCGCGCCCGGCCGCGATGCCGGCTAGCTGCAGCACACGTTCGACGGTCTCGGCCAGGCGACGCGCTTCGCTTTGAATGGTTTCGCCGTACTTACGGACGCGCTGCGGATCACCAACCACCCCGTCTGCCAGATTTCCTGCGGCCGCGCCGATCACCGAGACCGGCGTGCGCAGCTCGTGCGACACCGCCGCGACGAATTCAATCTGCTGCCGCGCCAATGCCTGCGCGCGACGCGCCGACACCACGATCAATCCCACCGCCATCGTCAACAGCAGCAGGACGCTCGAACTGATCACCAGGTTCTTCATCCGCACCGCGGCCACCGCGGCCTCGAGAGAACCGGCACGATGCTGCGCCATCAGCAACCAGCGGCCGTCAAAGCCAAATTCGCCGGTGCGCGTGATCATTCGGCCGCCGCCGCGAGCGCCGTTGCGCGAGTCGCGCTCGATCATCGAGACGACGATCTTGTTGTCATGCACTTCGACTTTCTGGCCCGGAGCCGAAGGCTGGGCGCCGGGAGCGGGGGGCGGCGGAGGCGGCGGCGGAATGTTCTCGCCGCGAAGGTTGCGGGCGAACACGAACATCTGGTCCGGCCGCGGCCCCATGAAGGCCTGGGTGACATCCGGCGCGGCCGTCACCGAAGCCGCAATGCCGCGTTCCGACTCCCACACCACCTTCGACACGTCGTCTTTTTGAACCACCGCGACCCGGTAATCCACTTCTGCATCGCCGCCGTGGAAATGACGGGCCGTCAGCGCGGTCAGCAGGTTGTCGTGGATGATCGCCGGGTCGAGGCGGACGATCGTGAAGCCGAGCACGGAGATCTTCGGCGGGCCACGAGGATCATCCGGCAGTTCGAACAGCGTCACCGGTGCGATTAACGTGTTGTCGTCGCTGGACGAGATCGAGGCCGAGGTTTCGCGGTGCGTGCCGTCGCTTTGCGGGCGGCCGCGCTGCACCTGCAAACCGATGAAGCGTGTCGCGAGCGAATCGCGGACCTTGGCGAGATCGTCAGGCCACGACGCATCGTCGAACGTGAGCGCTTGCGTGTTCCACTTGCGCAGGCGGAGGCGATCGACGGGCAGCGGGGCGCCGCTATCGAACGCCGGCAGCGCCGTGCCCGGCAAGGTGTCGACGAGAAACACATCGCGCACCAGGCGCGGTTCGCTGACGCTGTTCACCCACGCCGAATAGCGCTGCGCGTAGCCGGTCCAGTTGCTGTCGCGAATGGTCTGTCCATCAACCTGCAGGCTGACCAGCGTGCGGGACAGTTCGGTGTCGAATTCGGTCGCGAACTGCGCCGCGGCGGTGCGCAGCGTGCGCTGCATGCGATCGCGTTCGGCGGTGCTGAGCTGTCCGACCCACTGGTACTGCATCCAGGCGAGCGCCGGCACGAGCAGCATCACCAGGCCCACCAGGATCGTGACCGCGGACAGGCGCGGCTGCCCTGAGCGAAGCCGAAGGGTCTTTCCGAGCGACATGCGACGAGTCTAGCACCCTAAAAACGAGATAAATCCCGCGAAATCAACGATTTAACATCCTTAACAACCTCTTTGCTCAGCCTTAACGTCCGGACGGCGAGCTCGCCCGTATTATCAAACGACGGCTCGCTCACGCGACCGTTCCGACGGACGTTCTTCCGAACGTTCAGCCGTACGTGCGAACGAGTTTCTGAACGGCCGCATGAACGCTCGTCCGAACGATCGTCTGAACGGCCGCTCAAAGGAGCTGATATGCGCAGGTTGATTTCAACGGCGGCCATCGTGATGGTGGCGTCATTCATTCACATCGATCGGATTTCGTACTCGCCGCTGGCGTCCGCCTCCGCTCGCCTGCATGCGAGCGAGCTTCGGCGAGACCTCGCCGTAGCTGCTTACGGCAGCGAAGGCGGGCAGGACCGCGTCGCCGGCATCGTCTCGGCCACGCGCAAGGCGCTCGGCGGCGAAGACAAGGTGAGCGGGCTCAAGGGCCTCACCGCGGAAGGCCCGTTTCGTCGATCGATGGGCGGCCGCGATCTCGAAGGCACCGTCACCGTGACGCTCGCGCGTCCCGACAAGATGAAGCGTGTCGAGGAAATGCAGATGGGCGGCATGGTCGGCGGGCCGACGATCGAGCGGACCTCGGTCCTCGCCGGCACGACCGCTTGGGACGACACCAACAATCGCGGCGGCATGGGCGGCGGGATGCAGATCGTGATGCGTGAAGGTCCCGGCCCCGGTGGTCCCGGCGGGGCCGCGGCGCCGACGCCCGAACAGCAGAACGAAGCGCGCGTCCGCCGCATGCGCGTGCAGTTGCAGCGCCTGACCGCGGCATTGCTCGCGGATGCGGGCACACCGTGGGTCGATGCCGGCATCGCCGAATCACCCGAGGGCAAGGCCGACATTCTCGAGACGAAGGAAGAGACCGGCCGCACGCTGCGGCTCTTCGTCGATCAAGGCACGCACTTGCCGTTGATGGTCCAGTACCAGGATCCGAAGCCGATGGTGATGATCAACGGCGGCCCCGGTCGTGGTCCCGGTGGCCCGGGTGGTCCTGGCGGACCCGGCGGTCCAGGCATGCGCGGTCCCGGCGGACCGGGTGGCCCCGGCGGGCCGCCGCCGTCGCCTGAAGAAATGCAGAAGCGTCTTGCCGAAATGCAGCGCAATCCTCCCCAGCTCGGCACGTTCGCGATGCACCTCAGCGACTACAAGAAGGTCGACGGCATCATGCTGCCGCACAAGATCGAAACCTCCCTCGACGGCGAGCCGAACGAAGAGTGGACGATCGAAAAGTACAAGGTCAATCCGACGATCAAGGCGGATACCTGGGAAAAGAAATAGGCGGAAGTCGATAGTCGAAAGTCGGCAGTTAAGAGTTCAGTCGGAAGTTCGGCAGCCAACAGTGGCGGAAGCGTTTATGAAACGGATACTTAGTAACTTGGTGGCGGCTGTCGCATTCGCCGTGGGCGTCACGTCGATGGCATCAGCGCAGTCCGTGCAGGGGAGCGGCGTTGGCGCGAATCTTCGCGTCACCGTGCTCGACCAGACCGAGGCGGCGCTGGTCATTGCGCAGGTCACGGTGGTGGACGGGCGCGGCGTCGAGCGTTCGGCGGCCGTCGACGATCACGGTGTGGCCGTGTTCGAGAACCTGGCGCCGGGCACCTACCAGGTGAAGGCCGCGGCCGAAAGCTTCCGCCCCATCGCCACGCCGTACAACGTCAAGCGTGGCGACAACCGCACTACCCTGCGCCTGGCCCTGGCGACGATCCAACAAACGGTCGTCGTCCAGGATCAGAGCGCCGCCGATCGGCGCGACAACGGGTTCACGCAGACCCTCACGCAGGATGAGATCGACGCGCTGCCCGACGATCCGGATGAAATGGCAGACGAGCTGATGCGCATGGCCGGGCCCGGCGCGCAGATCTTCGTCAACGGGTTCCGCGGCGGACGGCTGCCGCCGAAAGACCAGATTCAGCAGATTCGCTTTCACACCAACTCGTTTTCATCCGAGTACCACGAAGCCGGGATGATTCGCGTCGAAGTCATCACCAAGCCCGGCATGGGCGGGTGGCGCGGACAGACCAACTTCGGGTTCCGCGACGAGTCCTTGAACTCGAAGAATTACTTCGCCGACGAAAAAGGCGCGGAACAGATGCGCCGCTACATGGTGAATTTCCAGGGCCCGATCGCCAAGGGCAAGACCGGCCTGACCGTGTCGTTCGACGGCAACAGTTCCTATGATTCACGCACCATCAACGCGCTGTCGCCGACTGGTTCGGCCGTGACCGGCCTTGCGCAAACGCCGACCGACGCCATGAACTTCAGCGCGCGCGTCGAACACCTGATGGGCAAGACCAGCCAGTTGCAGGCGGAGTATTCGCGACGCCAGAACAACCGCAGCAACATCGGCGTCGGCGACTTCGATTTGCCGGAGCGCGCCTATGCCAACGAGAACAGCACCGATACCTTCCGCGTGCGATCGACCAACGTGATCGGCAAGAAAGTGTTCAGCGAGTTTCGTTTCTCGGTGATCGACTCAACGTTGAGCACGACGTCGATGTCGACCCTGCCGGCCATTCGCGTCAACGAGGCGTTCAACGCCGGCGGCGCCGGACAGATGGGCGATCGCAACGCCCGCGAGATCGAGGTCGCGCAGAATTTCGACTTCTCACTCGGCCGCAAGCACTCGATGCGTGCCGGCCTGCTGTTCGAAAGCGGCTGGTGGAACAGCAACCAGCGCTCGAACGCATTCGGCACCTACACCTTCACCAGCCTCGACGCCTACCAGGCCGGCCTGCCGGCGACGTACTCGATCCGCACCGGCGATCCGGTGGTGGACTACACGCAGACCAAGGCCGGCTGGTATCTGCAGGACGACTTCCGTCCCGCGAAATCGCTGCAGGTGAGCCTCGGCGTGCGCCAGGAAATCCAGACGCAGGTCGATGCGAAATGGAACTTTGCGCCCCGCGGCGCCTTCACTTGGAATGCGACCAAGAAGACCACCGTGCGCGGCGGCTACGGGATCTTCTACGACTGGTACGACGCGGCGGTGTATGAACAGACGATCCGCGTCGATGGCAACCATCAGATCGACGAAATCATCCAGAACCCCGCCTTTCCGGTGACGGCCGCGAGCGGCACGCGTCTTCCCGCGAGCGTGATCCGGTCGGCGTCGCTCGATCAGCCGACCATTCAGCAGGCCTCGGTCGGGCTCGAACGGCCGCTGGCGGCGTGGGCGGATTTCCGCACCGACTACATGTGGACCCGTGGCAGCCACGCGCTCCGATCGATCAACGTCAACGCGCCGATCAACGGCGTGCGGCCGAATCCGGCGGTGGGCAACATCACCGAGATCCAGTCGACAGGCGAGCGCGCCTCGGATCGCGTGACCGTGGCCGTCAACGCGCGCTACATCCCGCGGCGCGTGCTCGGCATGGTGATGTATCAGTACAGCAACTCGCGCAACTTCTCGGATTCACCGACGTCGCTGCCGTCCAACAGCCTCGATCCGGACGCCGACTGGGGTCCGTCGGCGCAGGATGTGCGTCATCGCCTCTTCTTCAACTTCAATGCGCCGGTCGCCAACGGTGTCCGCCTCGGCCTGAACGTCCAGGGATCGTCGGCGCTGCCGTACAACATCACGACCGGCCTGGATGGTAACGGCGACACGGTGTTCAACGATCGCGCGCCCGGCGTCGGCCGCAACAGCGCGCGCGGCGCCGCGCAGTGGACCACCAACATCCGTCTCAACAAGTCGATCGGCCTCGGCGGCACGCGCGCCGGCGGGCCGAACATGCCGATGCCTCCGCCGCCACCGCCCGGTGGTGGTGGCGCCATGAACCAGCGCGTCGGCGGCGGCCCAGGCGGTCCCGGCGGCGGTGGTGATGGTCCGCAGATGGTAGTGATGGAAGGCGGCGCCCAGAAGTACCGTCTCGATGTCTACATGAACATCCAGAACGCGTTCAACAACGTGAACTACAACGCGTTCATCGGCAACCAGTTGTCGTCGTTCTTCGGCACGGCCACCTCGGCGGGCGCACCGCGGCGCGTCGAGCTTGGTTTCTCGCTGGGCTTCTAAGCAATACTTCTGATGTGAAGCCCGACATCATCGTCGTCGGCGCCGGCATCGTGGGTTGCACCATCGCCCACGAGCTGGCGAAAGCCGGCGCCACCGTTCGCGTCCTCGAGACGCGAACGCCAGGCCAGGGCGCGACCCGCGCCTCGGCAGGCATCCTCGCCCCCTACATCGAAGGCCACTCCTCGGAGACGCTGCGCACGCTCGGCAGGCGCAGCCTCGATCTCTACGACGACTTCATCACGCGGCTCCGCGACGACAGCGGTCACGATGTGGTGTACCGGCGTAACGGCACCTTCGAGCTCGCCGTGTCCGATGCCGACGACAGGCGGCTCCGCGCGCTGCAGAATGAACTCGCGGAGCAGCACATCGAATCGCGCTGGATCCGTCCCGAAGACTTTGCGTCGCTCGAGCCGCTGGCATCCTCGGCAGCCAGGGGCGCGCTGTTCATTCCGGCGCACGGCTTCGTCAATGTGACCGCATTGACGATGGCGGCGGCGGCGGCGGCGGAGCGTTTCGGCGCCACCTTCACGAACGCCGTCGGCGCGATCCGCATTTCGCCGTTGCCCGGCAATCGGGTTGCCGTGCACGCGACGTCGGCACAATGGGACGCCGACCGCGTCGTTCTCGCGGCCGGCAGCTGGTCGTCATCGATCATCGTCCAGGATGCGGATTCGATTCCGGTACGGCCGATCCGCGGACAACTGATCCAGCTGCAGGCGGAGCCAGGATCGATCCAGCGCGTCATCTGGGGGCCTGACGGCTACCTCGTGCCGTGGCCGGACGGATCGGTGCTGGTCGGATCGACCGTCGAAGATGTGGGTTTCGACGAGAGGCACACGCCAGAGGCGGTGGAGAAGTTGCGCGTGGCCGCAGTGTCGCTCGTGCCGTCACTCGCGAAGGCCGGGATGAGTAGTGTGCGCACCGGACTCAGGCCGAAAGGCCGCGACGACCTGCCGCTACTGGGCCGATCGAAGGCCGTGCCCGGATTGATTTACGCGACCGCGCATTACCGCAACGGCGTGCTGTTTACGCCGTTGACCGTTCAGCTGGTTCGCGGCCTGGTCTTCGATGAGCCGGCGGACCCGGCGTTGCGCGATCTGGATCCGGCGCGCGCAGGATCACTGTAAGATTCCAGATTAATGGCGCTGCTCACACCGGATCAGATCACCGACGCACTGAAATCCCTCGACGGCTGGTCGCTCGACGGCAAGGCGATCAAGAAGCAGTTCACGTTCCAGGATTTTCCGGAGGCGGTGTTGTTCGTGAGCGCGCTGGTGCCCGGCGCCGAAGACGCGGACCATCATCCGGACATCGAGATTCATTACAAGAAAGTCGCGCTCAGTTACTCGACGCACGATGCCGGCGGCCTCACCGAAAAGGACTTCGACGGTGCGGCCATGGCCGACGCGGTGGCGTCGACCCTGCCGCACCTCGAAGAGTTCGGCGACGGCTAGGCCGCCGATTTAACACCGATTAGACACCGATCAGAATCGGTAACGCGCGCTCAAGCGGAACACGCGCGCCGCAGGAATCGGATTCGCCGAGGCCGCATCAATGCCTCCGGTGGACAACGGCTTGTTGTAGTTCGGGCCGTTGGTCGTCACGCGCCGCAGCACCACGCTCGAGTTGAACAGGTTGAACACGTCAACCATCCCCTCGATGTTACCGCCCTTCAACTTCAGGGTTTTCGAGACCCGCAGGTCCGAGAGCTTGACCCAGTCGTAACGGCCCGCCTGCCCCTCCACCGTGAGGTTCACCAGCGTATTCAGGGCGTCGCGGACTTGAATCACGCGATTGAAATACTCGCCCTGTTGCGCGGTGAAGGTCGATGCGAGGAGCAGCCGCCACGGCAGTTCAACGGTCCCGCTCATGCGCACGCCTTGATAGGTTTCCGGCAATGCCCACACGCCGGTCGTGCCGATGCCGTAGAGCGCTTCGTTCGGGTTGCGTGGATTGATGTTCTTCGCATCACGCCGGTCGATGGAATAGGAACCAAGCAGCGACCAGCCATGCGCGTAGCTCTTGCTGAACGTCGTTTCGAGCGCCGTGTAGCGGTCGTCGCCTTCGCCGTTGGCGGCGTTGACGGTGAGCTCCTTGATCTGTCCGAACGTTGGATAGCTCCGCGGCACCGAGTAGACCTGCACCACTTTGTCGTCCGCCGTGCCGGTGACGTTGTCGCGTCCGGGATCGATGCCGTTGACGACGTCGGTGAAGGCTTCGAACGGCTGGGCGAGGTTCATCACCTTGTTGCCGCGGAAGTCACGCTTGCGAACGACGTTGACCCGGATCGACGTATCGCGCCATAGGCCAAGGTCGACGCCGCCGGTGTACTCATCGAGGTATTCACCCTTGAGGGCGGGATCGAGCTTCGAATCGCGGCTGGAGCCCGTCACCCCCGTCAGGTCGGCGGCGATCGGCGTGTACGGAATGCGTCCATCCCAGCGCGTGTAAGTGGAGACGAGAGTCGCGGCAGGATTCACCGAGCTCGAGACGGGACCTGCGGCATTGGTCACACCGGACCCTGACGCGGCGTAACGGCCGTAACTGGCTTTCAGCGCGACGCGCCCGGTCCCGAAGATGTCGTAGACCGCCGACAGGCGCGGGGAGAACGCGTTGTAGACCGGGAAGCCGTGAGTTTCAGGAATCACGCGCGCCGTCGCATACGGGCCGGTGCCCGGATTGCCCTGTTCGGGCAGCCACGACGAGTAGTGATCGAAACGCAGGCCGGCGTTCACGGTCAGCTTCGGCGTCACGTTGATGCTGTCGTTGGCGAACCACGAGTGATACATGATGCCGGCGTTGGTATTGTTCGGGTACTCGAACACCTGCACCGAATCCGGGTGGAGGAAATAGTTGGACTCACCCGGCAGGCTGCGATACCGGTAGATCTGTTGATTCGGATAGCCGTAGGTTTCGACGTAGTTCTGGCTGTCGTAACCGAGCACGCCTGACTTGATCTCGTGGTTCATCGAGCCCATGGTGCGGAACCATGACCACGTGCCGTTGTAGCCCCACCGCACCGGCGTGCGCCGCAACTCGAGGAACGCGCCGCGCGTCTGGGTCGTCGTCAAATCGATCGTTCGCACGTCGTCGGTCCACGCCAGGTCCGGCCACCAGTAGCCGGAGCGATTGATGCTGGCATCGAACGTCATGCGCTGGCTCATGATGCGGGAGAACTTGAAGGCGGGGCCGATCGCCGTCCACGCGATCTGGTTTTGCGTCGCCTCCATCGGGACGAGCGAGCTGGCATTGCGATACGGCTGCCACTTGCGATTCAGTTGTTCGGTGACTTCGAACTTGTTGTTGCGCGACATCTGGTAGGTCAGCTTCAGTGTCGGGTTGTCGAGGCGCGTGAAGTATTCGACCTGCTCGCCGCTTTTGATCGAGATGAATCCTGGAATCAGCAGGCCTGAGTAGTTGTAGCCGTAGGCCGCGTAGAACCACAGCTTGTCGCGGAGGATCGGGCCGCCGAGATCGAGGCTGATGTCGTTATAGCGCGTGAACTTGTTGTTGCCCGGATCGAAACCCTGCGCGCGAAGTTCGGGCGTGACGTTGTTGCCCTGGAACTTGCCGCTCTGGTGCGCGAACAGGTAGGCGCCGCTGAACTTGTTGCTGCCGGATTTCACCAGGAAGCTCAAGGTCGCGCCGGGACTCTGCGACTCGGCGCCCTTGGCCGCCGCCGACACTTGAATTTGATCGTAGGTGTTGTAGTCGCCGAAGAACTGGTCCCACACCACGCCGTCGAACTTGATCAGCTCGCCGCCGGTGCGTCCGTACGACCGCGCGCCCGTGGTGGTCGATCCGCCGACGGTGTTGCCGCCGACGTCGAACTGCGTCGGTGACAGGCCGGGCACGAGCCTCGCGAGACCGCGGATGCCGCGTCCGTACGGCAGGTCCTCCATTTGCTTCTCGCTCCAATTGACGCCGACCTGCGTGGACTGCAGGTCAATCGTCGGTGTGGTGCTGGTCACCGTCACCGATTCCTGCAGGGTATCGACCTGCAGCGGCGCATTGACGGTCAGCGTCGCGTTGGCGGTGAGCACCACGCCCTCGACCGTCAGGGCGCGGAAGCTGGCGAGCTGGAACTTCACTTGATACGTGCCGGGAGGCACCAGCGTGAAGCGATACGTGCCGAGCGCGTCGGTGACCGCCTCGCGCGCGCCGCCGATCATCTGGGGGCTGGAAATGCTGACGGCCACCCCGGGAAGAATGGCCCCGCTGCTGTCGACCGCACGGCCCGTGATGGTGCCGGTGGTTGACTGCGCCAGCGCCGGAACAGCGCCGGCCACGAGAAGACTAGCTGCCACGACCCAGGAACGCCACGTCACTGTCATATCGACCTCCAGACTACAATCCACTCGTCAGCGATGAAGCTCAAGAAGCTCTACAGTTCGCGGGAGGTGGCCCAACTCACGGGGCTCACGGCGCGCCAGCTTCAATGGTGGGCGCAGCGTAACCTGTTTCCGCCGGCGGTTGAATCACATAAAACCGAGGCGGGCGGCTTCACCGAGCGCCGCTACACGCCGATCGAATTATTGGAGCTGATGGTACTCGCGGACCTGCGCAGAAAGGGCTTCACCGTTGCACGGATTCGGAAGCTCTTACAGGTCCTGAAAACGCGCTTCAAGACCCGGCTCTATGAGGCGATCGAGGGCGGTGGTCCCGTCACGCTGTTTATCGATGGCGAGAACATCTACGCCAGAACCGAAGCGGGCGACCTGTTCAGCATCCTCGACAACGCGGCGCAGCCGCTGATGATGATGGGCGAGGACATCAAGCTCCGCCAGCTCATCGCCCGCGAACGACCGGCACGTCGACGCGCGACGCGTACGGCGACGACCGGTAAACGCGGTGCGTCGCGGACCTGAAGTCGGGGGAGCTCTGCGCTGATCCACTCGTGCGGCGCCTCGCCTGCTCTTGGCGGCGCATCAGCGACAGGACGATCGGCGTTCGACGCAGCTCGAGCGGAATCCGCCGGGAGGAGGCCCGACGGCCACTAGGGTGGCGAACACCGAAGGAAGGGCGGGTTTCTTGCCGCAACTCGTAGTGAGCTGCGCCAGCGAAGTCGGGAGCGAACTGCGAGTTGGTAGGCGTATGGAGAGAGAGCGGAGTCGAATGCCGATCGGCCTTAGCGCATCCACGCCGCCGATGCTTGCGGTAAACTGTCCGACGTGGCAACCACCAAGACGGACATCGGCGAAGCAATCGGCATGGTCGAAACTCGGGGCCTGATCGGCATGATCGAAGCCGCCGATGCCATGGTGAAGGCCGCCAACGTGGTGTTTGTCGGATGGCAGAAGGTCGATGCCGGCCTCGTCACTGCCATCGTGCGCGGCGATGTCGGTTCGGTGAAGGCCGCGACCGATGCCGGCGCCGCCGCGGCCCGGCGAGTGGGCGAGCTCATTGGCGTGCACGTCATTCCGCGCCCCGCCGACGATCTCGAAAAAGTCTTTCCGATGCTGAAGCCGAAGATCTAATCGGCTACGTGATCTTCCCCCGCGCCGCGATCGGCAGCGGTGTCACGGCATTTCCTTCGATCAGCCACGCCTCGTCCACCAGGTTCGACACCACGCACGAATGATTCGGGATGATCCGCACGCGATCACCGGGTTCGAGCCTCGTCGACTTGTTCAGCACCCGCACCGTGGCGTGCTCTTCCGAGAGCCGCTCGATCAGCAGATTGTCGTGGCCGAGCACCGTGCCGTGCCCCGGCGCCGGCGCAAAGCCCCGCGCGCCGTCGTTCGTCAGCGTCTTGCTGCCGCTATCGAGGATGATCCGATCGGCTGAGGGCTTGCTAACCACGGTGGCCAGGACGGTCAGCGCGCAGTCGTCCTCGGTCGCGGCGCCGAGCGCGATCTGGGTGCGATCGAAGTAGACGTAATTGCCGGGGCGGAACTCGGTGAATCCATCCTGCTGCAGTGAGTAACGGGCCGGTGGCGTGGCGCCGGCGCTGACTTCCTCCACCGGGACACCGTTCTTGCGACAACGCTCGGCAAGATCTCTCATGCCCTGCGCCTCGCCCTCCGCCATCTTCCGCAGTTCTTCTTCAGATTGCGCGTGGTACGCCTGGCCGGCGTGCGAGAGCAGGCCGCGGAATCGCAGGCCCGGCAACGAGGCCATGCCCTTGATGATCGCCAGGGCCTCGCGCACTTCGGGATCGATGCCGCAGCGATGAAATCCCACGTCGACCTTCACCAGGATGTCGACTTCGCGTCCGGCCCGCGTCATCGCCTCCGACCACTGCCGCGCCACGACCGGGTGATCGACGATGAACGAGAGGCGTGCCTGGTCGAGGAGCGCGATCACCCGATCGGCGTTCGACGGGTTGATCGGGTAGGGCAGGCGAATGTCCGGCTTGCCGGCGTGCCCTGAGCGATGTCGAAGGGCGGCGGCAAAGACTTCGGCTTCGCCGAGCTTCGCGCAGCAGATGCCCGTCGCGCCGCGATCGAGCTGCCACTGCGCGACGAGCGGGCTCTTGTGGGTCTTGGAGTGAGGACGAAGGCGAATGCCGCGCGCGTTCGCCCTCTCCTGCATGCGATCGATGTTGCGAAGCGCTTTCGCCTTGTCGATCAGGACCGCCGGGGTCCGTAGCGAGTCAATGTCCATCACGACCGCCCCGCCGGAGGCGGGGCAAGACAACGCTGTCGACTAGTGAGGCGAAGCAAAGTATCCAGGCGAAGCCTCGCTAGTCCTGTGTTTTCTTCTTCGCTGCTTCGCGTTCCTGCGCGCGCGCGCCGCTCATCACGCCTTCGAGGCCGTAGTTCGCTTCGTGGCAGGCGTACTCGTAAACCAGTTCGCCCGGCGCCATTGCGTTGAACACCAGCTCGCCGGTAAAGGGCGCCGTGAACGTGGTCGGATCCTCGACGGTCCAGCGGTAATTCAGCGTCTTGGGATTACGGCGGGTGATCCGTTCGGTCACCTTCAGGTTCTCCCAGGAATTACGGAACGCGTTCATCGGATGGAAGTTGGTGGTCTCGATCACCAGCGTGTCGCCTTCCCAGCGGCCGATCGAATCGCCAAACCACTTGCGCATCCCTGCGGGCGGATGCGTGCCGTTCATGCGGATGACGCGCGCATCATGCACCATCTCGGTGAGGATCACGATCGTGTCCTTGCTCTGCACGATGGTGTAGCTGTTGTTGTAGAAATAGTTCGGCAGCATCGGTGGCCCGGCGTTGTTGCCGAACGACGTGATGCAGCGCTCGCCGAGCGGCCGCAACTCCGGATGATCGAACTCGCTGCCCTGCGTCCTGCGGATTTCCGCCGCCTTGGCGATGCGCGCCCGGGCCTCGTCCGTGTAGCCGGGGACCCGTCCGTTTGGCGGATCGATGATGATCGAGCTGCGGGGTTGTCCGTCGACGCGCAACACGCGATCGCCCGGATCGACCCAGAAGGAGTTGTAGCCGCCGACCGCACCGCCGCCGGCCCGCCATAGCAGCTCGAGATACGTCGGTTCGGCGTTCGGACTCTTGCGCACCTCGCCGCCGACCGGCGGGGCACTGCGATTCGGATCGCTCGGTGCTTCACGCGCTTCGAGTGCCGCGGCGGTGTTCTTCTCGTCGAGCTGCGCGGCCTCTTCCGTCAACACCAGCGGCGTGTTCGGACGCATGCGCTCCATCGGCGTGATCGTCGCGTTGGTCCAGTTGCCCTGGAGATCGATGTGGCCATCGGCGGCTCGCGGAAGCCCTGCCGGTCGCGCGGCAGCAGGCTTTTGGGTTGCAGGTGCAGCCGCGGGCTTCGGCGCAGCAGCTGGCGCTTGCGCACCCACCGTGGCCAGGCCGAGCAATGCGGCGGTCAGTGTGAGGCCGGCGGTTTTCATTTGATCGGCTCCTTGCGCAGATGCCCGTACATCAACTCGGTGACGAACTCGACGCACTTGAACTGCCCCAGTTGCGCGTTCTTCTCGACGCGGCGATAGAGCGGCATGCTCATCTTCCACGGCCGCGTGAACGTGCCGGGATCGTCGATGGTCGCTTCGTAGTTGATGTGATCGGCGTCGGTCATGGTGTAGCGCTCGGTCACCTTCAACTTGTCCGAATGATGATTGCCGGCGCGATCGAACCACGATTGATCGTTGAACCCCGAGGTGTGGACGACGAACGTCTCGCCTTCCCAGGCGCCGTGCGACATGCCCATCCAGCTGTCGATCTGCGGCGGACCCGGATCCTTCAGGTAGATGTGGCGCACCGCGCCGGCGTATTCATACGCCATGAAGACCGCGGCGTTGCTCTGCACGATTTGAAACGGGAACGGCATGTAGGTGGCGCGCGGCACACCCGGCAGGTAGCACTTGATCTCCGGATCGCGCGACAACCAGTTCGCCTGGTTCTCCTGCTTCTTTTTCAACCCCTCGGCGGTGTAGGGCAGTTCGTCGCCGTCGACGACCCCCGCGCCGCTCGGGACCGAGCCGACGGCGCCGAGCGCGAGCACTTCCTTCGCCGGCACCGGAACGATCGGGCCCGGCCGCATCGCCAGCGCCGCCGTGGCGGTGTGCGCCTGGATGTTGAAGTTCGCCGTGTTCAGCGCCTGCCACAGGCCGTTGAGATCGGGATGGCCGTTCAGTCGAGGAATGCCTGCGACGCGAGCTTGTCCTTCGACTGCCGGGCTCGACACGAGCGCGAATGCCGCCGCGGCGACGCCTGCGACGACCGAGACTTGCACGACCGACAACCAGCGCATATCCACCCCTGCTCGCCTGCGCGAAGTGCGCTTTGGCGCGACAAGGGCGGATTATATGCCTAGCCGCGGAGGATGCCGCGAAACTTCGCCGTGTCGATCGCGTAGTTGGGAAACACTTTCGCGGCCGTCGATGGTTCCGCGCCGAGGTGCCTGGTCACCACCTCCGCGAACACATCGCGGAAGTCGGTGGTGACGGCGAGATCCCGGCCTTCATGGCGCTGCTCCGGCGACAGCCCCGGCCACCGGCCGTAGACCTCGCCGCCCTTGACGCTGCCGCCGATCACGAACATGGCGTTGCCATGTCCGTGATCGGTGCCGCGGCTGCCGTTCTCCTGCACCGCCCGGCCGAACTCCGACATGGTCAGGATGACGGTGTCGGCCATTCGATCGCCAAGGTCTTGTGCGAGAGCGGCCACGCCGCGAGAGAAGTCGTCGAGGCGATTGGCGATCTGCCCGGTCGCCGCGCCTTCGTTGACGTGATGGTCCCACTGCGTGCTTTCGGCAAACGCGATCTCGAGGCCGACGTCGGACTTGGCCAGCCGCGCAATCTCCTGCATCGCCTGGCCGAAGGGTGAGCGCGGATACGCGGCGCCATTGGCCGGTTGATACGTGCCCTGCGTCTTCGAGGCCAGCGTCTTCATCGCGTCGAACGCCTCGCCGGCCGTGCCGCGCAGCGCCTTGTCCTGCTGCGCCGCGGCATAGATCTCTTCGAACGACGTCCGCGCGCTCATGTCGGCGACGGTGAAGTCCTCGGTGCTGCCGATGGCCAGCGCCGGCGCCGGACCCTGCAGCGAACGCGGCATCTGCCTGGTCAGGGCGATACCCCGCAGCGGATTACCCCCTGATCCCTGATCCCTGTTCCCTGATCCCTGCTGCAAGTATCGATTGAGCCACCCATCCGGCGTGCTCTTGATCCCCGGCGTCGCCGATTCCATGTAATCCTGCGCGTCGAAGTGCGAGCGGGTGATGTCGTGCGATCCGGTCGCGTGCACGATCGCCAGTTCGTGTCGATCCCACAACGGCTTGAACGCCGCCATGCGCGGATGCAGGCCGAAGAATCCGTCGAGCGCGATCGCGCTGTCGGCGCCGCCCGGCTTCGCAATCGCGATGCTGGGCCGCGCCCGGTAGTAATCGGCGTCCCCGTACGGCACCACCATGTTCAAGCCGTCAACGGCGCCGCGTTGGAACACGACGATCAGGAGCTTGCGGCGGGCCGGCGTTTCAGCCGCGATGCGGGCGACAAAGGACGGCGCAAATCCCAGCGACAGGATGGCGGCGGCGCCGTGTCTCAAGAAGAGGCGCCGTGATGAGCACTCCGGCTCCAGCGCGTGATCGTGATCAGCGGATGTGCAGTTGGCCATGATGATGATCCTGCTGTTACTGGTGTTGGAAGTCCGGCGCGCCGATCGCGAGCGCCATCGTCTGCTCTTCGCTGAGCGGCACGCGCACGCCGCGAATCGCGTTCTTCGATAAATCCACCGCGAAGTTCATGCGCGCGACCAGCGCACCGGCCGACACCCAGGTGGCGGCGGTCTCGTCGTATCCCGTCGGCGGCTGGCAGAAGTACGGAGGCATGCCCATCTCGCGCAGCGTCCTGGCGAGCGGTACCGCGCTGCGAACGTCGGCGCCGGTGGCGCGCAGGGCGCTGGCCACGAATTCAAGCGGCGTCTTGATCTTGACGCGATAGATATCCGCCGAAAGGAATTCCGGCGACGCGAGAATCGTCTTCACGACTTCGCGCAGGTCGCCTTTCGTGGCGGTGAATCGCGCGGCCGCGCGATCGATCAGCCGCGCCGGCGGATCGTCGCTGACGAAACGCATCGCCAGCTGCCGCGCAATGTGCTTCGCCGTCGACGGATGCGCCGCCACGATATCCAGCACACGCTCGCCGTCCTCCTGGCCGCCGCCGGCCTTGATCGTCTGGCCGAGCACGACCTTCTCGCCGCGATCGTGCCGCGGCGCCGCAAAGATGAATCCGGAACCCTGCCGCGGTTGCATCGTCCAGCCCGTAAACGCGCGAGCGACGTTGACGATGTCCTGTTGGGTGTAGCCGCCATCGACGCCAAGGGTGTGGAGCTCGAGCAACTCACGCGCGTAGTTTTCGTTGATGCCGCGCGAGCGTGGCTGCGCCTGCGCCGCGCCCGGCCGGCGCGCCATCATGCGCCCGCGGCGCTCGGCTTCGCCAGCCGGCAGTTCGGAGGAGCTCTGCCAGTTGTCGAGGTAAAAGAGCATCGCGGGACTCTTTGCGGTCGCGCCCAATAGGTCCCGGAAGTTGCCGAGCACATACGGGCGAATCGCGTCACGTTCGTATTCGGTGATGTAGTTGCGCGTCGCGCCCTTGCCGGCGAACACATTGAAGTGGTTGAACCAGAAATCAACCAGCACTTCTTCGAGCTGTCGCTCGCTGTAAACCGCGCGCAGCAGCTTCGCTTCTTCGAGGTCGGCGATCACCTGGCGATCCTTGCGTTGTGCGTCGCTGGCGGGTCCGCGCCGCATCGCCGGATCCTGTGGATCGGCGTCAGGGTTTTCGCGCTTCCTTTCCTGGCGCTCGAGCATCGCGGGGGCGGCGTAGTCGCGCTGGATCGTCTGCGAATCGAGCGTCAGCGTATCCAGCCGCTTCAGCCGCGCCTCGAGCGGCGCATCGTCGATCCGCGCCGGGGACAACTGCCGATCGATCCACTGTTGCAGGCCCATTGCCCTCACGCGCTCGAGGTCGCCCGGCCGCGGCCCGTAGGTCAGCCGGTTGAGGACGTGGACGATGGCCGGGTCGGTGGCCGTCGCCGGTGACGCGGCCTGGATCACAGGAGGCCCGCCGGCGGCGCACAACAGAAGAAGCGAGGCGAGGGCGAAGGAACGGGTGAACATACGGTAACCTCTTACCTGTCCTATTCGACCTGCATGCCCAGCCAAACGTTAAATACCTGTCGCGCCGCAGCTCTCCACGGTCAAAGAGCGTAGGCGGATGCCTTTTCAAGTAGTCCCGGCCACGGGTCCCGTCCTCGAACAAGTCCTCAACGACACTTACGACCTGTGGAGTGACGGATTGCAGCGGGGCAATTACGCGAAATCGTGGGCGGCGCAGCTGAGGACGCCCTGGGGGCAGCAGCATCTTGATCGCGTGGCGCTCGTCGACGGCCCGCACGTGCTGTCGAGCGCCAAGCGCTACGATTTTTCGCTGCGCATCGACGGACGGATTCGCCGCGTGCTCGGCATTGGCGCCGTGTTCACCGCGCCGGCCCACCGCGGCCGTGGTTGCGCCCGTGAGCTGCTGACGCGCATCCTCGACACCGCCGTCACGGAAGGCCAGGAATTCGCGATGCTGTTTTCGGAGATCGCGCCGGCCTTCTACGAGCACCTCGACTTCGTGCCGGTGCCGCTCGTCGAAAGCACGCTCGAGATCGATCAGAAACGCGGCGGTGCGCCGGCGATGCTCGTGCGCAGCGGTGCCGAAAGCGATTTGCCGTCGATCGTCGAGATGAGTGCCGCGCGCAGCGCCAACGCGCGGCTGGCGCTCGATCGCAACGAAGACCTGATTCGTTTTCAGATCACGCGCAAGCGCCTGAACTCAGGCCTCGCGCCGTCGGGGTATCGCAACAACGAGTTCCTGGTCGTCGAAGAAGGCTATCAAGCCGTCGCCTACCTGGTGGCGACGATGCAGGATGGGCGATGGATGATCGAGGAAGCGGGCGATCGCGATCCGTCGGGCGCGCGCCTCGGCGCCATGTTGCAGGTGATGCTGGCGCGCTATCCCAGCGAGCGCCTTCCGGAAATCAAGTGCTGGTGGCCGCAATCACTGGTGCCGCCGCAGGTAAAAGTCGCCGCCGCGACACCAACCCAGGAAGTGCTGATGATCCGGCCGCTGCGCGATCGCATCCTGCCGCTTCCGCCACTGGCCGCGCCGGAAGTGGTGTTCTGGCACTCCGACTATTTCTAATCCCTAATCCCTATTCCCTAATCCCCAATCCCTAATCCCTGATCCCTGATCCCTTATTCCAGCTTCTTCCTGAGACCGCCGAGATCGAAGACGCCTGATCGATCGCCGGCCTTCAGGTAATCGCCGAGGCACTTGCGCGAGCAGAACAGCCCCGCGTCTTCCATGTGCACGCTGCTGGTCATGGCCTCCGCATCGGCGGGCAGGACCTTGTTGCGCCGCAGCTCGAACATGTCGAAGGGCTGGTTCTTCGGGAACGACTCGCCGCACTGCTTGCACCGCATGCTCATTCAGCAATCCTTCTCTGCGCGATCTGCGCCTTCTGCGGCCATCACTTCGGTGCCGAGAGTTTAACGTCAATCGCCTTGGTTTCGCCGTCCGCGATCTCGAGCTTGGTGCCGAGGTCTTTGACGGTGGCGAGAAACTCAGGATCGCCGGCCTGGCCGTCCTCGAGACCCTGCAAAGCCACGACGAGGTAACTTTCTCCCGGCAGCCCCGTCACGCGATACTTGCCGTCCTGATCGGGACGCGCCGCCTTGATGAAGCGCGACTGATACGTCCACAGTTTCTCGTTGCTCGGAAACACGACCACCGTGGCGTCGAGCACCGGATTGCCCTTGGTATCGGTGACCTGCCCCGAGAGCGCGCTGATCTTCTTGGTCATGACGATCTGCACGCCGCTCACTGTCTGGCCGGCGGGAAACTCCATCGGCACGTCGGTGATGTCCTGGCCGTTGGCAAACACGGACTTCAACGCCCACGTCGCCGGGCCGGTCGCGCGCACCGTCACGGCATCGGTGATGTTGCGGAGCGTAAACGTCCAATCGTCGCCGACCCTGGAGCCATTCACGCCCGCGCCAATGCCGGTCATGTCGGGTGATGCCGGCCGCGCCCCGATCTGTAGTTGCGACGCCTTGAAGTCGAACGGTTCGCCGGTATCGCTGACGATGGTGCCGTTGATGATCGCGCCGGCAGCGGTCACCAGCGTCAGGCCATCCACATCGTCTGTGCCCACCGCCAGATCCATCCGCGCCAGTTCGAATTCCCGGCCGCCCGATCGCGCCTGCACCTGGTAGCGGCCCGGCGCGACGTTCGTCAACCGGAACATGCCGGTCTGATCGATGCGGTTGCCGTTGCCGCCTTGCTGGATGGCCAGGCCCGGCCGGCCGCTCGAGTTGGCCGGCAACAGCACCACCATGCCGTTGGTTGCCGGTGCGCCGTCCGACGTGATCACCTGTCCTGAGACCTTGACGAGCTTGGTGGCGATCAATCCGAAATTGACGGCGGTGTTCTCCTGGGCGACCGCGAGCGTGATGCGTGACGCATCCGCGACATTGGTCGTGCCTGGAAAATAGGTCGAGGCGTATCCCGAGACCTCGCCGCCCATCGGATCGGTGACTTCTGGGCCGAAGCTGCGCAGCGTCGCGCTCACGTAGTACTCGCCCGGGGGCAATCCGAATAACCGGAAGTGGCCTTGATCGTCGGTCGTGTCGCGGGCGTTTTGTCCGGCCGGCATCATGCGGCGCGCGCCGCCGGCAAACGCATAGCGCCAGGCGGTGACGCTGGCGTTGGCGACCGGCTCGCCGAATTCATCCGTGACGCGCCCGCCGAGCACGCTGCCGCGCGGCAGCGCGATCGTCAGCTTGTCGATCATCTGCCCATCGCCCAGTTCGATCGGCGTGCCGGATTCGGATGGCCGCCGCTGTCCGTACTGCAGCGCCACAAAGCCGCCCTTGCTGGCCGTCATCGTGTAGCGGCCCGCGGCGAGTTCCTTGATCTCGAACCGTCCCTGCGCGTCGGTGGTGGCGACTCGTCCATCACGCGCATCGGGCGAGTTCACGCGCACCTGGGCTCGGCGAATCGGGGAGCCGTTATCAGCGGCGACGATCTGGCCGCGCAGCACCGACGTGCCTCGCGGCGCATCCGCGCGCGCCGGCTGCGCGCGCGCGGGACGTTGTCCGCGTCCCGCCGCTCCGGCCGGTTGCCCCTGGCCCTGCCCGGGCGGCTGGCCTCCACCGCCCTGCGCGAATGCGATCGCGCCCAGGCAAATAAAGGTGAGCGTTAAAAGAGCGTTCTTCACGGGACCAGTCTACCCGGGCGTCTAGGGGATCAATTTCGATAGTTTGATGTCAAAGGCTTTGGTTTCCCCTTCGTTCAGGGAAAACGACTTGGCTTCCTCTTTGGCGCGCGTCAGGAATTCCGGGTCGCTCCCCTGGCCGGACTCGAGATTCTGGACAGCGATGATTAAGTAATCGCCCAGCGGCGGCAGTGACTTGATGTTGTAGCGGCCGTTCGTGTCGGGCCTGATTGATCGGACGAAGCGCGATGCATACGTCCATCGCTGTGGGTCCGCGGGGAAGATCACCACGGTGGCATCGAGCACCGGCCGATTGCGATCGTCCATTACCAGGCCCGATAGGTCGGTGGTCTTCTGCGTGAAGATGACTTGCAGTCCCTCGTACGAGTGGCCCGGCGTGAACTCCATGCCCGTGTCGGTGATGTCCTGGCCGTCGTACATCACGGCTTTCAAGTACCAGCCTGTGGCCTGGCCTGCGCTCGCCCGGATCAGGCGGCGATCGGAGAGCGACGTCAACTCAAACGTGAAGTCGTCGTTGAGGCGATTCTGTCCCGGGTTTACAAACATGCCGCCATTGGGATCCGCAGGTGAGGGAAAAATCGAGACCTGGTCCGCGCGAAAGGTCGGTGCTGATCCGTCATCGGTCACGACGACGCCGTGTGCGACCGCGCCGAGAGCAGTCGCCACGATCAGGTTGTCAAGGTCGTCGTTGCCGACCGTGATCGTGAGCGTCGCCATTTCGCTGCTCGAGGTGCCCATCCCCGCCGGTCGAAGCGTGAGGTTGTAGCGCCCCGGCGCGACGTTGGCGAACTGGAATGACCCGTCAGCCGCGACCATCGCGTTCATCATGCCCATGCCCAGGCCCATGCCGGGTTCCGCCGGCATCATCATCAGCACCGAGTTCGAAGCCGGTTGCCCGCTCGAATTCACTGCGCGGCCGCGAATCCGTGCCATCCGCGCGATGATCATCGCGAAATTCGCGCCGTTCATTTCCTGGCCGGCTTTCACCGTCACGCGCGATGCTTCGCTGAGGTTGGGAGTGCCGGGATAGTAGGTGGTCGCGAAACCGTCGGCTTCGGTGTTGCTCATGCCCACCGACACGAACTGGTTGCTGCGATTGTTCGCGCTGACGTAGTAGTCACCGGGCGCGAGACCGTAAAGTCTGAATCCGCCCTGATCGTCGGTGCGGTCGGTGTTGCCGTCGCCGCCTCCTGGCACCAGCCTGCGCGCACCGGAGACGAACTGGTAGCGCATCGCCGTCACGACCGCGCCCGACACCGGCTCACCGCCGTCGTCAACGATCCTTCCGGAGATCACGCTGCCGCGCGACAACACGAAATTCACTTTGTCGGCGGTCTGTCCGTCAGACAGATCGATCGGCGTGCCGGGTTCCCCAGGACGACGCTGTCCGAACTGCGACTGGACGTAACTGCCCTTCGAGGCGCTGATGTTGTAGCGGCCCGCCGGCAGTTCCTTGATCTCGAACCGGCCCTCGTTGTCCGTGCTGGTCACGCCGCCACCGCGCCCGTCCATCGCGGTGGCCCGCACTTGCGCCCGACGGATTGGCGTGCCGGTTCCCGCTGCCATGACCTGTCCACGAAGCGCGCTCGTGCCCTTCGGCGGCGTCTCGCCGGGACGCAGCGGCCGGGCGGGGGTTCGTTGCGGCGTCGGCGGTTGACCGGGCTGTGTCTGAGACGGCGCAGTGGTGTGGCCGAAGGCCAGCGCTGACACACCAATCACCGAAGCGAACGCGAGGGCGCAGGGAACACGCATCACGGACCTCCAGAAACGCATCGCCATCTTAGACGAAGACAATTGGAAGTTAGCTGAGCCGCCGGGCGATCTCGCGTGCAGCGTTCAGGCCTGATCCGCCGGTGAGCCCAGTGCCCGGGTGTGTGCCCGAGCCGCAGAGGAACAGGCCCTTGATCGGCGTGGCGTATTGGCCGAATCCGAGCAGCGGCCGCATGGTGAAAAACTGATCGAGCGACAGCTCGCCATGGAAGATCTGCCCCCCGGTCAGTCCCCACTCGCGTTCGAGATCGAGCGGCGTCAGCACCTGTCGCTCGACGATCAGCGATCCCAGATCCGGCGCGTATTGCGACAACGTCTTGACCGCCACGTCGCCGAGTGCGTCGCGCGACGTGTCCCATCCGCCCTCACGTAACGTATACGGCGCGAACTGCAAGTACGCCGAGAGCACGTGCGCGCCCGGAGGCGCCAGCGTTGAAGTACTCAGCGAGGGAATCGTGAATTCCATCCACGGTTGCGTGGAGAACTGTCCGTACTTCGCGTGATCGAAGGCGCGCTCGAGGTAGTCGAGATCGGGAGCGAGCCGCACCCGGCCGGCGAGCATCTCCCGCGTCGCGCCGGTGAAAGACGGCAGCGCCGACAACGCGAGGTTGACCTTGGCGAGCGTGCCGCGCGATCGATAGTGCTTCATTCGCCAGAGGAACTCGGGCGGCAAGTGATCGGCATCACACAATCGCAGGAACGTGCGCCTCGGGTCGACGCCGGAAATCACCGTGCGGGCTTCGATCGTCTCGCCGCCGTCGAGCACGACGCCGACCGCGCGATCGTCGCGCACCTCGATCCGCGTCGCTTGCACGCCGGTGTGGATCGTGACGCCGAATCGAATCGCGGCGGCCTCGAGCGCACGCGCGAACGCCACCGGTCCTCCCGATACGACGCGGCCTGACGGCCAGGCGAGCGAGCGGTTCGCCGCCGTCATCAACAGCTGCAGTCCGCTGCCCGCCGACCACGGGCCGAGCATGGCGCCGAAGATCCCGTCGGCCGCCAAGGTCGCGCGCAGCAATTCGGTGTCGATCGATTCGCTGACCAGGTCCGCCACCGCCATCGGTCCCCAGCGGAGGAGCCGCCATTGATCGTCTTTGGCCAGCGACCGGAAATCTCCGAGCGCATGCATCAAGGCAAATGCATCGCGTGCGGAAGGCGCATCCACCGAAGGCGGCGTGTGGGTGAACAACGATCCGATCAACGCGCCGATGCTTTGCAGCGATCCCTGGAACGCGCCCCACCGCGCCGCATCCTTCGCCGACCACGATCGCAAGCCCTCGGCCGTGCGATGAGGATCGTCGTAGATCACGAGAGGCCGACCGTCGGGCGAGAGCGAGCTGACCTGAATCGCCGAGTCGCTGAACTCGAGGCCGTGGAGATAGAGCTGCAGCTCCTCGACGACGTCGCGCCGCACCGGACCTGTGGCGTGCGCGAGTGTCGGAACGCTGAAGCCGGGGGTGATTTCGCCTTCACTCGCGCAGCCACCGAGCTCCGGCCGCTGCTCGAGCAGCACCGTGCGGATACCCCTCTTCGCGAGCATCGTCGCGCACGTCAGGCCGTTGACGCCGCCGCCGATCACGATCGCGTCATAGCTTGCCTTGGGCGAAGTCGAAGGGATTGACGTCATCGCGACATCCTCAGGATGCGCTCGGCCGCGTTCCTGCCGGGCGCGCCCATGATGCCGCCGCCCGGATGCGTCGCCGACCCGCACATGTAGAGGCGATCGATCGGTGTCGAATACTGCGCCCATCCGGGAACCGGCCGCAGGAAGAACAACTGCTCGAGCGTCAACTCGCCCTGGAAGATGTTGCCTTCGGTCAATCCGAATTCGCGCTCGATGTCGAGCGGCGTCAGGACCTGGCGATGGAGGATGATGTTCCTGATGTTCGGCGCGTACTCCGCGATCGCGTCGATCACGGCATCGCCGAACGCATCACGCTGCGAGTCCCATAGCAGCGGATTCCCTCCCTGATCCCCGATCCCCGATCCCTGATCCCTGAGATCGTACGGCGCGTATTGCACGAAGCACGACATTACGTGCTTGCCGGGAGGGGCCAGCGACGGATCGGTCAACGACGGAATCACCATGTCGATGTACGGACGCCTCGAAAACTGTCCATACTTCGCATCGTCGTAGGCCCGCTCCATGTAGTCGACGCTCGGCGAGATCGAAATCGCACCGCGCAAGTGCGGTCCGGCGCCCGGCATGCAGGTGAAATCGGGCAGCGCATCGAGGGCGAGATTCACCTTGCCGGACGAGCCGCGATACTTGTAGCGACGCACCCCTTCGACGAAGTCGCCCGGCAGATCGCGCGCGTCCATGAATTTCAGGAACGTGAGGTTCGGATCGACGCTCGACACGACGACGGTGGCGTTAATCTCGTCGCCGTTCTCGAGCGCCACCCCGGTGGCGCGTCCATTCTTCGAGAGGATCTTCGAGACCGGCGCCTCGGTGCGGATCTCAACGCCGAGTTCGACCGCCGCCGCCGCAATCGCGTTCGACACCGCACCCGTTCCGCCACGTGACAAGCCCCACGATCTGAAGGCGCCGTCGATCTCGCCCATGTAGTGGTGCAGCAGCACGTAGGCAGTGCCCGGCGAGCGCACGCCGAGGAAGGTGCCGATGATGCCCGACGCCGACATCGTCGCCTTGAGCACATCGGTCTCGAACCACTGATCGAGAAAGTCCACGGCGCTCATCGTCAACAGCTGGACCTGGTTCAACCGGTCATGAGCGCTCATGCCGCGGAACCGCTTGCCCATCGACAGCAGCTCGAGCAGCCCGCGCGGATCGAGCGAGGTTGGATCCGGCGGCAGCATGCCAAGGATCGGCTTCGCGAAGCGACCCATCTCGACCATGGCCTTGCCGTATTCGTCGTAGGCCTCGGCATCGAGCCGTGAGTGCCGCGCGATCTCGCGACGCGTCTTGTAGTGATCGTTGACGCGCCAGAGATGATCGCCGTTCGGCATCGGCGTCAGCGTGCCGTCGAGCGGCAGCAACTCCATGCCGTGGCGTGGCAGGTCCAGCTCGCGAATGATCTCCGGACGCAGCAACGAGACGACGTACGAGCAGACGGAGAATTTGAAACCGGGGAACACCTCTTCGGTAACGGCCGCGCCACCGAGCACATGACGCCGCTCGAGGACGAGCACCTTGCGTCCCGCGCGGGCGAGGTACGCCGCGCAGGTCAGGCCGTTGTGGCCGCCACCGATTACGATCGCGTCGTATCGCAAGGTACGGCCGCCAGTATACTTTCGGCGTGCCGATCGGCTCCGCTTTCCACGCCCGCACGCTCGAGCTGTGCGAGAGTCTCAACTATCGGGACTGGGCGGGCTACTACGCCGTCAGCGCGTACGAATCGCATCACGAGCACGAGTACAACGCGATTAGAAACGCCTGTGCGCTGATCGATATTTCACCGCTCTACAAATACCTGCTCACCGGCCCCGACGCGCTGCGGCTGGTCAATCGCGTCATCACGCGCGATGCGTCGCGCATGGCGATCGGCCAGGTCTACTACACGCCGTGGTGCGACGAAGACGGCAAGGTCATCGACGATGGGACGGTGACGCGGGTGTCGGAGCAGGGATTCCGATGGACCGCGGCCGATCCGAATCTGCGATGGTTGACGGAAAATGCATCCGGGCTCAACGTCCAGATCGAGGACGCCTCCGAAACCATCGCGGCGCTGGCGCTGCAAGGCCCGACCTCCGCCCGCCTGTTGCGCGAGATCTGCGAGATCGATCTGTCGTCGCTGAAATACTTTCGCGCCACGAGCGGACACATCGCCGGCGTGCCGGTTGACGTCTCGCGCTCCGGCTACACCGGCGATCTCGGCTACGAAGTGTGGATGCCCTGGGCCTCGGCGCTGCCGGTCTGGGATGCCATCGTGTCGGCGGGCGAGGCGTTCGATCTGCATCCAACCGGCATGCTCGCCCTCGATGTCGCGCGCATCGAGGCCGGGCTGTTGTTGATCGATGTTGATTTCCACGGCAGCCGCAAGGCGCTGATCGAGTCACAGAAGTATTCGCCGTACGAGATCGGCCTCGGGCGGCTGGTCGATCTCACGAAGAACACGTTCGTCGGGAAATCAGCGCTCGCCGCGGAAGTGAAACGCGGCATCGCCCGTCAGATAGTCGGTCTCGAGGTCGAATGGACCGAGGTGGAGAAACTCTACGAAAGCGTGGGCCTGCCACCGACGGCTCCGGCGGCGACATCTCGTGTGGCGGTGCCGGTCTACAAAGGCCGTCAGCAGGTGGGCCGGGCCACGTCAACCACCTGGTCGACGACATTGAAGAAGTTGATCGCGCTGGCGACGATCGACGCGCCGCACGATGTCATCGGGACGAAGCTGGAAATGGAGATGACGGTGGAAGCGGTTCGTCACCGCGCCACCGCCGCCATCGTGCCTACGCCATTCTTCAGTCCGGCACGAAAGACTAGCGACCCGTTCGCGCCTTCCGAGCGGCGATGAACGATTGCACGCCGAGTGCCACGTAAATCACCAGCAACACACCCATCGCCAACTGCGCCATGACTGCCGGACGCGTCGCGTCACCGGTGATGGCGGCGGGGATGCCGCGCCCGAGAGCGGCCAGTGCGCCGATCAAGCCGAGTGCGACCGCCGCATGCATGGCATGCCGGCGCGCCGATTCCTTGCGCGCGATCAAGGCGCAGATCACCAACGCCGCGCCGAAGAACGCGGGAATCATCGCCGTCAGGCTGGTGCGCCCCGTGAGCGTGTAACTGACGACGCCGAGCGCGATCAAGATGAGTCCGAACAGTCGAGTCGTTCCGGTCATGTCCTGATTCTATCTGCGCTTTCCGCGCCTGCTGCCGCCTACTTCTCGGCGCGGACCGGATTCTCGAGCGTTCCAATCCCTGCGATCGTGCAGGTCGACACATCGCCGTCCTTGAAATAGATCGGCGTCCCGCGCGCCGTGCCGACGCCGGCCGGACTCCCCGACGAGATCAGATCGCCCGGGCGCAGCGTCATCAGGTTCGACGCGAAGGCCACCAGTTCGAACACCGTGTGCGTCATGCGATCGGTGTTCGAGTCCTGCATCACCTTGCCGCTCAGCGAGAACGTGATCGGCAGCTTCTGCGGATTCGGCACGAACTGTCGCGGCACGACGTACGGGCCCATCGGGAAGAACGTGTCGTGGCTCTTGCTGAGCACCCAGTCGGATCCATGGCGGCCATCGGCGCGGCCGCCGCGATCCGAGACGTCGTTATCGAGCGTGTAGCCGAAGATGTAGTCCGCCGCGTGCTCGGGCGTGACGTGCTTCGCGGTCCTGCCGATCACGATGTTCAGCTCGCATTCCCAGTCGATCTGCGGCCGGCCCTTGGGCAGGATGATCGGATCGCCGTGGCCGGTGATCGAGGCCGGCGCCTTCAGGAAGTAATACGGATTCTGTCGCGCGTCGCCGGCCTTGCGATCCCAGTAGCCGGGAAGACCCTTGGCCACCTCCGGATCCACCTTCTCCGCGCTGGCCGCCACCGTTGACTGGCCGGTCATTTCCACGCCGTGCTCGCTGTAGTTGACCGCGATGTTGAGCAGCACGGACGGATCCGGAATCGGCGGCAGTGTCTTCAGCTGCTTGATGGGAATCGTCGCCGCCGGCTTGGCCGCGATCGCCGACAGCCTCGCGGCCATCGAGGCGTCCCATCCGGCGATCAACTGTTTCAACGTCGCCGGCACCCCGGCGTTCGCCGTGGACAGGTTGACGACGATGGTGTCGCGCTGCAGGACGAGGCCGACGAACGCCTTGCCGTTCTGTTCGAACATGCCGAGCTTATACGGTGTGGTCACTTGCGCGTGCAGGCCGGCCACTGCTGCCAGCGCAATCGCGACGATCAAACCTTGAAGGTTCCTCATGACGGGCAATAATAGCCCTGACGATGAAGATCGCGCTGATTCAACAACACGCCACCAGGGACAAGGCCGCGAACGTCGCCCGGGGGTTGGCCGCGCTCGAAACCGCGGCGCGAAACGGCGCCCAGCTCGCGTGTTTTGCCGAGCTGGCATTTGAGTGGTTTTATCCGCAGCGGCCCGCCGGCACTGACTTTCGGGAGCTGGCCGAGCCGATCGACGGGCCGACCGTCACCGCGTTTCAACGCAAGGCCAAAGAGTTGGGCCTGGTCACGGTGATCAATCTCTACGAGCGCGAAGGCGATCGCACCTACGACAGCTCGCCGGTGATCGACGCCGACGGGTCGCTGCTCGGCGTGACCCGGATGATCCACATCACCGAATACCCGTGCTTCCACGAGCAGGGCTACTACACCCCTGGCGACAAGGGCGCGCCGGTGTTCCAGACCAGGGCCGGCAAGATCGGCGTGTCGATTTGTTACGACCGTCACTTTCCCGAGTACATGCGCGCGCTGGCGCTCAACGGCGCCGATCTGGTGATCGTCCCGCAAGCCGGCGCGGTCGATGAGTGGCCGGAAGGCCTCTATGAAGCGGAGATGCGCGTCGCCGCATTCCAGAACGGTTACTTCACGGCGTTGTGCAATCGCGTCGGCAAGGAAGACTGTCTCGATTTTGCCGGCGAGTCGTTTGTGTGCGGACCCGACGGCGAGGTGATCGCGCGCGCCGCGAAGAGCGCCGACGAGATCCTCTACGCGGAGATCGACTACGCCACGCTCGCCGCGTCCAATGCCCGCCAGTTGTTCCTGAAGCATCGCCGTCCTGAGCTCTACGGCGACTGGTTGTCGAGCTGATGCAGGCGCCGTGGTGGGTGTGGCCGGTGATCGCCGTCGCGGCCGTCTTGGCCGGCGCCTGCCTGTGGTTGTTACGTCGCGGCCGGGCTCGGGAAGAGACCATTCGGCGCCAGCTCGCTCGCGAAGTCGCGTTGAAGGCGCGCTTCGACGACCTGTTCGATCGCTCGAGCGAGATCATGATCGTCCACGATCGCCGCGGCCGCGTCTCGACCATCAACCGCAGCGGCGAGCAGGCCACCGGTTACCTGCGCGAAGAGCTGCGGATGCTCGATCCGAACTGGATCTTTGGCCCCGACTACCTGGACGCCGTCAGCCAGATGATTGCGGAAGGCGCGGACAGCGTGCCGCGATCGTTTCGATCGGAGTTCGTGCCGCGCAAGGGTGCCAAGGTGCCGGTGGATGTGCAGTCGCGGGTGCTGGTGGGCGACGGCGAGGTGGTCGGCGTCACGTCGATTGCGCGCGACCTGACCGAGCGCGACCGGCTCGAGAACGAGTTGCGCCAGGCGCAGAAGATGGAAGCGGTCGGCCGGCTGGCCACCGGCATCGCGCACGACTTCAACAACCTGATCACGGTTCTGCTCGGCTACAGCGACGAGCTGATCGAAGAAACGCCGCCGGGCTCGACGTTGCATTCGGCCGCCGTCGAAGTCCGCCGCGCCGCGGACCGGGCATCGGCACTGACGCAACAGCTGCTGGCGTTCAGCCGCCGGCAGGTGTCGGTGGCGCACGCCGTGGACCTCAATCATGTCATCGCGCACATGGAGGACCTGATTCGACGGTTGCTCGGGCCCGAGATTCGCCTCGAGTTTTCCCTGCAGCCCGATCTGGCGTTGATCAGCGCCGACGGCCAGCAGATCGGCCAGGTGTTGATGAACCTGATCGTCAACGCGCGTGATGCGATGCCGAACGGCGGCACGCTGACGATTGAAACGGCCAACGTCGATCTCGGGCACGACAGCGTCGACGCGATTCCCGGACCGCACGTCGAGTTGATGGTGAGCGACACCGGCCTTGGGATGTCGGCCGAAGTGCGCGATCGATTGTTCGAGCCGTTCTTCACCACCAAGGGTTCCGGCGAAGGCACCGGTCTCGGCCTGTCGATGGCGCAGGCGATTGTCCGCCAGAGTGGCGGCCACATCAGCGTCGAGAGCCAGCCGGGCAAGGGCACGCGATTCAAGGTCTACTTTCCCCGCCAGCTCGACGTCGCCGACGCGCCCGTTCCCGTCGTCGAGCCGCCGCATGCCACCGCCGTGAGGGGCGAGGGCGTCGTGCTGCTCGCGGAAGACGATCGATCGGTGCGGCGCCTGGTGGTGTCGGAATTGACGCGCCGCGGCTTCACCGTGCTCGAGGCCGAGGACGGCCTCGCGGCCCTGGAGATGTTTCGACGCGAAAAGGATCGCGTCGACGTGCTCGTCACCGACGTGGTGATGCCGAGGATGAACGGCGCCGACCTGGCGAAGCAGGCCGAGCACGTGCGGCCCGGCATCAAGATCCTGTTTATCTCCGGCCACCCCGAACGCGCGGGCGCCGGCCTCGATCCCACCGGTGTCACCAACCTGTTGATGAAGCCGTTCACAGCCGATACGCTCGCCGCTCGCATCAAGGAATTGATCACCGGAAGGAGCGAGGTTGATGGCTGGAGCGTCTGAAGCACCGGCGCTCCACCCCACGACGCAGAGTCCGCGTCGCGGGGACCCCGGGCTGCGTCGCGCGCTGGGCAAGTGGGACCTGACCGCGATCGGCGTCAACCAGGTGATTGGCAGCGCGATCTTCCTGCTGCCCGCTGATGTTGCCGGCCGCGTCGGCCCGTGGGGGCCGCTCGCGTTTCTTGCCGTCGGCCTGCTGTCGCTGTCGATCGCGCTGTGTTTCGCCGAGGCCGGCAGCCGTTTCGAATCCACCGGCGGTCCTTATCTTCCGGCGCGCGCCGCCTTTGGCCGCTTCATCGGCTTCGAAGTCGGCTGGATGATGTGGTTCACGCGCGTCACCAGTCATGCCTCGGTAGTGAACGGCCTGACGCTCGCGCTCGCATTCTATTGGCCGGCGCTGGCCTCGGGCCTGGCGCGCGCCACGATGATCACCGCGCTGACGGTGGTGCTGACCTGGATCAACGTGCGCGGCATCAAGCTGTCGTCGTGGGTCGTCAACGGCCTGACGATCGGCAAATTGCTGCCGCTGGCGGTGTTCATCATCGGCGGCATCTGGTTCATCAATCCGGCGCACTTCACCAACATGCCGGCGGTCAGCCGCGAGCAGTTCTCCGCGGCGGCGATCCTCTTGATCTTCGCCTACGGGGGCTACGAGGTCACCGGCGTGCTGGCGGGTGAAGCGGCGAATCCACGGCGCGACGTGCCCTTCGCGTTCGTCGCGGTCCTGGTCATCGTCTCGGTGGTGATGTCGCTGACGTCGCTCGTGGCGACCGGCATCCTTCCCGACGCCGCGGCCACGCGCACGCCGCTGGCTGATGCGGCGGCCATATTTCTTGGCGCCGGCGGCGCGGCGCTCATCTCGATCGGCGCGGTGGTGTCGATGACCGGCAACAACATGGGCCAGTTGCTGAACGGCTCGCGCACGATCTTCGCGCTTGCCGAGAACGGCGACCTGCCGCGGTGGTTCGGCAAGGTCCACGCCGATTACCGCACGCCCTCGAACGCGATCCTGTTCGGCGCGGCGGTGGCGTTGGTGCTGGCGCTGTCAGGATCGTTCGTTGCACTCGCCGCCGTCAGCGCGATTGCGAGACTGGTGATGTATCTCGCCGTTTGCCTGTCGACGTTGGTATTGCGCAAACGTGATCGTGAAATCGCCGCTCAGGTCGGCGCGCATTTCACGGATCCGTTGAAAGCCGTGGCGCCGCCAAAATTTACGGTGCCGTTCGGCCCGGTGATTCCCGTGGTGGCGTCGATCGTCGCCCTCGGCATCCTGGCCGGTGCCACGAATGCGCAACTGACGTCAGGGGTTGCCGCCCTCGGAGCCGGGGCGGTGCTGTACTTCCTCGCCCCGCGCCGCGCCTAGTCGTCGAGAATGTGCGCGCGGCGGTGGGGTCGTTGCGACTCCACCAGCGGCTCGTTCAGAAACTGCACCAGCGGCATCACCGTCTGCAGCGTGTCGCGAAGCTGCTTGTAGAAATCCTTTGAGGTGGCGAACGCCGCCGGCTCCTCTCGAAACGCCATGAACTGCTTGTACTGCAGGTAATCCGCTGCCGGATGATCCTTTGCGTAACCGCGCGGCAGGCGAGTCAGGCGATCGCCCTGTAATCCGCCCAGCTTCTTGAATTTCGGCGCCTTGACGATCGCATCCATCCGCTTCTTGTCGGCAACGATGTGATCGCGGACGAGCTGCAGTTGCGATGCATCGGGCCGCCACAGCCCGCCGCCGATCCACACCCATCCTGGCGCGATCTCGAAATACAGGCCGGCGCCATTCATCTTGCCGAGCGCGCGATTCGGAATCGTCGCGGCGATGTGCGACTTCAACGGGGTCTTGTCTTCACTGAACCGCGTGTCGCGAAACTGGCGCAGCATCGACACCTTCGGATCAACGAGCATCTCGGGCGCGAACGAGCGCATGTCGTTGGCGAGCCGCTCGATCAGTTCGAGCATCGGCTGCTTGCAGTGCAGCTCGTATTGATCGCGGCGTTCGTGAAACCACTCGCGCTTGTTGTTGCGTTTGAGCGAGCGAAGAAATGACAGGGTCTTGGGCGTAAACATAGTTCCAGGAGTTCCAGATGTTCCAGGGGTTCCAAAGGCTTGGTTCCTTCAGTGTTCCAAAAGTTGCGTGTTCAGAACAAGTGGAACTTCAGCAGAACATTGCCCTTGGAACTTCTGGAACCTCTGGAACCCTTGGAACGTTATGATTTGTTCGTGCTTGAAGCGCTTCGCAAGATTCTCGGTGACCGCGTCTCCACCTCCGACGCCGTCCGCGAACACCACAGCCATGGCGAGTCCTGGCACGCGCCGGGGCTGCCCGACCTCGTCGTGTTTCCCACGTCGACCGAAGAAGTGTCGGCGATCGTCAAGGTGTGCGCGCAGCACAAGGCGCCGATCGTGCCGTTCGGCATGGGCAGCTCGCTTGAAGGACACGTCAATGCGATCAGAGGCGGCGTCTCGATCGACACGACGCGGATGACGAAGGTGATCCGCCTCAGCCCGGAGGATCTCGACATCTCCGTCGAAGCCGGCCTGACCCGCCTCAAGCTCGATGCGCATCTCAAAAACTCCGGCCTGATGTTTCCAATCGACCCAGGCGCCGATGCGACGATCGGCGGCATGGCTGCGACGCGCGCGTCCGGCACGACGGCGGTGCGTTACGGAACGATGCGCGACAACGTGCTCGGCCTCACCGTCGTCCTGGCCGACGGCCGCATCATCCACACCGGCGGCCGCGCCCGAAAATCATCGTCCGGTTACGACCTGACGCGGCTGTTTGTGGGATCCGAAGGCACCCTCGGCGTGATCACCGAATTGACCTTGCGCCTGTATGGAAAGCCCGAGGCGGTTCGAGCCGCGGTCTGCCCGTTTGAATCGATGGCCGGCGCCGCCAACGCGGTGATCCAGACGATTCAGCTCGGCATCCCGGTCGCGCGCATCGAAATCATCGACGAAGCGCAGCTCCGCGTCGTCAATGCCTACTCGAAGACCAACTATCCGCTCGCGCCGACGTTGTTCTTCGAGTTTCACGGCGTCAGCGAAGTGGCGGTCGAAGATCAGATTCGCGCGGTCGAAGAAATCGCCCGCGAGCATGGCGGCCAGGGCTTCAAGTGGGCCTCGTCGCTCGAGGATCGCAACACCCTCTGGCAGGCGCGCCATAACGCGTATTACGCGACGGTGGCGTCACGGCCCGGAGCGCGCGCCTGGACCACGGATATCTGCGTGCCGATTTCGCACCTCGCCGAATGCATCACCGAAACGCAGGAAGATCTCAAGACCGCCAACGTGGTGGCGCCGCTCGTCGGCCATGCCGGCGACGGCAACTTCCACCTGATCATCATGTTGAATCCGGACGATGAGAAGGAGTTCGCGACCGTGACGCGGTTGAGCGAGCGCCTGGTCGAACGGGCGCTGAAGTTCGGCGGCACCTGCAGTGGCGAACACGGCGTCGGATTTGGCAAACTGAAATACCTGGAGGCCGAGCACGGTGAGGCCCTCGACGTGATGCGGTCGATCAAGCACGCGATCGATCCGATGAATCTCATGAATCCCGGTAAACTGATTCCCGACTAGTGGCTAAACGCAAATCTGAACCCTCGCTGTTCGACCTCCCCGAGTCCGACGATACCGGCGCGCCGCCCCCGCCTTCGCGCGGCGGCTTCAGCGGCGGCACCGGGGACGGCACGTCGAACGTCTCGCTGCACGAAGCCGCGCAGGTGCGCTATCTCAATTACGCGCTGTCGGTCATTACTTCGCGCGCCTTGCCGGACGTCCGCGACGGGTTGAAACCGGTGCAACGCCGCATCCTCTACACGATGTGGCAGCAGAACCTGACCGCCGACGCCAAGCATCGCAAGTGCGCGAAAGTCGTCGGCGACGTGATGGGCAACTACCATCCGCACGGCGATAGCGCGATCTACGAAACGCTCGTGCGCATGGCGCAGTCGTTCTCCTTGCGCTATCCGCTGATCGATGGCTCCGGCAATTTCGGATCGCTCGACGGCGACGGCGCCGCGGCCATGCGTTATACCGAGTGCCGCCTCGCCCGGCTGGCCGACGAAGTCCTCCAGGAAATCGAGCAGGAAACCGTCGCCTTCAGGCCCAGCTACGACGGCACCAAGAGCGAGCCGATCGTGCTGCCGTCGCGCGTGCCGAACCTGCTGGTCAACGGCAGCACCGGCATCGCCGTCGGCATGGCGACCAATATTCCGCCGCACAATCTGCACGAGATCATCACGGCGCTGATTAAGCTCCTCGACAACCCCGATCTCACGACGCTGCAGTTGTGCCGATGGGTCAAGGGGCCCGATTTCCCGACCGGCGGCCACATCCTCAACTCACCCGAAGAGTTGAAGGAAATCTATCGAACCGGCTCGGGCTCGATCCGTCTGCGCTCCACCTGGGAGGCCGGCCCGATCGCGCGATCGGAGAAGAAGCTCTACATCACCAGCATTCCCTACGCGGTCAACAAGGCGCAGCTCGTCGAGCAGATCGGCGACGTGGTCCTGAGCCGCAAGATGCCGCATCTGGTGGACGTCCGCGATGTGTCGACGGACGACGTGCGAATCGAGCTGGATTTGAAGGCCGGCGCCGACGACAACCTGGTGATGGCGTACCTGTTCAAGAACACGTCGCTGCAAACCACCTTCGCCGTCAACATGACGTGCCTGGTGCCGACCGAGAATGCCGAGGTCGGCCGGCCCGAGCGCCTCGATCTCAAGCAGATGCTCTGGCACTTCCTCCATTTCCGCCTGGAGGTCGTCACCAGCCGGCTCGAACACGAGCTCGCGCAGCTGCAGAAACGCATCCACATCCTCGAAGGCTTCGAGAAGGTCTTCGACGCGCTCGACGAGATCATCAAGATCATCCGCAAGTCTGATGGCAAGGCCGACTCGGCGGAAAAGATCATGGTCCGGTTCTCGCTCGATGCCGAGCAGACCGACGCGATTCTCGAATTGAAGTTGTACCGCCTCGCGCGTCTCGAGATCCTGGTGATCCAGACCGAGCTCGGCGAGAAGCGCAAGCGCGCCCGCCAGATCGCCACGCTGCTGAAGGACGAGGAAGGCCGCTGGAAACTCGTCCGCGAAGAGCTCGAGGAGATCCGGGACAAGTACGGCAATCCGAAGATCGATCCGCGCCGCTCGCGCATCGAGGAGACCGAAGAGATCGAATACACCGCCGAATCCTTCATCGTCGAAGAGGACAACGTCGTCATCGTGTCTCGCGACGGATGGATCAAGCGCCAGAAGGAAGTGAAGGATCTGTCGACGACGCGGTTGCGAGAAGGCGACAGCGTCCTCGCGGCCGTGGCGGGCAGCACCCGCGCGACCGTCGTGTTCTTCAGCAACTTCGGCGTCGCCTATACCAGCCGCATCGTCGATGTGCCCGCCTCCACCGGCTACGGTGATCCGGTGCAGAAGCTGTTCAAGTTGAAGGACGGCGAGAAGATCGTCGCCGCATTCAGCCTCGATCCGCGAGTGACGAAGAAGATCGAAGCGAAGAAGGAAGGCGACGTGCCGCCGCTGCACGCCATCGGCATCACCAGTGATGGCTACGCGATGCGTTTCTCGCTGCAGCCGCTCGTCGAAGCCAGCACGCGAACCGGCCGGCGGTACGCCCGCGTCGCCGACGGCGCCGAAGTCGTCAACGTCGGTCTTACCACCGGCGACGAAACGGTCATTGCCGCCACCGCCAAGGCGCGCGCGATGTTGTCGAAAGCCGAGGAAATCAACTTCCTGTCCGGCCCCGGCCGCGGCGTGATCCTGATCAAGCTCGATTTCCCGGACGACAAGGTGATCGGCGCGCTCGTGTCGTCAGGCGATCGCGATCTGCTGACGGTCGAAACGACGCGCGGCAGCGAACAGACGATCAGCACGACGAAGTATGAGGTGACCGGCCGCGGCGGCAAGGGCAAGGAGCTGATGCAGCGCGGCGGCTTCACGCGCGTGGTGCCGAATGACGTGCCCGCGCCAGTCATCGAGGGCGCTTCGTAGAGGCGGGTCTTCAGACCCGCCTGCGCATCGAGCGTCGTGGCCATTCACGTCGTCCTCGTCCAGCCCGAGATCCACTGGAACACCGGCAACGCCGGCCGCACCTGCCTGGCGACCGGCGCCACGCTTCACCTCATCGAACCGCTCGGGTTCTCGCTCGACGAAAAGCAGGTCAAGCGGGCCGGTCTCGATTACTGGCCGCACGTGGATCTGCGCGTCTGGAAGAACTGGGACACCTTCGAACGTGAACTCCCGTTGCTTGGCGAGCCGTTCTTCTTCTCGACCAAGGCGACGCGTCAATTCTGGGATGCGCCGCTTGGCGATCCCGAGAGCGTCGTCCTGATCTTCGGCCGCGAAACCGGCGGGCTCGCCCCGCAGATCCACGAAAAGTATCGCGATCGATTCGTGACCATGCCCATTCATTCGCCGCTGGTGCGCTCGCTGAATCTCTCGACCAGCGTCGGCATCGCCATTTACGAAGTGCTGCGGCAGCGGCGCAGGGACTAGCGAGGAGGCAGACGTGCCGGTGATTGTTCAGACCGTAGGCTTGTTGATCCTGTCGAACGTCTTCATGACGATCGCGTGGTACGCGCATCTGAAGGAGCTGGGCTCCAAGCCGTGGCTCGTCGCGGCGTTGATCAGTTGGGGCGTGGCGCTGTTCGAATATCTCCTGCAGGTGCCAGCCAATCGCATCGGGCACACGCAGTTGACCGTGCCGCAGCTGAAGATCATCCAGGAAGTGATCACGCTGTCGGTGTTCGCGCCGTTCTCGTATTTCTACCTCCGCGAACCGCTGAAGCTGGATTACCTATGGGCCGGCCTGTGCCTGCTCGGCGCCGCGTACTTCATGTTCCGCGGCATCGGTGCGGCGTCGTGACGATCTATTTCGCGGGGTCGATCAGCGGCGGCCGCGGCGATCAGGCCATCTACACGCAGATCATCGACCTCCTCAAGCAACGCGGCACGGTGTTGACCGAGCACTTCGGCGATGCGTCGCTGACCTCCGCCGGCGAGAGCCTGCCCGATCGCGCGATTCACGATCGCGACATCGACTGGCTGCGCCAGGCGGATGTGCTCGTCGCCGAAGTGACGACGCCGAGTCTTGGCGTGGGCTATGAAATCGGCCGCGCACTCGAATGGGGCAAGACGATCATCTGCTTGTATCGCCCGTCAGCGGGCCGCCGGCTGTCGGGGATGATCGCCGGGAGCAGCGGCATCGTCGTGCGCCGCTACGACGACGTCGCGCAATTGCCAGCGATCCTCGATGAGGCGCTCGGGTAAGATCCGCGCATGGCCGAGAACAAGACCCAGAAGAACACCGCCAGCGTCGCGACGTTCATCAAGAGCATTGCGGACGATCAGCGCCGCGCGGACTGCCAGGAGGTCGTCGCCATGATGACCAAGGCGACCAAGTCCAAACCCGCCCTGTGGGGCACGGCGATCATCGGCTTCGGCGACTGGGAATACACAGGGTCGAACGGTAAGACCAACAAGTGGTTCCAGGTCGGTTTCTCGCCGCGCAAGGCGGCACTGTCCCTCTACTTGATGGGCGGCAAGGATCCAACGCTGCTGGCGAAGTTGGGGAAGGTCAAAGTCAGCGGCACGCCGATGGCCGCAGGCTGCATCTACATCAAGACGTTGGACGACGTAAATCGGGGCACGTTGCAGAAGTTGATCGATGCGTCAGTGAAGGCTTTGCGCAAGGCCGCAAAAAAATAGCGGCGCAAAAAAACAAAGGTCGGAAGGCTGATGCCCTCCGACCCCTGTTGACCTGTCAGCCCGTTGGCCTGTTGGCCCGTATTACTTCCGCTTCGCGATCTTCAACTCGCCCAACTTGGTAATCATGTCGGGTCCCGACGACGCGGGCTTCACTTCTTTATCGATGTGGAGGATCTTGCCGCTGGGATCGATGTAGAAGGTCCAGCGCCGCGCGAAGCCGCCCGGTCCGAGCACGCCGTACTTGTTGGCGATTTCCTTGGTGACGTCGCTGAGGATTGGATAGTCCGCTTCATGTTCTTTCGCGAAGCGGGTGTTGTCCTCGAGCGTGTCGACGCTAATCATGTAATACGCGACGTTGTATTCCCGAATGAGACCGCCGCTCTCACGGAGCGACTTGCATTCGGCCGTTCAACCGCCGGTGAACGCCTTCGGAAACCACGCCAGCACAACCGCCTGCTTGCCCTTGGATTCCGCGAGCGTGTGGGTCTTGCCATCCGATCCCGGTGCCGAAAACGCCGGGGCCATGTCACCGATCTTCAGTTCAGGTGTCTGGGCCATCGCGCTTGTCGTCACCAGACTCAGAGCCGCTCCCATAGCGACCTTGAGCCACGCCTTCATACGCATCAGGTGATCCTCCACGCGAAATGGTATCCCAATTGCACTTCTTTCGGCCGTGGGCTTAGCTCTGCGGTTTGGGCACCATTCGCGGCCTAGAATCGAATGGTGAGGGTTGGTGTTCGGCGCGGGTTGGTCATCCTGGCGGCGGTGGTCGTCGGATTGATCGTGGCCGTGGCCATTGCGGTGCACACCCCCATGGCGCGCGGCCGCGCGCTCTCGTGGGCCTCGAATTTCCTCAAGACCTACCACCTCGAACTCGAGGCGGGAAATCTCAGCTACAACGCGATCACCCGGCGCATCACGCTGACCGACGTGCGCCTCGCGGCGGAGGGGCACCACGACCGCCCGTTCCTGATCGCCAGCCGCATCGAGGTGCGGCTGCCGTGGAGCGTGTTCCGCCGCCGCTTCGCGATCGAGCATCTCGTCATCGACAGGGGCATCGTCGACATCGTTCGCGACGCCCACGACGTCGTCAACCTGCCGCCCGGATCGACCGCGCCGACGCCGGAGCGCGCGCGCATGCTCGCCATCCGCTCGCTGACGCTCAACGGCCTCGACGTCCAGTACGAGGATCAGTTTCGCGATTGGGGCGTGAAGGTGCCACGCATCGAATCGGAGCTCCTCGACAGCGCGCTTGGCGCGAAGGGCAATTTCGGCGTTCGCGGCAGCATGACCGTGCGGCTGCACCAGCGAACCATGACGATGGCGCCGTTCGAAACGGTGATGACGTTCGACGGATCGAACGTATCGCTCGAGCAGGCGAAGCTCTCGGCGCCGGAGCTCGAAGTGTTCCTGAGCGGACCGATCTCTCGCGTCCTCGATTCGCCCGCGCTCGAGCTCACGCTGAAAGGCACCGTCAACCTGGACAAGGCGATTGCATGGGTGCCGCCCCCGCCCGTGCCGGTCACCGGCATGACGACGATCGAAGGCACGATCAAGGGACCGGCGCGCAGCATGGTCATCGACCTGGCGGTCAACAGCCACTCGCTCGATGTCGGCCGCGAAAAGGAACTCGGCCTTGCCGGTCCGGTCCGCGTGACGTTCGACGCCTTCTCAGGTCAGGACCTGGTGATCTCGCCGCGATCGGGCGGATCGATCCGTGCCCGCTTCAACGTGCCGTGGGGCAAGACAGCGATCAGCACCGCCGCCGCGGAATGGACCGGCATCGATGCGCAAGCGGCGCTGCGATTGGCCGACGTCAACCCACAAGCGATCGGCGGCGCGTTCGAAGGTCATGGTACGTTCGAGTTCAGCGAGCCGAGACAGTTCGTGATCGCCAACCGATCCACCGGCCGCGCCGGCCGCGGCGTCGTGCCAATGACCGGCACGATCAACGCCGTCATCCTCGGCGACGATTATCGGTTCGATCACCAGAACGCCTTTCCGGGATTTGTCCTGGAAGGAAAGATGAACGGCCGCATCAAGCGCGGCGATGCGTTGCTCAGCACGATGAACGGACCCGCGCACGCGCGCGTCAGCGACGTCGGGGAGGCGGCGGCCAGCGCCCGCACGCTGGGCTTCTCGGTCGCGGACATCATGCTCGAGACGCACGGCGCCGTGGATGCGCCGATGACGCTCGCGGGCTCGTATCGTTTTCCCGAGGTCAATACCACGGTCGCCGGCGACGCCGTGGACCTGCCTTTGCTGGGCGTGGCCCGCGCGTCGGCCACGGTCGTGGCCGACACGCGCCTCGCGACGATCTCGGCGATCGATCTGCGTCGCGGCGCGGCGTCGATCACGGGAAATGCCACGGCCGATGTCACGCATCGGACCTGGACGGGTAAGCTCCACGCCGAAGCGCCGAATGCGGCTGAATTGCAGGCCGACGTTCCGGAAGCCTGGCGCGTCTCCGGCCAGATATCAGCGGATGCGATTCTCGGCGGCACCTTCGACAACTACACCCTGGACAGCACCATTACCGGATCGGGATTGCAGTGGGCCGGTCAATCGATCGACCGCGCCAATGCGAAAGCGCTGGTGACGCCCGAGGCAATCGACGTCACCTCGCTCGAGTTGCGCCAGGGTCCGGGTTTTCTGGACGGACACGTGCGCTACGCCTGGGAGACCGGCGCTTACACCGCCAGCCTGAAGGGCGATCGCCTGTCGTGGCAGGGCACGGTCCTGACGCCGAACGACACGCGCGCGATCTTCGCCATGCAGTTCGACGGCGCCGGCACCACCGCGCAGCCGAAAGGACAACTCACGCTTGATTTCGCGTTGAGCGGCGGTACCGCGGGCACGTTCATCGGCGCGGGCGACGCCACCGTCGATCTGCTCGGGCCCGAGGCGCACATCGCCGCGCGGCTGCCGTCGATCGGCGCGGTGGTCAATGCCGACGTGGCGACCGCCACGCCGTACGACTATCGCGCCAGCGTGCAGCTCGATCGATTCGAGCTGGCGCGCCTGTCGCCGTTCATGGGCGCCATCGAAACCGAAATACTCGGTTTCGCCAATGGCACGATCACGGCCTCGGGCCGCCTCGCCGACAACCGCGATCGCGTCGCGTTCGTCAACATCACGCAACTCGATGCCGGCGTCGCCGGCGTGCCGGTGTCGCTGCTGTCGCCGCTCAATGCCGAAATGCGCGGCGATGATGTGACGTTGAAGGACCTGTTCGTCCGCATCGGATCGGGCCGGTTGACGGCGTCGGGCCAGTGGAACACGCGCCTCGACGGGAATTTTCACGCCCAGTTCGCCGGCGACTTCCAGGACGCGGTCCGCCTCGGCAAAGCGTTCGGCGTGCCGGTGTCGTTCGACGGCAGCGGCCCGATGCAGTTCGATCTGCAAAGCAACGGCAGCCGGCTGGGCACGGTCGGGACACTGTCGATCAAGAACGGCACCTTCGGTTGGGTCGGCGCGCCGGCGGCCGTGCAGGACCTCACCATCAACGCCGCTCTGAACGGCGAGCAATTGACGATCGACCGCATCACTGGCAACGTCGCCACCGGCGGCGTCGTCGGCAGCTTCTCCGCCAAGGGCGCGGCCCGGGTGCCGCAACTGACGCTCGCCGCCATCGACGGATCGATCACGCTCGATGCGGCAAAGTTCACGTTCTCGGGAATCCCCGTCGAACAGCAGCGCCCGTCGCGATTTGAATTCTCGAAGGGCACTCTGGCGATGGCCGACGTGTCGTGGCTGGTGGCGCAGAACCCGCTGGTGTTCGGCGGCAGCGTTGGCCTGGCGGCCACCGATCCGCCGCTTGATCTCACCCTGAAGGGCCTCGTCGATCTGCGCGTCTTGTCGGCGTTGACCAGTGCGGTGGCGTTCGACGGTGACGCGAACATCGACGCGCGCCTCGGCGGCACCGTGGCGAAACCGGTCGTCAACGGCCAGATCATGCTCGACGGCGCCGAGATCGCGCTCGCCGATCCCCGCATCGTGTTGTCGGAATTGAACGGGCCGATCGTGCTGAACGGGCAGCGCGCCACGCTTGATGGCGTCCGCGGGCTGGCGAACGGAGGCTCGCTGGCGCTCGATGGTTCGCTGGAGTTCGAGGGCCTGGCGCTCAGCGGCGGCAGCCTGAACATCCAGGCGCAGGGCGTCGCGCTCGAGGCGCCGCAGGGCCTGCGCAGTGAACTCGATGCGCTGGTGACCTTCCGTCCCGATCCGCGCAGTCCGTCGCTGACCGGCGACATCCGCATCGTGCAGAGCTCGTACACGGAAGCGATCTCAATTGCGGCGCTGGCGCGGCAAGCGGCGCTGCCGGTCTCGCCAACCGCCACGTTCGAGCGCCCCTACCTCGAGCGGCTGCAACTGAATCTCGCCGTCACCACGACCGACGACATCATTGTCGATAACAACTACGGGCGGCTGTCGGCCGAGATGAACGTGCGCGTCGTCGGCACGGTGGCGCAGCCCGGTCTCGACGGGCGGGTGACGCTGCAGGAAGGCGGCCAACTGTACTTAGCCGGGCGGACGTTCCGCATCACCCGCGGAGATATTTCGTTCACCGATCGCCGGCACATCCACCCGGAATTCAACATCACCGCGGAAGCGAACCTCGGTACCAACGGCGGCGTCGTGACCTTGACCCTGACCGGCACCCTGGAGCGTCCGACCATTGACCTCACGTCGGAAAACGGTTCGATGACGCCGGGCGAGATCGCCGCCGGGCTCGTCGGATCGACCAACACCGAAACCGCGTTGACCTTGTTGTCCGCCGACCTGCTGGGGGTGACCGGCCGCGCGATTGGCCTCAGCGCCTTCCGCGTCGAGCGCGGTGAATTTTCCGATCGCGACTTCCGCGACTACCAGGAAGACCCCGCGTTGATCGGCAACAACCGCACCGACCCGACCACCCGGCTGACGGTCGGCAAGCGCATCAGCGATCAGGTGGAGTTCACCGTCTCGCAGAACCTTCGAGAGAACGGCAAGGCGACGTTCATCATCAGTTATTTTCCGAAGCGCACCATCGAACTTCGCGCGCTGTCCCGCGACAGCGGCACCGTCAGTCTCGGTATCCGCCACCAGATCACCTTCGGCAACGGCACCGCCAAGCCGCCGTCTGAACGGCGCGTCCGGCCGACCGTCACCGCCGTCACGATTACCGGAGTCGATGCGGCGACGAACGAGGCCGTCCGCCAGGACATCAAGCTGAAGGCAGGGGATGAGTTCGACTTCCTCAACCTCCAGAAGGACATCGATCGCATCCGCGAGTCCTTTCATCAACAGGGCTTCCTCGAAGCGCGCGTGCGCAGCAGGCGCACCGAATCAGAGGATGCGCGGACGGTCGCGCTCGAATTCACCATCGACAAGGGCGCGCACACCGTCCTGCAGTTCGATGGATTCACGCCACCCGCCGCGCTGCTCCGGGAGCTCGAGGAAGCGTGGCACAAGAACGTCTTCGATCAATTCCTGATCGACGACCTCACGCATCGCGTCCGGCAGCATCTCGTCACCAGCGGCGATCTCGGCAGCATCGTCGTCGGGCGGATCGATCGGCCCGATCCGTCAACCAAGCGGCTGCGCATCGAGGTCACGCCTGGTGCGCCGGTCACCGGCCGCGAGATCCGATTCGTCGGCAACGTCGAACTCGACAAGCGGCAGCTCGAAGCCGAATTGGTCGACGCCGGCGTGGAGATCGAAGCGTGGCTCGATCGAACCGTGGCCGAGAAGGCGCTGCTCCAGGCGTATCGCGAGCAGGGATTCCTCAAGGCGTCGATTGCCGGCAAGCCGCAGACCATCGACGGCACGACCGGGGTTCTGGTCATTGAAATCAAGGAAGGCCCGCGCGCGCAGATTACGAACCTGTTGTTCGCCGGCGTCGCCGACCCGAGGCTGCCCGGGATCCAGAAGGCGGCGAAGCTCGACACCCCGGCGCCCTACATCACCGCTGATGTCAACGATGCCCGCCGCCGCGTCGAAGATGAATACCGCCGCGAAGGCTTCAACACCGCCGAAGTCGAAGCGGAGCCGGTCATTGCCGCCGACGACACGGTGTCGCTGACGTTCCGCGTCGTCGAAGGCACGCAACAGGTGTTGCAGAGCGTCGAACTGGCCGGCAACGAGGTCACCAACGACAAGGTCCTCAACCAGGCGCTGCATTTTGAATTCGGCAAGCCGGTCGATCTCGATGAGTGGGCGCTGGCGCGCAAGCGCCTCTACGACACCAACGTGTTCCGGCTGGTCGACATCCAGCCGGTGCCCGTCGGGGAGGTGGTGGACGGGGTCCAGCAGGTCAAGGCGGTCGTCTCAGTTGAAGAGTACCCGGCGTGGTCGATGCGCTACGGCTTCCAGATCGAAGGTGAGCGTCAGCAGAACCTTGGGCAGATCTCGAGCAGCGGCAATCCCGGCGTGGTCGCCGAACTCCGCAATCCGAACCTGTTCGGCCGGGCGCTGACCGGCGGCCTGTTCGGGATGTATCAGCGCGACCGCCGCGATGCGACCATGTTCGTGGCGACGTCGCGGTTATTCGGCTGGAGTGCGCGATCAACGCTCTACGGCTTCTTCTCGCGCGATCGCCTTCGCGACGATGCCGGCAAGGCGATCCTCACCGTGCTGGATCGCCAGGGCATCAGCGCCGATCAGCGCTGGAAGCCGCGCGGGTTCCAGGTCGTCTACGGATACCGCTTCGAGCGCGATCACACCTTTGATCCTGATCCGGGCAGCGACCCGCTGCCGCTCAACGTCGCGACCAACCTGGCGAAGCTGAGCCTGGCCGGCCTGTTCGATCGCCGCGACGATCCGATCAACTCGCGCAAGGGCACCTTCAGCTCGATCTCGTTCGACCAGGCCGGCGCGTGGCTGGGTTCCGATTTCAGCAACAAGAAGCTGTTGATGCAGGAGTTCGTGTTCGTGCCACTGGGGCCGGTCGTGTTCGCGTCGCGCGTGCAGCTTGGCTTCGCGTTCGGCAAGGACGCGCTGTCGTTCACCGATCGCTTCCGCGCCGGCGGCGCGACCAGCGTGCGCGGCTACGGCGAAGAGAGCCTCGGCCAGAAGGACCTGGACGGGATCCCGGGTGGCGATCGTTTATTGGTGCTCAACCAGGAAGCGCGGTTCCCGATGTATCGATGGGCGCACGGCGTCGTCTTTATCGATGCCGGCAACGTGCTCGCGAAGGGTGAAGACTGGAACGGCCTGAAGGTGGGTTACGGATTCGGATTGCGATTCGACACGCCGGTGGGTTTGATCCGCGGTGATGTCGGCATTCCGAACAATGCGACGTCGGCCGGCCGAAGTATCAGGTACTACTTCGGCTTCGGCCATATCTTCTAATCAGGCCTAACAGGTCATCAGGTCATCAGGTCATCAGGCCATCAGGTCATCAGGTCATCAGGCCATCAGGCCATCAGGCCGTCAGGCCGTCAGGCCGTCAGGCCTACTTAATGGTCCGCAGGATCGCGGCGACGGCGGAGCGTTCGGGTGCGTCGGGCGCGAGGCGCAGGAACGCGTCGAAGTGTTCGGCGGTTTTCGGCAACTGGCGCTGGCGCTGATACGCGAGCGCGGCGTAGTAATGCGCGTAGGCGAAATCCGGTTTCAGCTCGATCGCCTTCGTGAACCCCGCCACCGCGGTGCCCCAGTCGCTGGCCTTGCTCGCCGACAACCCCAACTGGTATTGCGCGAACGGGTTGCCGCCATCGGCCTCGACCGCGCGGCGCGCCAGGTCAACGGCGCGGGCGGTGTCGTTGGCGAGCATCGCTTCGCCCGATTCCCCCACCAGTTTCCAGCCGGCCTGATCGCTGCCGCGCAGCTTGGACATCTGCGCGCTCGCTTGATCGTTCCGATCGAGCTTCATCAGCGACTGCGCCGCAAGATAGGTGGACGCCGGGTCGCCGTTTTGAGCCGCCTCGACCGCCTGCTCGTAGGATCCGGACTGAAAGAGCCGCTGCACCTCAGGCTTCTGGGCCAGCACCGATGAGCCGGTTACCGCCACCGTGATGACGAACGCCCCTAAAACGCGCCTGTTTTGATCCATGTGCATAGCCATATACTAGTTAGACGTTCGAACGTCCCGACAGTTTCCCTCCAGCACAGCTACAGCGAGTCAGATGTCAGACCAGCAGAAATTGAAGATTGCCGTATTCATTGATTTCGACAACATCGAAATCGGTGTCAAGACCACATTAAACCTCCAGTTCGACATCGGCGCGGTGCTCGAAGCGATCAAAGAGCGCGGCGAGGTCATCACCAAGGTGGCCTACGGCGACTGGAAGCGATCCGGCGAACACGGCCGCGCCATGGCGCAGCACGCGGTTCGCATGGTGCAGCGCGTCACGACGCCCGGCGGCGACAAAAACGGCGCCGACATCAACCTGGCGCTCGATGCGCTCGAGATGGCGTTCACGCACTCCCACATCAACGCCTTCGTGATCGTCGGCGGCGACAGCGACTTCATCACCCTTGTCGAAAAACTCAAGCAGTACGACCGCAAGGTGTTCGTCGTCGGTGGCCGCGCGTTCACCAGCCAGGTGATGCAGAAGAACTGCACCGAGTTCATCGCCTACGAGAACGTGGTGCCCGACCGCCCGTCGCGCCAGCCGCGGCAGGAAAAAGGCGAACGCCAGCGCAGCAGCCACGGCAGCGGCAAGCAGCCGATCGAGCAGGTCGTCCCGCTCGTCACGCGCGCGCTGCAGGTGCTGACCGATCGCGAGGTCTCGCCGCAGCTGGGCCTGCTGAAGAGCACGCTGCTGCAGCTCGACTCGTCGTTCTCCGAGCGCGATTACGGTGTCGGCACCTTCCGCGAATTCGCCGACAAGCTGGCCAAGCAGGGCCTCGTCACACTAAAACAGCAGGGCAGGAGCACGCTGGTCGAATTGCCAGATGGCTCGGCTCCACTCCCACCCACTACATCAGTGGTCCTCACTCACGGCGGCCCCGATCCCGTCTCGCTCACTGAGATCCTCGAGCAACCGGACTCGGTGCCGCAGGACGTAATCAACCATGACGCGTCACTTGGCGACGGCGTGGCGCTGGTGCGCCGCGTGCTCGCGGACGCGAAGACGCAACCGCGCTGGCCGATGTATCCGCGCCAGTTCAAGCAGTTCCTCAAGAACGCGCAGCCCGACTTCGACGAGCGCCGCTACGGATCGATCGCCGACCTGATGCGCGCCTGCCAGAAGGACGGCCTGTTGCGCCTCGAGCGCGATCGCCAGGGCGCGTTGCGCGTCTTCGCGAGCGGTAGCGGTCCGCGGGCATCCTTTCCTCATGGATGGGGAGTCGGTCAGCGCGAGAACGGCGCCGAGGCAGCGGCCGAAGCGTCACCGGTGATCGAGGTCGTGCCCGAAGAGATCACGCCGCCGACCGTCGACGCGCAGATCACCGAGATTGTCGAGGACGCCGGGAAGCCGAAAGCCAGGCGCCCGGCGCGCGCGAAGAAGACCGCCACCGGTGAAAAGAAAAAGGCCGCGCCGCGAAAGAAGAAGGCTGAGTAGCGCTCTATAATCTTTCCCGTAGTGGCTTCAACTTACACCGCTAAAGACATTACCGTTCTCGAGGGGCTCGAGCCGGTCCGCAAACGCCCCGGGATGTACATCGGCGGCGTCAGCAGCGCCGGCTTGCATCACCTCGTCTGGGAAACACTCGACAACTCGATCGACGAGGCGATGAATGGCCACGCGAGCAACATCCGCGTGACGCTGCATGCAGACGGCTCCTCGATCACCATCGAAGACGACGGCCGCGGCATTCCCGTGGACCTGCATCCCAAGACCAAGAAGAGCGCGCTCGAAGTGATCTTCACCGTGCTCCATGCCGGCGGCAAGTTCGAGGCCGGCAACTACAAGACCGCCGGCGGCCTGCACGGCGTCGGCGCCAGCGTGGTCAACGCGCTGTCGCGCGAGCTGATCGCCACCGTGCGCCGCGACGGCTATCAGTACGAGATGACCTTCAAGCAGGGCAAGCCGGTTGGCAGCCTGAAGAAGGTCGGCTCGGCGCGCGGCACCGGCACCACGGTGTTCTTCAAGCCCGATCCGCAGATCTTTCCGAAGGTTGAATTCGACACGGCGATCATTCGCGAGCGTCTCGAGATCGCCAGCTACCTGCACCGCGGCGTCAAGGTCACGTTCGAAGACGAGACCACCGGGCAGAAGGACGTCTTCCAGCACCAGGAAGGCCTCGTCGATTACCTGAAGAAGATCGTCGCCGAGAAGACCGCCAAGCCGGTGCACGAAGCGCCGTTCACGCTCGAAAAGGAAAACGGCGTCAAGATCGAGTTCGTCGTCCAGTGGACCGAGGCGACCGAGGAAAACCTTCGCAGCTATGTGAACGGCATTCCGACGGGTTCGGGCGGCACGCACGAGAACGGCTTGCGCGCCGGCCTCGGCAAGGCGGTGCGCAATTACATCGACACGCACAATCTCTCGCCGAAGGGCGTCACGCTGACGGCCGAAGACATTCGCGAGGGGATGACGGGCATCCTCTCGGTGTTTCTCGCCGAGCCGCAATTCCAGGGACAGACCAAGGACCGGCTGAACAATCCTGAAGTGATGTCGGCGGTCGACGGCCTCGTGCGCCCCGGCCTCGAGCACTGGCTCAACAACAACCAGTCGATCGCGGAAGCGATCGTCGCGCGCATCATCCTGTCGGCGCGTGCGCGGGAGGCGAGTCGCGCCGCGCAGGCGGAGGTGGTCCGCAAGGGGCCGACCGCCGGCCGCGTCAATCTCCCCGGCAAGCTCGCCGACTGCACCAATCCCGGATCGATCACCAGCGAACTGTTCGTCGTCGAAGGCGACTCCGCCGGCGGATCGGCGAAGCAGGGACGCGATCGCGCGCGCCAGGCGATCCTGCCGCTGCGCGGCAAGGTGTTGAACACCGAGGGGGTCTCGACCGCGAAGGTGCTCGAAAACAAGGAGCTCGCGGACCTGGTCACCGCGCTCGGGTGCGGCGTCGGCAAGAACTTCGACCTGGCGCGGATGCGCTACGGCAAGGTGATTATCCTGGCCGATGCGGATTCCGATGGCCATCACATCGCCACGCTGCTGCTCACCTTTATCTACCGGCACCTGCCGCAGCTGATTACCGGCGGGCGCGTCTACCTGGCGCAGCCGCCGCTCTATCGCATCGACCTGGGCAAGGAAACCCACTGGGCCCTCGACGAGCACCAGAAAGAGCTCATCATCAAGAAAGCCGGCCGCGCCCATCCTGAAATCACCCGCTTCAAGGGCCTGGGCGAAATGATGCCCAAGGTGCTGTGGGAGACCACGCTGAACCCGCGGACCCGCCGCCTGCTGAAGGTCGAAATTGCCGACCACCTCGTGACGGATCGCGTGATCAACGAGCTGATGGGCAAGGACGCCTCGGCGCGCTTCCGTTTCATCATGGACAGGGCCGAAGACGCGGTCGAGCTCGACGTTTAAAGGTAAGATCGAGACCGTTTGTCCGAGCCAGCCTCAATACCAAAGAAGTCACCGTACGACCGGTCGCTCATCGAAGGTCCCATCGGCCCCGCCGTCTGGAAGCTGGCCTGGCCGACCATGCTCCAAAATGTCATCGCCGGGCTGCAGGGTGTGGTCGATCACCTGATGGTCGGCAACCTGATCGGCTATGAAGGCAACGCCGCCATCGGCGTCAGCTGGCAAATCTTCCTCGTCGTCATCGTCTTCATCGCGTCGCTGTTTACCGGCCAGGCGGTGCTGGTCGCGCGATACGTGGGCGCCGGCGACGTGGACAAGGTCAATCGCACCGTTCAGCAGGCGCTGCTGACCGCGATCGCGATGTACGCGGTGATGGGGCCGGTCGGCTACTTCCTCACGCCATCGTTGCTGGATCTCGTCAACGCGTCGCCTGAAGTGCGCGCGCTGGCGTTACCGTTTCTCCGCATCAATTTCTCCTTCAGCATCGGCATGTTGCTGTTCTTCATGCTGACCTCGGCGCTGCGCGCCGCCGGCGATTCGCGCACGCCGCTTCGCCTCGGCGTGACGATGACCGCGATCAACGTGGTGCTGAACGTCATCCTGATTCGCGGCCTCGGCCCGATCCCCGCACTCGGCACCGCGGGATCGGCGATTGGCACCGTGATCGCCTCGAGCACGGTCAGCGCCTATGCGCTGTTCCAGTTGTTCCGGGGCAGGCTGGTGATCAAGTTCGGTTCCCACCTGGACTGGCGCCCCGACTGGACGATCATCCGCGCGTTGTTCCGGTTTGGATTGCCGACCGGCGTGCAGGGCATCGCGATGAACGTGGCCGGCGTCACGTTGCTGCGCTACATCGGCTCGCTGCAGCACAGCGCCGCCGCGCAGGCGGCCTACGCGATTGGTTACACCGAGCTCTTCTCGCTGATTACCTGGTCCTCCGTCGGATTGATGGGCGCCGCGGCGACGATCGCCGGGCAGAATCTTGGCGCGGGTCATCCGGAGCGGGCCATGCAAGGCGTGCACACGGCTTCGCGCATCGGTCTTGCCGTCGCTGCCGTCGTCGGCACGTTGTTCGTGGTGTTTCCAGGCGCCCTGCTGCATGCGTTTGGCGCCACCGAATCCGCCGTGGCGACGATCGGCGAACAACTGCTGCAGTACCTCGCGGTGTCGGGATTCTTCATCACGCTCGCCCTCACCTACACGGGCGGCCTGCAAGGCACGGGCGATACGCGCAGCCCGTTGTTCATTACGCTGGCGTCACAGATCGCCGTGCCGATCGGGATGTGTACGGTGATCCAGGCGACCCGCCCGCTGCTGCCCGGTGACATCTGGCTGGCGATCGTGCTGGGTCATTTCACGCGTTGCGTCCTCACCGTCGCACGGTTCCGCCAGGGCAAGTGGCGGACCATCACCGTCACGCATTAACGGGCCAACAGGCCAACGGGCCAACGGGCCAACGGGCCAACGGGCCAACAAGACTAGGCGGCGGGCATCGTCAGCGTGAACGTTGCGCCCTGGCCTTCGCGCGAGGCGACGCGAATACCGCCACCCTGTTTCTCCGCCAACGCGCGGGCGATCGTCAGGCCCAGGCCGGTGCCCGCGATGCGTCGCGTGTCGCTGCCATCGAGCTGCGTGAACGGCTCGAAGATGAAATCCACCTTGTGCGCGGGGATGCCCGGGCCGTGATCGCGCACCGCCACGGCGATCATGCCGCCCTCGCGCATCGCCGTCATTTCGACGCGTGATCCATTCGGTGCGTGCTTCACGGCGTTCGACAACAGGTTCACCAGCACCTGGATCGTGCGATCCGGATCGGCGATGACGTCGTGCGACCCGTTGCCGGAATGCGCAATCGTCACGCCGGAATCCCGCGCGAAGGCCTCGACCGACCGCACCGAGTCCTCGATGATTTGCCCGAGCGGCGTCCGCTTCGGCGCCACCATCATTTCGCCGGCTTCGATCTTCGACATGTCGAGGATGTCGTTGACGATGCGGATCAGGCGGTCGGCGTTGGACAGCGCCACGCGAACCAGTTGATCGGCATCTTCGTTGCCGGTCATGTCTTCCGCGATCAACAGCTGCATCGAGGCGCGGATCGAGGTCAGCGGCGTGCGCAGCTCGTGGCTGACCATCGAGATGAATTGCGACTTGAGCCGCTCGAGTTCGCGTGACGTCGTCACGTCGGCGCCGAGGCCGATCAGGTACGACGTGGTGCCGCTCTGGCCGCGCAGCGCCATGATCGTCCACGCGATCGTGTGGCGCCCGCCGTTCTTGCCGATCCACGTGCGATCCAGTTTCACCGGCTCCGCCGCCGCCGCGAGGCGCGGAATCCCTTCGCGAATCTCCGTGCGCTCCTCGTCGAGGATGAACGGCGCCTCCCAGATCGAGGCGCCGGCGATTTCGGCCATCGCGACGCCGGACAGCTCTTCGCAGGCGCGATTGAAGCGAACGATCTGGCCTTGTGCATCGAGGACCATGATCAGGCTCGGCGCCGTATCGAGGATCGCCGACACGAAATCGCGCTCCGCCCGCAACTCGGACTGCGCGTTGACGCGATCGGTAATATCGCGCGCCATGCCCTGGAAGCCTTCGATGCGGCCGCCGGTGATGATCGGCCGCACGTGCTGGCCCACCCAGATCTCCTGGCCATCCTTCTTGCGGACCGGGAATTCCAGGTAGGTGGATTCGCGCGTCTTCGCCGATTTCTCGTAGAAGCCCATCGCGCGCGGCACCCAGTCAGGGCGCATCAACTCGAAATATTTCATCGACAGCAACTCGCCCTCGTCAAAGCCGAGGATGCGCGTCGCCACCGGGTTGACGAAGGTGAACCGGCCGAACGGATCGGTGCGGTAGATCATGTCGCTCGCGTTGTCGACGAGATCGCGATAGCGGCGCTCCGTTCGCTCCACGGCCCTGGTGCGCGCCTGGACCTGGCGGCGCAGCGACCGGTTCCACGCCGTGCCGCCGGCGACCAGCAACAAGGCGAAGGCGCCGGCGAACATCAACGTCGTCGCGTAACGATCCAGCCACGTGCGCCGCACCGGGCTGCTCAGGTACTGTTCGACGAGGCGATCGAATTCACCGCTGCCCTTCAGTCGATCGAGCGCGACCCGCAGCGGCGCGACGATGTTCTCGCGTCCCTTGAGGACGGCGAGGTGATACGGACGCGAGATCAACGGCACCTCGGTGGCGTTGTCGGCCAGCGAGCCCATCAGGAATCGCATCGTCAAGTGATTGCCGGCGGCGCCGTCCACTTCGCCGCGCTCGAAGGCGCGGATCTCGTCTTCGCGCGTCTTGACGATCATCAGCGCCGGCCGGCGCGATTCAGGCAGCGCCGCGAGCAGCTGGTGATTGACGGAGTTCTCGTCGACGGCAATGCGCACGCCCCACAGGTCGTCGAGGCCTTGCGGATATCGCGCCAGCCCGGGCCGCATCATCACGACCTGCGCCAGCGTCCAGGTTTGATCGAGCAACTGATAGCGGGAGGCGCGTTCGTCGGTATACGACAGGAACATGACGTCGGTCTTGCCGGCGTCGAAATCCTTCATCCGTTCCTCGCGCTGTCCGAGGCGGATCTCGATCGACATCCCCGCTTCGCGCGCCAGCGCCCGAATCAGGTGTACGTTGAACCCTTCCGGCTTGCCCTGGTCGTTGAGGTACTCGTAAGGCGGGAACTCATGGTCGCCCCCGTAGACGAGCGAGCGGGACTCGGACGGCTGCGAAAGCCCTGCGCGAGCCTCCACTCGGAAGAGCGAGTCGAAGGGGGCCGCGGCGGGGCCGGCCAGCGCGAGCAAAACGGGGACGGTCAGGAACAACAATCCGCGGCGCACGGGCGAATTGTAACCGCCTTAAGATAGAGAGATGTCTGACGTCTTTGCCGGCCGACGCCGGGTCCCGCGCCCCCAAAACGATCCCAACCTGACCTACGCGCCCGGCTCCGCCGCGCGCGCCGAACTCAAGGCCCGCCTCTCCAGCATGGCGGCCGAAACGATCGATATCCCGATCATCATCGGCGGCAAGGAGATCCGGACCGGCGCCACCGAGAAGGTGGTGATGCCGCATAAGCACGGCCATGTCCTCGGCCACTTTCATAAGGCCACCGACGAGCATGTCCGCCAGGCGGCCGCAGCCGCCGTGAAGGCCCGCGCGGAATGGTCGAGCTGGTCGTTCGACGATCGCGCTGCGGTGTTCCTCCGCGCCGCCGAACTGCTGACCACGACCTGGCGCTCGACCGTCGTCGCCGCGACGATGCTCGGCCAGTCGAAGACCGCCTTCCAGGCCGAGATCGATGCGGCCTCGGAGCTCGTGGACTTCTGGCGCTTCAACGTCGCGTTTGCACAGGAACTGTTGTCTGAACAACCCGACAGCTCGCATTTCGTCTGGAACCAGATGGAATACCGGCCGCTCGAAGGCTTTATCTACGCGGTCTCGCCGTTCAACTTCACCGCGATCGGCGGCAACCTCGCCGGCGCGCCGGCGTTGATGGGCAACGCCGTGCTGTGGAAGCCGGCCGCGACCTCGATGCTGAGTTCGTATTACGTGATGCGACTGCTCGAGACCGCAGGCCTGCCGCCGGGCGTGATCAATTTCCTGCCGGGCGATGCGGTCGCGATCTCCAACACCGTGCTCGATCATCCGGATCTCGCCGGCATCCATTTCACCGGCAGCACCGGCGTCTTCAACAGCATGTGGCAGAAGGTCGGCCAGAACCTCGGCAAGTATCGCGGCTATCCGCGACTGGTCGGTGAAACCGGCGGCAAGGACTTCATCGTCGTGCACGCCTCGGCGGATCCGCAGGAAGTCGCCGTGGCGGCGGTGCGCGGCGCGTTCGAATTCCAGGGGCAGAAGTGCTCCGCCGCCAGCCGCATGTATGTGCCGAAATCCAGGTGGAACGACATCCGCGATCGCATGGTCGCGATGATGAAAGACATCAAGGTCGGCGACGTCCGTGATTTCCGGAACTTCATGGGCGCCGTGATCGACAAGAAGGCCTTCGACAAGATCAGCGGCTACATCGATGACGGCAAGAAGAACGCCAGGGTGATCCAGGGCGGCGGCTGCAAGGGTGACGAGGGGTATTTCATCGAGCCGACCCTGGTCGAATCCACCGATCCGTCGTATCGCCTGCTCTGCGAAGAGATCTTCGGACCGGTGTTGTCGGTCTATGCGTATGACGACGCGAAGTGGTCGGAGACGCTGGCGCTGGTCGATCGCACCTCGCCGTACGCGCTGACCGGCGCGGTGTTCGCGCGCGATCGCGCCGCGATCATCGAAGCCTCGTCCGCGCTCCGCCACGCGGCGGGCAATTTCTATATCAACGACAAGCCGACCGGCGCGGTGGTCGGGCAGCAGCCGTTCGGCGGCGCTCGCGCCTCCGGCACCAACGACAAGGCCGGGTCGAAGATGAATCTCGTGCGCTGGGTGAGTGCGCGAACCGTGAAGGAAACGTTCGCGCCGCCGACGGATTACACGTATCCATTCATGTCAGAAGAGTAGAGGCGGGTCTTCAGACCCGCCTTCTCAAAACCGGAACAGCTTCGTCAGCTTCACGACGAAGCTGCGGTTGTCCAACTCGGGGAACCCGGTGCCGATGGTGTTGCGGCCGTCACTGTAGACGACGAACACTTCGCTGCCGGGTTGATACTCCCATCGAAACCGCGCGTTGGTGCTCATCGACGAGGACGCGGACTGATATTGCACCAGCGCCGACGCGAACATGCGTGGCGTCAGCGTGTAGGTGAATCGCGAGCTGACGATGTTGGCGTCGCCGTTCCCGAAGGGGGTGTTGAATGAGTTCAGCGAGATCGTCGGTTCCGCATAAAACCGCGGCCCGAACTCGACGCGCCCGCGCCAGGTGATTTCCCTCAGCGTGCCGGCATAGAAGCCGCCGTAGTTCAGCGTCAACGTGCCCGACAACGGCCGCTGCGGCGAGCTGGTAAACAGCAACTTCGTTTGCTGAAACTCATACCGCCCGCTTGGCACCGTGACGCCAGGCGTCACCTGGAACACCCCGGGCAAGGCCTCGAAACTCTTCGAGTATTCGACCGCCAGCTGATCGCCGTTGGCGAGCTCCATGCGATACGCGCCCTGCGCCTCGCGCGATTCGGGCCGCCCGGCGGCATTCTCGAAATAGTCGTAGCTCGCTTCGTAATAGAGCTTGCGGACGCTCCGCCATCCGACGGGCCTGGGGCTGTAGCGCGCCTGGCCGTAGGTGCGCCGGAAGGCCGGACGTCGCAGGAAGCCGATCTCCGGATTGAAATGATCGCCGACGAACATGTGTTCGATTTGCACGCCGGTCTTGTCGGCATTCCAGGTGAGGTTGCCGCGATAGCTGCTGCGATCGTTCACGCTGGAGGGGGTCGTCGCCGGCTGGTTGATCGCCGTCCAGTACCCGTTGAGGGAGAGCTCCTCGAGCGGATTCAGCGTCGTGTCGATGCCGTAGGCGAGGTTCTCGTGGCTCTGCGCCGCCGGCGACCGCCGCGTGGCGATCATGCCGACCCGGCTGCGCTTGAGGATGTCCTTGTTGACGCGCAACACCGAGAAGTCGGTCGCCTCGATCGCGGTGCCCTTCACGTCATCGGTGCGCATGTGCAAGGCGCCGACCTGGAAGCCGTCGCCGCGCCCGATCAAGCGGCCGCCGCCGAGAATCGGCACCACCTGATTGCTTTGCAGGCCGATCCGCCGGCTGAAGAACACGATCGGCGTGACGTTGGTATTGCCGCCGCCACCGCCGCCCATCGGCACCGCCGTCGGCCCCTGTCCGCCGCCGCCCTGGTTTGCGCCCGCGCCCGCGAAACTGAAGACGTCCTGGCCTTCGAGAAAGAAGTCGCGCTTCTCGGGAAACAGCACGCTGAACCGGGTGAGATTAACCTGTGCTTCGTCGTCTTCAACCTGCGCGAAGTCGGTGTTGTAGGTGAAGTCGGTGACGATCGACTGCGTGATGCCCCACTTGGCGTCGACGCCGAATTCCGCATCGCCCTGGTTGTGCAGCGCCGGCGTCGAGCGCCGATTGGTGGTCGATGAGCCGAGGCCGTACGGCTTGACGTCGAGATTGCGCAAGTGCGTCGGCGATTCCAGTCCGACCAGCGTGCCGACCGACGAGACCTTCGACAGCCCGCGGCGGCCCCACGAGATCGGCACTTGCGACAGGAACGTCAGTTCGTTCTTCCAGCGCACCATGCGGCGGAAGTTGACGCCCCACTCGGTGGCGCCTTCGCGAAACCGCATCGATCGAAACGGGATCAGGAATTCAACCGTCCACCCGCCATCGAAGTTGGCGGTGCGCACCTCCCACAGGCCGTTCCAGTTGTTGCTGGGTTGTTCGTTGGTGACCTGCCAGTCGAACATGCCGCCCTGGGCGTTCGACGAGAATCCAAACGCGTTGCGGCGATCGTTGAAGGTGTCGAACATCACCGCGATGTGATCGTTGTTGTAGAGATTGTTCGCATCGCGGCGCATGTCGCTGGTGACGCGTTTCGAGGAGTCGGTCTCGTGCAGGCGCGCGCCGACGTAAATGTTCTTGTCGTCGTAGAACACCCACACTTCGGTGTCATCCGTCGCGGGACTGCCCTCGTGCGGCTCCTGTTGGATGAATCCGCCGGCCCCTTTGGTGGTCTTGTAGACCGCTTCATCCAGCCGTCCATCGATCTGCATCGGCGTGGAAATTCGCGTCGTCCGCAAGATCGCGTGTCCGCCCGCATCGCGCGTCACGACCTCGGGGGCGATCGGCGGGGATTGGGCTTGCGCCGACGCCGCCGTCAGAAAGGCGAGGGAAACCAGGAGATATAGAGACAGGCGGACGCGATCCAAGCTCATCGAACCCTTCATGATAACTGGCGTCGCGGAGCTGTTTGGCCGATAAGGAGAGGACTACGTAGGACTCCATGGGCGAATGCTCCTTACAAAACCGTGATCGGGTGCGTCGATCTGGAACATCTGCCGCCTCGCCGGGGCACCTCGATCCAGACCAAATCACCGTGGTTCAACAGGTTAGGGGCGCTGCCAGGCGGTGGTCTGTCTCTTGCTCTGAGGGAGGTATGCGTTCCGCTCGCGGCTTCACCTTGATCGAGCTCCTGATCGTGCTGGCCTTGATCGGCATCGTTTCCGCGATGGCCATCCCGTCCCTGCAGGAATCGACACGCCGCAACTCGGTCTGGACCGCGTCGGAAATGATCGGCACCCAGATTCGCCAGGCCAGGCTGAAGGCGATCAGCCGGAACAAGAGCTTTCGCATCCGTTTCGACTGCCCGTCGGCCAAGCAGTTTCGCGTCCTCGAAGTGACCGGCAACGCGACCATCGATAACGCCAGCAATCGCTGCAGCACCTATCAAACCTACGACACCGGCATCTTCCCGATGCCCGCGAACGTGAACTATGGAACCACGCCCGCGACATTGACGGTCAACAGCCGCGGCGTGTTTACTTCAACAGGATCGATTCCGGCGATCATCACGGTCTACTACGGGAACTACACGTCGAGACAACTCAGCATCTCCGCGACGGGGCAGATCAACTTTGGCACCTACTAAGAACGACCGGGGCCTTGCCCGCCGTGGCGCTTCGCGCGAAGGTGGCTTCACGCTGATCGAGGTGCTGATCGCGATGGTGATTCTCACCGTCGCGCTGGTCGCCCTCGCGGAGATGATGGCCATCACCATGCGCATGCAGATGATGGGCCGCAATCAGACCGCTGCCGCGCGAATGATCCAAGGCAAGATCGACCAGTTGGTGAACCTCAATTTCTTTGCGCCAATCAACCCCCTCGCCAACGTCGGCGGCTCAATCACCTCCGATGTGACCGGTTATTTCGATACTGATGTCGCCGGCTATAAACGGCGCTGGCAGATTGAAGCGATCTCCGGCGAGACGGAAGTCCGCAAGCTCACTGTGCGGGTCATCCCGGACATCAACGATCGGCGCACGAACGCCGACCTCCAGCTTTCGACCGTCATCCGCAGCAACAACCGGCCGTGACCATGACTATTGACCAGCCCAAAGATCAACGCGGCTTCACGCTGGCCGAATTGCTTGTGGCGATGATGTGTACGATCATCGTGCTTGGTGGGGCGGTCGCGCTCACCGCACAGATTCAGAACGGCTACCGGCGCCAGCTCGAAGACTCGGTCGGCGAACAGGAAGCGCGCTACGCGCTCGAGTGGATCGGCCGCTATTTGCGCAGCGTCGGCAACAACCCGTTCAACGCGATTCCGCAGTGTCCGACCGCCGCGACAACATTCGAGGCCTTGACTCCGAACGTCACGACGGGCGCGTTGACGCTGCGGTCCGACAGCAATCCGCCCGACGGATTGATCGGCGGCGCGTTGGGTGCGTGCGTGGAGCAAAACGAGAACGTGACGATTTCGCTCAATCCGACGCTGCACGAAATCCAGTTCATCGACCAGGGCGCCGGCGGAACCACGAACACGACGCGCACCGACGCAGTCATCGACGGTCTCGATTTCTCCTATCTGGACATCGACCACAACCCGATGACGGCTGCAGACGCGGCGGCCACCCCGGGCAACATTTACTACGTCCAGACCGTGATCACACTCCGGACTCGCACCGGTAACACAAGCACAGGCACAACCACACGAACCGTGTCGTCGGAAATCAGAGTGAGGGCAAGATGAAGAATTGCACCGCAGATCGCACATCCGAACGAGGCATCGCGCTCATTGTCGTTCTGTTGCTGATGGCCGTACTGTCCGGTCTCGCGACGGGCTTTGCCTTGACCGGCCAAACCGAAACGGCGATGAGCGCCAACGAGGTGTATTTCGCCGGCGCGCGCGCGGCGGCTGAGGCGGGATTGAATCGCGCGCTGGTCAAGATTTTCGCAGACACGTCGACCAACTGGCTGGCTGGTGTCGACGGCCTCGTCGATGCGTCGAACGCCAGCGCCACCGTCAACGCGGACAATGGCAGCCTGACGTTTCTCCTCGGCACCGGTCCGTTCTACGTCGATTCGGCCAATCATTACAGTTTCGATGTGCAGATCCTCGACGACGACAACGATCTGCTCTACGAAACCCCGCTGACGGCCGCACAGCGAACCGCGATGGGTGAGGATGGCAGCGTCTACACCAACGCGAACGACCGCGTCATCCTCAGGGCGACTGGTTATGGACCGAACGGTACGACGATCAAGCTCGCGCGCATTATCGAGAGCTTCGATACCCTCCATACCTCAACCACCACGACCACCTCGGTTTCGAATCCTGCCCTTCTCGTCAACGGCAACCTCGAAATGAACGGCAATATCCAGATCACCGGCATCAATGCCGCGACCGCGGGCTCCGGCAGCGTCCATGCCAACGGCAACCTCTCGAAGACCGGCACCTCGGGAACGGTCTCAGGTAGCGCCACGGCCAGCGGCACATACTCGACCTCCGGCGGCTTTACACCGGGAGGCGCGAGCGGCGGCGGCAGGGCGACGATCAACGTGCCGGATATTCACGCCTCGGATTATGAGTCCTTGGCCTCGTACAAACTGGCCGTCGTTGGAGGCGTTGGGAAAGTGCAGACGCGCGTCGGCGGCGTGTGGACCAACTGCACCACCGCTGCGTGCACGGGTCTTGGCTGGAGCTATAGCGGCGGGACCTGGAACGCGAGCAGTGCACCCTCGGACGCCATTCTCTACGCTGAAGGCAATGTCGATATCGGAACCACCAGTGGAAGCACCGTCAGGAATGTCTCGGTCTTCGCGACCGGAGACATCAGTGTTCATGGCAACGCCAAGCTGGGCCCCAACACCGCCGCGAACGGGATGCAGTTCGTGACTGACGGCGATCTGATGATCGACAACGGTTCCGACCTGGATCCGCCGTCATTCACCGACGGTCAGATCATGGTGCGTGGGCAAGCCGATCTCGGCGGCAGCATGGAGTTCCAGGGCCGCGTCCTGGTCCAGGACGTCGCCGGCGCCGGCAGCCTGGTCACATCGAACGTTATTCACGGCACCATTCATTTGTCGTACGCCGGCACGCTCACGGCGATCACCACGATCACGACCATCACGACGTCCAGTCCGACGACCTACGTCAACAACGTGTCGGGATGGATGGAGCAATGAGACTTCGCGGGTTCGTGCTCGTCGGCATCGTCGCGGCGTCGAGCCTGATGTCGGCGCAGCAGCAGGCGACTGAACAGCCGCAGAAGGCCACCACAGCGCCGCTCGGCGACGTTGCCCGGGAGGCGGAGGCCGCGAAGGCCACGGTCAAGAAGGCGAAGAAGACGTATACGAACGCCGATCTGACCGCTGATCCCCGGGGGGGACCCGCGACCGCTCCGGCGGCATTGCCGAGCAGCGTCGCGAGCCCAGACAAAGCTCTGACGCCGCAAGAAGCGGTCGTCCGCTCCGGAGAGAAGACCGAAAAGAATGCGCCGGCCAACAGGCCCGAAGAATACTGGCGTGGCCGCGCGGAATCGATCCGCACGCAAGTTGCGGGACTCCAGAGTTATATCGACGGGCTCTCCAGGCCCGATGCCGCGCGGGACTCGAACCTGACATCGAAGGCCAAAAAAGACGACGACCTCGCCAACGCCCGGCTGCGGCTCGACGGACTCAAGAAACAGTGGGACACGCTGGAGGTGGCCGCCAAGCAAGACAACGCCAATAGCGCCTGGCTCGACCCGCGTCCGAGGTTCCAGTAAGCGCCGCTCCGCTACAATAGCCGAGTGCGAACGTGGCTGATCGTCATCGGTCTCGCTGTCGCGATTCCGGCGGCGGCGCAAGATCTCGATCGCGACGGCCTCTCCGATCGCTTCGAGCAGGATCTCCTCGAGCGGTTTGCTCCGACACTATTGCTGGCCCGCGGGGAGTGCGACGATGCGCCCGCATCGTTTGCGCCGTTTGCGCCAGAACCGCGCGTGCTGGCCAGGGACGGCACCATCTACGGCCAGGCCTTTGCACTGCCGGCCCTCGACGGGCGATCCCTGATCGAGCTGCACTTCTTTCACTTATGGTCGCGTGATTGCGGTCGGCTTGGACACGAGCTGGATGCGGAACACGTCTCGGCGATCGTGTCCGCGGTGCAGCCCGGCGCGCCGGCGGACGCCTGGATCGCCGAGGCCTGGTACGCCGCCGCGCACGAAGGGTCTGCGTGTGACGCGAGCAGCGGCGCCCGCGCCGGCGTCATCGACGCGGTCGCCTCAGGACCGCGAATCTTTGTCTCGCGTGGCAAGCACGCGTCGTATTTCGATCGCGGTCAGTGCAAGTGGGGATGCGGCAGTGATGACTGCGGCGACGATCGCGCGCTCGCGCCGACGCGGATCGTCAACATCGGCGAACGCGCCGCGCCGCTGAATGGGGCAACGTGGGTGCACTCGAATCGATGGCCGCTGGCGGAGAAACTGGGTTCGGATTTCGATCCGGCCGTTCGCGCGCGCCTGGATGCGTCGAACGGCGATCATTTGATCTCGCTGATGCTGCACTTGCGCGCGCCGCAATCACCGGTCCTCGCCGGCGACGCGGCGATTGATGGTCTCGAAGCCGCGGCCGATTCAACGACCGGCGCGCTGGCCAGGGCGAGGCACGCGGTCGCGCGGTTCCTGCGCCGGAAATAATCAGCGCGTCGCGCCGATGGCGTCGACGAATCCCGGCGTGAAGATCGCCGGCATGCCGCCGGTGTGAAGGAACACGATCGTGTCGTTCGGGGCGAGCTGGCCGGTGCGCACGTGATCGATCAGCGCCGCCATGGCCTTCGACGTGTAGCAGGGATCGAGCAGGATCGCTTCGGTCCTCGCGACGAGCGAGATCGCCTCGAGCGCCGCCGGCGTCGGAATGCCGTAGCCTTCACCGATGTATCCCTGATCGGTGACCAGGTCGCTCAGTTCCAGGCGCTCCGCTAATCCGAGTCGCGCGGCCGCCTCGTTCGCGATCCGTTTTGCCCGCTCGATCTTTTCAGGTTCGCCCGCGCTGACCGCCACGCCGTAAACGCGATAGGGCGCCGCGCACAACTTCGCGCCGAACGTCAGCCCCGCCTGCGTCCCTCGCGAGCCGCTCGCATAGTACAGGCGCGTCGGTGACTCCCCCGCGTCGGCGAGTTGATCGACGAGTTCGGCCGTGCCGCCGAGATACCCAAACACGCCGATGCCGCTCGAGCCGCCGATCGGAATCACGTACGGCACGCGCCCAGCCGCCTTTTCTTCCGCCACCACCGCGGCGACGACAGCTTCGTCCTGGCCGACGGCCAGCATCGGATCGATCGACGGCACCATCCTGATGTCCGCGCCGTACAACCGATCGAGAAGCAAGTTGCCGGCCGTTGGTGGATGGTCGACCGTTGAGGTCAGGACCAGCACGCACCGCATGCCGGCCACGCATGCGGCTGCGGCCGTCATCCGCGCGTGATTCGATTGCACCGCGCCGGTCGTAATCAACGTGGTCGCGCCCTGCTGTTGCGCATCGGCGACCAGGTATTCGAGCTTGCGCGCCTTGTTGCCACCGAGGCCAAGCGACGTCAGATCGTCCCGTTTGATCAGGATGCGCGGACAGGCGCGCGCGCCGCCGAGGACGTCGCGAAGGCGAGTGGCCTCCGTGATTGGGGTCGGCAGCGTCGCCAGCGGAATTCTCGGTTGCGCGGCCAGTGCCGCACGCACCCTCGCAGTCGGACTCACAGCGGCAATCCTACCTTCGCCAAGGCTACGGTCGGCAAGCCTATCGCGACTGCCAGCTCCGTCATGTCGGCTGGCAGCGGCGCTTCGATCACCAGTTCGCGTCCCGTTTTCGGTTGGCGAAAGGCAGTGCGCCACGAGTGAAGCGCCTGACGCGGAAACTTCGCCGCGGCTTCAACCGCAGAGGCATCCGCCTTGGCTCCGTAGGTCGCATCGCCGACGATGGGCCATTTCCGGGCGGCTAGATGCACGCGGATCTGGTGGGTCCGTCCGGTGATCAGCCGGCAACGAACCAATGAGAACGCGCCCGTCGTCGAGACGCGTTCGTAGCGAGTCACCGATGGCTGGCCGCCACGATCGGTAACGGTGATGCGGCGGCGATCCCAGGGATCGCGATCCAGCGCGAGATCGATGGTGCCCTTCGATGGCGATGGCTTCCCCCACACGATGGCGAGGTAGTCCTTGTCGACGCGCCTCGCGGCCATCGCCCGTTGCATGGCGGCGTGAATCTCGCCGCGCTTGGTGACGATGACCACGCCGGAGGTGAGCTTGTCGAGCCGGCCCAGCAGCGCCGGCGAGGAACCGGCCGGCCAGTGGCGCGCGTAGGCGAGCAGGCCATTCATCAGCGTGCCCGTGGTGTTCTTGTACGACGGATGCACGACGATACCCGACGGCTTGTTGACGGCGAGCAGATCGTCGTCTTCGTAGAGCACCTCGATGGCGATCGCTTCGGCGCCCGGCCGGGTGCGCTTGGGAGGCTCCGCGATTCTGACGCGAAGCTCATCGCCTGCCTGGACGCGCCACGCCGCCCGTGGAGGCGCCGCGCCGTTCAGCAGCACCTCGCCCGCCTCGATCCACTTCTGGATGCGATTGCGAGAGACGCCCTTCTCCAGGTGCATGTGCCGCAGCAGTACGCGATCGACGCGCACGCCGTGATCGCCGCGATCGACCTTGATGGTGCGCCAGTCCGCAGTCACAGCCTTCCAGTGTAGCGCGAACAAAAAATAGGCTCGGCACCCCTGGAAAAAGTGCCGAGCCAAAAATGAGACGCGATTGAGGTTGAGTTAGTTGACGGCGGCGATCGCCGCCTGCTGCGACAGGCGCTGCAGGCGCCAGTCGTCCGCGACGATGCCCCACAACACCTGGTCGTGACGCACGCCGTTGCGCGCGAACGAGCTGCGCAGCACGCCTTCCTGCACGGCGCCGATCTTGCGGAGCGCGCCGTTGCCGCGGCCGTTGGCCACTGCCGCGCGCGCCTCGAGACGGTTCGCACCGATCACATCGAAGGCGAAGTCGAGCACGAGGCGGGCGCCCTCCGCGAAGATGCCGGTGCCCCAGAACTGCGAGCCCATGACGAAGCCCCACTCGGCCGTGCCGAAACCGCTCTCGAGCGAGCGGACCTGGAAGATGCCGACCGCCGTCGTCATCCCCTCGGGGACCACCGCGAAGCAGGCGTAGTTGCCGGCCTGGCGCTCGCGGTTCGCCCACGTGATGAAGTGCTCGAAGCCTTCAACCGTGGTCGGCGGCGGCGAAATGAATCGCGCCACTTCCTCGGTCGTCAGCATCGCCAGCAGCGAGGGCGCGTCTTCGAGGCGCATCTCGCGGAGGGTGAAGTGCGAGCCGGCGATCACCGGCAGGCCGGCCTTCCAGTCAGTCGTCGTGATGATCGACTGGCGATTGATCAGCAACTCTTCGGTCGTGCGAATCATGGTCGTCGCTCGCTCGTTGATGGTGCGGAAGGGCATCTGTTCCATGACTACAGCCCTCCCATCTTCTTGGTAAGCGTGGTCGTGGTCGTTAAGGTCGTGTCGGTCGACGTCGTGAGTGTGTCGGTCGTTGTCACGACGTCGGTCGAAACGGTGTCCGTCGAAACGGTGTCCGTTGAAACGGTGTCCATCGAGACGGTCTCCGTCAACGGCGCGCTTTCCGTTGTCGTCGACTCTTCGGTCACGGTTTGCGTCGTGTCCTCGACGACCATCGGCTCCGGTTCGACCGTGGTTGTCGCTACCGGCTCTTGCGCGTCGAGCGGGAACAGCGAGTCCCACATGCTGGCGGGCAGGCTGTTCACTTCTTTCGTTTCATCGCCGAACACGATCTTCTGGACGACCGCGGTCACGCTGTTGCCCCAGACGATGTTGTCACCATCGCTGTTGCCCCAGACGATGTTGTCGTCGTCGTTGTTGCCCCAGACGATGTTGTCGTCATCGCTGTTGCCCCACACGATGTTGTCGTCGTCGCTGTTGCCCCAGACGATGTTGTCGATGCCCTCGGCGTTGCCCCAGACGATGTTGTCGTCGTCGCTATTGCCCCAGACGATGTTGTCGCAGTCGGCGCCGCCGCAATCGTTGCCCCAGACAATGTTGTCGTCATCGCTGTTGCCCCAGACGATGTTGTCGTTGTCGCCGTTGCCCCACACGATGTTGTCGTCGTCGGCGTTACCCCAGACAATGTTGTCGTCGTCGGTGTTGCCCCAGACGATGTTGTCGTCAGCGTCGTTGCCCCAGACGATGTTGTCGTCGCCATCGGCGCCCCACACGGCGCTCTTGCCCCAGACGATGCCTTCACACGACGTGTCGACGCAGTTCTCGCCCCACACGATGTTCATGCCGGACGGGTGTGAACCCCACACGACGTCCGTGGCCCAGGCCGTGCCGCCGGGCGCCAGGACGCCGCCGCGCACGCGCTTGTTGCCCCAGAAGATCTGCTTGCTCCACCCGTGCATCGACGGATAGGCGCTGCCCTTCAACTTGTTGCGGAAGAATTCGGCGAGCTGCACGGCGCCGCGCGCATTCAGGAAGCCGGCGCCCTGCGTCAGCGCGTCGTAACCGGGATATTCCTGAGAGGTGAACTGCAGAATCGCCTTCACCAGGTTCGGCGTCAGCTCCGGATTCGCCTGCATCATCAAGGCGACCGTGCCGGCCACGACCGGCGCCGCCATGCTGGTGCCGCTCAGCGCGAGATACGGCTTGTAGCCCGGCGACAGCAGGCCTTCGAGAAGGAAGTCGGCCTTCGTCGAGTAGAAGGCGCTCAGCGGATCGGCCATCGAGATCGTGCCGTAACCGGGCGCGACCAGGTCAGGCTTCGCCAGGTAGTCATACATCGTGGGACCGCGCGAGCTGAACGCCGCCATCGTGTCGTCCTGGCGGCGCACGGTGCCGTTGGTGCTCGAAGCGCCGACGGTGATCACCCAGGGCGCGTTGCCGGGCGATCCGATGGCGCCATATTGCGGCTGGCCGTTCGCGGCCTTGCCCAGATTGCCGGCCGCGGCGACGACGACGATCCCGGCGTCCACGGCGCGCTTGGCCGCGAGCGTCAGCGGGTCGGTGGTGTAGGACTCGGTCACTGCGGCGCCGAGAGACAGATTGATGACGCGAATGTTGAGCGCGTCCTTGTTCGCCACCGCGTAATCGATCGCCGCGATGATGGAGCTAATCGTGCCGTGGCCCTGCGCGTCGAGCGCCTTCAGCGCGATGATGTTCGCACCAGGCGCAATGGCGTTGCGCGTTCCGTTGGTGTCGAAGCCGTTGCCGGCGACGATGCCCGCGACGTGCGTGCCGTGGCCCCAGTCGTCGTACGGCTGCGTGTAGCCGTTAACGAAGTCGACGAAGCGCGAGACGCGCTGACCCTGGCCGTTGGCCACGGTGAGGTCGTCGTGCCAGCCGGTGATCCCGGAGTCGACCACCGCGACGCCGACGCCGGCGCCGTTGTAGCCCATCAACTCCTGCACCGCGCGCGCGCCGATCGTCACCGCCGTGCGACCGACGAAGCCCGAGGTGGCGCGATCGAGATGGATGCGCTTGACGCGTTTGTCGTTCGCGAGCGCCTTCAACTTGCGGTTGGACATCTTCGCGACGCGCGCCTTCAGGATGCCCAGCCGGCGTCCGGCCGTGCCGCCATTGGCTTTCACCAGGTTGACCGCGTCGGTTTCGTCGTTGAACTCGATGATGACGTTGGATTGCCCGTTGACGGCGTCTTCGACCGCGTCGTTCAACCTGACATCGAGTTTGGCGTGGCGGCGCGCGATGCGTGCGGCCATGGCCGCTTTCTTCGCCGCGGAGGCCGGGCTCGACTGGCCGGACTGCGGACCGCTCGCTTCAACCGGAGCGGCCGGCAGGAGCAGCATGGCGAGTAGCGCAAACAAAACTGCGCGTCCCCATACCGCTTTTCCCGCGGCACTATAACGGAGGGCTGGCACCTTCATGCCCGCCTCTAGAGCAATCGGTGGGCCAAGTGTCAGCCTTAAGAATCAACAGTACGCTCAAGTACTTTCTATTCACATAAATGCTTGCATTTATATGTGCTCTAACGTGACGTAAGTACCCTTGATGTGAACTCGTTCCGCGGACCAGAAAGTTTCACATTGAGACACAAGCACGGATATTTGATGGATATAACTTTGTAAGTATCTTTTTTGCATCGGTTTACAGGAAACTGTTCTTTTTAAGAACAACAAGCCGGCAAACGGAACAGGGGAATACTCTGATTTTCAGGTCTCGAAGGCGGGCTGAGCAGAAAAAAAGGGTCCGGACACCCCTGGAAATGTCCGGACCCAAACGAGTAACGAGACGGAATTTCGTTAGTTGACCAGCGCGGGTTTCTGCGCGACGCGCTGGAGGCGCCAGTCGTCAGCCAGAATTCCCCACAGCACCTGGTCGTGATTCTGGCCGTTGCGCTGGAACGACCGGCGCAGCAACCCTTCCTGGACCGCGCCGATCTTGCGGAGCGCCCCGTTCCCGCGCCCGTTGGCGACCGCCGCGCGCGCTTCGAGGCGCTGCGCACCGACCACGTCGAACGCGAAGTCGAGCACGAGGTGGGCGCCTTCCGTGAAGATGCCGGTGCCCCAGAACTGCGAGCCCATCGCGAAGCCCCACTCGGCCGTGCCGAAGCCCGGTTCGAGCGAGCGCACCTGGAAGATGCCAATCGCGGTGGTCATGCCCTGCGGCACGATCGCGAAGCAGGCGTAGTTGCCGGCCTGGCGCTCGCGTTGCGTCCACATGATGAAGCGCTCGAAGCCTTCAACTGTGGTCGGCGGCGGCGAAATGAATCGCGCCACTTCTTCGGTCGTCAGCATCGCGAGCAGCGACGGCGCATCTTCGGCGCGCAGCTCGCGGAGTGTGAAGCTCGAGCCCGCCATCACCGGCAAGGCCGTCTTCCAGTTGGTGGTAACCGTCGTCTGCTGGCTCGTGCGGTTCATCGCAGTGGCTCGCGTCTCGAGGGTTCGGGAGGTCGCAATCACAGTCCACCTCCTCCGACAGTGGTCGTGGTCGTGATAGGCGGCACATCGAACAGGCTCTCCCACACGCTCGGGTCGAACGATTCGATTTCGGCCGTGTCGTCGCCGAATTCTTCGGCGTCGTCGGCGGAGCTGCCCCAGGTGATGTTTTCGCTGCCGGAGTTGCCCCAGACGATGTTGTCGGCGCTCGAGTTACCCCAGACGATGTTGTCGATGCCTTCGGCGTTGCCCCACACGATGTTGTCGTCGTCGGTGTTGCCCCAGACGATGTTGTCGCAGTCGGCGCCGCCGCAGTCATTGCCCCACACGATGTTGTCGTCGACGTCGTTGCCCCAGACGATGTTGTCGTCGTCGCCGTTGCCCCAGACGATGTTGTCGCCATCGCCGTTGCCCCACACGATGTTGTCGCCATCGGTGTTGCCCCAGACGATGTTGTCGTCGCCGCTCGATTCGCCCCAGACGATGTTGTTGCCCCAGACGATGTTGTCGCAGTCGCCGGCGCAGTTCTCACCCCAGACGATGTTCTGGCCGGTGGGCGTGCGATTGGCGCCCCACTGCACGTTGGGGGCCCAGGCGGTGCCGCCGGGCGTCAAGACGCCACCGGTCACGCGGCGGTTGCCCCAGAAAATCTGGCGGCTCCAGGCCTTCATTTCCGGATAGTGCTCGCCCTTGCGGTGCACGGCGAAGTAGCGCGCCAGGCGGACCGCGCCGAGCGAGTTCAGGAAGCCGGCGCCTTCGGTCAGCGCGTCATAGCCTTTGTAGACCTGCGCGGTGAACTGCAGGATCGCCTTCACCATGTTCGGCGTCAGGCTGGGATTGGCTTCGAGCATCAACGCCACCGTGCCGGCCACGACCGGCGCCGCCATGCTGGTGCCGCTGAGCGTCAGGTAGGGGAGATAGGTGAGGTTCTTGACCTTGCCGGCGACCAGGTACGGCGCCTTCGTCGCGTAGAACAGGCTGTTCTTCTCCGCCAGCGACACGGTGCCGCTGCCCGGCGCAACCAGGTCCGGCTTCGCGCCGAAGTCGATCATCGTCGGACCGCGTGAGCTGTAGTTCGCCATCGTGTCATCGCGGCGATCGTTGGTGCCCATCGTGCTCGAGGCGCCGACCGTGAGGACCCAGGGCGCATTGCCCGGGGCGCCGATGGCGCCGTATTGCGGCTTGCCGTCGGCGGCCTTGCCCATGTTGCCGGCGGCCGCGACGACGACGATGCCCGCGTCCACGGCGCGCTTGGCGGCCTGGGTCAGCGGGTCGGTGTTGTAGCTCTCGAACACGCCCGCGCCGAGCGACATGTTGATGACGCGGATGTTGTAGGCGACGCGGTTGGTGACGGCCCAGTCAAGCGCGGCAATGATGTTGCTGATCTTGCCCTTGCCTTCGCCGTCGAGCGCCTTCAACGCGACGATGTTCGCCTTCGGCGCGATCGATGCGCGATCGCCGTTCGAGTCGTAGCCATTGCCGGCGATGATGCCGGCGACGTGCGTGCCATGGCCCCAGTCGTCGTACTTGGTCGTGCGGCCATTGACGAAATCAACGAAGGCGCTGACACGCTGGCCGGTGCGGTTCGCGACGGTCAGGTCGTCGTGCCACGCGGTGACGCCGGAATCGATCACCGCGACGCCGACGCCGGCGCCGGTGTATCCGTACTGCGCCTGCACATTCTTGGCGCCGACCGTGATCGAGGTGCGGGCGATTTCGCCGGTCACGTCGCGGTCGATGTGAATGCGCTTGACCTTCGGGTCGTCGGCGAGGCGCTTCAGCAACGCATTTGAAATCCGTCCGGCGCGCGCCTTCAGGATGCCAAGCTTGCGGCCCGAGCGTCCGCCGTTGGCGGTGATGCGCGCGGCGCTGTCGCTATCGTCGTTGAACTCGACGATGACATCGGTCTCACCGATGCCGTCGGCGAGATCGTTCAACTCGCGATCAAGCTTGGGGTGGTGGGGTTTCTTCGGTGCCTTCACCTTGGCGACGGCGGCGGCTTTCACCGGGCCCGCGGTCGCTGTTACTGAGACAGCGGCGAACGACGCGACGCAGAAGGCAATCAGGGCATTGCGTCCCCACACTGCCTTCTTCCGCGGTTGATTGACTGACGACGAGAGCTTCATATGCCACTCCTAAGAGCAATTAACGGGCCAAAAGGACTTATGATGCCTTTGGTGTCATATAAAGTCATATCGAACAGCAAAACAGGCCTGTTTCTTAAGTGATCTTAGAGTCATATCGAATCGCCGAATGATATGACAGTAAATGCGTTTGTTCTGAAGTGGCGCACCCAGCTGGACAGCCGATGCGAATATATTTGCTAACTAGCTGATGGTAAAGGACTTATATTCAGACTGTTCCATTTAGAAGCCGAAGCTCTAAAATGGAACAGTCTGAACAGTGTTCAGGGCCTTTTTATTGGCCTTTGAAGGCAATCAGCTCGACGTCGAACACCAACATGCCGCGCGGCGGGCGCTCACCTTTATACGCAAGCTTTTCGGGAATCCAGAAGCGCATCTTCTCGCCGGCGACCATGTACTGCAGGCCTTCCGTCCATCCGGCGATCACGTCACCCAGTCCAAAGCTGATCGGCTGACCCTTGTCGACCGACGTGTCGAACATCTTTCCGTCCGTCGTCCATCCCGTGTAGTGCACGGTGACGTCGCTCTTCGCGGTCGGATGGGTCGTGCCTTTGCCGGGACGCAGCGACTTATAGGCCAGGCCGGACGAGGTGCGCTTGGCGTCGGCCGGAGGTGCGGCCACATCAGCAGGCGGAGTGCTCGGGTTCGGACTGATGTCCAGCAGCTCGATGTCGAACACCAGCATGCCGGCCGGGCGTCCGGCCATGCCGTTGTAGGCAATCTCCTGCGGAATCCAGAAGCGCCGCTTCTCGCCGGCGACCATCAACTGGACGCCCTCGCCCCAGCCCTTGATCACGCGATCGAGCGGGAACGTGCTGGGGGCATTGCGGGCGAACGAACTGTCGAACATTTTTCCGTCCGTGGTCCAGCCCGTGTAATTCACGGTCACCATGTCGTTGGCCGCCGGCTTGGCTTTGCCGGTGCCGGGCGTCAGCACGACTGACGCCAGGCCGCTGGCGGTCTTGATCGCGTCGGCAGGCGGCTTGGCGACGTTCTCGGGGGCGGGGATCGGCGTGAACGCGGGCTTCTGTTGCGCCACGACGGTCGCGCCGAGTGCGGCCACCAGCGCGAAAGCAGAGAAGGTTTTGATCATCCGCTAATCGTGACCCAGATGCGGACCGAGGTAAAGATCCTGATGACCCGGACGAGTGATGGTCAGGAGCCTTTGCCCGGCTTTAGCATACGTGGTACCGTTCGCGACGCCGCCCCCTATGCCGACCTTGACGATCAAAGGCAGCAAGTCTGATCGGCTCCTGCTGTCCCCGCAGGAAGCGCTGATCGCCGGAGGTCCGGCCGAAGAACTCGAGCGGCGCATCCAGGAAGTCTTCAAGCTGGGCTACGAACACGTCGTGATCGATCTGCGCGGCGTGCCGACGGCGGACAGCGCGGGCGTGCGCGCGCTGGTGCGCGGACACACCACGGCGCAACGCCTCAGCCGACGCTTCACGCTGGTCTCGCCGAATCCCAGGGTCCGGGAGGTGCTCGAGATCTCGCTGTTGACGCGCGTGCTCGAAGTGGTCGACACGCTGGTCGAGGCGAAGACCAAGTCGATCGCGTGGGATCGGGTGTGGGCCGGCGTGGCCGTCGCGGTGGTCGGCATCGGCATGGTCGGCATCGGCATCAAGTGGCCGGGCATGGGCCTGGCCGAAGGCAGCGCGCCGGACTCGATTCCCGGGGTCAAGGAATCGGTCAGCGGCGGGTTCGTGTTGTCGAATCCGTTGTTCGAGCTCGCCAAGCTCGTGTCGTCAGCGGTGATCGGCATGCTGGTGACGGTGGTGCATCGCCAGTACCGCCACGAACGCAGCGCCAATCCGGCGCTCGACCAGGCCCAGGTGCTGTTGTGCGTGTCGGGCGCGATCATGATGATCATCATCGGCAATTCGGTGGCGCGGGCGTTCGGCATCGCCGGCGCGGCGAGCATCATCCGCTTTCGCACGCCGGTCGAGGACGCGCGCGACATCACCATCCTGTTCATCCTGATGGGGCTCGGCATGGCCGCCGGCCTCGGCGCGCTGGCCGTCGCCGGACTCGGCACGCTGTTCCTGTGCGCGTTGATTCCGCTGCTGAACCTGTTCAGCGCCGACCGGCCGCGGCAGATGATGGTCGAGATCGTCGCCGAAGAACGCGACTTCCCCATGGCGCACGTCCACCACGTGTTTGCGGTCAACGGACTGATGTTCGAACCGCGCGAAGTTTCGCAGGGCGACGAAGCCACCGCGAAGTATTTGACGACGCTCAAGCCGACCGATTCGCTCGAAGATTTGAGCGCGCAATTGATGGGCGACGGCAAGAAGGGCATCAAGAATGTCTCGTGGTCGCCCGCGAAGCGCGGCTAATACCAAAGAACAGCTGGTGCTCGATCCGGCGGAGCGCAAAGCGGCGCTGCTCGGCGTGATCGGCGCCGCCAGGCGGCGGCTGATCCTGTCGTTGTTTCGCTGTGATGATTTTTCCATCCTCGATGCGCTCGCCGCGGCGCTCGAACGCGGCTGCGAGGTCGAGGCGATCCTGACCAAGCGCGCCAAGGGCGGAAAGAAGCGCCTCAAGAAGTTATGGGGCGCGCTCGAAGAGATGGGCGCCGTCGTCACGCGCTACGCCGATCCGGTCGTCAAGTACCACGCCAAGTACCTGGTCGCCGATGACTCGACGGCGGTGATCACGACACTGAATCCGACCAAGAAGTGCTTTACGCGCACGTGGGATGCGGTGCTGATCACGCCGGATCCGTCGGTCGTGAAAGGGCTGCTGACGTTGTTCAAGGCCGACGCCGCCGGGGTGCCGCTGCCGTCGCGCCGCCCGCTCGGCCGCCGCTTGATCGTCGGTCCGGAACGATCGCGCGCCGAACTGCGGGGGTTGATCGCCGGCGCCCGGCACAGCATCCGCATCCTCGATCACAAGTTGTCGGACCCGGACCTGGTGGCGTTGCTGCGCGAGCGGCGTGCCGATGGCGTCATCGTCACCGTGCTCGGCAAGCAGCCGATGCGGGGCGTGACGCCGCATGGCAAGATGCTGATCGTCGACGAGACCCGTGCCGTCCTGGGCAGTACTGCGCTATCGACGCTGAGCCTGGATTTCCGGCGCGAAGTCTCGGTGGTCGTCCACGAACCGGCGCTGGTCAAACAGCTGAACATGTCGTATCAACAGTTGATGGCGAAGGCCGGCGCCGCGGCCACGCATTTGCCGGGAGACCGAATCGCATGAAGCGAGTTGCCGTAATCGCGTCGATCCTCTGTGCGTGTGCCGCGCTGCCTGCGGCCGCGCAGGGGAAACAGCAAGACGAGCCTCGCGGCTTGGTCTGGAACGATCGTCCGTCGATCGTGTTCGGCAAGCATTGGAGCGTCGACCTCAAGGGCCGCGCGCTGGTTGAATGGCGCCGCTTCGATCCCGATATCGGTGAAGACATCTTTCACCTGCGTACCGCCCGCATCGGCCTGAAGGGGGATGCGAGCAAGCATTTCAGCTGGGAAATCGAGCGCGAGATTACCGAGGACAAGAACAACAAGGTGGTGTTCGGCGACTGGAAGGACGTCGCCCTCGAGTGGAAGACCTTCGACAAGCTGTCGATCAAGGGCGGGCGTTTCAAGGTGCCGTTCGGCCTGGAGCAGACCACCGGCGTCAGCGATCTCGATTTCGCGTATCGCGCGCTGGGCTCGACGCAGATTGCCCCCGGCCGCGACCGCGGCGTGATGGCCTTTGGCGATCTCGGCCGCATCAACTACGAAGCCGGCGTGTTCGACGATGACGGCGACAACGCTGAATCCAACGAGCCGCAGTTTGTCGAGCAAGGCGCCGATCTCAAGGGGGTGGGGCCGTCGGTGGCGGCGCGCCTGACCGGCAACCTGTTTCGCCCGCTGCCGATGGGCAAGTTGCGGAGCGCCACGGTCGGCATTGCCTATACGACGTCGAATGTCCCGGAGGGCCTGAACAGCCTGCGGGCCGAATCACTGTGGGGCACCAAGAAGTATTTCGATCGGGTCTACGTCAAAGGGCGCCGTCAGCGGGTCGGCGTGCAATTCGACTGGACGCCGGGTCCGGTCGGTGTCAAGGCCGAATGGATGCAGTCGCGCGAGCAGCGCAAGGAGCAGAGCAATCGCGACGCCGACTTGTCGGACTTCGTCGGCACGGCATGGTATGTCTCGGGCAGCTGGTTCGTCACCGGCGAAGATAAAGACAACAACATCACACCCCGGCATCCGCTCCTGAAGGGTGGCATTGGAGCGATCGAGCTCGCGGTCCGATACGACGAATTGGGCTTCGAAAGCGCGGGCAAGACGGGAACCGCCTTCACCAATCCGCGTTCGGATCATTTGGTCCCGAACTCCGATGGCGTCTGGACGTTCGGCGTGAACTGGACGACCAGCAAGTGGACGCGCGTGCAGCTCAACGCCATCCATGAGGATTTTCTCGATGGGACGCGGACGCCGGACTCCGGACTCACGTCATTCTGGTCGAGCTTGGCTCGGCTCAATATTGTGTTCTGATGGAAAGATGACCGTGATGATGGGCAGACTCAGCCGCGCCGGCGCTCTCGCGTTGATGCTCGCGCTCGCCCTGGGCTCGAGCGCGGCCGCGCAGACCTCGGATGATCTGTTCAATCCCGATGCGTTGCAGCGCATCGACCTGTGGCTCAACTCGTCGGACTGGAACAAGCTCAAGGCGGCGTTCCAGGAGAACACCTATTACCCGGCCGATGTGACGTGGAACGGGCAGACCGTTCGCAACGTCGGCATTCGATCGCGTGGCCTGGGTTCGCGCAGCAGCACCAAGCCGGGACTGCGCGTCGACTTCGATCGCTATTCGAGCGGCCAGCAGTTCCTCGGCCTGAAGTCGCTGGTCCTCGACAACCTGACGCAGGATCGCACCGGCATCAAGGAAACCACCGCGATGCGGTTCATGGCGCGGCTCGGCATTCCGGTCCCCCGTGAAACCCACACCCGGTTGTACGTGAACGGTAGTTACGCCGGCTTGTACGGCCTGGTCGAGTCGGTGGACAAGACCATGATGGGCCGCGTCTTCGGCAGCATCGGCGACGATGTCCAGAACGACGGCTACCTGTTCGAATACAACTACGTGCTCGGCAACGCATGGCGATTCGGGTATGAAGGATCCGATCTGACGCCGTACAAAACTCGCTTCGACATCAAGACCAACGAGAGCCATTCCGATACCAAGATCTGGGGGCCGATCGAAGAGCTGGTCAGGCTGGTGAATTCGACGGACGCGAGCAGCTTCGAGGCGACCATCGGGCCGAAGCTGGATCTGCCGGCGTTTGTCCGCTACGTCGCGGTGCAGAATTTCATCGCCGAGAACGACGGCTTCAACGGCTACGACGGCATGAACAATTTCTATCTCTACCGGCTGGAGAACAGCACCAGCCATGTGTTCATCTCGTGGGATGAAGACAACGCCTTCCTGCAGTCAGACTTCGGGATCACGACTCGCAATGAAGAGAACGTGCTGACGCAAAAGACGCTGTCGTTGAGCCAGTACGGCGGCCAGTATTTCAGCGTGCTGTCCGAAGCGGCGAACTCGGCGACCGGCTGGATGCGGCAGGAAATGCAGCGCCAGTTCGACATGATCAACGACGCGATGCTCGAAGACACGCTGAAGCCGTATTCGAATGGCGATTACCAGGGCGATCGCGAGTCGCTGCTGGGGTTCCCGGAAGCGCGCGTTACTTACGTGCGCTGCGAGGTCGCGAAGACGCTCGGGTCCGCGCGGCCGGCCGGCTGCCAGTAGCCGCCGCGGCCAGCGCGGCGAGGCCCTTGTCGGTCAGCAGGTAGATGGTGCGCCCGCGGGCGTGATCCAGCATCTGCATCATGGTGCCGCGCGCGCGCTTTGAGGCCTTGCGCGGCGACGAGGCATCGAGCAGCATGGCGCCGTATTCGGGGTAGCCGCGATCGAGACGCCGCTTCCACGGCCGATCGATCTTTCGTTCGTGCGCGCGGCCGCGCAGGTTGGCGGCCGGCGCAAATCGCATCAACTCCCGCAGCCACTGTTCGCTCAATCCGCACGCCGTTCCGAAGGCGACGGCCGTCTCGACATATTGCGAGGCGACGACCACGCCGCCCGCTTCAAGCACCGGGCGAATCTCCCACCGCAGGCGAAACGCCAGATCGGCGGCAAAGACGAGCGACAGCGTGCGGGTGGAAATGTGGCGATCGCCCTTGGCGGCCACGGCGAGATCGCCGAACAGGCCGGACGCATCCCAGCGGCTGACCGCGCACTCGATACCGGCCTTGCGCAGCTCCGCCACGACGGCGTCGGACGAGGCGTTCACGTCCTTGCCGCGCGAACCGTCGATGGCGATCAAGCGCCCCGGGTATGTGACCCTGTCAGCCATTCTTCGACGGCTTCCTTGCTGAACGTCGGCCACGGACGCTTGCGGACCTGGTCGATCAGCTCGCGCACGCGCGTGTGCTGACGGTAGACCGCGTCGCCGGCGTCCACGGTGACGAACTGAAACACCACCGAGAGGTTGTCGTACTCGGTGACCACGCGATCGATGAAACGGCTGTAGCTGGCGAGCGGATCTTCGATGCCGGTGACGTCCTGGCCGGCCTCGTAGAAATGCGGCGCGCGCGTCGAGGCGATGCGGCGGCGCGAATCCTCCGGCGTCATGGAGAAATAGATCACCAGGTCGGGCCACAGCAGCGGCGAGTAGGCGTGGAGCAACCAGTCCAGGTCGAGGCCGCGCGCGGCATCCCGCGCCAGCGCGGTGAACAGGTAGCGATCGGCCAGCACCGTCTTGCCGGCCCACAGCGCGGGCAGGATCTCGGTTTCGACGCGGTGCCGGAAATCAACGGCGTGCAGCAGCGAATACTCTTCCGTCGAGAGGGTGCGGATCTTCTTGCGCACCTTGAGCATGGGTTTGACGAGGGCGGATGAGGCCCACGCGGTCGAGACGACACGGTGGCCCTGGCTCTCCAGCCACCGCTCCAGCAGCTTGCGCTGCGTCGTCTTGCCGGAGCCGTCGGGACCCTCGAATGCGATCAGGAGGCCGCGCGATTTCTCGCGGTCGGCGATCATCTTCCTGAGTTGCTGTGGGGTGGCTGGCCGCCTCATCCGATCCGTTACGATACCACCGTGGAATTCGCCATCATCCCCGGATCGGCACTACTGCAGGCCGGCTTTTACGGAATGGCCGCCATCATCGTGGCCGCCGCCTGCGTGCTGGTCCGGCGGACGCGCTTTACCGTGGCGGCGATCGCATGGGTCACCGTCGTGAGCGCCGCGTCTTACGCCGGCATATTCATGCCGCGCAGCGGCCCACCGGTCTTCGCCCTCCTGGTGGTGGCGGTGATCGGCCTCGGCATCATCCTCGCGCGCTCGACCAGCGGGTCGGACCTGTCACGGTTGCCGCTCTCGGTGCTGGTCGGATTCCAGGCGTTCCGCCTGCCGCTCGAATTGCTCCTGCATCGCGCCTATCAAGAGGGGCTGATGCCCGTGCAAATGAGTTATTCGGGGCGCAACTTCGACATCCTTACGGGATCGACGGCGTTGATTCTGGGAGTCGCGCTCGCGTTTGCGCGCGTCCCGAAAATCATCGTCCAGGCCTGGAATGTGCTGGGAGTGTTGCTGCTGGCAAACATCGTCGGCATCGCGGTGTTGTCGACGCCGGCCGTGGCCGCCTTCGGCCCCGACCGGCTCAACGTGTGGGTGATGTGGATGCCCTACACGTTGTTGCCGGCGGTGATGGTGCTGGCGGCCTGGGCCGGACACCTGATCGTGTTTCGCGCGCTTCGTTAGCCTTCGAGCAGCATCCAGGCCGGGTCTTCGATGTATTCCTTGATCTTGACGAGGAACTGCACCGCTTCGCGGCCGTCGACGAGACGGTGATCGTAGCTGAGCGCGAGGTACATCATCGGCCGGATCACCACCTGGCCGTTGAGGGCGACGGCGCGGTCCGCGATCTTGTGCAGGCCGAGGATGCCGACCTGTGGCGGATTGAGGATCGGCGTGCTCATCAGCGATCCGAAGACGCCGCCGTTGGTGATCGTGAAGGTGCCGCCCTTGAGGTCCTCGAGCGTCAGGGAGCCGTCCTGCGCGCGCTTCGCGAAATCGCGAATCGCCAGTTCGATCTCGGCAAAGCCCATGCGATCGGCGTCGCGGATGACCGGCACGACCAGCCCGCCCTCGGCGCCGACGGCCATGCCGATGTCGTAGTAGTGCTTGGTGACGACCTCGTCGCCCTGGATCTCGGCGTTGATTGGCGGGAACGCCTTCAACGCGCCAATGGCGGCCTTGACGAAGAACGATGCGATGCCGACGCCGACGCCGAATTTCTTGGTGAAGGCTTCCTTGCGCCGCTCGCGCAGCTGCATCACGGCGGTCATGTCCACCTCGTTGAAGGTGGTGAGCATTGCGGCCGTATGCTGGGCTTCAACCAAACGTCGCGCGATGGTTGAGCGACGCTTGGACATGCGCTCGCGGGTTTCGCTTCGCTCGCCGGCCGGCACCCTCTTAGGTGCGTACGGTGCGTACGGTGCCTGGGGTGCCTGGGCTGGTGCCTTCAGTGCTTGTGCCGGTGCGGGTGCGGCCGCCTTGAGCACGTCTTGTTTCGTTACGCGACCACCGGGTGATTCAACGGCGTCCAATTTCACGTCGAGCGCCTTCGCTGCATTCTTGGCCGTCGGCGTCGCCTTCTTGTCCGCACCCTTGGCATTCGGCACATCACCCTTAGGCACCTCAGGCACTGTACGCACTTCAGGCACCGGCGCGGTTGGCGAGCCGTTCGCTGATTCCTCAAGAACCGCGAGCACTTCGCCGACTTTTACGTCCGCGCCCTCGGCATGTTTGATTTCGGCGAGGACGCCGGCGCGATCGGCGCTGACTTCAAGATCGATCTTTTCGGTCTCGAGCTCGACCAGCGGATCGCCGGCCACGACTTGATCGCCCGCCTTCTTCAGCCATTTGGCGACGCGTGCTTCGACGACGGATTCACCGAGCTCGGGAACAACGATATTGGTCGACATAACCTTCTCTAGATCTGTTTGGACAGGACGCGATCGAGTTCGCGCGTTTCTGTCTTCGCTTCGAATACCTGGTCGACGATGGCGCGCTGGTTGGCGGCGTGCCAGGTCGATGAACCTTCCGACGGGCTCGAGTTGCGCGAGCGGCCGATGTAGCGCAGCGGCGTGCCGCCGGCGATCGCCTCGAGCAGCGGCCGCGCGAATTCCCACGCGCCCATGTTCTCCGGCTCTTCCTGGACCCAGCAGATTTCGCGCACCTTCGCGTAGCGCGCGATCACCGCGCGGATCGCCTCATCCGGGAACGGATACAGCTGTTCGACGCGGACCACCGCGACGTTCGGGTTGTCCTTGCGTCGGTCGCTCGTCAGCAGGTCGACCGCGACCTTGCCGCTGCACAGCGCCAGCCGCTTGACCTTCGCCGCTTGCGTGGCGGCGACGTCATCATCCAGCACCGGTTGGAACACGCCGTCGGCGAGCTCCGCCGGGGTCGACGCCGTGAACGGATGCCGCAACAGGCTCTTCGGCGTCATGACGACCAGCGGCAGCGGATCGGTCTTCAGCAACAACGCCTGCCGGCGCAGCAGGTGGAAATACTGCGCGGCCGTCGTGCAGTTGGCGATGCGCATGTTGGTATCGGCGGCGGCATTGAGGAACCGCTCGAGTCGCGCGCTCGAATGATCGGGACCCTGTCCCTCGTAGCCGTGGGGGAGCAGCAACACCAGCGACGGTGCCATGCCCCACTTGGCGCGGCCCGAGGTCATGTATTCATCGAGGATGATCTGCGCGCCGTTGATGAAGTCGCCGTACTGCGCTTCCCACAGCACGAGACGACCCGGCTCCTGCAGGTTGTAGCCCAGCTCGAAGCCGACGCAGCCATATTCCGACAACGGGCTGTTGCGGATTTCAAACGACGCCCTGGCCTGCGGCAGGGATTGCAGCGGGACGTATTCTTCGCCGCTCACCGCGTCGTGGTAGACCGCGTGGCGATGGCTGAAGGTGCCGCGCTCGACATCTTCACCAGTGAAACGAATCGGCACGCTGTCGGCGAGGATCGTGGCGAGGGCGAGTTCCTCCGCGGCCGCCCAATCGATCGACCGCTCCGACGGCGACGCGAACATCGCCTTGCGCCGCTCGCGTCCGCGCTCGAGCTTGCGATGGATCGTGAAACCATCCGGCACGCTCAGCAGCGCCGCATTGATCGCCTGCAGCTGGTCGAGCGCTACCGCGGTCCGCGCCTTCCTGGCGGCGCCGCTCGGCGGCACGTCCGGGACCGGCGGCACGAAATCCTGCTCCGGTTTCACCGCCGCGTAGGCCTGTTCGAGCTCATCCATCCGCGACTTGACCAGCGCGTCGGCTTGCCCCTGCGTCAAGGCGCCCGAGGCGATCAGCGACGCGACATACTTCTCGCGGACCGTCGGGTGCGCCGCGACGATTTGATACAGCTGCGGCTGCGTGAATGCCGGCTCGTCGCCTTCATTGTGGCCGTACTTGCGATAGCCGACGAGGTCGATCAGGTAATCGAGCTTGAAGCGCTGGCGGTAGGCGATCGCCAACCGCGCCGCCTCGATGCACGCCACCGGATCGTCCGCGTTGACGTGGGTGATCGGGATCTTGAAGCCGCGCGCCAGCCCGCTCGCATAGCTGGTGCTGAAGGATTCTTCGGGATCGGTGGTGAACCCGAGCTGGTTGTTGGCGATGATGTGGATGATGCCGCCAACGTCGTAGCCGTCGAGCCGCGACAGGTTGAGCGTTTCCGCGACGATGCCCTGGCCGGGGAACGCCGAATCACCGTGAATCAGGATCGCCAGGACCTTGCCCTTGTCGACGATCGGCGCGCCGGGCTGCGTCGCGGACGTTGCGGCCGCGCGGGCCATGCCGTTCAGCACCGGATCAACGGCTTCGAGGTGGCTCGGGTTCGGCGGCATCGAGATGATGACCTGCTTCGGCAATCCGTCGGGCTGCGCCTCGATGCGCGCGCCGGCGTGATACTTCACGTCGCCCATCCACCCCAGGTCGACCCGCAGGCGATTGGCGAGGATCGGATCCTTGAACTCCGCGAGGATCTGCGAGTACGGCTTCTGCAGGATGTGCGCGAGCACGTTGAGACGCCCGCGATGCGCCATCGCGATCATCACGTGCTGCACCCCGCCCTCGGCGGCATCGTGCACGATCTCGTCGATGATCGGGACCATCATGTCCAGGCCTTCGATCGAAAAGCGCGTCTTGCCCGGGAAGGTGCGATGCAGGAACCGTTCGAACGTTTCGACCTGCGTGATGCGGGCCAGCAGCTCCTCGTTGTTGATCGGATCGTGCGGCGGCCGGTATTCTCCCGATTCAACGGCCTGGCGCAGCCAGACGCGTTCGTCGGGCACGAACACGTGGTGGTAGTCGTGGCCGGTGGTCGAGCAGTAGATCTCGCGAAGCCTGGCGATCGCCTCGAAGGCGTTCGCCGCGCCCGCCGCAGCGGGACCGGACACAATGCTCGCCGGCAGCCGCTTCAGCGTGTCCGTGGTCAGGCCGTGCGATTGCGGCGCGAGCGAGGGATCGCCGATGGGATCGTGAACGCCGAGCGGATCAAGCTGCGCCGCCAGGTGGCCGAAGCGGCGAATCGACTCGGCAAGATTGAAGGCGGCAATCGCGGTATGTACGGCGTCCCCACCTTCGCGCCCGGAGGGCGCTTCGGTGGGGCCTCGCCTGAGCTCGCCTGAATCAGGGCGAGTGTCGGCGGGCCAGGTAGCAAACGCCCGGCGGGTCGCCTCGTCCACCGACGAGGGATCGCGCTGGTAGCGCTCGAACAACTCGTAGACATACCCCGCGTTGGCCCCGGAAAACTGGTCCCACGGGTTCATAACCTTCCTACTTTATCAGGTTGGACGGTAGCCGGTTCTGCACGCTCCTGCACGGAGTCATACAGTCCGCCTCAAGTGAAACCGATAGCCGTTCTGTTATGGGAAGCGGCTGCGGTCAAGGTAACGGGTCGGCGAACGGCACCACCGTCGCGACCAACCTTGCCTTCACCAAGTTCCTGTTCGTGATCGCGCGCGCCGACGATGACGCGCACGGCGCGAGGCTTCGCACCGCCGGCGGCAACATCGCCCGCGGCTTCTTCAACGACTTCGACATCGACGACGCCCGCGAACTGCAGTCGCAGCGGTTCGAGACCATCCAGTTCTACGTGCGCGAGGGCGAGGCGCCGGAATCCGCCGATTGCCCGGGTCCGTGTATCCAAAAAGCGCGGCACATGGTCCAGGTGACGAGCAAGTACCGGCCTCGGCTCGTCGAGATTGACGAAGAGCTGCGCCGCCGCATCGGCGACTCCGCGGAAATCCTCTCGCTCGAAGGCGCGTTCCGCGGCCCGCGCTATTCGAGTCCCGAGATGGTGAACTATTCGAACAAGGGCGCGCCGCCGCGACGTTCGGGACGCTTGAGCAAGAACGCGATCGTCGTGCCGACGCGCAAGACGCCGGAGTGGTGGCAGAAGAGCACCCTCGAGCGGCACTCGTATTTCTACCCGCATGTCGATCACGCCAGCGCCACGCCGGTGAAGGGCCACGCGCTGGCCGCCGAAAAAGGTATTCCGTCGATGTTCCGCCGGGTCTACCACAACCCGGACGGCTACGAGCGTCCCGGCGAGTTTGATTTCGTCAGCTACTTCGAATGCGACGACGAATCATTGCCGGTGTTCGACCAGATGATGACGTCGCTGCGCGACTTTCATCAAAATCCTGAATGGCGCTACGTCGAAGAAGGACCCATCTGGCGCGGACGGCGGGTACTCCGCTGGTAAGTTTAAACTTTAAAGTTTAAAGTTTAAAGTTCAGTGCGCCTCCTTGAGGTGTTCGCGAAGAATATCCCTGCCGAAATCCCCGTTGAAGTCCCGCCACACCGAGTGGATGTGATTGCCGTCGTTCTGGGTGTTGTCGTATTCGATCAGGAACGTCGGCCCCTGCACTGAGTAGTAGTGCTTCTTGCCTTTGTCCATCTCGCCGAGCCACGCAAACCGCACCTGGTCGAGGCCGGCGGCCGTGATCTTCGCCATCCGTTCCGCGGCGAGATCCGCTTCCATGTTCGACGTGTAGACCTCGATCACGCGCATCAGCAGCGCCTGTTGTTTCGCCGGCAGCGCCGAATACGACACGCCCTGATTCGCCAGCGGCGCGATGTCGTTCTTGTTCATTGTCAGGATGTCGCCGGGTGCGACGTGATTGACGACGGCCTGCTTCTGCAAGCCGGCGGGGAGCGCCATGATGAACGTGCGGGCGGCGTCTTCCTCATCGGCGAGGATGCGAAGCCCTTTCTTTTCGCCTTCCAGCACTTCGGCGGGATTCGACCCCAGGAACATCGGCGAGCTGGCCACGTTGCTGGTCACGGCGCCGTCGGCGATCGCGAAACGGAGCGAGACGTGATGGCCTTCGACGCGCCATCCCCATCGGCCCTTCGCGCCCGGCGTGCCGAAGATTGAAAACAGGTATTCCTCTTTATTGCGCGCGAACTTGCCGCCGGTCTCGATCACCTTCAACACGTCTTCCAATTGCATGATCGACGTCACCTTCAGGTAGCCGCGCGCACTCAGTCCGCTGCGAAGCAGGTCATGCGCGAGGCGGCGCTGGGCCTCGTTCATGTCCTTGATCATCAGGCCCTGGCGCGGGAACATTTCATTCGGAATGAAGTGCCAGCGCAGGCGCTCGTCACTTTCGAATGGAAAGACGGCCTTGGACTTCTGTTCGGGAGAGAGGCTGTCGAGCAGCAGGGTCGCAGCCTTCGACATGTTCGCCGCGGACTTCTGCGACGCGAGCATCGCGGTGCCGGCCAGGATCACGATCAACGTGGCGGCAGCCGCCAGCCGGAGCGTGGTGAGTCGGGTCATTTGAAGGTCACTCCCAGGCCGAAATGGTAACGCGTATCGCCCTGGCGCGACCGCGCGATGTCGAGCGCGACGTTGACGACGGTCATCTGCAGGTAGACACCGCCGCCGATGCCGCGATCGACCAGGTGCTGGTCCTTGAGCTTTTCGCCGGCGCCGTAAATCGTGCCTGAATCAACGAACGCCTTGACGCCAAACCGTCCGATGTTGAGCGGGGAAGTGATCGGCATCCGGAGCTCAGCCGATACCGCGGCGAGGTTGTCGCCGGCCTTGTATCCGGCGTCATAGCCGCGAAGATTCGCCGCGCCGCCGAGGAGGTTGTGTTCGTAGGCCGGCAGGGGCCTGTTCGAGGTGATGCTGACACCGCGAACCTCCAGCACGACCTGGCGGAACAGGCCGACGTATCCGCGCACATCCGCCTTTTTCTGGTTGGCGTCACCGCCATCGAACGTGAGCCGATCGAACCCGAACGTCGCTTGAACGGCGTTTCGCGGGAAGGCCGGATCGACACGCGTATCAACCGTGACGTCGCCGCCAATGCGCGAGACACGATCCGCCAGCTCGCCAAACGTCACATCGTCCGAGCGGCCGCCGGCGCCGAAACGCAACCAGCGCCGCGGCGCCGATTCGATTCGCGCGGCGTAGCCGATGCGGCGATCGGCGAATCCGTAGTGGGGATTCACGCGGCGCAGCACGCCGAACTCCCCCGAGACGCGTTCAATCGGGCCGGTCTTGAACGAGCGCTCGAGCTGCACCCTGGCCTGGCGCTCTCCGCCCCAGGTGAGCGGCACCGAGACGCGGCTGCGCGGCCCGAGTCGATCGACGAAACTGACGCGGCCGCCATACGTGAAACCGTAGCCGTCCTCCGAATGCAGGATCGGCATGAACATGCCGCTGCTCCAGAACTTCTTCATCGGTCCCGGCGTGAGATCGAACGTGTCGATGCCCGGCACTTCATCGACGACGACCATCAGCAGGATGTCGTCGGGATTCTCGATCGATCGAAACCGCTTGCGGACCTCGACGCCATCGAAGCGCCCGCTCTTCTCGAGCCGTGAATCGATTTCGGCGATCAGTTGATCGGTGGCGGGCTTGCCGACGACATCGCCGACGATGGCGAGCACGTCGGCATCGGGCGTGGTGTGATTGCCGTGAACGCGCACTTCGCCGACGATCCCGGGCCCCTGGGCGAACGCCGGCGTGACGGCGAGCAGGCAAACAGCGAGGACTCGAACGTACGTCTGAACGTACGTCTGAACGTCCGTCTGAACGTCCGTCTGAACGTTCGTCATTTGATCTTGTAAGTGACGGCGGCTTCTTTGTAATTCAGGTAGTCGACGCGATAGGCCGCATCGACCGCGCCGACGGCGAGCATCATGCCGAAGTTCATCGAGATGGTCTTCGGCAGCCACACATTCGGGAACGCCTGGCCCATCTGCATGGTGGCTTTCAGGTCGTCGACGCGCACCAGCGCGCGGCCCGGGAAGAAATCCATGTCGATGTCGTCGAAGGTGTACTGCAGGATCTGGTAGGTCTTCGGGTCAACCCAGAGCGTGACCATCGACACCTTGTTCATCTTTTCTTCGATGCGGTCGTCCTCGTCCTTGACCTTTTTGTCCGGCTTCGACCGGCCTTCCTTGAACAGGCCCGACTCCGGGTAGTACTCGATCTTCAGCGCCTGGATGTCGCCGATCGTTTCGCGGCCGGCGAGCGCGTAGTGGCCCTTCTCGAAGCGGAATTTCAGGAAGTAGGCCGACGACACGAACTGCGGCTCGCGCACCTGCTTGAGCATGTCCTCGGTATTGGTGATCGGCGTCGTCGGCGTCTGATCGTCGGAGGTGCTGACGTCGACGCCCTTCGGCGAGATCGAGATGCTGGTGGTCTTGGGCTCCGTCGTGTCGCCCTTCGCTCGCCGTTCGGCGCGGCGCTTCTCGGCTTCGTCGCGGCGGCGTTGCCGCTGCAGCCACTCGGCCTCCGCCTTACGGCGATCGGCCTCCGACAACTTCACGCCGTCGGCCGTGACCGGGCTGCGCACGAAGATGCCGTCGCGGACGAACCACGAGTATTCGCGCCGCATGCCCCAGAGCGGGAAGCGGCCGGGTCCCGTCAGGTCGAACGCTTCTTTTTCCTCGAGGACGTATTGCTGGAGCTTTTTCCAGTTGTCGTCGCGGCGGGCGAGCACCTTCTCCATGAAGGCGTCCAAATCCGATTGGGCCGCGGAATGCTCCAGGGCCACAGATGGCGCAGCAAGCACAGAACCAATCAGGACAACAGTGAGCAAAGATCTGAGCATGGTAATCCTGAGATTTGACGAGCCGCAGCGAGAAAGAGTTCGGGCGTTGATCCGGCCCGGTGCGGCCTACTGTGCGGTCGTGTTCTCGGGCGGATCGCGGCGGTAGACGACCTTGCCGTCCGCAATCGTTACGGCCACTTCCGTGGTCGTCAGGTGGCTGGCGGGCCCTGAGAAGATGTCCTCGGTGAGGATGACGAGGTCGGCGAGCATGTCGCGGGTCAGCGTGCCCTTGCGCTGCTCGTCGAAGGAGGCCCAGGCGCCGTCGCGCGTGTAGGCCTCAATTGCCTTGCGAAGCGCGAGGCGCTCCGACGGAATCCAGCCACCTTCGGGCAGGCCTTCCGGGGTGGTGCGCGTCACGGCCACGTGCAGGCCCTTCAGCGGATCGAGCGTCATGACCGGCCAGTCGCTGCCGAAGGCGAGGCGTCCGCCGGCCTTCGCGATGCTCGCCCACATCCAGCCGCGCGCCGCGCGCTCCTGGCCGATGTTGACGCTCCACACGTCGCCGGGCGTCGGGCTCGGCGTCGCGTGCACCGGTTGCATCGACGCAATCACGCCGAGCGCGGCAAAACGCGGGATGTCGAGGGGATCAATCGTCTCGATGTGTTCGACGCGATGACGGCGGCCGTGTTCGGGGGCGGGGTTGGCCTTCGCCGCGGCCTCATAGGCATCGAGCGTCATGCGCACGGCGGCGTCGCCGATCGCGTGCGTCATCACCTGCCACCCGGCCTTGTCGAGCATCGCGACCACCTTGTTCAACTGCTCCGGGGTGAAGCGCGCTTCGCCCTTGATGGTGCGATTGGTGTACGGCTCGAGCATCGCGGCGGTGTGCGATTCGATGACGCCGTCGGCGATGAGCTTCACCGCGCCGGTCTTGAGGAGCGGATCATCCGCGAAACGCGTCCGCACCTGATCGAGCTCGGCGAGGCCGGCCTCGGTCAGCGTCGCGTCGGCGCGCAGCGCCTGGTAGATCCGCAGCGTCAGTTCGCCGCGCTTGCGGAGTCGATCGAAGGCTTCGAGATCGGCGGCCGTGCCGCCGGCGTCCTGCACGCTGGTGATGCCGAAGCGATGCGCCTCGTCCATCGCGGCACGGATCGCGGCGAGGCGATCTTCATCGCTGGCGCTGGGCGCGACGCCGCCCATCAGCGTCATGGCTGCTTCCTTGAGCGCGCCGGTCGGTTCGCCGGTGCGCGGGTCCTTGACGATGGTGCCGTTGACCGGCGCCTTGGTGCGCCGGGTGATGCCGGCGAGCTTCAGCGCCCTGGTATTGGCCCAGCCGGTGTGTCCGTCATACGCCACCAGGTAGGCCGGGCGATCGGGCACGAGCGTGTCGAGCAGTTGACGCGTCGGCATCGCGCCATTGAAGGCCTGGTAATACCAACCGCGGCCGACGATCCACTCGCGCTCGGGATGCGACTCCGCCCACACGCGCACGGTGTCCCTGATCGCCTCGAGCGTCGTGGCGTCGCCGAGGCTCACTTGATCGAGCGACAGGCCGCCGTTGATGAGGTGTGCGTGCGCGTCGTTGAAGCCGGGCAGGACCGCGCCGCCCTTGGCGTCGATGACCGTCGTTTGCGCGCGCTTGAGGCGCTGGATTTCGCGATTGGAACCGACGCGGATGACCTTGTTGCCGCGAATCGCGACCGCTTCGGCCAGATCCGTCCCGCCGTCCGCCGCGAACACCTTGCCGTTAATGACGATCAAATCGACCGGCCCATCGTCTTCGCGCTGCGCGCCGACGATGAGTCCTGCGATTAACGTCACGCCGACGATAAAGGCCACGGCATAAGCCGTGAGGCGGGCGGCCATTGATAAATTCTAGCGTGTTTCGACGTTTCGGGGCGTTCCGTGTCAGCATTTGCGGATGCGCTTCGCGATTGTCGGTTCGGGTGCGGTGGGAGGTTATTTCGGCGCGAAACTCGCCCGCGCCGGTCAGGACGTCACTTTCATCGCGCGCGGTGCGCACCTGGAGGCGATCCGCGCCAGGGGGCTCGAGGTCAAGAGCGCCAAGCTCGGCGATTTCGTCGTCCGCGCGGCCGCGGAGAGCGACACGACACGCGTTGGTCCGGTCGATGTGGCGATTGTGTCGGTGAAGGCCTACGACAATGCCACCGCGCTGCCGATGCTGAAGCCGTTGATTGGGCCTGGCACGGTCGTCCTGACATTACAGAACGGCGTCGATAGCGTCGATGAGTGCGCGGCGATTGCCGGCCGCGACCATGTGCTTGGCGGCACGACTTACGTGGCGACCGCGCTCGAAGGCCCCGGGTTGATCGTGCAGACGGGTGTGCATCGATCGATCATCTTTGGCGAAGTCGATGGGGACACCAGCCGCATCACCGCGCGTGTGCAGGCGATTGCCGACGTGCTTGCGTCGGCCGACATTCACGTGACGCCGGTTGCCGACGCGCGCGTGCCGATCTGGGACAAGTTCGTGTACCTCGCGGCGTTTTCCGGATTCACCGGCGCTGCGCGCCTGCCGATCGGCGAGATCTGGAAGTACCCGCACGTGCAGGAGATGTTCTACGCCACGGCGCGCGAAGTGGCCGCGATCGCGAAGGCCGAGGGCGTGACGATTTCCGCGAACCGCTTCGCGACGCTCGAGGAATACATGACCAACCTGCCGCCGTCGACGCGATCGTCGCTGCTGATCGATCTCGAGCAGGGCAAGCGAATCGAGGTCGAGGCGTTGCAGGGCGCCGCGGTCCGACGCGCGGCGAAGCACGGTATTCCGGTGCCGATCATCTCGACGCTGTACGCCTTGTTGAAGCCGTGGGCCAACGGTCCGGTGCGGTGATCACGTGCGGGCCACGGAATCACGGAATCACGGAATATCACTTTACGATTCTCTTGATCCCGAACCCCAACGCCTCAACGTTGAAGTTGATTAACAGGCCAACCCGAAGACCAGTTAGGCGCAGGTAGGTCAGGACCTGTGTTGTAAACACCGGTTCGAAGCTGCGCACTACTTTGAGCTCGACCACCACTGCGCTTTCCACGATGAAGTCAGGCCGGTGATGGCCGACGGTCTTACCCTTGAACAAGACAGGAATCGACGGTTCTCGCTCGAATGACAGACCCCGATCGGTCATCTCGATGGCCATCGCTGCCTGGTACGACTGTTCGGCAAGGCCCGGCCCGATTGCTTTGTGGACGGCGACCGCGGATCCGAGAATCTTGTCAGTAAGCTCTTCGTGAAGCATTTGATCATTCCGTTCCGTGCTTCCGTGTTTCCGTGGCCCGTACGTAAGCACCGAAGCACCCTTCGCGCACTAATGCAGGGATGAGCGGAAATGAATCGAGAATGTGACGGTATTCGTCCGCAGAAATTGAATAGAGCCTCGCGGCGATGGCGTTGAGTTCGGCGTATTCGCTGACCGCCGTATCGACATTGGAGGCAGCGATCTGTCTCGAGAGTTCAGCCAACCGAGCAAATTCACGCGATTGGCCCGCAGGGCGCGGAACGGGGAGTCGCGACATCAGCGCGGTCGTTACGTGCGTCGTGACTTGCAGCCGCACCAGGTAGTTCGCGACGAAGCTGTTGAGCAGTCCGAGCAGGCACCACTGCGCCTGATCGTCCAGCGGCGTCTTCAAGCAGAACACCGTATGCGTCGACACGCAGCCGCGCGGAAGCATCGCGGCGATCAGCGTCAGCTTGTTGGTGGCGCTCGCCACATCGCGGTAGGCGATACGGTCGCGATCGAAAGTCGATGCACGATCGAGCAGCGTGGCCGCCACCTTGGCCGGCACGCCGTGCGCCGAGCGTTGAAGATCGACATGAAACGGCGCGAGCTGCTTGCCTTCGACGACGGGCAGGACATGACGCTGATTCGAATTCGGAACAAAGTGCGGGCGATCGTCGGTGGCGTTCAGCTCGCGCCCGAAGCGCACCTGCCACCCTGAGGTATCGCCCAACGCCGGGATGCGATCCGCGATCGTCGTCAGGATCCCCAGCGCAGCGCCGGTCGAGACCTCGGGGATGGTCAGGTGATCGGGACTCCAGCGCTCGAGCCGCGCGCGCGAGATGGTCAGCGACACCGGCTCCTCTCGATCGAGCGCTTCCGGATCCGTGAGGCCGGATCGAAAGCGCAGCGCATCGGTGCGGCCGCCGTTGGTGGCGGTCAGCACGACAAAGCGAACGCTGCGATGGATCGGGAAGATGCGGGCGCGGTTGTCAAAGCCGATCCACGCATCGATCGCCGTGCGATCGAACAGATGGCGACGCAGCGCCGCGCTGCCATGATCGGTGGCGATGCCAGATGGAAGGATCAGTCCCACGCGGCCATCGCTCTTCACCAGCCCGAGGGCGCGCTCGAGAAACAACTGGTAGCTGTTGGCGTGACCGTTGCCCTGGTGTCGATAGGCGCGCGACGCCCGGCAGAAGCGCAGCGTGGCGGCCGTGATCGAGCGCGCGTCGACGCGATCCGTTGACGATCCCGAGTCCGCGCGCAACATGTCCCACGGCGGATTGCCAATCACCGCGTCGAATCCGGCCGCGGCGTGCGGATGGCCCGACGCATCGAGGAACACTTCAGGGAAGGCCAGCTCCCAATGAAACACGCCATGACGGCCCGCGACTTCGCGCGCCTGGTCGAGCGACGCCCGCAACGACTTCTGCGGAAGCGACGTCGCTGCGCCGATGGCCGCTGCCATCCACTCGCTCACCATCCCCGCTGCCGGCGGCGTGCCGGTCCACAGCCTGGCCGCGCACCAGGCATCAGCCGCGGCGGTGAAGCGATCGATCGCGCCGCCAGGCGCCGCGAGCCGGGCCATCGTTCGCTCCTTGTTCTTGACGATCGCCAGCGAATCAGACGGCTCGATCGCCAGTTGCAGCCTCGCCGGCAAGACATCGGCCGACACGTCCCCGGCGATCAGGTCGTCGAACAACGGCAAGGACGACGGGCGTTTCGACCGCGCGGTCGTCAAGGGTCTCGACAGGTCGATCAGGCGCGCGCCGATCAAGCTGTTGCCCGTGGCCAGGTGGTGATCGAGGAACGTGAGGGGCCGATCGGCCGCAAGTGTCGTCAGCCACAGTGACAGTCGCGCGAGTTGGACGGCCGTGGGATTGAGGTCGACGCCGTAGAGGCAGCGCTCGGCGACGTTCCTCCTGAGCGTGGCGCGATTGGCCGCGGTCGCGTCGACCTCGAGCCATTCGCCGTCGCGCAGCCGTGCCTGCTCACAGGCGTCGGCCAGAAAGCGGCACGCGGCGACGAGGAAGGCGCCGCTCCCCATGGCGGGATCGCAGACGCGAAGCGCGAGGATCTGATCCGCTGATCGCCCTTCGACGAGCGGTGACAGCGTGCGCTTCACCAGGAATGCGGTGAGCGCCCGCGGCGTGTAGAAACTGCCGGTCGCCTTGCGGCGCGTGGAGGTGCGCGTGATGCGGAGGCCCCGGCCTTCCGCCGCCGGTTCGTACTCGAGCACCCGCTCGTAGACCGAGCCCAGTTGCTCGACGCCAAGGTCGTGATACGACACCCGGCGGCGGCCCAGCCTGGTGTGCTCGGTCGCCAGCGACAACAGCACGTCGCGAATCACGCCGTCCGGCACGCGCGCCTGTTCCGCCAGCGGCGCATGCCGTGGCGAGAACAGCCGCCCGTTGAACGCCGTCACCTCGAGATCGCCCGCCTTGCAACCGGCGTGCGCCAGGCGCGAGATGGCCTGCAGCGCGCGCCACAATCCCGGCGCCGAGGTCCGACAGGCTCGATCGGTCAGCGACTCGATCGTATAGGCATGCCGATACACGTCATTCCACATCGGCACCAGTGCATGCGCCTCCGCGAACAACAGGAACAGGATTCGATACACGAGCGTCAGCGATTGATCGAGCGCCGTCTCGCGATGACGCGCGCCGCACTGCCCGCCGGCCAGGGATGACGCCAGGCGCGGCAGCGCCTCGAGGACGCCGTCGCTCAACGATCGGCACACGCGCGAGGCGTGCGCGTCAGACTCGCCCATGCGGGAGCGGAGCGAACCGGTCCCGCCGCCAGAGACGATCGACCTGTGAGCGAGCATTCGCAGGGCCGCGATGCCGCGCGGACTACCCACTAGCCGATCGAAGTCGAACTCGATGCCGGCGCGCGTCCACGTCCGCGTGCAATCGGCGATGCGAAGACAGCGCCCGTTGCTGACGAAGGCCCAGCCGGCGCCACTCGCAACGCCGGAGCGCACTGCGTTGCGCCACGCCGCCAGCGGGGAACATGACCAGGGCAGGACGAGCAGCACACCCTGGGCGGATCTGAACTGGCCGCGCAGTCCGTACGGCTCCTGGGCCATCGCCGGCGACGCGTGTCCCAGCAGGCCGAGGAGCGGGCTCACCGCGACGTCGAGCACGGCTCGCGCGCTCGACGCCGGTCCAAGCGACCGCGATGCCTGTCGCCACCAGCGCACCATCTGCCGCTCGAAATCGGCATCGCGCATGCCGTCCGGTGACGCGTCGATTTGCTCTTCGAGATAGGCGTGCGAGATCAGCTCGCCGCCAAACCCGGCAATCACCGGCGCGTCTCAGGCCAGGCCGCGATTAGATCGAGCTGGGCCTGCGCCGATGCGTGGCTTCCAATCGCCGACTGCGTGCGCGTTAACGCGTCATTCAGCCGGGTGAGCGATTGTTCCCTCTGCTCGCGCTGGGTGTCAGCGCGGCGATCGAATAGCGAGCCTTGCTGCTCGATGCGAATGCGGGCCAGGTGCGCCCGAATCCTTTGAATGCGTCGTTCGATCCGGTCGCGCGTGGCGGCAGCCAGGAGTGGCGCCGCGGCCGCCTCGTCGAACGACTCAGTCGACTGCGCCCACGCAGAGGTAATCAGCCGACGCCACTGACCGGGCGTTCGCGCCTGAGGCAGGCGCACCACGTGCGCCTCGATCGCTTCACCCATCACCCCGCCGAGCGCGTTGGTGGCGGCGCGCCGGCCCACGAGCACGAAGCGCGTCCATCGAGGCCGGCGTGGCGCGCACCAGGTGGCGCCAGACGCTGCAGGCGCGCCTGCCCGATGCGCGCGACGCTGGCGATTGATACGAGCGGCTTCATCGATCGCGTGGGGCATCGCCGGGTGGCGATGGAACGCCGCTGCCGCGCGATGCTCCCGCCGCGTGAGGTGCGAGAGCACGTGCGCCTCGATCGTGCCCGGGTAGAACAGTCGAAAAGCGTGCACCGTGCCCTGCTGGCCCAGGCGATCGACGCGGCCAACGCGCTGCTCGAGCCGCAATGGATTCCAGGGCAACTCGAGGTCGATCACCACGCGGCTGCGATGATGGAGATTCAAGCCTTCGCCCGCGGCGTCCGTGGCGATCAGCACGTCGATGCGTCCGTCGTTGAAGGCGTCAACAGCGGCCTGCCGGATCGCGGCGGGCATGCCGCCGTGAATCGCCGCCACGCGGCGCGCGGATCGCAGGTGAGCCACGACCGCCTCGAGCGAATCGCGATACTCAGTGAAGACGACGATCGGCTCGGGGATGCGATCGAGCAGGCGGGTGAGGCGCCGCAACTTGGCGCCGGGCCCGCACGATTGCGCCATCTCGATCAACTGCGAGACCATCGCGCATTCTTCCGTCACGTCTTGAAGGCCGGGTGTGGCGAGGAGCGCGTCCGCTTCAACATCATCCGAGGCGTCGTTCTCCTCCCAGGGCAGCGGCGGCTGAACCGGGAGAGGCGTCGCGCTATCGAGCAGCGCGCGCCGCCGCATCAGCGTCCGCAGGATTGCGCCCGCGCTCGACGCCGCTCGACGGAGCAGCGTGATCGCGACCAGCCGGATCGTATGGTCGTCCCGGCCGCGTTCGCGCGACATCGCCTGCGCGTAACGATCGATCCCGTCGAACAAGGCGGCCTCTGCCTCGGTCGGCCGCAGCGGCAGCAGATGCGACCGCCGCCTCGATTCGAGGCCGGCGTCAGTGCGGCTGCGACGAAACATCGTCAGCGCATCGCCGTGGGCGCCAAGGCCCGTCAAGTAGTTGAACGCGGCGGCATCACCCGAATGCGGCGTCGCCGACATCAGCACGAGCCATGTCGCGCGCGCGGCGAGGCGGGCGATCGCGCCGCCGCGATCGGTGCCGGGCGTGAGGTGGTGCGCCTCGTCCGCGATCAACAGATCGATCGGCTCCGCTTCGATCGCGGCGAGGACTTCCGGCTGCTTGATGAAATCGATCGACGCGATCGCCACGCGATGACCGCTCCACGGATTCATCCCCGGCGGCAGCGACGCGAGGCGCTCGGTGATCGACGCCTGATCGAGCGGGATGGCGTCGATGTTGAATCGCGAGGCGAGCTCGCGCGCCCACGTCTCGCGCAGGCCGGCCGGACAGACGATCAGCGCGCGCTCGATCCATCCACGCGCACGCAGCTCCGCGAGGATCAGCCCCGCTTGAATCGTCTTGCCGAGGCCGACCGCATCGGCGAGCAGAAGACGTGTCGCGCCGGTGATCACCGCCAGCGCCGGTTCCAGTTGATACGGCCACACGGCCATCGCCGCGGACGCGGCCGTCCACAACGAGCCGGGCGCGCGGGCATCAACGATCGCGCCGAGTGCGGATTGCAATACGACGCGCCGCGGACGTCGCATCAACCGATTGGTGATCGCTCTCGATCGCTCAAAGGGTTCGATCACCATCAGACGCTGTGTGGCGTTGCCGCGATCGCACCCTTCGAGCGTGAGCACGGCGCACGAGGCATAGGACGACGTGGCCGCGAGCCGCCAACGTTCGCCGCGAACTTCAACCAGCGCGCCGGTCTCAATCGACGTAGACATGCCGCGTTGAAAGCAATCCGTCCGCCGGAAGGAGATCCGGGATTCCGGGCGTGTTTTCGGTGAGCGGCGTGCCGCCGATGGCAGGAATTGCCGGCGTCGAAAGGATGGAGAGGCGCAGAAACTGCGCGGTCGAAAAAAAGAGGGTGATCCGTTCGGATCACCCTCACTCAGGGACGTTGAGGAATCAGGTTCGGCTTACTTCGCGTCTCGCAGCGTCGGCCGTTCGGCCGGCGCTTCCGGTGTCTCTGTCTTGACTGCGGGCAGCAGGGGCTGCGCTGCCACGGCGTCTCTTGAATCCAGGCGTGCAAACAGGGCGGCCAGTCCGGCCTGCTGCGGGTCGTACACACCCCACTCATCCTTGGCGGGGCGACCGAGAGAACGTGAATTAGCTATTGCCATGTTTTTTCCAGGGGGCCCCGAAGGAGCAACCCGTCTAGAGCAAGGCATGTGCCGTGAGGTAGCGGACGCGCCGGTTCTCGCCAACCCTCCGTCTTTTCGCCACTTAGCGTGACATCGCGAAATCACGGCCGGCTTCCCGATGGCCGCGGCGCCGACACTTCGTGTCACCTCTCTTACAGTTTCGCAAGTGGCGGAGGGGCGCCGCCACGCGGGATTCCCGGTTCTCCCTATGACAACGGTGCCTGCGCGCTCTGGCACAGGGGTTGCCTCAGTGGAGGTCATGATCGTCAGCTTTCTCGGCACCAAGGGCGGTACCGGGACGACGACGCTGGCAGTGAATTGCGCTGCTGACATCCGTCGTCTCACCAATCGGTCAACGGTCGTCGTCGACCTCAAGAACGGGCCGGGGGACGTCGCGCTGTTCCTCGGGCTGAGGCCTCGGCATTCGCTGCTGACCGCCCTCGATCACCTGGCGTGGATCGATCCGCTGTCACTGTCCCGCTACGTCGTCGAGCACGACTGCGGCCTGCATGTGCTGGCCGCCGGCGACGAGTTTGCGCGACCCGGGCCGCGCGACGTGGATTCAGTCGAGCAGATCCTGCGGGCGCTGAACTCGATCTACGACTTCGTGATCCTCGACGTCGGCACGTCGTTGATGACGGCGGCGGTGGCGCTGCAGTTGTCGGAGGCGATCCTGCTGGTGGCCAATCCCGACGTGCCGTGCCTGCGCAACCTGCAGCGGCTGATCGACGGGGTGAAGGCCGCCGGCGTGCCGAGCGAGCGGCTGCAGATCGTGTTGAACCGCGCGTCCGAGTTCGGCGTGCTGTCGACGGCGCAGATCGAGCGCGTGCTCGGCCTCAACATCTCGTTCAGCGTGAGCAGCGACTACCGCACCGTCGCCTCGGCGGTGAACTCGGGCGTGCCGGTCTCGGCGCTGCGCGCGTCGGAGCTCAACGGACAGCTCGACACCATCGCGCGCGCCATCGTGACGCTGCACAATCGCCGGACCAGGTCAGGTTCGGGTATCCGGGTGGCGGAGGCGGACGAGCGTAGCGCCGAGGTGTGATTCGGGCGCGTCCCGGTAGCCATCGACCAGGGGATGCCCGCGCAGGCGGCGCTGGATGTCGGCGCGCTGGACGCCTTTGCCGCGGCCGTGAATCAGGCGGACTTCGCTAAAGCCCGCGGCGCGCGCCTCACGTAAATACTCCTCGACCACGGACCACACGTCGCGCGGCGCAAAGGCGTGGAGGTCGATCGCCTCTTCAATCGGGACCCGGACCGGCTGGTCGTCAGGGCTTGGCGTAGTCCGCCGTCACTTTCGTGGTGATTCCGCCGCGCGCGGTGAAGTCGCCGATGACCGTCATGCGCCTCGGTGCACACACTGTCACAAGATCATCCAGAATCTGGTTGGTCACCGATTCGTAAAAAATGCCCTTGTTCCGGAACTCGAGCAGATAGTATTTGAGGGACTTGAGCTCGATGCACCGCGCGTCCGGCACGTAGCGGATGCGGATGACGCCGAAGTCGGGGAGCCCCGTCTTCGGACACATCGAGGTGAACTCGGGGCAGTCGATCGCGATTTCGAAGTCGCGCTCGGGGCGCGGGTTCGGAAAGGTCTCGATCGTTGATGTAGCCATAGAGGATCAGTCTACATTGACAGCCCTCAGGGCCGGGGTTAGCATACGGCCCTCACAGCGTAGCTTCGCCCGCCGCCGGCGGGCAATTTTTGGGGGACACGATGGAAGACGCCCGGAAGATGGGCAAGTCGGAACTCTTTTCGCACTTCGCGGAGCGCTTTGACATCAAGCGCACGCAGTCACGCGAGTTCTTCGACGAACTCGCGGCGTTGTGTGAGAAGGAACTGAAGCGCACGGGAGAATTCGTGATTCCCGGCATGGTGAAGCTGGTGCTGAAGAAGACCAACGCACGCACGGGCCGCAATCCCGCCACCGGCCAGCCGATCCCGATCGCCGCGAAGACGGTCGTCAAGGCGCGCATCGTCAAGCAGCTGAAGGACGCGGTCCTGCCGAAAAAGCCTGCTGCTATTTCTTGATCTTCCTTGCGAGCTCGCGGATGTCGAGCCGCTCCATCTTGAACTTCAACGTGCTCAGCGGCACGCCGAGGTAACGCGCGGTCTGCGTGACGTTCCAGGCGTTCCGTTCGAGCGCGCGCACCAGGAAATTCCGCTCGAACGTTCCCAGCGCGCGGTCCAGCAGGCTGGTGTCGGACCTGGTCCGGTCCAGCTCCACGACGTGAAATTCAAACGGCAGGTCTTCGTCGGTGATGAATTCGTGATCGACCACCGCGACGAGGCGTTCGATCAGGTTTTCGAGCTCGCGGATGTTGCCGGGCCACGAGTGGTGCGACAGCATTGCCAGCGTTGATTCGGCGATGCCGCGCACGTCCTTGTGGAAGCGCGCGCTGTAGCGCTTGATGAAGAAGTCGGCCAGCACCGGCAGGTCCTCGATGCGCTCGCGCAGCGGCGGCAGCCGCACCGGGATCACGTTGATGCGGTAATACAGGTCTTCGCGGAACGTGCCGTCCTTCACGGCGCGTTCCAGATCGACGTTGGTCGCGGCGAGCAGGCGGAACTGCGTGCGGATCGGCCGTGACCCGCCGACGCGCTCGACTTCCCCTTCCTGGATGGCGCGCAGCAGCTTGGCCTGCAGGTCCGGCTTGAGGTCGCCAATTTCATCGAGGAACAGCGTGCCGCCGTTGGCGAGCTCGAACTTGCCGATGCGCTGCTGCAGCGCGCCGGTGAACGAGCCCTTTTCGTGGCCGAACAGCGTGCTCTCGACGAGCTCGCGCGGGATCGCGGCGACATTGACCGCGATGAACGGCGCGTCCGGATTGATCGACTCGCGATGCAGCAATCGCGCGAGCAGCTCCTTGCCGGTGCCGCTTTCGCCGAGAATCAGCACCGTGGCCGAGAGCTTCGCGACCTTGTGCACCGTCTCGAGCACGTCCTTCAGCGCGGTGCTCGGCCCGGTAATGAACTCACGGCCGCCCGCGTCGCCGGCCGCATCCTGCAGCGTCAGGACGTGGCGATGCAGATCCTGGCGCTCGCCGGCGTGCCGCACCAGGTCGCGCAGCACGTCGGGATCGGTGTCCTTCGAGAGAAAGTGATACGCGCCAAGTTTGATGGCGCGGACCGCGCCCTCCATGTCGGGCGCGGCGGAGGTCATGATGATTTCCACCAGCGGGAAATTCTCGCGGACGATCTGCAGCAGGTCGATGCCGCCGAGGGCCGGCTGCTGGACATCGGCGACGAGGACATCGACCTCTTCGCGTTCCATCAGTGCCAGGCCGGCCTCCGCCGAGGCGGCGCGGATGACGCGATAGTCGCGCCGCAGTGTTTGCGACAGCCGATCGCGCGCCTCGTCCTGGGCGTCGATCACGAGAACGGTCTTGCGTCCAGCGGCCATCGGGGGGAGTTTAAAGTTTAAAGTTCAAAGTTTAAAGGTGAAGTTGAAGTTGAAGTTGAAGTTAGAGTTAAGCCATGACGCCTTTGTGGATTGTTGCCGTGTCCGCGCTGCTGGCGGCCCTGGCTGCGCTGGCGTACGCGCAGGGCGTCTCGCGAAAGCTCGCGCAGATGACCGAGCTGTATTGGCAGCTGAAATTCGATCACGGAGAACTCAAGGCAAAACTCGACCCGCCGGCCCCGGCCCAGCCGGCGACTCAGCAAACATTTGTGCCCTTGTCGTCCATCAAGCGGGATACAAACCGGTGACATTCGCTCTCTTGACGGGCTGTTCCGTTCCGGGAGACAGTGAGAGATTGTGGCTAACGAGTACGACGTTGTAGTGGTTGGCGCGGGGACCGGCGGGTATGTGGCCGCGATTCGCGCCGCGCAGTTGGGGCTGAAGGTCGCGGTCGTCGAGAAGCAGAAGACCCTCGGCGGCACCTGCCTGATCTGGGGCTGTATTCCCACCAAGGCCCTGCTCGAACACGCGCATGCGCTGAAGGTCGCGCAGGCGGCGAAGGAATGGGGATTGACCGGCATCGACGGTGCCGCGGTGTCGATCGACATGCCCGCCGTGCACGCGCGCAAGGACAAGATGATCTCGGGCCTGACCGGCGGCATCGAGATGCTGTTCAAGAAAAACAAGATCGAGTGGATCAAGGGCACGGCGCGCCTGACCGGCGGCCTGGCCCTCGAGGTCACGCTCACCGATGGCGGCAAGCAGTCGCTGACGGCGACCAGGGAAATCATCCTCGCCACCGGCTCCGCGCCGCGCAGCGTGCCCGGCATCGACGTCGATCGCAAGAAGATCATCTTCAGCGACGAGGCGATTCACCTCCCGTCGGTGCCGAAATCGATTGCGATCATGGGCAGCGGCGCCGTCGGCGTCGAGTTCGCGTCGATCTTCAAGAGCTACGGCAGCGACGTCACGGTGATTGAACTGCTGCCGCGCCTGGTGCCCGGTGAAGACGAAGCGGTCTCCGCCGAACTCGAGCGCTCCTTCAAGAAGCGCGGCATCAAGGTCATGACCGGATCGAAGGTCACCTCGGCGAAGGCCGGCGCCAAGGGCGTCGACATCGAAGTGCTGGGCGCCGATCAGAAACCCCATCAGCTGTCGTACGAGCTGTTGCTGGTGGCCACCGGCCGCGGCCCGGTGACCGACGGCCTCGATGCCGGCAAGCTCGGCATCAAGATGGATCGCGGCTACATCGTGGTCGATCCGCTGTTCAAGACCAACGTCCCGGGCATCTCCGCGATCGGCGACGTGATCACCATGGGCGGCCCGCACTATCAGCTCGCGCACGTCTCGTCGATGGAAGGCATCCTCCTCGCGGAGCGCATTGCCGGCCACGCGGTGCAGCCGATCAATTACGACCACGTGCCGCGCTGCACCTACACCGAGCCGGAAATCGGCAGCGTCGGCCTCACCGAGGCGCAGGCCAAGGCGCAGGGCCACGAAGTCGTGGTCGGCAGCTTCCCGTTCCGCGCGCTGGCGCGCGCGCGCATGGCCGGCGAGATCGAAGGCTTCGTGAAGATCGTCGCCGACAAGAAGTACGACGAGATTCTCGGCGTGCACATCATCGGCCCGCGCGCCACCGAGCTCGTCGCCGAAGCGGTGATGGCGCTGCGCATGGAAGTCACGGTTGAAGAGTTGATCAAGACGATTCACGCGCATCCGACGATGTCGGAAGCAGTCGGCGAGGCCGCGCATGCGGCCCACGGCGCGGCGATTCATATGTGATGCCTTAGGACCTAGGGTCCTAGGGTCCTAGGGTCTTAGAGTCTTAGGGGAGGTCCTAGGGCTTTAAGACCTTAAGACCTTAAGACCCTAAGACCTTAAGACCCTAAGACCTTAAGACCCTAAGACCCTAAGACCTTCAGAGCAGATCTTTATGTCCACACCCGTAGTAATGCCCCAGATGGGCGAGTCGATTGCGGAAGGCACCATTGTCCGCTGGATCAAGAAGGTCGGCGACTCCGTTGATCGCGACGAGCCGCTCTTCGAAATCTCCACCGACAAGGTTGACGCCGAAATCCCGTCGCCCGCCGCCGGCGTGTTGACGGCGATCGCCGTGAAAGAGGGCGAGACCGTTCCCGTCAACAGCGTCGTCGCGACGATCGGCGCCGCCGGCGAAAAACTCGAGGCGACGGCAGCCCCTGAGTCGAACGGCGCGAAGCACTCAGCGCAAGCCGATGGCACGCCCGGAAAAACGGTCGATGCACCTGCTTCGCCGGCGACGACGAACGCAGCGCCGACCCCGGCACCGCAGGCACAGTACGCACCTGAGGCACCGCCAGCCGAGGCAGGCGGCGACAAACACAAGTCGTCACCTTTAGTGCGCCGCATTGCGAAGGACCATCACGTCGACATCGGGCGCATCCAGGGGTCCGGCATCGGCGGCCGGGTGACGAAGCAAGATATCCTCGGGTACATCGAGAAGGCGCCGTCCTTCGACTCGCAATCCGCGCGCTCCGCGCGCGGACCGCTCGCTCAGGATCAGCCGCCCGTATTCAAAGCGGCTGGCGATCAGGTCGTGCCGATGTCGGTGATGCGCAAGAAGATCGCCGAGCACATGGTGCTCAGCAAGCGCACCTCGGCCCACGTCTACTCGGTGTTCGAGGTCAATTACTCGCGCGTCGATCAGATCCGCAAGGCGAAGAAGGAAGACTACGAACGCTCGGGCGCCAAGCTGACGTTCACGTCGTTCATCGCAAAGGTGGTCGTCGATTGCCTGCGCCGCCACAAGACGATCAATGCGTCGATCGACGGCGACAACGTGATCTACCGCAACGACATCAACCTCGGTATCGCGGTGGCCCTCGAGAACGGCCTGATCGTGCCGGTGGTCAAGGCGGCGGGCGAGAAGAACACGCTCGGCCTGTCGAAGGCGATCCAGGACATTGCCGATCGCGCGCGCGCGAAGAAGCTCAATCCCGAAGAAGTGCAGAACGGCACCTTCACGATCACCAACCCCGGCAATTTCGGCGCGCAGTTCGGGTTGCCGATCATCAACCAGCCGCAGGTCGCGATCCTCGGCGTCGGCACGATCGAAAAGCGTGTCGTCGTCGTGGACGATGCGATCGGCATCCGCTTGATGGGTTTCCTCACGCTTGGTTACGACCATCGCCTCGTGGACGGCGCGGTGGCCGATCAATTCATGGCCGACGTGAAGAAGGGCATCGAGAACTTCGATCCGTCGCAGGCATAGATGCGTCCGCTCCAGGTCAGGCGCCTCGGGCTCGTTCCCTACGCGGACGGGCTCGAGCTGCAGCGCCGCCTCGTCGAGGAGCGCAAGGCCGGCCTGATTCCCGACACGCTGCTGTTGTTGCAGCATCCCCACGTCCTGACCGTCGGCGTCAAGAAAGACGGACGCGCCCACATCCTCGCCACTCCCGATCGGCTCTCGTCGCTTGGTGTCGAGGTGTTTGAAACCGGGCGCGGCGGTGACGTCACCTATCACGGCCCCGGGCAGCTCGTCGGCTATCCGATCATCGATCTCAATCCCGATCGCCGCGACGTGCATCGCTACGTGCGCGATCTCGAAGAGGTGATGATCCGCGTGTGCGCGGGATACGGACTCGAGGCGGGACGCAGCCAGGGGTTCAGCGGCGCGTGGATCGGGGACGAGAAGATCGGCGCCATCGGTGTGCGCATCTCGCGCTGGATCACGAGTCACGGCTTCGCGTTCAACGTGACCACCGACATCGACTTCTTCAACCTGATCGTGCCGTGCGGGATTGCCGATCGCGGCGTCACCTCGCTGGCCGCCAAACTGGGCCAGGGACCGGCGATCGGCGAGGTCGAAGACCGCTTCATCGAGCACTTCGCGGCGGTCTTTGACCTGATCAGTCAAATCGAATCAATCGTGTAGGGCGCGGTTCGGCGGGGACTCGGCGCCGTTCTACGACCGTTCTACGTTCGCATCGTTGTTTCGAGACGCACGCGATCGCGTGATGACAGCGCCGGCGCGACGAGCGAGGCGATGCCTGACGGCTGCAGCGTGACCGGCATCATCGCCGATCGTCCCGGCACGCCTTCTTCGCGGGTCACGGCGACCAGGGCGGCGTGCACGCGAGTCGACCTGGTGAGGGCCGTTCGGATCAACCGCGTCGCGGCCCCGGCGAGCGTGTACGGCGCCGGCGGCCACAGGCGCGCGATGCGCGCGTCGAGGCGCGCGAGTTGCGCGGCACTCAGGACTTGCGTCGCGGTCCTTCCCGCGATCGCCGCTTCATCCCACGGCACGATGATCTGCTGCGCGGGACGGCCAAGCACCGACAGCGAAATGTCGGCGGGTGCCGCTCCGGCTTCGAGCGACACGATCGCGATGATCGCAGAGCGGAGCGCCTCGGGTGCCGCGCCGAACAGGCGCAGCCGCGAGATCCCCAGTTCATTGACGCCGCGTTCGATCAATCCCGCCTGGCCCGCCCCGGCGCAGACGATCGGCGCCAGCTGATTGAGGCCGGCAACGCGCTTCAACAACGCGAGGCCGCCTTCATCCTTCCATTCCGTCGACGGTGGCGCCGCGGTATCGGCCACGACGACGACTGCCGCGCCGACCACCGCCGCCACGTCAGCAGTGCCTGCCATGGTGGTGTGATAGCGGTCGACCGGTGACGATTGCGCGACGTCCAGGGCCTTGCCCGCGGCCACGTTGGCGAGATCGTCAACGAGGATGATGCGGGAGACCAGGTCGGTAGCGGCCAGTTGACGCGCCAACGCGCCGCCAATGTCACCCGCACCAAGAATTACTGCCGTCGCCATCGGGGACTATTCTAATGGGGCTTGGGGCCTGGGGCCTGGGGCTTGGAGAAAAGATGGCGAGAGTCTGTTTGATCACCGGCGGCACGAGAGGCATTGGCTATGCGGTGGCCGAGGCGCTGCTTCGCGCCGGCGACACGGTCGCCATCACCGGCACCACCACCGACGGCGTGGTCAAGGCCGAGCACGCGCTGTCAGCAATCGGCTCGCCGGTCGTCGGCATCACTTGCGACGTGCGGGATTCTTCGTCAACAGAGCTGGCGGTCCAGACGGTGATCGCGAAGTTCGGCGGCCTCGACGTGCTCGTCAACAGCGCCGGTGTGGGCGTCGGCGTGCCGATCTCGGACATGCCGCGCGACGAATGGGACCGCATCATCGGTACCAACCTCACGGGCGTGTTCAACTGCTGCAAGGCGGCGATTCCGCACCTCAAGACGCGGGGTGGCGGATGGATCGTCAACCTGTCGAGCCTGGCCTCCACCAACCCATTCCCGGGCGGCGCCGCGTATTGCGCGTCGAAAGCCGGACTGAACGCCTTCAGCGAGGCGCTGATGCAGGAACTCCGCTACGACAACATTCGCGTCACGTCGATCCTGCCCGGATCGGTTGCGACCGGGTTTTCCGGCCGCGAGCCGTCCACGGGATCGGACTGGAAGTTGTTGCCGGAGGACGTTGCGGAAGCGATCGTCGACGTGTTGAATCATCCCGCGCGAAGCTTGCCGAGCCGGATCGAGATCCGGCCGTCACGGCCGAAGAAGAGCAGCTAGCACGGCGGCGGAGCTGGCGTGGTTGGCCTCTTCACCCGGCCGGCCGCCGATCGTCTTCAGCACCAGCTTCAGCGCATTCACGTCGAGCACTTCATCGCCCCCAATCGCCGAGGTCAACGACAAACGCGCCTTGCCTTTGGCCGTCAACATCGCCGACGCCTGGGTGATGTTGCCGTGCACCACGCCGTGCGCATGCAGTTCGGCGACGCCGTCCGCCAGTTCACTGACAATCTCGGCGGCCCGCTTCGGGTGACACGGCTCGCCGCCGAACAGGTCCTTCAGCGATCGCCCCTGGACGAATTCGGTCGCGGCCATCGATCGGCCCGCGTCCTCGACGATCGCGAATACGGAAATGAGCGCGGGATGGAAGACACCGACGAGCCGTGGATCGAGGTGCCGCACGTCGACGAGCAGGACGGTTTGCGCCGTCTCCTGATCGCGGGCCTTGATGCCGGCCGCGGTTGACTCGAGCGGAACGAATCGATGCGCGATCACATCAGCTGATGGTGAACAGCCACTTCGGAAGATCCACGTTGCCGCCGGTGACGAGCGCGATCACGCGTTGTCCGGGCGCAGACGCCTTGCCGGCCATCACCGCGGCCACCGTCGCGGCCCCGGCGCCTTCAACGATCAGGCGCTCTTCGGTCGCCAGCCCCTTCATCGCGCGGCCGAGCTCATCTTCGCTGATGGTCACGACGTAGTCGACGACCTGTTTGACGAGCGGAAACGTCATGGTCCCCGGCTCGAGGTTGCCGACCAGGCCGTCTGCCAGCGACGCACGCGGGGTGATCTCGGTGATCCGGCCGGCCTCGAGGCTGAGCGTGAACGGACACGACGCCTCGACCTCCACGCCGACGATCGTCGCCCTTGGCGCCGCGGCCCTGACGGCGAGGCCGACGCCGCTCGCCAGCCCGCCGCCGCCGAGCGGCACGACCACGACGTCGAAGGACGGCATCGCTTCGACGATCTCCAGGCCGATGGTGCCGGCGCCGGCGATCACGTCCGGATGGTTGTACGGCGAAATGTAGACGGCGTCCTCGGCGTCGGCGAACTCCTTCGCGGCCTTCTCGGCGGCGTCGTAATCCTCGAAGTCGGAATGCAGCACGGCGCCATGACGACGGATCGCGTTCTGTTTTGCTTCGGGCGCGGTAGCCGGCGTGAAGATCACGCACGGCAGGCCCAGCTCTTCGGTGGCCAGCGCCAGCGCCCGTCCATGATTGCCGGCGGACGCCGCCACGATGGTCGGCGCGTCGGAGTCGATGCCTTCGCACAACCGCAACGCCGCGTTCAAGGCGCCGCGAATCTTGAACGAGTTGGTGAGGTTCAGCGATTCGATCTTGAGAAACACCTGGCCATCGGCGATCGACGACAGCCAGGACGAGGGCATCAGCGGGGTGCCCGTTCCGCGCGCGCCAAGACGGCGTCGCGCCTGGTAGACGTCAATGACCGTCGGCAGCGGCATGCAGGTATTCTAGGGCAATGATCCTGGAAACGGCGGCCGTGGGGCCGTTTTTCAAGAACGGTTTTGTGATCGGCTGCGAACGGACCCGGCAGGCGGTGTTGATCGATCCCGGCGACGAGGTCGAGCAGCTGCTGTCGTTCATCGCCGCTGAGCAGCTGCACGTCACGCACATCCTGTTGACCCACGCGCACGTCGATCACGTGTCAGGCGTCGCCGAGGCCAAGCGCGTCCTCAACGCCCCGATCTACCTGCACCGGGATGATCTCCCGATCTACCAGGCCGCCGTACGCTCCGGCATGCTGTTCGGCCTCACCGTCGAAGAACCACCGCCGGTCGATCACTACTACGAAGACCGCGCGCCCATAGGATTCGGTGATTACGAAGTGAAAGTGGTGCACACGCCCGGCCATTGCCCCGGCGGCGTGTGCCTGGCGGTGTCGAAGAAAGGCGGATCAGCGGCGCCGGACCTGTTCGTCGGCGATACGTTGTTCGCCGGCTCGATCGGCCGGACGGATCTTCCCGGCGGGGATTACGAGACGCTGCTGCGGTCGATCACCGGCGTGCTGTTCTCGTTTCCGGACGAGGCCGTGGTCTATTCCGGCCACGGGCCCGAAACGACGATTGGCCGCGAACGCGCCACCAATCCGTTCGTCCTCGAATACCTCAAGAACTCCAGGTAGTGTTGGGACTCGGGGGCGTGTTGCTGGCCTCGGCCTTCGCCACGAACTGGACGCGGCCCACCGTCAGCTTGTCGCCATCGGCAATCGTCCCCTTGCCGACCTTCTTGCCGTTGACGAACGTGCCGTTGGTGCTGCCGAGATCCTCGAGCTGAAGCTCGTTGGCCGGCGTCAGCGTGAAGCGGCAATGCACGCGCGACACGAGCGCCGCATCCACCACGAAGTCCGCTCGCGGTGCGCGTCCCATCGTCTTTACCGTGCCTGGCAACAGTCGAAAGGTCAGCTCGAGATCGGTGGGGTCCACCGACTGGAGTATCCACATCGCTCGCGAGTTTAGAGTTTAAAGTTCAAACTTTAAAGTGGAAAAGTGGCTGGCTGCATCACGAAGCGTGGTTGGGATGGCGATGAGTGCGACGGAACCCTTACCTTGGCGTCGCGATCCTGAACGGGTAGTAGCGCGTCATGTCGCCCGACGAAAGAATCAGGAAGAAGTACGACTTGTCGCCGCCTTCCGGCACCTTGACCGCTCGTCGCAATTCGGCGATGCGTTCGGGTTTCTCGAGATCGGCGGCGCGTGCCGCGACCGTCGACACGGCGATCGGGCGCGTGAAGATCGGCAGCAGCCGGCGCTCGGCGCGATCCGACACGAACAATTCTTCAGAAGCGACCAGCACGCCTTTCGGCGCCCAGCCGGTCAGCCCGCAGCGGAAGTAGCTGACATCGGAGACGGTGGGAATGTCTTTCGCGGAGCCGGATGTCAGGCGCAGCACGCCGGTGCGCATCATTTCGGCGTAGGCCTTGAGCGGGATCTGCTCCGTCGAGGTGTGCAGCACGATCGGCGCGGCCTGTTGGCCCTGCACCTCGCTCGCGGCAAGCGCCTGGACGAGCGCCAGTCCCACGACGGCCGCCCTAATCAAGCCGCGCTTGCGGTTTCTGTCCATAGCCCGGGCGGTAATGTTTGTGGCACGTGGTGCAGGATTCCAGGAGTTGATCGCTCACTGCCGACACGGCCTCGACGTTCTTGGTTTTGGCGGCCTTCACGGCGGCGGTGCCGGCGTCGAGCATCAACTTCGCATCGGCCATCCACTGTTTTTGATCGCGGGCGCGGCCCGGCATCATCAACAGGTTGGCTGATTCAGCCAGCATCAGCGCCTGGCCTTCGAACGTATTCCACTCGGCGTCGTCTTTCGGCGTGCGCGACTCGATGTAGAAGACGGCGTCGGAGGTGGGATAGATGATTTTCGTCATCAGTTCGCTCATCGATCCCACGTTGCGGGTGGGCGGGCGAACCGGGGCGGTTTGGGTCAGTGCTGCCGCGAGCGCCATCGACAGGGCCAGGGCCTTCATATCCGCGAGTCTAGCACTTGGGGACAGCGGCGTTGGGTTTGCGCTAATATCCGCGTCCACGGAGGCAATGTGATTAAACAGGCGCTGTTCGTCGTGGTCGTAGCCGGTGTCATCTTGGGAACGGCCGGCGTCAACGCGCAGGCTCCCGCGGCCGCGCCACCACCGCCCCAGCAAGTCACGCCGAACGATTACCAGGATCCCGCGTCGTGGCTGTGCCGACCCGGCGTCAAGGGCGATGCCTGCGACGTCGATCTCACCACCACGGTGATTGCCGCCGACGGCACGATGACGCGCGAAGCGTTCACGCCGAATCCGAACGCGCCGATCGATTGCTTCTACGTGTATCCGACGGTGTCGACCGACGCGACGCCGAACAGCGACATGAGCCAGGACCCCGCGGAGAAAAACGTCATTCTCCAGCAGTTCGCGCGCTTCGCCTCGAAGTGCCGGACCTATGCGCCGATGTACCGCCAGTTGACGCTCCGCGGCCTGCAAACCGCGTTGGCCGCCAATGCCGATCCGTTGTTGCTGTTCAGCAAGGGCATTCAGTACGACGATGTGCGCGATGCCTGGCAGTACTACCTGAAGAACGACAACCGCGGCCGCGGGGTGGTACTGATTGGGCACTCGCAGGGCTCGTTCATCCTGGAATCGCTGATCGCCAACGAGATCGACGGCAAGCCGATCCAGAAACAACTCGTCGGCGCCTACATTCTCGGCGCCACGCTGCTGACGCCGAAGGGCAAGGACGTCGGCGGGCAATTCAAGTCGATACCGCTCTGCAAGAAGCCCGGGCAGCTGGGATGTGTCGTCAACTACTCGGCATTCCGATCGAACATCCCGCCACCGGGCAACACGCTGTTCGGTCACAGCGCGGATGCGGCAATGTCCGGCAACTGCACGAACCCGGTCACGCTCGGGGAGAGCAGTGCGCCACTGCACGCCTATCTCTCGGCGGTCGGCCGGATGATCGCGATGGGTGGAGCGCCGCCGAAGCCATGGGCTGCCGACAAAACCGTCGACACGCCGTTTGTCAGTGTCCCGGGTTTGCTGACCGCCCAGTGCAAGACCAATGAGTTTGCGACCTACCTGGAGATCACCGTCCACGGTGACCCCGCCGATCCGCGAGTGGATGACATCACCGGAGATCTTGGCGCGGCGGGAAAGCCGCTCGCGAACTGGGGCCTGCATCTTGTCGACGTCAACTTGTCGATCGGCAATCTGATCGATCTTGTCGATGCGCAATCGAAGGCGTATCGAGCGCGCAAGTAGAGGCGGGCCTTCAGCAAGTAGAGGCGTGTCTTCAGCAAGTAGAGGCGGGTCTTTAGACCCGCCTAGCGCCGCTTCGCAAACACCGCCAGGCTCGTAGCGACGACGCGTCCCGACGGGTTGTCGGACGACACGTTAACGACAGTGGGGGAGCCATTGGCATCCTCCATGGCCATCGTCGTGGATCCACCGCCGTCGAGGTTGAGCGCGTCGAAGACGCCGAACTCCCGGATCAGGACCGCCGCAACTTCACTGAGCCGCATCCCTTCGCTGCCGTCGCGCACGTCCACCGTGAACAGCGTCAGCGTCCGGCGATCGCGCGACAGACCGATCGCGGTTCGCGCCGTGGTCGCATCCGCCCACGCCTTGCTGTTGGAGTAGTTATTCGGACCGCCCGGTTCGAGCTGCGCATCGCGGTGCGTCGCGTCCCGGTACTCGGGAATGGTCACGACGCCGGAGGTCACGATCTGAGAAGAGCCGGCGACGACGTTCCAGAGTGTGACCGGCTCACGGATGTGCATGCCGTCCGCATACGCCGGATCGCGATGCACGAGCGAGGCGTGATTGTCGCGATCGATATTGATCGCCGGGGCATCGGTGACCAGCGCGAAATTCTGTTCGGGTGCCTCAAATGCCGAGAAGACGTGTCCTTCGGACGCGCCGAGTCCGATCACCCACGCCGTCTTGTCGGAGGACGGGAAGGGCAGGAAATAGTGGCCGTTGATCGCCAGTTGCGCATGTTCCTGCCTGAGGAAGTCGACGGTGGACTGCCGCATCACCTCCCGGTCGCCGGCCGGCGGCGTCACCTTGAACCGCAGGCCCGGCGTGTCGAGATCGACCTGTGCCACGTGCATCTTCAGCGGCCGCGGTTCGGTTTCAACATGCACCGAGTAGGTCACGCCGATGAACGGCTGGGTATCCTGGGCGGATGAGGCCGGCCGGGCCGCTGGAAGAAGTCCCACGAGGAGCGCGGCCGTCAGGATCGCGAAGCGTCGCATGGTGGAAGTTTACGACTTCTGCTAGATTGCCGGGATGACGACACGCAACTGGATTGCCGTCGGGCTGACCATCGTCTCGTTGTTGTTGATCGTCCCGGGCCTGCGCAGCGACGCCCTGACGATCACCGCGTCGATCCCGATTTTCAACAAGCCCACCGAGATCTTCAAGGAGACGCAGAGCATCCTGCGGGCGATTCGGCGGCTGTATGACTCGAAGAACTATTTCGTAGCCGGTCTGATCCTGTTGTTCAGCGTGATCGTGCCGTTCATCAAGATGGGCCTGCTGGTGTTGATCCTCGCGATCAAGAACCCGGTCCAGAAATATCGCCTCTATTTGTTCACGCGGTCGGTGAGCAAGTGGGCGATGGCCGACGTGTTCGCGGTCGGCATCTTCATTGCCTTCATGGCGGGGAATGCGATCGACAACCTCGATGCGAAGGTGCACCCGGGGTTCTATTACTTCATTGCCTACTGCCTGATCTCGAACCTGTCGTTCCAGTTCCTGAAGGTACCGCCACCCGATCAAGCGCCGACGATGATCGTCAAGCCGGCGGTGTGATCACTTCGGCAGGTAGTACTGCTTGTAGCGGCCTCGGCGGAAGAGAAATCCGCCGAGCGGTCCGCCCCACTGAAGCACGTAGTGCATGAACCCGAGATCCATCATCTCGATCAGGTTGCCGTCGCAGTCCTTCACGAAAAAGAACCACTGGCCGCCGTTCGGCGACTTCGCCGGCTCGGAGACGATCGTCACGCCCTTGGCCTTGAGGTAGTCGTGCCACTTCCAGGCGTTGCGAATGTTCAGGCTGAAGTGCGTCAGGCCGACCCGGTTCCACGGTCCCTGCTCCAGCGGCGTCTGCGGCTGGAACTCGAAGATTTCGAGGACCGCGCCGCCGGGGCAGCGGATCCAGCCGATCTTGCATGTCGGTGTTGGCGCATCCACGCCAAAGAATGCGCGCACGCGTTCGGTCGGCGTGTCCGACACGCCGACGAGCGGGCAACCGAACACCTCCCAGTAGAAGCGGACGAATTCGTTGAAGTTCCGAACCGTGATGCCGACGTGGCTGAACGATCGCGCTCTCATGCTCTCGAACGGAGCATAACACTCAGGGTGCCTGGGACCCTGTCCCTGTCAGGAATGCCGGAAGAACGGGTTCTCGGATCGCGCCTTCAAGCCGCTCGCTTCCATCGCCAGGTATCGGTGAGTGATGCTGCGCGTCACGCGCGCGAGCAGCGTCGCCAGGAATCCTTCATAGCGTAGCGACAAGGTCACGCGGCTGCCCGATGCAATGGCTTCTGCCGAATGATGCGCAATGACGCGGATGCCAGGTGCGCGATTCTCCCAGGTAAAACCGTGGCCCGGTTCGATCGCCGTGACCGTCCATAGCGCCGGCGGGAATTTCGGCTGCCGAATCACCGCCTTGCTGCCGACGACGAAGCCGCCATGGTCGAGACGCTTGATGCTGGTGACGCTCGGCGTCCACTCGTGCCAGCGTTCCGTATCGGCCATGACCTCGAACACGCGGTCGAGCGGGGCCTTGATGTCGACCGAGATGCTGAACCGGGGATCGGTCATCGCTCGATGCCTTGCGTGGCGCAGCGCGCCATCACCTGCTGCCACTGATCCGGATTGTTCTGCACCCACGACGTCAACAGCTCGATCGCTGCGCGATCCGCGATCACCGTGCCGATCGGCGGCATCTGCGACAACGGGCGGCGTGACGTGACGCGACGGATGATCGCGCTCGACTCGGGATGGCCAGGGTTGATGAGGCGCGAGTCGGCTTCCGCGCCCGGCACCACCCAGTGACCGCGCTGGCCGGCCGTCGTGGCGATGGCGTCGGTGCATTCGGACGGACTCGCGGTGACGTTGTGTTTCAGGAGCAGGCCGAGCGAGGCGATCGAGCTCTCGCGATTGTGGCAGTTGCCGCAATTGGCCGAAAGATAGCCGAGCGCGGTCCGCGCTTCCGGCGTGGCCGCGACGATCCGCGGCGGCGCTGCGAGCAGCTCGGGGCGCCGCGGTGTCATCAGGTCTTCGTCGGCCAGTGTCTTCAGCGTGACCATGTCATTCGTCAACGGCTCGGCGTGCAGCGCATGCGGATCGCGATCGGTCGACAGCTGCAGCGCGTTGAAGCCGAGGATTTCCGTGCGCGTCGAATCGTGGCACGCCCGGCACTCCGAAACCGACGGGATGCTATGCCGCTTACCATCGGCCACTTCCGCGATGTTGGCAACGCCGGTTTCGGAGGCCAGTTCCGCGTCGGTCTGCGCGGCGTTCCAGGCATAGGAAGCAAACACCCAGCGATCTTTGCTGGTCTGCCACAGGAATCGCGTCTCGACCTTGCGGCCCTTGAACTCGAACTCTTTCCAGAACTTCGTGCCGACCGGTAATTCCCATCGGCCGAGATCGGCGACATCAATCTGCGATCCGACCGGCAGCCGCACCCAGCGCCGCTTCGTGGCGCCGTCGCTCCACAGCGGATACTGCGGCGAGAACACGCGATTGCGGCTGTCGATCTTCAGCGTGGCCGCGTCTGCGTAAAGTCCCGTTTGGGAGAGGAAGCGCGGCGCCACCGGCGCCGGCGCTTCCGTCCCCGTCTGTGCAGAGGCTGCAACGATCGTGGCGACGAGCACGACACCGACCGTGGCGATGATGAACTTCATGATCAATTTCCTTGGCACTCTGACGCCAGACACGGTCGTTTCCTATTTCTGTTCCGTCGCCTCGATGGGCTGCGGGATGCGGTTCTTGATCGCCGGCAACGACTGCAGATACGCAAACAGGCTGCGGATGTCGACGTCGCTCAACGCCTTGAGGTTCTGCACCGGCATCGGCGGCAGCACCGGGCGGCCCTTGCCGCGTTCGCGCCCGGTCTTCATGGTCGCGATGAATTCCTCGACGGTCCAGTCACCGAGGCCCGTTTCCTTGTCGGGCGTCAGGTTGCGCGTGAACACGGTGCCGCCCGGTGAGGCGAACGCCGTGAACGTGGCGGCGATGGACGCGACCCACGGTCCCGGCGGCAGGACCGGCGCCGGCGGCATCACCAGTTCTTCGGGGTGGCCGCTGAGCGCGCGCGATCGATCCTGCTCGGGGCCGTTGGGGCCCATCTTCGCGGGGGTATGGCAGTCGTGGCAGCCCATGATCTCGACGAGGTATTCGCCGCGAGCGATCTGCTGTTGCTTGGTTCCAAAATTGGCTTGCGGCGCGGCACCGCGATTTTCTCTGGCCTCCGCCTCCGGCTCGGCCTGCGCCCGCGCGCCCAAGGTCGCGGTTGAGATCACCGCCGTCAGAAGGATGGCGGCGGCAATGATGGCGGTCGTCCACACGATATTCGTCAGTCTCATCGTTCTAATCTCCACACACGATGAGACGTCGGCCGTTTGAAGCCGAACCCTAACGCTTTACTTCCAGATTGCTAAGGATTCTTAAAAGAATCCTAAACAGCTATAATCGGCCCGTTTCTTCAGAAAATGCTCGACAAGTCGCTCACTGAATTCCTGGAACACGGGCTCGCCATCCACATTGGGACCCGGAACGCGGCGCTCCGGCCCAACGGCTGCCGCGTCACGGCCGTGCGGGTTGAGGATCGCGGCCGGAACCTCGTGGCCTATCTCCCGAAGAGCGCACCGGCCGCGGTCCTCGAGGATCTGCGCGACAACGGCCAGGCGGCGGTTTCGTTTGCGCGGCCGACCGACGATCGTGCCGTCCAGGTGAAGGGTGTGTTCATCTCGGAGCGGGACGCGGCGCCCGAGGAAGAGGCGTTCGTGCTCGGCCAATGGCAAGCCCTCCTCAAGGAGCTCGACGCGATCGGCCTGGCCGCGCTGACCTCGACCAGCACCTGGTTGATGTGGCCGTGTGTCGCAGTGAAGATCCGCGTGACCGCGGTCTACAGCCAGACGCCGGGCCCTGAAGCCGGATCGGTGTTGTCGTGAGTCTGGGCCTCGAGGAACTGACGCCGTGTTTCCAGGGGATCCTCCCGGCGATGTTTTTCACGTGTGCCCACGACGGCACGCCAAACGCGGCGTTTCTCAGCCACGTGGACTATGTCGATGCGACGCACGTCGCCCTGTCGTTCCAGTTTTTCAACAAGAGCCGGCGCAACATTTCCGAGAACCCGTACGCGCTGGTGCGCGTGATCGATCCCGATAACAACCAGGGCTGGGCGCTGCGCCTCAAGTTCGAGCGATCGGAAACGTCCGGGCCGATTTTCGATCGCGTCTTCCTGCGCATCGAGGCGATCGCGTCGTATGTCGGCCTCAAGGGCGTCTTCAAGCTGAAGGCCGCCGACATTTACCTGGTCGAATCCGTCGAGAAAGTGCCTGAAGAACCCGGGCGAGAAGAACGGTGGAGCCCGCGCGGCCGGCGGCCGGATGCGGTCTTCACCATGAAGGCGCTGCAGGAATTGTCGGCGCGCATGACCACCGCGACGAGCCTCGACAACCTGCTCGATTCCATCCTGGCGGGGATGAAGGAGTTCTTCGGCTTCAGCCATTCGATGATCCTGCTCGCCGGCGAGAAGCCGAACACGCTCGTCACCGTCGCGACGCGCGGGTATCCCCAGGGCAGCACCGGCGCGGAAGTGCAATTCGGCGAAGGCGTGATCGGCGTCGTCGCCGAGGCGCAACAGCCGATTCGCATTTCAGGATTGGTCCGCGGGATGTTGTACGCCGCCGCGGCCAGGCGTCGCGCCGAAGATCGCGGCTGGCGTCCGCAGGATGCGGTGCGCCTGCCCGGCCTCGAGAATCCGGCCAGCCAGCTTGGTGTGCCTCTGGTGGTGCGCGGTGAACTGGTCGGCGTGCTCTGCCTCGAAAGCGAAACGCCATATCGCTTCCACGAAGAGGACAAGAACACCATCGAACTGCTGGGCGCCTCGCTGGCGATCGCGATCCAGAACATGCAGCTCAAGGAGGCGGGTGAGGAGCCGGCGGAACGTGCCGCGGTCGCCGCCGCCCCGCTCGGCGCCGGTGACACCAGGCGGCCCCGGCGCGAGCTGACGTACTACCCGGCTGAAGAAGTGCTGATGCTCGACGGCGACTATCTGATCCGCAGCCTGCCGGCGCGCATCCTGTGGAAGTTGCTGCGGACGCACCAGCGCGACGGCCGCGCGGAATTCACCAATCGCGAGCTGCGCCTCGACAAGTCGCTCGGCTTGCCGGACTTCAAGGACAACCTCGAAACGCGATTGTTGTTGTTGCGTCGTCGTCTCGATGAGAAGACCGAAGATATCCGCCTCGTGCCGATCGGCCGCGGCCGCTTCGTGCTCGAGCTCAGTTGTTCGATCGAGCTGGTGGAGAAGCCCTAGAGCTTCGTCGCCCGGATATGATCGGCCGCGCGAATCGCCTGCGCGATGATCGTCAATCCCGGGTTCACCGCTGCCGACGAGGGGAAGAAAGACGCGTCGACGACAAACAGGTTGTCGATGTCGTGGGCGCGGCAATAGGTGTCGAGGACGGATTCGCGCGGGTCGGTCCCGAACACCAGCGTGCCGCACTGGTGCGTGGTGTTCTTCGCCTTGTGTGAGTGCGTCATCACGATCCAGAAGCCGAGCTTGCGGAGGATCTTCCGCGTCTCATCCACCAGCTGTTCGTGCGCGACGAGATTATTCGGCTTGTAGTGCAGGCGAATCCCGCCGTTGGACTCGATCGTGACCTTGTTCTCGACCCGCGGCAGGTCTTCGGTCATCGCCAGCCAATCCACCCCCCTGGCCACCCAGGCTTCGTACGCCCAGAGCGGCACTTGCGGGACCACGGTCTGCGCCATCACCCCGTGCGTGCGGCCCTGCGATTGAATCTGCCCGAGCGGATACGTGGTGTGCGGGCCCTTCCAATAGAAGTCGTTGATCGCCACCGTCTTCTGGAACACGGTGTCGTTGACTCGAAACGGATGAAATCCCTGCATCATCGTCGCCAGGTGCGCCATGTAGCGCTTGCCGACGAGGCCCGATGAATTCGCGAGGCCGTGTGGATGCCGATCGGTTGCCGATCGCAACAACAGGGCCGCGGAATTGACCGCGCCGCACGACACGATCACCAGCGGCGCCGAGATCTTCTCGACGACACCATTGCGCTCGATCTCGACAGCTTCGACCCTCTTGCCGGAGGCATCGGTGATCAACCGGCGGGCACTCGCGTTGGTCCACAGCGAAACGTTCGGGTGTTGCGTGGCGGGGCGCACCGCGCAGACGTCGGCGTCGCTCTTCGCGTGAATCTTGCAGGGAAACGAATTGCAGGTGTTGCAGAAAACGCAGTTCTCGCGAAGGCCCAGCGGCAGCGGCGACGGGTGCAGGCCTTGCGCCTTCAGCCGATCGACGATGTCGCCGACGATGCGCGAGTGCGGGACGGGTGGAAAGGGATACGGACCGCGCGGGCCTTCGGTGGGGTCCACGCCCGCCTGGCCATGCACGTCGTACATCCGTTCGGCGCGATCGTAAAACGGCGCGAGCGTGTCGTAGTCAATCGGCCAGCCCGGCGAGGTGCCGTCGAGGTGTTCGACCACGTCGAAGTCCCCCGGCCGGAGCCGGTACATGACCGTGCCCCAGAACTTCGTGTTGCCGCCGACGCAGTAGTGGGTGTACGGACGGAAGGGCGTGCCGCTCTCGTCGAGCCATGTTTCGCTGGTGCGGTAGCGCAGGTCTTTCCACACCGAGGTGGGATTCCAGTTCTGGTCTTCCTGCGGAATGAAGTCGCCGCGCTCGACGATCAGGATCTTCGCGCCGGTGTCCGCCAGTTCGCGCGCAACGGTGCCCCCGCCCGCGCCGCTGCCGACAATGATGATGTCGAAGGTCATTCAGGGATCAGGGACCAGGGACCAGGGACCAGGGATCAGGGCTCGAGGATCGGGGAGTTCAACGATCCATAGATTTGATCCATCAGCTGTTGGTCTTCCATAGCGCGTTCGAGGCTCATTTGCGGAGTGCGACCCTGCTGGATCGATTCGCGGAAGTCGCGATACATCGCCTGGTAGCCGCGGATGTCGCGGAAACCGGGGAAGATGATTTTCGGAATGCCCTGGCCGCGGACCATCAGCACCACGCCATTCGATTCAAAACTGATCACGCCCTTGCGCCCCATCAACTTCGAGAGGCGCAGGCCCTTCAGCATCGACGGAATTTCGCGCGAGTAGTAAAGCGATCCCACCGCGCCGTTGTCGTAGTCGAACGCCACCAGCATGCTCTTGGCGCGCTGATCGGGTCCTTCGCTCGAAGGCGCGGGGCGGAATCCCGTAATGCGGGTGATGCGCGGACCCAGGCTCGTGGCGAGGTGCAGCCAGTGGATGCCTTCCTCGAAAAACGCGTCGCCGCCGGCCATTGATTCGTCATTGCGCCAGTCGTCCGCGGTCTTGAGGCGCCGGGCGATGCTGCTGAAATGCCCGAACACCATGTCGCCGATCACGCCGTCAGCCAGCAGTTGCCGCAGCTTGACGGCGAGCGGCTTGTAATGATCGTTCTCGCCGACGAGGACGACGCGCCCGGCGCGGTCGTGGGCGTCCTTGACGACCTGGTAGTCGCCGGTGGTGAGGAAGGCCGGCTTTTCCACCAGCACGTGCTTGCCGGCCGACAGCGCCTGCAACGTGAGATTCAAGTGGAAGCGCGGCGGCACCGCAATCACGACCGCGTCGATGTTGGGATCGCCGATCGCGTCGGCGTAATCGCCGTAGCTGCCGGTGCCACGATACTCGCCGCAGAACGCCTCCGCCCTGGCCTTGTCTCGGCTGGCGTAGCCGCAGACGATCTCGCTCTGGAACCGCCGCAAGTTGCGGCTGTGCACGCGGGTGATGAAGCCGCAGCCGAGGAAGGCGATGCGGAGTGGTGAGGGCATCGGGGACCTCAATCATACCGTTGCTAAATCCGTTCTGCGCTTTCTGTGCCTTCTGTGGCATAACCCAAGTAACTTGCCCACCCAGAACCTCTGGACGGTCTTCGCAGATACGGTCGGCCGCTTCGGGGATCGAGCGGCGGTCGAAATCCAGCGCAGCGACCGTGTCGATCGATACACGTATCGCCAGCTTCACGACATGGCGTCGGCGTGGGCGTCGTGGCTCGCGTCGCAAGGGATCGCCGCCGGCGATCGTTGCGCCATCCTGTCGCACAACGACGCGCACTGGTGCGCCGCCTATCTCGGCATCCTGAAGCTCGGCGCCGTTGCCGTTCCGCTCGATACGAATTACTCCGCGGCGCAAGTCACCACGATCGTCCAGGACTCGGGCGCGCGGCTGCTGTTCGTGAGCGACAAACTAAAGGCCAACGCCGCGGATGCCGGCGTGCCTCTGGCGAACTTGCACCTGGAACCCAACAGCACTAGGCCATTGGAACTCCTGGAACCCCTGGAACCTGTGGAGCCAGGTTCGGCCGCCGTGATTCTTTACACGAGTGGCACGACGTCCGATCCGAAAGGCGTGGTGTTGACCCACGCCAATCTACTGGCGGAACGAGACGCCGCGTTTGCCGTCGTCGACGTGACCGACCAGGACGCGATCCTCGGTGTGTTGCCGTTGTTTCACTCGCTGGCGCAACTGGCCAACCTGTTGTTGCCGTTCGCGGTCGGCGCCCGCGTGGTTTACCTCGAAACGATGAACTCCACCGACCTGGTGAAGGCGCTGTCGGAACGGAAGATCACGATCTTCGCGTGCGTGCCGCAGTTCTTCTACCTGATTCATCAGCGCGTCATGAACCAGGTCGAGAAGTCGGGAGTGGCCACGCGGCTGATCTTCAAGGTGCTGATGGCGACGAATTTCCGGCTGCGCCGCCTCGGCATCAATCTCGGGCGGACGTTCTTCGGCAAGGTCCACGACGTGATGGGCCGCGACATGCGGCTGCTCGTCACCGGTGGATCGAAATTCGATCCGGCGATCGGCCGCGACCTGTATTCGCTGGGTTTCACGATCCTCCAGGCGTACGGCCTCACCGAGACCAGTGCCGCCGCCTCGATCAACACGCCGGATGAAGCGCACGTCGACACGGTGGGTCGAGCGTTGCCGGGTGTCGAGATCAAGATCATTGACGGCGAAATCGCCATCCGCGGACCGATCGTGATGCAGGGATATCACAACCGTCCCGATGCGACGGCCGAAGTGTTGAAGGACGGCTGGTTCCACACCGGCGATCTCGGCCGGATGGACGAGCAGGGCCGCATCACCATCACCGGCCGCAAGAAGGAAATGATCGTGCTGGCGTCGGGGAAGAACATTTACCCCGAGGAGATCGAGGCGCACTATCGCCAGTCGCTGTTCGTCAAGGAGATTTGCGTGATGGGGCTGGCCGATCCGGGGCGGCCGACCTCCGAGCGCCTGTTCGCCATCGTCGTGCCGGACATGGAGGTGCTGCGCGCGAAGCAGATCGTCAACGCCGGCGAGATCATCCGTTTCGAGATGGAAGGCCTCGCCGCGGGTTTGCCCGCGCACAAGCGGGTGCTCGGCTACGACATCTGGTTCGAGCCGCTCCAGCGGACCACGACCCAGAAGATCAAGCGCCACGAGATCGAGCGCATGGTGCGCGAGCGCCGGCGCTCGTCGGCGCCTGGCGCCGAGGTGCCGCTCACGTTGGTCGATCAAGCGTGGATCGACGAGCCGGGGACCACCGCGGTGATCGAGGTGATCCGCGCGCGCGTCCGAGCGGGATCGCGCTTCTTCCCCGACGCGAATCTCGAGCTCGATCTCGGCTTCGACTCGATGGAGCGCGTGGAGTTGTTGACCGAGCTGGAGCAGCGGTTTCGCACCAAGGTCCCGCGGCAGACCGCGGCGGGAATCTTCACGGTGCGGCAGCTCGTCACGGCAATCTCTTCCGGCGATACTCAGGCGTCTCTGGACCAACCGGGCGGCAAGGCGGAATCCTGGTCCGCAATCCTTCGCGACCTGCCGCCGATCTCGGATCCGGTCCTGGGCGGTCTGCTCGAGCCCAAGCCGATCGCGGCCCCGTTGTTGTTCCTGTTGAATCGGACGCTGCGCGGGTTGCTGACGCGAGTCACGGTGACCGGCCTCGAGAACCTGCCGGCCGGCGGGCCGTACATCATCAGCCCCAATCACCAGAGTTATCTCGATCCTTTTCTGGTGTGCGGATCGTTGCCCTTCCGGGTGGTGAAGAATGTGTTTTTCGTCGGCGCGGTCGAGTACTTCGAGACGCCGCTGATGCGATGGGCGGCGCGGGTCTTCAACCTGGTACCGGTCGACCCGGACTCGAACCTGATTCCGGCGATGCAGGCCGGCGCGTTCGGGCTGACCCACGGCCGGATCCTGGTGCTGTTTCCCGAAGGCGAGCGATCGATCGACGGCACCGTCAAGAAATTCAAGAAAGGCGCGCCGATCCTGTCGCAGCACTTGCAGGTGCCGATCGTGCCGGTCGCGATCAAGGGCGTCCACGAGCTCTGGCCGCGCGGCCGCGGCCTCAACTGGTTGAAGGTATGGCCGTGGAGCGGGCATCGCGTGACGATCGTGATCGGCACGCCGGTGACGTTTGCCGAAGACGCCGACTACAACCAGAGCGCGACCGAGCTGCGCGAACGGGTCAACGGGATGTGGGAGCGGATCTAGTCGCCGATGTCGCGATCGCGCACGCCGATCAGGTAGAGGATGCCGTCGAGGCCCATTGCTGAAATCGACTGGCGCGCGCTCGAGCGCACCAGCGGCTTGGCGCGAAAGGCGATGCCGAGTCCCGCGAGCCGCAGCATCGGCAGATCGTTGGCGCCGTCGCCCACCGCGATGCACTGTTCCAGGCTCAACCCTTCACTCGCGGCGATCTCGCTCAAGCGCTGCGCCTTGACGGCGCCGTCAACAATCGGCGGCACCACCTCGCCGGTGATCACGCCGTCCCTGACGTCGAGCGTGTTCGCGCACAGGTGATCGATGCCGAGCCGTTGCTGGAGCACGCGGCCAAAAAACGTGAATCCACCAGACAGGATCGCTGTCTTGTAACCCAGCCGCCGCAGTGTCGAGACGAGGCGCTCCGCGCCGTCGGTCATCGGGATGCCATCGATCACTTTCTGCAGGGCGGATTCAGGCAATCCCTTCAGCAGCGCGACCCGTCTCCGGAACGATTGCTGAAAATCCATCTCGCCACGCATCGCGCTCTCGGTGATCGCGCCGACCTGGTCGCCGACGCCGGCCTGCCGCGCCAGCTCGTCGATCACCTCGCCCCGGATCAGCGTCGAGTCCATGTCGAACGCGACCAGCCGCCGGTTGCGCCTGAAGATCGAATCGTGCTGGAACGCCACGTCCACGTCGCCCGCATCGGCCATGCGCGCCAGTTCGGTGCGCACCGCGTCCTCGTTGACCGCCGAGGGCGTCGACGCGGTGGCCGTGAACTCGACGCAGAACCGTTCGAGTCCGCTCGGCGCCTGGAGCGGGATGCGTGACGACAGGCGATCGATGCGATCGATGTTGAGCCCGGCGGCGGACAGGATCCCCGAAACCTGCGCGATGTGGCCGGCGGTAATCGCCGGTCCGAGCAGCGTGATGATGAACCGCTGGCGCGTCTGTGCGGCGACCCAGGCGTCGTACTCCTCAGACGAGGAGGCGGAGAACTTGACCTCGACGTCGAGGCGATGGGCCTCGAGCAGCAGGTCGGTGAGCAGCGCCGACGATCGCAGCGCCTTGGGAAGCTCGATCAGGATGCCGAAGGCCAGGCCGTCGTGGATCACCGCCTGGCCGATGTCGAGGACGCGCACGCTGTAGCGCGCGAGAATCGTGGTGAGCGCGAAGGTGACGCCGGGACGATCGTGACCGGTGACGCGGATCAGGAGCGCGCTGCTGCTCACTCCTTGAGCGCCTTCGCCAGGAAGCTCGCGATCGCCGCGGTCACCTGCGGCGCGACCTTCGCATCAGGCCCGAGCGTGCCGTATTCACTGACGTCGCCGGTCTTCGCCGTCACCAGCAGGTGATTGATGCCGGGCAGCTTCACGACTTCGACCTCGGCCTTGGTGCCCTTACGGGCGCGCGCCAGCTTCGCGAGATCGTCGGCATGATGCGGCTGCACCTGCGTGTCCAATTCACCCTGCACGATCAGGATCGGCTGGCGTGTATCGTTGACCGCCTTCTCAGGATCGAAGGTCAGGAAACTGTAGAACCACGGCGTGTCGGCAACCTGGCGCGCCGCGACTGGGATGTCGGTCCAGCCGGTGCCCTTGATCACCGCCGTATTGATCTTCTGTTGCAGCGCAATCTTCTCCGCCCGCTGCGCATCGTCGATCGGCATCTTCGACAACAGCAGCTTCTGCTGCTCCAGGACGATCTCGTTGCCGTTGGTCGCCGGACCGGCGAGCAGGGCGAGCGCCGACACGCGGTTGCGCTCGCGGCCGGCGGCGAGCAGCGCCACCAGGGCGCCCTCGCTGTGGCCGACCAGCGCGATGCGATCCTTGTTCACTTCCTTGCGTTTCTCGAGCCACAACAGCACCTGTCGCGCATCTTCGGCGTAGTCGGCGATCGTCACCGATTCCACGCGGCCGCCGCTCTGGCCCACGCCGCGCTTGTCGTAACGCACCACCACGAAGCCGGCGGCGACGAGGTCGCGCGCAATCTGTCCGAAGATCGGAATCCCGGCGACCGTCTCATCGCGGTCGGTCGGACCCGATCCACCGATCAGGATGACGGCCGGTGACGGCTTGTCGGTCTTCGGTTTCGCAATCGTGCCGGCGAGGTTGAAGCCGAGGCTCGGAATGACGACGGTTTCGTCTTCGGGCAGCGAGAACGCCGAGGTCCGCGACGCCGCGGAGGCGATGTCTTCGCGCGCCATCTCCACCATCTGGGTGGGAATGTTCATGCGCAACAGCCGGCCTTCGCTATCCGCCCACACGTTGACGCCCAGATCGCCCGCCGGCGGCGGATTGTTGAACGTCAGCGAGTAGTGCATCGCCTGGATCAGTCCCCTTGGCGTGCTGATGCCTTCGAGCGCGGCGCCGGTGATGCGGATCGTGACTTCCGCCTGCGGCGCAATGTAGGCGCGCAACTCCGAACCCGCGGTCTTGCCCTGCAGGCGCATGGCCAGCGCCGCATACGATCCCAGGAACGTGTTTGGCAGCACGACGGGATCGGCGGACACCGGATCCGTCTTCGTCGTCGGCGCGCCCTGCACCGCCAGAACGTTCACCGCCTTCGTTCCATCAAACGTCGTCTTCAGCGTGACGTCCTGGCCGCGCACGATGCCGTCGACGATCAACGTCTTCGGGTGCCACTGCGCGTCGTAGTCCACTTCGGCGACTCGCGTCGTGATGTCGATCGGCTGGCCGAGGCGGCTGGTGCCGCGCACCACCCAGCCATCCGCCATTCGTATCACCATCACTTCTTCGCGGCCGATTGGCTGCGAGCGGAAGAAGACGAGGAACTGCGTGCCGTTCTCGGGCGGCGGCAGCGGCGGGGCGGTTTGGGCGGCCGCCGCGGAGGCCGACAGCAGAAGCGCCAGTAGAACACCGGTAAGATGGGACAAGGTCACACGACAGCTTAAAACATGTTCTCTCTAGACGGCTACAAGACAGCCCTGGCCAATGGCGGCGTGGTCCGGCGCTCGGATCGCGGTGTGCTCGCGGTGGCGGGCACCGAGCGCGCGACCTGGTTGCAGGGTTTGCTCACCAATGATGTGGAATCCCTGAAGGAAGGGGACAGCTGCTACGCGGCGTACCTGACGCCGCAGGGCCGGATGATCGCAGACATGAACGTGATCGAGCGCGGCGGCCGGATGCTGCTCGACGTGCCGGCGCCGCTGGCGGCGTCGCTGCGCGACAAGCTGGACGGATTGATCTTCGCGGAAGACGTGCAGGTCACCGACGAGAGCGCCGTCCTGTGGGTGTGGACCGTGATTCACGGCGATCGGTTCGAGAACATCGTCGCCGAAACGCTGCCGTCAGAATTCACCGCGCTGGCGCCGATCGAATTCGACACGTTCGAAGTGATCCGTATCGAGCGCGGCATCCCGAGGTTCCTCGCCGACATGGGGGAGGACACCATCCCGCTCGAGGCCGGCATCGAGGATCGCGCGATCTCGTTTACCAAGGGTTGTTACGTCGGCCAAGAAGTGATTGTGCGCGTGACGACGCGCGGCGGCGGCCGGGTGGCGAAGAAACTCGTGCGATGGGTCGCCGATGCCTCGGCGGAAATCGTGCCGCTGCCCGACGCGAAGATCGTCTCGTTCGACAAGGACATCGGCCGCGTCACGAGCGCCGCCTTCTCGCCGTCCCTCAACCGCGTCGTCGGCCTCGGGTACGTGCATCGCGATTTCGTGGCAGGCGGCACGGACGTGACCGTGGTGTGGAATGATTCGCGCATCAAGGCGGTAGTTCAGTAGGGGCTTGGGACCTGGGGCTTGGGACTTGTGAAAAGACTCAATAACGCGCGCTTGGGACTGTGTGTGGCCGCGGTGGTGACCGGGGTGTTTCTCCAGTCCCCAAGCCCCAAGTCCCAGGTCCCAAGCCCCCAGGTCTTTTTCAAAGGCAACCTCCACACCCACACCGTCAACAGCGACGGCGACTCGACTCCCGATGATGTCGTTCGCTGGTATCGCGAGCACGACTACAACTTCGTCACGCTGACGGATCACAACTACCTGACCAACGTCGACGGTCTCAACGCGCTGCACGGCGCCGACGACAAGTTCCTGGTGATGAAGGGTGAAGAGGTCACGGATCGATTCGGCGCCAAGCCGATCCATATCAACGGCTTCGGGCCGGCGTCGTTCATCAAGACGACTGGCGGCACGTCGGTGCTCGACATGGCGCAGAAGATGATCGATGCGATCCGCGCGGCCGGCGCGGTGCCGAGCGTGAATCATCCGAATTACGGCTGGGCGATCTCCGCGGACGAACTCTTGCAGCTGCAGCGCACGAAACTGTTCGAAGTGTTCAACGGCCATCCGCTGGTCAATAACTTTGGCGGCGGCGGCGTGCCCGGTCTCGAAGAAGTGTGGGATCGCATGTTGTCGAGCGGCAAGCTGCTCTACGGCATTGCCGTGGACGATGCGCATTATTTCAAGCGGCCTGAGGACAAGACAGCGCCGCGTCCGGGGCAGGGCTGGGTGTTCGTGCGCGCCGCTCGCCTGGAATCGCGCGCGCTGATCGAGGCGCTGGAGCGCGGCGACTTCTACGCATCCACCGGCGTCGAGTTGCAGTCGTTGACGACCACCGCGACGTCGATGACGATCGCGGTCAAGGTCGAGGCGCAGAGCAAATACCGCATCCAGTTCATCGGCAAGCAGGGCCGCGTGTTGAGCGAGGCGGTCAGTTCGCCGGCAACCTACACCTTCAAGGGCGATGAATCGTACGTGCGCGCGAAGGTGATGGAATCGAACGGCAAGCTCGCGTGGATTCAACCGGTCCCCGTCGGCCCATCCGCCCCGAAATGACACCGGTCGTGGTGGTCGCCGCGGTCATCGAGCGCGACGGATCGTTTCTGCTGACGCTTCGTCCTGCCGGCACGCACCTCGCCGGTCATTGGGAGTTTCCAGGCGGCAAGGTCCACGACCGTGAAACGCACGTCGAGGCGCTGCGCCGCGAGATCTTCGAGGAGCTCGATGCGGCCGTCCGCGTCGGCGATCTCGTGCACACCGTGACGCATGCCTATCCTGAAAAGACCGTTCAGTTGTTCTTCTATCGTTGCGAGCTGGATGGCGAAGCGAAGCCGATGATCGGGCAGGAGATGCGCTGGGTGGCGAAGCGCGAGCTGTCGTCGCTGCCGTTTCCGGAAGCCGATCGCGACCTGATTACGACGCTGACGCGCTGAGCCGTTCGCCGCTCCGGCAAAACGCCTTCATCGAACACGCCACGCACTTCGGCTTGCGCGCGCTGCAGTGCGTGGCCCCGAAATCCATCAACGCCTGGTTGAAGTCGAAGACGTGGCGATGCGGGAGCACCGCGGAGGAAATCGCCCACAGCCGCTTCTTCATCGCGTGGCTCTTCGGGTCGCCCTTGGCGACGAAGATCCGGAACAGCACCCGCGCCACGTTGGTGTCGAGAATCGCGGCGCGTTCGCGGAACGCGAAGCTGCGGATCGCCCCGGCGGTGTACTCGCCAATGCCCTTGAACGACAGCAGCGTCTCGTGATCGCTGGGCAGTTGACCGTCGTATTTCTCGACCGCTTGCTGCGCGATCGACTGGAGCCGCTTCGGGCGGATGTTGTAGCCGAGCGGATACCAGGTCTTCGTCACCTCTGCCGGTGGCGCCTCCGCGAGGACCATGAACGACGGGTATTTGCCCAGCCACTCGTGATATTTCGGCAGGACCCGATCGACCTGCGTCTGCTGCAGCATGATCTCGGAAACCAGGATGTGGTACGGGTCGTCGGTGTTGCGCCACGGCAAATCGCGCCCGTTCTTGCGGTACCACGCGAGCAGGTTGCGTCGAAAACGCTGGCGGAGCGGCGGCGCCGGTAATTTGCTGGACGGCTTGGACAATCGATCGCTTCTATAATCCTATCAGTGAAGATTTATACGAAGACCGGCGATTCGGGGGAAACCAGCCTCTTCGACGGCACCCGCGTCAGCAAGACCGATCCTCGGGTGGTGGCGTACGGCGACGTGGATGAGTTGCAGGCCAGCATCGGCGTGGCCCGTTCATTCAGGCTGCCGCACGACCTCGACGAGATGTGCCTGGCGCTGCAGCGCGACCTGTTCGCGCTCGGCGCGCGACTCGCCGATCCGTCGCACAAGATCGCGACGCGCGTGCAGAAGATCGTCATCGACGAGGCCAGCGTGGCGCGCCTTGAAGGCTGGATCGATCAGATGGACGGCGAGATTCCGCCGCTCCGCCATTTCGTCCTGTCCGACGGCTGTCCCGGCGGCGCGGCGCTGCACCTGGCGCGCACGGTGTGCCGTCGCGCCGAGCGATCGATCCTGTCGCTTGGCGGCGACGCCGTCGAGCCGATCGTGATCGTCTACATCAATCGCGTTTCCGACCTGTTGTTCACGATGGCCAGGACCGCGAATCATCGCGCGATTTGTCCCGAGACGCCCTGGTAGCCATCGTCCGCCGATGACCCAGCTCCGCGAGGCCTATGACGCCTGCCAGGCCCTCGCCCAATCGCATTACGAGAACTTTCCGGTCGCCTCGCGCCTGATGCCGGCGCGACTGCGCCCGCATATCGCGGCGGTGTACGCGTTTGCCCGGATCGCCGACGACTTCGCCGACGAGCCCGGCCTCGAAACACCGGAGCGGCTCGACCGCCTCCGCGACTGGCGACGCCGGCTCCATTCGCCTTCGCACGTGTGCGCGTCAGCGGAGCAGGCTGAGCATATCTTCCTGGCGCTGCATGACACCATCGAGCAATGCTCGCTGCCGGTGTCGCTGTTTGACGATCTGCTCGATGCATTCGTGCAGGACGTGACGACGCATCGGTATGAATCGTGGGACGCCGTGCTCGATTACTGCCGCCGCTCCGCCAACCCAGTCGGACGGCTGGTGCTCCGCCTGTCGGGTTACAACGACGACGGCCTCGATCGCGCTGCTGATGCCGTGTGCACGGCCTTGCAGCTGACGAATTTCTGGCAGGATCTCGCGATCGACTGGTCGCGCGGCCGGCTCTATGTGCCGGAAGACATCTGGCGTTCGCACGATGCGGATCCGCAAACGCTGAATTCGAGAAAGATGACGCCGGAGTGGGCGGCGGCGCTTCGCGAGTGCGGCGATCGAACACGCACATTGTTTGCGAAGGGCCGTCCGGTATGCGACGGCGTGTCCGGCCGCCTGCGCTACGAGTTGCGCGCCACCTGGCTTGGCGGCACGCGCATTCTCGATCGGCTCGAGTCGGCCGGCTTCGACGTCTTTGAGGCGCGGCCCAAACTCGGAGCCGCCGACGCATTAGTGATAGCGTTTGGAACGCTGCTGTGGCGAGAGACACCTCCTTCTCCTACTCGTTCGTAGTCCTGCCGGCCGAACAACGCCGCGCCATCGGCGTGGTGTGGGATTTCTGCCGCGCCGTGGACGATGCGGTGGATGAGGCGGTGGATGTGGCGACCGCCGCATCGGAAGTGACCAAGTGGCGCGCAGAAGTGGGCCGCCTGTTTGGTGTCGATGACCCCGAGACCCCGCAAGCGCGCGCCCTCAAGCCCTATGTCGCGATGTTTTCGCTGTCACGCCAGCCGTTCGACGACCTCGTCGACGGCGTCGAGATGGATTTGCGGCGCTCGCGCTACGACACGTTCGATGAGTTGGTCGGCTATTGCCGCCGCGTCGCCTCCGCGGTCGGCGTGATGTGCATCGAGGTGTTCGGCTGCCGCGATTCGCGCTCTCGCGATTACGCCTTCAATCTCGGCCTCGCCCTGCAAGTGACGAACATCGTCCGTGACATCAAGGCCGATCTGCAGCAGGGACGCATCTATCTGCCGAAGGAAGACCTGGATCGCTTTGGCGTGACCGAGGCCGATTTGGCGGCCGGACGGATGACGGAGCCGGTTCGCGAATTGATCGCGCACGAGTGCCAGCGGGCGCGGCATTTCTTTGCGGCGGCGCGACAGGCGATGCCGCCGGCGGAATCGCGCAAGCTCGTCGCCGCCGAAATCATGGGCGGCATCTACTTCGAGATCCTGCAACGGATCGAGCGCCGCGGCTACGACGTGTTCACCGAACGTGTTCGCGTCCCGAAATTCGCCCGTGCCCGGATCGCGATCCAGATCTGGGCCCTCTCGCAATTATCGGCGTTTGGCCTGACGCGATCCGCGCGAGCATGAACACCGTGGCTGAAGGCCGAAGGCCGAAGGCTGATGGCCCATTCGATGCGATCGTGATCGGCGGCGGTTGCGCCGGATTCGCCGCGGCGACCGCACTCGTGGAGTCGGGCGCGCGCGTGCTGGTGCTCGAGGCGCGGCCCGGCCTTGGCGGACGCGCGACGGCCTTCACCGATCCAGGAACCGGCGAGCGCGTCGATAACGGACAGCACATCCTGATGGGCTGTTACCAAGAGACGCTGAAGTTATTGCGCCGCATCGGAACGTCCGATCGCGTGAGATGGCAGAGCGGCCTCAAGGTGTCGATGATCGATCGACAGGGACATCGCAGCACGCTGGCGCTGCCGGCGTTGCCGTCGCCGCTGCATTTTCTTGCCGGCGTGCTGGCGTGGGATGCGCTCAATTGGAGTGAGCGGCTGTCGGTGTTGAAGATTGGATCTTCATTGCGGTCCGCCGCCGCGGCTGCGCCGCTTCGGCGGGACAAACCCGCTGAAACGGTCCGGGTTTGGCTTCAGAACAACGGGCAGGCGCCGCGTCTTTGCGAATTGTTCTGGGAACCGCTGGCGCTGGCGGCGCTGAATCAATCGATCGACCAGGCGGAAGCGTCGCACTTCATTCGTGTGCTCGAACGCGTGTTCGGTCCGGATCCGTCTGCCGCCGCGCTGGTGATGCCGGCGGTGCCGCTGGATGAGTTGTACGCCGAACCGTCGCGCGCGTGGCTCGAGGAGCGTGGCAGCGAAGTCCGGGTGAACGCGCCCGCCAGAGTCGTGATCGAGGGGCAGCAGGTTCGCGGCGTTCGGGTTCGAGACGAGGTCATCGAAGCGCCGGTCGTGATTTCCACGGTTCCCTGGCACGCGTTCCACGCGCTGTTTGAGGCGCCGCCGCCCGAACTCCAGGAGACAATCGCCAACGCGACGTCGCTGGCCAGCCTGCCGATCGTCACCGTGAATCTCTGGTTCGATCGTGCGGTGATGAACGAGCCGCTGATCGGACTGCCCGGCAGGAACTTCCAATGGGTGTTCGACCGCCGCGCCATTGTCGGCGGCGACGCGTCACACCTGTCGCTGATTTCGAGCGGCGCGGAGACGATCGTCTCGATGTCGAACGAGCAATTGGCGGCGATGGCGCTCTCGGAAGTGCGCGAGGCGCTGCCGCCGGCGCGCCCTGCTCAACTGTTCAAGAGCCTCGCCGTGCGCGAGAAGCGGTCGACGTTTTCACTGGCGCCCGATGCGCCGCCGCGTCCGCAGACCGAGACCGCGATTCGCGGATTCCTGCTGGCGGGCGACTGGATCGAGACCGGCCTGCCGGCGACGATTGAGTCGGCGGTGATATCAGGGCACATCGCTTCGCTGATGGCATCCCGATGAGCTCAGTCCTTCTGCACTACTCCGAGATCGCGCTCAAGGGAAAGAACCGCTCCTGGTTCCTGGGCCGATTGGTGCGCAACATCCATGGCGCGCTGGCCGGCTTGCATGTCAAGGAAGTGCGCACGCCGTACGGCCGCATCGAGATCGTGCTTGGCCAGGACGAGGCGATGCCGGAAGTGCTCGACCGGTTGACGCGCGTGTTCGGGGTCGCGAATTATTCGGTGTCCCGGCGCATTCCGCTCGACTTCGAAGGCATGGCGGACGCCATCGTCGCCGGGTTGCCGCCGAAGGAATCGGTCAAGAGCTTCCGCGTGTTCGTGCGGCGGGCCGATCAGATGTTCGCGACACCATCCCCGGATCTCGCCCGCGACCTGGGCTCGCGGGTCTGGACCGCGCGCGGATGGAAGGTGGACCTCGATCACGCCGACCTGGTGATCAGCGTCGAGATTGTTCCCGGCGCCGCGTTTTGTTTCATGGATCGGCGCCTGGGCGTCGGCGGATTGCCGATGGGCACCGGCGGCCGGCTGGTGGCACTGCTGTCGGGCGGCATTGATTCGCCGGTGGCGGCGTACCGGATGATGCGCCGCGGCTGCCACGTCACGCTGGTGCATTTCCACAGCGCGCCATTCCTCTCGAACGCGTCGCAGGAGAAAGCGCGCCGCCTCGCCGAGGTGTTGACGCGTTATCAGTTGAAGACGCGGCTGTATCTGGTCCCGTTCGGCGAGATGCAGCGGGAGATCACGCTCAGCGTGCCGGGCGATCTGCGCGTGGTGGTCTACCGGCGCATGATGCTGCGCATTGCGCAGCGCATTGCCCGCGACGTGCGCGCCCGCGCGCTGGTGACCGGCGACGTGATCGGCCAGGTGGCGTCCCAGACGCTCGACAACATGACCACGATCGACCAGGCGGCGCACCTGAGCATCTTCCGGCCGCTGGTCGGCATGGATAAAGAGGAAATCATCGCGCAGGCGCAGCGGCTCGGCACCTACGACATCTCGATCCTGCCCGACCAGGACTCGTGCACGCTGTTCACGCCGCGCCATCCCGAGACCCACGCCAAGCGCCACATGATCGACCCGATCGAAAAGACCCTCCCGGTCGACACCATGGTCGCCGGCGCGGTCTCGTCCGCCGTCGTGGAGGACCTGTCGTACCCGGTGGTAAAGTAAGGCTGATGCCCACTGTTGAAGAGATCCTCGGGTCCGAGGCCGCCGGACTGCTCCAGCACCAGTGCAAGACGATTCCGAAAGAGTCGCTGCATCTGCCCGGTCCCGATTTCGTCGAGCGCATTCATCTCAATTCCAACCGCCAGGTCCCGGTGCTCGGCCGGCTCCAGTCCCTGTTCGATCACGGGCGGCTCGCCGGGACCGGCTACGTGTCGATCCTGCCGGTCGACCAGGGCATCGAGCATTCCGCGGGCGCGTCGTTTGCGCCGAACCCGCTGTATTTCGATCCCGAAAACATCGTCAAGCTGGCGATCGAGGGCGGCTGCAACGCGGTGGCCTCGACGCTGGGCGTGCTCGGCATGTGCGCGCGCAAGTACGCGCACCAGATCCCGTTCATCCTCAAGTTCAATCACAACGAGTTCCTGTCGTACCCGAACTCGTACGACCAGATTCGCTTCGCCAGCATCAAGCAGGGCTTCGACATGGGCGCGGCCGGCGTCGGCGCGACGATCTATTTCGGATCGGAAGAATCCAAGCGGCAGCTTCAGGAAGTGTCGGCGATGTTCCAGCAGGCGCACGAGCTCGGCATGTTCACCGTGCTGTGGTGCTACCTGCGCAACCCGGCGTTCAAGACCAAGGACGTCGACTACCATCTCTCCGCCGATCTCACCGGCCAGGCGAACCATCTCGGTGTGACGATCGAGGCCGACATCATCAAGCAGAAGCTGCCCGAGAACAACGGCGGCTACAACGCCATCCCCAACTTCGGCAAGACGCACAAGAAGGTCTACTCGGAGTTGTCGAGCGATCACCCGATCGACCTGACGCGCTACCAGCTCGCGAACTGCTACATGGGCCGCGCCGGCTTGATCAATTCCGGCGGCGCCTCGTCTGGCGAGAGCGACTTGAAGGAAGCGGTGAAGACCTCGGTGATCAACAAGCGCGCCGGCGGCATGGGCCTGATCTCGGGACGCAAGGCGTTCCAGCGGCCGATGAAGGACGGCGTCGGCCTGTTGAACGCGATTCAAGACGTCTACGCGGACAAGCGCATCACGGTCGCGTGACCCAGCCTTCGCCGAAGGCTTCGGCGGGGCCAGCGCCGGCGATCTGGCTGATCGTTGCGGCAGTGGTAATCGCAGGGTCACTGCAGATCGCGCGCCCGGGTTATTCGGTCGACGAAGAATTCACGGTCTTTGCCGTTCGCGGCATCCACGCGAACGGCGTTCCACTCCTGCCATCCGGACTTCTCTACGATCGCGGCATCGCCTATTCGTATGCCAGCTGGCTCGCGGGCGCGGTCAGCGGATCTGAACTGCCCGCCTATCGCGCGATCAGCCTGCTGTGCGCCGGCGCGATCGTGCTGCTCACCTTCAAATTGATTCGGCGCCTGGCCGGCGGCACGCCGGCGATCCTCGCATCATTGCTCGTGGCGACGTCGGTCCCGTTCTGGGCGACGGCGACCAGCGGCCGCTTTTACGCGCCGTTCTTCCTGCTGTATCTCGCCACGCTGTTGTCGTTGCAGTCAGGCCTGCTGCTGATGGCGTTGTTGGCGCTGTTGTGCCGGCTGACGCACGAACTGGCATTCACCCTCGCGGCGATTCCAGTCCTCTGCGCCATCGTCGATCGCGATCGGCGGCGTAGTTGGGTGATGGCGACGATCGCGGTGGTGGCCGGCCTGGTTGCCGGTCAGGCGTTGCTGTTTGCGTTTCACGCGATGGCGCCGTCGAGCGGCGAGACCATGGTGCGGCGGTTCTTCCTGTGGCAGGTGTTAAACCTGTTCGAACGGCCGGGCGAGCGCCAGTTCATGATTCCGCTGATCGTCATGGCGCTCGCGTGGATCGTGTCACCGAAGCGCCGCCGCGCCGTCACCGTGGTCGCCGTGTCGATCGCCGCGATGATCGTGGCGTTCTCGATCGCGCGCGCGACGAACACCGCGCCGCTGTCGTGGGCGCTCGTTCAAGGCGTGCTGGTCGACGGCAGCCGTTATCCGATGGACATGTTCTGGCACATTGCCGGAGCCACGCCGCTGGTGCTGCTGCTGGCCCTCAGCGGCCTTACTGCGCGAATGACCGGTGCCTTCGGCGAGTGGCCGCGCAGCGAACGGGTGCTGCACCTGCTGTGGATCGGCTGGGTGCTGTGGTTCGGCGTCATCGATTCCGGCATTACCACCAACTACCTGCTGGCGCCGATGGCGTTCATGTTGATGGCGATCGCCGTCGATCTCCACGCCATCACGCGCTTCAGCTTTTCTCCGCGCCGGCAAGCGGCCGGCCTCGCCATGATCGCGCTAGTGGTCGCCGCGGTTGCGGGCGATCAATGGCGCGGCGGTGGTTCGCTCGCCGCGACGCTCGCCGCGGCGCGGCCGACCATCCATGCCGACCGCCTCGCCGAGATTCGCGACACCCTGACCCCAGCCGATCGCGTCGTCTGCACCGATGAACTGGGCTGCCTGATGCTGATCGGCCGCATCGATCGCTGGCTGGCGCTCGATGATTACGTTCGCGAGCGATTCCTCGTGCGCCGCGGCGAGGCGCCGGTGAGCGGTGTCTACACCGGCGTGCCGGCGGCGTTTCGTCCGGTCGAATTGCTGGCGCCCGATCCGGAAGGACGCTTTCCGAATCGCGTTCTGATTGTGGACATCTTCAAGGAATATCCGATCGGCAACTCGCGAACCTGGCTGCCGAGGGCGATCGCTGAAGATGGATTACAGGCAGTGACGCTGCTCGAGACGTCTCAGTTGCGCGTCCTCGAGATTTCGCCTCCAGAGCGCAACGCATCTCGGTGACTGGCACCCTGACCCCTGACTAGACGGGCGCGGTTTGGTTGCCGTCGAGATAGTCGCGCAACGCCTCGCGAGTACTCCGAAAGGCGAGATCGTCCCAGGGCAATTCGTCGACAGAGAACTCGCGAATCTCCGAGCTCTCGTCATCGACCGCCATCTCCCCTGAAATCATCGTCGCGGCATAGACGATGATCATGGGTGCGCTGCCGGCGTACGAGTAGATGTTGACCAGGCGATCGAGCCTGACGTCGAGGCCCGCCTCCTCGCGCGCCTCGCGCAGCGCGGCCAGGGTGATCTCTTCACCGCGATCGACGTAGCCGCCCGGGAAGACCCACTTGCCATAACCCGGCTCGATTGCCCGCTTGACCAGGATGATCCCCTGCCGGGGGCCGCGGATGATCGTGCCGACGGCGATCTTGGGATCGAGATAAAACACAAAGCCGCACGCCAGGTTGGTGCAGACCAGCCGCTTGGGCTCGGTGATCTTCAGGACGCGAGGCTCGAGCGCGCTGCCGCAGACGGGGCAGAACTTGTAGGGCGGCGTCGCGTCGTGAGAGTGCATGGTGGCTGTTCTAGGACTCTAAGACCTTAGGACCCTAAGACCTCAGTATAAAATCCAATCATGTCGATTTTGAAAGTCTCCCGCATGGGCCATCCAGTCCTTCGCGCCAAGGCCCGGACCGTGGACAAGAGCGAGATCAAGAACCCGGCCCTGCAGCTGTTCATCGACAGCATGATCGACACGATGTTCGAGTACTCGGGCGTCGGCCTGGCGGCGCCGCAGGTGCACGAGGGTGTCCGCGTGTTCGTGGCGATGCTCGACGCCGACGGCCGCGGCGAAGGTGACGCGGTGGTCTTCATCAATCCCGAGATCACGCCGATCGGGGACGTCATGGTCGAGGGGTGGGAGGGCTGCCTGAGCATTCCCGAGATCCGTGGCCGCGTGCCGAGAGCGCAGCACATCAAGGTCACCGCGCTCGATCGCACCGGCAAGCGCTTCGAGCTCGAATTGAAGGATTTCCCCGCGCGCGTCGTGCAGCATGAGACCGATCACCTTGATGGTGTGTTGTTCCTCGATCGGATGAAATCGTTCGAGACGCTGACCTATCTCGAAGAGTATTCGCGCTACCACACCACCAGGCACGCCGACGAAGGCGACGACGATGACGACGAATAGAACCGTCGTCGTGACCGGCGGTGGCCGCGGCATCGGACGGGCGATCGCGCTCGCGTTCGCGGAGCCGGGCGCGCACATCATCATCACTGGCCGGACGGCGTCGCAACTCGAGCAGACCGCCGACGATATCCGCGCGAAAGGTGCCGAGGCGATCACCATCCCGATGGACGTGACCGATGAAGCCAACGTCGCGCACGGCTTCGGCACGCTGCATGGCCGCATCAAGGGCGTCAACGTGCTGGTGAATAACGCCGGCATCGGCGGTGGAGAAGTCGTCCAGGGCTCGGACGTGGCGCGCTGGAAGCAGACCATCGATACGAACCTGACCGGCATGTATCTCGTCACGCGGCAGGTCCTGCCGCTGATGGCCAATGACGGCCGCATCGTCAATTTGTCGTCCGTGCTGGGCCGCTTTGGCGTGCCGGGCTACACCGCCTACTGCGCGTCGAAGCACGGCGTGATCGGCTTCACCCGCGCGCTGGCGCTCGAAACACTCAAGCGGCGGATTACCGTCAACGCGATCGCGCCCGGCTGGGTCGATACCGACATGGCCGTCCTCGGCATGGAGCAGGGCGCCTCGCACGCCAAGGTGTCATTCGATGCGTTCAAGGATCAAATGATTTCCGCGGTGCCGATCAAGCGCATCATCGACCCCAAGGAAGTGGCGGCGCTGGTGAAGTTCTTGTGTAGTCCGGATGCGGGTGCGATCACCGGTCAGACCTACAACATCGACGGCGGACAGACGATGGACTGAACCAGGTGCGTACGGGTGCGTACGGTGCCTGAAGTGCCTACGGTCGGCTTTCTTCCCGTAACAAGATCGCCTCGTTTACGTCAAAAGCGATTCGTTGCGCGATGCCGCGCACATCGTCTCGCGCGCCGCGATAGTCCGTCCCCCATATCTTGCGACCGTCCTCCGCGGTGACGATCTGCGCCACGACCAGGATTTCACTCGCCTCGTCATCCACGGACGCTTCGACGACGTAGCGGGATTTCAGCGCCGCCGCGATCTCGCGCATCGGCCTGCGCTGTCCTTCGAACTGCATCGCGCTCGTGTATGACGCCACGCTGACGGTTCCCAGCCGCGCCAACTCGCTCGTGATCGCCTCGGTCATGAGGGTGGAGTAATTGTCGTTGTCGCCGCCGATCATGTTGGCTTCGATCGGCAGCACAGCCGCGGTCGGCCGCAAGTCCGGGGGCGTGTGGCGATCCCTTGCCAACCAGGACACCATCACCGCGGTCACGCACAGCAGTGCGGCGGCGGAGAGCAGGAACGGGCGGGACGTGGGGGTCGGCAGCGAGATGCGACTAAGTATGTCGCGAAACATTTCGACGCCAGCGTTTTAAACAAGCCGAAAACAAAAAGGGCAGGCCCGACTTGGGACCTGCCCTTACCTCTGCAATCTCAGATCAGAAATCTGAAATCGTCTTATTTCTTGACGCCGGTGCCGCTCATCGTGAACTGCCCGCCGTTCACGTCGAATGTCACTTTCGCCTTGTCGGAGCCGTCCGGCGTCAGCGTGATCGCCGCGTCGAACGCATTGCCCTGGAAATTGCCGGCGAATTTCAGCACCAGGTCCGTGCCTTGCTTGGTGACGTCGGTCACTTTCTGCACGTCCGGCTGCATCTGGTTCGAAATTTCCGCGACCACCTTGCCGGCCTCTTCCTTCAGCACGAGGGACTGCTCGAAGTTGCCCTGGGGCGAATCGAGGTTCAGCGTCCACGAGCCCATGAAGGCTCCGGCGTCCGCAGCGGTGAGCGCCTGCGCCGAAATGACCGCCGACGAGAGCGCAATCGCGAGCGCGATGGTTCCAATAACGCGTGCCATTTTCGATCCTTTGTGCGCGAGCGGGAAATCCGCCGCGGCTGAGGATTCTACACCAGCGCGGCCATAAGAAACAGCACGCCGGGGCGTATAATTGCGCAAGTCTTCATGCCCGCAATTGCACTCGCCACGGCCCCGCCAAAAGTCACGCTGCTGTCGTCACCGGCGGTGCCGTACGACGGCGCGATTGCCGCCGCCCGCACGTGCTATTCGCCGCGAGTCATCGAGCGCGCTGAAATCACGGATAAGCAGCGGGATTCCATTGGCCCGCTGACCTTTGAAGGCGGCCATCACACCGTCTTCCAGCACGCGCATTTTGAATTCGGCCTCGAGAACATCTCGCGGCAGCTCGTGTGGAGCGTGTTGCACTCGTATCCCTTCTACAACTCCGAGCAGTCGAGCCAGCGCTACGTGAAGCTCAATGAGCCGCGCGCGTTCGTGCCGCCGATCACCGGCGAGGCCCTCGACGTCTACGAACGGGCCGTGCTGAGCGCGTGGGACTCGTACTCGCAACTGTCGGCGCTGCTCAAGGACGATGCGTGGGCGATCCTGAAGGAGTTGCGCTACGTGCGCGACACCAATAGCGCAGCGCGTCTGAAGACGGTTGAACGCGAAGCCGAGAAGAAGGCGATCGAGACCGCGCGTTACGTGATCCCGATCGGCGCCTTCACCTCGATGGTCCACACGGTGTCGGGCATTGTCCTGCACCGCCTGTATCGCATGCTCAACGCCGGCGATGTGCCGTACGAAGCGGCGATGGTGATCGGCGCCATGGTCGACCTCGTGAAGGAAGTCGATCCGATGTTCTTCGAGAAGATCGGCTTCGCCACCTTCGATCGCGACTCGCTCCCGGAGATGCAGTTCCCGGCGGCGCGGTCGTCGGCGGATGCGTTTGCGTCGGAATTCGATCGCCGCCTGGGCACGCGGGTCTCGCGGCTCCGCGACTGGTCCGCCAACGCCGAGCGCGTCGTCGCCGACGCGGTCCGGTCGACGTTCGGGCTGACCACCGTGGAAATGAGTGACGCCGAAGCGATCGATCGGGTGATGAACCCGGCGAAGAACCCGTATCGCGTCGACATGCTCGACGTCGCGTATCACTCGCCGATGATGCGCGCGCTCAATCACACCAGCTACGTCTTCGAAAAACGATTGAGCCACACCGCGGACTCGCAGGACCAGCGGCATCGCATGGTGCCGGCGTCACGCCCGATGATGACGCTCGCCGACACGACCTCCCCCGACTACGTGACGCCGCGATTGATTCGCAAGAACGCCGCCGCGCTGGCGGTCTACCAGCAGGCGATGACGGAGGCCTGGACGGCGAAGAACAGGTTGCTCGCCCTCGGCGTCCCGCTCGAGCACGCGCTCTACGTCCTCCCGAATGCGAAGGCGTTGCGGCTGGTCGAGTCCGGATCGTTCATTGCGTTGCAGCACAAGTGGACGCTGCGCACCTGTTTCAACGCGCAGGAAGAGATCTACCTCGCCTCGATGGACGAAATCGGCCAGGTGAAAGAGATCCACCCGCAGCTCGGCAAGTTCCTCGGGCCGCCCTGCGTCCTGCGCAACAAGATCGTGTCGCCCCGCTGCACGGAGGGCACGCATTTCTGCGGCGTGCCGGTGTGGAATACCTTCCCCAACGCTGAACGACGGCTGTGATCGCGTGGGCCGCGCATCTCTACACGGCGTCCGGCGCTGTGGTCGCGCTGCTCGCCACGGCGATGGTGTTCGCGCATAATTTTCGCGCCGCCTTCCTGTTTCTCGTCGCCGCCACCCTCATCGACGCCACCGACGGCGTCCTCGCGCGCGCCTTGCGCGTCAAGGAACGGCTGCCGCATTTCGACGGCGCCAGGCTCGACGACATCGTTGATTACCTGAACTACGTGTTCGTGCCGGCGTTGATTGTCTTCCAGGCGGACCTCGTGCCCGTGGCGTTTCCGGTGTGCGCGGCGATGGTCCTGTCGAGCGCGTACGGCTTCGGCCACGCGCATGCCAAGGTGAAGGTCGGCGATCACTTCTTCACCGGCTTTCCCTCCTACTGGAACATCGCCGTCGTCTATCTCTACCTCGCCCGGCTGCCGCAGCGCACCAACGCCATCATCATCGTGACGCTGGCGATCCTGGTGTTCGTGCCGATCCGTTATTTGTATCCGTCGCGCACCGAGACCTTGCGGGTGCCGACGATCTTGCTGGGTACAATATGGGGAGCGCTGTTTACCTGGATGATCTGGCGGTTGCCGGTCGTCGACGGCCCGTGGACGCTGGTGTCCCTGCTGTTCCCGCTCTATTACCTCGTGCTGTCACTGTGGCTCCACGCCGGCCCTTCGACTCCGCTCAGGGCAGGCGGGCGCGGCGGTAAGAGATAAATGTCGCCGTTAGTCGTCATCTTCGTCACGGTCTTTATTGATCTGCTGGGCTTCGGAATCATCATTCCGCTGCTGCCGTTCTACGCCGAGTCGTTCGGCGCGTCGGCGCTGATGATCGGCCTGCTCGGCACCAGCTTTTCGCTGATGCAGTTCCTGTTCTCGCCGGTCTGGGGCCGATGGTCGGATCGCATTGGCCGCAAGCCGATCATCCTCGTCGGGCTGATGGGATCGTGCCTGTCGTATCTCGTCCTGGCGCTGGCGGGATCGCTGCCGATGGTGTTCCTGGCGCGCATCATCGGCGGCATCGCGGGCGCCAACATCCCCACCGCGCAGGCGTATATCGCCGACGTCACGACACCGGAGAATCGCGCCAAGGGCATGGGGATGGTCGGCGCCGCCTTCGGCCTCGGCTTCATCTTCGGTCCCGCGATCGGCGGCATCCTGAGCCGCTTCGGTCCAGCGACGCCGATGTGGTTCGCATCCGCGCTGTGCCTGGCCAACTTCGTGGCGGCCTGGTTCCTGCTGCCGGAATCGCGCATCGTCACCACCTCGACCAAGGGGCTGGGCCGGATGGAGGCATTCCGGCACGCACTCGGACGTCCAACGCTGCTGTTGCTGCTCGGCCTGTACTTTCTCGTGACGCTGGCCTTCTCCGGCTTCGAGGCGACGTTCGCGCTCTTCAGCGAGGCGAAATTCGGCTTCACCACGTCCACGATCGGATTTGTGTTCGCGTTCATCGGCGTCGTCTTGTCGATCGTCCAGGGCGTGCTCGTCGGCCGCGTCGTCAAGAAGGTGGGCGAGCGGCGGCTGATTCCGACGGCGATCATCGCGATCGCGCTCGGCCTTGGGTTGATCCCATTGGTGTGGAACGTGCCGACCCTCCTGATGGCGCTCGGCATTCTCGCGGCCGGCATGGGATTCAATAATCCCTCACTCACGTCGATGATCTCGCGGTTGGCCGACCCCAACGACCAGGGCGGCATCCTCGGTCTCGCCTCGTCGTTGTCCAGCCTGGGTCGCGTCGTGGGTCCCGCGTGGGGTGGCTACCTGTATGACGCCTACGGGATGCGGACGCCGTATTTGAGTGCCGCAACGCTGATGATGATCGCCTTTACCGTGTCGTTCCTGGGCTTGCGCCACGCGCGCGCCGGCGACCCGCCCGGCGCATGAAGCCGGTCTTCCTCCACGCCGCCAATCCGGGGCCGATGACCGGTGAAGGCAACTGGACCTACCTGATCGGCCGCGACCATCCGGTCCTGATCGATGCCGGTGTCGGCCACGCGGCGCATCTCGACGCAATTGCGAATGCCGCGCCGCGCGGACCCGCGCACGTCGTGGTGACCCACGGCCACAGCGATCACATCACCGGCGCGCCGGCGATTCACGAGCGCTGGCCGGAGGCGATCGTTTCCAAGCATCCCTGGCCGGTCCGCGATCCGCAGTTACCGTGGCGGCGGCTGGACGAAGGCTCGATTGTCGCGACCGATGACGGCGACTTGCTGGTACTGCACACGCCCGGTCATTCGCCGGATCACGTGACGCTGTGGCACGCGGATTCACGAACGCTGTTTGCCGGCGACATGCTGGTGCAGGGCAGCACGGTGGTGATCCCGGCGTCCCACGGCGGCAGCCTCGCCGACTACCTGCGGTCGCTCGAGCGGTTGCTGCAGCTCAATCCCGCCCGCGCCCTGCCGGCGCATGGGCCGGTGATTGAGGATCCGGCGGCGCTGATTCGTCACTATGTCGATCACCGGCGCCACCGGGAGCAGCAGATCGTTGACGCGCTCGCCCACGGTGCGTCGAGCGTGGATGCGATTGCGGCGCAAATCTATCCGCGGCTGACGAAAGTACTCATGCCGATGGCCCACGAGAGCGTGCTGGCGCATTTGATGAAGCTCGAGGCCGAGCGCCGCGTCTCGTCCGAGGGCGGACGCTATACTTATCTGCCACATGTTCCGTAAAGTCAGCATTGCCGGAGGCGCGTTTCTCGCTCTCTATGCGTTGCTGTCTGCGCTGACGGGGCAGCAGTCCGTCGCCCTCGGCGACTTCGCGCAGCTCGTTCCGCCGATCGCCTACGGTGTCCTGACGCTGTCGCTGGCGCGACGCAGCCGCGGACAGGTGCGCGTCTTCTGGAACCTCAACGCGGTTCACGGCTTCATGTGGGCGATCGGCCAGGTGGTGTGGACCTACCTGGATGTCTACGGCGGCGGCGTGCCGGTGATCTCGCCGACCGATCCGTTGTTTTTCATTTCCAGCATTCCGCTGGCCGCCGCGCTGTACGGTCGGCCCGAGCGCGATCGTCCGCGCTGGCTGTTTGACATCGTCCTGCTCGATCTCGTGCTGATCGCGTTGTTTTCGGCGTTCCTCTACATCTACTTCGTCGTCACGATCGCCGTCACCGACGGCCGTGAAGACCTCTACAACGTCAACCTGACGCAGCTGCTGAACGCGCGCAACCTGTTGCTGGCGCTGTGGGCGACGTGGCTGTGGCGCACCGCCGGCTCCGAGACGTGGCGAAAGATGCTGGGCGTCTACGCGGCAGGGTTGGGATTCGCGTTCGCCGGCGGCGTGGTCTACGACGCAGTGGATCGCAGCGGCGCCTATATTCCCGGCGGACTCTGGGACATCGCCTTCATGGCGCCGTATGTGGTGATGGCGATGGCGGCGGCGATGGCCTCCGACGAGAAGTTGTTCGAGCCCGAACAGGAGGCGCCGGCGTTGTCGCGGTTGCCGATGGTGTCGCTGATCGCCATCACGTTGCTGATCGCCATCCCGACCATCGACGAAATTTCGCGGCGGCTGCTGGTGGTGTCCCCGGAGACGGAATCCCTGCGCACGCGCGTCGCGCTGGCGATGATGATCCCGTTCGGCATCGTCGTCGTGGTCAGGGAGTTCCTGTCGAGACGCGCGTTGATCAGGGCCGGACAGGACCTGGCCTCGACGCGCCAGCAACTGGTGCAGCACGAAAAGCTGGCGGCCGTCGGCCAGCTGGTGTCGGGTGTCGCGCACGAGCTGAACAATCCGCTGCAGGGCGTGCTCGGCTACGCCGAGTTGATGCTGGCCAGCAAGCCGGCGGCGCTCGAGACCGAGGAACTGCGCGCGATCCGCGACAACGCCAATCGCGCGGCCGGCATCGTCCGGAATCTCCTGACCTTTGCCGGCCGCAATACGACGGCGCGCGGCTGGCAGCAGATCAACCGCATCGTCCGTGATGCGATCGCGACGCGTGAATCGCAGTTACAGGGCGTCGGCATCGATCTGGTGCTCGAGGCGGCGGATCGATTGCCGCTGGTCTACGTCGATCAGACCCGGCTCGAAGACGTCGTCGTCAACTTGATCCAGAACGCGGAGGCGGCGATTGCCGCGCGGCGGGACGGCAAGTCGCTGTCGCGCGTGGTGCCAGAGCGCGCTCCCGGCGAGATCAAGATCGTCACGCGCATGGAGACGAATCCGGATCGCATCTACGTCGAGGTGGCCGATAACGGCAGCGGACTGAAGCCGGAGGACCTGACGCGCGTGTTCGATCCGTTCTTTACGACCCGCGAGGTCGGACAAGGCACCGGTCTCGGACTGTCGGTCTGCTACGGCATCGTCCGCGAACACGGCGGCCAGATCTCGGCGCGCAATTCCGACGTGGGTGGGGCGATCTTCACGATCGAGTTGCCGGTGATGGCGGAATCGCTGGTCGCGGCCACCGTGACCGCGTCCGGCCTCGCGCCGCCCGTGGCGGAACAGCGGACGGTGGCGCCGGCGCCGGCATACGCGATGGTGCCGCCCGACACCGGCGACGTTGACCAGGCACCCCGGCGTCGCAAGGCGCTGGTCGTGGACGACGAAGAGTCGAATGCGGCGCTGGTGCGCCGTGTCCTGGCGAGCGCCGGTTACGATGTCGAGAGCACGACGCTGTCGCGACGCGCGCTGGTAATGATCGAGCGGACCGAATACGACGCGGTGATTGCGGACGTGAAGATGCCCGAACTCAGCGGCCAGGAACTCTACGGCCGCGTCTGCCAGATTCGCCCGGAGATGGCGCGGCGATTTATCTTCATCACCGGCGACATCGACGGCCAGGATACGCGCGAGTTCCTCGATCAAACCCGCTGCAGTTACTTCATGAAGCCCTTCAACCTCGAGCGTTTGACGGCGGCCGTTGATCTGCTCACCGGCTCCCGGTCTCCGGATACCATGGGATAGTCATGGATAAAGTAGTCGACTTCATTAACGTCAATCGCGACCGCTACATCGCCGAGATGAAGCAGTACCTCGCCATTCCCAGCATCAGCGCGCTGCCCGAGCACAAGGGCGATGTCCGCAAGTGCGCCGAATGGACCCGCGACGAGATGACGCGGATCGGACTGAAGAACGCCCGGCTCGAAGAGACGCCGGGGCATCCGGTCGTCTATGCCGAGTGGCTGGGCGCCGCCGGCGCGCCGACCATCCTCTTTTACGGCCACTACGACGTGCAGCCGGTCGATCCCGTTCACCTCTGGACCTCGCCGCCATTCGAGGCGACCGTCCGCGACGGCGAGATCTACGCGCGCGGCTCGGCCGACGACAAGGGGCAGGTGTTCATGCACTTCAAGGCGGTCGAAGCCCACTTGAAGCAGCACGGCAACCTGCCGGTCAACATGAAGTTCCTGATCGAGGGCGAAGAGGAAGTCGGCAGCGCCAACCTCGACAACTTCATCAAGGCCCACAAGGACCTGCTCAAGGCCGACGTCGTCGTGATCTCCGACTCGCCGATGTTCGACCGCGGCATTCCGTCGATCTGCTACGGCCTGCGCGGCCTGGCGTATTTCCAGCTCGACATGCGCGGCAGTAAATCCGATCTGCATTCCGGATCGTTCGGCGGCGCCGTCGCCAATCCGGCGATGGTGCTGGCGCAGGTCCTGTCGCAGATGAAGGACAAGAGCGGCCGCATCAAGATCGACGGCTTCTATGACGATGTGGTGGAGCTGAGGCAGGAGGAGCGCGACGAGTGGGCACGCCTGCCGTTCAACGAGAAGAAGTACAAGGCGGAACTCGGTGCGCCGAAGTTGTTTGGCGAGACCGGCTACACGACCCTCGAACGCACCTGGGCGCGCCCGACCTTCGAAGTGAACGGCCTGCTGTCAGGCTTCACCGGCGAAGGCGCGAAGACGGTGTTGCCGGCGGTCTCGATGGCGAAGGTCAGCATGCGCCTGGTGCCCAACCAGGATCCGCAGAAGATCGGCGATCTCTTCGAAGCGTATGTGAAGAAGGTGACGCCGAAGACCGTCGACCTGGCGATCACGCGCATGCATGGCGGCAAGCCGTGGATGACGGCGTTCGACAACCCGTTCGTGCAGGCGGCCGGCCGCGCCATCGAACAAGGATTCGGCCAGCGCCCGGTGTTCAATCGCGAAGGCGGATCGATCCCCGTCGTCTCGACGTTCCAGGAAGAACTCGGCGTGCCGTGCGTGCTGTTCGGCATCGGGTTGCCGGATGAAAACGCCCACGCCCCCGACGAGAAGCTCGATCTCGGGAACTTCCACGGCGGCGTGATTGCCTCCGCGTATCTCTATAAGGAAATCGGTGAACTCAAGAAATAACGGATAGCGAGTCCGTTGTTTCTTAGTTCAGCTGGGCGACGCGGCGTCGCAGCGTCTTGACGTGCTCCCAGATCTGTTCGGTTTCCTTCTTCTGATCCTCGTCCTGCTGCTCCGAGAGCCGCGCCACCTTCAGGTATTCCTCGAGATCGCGCAGCGCATGCGAGAAGTCGTTCATGTGATAGGCGAGCAGGCCGCGATCGCGAAGATCGGCGAGCGACGAGGGCTGCAGCGCGAGCAGCGCATCGGTCGTGGCGCGCGCCTGCGGGAACGAATGCATCTTGACGTAAAGCTTCTTCAGGTTGAGCAGCATGCGCACCAGGATCTGGCGGCGCGTGGCCCGCGCCAGGACCGACGGATCGAAGGCCGCGTCGCTCAGGTGCGGCTGCAGGAGGTTGCGGACCTCGGCCTCGTTGAGGATCGCGCCGCCGTGGAAGGGATCGACGATCAGGCCCTCTGACGGATCGTCGGTATGCAGATCCTGCAGGCAGCGGACCAGAAAGTGTCCCGGGAAGTTGATGCCCTCGGCGCGCACCCCGGCGCGACGCGCCACTTCGATGTAGATCAGCGCCATGGTGATCGGAATGCCCTTCTTCCGGTCCATCACTTCGTTGAGGCAGCTGTTGCGCGGATCCTCGAACTGTTCGCGATTGCCCGAGTAGCCAAGCTCGCCGAACAGGTAGCGGTTGATGGCGTCGATGCGGGCGGCGACCGGCGCGTCATGACCGGGGTCCTTCGCCACGAAATGAAACGCCGCGTCACCCATCTGCTCGAGGCGATCGAGATACGGTTCCGGATCGAGGCGGGGGTATTCAATGCGCGCGACGAGAAACGCCGGCGCCGCAAGTTCGGGGCCGGGCCGATCCGCCGCGTCGGCGATCTGGTCGGCGAGCGACCGCACCTCCACCTCAGTCTGCACAGAGCGCATCCAACGCGTCGAGTGTAAGCGAGTCCAGGCCCGGGACCACCAACTCGGCATCGGCCCGCAGGTCCGCCGCGGAATAGGTGTTGGTGACCGCGACGCAGCGCAGGTCGGCGCCTCGTGCCGACACCAGCCCCCACCGCGAATCCTCGATCGCGACCGAGCGCCACGCGATCAGATCGCGGCCCGTGTGCTCACGCAGGCGCGCGAACGCGGTCTGATAGGGATCGGGATGCGGCTTGCTCCGCGCGGTCTGATCCGCGCCGACGATCACCGGGAAGAGCGAACGCAGGCCGGCCCGCTCGAGCACCTCTTCGATTTCGTGGGTCAGTGCGCCCGAGGCAATGGCGATCGGCACCACCGCGGCGGCGGCGCGAATGAAGTCGGCCGCGCCCGGAAACAGCATTTCACCGGCGGCGGCGAGCGATTCGTACTTCTCGCCCTTGCGCATGATCAGGTCCGAGACGCGCGGCTCGTCCATCGGCACGCCGTGGTCACGCCCCACCGCCTGGAACACGCCCACATCGTCGTAGCCGAGATACTTCGCGAGATAGTCCTCGGTCGAGATGGTGATGCCTTCAGGCGCGAGGACTTCCTGATACGAACGCAGGTGCAACCGCTCGCTGTCGGCGATCACGCCGTCGAAGTCAAAGACGATGGCCTGGAGATTCTTGATCCCTGATCCCTGATCCCCGATCCCTGATCCCTGATCCCTGATCCCCGATCCCTGATCCCTGTTCATGGAATGCTGGAATCCGCCTTCTGCATTTTCTCGCCGGCGCGAATCGGCAAGGTGAGGCGATTCTCCTTTGGCGGGAAGGGACAGTCGTAGTCGGGGCTGTAGTAGCAGTACGGGTGATACGCGATGTTGAAATCGACGACGTAGATGCCGGTGGGCGTCGGGTCGAGCTCCATGTAACGCCCGGCCGGGTACGTCTCGGCGCCACTGGTGAGGTCGGAGAACGGCACGAACAGCCGATTCGCGTCCCGCGACTCGAGATCACGGAATGCCGTCAGCCGCAGCGATTGTCCCTTGACCGTGAACTTCAGCGTGCCGACGCGTTCCAGGTTGCGCACCTTGCCGATCGAGGTTGGCACCTGAATCTGTGAGCGATCCGGGGACGGCTCGAGCGACGCCGGCACCGCGTAGCTTTCGTCGATCGGGAAATAGGCCAGCGGAATCAGCTTGGCCTTCTTGTCGGCCGGCACGGGCGAGTCCGGATCGTTCTTGAAGCTCGCGTCCTTGGCGCTGCGGATCGCGGCGATCTTGGCCGGATAGTCTTCCTCCGCCGGCGAACAGGCGGCGATCGCCACGCACCACAGGGTGATTAATACCAGTGCCCGTCTCACGCCTCAACTATAACGGACGAGACACGGGATTGGAGCAGCGGGAGGCCACAGTGAGGTATTCTGGGAAGTTGTCAGACGCACCAGGAGCCTCGGTCTAATCATGTTGAGAGCCGGAATCGTCGGCTTGCCCAATGTCGGCAAGTCCACCTTGTTTAACGCCGTCACCCGCACCCGCAAGGCCGAGGCCGCGAACTATCCGTTCTGCACCATCGACCCGAACGTCGGGGTCGTGACCGTGCCGGACGCGCGGCTGGCAGAGCTGAAACGGATCGCCGGCACCAGCGTGGTCATCCCCGCCGCCATCGAGTTCGTCGACATCGCCGGCCTGGTCAAGGGCGCCAGCGAAGGCGAGGGGCTGGGCAACAAGTTCCTGACCCACATCCGCGAGGTCGATGCCGTCGTCCAGGTGGTGCGCTGTTTCGATGATGCCGACGTGCTGCACGTCGCCGGATCGGTCGATCCGGTCCGCGACATCGAGGTGATCAACACCGAGTTGATGCTGGCCGATCTCGAGACCGTGAAGAAGCGCCGCGAGCGCGTCGCCAAGGAAGTGAAGCGCGGCGACAAGAATGCGGCCGCCGAAGAAGAGGTCTTGAAGAAGATCGAGACCTCGCTTGATGCCGGCAAGCCCGCGCTCACCGTGGACCTGACCCCGGAAGAGAAAGCCATCGCCGCGCAGTTCTTCCTGCTCAGCGACAAGCCGACGATCTTTGCCTGCAACGTCAAGGAATCCGAGCTCGCCACCGCCGATACCAACCCCTACGTCGTCAAGGTGCGGCAGTACGTCAGCACGCACCTGTCGTGCGAGGCGGTGGTGATTAGCGCGCAGATCGAAAGCGATCTCGTGGATCTCGAGCCGGCGGAAGCCGCGGAGTTCCTGCAATCGCTCGGCGTCCAGGAAAGCGGCATCGGCGCGCTGATCCGCGCGACGTATCACCTGCTGGGTTTACAGACGTATTTCACCGCGGGTGAAAAAGAAGTCCGCGCCTGGACCATCCACCGCGGCGACACCGCCCCGCAAGCGGCCGGCGTGATTCACTCCGACTTCGAGCGCGGCTTCATCAAGGCCGAAACCGTCGCCTACGACGACCTGATCGCCTGCGGCTCCGTCGCCGCCGCCCGCGACAAGGGGCTCTACCGGATGGAAGGCAAAGAATACCTGGTGAAGGACGGCGACGTCCTCCTGTTCAAGTTTAACGTTTAAGGTTTAAAGTTTTAAGTTAGAAGACGGCCTGAACGAAGACGAACACCGCGACGGCGGCGGCCAGCTGCAGCGCGAGCGCGACGCGGTCGCGGAGGAACAGCACGCCGAGGCCGAGGCACACGGCGGCGGCGAACAGGAAGTTCCAATACAGATCCTTCGTGCCTTCCTGGATGCCGGTGGTGCCGGCGCGGCGGCGCGTCTGGTCGATCACCTGGTTCGCGATCTCGCGATCGGTTTCCCGATCGAGCTCGTAGTAGCGGCCGCCACCCGCGGTGGCGATGCGCGTCAGCTCGGCGCGATTCAGGACCGAACGCACGATCGGCTGGTTCGCCTCGCGCTTCGGATCCGGGATGATGCCGCCCGCCGTCGTGCCGACGCCGACGACGCTCAAGGGAATGCCGCGGCCCTGGGCGAGCGCCAGCGACGTCGCGACCTCGCCGCTCCATGACTGTCCGTCGGTGACCAGCAGGAACGCCTTGGTGTTGTTGCCTTCCGGCAGCTTGGCCGTCGACGCCGCGATCTTGCGCAGCTCCTCGTCCTTCTCGATCAGCCGCAATCCCCAATAGATGCCGCGCTCGATATTGGTGTCCCAGGTGCCGTCATCCTCGATGCGGAACGGCGACTTCTCCTGGAGATGATCGAGGAAGAAGAAATACGTGTTGGGATCCTTGGTCAGCCGGATCTGCGGCGTCGCCACGTGCGCGAACAGCGCCAGCGCGACGCGATCGTTCTCCCATCGCAACGCTTCACCGAGCGTGCGGAGGAACTGCATCGATCGCTGCCAGCGATCCGGACGCACGTCGGTGACATGCATCGACGCGGAGCCGTCCTGCAGGATGACGATGTCGACGCCGGCGGTGCGCACCAGCGTCGTCACGGCCTGCGGCTTCGCGAGCGCGAGAATCGCCGAACCCGCCGCGAGGATCAGGAAGAACCAGAACAGCAGCTCACCGAAGAAGGGAATCCGTTCGTGGACGGGGACCTGCCGGCGGCGCATGAACGCGTGCGCGTCGGCACGCCGCCGCCACAACTGCCAGAACCACAGCAGCAGCAGTCCTGCTGGGAGTACCAGCAGCGGGAGAAATCCCGGTGCTCCGAAGCGCATTTCTTTAAGACCCCAGGACCCTAAGACCCTAAGACCTAGCCTTTCCTGACCTTGGTGGTCCCCTTGCCGGCCTTCTCGGCTTCGAGGCGTTCGTCCGGCCGCATCGGGACGATCATCTTGAACTTCTTCATCTCCGCCTCTTCCGGCGGCGCGCCGGCGAAGCCGTGAATCGTCGCGGTCGAGTTCTTCGGATCCACCGGCGGCACCGGGAGCTTCCGCTGCGCGATCACCGACCGCAGCCGGACCACGTATTCATAGTTGAAGGCCGCTTCGGTGTTCGACGGATCGACGCGGAGGATCTCCGCGTACTGCTTCGCGAGCGAGTCCATGCGGCCGACCACGGCCTGCCACGAGCCGCCGGCGAGGCGAACCTTGCGATAGGTGGCGTTGGCCGCGAGCAGCTTGGCGTCGGGATTTTCGATCGCCGCATCGTAATCACCGCGCCAGTAGCCGGCCGTGGACGCGAGATTCTTCGCGTCGGCGTTGGCGCTCGACATCGGCAGCAAGCCGGCGAGCCGGCCGCCCGGCTGGGCCGCGCCCGCTGCCGCCGCGTCGTATTTCAACGTGACGAGATCGCGCTCGGCGGCGGCCAGCCGCCGCTCGTGTTCGGACGAGCGCCACAGGACGGCACCGGCCGAGACGAGGACGATCACGATTAACGCTTGTGCGAACCAGGATGAAGATTTCATGTGTCGTGTCTCTACGGGAACGTCTGGAACGTGGGAATCGTGAAACGTAAAACGAGCGCCGCGCACCACAGCAGCGCCGCGGTCATCGCGAACGGCGCATAGCGCGGCCGCTCCGTGCTGTACTGCTTCATTTCGATCTTGCCGGCGGCGCGCCGATCGATCGCCTGGATGGCGCGCATGATGGTCGCTTCGTCGCCGCCAGAGAAGAACTCGCCGCCGGTCTTCTTCACGGCGCCAATCCACAATTCGTCGGCGACGCTCCGCTTGTTCTGGATGTTGCCGCCGATCTTGATCAGGTAGACCGGGATCTTGGCCTTCTGTGCTTCCGACAGCACGTCGTCGACGGTCTTGCCGTTTTCGAGCACGTCGGCGTCGGCGCCGTCGGTGAAGATCACCATCAGGTTGCCGGACGCATCCAGGTAGTCGAACGCATTGAACAGGCCGACCGATTGTTCGACGGCCTTGGCGACGACCGTGCCCTGGTCGGGAAAGGCCATGAACTCGTTCCAGTCGCCGATCAGCGCCGTGCTCAGCAGGATGTTTTCGTAGTCGGTCGTAAACGGCGTGATGACGTAGGCGTCGTCGCCGAATTCGATCAGGCCCATCAGGTCGCGATACTTGCCGGCCATGCGCCGCTCGATGAAATAGCGCGCCGCGCCGACGGTCGTGAAGAAGGCGGCGTTGTTCGGCGCGCCCTTCGCCAGCGTCGTCGACGGCAGCGCCGACAACATGCTCGACGAGGCGTCGATCAACAGCGCGATGCGGCGGCCGGGAAAGGTGGTTTCCGAACGCGTCAGCGCGGTGCGCGGATCGGCGAGCGAGAGCACGAAGAAGGGCAGTCCGGCCAGCGCGAGAATCAACGCGCCGTGCCGCGTCAACGACGCGCGCGACCAGCTCGAACTCTTGACCAGCGCCGGCAACGCCATCCGGTGATGACCGGGATTGCGGCTGCCGAACGAGCGGATGATCATGAAGATCGCCGCGAGGCCGACCAGGGCCATCACGACCTGCTGCGCGGTCGGCGCCTGCGAATAGAGCAGCCGCTCGAGGCGGATGTCGCCCCACTCGGCCCACGTGCCCTGGATGGTCGCGCCCAGATCGCGGAAGATTTGCATTCCCTTAAGACCCTAGGACCCTAAGACCCTAAGCCCAGACCTTCTTCCTCAGATCGACCAGGTTGGCGACGAACGCCGAGGTCCATTCCTTGAGCAACGAATGCGCGGACTGCTGTTCCTTGGTGATGCGCTTGGCGGTCTCGATCGCTTCGTCCGCGGTGGAATCGAAGGTCTCGGTGCGGCCGTAACGTCCCACGGTCAGCGCCTTCAGCGCCTCCGACAGCCCGGGCACCGACGACACCGTTTCGGTCGTCGCGCCGCCCGACACATACACCTCGGCGCGGCCAAACGGCTTCACCACGAGGACGCCGTCCGCAGGCACCTCGCCCGGCCCCGACGCTCGTTGACCGACGGCGCGTCCGATCGCGAACGAACCGGCGATACGCATCGCCGCGAGTGCGCGGCCAGCCAGGTCCTGGGTCCAGCCGCCGCGGCTGGCGCTTTGCACCTCCGCCAGTTCCTTCGCCACCGCCGAGAGGATGGTGCGCGGCGCCAGGTGCGCGCTCGCGGTGGTCGTGACCGTCTTCTTCCGCCGCAACATGCTGATCAACATCAGCACGACGACGACGCCGGCGAGACCGAAGAGGATGCTGGCGCTGGTCTGCAGCAGGTTGGCGCGTGAATCGCGGTTTTCGATCGAGGTAAACAGCGACGCCGGCGCCTCGCGGATGTCGGCGGTGTCGTCGGGCACGATCGAGATCAACTTCACCGACGTGCGCGGCAGCGCGTAGGACTGGTCGCGTCCCTGTGACGTGTCGCCGCCCTTGACCTGGCTTTCAATGCGATACGAAATCTCGAGGGGCGGCACCGCCACGTCGACGCCGAACGCGTCCTCCGCGATCAGCCGCATCCGGTAGTCGTACTGGAAGAAGCGCTTGCCGGGCATCACCAGGTCGCCGGCATGCGTGCCGCCAAGCACTTCGAACGGCGGCAGCTGCACGACCGTCGGATCGAGCTTCGAGAAGTCGGGCACGACCTTGTTGGCCTCGGTCTCGACGACCGCGCAGGTCAGCGTGAGCGTGAACGGCTCACCGGTCCTGACCGCGCTCGTGGAGGTCCGCCACCAGCAGTTGATCGGGTCGACCTCGACCATGTCGGTGCCGGTTTGTGCAAACGCCGGGACCGCCGCCACCAGGAATCCAAAAACGAGAAGCGTTCTCTTCATATGTTGTCTATTTGCGACGGCGGAGCCGTCTCTCTGCGACCCATTCCACCAATGCGACGTCGAACTTCACCTGGTCCACCGACAGGCGCAGCACGTCGAGATCGTTGGCCTTGGCCTGCCGCGCAATGTCGTCCTGCCACGCCTTGACGCGTTCGCTCTGCTTGCCCAGCTCGCGGCGCGACATCATCCGCGTGCGCCCGGTCTCGACGTCGTAGACCTCGACCCAGCCGGCCGACACTTGCGGCAGCTCGAACGCGAACGTCGCGTCCACCATCATGATGAACACGTCGTGGACGTTGTTGACCTGCTGCAGCTCGCGCAGGAACGACGCCGCGTCGTCGAACAGGAAATCCGAGATCACCGGCATCATCGCGGTCTTGCGCGAGAAACCGGTCAGCGTCGCGCTCAGGCTGCTGACGTCCTCGATGTCCATCAGCCCGTGGCCGTGCTGGTAGGCCTCCAGGCAATGAATCACCTGGCCCTTGCCGATGCGCGGGCGAACGGCGCCGAGCTGGTGAAAGCCCTCGTCGAAGGTGATCAGGCCGATCGAATCCTGGAAGAACACCGCCGACATGCCGACCGTGGCAATCGCGCGCGCGATCAGCGTGGCGATCTGCATGCCGCGATTCTCGCCGGCGGCGGAGTTCGCGCCGCAGCGCGTCGAGGCCGATCGGTCCGCGACCAGGATCACGCTCGACGTGGTCGGCTGCTCGAACTCGCGGATGACCATCGGGCTGAAGTTGTTCAGCGACGACTGCGGCCAGTCGATGTGCTCGAAGCGGTCGCCGGCCTGCCAGTCGCGCAGCCCGACGTAATCGAAGCCGGTGCCGTGGAACATGCTGGCGTGCTCGCCGATCGTGAATTCGCGCATCCGCTTGAGGATGAGCAGCTCGACCTCGGTGATTTCCGACAGGTTGATGAGCGGCTCGACCTCTTGTTCGCGCGTTCTCACCGCGAAGCCTCGAGAACGCGTCCTGAGCGAGCGATGCTTCGCGACGCGTCGTGACGCATCGCGAGTCGAAGGGCGAGTCCGAAGATCATGGGATCGGCGTCTTGTCGATGATGTCCTTGATCACGGCGTCGGGGGTCAGGCCGTGACTCGCGGCATGCGGGCCCAGCCACAGGCGGTGGCCCAACACGTACTGCGCCAGATCCTGGATGTCTTCCGGATAGACCTCGTCGCGGTGGCGGACGATCAGCGCCCACACCTTGGCGAGGCGGCCCCACACGATGATGGCGCGCGGCGACGCGCCGAGGTCGACGCCGCTCTCGACCAGCTCCGACGGCGAATGACGCAGCCAGTCGGTGTCGGCGTTGTAGGGACGCGAGTTGGCCACCAGCCGCTGGATGTAGTCGCCGAGCCGCTCGTGCAGGAACACGTGCTCGGTGATCGCGGCGCGCAACTGGATGATGCGCTCCTTCTTCATCAGCGGATTGAGGCGCACCTGCTTGAAGTCGAAGTTGACCAGCTTGCGCTCCTCTTCGGGCGGCAGGTAGCCGATGTTGACCATGATCGCGAAGCGATCGGTCGCCGCTTCCGACAGCGGGAAGGTGCCCTGCCCGAGCTCGACCGGGTTCATCGTCGCGATCGCGAAGTTGAACGCCGGCAGCTCGTAGGTCTTCTTGCCGACCGTCACGGTGCGATCCTGCAGGCCTTCGAGGAACGCGCTCTGCGACTTCAGCGGGATGCGGTTGATTTCGTCCAGCAGGATCACTTCCGCTTCGGCCAGCGGACCCATTTCCGTGGTCAGCTCGCCGGTGGCCGGATTGATCATCTGGAAGCCGACGACTTCGGTCGGCTGCAAGTCGGCGCGGCCCTGGATGCGCGCGAACTTGGCGTCGCTGATCGCGGCGAGGATCACGCCGAAGAACGTCTTGCCGACGCCCGGCACCCCGCGCAGCAACAGGTTGCCCGAGTTGACCTGCCGCTGCTCCTTCTTGTCATACGTCGTCGGGATTTCCGACAGCAGCACGAGGTTCGCCAGGATCTTTGGCTGGGTATAACCGACGAGGGCCTTGCCACCTTCCGCGATGATGGCGTCGTGGAAGGCAATGGTCTCTAGGAGGTCAGGATGCACAGGTCCGCCTTAGGCCTCAACGCACGAAGTCCGCGCGTCGCGAGCCCGGAAAGCGGTAATCGTATCCTGACTTGGGACTAAGATTCGTCGAAAATCCCCCCGGGGCAAATGGAGGGACGGAAAGGAATCCATATGCTGGAACTTCTGCTCGCGGCTCTGCTGGGCCAGCAGCCGGCGACGCCTGCCAAGCCTGCACTCGATTACGACTACTACAAGGCGCGCGTCGAACCGCTGTTCCTCGAAAAACGCCAGGGCCACGCCCGCTGCGTGACCTGCCACGGCGGCAGCACCACGCTGCGCCTGCAACTGCTGCCCGAGGGCGCAACGCAGTGGACCGAGGAGCAAAGCCGCAAGAACTTCGAGGCGGTGAGCGCCATGGTGGTCCCCGGAAGCCCCGGTGCCAGCAAGCTCCTGCGCCACCCGCTGTCACGGGCTGCCGGCGGCGACGTGTTCCACGGCGGCGGCCAGCACTGGACGACGAAGTCGGATCCCGACTGGAAGGTGCTCGAAGCCTGGGTCAATGGGGAGACGATGGCCGCGTATTTAGCTTCATACACGAAGCCGCGCGTCGCCCGCATCGTCCAGACCAATGCGGCCGGCGATAACGTGCACCTGATCGATCCCGCCACCAACACCGTCGTTGGCATCATCACTGACATCGAAGTTCCTCATGGTGTGACGTCGGCGCCCGATGGGACGCGGCTGTATTTCACCGACGAATCGCGCGAGACGGTGGATGTGGTGGATGGATCAACGCTGGCGATCGTGGCGCGGATTCCCCTGAGCGGCCGTCCGAACAACATCTCGGTGTCGAAGGACGGCAAACGCGTCTACGCCGGCATCGCCCAGGCGCCCGGCGCGGTGGATGTGATCGATACGGTTTCGCTGACGCGGGTGAAGTCGATCCCGGTGAAGGGCGCGATTCATAACGTCTACGTCACGCCCGATGGGAAATACGTCGTGTCGGGTTCGATTCCCAATCGCATGATCACCGTGATCGATCAGGCCACCGAAACGATTGCCTGGGAACTGCAGATGTCGTCGGGCATTCGTCCGATGGAGTTCGAGAAGGCCGCGGACGGATCGACCTCGCGAATCTTCGTGCAACTGTCCGACTATCACGGCATCGCCGTCGTTGATTTCACGCAGCGCAAGGAGGTCTTGCGTTTCGAGACACCGGCGATTCCTGGCGAGACCAGGCACACCGAAGGCCTGCAGGGGGCGCCGATGCACGGCTTCGCGATCACCCCCGATGGCAAGCGCCTGCTTGCCACGAGCAAGGTCTACAGCACGATGTACGCCTACTCGCTGCCGGACCTCAAACCTCTCGGGCACGTGCACGTCGGAGGCCATCCCGAGTGGATCACCCTCAGTCCCGACGGCAGCAAAGCCTACGTCGCGGCGGCGGGAGACAACGCCGTAACTGTTGTGGATACTGCAACTTTGAAGGAAATCACTCGTATACCAGTGGGGCAGGTTCCGAAGCGGAATGGCACGGCGCTGCTGCGTCCGTAATCAATACATCGGGATACAATAGAGCCCTCGAAATCGGCAACCGAAGGAGTGTTCTGATGGCGGTTCGAAAATATTTCGCGGTCGCATTCGTCGCCGCGATCGCGGCATTCGGAACGGCGCTTACGGCTCAGCAGGCCCCGGCGCCGGCTACCGCGACGCAGCCCGAGGTGACGTTCACCAGGGATATTGCACCGATTCTGCAGCGCAGCTGCCAGAACTGTCATCGTCCGGGCCAGGTCGCGCCGATGTCGCTCCTCACTTACGAGGACGCACGGCCGTGGGCGCGGTCGATGAAGCAGCGCACGGCGTTGCGCGACAAGGCCGGCGTCATGCCGCCCTGGTACATCGAAAAGAACATCGGCATTCAGCACTACAAGAACGATCCGTCGCTGAGTGATGAAGAAATCGCCAAGATTGCGAAGTGGGCCGACACCGGCGCGCCGCGCGGCGACATGAAGGACATGCCGGTCGCCCGGGTCTTTCCGGACGGCACGCAGTGGAACGCCGGCACGCCGGACCTGATCGTCGAGAGCCCGCAGATCACCGTGAAGGCCAACGCGCCGGATTGGTGGGGCGAATTCCAGCCGACGAAGATCCCGATCACTGAAGACCGCTACGTCAAGTCGGTGGAAATTCGCGAAGTCAACGACTTCGGCAAGGGCGATTCGGGCCGCCAGACGGTCGGCCAGCGTTACGTGTGGCACCACCTGATCTGGGCGACGGCGCCCGTCGATGAGGGCGGCGATCCGATCGATGCGTCGGTGACGGAAGGCGCGGTGGGCTGGCCGGTGCACGAAGTGGGCCGCAACGCCGACATCTTCGACGACAACGCCGGCCGCCTGCTCAAGGTGGGCTCGAGCATCATCTACCAGTCGGCGCACTTGCACTCGGGCGGCGCCGACGTCAACTCGAAGCTGCAGTTCGGATTCAAGTTCTTCCCGGTCGGCTACAAGCCGGCGCGCCGCACGACGCTGCACAGCCTCGCCAACGCGCTCGATATCGACATCAAGCCCGGCGAAGCGAACCAGCAGCTGCATGCCTATGAAGTGCTGCAGCAGCCGGCCAAAGTGGTGACCTTCGAGCCGCACTTGCACGCGCCGGGACAGCGCATGTGCCTCGAAGCGATCTGGGGCTACAACATCCAGACGCTGACCTGCGCCGGTTACGATCACAACTGGGTCCGCCAGTACGAATATGAAGATGACTTCGCGCCGATCCTGCCGCGCGGCACCATCCTGCACATCATCGGCTACATGGACAACACGCCGAACAACAAGAACATCCCCGACCCGCGCAACTGGCAGGGCTCCGGCAACCGCTCGATCGCGAACATGTTCATCGATCTCGGGCAGATCATGCCGTTGACCGACGCCGAGTTCCAGGCCGAGATGGCCAAGCGCCGCGAGAAGCTCGGGCCGAATCGTCCCGATGTCATCGTCGGCTGTCCGTTGTGCAACGTGATTCCGCCGCCGGCCACCACCGCAGCGCCGGCAGCCAAACCGCCCCAGTAACTTTAAAGTTTAAAGTTTAAAGTTTAAACTTCAGGAAACGATGTCTCGACTTCGCGTGAAACTGCCGCTCTCATTGTTGGTTGTGGGGCTCGCGTATCAAACGGCGAGCACCCAGATGCTGTCCTACTCGCGCGGCCAGACGGTCTCGCCGGCCTTCGAAGGCTGGGAGAAGAACGACGATGGGTCGTTCAACATGATGTTTGGCTACATGAACCGCAACTGGGAGGAGGAGGTCGACGTGCCGGTTGGCGCCGACAACAACTTCTCGCCCGGATTACCGGACCAGGGACAGCCCACGCACTTCCAGCCGCGCCGTAATCGCTTTGTGTTCAAGGTGAAGGTGCCGGCCGATTGGGGCAAGAAGGAGCTGGTCTGGACGCTGACGACCAAGGGCAAGACCGAGAAGGCCTTTGCGTCACTGCGTGAAGACTCGCTGGTCGACAACATCGTCCAGGCGTCGGAACAGGGCGCGCTTGGTGCCGGCGTCAGCAGCCCCGCGATTCGCGCCAACGTGGCGCCGGATCTGACGATCGACACCGGCGAGCGCCGCGCGCAGATCGGCCAGCCGCTGACGTTGATCGCGGTCGCAAAAGACGACGGCGTGCCGCGGCCGCGATATGGTCCTGACTCGCGCGAAGCCGAGCGCGTCGCCGCGGCTCGTGCCAAGGCCACCAACTCGTCGCCGACGGTCGTGCCGCGCGGGACGATGACGTTCGATCCGGCGGCGCAGCGGCCGCCATCAGCCATCACCGTCGGCAGCCAGACGGGGCTGCGTCACTCGTGCTTTGTATATCGGGGGGCGGGGCGCGTTGAGTTCACGCCGCGGCAGGCCAAGGTCTGGGAAGACACGCGCGCGGGCGCGAATTCACCGTGGGCGCCGCGCTGGATGGCGCCGGCGGTCCCGGCGGACGGCAAGTATCAAGTGGCGGTGACGTTCGCGGATGCGGGCGACTACACCATCCGCTGCATGGCCTCGGACGGCGCCCTCAATACCTACAAGGACGTCGTCGTTCACGTGAAGTAGCAGGCCTGGCAGGCCTAGCAGGTCAGCAGGTCATCAGGTCAGCAGGCCATCAGGTCAGCAGGTCATCAGGTCAGCAGGTCATCAGGTCAGCAGGTCATCAGGTCAGCAGGGGCAGGAACCAGTTCTGCCCTTATTTTTTTGCCGACCAAGGCGCGCGGATCAGCAACTTCGGATCCGCGCCGGGCTTGGGCACGAACTTCTGCGTGCGGCCGTACTGATTGTCGCCGCCGTAGAGGTTGCCGGCGGAATCCACCGAGAACGTATGCACTTCGAGATAGCCGTCCGGCAGATCGGGCGGCACCATCCACGTGTAGAGATGGTTGCCCTTGAAATCCAGCTTCACGAAGCGCAGCGGCTTGAGATCGGTAACCCACAGGCTGTCGTCGTTGACGATGATGTCGAGCGGCAGTGAGAAGCCGGGGAAGGCCTCGACGAAATCGATCTTCTTCGGATCTTTGGTGGTGCGGAACACGTTGATGCGTCCACCCGATCGATCGAGCGCGAAGATCAGTCCGTTCGGTCCGACGGCGACGGCATGGACGCCATTGAACTGTCCGGGCCCGCTGCCCTTGCTGCCGAACTCGCCAAGGTAATTCAATTTCGCATCGAGGATCATGACGCGGTGATTGTCGAGGCCGTCGGCGATCAGGATGCGTCCGTCGGGAAGAAACGCCACGTCCTGGGGCTTCGCGAAGTGCGTGCGGTCGTTGCCCGGCACGTCCTTCTGGCCGAGCGTCTTCAACAACTTCTTGCCGTCGTTGGAAAACACGTAGATGGTGTGGAACGTCTCGTTCACCACCCACACGCGCTTGTCGCGATCGTACGGACTGATGCGCAGGCGATGCGGTCCGGGCCCGGCCGATCCTTCGCAGAGGTGATCCCACTGCGTCCATCGCTCCTTGACGTTGCCGTTGGCGTCGAGCGTATAGAGGCAGTTCTGCCAGACGCGGCGGTCGACGGCGTTCAACACGTTGAACTTGATCGAGCCGGCGAAGCCCGCAAACTCGGGCGGCACCGGTGTCGGCAAGCGGAACTCACCGCGCTGCGCGACGAAGATGCGATCGGGTGATTCGGCGAACACGCCGGAGTTGCCGCCGAACGCGAACCCCGGCGCCGCAAACGGCTTGTGCCACCCGCGCACGATGTTGTACGGGCTCGGTCCAATCGGGCCGTCGACGGTCGCCGCCGGTTGGGCGAGCGTGACCACGCCGAGTGCCGCCGTGCCCGCAACGATCGTCGTCAACCTGCGAATCATCTGCTGCATCTGTCCCTCACCGGGTCATCGAGCGTTCTGCGCTGCCAGAGTAATTGATGAAGACGGTTTTGATCTCGGTAAAGAAGTTGAGCCCTTCCTCCGCCATTTCACGTTCGCCGACGCCGGTCGACTTGGTGCCGCCGAACGGCAACTGCGCCTCGCCGCCGACTGTGGGCTCGTTGACGTGCACCATGCCGGTCTCGACGTCGTCGATGAACCTCATCACCGAGCTGATGTTCTCGGTAAAGATCGATGTCGTCAACCCGTACTCGACGCCGTTCGCCACACGCAGCGCCTCGTCGATGGTCGACGCCGTCGCGATCGCCAGCACGGGGCCGAACACTTCCTCCTTGAAGATCCGCATCGTCGGGCTGACGCCGTCGAAGATGGTGGGTTCGACGAAGTAGCCCTGCTTCAGTGCGTCGGGCCGCGTGCCGCCGGTCAGCAGGCGCGCACCTTCCGCCTTGGCGACCGCGACGTAATTCATCACCGTCGACCATTGCTTGTCATCCACCGACGGGCCCATGTCGGACGACTGATCGAGGCCGGGGCCGAGCTTGATCTGCTGCGCCATGGCGACCAGGCGATCGACCAGCTTCGACTTGATGTCGGGATGCGCGATGACGCGCGAGGTCGCGGTGCAGCGCTGGCCGGTCGATCCGAATGCGCCGCCATGGATCGCGACGGCGGCCTTGTCCAGGTCGGCGTCGGGCATGACGATGACGGCGTTCTTGCCGCCCATTTCACAGGTCACCTTCGCGCCGCGCTGGGCGGCTTTCACGTAGAGCGCGCCACCCACCGCGTTCGATCCGGTGAACGAAATCGCGCGCAGCTCCGGCGCCGCGACCATCGCTTCTCCGACCACCGAGCCGCGGCCGACGACCATGTTGAAGACCCCGGGCGGCAGGCCCGCCTCTTCGTAGATCTCGGCGAGGAGCGCCGAGGTTGCGGGCGTCAGCTCCGACGGCTTGAACACCACGGCGTTGCCGGCAACGATCGCCGGCGCGCTCTTCCACACCGGAATGGCCCACGGGAAATTCCACGGCGCGATCAAGCCGACCGCGCCAAGCGGCTGTCGCAGCGTATACGTGAAGGTGTCTCGCGATTCCGACGGCAGCGTCTGCCCGTGCATGCGAAAGCCGGCGCCGGCGTTGTATTCGAGAACGGCGATGCCCTTCAGCACCTCGCCCCTGGCTTCCTTGAGGATCTTGCCTTCCTCACGCGTCAGCGTCTGTGCGATCTCATCGACGCGTCGTCGCGCAATGTCGGCGGCGCGCCACAGCACGCGGCCGCGCTCCGGCCCCGGGGTCTTCTTCCAGGACTTAGCCGCCTCGACCGCGGCATCGACGGCGAGCCGCACATCGGCCGCGCCGGCGAGCGGAAATTCCGCGATCACATCCGCGGTGTCCGCGGGGTTGATGTTGCGCGTGGTCTGGGTGGACGACGGGTGGTACCACTTGCCGTTAACGTAGGAACCGGTGTGCATGTCTGCTTTCAGTTGCGACTTCAATCCTTCTCCGGATCGAAATCGTGCTTGTGGGGATGCACCAGGTCCGCGAGGTGCGAGACGCCGGCGCGCACTGCGTCGGCGACGTGGCGGAGCGGCTCTGCGGCGCGATGCTCGGCGAGCTCGGCCAGATCCTGCTCGTCGATCTCCTGGGGGGCGAGCTGCTGTGCGATCCATGCGGCGCCCTCCCTCGACTGGTCCGCTTCGGAATTCGGCAAGGCGAGATCGTCCATGCCCATGTCGTGTTGGAGCTGCTGCAGTTCGTCCGGACGCAGCGCACGCTGAGGATCGAGATGTTCCGGGACCCCCGGTTCAGCGGCGAAGCCGAGATCGTCGAGGCCCATTTCATGCTGCAGACGCTCGGCTTGGGCGACCGGCATTGTATGGACGGGATTCGCGGTCGCGGCTGGTGCAACGGGGGATGCCTCCGGCTCCACGCCCGAGAGCGGCAGGCCCCGCGCGTGTTCGTATTCTGCGATCGCGTGCTTCACCGCATTACCGACGATTCGTTCGAGCTCTTCCCGGCTCAGCGAGAGTGAATCAGCGGCGGACATACGAACCCCTCTCCTAGTATCCGCCTCTGTCGAGGTAGCCGCAAGGCAAGCCGTCCGCTACTTCCTGTTGAGATCGTAGGCCGCGAGCTGACGTTCGTTACGCACGAAGTAACGGCCGTTGGCCAGCGCCGGATACGCCCGCACCACGCCGCGCAGCAGTTGGGCCCTGGCCGAGAAACGAAACGCTTTCGGAGAGACCGGCGCGAGCGCCAGCTCACCGGACTCCCGGGTAATGACGAGGGTATCGCCGGCGATCAGCAGCGTGCCCGCCCCGAACGCGTCCACGTTCCACATCACCTTGCCGGTGGCCAGCTCGACGCAGCGAAGGGTCTGCCCGAATTCCTGGCGGCCATCGAAGCCGTAGAGGTAGCCGTCCTTCAACACGCTGGTCGAATAATGATTCGACATCGACTCGTCGCCCGACCAGATCGGCGTCACCGTGTTGTTCGCGACCTTCAGCAGCACCGCGCCGGTGCCGTAGCTCGCCGACAGGAAGATCTGGTCGTTGAAGATGATCGGCGTGGCCGCATTCACCGACGCGGCCATCCGGGCGCGCCAGCGGAATTGATAGCGCACCTTGCCGTTGGCCGGATCGACCGCCACCAAACCGGTGCGCGTGAAGAACACCGCGGTGTGCTGTCCGGTGATGTCGGCGACGATCGGGGCGGAGTAGCTGGGCTCGTCGGACGTGGCGGTCCACAGCGTCTTGCCGGTGGCGGCATCAAACGCCACGATGCCGCCTGACTTGCCGCCGACGTTGACGAGCACGCGATCGCCATCCACGACCGGTGATGATGCGACGCCGAAATATCCCTTCGGCGCATCGAACACCTTGCGCGTGTCCGAGCTCCACAACATCTTGCCGGTGGCGAAGTCGATGCCGTGGAGCCATCCGTCGGCGCCGTGCGTGAAGACGCGGCCGCCGCTGATCACCGGCACCGCGCGCGGACCTTCATCGAAGCCGAAGTCGTCGCGATACGACGTAGCGTAATCGAATGTCCAGATCGTCTTGCCGGTCAGGGCGTTCATCGCTTCGACGGTCTCGCGGCCGTTCGAAGGGCCCACGGCCGTCCCGAGCGGAGTCGAGGGACGGTTGACGCGGTGAAAGAGGATCAGCCGATCGCCGGCGACCGCCGGGCCTGCGAAACCGGCGCCGACGTCGCGCACCCACAGTTGTGGCGGACCGGTTCTCGGAAACGAGGGCACGATCTCCGGACCGGTGTAGATGCCGTTACGGGTTGGCCCGAGGATCTGCGGCCAGTCCTGGGCAGCCACCACTGTGCCTACGGCGCTTGCCACGAAGAACACGAACAACAGGCAACGAAATACACGAACCATTGTTTTTAACCAAAAGTTCTTCATGTGCTTCGTCGTGCTTCGCGTTCTTCGTGGCACGTTCTTACTGTGTCGGCTTGGGCTTCGCCACAGGCGCCGGTTTCGGGAACGTGCCCTCGCGCATCGACGCCTGGTAGAGCACTGCGGCCATCACCGTGGAGGCCTGCTTCAGCGCATTCATGTCGAGGCGTTCAGCGGTGTCCATGTTGGTGTGATGCGTGCGGACGTCGTAGTTGACGTATTCCTGCACCGCCTGGAAGCCGGGCACGCCGACATCGAGGAACGACAGGTGATCGGTGGCGCCGATGTGGCCCGGCGACGGCATGATCGCGCCGATGTTCGACATCGGCTTCAGCCAGTCGGCCATGATCGCGCGCGCCGGCTCGTTGCCTTCCATGTAGAAGCCGCTGATCGGCGGATAGCCGTTGTCGAGATTGAAATACACGGAGAACTTGTCGCGCGCCGCCTTGTTCTTGTCGCCGGCGAGATGTTGTGCGACGTAGGCCTTCGATCCCAGCAAGCCCTGTTCTTCGCCGGCCCAGAGCGCCGCGCGAATGGTGCGGCGCGGCTTGATGCCGAGCGTCTTCAAGATGCGCATGGCTTCGATCACCGTCGCGGCGCCGTCGGCGTTGTCGGTCGCGCCGGTGCCGGTGTGCCATGAATCCAGGTGAGCGCCGACCATGACGATCTCATCCTTGAGCGCGTTGTCGGTACCGGGGATCTCGGCGATGACGTTGCTCACCTTGAGATCGCTGTCGTCGAAGGTGGCCTGGATCTCGACCGCGAGCTTCACTGGAATCTTGTTCTGCAGCATGCGCGCGATCAGGTTGTAGTGCTCGGACGCCAGGATGATCGACGGCACCGCGTTGGCGCCGCCGTCGCGGCCGGTCACGAACAGCGTGCCATGCTCGCCGATGTTCGGCTGGATGGTCACCGCCACGCCTTCGGCCTTCAGCATCGCGAGCCGTTCGGCGTTGAGTTGCGGCGGACCGGCCGGGCGCGGATCGGGCGCCTTCAAGTCACCGCTGGCTGCGGCGCGGTCGGCGCGGATGGCATATTGCTGGATCGGGCTCGTGAAGAGAATGGCGCCTTTCAGTTTTCCCGCCTGCGCTTTCATTTCGGCATCGCCAAGACCCGGTATCCAGATCGGCGTCGCCACCACACGGCCGGTGGTCGATGGGGACCAGCCGCTGGGATAGCCGATCAGCGGCATGTAGCGGGGTTCGACCATTTCGACGGAGATCTTGTTGAGCGTCCAGCCGCGGCCGAACTGGAACGGCTCGGCGTGCACCTCGCTCAAGCCGATCGCCTTCATCTGTTCCTGCGTCCACGCGATCGCGCGCTTGTGCGCCGGCGAATTGGTGAGGCGCGGTCCGATGGTGGTGACGAGGTAGTCGAAGGTCTCGACGACCTTCGACCGTTCCATGCCTTCAGCGCGGATCTTCTCGATCACGGCGAAGTCGATGCGGTCCTGGGCGGCCAGGCCCGCGCAGAGCGCGGCCACGGCCACGAACACGACGGAGATCTTCTTCATAAGGGCGGATTCTACTCCCTTCACAGCGATAGGAGTAGAATCCCGCCCATGAAGACCAACCGACGTTCCTTCCTTCGAATGTCCGGCGCGTTCGGCGCGACCGCGCTGGTGTTGAACGACAACAGCATCGAGCTGGTGGCCCAGGCGTCGCGCGCCCTCGGCACCCGCACCGCCGATGACGTGGCCGCCGACGAATCATATTGGCGCGACATCCAGAGCGCGTTCACGCTCGATCGATCGCTGATCAACCTCAATAACGGCAACAGCTGCCCGAGCCCCACCGTGGTGCACGAGGCCTACAAGCGCTACCTCGACTACTCGAACCAGGCGCCGGTGTATCACCGCGGGCTGATCGAGCGGAACATCGAGGTGGTGCGCCGCCGTCTTGCCGATCAGTTCGGCTGCGATGCGGAGGAGATGGCGATCACGCGCAACTCGAGCGAGTCGCTGCAGATCGCGCAGAACGGCATCGACCTCGAGCCGGGCGATGAAGTGGTGACGACCGAGCAGGACTACGGGCGCATGTTGACGACGTGGGACCAGCGCGCGCGCCGCAGCAAGATCACCATCAAGAAGATCAACTTCCCGGTGCCGACCACCGGCGAAAACCTCTACGGCCTGCTCGAGGGCGCGATCACGCCGCGCACCAAGGTCCTGCATTTCTGCCACATCACGAATCTCACCGGGCAGATTTTTCCGGTGCAGAACCTGGCGCGCATGGCCCGCACACGCGGCATCATCACCATCGTCGACGGCGCGCACGCCGCGGCGCATTTCCCGTACAAGCTGCGCGATCTCGAGATGGACTACTACGGCACGAGCCTGCACAAGTGGCTGCTCGCGCCGACCGGAACCGGTTTCCTTTACGTGCGCCGCGATCGCATCGCCAAGACCTGGCCGATGCAGGCCGCACCCGAGCGCAGCGATAACGACATCAGGAAGTTCGAGGAGATCGGCACGTCGCCGGCGGCAACCAAGGCGGCGATCAACGAAGCGCTGGCGTTTCACCAGGCGATCGGCACCGATCGGGTGGCCGCGCGGCTGCGCTATCTCACCCTCCGCTGGGCGAACAAGCTGAAGGCCAACCCACGGGTCCAGATTCACACCGATCTCGCCCAGGTCTATGGCGTGTGCACCGTCGGCATCAAGGACATCCCGGCGTCGAAGATGTACGACTTCCTGTGGAACAAGTACCGCATCATCACCGCGGCGATCACCCGGCCCGAGTACAACGGCCTTCGCATCACGCCGAACATCTACACGCCGCTCGAGGAGATCGACACGTTCACGGCGGCGATGGAAGACCTGCTCAAGAACGGAATCCCGGCGAACGCGTAGTCCGGTGCATTCGCTCACCCCTGAACAACAACGCGCCGTGGAGGAATTCCAGGCCCTCCGCGGCGTCGAGCCGTTCGGTCCTTTCATCGACCTGCTACCCAGCCCCGAACTGATGACGCGCGTCAGCGCGCTCGGCGAGTACCTGCGCTACCGCAGCGCCCTGCCACCGCGCCTGAGCGAGTTTGCCATCCTCGTGACCGCCGCGCACTGGCAGCAGCAATTCGAATGGGACATCCACGCGCCAATCGCGTTGAAGGCCGGCTGGTCACAGCCGGAACTCGACGCGGTGTGGAGAGGCGAGCGCCCGAACGATCTCGAGGCCGAGGCAGCGGCGCTGTACGACGTCTGCGTCGCCTTGCACAAAGATCGCCTCCTTCCGCCCGCCACCCGCGCGCGCGCCGAGGCCGCTCTGGGCGACCAATCGGTCCTCGACGCCATCGCCATTTGCGGGTATTACGCCCTGTTGGCGATGATCCTGAACGCGAGAGTCAAATAAATACTGCTGAGCTGTCGATTTCGGGACTTCTCGTTCGACGTGTAAGCAGGAGAGACACGATGAAGTTCATGTTGCAGATGAATGTGAAGAGGGGACCGTATCAGATGGAGGGCTGGGCGCCTGAGGACGTGAAGAGGATGGTCGGGTTCATGCACCAGACCAACGCCGAGCTGAAGGCGGCCGGTCAGTTTGTGGTCGCCGAGGGCCTCGAGTCCCCGGACACGGCGCGACTGGTCAAGGCCGATGATGGCGGTGCGCCGGTGGTGACGGACGGACCGTTTGCCGAATCAAAAGAGTTCATCGCGGGGTTCTGGATCATCGACGTGAAGGACGCGGACGAGGCCTATCGGGTCGCGGCCCGGATTTCACTGTGCCCCGGCCCTGGCGGCAAGCCGATGCACATGCCGCTCGAGGTTCGGCAGGTCGGACAAGCGCCGGCCTAGCGAGTAGGATGACGGCATGACCCGAAAACGCGTCCGGCGGTTCGCCGCCGGCGTCGCTTTGATCGTGCCGCTGACGATTGCCGCGCAAGGGGCCGTGCCGCCGGACGTGCGAGCGGCGTGCGACCAGGCCTTTGCGATTGTGACGAAGACCGCGGGAGTGAAGACGCGCCGATCGAACGGATCGTTCAACGACGAAACGTTTCGCGCGCCGATCGCCGGCTGCGGCATCAGGATCAACGGCTCGTTCAAAAAGGCTGAGAAGACCGGCGCTGCTGCCGAACGCCTGCGCGACGCGTTTGAATCGTGGCGATGGCAGGAGCTGCCGGATTTTTCCGCCGATGGCCATGACGGCACATCCTTCGCGTTTCAAAAAGATGAAGTGGCGTGTTTCGCTCGCGGCGAGTGGGACGGCGGCACCGACGACGAGCCCGAGATTCCCGCTGCCGATCCCTATAAGGTCACCGTCATCTGCGGCAAGGCGACGAGCTTCATCAGGCCGCAGGATCGGTAATCCCGCATGCCCACTGCCATCCATCGACAGGTTGATGCGGCCCGCAAAGGCGAACTGTCTCGAGTGGTCGCGCCGATGAAATCCGGATGGGCCGTGCTGGGCGATCCGCAGATCACTCGCGGCTACTGCCTGCTACTGCCAGACCCCGTGGTCCCCGACTTAAACGCGCTCAGGGGAGACAAGCGAAGACAATTCCTCGAAGATATGGCAAGGCTTGGAGATGCGGTGCTCCAGGTCACCGGCGCCGAGCGCATCAACTACGAGATCCTCGGCAACGTAGAAGCAGCGCTTCACGCACATATAATTCCACGGCATACTGATGAGGCTCTGGAACAACGCAAGCAGCCAGTGTGGCTGCACGATTGGTCAGCCGCGGAACGGTTCGGCGGCGACGCGCACATGACGCTGCGCGCCTTGTTGCGCGCGGCACTCGAACAGAACACGACATGAACATCTGCCTCCGCTGTTGTTGCTTCGCCGTTATCCTCGCCGCCGCTTCCCCCGCCTTCGCGCAAGAACACCAACACGAACCGGCCTCGCCGCCGAAATCTCAAACACCGGCGCCGCTGACGGCCACCGAACGGCCAACGCTGCAAGCGGTCCGCGCCACGACGCCGTTGAAGGTGGACGGCGTGATGGACGAAGCCGCGTGGGCCCTGGCGCCGATCGTGGACACATTTATTCAACAGGAGCCGCAGGAAGGGAAGCCGGCGACGGACCGTACCGAAGTGCGCGTCATTTATGACGCCGGCCACCTCTACATCGGCGTCCACGCCTACGCCACGCTCGCCGTCAGCGCCACGGAAATGCGCCGAGACGCCGATCGCCTGTTCGATGAAGACAACTTCCAGGTCATCCTCGACACCTTTCACGATTCGCGAAACGGCTACATGTTCCTGACGACGCCGCTCGGCGCGAAGCTCGAACAGCAGATCTTCGATGAGGGCGAGGGCGGCGGCCGCAGCGGCACGGCCAACATCAATCGCAACTGGGACGGCGTCTGGGACGCGGCCGCCAGGATCGTCAGCGACGGCTGGACGGCGGAGATCGAGATCCCGTTCAGCACGGTCCGCTTCGCACCCAGCGAGTCGCAGGTGTGGGGGATCAACTTCCAGCGCCACACCCGCCGCAAGAACGAAAGCGCGCTCTGGGCGCCGCTGCCAAAGGCCTACACGCTCACCCGCGTCAGCATGGCCGGCGAGCTCCAGGGCCTGACCGGCATTTCGCGCGGCCTCGACTTGCGATTGAAGCCGTTCCTGGTGGGCGGCGCGCACAACATCCAGGCCAGCGCGTCCAACAAGACCACCGACGGCATTCACGATGTCGGCCTGGATGCGCGTTACGGGCTGACCGCCGGCCTCAACATGGACGTGACGATCAACACCGACTTCGCGCAGGTGGAGGTCGACGAACAGCAGGTCAACCTGTCCCGGTTCGGATTGTTCTATCCCGAGAAGCGCGACTTCTTCCTCGAGAACTCGAATTTCTTCACCATGGGCACCGCGAGCGCGTTTACGACGACGCAGGTGCAGACCGACCTGTTCTTCAGCCGCGCCATCGGCCTGTCGTCGTCCGGCACGCCGATTCCGATTCGCGGCGGCGTGCGCGTGGCCGGCAAGTCGGGCCGCAATAACATCGGCACGCTCGATATCCAGACCGATGATGCGTTCGGTGTCCCGGCCACGAATTTCTTCGTCGGCCGCTACAGCCGCGACGTCATGAAACGATCACGCGTCGGCGCGATCTTCATCAACAAGGATGAGATCGGCGGCACCACCGGCCATTTCAACCGCACGATGGGTGTGGATGCCAACCTGGCGCTGAGCTCGACCCTGTCGGTGCAGGGCTACGCGGCCAAGACCGACACGCCGAACAAGATCGGCAAGGACATGGCGATGTTCGGCCGGGTCGCCTACCGCGATCAGAAGTTGAACATGTACCTGAACTATCTCGACGTGCAGGAGAACTTCAATGCCGAAGCCGGGTTCGTCCAGCGCACCGGCATTCGCACGACGAAGGCGCACTTCGGGCCGACGCCGCGCCCCAAGAAGGGCAACGTCAAGCTGTTCGAGCCGATGTACGTGCTGACCTATACGACCGACCAGGAGAACCGGCTGGTCGGCCGGCAGCATCACTTGATGCTCGGCACGACGCTGCGCGACGACACCTTCATCAACGTGATCTACCAGCGGACGCTCGACGTCCTCGATGTGCCGTTCAAGATTCGCCCGAACGTGACGATCCCGGTCGGCACCTACCAGATGAATGAAGTGATGCTGACGTTGAACACCAGCCCTGGCCGCCGCCTGTATCAGCGCCTGACGGTGTCGCCGGTGCAGTTCTATGGCGGCACCCGGACCAACATTTCGGCCGCCGCCGGCGTGCGCGCGTCGAGCCAGTTCTCGACCGAGCTGCAATACAACCGCAACGACGTGAAGATGCCGTGGGGCAACTTTCTCGTCAACCTGTCGACGCTGCGCGTCGATTACACCTTTACGCCGCGCATGACGATCCGCAGCCTGACGCAGTACAACACGTCCTCGCACGAGATCTCGAACAACGTCCGCTTCAACTTCATCTATCGGCCGGGCAGCGACATCTATGTCGTCTACAACGACCTGTCGCAGACCGGGTTGCCGGCGGATATTTTCGGGAAGAAGGATCGGCAGTTCGTGGTGAAAGCCACGTATCTGCTTCAGCGGTAGTTGAAGGTTTAACGTTTAAGGTTTCAAGTTGAGTTTCAAGTTGAGTTCAAAGTCGAGAGTGTCAGTGTCCGAAAACACTCGCACTCGCAACCTTAAACTCAACTTAAAACCTTAAACCTTAAACTTCAAACTTCCGGATCGTTAGAAGATGTAGCCGCCTTGCGCGACGGCGGCGTCAGCCAGCCGTCGCCGCATCACCACCGTATTCACCGGCGTCACTTTCAGCAGGCGGCGCAGTGCCGCCAGTTGCGTGCGGAGCATGTCGCCGTCGGCCATTGCCGCCAGGGCGCTGCGCGCCGCCAGCTCGATGCGGCCGGCCGCCTCGTTGACACAAATGCGCGCCGCATCCTGGTGCAGTTCGACTTTCGACAACTTGCGATGCGTGGCGTCCTGGGCGCGGAGCACGGCGCTCTCGGCCGCGTAGGCATCGATCAGGATGTCGGCGAGGTAGCTCAGCACCTCCTGCTCGCTTTCGAGCTTCGTGCCGTAGCGCTGCATCGCCGTGCCGGCGACCATCAGCACCACTTTCTTGAACGCGCCGCAGGCGCGGGTTTCGGCGCCGAGCGCCTCGTCCGCGTCATCCGGCACGCTCATCGACGGGCTCATGATTTCGTCCTGCAGCGCCTTGGCGGCCTGCAGCAACGGCAGCTCGCCCTTCATCGCCTTCTTCATCAGCATGCCCGGGATCAGCAGCCGATTGATCTCGTTGGTGCCTTCGAAGATGCGATTGACGCGCGCATCGCGGTAGTGGCCTTCCGCGGGGTAGTCGTGGACGAAGCCGTTGCCGCCGTGGATCTGCAGGTTCTCGTCGATGATGTAATCGACGGTCTCGCTGCCGAGCACCTTGGCGATCGACGACTCGACGGCGAACTCTTCGAGTGCCATCAGCATCGGCGCGCCGTCGCCGGGCTTCTTGTCCGGGGTCGCGGCGATCCGCTGATCGATCAGGCCGGCGGTGCGATACATCATGCTCTCGAGCGCGTACTCACGCGCCGTCATCTCACCGAGCTTGTGCTTGATGGCGCCGAACGTGGCGATGGCGACGCCGAATTGCTTGCGAGTCGCGGCGTACTTGGCCGCCTCCGCGAGCGACGCCTTGGCGCCGCCCGAGCACATCGCGCCGAGCTTGAAGCGGCCGAAGTTCAGCACGTTGAACGCGACCTTGTGGCCCTTGCCGATCTCGCCGAGCACCGCATCCGCCGGGACCTTCACCTCCTGGAGGATGATCGGCGTCGTCGACGACCCCAGCAGCCCGAGCTTGTGCTCCTCCTTGCCGCTCGACACGCCCGGCCACTTGCGGTCGACGATGAAGGCGGTGAAGTGTTCGCCGTCGACCTTGGCGAAGATGATGTAGACATCGGCGAAGCCGCCGTTGCTGATCCACATCTTCTCGCCCGAGAGAATGAAGCTGCCGTCGGCCTGCTTGATCGCCTTGGTCTTGGCGCCGAGCGCGTCCGAGCCGGCCCCCGATTCACTGAGGCCGTAGGCGCCCGCCACCTCTCCTGAAATCAGGCCCGGCAGGTATTGCTGTTTCTGCGCTTCCGTGCCGAACATGAAGATCGGCAGGATCGTCAGGTTGGCCTGCGCGCCGAAACTGGTGCCGAACGAGGCGTGCGCGGCGATCTGTTCGGAGACGATCAGCGTCGAGATCTTGTCGAGATCGACGCCGCCGTACTCTTCAGGGATGTTGGTGCCGAGCAGGCCGAGGGCGCCGCACTTCGCCAGCAGCTCGCGCGCCAGCGTCCAGTCCTTCTTCTCGAGACGCTCGGTCGCCGGCATGACTTCGCCGGCGATGAATTCCGCCGCGGTGCGGCCGATCATGCGGTGCTCGTCGGTGATCTTCTCCGGCGTCATCACGCTGGACGGATCGGTGCTGTCGATCAGCCACGCGCCGCCCTTGACCGTCTGTTCGCTAGTTGCTGTCGCCATCACTTACATCCTTTCGAAAATTCCAGCGGCGCCCATGCCGCCGCCCACGCACATCGTCACCATTCCGTACCTCGCCTTGCGGCGATGCAGTTCGTTGATCACCGTCGCGGTCAGCTTGGCGCCGGTGCAGCCCAGCGGGTGGCCGAGCGCGATGGCGCCGCCGTTGACGTTGACCTTGTCGGGATCGAGCCCGAGCTCCTTCATGCAGGCCAGCGCCTGCGCGGCGAAGGCTTCGTTCAGCTCGATGATGTCGATCTGATCGAGCGTCAGCCCGGTCAGCTTCAGAACCTTGCGAATCGCCGGCACCGGGCCGATGCCAAAGAGTTCGGGCGCGACGCCGGCGGTCGCGAAACCGACAAATCGCGCGAGCGGCGTCAGGCCGCGTTCCTTCGCGAGCTCCGCAGACGTGATGATCGTCGCCGCGGCGCCGTCACTCATCTGCGAAGAGTTGCCGGCGGTGACGGTTCCGCTGACGTGGAACGCCGGCCTCAATTTCGCCAGCACGTCGAGCGAGGTGTCACGGCGCGGACCCTCGTCCGTATCAAACGTCAGTTCCTTCACCACCGGCTTGCCGCCGTTCCCTTCGACTCCGCTCAGGGCAGGCGGCTGCGTGACGCGCACGGTCAGCGGAACGATCTCGTTCTTGAACTTGCCCTGTTCGATGGCCGCGACCGCGCGCTGATGGCTCAGCAAGGCGAACGCATCCTGCTCGGCGCGCGACACGGTCGATTGGCGCGCATGATTCTCGGCGACCAGGCCGGTGCTCAGGTAGACGTCGGGATACGACGCGACCAGTGCGGGGTTCGGCGAGATCTTGTTGCCGCCCATCGGCACCATGCTCATCGACTCGGTGCCGCCGGCGACCGCGGCGCGGCCCTGGCCGAGCATGATGCGCTCCGCGCCGTAGGCAATGGCCTGCAGGCCCGACGAGCAGAAGCGGTTGACGGTGACGGCGGAGGCTTCGACGGGAATGCCGGCGCGCAGGCTGGCGATGCGCGCGACGTTCATGCCCTGCTCGCCCTCCGGCATCGCGCAGCCGATGATCACATCGTCGATCGACGAGAGCTCGAGGCCGGGCACGCGATCGAGCGCGCCCTTGATGGCGGCGGCGCCCAGTTCGTCGGGACGCATCACGCTCAATGTGCCCTTCGGCGCCTTGCCGACCGCCGTGCGAACCGCGGAAACGATCACTGCGTCTTGCATGTCTTCCTCCAGGCGGGTCTAAAGACCCGCCTCTACCTACAAAAACCCCGCCTCTGCAAACCTATGTGCGCGCGGTGTTGAAATCGGCGAGCAGATCCTCGACGGCTTCACCGACCAGCGACGTCTTGCCTTCGAACAGGTGATTGGCGTCCTCGATCGTGACGAGCTCTTTCGGCTCCGGCAGCTGCGAGTAGAACTTCCGGATCTCCTTGATCGAAATCAATTCGTCGCTCTCGCCATGGATGATGAACTTCGGCAGCGTGCAGGTGCGCAGGCTGTCGAACTCATAGCGATCGACCGGCGGCGCAATGCCGAGCAGCAGCGAGACGCGCGGATCGGCGGCGCCGGTGGTCATCGCGATCCACGATCCGAACGACATGCCGGCCGCCCAGATCGGAATATCCGGGAAGCGCTCGCTGACGAACGCGATGGCGGCGAGGAAATCTTCACGCTCGCCCGGGCCCGCATCAAACACCCCGGCGCTCCGGCCGACGCCCCTGAAATTGAAGCGCAACGCCGCCACGCCAATCCGCGGCATGGCCTTGGCCGCCTGATACAGCGCCTTGGTATGCATGGTGCCGCCATGCAGCGGGTGGGGATGGCCGAACACCGCCACCGCGCGCGGCTCGCCCTCCGGCTCATCGAGCAGGCACTCGAGCGGACCCGCAGGGCCCGCGATCTCACGCAGGAATTCTGGCGCCATTGACAAAGTGTTCCAGCACGCCGGCAAACGCGTCCGGCCTCGTCACCAGGCCGATATGGCCGGTGTGTTCGAGCACCACGTGCTCGGCAGTCTTGAATTCGTCCAGGTAACGGCGCGTCACGTCCACCGGCACGACGCGGTCGAGCCCGGGCTCGCCGGTCACGATCAGCACCGGCGACTGCACGTGGCGCAGGTCCGCAAATTGATGCGCCCTCGCCCACGCGATCCGCCGCGCCATTCGCGCCGGCGTCGTCGGCGCCATCATCACCCGCGCGCCTTGCGCCAGGGTGAATCGCAGCCGCGCGCCAATCGTCGGCAGCGCCGCGGTCACTTCGGGGCGCATCCGCGTCGGTGAGGTGGCGACAAACACCGGGCTCATCAACAGCGGCGCATCCAAGTAGCGCTGTTGCCGCGGATCGGGCCGCCACGACGCGTGCAGCGCCGATGCGAGCACCAATCCGCTGACGCGGTCGGAATGCCGCGCCGCAAACTCCGTGGCGATCAAGCCGCCGTATGAGACCCCGGCGATCACGGCGCGATCGAGCCTGGCGCGATCGAGCACCGCGCCGACCTGCGCGACGTAATTCTCGAACGCCCGCGACGGATCGAACGGGAACGGACTGTGGCGCTCATCACACAGCGAGAAGCTGATCACGCGATGGTGCTTCGCCAGCGCGTCGACGGCCGGACGCATCCATTCCCAGCGGCCTTGCAGGCCGGGGATCAGGACGATGGGGATGCCGGTGCCGCGATCGATCATCAGTTGCGCAACGGTTTTCCGGTCTTCAGGGTGTGCTGGATGCGCTCCAGCGTTTTTCGTTCACCCAGCAGGCTCATGAATGCTTCGCGTTCGAGGTCCAGCAAATATTGTTCGCTGACGGTCGTTGCGTGAGGCAGGCTGCCGCCGCCAAAAATGTGCGCCAGCTTCTGGCCGATCAACTTGTCGTGATCGCTGGCGCGCCCGGCCCGCCACATCAAGTGCACGCCGAGATTGAGCGCCGCGGTCACCGACTCGCCGCCGACGAGAATCGCCGTGCGGGGCGCGGGCGCGTGATAGCCCTCGCGCACCCGTTCCAGCGCCTTGGCCTTGGCATCCGCCATCAACCGATCGCGATTCATGGTGCACGAATCGGTCGCCGACAGATAGCCAATCCGCTGCGCGTCCGGACCGCTCGCCGACACCTTGGCGAGGGCGACGGTTTCGAACGCCTTCGATACGTACGGCAGCGGATCGCTTTGCGGCGTGGGCAACTGCGCCATCGCGCGAATCAGCATCTCCTTGGTGCCGCCGCCGCCGGGAATCAACCCGACGCCGACTTCGACCAGGCCCATGTAGGTTTCCGCGGCGGCCTGGACGCGATCGCAGTGCAGCGGAATTTCGGTACCGCCACCGAGCGACAGGCCCGCGGGCGCCGCGATCACCGGCACCGGGCTGTAGCGAAGCGACATGTTCGCCTGCTGGAAGGCGCGAATCATCATGTCGAGTTCGTCCCAGTTGCCTTCCTGCGCTTCGAGCAGCACCAGCATCAGGTTCGCGCCGGCGGAGAAGTTGGGCGCGTCGTTGCCGATCACCACCGCCTGCCCGCTCTTGGCCGCTTCCTTCACGCCGGCCTGCAGCATCTGGATCGTGTCGCCGCCGATCGCGTTCATCTTCGAGTGGAATTCGACTGCGATCACGCCGTCGCCAAGATCGACGAGGCTCGCGCCCGCGTTCTTCTTGATGACGCGGTTCTGTTCCTTCGCCGTGCGAAGAATCTGCAGGTCCGCGGCGGCGGGCTTGACCAGCCCGTCGCGGAAGCGGGTGAGTCCACCCTCGAGCAGGCTCGCGATCAGCGGCGGCACCCCCGCGGCCAGGGCGGGCGTGCCTTCGGCGGCGGCGAGGACGTCGGTCACGCCGATCGCATCGATCAACTCGAACGGGCCGAGGTCCCAGCCGAATCCCCATCGCATGGCGCGATCGACGTCGTCGATCGAGTGCGCGATCTCGGGCGTGATCCTGGCGGTATAGACGAGCGTCGGCGCGAGCGTCGCGCGCAGGAATTCACCGGCCTTGTCTTTCGACTTGAACAACATCCGCACGCGCTCGCCCACATCGTCAATCGACTTGCCCGCTTCGATCGACCCGATGCGTGCCGATTGCTTCGGGCGGTATTCGAGCGTGGCCGGATCGAGCGTCCAGATTTCCGTTTCGCCGGCGGCGTTCTTGCGCCGCTCGTAGAAGCCTTTGCCCGACTTCTCGCCGAGCGCGCCGCGGCCAATCAGGGCTTCGACGAGTGGCGGCACCGCGAAGGCGGCGCGATCCGCCTCGGTGGTGAGGCGCTCGTGCAAATTGCGCATCACGTGGCCGAGGACGTCGATGCCGGCGATATCCATGGTCCGGAACGTCGCGCTGCCCGGGCGGCCGAGCGCCGGGCCGGTGATCGAATCGATTTCTTCGATGGTGTACTTGCCGGTGGCCAGCACCGCGAGCGTTTGCGCGACGCCGTACAGGCCGACGTGGTTCGCGATGAAGTTCGGCGTGTCCTTCGCCAGCACCACGCCCTTGCCGAGGAGGTGGTCCCCGAACCGGGTGATCGCCGCGACGACGGCGGGATCGGTTTCGGCGGTGGGGATGATCTCGAGGAGGCGGAGGTAACGCGGTGGATTGAAGAAATGTGTGCCGAGCCAGTGCTTACGGAAGTCGTCCGAGCGGCCTTCGGCGATGGCGGCGATCGGAATGCCGGAGGTGTTCGAACTGACGATCGAGCCGGGCCGCCGCTTCTCGTCAACCTTCGCCAGCAACTGCTGCTTGATGTCGAGGCGCTCGACGACCGCCTCCATGATCCAGTCGCTCTGGGCGATGAGATCGAGATGGGTGTCGAAGCCGCCGACCGTCACCAGCCGATAGGCATCAGGCGTGAATTGCGGATCCGGCTTGAGCTTGCGCGCGCGTTCGAGGCCCTGCTTCGCAATGTCAGTGGTGAGGTCGAGCAGCAGCGCGGGAATGCCGGCGTTGGCGCAGTGCAGCGCAATCTGCGCGCCCATGGTGCCGGCGCCGAGGACCGTGACGGAGTTGATCGCAATCTGTGTCATTGACGTTTGACTCCGTTGATGAAGAGATCGACGACGGCATCCGCTTCCGCGCGCAGGTCGTACTTGCGGCGGCTCAGCACCCAGTTGGTGGCCATCTCGTCGAGCGCGCCGAAAAAGATCTTGGTGGCGGTCGTGGCGCTGATGTCCTTGCGAAACGCGCCGGCCTGCTGGCCGTCGGCGATCGCCTCGCGGATCACCTTGAAATAATCCTGCAGGAAGGTCTCGGAGAAGCGTTCCATGAACTTCACCGACTGGCGCAGCTCGACCTGGAACACGACGGCGAGATCCTTGTCGCGGCCGAGCCGTTCGAGATGCAAGCGAGCGATCTTGCGCAGTCGCGCGCCCGGATCGCCGATGCCCGCGACGGCACCGCGCACTTCGGCGAGCACGTCGTTCATCGATCGCTCGAAGATCGAGACGAGCAAGTCGTCCTTGCCCTTGAAGTACAGATACACCGTGCCCGCGGCCACGCCCGCCACCTTCGCGACATCGGCGACCTGCGACTGGAAATAGCCGTTTTGAGCGAACACCTTGGTCGCGGCGCGGAGGATCAGATCGCGCTTATCGCCACCCGTCGCCGGCTGGCGGACGACGGACAATCGCCGGGCGGATGAGGTGGTCGGCATCGACTGAATGAATCGTCATTCATTATCGTGCGCCGTGTCAATCGCGCCGGCAGGCGACCGCGGCCGCCGCCGCTCAGGGGACTTCGAATTGACGAATGATTTCCTGGCGGAAGATCTCCGCGATCCGGGCGTAACCGGCCTCGTTGGGATGCAGGCCGTCGACGCCGATGTACCGCTGCACATCGGGCAGCAGCAGCGTGTAGAGATCGACGAGCGTCACACCCTGTTGCTCGGCGATCCGCCGCATGCGATTCGAATAGTCGACCAACAGGACCGTCTGGATGGTCCGGTTGCCCCCGGGCCGTCCGGGAACCGGCGTCGCCAGGAACACTCGCATACCGCGGGCCTTGGCCTCGGCCACCCAGACACTGATTTCCTGCGCAGCGCTACTGGCCGCGCCGTCTTCGCCGAGAGGAATATCGTTGGCGCCTTCCATCAGCAGCACGACATCGGGCCGTACCGTGGATAACGCCGAGAAGTACCGGTTGCGCGTCTGGACGACCTTTTCACCGCCCACGCCGTAATTCGCGACGATGATCGCGTCTTCCTGGGTTGGATACCGCGCCTGCAGCGTCTTGGCGAGGACCGCTGGATAGGCCGCAGATGGCACGACGACCTGCTTGGTGAAGAGGCCCTCGCTGCCAACCAGTGAACTGATGGGAAAGGTCACTTCGCCCGCGGTGATGCTGTCGCCAAACGCGAGGAACCGCGTCTTCGAGAGTGTCGGCAGCTTGGTCACGACGACGGCAAATGAACAGGTGCCGGTCCGGCTGAGCGAATCGGTCGCCGTGCAATTGACGGTCGTGGCGCCGACTGGAAAAATCGTTCCCGATTCAGGTGAGCACGAGACCAAGACGGAACCCTGGCCATCGGTGACGGCCGGTGTGTCAAACGTGACGGCAACGCCGCCGGGGTTGGTCGTTGAGCGTGGGATGCCGGCCACGCACTCAATCGACGGCGGATTCGCGACCGGTGGCGGCGGCGGTGGTGGCGGCGGGGTCGGTGCCGTAGGCGCCTTGCTGCAGGCCGCGCCGATTAACAGGGATACCAGGATGGCAGCCATCCCCGAACGCACCGCCCAATACTTCACAAATTCCATGTATATGAACTGACGATTTTACCGTACAGCTTCTATCGGCCGGTCGCGAACTGATAACAGCCGGGCGTGACCAAAACGCGGCCCTGGTCGTCGAACCAGAGGCTGGACGGGGAAATGATGCCGGCGGCGCGGAACTGGACGGTCCGGGTCTTCTCGCCGCCAGCGTCGTAGACATACGAGAAGGGGATCACAAAGGAGATCCAGAGCCTGCCGGATCGATCTACGGCCGCGGTCCGAACCGTGGGCGCCACCAGCGGCAGTTCAGTCGCGCCACGCCGCGGCCAGCGGTCGGGAATCGCCTCGATCAGCGGATCGACTTCACGTCCTTGCACGACCCGCTCGTAGACCAATTCACCCTGGTCGTTGTATTTGCGGAACGCCGGCGCGCCGGCCATGAAGACGAAATAGAAGCCGCCGGTGGGATCGGCAATCGGGATCCCGGAGTTCAGCGCGAGGTGCAGATCGCGATCGGCTTCCTGCCCCGTCTTGCGCAACTGGCCGATCGATCGCAGCGGCGTGCCGGCGGATCCGTACTCGGTGATCAACCAGCCGGTTTCAGGATGGCTCATCAACAGCGTGCGCCCGTTGTACGACAGCGTGCCGACGCCATTGAGCGCGAGCGATCCCAGCACGACGCGCGGCGCGCCGCGGCCCGGCAGGAAGAAGCCGCCGGTCCACCCGCCCGCGGCGTTGAAGATCGAAATGCGCTCGCGGCCGTTGGGGCCATCCGCCACCGCGAACCTGCCGTCAGCCGCCACATCGAATGCGCTCGGCTCGATCAGGCGGCCTTCTTCGGCGCCGATCTGCACCAGCCTGGTGGCGTTGGCGCCGGCGGCATCGACGCGGTACACGGTATGACCGCGGCGATCGAACACGTAGTAATCGCCGTTGGCGGTCTGCTTGAAGCCAATCGGATCGCGGAATAGTCCGACGACGTGGGGGGCAAGTGCGGCGACCGAGCGAAGAACTTCAATCGTGCCGGGTGAAACACGAACGGCGGCCTGGAACGGCACCCCATCGCGCACAGTCCGCGCGACGGGGACCCCGCCTAAGAGTGACGCCGTGCCTGATAGAACGATGACGACAGCGGCGACGCTAGTACGCCGCAAGCTTCTTGATCGCCGCCAGCACGTCGGCGGACTGCGGGAGGATCTTCTCCTCGAGATCGGGGCAGTACGCGACCGGGCAATCGAGCGCCGCCACGCGCTTCACCGGCGCATCGAGGTACTCGAACAACTCGTCGCCGATGCGCGCGGCGATCTCGGCGCCGAAGCCGCAGGTCAGCGTGTCTTCATGGGCGACGATGACCTTGCTGGTCTTCTTGACGAGATCGGCGATGCCCTCCCAGTCGTACGGCATGATCGTGCGCAGATCGAATACCGCGACGCTGACGCCGTCCTTCTCCGCCTGTTGCGCCGCCAGCAGCGAGCGCTGCACCAGCGCGCCCCACGTCAGCACCACCATGTCGGTGCCGTCGCGTCGCAGCGCGCCCTTGCCGAACGGCACCATGTAATTGGCGCCGGGATAGATGCCCTTGTTGTAGGTCTGGCGATACAGGTGCTTGTGCTCGAGATAAAGCACCGGGTCGTCGCAGCGGATCGCGGTGCGCAGCAGGCCGGCCGCATCAATGGCATTGCTCGGGAACGCGATGCGCACGCCCGGGCAGTGCGCGAAAATGCTGACACCCGACTGGCTGTGGTACGGCGCGCCGCCGCGCAGGTAGCCGCCGATCGGCACGCGCACGACCATCGGGCACGACCAGTTGTTGCCCGATCGATAGCGCAGCATCGACATCTCGTCCTTGAGCTGCATCATGGCGGGCCAGATGTAGTCGAAGAACTGGATCTCGACGACGGGCTTCAGTCCGCGCGTCGCCATCCCGACCGCGCGGCCGACGATGTTGGCTTCCGCGAGGGGGGAATTGAAGACACGATCGGCGCCGAAGGTTTTCTGCAGGCCGTGCGTCACCTTGAACACGCCGCCCTTGCCGGGCACATGCGCCAGGGCGCCGGCCTTGCTCGCATCCGCGACGTCCTCGCCGAAGACGACGATGCGGTGGTTGCGCGTCATCTCGTCTTTCATGGTGCGGTTGATCGCGCCGACCATCGTGTCGGGCTTGCCTTCCGGCTGCGCCGTCGTCAGGAACTGCGTCGACGTCGGATCGACCGTGGGCGAGAACACGTAGGCGGCGGCGGAATCCACTGACGGCTTCGGCGACTTCAGCGCGAGGTCGGTGGCGTCGGCAATTTCGCGATCGACCGAGGCGAGGATGCCCTCGAGATCGGATTCGGTGGCGACCTGTTCCTTCAGCAGGAACGCGCGCATCTTCGTCAACGGATCGCGCAAAGCTTCGGCCTTGCGTTCGTCCGTCGTCTTGTACAAGCGTTCATCGTCCGACAGCGAGTGCGAGTACGGACGAATCACCTTGGCGTGGACGAAGGCGGGCTTGCGTTCGCGCCGCACGTAGGCCGCGGCTTCGCCGAGCGTGCGGTAGCTCTCGATGAAGTCGGTGCCGTCGCAGCGCCACAGCTTGAGGTTGGGGAACGACTCGACGAGACGCGACACGTCGCCGCCCGGTGTCTGCACTTCCACGGGCACCGAGATGGCGTAGCCGTTGTCTTCGATCAGGTAGAGCACGGGCACGGGCTTGGTGCAGGCGGTGTTCAGGGATTCCCAGAACTCGCCTTCACTGGTGGCGCCTTCGCCAATCGAGATGTAGGTGATCTCGTCTTTATGAAACAGCTGTTCGCGATCCTCGATGCCGGTGACGCGCTCGTAGATCATGCCCGCTTCGCCGGCGCCGACGCCGTGCAGGCACTGCGTGCCGGTGGGGCTGCCTTGCGAGGGGATGTTCAACTTGCGATGACCCCAATGCGACGGCATCTGGCGGCCGCCTGAATTCGGATCGGCTTCTGCGCCCACGGCGGCGAGCATCATTTCGAGCGACGTCATGCCGAGCGCGAGGCACAGCGCGCGATCGCGATAGTACGGGTAGAACCAGTCGTAGCCGGCACGCAGGTGCATGCCGGCCGCGGTCAGCACGGCTTCGTGGCCGGCGCCGCTGATCTGGAAGAAGATCAGGCTCTGGTTCTTGAGCTGGATCTCTTTGTCGTCGATGCGGCGAGACAGCAGCATCGTGCGGTACGCCCGCAGCAGATCGTCCGCGCTGAGGCCTTCCCATCGCACCGCGCCGGCTGGGCTGGTGCGCGTGTCGGGGCTGGATGCGAGCGTCGAAGCCTTCATGTCGCGAAAAATTATATCACCCGGCCCGGTGCTATAATCCGCGCCTAATTCTCATCGTACGAGACATATACAGACATGACCACACCTGCCGATCCGTCTCTGGCCAAGCGCGCGGTACGCCTGCATCGCTGGGACGAAATTGCCCTCGAAAAAGTCACCGAGATGATCTCGCGGAAAATCATCACCGGCGAGCACGAAATGGTCACGCAGATCTACCTGAAGCGCGGCGCGATCGTGCCGATGCACTCGCATGAAAGCGAGCAGATGACCTACGTGCTGCAGGGCGGCCTGCGCTTCCTGATCAACGGCGAGGAGATCACGGTGCGCGAGGGCGAGGTGCTGCACATCCCGGGATGGGTGCCGCACCAGGCGGAAGCCATCGACGACACCTTCGAGATGGACATCTTCAGCCCGATCCGTCGCGACTGGCTGGACGGCAGCGACAGTTACTTCCACAACACGCCGCAGGGGAAGTAAGGGATCAGGCGTGCAGGTTCTTCTCACCGTCGGGCTGATTGCTGTTGTCGCGGCCTGGGCCGCGATGGTCGTGCGGCGGCTGGCGCGAATGCGCCAGGAGGTCCGACTCGCGTGGACAAAGCTGGACCCGGATCGATCAAATGAAGCCGTGAAGAGCGTGTATAACAAGCACGTCGCCGCGTATAACAACGCTCTTCAGGATTTTCCAGCGAACGTCGTCGGTCCGATGGCGGGTTTTAAACCTGCAAAAACGTTTGTGCCCTGATCCCTGATCCCTGATCCCTGATCAGTGGATATGCTTCTTCCAGTCGCTCTTCCAATCGTCGTCGGACGAGCGCCCGCCTGAGTAGACGTCGAAGCGGTTCTTCGCGCGTCCCATCTTCCATCGCAGGTAGCGGTACTTCAATTCGTCGAGCGGCCGCGCGCGCAGCGACTTGAGATACAGGTAGCCGACGACCAATCCGCCGAGATGCGCGGAGTGCGCCACGCCGCCACCGGGTCCGCCGATGGCGGAGAAGAACGCGATCGCGCCGACGATCATGACGAAGTAGCGCGCCTGGATCGGAAAGATGAAATAGAGATAGATCGGCCGCGTCGGGAAGTACATCCCGTAGCCGAGCAGCAATCCGTAAATCGCGCCGGACGCGCCGACCGTGACCGAGTAGTAAATGCCGCTGATGAACGTCGACAGCAGCAGGCTGGTTGCGGCCGCGCCGACGCCGGTGATCAAGTAGAACTTGGTGAAGAAGCGCGTGCCCCAGGTGCGTTCGAGCTCCGTGCCGAACATCCACAAGGCGAGCATGTTGATCAGGATGTGGCCCACGCCGCTGGTGCTGTGGAGGAACATGTAGGTGAACGGCTGCCACAGCGCGTACTGCTCGAACACCGCTTGCGGCGAGAGGCCGAGCCGCAGCGTCATCATGTCGCCGACGATCAGGTTCAGCACGAACAGCACGACGTTGGCGGTGATCAGGACCTTCACCGCCGGTGTCATGCCGCCGGGGCCGAACGAATAGCTGCTGCCAGAGGGATAACGCGCCACGGCTTTGATAATACGACGTCCGCCTTCGCGCTGCGCGCTACGGCGTGACTTAGTCCCCGCTATCGGCGGACTAAGGAAGGGAATCGACCTTGGGTTCCGCGTGGAGCGGGGCGTGCTCGGGCAGTTGCCACGCCAGCACGGCGGCCAGGAGCGGTGTGAAGGCCACGACCGCGAGCGTCGGCAGGATGCCGAAGCGGTCGGCGCCGATGCCAATCAGCGGCACCGTCAGGCTGCCCATCCCCCACGCAAATCCCATCATCAGCGACGACACGGTGGCGGCGCCGCCTGTGACGAAGCTCTGCGCGAAGGTGATGCTGATCGGCAGCGTCGACTGCAGCAGCAATCCGCCGAACGCCAGCATGACCGTGAAGCCGAGCGGCGGCAGGTGCGGCGCAATCGCCATGAACGGCACCGAGCCGATCAGCGTGCCGACGATGACGCGGCGCGGCCCGACACGATCGGATAGTGGTCCGCCAATAAATCCGCCGATGCCGCTGGCAAACAGATACAGCGACACCGCCGTGCTCGCTTCGCCGATCGACCAGCCTTGCCGCGTCAACAGCGTCGGCGTGAACGTCATGAATCCGTAGGTCGTCGCGGTCCGCAGCACGATGGTGAAGTAGAGCAGCGTCAGCGGCACCGCGGCCGGCCGCAGCGTCGCGAGACTCGACCGCTCGTGTTTCGCCGGCAGCGTCATCTCGGGTACCTGGCGCAACGTCCACGACAGCGCGATCAATCCCGGGATCATGATCAACGGCGTGTAGCCGAGGCCCATGTAGGCGCTGAACGGCGCGAACAGCACCGGCGCCAACGCGAAGCCGAGCGAACCGCCCGACAGGTGCGCGGACATCGCCGTGCCCTTGCGGCCCGTCTCGGCCAGCTTGTAGACGAGCGCCGCCGCGGGTGGATGGAACGCCGCGCCACCGAGCCCGCCGATCACCAGCACCACGCCAAGCGCGAACGCCGAGTCGGCCCACCCGATCATGCTCAGCGTGATCACCGCGACGAGCGGTCCGATGATCACCAGCGTGCGGGGACGCCAACGATCGGCGAGCGTGCCAAACCCGAGTTGCGACACTGAATTGGCGAGCTGAAAACACATCGCCAGCGTGCCCGCCGTGGCCAGCGACAACCCCAGCCGCGGGATCAGCAGCGGCAGCATCGGCGCGTAAATGTTGGTATAGGCGTCGACGACGACGTGGGTCGAGGCGACTTTCCAGATCGAGGTGTGCAGGCCCAGCCAGCCGCGATCCTTCAACCGGCCATCCTCTTGAAGCGGCCGATGACCATATCGCGTGCTTCACCGAATTCCTGGATGCGCAGCACCTGCGCCATGCCGGCCAGCGTGGCGAGCGCGGCGCCGATGGTCAGGAGCAGCCGGATCATCTGGGTCATCAGTGACGTGCCCGGCAGCGCGCCGGTCAGCACGTCGTAAACGATCCACGTCACGCCGCCCATCACCGCCGACGCGGCGAACACGCGCGCGAACGAGGTCAGGATGCGCGTGCCTTCGACGCCATGGATCTCGCGGCGCAACAGCATCAACTGCACCGACGCGTTGACGATCGCGGTGATCGACGTCCCGAGCGCCAGGCCTCGGTACCCGAACCGGTGGACCAGCGTCACGTTCAGGATGATGTTGACGACCACGGATCCCGCCGACACGATCACCGGGATGCGGCTGCGGCCCAGCGCGTAGAAGGTTGGCGAGATGATCCGGACCACCGAGTAGCCGACCAGCCCAATGGCGTAGAGCTGCAACGCCGCCGCGGTATTGATCGTGTCGTTGGTGGTGAAGCGGCCGTGCTCGAAGATCATCGCGACGATCGGCCGCGCGAGGACCATCAACCCGACCGTCGCCGGCAGGTTGAGGAGGAACATCAACCCCAGCGCGCCGGCGATCGTCGATCGAATCCGGCCAAAGTCCTGTTCGGCCACCATCCGCGAGATCGCCGGTGTCGCCGCCGTGGCGATCGAGACGCCGAACAATCCAATCGGCAAGTACATCAACCGGAACGCGAAATCGAGCCACGACACCGCGCCGGTGCCCTGTCCTGTCGCCAGCACACTGTTGACCAGCACGTTGATCTGCGTGGCCGCCATGCCGATCGTGCCCGGCCCCATCAGCAGCAGCACGCGATGCAGGCCCTCGTCACGAAGGTCGAGCACCGGCCGATAGCGGAAACCCTCCTTGAGCAGCGGCGGCCACTGGATCGCCAGCTGCCCGAGACCGCCGACCAGCGTGGCGAGCGCGACGATCGTGATCGGGCGGACGCCGAGCGTCGAGGAGAACGGGATCAGTGCCACCGACATCACGATCACCGCGACGTTGAACATCGCCGGTGACAGCGCGGGGATGAAGAAGTGGCCGAGCGAATTGAGCATGCCCATCAACACCGCGGCGACGGCCACCAGCGTGAGGAAGGGAAAGACAATGCGCGTGAGATAGATCGTCAGCTCGATCTTGCCGGGGACAGCGCTGTATTCCGAAGCGAAGAGACGCACCAGGGCCGGCGCAAAGATGATCCCGAACACGCAGATCACGCCGGTCACGATCAGCAGCGCGTTGATGACCGAGTTGGCGAGCCGCCAGGACTTGTCGCGTCCCTGCAGCGTCAGCTGCCTTGTGAACGTCGGCACAAACGCCGCGCTCATCGCGCCTTCCGCGAACAGGTCACGGACGAGATTCGGGATGCGGCTGGCGATGCGGAACGCGTCGTTGGCGTCGCCGGCGCCGAAGTAGTAGGCGAGGACCTGGTCGCGCGCCAGCCCGAGGACGCGGCTTGCGATGGTCGCCAGCCCGAAAACCCCGGCAGATCGGGCCAGGCGTGGGGACCCGCCTTCGCCTGACGGCTTCGGCGGGGCAAGTCCGCCCTCGCCCTGGCGGGCGTCGGCGGGACTGTCGGAGTCGGCCATCAGCTCACGAAAGCGTAGCACGACGGTTCGTCCCCGCCCTTTTTACAAACTTTACAGTAGAGCGGCAAACATTTTCCCCTTGCGGCCCGTCTATACTTTTGAAGGGCCTAGTCAGCCTCTCACCATCCTCCTGAGGGCTCGGGCTTAACCGCCGGAGCCCTATTTTTTTGTCAGGACAGCTTCGCCTTGACGGCTTCGCTGACCTTCTTGCCGTCGACCGTCTTGCCGGCGAGTCCGGCCATCGTCGCCTTCATCACCTTGCCCATGTCCTTCACGCTGCTGGCTCCGGTCTCCGTCACCGCGGCCGCCACCGCGGCGGCAATTTCGTCGTCCGACGCCGATGCCGGCAGGTACGCTTCGAGGATCGCGATCTCTGACTTTTCCTTGTCCGCCAGGTCGGCGCGGCCGCCGCTGGTGAACTGCTCGATCGAATCGCGGCGCTGCTTGACCAGCATCGACACGACGGCGAGCTCCTCGGCGCCTTCGAGGGCGCGGCCCTTTTCGATGCTCTTGTTCATCAACGCGGTCTTCAACATGCGCAGCGGCGCGAGCTTCGCCTGATCCCTTGCCTTCATCGCCGTGACGATGTCGGTGCCAAGCGTCTGTTCTAATGACATCTGCTAATCCTCTGCAATCTGCAATCTTCCATCTGCAATCTAGTGGTCCATTTCTCCATCGCCGAGCGTGAAATGCCAGTCGTCGGCGGAATCATAAAAACCCTTGGGGACGGGAATCGCGTTGACCTTGACCGTCAGCTCGATCCCCGACTTCACGACGAAATAACCCGACCGCCGCAGGACCCGCCGCAGGGCGGCGTGCGTCACGTAGCAGCGAATCTTGTCTGAGTCGTCCATGCGGGCCTCGCGATCGACCCAGCGCGCCAGGGTCTTGATGCCGCGCTCGTCCGTGGGATCCGCGACCAGGTCGACAATCTGCGTCACGCGGCCCTGCGGTTCGCGCAGGTGCCGGTAGACCACGTAGCCTTCCACGTCATCGCCACGGCGCAACAACGCCATCGTGTAGCGGACGTGCGGCGGCTCGGCGTACTTCCAGTTCAAATAGCGCGAGTCGCGTCGCACGGCGAGCGCAAATTGTGGCGCCAGCTTGTCCCACAGCCGATCGACGCGCAGGTCGAAGCGGCGGACGACCTCGACTTCCTCCTTGAGCGGCTGCGATCGCGAGACGACGCGCACCAGCGGCAGGCCGATGGCGGAGACGAGGCGATTGATCGCGACCGGCCAGGTCGGGATGCGGAAGGCGCGGCGGCTCAGCGGCTTGACCAGGCACGGCAGGGGCTGCGACCTTGGCCAGCGCATTTCATCCAACCGCCCGCGCGTCGCCTCCGACAATCCAGCGGCCAGCGCCACGCCGGTGCCGCGATCCCACGCCCGCAAGAGCGATCCGCCGAGACCCTGCCGTTGGCGCTCGGCGACGACGAGCGGATCGGAACTCCAGGTGCCGGCGACGTCGTTGCCGGCGATCGACACGCGCACGGGGATCAGGGACGACGCGGCGATTAGTGTCGGACCTTCACGCACGACCCAGTACGGCGGCTCGACGCCGTTCGCCGGATTGCGGCGCGCCCAATCCCAATGCAGCCGCAGGCGTTCGGCCGCTTCATTGCCACGCGTGCGCCTGTGAAGCTGCTCGATGCCGCGTCGATCGTCGGGAGTAAAGCGTTCGATATCCGCCATGTACGAATTGAGCCGCGGGGATCTGCCTTCGCCGTAACGGCTACGGCGCGACAGAACTCAATTGTACAGGGGAACTTACTTGCCGCCGGGCGGACGAATCATGCCCGGCTGCTGGCCGGGTTGCTGCGCGGGCTGCGGCGCCGGGACCATCATGCCGGGTTGCGCCACGCCGAGCGGGAACGACGGCTGGCCAGGAGAGGTCTGCGCCGGATTGATCGTGATCGTCTGCGGCGGTGCGACGCCAGGCGCGTTGGTAAATTGCCCGGGCTGATTGAAGCCGTTCGGCCCTGGCTGCGGGAACGTGAACACCGGCGGCGACGGCGGATTGTCGTCCGGCTCCGCGGGTTCGTCCTGTTCCTGTTGTTCGGGGCGCTGCTGCAGGCGAGGCGGAATGAAACGCTGCGTGCCGGCGAAGGCACCCGGTGCCGCGGGCGCTGGACGCGCCGCGTTCACCGTGGCCGGCGCCGATGACGTCGCCATCACGAGGATGCGGTCGTAGATCGACGGACCGCTGGTCGCGGCGGTGCGCGGCGCGGCCATGTAGCCGGCGACGCTGCGCAAAATGGTTTCGAGGGCCTGCGCTTCGGGAACGTTCACCAGCTTCACAGTGAGCGGCGCGCCGGTAATGCGCTCGGCGCCGACGACCTTCGTGCCGCCGATCTTCCCCCACTCGGTGAGGATGGTGCGCACGGGTACCGATGTCGCATCCACCGACACGCGGCCGTTTTGAAAGCTGAGCTTCAACGGCTGCTGCGCGAAGGCAGGCATGGCGATCAGGACCGCGAGTGCAACGGTGAGAATGGTACGGCGCATGATGGTGCGGTGCTTCCAGTATACAGACGCTGATTAGCCCCGGAAAGTCGTTGCCGCCTCTGCCACGGCGCTAACCGCATCGTCGGAAAGCCCCGGATACATCGGCAACGACACGACTTGCGAGCACACCCGATCGGCGACGGGGCACATGGCCGGGCTGGTTGCCGCGAGCGCCGGTTGCCGCGGAATCGGCACGGGGTAGTGGATCAGGGTCTCGATGCCCTTGGCCGTCATGTGGGCCTGGAAGCGATCGCGCTGATCGGTCAGCAACGGGAAGAGGTGGTAGACGTGGCCGGGGTCGAATTCGCGCGGCACGATGATTGTTGCGCTCCCGCCGGGAGCGCCGAGTGCGCGGCGGTAGCGCGCCGCGATCGATCGCCGCTTCGCCGTCCAGCCGTGAAGATAGTGGAGCCGCGCGCGCAGGATCGCCGCCTGCATTTCATCGAGTCGCGTGTTCACGCCGGGTTCCTGGTGGTGATACCGCGACGTCTGTCCGCCGTTGCGCAGCCGCTTCAGCCGCGCCGCGAGCGGCGCGTCCCCGGTCAGGATCGCGCCGCCGTCGCCAAGCGCGCCGAGATTCTTGGTCGGATAAAAACTGGTCGCGGCGGCAATGCCGATCGTGCCGATCGGGCGGCCGCCGGCGGTGGCGAGCTGCGATTGCGCCGCGTCTTCGACGAGCGCGAGGTGGTGCTTCTGCGCGATCGCTGCGAGCGGCGTCATGTCCGCGGGCTGTCCGTAGAGATGCACCGGCATGATGGCGCGCGTCCGCGGCGTGATCGCCGCTTCGACGGCGCGCGGATCGAGCGTCAGGCGTTCGGGATCGATGTCGGCGAACACCGGCCGCGCGCCGGCCATCATGATTGCCAGCGCGGAGTACGCGGCCGAGAGCGGCGCCGTAATCACTTCATCGCCGGCGCCGATGTCGAGCGCGCGGAAGATCAGCATGATCGCGTCGGTGCCGGTGCCGACGCCGACGGCGTGGCCGACGCCGCTGGCCGCGGCGAATTCACGCTCGAACGCCTCGACCTCGGGGCCGAGCACGAACCAGCCACTCGCGATCACGCGCGCGATGGCCGCGTTGATGTCGGCGGCGTCCTCCACCGGTCGCAGGGAATTAAACGGGACTGTCACTGATGTAGTGGGCGAGGTGTTGCCGGTAGTAGTCGAAGGTGCGGGTAAACCCCTCGCGCAGGCGGACGCCCGGCGTCCAGCCGGTGCGCGACCTGAACAGCGAGGAGTCCGCGTAGAAATTGCCGATGTCGATCGCCTTCTTCTCCGCCGGCCAGTCGACGAAGGTGTAGCGGCCGCTGCCGGCGATGTCGACGAGCATCTTCACCAGGTCGGAATGCGAGATGTGTTCTTCGCCGCCGACGTTGAACGCTTCACCGTTGACCGCATCGGTCGCGCCCGCGGCGAGAAACGCTTCCACCGCATCATCGACGTAGACGAAATCGCGGATCTGCGAGCCGTCGCCGAAAATTTCGATCTGCCGGTTCTCGAGCACGAGGCGCACGAACCAGCCGATGAAGCCCTGGCGGTTGTGGCGCAGCAACTGGCGCGGCCCGTAGACGTTGGTCAGGCGCAGCGCGCAGGCGCGCACGCCGAACACGTTGTTGTAGACCAGATGGTAGTACTCGCCGGCCGCCTTGTTGATGCCGTTGACGTCGGTCGGCCGCACCAGGTGCCGCTCGGTGACCGGCAGTTGTTCGGGCTTGCCGTAAATCTGCCGCGTGCTCGCGAAGATCACCTTGGCGTGGGGGTTGTGATGCCGGCACGCCTCGAGCAGCGTCAACTGGCTGCGGCAGTTGATCTCGAGATCGGTGTGCGGGTCGCGCATGCTGTCGATGTGGCTGACCTGCCCGGCGAGGTTGAAGATCACCTCGCGGCCCTGCACCAGGTAGTTCATGGTGCTGGCCTGCCGCACATCGGCGACGTTGACCGTCACCTGGTCCTCGATGCCGGCGATGTTGAACAGGTTGCCGCCGTATGCCGGAATCAGCGAATCGACCAGCAGCACGTCGGCGCCGAGCCCCGCGAGGCGGTGCGCGAGGTTGCTGCCGATGAAGCCGAGACCGCCGGTGATCATCACGCGGCGGCCGCGATAGAAATCAGCGGCGCTCATGTGAGGTGCTCGCGTTTCACGACCAGCGACCACCACAGCTTCATCATGTCGATCAACGTGCGGACGACGCGCCGGAAGTTGAAGAACTGCGACTGGCCGTGGGCGCGGTGATAGTGATGCACCGGGCGCTCGGCGACGCGGAAGCCGGCGTCCTGGAACTTCCGCATCATCTCCACGCAGATGATGCCGCTGTTCTTCTCGAGATGGACCACGTCGAAGATCCGGCGCCGCATCAACCGGAAATCACAATCGACGTCGCGGACCTTGAGGCCGAACAGCCGCTTCACGAAATGATGGTAAATACGACCGATCACGATGCGGTGCAGCGGGTCGGAGCGGCTGATCTTCCAGCCGTTGACCCAGTCGACATCGTCGGTCATCGCCGACCACAGCCCTGTCACTTCAGCCGGATCATACTGCCCGTCGCCGTCCGTGTAGAAGACGAACTCCTTGGTGGCCGACGCAAATCCGGTGCGTAGCGCCCCGCCGTAGCCGCGGTTCTGCTGGTGGTGAATGATGCGGACGTGATCCGGGTAGATGCGCTGCAGCTCGTCGAGGATCTTCGCGGTATCGTCCCGGCTGCCGTCGTTGACGACGATGACCTCGTAATCGTCGGTCAGCGTCGCCGCCACCTTGACGGCGGTAATCACCAGGCTGGCGATGGTGCCGGCGTCGTTGTAGGCCGGAAAAAATACGCTCAGGCCTGGCATGCCGGCCACGCTACCTGGGACCTGCGGCGCGGATTCGGCCGTGACGGAAGATCAGCTTCCACGGCGTCAGGAGCGATTCCATCAGCACGCCGCCCGACAGCTTCGATGCGCCCTGCCGCCGCTCGATGAAGATGATCGGCGATTCTTCGATGCGCAGGCCGGCGTCGGCGGCCATGAAGGTGACGTCGAGCAGGAACGCATAGCCGTCCGACACGATGCGATCGAGCGGCAGGCGCGCCAGCGAGGTGCGCCGCCAGCAGCGATACCCGGTGGTGATGTCCCGCATGTGCAGGCCGGTCACGGTGCGGATGTAGAAGTTGGCAAACTGGCTGAGGATGATCCGGCGCAGCGGCCAGTTCACGACGCTGATGCCATTGAGGTAGCGCGAGCCGATCACCAGGTCCGCGCCGGCGGCCGCTTTCTCGATCATGCCCGGCAGGTATTTCGGATCGTGCGACAGGTCGGCATCCATCTGGCAGACGAAATCAAAGTCGCTCTCGATCGCGCGATGAAAACCTTCGAGGTACGAGACGCCGAGGCCGCGCTGCCCGGTGCGATGCAGCGCGTGCACCCGGCCGGGGAATTTCACGCCGAGATCGTCGGCGACCTTGCCGGTGCCGTCGGGCGACTGGTCGTCGAGCACCATCACCTCGACGCCGGGGATGGTCATCAGATCCGCGATCAGAATCGGGATGTTGTCTTTCTCGTTGTAGGTCGGGATCAGGACGAGGGTCTTCATCCCCGGCCCTCGAAGCGCAGCGTCGAGATCTGCTCGGAGACGAGCCCGACGAGCAGCACGATGACGCCGAACATCATCGCCAGCACGGCGCCGTTGGGAATGCGCGCGTGATACGCAAAATTCCATGCGCCGTAGACCGCGCCGACCGTGAAGGCCAGGGCGCTAATCGGCGCGAAGATGCGCAACGGGCTGAAGATGGTGATGACTTTCAGCAAGATCAGCAGGAATTTGGCGCCGTCGTTGGCCAGCCGAATCTTCGACTGGCCGACGCGCTGACGCGCATCAATGGGTTCGAAGGCCACATTGTACCCCGCCTTGATGAAGGCCAGCGTGGTCGTCGTCGGCGTCGAAAAACCGTTGGGCAGCATGTGGATGAATTCGAGGAGATAGGCGCGGCGCGCGGCGCGGAAGCCCGAGGTCAAGTCCGGGATCGGCCGCTCGGCGAGGTACCCGGCCAGGTGGTTCAACACGGCGTTGCCCAGCCGGCGTCCAGTGGTGGCCTGGGTCTGCGGATCGCGCGCCCCAATGACCAGATCGAATTCTCCAAGGCGGCTCACCAGCCGTCTCGCGTCCTCGGCGGCGTGCTGCCCGTCGCCATCGACGATGGTCAGCCACTCGGTGGTGGCGGAGCGAATCGCGGTCTTGACCGAAGCACCATTGCCTTTGTTGTAGGGATGTCGCACGACCCGAGCGCCGGCGCGTTCTGCCTCGGCCCCGGTGCCGTCGGTCGACCCATCGTCCACGACCAGAACTTCATGCCAGGGTGCGGCCGCTTTCAGTGCAGAGACGACGGCGCCGATGCTCTGGGCTTCGTTGAAGGCGGGCACGACGATGGTGACGGATTCGGGCGCTGCCATCGTCTAGAAGTATCGGCGGAAGAAGTCTTGGGGAGTGGAAGCGGCAATCGTAGCACGCGACTTGTAGCCAAAAAATTGACAGCCACCTTTTCTGGTGGGCGAAAATAAGGCGTAACGCCCACACAGTCAACTGTTTACCTCACTTCGAAGTTGACAAGACAGCAGCCACCATCTACCATCCGAGTGGATTTTTGTGGAGCAAAGTGGACTCGTCGGCGTGCTCCGTGGCAACGCGCCGGCGAAAATTGATGATAAGGGTCGGCTCAAGGTTCCGAACGCGTTTCGGGCCGTGATTCAAAAGGATCACGGGTCGGAGCTGTTCGTGACGAGCCTGACGGGCCAGTCCGTACGCATCTACCCGATGCCGGTCTGGCTCGACGTCGAGCGCCGGCTCGCGCAAGTCCCTTCCACGCATCCCGCGCGTCAACGCTTTCTTGATCGCGTGAATTTTTATGGCCAGGTCGGAGAGCTCGATCCGCAGGGGCGCGTGCTGATTCAGCCGCGGCTGCGGGAGACCGCGCTGATGAACGGCGAGGTCGACGTGCTTGGCCAGCAGAGTTTTCTCGAAGTCTGGAACCACGAGCGCCTGGTGGCGCGCCTGTCGGCCGAACCGTTCACGGACGACGACGCGAAGGCGCTCTCCGACTTCGGGATCTGACCGCGCGGCACGCGGTCAAGGCGAGGCAGGTTTGGAACCGACGCACGTTCCCGTTCTCGTCGACGAGGTGCGCGCGCTGCTGCAGCCGGAGCGCGGCGGCATCTTCGTCGATTGCACGGTGGGGCTCGCGGGCCACTCGCGGATGTTGCTCGAGGGCGGTGCGACGCGGCTGATCGGCATCGATCGCGATACCGACGCGCTGGCGATCGCGCGCGAGGCGCTGAGCGAGTTCGGCGATCGCGTGACCCTGGTGCACGCGGACTACCGCGACATCGCCGGCGTGCTGGACGCGCAAGGGATCGCGGAAGTGTCGGGGGTGCTGGCGGACTTCGGCGTGTCGTCGATGCAACTCGACACCGAGGGCCGCGGCTTCAGTTTCCGGCGCGACGAGCCGCTCGACATGCGGATGGATCGCACGACGGGCGAGACGGCGGCGGACTTGATCGATCGCGCGGACGAGGTCGAACTCGCCGATGCGATCTATCAGTTCGGCGAGGAACGGCGGTCGCGGCAGGTGGCGCGCGCCATCGTGATGGCGCGGCAGGAAGGGCGCATCGAAACCACCGGGCGCCTGGCGGACATCGTGCGGCGTGGTGTGGCCGCGCGCGGATGGCAGCGGATCGATCCGGCGACGCGTACCTTCCAGGCGCTGCGCATCTGGGTCAACCGCGAGCTGGACGGGCTCGATTCGTTTATCGGTTCAGCTGCCTCGAGGCTGCAGCTCGAAGGACGGATGGCCCTGATCGCGTTTCACTCGCTGGAAGACCGCGTGGTGAAACACACGTTTCGCGCGCTGTCGCGCGAGCCGGATCGATGGCCGGGTCCGCCGTTGCTCGGCGAACGAGCACCGGCGGCAGAGACCGGCGTGCTGTTGAAGGTGCTGACGAAGCACCCGGTGATTGCGGGCGAAGTGGAGTCGGCCGCCAATCCGCGCGCGCGCAGCGCCAAGCTGCGCGCCGCAGAACGAGTTCGGTCCGCCGGCGCTCGCGAGGGCGAGCCATGGCGGGACAAGTGAGGGGGGCGCATGGACAAAGCAGGAACCTTCGAATACGAAATTCGCAAGGACTTCCGCAATAACCAGATCGTCCGCGAGGTCGACGAACGACGGCTGCGCGATTTGTGGCAGTCACTCGGCATCGGCGTCGTGCTGGTGATGGTGTTGCTGTTCTCGGCGTGGCAGCACTTCGAATTGTTGCGGCACGGCTATCGCCTCGAGCAGATGCAGCGCGATCGCGCGGCCGAGAACGACATCAATCGACACCTGCGCCTCGAGATGGAAACGCTGCGCGCGCCGCAGCGCATCGAGAAGCTCGCGACCGAGCGGCTCGGCATGGTCACGCCCGGGGAAACCGAAGCGGTGGTGCTGGAGCGTGTCGCTCCGCAAGAGCCCCCGGCCAGGTCCGTCGTCGCGTCCCGGTAACCGGAGTCCTGCGTGTCCGCCCAGCCTGACCCCACCTGGCGCCCGATGCTGAAGCGCCGCCTGCTGACGGCGGCGGGGGTGCTCGTACTGTGGGTGGTGGCGATTGAAAGCCGCCTGTTCGTGTTGCAGGTGATGCAGCACGATCAGCTGGTCGCGCGCGCCGACCGTCAACAGATGAGCACGGTGTCGGCACCGGCGAAGCGCGGCGAGATCTACGATCGCAACGGCCGCCTGCTCGCCTACAGCGTCGACGCCGACACCATTTACGCGGTCCCGACCGAGATCGCCGACTCGGCCAAGGCGGCGAGCGCGATTTGCGATGCCCTCGACGACTGCACCCGGAAGATGCGCGACGAGTTGCGCGACCGGCTCGCGAAGCAGAACGCCTTTGCCTATGTGCGGCGCCGGGCCACTCCGCTGCAGGCCAAGCGCGTCGCCGCCCTCGGCCTCGAGGGCATTGGCTTCCGCGCCGAGAGCAAGCGCTTCTACCCGAATCGCGAGCTAGCGGCGAACGTGCTCGGCTACGTCGGCGTCGATAACGCCGGCCTCGGCGGCCTCGAAGCGACCTACGACAAGACGGTGCGCGGACGCGAAGGCAAGATCCTGCTGCAGACCGATGCGCGGCGCGCGGTGTTCAGCCGCCTCGAGCGATTGCCAACCGCGGGCGCGTCGATCGAACTGACCATCGACGAGCACCTCCAGCACATCGCCGAACGCGAAGTGCAGGCCGGTGTCGAAGCCGCGCGTGCCGATGGCGGCACGGCGGTGATCATGGATCCGCACACCGGCGAAATCCTCGCCATGGCGAGCTTTCCGACGTTCAACCCGAACGAGTACGGCGACTCGCCGGAGAACGCGCGGCGCAATCGCGCGGTGCAGGACATCTACGAGCCGGGATCGACCTTCAAGATCGTCACCGCATCGGCGGCGCTCCAGGAAGGCGTGATCACGCCCGAGACGATGGTCGACACCCAGGGCGGCGTGATCAAGTTTCAGGGCCGCAAGCCGATCACCGACATGGGTCACAACTACGGGACCCTGTCGTTCGCGGACGTGATCGTGCACTCGAGCAACGTCGGTGCGATCAAGGTGGGCTTGATGGTCGGCGCCGAGCGCCTCGGCCTCTACGTCAAGCGCTTTGGTTTTGGCCGTCCGACGTCGCCCGACTTTCCCGGTGAGAGCCCGGGCATCGTCTGGAATCCCTCGAAGATGAACGACAGCGCGCTGGCGTCGATGTCGATGGGCTACCAGGTCGCCGTGACGCCGCTGCAGATGGCGACCGCGGCCAGCGCCGTGGCCAACGGCGGCACGCTCTATGAGCCGCACGTCGTGCGCGCGATTATCAAGGGCTCTCAGCGCACGGTGATCGCGCCGAAGGTGGTGCGCCAGGCGATTCTTCCCGCCACCGCGGCGACCGTCACCGGCATCATGGAGCGCGTCGTCACCGACGGCACCGGCCGGAATGCGCGGCTGGTCAGCTACACCGTGGCCGGCAAGACCGGCACCGCCGACAAGCTGGTCAACGGTCACTACTCGGGCTCGCAGCAGAACGTCTCGTTCGTCGGCTTCGTGCCGTCGCGCAATCCGGTGTTCACGGTGATCGTGATGGTCGATTCACCGCGGGTCGGCGGCGACACCGGCGGATTGATCGCGGCGCCGATCTGGAAGCGCATCGCCGACGCGAGCCTGCGCCAGCTCGGCGTCACGCCGACGATCAACCCGCAGCCGCCGGTGATGGTGGCGCGCAATCAGCCGCTTCCCGTCACCCAGACGTCGGCCGCCGGCCAGCCGAATGTGATGGCGATCCCCGCCGACATGACCGAAGCGGGGCTGCCCGATCTGCGCGGCATGAGCGCGCGCGAAGCGCTGCGCGAACTCGCACGCGTCGGCCTGACCGCGAAGATGCAGGGCACCGGCATCGTCGTGGAACAGGATCCGGCCGCGGGCTCGCCCTTTGAGCCCGGCACGTCCTGCACGCTCGTTCTCAATCGCCGTCCGATCGCGCGGCCCACTGGAGTCAATGGAGATCCGCGGTGACGCTCGCCGACATGGTGGAAGCCCTGCGCGATCTGGCGGTGGATACACCGGTCGCGGGGCTCGCGCGTGGCCCTTCGACAGGCTCAGGGTCACCCCGAGCGGAGTCGAGGGGTGATCGTGTCATCACCGCGATTGCCTACGACTCGCGCCGGGTCGTTCCCGGCGCCGTGTTCGTGGCGCTCAAGGGCCTTCGTGCCGATGGCGGCACCTTCACCGAGCAAGCGGCGGCACGCGGCGCGATCGCGATCGTCTCGGAATCGCCGGCGCCCGCAGGCGTCGCGATTCCCTGGCTCACCGTCCGCGATCCGCGGCTGGCACTCGCGCTGCTCGCCGATCGCTTTTTCGATCACCCGAGCCGGCGCATGCCGGTCATCGGCGTCACCGGCACGAACGGCAAGACCACGACTGCCTATCTGCTGGCCTCGATTCTCGACGCCGCAGGTCTTCGCGCCGGCATGCTCGGCACCGTGGCCTATCGCATCGGCGGCGAAGATCGCGAAGCGTCACGCACCACGCCCGAAGCGCCCGACGTGCAGCAACTGTTGAGCGAAATGCTGGCGCACGGCTGCCAATCGGCGGTGATGGAGGTCTCGTCGCACGCATTGTCGTTGAAGCGCGTTGACGGGATGCATTTTGCCGCCGGCATCTTCAGCAACCTGACGCGCGATCACCTCGACTTCCACGAAGACATGGAGGCCTACTTCGCCGCCAAGCGACGTCTTTTCGAGATGCTGCCGGACGATGCACCGGGGGTGATCAACGTTGACGACCCCCGCGGCGCCTCGCTCGTGGAGATCTGCCAGCAGCCGATCACTTACGCGCTCAATGCGCCTGCGGACGTGACGCCGGGCACGATTGAGATGACGCTGGTGGGGCTGCGCTTCGACGTCACTACTCCGAAGGGCACCATTCGCATTTCCTCGAAGCTGGTCGGCCGCCCCAACGTCTACAACATCCTCGCCGCCACCGCCGCGGCGGCCGCACTCGATGTGCCGATCCCCGCCATTGAAGCGGGCATCGCCACGCTGTCGGGAGTCCCCGGCCGTTTCGAAGTCGTGTCGCACGCCGGCGACGACGTCACGGTGGTGGTCGATTATGCCCACACCGACGATGCGTTGCGGAACCTGCTCGAGACCGCGCGGCCGTTGTCGTCGAAGCGATTGATCACGGTGTTCGGCTGCGGCGGCGATCGCGATCGCTCGAAGCGCCCGTTGATGGGCATGGTGGCCGCTCGCCTGAGCGATGTCGTCGTGATCACCTCCGACAATCCGCGCTCCGAAGATCCGGCGCGCATCATCGAAGAAATCGAACGCGGCATTCCCGCCGGGCGCGAGGCGTCGTCGCGCGCGCCGGTGATCGAATCGTTGGTCGATCGCGCCGCCGCCATCGAGCGGGCGGTGTCGATCGCCATGGCCGGCGACGTCGTGCTGATCGCCGGCAAGGGCCACGAGAAGTATCAGCAGATCGGCGATCGCGTGCTGCCGTTTGATGACGGGGAAGTGGCGCGAACGGCGCTGTTGAAGCGGCGGTCGCAGAAGGCGCAGACGGACTGAGGTGCGGGGACCCATTGCATTGTCCGCGGCAACGATTGCCGCGGCCATGAACGGCCGGCTGGTGGCCGGCGAGGCAGACCGGTATGTGACCGGATTCTCGATCGACTCGAGAACGCTTGCCTCGGGCGACTTGTTCTTCGCGATCGTCGCCCAGCGCGACGGTCACGACTTCGCCGGGGCCGCCGCCAAGCGGCGCGCCGCGGGGGTGGTGGTCAGCAAGCCGATTGCGCTGGACGACGACAGTGACGCGTTCGTCGTCGAGGTGGCGGATACGACGGTGGCGTTGCAGGACCTCGCCAGGCACGTGCGGCGCGAGTCCGGGGCGAAGGTGGTGGCGATTACCGGCAGTGCCGGCAAGACCACGACCAAGGACACGATCGCGGAGTTGATCGGCACGCGGTATCGCGTGGTGAAGAACGCGGGGAACTTGAACAACCACCTCGGGCTGCCGCTCTCGTTGTTGGAGCTGCGGCACGGGGCAGATGTGGCGGTGATGGAACTGGGCATGAATCACGCCGGCGAAATTCGAACGCTGATCGGAGTGGCGACGCCGGAGGTCCGCGTGTGGACCAACGTCGGCGAGGCTCACATCGGCTACTTCGGATCGGCCGAAGCGATTGCGGATGCCAAGGCCGAGATCCTGGAACAGGCCACGCCCGAAACGCTGCTGGTGGCCAACGCCGATGACGCGCGCGTCATGGCGCGCGTGCCCGCGTTCCCCGGCCGCGTCGTCACCTTTGGCACGAGCGAGGGCGCGAACATTCGCGCCGTCGACGTGGAAGACCTTGGCCTCAACGGTTCGAAGGCGTTGCTGAAGACCCCGGCCGGCGAACGCGAATTGCAGGTGCCGCTGCTCGGCCGCGGCCACTTGCTGAACGTGCTCGCCGCCACTGCGGTGGCAATCGACATGGGCATCGATCTCGACACCATCGTCGAGCACACCCGGCAGTTGAAGCCGTCGTCGCGCCGTGGCGCGGTGCTGCGCCTGCCCAAGGGCGTGACGGTGATCGATGACTCCTACAACTCGAGCCCGTCGGCATTGCTGCGTTCGCTCGAAGTGATCGCGCGGTCGTGGGGCACCCGCCGCATTGCGGTGCTCGGCGAAATGCTCGAACTGGGCGATCTCTCCGAAAGCCTGCATCGCGAATGCGGGCGCGCCGCCGCGGCGAGCCGCCTGGCGAAGTTGATCACGATCGGCGGCGCGCCGGCGCGAGCGATGGGGGACGCCGCCGTCGAGGCGGGCCTGCCGCGCGCGGCCGTGACGCACTTCGAGGCGAGCGCCGAGGCCGCCCCGGCGGTCGCGTCACAAGTGACATCCGGCGACGTGGTGTTGGTCAAAGGTTCGCGCGGGACCCGCACGGATCTCGTGGTGGAACGGCTCACGGCGGTGTTCGGCTGATGCTGTATCACCTCCTCATCTCGTTCTATCCGCAGTTCTCCGTCCTCAACGTGACGCGCTACATCACGTTCCGGACGGCGACGGCGAGCATGACCGCGCTGGTGATCAGCCTGGTGATGGGGCCGTGGCTGATTCGGCGTCTTCGTGATTTTCAGATCGGTCAGGTCATCCGCCAGGAAGGCCCCGAGTCGCATCGCGCGAAAGCGGGCACGCCGACCATGGGCGGCCTGTTGATCCTGGTGGCAGCACTCGTGCCGACACTGCTGTGGGCCGACCTCACCAATGTCTTCGTGTGGATCGCGGTGGTGTCGACGGCGTCCTTCGGCGGCATCGGGTTCCTCGACGATTACCTGAAGATTACGCGCCGCTCCTCGGGTGGATTGAAGCCGCGCTACAAGTTTGGCCTGCAGATCGCCGTCGGACTGATCGTCGGCCTGGTGCTGATGGGGCTCGCCGGATCGGGCCTCTACAACACGCGGCTGATTTTTCCGTTCTTCAAGCAGTTGATTCCAGACATCGGCTGGCTCTACGTGCCGTTCGCCGCGCTGTTCCTGGCGTCGTGGAGCAACGCCGTCAATCTCACCGACGGCCTCGACGGCCTGGCGATCAGCACGTTCGCGGTTGCGGCGGCGGCGTTCACCGCCCTCGCCTACATCACCGGCCACCGCGTGTTCGCGGAATACCTGCTGTTGGTGCGTTTCGAGCAGGCCGGCGAGTTGACGATTTTCTGCGGCGCGCTGGTCGGCGCGAGCCTCGGCTTCCTCTGGTACAACGCGCACCCCGCCGAAGTGTTCATGGGCGACGTGGGCTCGCTCGCGCTCGGTGGCGCAATCGCCACGGTGGCGATGCTGATCAAGCAGGAACTGCTGCTCGTCATCGTCGGCGGCATCTTCGTGATCGAGGCCGCATCGGTGGTAATCCAGGTGGCGTCGTTCAAGTTGCGCGGCAAGCGCGTCTTCAAGATGGCGCCGCTGCATCACCACTTCGAATTGATCGGCTGGGAAGAACCGAAGGTGATCACGCGATTCCTGATCATCGCGATCCTGTTCGCGCTGTTCAGCTTGACGACGTTGAAACTGCGATGACGGCCCCGAACTTTTCGGTAAACGGTCAACGGGTGCTGGTGGTGGGCGCCGCGAGGAGCGGTGTGGCCGCCGCGCACCTGCTCGCCAGGCGTGGCGCGCACGTGACGTTGACGGATCGCAAGGCACAGATCCCGGAAGAAGCGGAGCTGCGAGCGTCCGGTGTGGCGCTCGAACTCGGCCGCCACGATCTCAGGTCGTTCGAGACCGCGAACCTGATCGTCCTGAGCCCGGGGGTGCCGATCGATCTGCCGGAAATCCAGCACGCGAAGCGCAGCGGCGTGCCCGTGATCGGCGAGTTGGAGCTGGCGTCGCGCTGGCTGCGCGGACCGATCGTGGCGATTACCGGCACCAAGGGCAAGTCGACGACCACGACGCTGGTCGGACGCATGCTCGAAGCGGCCGGCAAGCGCGTGATGGTCGGCGGCAACATCGGCGTCCCGGTGAGCGCGCAGGTCGAGGCCTCGACCGCTGACACCGTTCACGTCATCGAGGCGAGCAGCTTTCAGCTCGAGACCTCCGACACCTTCCGGCCGTGGATCGCGGCGCTCCTGAATTTTTCACCCGATCACCTCGACCGGCACCCGGATGAAGCGGCGTATGCCGCGGCCAAGCAGCGGATCTTTGCGAATCAACGCCCGGACGACTGGGCGGTCGTCAATGCAGACAGCGCGGAGGCGGTGGCGATGAGCAAGCACGTGCGAGCACGCGTCGTGACCTACGGCATCGACGCGATGCAGGCGGAAGTGCATATCGGCGGCGGCTTCGTCTGGCAGCGCACCTCGGAGGGCGACATTCCGCTCCTGCCGCTGGCCGCGTCGCAGCTGCAGGGCCGCCACATGCTGAGCAACGTCGTGGCCGCGACCGCGATCAGTCATCTCGCCGGCGCGTCCGGCGATTCACTGGCGCGCGCGCTCGATGGTTTTCACGGGCTCGAACACGTGATGGAGCTCGTCGCCACCAAGGGCGGCGTGCGCTTTGTCAACGATTCCAAGGCCACCAACATCGATGCCGCGGCGAAGTCGATCGAGAGCTTCGAGAAGGTCGTGGCGATCGTCGGCGGCAAGTACAAGGGCGGCGACTTCGGGGATCTCGCCGGGCCGCTGCGCGCTCACGGGCGCGGCGTCGTGGCGATCGGCGAAGCCAGGCCGATGGTGCGCGATGCGCTGAAAGGCGTCGTGCCGGTGATTGAGGCGGCGACGCTGGCGGAGGCGGTGCGGCGCGCCTGGGAGCTGGCGCTGCCGGACGGGGTCGTGCTGCTCGCACCGGCGTGTTCGAGCTTCGACATGTTTGCGGACTACGCCGAGCGTGGCCGCAAGTTCAAGGACGAGGTCAGGAAATTGGTGAGTGAGTGATCGGGTGATTGCGTGATTGAGGGTCAAGCAGTGAATAGTCGTCAGCCGGTTGGAGGCAATTAGGAGCTGGTCGCTGGGAGCGCAGGCTGCCCCGGTCTGCGAGGCTGGTGTCCGAATTCCCTGAACGACTGACGACTATTGACTGCTTGTCCGCCGAAGCGCCACCGCGTAGGTGACTTCGACGTGCATCCCTTGTATCGAACGTTGGCGGTTGAACTTTAGAGCTGAAGAGTATGGCGAGGAAACTGCAATCCGACAAGTGGCTGTTCCTGGCGACGCTGGTGCTGGTGTGCACGAGCATCGTCATGGTCTACAGCGCGTCCGCACTGGTGGCGCTGGAGCGCTTCAACCAGCCCTATCTGTTTGTGACCAAACAGATTATGTGGGCGGCGATCGGCATGGCGATCTTGTCGATCGTGATGCGCATCGACTATCGGACCTACAAGAACGAGAAGGTGATTTGGGGCCTGCTCGGGCTGGTCGCGGTGCTGTTGATCGCGGTGCTGTTCTCGCGGCCGATCAACAACGCCAAGCGTTGGGTGGGTATCGGCGGATTCGGCATCCAGCCGTCCGAGCTGGCAAAGCTCGCCGCCATCTTGTTCACGGCGTTGACGCTCGAACGGCGACGCCATCGCATCAACGAGCTCAGCTACTCGTTGCTGCCGATCGCGGTCATCGTTGGCGGCTTGATCGGATTGATCATGCTCGAGCCGGATTTCGGCACCTCGGTGTCCCTGCTCGCCGTGATCGGCATGATGGTTTTCGCCGCGGGTTTCAGTTATCGATACCTGGCGGGCGCGCTGCTGCTCGCGCTGCCGTCGTTCTACATCATCGTGATGCAGGCCGACTACCGTCGCCGCCGCCTGATGACGTTCATGGATCCGTGGGCCGACCCGCTTGGCGATGGTTTCCAGATCATCCAGTCGCTGATCGCCGTCGGCACCGGCGGCCTGTTCGGCAAGGGCCTGATGCAGGGAGTGCAGAAACTGTTCTACCTGCCGGAGCCGCAAACGGACTTCATCTACGCCGTGATCTCCGAGGAGCTCGGCATGATCGGCGCGTCGCTGGTGGTGCTGTGCTTCTGCGTGATCGCGTGGCGCGGACTCCGCACCGCGATGCGCGCCCCCGACGGCTTCGGCGCATTTCTCGCGCTCGGCATCACCATGATGCTGGTGCTGCAGGCGTTCTTCAACATCAGCGTGGTGCTGGGGCTGGTGCCGACCAAGGGCATTCCGCTGCCGCTCGTCAGCAACGGCGGATCCTCCATGTTGATCAACCTCCTCGCGGTCGGCGTGCTGCTGAACATCTCGCAGCATGCGCAGATGGAGACGGGAGCCGCGTGACGGGTGCGAGTCCTGATCGCGGGCGGAGGCACCGGCGGGCACTTGTACCCGGGAATCGCGCTGGCGCGCGAGCTGCAGCGCCGCGATCCCTCGACGCAGGTGTCGTTCGTCGGCACGGCGCAGGGCATCGAGGCGCGGGTCGTGCCGCGGGAGAAATTCCCGCTCGACCTGATTCGAGTCGCGGGACTGAAAGGCAAGTCGCGCATCGATCGGCTGCGTGGATTCCTGCTGCTGCCGATCGCGGCCATCGACGCGTGGCGGGTGATCTCGCGGCAGCGGCCCGACGTCGTGGTGGGGGTGGGCGGATTTGCCTCGGGGCCGGTGCTCGCGCTCGCGGCGCTGCGCGGCTATCCGACGATGTTGCTCGAGCAGAACGCGTTGCCGGGCCTGACCAACCGGCTGCTGGCGCGCCTGGTGCGCGCCGCGGCGGTGAATTTCGATGCGGCGTTGGCGTACTTCCCTCGCACGGGATTTGTGGCCGGCAACCCCGTGCGACCCGAGTTTTTTCCGGCGCAGAACGAGGAGGCGAATGATCTATCCAATGAGCCGCGAGACGCGGCACGGGTCCTGATCTTTGGCGGTTCTCAGGGCGCGCACGCGATCAACGTGGCCATGGTGGAGGCAGCGGCGCGGCTGGCAGCCTCCGGGATACGCCTTGCGATCACCCACCAGACCGGCGAACGCGATCTGGATCTGGTGCGCACCGCGTACCAACGCGCCGGCCTCGAGGCCCGCGTCGAGGCCTTCCTCTTCGAAATCGACGGAGAGATGAAGGCGGCCGACGCGGTGATTTGCCGGGCGGGCGCGACGACGCTGGCGGAACTGGCGGCGTCCGGCACGCCGGCGATTCTCGTGCCGTTGCCGAACTCCACCGACGATCACCAGCGGAAGAACGCCGAGGTGTTTGCCGGCGCCGGCGCGGCGGTGGTGATTGAAGAGCGTGATGTGCAGGCGGCACTGGCCGATGCGTTGTCGAAGATCGTGAGCGACGCCGGGTACCGGCGCGCGATGGGAATGGCGGCGAGGCGGCTGGCGCGCCCGGATGCGGCCCAACGCATTGCCGATCGCGTCGCCTCGCTCGCCGCAGGAACGCGTGGCGATGCTCGGTAAGACGCGACGGATTCACTTCGTCGGCGTCGGCGGCATCGGGATGAGCGGCATCGCCGAGCTGCTCGCGAATCTCGGCTACGCCGTGTCGGGATCGGACGCCAAGCCGTCGCCGGTGACGGAGCGGCTGGAGTCGCTCGGCGTGACGGTGCGCGTCGGGCACGCGGCGGGGAATGTCGGCGACGCGGACGTGGTCGTGTATTCGTCCGCGGTGCGGCCGGACAACCCCGAGGTCGCGGAAGCGATCGGGCGGCGCATCCCGGTGATTCCGCGGGCCGAGATGCTCGCCGAATTGATGCGGCTGCGATTCGGCATCGCGGTCGCCGGCGCGCACGGCAAGACCAGCACGACCTCGATGGTGGCGCTGGTGCTCGAGCGGGCGGGACTGGATCCGACGGCGGTGATTGGCGGCCGGCTCAGCGCGTTCGGCAGTAATGCGCGGCTTGGCCGCGGGGAATGCATGGTGGTGGAAGCGGACGAGAGCGATCGCTCGTTCCTCAAGCTGTCACCATCGATTGCGGTGATTACGAACATCGATCGCGAACACATGGACGCATACGGGAGCTTCGCAGACTTGCAGCAGGCCTTCATCGACTTCGCCAACAAGGTGCCGTTTTACGGCGCCGTGGTGGCGTGCGCCGACGATGCGGAGCTCTGCGCGGTGATGCCGCGCTTCCAGCGGCGGATGATCACCTACGGCATCGATCCGCCGAAGGGCCCCCATCATCCAACCGTGCCGGTGGTCTTCGGCGCGGAGGTCGAGCTGGCCGGCTACGGCTCGCGATGCGTGGTCCAGAAATACGAGCGGCGCGGCGGCACCTCGATCGACACGCTCGGCGAATTGACGCTGGCGGTGCCGGGGCTGCATTCCGTGCGCAACGCCCTGGCCGCGGTGGCGGTGGGTCTCGAGCTCGACGTGCCGTTCGCCAGGATCGCCGCGGCGCTCGGCGAGTTCCGCGGCGCCGAACGGCGCTTCGAGCAGCGCGGTGTCGTCAACGGCATCACGGTGGTGGACGATTACGGCCACCACCCGACGGAAATCGCCGCGGTGCTGGCGGCGGCGCGCGCCGCCAGGCCGGCGCGCATCGTTGTCGCCTTCCAGCCGCACCGCTACACGCGGACGCGCGACCTGATGAGCGAATTCGGCACCGCCCTGTCGGTCGCCGACGAAGTGGTGCTGACGTCGATCTATGCCGCAAGCGAAGAGCCGATTCCCGGTGTGACGATCGAGGCGCTGGCGTCTGCGGTCAACCGCGGCCGGGCCACCCCGGTGCATGTCGTGCCGAAGCTCGATGAGATGGCGGCGCGGGTCGCCGACCTGGCGCGCCCGGGCGACCTGGTGATCACGCTCGGCGCGGGATCGATTGGCGGGCTGGCGACGGCGCTGGTGCAGGAACTCGAACGCCGGCAGGGGAGGGCCTGATGGCCGGCCTGCCTCGACAGACCCCGGCGGCGGTCGCGACCGACAAGCGCTTCAAGCGCGCGCACGTCAAGCCGTCGCGCAAGCGCAGTCCCGCGTCGAAGCATGCCTGGCTCGCGGCGCGGCTGCTGGTGCTGCTGCTGGTGATCGGCTACGCCGCCTATCGCAGCGTCACGCTGATCTCGGCGGCGTCGTCGCTGCAGATCAGCCACATGGTGGTGCGCGGCCACGAGCGGTTGTCGACGGGTGAAGTGCTGGCGCTGGTCGAGGGCCTGCGCGGCCAGAACATCCTCTCGGTGAAGCTCGATGACTGGCAGCGAAAGCTGCTGTCGTCGCCGTGGGTGCAGAGCGCGACGATTCGGCGCGTGTTGCCGTCGACCGTCGAGATCTCGGTGCAGGAGCGCCGCGCCATGGGCATCGGCCGCCTCGGCACGGCGATGTATTTGATCGATCCCGAGGGCGTGATCATCGACGAGTACGGACCGTCGTACGCGGATATCGACCTGCCGATCATCGACGGGCTGGGCGCCTCGCCGCGCGACGGCGGATCGATCATCGACGTGGCCCGCGCGGAGTTTGCGGCGCGGGTGATTGGCGCCCTCGGCGCGAGACCCGAGATGGCCAAGCGCGTGTCGCAGCTCGACGTCGGCGACCTGCACGACGCGGTGGTGATTCTTGACGGCGACGCGGCGTTGCTGCGCCTTGGCGACAGCGATTTCGTGGCGCGGTTGCAGCAATACATCGACCTGGCGCCGGCGCTGCGTGACCGGCTGTCGGCGATCGACTACGTGGATTTGCGGTTCGACGAACGATTGTATGTGCGCCCGGTGAAGGCCGTGGCGCACGCGAAGAAGTAGGCAGGACGGGAGGACTCGTGGCACGACAGGAGCGGTACGTGGTGGGTCTCGATATCGGGACCGCCAAGGTGTGCACCGTGGTTGGCGAGCTGCTCGACGATGGCGGCGTGGATGTCATTGGCATCGGCGTCACCGACTCGAAGGGATTGAAGCGCGGCGTCGTCGTCAATCTCGAAGCAGCGGTGGAATCGATCAAGAAATCGATCGAGGAAGCGGAGCTGATGGCCGGCGTCGAGGTCGGCTCGGTGCAGCTGGCGATCAGCGGCCCGCACATCAAGGGCTTCAACAGCCGCGGCGTGGTGGCGGTGGCCGGCAAGAATCGCGAAGTGACGCGCGACGACGTGCGGCGCGCCATCGACGCCGCCCGCGCCGTGTCGCTGCCCGCCGGCCGAGAGATTCTTCACGTGTTGCCGCAGGATTTCGTCGTTGACGAGCAGGAAGGCATCGGCGCACCGGTCGGCCTGACCGGCGCGCGGCTCGAGGTCAACGTCCACATCATCACCGGCAGCCAGACGGCGACGCAGAACCTGGTGGCGTGCGTGAACCGCGCCGGCGTCGAAGTGGCGGACACGGTGATCGGCCAGCTCGCGGCGTCCGAAACGGTGTTGACGTCGGATGAAAAGGAACTCGGAGTCGCCGTCGTCGACATCGGCGGCGGCACCGCGGACCTGGCGATCTTCGAGCGCGGCAGCCTGTGGCACACGGCGGTGATTGCGGTCGGCGGCGATCACTTCACCAACGACATTGCCGTGGGGTTGCGCACGCCGATCCCGGATGCGGAGAAGGTCAAGCGCCGCGCCGGATGCGCGTTGTCGTCGATGGTCGAGGAGGACGAGACCATCGAAGTGGCCAGCGTCGGCGGCCGCCGCCCGCGCGTCATGGCGAGGCGGATCCTGTCGGACATCCTGCAGCCGCGCGCCGAAGAGATGTTTCACCTGATCTGGGACGAGATCAGCAAGGCGGGCTACGAGAAGTCACTCAACTCGGGACTGGTGCTCACCGGCGGCGGGGCGCAACTCGAAGGCATGTCCGAGATCGCCGAGCAGATCTTCGATCTGCCGATCCGGCGCGGCGTGCCGGTCGGGGTCGGCGGGCTTGCCGATCACGTCAGCAATCCGGCGTTCGCGACGGCGGTGGGCCTGGTCCTCTACGCCGCCCGGCATCGCGGACCGGCGACGACCACCACCGGCGGCGGCGCGCTGACGCGCGTCATGGGCCGCCTCAAGACTGTGTTCAAGGAGTTCTTCTAATGGGAGGCACGATGGCGGATCACGACGGCTTGGAATCGCTGCGGCTCACGCTCGATGAAGAGGCGCGCATGGGCGCACGAATCAAGGTGGTGGGGGTCGGCGGCGGCGGCAGTAACGCCGTGTCGCGAATGGTGCAGGCCGGCATCTCCGGCGTGGAGTTCATGGTCGTCAACACCGACGCCCAGTCGCTCAAGGCCAATCCGGCCCCGGTGAAGATCCAGATCGGCGGCAAGCTGACCAAGGGGCTCGGCGCCGGCGCCGATCCGAATGTCGGGCGCCAGGCGGCGCTCGAGGACACCGACAGCCTGATCCACGCGCTGTCGGGCGCCGACATGGTGTTCGTCACGACGGGCCTCGGCGGCGGCACCGGCACCGGCGCGGCGCCGGTGATCGCCAGCCTCGCCACCGAACTCGGCGCGCTGACCATCGCGGTCGTCACCAAGCCGTTCAAGTTCGAGGGCAAGAAGCGGTTCCGCCAGGCCGAACTCGGCCTCGACGCGCTGCGTGACGCGGTCGACACCGTGATCACAATTCCCAACGAGCGGCTGCTGGCGGTGATCGATCGCAACACCTCGATGCTCGATGCCTTCGTCACCGCGGACGACGTGCTGCGGCAGGCGATCCAGGGCATCTCCGACCTGATCCTCGTGCCCGGCCTGATCAATCTCGACTTCGCCGACGTCAAGACGATCATGTCCGGCATGGGCGTGGCGATGATGGGCACGGCGATCGCCGAAGGGAACACGCGCGCGATCGACGCCGCCAACCGCGCCATCTCGAGCCCGCTGCTCGAAGACGCGTCGGTCAAGGGCGCGCGCGGCGTGATCATCAACGTCACCGGCGGCCCCGACATGTCGCTGCTCGAAGTCAACGAGGCGCTGACGATCATCCAGGAATCGGCGCACGAGGACGCCAACATCATCTTCGGCGCGGTCGTCGATCCGACGCTCGCCAACAAGGTGAAGATCACCGTGATCGCGACCGGCTTCGACCACGTCCGCACCGAACGCTCGACGCCCGCGAACGCGCCGATGCAGACGCCCGTCGACATGACGGCGTATTCATCGCAACTGCGCGCCAGCGAGCCGGCGCCGTCGGTGGCGCAGCCGCGCGCCACGCTGTCGCCCAACCTGATGCGCCGGCCGGCCATCGAAATGCCGCTCGCCGCACCGAAAATCGCCGTCGGTCAGAACGTCGCCGCCGATTCACCGCTCGACAATGCGCCGGCGCCCGGCGAATTCGACCTGAACCTCGACCTTGACGTGCCGGCCTTCCTCCGCCGTAACGAGGGATAGGGCTGATAGAGTAGAGATATCCAGGGGAGCCGCGAGCGGCGCCGACGAAGCGACAGCTCGATCACTCCTTTTAGGGCGGTCCCCTGGAATCTGAATGAAGTCCCAGAACCAACGCGAGCTCGCACAGCAAATCCTTTCACGTGAAGTCGGGTACGTGCAGAAGCCGCACGCCAACCGCCTCCGCGTTGCACTGATCTTTCCCAATACCTATTTCGTCGGGATGTCGAACCTCGGCTTCCAGACGATGTACCGGCTGTTCAACGATCAGCCGGACATCGTGTGCGAGCGCGCGTTCCTGCCGCCGAAGCAGGAACTGGCCGCCCTCCGCGAGGCCGGCACCCGCATCGTCACCATCGAATCGCAGACGCCGGTGTCGGACTTCGACGTCATCGCGTTCTCGGTGTCGTTCGAATGGGACTACACCAACGTGTTGACGATGCTGCGGCTGGCGGGCGTGCCGCTGCGCGCCGCGGACCGCGACTACACGCATCCGCTGGTGGTGATCGGCGGCGCCGTGACCTTCGTCAATCCCGAACCGCTGGCGTTGTTTGCCGATGTGATCGCCGCCGGCGAAGGCGAGGCCCTGGTGCCGGCCCTGCTCGAGGCCTTCGCCACCTCGTCGCGCAGCGAGCAATTGAAGAAGCTGGCCCAGGCGCGGGGCTATTACATCCCGTCGTTCTACGACGTCGAGTACGAGAGCGACGGCACGATCGCGCGCTTCGTCGCGAAAGAAGGCACCGGTGCGCCACCGGTCGTCAGGAAGGCGGCGCTCAAGACCACCGACGCCGTCGATCCGCCATCGACGACGATCTTTACGCCCGACACCGAATTCGGCTCGCGATTCCTGATCGAAGTGGTGCGTGGCTGCGCCAACCTGTGCCGGTTCTGCTGGGCGGGTTACAACTATTTGCCGGTGCGCGCCTTTCCGACGCAGCGGATCCTTGACCTCGCGCAGGCCGCGCGCCAGCATTCGTCCCGCGCCGGTCTCGTGTCGATCGCACTCTGCGACCACCCGGATATCGAACACATCCTGCGCAGCCTCAAGGACATGGGGTACTCGATCAGCCCGGCGTCGCTGCGGCTCGACGACCTGACGCCGACCATCGTGTCGCTGCTCAAGGAGAGCGGCGAGCGCACCCTGACGATCGCGCCGGAGACCGGATCCGATCGGCTTCGCCGGGTCATCAACAAAACGGTGACCAACGCCGAGATCCTCGAGAGCGCCGAGCTGATCTTCTCGAGCGGCATCGAGAGCCTGAAGCTCTATTACATGATCGGCCTTCCCACCGAGGACGACGACGACCTGGTGGCGATTCGCGACCTGACGCTGCAGCTGCACGAGATCATGCTGAAGCACGCGCGGCCGCGCGGCCGCATCGGCCGGATCGTGGCGAGCGTCAACCCGCTGGTGCCCAAGCCGGGCACGGCGTATCAATGGCTGCCGATGGAACGCACCGACGTCATCGAGCGCAAGATGAAGCGCCTGCGCACCCTGGTGGCCGACGTCGACAACGTCTATTTCAACATCAAGAGCGAACGGCATTCGTACTACCAGGCGTTGTTGTCGCTGGGCGATCGGCGCATTGCGCCGGTGATTGAACTGGCTGAAGAAAACGGCGGCCAGTGGCGCAAGGCGGTGGCCGACGCCGGCGTCGATGGCGACTTCTACATCTACCGCGATCGATCGAACGACAAGGTGTTGCCGTGGAGCATGATCGACGGCGGCATGAAAGAGCCGTTCTTCCGCGCCGAGTTCGAGAAGAGCACGCGCGCGGAATGGACCCTGCCTCCCAAGCGGGCGAAGGAAAACGTCCGCCTGCTGCCGGTCCTGAGCTGAACCTTCCGTGAGCGACGCGCGCCACTCCACGACACAGTCGATCGGAGTGGTGCTGCTGTGGCTGTGCGCCATCGCGACCGTCGCCGCCGCCGTCCTCGCGGCGACCGGCGGCTTCACCGTTGAGATAGCCGGCGTGCGCATCGCAATGCACGTCGTGACGCGGCCGGTCGTGATCGCGCTGGTCCTCGGCATCAGCGGTGCCGCCGCGCTCGGCCACGACGAGTCGCACGGGCGATTCGGACGCGTCTCCGCCGCCATTTCCCGGCATGGCCTGATCATCGCGATTGCGTTCGCATCCGCGATCGGCATCGGCGCGTATGCGGTCGGGGCACCGATCGCCGGCGGCGCCGATGCGTCGGGTTACCTGAGCCAGGCGCGGTTGTGGCGCGCCGCTCACTTCTGGGATCTCCGGCGCCTGCGCAGCGAGACGCCGCTGGCCCGCGACGTGACGGTGGCCAGTCAGCAATACGCGTTCACCCCGGTCGGGTATCAGCCGGCCGGCGAGCCCGCGACCATCGTTCCTGGATACCCGCCAGGCCTCCCGCTGCATTTTGCGATCGCGTCGGCGATCGGCGGCGATCGTTTGCAGTTCGCGATCGTTCCGCTGGGCGCGGCAGGGCTCGTGATCGTCGCGTTCCTGATCGCGCGCCGAATCGGCGGGCCCGACGCCGCCCTGTTTGCCGCGGCGGCCACCGGCGCGTCGCCGATGGTGCTGTACCAGGCCGCGCAGCCGATGAGCGATGTCGTGGCGGCCTTCTGGTGGTCGCTCGCGATCTGGGGGCTGATGCGCTACACGGCCGCCGCCGCGGTCGGCGCCGGCGTCGCTGCTGCGATCGCCTGTGCGGTGCGGCCGAACCTGTTTGCGATGGCGCCGCTCCTCGGGTTGCTGGCGTGGTGGTGGGCCGGATGGCGCCCGCGAGCACTCATCACCCTGATCGGTTTCGCGGCTCCACTGGCGATCGCGGCCGCGGCGTTTGTGTTCCTGCAGCAGGATCTCTACGGACACGCCTCGAAAACCGGCTACGGCGAGGTCTCCAGCCTGTTTGCGATCGAGCACGTCTGGCCGAACCTGGTGCGCTATCCGCGATGGGCCCTGTTCACGCAGTCGGCGCTGCTCCTGACCGCCGTGGCGGCGCCGCTGGCGATTCGTCGCGGATGGGTCGCGCCGGCGATCGAGCGGCAGCTCGCCGAAAAGATTGCCTGGAGCGGCCTGCTGTTCTTTGTCGGTCTGCAAGGGTTCTACCTGCTCTACATCGCCTTCGATGACTGGGTGTATTTCCGTTTCCTGTTGCCCGCCCTGCCGTGGGTCCTGACCCTGCAGGCCGTCACCATTGCGGCGATCTGCAGACGAATGCCGATGCCGGGCCTCGCCGTGATCCTGGTGGCGGTGTTGATGGCCAGTTGGGGCGTCGGGCGGGCGCGTGCCCTCGGCGCATTTCGACTTCAGGACAGCGAACATCGCTATCTGGATATCGCCGAATCCGTGCGCGCGCTGCCACCCAACACCGCGTTCCTGTCGGTCCAGCACTCAGGCAGCCTCGCGTACTACAACGCGGCCGCGGTCCTGCGCTGGGACTGGATCGATGCGAGCGAGATCGATCGGGTCGTCGACGCACTGGCGCGCCGCGGACGTCCGGTGTTCGCGGTGCTGGACGACTGGGAAGAGCCGCAGTTCCGCGCCCGCTTCACCGGCACACGCCTGCTGCGCCTGATCGGCACGCCGCGGTTTACCGCGGGCGGTCCGCCAGGGATCAGCACGCACGTCTACGTCATCAACGACACGACAACACCGGCCGGCGGCGGGCCAGTCAGCTCGCAACCGCCGCTTGCGCTTCGAATTCCGCGTACGCCTGCAGCACCAGCTCCCGCACGCGTTCCTGGGAATTCGTCGAATCGGTAGCCGACCGCAGCAGCGAAAAACTGCGCCGCTCGCCATTGACCGAATAGGTGCGCGCCGGGAAGGTCACGTTGCGCCCGGGACCCTGGCGCCGTTCCCACACGGCGAACCCGAGGAGCTTCATGCCGTCCATGGCGCCATCGGTAAAATGCAACTCGGCGTCGGCCAGCTTGCCGTTCGGTGAACTCTTTTCGTTGGGGAGGATTTTGACGACCATGTGTTGTCTCCAGTCAGTGGTGCTGTTGTTTGGTTGTTGCCGACTGACGGATGATCAAGGTTGATGCCAGCGCAAATGCGTCGAAAACCCGCGATCAATCGCACCGCGGCCCGGCCGGACGCCAACTCCAGTTGTCAAGGCAGGAGCGCGCGGCGATGACGCGGCCCGCGCCGAATCCCGTATTTCATTGGACCAGCGAGGCTTGGGGCGACGCGCTGCGCTGCCGTCCGCTCGATGCGTGCACGCAACACCTGTTTACGTCGAGGCAACTGGGGTTGCCGTCGCCGGAAAGCTGGCGCGACGCGTTGAGGTCAGTGGGCACCACGCCGGATCACCTGATGCGGGTGAAGCAGGTGCACGGCAAGGTCGTGCGCGTGTTGAAGCGCGGGGCGGTGCCGCAACGCGCCGCTGACGAACGGCCCGACGGCGATGCGATCGTCTCGAACCAGCCAGGCCTGGCCCTGGCGGTAATGGTCGCCGACTGTGTGCCGATTCTGATCGTCGATCCCGTCGGCGGCGCCGCCGCCGCGATTCACGCCGGCTGGCGCGGCACGGCGGCGCAAATTGCCCGCACGGCGATCGAGCAAATGACGCAGGAGTTCGGCACCAGGCCGTCAGATCTCATGGCGGCGATTGGACCGAGCGCGGGGCCGGACGACTACGAAGTGGGCGAGTCGCTGGTCGCGGCATTTCTCGACGCCGGCCATCCCCAGGCCGATGTCGAGCGCTGGTTCATCCGCCGGACGTCGAAGCCTCATCTTGATCTCTGGGCCGCGAACCGCGATCAGTTGGTCAGGGCCGGAATGAATCCCGCGAGCATCCACGTCTGCGGCCTCAGCACCGTCTCGCATCCAGACATCTTCGATTCCTATCGCGTCGCCGGCGGGCGCGCCGGCCGCATGGCCGGGCTAATCGTCGTCCCACCCCCAAGATAAGCGGTTGGTGTTACGATGCCCCCACCCAGGAGGGCAGGGAATGGCATTTTCACGTCGCGAATTCGTTCGAAAGCTCGGCGCAGGCGGAGCAGCGGTAGCTGCGGGCTCCGGCATCATTGGTTACGGCCGCGAAGATCTACTGGCATTTACGGGTGAGCAGCGCGGTGGCGGACAGCGGCCCGCCATGACTGGACCCGCCCCGATTCGCCTGAGCAGCAACGAAAACCTGCGCGGGCCAAGCCCCAAGGTCATCGAGGCGCTCAAGGCGGCGCCGTCGCGAGATCTGGGTCTCGGTTATCCGCCGGTCCACGTCGCGGACTTTCAGCAGGCCATCGCCAACATGTGGTCCGCCAAGCCCGAGAACGTGATGATGGCGACCGGCTCGGGAGCCGAACTGATCGCCGGCGTCATGGCGTTCTGCCAGACCGAGAAACCGCTGGTGACGGCGGATCCGTCATACGGCTCGCCCGCACAAACGGCAGAGCGGCAGAAGTATCCCGTGAAGCCGATCGCACTCGACGGCAACCTTTTCCTCGACCTCAACAAGCTGGTGTCGGCCTCGTCCGGAGCCGGCCTCGTGTTCCTCTGCAACCCGAACAACCCGTCGTCGACCATCCACACGCAATCGGATGTCGAACAGGCCGTCCGGGACATCAAGAAGAAGTCGCCGAGCACGGCGATTCTTGTCGACGAAGCGTATATCGACTACGCCACCGCGCCCGGCGTCGGCACGGCCATGAAGCTCGCGCTCGAATTGCCGGACGTGTTCGTGACGCGGACCTTCTCGAAGGCCTACGGCATGGCCGGCATGCGCATGGGCTACGCGATCGGCCAGCCAGCCACCCTTCGCAAGTTGAGCAACGCGTGGGGCCTGGGTGACATCGATGAACTGCAGGCCGTCGCCGGCATCGCCGCGCTCGCCGACCAGGAGCACATGGCGGCGGAAAAGATCGAGAACAAGCGCGTGCGCGACTACACGATCGGTGAGTTCACCAAGATGGGCTACCAGGTCGCGAATTCGCAGACCAACTTCATCTTCGTCAACATCGGCCGCCCGGCCGCGGGCTTCCGCGACGGCTGCCGCGAACTGGGTGTGGCCGTCGGCCGCGACTTCCCGCCGATGGAGAAGACCTGGGCACGCATCTCGCTCGGCCGCATGGAAGACATGGAGAAGGCCGTGCCGGTGTTCAAGAAGGTGCTCGGCAAGGGGTAGTGGCTATCGTGCGCGAGGGCGTCCGATCGCGAAGAGCGTCGACGCCCCGCGCACATACATCACACCGTCGGATAACGCCGGTGTCGCCATCACCGTCTCGCCCATCGAGCTGGACGCGATGAACTTGAACGTGGCGCCGGCACTGACCACCAGCATCTCCCCATCCTCACTCGACAAATAGAGCTTGCCGTCGGCCGCAACCGGCGACGCGCTGTAACCGCTGCCGATCAGCGGCAGGCGCTGGCGATAAATCTCCTCGCCTGACTTCGACTCGTAGGTGTCGAGGATCCCGTTGTTACCCAGCACGTAGACGATGCCGCGATACGCGATCGGCGTCGGCATGTACGATCCGCGTCCGGTCTTGCTCCACGCCACCTGCCGGTTCTCGGTCGATCCGTTGGCCAGCGTCAGGTCGCCCTGCGATCCCGGCTTCACGGCGAAGATCGGCCGCTCCGGCGCGCGTCCGCTCGCGATGATGTGCAGGCCGTCCGCGAAGATCGGTGTCGGCGCCGTAATCTTCGAGCTGCCGCCGAGCCGCCACAACTCCTTGCCGGTCCGCGGATCGTAGCCGCGGACGAAGTTCGAGGCGTTGGTGATCAGTTCCGGCCCCGCCGACGTCGTCACGATCGTCGGTGTGCCCCACGACGGCAGCTCCTGCCGATCGGTCTTCCACATCGTTTCGCCGGTCTCCGCGTTGAGCGCGAGCAGGAATGAATCCGCCTGCGTGTCGCACTGCACGATCACCATGCCGTTCCAGATGATTGGCGAACTCGCGGGCCCCCATTCATAGGCGGGGATGTCGTAGGCGCCCATGTCGATGCGGCCAAGGTCCACCGACCAGCGCAGTCCCCCATCGACGTCGTAGGCATAGATGCCTTGCGATCCAAACCAGGCGACGACGACGCGGCCGTCGGTGGCGGGGGAGGCACTTGCGTAGGTGGATTTGATGTGCCGCTTGTTGCGCGGCTCACCCTGGGAAGCGGTGCGTTCCCATTTGATCTTTCCGCTCTGCTTGTCGATGGCGTAGAGCATCCAGCGCTGCGCGGATCGATCGTCGGACGCATCGCCGTCGCCGTAGAGCCCGGGCTTGAACGTCGCGCCGGCCCTGCTGCTGATGGCGCTCGTCACGTAGATGGTGTCGCCCCAGATGATCGGACTCGAATGCGCGAGGCCGGGAATGGGCGTCTTCCACAGGATGTTCTCGCCGGTGGCCGGATTCCACGTGTCGGGCAGGTTCTGTTTCTCGTTGATCCCCGATGCTTCGCGGCCGCGGAACGACGGCCAATCCGCCGCGCTCGCCGCGGCAGTCTTCAGCGGCGTGGTCGCGGTACCGGGGGTGCGGACGATCTGGCGCCTCGGTGCAATCGCCACGATGCCCGGCGGCAGCCAGCGGCTGCGATCGAGAATCATGCGCCGCTCCTGGCAATCATCCGCCACCAGGTCGAGACCCACACTGGGTTCATCGACGATCACGGTGTAACGCGCTGCGGTGGAACACTCTTTGGGACCGGTCTTGTTTTGAAGAGTGATCACCTTGCCGTTGAGCGTCCAGGTGCCCGACATCGACGACCAGCCTTCACCGGCCAGCGTGAACGTGCCGCCCGGCTCGAACTCGAGGTGGAAGTCGCGCATCACGAGCGGTCCTGGCGGCACGGTCGATTGCGCGGCGGGCGCGATGCTCAGCAACGACGCGACGCCGGCGGCGAGGATGCGCGAAAGCATCCGAGGATTATTGCAGAGTCACTGTCAGGCTGGACCAGTCAGGGCTTAACGACGGCTAGGGCGTGAACTTGACGCTGGCCAGGAAGGACTCGAATTCTTTTTCCCTCGCGCCGATCGTCTTCGCCGGTCCGGTGAGCTTGATGTAATACGCGCCGTTGGCGGTCTCCACGACCGCGGCGCGCAGCCGGAAGTTGGCATCGTGGTGGCGCTCGGAAGCGCCCGGGGTCATCTCGGCGATATAGGTGCCCGCGACGTCGACCAGTGTGACCTTCAATCCATTGATGGTCCGCGCCTGCCGGCTCATGGCCGCCGCCGACGGCCGGCCGTCGGGCTGCTGCATTTGTCCGACCCAACGATCGATGTTGGCCTCCACCGTGCCGCCCGCGCCACCGAAGTAATAGACGACCAGCTCGCCGTCCTGCGAATCACCCGCGGCCCGCGGCAGCGCGAACTGCGCCACGCGCATCGAGGAGGTCGTCGCCACCGGCTTCCAACCGGCGGGGACGGCATACGTCAATCCGGAGGCGTGAATGACGATCGACAGACCGAGGACAGAAATAGCGACGAGCGTTTTCATCTTTGTCTCACCTGGTGGCCAGTCGGCTCCGCAGTTCGTCGAACCAGTGTTGCACGAGTACGATCTCTCTTGCGCCCTGCGGATCGGCGCCCCGGCTCATCACGAAGTGCTGGCCGTCCGGCAACGCGTCCCATCGCTGGCCGGTGTTGTCGCTGGCCGAATACTGAACGGAGTCGCCCGTGGGGCCCTTTGTCTTCAGATCGAACAACACCACCGGTTTCGCGAATTGCAGCGTGTTGCCTTCGGCCGATACCGAAACCGCCAACAACTTTCCTACGCCGTAGGTTGGCGACGTGGCGCCAGCGCTCGCGTTGTACGCGCCCTGAAAGAAGAGTTCCTTTCCATCGCGGCGCCAGACCGGACCGTCGCCGCCGTCCGTCGAAACGGCGAGTCGATCGCCCGACGGATATCGACGCACATAGACTTCGTTGCGGCCCGATTCGTCGGAGACGTAGGCCAGCCACTTTCCGTCGGGTGAGAATCTCGGGCTGTGTTCGGCGCCCGGACCGTTGACGAGCGGCCGCGTGGCCGGCTTCTCGCCGAAGGTCGCGAGCCAGATGTCGTGCTGACTGCCGTTCTGCGCCGTGTACGCCAGCGCCGTTCCATCGGGGAGCCATGAGAAATTGCGAAATGGCGTGGGCGTTCCGCCGCTCGATAGCAGCAGCCGTTCGGAGCCGTTGAGATCCTTGAGATAGAGGCCTGCGCCGCTGCGATCAGTTCGTGTCGACGTGACCGTCACCGCCCGGCCATTCGGATGCCACGCCGGCGAGGAGTCGGACCCCGACTGCGTCATCTTAATGGTCGCTCCTCGCGCGAAGTCGTAGACATACACGTCCGCTTCGAGGCCGCGCGACACCTCGTACGCGACGTACTGTCCGGTCGGCGAGATAGCCGCGCCGCCGTACTGGGTGTCGGGCAGGGCGATCGGTTCGAACGCGCCGGTTCGGCTGACCAGGCCGAGGGTCTTGGTCGTATCAATGGCCGGCACGTAGGCCAGCGTACCGGCGCGCGATACGGCGAGCTGGGCCATCGGCCCGTCGCCTTCAGGACTGTCGCGACGGACTTCGTCGATCAACGGAACCGACGGCCCGGTGACCGCCAGTCGCTTTGCATCGAACGGCGCAATCATCACCTGGCCGCCACGCTGAAACAGCAGATGGCCGCTACTCAGGTAGTGCGGAGCGCCCGCATTCTCCAGGACGAGGTGTCGTTCACCGGTGCCGAGTATCACGGCGTCGATGCGGTACGCGCCCTTTCGGCCGAACACCACCGTGAAGAGCGCCGCCCGCGCGCCGGGCACAAGGTCAGGACCGTTGTGGCCGGTTTCCCCCTCCGCTTCATTGAAGGTCGTGATGGTCTCTGCCGAACCGCCGTCCGCCGACACGCGCCGCAGGCCCAACGGACCGGGCGTCGTGAAGACGATCGTGTGTTCGTCGCTCCACGCACCGAACCCCCACTGGCCGCCGTTGATCCTCTCGATCAATGTCACCGGATTCCCGCCGCCCACGGCAATTTTCTTGAGGTCGCCGCCGTTGGTGAAGAAGGCGATCCATTTCCCATCCGGGGAAAAAAACGGCTGGTTGGCGTCCGCCGTTGCCGGCAGATCACGAACCTCGCGGCTGCCGAGCGCGCGCAGATGCAACGACACTCGACCAGGACCTGGCGGTGCGTCGAGGTTGGTGCCGACATAGGCCAGGTGCGTGCCATCAGGTGAGATGGCGAGCGAGATGCCGGGGCTCGGACCAAACGCGATTGGTCGATTCGACGGGAGCATGACCGACACTCGCTCCGGCGGGCTGGCGGCGGGTCGCGTGAGCGCCCACGCCGCGGCACCAACCAGCAGGGCGCCGGCCAGGGCACTCACCGCCGCGACGATCGCGCTGGAACGTCGTCGAGGGATCCGCTCCGTCGTGGCCGAATCGATCGACGTCGCGCTTTCTGACAGGATAAAACGCGCCACGGCGATTTCGCTGATGCGCGTCTTCCGCTCTTTCTCAAGACAGCGCTGGATCAGCGTGACGATGGAGGGTGGGACGTCGTCGGGAAGTGCCGTCCAATTCGGCGTCGACTTCACCACCGCCGCGATCACCTCGGTTGTATCGCGGCCGTCGAAAGCGCGCTTACCGGCCAGCATTTCGTAGAGCACGACACCAAAGGCCCAGATGTCTGAGCGCTTGTCGACGCTCCGGCCGCGCGCCTGCTCGGGGCTCATGTAGGCAGCGGTGCCCATGATGATGCCGGCGGCCGTCATCGCCGGTGTCGTGATGGTCGGCGAACGGTTGGGATCGGAATCGATCCCGCCGTCCGCGTCGCGTGGCTCGCTGAACTTCGCCAGGCCGAAATCCAGCACCTTCACGGTGCCGTCGGGCCGCACCTTGATATTGGCGGGCTTGAGATCGCGATGCACCACGCCCTGGCCGTGCGCCGCTTCGAGCGCCTCGACGATCTGGCGCGCGAGCGGAACGGCTTCATCGAACGGGATGGGTCCGCGTGAGAGGCGCTGTGCAAGATCCTCGCCCGTCACCAGTTCCATGACGAGCGCGTGGGTGTCACCGACGTGCTCGAGCCCGTAGATGATCGCGATGTTCGGATGATTCAGGGAAGCCAGGACCTGCGCTTCGCGCTGGAACCTGGCGATGCGTTCGGGGTCTTGCGCAACTGCAGCCGGCAGGACCTTCAGCGCGACATCGCGCCCGAGCCTGGTGTCCCGCGCCCGATAAACTTCTCCCATGCCGCCCAAGCCGATCTGGGTGGTGACGTCATAGACGCCGAAGCGGGTGCCTGAGCTTAATGCCAATGGCAGGGGGGAAACCGAGCGGATTGTAACCCGAACGTCGAGCTAGGCGAGGTTGCCGTCCATGCCGACGTTCGACAGGCGATCGGCGTCCGTGTTCTGTTCGCGCGGCACATGCACGAACTTCACGTTGCCGACCTGCATCACCAGCATGCGCGCCTGCATGTGGAGCGGCTTCAGGCCTTCGTGCTTCACTTTGTAGTTGCCGCGCATCTGCTCGATGATCAGCAGCGAATCGCCCTTGACGGTCAAGGCCTCGACGTTGTTCTCGGCGGCCCATTGCAGCGCCGCGATCAGGCCGTGGTACTCGGCGACGTTGTTGGTGGCGATGCCGAGCGAGCCGTGCAGCTCGGCGAGCACGGTGCCCTGGTCGTCGACGATGTGCACGCCGTAGCCGGCCGGACCCGGGTTCTGCCGGGCGCCGCCGTCGAAATACGCAGTGATCACGAGGCGGGTGAGGCCGGCGGGGCTGGTTGGGCGGGTGAGGGCGGAGTGAAGTAGAGGATGCGGTTGCAGCTGTCGCACTGCACGAGCGATTCGTTCCTGCGGACTTCCGCAAACACCGCCGGGCGCAGGCGCACCTGGCAGATGGTGCAGCGTTCGCCTTCGGCGCGCGCGATCGCGGTGCCGCGCACCTTGGCGATGCGCATGAAGGTTTCGACCGCGCCCTTGTTGTCCATGGCCGCGACCACCTTGTCGCGTGCCGCCGCGCATTCGGTGACGGTGGCGTGGTGTGTCTTGGCGTCCGCCTCGATGGTGGCCCGTTCGGCCGCGACCTTGGCCTGCGCCGCCTTCAGTGCCGCTTCGGCCTTCTTGATGGTGGCATTGGTCTCGTCGGCTTCCATCATGTTCACCAGCACGCGTTCCTCGTGCTGGCCGACTTCGTCCGTCACCGCCTTCATCTGGTGCTGCATGGCGTGCAACTGTTCGTTGGTCTTGACCGCCATGATCTGCTCTTTGTATTTCTCGAGCCGCTGCTGGGCGGCGATGAGGTCCTTGTCGATGGAGCGGCGGGTGGCTTGATTGTCGGCGAGGGATTGCTTGGCGGCGGCGAGGGCGGTCGTGGCGGACTGCAGCAGGGCGTCGAGCGCCGCGATTCGGCCGGGCGCCTCCGCAATCGCCTTGTTCGCGACGGCCGCCCGGCTTTCGATCTCCTGAAGCTCGATTAGTCGTTGTAAGTCGGGAAGCACGTGTCGTCCAAATCCTAACTCTTAACCGCCGACTGTTGACCGCCGACTGCGAGTGAGTGGGCCCACCTGGACTCGAACCAGGGACCAACCAGTTATGAGCCGGCCGCTCTAACCAACTGAGCTATGGGCCCAGAATAATCCGGCGATCGACGATGGCCGAATCCCTGAATGAATCGTCACTCAAGGAATCCGCCATCACCCATTTACGATCTGCCTTCCAGGAAGGCCCTCAGCTTACGCGATCTCGAAGGATGGCGCAGCTTCCTGAGCGCCTTCGCTTCGATCTGGCGGATGCGTTCGCGGGTCACCGCGAAGTTCTGGCCCACTTCTTCCAGCGTGTGTTCGCTGCCGTCGCCGACACCAAAGCGCATCTTGATGACTTTCTCTTCGCGCGGCGTCAGCGTCTTCAGCACCGACTCGGTCTGTTCCTTCAGGTCGAGGTTGATGACCGCTTCCGACGGCGACACCGCGGTGCGATCCTCGATGAAGTCGCCGAGATGCGAATCTTCCTCTTCGCCGATCGGCGTCTCGAGCGAGATCGGTTCCTGCGCGATCTTGAGGACCTTGCGGACCTTCGAGACCGGGATGTCCATGCGGCGCGCGATCTCTTCCGAGGTCGGCTCGCGGCCGAGCTCCTGGACCAGCGCGCGCGAGGTGCGGATCAGCTTGTTGATCGTCTCGATCATGTGGACCGGGATGCGGATGGTCCGCGCCTGGTCGGCAATCGCGCGGGTGATCGCCTGGCGGATCCACCACGTCGCGTAGGTCGAGAACTTGTAACCGCGGCGGTACTCGAACTTGTCGACGGCCTTCATCAGGCCGATGTTGCCTTCCTGGATCAGGTCGAGGAACTGCAGGCCGCGGTTGGTGTACTTCTTGGCGATCGAGACGACCAGGCGGAGGTTGGCTTCGACCAGCTCCTTCTTGGCCTGCTCGGCCTGCGCTTCGCCGCGCATGATCACTTCGAGCGTGTGGCGGAGGTGCTCGACGCTCTCCTCGAGGTCTTCGGTGCGCTGCTTGATCTCGGTCTTGAGATCATTCATGCGCTTGGTCATCGACTTCTTCTCTTCCTCTTTCAGCTTCGGCTTGCGCGTCTTGAGGAGGAGCTCTTTCTTGATCTTGTCGTGCTCGCGCTGCTGCTTCGAGACGCGCTCGACGATGTCCTTCACTTCTTCGACGAGGCGGCGCTTGACCGGCTCGGTGAACTCGATCTTGCGGATGTAGCGCGAGGTCTCGACCTGGCCCTTCATCACCTTCCAGCGGGCCTTGCGGTACTTCTTCTTGTCGGTCTTCAGAATGCCTTCGAGCTTCTCGTCCAGCTTCTCGACGTTGAGGCGGGCCTTGCGGACCGCTTCGACCTGCTTCTGGAACTGTTCGGCGCGCTGCTCGATCTTGTCTTCGGTGATTTCCTCGTCGTTGAAGATCACCAGCTCGCGAATGGTGCGCTCGCCGGCCCGCAGCTGATCGCCCATGCGGATGACCGCCTTGGTGATCGCGGGCATGCGCGAGATCGACTTGATCACCGACAGCTTGCCGCGCTCGATGCGGCGGGCGATTTCCACTTCGCCTTCGCGCGTCAGCAGCGGCACGGTGCCCATCTCGCGCAGGTACATGCGGACGGGGTCGTTGGTCTTGTCGAGCGAACCGGGCGTGAGGTCGAGTTCGGGGCCTTCGCCTTCCGGACCCTCCTGGCGTTCGATGCCCTCGCGTTCGAGCTTGTAGCCTTTTTCCGAGTCAACCAGTTCAATGCCGGCGCTTGAGAACACGGCGAGGAGCTCTTCGAGATCCTCGGGGTTCGCGGTGAGGTCGGCAGGGAGCAGATCGTTGACTTCGTCGTAGAGAAGGTAGCCCTTCTCCTTGCCGATGACGATCAGTTGCCGGACTTCATCAAACTTTTCTTCAAGCGCGACTGCCATATTCGGGTTGGTCCTCGGAGATGTAGAGCCCTTCATTGTAACTCTTTTGGCGGTTTCATCGCCTCTAAGGCGCGGATCATCTGCTGCTTCTGGTGCAGCAGATCCATCAGCGCCGGACCTGTATCTCCCATGTTTTGCAAGCGGTTAAGCTCGCGCTGGACTTCTGCGAGCTGCCGCTCGAGCCGCACGTACTTCAGGGCTACTACGCAGAGATCCGGAAGCACAGCCGGGGGAGATGGTTCGGCTGCGACCGAGGCGAGGAGTTCCGCCTCCACTGTACTTAGACGCTCCATCAGCGTCGCAGGCACATCTTCCGGCCTGACATTTAAATCTCGCGCGGTGCGGAGCAGATTTTCCGTGCTAAGTCCTTTCAAATCATCACTTTCAAGACCACGTAGTGCCTGCACGGCCTCCGCGGGGTGGTGGACCAGCGTCCAGATCAGCCCTTTTTCCGCTTTTCGGATGTGCCCCTGAAGGGTTGGCACCCGCTCGGCGGGGAGCTCCGTCTTGCGTTCCGCGGCGGCTTTCCTAATTTCGGCTCGAACGACGGCTTCCGTCACCCTTGCCTTGTGCGCCAGGCGATCCGCGAACTGATCGCGCACCGCCGGGTCAGGAATCCGCGACGCCACCCCGAGCATCCTGCGCAGAAATTCACGACGGCCGTCGTCTCGCGTGACGTCGTGTTCGGCGGCGGCACGGTCGAGCAGGTATTCGAGATACGGCCGCGATTTCTTCAGCTGGGCCACGAACGCCTCGCGCCCGTGCTTCTGCATGAACGTGTCCGGATCCTCGCCACCCGGTAACTGAACTACGTTGACGTCGAAGCCCTCGCTTACCAGCAATTCAGAACTTCGCTCGGCCGCGGCCTGACCGGCGCGGTCGGCGTCGTAACACAGCACAGCCTTGGCGGCGAAGCGGCGGAGCATCTGTGCCTGTTGAGACGTCAGCGCGGTCCCGGAAGTCGCAATCACCGGGAAGCCGCCCGCCTGGTGGACCTGCGCAAAGTCGAAATAACCCTCGACGAGCAGCGCGAAGTTGCCCTTGCGGAGGTGGCTCTTCGTCAGGTTGAGGCCGTAGAGGGTCCGCCCCTTGCTGTAGATCGGTGTCTCGGGCGAGTTGAGATATTTCGGTTGTTGATCGGCCTCGAGCGCCCGGCCGCCGAACGCGATTACCGTCCCGGTATCGCGCATGATCGGGATCATCAACCGGTTCCGAAACCGATCGATCTCGTTGCCATCGTCCCGCCGCGAGATCAGGCCGCTCGTCACCAGCTGGACTGGATGAAACCCGGCTTTCAGCAGGCGTTGACGGAGCCCATCGCGTGATGCCGGCGCCCATCCGATCTGCAATTCGTCGATCGTTTCCTGCTTGAGCCCGCGATCCTTCAGCAGGTACTCGCGCCAGCGCGCACCGGCGGGCGAGGCGAGCTGTTCACGAAAGTAGGCGAGCGCCACCTCGTGAATCTTGACCAGCGCCTCGCGTTCCGCGGCGCTCTCGCGCTGTTCGCCGGTCGCTTCCATTTCCGGGATGGGGATGCCGAAGCGCGCCGCGAGATGCCGCACCGCTTCCTGGAAGCCGATTTTTTCCTGGAGCTCGACGAACTTGAAGACGTCGCCGCCGACGCCGCAGCCGAAGCAGTGGAAGAACCCTTTCTCGCGCATGACGTTGAACGACGGGGTCTTCTCGCCGTGAAACGGGCACAGGCCTTTGTAGGCGTTGCCGGCCTTGCGCAGCGACACGGAGTCCGAAATGACGGTGACAATATCCGCCGAGCTTCGAACTTCGTCGATGAAGGATTGGGGGAACTTCAAGGCTTCCTGAACTTCCCATTTTACTGCGCGGGTGACTCGGCGCGGCGTCGTGATGACCAAGCCCCCCGTCGGCGAATACGGTTTTTCGGCCTCGAACCGTAATGACGGCGGGCGCGAGCGGTATTACCATCGGTTTCACCCCATGACAGCAGGCGCCGCGGATCCGCGGCTGGCGGCATTTCTCGGCGCCGCGTCCGATCGTGACGCCGAAATGGCACTGGCCGGCATCTTCGACGAGATCACCGAGCGCCTGTTGGTCGAGACAGTGCGGCGCGGCCTGCTGGGCGGATCGCGCCGCGGCGCGGATGCCGACGACGTGGCATCGGAAACGCGGGTGCGATTGATCCGCCGTCTCTGGGCGATCCGAAACGAAGGCGCCGACACCATCGAGGATTTCGCCGCCTATGTGGCGACGACGGCGACGCGCACCTGCTACGCCCACTTGCGGGCGCGCTTCCCTGCGCGGACGCGCTTTCGAAACCAGGTTCGCTACGGCGTCTCGCGACATCCCGACACGCTGCTCGAAGAACAGGCTTCAGGCGTGTGGACCTGTCGCAGCCGCGCCCTGCGACTGGCGACGTCATCAGGAGCCAGCGCTCGCTCGGGACAGACCCAGCAATTCCTCGATGCGCCCGCGGCGTTCCTGTCGCGGCACCGCATCGATCCCGCGCAGGCGGTGCCGCACCTGGTTGCCGCGGTGCTCGCGCGCGTCGAGGGCGCGATTGAACTCGATCGCCTCGTTGATGCGCTGGCCCTCGCGCTGGGCGTGGTGGAGGCGGCGCCACAGCACGATCGCAGCGGCGAAGACACCACCACCGCGCTCGAACGCGTGCCCGATCCCGCTCCCGGCACCGTCCGCGAACTGTCCGATCGGCAGGAGCTCGACGCGTTATGGCGCGAAGTGACCGCGCTCCCGCTCAATCAGCGCCTCGCGCTGCTGCTGAACCTGCGCGACCCCGAGGGCGGTTCGGCGTTGCACACGCTGCCCGCGACCGGCCTGGTGACGATGCGCGCACTCGCGCACCTGTTCGAGATGGACGAGGCAACCCTGGGGCGAATGTGGGACGAACTGCCGCTCGACGATCTGACGATCGCCTCGAGGCTCGGCCTCACGCGGCAGCAGGTGATCAACTTGCGGAAATCCGCCCGGGCGCGCCTGGCCCGAAGAACGGAGCGATCATGAAACCGCGTGGTAATACGGGACGCCACATGGCGTCTAAGTCATGAGTGGAGAGGGTGTGACCAGCCGGGATGATGCCGTTCGCCGTTCGCTTCGCGCCTTGCGGCCGGAGGCTGCCGATGAGCATCCGGGTACCGAGGCGCTGGCGGCGTACGTCGAGGGCCGGTTGTCGGCCGACGAACGAGCCGCGATCGCTCGCCTGGCCGCGTCATCGCCTACGGTCGCCGAGGATCTGGCCGATCTGCAGGCGGTCCACCGCACCTTGAGCGCGCAACCCGCCGCGCGGCGCGACGTCCGCTGGGGCCGTGCCGCGGCGATCGCCGCGATTGCCGCCAGCGCCGTGCTCGGCGTCTGGTTGACCCGGCCCACGGGTCGCGTCGAGGTGCCTCCCGCGGTCACGCGTCTCGAGCAGGGCGAGCAGGATCGCGTGCGGCAGGCGATTGCGCGAGGCCGCCTGGAGTTGACTCCATCGGCTGCGGGACTGCGATCGCGCGACGGCATGTTGCTGGGATCGGCCGCGCCGGCATCGTTTGGGCCGCTGTCACCGGTTGGGACTGCCGTGTTGTCGCGGAGGCCGACGTTCACGTGGTCGTCGAATGGCGCCGACGCGTACACCGTTGCGATCTTCGACGAGCATTTCACCGAAGTCGCGCGTAGTCCGCGCCTGCAGGCCACGTCATGGACCCCGTCAGTCGATCTCGCGTTGGATGGCCGCTACGTCTGGCAGGTCACCGCGCACCGGGGAACCGTTGAGGACACTGAGCCGAAACCGCCTCGCGCGGAAGCGCGCTTCGCGGTCACCAACGCGACGATCGAGAGCGAGATGAAACGGACGATCGCGCGATTGAAGGACGAACCTCTCGCACTCGGAATCCTGCTGGCGGAATATGGATTCATTGACGACGGCCGGGCGGCACTGCAACGCGCCGCCGGTGATCGCCGCACCGCGGATGACGCCCGCCGCTTGCTCGAGTCGCTCGATCAGGGAACGCCGATGGCGACGAAGCCCGCCCAGTAAAACGGGTGGCGCGACTCCGGACGCGCCAGCGCCTGCAACTGCGCGGCGCGCAACGCCTCGGCGTTCGGCGCCACCGCCGCCGCCGCTGTCAGCCGGCGCCGCTCTCGATGAAACGCCGACATCAAGTCGGTCGTGCTCGTCGAATCCACCGGCCACAGGCTGACGATCGTCGTCGACGCACCCGCGGCGAACAGCGCCCATGACAGGCCGACCACGCCTTCGCCGTTCGAGATGCGACCGCGCGCGGTTTCGCAAGCGGACAACACCACCAGATCAGCTTTCAACTGCAGGTTGATCAGTTCGTGTCCCTCCAGCCGGCCGTCATTCGCCGTCCCGGCGCCACTGCCTGCCAGGATCACGTAGGAGAACAACGGGCCGGCATTGTCGAACACGCCGTGCGTCGCGATGTGGAGGATGTCGGCCCGCGGCGCCAGCTGGCGAAAGCGGCCCTCGCTGGCCTCGGCGTCAGTGGCGACGGTTGCCGTTTCACCGTACAACTCCGCCACTTCGTGGGCCTCGCGCGCGGCCTGCGGCAATGGCGCGAGCGTCTTGTCGGTCAGTCGAGGATCTCCAAACGCCACCACGCGCGGCTGCGCGGTCCGAGGCTTCTGGCGCAACTCCAGTTCTTTCAGCGTGGATGCCGACGGCGCGTAGGCCAGCGCGTGCTCCTCGATCAGGTATTTCTGCCGCGGCGTCTGCAGCGCCTGGAAGGGCACTTCCCACAACCCGCCATGAGGGACGACGACCAGGCGCTCGATGCCGATCAGCTCTGCATCGATGGGTCCGAGGAGCGCGTTGTAGAGCGCGTGCGCGTTGGCACTGAACGAGAGGTCGCGCGTCGCGACCTGGCGGGCGAAGGTCGCAGCCAGGCCGCGCAGCCGCGATGGCGACAAGGTCGCCGGCCTGGCGAGCAAACGCGGCGCGCGGCCGGCGCGCGGGATCAGCGCCAGCACCCATGCGCCGTGGGGACCCACCACGAATTCGACCAGCGCCGATTGGGCCGGCAACGTGGCGGCCAGCTCAGGCCCCGTCAAGACCGGCGCGCCGCCGCGCGCGAAGCGCAGGCGCGGGTGGCGCGCGTCCAGGCCAAGGTAGAACTCATCACGCGATCGCCGCAGTCGCTCGCGCTCGGCCGCCAGCGTCGGATTCGGCGTGCCGGCCCGCTGCTGTTCGGTGGCGACGCGCTCGTTCAGCGCGGTCAGTGCCGTGTCCAGTTCGATGCGGCGCTCGCGTTCCGCATCGCTCAGTTCGTCTTCGCCCGGCCGCTGCGCGACGAGCATGTCGAGCAGCGTCCTGGCGCGGCCGCGCTCAGCCGCCGCCAAGGCGTCGGACGCGCGGCCCGTCGATGCGTACGCATGCACGAGGCCGAAATAGGCGTTGGTGCTGCTTTCGAGAAAACGCAGGCGATCCTCGGCGGCGCCCGCCACCTGGTCGAGGCCGCGTTCGGTGAGTCCGATCGCCCGCTCGAAGGTCGCGATCGCGTCGTCCCAGCGGCCGAGGCTGGTCAACGCTTCGCCGTAGAGCACTTCCGCGTCGATCAGCGCGGTCGGGCGCCCGACGGAGGCGAGCATGTCGCGGGCCTGCTGCGCCAGCGCCAGGCCGCCGGCCGCGCGACCGCGATCGATCTCGATGCGCGCCAGCGACAACAGCACCTGGCCCACTCCCGGCGGGTCGCCGATCGCGCCGTAGATCGCCCGCGCCCGCGACAGGTAATCCCCCGCCTTGATCCACTGGCGGCGCGCGGTCTCGAGATCACCGAGCACCGTCAGCGTGGCGGCGCGTTGCTCGCTGTAGCCGGCGTCCTCCGCGAGCTGGAGCGCGCGCTTCAGCCGAACCTCGGCCTCGGCGTAGCGCCGCGCCTGGATCATGCTGCGGCCGATGTTGCCGAGCGTCCCGATCATCAGGCGGACGTTGTGCGACTGTTCCGCGAGCGCCAGTCCGCGTTCCACGTAGACGATCGCCTGGCTGTTGTTGCCTTGCAGTTGATACACGCTGCCGATGTTGCCGAGCGTCGAGATGACCTCGTCGGGAGGACCGAGCCTCTCCTTGAGTGCGAGGCTGCGCAGGTAGTACTCGATCGCATGCTGGAAGTCGCCTTGCTGCTCGTAGACCAGGCCGATGTTATTGAGCGTGCGCGCGATCTGCACTTCGCGTTTCGCCGCTTCGTTTGAAGCGAGCGCCTGCTGATAGGTCTTGAGCGCCTTGTCATGCTCGCCGCGCCGCCGGTAGATGTTGCCGAGGTTGTTGGCCGCCGCGGCGATCAAGTCATCATCGCGATCGGGTTGGGCCTCCGCCAGCGCTGCCGACAACTGGCGGATCGCTTCCGCATAGTCCCCCCCGGTCCCGTAGACCATGCCGAGGCTGATCATGGCGCCGATGCGCGTCCGCGGCGCATCGACCAGGGCGGCGAGTTCGATGGCGGCTTCGTATACCCGGACCGCTTCCTTCGTGCGGCCCTGCCGTGAGTGCAGCGCGCCGCTCTCCTGCAACTTGATGCGGAATTCGAGGGCGCCGACCTCGGGAAGCGCCGATAACTCGCGACGGGTGGCGGTGTCGGCGTCGATGAAGCGTTGAATCAGCGCCGGATCCACGGGACGTGCGTCCTGGCTCGCGTCGACCCTGTTGAACGCAAGCAGCAACATCACCGAGATCAACAACGGCCGCACGGGTGGTTCCTTGCGCGGATTCTAATGCAGAAGAGGGAGCCAGACCGGCCGTTGCGCGGCCTTTTGCGGCCGATTGGCGAGGTGGTAATACGCGCCCGCCGTTGCCGTCTAGGCTGATGTGCAGACCGCAATCCGCGACGGCGAACGCCGCATCAGTCTCGTCAACAGCGGCCGCAGGGTCTGGCTGTTCGACGACAGCCATCGCGAGCTGATCCAGCGGTCCGGCGCGATGTACTTTGGCGCGCCGGGCGCCGACGTCCGCTTCCGGGCCGTCGCCAAGGATGGCCTGCTGCTTGGCTACGACATCGATCGCGAGGAAGACCTCGACCTGTCGGTGATGGTGGGGCCGCCCCTGCGCGACCAGGAACTCGAGCACGGCCGCTGGTTCGAGCCGCAGCACGGCTGGTTGCGACTGCCGTCAGGCGTGTTCTGCATCAATTCCGACGACACGGTGCTCGCGGAAATCTGGCGGGCCGGCGAGTCTGGCGTGCGCATCGACGTCTCGCCCGGGAATTACCTCGTCTCGGTGTATCGCATCAATCACCGCGCCTATGCCCGCGAAGGACGTGTGTGGCGCGGCCCACATGAAGTGGTCGTCCTGACGCGCGGTGGCACGAGTCTGAATGGCGTGCCGTTCGTGTTGCCGTTCCCGGGTCTCGCGACGCTCAGCAGGCGAGACGAAGGGGTCGAGCGGCGTTCGGTCGCGACTTGATCAATCGGATACGATTGGCGGCGTGCTGAGGCCTCTGCTCGGACTCGCCCTGGCGCTCGGGGCGCTGTGGTGGCCGGGACGACTGGGCGGCATGTTCGATGGCGTGCCGTTCGACACCGCTGCTGACGCGATCGTTCTCGGCCTGCTCTTCCCAGTCCTGTTCTGGCTGACGCCGCGGGTGCTTCGCGATCGCCGCGCGCAAGCGATCCTGATCGCGCTCCTCGCCTGGAAGATCGCCGGCTCGGCGGTGTTGGTGCAGGACGGTTTGTGCGTGCGCGTCATGCCGCCACAGGCCGACGCCGCCGTCAAGAACTGGGACATTCGCACCGACTGGCTGAGCGACAACCCCGTCTGCAGTGCGATCGCGGATCGTCCGTACCTCGAGGAGCGACAGCTCCCAATCTGGTACCCGTTCAATTTTCCTGAGTCGCCAGGCGACACGTCGCGCGGCAGCGCCTCGTCGCATGAGATCGCTCACCTGACCATGAGCGGCACACTGCTGGTCCACGAAGCCGGCACGCTGCGCCTGTGGACCTCGCCAACCGTGAATGCGCGACTGAGCGTTGACGGCCAGGCCGGCAACAGCAACGGACAGGTCCTCGATGCCGGGACGCACCACGTCGTCATCGACGCCACCTTGATGAATGCGAACTGGATCCTCGCGCCGCTGTGGAACGACACGAATCTGTTCCGGGCGTTGACGACGACGGTCGCGCCACCGTCGGCGGTGGATCGCCTGATCCGGCCGTGGGCCCGATGGGTGTCGTTTGCGCTCGTGACCGCGCTGTTGATCGTCACGCTGCTGATGAGCGTGGCCGCGATTGGCGAATGGCAGGTGCTGGCGTGGATCGCCGCGTCGGCCGCAGGCGGAGCCATGCTGCCGGCGATACTGGCCGAAGGCCGCTGGCACTACGCGTTGTTCCTGTTGTTCGCGGCGTGCGTGCTTCGCATGCCGGCGGGCTGGCGCAACATTCGCGGCGCCGCGCTGCTGCTGGCGCCGGCGTGGCTCGCGCTGAACATCGCCGACACCTATCGCGATCAGGGTTTCGGCCGGATGGACGTGGTGACCGCCGGCAACGACTGGTGGGCCTTCCAGCTGTATGCGTACCGAATCTATATGCAGGGCGAGTGGCTGCGAGGCGGCGAGCCCGCGTTCTGGTATCAGCCCTTCTATCGCTGGATCGCCGGCGCGTTGCACCTGCTGTTCGGGCAATCGCAGGTGGGTGAGAACTACTGGGACGCGATCGGCGTGTTGACCATCGCCCTGTTCAGTTTTGACGTGGTCAGAAGAGTGCGCGGATGGCGATGGGGATGCGCGGCCGCGGTGCTGGCACTGGCGGCATTTGTGGCCGGTCCCGGATACATCTTTATCGGCCGCGGTCTCTCGGAAATCTCATCGGCCGCCCTGATCTACCTTGCGGCGCTGCTGGTGATTCGCGCGCGCGACACGTCATCGATTCGATTGCTCGCGCTTGCAGGCGGTGCGGTCGTGCTCGGTGTCTGGACGCGCCTCAATAACATGCCGATCGCCATCGGCATCGCGGTGTTCGCCTGGCCGATCACCGAACCCGCATCGACGTTGTGGAAACCGCGGACCTGGTTTGCGCATGTCTGGTATCCACCGTTGATCGTGATCCCCGGCGCGATCGCCTTGGGCATGATCCTGTTTGCGTGGCGGACGTGGTTCTACACCGGATTCTTCAGCATCTTTTACGGCACGCAAGCCGCCACGCTGGCGGTCTGGAAGCCCGGCATGCCGGCGGGTGAAGTGGTGCGGGCGATGATCGATAGCGTGGCGATGGTGGCCACGACCGTCGATCCGCCGGCGTATCACAACGGCGCGCTGCCGATCCTTGCCGGCCTGGCATTGAGTGTCGGGGCCCTGAGCGGCGTGAGTTTCCTGGGCAGGTTGCCCCTCGCGCCGGTGGCCTTTACGCTGGCGGCCTTCTCCTCGGCTCTTGTGGCACGCGGCACTGCATACTCCGGGCGCTTCTCGGTTCACGTCGTCGGCGCGACGGTAGCGGTCGTGATGTGTGCGATCGCGGCGCTGGCGCCGGCGCCCGGCGGCGATCAAATGACTCGCACGGGTCAGAGCGAACCGTGACCGTCCGGTAGTAGAATCCGCCCGACCGATGCAGCCACCCCCCTTCGCGGATGTTGCGCAGCAGATTCTTGCTGCGCCTACTGAAATCGAAATGATGTTCGTGCGGCTGCCGTTGGCGGCGGTGCTGGGAACCGCTCTCGCGTTGCGGCCGCGCCGCCGCAGTCAGGGCCGCCGCAAGGTCGTCGTCATCCAAACCCAGATCATGCTCGCCGTCGTCGGCGCGGTGATCATGCTGGTGGTCGGCAACAGCCTGTCGCGCGCCTTCGGCATCGTTGGCGCCGCCGGGTTGATCCGCTATCGATCGAACATCGCGGATCCGAAGGACGCGGTCGTGATGCTGTCGGCGCTTGCCGCGGGACTGGCGGCCGGCGTCGGCCTGTTTCAGTTCGCCGCCGGCTCGACGCTGTTCATGATGATCGTGTTGTGGCTGGTCGAGTTCTTCGAACCGCCGGCGCGGAAATTCTTCGAGCTGAGAATCGGCACGACCGCGGCGGAAGAGATCCGATCGAAGGCCGAGGATGTGCTGAAGGCGCTGAACTTCGAGTTGGAGTTGCTGTACGAAGACGATGAAGAAATTCGTTACAGCGTGTCCGCGCCCGTCGATGTCCGGACCAAGGACGTGTCGGACACGCTGCGGCTGGTCAGCGGCAACACCGTGACCGTCAAGTGGCTGCAGAAGAAGGGCGAAGTCTGACCGCTAGTCCTTGAGCTCGACGATGGTCGCCCCGCCGCCGCCCTGGTTGTCCGGGGCGGCGTAATACTTTTGGACCTGCGGATGCGACTTCAGGAACTGCGCGATGCCCTTGCGGAGTTGCCCGGTGCCGTGGCCGTGGACGATGCGGATCTCCTGGAGATCGGTGACCAGGGTGTCATCGAGGAATCGCGACACGCGATCCACGGCTTGATCGACCGTCATTCCAATCACGTTCAATTCGCTCAACATGCCTTCGCGCGGTTTGAGATCCACGTTGACGCGAACCTTTGACGGCGCCTGCTGCGAAGGTCCGCTGATGACGCGCAGCTCTTTGACCTTCGCCTGAAGGCGCTTGCCGCGCACGTCGATCTCGGCGCGATTGCCGTCGATCGACACGACGATGCCTTCGAGTCCCAGTCCGCCGACGGTGACCTTGGATCCAACTTCCGCGGTCGCAGGCGGGTCTGAAGACCCGCCTCTACGGCCGTCTTGTAGAGGCGAGTCTTTAGACTCGCCTGCGGGATGCCGCAGATCTTCGACGATCCGATCGATCTCCGCGCGCGCTTCCGACCGCGCCGATCCCGTTTCTCCGGTGTTGACGGCGGCCCGCAGCGACGCCTTCTCCGCGATCGCGTCGGACTTCTCCTTGAGTTGATCGATCACCGCATCGACGTCGCGCCGCGCCTGCCGCAGCCGTTCGTCGAGCCGCTCGTTCAATCGCTTCTTGAAGACCTCTTCACGCTCGGCCAGCGCCTTCTCGCGCTTCGCGAGCTCGGCGCTGGTCTCGTTGAAGGTGCGCCGCTCGCGTTCCAGCTTGACGCGATCGCTTTCGAGCGCCCGCGCCTGGGCGTCGAGCCGCGACAGGTGCGCCTGCAGGCGCTTCTGATCGTCGCTGAGATAACCGCGTGCCGCGGCAATCACCGACGCCGGCATGCCGAGGCGCTGCGCCATTTCGATCGCCAGGCTGCGGCCGGGCGCACCGTAGATCAGTCGATAGGTCGGGGCGAAATCCTGCGGATCGAAGGCAAACGCGGCGACGGCGACGCCGTCGGTGCCGATGCCCCAGGTCTTCACCGCATCGAAGTGGGTGGTGGCGACGATCAACGCGCCGCGCTGACGGAAGTGCTGCACGATCGCGGTTGCCAGTGCGCCGCCTTCGTTGGGGTCCGTGCCGGTGCCCACTTCGTCGAGCAGGACGAGCGCCGGTAACTGCAGGTCGCGATCCATCGCCGCGAGATTCGTGATGTGCGACGAGAACGTGCTGAGGCTCGCTTCGATCGACTGCTCGTCGCCAATGTCGGCGAACACGCATCGGAATACCGGCAACTTCGCGATCGCGGCAGGGAGGTGGAGTCCTGCTTGCGCCATCAACGCGAACAGTCCCGCGGTCTTGAGCGCGACGGTCTTGCCTCCGGTGTTCGGACCGGTGATCAGCAGCACGCGATTGGGCGGATCGAGAAACACGTCCACCGGCACCGCGCGCTCGAGCATCGGGTGCCGCGCGCCTTTCAGGTGCAGGCTGGTGTCGATCGTGAATTCCGGCTCGATGCCGTTGACCTTCGAGCTGTAGCGCGCCTTGGCCTGCAGCACGTCGAGCTGGCGCGCGACCTCCCGGCTGACGAGCATGTCGTCCGGCCGCGCGCGGAAGCGATCCGTCAGCTCGAGCAGGATGCGGAAGATCTCCTCGCGCTCGCGATCCTCGAGCTCAACGATGTCGTTGTTGATCTCGACGGTGGCGGACGGCTCGAGGAACAGCGTCGCCCCGGTCGTGGAGGAGCCGTGGACGATGCCGGGGACGCTGCCGCGATGTTCCGCGCGCACCATCACCACGAAGCGGCCGTTGCGCTCGGTAATGACTTCGTCCTGCAGATACTTCGAGGAGGCGCCGCGGGTCAGTTGTTCGAGCGTGCCGCGCAGCTTCTGCCGCTTCTGGCGCAGCTCGTTGCGAATGCGCCTCAGCTCGGGACTCGCGGTGTCGAGCACGTCACCGCCCGGATCGATCGCGCTCCGCACCGCCGCGACCTCGTCCTTGAACGCCGTGACCTTCGCGACCAGCTCGCGCAGGATCGGAAAATCGGCGCCGGCGCGCCCGACGCTGGCGCGCGCCTGATCGACGGAGTCCACGAAGTCGGCCACCATCCGCAGCTGCAGCGGCTCGAGCGGACGTCCGACGATGTCGAGCGCATCGAGCGCGTCAGGCAAGTGCTCGCCGGCTCGCAACGGAAAGAGCGGATGCCGTTCGAGGAACGTCACCGTTTCACTGGTCGCCGCTTGGGCGGCGACCACGATCTTCGGATCGGTCGACGGCGCCAGTTCGGAAAGCGCCGCCGAGCCAAGCGGCGTCAAGGCGAGCGCCGTCACGGCGTCGACGATGCGATCGAATTCCAGCGAATGAGGTACTTGCATTTCAGATCCGTAGAGGCGGGTCTTTAGACCCGCCTGCGCAGGCGTGACTGAAGTCACGCCTCTACAAGTGATTAATCATCGACGCGATACAACCCGCGCCGTAGCCGTTGTCGATATTGACCACCGACACGCCGTTGGCGCACGAATTCAACATGCCCAGCAGCGCCGCCACGCCGCCAAAACTCGCGCCGTAGCCGATGCTCGTCGGCACCGCGATCACCGGCACGCCGACCATTCCCGCGACAACGCTGGGCAGCGCGCCTTCCATGCCGGCGACGACAATGACGACGCGCGCCGACTCGAGCCGGTCGCGTTGTGCGAACACACGGTGAATGCCCGCGACGCCGACGTCGTAGACGCGATCGACGGTGTTGCCCATCAATTCGGCCGTGACCGCGGCTTCTTCGGCAACGGGCAGATCCGATGTGCCCGCCGAGCAAAGCGCGATCGTTCCGACTCCCGGCGTGATGTCGCGAGGCAGCGTGATGCACCGGGCGACCTCGTGGTACCGCGCCTCGGGCAGCTTGATCCGGACCGCCTCCCAGGCCGGTGCATCCGCCCGGGTGACCAGCAGGGGGTGATTTCGAGCCGCGATTTGGGCCGCGATGGCGGCAATCTGGTCCGGCGTCTTGCCCAGACCCAGAACAACCTCGGGAAAACCCTGACGAATCGACCGGTGATGGTCGATCTTGGCAAACCCAAGGTCCTCAAAGGGTTGCTCCCGCAGCGCCGCCTTCACGACCTGGGCGACCGCCTCCACCGTGGTCCGGCCGTCGCGAAGATCCTGCAAAAGTGCAACGACGTCCACTTCGTGATTCAGGGCCATAGGATCAGGTTAACTTCGTTATTTAGAGGCACTTGTCGTATTATGATGGTTTGGGTAAGGGGCCTGAACCCCCATCATAGATGACCGTAGTCGAAACACTCATCCTCGCCACTTACTTCTTCGTCCTTCTCATCCTCGCCGTGTATGGATGGCACCGCTACTATCTGGTGTACGCCTACATGAAGCACAAGGGCGAGAAGCCGATGCCCAAGGCCGACTTCGCCGAGTTGCCGGTCGTCACCATCCAGCTTCCGCTCTACAACGAAATGTACGTCGTCGATCGACTGGTCGACGCGGTGTGCGCCATTGAATATCCGCGCGAGCGCCTCGAAATCCAGGTTCTCGACGATTCGACCGACGAGACCCAGCAGATCGCGCAACTCGCGGTGCGCCGCATGGCGTTGCAGGGCGTGGACATCAAGTACATCCATCGCGACGACCGCACCGGCTACAAGGCCGGCGCGCTCGACGAGGGCCTGAAGGTCGCGCGCGGCAACTTCGTCGCGATCTTCGACGCCGACTTCATCCCGAAGCCGGACTTCCTGCTGCGCACCATCAATTACTTCACCGACGAGAAGGTGGCGCTGGTGCAGGCGCGCTGGGGCCACGTCAACGAAGACTATTCGCTGCTCACCAAGATCCAGGCGATCCTGCTCGACGCGCATTTCGTCCTCGAGCATGGCGGCCGCAATCGCAGCGGCTGCTTCTTCAACTTCAACGGCACCGCCGGCATCTGGCGCAAGGACGCGATTGCCGACGGCGGCGGCTGGCAGCACGACACGCTGACCGAGGACCTCGACCTCAGCTACCGCACGCAGCTCAAAGGCTGGCAGTTCATCTTCGTGCACGATCACGTCTCGCCCGCGGAACTTCCGGTCGAGATGAACGCGTTCAAGTCGCAGCAGCATCGCTGGGCCAAGGGGTCGATCCAGACCTTCATGAAGCTGATGCCCCGCATCCTGCAGTCGAACCAGCCGTTCCACGTCAAGGCGGAAGCGTTCTTCCACCTCTCCGCGAATTTCAATTACCCGCTGATGTGCGTGCTGTCGATCCTGATGGCCCCGTCGATGGTCATCCGCTACAACATGGGCTGGTACGAAATGATGCTCATCGACATCCCGCTGTTCTTCGCGGCGACGGCGTCGGTGGCGAACTTCTACATGGTCTGCCAGCGCGAGTTGTATCCGCAGACCTGGACCGAGCGGTTGAAGTACCTGCCGTTCCTGATGTCGATCGGCATCGGCCTCGCGGTCAACAACACCAAGGCCGTGTTCGAGGCGCTGTTCCACAAGCCCAGCGAGTTCGTGCGCACGCCGAAGTACGCCGTCGAAGGCAACAACGACGAGTGGAGCCAGAAGAAGTACCGCCAGGCGGTGTCGGTGCAGCCGATGATCGAAGTCGCGCTCGGCCTCTACTTCACCGCGACGCTGTTCTACGCCCTCGCCAACGGCATCTACGGCACCGTGCCGTTCCTGATGCTGTTCCAGGTCGGCTTCCTCTACACCGGCATGCTCTCCCTGCTGCAGCAGTACGGTCCTGAGACCGTCGAAGTCGCGCAGCGCGAAGAAGCCTAGCGCCGCATTCTCGTCATACAATCCGCCCGTGAGATACCTTCTCGCGGGCGTTTTGCTTTTGGGGGCCCTGGTCTACGCCCAGGGCGGCGGCAATGTCGATTGGCCGATGAATGGCGGCGAGGGCAACATCCGCTATTCGCCCCTGACCCAAATCAACAAATCCAACGTCGGTTCGCTCCAGGTCGCCTGGACCTACGACAGCCATGACGCGTTCACGGCCTCGGAGATGCAAAGCAATGCGGTCGTCGTCGACGGCGTGCTCTACGCGACGACGCCGACGATGAAGGTCGTGGCGGTGAATGCGGCGACGGGCGCGGAGATCTGGAAGTTCGATCCGAGTGGCGGCACGGGTGCGCGCACCCGGTTTCGTCATCGCGGCGTCGCGGTCCACGCCGATCGCGTGTTCGTCACGTATCGCAATTTCCTGTTCGCCCTCGACAAGACCACCGGGCAGCCGATCGCGTCGTTCGGTACCAACGGACGCATCGACCTGCGTGAAGGACTCGGCAAGCCGATCGAAGGCGTCAGCGTCAGCGCCAGCACGCCGGGCGTGGTGTTCGAAGACCTGCTGATTCTTCCCAGCAGCGTGCCCGAGACCTTGCCCGGCACACCGGGTCACATTCGCGCCTTCGACGTGAAGACCGGCAAGCAGCGCTGGATGTTTCACACCATCCCGCAACCCGGCGAGTTCGGCTACGACACCTGGCCGAAGGACGCGTATCAACTCTCCGGCGGCGCCAACGCGTGGGCCGGTGTCACGGTCGATCAGAAACTCGGCATGGTGTTCGCGGCGACCGGATCGGCGTCGTTCGATTTCTACGGCGTCACCCGCCACGGCGACGACCTGTTTGCCAATTGCGTGCTCGCGCTCGATGCGCGCACCGGGAAGCGCGTCTGGCACTTCCAGGGACTCAAGCACGACGTGTGGGACTGGGATTTTCCGGCGCCGCCGAGTCTCGTGACGGTGAAGCGCAACGGCCGATCGGTCGATGCGGTCGCGCAGGTGACGAAGTTCGGCGAGGTGTTCGTGCTCGATCGCCGCACCGGCGCGCCGCTGTTCCCGATCGAATACCGCAAGGCGCCGCCATCCGCGATCGATGGCGAGAAGCTCGCCGAGGCGCAGCCGTATCCGACCAAGCCGCCACCGTTCGCGCGGCAGGGACTGACCGAGGCGATGCTGACGACGCGCACGCCGGAGGCGCATGCGGCGGTGCTCGAACGATTCAGGAAGCTGAAGTCCGGTTACCTGGCGCCGCCGTCGTTCGAAGGCACGATCGTCTTTCCCGGCTTCGACGGCGGAGCCGAGTGGGGCGGCGCCGCGTTCGATCCGGCATCCGGCCTGCTGTTCGTCAACTCGAACGAGATGCCGTGGATCGTCAAGCTGATTCCGAACAACGATACCTCGCTCTATAACTCGAAGTGCGCGACCTGTCATCGCGAGGACCGCAGCGGATCACCGGCCGCGCCGTCACTGGTCAACGTCGGGCAGAAGATGACGCGCGACGAGATCGCGGCCATCGTCCGGCAAGGCACCGGCCGCATGCCGGCCTTTCCCGACATGGGCGCGCGCAACATCAACGATGTCGCCGAGTTCCTGATCACCGGCAAGGACAAGGGCATGGATCCGGAGTTGCTGAAGGACCCGAGCCACCTCAAATATCGCAGCGACGGCGAATCGATCTTCCAGGATCCCGATGGCTACCCGGCGATCACCCCGCCGTGGGGCACGCTGAACGCGATCGATCTCAACGAGGGCACCATTCGCTGGAAGATTCCGTTCGGCGAGTTTCCCGAACTGGCGGCGAAAGGCATGAAGAACACCGGCAGCGACAATTACGGCGGACCGGTGGTGACGGCCAGCGGCCTCGTGTTCATCGGTGCGACCAACTTCGACAAGAAGTTCCGCGCGTTCGACAAGCTGACCGGCCAGTTGTTGTGGGAGACGACGCTTCCTGCGGCGGGCAATGCGACGCCGTCGATCTATCAGCTGAACGGCCGCGAATACGTCGTGATCGCCTGCGGTGGCGGCAAGAATGGCGCGCCCTCGGGCAGCTCAATCGTCGCTTTCTCGCTGCCGCGTTAATCGCAGATCGTAAATCGACGATCGCAGATTAATCTGCAATCTGTAATCTGCGATCTGCAATATCATTTCCGCTGTATGGCCTCAGCAGCGGAAAAACCCAAAGGCGGTCTCGAAGACGTCGTCGCGACCTCGTCGCGGATTTGTTTCCTTGATGGCGACCGCGGCGTGCTCGCCTATTGCGGTCACGACATCCACGACCTGGCGCGCAACGCGACCTTCGAGGAGACGTGTTACCTGCTGTGGCACGGCCGCCTGCCGAATCGCGCCGAGCTCGGCGATCTGCAATCGCAGCTGGCGTCGGCGCGGGCGCTGCCCGAGCCGATCCTGCGCTTCATGAAAATGCTGCCGCCGTCGGATGGCATGGACGCGCTGCGCACGCTGACGTCGGCGCTCGGCCACTACGATCAGGACGCGCACGACAACTCGCCGCAGGCGTCGTATCGCAAGGCGGTGCGCCTCACCGCGCAGATTGCGAGCATTGTTGCGACCTGGGGCCGGATGCAGGCCGGCGGCGGGCCGATCGCGCCGGATCCGGCGATGGGCCACGCCGCGAACTTCCTCTACATGTTGTTCGGCCAGCGTCCCAACCCGACCGAGATCCGCGCGATGGATATCGCGCTGACGCTGCACGCCGACCACGAGCTCAACGCCTCCACCTTCGCGGCGCGCGTCGCGGCGGCGACGCTGACCGATATTCACTCCGCGGTCGTCGCCGGCATCGGCACGCTCAAGGGACCGCTGCACGGCGGCGCCAACGCCGAGGTGATGAAGATGTTGATCGAGATCGGCCAGGATGCGCCGGCCGATCGCATCGATGCGTTCGTGAAGGGGAAGTTTGCGCGCAAGGAAAAGATCTCCGGCTTCGGCCATCGTGTCTACCACACCGAAGATCCACGCGCGACGCACCTGCGCAAGATGTCCAAGGAACTGGGGCAGAAGGCCGGCAACACCCGCTGGTTCGAGATGAGCGAGCGCATCGAAGCGCTCGTCAAGGGAGAGAAGAAGCTCTATCCCAACGTCGACTTCTACTCGGCGTCGACGTATTACACGATGGGCATCGCGATCGACCTGTATACGCCGATTTTTGCCGTCAGCCGCATCAGCGGCTGGACCGCCCATGTGCTCGAGCAATACGCGAATAACCGGCTGATTCGCCCCCGTGCGGACTATACCGGCCCCTCGTATCCCCAGACCTGGATTCCGCTCGAACAGCGGTAAAATCGCCCGATGACTAAAGGGCTGATCGTCGCTGCGGCCGTTGTCTTGACGGCCATGACTCCGCGCCTGGTGGCGCAAACGGCGCCTCCCGCCAACCCGATGTCCCAGGCGCTACGCAGCGCCTGGAACGACGCGAAGACCAATTTCCGCAAGTCCGCCGACGTGATGCCCGAAGCGAAATACAGCTTCTCGCCGGTCGCCGGGGTCCGCAGCTTCGGCGCGATACTCGCGCACGTCGCCGGCGCGTCGTATGAATTCTGTGCAGCCGCCAAGGGCGAGAAGCCACCACACGCCGAAGACGAATTCGAAAAGTCCGCCAAGACCAAGGCCGACATCGTCAAGGCGCTCGACGGATCGATCGCCTATTGCGACGAGGTCTACAAGGGCCTCGATGACACGAAGGCCGCGCAGATCGTCGGCGGCGCCTTTGGCGGTCCGCAGGGGGCGCGCGCCGCGAGCTTGATCGGCAACACCACGCACGTGCAGGAGCATTACGGAAATCTCGTGACTTACCTGCGGATCAACGGCCTCGTGCCGCCCAGTTCCGCGCCGCGTCGCTAACGCAAGACCGGGCACGATTGGGCCGCATTCGTCGTCTAAGGGAGATCAGGATGAGGAAATACGTCGTAGGGACGTTCGCGATTCTGGCGGCGGCGGTCGTGTGGTCGGGAAGTTCGGTGCAGGCGGAGCAGGCGGCGGCCATGGCCGCGCCGACGTTCTCGAAGGACGTCGCGCCAATCCTTTTCGCGAATTGCACGTCGTGCCATCGGCCGACGGACATTGCGCCGATGTCGCTCTTGACCTACAAGGACGCACGTCCGTGGGCGAAGTCCATCGCGGCGAAAGTCGCCGACGGCACGATGCCCCCGTGGCATGCCGATCCGAAGTACGGTCACTGGGTCGGCGAACGCCGCCTGACTGATGTGCAGAAGGCGACCATTGCCAAGTGGGTCGCGGCCGGCGCGCCCGAAGGCAACGCCGCCGATCTACCGCCGGCGCCGTCCTACACCGACGGCTGGAACATCACGCCTGATGCGGTGCTGTCGATGCAGGAGGACTATCCGATTCCCGCCACCGGCGAAGTGCCGTACCAGTACCTCGTGGTCCCCGCAAACTTCGCGGAGGATCGTTACATTTCGGACTGGGAGTTCCGGCCCGGCGATCGTCGCGCGGTGCATCACATGCTGCTGTATTTGCTCGCGCCGAAGGAAGTGGCCGAGGCGCAGATGAAGCGCCAGCAGGGCATGATGCTGCAGCGCATGTTTGGCGCGCCCCCGCAGGCCGCCGCCGGTGCGCCGGCCGCGCCGCGACCCGTGCCGCCGTTCGAATTCGCGTGCTGCGTGCAAATCCCCGACGGCCAGAGCGGCGGCAGGCCCCTGCCGAAGGACCAGCAGAAGGATCCCGGCCCGAACTACCGGGCACGCCCGGTCGGTATGAGCCAGGGGATGGGCGGCTTCTCGCCGGGTGGATCGATCCGTCACTTCCCTGAAGGCATGGGCATGCGCATCCCCGCCGGCTATTCGCTGGTCTTCCAGATGCACTACACGACCTACGGCAAGGCGACCACCGACCGGTCGCAGATCGGCTTGAAGTTCTCGAAGACGCCGCCGAAGACGATGCTCAACACGTTGGCGTTGATCAACGCGTCGTTGTCGATTCCTCCGGGCGAGGCCAATTACACGATCGACAACACCATGACCTTCAATCGCGACACCGCGATCTACAGCCTGATCCCGCACACCCACCTGCGCGGCACCGGCTGGCACTACGAAGTCACCTATCCCGATGGCCGCAAGGAAGTCGTGCTGTCGGTGCCGAAGTACGACTTCAACTGGCAGCACGAGTACGTGTTCGCGACGCCGCTGATGTTGCCGGCCGGCTCAAAGCTCTACGCGAAGGCGTGGTACGACAACTCGGCGAAGAACAAGTCGAACCCCGATCCGACGCAGCGAGTCACCTGGGGCGACCAGACGTGGGAAGAGATGATGTATACGAGCATCACCTTCTACATGCCGCCGGCGAACGCTCCCACGGCGGCAAAGAACCGGTAGTGACAGGTTCCAGGGGTTCCAGAAGCTTCCAGAGGTTTGGAACTCCTGGAACCTTTGGAACCCTGGAACCTTCGTTCTATTGAGGCCATCCTGTTGTCGGCATCCCCTTGAAGATGCGGACCGCGTTCTTGTAATACACCTTCTTGAGCACTTCGTCGGGAAGTCCCATCCCGTACATCTTCCAGAACGCGTGGTAGTCGCGGTAGTAGTCGAAGTACTCGTCGTTGGTCTCGAAGACGCGCCAGTAATACGGGAACTCGTTCGGCTGATACGAGTCCTTGCCGAACATGATGCGGTCCTGGTACTTCACGAAAAAGTCGTGCGAGGCGCGCGGCTGGCGGCCGAAATCGTAGAGCACCGCGCCGGCCTCGACGGTGACGTTCGGGAACTCGTCCAGTAATTTTCCAAGCCGCTGCAGATCGTTGGCATGCCATCCGAAATGCGCCAGCACGAAGCGCGTCTTCGGATGCTTGCGGATCATGTTGTTGCGTTCGGTCATCAACTGCTCGAACGTGACCTGCCCGGGCTGGTTGTTGCGGCGATCGGCGAACAGCGACAGTTCGAGCCAGCGCTCGTTGTGGTAATCGGACGGCGAGAAGAACTCCTGCGGCTCGGCGGTGTGGATGAACACCGGCACATCGAGCTTGGCGAATTCATCCCACAGCGGATCGATCAGCGGCTCGTCCACCTTCAGGCGCGTGCCATCCGGCTTCATGACGCGCAGCCCGAACTGCTTCGGCACTTCGCCGACGCCCAGAGCGCCGGCCTTGATGTCGGCGCGCAGCTGTTGAATCGCCTTGTCGGACCAGCCGGGGCCGACGTTGCGGAAGTCGATGCCGGCGAGCGCGCGGAACCGATCCTTGTACGGCGACGCGTTGATCGCCGCCACGGTCTTGACCAGGCGATCGCCGCTCAGGTTGTCCGCGAGCGTCAGCACGCGAAGGTTCAGCGGGTCCATGGTCGAGATCAGTTCTTTCATCGACTCCGGAGTGAGCGTGCCCTGGTGGCTGTGGACGTCGATGACCGGGAACTTCGCCTTCGGCACCTTGTGCTCGGCGGTGACCAGCGTGCTTCGCGGACGGTAGTCGAGGATGCTCGGTGGCGGTTCCGACGGCGCCTGGCACGAGCCCGGCCGCACCAGGGTGGTGCCCGGCGGGCATTCCTGCCCGGGTTCAACACGAATGCCGCCGCCACGCTGCGCGATGAGCGCGACGCCGACCACACCACTGAAGATGATGACGATGAGACTTTTTCTGAGCATGACTTCGCCATTGTAGAACGATCGTCGACCGTCCGTCTGACCGTCCGTCTGAACGTCCGTGCTACCTGACGGCTCCCGCGTAGCGCAACTGCTCGATTTCGTCGGCGCTGTATCCAACCTCGGCGAGGACATCGTCGGTATGCTCGCCGAGCATGGGTCCCCGGCGGCGGGGATTGAGGGGCGTGGCCGACATCTTGATCGGCGTGCCAAGCGTCTTGAGCGGGCCGAGGATCGGATGCTGGACATCGACGGTCATCTCCCGGGCGATGGCTTGCGGTGTGGTCAACGCGTCCTCGTAGTCGAGAATCGGTCCGCACGGGATGCCGGCCTTTTCAAGCTCGTCGATCCAGAAGCCCTTCGACGCCTTGGTCGTCTCCGCCTCGATCAGTTCGGCGAGCTCGTCGCGATGGGCGACGCGTTGATGATCGGCCGCGAAGCGCGCGTCGGTGATCCACTCGGGATGCCCGGCCACGCGACAGAGCTTCGCAAAGTTGCGATCGTTGGCCGCGCCAATGGTGATGTAGCCGTCGGCGCACTTGAACGCCTGATACGGGGCGGTCATGCGATGCGCGGAACCCAGGGGGCCCGGCACCTGTCCCGACGAAAAATAATCCGTCACTTCCCACACCGAGAGCGCCAGGCCCGCATCGACCAGCGACGTGTCGATGTGCTGGCCTTCGCCGGTCTTGTGGCGATGCTGCAGTGCCGCGAGGATGCCGATCGATGCGAACAGTCCCGCGCCCAGATCCGTCAGCGGCACCCCGGCCTTCACCGGCGCCTCGCCGGTGCGCCCGGTGACCGACATGATGCCCGACAGTCCCTGCGCGATCAGATCGAAGCCGCCCTTCCCGGCCCAGGGCCCGTCCTGGCCATGGCCGGAGATCGAGGCATAGATCAACCGTGGGTTTTCGCGGTGCAGCGTGTCGTAGTCGAGGCCGAGCCGCGCCATCACGCCTGGACGGTAGTTTTCGATCAGGATGTCGGAGGTGCGGGCGAGGCGCGTGAACACCGCGCGGCCCTTCTCGCCGCTCAAATCGAGGACAATGCCAAGCTTGCCGCGGTTGACGGCATTGAAGGCGGGGCTGTCGCTGCCGCGGGCGCCGGCCATGCTGCGCGTGGAATCGCCGGCCGGCGGCTCCACTTTGATCACGCGCGCGCCCATGTCCGCCAGTAACATCGCGCAATACGGCCCGGCCATGACCTGGGTCGCATCGAGAACCACTATGCCATCGAGTAACGTCGCCTGGGACATCAACGAATCCGTCGCGGTGGTGACCTTGAATCGCCCCGAAGCGCGCAACGCGCTGACGTGGGACATGTACGACGCGCTGGTCGAAGCCGGCGATGCGGCAGAGGCCGACCCCAACGTGCGCGTGCTCATCATACGCGGTTCGGGCGGGGCCTTTGCGGCAGGCACCGACATTTCGCAGTTCCGTGAGTTTGCGAATGGCGACGCCGGCGTGGCCTACGAGCGCCGGCTCGATGCCGTGATCGATCGCATCGAGCGGCTGTCGCTTGCGACCATTGCCGAGGTTGACGGCGCGGCCGCCGGCGGCGGGTGCGCGATTGCCATGGCGTGCGACCTGCGCATCTGCTCCGAGCGCGCAAAGTTCGGTGTGCCGGTGTCGCGGACGCTGGGCAATTGTCTGTCGATGGCGAACACGGCGAGGATGGTCGACCTGATCGGTCCGGCGATGACCCGCGATTTGCTGCTGACCGGCCGCCTGATCGACGCGCGCGAAGCGCTCGCCGCTGGTCTTGCCACGATCGTGGTGCCGTCAGGCGAGCTGCAGCAGGAAGCGTTCAAGATCGCCGCCGAGCTCTCCACCCGCGCGAGCAGCACCATCAAGGCGACAAAGGCGATGTTGATTCGCTTACGCGATCATCGTCTTCCCCCAGCCGGAATCGCGGACGACATCATCCGCGAGTGCTACGGATCGCCTGAGTTCAAGGAAGGCGTCGACGCGTTTCTGGCGGGACGCCGGCCCAATTGGCCCTGATCCCCGATCCCTGATCCCTGATCCCTGATCCCTAAAACAACACCCAGCAAATAATCGCCCCAACCAGCATCATCGACAGTCCCCACCACAGCAACTGATTGAACAGCTTCTTGGCCTGAGCTTCATTGGGCAGCGCGGCAATGCAGAGCGCGCCGATCGTCGACAGCGGCGACAGGTCGACCAGGTGCCCGCCGACATACATCGATGCGGCGATCGCGAGCGGGTCGGCGCCCAGTCGCAGCGCCAGGCCAGGCACTGTCGGCAGGAACGCCGGCAACACCACGCCTGACGTGCTGCTGTAAACGGACACCGCGCCGGTGACGAGCGCGATCATGAACGTGACCGTGCCGGGCGTGGCGATGCGCGCGAGGAGATCGGTGAAGAGCTCCATGCCGCGCTGAGCGGACAGCACGCCGATCAGGACGGTGACGCCGCACACCATCAGGATCACGCTCCACGGCATCTTCTTGATCGCTTCCTTCTCGTTCGCGGCGCCGAGCAGCGACAGGATCGACGCGCCGGTCAAGGCGGCCATGCCGACCTGGGCGTTGAGGCCGATGACCGCGGCGACCAGAGCAACCAGGATCACCAGCGTTAACCAGTGGGCGGTTTCAAACGCTTCGATGTCGAGGGATTCCTCGTCGGCCCGCGTGCCGGCCTGGTCCGACTGCGCCATTTCCTGGAACGGCCGCACACGCGTGAACAGCTTCCAGCCGCCGAAGATGAAATAGGCGAGGAAGGTGACGACGGCATGCGCCATCAGGTTGTTCAAATACGTTTCGGTCTGGTGGCCCGCCAGGCCGATCGCGTCCATGTTCTTGGCGACGATGATCCCGGTCGGCGCGAACGGCGAGAGCGCCCCGGCCTGCGCGCCGTTGCCGACCATCAGCGCGATCAGGAACGGCGAGATCGACGCGCGCGCGCCGACCGCCATCGCCATCGGCGCCAGGATCGCGGTGGTGGCGATGTTGCCGGGCCCGATGCTCGACAGGCCAAGCGCGATGAAGAAGAACATGATCGGGATGACGCCGGCGTTGCCGCGGCAGAGGCGCACCGCCCGCGCGGCGACGCGGCCGAGCGTGCCGTTGTGGTTGGCCATGCCGAACAGCAGCGTGATGCCGACCAGGTTCAGCAACAGGTCGACCGGGAACGTGCCGATCACCTTGGCGACGGTCATCCCGCCCATGTAGACGCCGACGATCCACGCCATCGCCAGCGACACCACGCCGACGTTGACGCTCGTCACCATGCTCAACGTGATCGCGAGGATCAGGGCGGCAAGTGAAATCCAGGCCAGGTTCATCTCTTCTCCTCGAGCAGCGATCGCAACAACACCGCGGGATGCACCGCGTCGACGCCGGCCAAGTCCGCGACCTGGTGGCGGCACGACGTGCCGCCGGCCACGAGCACCGAGCCCGGTGTCATCGCGCGCGCCGCCGGCAGCAGCTTACGCTCGGCAATGGCCGCCGACACATCGTAATGATCGCGCGTGTAGCCAAACGATCCCGCCATGCCGCAGCAGCCGGCGTCGAGATCCGTGACCGTGGCCGACGGGATCCGCGATAGCAGCGCTTTCGCGGGCGCGGCGAGGCCCATCGATCGCTGATGACAATGCGGATGGAGCAACACCTGGGTGGGCCCCGGCTTCAACGCCAATGTGGCGCGCCCACCGGCACATTCGCCTTCGAGAAACTCCTCGAACAGCACGGCGTGTTGCGCGATCACGCGCGCCCGGCGTTGTAATTCACCGCGCAGCAGATCGGGCGCATCTTCGCGGATCGCCGACAGGCAGCTGGGCTCGACGAAGACGATCGCGTGTCCGTGATGCGCGGCGTCGTAGAGCGCGTGGACGTTGGCGGCGGCCAGGCGCCGGGCTTCGGGCAGGCGTCCCTGCGAGATCAGTGGACGTCCGCAACACACGTTCGGCGCCAAGTGCGTGGCAATGCCGGACGCGTTCAGCACGTCGATGGCCGCGACGCCGATCTCCGGATCAGCGTAATTGGTGAAAGTATCGGCAAACAGCAGAGCGCCCTTTCCCTTTCCCTGATCCCCGATCCCTGATCCCTGATTCCTGTTCCCTGATCCCTGTTCCCTGATCCGCTTGCGCAGCGTCTTGCCGGTCCACTGTGGCAGCGTCCGACGGCGATCGATGCCGACCGTCTTTTCCGCGATCCACTTCACGACCGTGCTGTTGGCGATGCGGTTCGAGAGCGGCGCGAAGCGGCTGCCCCAGGCCGCGGCTCGGTGCGCGTCGCCAAACACGTGCGCGGCCGGCGACAGGCCGTGACGATCCCAATAGCCGGCGAGGAACTCGCTCTTGAATCGCGCCACGTCGACGCCGACCGGGCACTCACTCTTGCAGGCCCGGCACTCGAGACACAGATCGAGCACGTCGTGCACGCCGTTGTCGGAAATCCGCGATTCGCCGAGTTGTCCGTTCATCGCCAGCCGCAAGGTGTTGGCGCGCCCGCGGGTCGAATCGGCTTCGTCGCGCGTCACCATGTACGACGGGCACATCGTGCCGTCACGCTTCTTGCGGCACAGGCCGACGCCGCTGCACATCTCAACGGCTCGCCCGAAGCCGTGGTGATCGGAGAAGTCAAAGAACGTGACGGGTGACGGTGTCGCGTACCCCGCGCCATAGCGGAGATGCGCCGTGATCGGCGGCGTATCGACAATGCGGCCGGGATTGAACAGGCCCTGCGGATCGAACGTCTTCTTCACCGTTCGAAACGCCTGGTACAACTCCGAGCCGAACATCTTTTCGTTGAACGCGCCGCGCACCAGGCCATCGCCGTGCTCGCCCGACAATGCGCCGCCGAACTCGAGCACGAGATCCGCCACCTCGTTGGCGATCCTCTCGAACTTGGCCACGCCCTCCGAGGTCTTCAAGTTGACCACCGGCCGGACGTGCAGGCAGCCCACCGAGGCGTGCGCGTAGACGCCCGCGCGCGTGCCGTGCCGCTGCACGATGCCGACGAAGCGCTCGATGTAGTCGCGCAATCGTTCGGGGGCGACCGCCGTGTCCTCGACGAAGGAGATCGCCTTGTCGTCGCTCTTCATCGCCGTCGAGAGTCCCAGCGCCGCCTCGCGGAAACTCCAGATCGCCTGCTGCGCCGCCGCATCGATCACCTGTCGAACGTGTCGCGGCTTCGGATCGTGCAGGTCGCGCTCGACCTCGCGCATGCGCGTCTTCAGGTCGTCGAGTCGATCGCCGTAAAACTCCACGCAGAGCAACGCGGAGCCGTCGGCGGTGAGCATCGATCGCCGCTGCGCATCGAGCGCCGGGTGGGTCTTGGCGTGCGACAGGATGAAGTCGTCCATCACCTCGATCGCGGACGGTCCGTGCTTGAGGATGATCGGTGTGGCTGCCAGCGCATCGAGGAGCTGGTCGAATTCGACCGTCATCACGGTCTTCTGCGCCGGCAACGGCACCAGGTTGATCCTGGCGTCGACGATGAAGCCGAGCGTGCCTTCGGAGCCGATGATGATGCGGGTCAGGTCGACCGGCGCCGAGGAATTCACGAACGCATCGAGGTTGTAGCCGCCGACGCGGCGCAGCACCTTGGGGAATCGCCGATCGATCTCGGCGGCGTGCGTCGCGCCAAGATGCGGGATCGCCTGATACGCGCGCGCCTCGATGCTGTCGCCGGCCTTCAACAGCTCCGCCCGCGCGCGATCGACCGGCCGGAAGTGCGCGAGTCCGCCGTCCGAGAGGACGACCCGCTGTTCGAGGACGTGGTCGATGGTCTTGCCGTAGAGGACCGATCGGGCGCCGCTCGAATTGTTGGCCATCATGCCGCCGACCGTGGCGCGGCTCGCCGATGACACATCCGGCGCGAAGCGGAGGTTGTGAGGCTTCAGCGCGGCGTTCAGTTCGTCAAGGACGACGCCGGGCTCGACGCGGGCCCACCGCTCGTCGGGATTGACCTCGAGAATGCGATTGAGGTGTTTCGACGTATCCAGGACCAGGCCGGCGCCGATCGATTGACCGGCCTGCGACGTGCCGCCGCCGCGCGGCGTGATCGGCACGCCGTGCCGCGCCGCGATGCCGACCGCGCGCACCACCGCTTCCGGTGATTTCGGAATCACCACGCCCAGCGGCTCGACCTGGTAGACGCTTGCGTCGGTGGAGTACAGCGCGCGCGAGACCTTGTCGAAGCGAACCTCGCCGTCGATGGCGGCTTCGAGCTCGCGTTGTAAGGTGGACCCCATCAATCCGTGTCGGTGTCTAATCGCTGTTTAATCGGTGGCCTACTGGGATTTGCCGCGGGCCGCGATCGGCCACACCGCTTCGACGCGATCGCCGCGCAAGGCGTAGATGTTGTCGTAGAGGTTGACCGTCGGGTCCACGTGCGGCGGCAGGAATTCGACGCGGTCGCCGACCATCAAATCCCGCGACGACTGCGACGTGTCGAGCCGGCCGTGTTCATCTCCGGCCCAATGATACGTGACGCCCTCCACGCCGACTGCCTGCGGCGTGAACGGCCGATCGGTGGAGAACGCCTTGTAGCCGCCGTCGACGATCGCGATGCCCGACGATCGCGAGATCACCGTCGTCACCACCGTCAGCGAGTTCTTGAAGTCGCGGTACTCGGTTCCGTTCGGGCCGCCGATCTGTCCGTACTCCATGTCCATGAAGACAAAGCTGCCGGGCTGTAGTTCGGTGATCCCGGGATTCTCTGAATCAAACCGGTAGGTGCCGGTCGATCCGGCAGTGACCATCGGGCACGCGATACCGGCGCGTTCGATCATCCCCTTCGTCTCGATCGCCTTGCTCATCGTCGAGGTGGTGCGCGCCGAGCGCGCGTCGAACGGCGTGGTGTGCGCGGCCTGGCCGTCGTAGGACTGCAGCCCGACGAAGTCGAGATGGGGAAGCGAGTCGATCAACTGCGCGAGCTCGAGTGCTGCCGTTCCGGGCGCGATACCGGTGCGTCCAAAAAACAGGTCGATCGCGATCCGCATCTTCACCCCGCCGGCGCCGGCCGCGTCGTTGAGGTCGCGGACGTTCTGTCGGTGGTCGGCGACGAAGATCGTGTCCGGCGCGCCGGCAGCGAGTGCGGCGGCGCGCGCGATCTTGTCCTGGCCGATCACGGCGGTCGTGATCAGCAAGCCGGGAATGCCGTGCGCGGCAAACACTTCCGCTTCGCTCAGTCGCGCGGCGCAACAGCCGATCGCGCCGGCGCGGATCAGCGCCTTGGCGACTTCCGGGCACTTGTGGGTCTTGCCATGCGGGCGGAACGCCTTGCCCCTGGATTTCACGTGCGAGGCCATCTTCGCGATGTTGTCTTCGAAGGCGTCGAGATCGAGCAGCAGGGCGGGGGTGGGAACGTCGCGACGAAATTGCATCCGAATCGGGATGCTAGCACTTCTTTCTGTGAAACTATGGCGGCATGATTTCCGCAGACGCCACGTTACGTCCATCCTCCCGGTCGGTGTCCGGCGCCTACGATCGGATCTTCTACAGTGGCATAGCCATTGTCATGGGGCTGACCGTCTTCGCCGGGTTCGCCCGGACCTACTTCGGCCCGCTCGCGATTGGCGGGCCGAGGGCCACGCAAAGTGGTGGTCCGTGGACCACGCTCGTGCATGCTCATGCAGCGCTGTTCACATCCTGGGTGCTGCTGTTCATTGTCCAGACTGCCCTCGTCGCCGGCCGGCGGGTCGCGGTTCACCGGCGGCTGGGGATCGCCGGCGCGGTCCTGGCGGCGTCAATGGTGGTCGCCGGCTCGCTGCTCGCTATCGGCACGGCCGCTCGCGGCGGCACGGCCAACGGCATGGAGCCCCTGCCGTTTCTGGTAATTCCCCTTTTCGACCTGGCGCTGTTCTCTGGCTTCGTCATCGCGGCGCTCGTGATGCGGCGTCACAAGGATGCGCACAAGCGGCTGATGCTGCTGGCATACGCCAACATCATCACCGCCGCCATCGCGCGCCTGCCGGGCGTCGGACCCCTTGGCCCGCCGGTTTTCTTCGGCCTGTCGTTTAGTTTCGTCATCGCCGGCGCCATCTATGACTTCATGTCGCGCGGCCGCGTCCACCGAGTGTATTGGATAGGCGGACTCATCACACTGCTCTCGGTGCCACTCAGGCTGATGATTTCCTCGACGCCGGTGTGGCGATCGTTTGCCACGTGGCTGGTGGGATAAGAGGACCTCGATCGTGACGCGAGCCGTTGCGGTATGCCTCGTGCTGGCGTGTGCGTGTCCCGCGCTCGCGCACCAAGCGCGCCCGCAAGTGCCGTTGCGAAAGATCGTCGCCGATGAGGGGTGCCAGGCGGCCACCCTGCCCGCTGCGGTTTCGAGCGCGCTCGTCGTCAGCTTCGCCGTGCTCCACGATGGGCAGGACTGCGTGATTGCGTTTGTGCGTGACCTCGAGCGAGAGGGCGCCCCGCTCGAGATCATCAGCTCCAGCACGCCGTCACATAACTGGAATTACGCGACCGTCCCGGTGACAGACAACGAGCTGAGCCCGATTGCATCCGTACGGCTGGAAAACGACCTGATTCTCGTGAACCTGCTTTACACGATTGATGACTTCGCAATTCCAATCCTGAATGGAAGTCTCAAACACCTCGGGACCATTCATGGGACATTCGTCAGGACCTGGCCAAATGGACTGCTCCAGTATGATTCTCACCAGCCACATTTCGGCCCGCACGATGTGGAGATCGGCGTATTCGATCCGAAGACCGGAGCCAACCGCGAGATCTACCCGTTTACTCCGTGCGGCGCAGTGAGGTCCGATTACGTTCGCCGTTACTACGAAGCCATTGGACAATCGCTAGCGATTACGGGAGATCCGCCATGTCGGTCCGAGGCTGCAATCATGCAGCCAATGTATTTCGACTGGAACACGAACGCGTTCGCGTTCGCTATCGATCTCTTCGTCCAGTATGGCGAATTTCCAAAGTGGGATGAGCGCGCCCATGTGATGGTGACGTGCGAGGGGCTGGCGTCGATCGATTCAATCAAGTGTCGCGAGACCCCGCTCGAGGCGTGGCAAACGGCGATGCCGGACCTGAGCCTGGTGCAATTGGTAAGGTTCGCGGCGTCGCAACCGCGATTCCGCTAACTCGTCGCCTATCGCCGGTAGATGCGAGCAATCGTCACCGGCGCGAGCAGGGCCTCACTGTTGTTCGTCGCTCCGGCGTGAATCTTCCGCACGACGTCCATGCCCTTGACCACTCGTCCGAACGCCGCGAAGCCCTGGCCATCGGCGGCCCTGGCGCCGCCGAAATCAAGCGACGGCTGAGGCCCGACACACAGGAAGAAATCAGACGAGGCACTGTCGGCGGTGTTGCCGCGCGCCATCGAGATCGCGCCGTCGACGTGCTTGAGCGAGGTGGCCGACGTCCGCTCGAGCGGGATCGGTCCGAACCCCCTGATCGTCTTCGACTGCTCCGGATCGCGTCCGCCCTGGATCACTTCGATCAGCACGTCCTTGCGGGCCTGGTTGTCGAGCCGCACCGCGCGATGGAAGCGGCCGCCGTCGTACATCTTTGCGTCCACGTACTTCAGGAAGTTCGCCGCGGAGATCGGCGCGTGTGTCGCATCGATCTCAACATCGATCGATCCAACTGATGTATCAATTACCACAACGACGTTCGTCTGAACGTCCGTCTGAACGTCCGTCTGAACGTCCGTCTGAACGTCCGTCTGAACGTCCGTCTGAACCTTCGTCTGAACGTCCGTCTGAACGCCCGTCTGAACGCCCGTCAGAACGATCGCAAGAACGATCGTCCGAACGCCTACCATTCGAACTCGAGGTGGTTCGCCCTCAAACCGTCGCGCACGACGCCGGGGAGGACATTGGCGCGGCGCGCGTCGCCGAGCAGGCGTCCCATCAGGCTGCGGAATTGCTTGATGTCGCTCTCCACGCCCCCGTAGAACGCGATGCAGCCCGCGGCGGCATCGCCGGGAATGCCGCGCGGCGCGAGCACCGCAAACCATTCGCGGTCGTAGTTGCCCGACACGGGCCCCTTGTAGCACTGATCGCGGAACTGCTTCCAGCCGGCATCGATGTTACGCGCCGCCTGCGCCATCTGCGCGAGCCCGCCGCGGAACTGTTCCTCGCCCTGTTGCTGCTGGCGGTCGCTTTCGGATCCGCGTGATTTCGACTGGATGTCCGTCAGTCCGCTGGTCGATCCGAGGTTCGCGAGGCGCCCCTCCATCAGATCGCGCGCATGTTCGATCGCCACGCCGAAGTTCAGGCCTTCCGCACCCTTGTATCCCATTGTCGTGATGCCGATCACCGTGCCGCTGCGATCCAGCATCGGGCCGCCGCTGTTGCCCGGGTTCACCGCGGCGTCGGTCTGCACCAGCGTGGCGCCGCCGGCTTCGCGCAAGCCGCTGACGATGCCGCGCGAGACGCTGTTCTGGAGCGTGCCGAGCGCGGAGCCGATCACGATGATCTCCTGTCCCGGCTTGAGCGCATGCGCGCTGCCCATTGGAATCACGGCCTGGTTGGCCGACGGAGACGCGACCTTCAGCACCGCGATGTCGAACGCCGGCGCCTTCTTGTCGACGCGCGCGCTGACCGTCGAACCGTCCATTCTTCGCAACGTCACGTACGAATCGTTCTGGACGACGTGGACGTTGGTGATCAGCGTGTCGTGGCTGACGTAAAACCCGCTGCCGCGTCCGGCCGTAGTTTCGATCAGCACGACCGCCGGCATGACGCGGTCGACCATCTCCTCGATCGATCCCGGCGGCGCAAGCGGTGCGGCTGGTGTCGTGGTTGGTGGCGGCGCCGCATCGGGTGTGGTCCCAGGTGTGGCGTTGGCCGCCGCATCCCAGGCGCGCGCTTCGGGCGAGGCGGACGCCGCGGCGCTCGCCGAGGTTGGTGAATCGGGTTGAAGCGACTGCGCTGCCGCGGCAGCGGTCGTGGCCGGCGCGCGGCCCTTGAGCATCCAATAGGCGCCGCCGGCCATCACGAGGGCGATTAAGCCAACGGCGATGAGGCTGGTTGAGCCGCCGCCGGCAGAGGCGGCCTCCACTACCGGCTCGACCGGCAAATCGTCCATGGGCATCGCCGTGCCGCATCGGCAGGTCGCCACGGCGCGGGGCACGCGGCGGCCGCACGACGGGCAGACCCGGCTGATACCGGACAGGTCCCGGTCAGGCATGAGTCATAATAGAGGACTGAACATCGGTGAAACAGCCCCACATTCGTAACTTTTCCATCATTGCGCACATCGACCACGGGAAATCGACGTTGGCCGATCGCTTTCTTGAAGTCACCGGCGCGCTGCAAATGCGCGAGATGTCGGCGCAGGTCCTCGACAGCATGGACCTCGAGCGTGAGCGCGGCATCACCATCAAGGCGCATCCGGTACGGTTGAACTACACCGCGACCGACGGCAAGGCCTACATCCTCAACTTGATCGATACGCCGGGTCACGTTGACTTCAGTTACGAAGTCACGCGCTCCCTTGCGGCGTGCGAAGGCGCGCTGTTGCTGGTCGATGCATCGCAGGGGGTCGAAGCGCAGACGCTGGCCAACGCGTATCTCGCGGTCGAGAACAATCTCGAGATCATCCCGGTCATCAACAAGATCGACCTGCCGTCGGCGCAGCCCGACGAAGCCAAGCGGCAGCTCGAAGAGATCATCGGCCTCGACAGCGACACCGCGATTCTCGCGAGCGGCAAGGACGGCCGCGGCGTGAAGGAGATCCTCGAGGCGGTGGTCGCGCGCGTGCCGCCCCCCGACGGCGACCCCGACGCGCCGCTGAAAGCGCTGATCTTCGATTCCTGGTACGACTCCTATCGCGGCGTGGTCATCGTCGTGCGCGTGCTCGAAGGCACGCTCAGGATGTCGACCAAGGTCACGCTGATGAACACCAAGCAGGATCACGAGGTCGAGTCGCTCGGCGTGTTCACGCCGAAGGCCGTGCCCGTCGAGTCCCTCGGTCCCGGTGAAGTCGGCTTCATCGCCTGCGGCATCAAGGTGGTGTCCGACGCGCAGATCGGCGACACCGTCACCGATACCCACAATCCGACGCTGGCCCCGTTTCCTGGATTCAAGGAACTCAAGCCGATGGTCTTCGCCGGGTTGTACCCGGTGGAGAGCCATCAATACGCAGAGCTGCGCGAGTCGCTCGAGAAGCTGCGCCTGAACGACGCGGCGTTCTTCTTCGAACCCGAGACCTCGGTGGCGCTCGGATTTGGATTCCGCTGCGGCTTCCTCGGCCTGCTGCACATGGAAATCGTGCAGGAGCGCCTCGAACGCGAATTCAACATGGACCTGGTGACGACGGCCCCGGGCGTGTTGTATCGCGTCACTAGGACCGACGGGGAAGTGGTCGAGATCGACAGCCCGGCCAAGCTGCCGGAGACCAGCTACATCTCCAAGATCGAGGAGCCGGTGATTACGGCGACGATCCTGACGCCGGCCGAGTTCGTCGGCGCGATCCTGCAGTTGTGCCAGGACAAGCGCGGCGTGCAGAAGGCGCTCGAGTTCAAGGCCGCGGACCGCGTCCTGATCTCCTACGAGCTGCCGTTCAACGAAGTCGTGCTCGACTTCTACGACAAGCTCAAGACGGTCTCGCGCGGCTACGCCTCGCTCGACTATCACGTCACCGGCTATTGGGACTCGCCGCTCGTCAAGCTCGACATCCTGGTCAACGCCGAGCCGGTCGACGCGCTGTCGATCATCGTGCATCGCGACCGGGCGTATGATCGGGGACGCATGCTCGCCGCCAAGATGCGCGAGCTGATCCCGCGGCAGATGTTCGAAGTCGCGATCCAGGCGGCGATCGGCGCGCGCATCATTGCCCGCGAATCGGTCAAGGCGCTGCGCAAGAACGTGCTGGCGAAGTGCTACGGCGGCGACATCTCGCGCAAGCGCAAGCTGCTCGAGAAGCAGAAGGAAGGCAAGAAGCGCATGAAGCGCGTCGGCACGGTGGAAATTCCGCAGGAAGCATTCCTGGCGGTGCTGAAGATTGGGGACGAGTAGGCATGACGACGACCTCATTTCAGAAGTCGACCGCCCGTGAATACTTCGAGTCGATCGTGGTCGCGGTCATCCTCGCGCTGTTCGTCCGCACCTTCGTCTTCCAGGCCTTCAAGATTCCGACCGGGTCGATGAAGCCGAACCTGCTGGTCGGCGATCACCTGCTCGTCAACAAGTTCATCTTCGCGCCGACCGCGTCGGCGCTCGAGCGCGCGCTGCTGCCGATGCGCGAGATCCGCCGCGGGGACATCATGGTGTTCAAGTTTCCCGAGGAACCGGAGCGCGACTTCATCAAGCGCACCATCGGCCTGCCGGGCGACACGATCGAGCTGAAGAACCAGACGGTGTTCGTGAACGGGCAGCCGCTCACCGAGCCCTATGCGCACTACCTGTTCCCGCCGGCCGAAGACGGCCAGGCCGACGGCTTTGATTTGCGCAGGAAATTCGGCCCCGTCACCGTGCCCGCAGGCCATTACTTCATGATGGGCGACAACCGGGACGACTCCCAGGACAGCCGGTTCTGGGGCTTCCTGCCGCAGTCGTATGTCAAAGGCCGGGCATTGTTCATCTATTGGTCCTTCGACACGCCGGATGACGGGTCGCCCGGTGGGTTTGCCCCCCGGTGGGGGAGGCTATTCCACCAGATTCATTAGGCCGAAAAGATCGGCATGAAGACCCTCGTCAAGATCGTCATCGCGTTGGTCATCGTCACCACCGCGTTCAACGCCTCGCGAGCCGCCTTGAATAACTACCAGTTCGAGGACGCCGTGCGCGAAGGGATCCTGTTCGACCCGCGCTCCAGCGACGCCGAGATCCTGGCGATGATCGCCAAGCTGGCCAACTCCTACGACGTGCCGCTGGCGCCCGAAGACATCGAGATCCGCGATGTCGGCCAGGAAGTGCAGGTCCAGATGACCTATACCAAGAAGGTCGTCCTGATCCCGAGCATCTACGCGCGGGACTGGACCTTTACGCCGTCCGCCTCAACGCGCATCCTGACCGGATCGCGCCGAGCTAGTCCGGCGCGATAGCGGCCAGCGCCGAAACGGCATGCGACGAGGCTTGCTCCGACAAGCGCGCCGTTTCGGTATCAGTGGCGTGCTTGTAGGTTTCGTCCTTCAAGCCGCCCAGGTTGATCCGCACGTTTGCCGCCGCGCCGTCCGCGGCCGCCTTCACCAATCCCACCGCCACGCCGACATCGCTCGCCGCCGATCGATTGCCGTGATCGGCCACCGCGCGCCCGTGCGCGATGAGCTCCGCGCACGCGCGCAGCGTCTGCAGCGGAATGTCGGTCGCGCCGCGTAGCGCCGTCTGAATCGCCCTGGTGCGCGCGGCTTTTTCGTCGTCGGTCGTCTTCGGGAGGCGATACGCCGCCATCACGTCGTTGAAGGCCTGGGCGTCGGCATCGGCCAGTTCGGCCAGCCGCGCCGCGATCGGTGCGATCGCCGCGCGCGCGGTGGCGAGCGCGGCCTTTTCCTCGTCGGTGTTGTTCCTGGATTTGGCGAGGCCGCTGACCATCAACAGCAGCGACGCGCCCATCGCACCGGCAATCGCCGCCGCGGTGCCGCCGCCGGGAGTGGGATCAGGGCTGGCAAGCGCAGCCAGCAGCTGCGCAACCGTCATGTCTTGGAAGCGAGTCACGATTCAATTCTAGTGTGAGCGACGCGGCCGCGCTTGATCACCTGCTTGATCACCGGGCCGCCGACGCGGATCAAGTCCGCGAGCATCCCCGACACCACCACCGCATCGAACTGCTTGCCGGCCTCGAGGCTGCCGATCGTGTCCTGGCGATCGATCGACGCCGCCGCATTGAGCGTCGCGCCGATCAGCGCCTCTTCCAGCGTCATGTCCATGGCGAAGCACGCCAGCGACATCACGAACGGCATCGACGTCGTAAATCCGCCGCCGGGATTGAGATCGGTCGCCAGCGCGACCGCGGCGCCCTGTTCGATCAACATGCGGGCCGGCGCGTAGCGTCCCAGCTTCAGGAAGAAGGCCGCCGAGGGCAGCAGCGTGGCGACGACGTGATGATCGGCCAGCAGCCTCGCATGCGCCTCGTCGACGAAGATCAGGTGATCGGCCGAGCGGGCCCCGACTTCAGCGGCGATGCGCGATCCGCCGCTCAACGCGAGCTCGTCGGCGTGGACGCGGGCCTTGAGTCCGTGGCGCTGTCCGGCCTGCAGGATGTCGCGGGTCTCGTCCGGCGTAAACACCCCGGTCTCGCAAAACACGTCACACCATTCGGCGAGCTGCTCCTCGGCGATCGCCGGAATCATCACGTCGATGATGTCCTTGATGTAAGCCGCGCGATCGTGTCGGAATTCGACGGGCACTTCGTGCGCGCCCATGAACGTGGCCGTCAACTCGATCGCCTGGCCCGCGGCCACCGTGCGAATCGCGCGCAGCATGCGCCGTTCCGACGGCAGCCCAAGACCGTACCCGCTCTTCGCCTCCGCGGTGGTGGTTCCGAAACTCAACATTTCTGCGAGACGCTTGCGGGCGCCGTCCACCAGCTCATGCTCGGTGGCCAGGCGCGTCGCATCGACCGTCTTGACGATGCCGCCGCCCGACGCGGCGATCTCCGCGTAGGTCGCTCCACCGAGGCGACGACGCAGCTCATCGCGGCGATCACCACCGAACACCAGGTGTGTATGAGGATCGACGAAGCCCGGCACGACCGTGCACCCTTGCGCGTCGACGACCTGCGCGTGGGGCGCCAGCGTCACGGCGGCCTTCGCATCCGCCGCCGAGCCGACGAACACGATCTGGCCTTCGCATCCGGCGACCGAGGCGTTGCTGATGGCGGAGATTTCGCGCTGCGCTGACCCGCGCCGGGGACCGGGCCCCGCGCACGTCGCGACGAGATCGGCGTTGTCGATCAGGAAATCGGCGAGCACGCCTTCAGATTAACGCAGCGAGGGCCTGCTGGCGATCGAGACCGGCAATCCGGATGCGTTTCGATCGGGACCGCTCACCGCTGGTGATGGTGATGTCGCGTTTCGGGATCTTGAGGGTCCTGGCGAGGAGGGCGATCAGCTCGTCATTGGCCGCGCCGTCGACGGGAGCCGCGGCGAGCCGCACGAGCAGGGCGCCATCGCGCAGGCCGGCGAATCCGCTGCGGCCCGCGCGGGGAATCACTTTGACGTCCAGATCCACAAATCTTCTGAAATCTGAAATCTGCGATCTACGACCCCGTGTCGGCCTTGGGCGTGATGTCCGCCGGGCGGGGCGCGGCCGCCGGCAGTTCAGCGGCGCGCGGGCGATGCAGCAGGATGCGTTCGTCGCGCGAGCGCGCATCCTGTTCGCGGATGAACTCGAGCGTGGTGTTGAGCGCGCGGACCAGCGATTCGATGTCGTTTTCCACTTCGCGCCGCTTCATGCGCAGCCCGTCGATTTCGCGCTGCATGTCTTCGAGTCGGCTCTGCGCCTTTTGCAGCAACAGGTCGCGCTGGCCTTCCGCGTCGCGGATGATCAGGCCGGCCTCGCTCTGCGCGTGTTCCTTGACGTCGTCGGCGTGCTTCTGCGCGGTGAGCAGGGTGTTGCGCAGGTTGCGCTCCTGGCCGCGATGTTCGGCGAGCACCGCGTCGAGGCGGGTCACGTCCTGGCGCAGCTTGTCGTTCTCGCGCAGCGCGTTCTCGTAGTCGTCAGCGACTTCGAGCAGGAACGCCTGGACTTCGCCACGATCGTAGCCGCGCATCACGGTCTTGAAGCGCTGCTGCCGGAGGTCCATCGGAGTGACTTTCATACGTAATGCCTCTCTCCAAAAATCGCGGTGCCGACGCGCACCATCGTCGCGCCTTCCTCGATGGCCACTTCGAAATCGTGGCTCATGCCCATCGACAGGTCGCGCAGCCGTTCCGCCGGCACGCCCGAGGCGATGAGCTCGTCGCGCAATGCCCGAAGGCGCGCGAACCAGGGCCGCGCGTCTTCCGGATTTTCGGCCACCGGTGGCAGCAACATCAGCCCGGTGAGCCTGGCCGCCGTGCAGGTCGCGGCGGCCGCCGCAATCCCTGCCACCTCCGCCACCGGCGCGCCGAATTTCGTGTCCTCGAGCGCCAGGTCGACCTGGATCAGGACGTCGAGCGTCCGTCCGGCTTCACGCGCGCCCTGGTCGATGCGTTTCAGCAAATCGACGCTGTCGATGGCGTGGATGGCATGGGCGGCGCCCGCGGCCTTTTTCGCCTTGTTCGACTGCAGGTGGCCGATGAGATGCCACTTCAGACGGTTATCGGTCGACTGTGCAATTTTCTGCAGGGCTTCCTGGACCTTGTTTTCGCCAAAGTCGCGTTGCCCGGCGTCGGCCGCCACGAGGACCGCTTCGAAAGGATGTGTCTTGGAGACCGCGATCAGCCGGACATCGCTGGGAGAGCGTCCGGCGCGGCCGGCCGCGTTCGCGATGCGATCGCGAATCTCGGCCAGCCGACCAGGAATGTGTTCGTACATCTAGGACCCTAAGACCCTAAGACCCTAAGACCCTAGGACCCTAGGACGACGAGTTACTTCTTGAGCTGCGCGATCATTCCCTTCGCCTGGGTCGCGTACTGACCATCGGGCGCGAGCTTCACGTAGCCTTCGAACTCGGCGACCGCTTCCTGCAGCTTGCCTTCGTTCAGGAGCGCCATGCCGAACTGGTAGTGCGCGTCGGCGTGATTCGGGTTCATCTTGAGCGTCTCTTCGAACTTCACCTTGGCGTCGGCGATCTTGCCCTGGTTCCACAGGATGATGCCCTGGTTGAAGGTCGCGTCCGCGCCGCCGGTGCCGCCGCCGCTGGCGGCCTTGGCGCTCATCGCCGAAGCCTCATCGAAGCGCTTCTGGTTGTTGTAAAGGGTCGAGAGCGCGTTCAGCGCCTCCGCGTAGTCAGGCTTCATTTCGATCGCCTTCTTCCACGACTCCTCGGCCGCCTTCTCGTCTTTCTTCGCGAGTTGCGCGACGCCGATGTTGAACAGGCAATCGAAGCATTGCGGCGCCACGACGAGCGCCTCGTTGAACTTGGCAATCGCCGCGTCGTGATTGTTGGCGCGGCTGGCGGCGACGCCTTCTTCGAAGACCTTCTTCAACGCGGCGGCCTTGTTGGCGTCGTTGGCCGCCGTGGTCGGCGCGAGCACGATGACCATTTCGGAGGCCTTGCCGAGCGACACCTTGGTGTCGTTGAACGCCGAGCCGATCTTCGGGTCGCTGGCCGTGATCCGATACATCCCGGACTGTGTGAGCAGCTGGACGAACTCGCCTTTCTTGTCCGTCTTGGTCGTCACCTTGGCGGTGCCGCCGATGGCTTCAACCGTGATCGTGACGCCAGGAATGCCTTCCTTCTTGGCGTCGATGACCTTGCCCCTGACCATCGTGGACTGGGCCAGCGCCGCGGGCGCCACGCCCAGCAACAAGGTCATCAATACCGCGGTCACTCGTGCCGTGAAAAAGTGTGTCATGTGAAATCGCGCCTCGATGTCTCAGTGTACGTCAGCTTGCAAAAAACCGGGTGATCGCCTCTGGATTCTGCGTCACCGGGGCCGGGGGAAACGACTCCAGGAAGCGGCGGCCGTAACCCATCGTCCGGAGGCGGGGATCCAGCACCGCCAGCACCCCCCGATCGGTGCGGTGGCGAATCAACCGGCCCAATCCCTGCAGCATGGCGAGGATCGCCAGCGGCACCTGGTACTCCGAGAAGGCGTCGCCGCCTTCGGCGTTGATGGCCTCGATGCGGGCCGCGGTGATCGGATCGCCGGGCGACGCGAACGGCAGCTTGTCGATGATCACGCAACTCAACTGCTCGCCGATCACGTCCACGCCTTGCCAGAACGACGAGGTCGCAAACAGCACCGCGTTCGGCGTGGAGCGAAACTGCGTCAGCAGGACGCTGCGCGGCGCCGAGCCCTGCACGATGATTGGATACCGCAACTGCGGTTCGACGATCTCGCGCACGGTGCGCAGCATCGCGTAGCTCGTGAACAGCACGAAGGCGCGGCCCTCGGTGCGTTGCAGCACGTCGAGCACTTCGCGCGCCACCGCCTCGCTGTATTGCGGTGACTTGGGCGGCGGCATCTGCTTCGGCAGGTACAGGATCGCCTGTTCGGTGAAGTCGAACTCCGAGGGCACGCGCAAGCTGTCGGCGTCCTCGACGCCGAGGCGTCCCTTGACGTACTCGAACGATCCGGCGACGGTCAGGGTCGCCGACGTCATGATCGTTGCGCTCATCCGGTCGAACAGCATCTCGCGGACGATGCGCGATACGTCGATCGGCGCGGCGCGCAGGAACACGCCGCGATTGCGCGTCTCGAGGAAGTAGACGTACGCGGAATCAGACGCCTCGAGCAGGAAGGTCAGGTGCTCGCGCAGCTCGCCGACGCGACGGCCAATCGTGGCGGCGTCCTCGTTCGGTTGCGCGCCCGCTTCATCGGTGCCGGCGCGCTTCTTCATGATGTCTTCGAGTCCGCCGAGCGCCGCGATCAACCCCAGCCCATCGTCCAGGACATCGCCGAACCAGCCGGCGCTGATGCGGAGGCGCTCCTCGAATCCGCCGCGCGCGTGCCGCGCGGTCATCAGCGCGCCGAAGAATGTCAGGGAGTGGTCGTCGACGCGGGTGATCGCATGGCGCAGATCCGAGTCGTGATCCTCGATCATCCCCAGATTCAACGCCCGCTCGGCATCGCGAATCACGTCGGCGACGCGGTAATTGCTGATCGCAATGCCGAAGTATTGCGTCGCCACGTCCTCGAGCTGATGCGCTTCGTCGATGATCGCGTAGTGGCAATCGGGGATCACTTCCCCGTAGGTGCTTTGACGCACGGAGGCGTCGGCGCACAGCAAGTGGTGATTGACGATGACGACATCGGACTCGGCGGCCTTCTGCCGCATCTTCGTCACGTAACACTCGCGGTACTGCGGGCAGTCGTTGCCGAGGCACGTCTCCGCCAGGGCGGCCACGTCGTGCCAGAGCGAGGAATCCTCCTCGAGATCGCTGAGCTCGGCCCGATCGCCGGTCTCGGTGCCGCGGCGCCATTCGTCGATCGTCGACACGAAATCCATCGGCGCCGCCGGATGCGCGCGCAACTGATCCAGCCGGTGCAGGCACAGGTAGTTGGCGCGGCCCTTCATGTAGGCCGCGGTGAACGGCATGCCGAGTGCCGTGCGCAGCGCCGGAATGTCCTTGAAGTAGATCTGTTCCTGGAGGTTCTTGGTGCCGGTGGAAATCAGGACGCGCTGCCGGTTGAGAATCGCCGGGACCAGGTAGGCAAGCGTCTTCCCCGTGCCGGTGCCGGCCTCGGCCAGCAGCACGCCGCCATTGGCGAGCGTGTCGGCCACCGCCGCAGCCATCGCCCGTTGACCTTCGCGCGGTTCGAACTGATCGACCGCGCGCGCCAGCGCACCGTCGTCACTGAACGCCGCGTCGACGGCGGCCTTTAGGCCAGACGTTCCGGATAGAGCGGGAACTTCCGGCACAGCCCTTCGATTTCTGCCTTGACCGCGGCCAGCACCGCGGCGTCTTCCGGCGAGGCCAGCACGCGCGTGATGTACTCGGCGATCACGTCCATTTCGGCTTCGCCCATACCGCGCGTGGTGACGGCCGGCGTGCCGAGACGCACGCCGCTGGCGACCATCGGCGGATTCTGATCGAACGGAATGGCGTTCTTGTTGACCGTGATGCCGGCCTGTCCGAGCGCCGCTTCGGCGACCTTGCCGGTGATGCCCTTCGAGAACACGTCGACCAGCACGATGTGATTGTCGGTGCCGCCGCTGACGATGCGGAAGCCGTTGGTGGTCATGGCCGCGGCGAGACGCGCGGCATTCTTCACCAGCTGTCGCTGATACGCCGCAAACTCCGGTGCGGCCGCTTCCCGGAAGCACACCGCCTTGGCCGCGATGATGTGCATCAGCGGTCCGCCCTGCACGCCGGGGAACACGGTGCGATCGAGATCCTTGGCGTATTTCTCCTGGCACATCACCATGCCGCCACGCGGCCCGCGCAGCGTCTTGTGCGTCGTCGTGGTGACGAACTCGGCGTGCGGCACCGGACTCGGATGCACGCCGCCCGCGACGAGCCCGGCGATGTGGGCCATGTCCACCATCAACGGCGAGCCGACCCGCTTGGCCACTGCGCCCATACGCGCGAAGTCGATGACGCGCGGATACGCGCTGGCGCCGACGATGATCATCTTCGGCTGGTGCTGTTCGGCGAGCTTCTCGAACTCCTCGTAATCGATCCGCTCATCGTCTTTGCGGACGCCGTAGGGGACGATCGTGTAGAGCTTGCCTGAAAAATTCAGCGGGTGGCCGTGGGTGAGGTGGCCGCCGTGCGCCAGGTTCATGCCGAGCACGGTGTCGCCCGGCTTCAGCAGCGTGAGATACACCGCCATGTTGGCCTGCGCGCCGGAGTGCGGCTGCACGTTGACGTGATCGGCGCCGAACAATTCCTTGGCGCGCGCGATCGCCAGCGTTTCCGCGACGTCCACGAACTCGCATCCACCGTAATACCGCTTCCCCGGATAGCCCTCCGCATACTTGTTCGTCATCACCGAGCCGGCAGCTTCGAGCACCGCGGTGCTGACGAAGTTTTCCGACGCGATCAGCTCGAGTCCCTCTTCCTGCCGGCGCGTCTCGTTCTTGATGGCGGCGGCAATGTCGGGGTCGGCCTGGGCAAGCGTGCGTGATCGGGTGGCGTGGCTCATGCGGGATTCACATTTTCGCACACAAGGGGCCTGGGACCCGCGGCTTGGGGCTTGTCAGGACCGGGTTCTTTGTGTATAACCAAATGGTTATGAATGAGTCTGCGCTGCTGGACGCCACCTTTGCCGCCCTCGCCGATCCGACGCGCCGGGCCATCCTCGCGCGGCTCGCCAGCGGCGAAGCGTCGGTGATGGAGCTGGCCGAGCCGTTCGACATGAGCCAGCCCGCCATCTCGAAGCACCTGAAGGTGCTGGAGCGTGCCGGACTGGTGGTGCCCGGGCAGGTCGCGCAGCGGCGGCCGCGAAAGTTGAACGCCAGGCCGTTGTCCGAGGCGTCGGTGTGGATCGAGACCTATCGCAAGCACTGGGAAGCCGCGTTCGCGCGCCTCGATGACGTGCTCGAGGAGCTCAAGGCGGAACAGAAGGCAGAAACCAAGGCTGAAGCCAAGGACCGAAAGAGAAAAAAATGATGACCGAGAACATCACCGTTACGATCACGACGCCCTCCAATCGCGAGGCCGTCGTCACGCGCGAATTCAATGCACCGGCCGCCCTCGTTTTCGAGGCGATTACCAAGGCGGAGCTGATCAAGCGCTGGTATGGCGCGACCGCATCGCTCGACGCCTGCGAGAGCGACCCTCGCGTGGGCGGGAAATGGCGCTTCGCGTTCACAGCCGGCGGCAAGCAGATGGCGAAGTACGGCGTCTACGACGAAATCGATCCGCCGCGCCGTTTCGTCCGTAGTGAGCGATACGAAGGGTGGGACGAATACGAGGCCGTCATGACCGTGGAGCTCGTTGAGCGCAACGGCAAGACGACCATGACGCAGCGCTTCTTGTTTCCGACGCAGGAACTGCGCGATCAGGTCATGAAGATCGGCTTGACGCCGCAGGGGATGAGCGCGTTCTACGAGCGGCTCGATGCGCTACTGAGCAGCCTTTAGGCACCCAGGCACAGTACGCACCTCAGGCACCTTCGAGCGCGCGAATCTTTTTCACGCGCTCGTTGTGCCGTCCGCCTTCGAACGGCGTTTGCAGGAACGTCTTCACAATCTCGCGCGCGCGTGATTCCGGCAGCACGCGCGCGCCGAGCGTCAGCACGTTGAGGTCGTTGTGCTCGCGCGACAGCTTGGCCGTGTCCGTATCGACGATCGCCGCCGATCGGACGCCGGCGACCTTGTTCGCCGCAATGGCCATCCCGACGCCCGTGCCGCAGACCAGGATGCCGCGATCGAACTGCCCGCCGGCCACGCCTTCCGCGACCGCTTTCGCGTAATCCGGATAATCCACCGATTGCGCCGACGTCGTCCCGAAGTCTTCGTAGAGGACGCCCATTTCATCAAGCAGCTTCTTCAACGAATCTTTCAGTTGATAGCCGGCGTGATCCGCGCCAATCGCGATTTTCATTTCCCGCAAATTGTAAACGGGTCTGACCCCTTAACACCCAGTTTTGTCGCAATTCCTTCTACGTACGCAGAATCTGAACAACAATCGGATGTTAAGGTGTCAGACCCGTTTACAAAGGCAGTTGCGATTCTCAAGCCGCGCGGGGAAGATCGCGTCCGCGGCGGTCATCCCTGGGTCTATCGATCCGATATCGCCGACGTCGTCGGCGAGCATCCCGGGCCGATCGTCGAGGTGCGGGGGCCGCGCGATCGCCGGTTGGGCTTCGCGCTGTTCAGCGATCAGTCGCAGATCACCATCCGGATGATCTCGCACGACGAGCGGCCGATCGACGACGCGTTCTGGCGCGCGCGGCTCGAAGCCGCGATCGCCTTCCGCGCGTCGCTGCACATTAACGCCACGGCGTTTCGCCTCGTGCACGGAGAGGCCGATCTGCTCCCGTCGCTGATCGTCGATCGCTACGCCGACTACCTGGTGATGCAGACCCTGTCGCAGGGGATGGACCGCCTCTCACCGACGATCGTGAAACTGCTGGTCGAGATCACCGGCGCGAAAGGCATCCTCGCGCGCAACGATCCCAAGGTCCGCACCCTCGAGGGTCTCGAGCAGACGGTCGAAGTCCTGCACGGCGAGGTCCCCGAATCGATTCCCGTCACCGAAGCCGGCATCACCTATTCCGTCGATACGTGGCACGGGCAGAAGACCGGCTTGTTCCTCGACCAACGCGAGAACCGCGAGGCGATCGCGCGTTACGCCCGCGGGCGGATGCTCGACTGCTTCAGCTACAACGGCGGCTTCGGCCTGGTCCTCGCGAAGCACTGCGAGTCAGTCGAGGCGCTGGACGTCTCCGCGGACGCGGTCCAGCGGATCACCGCCAACGCCGCGGCCAACGGGATCACCAACCTGACCGCCCGCGAAGCCAACGTCTTCGATGAGCTTCGGCACATGGAGCGCGAAGGGGCCCGCTTCGACACGATCGTCCTCGATCCCCCTGCGTTCGCGAAGAACAAGGCGTCGATTCCAAACGCACTGGCCGGCTACAAGGAGATCAACCTGCGCGCGCTCCGCCTCCTGAATCCGGGCGGATTCCTGATGACCTGCAGCTGTTCCTACAACGTGGACGAGGGCATGTTCGGGCAGGCCATCTTTGACGCTTCCGCCGACGCCCACATTCCCGTGACCGTGGTCGAAAAGCGGATGCAGGGACGCGATCATCCGGTCCTGCTCGGCGTGCCGGAAACCTACTACCTGAAGAGCTTTATTCTCAGGAAGTTAGCCTAAAATAAAGGAGCGGGCCGGCCGATAAATTACGCGGCTTGCCCCCGCCAGCGCCTGGCGCGACGGCGGGCTGTATGCGCGTAAGTTATGGCAGCCATTAGACGTTTGGAGAGTGACAGGCCTCACCGGGCGTTGTAAACTCCCCAACCGCTAGTAATCGGTCACAGTTGCCGGCGCCGCGCGAGGCCCTGGCAAACTTTCGGAGGGGGAAGATGGCTAATCGTATCGTCGGCCGGATTTTGAGTGGGGCGGTGGGCGCGTTGGGCCTCCTGGCTCTGCCTGCAACGCTTTCAGCTCAGACCGCTGCCGTCCCGACGTTCACCAAGGACGTCGCACCGATTTTCCAGAGCAAGTGCGAATCGTGTCACCGGCCGGATTCGATTGCGCCGATGTCCCTTCAGACCTATGAAGAGGCGCGTCCGTGGGCGCGTTCGATTCGGGACCGAGTGGCGTCGCGCAACATGCCGCCCTGGATGATCGACCCGAACGTCGGCATTCAGCACTACAAGAATGACCGGTCGCTCTCGCCGAAAGAGATCGACACCATCGTCAAGTGGGCCGGCAACGGCGCGCCGAAGGGCGATCCGAAGGACATGCCGGCGAAGATCGCCTGGAACGACGGCAACGACTGGCACTACAAGAAGCAGTTCGGTGAGCCCGACCTGATCATCAAGTCGCCGAAGTACACCGAAAAGGGCGGCGCGATGGACGCGTGGTACAAGCCCGTCGTCGACGTGCCGATCACCGAGCCCCGCTGGGTGCGCGCGATTGAAATGCGCCCGGGTTCGCTGAAGGGCCGCAAGATTACCCATCACGCGCTCGCGTATCTGCTCCAGGACGAAAAGGAAGCGGTCGCGCAGGGCCTGATCAGCGCCGACAACGACAGCGGCGCCGGCCTCTTCATGGAATGGGCCGTCAACAAGGAAGGCGAACTGCTCCGCCCGAACACCGGCAAGCTGTTGATGCCGGGCTCGAAGATCCGCTGGGACATCCACTACAGCGACGGTGGTGAAGACATCACCGACGAAGTGCAGATGGCCGTCTACTTCTATCCCAAGGGCCAGGAACCGAAGTACCGCACGATGCTTGCCCTCTATAGCGGCGTCACCGGCGGCAACCGCAACCTCGACATCCAGCCGAACTCGATCAGCGTCGGCCAGAACTTCCACGTGCTGCGCAAGGCCGCGCGCGTCGAGAACTTCCAGCCGCACATGCACCTGCGCGGCAAGGCGATGATGGTCGAAGCGATCCTGCCGAACGGCACGCAGCAGGTCCTCGGCTACGTCCCGAACTTCGAGTTCAACTGGATGAACAACTACGTGTTCGACGACGACTACGCGCCGCTGCTGCCGAAGGGCACGATCCTGAAGATCACCGCGTGGCACGACAACACCGCCGCCAAGAAGAGCAATCCGGACCCGTCGCAGTGGATCGGCTGGGGCGACCGCACCGTCGACGAAATGGCGCACGCCTGGATCAACATCACCTACATGAGCGACGAGGACTTCAACAAGGAAGTCGAAGCTCGCAAGGCGAAGATGTCGACCACGACCGAGCGTCAGCAGCAACAGCAGCAGTAGGGATCGTTTCTCATGATTAGAAGTTCGCATGCGCGAGCAGCAGTGATGCTGCTCGCGTTCGTTTGTCTGACCACCACTCAGCCTTCCGCTCAACAGCTCGCGATGGAGCCGTTGAAGGATTCCGGCTCCAACGTCTATCCGGCCTATGAAGGCTGGTACAAGAACGATGACGGCAGCTTCACGCTGTTGATCGGTTACTACAACCGCAACAAGAAGGAAGTCCTCGACATCCCGATCGGTCCCGACAACAAGATCGAACCGGGCGGTCCCGACCAGGGCCAGCCCACCCACTTCGAAGTCGGCCGCGGCTGGGGCACCATCGCCATCAAGGTGCCGAAGGATTTCGGCGACAAGAAACTGACCTGGACGCTCACCGCCAACGGCAAGACCGTGTCGGTGCCGTTCGGGGTGGTCAAGGGCTACCAGATCGAACCGTTCCTCGACGCCGCGATGGGCAACAAGCCGCCGGTCATCAAGTTGAACGACAGCGCCACCCCGATCATGGGGCCGCCTCCCGCGCTCTCCGCCGCCCCCACGATCAACGGCGTGGTCGGCGAGCCGGTGACGATCACCTACAACATCACGGACGACGGCAACGACGAGCCGCCGACCGCCGGTGCAGCCGCGACCGCCAATCCGCGCGCGCAGCGCCCGCGCGTCAGCACGACGCTGACGAAGTACCGCGGTCCCGGCGAGATCAAGTTCGCCGACAGCACGCCGGCGGTCGAGAAGGACAAGGCCACGACGACGGCCACCTTCACGATGCCTGGCGAATACATCATCCGGATCGAAGGCAACGATTCATCCGGCGTCGGCGGCGGCGGATTCCAGTGCTGCTGGACGACCGCTTACCTCAAGGTGAACGTCAAGGCCGCGAACACCGGCGGCAAATAAGCTTCGCCTTAGCGAAGCGATTCATCGCGACTCTCTGATGCCGCGATCCACCTGATGGATCGCGGCATTTTCATTTGCGTTTCACATTCCAATTTTCTGGATTGCGATCGCGTCGTTCGGCGTTGACTGCCGAGTTTCACAGCGTTAACGTCGGTGGTGCTTTTGGCGACGAGCGCCCGCCACGTCTCTTAACGGCAGACGTGATCGCGGACCTCGGTACGCTGACTGGGGGAAAACAGATGGCGCGTAAGTTTGTATTGAGAACGTTCTTGTTAGTGGTGGCCGCTCTAGTTCTGGTGCCGGCAATGGCCCGCGCCCAGAGCGTCTTTACGGGAACGGTGAAGGACACCTCGGGCGCGGTGATGCCCGGCGTGACGGTCGAAGCGGCAAGTCCGGTACTGATTGAAAAGGTGAAGTCGGCGATCACCGACGAGAACGGGTTGTACCGGATCGTCGATCTCCGCCCCGGCACCTACACGCTCACGTTCACGCTGCCCGGGTTCAACACCATCACCCGCGCCGGCATTGAACTGCAGTCCAACTTCACGGCGACGATCAGCGTGGAGCTGAGTGTCGGCACGTTGCAGGAATCGGTGACGGTATCCGGCGCGTCGCCGGTCGTCGACGTGACGCAGAACGTCAAGCAGCAGGTGCTGTCGCGCGAAATGCTCGACGCCGTGCCGACGGCGAAGACCATCCAGGGTCTCGGCCAGTTGGTGCTGGGCGTCACGCTGAACGCGCCCGACGTGGGCGGCTCGCGCGCCATGCAGCAGACCTACTTCGCCATCCGCGGCACCGGCGGCGCGCAGTCGGTCGTGCTCGTCGATGGCCTGATGACCAACGGCCTGATGGGCGACGGCGCCGTCATGGCGTACCACAACGAAGCGATGTCGCAGGAAATGGTCTACCAGACCGCGGGCGGCGCGGCGGAAACCCTGACCGGCGGCATCACCATGAACCTCGTGCCGAAAGACGGCGGCAACCAGTTCCGCGGCGGCTTCAAGTACGCGCGCTCGCCCGAGAGCTGGCAGGGCGACAACCTGACCGCCGACCTCAAGAAAATGGGCGTCACCGGCGTCGATCGCATCAAGCACTTCGAGGAATTCAACGTCGAAGAGGGCGGCCCGATCGTCAAGAACAAGCTGTGGTTCTTCGGCGCGTTCCGCAAGGCCTACTACGACAAGCCGATCGCCAACACCTTCCAGACCGACGGCTCGCTGCCGTATCCGCAGGCCTACGCCAAGTGCGCGGCGAACCTTGGTTCGTGCGAGCAGGGCGTGTCGGACGAGAAGATGGGCAACCCGATCGTCCGCCTGACCTGGCAGGCGTCAGAGCGCAACAAGCTCGCGGTCTACATGGATCGCGCGCTGCGTCTCCGCGGCCACGCCATGGGCGCGCTGACCGATCCCAACACCGCGTCGGTGATCTGGAACACGCCGACCTTCGCGACCGGCTCGGCGAAGTGGACCTCGACGCTGTCGTCGAAGCTGCTGCTCGAGACCGGCGTGTCGTTCAACCGCGAGAACTACGACAACCTCTACCAGCCCGGCATCTACGCCGAGCGCGGCACGGCGGCGTGGTACCGCAACGTGCGCAAGGACGACACCAGCACCGGCTTCCTGTGGAACGCGTCAAGCGCGCAGCTTGGCAACTACCCGAGCCGCTACAACGCGCAGGCGTCACTGTCGTACGTGACCGGCGCGCACAACGTCAAGGTTGGCGTGATCGATCAGTTCGGCACGTATCGCCGCTACAACAACGCGAACGCGGACCTGTATCAGACCTACCAGAACGGCGTCCCGCTCCGCGTGACGGTACTGAACACGCCGCTCGAAGTGCAGGAGAACCTCGACGCCAACTTCGGCCTCTACGCGCAGGATTCGTGGAACACCGGCAAGCTGACCCTGAACTACGGCGTGCGCTACGACTACCTGAAGCAGCGCATCGTCGGCCAGAAGGCGCAGGTTGGCCGCTTCGCCAACATCGCCGCCTACAACGACATCGTGCTGCCGACCTGGAGCGACATCTCGCCGCGCGTCTCGGCGGTCTACAACCTCTCGGGCGACGGCAAGACGGCGGTGCGCGTCGGTTACAACAAGTTCGTGACCGCGCAGACCACCGGCTTCGCGCAGCTCTATAACCCGACGGCGTTGACCACGCAGCAGCTGGCGTGGACCGACGTCAACGGCAACGACATCGCCGACGGCGAGCGCGGCTGCGCCGGCTATCCCTCGGTGGGCTGCGAAATCAACTTCGCCGGCCTGCCCGCCAACTTCGGCGTGCGCTCGCTGGCCCAGTTCGATCCGGACCTCAAGCGTCCGTATCAGCTGGCGCTCAATGCCGGCATCACGCACGAAGTGCTCCCCGGTGTGACGGCGGCGTTCGAGTACTTCCGCAGCGACTTCCGCAACATCACGGTCCGCCAGAACTCGCTGCGCACGGCGGCGAGCTACGACCAGGTGAGCATTGCCAACCCGCTGGACGGCAAGGACATTGCGGTGTGGCTGCCCAAGCCGGGCGTGGCCGCGCAGGTCGCGAACGTCGACAGCACGAGCCCCGACATGAAGCGCACCTACAACGGCTTCGACATGTCGTTCAACGCCCGCGCCCGCGGCGGCATCCGCGCCTTCGGCGGCTTCAACCTCGAACGCACCATCAACGACGTGTGCGTCTCGGCGGCAAGCGATCCGAACCGTTCGCTCTACTGCAACCAGGCCGACAGCGGCCTGCCGTGGCTGAAACAGTTCAAGGCGACGGTCGTCTATCCGTTGCCGTTCCAGGGCATCACGGTCAGCATGGCCCTGCAGAACTTGAATGGTTACCTGTCGGGCACCGCGGCGCAGGCCTACGGCGGCTTCACCGCCGGCACCGGCTTCGACAACCCACGCGGCCTCGGCACCTTCTACCTGGTGGCGCCGACAACGCGCTACGCAGCGGATTGTAAGGGCGCCTGCACGCCCGGCGCGCTCGTGCTGCCGACGATGGCGGCGAGCGGCCTCGCGTCGATCAGTGTTCCGCTGGTGGCTCCGGAAACGGAATACACGCCGCGCATCACCCAGGTCGACTTCTCGGTCAGCAAGTCGTTCGAGTTCGGCAAGGTCCGCGTCAACCCGAAGCTGGACTTGTTCAACGCGCTCAACTCGGATGACTACACCGGCGTGGCGTCCGCGCAATACGGCGCGGCGACCTACATGCGTCCCTCGACGATTCTCCAGGGCCGCATCATCCGCTTCGGCGCAGATCTGCGCTGGTAGCCCTGGCGGGTAAGGCAGGTTAGGCGGGTAGGGCGGGTGGGAAACCATCCGCCCTATTTGCGTACATACTTAAATCTCCATGTTTATCGCGCTCGTTCTTGCAGCGCTGTTGGCACAAGCGGTACCGTCGCCGTTGACGGTCTACGTCTTCACGACCACGGATTGCCCGATCTCCAATCGCTATTCCCCTGAAATCCACCGGCTCGCGACGAAGTTCTCGAAGGACGCGAAATTCGTGCTGGTCTACCCGGTGCCGTCGGACTCGCCGAACATGATTCGCGACCATGCCCGTAAGTTCGCGGCCGGGATCGAGACGCTGCGCGACGCCGATCAGAAACTGGTGAAACTGACCGGCGTCACCGTGACGCCCGAAGTGGCGGTGATGCAGGGCAATCGCGTGTTGTACCGCGGCCGCATCGACGATCGCTACATTGAACTCGGCAAAGAACGTCCGACAGCAACAACGCACGATCTCGAAGACGCGTTGACGGCAGTGATCGCGGGAAAGTCAGTGGCCCAGCGTGAAACCCGCGCCGTTGGTTGCATCCTGTCGGATTTGATCAAATGATCCGCACCGACCTTCGGAGAGCGATGGCTTTAGCCATCGCCGCGGCTGCGATCGTTGCCACTGTCACGGCAGCGACGGCTAAAGCCGTCGCTCTCCAAACGCCTCAGCAGGTCGTCACGTTTTCGCACGACATCGCGCCGATTGTCTTCGAGGCGTGCGTGTCCTGCCATCGACAGGGCGGCCCCGGTCCGTTCCCGTTGACCACGTACGACGAAGTTCGGCGCCATGCCACTCAGATCGCGCAGGTCACGCGAAGCCGATTCATGCCGCCGTGGAAAGTCGAAGCGTCGCTCGGGCATTTTGTCGGGCAACGCCTGCTGACTGATGGTGAGATTGCGGCGCTGGAGCAGTGGGCGAGCGCTGGAACTCCTGAGGGCGATGGCGCGTTGCCGCCCGTGCCGAAATTTGCGCAGGGCTGGCTGCTCGGCAAACCCGATCTGATCGTCAAACCGGAGAAGGCGTTTTCGCTGCCGGCGCTGCAGACGGATGCCTTCCGGATCTTTGCGATCCATTTGCCGGTCACCAAACGCACCTACGTCACCGGCATTGAATTTCATCCCGGCAACGCACGCGTCGTCCATCACGCGAATATTCGCGTCGATCGCACCGCGGCGACGCGAAAGCTCGACGAGGCCGATCCGCTGCCCGGCTATGACGGCTTGATGCCGCGCTCGGCGGAGTATCCGGACGGGCACTTCCTGGGTTGGACCCCCGGGCAGATCGCGCCGCTGGTCCAGCCGGAGTTGGCGTGGACGCTCGAGCCCGGGAGCGACCTGGTGGTGCAGTTGCATCTGCAGCCGAGCGGCGCCGTCGAAGAGGTCTTGCCGGAGATCGGCTTGTATTTCACCGATCGTACGCCCCTCAAGACGCCGACCATTCTCCGCCTCGGATCGCAGGGGATCGACATTCCGCCGAACGAATCACGCTATGTGATCAGCGATTCCTATGTGCTGCCGGTGGATGTGCAGTTGCTCGCGGTCCAGCCGCATGCGCATTACCGGGCGAAGGAAATCATCGGCACGGCGCGCTTTCCCGACGGCAACTCACGCGAGCTGATGCACATTGCCGACTGGGATTTTCGCTGGCAGCATGTCTACCGCGAAGTGACGCCGATTCCGCTGCCGAAGGGCACGCGGCTGTCGATGCGTTACACCTACGACAACTCCTCATCGAATCCGCGCAACCCGGAGGTGCCGCCGGCACGCGTCTACTGGGGGCAACGCTCGCGAGATGAGATGGGCGACCTGTGGTTCCAGGTGCTGGCGGCCAACGAAACCGATCGCGCGCGCCTCAGCTCAGAGATCACCGCGAAGATGACGGGTGAGGACATCGTCGGTTACGAGACGATGCTGAAGGTCACGCCCAACGACGCCGAGCTCCACGACGACGTGGCGTTGTTGTATCTGGGATTGGGATTCGCCGCGAATGCGGTCCGGCATTTCCAGGCGTCGGTGGCCCTCAAGCCTGAATCGGCGCCGGCGCATTTCAATCTCGGGACCGCGCTCGCCCAGGCCGGGCGCTTCGATGACTCGATCAAGTCGTTCCAGGAAGCGCTGGCGCGCCGCCCCGACTACGCACTGGCGCACGGCAACCTGGGTCGCGTCCTGCTGGCGAAGGGCAACGTGCCGGAAGCACTCAAGCACTTCCAGGAAGCGGTGCGGCTCGATCCGAAGAATCCGCAGAGCCTGTTGGGAATGTCAGAAGCGCTGGCGCAACGCGGCGCCTTTGACATGGCGATCGAGATGCTCGATCGCGCGGCCAGGCTTCCGCTCACCGAACCACTCGCGCAGGAAATTCGCGCGAAGCGCGAACTCTACGTCCGCTCCAAACCGTAGGACCCTAAGACCTTCTTACCTCTTACTCCCCGTCGTCGCCGGCGCGATGATCTTTTGAATCAGCGGCTCGAGCTCCTCGACCGTCGGCTGGCCGGGCAGGTAGGTGGAGACCTTGCCGTCGCGATCGATCATCACGTAGGTCGGCGTCGTTGAGACGCCGTAGGCGTCGTAGACGTCATTGCTGACCGGCGCCGACACCGACTTCATCCACGGGTAATACTGATCGCGGACCTGCTCGATGTAGGCGAGCTCTTCGGCCGGGCCCGCGGGCTTTCTCTTCTCGACGTAGCCGAACCGCTGGGTCGGCGCGATCACGACGATGCCGCTGTCCTTGTATTTGTTGACGAGGCCTTCGAGGATCGGTCCTTGTTTCTTGCAGTCACCGCACCAATGCGCCCACAGGAAGATGACGACGGGCTTGCCCGTGAGCTCGGCGGCGGTCGGCGGCTTCAGGCCGAGCCATTCCGATGACGCCCACGACAATGCCGGTTGCCCCTCGAGACTCAACAGGTTGACGTTCTTGCGGAGGCGGGTCGTGATCGACGTGCCCTTGAAGTGTTCGATCTCGCGCTGCAGCAGCATCAGGCCCTCGGAGCGGCGACCCTGTCCGGCCAGGGCATGCGCCTGCACTTCGATCGCCGCACCGAGCGCAATCGGCAAGTGGCTCTCGTCATCCAGTTGGCGCGTCTTCAACTGCTCTTCGACCATTTCGTAGGTGCGCGACGCGTAGGTCATCGCGACGTCGTATTGATTTCTCGCCAGTGCGCCGCGGCCGAGCCACGAAAACGCTTCGATCGCGAGCGGGCTCCTGCCGAGCGCCTTCATGTCGGCGCGCGCAATTTGCTCCGCCTTCCTGAAGTCGTTCTCGGCAATCGCATCGCGCACCAGGTTGACGATGGTCTTTGGCGCGGGCGCCGCAGCGGGTGTCGTGGGCGTGCTCGCCGCACTCTGACCCTGGCCCGCCGAAGCCTCGGCAAAGGTGGCGACAATCAGAGACAAAATCAGGGCTGAGACCGTACGCTTCATGGGGCCGAGCATACCGCAAACGCATGGTCGTGCCACGCCTGCGGCTTGCCGCTGTGCTCGTTTATAGTGGCTGCATGCGACGAGCACTTCTGTTCCTCCTGGTTGTCACTTTTTCACTCACCGCCACCATCCAACCCAGCGCGCAGTCGAAGCCGATCCGCGGCTATCCCGATGATGCGGTCGCGGCCCAGCGCCAGCGCGAAGAGCAGTTCAGGAAGATTCCTGAATCCGCGCGGCTGAAGGAATACATGGAGGCGATGGCCGGCGAGCCGCACGTGGCCGGTCAGCCGTCCTCGAAACGTGTCGCGGATTACGCGCTCGCCAAGTTCAGGTCCTTCGGCCTCGACGCGCAGCTCGAAGTCTTCGAGGCGATGATGCCGTGGCCGATTGAAACCAGCGTGGAACTGGTCGCCCCGGAAAAATACGTGCTCAAGGTGAAGGAGCCTGTCCTTCCTGAGGATCCGGACTCCGGCGATCAAACGCCGCTCTACAACGCCTACTCGGGCGACGGCAACGTGACCGGCGAAGTGGTCTACGTGAACTACGGAATGCCCGCCGATTACGAGAAGCTCAAGGAGCTCGGCGTCGACGTCAAGGGCAAGATCGTCATCGCCCGCTACGGCGCCGGCTGGCGCGGCATCAAGCCGAAGGTCGCCTACGAGCATGGCGCGATCGGCTGCCTGATCTACTCCGATCCTCGCGATGATGGTTACTACGCCGGTGATGTCTACCCGGCGGGTCCGTACCGCCCCGAGTTCGGCGCGCAGCGCGGCAGCGTGATGGATATGCCGATCAGCTCCGGCGATCCGCTGACGCCCGGTTGGGGCAGCGAACCCGGCGGCAAGAAGCTCCGCATCGAAGATGCGACGACCATCCTGAAAATTCCGGTGCTGCCGATTTCGTACGGTGATGCGACGCCGATCCTCAAGCAACTCAAGGGCAAGGTCGTGCCGAACGAATGGAAAGGCGCGCTGCCGTTCACGTATCACGTCGGACCGGGTCCCGCGCAAGTGCACATGAACCTCAAGTTCGACTGGAAGAATCGTCCTCTCTACAACGTGGTCGCGCGCATTCCTGGTACGACGAGGCCGGATGAGTGGATCATCTTCGGCAACCATCACGATGCGTGGGTGAGCGGCGCGGACGACCCGATCAGCGGCGCCGTCGCGCTGATGGAAACGGCGCGCGGCCTGGGCGAGATGTTGAAGTCCGGCTGGCGTCCGTCGCGCACCATCATTCTGGCGCTCTGGGACGGTGAAGAGTGGGGCCTGCTCGGATCGACCGAGTGGGCGGAGAAGCACGACGCCGAGTTGAAGCAGAAGGCCGCGGTCTACATCAACAGCGACGGCACCGGTAAGGGATGGCTCAACACCGGCGGCTCGCACGGCCTGCAGCAGTTCATGGGCGAGGTCGCGAAGGACGTCAACGATCCGCGCACCGGCAAGCCGGTGTTCGACGAAGCGCGTCGCCACGCGATCCTCGGTGAGCCCGAAGATGCACGCAAAGCGGCGGAAGCCGATCCGTCGCTGCGGTTGGCACCGTTGGGATCCGGATCCGACTTCACGCCATTCCTCCAGCACCTGACGCTGTCTGCGCTCAGCATTGGCTTCGGTGGCGAGAGCCCCGGCGGCGTTTATCACTCAGCCTACGACACGATTAAGTGGTACCAGACGTATTCGGATGGCGACTACAGCTACGGACGGACGTTGTCGCAGTTGAGCGGCACGCTGGTCATGCGACTGGCCGACGCGCCGGTCCTGCCGTTCCAGTTCACCGACACCGCCGACACGCTGATGCGCTACGTCGTCGAACTCGAGAAGCTCGCCGAGACGAAGAAGGATTCCAAGGTCGACATGAAGCCGGTTCGAAACGCCGTCGAATCGTTGCGCGAGTCAGCGCAGGCTTTTGAAAAGGCCTACGCGTCGGTCGGCAAGGCGAATACGCAAACGCTGCTCGCGAAGAAGGAATTGCAGAATCTCAACGCGTTGCTGCTGACGTCCGAGCGCAAGTTGGGCAACACCGAAGGGCTGCCGCGCCGCGACTGGTTCAAGCATCAAATCTACGCGCCTGGTTTCTACACGGGCTACGGCGTCAAGACGATGCCGCAGATCCGTGAGGGCCTGGAAGAAGGCCGCTTCACCGAGGCGCAGGGCGGGGTGCGGACGGTGTCGGCGGCCGTGAACGCGCTCGCCGCGCAAGTGAACGACGCGGCGAAAGCGCTGGCGGCGAGCGTCAAGTAGGTCAACGGCTGCGTCGCTGTCGACCTGATGAAGGTGCGGATTTACGCGCGGGCTCGCTGGGCACCGTCATGGTGACAGCGGGTCCACCCGCCTCGCTGATCTTCCGATTGACGCGATCCTGCAGCCAGTGCGCGTCCCACCACTCGACCGGATTCACCGGCACACCCTGCACCAGCATCGTGAAATGCAGGTGATCGCCGCCGGCCAGTCCGGTTGATCCGGACCGTCCGAGCTCCTGGCCCTTGGTCACGGCATCACCCACCTTGACGCCGATCGACGAGAGGTGCGCGTAGAGCGACTGCACGCCGAGGCCGTGGTCGATGATCACGCAGTTGCCGTAGATGCCGAGGAAATCGGCATGAACGACGACGCCGGCGTTGGCGGCGTGGACCGGCGCATGCTGCACCGTGGCGAGGTCGAAGCCGAGGTGCACCTGCTTGTCGATCTCCTTGTTGTCGAAGAAGTAGGTGCGGCGATCCGCAAAGCGCGATTCGACCTGCGAGTTGCTCATCTGCGAAAACGCCTCGGTCCACAGCATCTTCGGCTGGCTCTTCGCGGCCAGCGACGCGATGTAGTCGCCGTTCTGCTTGCGCAGGTTGCCGTTGATCTCGAGGAAGCCCTTCAGCAGGCCTTCGGGCGAACCGGTGTCGACCTTGATGGATGGCGTGTTCGACGCAATCGCCGGCACGACCCGATCGAGGAATGCCTGGTCGATCGGAATCTTCGACTGCACGAACTTCTTCATGAACGGCTGGTGCTCGACCGGCGTCTTCGCTTCGTTGCCGGCCGCATCACGCGCGTAGGCGCTGATCGAGCTGTTGAGATCCTGGTCGTGCTTCAACGCGAAGAAGCCCACGCGCACCGCCGGGTCGTTGATGCGGACGGACGATCCCGGATAAAAGGGATACCGCGAATCGCCGACCTGCACGCCGGCCTCGACATCTTCGGGTGTGGCCTTGAGAACGACGAATTCGGCGCCGCCGAGATTGATGAAGTGATGGATCGACACCACCGACACGCGCGGCGGATCGAGCCTGGCGGTGAGCTCATGGGTGGTGTTGCTGGACGCGGTCCTCAGGCCATAGAACGTCTTGCGAGTCGCGGCGACCTTAAGCGTCGCGGGTCCGTTCACCAGGCCGTCGCGGGCAATCGTGCCCGACAGGACTACCTTACCGGGAGAGGGCTCCGTCTTCAGGTCGGTGATCGGCACCGGCTTGCCGTTCTGTTCGATCGTGACGCCGCTGCCGGCGATCTCGGTCGGCGATTCAATGGTCACGCGCACCGGTGTCGCGCGGCCAATGAATTTAGCCGGGGTGTTGACCGTGATCGTCGGACCGGCTTCGCGTCCGGCCATGTACCACATTGCCCCGGCGCCGACGATCGAGAGAAGCACGATGCCGACCAGGAAGAGCTTGAAGAAGCGCATTCAGCGACTATACCAAGCGCAGTCGTCCGGCACTAGAATCTCCGCATGCGTCTGACGTATGCGACCTGCCTCCTGATCGTCTTCGCGGCAACCGCCAGTGCTCAGCAGGCGCCGACGGCAGCGCCTCGGCCAGTGCCGCCTTCGACGCTGAGGGCGCCGACGCGCGCGGAAGTGTTGCGAGGGGAGTACGGCCGCTATCGCGCCAACAACGACCTGCTGTATTACGACCTCGACGTGCGCGTCGATCCCGACAAGAAGTGGATCAGCGGCAAGAACACCGTCCGCTTCAAGATGCTCAAGGACGACACGCGCATTCAGCTCGATCTGTTCGCCAACTTCACCATCGATCGCATCGTCTTCGACAAGACTGAACTCAAGCACACGCGCGACCTGAATACCGTCTACATCGATTTTCCGAAGGCCCTGAAAGCCGGCAAGACCTACTCGATCGACTTCTTCTATTCGGGCTCGCCGCTGGAGGTCGGACGCTTCGACGCGCTGGCGTTCAAGAAGGATCCGGCGGGCGGCCACTGGATCAACACCGCCAATGAAGGCGTCGGTTCGGCGGTATGGTGGCCGAGCAAGGATTCGTGGCACGACGAGCCGGAAGGCATGGACATCCGCGTCGCCATTCCCAACGACCTCGTCGATGTCTCGAATGGCCGCTTCATCGAGAAGACCGATCTCGGCGACGGCTATACCAAGTGGCACTACCGCGTGCACTACCCGATCAATAGCTACAACGTCTCGCTCAACATCGGCCACTACGTCCACTTCGGCGAGCAGATGGGCGACCTGACGATGGATTACTGGGTGTTGCCGGGGAGCCTGGACAAAGCCAAGGTCCAGTTCGCGCAGGCCAAGGGGATGATCGAGGCGTTCCAGAAATACTTCGGTGAGTATCCGTTCAAGAAGGATGGCTACAAGCTGATCGAAGTGCCGTACTCAGGCATGGAACACCAGAGCGCGGTGACCTACGGCAATCATTTCGCGAACGGCTATCTCGATCGCGACTGGACCGGCGTCGGCATCAGCCTCAAGTTCGACTTCATTGTCATTCACGAGAGCGCGCACGAGTGGTTTGGCAATGCTGTGTCGGCGGCGGATCAAGCGGACATGTGGATCCATGAAGGGTGGGGTACCTATCTCGAGTGCCTTTACGTCGAGCACACGTTCGGCTACGCCGATTACCTGAAATACACCAACGCCTATAAGACCAAGATCGCCAACAAGGAGCCGATCATCATCCAGCGAGGCATCGCGCGCGATCCGAACCAGGACATGTATTTCAAGGGCGCGCTGTTCCTGCACACGCTGCGCAGCATCGTCGGCGACGAGAAATGGTTCGCGCTGCAGAAGGCGTTGTACAACGAGTTCAAGTACAAGAACAGCTTCACCGAGGCGATCGTGGCCTTCGTCAACAAGCAGCTCGGCCAGGACCTGACGCCGGTGTTCGATCAATACCTGCGGCGCGCCGACTTGCCGGTGCTCGAGCTGACGTTCAACGATGAAGACAAGACCGTGTCGTATCGATGGAACGCCGCCGAGCGCGGTTTCGCGATGCCGATTCGCGTCGGCGATCCCGCGAAGTGGCAGACGATTCAACCGACCGCGGATTGGAAGTCGATGCCGTGGACGGCAGGCCAGGACGCGTTCAAGGTGGCGACGGACCTGTACTACGTGAACGTGCAGATCCTCGGCGCGAACGGACGTCCTTAGCTCGTAGAGGCGGGTCTTTAGACCCGCCTAGTTGGCGATCTTCTTGTGCGCTTCGGCGATGCGATCGCGATCGAGGTCGCCGTCCTTCCAGTAGTGGACGAAGCGACGATAGGATTCGCGGGCTTTCGCCATGTCGCCTTGCTGCTCGTAGATCTTCCCGAGGAAATAGAAGCTGCGAACGAATTCAATCGGCTGCCGCGCTCGCTCGTAGCCGCTGCCGGCGACCTTTTCGAACCAGGGCCGTGCCTCGGCGGGCCGTCCTGCCGCCAGCATCGCTTCTCCGAGCGTCGACCAGATCGGCAGGTGTTGATTTCGATTGCCGATCTGAGCGCCGGCGGGCAACGCCTCTGCAGCGTCCTGCAGCGGTTTGATGGCCGCGGCCGCTTCGCCCCGCGCGAACAATGCCAGCCCGCGAGTGAAGTTCACCAGCCGCCCATCCCGCACCGGCGCCAGCGGATCGACTTTTGACGCCAGCGCCGCGATCGCGGCGTCGGAATCAGCGCGACGGCCCGCAGCCGAAAGCGCCCACGCGCTATAGAAGAGGGCGGTGCGCTCTTCAGTCGTGCCCGTGGCGTCTTTCACCGCCTTCGCCATGGCCGCCGCGGCGTCGGCATTCTGGCCTCGTGCCAGCAACATAAGCCCCAGGTATTCGTAGCCTATCGCCGTGCGCACGCCGCGGGCCTTATATGCCGACGCCGCACGATCGGCCCACGCCACGGCGTCTTTGCTGCGACCGCTGAACTGGCTCACCGCGACATGCGAGAGCGCGCCAAACCAGCGGCTGGTCTCAGTTGGCGCCTTCGTGAGGCGGTTGGCAACTGTGACTGCTGCGCTCCAATCCTCGCGCTGCAACTGGGCGGAGACTGCGACGTTGTCGATGTTTGCAATGTTCGGGTCCAGCTGCCTGGCCTTATCCAGTGCGGGGATGGCTTCGTCCACCCGCCCCAGGGCGATCAACGCACTGGCGAAAGACGTCTGGGCATTTGCGTTCTCTGGATTGCGCTTCAGGAAGCTCTCCATCAGCAAGAGCGCCTTGGCGGGCTGACCCAGCGTTCGGTAGCCGTTGGCGAGATTTGAGTAGGGGTTGACAATCGCCGCGCCCGCTTGCGTCATCGCCTCGTATTGCGACACGGCTTCGGCGAAGCGCTCAAGCCCGCTGTAGGCGAGTGCGAGGTTGTTGCGGCAGGCTTCGTTCACCGGATCGATGGCCACACACCGCTGATAGGCCGCGATCGATTTCGCCGTCTCTGTCGGAATGGTCGCGTAGTAAACGCCCTCGATGTAGGCGTGATCTCGCGGTGTCAAATGGTCGGCGAGCTTGAGTGCCTGCGCGGCGTACTTCTCCCGCCGATCGAGGTTGCCAAGGTTCTGCTCGGCGATGGACATCTTTGAGTACGCCATCGCGAACGACGGGTCAATCGCGACGGCTTTCTCGAACAGCGCCAGCGCCTCCGCTTCGCGGAGGCGATTGTGAAGAACCACGCCTTCGGCGTAGAACCGGTACGCCTCAATCGATGACGACGACACCTCTTCGATGCCGCGGTCGGCAGGCGGTGCCGCCCCTGGGCGCGCCAGCAACGCCGCGTCGGCGCGCAGCCCTTCGAACTTCGATCGGATCCGGCCCGACAACTCGTCGATCATCGAGAACAACGCCGATGCGCTGGTGCCGTCGACGCGTTCCGAGGAGATGATGCGGCCGGTCTTCGCTTCCTGCACGCGCATATTGATGCGAATGGCATCACCCGATCGCACGTAACTGCCGACAACGACGTTGGTGACACCGGTGCGCGCGGCGACTTCACTAATCGCTTCGGGCGACAGCATGCGATCGTCTTGTCGCTTCAGCTCTGCGAGGATGCCGTAGAGACGATCGGTGCCGACCACCTCGATGCCCTGCGACTGCGAGAGATCGGTCACGACCATTTCGGTGATGCCGGTGCGCATCCAGTCGAGTTCCTTGTCGCCGGTGGTGTTGTCGAAATACAGGACCGCGACTGACGGCTTGCCGGATGTGGTCCCCGGCGCCGGCTCGGTGTTGATGTTCCCCGACGGTTTCCACACGGCGACCCCGGCAACGGCCACCACTATCGCGGCCGCGGCCAGCCATCCCCAGGTCGGAATGCGCGACGACGCCATGGGCACCGCCGCCGGTTGTGGGCCCGTGTCCAAACGACGGCGGGCGGCGCGGATGTCCACGACCGCGTCCTTCATGCCCTGGTAGCGATCCGCCGGATCTTTGGCGAGGCATTTGTCGACGATGCGTTGAATGTCGGCGCCGGCTTCCGCGATCACCGCGGGACCGAGCGACGGCAGTCGCGGTGCGGCGGCGTGAAGGATCGCGCTCGCTGTTTCGATCCCGGTCTTGCCGCGAAACGGCGGCTGTCCCGCCAGCATCTCGTGCAGCAGGATGCCGAACGAGAAGATGTCGCTGCGATGATCGACGACTTCACCGCGCGCCTGCTCTGGCGACATGTAGGTCATCGTTCCGAGCACGACACCCGCGCCGGTGTCGCGACCGGTCTCGGTGGCCGCGCCGGCCACGGCCGCGGTCTCAATCAACTTGGCAATGCCGAAATCGATGATCTTCGCGTGACCATCTTCCGTAACCATCACGTTGGCCGGCTTGAGGTCGCGATGGACGATGCCTTTCTCGTGCGCCCGCGCCAGGCCCGAGGCGATCTCGGCGGCGAGTTCCAGCGAACGCGTCGCCGGCAGACGCTGCCTCGTCAGGAGATCGCTCAACTTCTCGCCGCGAATCAGCTCCATGGCGATGTAGGCGAGCCCGTCAACTTCGTCAACGCCGTGGATCACGGCAATGTGCGGGTGTTCGAGAGCCGATGCGGCTTGCGCCTCCGTCAGGAAACGACGCCGGCGATCCGGATCGTGAGTGAGGTCGTCGGGCAAGACCTTCAGGGCAACATCGCGGTTGAGGCGTGTATCGGTCGCGCGATAGACGACGCCCATGCCGCCGCGGCTGATCTCTTCACCGACGCGATAATGCCCGAGCGAGCGGCCGGTCAGTTCCATTAGGTTGGGGGTGAGGCAGGCGCATTCTATCCCACGCCCATCCCTACCGCCGGGGTTTCGCTCGATGCGTCGGCGTGGCATTCCACGGGTCATCCGGCCACGGATGCCGTGGATACCGCCCGCGTAGCTCCTTGCGAACCTCGGGGTAGGTCCGCTCCCAGAAACTCTTCAGATCCTGTGTCGTCTGCACCGGCCGCCCATTGGGCGCGAGCAGGTGAAAGGTGATCGGCGTCCGTGACGGGCCGATGCGTGGAGTCTCCGCAAGCCCGAATAATTCCTGGAGCTTGACCGCGACGCTGACGGTGCCATCGCTCTCGTATTCGACAGTCATTTCCCGGCCGCTCGGCACCGCGATTCGATCCGGTGCGAGCTTGCGCAGGGATTCACGCGTCTCCCAGGGCAGCTGATCTTCGGTGAGGACCACATCGGACAGCCGGCGCGCCTGCGCCGCTGCCGCTTTGACCGCCTCGCCGAGATCGACCGCGGCGCCGGCGAAGCGCATGCGGGCCACCAATCGCGCACTTTTCGGATCGGGATCCCGATCCAGCCACGCACCGGCCAGCACGCGGGCGCGATCGTCGTCCGAAGGTGCAACGGGATGCTCGCGCAGCGGCACCTCGTCATACCAATCCACTTCGAACGCCTTGACGGCACCGGTGTCGGCATTCAGCTCGACCCGCGTCTCGCTGCGGGTGGCCGACAACCATTCCGGGTCGACCGCGGATGCGACGCGAATGATCGCCTCGGTCGCCTGTGAACTGCGGCCCGCGGTGACATCGAGCGCGATGATCCATTCGGCGTCGCGCACCTGGCTCTCCCGGCCCAGGACGGCGCCATGGCCGCTCGACAGCGTAAACCGGTCACCGTGACGGCGCCGGGCGACGCGATCGCCATAGCCGCGGAATAGTGCGCGCCGCAGTTCCGTCTCGGTGATGTGCGCGCGCCGCTCGGAATCGAGGACCGACAGCGCGATTTCCGCCAGCGTGTCGGCGATACGCCGCAAGTGCGGCGGCATGTGCGGCCACCGATCGATGATGGGCAACAGGTCGCTGGCCGCCGTGGACGCCGCACGATCAGCCGAAGCAGGCTCCGACAGCCACGCGCAGGCGGCCGCCGCCTCGAACGAGCCGTGACCGGCAATGAGCACGCGCGCCAGGCGCGGGCTGAGCGGTATCCCCTGCATTTGCCGGCCGAATGACGTGATGCGGCCGTGTTCCATGGCTCCGAGCCGCTCGAGCAGTTGAATGGCTGCGGCCACACGATCGTCGGCGGGCCGATCGAACCAGTCGAAATCGGCGGCGGTGTTATCCCACGCCGCGACGGCGAGGATCACACCGCTCAAATCGACGCGATGGATTTCGGCCTCGCGATGCGGGCGCAGCCTGTCGTGCGCATCCCAGAGCCGCACCGCGATCCCCGGACCCAGGCGCGCCGCGCGCCCGGCGCGCTGATCGGCGCTGTCGCGCGTGATGCGCTCGGTCACCAGCGCATCGACCGCGCGATCGGCGTTGTAGCGCGCGACCTTGTGGGTGCCGGTATCGATCACCGTCGAGACCCCGGGCACGGTCAGCGACGTTTCGGCGATGTTGGTGGCGAGGATCAGCCGGCGCCGGCCATTCGCGTCAGACAGCGCGGCATCCTGCTCGCGCGCTTCCAACGATCCATGCAGTGGCACGATGTCGATACCGTGCGATCGCGACAGTTCACCGCACGCCGCGGCGGCTTGCTGAATCTCGCGAACGCCGGGGAGGAAACACAGGACATTGCCACCGGGGCGGGCCAGCAGGCGGCCGGCGGCGTTGCTGATCGACTCACCGGGCGCGTATTCGATAGCGAGCGGATGCAGCGTGCCCGGCACCCGGATGATTGGCGCATCGCCCAGAAAGCGCGCCACCGGCTCCGCATCGAGCGTGGCCGACATCACCAGGATTCGCAGGTCGGCGCGCGCCAGCCAGGTCTGCCGCGCCATCGCCAAACCGAGATCGGAGTGCACGCTCCGCTCGTGAAACTCATCGATAACGATCGTCGTCACATCGCTCAAGAACGGATCCCGCTGGAGATAGGCGGTCAGGATCCCTTCCGTCACCACCAGCAGCCGCGTGTCGTCCGAGAACTGCCGATCGAAGCGGACGTGCCAGCCCACTTCGCGGCCGATCGTCCAGCCGCGCTCGACCGCAATGTGGCGCGCCATCGCCCTGGCGGCGACGCGGCGTGGCTGAGACAGCAGCACGCGGCCTGAATCGACCAGCGCCGGCGGCACCCGCGTCGTCTTGCCGGCGCCCGGCGCGGCGATCAGGACGGCGGCGCGATGGCGATCGAGCGCGGCGCGGACGGTGTCGAGCGCGGAATCAACGGGCAGAACGGGTGGCACGGGGTATCATCAAAGCTTACCGCCAGGGGTATTCGTCGATTCACGGCGAGTTGAGAAACACCCTGGAACCTGATCCCGTTCACACGGGCGGAGGGAGAGCGGAAGATGTCGCAGTCGAAGCCAGTACCAACGGCGAATACGTTCGCCGAAGCGTTCCCGAATTCCACCAAGATCTCCGAAGACGGCGTTCCGTTTCGAGAGGTGAGGCTCAGCGGCAACGAGCCATCCGTTCGCCTCTACGACACGAGCGGCCCGCAAGGCCACGATCCGCGGCAGGGACTCCCGAAGCTGCGCGAGCCATGGCTGGCCCAGCGCCGCGCCGATTCGAAAGCCGGCAAGAACGTCACCCAGCTCCACTACGCGCGCAGGGGCGAGATCACGCCGGAGATGCAGTTCATCGCCACGCGTGAAGGCCTGCCGGCCGACTTCGTGCGCGATGAAGTGGCGCGCGGCCGCGCCATCATTCCCGCCAACATCAATCACCCAGAGCTCGAGCCGATGATCATCGGCCGCAACTTCCTGGTGAAGATCAACGCCAACATCGGCAACTCGGTGGTCTCGTCGTCCATCGAAGAAGAAGTCGAGAAGCTGCGCTGGTCGACGCTGTGGGGCGCCGATACGGTGATGGACCTGTCGACGGGTAAAAATATTCACGAGACCCGCGAGTGGATCATGCGCAACTCGCCGGTACCGATCGGCACCGTGCCGATCTACCAGGCGCTCGAAAAAGTCGGCGGCCGCCCTGAAGACCTGACCTGGGAGATCTATCGCGACACGTTGATCGAGCAGGCCGAGCAGGGCGTCGATTACTTCACCGTGCACGCCGGCGTGCTGCTGCGCTACATCCCGATGACGGCGAAACGCCTCACCGGCATCGTCTCGCGCGGCGGCTCGATCCTCGCGAAGTGGTGCCTGGCGCATCACCAGGAGAACTTCACCTACACGCACTTCCGCGAGATCTGCGAAATCATGAAGGCCTACGACGTGTCCTTCTCGCTCGGCGACGGCCTGCGTCCCGGATCGATCGCCGATGCGAATGACGAACCACAGTTTGCCGAACTGAAGACGCAGGGCGAGCTGACGAAGATCGCGTGGGAATACGACGTCCAGGTGATGAACGAGGGCCCCGGCCACGTGCCGATGCACCTGATCCGCGAAAACATGGACAAGCAGCTCGAGTGGTGCAGCGAAGCGCCGTTCTACACGCTCGGGCCGCTCACCACCGACGTCGCCCCTGGCTACGATCACATCACCTCCGCGATCGGCGCGGCCATGATCGGCTGGTACGGCACCGCGATGCTCTGCTACGTGACGCCGAAGGAACACCTCGGCCTGCCGAATCGCGATGACGTGAAGGCCGGAGTGATTGCGTACAAGATCGCGGCGCACGCCGCCGATCTCGCCAAGGGCCACCCCCGCGCCCGCGCGTGGGACGATGCGTTATCGAAGGCGCGGTTCGAGTTCCGGTGGGACGATCAGTTCAACCTGTCGCTGGATCCGGTCACCGCGCGCGCGTATCACGACGAGACGCTGCCCGCCGACGGCGCCAAGGTCGCGCACTTCTGCTCGATGTGCGGTCCGAAGTTCTGCAGCATGGAGCTGACGCAGCAGGTGCGTGCGGAAGCCGCCAAGGGAATGGAAGAGAAGTCCGTCGAATTTAGAAAGACGGGCGGAGAGATTTATATAAAAAGCTAGGGCCTGGGCGCGGGCACGATCTGAATAATGGTCGGGTAGCGCTCAGGCGTCGCGCCGGGCTTGGGGTTCGGATAGCCCGCTGACCCACCGTAGGTGTAGTCCTTGATCGTCACGCTGGGCGCGAACGCCATCGTTTCATCGCGGAATTTCGCCGTCTCGAACTGGTGCGTCGGCGGCGCCTCGAAGAGTTCATCACCCTTCTGCTTCAACACCGTCTTGTAGTACCCCACCAGTTCCGCGAACGGCACCGTGGCGCCGAAGATGTAGAAGCGCTGGCCGCGGCCCGCGTCATAGGAAGTCAAGAACACAGCGGACGGATAGACGGGAGCGCCCAACATCGCTTCCGTCGGCACGCCATCGTTCGCCGACCTGACAGGTGCCTGGGGTGCCTTAGGTGCCTGAGGTGCCGGGGACGAAGGTGCCGGTGCGGGTGCGGGTGCTGGTGGCGACGTCGGAGCGGTTGGCGGCGGTTGCGCCGGCTTCTGCGTGTTGGGACGAGGAAATGGCTGCGGCGTCTGCGCGTATGCGGCGACCGCAAACAAGCTCAACATGAACACCGCAAATCCTCTGATCACGAAACTATTATAGGACCCTAAGACCCTAGGACCCTAAGACCCTAGGACCCTAAGACCCTAGGACCCTAAGACCACCGTGAAACCATTCTTCG